>Ga0207886_10005_pt1 | contig 1144061 bp, 1246 predicted proteins | sample LinPmetageLP35_FD_184048 | JGI IMG/M metagenome (GOLD analysis project Ga0207886, IMG submission 184048) | Marine viral communities from the Pacific Ocean - LP-35 (SPAdes) | ecosystem: Environmental > Aquatic > Marine > Oceanic | place: Pacific Ocean | collected 2009-08-31
GGGGTTCGGGGGGAAGCTCATCGTCTGAACTTTAGATGTTGAAAGTGAGGTGATATTTGATCTTGAGCTGGGTCTACAAACAGCCTATACAGGATGACATCTAGTGATGTAAATTCAACGTTGATTCATGCGCCAAAAGACCCTGGATATCGTTACGCAGAGTATGCCCACCCAAAAAACGCCCCGAGCCGCCAACACCAATAGCAAAGAGACCTGGTAAACACGGCTATTGCCGACGAGTGCGAGTCTTTTTCGCTGTTGTTGCAGCGTCCTCTTCCTCTTCGTCTTGTCCCTTTTTGAGATCTTCGTCCAAGCCCCATTCTTCCTTGTCATACCAGTCCTCACCATCAGACATATCCCGATTCGAACCGACATGACCGTCGGCTTTAGCCCATTTCATAACAAGTTTGCGGTATCGGTCTGCTTTCAGCAAGCCGTCATATACTTTCTGGGCGCCTCGACACACTTCTTCCTGCTTCTGAATATACAGTTGCAACAACCTCCGAGTCTCGTCTGCTTCTGGTGGTGGTAGACCAACATTTCTATCTGGACGAGATGATGCTGGTGCCAGAAATATGGGGTGAATGAACATGTCGCTTCCAGAGTCTGGGCTACCGGATCTTGTTCTTGTCGTATTGTTGTCCGATGCTGCTTGTGCTTGGGCTCGTGTCCTCATTCGGTGCATTGCTGGGATGCCGTCTTGATCTTCTCCTAGTTCACCATCGATCATATCAGCCTCCTCTGTAGGCTGTACATGCTCCTCCGGAGCTCCATTTGTTTGTTCTTTGCCCGGATCGGCCACATCCATCTCAAGTCCAGAAGGAAGTCCTCCAGAAGGAAGTCTCCCAGAAGCTCCATTCTGCCCATTTTGAATGGGAAGTGTTGCTTTCGGATCAGATTCGTCTGGCTTTCCAGGGGCAGCTTTGCCTGAGTTTTCCACATTTGGCGTGGAAGCCATGGCAACGTCCTCATCTGCGGTCTCCTCTGTGGTCTGCATTGCATCCGGGAGAAGAGCGTTGCCTTCGATCGGCAACCTCTGGTCTGTATCCTCTGATGCTAGGGTTCCGGTCGAAACCTGATCACCCTCTACCCGTCCAACAGCTTTTCCTTGCATGTTTCCAAGACTCTGGTCCCTCTCATCCATAAAGAGAATGTGGTCGTTCTCGTTTTCAACACTTGCGCAAGGGTACCAGGTATCGTCTCCGCTTAGTCTTGTCAATAAATGCTTGATTCTCCATAATGACGCCTTTTCTTTCTGCACCATCTCGCCGGCGCTCCGCGTTAATTCAGTCAAGGTTTTCGATGTGAATGGTTTTGACAAGGTAGGATGATTAGGGAGATCGGAAGCCGCTGTCAATGGTACTAGGAGATCTAAATTGCGCATGTCAGCGAAAGAGTCCACAATCGTAGCAGATGGAACAGCATACTTTCAATCTTTACATCGGCGTAAGGGTCCACTTCCGCGGCAGCAGCTATTGCAGCTCCAGCCCTTTCATCATCGTCATCGCTGTCGACCTCGAACCCGTCCTCATCTACCAAAGGAGGATTGCGGCTGATGATGTCTCTTTGGTACCCCGCATGCTCGATTCTCTGTCGGCGCATTAGTTTGAAAGCCATGGGAACTCTAGAAGCTAAAGACGCACTCTTTTGTACACCTGAGGACCAGTGGGGGGCGCCAATTGACCTTCGTGGATGAATCTTGCTTTCTTTCTCAACTTATTACCGCGGTTTGTAAGATTTTCGATCGAACTGTCAGAATCCGAATCTGCAAAACGAGATTGTGAGCTTTAATCAGAATAGTAGCTAGGCTTGAAAGTGTATCTACCGTAGGCTTTTCTTTTCACGGCCCGTTTCATACCAGCTATGGTATCTGCGAATATCGCAGCCTGAGTTGCCATTGTGCCGGGTGGTAGTGGTATATGGCAGTCGCTTCTAATGCTTGTCCAACTCGGAGAGGACGATTGTGACCAAATTCGCGCTCATCTGCAAACTTCCGTGAGGGGTTCGAGAAGCACCCAGATGGGCGCAACCAAAAAACGGAGATAGGATCAATACTCGAGGATTCGATCGATTGACGAGGAGCAGTAGCCGACTGTGCTTGAGTCGTAGTTTCAGCGTGTGTTGTGGTGGGAATATGTAGAGGATTCAAGAGTGAATAATGTCGGTAGGTAGTAAAGTGTGATGGGAGGTGTGAAGCATGGATGGATGCTTGGGGCTGGACTGGACGGACAAGGCTGGAGCGAGCCGAATGACGCGCTAAATTTTGGTGGAGTCCAGGGGACAAGGCCAGCTGCAGACTCTCGAACATCGCCAACTCCATGTCGAAGCCTTATGACAACAAATCGAATCACTGCACAACCACAACCCTTGGAACCGCCAAAATCCTGTCTTCCCTGCGAGTTTTAGGCGTAGGATATGGCCAATTCTTGTGACTGATTGGACAAGCAAGAGGGAGCTGTATCGCAAGGGGCGCTTCGACTACGGAGAAAGTCCATCGTTCGGAGCTACAGCCTTTGCTTATGGAGCATATACATCTGGGACGCCATGGACGGCTACGCACCAGCCTACGTGGCACATAATATCCCTTTGCTAGTTGTGTCTGGTCTTGGGCCTGGTAGAGAGGACGATGTTCAGCACAAGGAAGGCACACGGATATCTTCTGAAGTACCGACAGTGGAATCTGATGACGCATTGGCCCTGCGGAGGATTTTTAAAGATGGAGATGCTTCTGATCTGGCATGGAATGCTCGAGAGCATAGCGGCAGAAACAAGTTTAGAGTGAAGACTGTGGGAAGGGTACTTAAACCATATCAGTGTATCTTTGTACAAGCACTGAACTTGGATAGGAATACATTCTACCACCACGCAGCGCTCAATTACCTGCTGATGCTCCCGCCAGCCCAATATCGAAACCTGTTGTACATTCCGTACTATCACCACTAAGCCCAGGATCAAGACTATTCCCTGATGGATTGCTAGACCCTGCTTGGATTGAGAAGCATCAAGACCAAATACCTAGCGCCTTCGTACTGTTTTACACATTTACTTCGGACCCGAACCTGTCTACCTTACATGACAACCAATTGAAGACGGATATAAACAGCACAAAGAGCATATTGAATCAATCTGGGTACAAAAGTCGCTTGGTAGTGGCCCTGCTCAGCGAGAAGTCTATCGTGCAATCTCCAGATGTCGAAGAACGTCTTGCCAATATTCGCAAAGCAACTGGCTTAGATTCTAAGACTTCATTCTTTTTCCTACCTCCGCAAAGTTCTGCCGTTGAGCTTCAAGCATTTGTGGAAACCATTATCACAACCATATATCCCATATGTATCGAATACTACCGGGATCTAAGCAAACATTCCAGAAGGAAACGGAACAGAGGCGTAGTTCCCCCTCCGACAGCTCCTCCCACCTCAGGAACCTCTCAGACGCTGTCAAGTCAGGGATGGAATGTCAGATATGATTTCAAGCTGGGCATCTTTGCCGAATTTCGGCAAGAGATGGACTCGGCGGTTCGTTCATTTGAGAGCGGATATGAAGGTCTCCTTGGATCCGATGTTCTTGAGGCAATAGCGAGCTGGAGTCCAAGATGGAACGAAGCGCGCCTCTTATCCGACATTTTTGCATTTCGTATAGTCCGCTGCTTACTGTGGAACGGCAATAGCACAGCAGCCGTGAGGAGATGGCAGTCGCATCGAGAAAGAATTCGAGACTTTGTCGATCGCAGGGGCAAAGGGTCATCGACATATGGATGGGAAGCATGGGAAGCTCGATGGGCTACGGTCATGGCTGAAATGATCAAGAAAGTTTCGTTCGTTGATCTTGCAGGACAGGCGACATTTTTACAAGCGGAAAAGACTATCGCCATCGGTGAGAGGATACAGCCTTGGGAATACCTCCACCACCCTGGCTACTGGTTCCGCACCGCCGCAACGCATCTTATGGCACGTCGTGCCTTAGCTCAAGCAATTCCGCAAGAAGATCGGTCTCCTCCAGGTTCTTCTCCAGCATCTCATATCGCCAGCAAAGCTTATACGTATGACACCTATCTTTGTCCTGAACCACACGAAGAGAATCCACTTCCTGGACATCCTGGCGTTGACCTTCCAGCGCTTATCATCGATACGCTCGCCAAAGCCATATATGAGTTTCAGAAAAGGGGTCAGTCTCGCCTTGTCCAGGAACTACAGCTCCTATCTGCCAAGGAGAGCATGAAAAGAGAAGCTTGGGAGGACGCCGTCCACACTCTACGTCCTCTTTGGCAGAAAATGTCTTATAGACGTGAAGGGTGGTGGAATGCAGTAGAAGAAGTTGGCTGGGCATTGCGGAAAGCCGCTGTGTGTGCTGGTGATGGCGGATCGGTCATCGCCGTGGATTGGGAGTTGATGAATAGAAGTATGTGAATGCCTTCAACCAATTCTGATTGCTAATGCAAAAGCAGGTTTCACACATCATACCACTTGGCCCTACGATTTGTCGAAGTCCTTGGAAGGCTTAGAAACCGTCAAGACTAAACCCGCAGTAGTTCTACATGACCACGAGATACATTCTTTTCTCTCTGCAACCTACACTTTTGAGCATTCGCAGGGTAAAGTGGGAGAACCATGCGTCTCTCAACTTGCGGTCACCTCCAACGCTGTGCCATCAGCTGCTCCTGTCACTATTTCGGATATTAAGATCGCGTTCGAGGGGTCAATGAAGCCTGTAGTAATATCGCATCGACACGGCGACGATCAGGCGGACAGATTGAATAAAGTCTCGCTTCACATCCTCTCATTGACAGAATCAGCTCATGAAAGTCAGCCAACTTTTGTAGGAGAAGCTAGTCTCACCTTTCGACCTGGCGAGACGAAAATCTTTGAGTTCAGCAGCATGTTGAGAGAAGCTGGGGATGCGACTGCTGTATATGCTACCTTCTCCCTGGGGAACGATCTCTTTGATCTTGAATACGTTAACACTTTCTCAACGACAGTCACACCGGATGTCTGGTGGGATGAGAAGTCTATCAAGAGAAGAATTGTTCGAACCAATGCAGCGTCGATTGTCATCCTTCCAAAGCCGCCGAAGATACAACTCAGGCTTGTCGGCACCAAGGAGCAGTATTACATGAATGAGCAAATCGTGCTACAGGTCGAAGTCACGAACGGCGAAGAAGTTGAAACTGTTGTAAACCTCGAAGTACGCCTCCTCGGAGAAGATGCACCACCTATAACGATGAAACTTGATGGAGTTCAAGTGAGTGAAACAGATGATGGCGATAATGCGTCATTGGCTGGAACACCAATTGGGCGGATCGCAAGCACAGCATCGACTATTGCGGAAATTATCATCCCACCACTTGGATTGCCGGCCGTTTATGAGCTAGCCATGAAGGCGGCATATAATCTGGTGTCCGATATGGAAACACCAGTATACCAGTCCATGTCCATGCAGCTCGAAATCATCAACCCCTTCGAGGCCAACTACGACTTCTCGCCAAGGATACATCCCGATCCGTGGCCCAGCCTTTTCTCTCACGATGAAGGAGAAGACTCTGCAGCTGATCAAGAAATCAGGGCTCAGGGTCTAGCACAGAAATGGTGCTTGACAGCTAGATATGCGTCTTTTGCGATAGATGAGTTGATCGTAGAAGATATTGATGTGGACGTCATCGGTTCCAATGGAGGAATTACATGCTACACCGAAAAGCTGACGAAGATTCCCGAAACTGGTCTGCGTGTCGCACCTAAGAGCTTAGAAGAGGCACTGTTCGACACTTTCACCCAGAAGATCTCACTCGATGATCGAGGTACAGCAACACTGGATGTTTCTCTGGCCATAAAATGGCGGCGTGATGCAGAAGGGTCTCCTGTGAACACGACTATTCTCGCAGTGCCACGACTGCTTGTGTCGAGCAGCGAGCCACGAGTTCTTGCTTCTGTCTCCTATTCGAAGAAATTACCATCCATGATACATTTCGACGTCACCATCGAGAATCCTTCCAACCACTTCTTGACTTTCGGCTTGACAATGGAGCCTAGCGAGAAGTTTGCTTTCTCGGGTGTCAAGTCATCAACGTTACAGCTTGTACCTTTGTCCAGGAGGACGATGAGGTTTCGATTATTACCGACAGTGCGTGGAGAGTGGATCGGACCTATCCACTGCGTTATTCGAGACAGGTATTTCCAGAAAGTACTCAAGATAGCTCCTACTGAGGGCATGAAAGTCGAGAAGGAGGGTATTCTGGTTTGGGTTCCTGCGGAGGATGAGTTCTGAGGTTCTGCATATGCTGTGCAGACTGCAACTCAAGGAGGTTCGCCGTCGTGATGATAAGATAGATAGAGGAATGGCAATCTAGAACAATACTAAATTCTTGTAAGAATTTCTATGCGATCTATCTATATCTTGCTCTTTGGTCGTTTCATTGGACCACCAATTCTCTTCTTCCACTCTTCCGAGAGTGTAGTCTTGGCTGCAAAGCTCTGCTTCGTCCATTCCACATACTTCTTCTTCTCCTCCTCGAATCTCTTCAACTCCTTTCCTAACCACGCAGCAGACGAATCGGCACACTCTTTGGTGGCCTCCATCGCCACCAAATGGCCAATACCTTCCAACAAGACCTCCTCTACCCTCCCTTCCTTCGCACCACCACTTCCGCTAGTCCCGGACCCTGTGATATCTATCTTGTACTTGCGCGCTTCCGGGGCAGACATATCGCTCAGCCCGCCGAAGACATACAGAGCACTTGGTCGCAGCTCGCTTAGTCTGGCAAACGTATTACCCGGTTCGGGCCTGTAAAATGGGAACTTGACAGGGCTATCATCACGCATATCCGGGATCAGGTCTCTGTTGATGACTTTCGTTCCATCTTCGCTCATAGCTTCCCAACTCGGTCTCAAGAAGGTGAAGCATTCTTGATGCTTCGTAGTCAACAGTGTCACTGAACCTTTCTCATCAGGATACAAAGCTGTAGGCGTTTCCCGAATCCCGTACTTGCACCAAATATCTAGCGCTCGTGGATCCCAAGTCTGGTAGAATTTCTGCTTGCGGAAAGCAGCTTCGGCTTCGGCTCGAGATGGCCAGAGATCTCGACGGAATGTCGATGCTTGGGCGGGACTTGGACCCTTAGGTGAGGAGGCTTCCCGCTGTACGACGGGGTCGAGCAGAACGAGGGTGGTGAAGAGACGAGGGTGGATGAAGGAGAGGTTGCAGAGGGTGTTGGCGCCGAAGGAGTGACCTATTCCGACGATGGGGAGGGGCATTTCGGAGCGAAATTGGTTGACCATGTGGAGGAGGTCACGGGGATGGTCACTCCATGCAGCTGGTCATGCGTTAGATTCTGGATCATGGTTGGTAATGTAGCACTTACGATCGTTACCTAAAAGTCCTTCATTCAATACTCCACTCTGACCTTGCTGGGCGACGTCTGCGATCCAGATGCTTCTTATCCTGAATCCATTCTTTTTCGAACGAGCATGTATGTCTTCCCATAGAGGCTCATATAGTTCCTACTTTCATGTGAGATCCAGTTTTCGTTGGTGTACCAATAGTTATACCTTCGGAAATCCATTTGCATGAGCGCCGATGATGGTCACATCACCCTCTTGCGGTTGAAGATTATCTAGCGGCGTATATTGTTTGATGGAGAGATGTAAGGCGGCTTCTTGTGATGTGGCTGTAGCGCGGGCATATTCCCGAATGTGCTGGCATTCTAATACATGCTCTTTGATCTGGAAGACGGAGGATGCCATGACTGGATGATGCTTAAGATGAGCTCGGATAAATCACCTCCTAGGCGATACTTGACAAGACCACTGTGACCGGCGTGAAGCTTAATATACAAAGGAAAGAAACATGTGAATGGAAGTAAGACTACTACTTGTAGAGTGAATAATAGACTTTTGTTCGGTTCTTGATGTTAGAATTAACTTCAGCCATCTCGCTCAACGGCTATTGTTCTCGGCAAGCCGAGGCTCAAGCGGATGAGATAAGTCGGGGAGGACTTCTTCCAACATCGATGAATGTGGAGGACTGCCCCACAACGTAAATTTCTCATACGTACATGTTCACGATGGAAGAAGTAAGTGAGATCAGTACCAGTAGAATGGTAAACATGCTTTTGAAGACACGCTCCCGAACTGCGAGGCAGCTGTGCAAGGGGCGACACCGTGTTATCAGGAACATCACGTGATCTCGCTTTCAGAATCAATTTAGCTCGGAACGCGACTTCCTGTTTATCTCGCGACGCGAGGCAGAAACCAACATCCCGATCGACAGTCCTGCACGTCTTTGCTCGCCACAACACATGCAACCAATTCGCAACTACAAACATAATGGCTGACGGTGCTTCTGATAAGCTCTTCGAGAATTGCCGATTTGGAATCGTCGTCAATAGAGAACTTCCGCGGTCTCAAGCTTTGGAGGTAAGGCTCTCCGATGTTCACTCTCAAGTATGGATCGCGCTGACCTGTAAAACAGTTAACGGAAGTCATTGAAAGCCACAGCGGAGAGGTTGCAGACCTCGACGAGACCTTCCTAGTCGAAGAAGTCACCCATATCATCTCTGCGACCAGCGACTTTCAACAATATGCCGACTCGCGACAACATATGATTCCGGTTGTTGTACCTGCCTGGGTCACGCAGTCCCTTCTGAAAGGCAAAGAGGCACCGATGCGTTCGTATACGCCAGATCCCAACAATATATTCGCTGGTGTGACTATTTCATGCGCCGATATTCCCACAGGAGACAAAGATGCTATCATCGGCGCGGTTCTGGCCATGGGCGGCATGGAGACAAACAACCTTACTAAGGCGACTACCCATATCTGCGCGTTGACTGTTGATCACCCAAAGTGTCAGTCAGCCAGGGAGAAAAATCTGAAGTGCATGGTCGTGCTGCCTCACTGGTATGTATATGCAAAGGAAACGACGTCCTGCAATGCTAACTACTGGCAGGTTCGATGACTGCCTGAAACTTGGCAAACGAATCGATGAGAAACCATACCTCCTCCCCGATCCAGAAATATTCACACTTAGACCAGAGGCGGATCTTCCCATGCAGTCTTCTGCGAGCATCCATGGAGCTACTACATCTCTCCCCGAATCATTGACACTTTCAACTACCTCGCCAGTACGACCCCTCACTGTCTTCAAGGACAAAAAAGTCATGATTGCCGGAGAGCTTGATCTCAGCAATCGAACTTTAAAGGTCATTGAAGACCTTATTGTGAAGGGCGGTGGAAGTATTACGACATCTGTACACAGTGCTGACATATATGTTTGTCACTGGCGGGAAGGGCGAGAGTACGTTTTCGCGTCCCGTGCGGGAATTGATGTCGGTAACCTCTCCTGGTTGTATTATCTGATCGCCAACAACGAATGGACGTCACCACTCAAGAGGCTGCTTCACTATCCAATTCCTAAAGAAGGAATTCCTGGTTTCAAAGGTCTTCGAATCACTCTCTCGAATTATGGTGGGGAAGCACGAACGTACTTGGAGAATCTTGTTACAGCTTGCGGTGCAGAGTTCACCAAGAGCATGAAGCAAGACAATACGCACCTTATTACAGCTCGAAATGGAAGCGAGAAGTGTGATGCGGCGAAGGAATGGGGCATTGAGATGGTCAACCATTTGTGGATCGAGGAAAGCTACGCTCAGTGTACTATCCAGAAATTGACCGAGCCAAAATATGCTCACTTTCCCCCGCGGACGAATCTGGGAGAGATCATTGGCCGTACACAATTCGAGTCCTACATTTTGGAGGAGAAATACTATCCCAGAGATCCAACACCAAGTCCAGGGGATCCTAAACCACTGAGACGTCCAATCATGCACGAGAAAGACCGAAACGCAAGCTCAAAGAAGTCCAATGGTGATGTTATGGGTGGCCAAAGTGCCGATGTCAGCCCTGTCAAGCCTACAAGAAAGGCTCCTGCTCCAAGAAAGACCAAGTCCTTGGGATCAGTACCGCCTCAAACTCCAGCAGCAAAACGAAGAGCAAGCGCCGGGAAGGAAAACGATACCCCAATCTCCACAGGTAGTCGAAGTGCAAAGAACAAGGCCATGTCAAGGTTGAACGAGATTGCTCCGGATATTGCTCTGTACGAAAAAGAGAAGAAGCGAAAGGGCTCTGTTTGGGGAGGCGAGCGAGCTGCCAACAACTACGAAAAACAGAAATCAGCGGAACGCAGCTCGAGTCCAGTACAGAAGAATGCGGAAGAGGAGTTCTCTGAAGATGAGGAGGTCGAGGAGGAGACACGGAATCCCAAGCGTCAACGAACAGGGCTCCCTCCACCTACTATTCGTCTGCTCATCACAGGCTACAAAGAGTGGATTGGTAATATTGCCAAGGAAGAACATGACAAGGTAAGTATCTCTGAACAACCCTCGAAATTCGTACTGACAACTCTCTAGAAAAAAATGAGAGAACTGGGCATTCTCGTAGTAACAGACCCTCTCAAGTGCACACATCTTGCGGCTCCACATATTGTCAGAACGCAGAAATTCCTGTGCGCTCTTGCCACAGGTCCTACCATTGTTAACTCGAACTACATCGACCAATGTACCAAGACTCACAAGCTCCCAAAAGTCGAGAATTTCTTGCTGAAAGATGTGGAGAGTGAGAAGAGATTCGGGGTGAAGCTGAAGGATGTTATTGCCAGAGCAAAGACAAATGAGCGAAACCTGTTATTCCGGGTTCCCATTTACTGCACCCCAAAGATCGACAATCCTGGAATTTACCAATCTATTGTCGAAGCCAATGGAGGCACATTCGCTTCTTATCGCGGGCGCCCTATGATCAAGAAGATATCTGCCGAGGAAGATGATGGCCCAGCAGAGCCTGTCTATTTGCTTACGGGCGAGCATCCAGAGGAGCGAAAGCTCTGGCCCAAGTTTGAGGAAATGGCGAGAGATGGAAATATGATCCCAAGAATCGTTCCTGTTGAATGGCTCTTGGACGTTGCCATGGCCCAGCAGCACAAATGGAGCGACAAGTTCTTGATCACGAGGAAGTGATCGACTTGAGAGTGTCAATGATTGATGTAATGTACTTGTTTCTGGGCGCTCACGTAGTCACGGCTTTGTCAAGTAATAATACCCTGTGTTTGGAACGAGTCATGAAGGTCCTTAGGGACATTAGGTATTCTAGTAACAATAGAACGATGCGTTCCGACCTTGCAAAACTCCATCCCAATGCACCGCGTCGTATGTGGTAACCAAATTCGCCTGCCAAATTTCTAGAAAAACTTAACACCTTGTTGATCCTCTTGTCCGAATACTTGCGCCTTTCCTCGCTTCACCAATACACTCAACGCTCTCTGTAATAACTCTGGATCCATACCATGGAAATCTAGGTATCCTGTTAGTGCTGCATGATTCACCAGCATTGAGTTCACATTTACCTTGAGATATCGTCGCTTCGCTCTCCGTCAATTCATACAGCGTCAAGACCGTGTTCTTCTGCGCCGTCTCATCAACCTGAACAGCACATTAACAATCTACTACAACCCAATATAACACGCATTCCACTACTCACCCACTCCGCAATCAAACCCGCCCACTCCTCCACATCCCTCCACCAAACCCAAAACACACTTCCCTCTCCCATCCCCCCCGCCTTCCCTCCCCTCCCATCAACAACCCACTCCGCCCTCCCTTCCCTCCGCATAAATTCCACCACTTCCCTCGCATCCTCGCGACTCAATCGCTTCCCTATCGCCTTATTATAGAACAATTCGCTCTCGAGGGCCTCGGAGAGGGAGAGCTTGAAGATCTTGTGGTGTCGACAGTAGGAGAGGATTAGGGAGGACCATTTTGTGAGTTGGGCGTGGTGGGTCGTGAGGTTCTTTTGGGCGGTGAAGAAGGGTGGGAAGGAGTAGTGGCGCGGGAAGGGGAAGGTTGTGTTGCTGCTGTTGTTTTGTGATGTTGAGGTTGTGTTTGGGAGGGTCGGTGTGGATGGAGGGGGTGGTGTTGAGTAAGAGGGTGTGTTTGAAGGGGCGAGAGATGGGGCGAGGGTTGCTGTTGAGGGGTTGTAGGAGGGTGTGTAATTTGATGTCATTGTTTGAGGATTGGGAGGTTTGGAATTGAGAAGCTTCTAAGGTTGAATGTTTAGAGATTTGGATTGTCGTGCCTTGGTGGGGTTCGAGAACATCATCAGCCTTGCGTGCACGGCCGCGCGAGGCTTGGTTCTGTGGTTGGGTGCGAGGCTACCTGGCAGCAAATAGTGACTATGAATTCGATAAATGACATAAGCTAATCAACAATGTGGTAGGCTTTGCTAAGAATATGTCAATCGTTACTTGGGAGAGCAATGTATGTTTGTTCTGTTGTTGTCACGGAGTCTCAGACCTTGAAATATTATTGCCTTTTTAAATCTTGATTTGGGTTGGAGACTCGAGTGGCTTCTGGCAATCGAAAGACATAGCATGTGCATTCATAAAAACTAAATTCCCCACCAGATTCATAACATTGACCTGTTTCTTCCCTGTTCCTCAAGAAGATAAATTCCTTGAGCCAATCGCCCAGCAGAATCCCAAGCAAACATGCCTCCGAACGCCTCGCTAAATCATATCTGACTCTAGATATTATTCGCCATCTTTCTTGGAAGATTCTATATCGGCCATGAGCCCTTCCAAAAACGAATCGGCTTGCTTCTTAGCCCTCTTCTCTCCAAGAAGCTTCCTCCTTTCCTCAATTTCCAGTTTCCTCTTCTCTTTCTTCTCCTCTCTCTCCTTCCGTAGTTTTTCTGTTTGCTCCCTTTCCTTCTCCAAAGCCTCCATCTCCTTCATTCGAGTAGCTTCATCTTTTGAGAAACTGTAAAAGCCCACACCTTTACTCCTGATCTCTTTGTCGGCCTCATAATGCTGAGCTTCTGGCGGTGTCAAACTCCTATCTCTCTTTCTTGCAATCTCTTCCATCTTCTCTGCACTCTCCTCGTCGGGATTGAAAGCCATAACCTGGACTGTATCACCGTAGATTACCTTCCCAGGCATCGCAGGACGAGCACTCATCCTATCCAGCTCTTCTGCTCCAATAATCTTATTCCGTTTCTTGCGTTCCATCCTCTCTGCTTCTGCCCGAGTTCCCCTCCGCTGGCGTCCATACTCATCCTCGTAATCCACCATTTCGCCCTGGCCATCATCGCTTTCAACCTCATCTGAGGAGTCGTCTTGCTTGCCTTCCCTCTCACGCTCCGCCCATTTCCTGTCGAAGTCAATCAGTCCATCTTCTCCGTCCTTTCCTTCGCATTCTCCTCTCTTCATCCTTGCATAGATCTTTGCTTTCTCCTCCATCTTCCTCTTCGAGCGGTGCAGCACATTATCATCGACGCCTCCAATATCCTGCCTCCCAGTCCGTCCTCTAAACTCGTCATCTTCTAGGTCTTTCGCCGCTCGCTTCTTGGCGTTCTTATTGTGCGATGTGAATATATCGGACTTGTTCTTGGAGGGACGAGGACGACCAGCAGTGCGAGAAGTGGAGGATGTTGTGGAGGAGAGGATGCTGGAGAGACTGGAGGTGAAAGCCAGACTGCTGGAAGAGGAGCCGTCTTTCGGTTGCTTTTTAGGTGGACGAATGCCATAGAGATTTCCGGTTTCTGAAGCCATAGTGCTGGTCGAGGACGATGTTGTTTGAGTGTGGATGCGGCAGCTTCATAAGGCTGAGGAGTAGTTAATTGACAGGGGGAAGGACGCTAATTTCAAGCCCGCTCGGCTGCCATGGATATGAGCGAAAAAGTTCAGCCTTCCTTAACCCCTCCTCCAGCTACTTAACAGCGCTCAATTCCCAATACACCTCGCACAACCACAAGGAAACAAGACCCGAGAATTCTTCAATATGGCTGGAGCTGCGAATAAAAAGCAGAAGAGGGAGGATTACAAAAAGTCACAAAATGAGAGACCATCGACAGAAGCTCCAAAGAAGAAATTCTATAGGCAAAGAGCTCATGCGAATCCCTTTTCTGATCACCAATTGACCTAGTAAGTCATGCGGAATACTCATACTCCTCATTTTCATGGTATACTGACAATGAAATAGCCCAATAAGTCCAGCCCACATGGACTGGTCGACTTACTACCCTGCCTTCATCGCGGATACAGAGCCTATACAGAATTTGGCTGAAGTACAAATTGAAGACGAAGCAAAGTCTACTGTGAGACCCCTAAAGAAAGATATTGAGGTTGCAGATATTGGATGTGGATTTGGAGGATTGACAGTCGCGTTGGCTCCTATAATGCCAGAGACTCTGATACTGGGTCAGTACAATCCGAATTATCCTCGAGATCAGGTCTAATGCTTAGGCAGGAATGGAAATCCGAACACAAGTCACAGAATACGTTCAAGAAAGAATCAAGGCTTTGAGAGCCCAACATCCCGACGGAGGGCTATACCAGAATGCGGCATGTGTCAGGGCCAACACGATGAAATTCCTCCCAAACTTCTTTAAGAAGCACCAGCTCTCCAAGATCTTTCTATGCTTTCCAGATCCACATTTCAAAGCTCGGAAACATAAAGCTCGGATCGTCTCTACAACGTTAAACTCTGAATACGCTTATGTTGTACGACCAGGAGGCATTATATACACAATCACCGATGTTGAGGACTTACACAACTGGATGGTACAGCATTTCGAAGCACATCCATCATTCGAACGTGTGCCAGAGGAGGAACAAGAAGCAGATCCATGTGTGAAGATCATGAGAGTTGAGACGGAGGAGGGAAAGAAGGTAGAGCGGAATCAAGGGCAGAAATTTGTAGCATTGTTCCGGCGTATGGAAGATCCTCCTTGGTAGATGAGATACCCAATGATATTTTATGCTTGCATTGAAAAGCAAAAGAATGAACCTTTCGGTCTGTAATGTCTGAGACTTGCATCTCTTCAACAACGCATGTGATTCAACAAGGCAAGATTACGCGAGACCCGGAGCTGCATGGATGCTCTCCAACTTGCGGAGCTTCAAATTTACCACCACTCAATCATGCTGCCCGGCGCATCTTCTCGTCACAGATTGATATGGCCCTCAAGAGACGAGATGTGATCCTAGCCGGTGTCGCAAGCTTTGTCGCATGGGGTTATGCCGTCAACTGGGTTCCAACACTTCGCTGGGCCGGATATGCCTTCGTCGTGGGCCTCTTGCTCCCCGTGCTGGGCTTGATCGCATTGTTAGTGCTCACATCGAGAGGGAGCAGGTATGGGGAAAGGAATTCTATACGACGCCCGCCGGGGGCTGCCTTCCTGGCGACGACGAGATGGAGAAAGGAGACCGCCGCCCTTCGAGCACGACAAGCATACGAGAAGCAACCCCTCTATCCCGAATCTGCGACGGTGTCTAGCGCTCTGGACGGGCTCTTGGAGCTGATAATAAGGGACTTCGTGAAGTCGTGGTACTCAAATATAAGCAAGAATCCTGCCTTCACGAACGAGGTGGACAAGACAATTAGACTAGCTCTTGTCAACCTGCGAGATGAGCTTCTCGCCGTTGATGTTACGGAGGTGGTGACTACGCGATTTGTGCCGATAATGACAGCACATTTCAGGGATTTCTATGATGCGGAAAGGGCAATTAGAGGAAAACATTTGAATCGCAGCGTTACGGAGTCGGAGGAGCTGGACCTGGCTATTGCTGCGAAATATAAAGATGGAAAATTACATCCGGCAGCGTCTTTGGCATATTCGGATACGAAGCTCGTACAGCAGGATTATTTGCGGAAACTGACAAAGATGTTACTACCAAGGTTATTGCCAGAACAAGTGATGGGGAGCGGAGCAGTAGGAGTTCTTATCAATGAGCTGGTAGCATGTGCTGTGCTTACACCGGTTATGCAACTGGTTTCCGATCCTGATACGTGGAACCAGGTTATGGAAGGCTATGTAGGCACTTCCCCTATAGCTTTGGACGATTTTCTAACAAGTACCAGGGACGGTCCATGTTGCAAGACAGGTCTACGGTTCGCAAGCTTCGAGCAGCCTTAGATGAGCATGCATCTCCAGCTCCAAGGTCAAAACGAGCAACGCCCTTCCCACGAATATCTCCAGGAGACCATGAACGAAGGTTTGAGAAGTTCATCCGTGCTATACGGAAAGTAAACAATCTTTCGGATGCTCGCCGGTTTCGAAGCGAGGTCTCGAGTCAACTCAAAAGAGATGCTTTGCAAGAAGGCATGGATCCTGTGTATCTACGGCGTTTGGACATTGGAAAGAAGATTCTGGATCAAAGAGTCCATCAACTTGCCGCAGGCGGAGAGCGAAATCATATGCCATTAGGTTCTGCTAGTAATGGGGCTCAAGTGTCAAAACTTGAGAATGCTTCCCTGGTGGACCTTCTTCACGACCCATCTGGGCTGTCTTACTTCATGGAGTACATGGATAGGCAAAAGCTTATGCCCATGGTCCAATTTTGGATTGTTGTGGATGGTTTCCGGAATCCTCTTGAGGATGACGTGGCCGAGGACGATGAAATACCGACCACAATCGCACCCTGGACTGAAGCTGATAGGAATGACCTCGCTCAGATCAATGAGGCGTATTTGTCGAAACCAGAACTGAGAGTCCCTGACAAATCCAAGCGACTTGTACAAGACTTCCTAAAGGCAGGAAAGGAAGCATCGCCACAGCAATACTTTCTTGCTCGTCGAGCAATATTGCGAGCCCAAACTTCTGCTCTTGAGCTGATGCAAGATAAGCATTTTAGGAACTTCAAGAAGTCTGACCTGTTCTACAAATGCCTTACATCTCAGGAAGCAATGAAAAACATTCTGCCTCCTGCATCTCCGATCGCTCCCTCGAGGCTCGACACCATGCAGAAGCCAAGCCAACCTACTCGATCAGCCTCAGCTCAGGTCTTGCCTACCAAACCCGCACCTCTTCATAGGATATCCGCCAAGCTGGTTCCTAAACGCGCCGATTTACGTCGGCAAGCCGCTTCTTCTGTCGATTTACATGCTGCAAGAGAGGGCAACGATCCGATGACTTCGTCTCGAGGTTCGATAGACGAAGGCTCGTCACCATTGTTTGACGACGAAGATTTTGACAGCGAGGCAATGATCAATTCAACTCATAGCCTAGATCAAGAGGCCGAGAATAATGTGCCTGACAATAACGTCGTTCAAGCTATGGAAGCCGCTCTGAATGATATCATGGAAGACAAGCCCGATGTTGATGATTTGCGCAAGTCGCTCTTTGGCGATGAGTACCCTCTGGAATCTCCGAATCCAAGTTTACTGTCTCCGGGAAACGCCTCAACAAGAAGCTCTATTGACCACAAAAGAGTCGACTTGTTTGGGGACAAGCCAGAGAAAGCAGACAAAGCAGACCTATTTGGAGAAAAACTTGGCAAATCGGAGAGGTCTGAGAAACCGAGCATTGCGTCACTAGGTCTCGTCAATACTTCATCTCGTATTGGTGTCTTTACAGATGATGACTTGTTTCCCGACGAAGAAAAGTTCATTTCAGATGAACACGAGGATCTGGAAGATGAAAGAGATAAGGACGATGATGACGAGGTCCACGAAGCTGCACCGGGCGACCTGGGACTTGCTGAAGCTATCACCGCGCTTACCACAGACATTGATCGATTGGTTGCTCAAGACGCGGTAGTTGATTCACTTACACGGAAAGCTGAGCTCACAAACAATACGGCCGAATTGCGTATCCTGAAGAAATCCAAGGCCAGTTTACAACGAGAGATCCGCCGGAAAGAGCTTCAACGACAACAGTACGTCATCCAAGAGAGCGACAATAGCTTGTATGGTCGATCTACCATCAAGATCAAATCTATCATGGTAGGAAAAGAGGATGACGGAAGAGAATATGCTCTATACGTCGTGGAAGTCCAGCGAAAAGCAGGTGAACAGATGCCAGCCGCTACCTGGACAATCACGCGACGCTACAGTGAGTTCCATGACCTTCACCAACGACTGAGGATGAAATACCCATCAGTCCGGAATCTCGACTTCCCTCGCAGGCGTATGGTCATGAAGTTGCAGAGTGATTTCTTGCACAAACGACGGATAGCTCTCGAGAAGTACCTCCACGAGATTCTCCTCCTACCGGATGTTTGCCGCAGCCGAGATCTTCGTGCCTTCCTATCACAGAGTACCATAGCACCAAGTGTCGATGGGCCTTTCGATGGTGATGACAAGAAAGACATCATGACTCGCTTCTACAATTCCGTCACAGATGGCATGGAGGACATTCTTGGCAACATTCCCGTGCTGGATCAGCTATCCGTCGCAGGCCAGAATCTCCTATCAGCCGCCACGAGCCAATTGATCACGATGCCGACGACCATAAGCGAAGACCCAATAACAGTCGCCGAAGCCGAAGCCGAGCTCAACGCCTTCGAAGATCGTGAACTCGAGCCCTTCGTCAAGCCAATCTGTGATATCTTCCTCGAAGTCTTCGAGCTCAACCGGGGTAATAATTGGTTACGCGGGCGAGCAGTCGTCGTAGTACTCCACCAGCTCCTCGGCGGCACCATCGAGCGTAAAGTTCGTGAGAACGTCAAAGGACTGGTCTCGGAGGAGGCAATCATCAAGTACATTACGCTGCTAAGAGACTCTATGTGGCCAGGTGGTCAGCAGAAGAAAGACGGGAAACCTCGCACGCTGCTAGAGAAGTCGAAGAGCAGAACGGAAGCTAGTCTCATGCTTGCTACACTTGTGCCGGATCTGGCAGCTAGCGTTGTAGGGAGAGTGAACGCGCAGGCTGCGAGTAGGAGGATCTTTGCGACTTTTAATAATCCGCGGTTGAAGTATGTTGTTCCCATCCTCCCTCCACTGTGAGTCTGCTGTCAGAATTAGTGCTGATTATAATAGCGCACATCTCGCTTTTACGATGCTAGATGAGATCACCGATGTACTATTTGGTGATGTGAGGGTTTGATTATGCATTGCGTTTGAGCATTGGCGTAGGCGTTTGTGATACGGGTTGTGCTGACGGCATACATGCATTTCATGGCGTTTCCAGGTGGTGTTGAAAGAAGCTGTAAATAGATAGGCGGAACGATAAATACAGCAATTAATACTTCCCTGTTGATCGGCCTACCTTATAAATGCTATCTCTCCCGTATATTCTGTTGTCGCCAACAAAAATTTGGCTCTTTTGTCTGGCTATCATTTGCGTTTTTGTAATCTTGGTTGATCCCGCAAGCCAGCTCTTGCACGTTCAGCCTAGATGGAAGACTTTCAACTCCCTCGTGTACATTCAGATGCTCTTCAACCGTGATGGCTGATGTACAATCTATCTTCACCAGATGCCATGCCAGATGAACAACAAGTACCGTTGACATGGTATTCCACTAGATCACTTGATCGGTGGCCCTCCCTTGAGATTCTTTGTTCTTTAGACTAATCTTGTCTAGACTTTATTCATGGCTTGAAACATGAATCTTCTGGTTCTCTGTCCATCATTAGCATTAGACTTCCCTGTTTAATCATACTTTTACTCTCCTAGGCTTTGTCTAAGCAATTTGAAAGACAGAGGTAAGCATGCTGTGTAGTGAATACCCAAGCTACTCAACCACTACAACACAATTTTGTCCCAGAATTGTAGCTACTACATCTAATTAAAAAAGCAGATCTGTTACATCTAAAAACACCCACGTTCTACGTCACGGTGATGTCTCTCTAAAACCATGACTTGCTTATGGTTTCTAAGAGACTGGTCGCTTCTCGGTCGGATTTATCCGCCTCATCACGATCGGTCTGGGAGTTTTGCTGTTCGAAACAATTCTTCTGCGGTTTCCACTATTTGGATGATGTAACCATTCTTCTTATTTCGTACTTGTTAAGCTCAAGGTTTGAGTATCTTGTGTGAAACTTTCTTGATTTTCTTGTTGTTTTGTCTATTCCTTGTCCGGTAAGGGAGGTGAATGCAGTATCTGAGAGGCTGCGACTTTTCCCCACACGTTTGGAAAGGTGAAGAATCAAACTTGGAAGCTGCACTCTTGAAGTAGTAAACTTGAATGATAGATACGAATCACAACCCAGTGAATTAATCAGCAGAATGTTGCAGCACGGCAGAACTCGGTTGTCATTTGTTTACACTCGACCGAAGCTCGGCTAGCAAGAATGTCGACTGCTTGATTGCGTATCTCCGAAGCTCACCAAGCTACGGAAATCAGTACTAGTGTTGGGACAAGTTTTGATTAGTATAGGTGACATTTGTATTCGCTCCACGCGTTTTCAGTCCTCCCAACAGTAGACCGCAATCACCTGGGCAATCGTCACACCGATCCGCACAGCATCTCTGTCCCAATATGGTCCAGACCGTTTTGCCCCTTGCCTGCAGCAACAATTGTAGATCTACCAAGCCGTATGACCTCGGAAACAAAAGATTCTACCCGAACAAGATCAGAGTGATCAATGTGAATCGACCGTTGAGTCCAAATCTGCTTGATGAGATCGGCGGTAGATTCTAGCAGTTTCATGTCTTGCTCAACCTTGGCTTGCAAAGGGCCCAGAAGTACGTTTCCAATTATTGTCAAGATGGCATTGAGAGGATAGAAGACAATGATCCTGAAAGCAAAAATAAGCTTGGAGATGTGAAAATTCCGATCAAAAGCAGGAATTATCTCACCAGAATGTAGTGCCCAGCATTGCATGTGATGCAGCTCGCAAGTAATACAAACTTGCTCGACTCGCCTCAACAGACAAGATCTGACTTGAACTGACTCCAGGGCTTGCATGCACCCCATCAGCGTCGTCCCTGACCTTCCTTGATATCTTCCGACTAGTGTACCCGTGAACTGTTGCCATTAGGTGGCTTGAGCGGTCATCGCGGTCAGCACGAGTCCAATTTCTTGAAAATATCCGAAAGGTGAGAACGCTTCTCATGGACTGCAAGCGATTCGAGCCTCTCCAGAAATCTTTAAGAAAAGTAGCCAAAGACAAATGAAGAGTAGGTTGAGCTCACTAGTAATCGAGATGGATCATGATGATATGCATTTTCTGAGTTGAGTCCATGACTGGCGTAAATCCATGACCATCGTCTCTGGAGGAAAGTGTTGGACGATAGCCCCGTGGTATCGACATCCTCCAGTCTTCCAGATCTCCGTCAAGTTCTCGGACAGCTCGCAGCAGATCTGTGTCAGAAAGCTGCTGTACCTGATTGAAAAGTAGTCTGCAGGTACGTGACTTGATGATACTCAATCTGAGGTCTCCAGGAAATAGACTTAGAGCAGTCGGGAGAGCCGCATCGAAATCGCCTTTTTGGTAGAGCACGTCTGCGTAGGCAAGGGGTAGAGTAAGATCGCACTGTTGGTCGTCGATACAAGGTGGTTCGCCCGTACGCAAAGCAATGATCTTGTCAACTGTGTAACAAAGCCAGAAAAGTTTCCGTATATGATCTTTGGTTCGTCGATCAAGGTCTGAAGCGACACATGTTCTTCCCAGTTGCTGTTGTGATTGCGGATACATATGCCCACCTAGCATGAAAAGAAGTCGGCATGCGACCGCATGGCACAAACTTGCAGCTTTCAGTTCTCCAGAAAAGAGTTTCTGTATACACTGCATGATATAAAATTGCAATTCGACAAGGCTTGTCCCTGGGCTAGCTAGACCCATGAGAGAATCTGCTTGTTTGGCACAAGCTTCGCCATCAAATGCACCATTTGAGCGTGGAGACCAAGGCATATGGGACATGATAGATAGAAATGCCAATACACAGGCAACGTGTACCGACGAATCACCTTCGGGATGATAGGCAGCGCCGATGGTATCTTGAAACAAGACGGCGTCGACGATCGGGAAAACGAGACGGAAAGGGGTAGAGCGGAAGAGTTGCAGGTAAAGCTCTGTTATTGCTCTTTCAGGTAGTGTGATGTCAGCTCTATTGGCTGTCAATCGTGTATGGCACTGGTCTGCATGCCATGGTGGTCCAGCTGATGTAGGAGAGAGAAGTTCTGAAATGAGACTTCCACCATCCGAACTTCGAATCCAATCACGTTCAATTGTCGCGAAGCGACGACTCTCACTCCGTACAAGTTCGGGGATCTCAGCTGGCGTGCAAGGGATTTGTGAGTGATTGTATGGAGAAGGACAGGCAGGTGAAGCCAGAGGGGTGGAACGCAGGGTTCCGGAAATTGCGTGTGCTGGAACAACAATCCCAGCAGATGATGGTTGGAATGTAGCAAATGTTGATAGTTGCTTCTCCTTTGCCACTGCAAATACGGGCTCACATGTCCTCCGAGTGGACACCCCTGAGACTCTACTTCCATTCAGTACCTCAATCACAGCTTTGGCTGACAGTTTCTCATTGATGCTTAGAAGAGGAAGCTCACGGCACTTACCCGGCTTTTCTAGGATTCTTCGCGGTTGCCCTTCCGCTCCCACGGTCGAATGTGCATACAAGCCCTTGATGAGCACACCACTGACGTTTCTCGTCAGTGCTATTCAATGTCAAAATTGTCCCCGGAACATACGTCACAGCTAGGGGTCAACCTATCGCAATGTATTTTTCTCGCATGACAGGTATCACAAGCTCGTTTTCTCCAATTCATATTGATGGCTGCGGAATCAACATTTCCGGGTCAGGAGGCAGGTCGAATAACGATGTTGGTATTCGTCCACTGACCAGAGGAGAGAGTCTGAGTTCTGGGCTGAAGTCAGAATGCCGCTGACAAAGCGGAACCTGCTGGGATGGGTGGCCAGAGCAATATTCCTGTCGGTGTGCGGGGAGGCCTTTCCCAACCCAAAGTTCGCATCTCGCCACTGCTCCTACGGGACTTTCTGATTCGATCTTTCCAGAGTATGAGATTTTCGCCTCCATCTTTGGGTGATATGGCGATCGTGACATTGTGAAGCTCGCTGCAGCTTAGTAATGGAACATGGCGATATGGAATCTAAGTGAGGGTGACATCCACGACTTGAGATTCTGTGTTCAACCAGATAATTTCCTTCCTAATAGTCCCTTCTAATACTGCGATATCAAGAATAGAATGTGATTTTGTTGTATTCCAGATGCCAACTAGGAATGAAATTAAATAATATCGTCTACCAAAAGCGCGTAGCAATCTTCAAGAAGCCCCCAAGAGCCAAACTAAAGATCTATTTTACTCTCCTCTGACTCCTCAAGACCTGCCAGCAACAAGCCTACTTCCACTCGAAACCGAGACACCAACTTTGTGACCAGACGTCAACTCCACGCCATTCTCGGAATTATTTGCGGTGACCTCGTCTTCCTGAGGTTGCTTTGAGAAGAAGCTAGTACCTTTCCAAGCAGGACCAAACACTGGTCCAGGATGAACTAGTACAAGAATTATCGAAGCAAGCCCAATCATGCCACCTTCAAGAATCATGTAGAGGACCTCGGCACCATCCTCAGGTGGAACAAAACCCTTGCTAAGTTCTTGAATGCGGTAGGCAGAACGGATGAGTATCAGTACGGCTGCAGCAAAAAATCCTAAACAGGAGAGTATTAGTATTATGTTTGCTAATAGCGAATTGAGTAGCTTCAAGGAGAAAAACTTACCAAGCAGCATGGGCTTGAACATCCTTTTCTCCCTCACACTGACAAATCTTATGCTCCACAAATTCCTCCTTCGTATCACACGATATGCGAGATCTATGGCGAGTACGATGAAAACGCTCAGGCTGGCAACTTGCATGCCTAGACCAGCTCTCAACACATTGATTGCCCTCTCGATGTTCTTTGGTGTAATGTTCTCGGCCTGGGTCCATCCAGCACCGCCTGCTTGTAGAACGAGACAGATGACATCCATGGTAACAAAAATGATAGTGTAGAGTCGGAATGGGACCACTGAGAGTTGTTGACCGTAGACGATGACGATTCGTCCAAAAGCGAGATAAATAGTGTAGCACAAAAAGGCGGGCGCGACAGTGACTGTGACGATGTAGCTGGGAAGAAATCAGTCCATGAACGGTGTAATTGATGGCGAGAAAGCTTGAAGCTTATTTTCTGAGGTTAAACGTACATAACAAATTGCTTGTTGTTGAACGGATTATCGTGTAGCTTGACACGGGCAATGTAACCAACAATCTCCAGGACGAGCCCGAGAAACTGACCTGCCAAATGGCTCCAAGTCTCGTACCTGATGGAAAGAGCCAGTTGAGCGACGAGACAAAGTCCAAACCATACTGCGATGAAAATGTTGCCTCCGAAGTTTGGGAGGAAGCCGATTTGGGACAGCTGAACGGGACATGTAGCCAGTGTACAAGTACTGGTGTCGACGGCCATCTCGGATGAACGAATGAATGATAACTTTGAGGTTACGAAAATTTGGACCTCCTATCTATCGTATGGCTGAAAGTGAAGGGCGGTGATAGATTGATTGCAGCAGAAGGATGTTTTAAAGCTGAGAGAAAGGGATCAAGGGGCAGTAAGCGAGTTAGTGCGGTAGGTAGACTCAGTGCGGTAGGTAGACTCGAGCAAAGTTTGGTAAGCGCCATGTCTGCTCCCGCTGGGCTTTTTAACAGCTTGGCGAAGTCCATCGCTGATACATTGTTGGGCGTCCCAGATGCTTCCATAAGTGATGATTGGATAGGACCTGTGTCCAATGCCGCTTACTAATCGGCAATGTTGACTCCTGTTGCTCTGTAAGCGAGAACATGATTTCACTGGCGTGGTGTCTGCAACGGGAGTCTGGAGCTGGAAGGGTTAGACCTTTCTCAAAGCCATTGTAACTTACGCCTCGATCATCTGTAATGTCCGTTTGTGACGTCAGCATGGGGGGATCCGATTTCCCTTTCGTCGTATTCGCCACTGGTTCACGCCGTAATGCGCCAGGCTTGACCAGCTCCAATTGATATCCCACAAATGACCCCTAAATTCTAATCTCAGATCATCAAGAATTCTTCGACATCTACACGACCTCTTCTGATATCACATTCCATCTCTTTGTCCTTGTAAGCCATTATAACATGCACATACGATTGATCGAGCATTCAATAATACTGGCCTTCGCTTCGTAGTATGAAAGGGACGTTACCTCCAAACAATACTGTGACGAGATCGCTTTTCTGTGCGGTAGCTGGCGCCAGACCCTTGAATCCTCTTCTGGTAATGAAGAACTTCCTGCCAAGGCACGCAAGATCGACGTTCCTGCAGACTTCCCGTTTTTCGAGAAAGTCGCCTTCCTCAAACAGCGCATCGTCCTGCATGAAGCTCCAATCAACTGTCCTATCCCCCAGAACACCCGCAGTCAAAGTATGATAGAATGCATCACTACGCTTTGGTTCATAGGGTTAAGGTGAGAACTGAGAGATACGTGGGGACCATGGACCGAGACCTAGCTCCTCCCAGCTCCATTGAGCTAGCGTCTTGTTCCGCACTGGACCGGTCCTTCGAACTCTGGGACGATTACTGAAGCGGTAAGTAGGCCACTTAGCCTGTGACCAGTCCACCTCCTCGGAAGCTCTTGTCTGATATTCGTAGGGCAGGGTAGCCTCAGGGCCGATCGCCATAATTCTGTTAAAAACGAATCCAAGAAGCCCGAGTATCTTCGGTCTGCTGTGGGAACTTAGGGTCGGTGTTGAATTTCCGCTCGTGTAGTAGTAGTCCCGGGATTTATGCAGCCACATATCGAGATCGGCTGTAGACTTCTTTCCCAATGGTGTCGGGTACAGAGCTTGAATTGTCCAGTTTGGACACCAAGATGGTAAAGAAGCAGGCTGGGGATCTCGATACTCTGCAAAGCTAAGGATTGCTAGGGACTTGTACTGCTTGATATGAGATTTGACGAAGTCCATATACACGTCCCCAACTCCTTTGGTGTAATCCGGAATTACAGCTCGATCCTCCACATCTGAAAATAGTCCAAGTAGTGCGTACAATTTGTCTCGAGGATTCGATGCATGTCGACTACGAAACTCGTGCGCCAAATCGAGAAGCCCGTATTCTAGAGCGGGACTCGTTCGAAGGATCGAAAGTCCTCTTGACATGAATTTGAACATAGTGTTTCCGAAAGCATCCTCTGGCTCAGGTTGGACATGCCTCTGCATCACGAAATCACGGAACGACTCCCAAGGAATGGTCGAGAAACCGCAGAAGATGTCGATACGTTTAGCAACAGCCACCTCTTGAACAACCCATGTTCTCTCCCACCAGTCATGATGTAGAAGTTCTCGGATGACGTCATTTGTTTTAGCATAAGTCGGCGTGGCCGAAGGTGACGGCAAGGCCCGATTCGAGCCCATCACGGCGATGACATTCTCGAAAGCGAAATTGATATGACAATGGCCTTCACCCAGAGATACCTGGATAGACGATGCATTGGCGTAAATTTGACGCATCTGCTGGACTTGATGCTCTCTCTCCAAGTAATCCCGCTGCTTGATCGATAGAGCATCGACCCAAACAACGCGTTCTTGGAACTCATCCCTCAAACTTGCCAGGGCTGTATGCAGATTCCCTGTGATAATAAATAGCCGTCCATTGATTTCGATGGGCTGAACCAAAACACTGCTTCCCTAGATGTATGAAAGTGCCTCATAAGAAAAAGTTCTCCAATCTCCCAGAACAAGCTTGCATCCAATTTGGGACCCAACAGGTCCAGGAATGATGTGAACGAGGCGGATTTGGCTGGATGATGAGGTCAAATCGAGATTTTCATATACCCGGAGATTGACGCGATTAATGATGGCGCCACCAATGGAATAGACTTGGGCATAGGCTCGTGAAACAATGCTTGTTATGATATGCCGGTCGATCACAAAGTAATAGGTGAGATACCACAGCACGAGCGGCGCCAGTATGCTAGCGAGGAAGATAGCGACAGTAGCTTGTGCCACATTAAGATCATATCTGACATGGTTTCTACCAGGAGGGTGGTCGCACGTCAGATTGGCCCAAGGTAGGAACGCTTGCAGGCGGGTAGCAAGAGGCTGACCAGACCGTACCTGCTCAGGTCACCCTGGTAACAATCTGTGACTCTTGACGCGGCATGTGAATGATACACAGTATAATTGATATTCAATCATTCTGGAAATGCGTATCGTGAGCGAAACACACGGCTAACGTGTTGGTAAAGTATCAAGGAATAGAAAATTGAATCTTTCGCGGTAGATGAAGTGATCCCTGCCGACTCAGCAAAATGAATTCCCGAACTTGAATTGGGGGCCAAACCTGCTCTGCAAAGATTACAGGGGCTAGCAACCATTCTTCTTTATCAATCTTGCTATTTAAATTAGTTAACACATGAAACGTTTACGCATGGCAAGCCACCTGGCTTTTAGCCTTTATCAACCAAATCTTGTATGTTTTACACGCCCTTCTTCCCTCATCGGACTACCCTATCTCACCCTCTGTTGCCTCCCCGAATACCATTTTAAAATATCCCGCTAGTAACATCCACAACGACTTACCGTAATGCCAATTTTCGTAATCCCTGGACAAAAATCAAAGTGCCCTTTGTCCACTTCTTCATATCATTCAATGCTTACACACAGCATCCAAGTGAGTTTACCACTATCATCACCCCCTTGTCGGTCTTCATGAAAAGGTCTTTTCCTTCTTGTATCGTCGTAACTTTTTCCTTTTAATTGACCATTCTTACACGGAACGTGATCCCATTGGCTATCAGCTTACAACCTTCTTCAAAAGGTGGGTTGTTTGCTTGTACTAGCATCTCGCTTACGGCGCAATTCAAGTTTGGATTGGAAAAACTGTGTCGACTCAACCAGCTTGACGATATGTCTCAATGATTATCAGACCTAAGTATGTGATAGGGAAGCAAAGGGAAAACAGGTAGAGTTTCCCGAGAAAAAAAAAGCTTCTCAGTCTTGAAGATGTCTGGAGGATGTCTGGTGGTACCATAGGTGGCAACATAACAACTCAAAAGTTCTTACCTAGCAAATAGTAAGGCTACCTCCAGCTGAAATGGAGCTGTCATATATATTCCACGAATTTTCTTCTTTCCGAAATCTTCAAACCATATCATCCTGTCTTCACTTTCTTCACTGTTCTTTGGATGGATTCCTGCTCCATTCTTGTGGCTGGTTCTACTGGTCCGTTGATGCCGTGACTAGAAGGATCTCTGCATGAGAGCATGTTCTTTGTCCTACCCCCCATAAAGGAAGCGGGGAATATACCTTCAGAGGGTTATCACCCACACGTAGGAAAGTACTTAGTGCATCATTCCCGCGTAATGCTGCCATTTTCAATTCTCTGGTGTCTCCGTTCCCGGAATACTCGTTACGGTTCAATCATGGTTCGATCCATTGAAACAATCCATCTCAATCTGTTGCATGATTTGCATTTTTGTGTTCTCTGGACATATACTGAGGTGTCCTTGGTACACCGCCGTACATCATCATCAACGCTCCCTATGCTCCCTAATCTATTACATTTCATAACCATCGAAACTCCTGTGTCTGCCTCTATTACCAGGTCTTTCCTCTTTGCGTCATCATCATAGCCTTATGGCTTGTGATGGCCGATCTGAATGGAATGTTGCCCATCCACCATTTCCACAGAGACCGTGCGCCTGCAATAGAGGTTACCAAAGGGGAGGGAATAGCGGAGGTGTTGTTTGCTTTCGCCTAGCACCTCGCTTACGGCCAAAAAATTCTCTTCACTCATAAATTCTCGGCTCGCCAACAGACGAAGCAAAATGCAACAACAAAACAAAAAGCACAAGACCAAGAAGGTCGCTATAGGAATCGAACCAATATCCCCAGAAGCTTCCAAGTTCATTGTCAGAATCTGATGTGCTAACCATTACACCAAGCAACCTGCAACCAATTGAAGAGGTGTTTGTGCCTTGTATACAAGGACAAGATGTTGAAAATTTTCTTATTTAGCTATATACTGCTATTAGAGCTTGGGGCCATATTTTGCAAGGGCTAGAGGCTGATCTGCGGGTAGATAGTCAAAGGCATTTGGTAATCATTGTGATTGTATAACGGCGTTCCGTTTAGTGGATTCTGGGGTCTCCTTAGCAAAAGCTCATGGAGAGTGCAGAGATGGGAAAGAAGAGTAGTCTTTCCATTTTTGGTTTTGTCCTCGATTCCTCTGTTCGCGAGTGCTTTGTTCTGGACTCTTTTGTTCCACAGTTCTTTGAAGTTGACTACCAGATGGTTACCCTTTTGGGGGACAATAGTGGTTAGGTTCCGGAGCACGAAGGAGACCAACGCTTCGGATTCGCTCTCGCCAAAATCCCCAGGCTCCATTGTATGACGACTAGACCTTGGCCCTGCAGCTGGCTGACAGCCTTACATTACCAGCATCAAGCCTCCCACTTACACACCCAATAAAAGGTAAGACACCATCTAAAACCTTCATCTACACCCCAAAACCAAGTGGTACAAAGGGAGAGCGGTGCTTCATATTAGCCCGGATTCCGGTCCTCCGCCGTGATTGTCCGCTGGAAAAGCCAAATGCCTAACTCCGCTCTACGTACCAACGCGTAGGTTTGCATCAACCTACAACCTTGCAGCCAGCGGCGTGCAGCAACGCAAGCCTCATTCTGTACAGTATAAAAATTTTAGTTCGCCTCTCGTTTTCTCATCCGCTTCTCTTTTGCATACACCAATGCGCTCCTTCTTCCGATCTTTCCTCAGGCGTCGTCCACTGAAAACAGCGCCGGCTTCTACCCCTCCACCCCAGAACCAGATTGTGACGAGAGCTATGTCGGGAGGCATGACGGCTGCGGTGATCTATGCCGCCTCTGTGAGCAGTCCGAAAGCTTTGGGAGCTGTCCCTGAGGACTCTGCGACAAAGGCGCATCATGCGAAAGATGGAAAGGGTTTTGTGAATCCGTGGCCGAGTTGGGTGGATTTCAATCCTGTGACAATTGGCGGGACGCTGATATGGTTCGCACTCCTCCCTCCTGCTCTTATAAACCTTCTACGACGGGCGGAAAGCAAAATACATAAGGAAATAGAGCAGGATAGCTAATTTCAAACTCAGGCGCAGAATAACAGGCAAATGGAAATTCCCTGACACAACCCCTCCAACCGTCCCTGTAATCGAACCAAACTTCCTCCCCTCCCGCACAGCATCCTCCTCCCTGCGCGCAACATGGCTCGGCCACGCCTGCTACTACGTCGAATTCCCCAGCGGTCTCCGCGTCCTCTTCGACCCTGTCTTCGAAGACCGCTGCAGTCCCTTCTCCTTCATGGGCCCAAAACGCTACACCGAACCACCATGCCACATCAAAGACCTCCCCGTCGTAGACCTCGTCGTGATATCACACAGCCACTACGACCACCTGTCGCATCCGTCTGTCACGAAGATCCACGAGGCACATCCGAATGCGCATTTCCTCGTGGGTTTGGGTTTGAAGAAGTGGTTCCATGAGTGTGGTATTCAGAATGTCGAGGAGATGGATTGGTGGAATGATGTTGATATCACACTCTCTCCTAGTACAGGCGAGAAGCGCATATCCAGCGCCTCCGAAAATACAGTCCCGAAGTCAGGTGCGGAGGATATAAAGGCTAGGATATCATGTCTACCTTGCCAGCATACGTCTGCGAGAACAGCGTTCGATAAAGGCGCTACATTGTGGTGTTCGTGGGCTGTTGAGTCTGGTGGGAAGAGCGTTTGGTTTGGAGGAGACACTGGATATCGCCATGTCCCTGAAGTGCCTAAGGACGTCGATGACTATGGAGAGGAGTATAAGGACTTGCCGCACTGCCCAGCATTCAAGCAGATCGGTGATTTGAGAGGTCCGTTCGATTTGGGTCTGATTCCAATCGGTGCTTACGATCCACGATTCATAATGAGCAGCATGCATGCGAATCCATTCGACAGTGTGAACATCTTCATCGATACGAAGTGCAAGAAAGCTATGGGTATTCACTGGGGCACGTGGGTCTTGACCTCTGAGGACGTATTGGAGCCGCCTCAACTTTTGAAGCAGGCTATGAAGTGGAAGGGATTGCCGGAAACGGGAGTCTTTGATGTTTGTGACATTGGTGAGAGTCGGGACTTTTAAGATATTGACATCAGACGGGGAGTTGTACTAGTAATTAGAGCTTGATCACCAGGCATTGTATAACATTAATCACAAATCATGAATTTCATTTCGCAATGGCTATTGGCAATTTTCCCTATTCCTATGGAGTACATCCTGATGAATCGATCATAAAGCTGACCTCATCATCGTGTTGTACAATGTCCATCCCGCCTTAGAAGATCCACAAAAGAAATTTTACTTTTAGAGGGAAGGAAATAGACGTGACGTTAGTGTGAGAAGATTCGTTTGTCCACATCGCAGTCGTTCCTGGTACGATTTGAATGCTTAGAGTCAGGTTGAAGCTATCTCTGATCATTCAAAACGTATCGTCCGCTCCTGAAATAGGAATCTGTATCATGTTAGCAACGTGCAGAGTATAACAACTGAGTGATGCTTACCAGTAACGGCGGGGAGGTCGCTCATAATCGTACGGAGCATCTCTTGGGGGATAATCTCTTGGAGGAGGACGATCATAAGGAGCTCTACCATTGACGTATGGGTCAGGTGGGTAATCACGGCGGTAAGGATCCTCGAATCGACCACGTGGAGGTGGGTAGTCGTCAACTGGTCCACGGGCTCTGGGAGGAGAGCGGTATCCACGACGGTCATCATCATAGTAGCCACGGCGAGGAGGGCTTCTATCACGGTAACCGCCATCACGTCGAGGGCTGTATCCACGGGATGGACCACGGCGATCGTACTCATCACCGGGGTGGGCTCGGCGGGGGATCGGGGATCGTGATCGAGCACGGGAGTCGCGTGGAATATCCGGTTGAGTCTGTAAAATATTAGACATAATCATTGTAGGATTTCATGGAGGCATACATCAGCGATACAAGTGACACGGACTCCTTTGAACTCGCGGCCATCAAGCTTCTCTACAGCAGTCTTGAGGTCTGCAGCAGTCTCAAACTCGACAAAGCTTCTATCATAGTAATTAGCCAGAGCCCATTGCAGAAAGCCAGGACGTCTTACCCTTTGCCATCCCGGTCGCGACCAGTCTCGGAGTAAACAACATCGAGGCTGGATTGACGGGCGAAGTCTTTCAGGTCCTATATCCAGATCCATGTAAGTCGATATCCCGGCAGGTTGGTGTACAAACGCCAAGGTAGTAGTAGTTGTTGCCATCCAAACAGTTCCCGAGACAGGTACATGGTCCAACGGTTCTAGTTCCATCCTGCGCAAAGAGATCGCCATCCAGTTATGCAATGGGCAGCAAGTACAATAGCAGAAAGAAGTCGAAACAGGATATGAAAGGCCAGAAGACGGAGAGAGAAGTCCACCAAGTCCAAAGCTGCTCAGGCAAATGCACTAGCACGCTGCATGGTTCTTTACACCATCACAGGGCGTGATGCTGGCCAGGACTGACTGACTAGTAACTCTGCTGCCGAAGGTCTGTCTGTACATTGAAGGCGTCCAAATATCATGTTCAAGTTGCGCAGAGTCCAAATAGCATAATTCTTTGAGATCCAAGAGTCCGGATAAGGAACGGGGGTAACAGACCTGCCAGCTGGTCTCACCTGGAAGTCCAGAGATTTGCATGCGATGAGGAGTACGTCTTGGACGTGGAGCAGTACGCTCGGTGTTCGCGAAAGTATCACGGTTGCGCGTGCCACGAGCAAACTGAACGGTCAAGCGCTCACCCATGAAGTCCGAGCCATGGAAGGCTACACGAGGAGTAAGTTATATGATCGCGCCTTGGAGTTGTTGATGCGGCCATACCGGGAACCACATCGCGGGCATCCATTGCATCCTTGTACTCGATGAATCCGAAGCCATTCATGAGCTTAATCTCGGTGATCTCTCCAGTGCCATGGGTATTGAAGTGCGCCTCGACGTCGGCCTTGGTAGCTATGATAGATAGAGTTAGCAATTAGTCTATCAAGCGCATAGGCTGGGACCATTCAAGAAGGAGTCGCGTCGATAATACTGACCACTACGAGGAAGATTGCCCAGGTACAACCTGGTTGATGATACTTCAGTCATGGTGAGGCTGTTGACTTGTTGTGGGGTTCAGCGAAGGCTGGAGGTGGCGAGAAGGAGAGAGAGCGCGACGAGACAGCGAGATATCTATTGCTTCGCGGCGCTAGCAGATACGATCGATAAGGTCGCCGTTGCGGACAATGAGGGCGGCAAGTAAGTTTGCTGCGATTGCGATACGATACGTTGCGATGCGATGCAATGCGCAGACTGGAGCACAGGAGACGGGCGTGAGGAGAAGAGATCGCAACACAAGACAAGGCGGAGGGAGCGGAGCCCCATTGGACGAAGCAAGCCAGCTCAGACCATACAACACGTGACCTGACCGCTTTGTCTCTCCCCTCGTCTCATGTTTGGCTCTGGATGCTGGGCTGAAAGTTGATTAGAAATAAGTTAAAAATCTCTGGATTGTATACCTATTGAACCTTCATATCACGACGACATTAATCAAAGAAGTCGTGAGGTTCTAAAATTATGGTGGCATTCAATTCATTCGTGTTCATTACCCAACTCCTGCCTACCAACAACCAAACTCCTCCATCCTCATTCATTTCTACGGTATCTTGATCAAAAACGCCCTTCAACACGCACCCATATGTCCAACAGCCAGGACCTATGTGCACTGCCACGAAGCCTCCTCCAAAGCACAACAAATCAGAAATCAGACACAGACTCATCTCATCTCAACATCTTGGGTATCTTCTCGTCCCTCATCATCACCCCCTAGTTCATGCTCGACTTCATCAACCACAAAACCCTCGTAGTCTTCCAGGTTCTTTTGGATGTGAACCTTGAATTTGATGATGTCGTTCAACATCTTCTCAATTTCTGTGTGTAGCTCCTCTCGGAGGGCATTTGCCTTAAGAGTAAGTTGTTCGTACCTTTTTAATGTTAGCCTGATATTCCAATTGATATCTATTCTACTTACTCAATGTTGGTGTTCATCTCACGCTGTTCCATGAGCTGGACGGATTCAGTGAGGCCAGCTCGCATCTTGGCCAGCTCCTTCTCCATCTTTTCGATCTGAGTATCAGAAGCAATCTTCTGTGTGGTGGTGACCTGAGACATGGTTAATGTTTCATTCTTGCACGTACGCTGTGGCATGGCTCACCTCTTTTGTCTTCTCATACTCTTCTTCTGCTGCTCGAACACGATGCTCAAGAGCCTCAACTTCGCCTCGCTTGTCTTCGATAGCCTCCTTGATCCCGTCAAGCAGATCGTGGTGCTTCATCATCTCATCCATTGCTACAGTACGTCTTTCAGAGATCTCCTTGCGCAAGCTCAGGAAGCTAGCCTTGACTTGACCACGAAGATCCAGATTCAGAATGTGTGCTGGCTGGTATCCAGTAACAGGATCTGCGAGAAGTCTATCACTGTCGGAATTGCCAGTTCCAGATGCGCCCATTTGCGAAGAAGAGAAATTTGGTCCCTCGTTGGCTGTGACTTGAAGTTCATAATTCTTCCCCTTAGCGTTTGCTGCTGTTGCCGGGATGAGACCGATTTGGTAGCCAAGGCTGTTGTACTTGTCGACCATGCGTTCAAGATCTTCAAGCTTCCGACTAGCCTCTCCTTCTTTCTCAGATACCTTCTTCTTTGCTTCCTCCAGCCGCTGAGACGTCGATTCAATGCCCTTCTGAAGGCGCTCCCTTTCCACAGTCATGCGATCGATATCAGCCATACTGATTCCCTGATCATCTACAGCTTTCTGAAGGTTTGCTCGTTCCTCATCAGCTTCCTTCAGCTCGACCATGACCTTATCCAGCTCTCCTTGGAGGAACTCAATCCGAGATTCGTACTTCTCTGATTTCTGGTTCATACGACTATCAAACTCCTCAAATTTTACCTTGTCCTCCTCCATAATTTTGAAGTTCCGGTCCAGAACAGCAACATCGGACCCAGACCTCTCTAATTGCTCGATTTCTTTCTGCAGACGCAAATGCTCGCCTTCCAGAATTTGCAATTCGTCGAGGTATTTTGAGTTTGATCGGTCGAATTCTTGCGCCATAGCTTCTATATGCGGTGCAAGTACCCTGTCCTGGTCATCATCTCCAGCTTCCTCATCCATGGACAGCCAATCTCGATATGCGCCGCTCAAAAAGCCAAAGATGATTCTGTCACCGCTGACATCCACACCTGTCTCTGCACAGGCGTCATCATACTGATTTGCGGCATAACCATCTAGCATTTGAGAGAGCTGCATCATCCAGTGAAGTAGCCCAAGGAAGATGTGCCAGGAATTTGCCGATCCACAAGCTGTGAGCGAACTCTTTGTGATCATCTTGTGGTACGGATATCTCAGCTGGATCAGGATAGGGAGGACTTCCTGGTCCATAGCCTTTTGGAATCGATAACTAGGATCAATACGATGGTAGAGCCATTGGAACATAAAATTGAAGTCCTTCTGGGTAGGAGACTTGATGATGTTCTGTGTGAGTGGATGTTTCATTTCCATCTCGAAGTTATTCGCCGCCATATAGTCCAAGAGCTCTTGGCCGATTTTAGCCTGGTAGGTGCGATCTCTGAGAGGTCGAGGATCTTTTGGTACTCCTGCTGGCTGTGGTGCTTGTTGAAAGAAACTTTGGTGTCCCATAGGTCCGCTCGTGGAACTCCTTGACTTGTAGGCACTGCTTCTGCGTTCCACGCTTTCCGCAGACGATCGTCCGGTAGTACCTGGCGCAAAGCTCTTTCTGCTGCTGGTGTTCTGGAATGATGTGCGCTTAACCGACGATGTTCCCATTTCTGCAAGATTTGTACCAGAGGATGATCGCTGAAATTGAGGCTGGTTCGGGCGAGGTGGTGCCAATGAGGCGCGGGATCCAGAAATTGATCGTACATGACTGACCGTGAAGGGCGCGTTCATGTTAGGTCCAGACATGGAGTTTGACCGCTTCATCGCAGAAGCGGGTTGCGGAATGTTGGAATTATAGTTGATACCACCAAGAGTCTATAGTTATGTCAGTATCTGCAGTTGAGGGCATTGCATGATCGGGCAGAGAAGAGATGCTCGCAAGTATTTCTGGGCGCAACATACCTCTCGGGGTCGTCGCACGGAGAAAAGGCCCGTGTCTTGCGACATTTTTATGATAGAGAGTTGCCAGATGTAATTAATGTAATCGAATGCGCTGGTCTGAACAGTATGCGAGTTGTGATGGACGATTGGTGGTGAAGATGCGCGCGATAGCAAGTGGTGAGGTTGGATGCGACCAGGGATATCAACAAAAGCCCGTTGCAAAGTAAACAATGGACTTAGCGCCGAAATCACGCCAAGCCCCGACTGACAAGCCTCGGTTCCGGCCACTGCCTTTACCATATCCGCGCTTGAGTTGATGCTTCCCCGGATTTATTTCAACAATCGCATCGCATCGTTGAACATTTCAAGTGCAAGGCAAACGGGCGCAGTAGCCGGCGACATAACTATGGCGATTCGTGAAGATATCGTTGCATCTGCAGTGAGTGACCAGATACCCCTCCCATCTTCGTCGACGATTGCTGATCGAGTCCAAGGTTACATGTGAGAGACTATCACCACCACTTCCCTCACAACTACTGACTTTACCAGTTCTGCAGGATCCCAGTGTCGCAGGCTCTCCGATTGAGAACCGGATAGCTTTTCTACAATCGAAGAACTTGACCCAGGAGGAGATTGATACCGCACTGGCAAGGGCAGGAGGCGAGTCGGCACCAGCAAACTATTCCAACTATGCTCCTCAACAGCAGCAAGTAATACGCCAACCACAGCCAGGATATGGCGCATATCAACAGCCTCCATGGCACCAGCCACCTCCAGAGATACCGAAGAGAGATTGGAGGGATTGGTTTATAATGGCGACTGTGATGGGAGGGGTAGGCTACGGTTTATACTTCGTTGCAAAGGTAATTCGTGCCAGTCAAAAAGTCCTACAGGTTGCTGATGATCTTATAGCGTTATGTCTATCCTATGATTGCGCCGCCTACCCCACCACAACTCGAACAAGACAAGCAGGCTATCGATGAGTCTTTTGAGAAAGCATTTTCGCTTCTGGACCAACTAGCAAAGGATACCGAAACTCTGAAGTCCTCCGAGCAAGCACGAACCGAACGACTAGACATTGCTTTGACAGAAGTCGAGACTGTCATCAGCGAGCTAAAGACCGCAAGCAGAAGACGTGAGGAAGAATCGAGAAGGATGGGTGACGAGGTCCGAGGATTGAAGGACCTCATACCCAAAGCAATGGAAGGACAAAAAGAGAATACTGATACCAGATTGAAGGAGCTCAATACGGAATTGAAGAGTCTAAAAACTCTGATGGGTCAAAGAATGAATCCTACAACATCGACAAGCACGACCAACTCCTATAGCAGACCTTCAGGAATGGGAGCATCGAGCGTGTCCTCCAGTGCGCCAACACCGAATACTACCTCCAACGGATCCTCAACGACCGAAGTAGTCACACCAAAGCCAGCTTCCGTGAGCAATGGAACTGGCACCGAATCTGTAGCCTCTGTCCAGAATTCCACTACCGGCCGAAGCAGTCCTTTCAACACTGGTGCACCGGCTGGAAAGGCAGCAATCCCCGCGTGGCAGATGGCCGCTGCGAATAAAAACCTCAATTCGGGCAGCGCAACTGGTACCGGCAGTGGATCTCAGGAAGCTAGCGGATCTGCGTAATGGGATGGAATCGGGTGCCGGGCCTTGGAGGAAATGCATGTGACGGCGTCAAAGGGTGCTTGGATTTATGATAATAAGATATTCAAATGTAGTTTTTCTTTCTTAAGGACAGATAAAGCCATACTAGCGAGCCAGTCGCAGTGACACAAGCACATTTCATCTGTTTCCAAGACAGATTGGTTCCAGAACAAAACGATTTTCTAGAAACGTGGTGGAAGCCGTGCGTTCAGTCAGCCTTGCATGCAAGGTTCCACAGTTCCAGGTTCCCCCTTCGCAAGATGCTTGAAACCCAACACAACTCAAATCCGGGGACGAGATCTGAACCAGTCTCCAAACAACCATTTGCACCTCCCATCAAGGATATCGCATCCAACCCGAGGCGAGACGAACAGATTCTCCATGTCATATGAAACATCATATCTGGAAGAGGCCACGCGATCGCCTTCGAGCTTTCGATAGGACCACGAGGCTAGGAAGTATGCCTCGGCATCTGGACACACCGCGCTGGCGATGCCCAAGCTAGGAACTCTCAACAGCGTAGGTGCATCTCCTCTTCATTTCTCTCTTCTCTACAGCATCTTTATTATTTCTTCATATTTGCATTGTCTTGCATCTAGAAAGTTCCCTGCATTTACAATACCTCCATTGATTCCTCCCTCACCGAGAGCAAAACATCACCATGGATACGTCACCACTACCCATGTTGAAGGCCATCCTCCCCAAAGTCCCCCTCATAGGCAAAACCGCCATCTCGCACACATTGGGCTTCTCAGAACACTCCCAATACTGGGATCTCCGCACCGAACTAATAATCAATGTTCTGCGTTCCTTCATCAATGATTCGCCGCCACGGCCTCTCTCTCAACTCCAGCGCATGTCTCTCAAGGCGCCAGAGGTCAAGGGCAGGATATGGGTGAGCAGGATTATGATGGAGAAGCCGCAGGAGGATGATGTTCGGCAGAAACTTTTTAAAGCTATTGAGGGGTTGAGGGAGGAGGGGGATGGGGATGGGGCAGCAGGAAGAGGGTTCACGGAGCCAGAGTTGAGGGATGTAGAGGCCGAGTGGGTTGGATATAGAGCTGGTGCTACGAAGGCGAGTGTGGAGCTTAGGATTCCTGAGAAGCAAAAATATGAGGAGATGATGAAAGAGGTGGAATCTCCTACGACGGTCCTGTATCTCCACGGTGGTGCTTATTATCTCAGTAAGTACATAACTCTTCTCGGCTTTCATTCTAAGTACTTGTTTACTTTCCCATGGGCAATATTCCATTGATAGGAAGAATACTAACTCTCTCAACCAGTGGATCCAGCAACCCACCGTCCAACAACAAAGAAACTCGCCAAACTCACCAAAGGCCGCTGCCTCTCCGTCCGCTACCGCCTCGCCCCCCAAAACCCCTTCCCCTCCGCCCTCCTCGACGCCCTCCTCTCCTACCTAACCCTCCTCTACCCGCCTCCCACCTCATTCCACGCCCCCGTCTCCCCCTCCCACATCGTCTTCGCCGGTGATTCCGCCGGCGGCAATCTCTCTCTCGTCCTCCTCCAAACAATCCTCGAACTCAACCGCCAAAACCTAACTATCACATTCAACGGCTCCGAGCGCGAGATCCCTCTCCCAGCAGGCGTAGCAGTCTGTTCGCCCTGGACGGATATAACGCACTCGTCACCATCGTGCTCGACAAATAGGAAATACGATTATCTGCCTTCGTTAGCGGAAACGGATACTTCAACGCGTTACCCTCCAGACTCCATCTGGCCTGCTAACCCTCCCAGGAAGAACCTTTATGCTGAAGACACGATGCTCTGCCATCCTCTCGTGTCGCCACTTGCGGTGAAGTCTTGGGCGGGGTCACCGCCGATATTTATTGAGACTGGGCAGGAGCTTTTGACGGATGAGAGTAAGTATGTTGCTATGATGGCGGCGCGGCAGGGTGTTAAGGTCGTGTATGAGGAGTATGAGACAATGCCGCATTGTTTTGCGATGGTGTTGGAGGGGCTGGAGGCGAGTAGGATGTTTTTTGAGGGGTGGGCGGCGTTTATTATGGGGGTTGTGTACGACCCTGAGAATGTGGAGGAGGGTGGGAGGGTGGTGAAGCCGAAGACGCTTGAGGTGAGGAGTGTGGATGTTAAGGGGTTGAGTAGGAGGAGTGGGGATGAGGTGAGGAGGGCGATGAGGGAGAGGGTTAAGGCTATGAGTGGGGAGGTGCCGGATCCGATGGCAAAGTTGTAGATTGGATCTATTCGAATGCAAGGTGTCATTATAGATAGGACTTATTTAGTCGGAAGTTTTGCATCGTAGATGTAATTAGAGATGCATTCCGTAGACAATGCTTTCGCCTTGAAGTAATTGGAAATAGTACGCGAAACAAACTTTATGTCAATATTATCTATCATTTTAAGTTGCCTCGCTAATCAGCACTTACAATTTAAACACAACAATACCCAAGCACAGCAAATTCACGTCAACTTCAAAATCGGTGTTCTTGTTTTCATAGTCAAAATCATAACTGAGAATCTTTTATTGCTCTCCATGCTATATGCAGTCTGAACTATGCTAGCGTAATGCTGAACCCCATTCCACCTTCGATGGATGAACGAGAACCAGCACCAGAAGGGCCATTTATCAGAACCTATTAAAACCCATATTTCTGGCATTTAGAGTATATCGCCAATGGTCTATCAAGAGAAGAATTTCTAATATGCAGTGCAGTGCAGCGGAGTAAGCAAGTGGACCGACCCTGACTCTAACACCGTCTATGTCGTCAAGCAAGAAAGAAGATGACTGGCTGGCTGGCTGAATCCTATTTTGGATCGCCCAATACTCATGCCTTAATCTTGTACTCGCGACGGAAGAGGTCGTCAACCTTCTCGAGGTAGTAGACGCCTGAGGCGATGGTGTCTGGGTTGCCGGTTGGTGTGTAGTCCTTTTGCAAGTGGGCTTTCTTTCGGAGTTCGCACATCTGTTTTATGCTGTTAGTGACATGTTATGTAGAGGAAAAGGGGAGGGTCAGTGCTTACGGAGTCGTAAACTTCTGGTGCAACAACAGTTCGGGCATCGAGTCTCTCTTGGAGATTTAATGTCTTCGCGATTGTCTCTGTGTTTCCGACAATCTTGAGAGAGAACAAACTCGACGCCAATCCAGATCCGTAACTGAAGACTCCTATTCTCTTGCCTTGGAGGCTGGCGCTGTCGACTGTGCTCAACAGACTGACGAGACCACTGTAAACACTGGCACTGTACATGTTTCCGCAGTTTGTTGGTGCAAGGATACTGGGTTGAACGCGTTCATTGAATCGCTTCTTGGTCAAACCCATGAAGGTCTTCTCGAGCACTTTGTCCGCCAGGGACTTGGAGTAGTCCATATCACGGAGCTCGGCTGGGACTTCAGCGAAAGTGGAGGATGTGGGGTTGGTGAGGAAATCGTTGTAAAGAAGGCGAGCGTAAGACTTTGCGACAAGCTTGCAGTTTGGCGAGTGGAAAGCCATGTAGTCAAATCTATCGATAGGGGTCTTCGAGTCGGTAGCTTCACCGTTGGTGTGGCCATTGGTGCCGTTTGCGACACCGTTGGCAAGAGACTTGACAGTCTGTTCTCTCTTGTTGTATGCCTTGTAGCACGCATCCACGGCCTCGGTGTAACATCTGTTGGAGAAGTGACCGTCCACGATTGGGTATTCGCTGGTCAAATCTGGCTTGTAGAAGTCGTAGGCGTGTTGCATATAACTTCCTCGGAGACCAGGCTCGACAACCACTGGGGCATTAGGTCCAATCAACATAGCAACGGCGCCAGCACCTCCAGTTGGGCGCGCAGCACCCTTGGCGTACAAAGCAATATCACCTGCTACCACAATAGCATCTCGTCCATCCCAGCCAGAGGACTCCACCCAGTTGACTGCGTTGAATACTGCATTGGTTCCTCCGTAACATGCATTGACGGTGTCAACTCCCTCAATATTTGTGTTGTCACCAAACAATTGCATTAGAACCGACTTGACAGACTTCGACTTGTCCAACAGCGTCTCGGTGCCGACCTCCAGGCGACCAATAGAGTTGGTGTCGATCTTGTATTTGCTAAGGAGATTGGAAACGGCGGTCAGGGAGAAGGAGTAAATGTCTGCAAATATCAGTGACTATTTCCACAACAGCGTCTGCGTGTGTTATTACCTTCTCTGTCATCGCAGAAGCTCATCTTCGTCTGGCCGAGACCAATTGTGTATTTCCCAGTGCTCACGCCATCGAACTTCTCCAGCTCAACTTGAGCAACACACTACTCGGAAAGCACAATTAGCACATGTACGCAAATGCCTAGCATCGTAAAGACACGTCGAACGGATGTTCCAACGTACCTGGTTTGGGAAGTAAATCTCAATGGCCTTGATGCCAATGTTCTGGGGGCGTGCAGACATCTTGAGGCGGTGAAGCGGGGGAACTTTGCACAATTAGGGCCTGCAAGTTCGAACTCGGAGGGAGCGTGGTATACCAGCTAGGGGATATATTCAAAAGGTGATCTTGACTGTGAGGCGTGTCAGTTCGTAAAGTTGTCTGGAGAGAGTGGCACTGGCAGGAAAGGGGCAGAGGGGGGTTTATCGCGTCAACAAAAAGATAATTAATTTTGGGTTTACAGTAGCTTCCGCCACTAACGCAAACCCCAACAAAAGCTAACGGTCGACAAATAGGAGGAAAATGTTCACTTACCAGAGATTGTATGATGAGTTTAGGAATATCTTCAATGGTAGTACGAGGAAGGAGGAAAAGTGAACATGTAGAGGGGAAAAGAAGGGGAGCGGAGGCTTTTATCTGTTGACGGCGCAACAAAGAGTTTCCAGGATGTGCGCATGGGATGCTGACAGGGGAGAGATGCAATCTCGCCCGCCATTGTACGTGCCTTGCCTTATCTGGACTGGGACAAGCAGGACAGCACATTTGATATCGTACCAGCCAGCAGTTCTGGATCGCATCAACCAGTAACCACAGACCAACAGAGAGGACCCCTATGGAAACATGCATACAGATGGGAACGTGTGGGCCGTGTATGTAGGAAACTAAACTCTACCCGGAAACATTCTGGGAACGAAAGAGTCTGCAAGTCTGCTCTGCACGGCCACGCCACTTTCTCTGCACTGCTGCAGTCCGTTGCCGCCGACGTCGGGACACCACCACCACCAGAAGGTTTGGTTATGTTCTGATGGTAAATGACGCAGGAACTGGAAACGGGCACGGGAACGGCATCGCCTCGCATCGCATCGCATCGACCGGATCCAGGAAGTTGACCAGTGCAAAGATACCTAATATGGAAGTGCTGATGACTCGCCAACTATCAGACGAGCGAGGGAAATGGATGAGCCACAGTGCTCTTGCGAGTCCTCGATGTTGTCTGCCTGTGATACGAGCTCTAGAACTTCAAAGCTCTAGAACCTCATACACATTCAAGAATCTCAGCTATCCTCCTACAAGTAGATTGAGTAGTATGCACCAGGAACCGCTTTTAAAAAGCAAACATCCCCCGCTAATCGTGGGATCCAGTCAGATTCTGCATCGCAGAAGGATCTGATTAGATTAGATCAAGCATGACATGTGCCGAAGTATAAATCTTCCCGCCATGGCATGCACTGTGGCGGATATCCGTCGCTGGAGTTGGTGGGCTCCTGTGGGCTGCCGTGGATATGTTTTTCATTCTGTTACGAGATATCGCCTTGATCGGAGCAGTTACTTTTTCTCTATGTAAGATTACTTTCTTCAATACTTGTAGGCCCTCTCTATCCATACGTCTGTCAGGCCGAACAGTAACACAAGCATCAAGCTATACAGTCATCTAATTTTATCTTGTGCAACTTTGTTTATCTAGCTTTCCTTTCCGCCTCCGGATTCCAAAAAGGTGTCAAATCTCTCGTGAATACTAGCCCTGTGAGATCAGTTCTTTTATACATTTTGCTAGGTCCAGATGTCGTCAAAGTATTTTGTTTAAGATACCGATGAACCGTCGAGTTGACGGAATTCTCGCAAAGTCATGTTTACCTGAGCAGTATCTATTCCACAGCTAGCAGCAGGACAGGGGAAAGTCTTGCCAAATCCACGTCGCATGATGTGAATCAGGTGATTAACACGTGATACCATCACGCGAAGCAGTTCGAATCGTCGAAACCCGAAACTCCGTCAAATCTTGACCTTTAAACTTTCTCCACGCCATGGATTTCTGCCTCAGTATTTCCCATTCGGTTCCGAAGATTCGGTCCATACTCAGGCCAAGATACATCTGAAGTATCAGCATCATACACATGAGACAGCCAAACCTCAAGCTGATGCACCATTGGCCGACTCCCCAAACAACTCGTCGTCCGTCGTCTCTACCTCCGGATCATTCCACCGGAAATCTTGCATTATTACGTGCGGTCGAAAGACAATCAACAGATGAGGCTAATGTGAAGATCTCCAAGCAAGCCGACGACAACAGCCGCCGTCGTCTGAAGGATTACATCATTTTTCAGTGAATGTCGAGAGAGCCATTGCAGCACGAAATCCCAAAGTATTTCAGTCACCTGGCCATGTTGATCGAGCGATCGAAATCTGGAAAGCTTGTTGGAGATCTACCAGCGATGTAACGAGGCTGGCCAGAGGTAAATTAATAGCAGCTGTCCAATTGTGGCTTCGGAGAAATTATGTCGCACGACAAAATTTGATATTGAAATGCCCTCGCCAAGTGGCAAACAGATGAGTGGTCACTACTGTAGGGCTAAATCGACCTCGTCTACATGGTCGAAGGGATGCTCAGAGGTTGGTGAGTGGTGAGCGAGTACTCTGGGAAAAGGTACTCCGTGAAATACATGCAAGTACAGCACGCGTACAGGGCAGTAGGAGTGGAATATGCCGGCTAATGCCAAGATATCAATAATCTCAAACAGTGCAAATCTAAGATGCCCAAAAGTCAAAAATCTTCTCAAGTCAACCAGGAATGTCTGCCCATCCTGACATCTCAACATCAGGAAAGCTCGGGACGAACCTCGCACCGATCGAGAACTGGAGCAAACGAGCAAGTGTGAAGCAGCAGAGCAACAGCGGGCGGGGAGATCGTTGTGTTTCTGAGGTTTGAATTTGTCTGGTGGTGGGCTGACTCCACTGTACATCGCGGGAAGGGCTGGAATAGGAAGGCTTGCACCTGGTGTGGCACTGTGGGCACGACTGGAAGGTGGTTTGAGAAGCCTGAGAGCGCTGGTGAGGGGACAGAGGCAGGGGGAAAATAAGGTAGAGGGGCGATAGAGAACCGCCGTATCTTGGATACAAGCAGGGCAGATATGCCCGAAACAAGGACCAGGGCTTTTAAGATGGGGGCATCCAGGCCAAAGTGCATGGAAGAATGTTGCAAGTGCAGCCCGAGACCATTTCGCAGAAAGCAAGATACAGATACCAAGTGGTTGTATATGGGTGTAGTAGAGTTGTAGGAGTAGGAGTAGTAGCAGTAGTCAGTCAATTAGTTGTCTTGGGATGCACCATTACAACAGTCAGCAAGTCTTGTTCGTGTTCCTCCTCTGCTTCTCTCACTTGCCCTCTTTCAGCCAACCGTCTCAGCCGTCTCCGTGCCCATCCCAAAATATCCACCCACACACTCCACTGCACCTGCAGTGTCCACTCCACTCCCCTCGACTAAGGTTTCGCTCAGCCAGTAAGCGAGCGTCTCAGTCTGGCAAGTAGCGCCAAGTAGGCCAAGCAGGAGTGCCGTGCCTCGATTCCCCTTTGGCTCTCTGGCTGGATGGCTCCGCTCCTCTTTGATTCTCAGAGAACAACTTCAAACATCCACGATCTCCTCACGACCACGACGACCACCACTCAATCACCATCCTTTCACGCCCTCATCACGACTGCATCGCTTCCGCCACGCATGCTCCACGACATTGATGAGTAGTACTTGACCTCGCAGGTCTTCAGCTGGTGGATTGGGTGTCACAACGAAAGGAGAGAGTGAAGTCTCGGCAGTGCGGGTGAAGAGCGGAAAATGGCTGGTCCTGAACGTCGGTCGTCGATGGGAGTCGACAGGAGGGTATCGACACGCTCATCTATCCCGCCTCAACAGACGACACAGATGCAATTCGACGACGACGAGAGTGATGATGATTATGATTTACAGGCGATGGGAATATCGGACGGCTTCCGTCCACAGGGTGCAATGACAGGTCACAATCGGCTGTCGTCTCATGCTTCACAACATCTCATGAACGGACGAAGGACTCCCCCGCCACGACCCTCTAGTACTACAAAACCACAGGCAATGGAAACGTTTGCTCTGCGGCATGATGGAGGCATGGGTGCAAATTTAAGGAGGAGTTCGACGGCTGTAACGAACTTCAACGCGGCGGCTCCAACCAGATCATCAAGTGTCTCAACAGACATGCCGTACATCAGGCCGGAAAGTCCCTATCGAGGCCCTTCAGGCCCTTCTCATCCATATCAAATGTACCCTCAAGAGTCACGATTGGCTAGGACAGCAAGCATCGCAACGACTTCGACAGTACCGGTTCCAGACAGGCCATACGACGGCCCGGGTGGCCCAACACATCCGTACGGAATGTACCCTCAGAATACCGTCCCTGAATCAGAAGCAGCGGACGAATCAAGTCCATTGGCACCTGTTCCAGTCGGGTTCCCTGGATTGAATAATAATTATCAACGTCGACTCGGTCCCGAGGGCGAAGAAATTGCCGACATTATAGGACCGGATGGACACACTGAGCAGCTTCCTCCATACACGCAATACCCGGATGAAGCATTCGCCAGGAAGACACGGCCGACTGTAGCAATTCCTGTTGCTGGTGCAGGAGGTATGGGTCTAGCGACGCGAAATCCAGAATTCGCGTCCCGAGAGGACCTCAACTCTCCTTCCCGACAATCTACACGTACCATGAACTCTGCAGTTAGCGAGCATCAAGTTAACATGGCTGCTATCCAGATGTCAGAGAAGCCTGAACTGAAGAAATGGCAAAGGACGGCACGGAAGAAGATCTGTGGTATCGTTCCTTTATGGGTCATGGTTCTCGTTGCCCTGGTATTCATCATGTTCGGCATCATCTTGGGAACTGTGCTTGCAGTACTGAAGCCCAAACATCCAAACAACAAGCACCCTCCTGGCAAGAACCCGTAAGTCTTCTCTGTGTGCTACTTCGGTGCGTACTAACTCAAACAGACAAAGTATTGTCGTTACTACTATGACGACTACATTCGATGCCACACCTCTCACTGCCTCGCCGACTGGTCTTCCAGATCTTCCAACTGGTACCTTTGCATTACCTATCTCGGCTCCATCAGCTATCCAAAACAGCTGCCTTTCCAACACTCAACAGAGTGCTGCATGGAGTTGCTCGATTCCCATGACATCGTACACCATTGTAGTGACTCCGTTGATTGGTGCGGGTAGCGAGCTCGCGAACAACGAAGTCAGTCTGAGCCTCGGCAATAACACCTTCGGGGACTATTACGCCTTTGGCACACAGCCGCCCATCCTAAATCAAGACCAGGTTCTAAACCTGGTGACCGATTCTCAAGAACCTTCGAAAGGTCCCGCCTGGTTCTTCGAGATGCCCTACAACAAGATTGTTATCTTACCAGAAGCAGCTCTTACTCCGCCTGGCGCAGTCAGTAAGCGGGGGAATGGAGTGACAGAAGAAGGTAAACCTTCAGGTGGCTTCATGCGCAAGAATGTTGCACAACCTGGAGATCGGCCTTGGTTCTGTTACTGGAACGGTACCCTACTTGAGGCGTTTATATACGTAAGTCTCATCACACTACCACACATCCCCCGCCTTTGAATTGCCAGTTCTTGTTTCCTCCGGTACACTAACATCCATGCAGGTCAACCTCACCAGCAGTGCAGGCCGGTCCGCGTCCACGTCACCAGCTTCTGCCGCAGCTTCTATCACCAGTTCCTATGGTAGCTCGGTTCCATCCGCCACACCGACTCCATCATCGGGCTCGTCTGGATCATCACAGCAGTTCAAGTTTCCTCCTGCGTACCCAAATGTCCTGAAGATCGAGGAGCGCCGTGTCCCAGGCCCGCAAGAAATCCCACCATATTGTAAGCCAAACCTGATCATTCCACACTTCTTTTCATCAGGTTTCCTTCCTTTCACATGGCACTCTACTGACATCAAAAATAGGCGTCCAGCACATCATCGATGACTACGGTGCAGCAGCTGTCGCAACAAACAGCACAGGACAGCCCGTGATCGTCTATCTCAACGAGACAGATTCTTCAATCATCTCCGAAATGGAATCAAAACGCTCTTACCATGATCAAGAATCTGGATTAAGCACACGGGATCTAGACTCGGTAGCATGTGGTTGTGTATGGTTATGGACATGATTATTGCCCCAGTATAGCGTTTTCGTCTTGTTGTGCTGGTGTCTGGTCGGCGTTTGGATGGGATAAATGTACAGCTTTGTTGGGCTTTGCATTGGCGTTTTTGGGCTATTCGGTCTCGGGATAAACAGCTTCTGTTGACTGTTGTGAATTCTGGAAAGGCACTTGTCAGGTTGGGCAGGCAGGCGGCGAACCGATGGAGATTTGATCTAAAAGCACCGGCCGTGCGTGCTCTCGTATGACTTTTCTCTGAAGAGATGTGGATGGTTAGGTGGATGATCTGATGGGACGAGGTGGCTGCCACATGGTAATTGTTATGTATTTAGCGAATCATGAATGAAAAAACTATTTGAACATCTCACTCGCTCTCATTCCCTTCATGTCAACAGAACGCTCGTGCTTTGAGCATCGGTTGTCTGGGCGTAGTGATCTCAATCTCATGGAGAAAGTGGCACTTCTGATCATCTCGTGTTTAGACACCGAGCACAATGGAGGATGTTCAGGAAACAGATGCCTTCAGTCACTGTAACGCTCCATTATTCCACACATGTTTGTTGGTACTATGCGATATACAGATCCACCAACAACACTCTTTGCCAGACTATGTCCGATTCAGTTCAACGGAAGTACATTTTGTTCTCAGTACCTTTTGACTGAAATAGGAGCACTGAGAATAACAAGAAATCTCGTACTGGTATTCACACAAGTCTTTATTCCCGAAAGAATATCTGTCTCGTCTATTCTGGCGGGGGAGCAAGCTGACATCATCACTCCTCACTCTGCCCCGCCAAACAGACAGCTTTGAAATGAACTGCAAGCCCACGATACCATCCAAGCTTGTTGATTATAAAGCATTACAATTGGCCAGTATCCGATCCACATTAAGTCCGATCCTTTACTACATCTGTCCTCGTACCTAGAACCAAAGCCAGAAACAAAGTATAAATAGCCGCCATTTCTCATGCGCCTGCTCTTCCGCTTCATCCTCATATCCCTCACACTCTTCATGTTCAACTCACCCCTTCGAAGAATATACCAAACATCCAAACACCTCATCCAAGTACCCACAACAGCTATCCGCACCACCATGTCTTCCTCCTCAGAAAGACCAACCGGCCTGATTGGCAAATCGGGCATTGAGCTCCTCACATTCGGCACACCCAATGGCCACAAAGCCTCCATCATCCTCGAGGAATTGAAAGCCGCCTATGGTAAGGAGTATATCTACCAAAGCATCAACATCATGGAGAACATCCAAAAGGAGTCCTGGTTCACGAAATTCTCTCCCAACGGCCGCATCCCTGCAATCGTTGATCACGACCGCAACGACTTCTCTGTCTTCGAAGGCGCGGCAATCCTGTCGTATCTGACGAGACATTATGACCCAGAGCATAAATTCAGCTTCACGGATCCAGATGACTTGAGCAGGTGTGAGCAGTGGGTTGCTTGGCAGCATGGCGGCTTGGTAAGATTTCCTTTGCATTAATATCTTCAATCGAATCATTTTCTGATTCTCATATCGTGCTTTCGAATTGTCACTGACACAATCAGGGCCCAATGCAAGGACAAGCCAACCATTTCTACCGCTTAGCCAAGGAGCGCATCCCCTACCCCACTCAACGCTACGTTGGGGAAACCGAGCGTCTCTATGGCGTCCTGGACATTCAGCTCAAAGACCGCGATTACTTAGTCGGCCCTGGCAAGGGCAAGTACTCGATTGCTGACATTGCGAGTTTCTCGTGGGTCAATGTCTCGCAATTCGCTGGTGTGGATCTGGCGAAGTTCCCGAATGTGGAGAGGTGGTGGAAGAGCATTGTGGCGAGACCGGCTGTTAAGGCTGGTCTTGCTGTGCCTAGTGAGAGTAGGATTGTGAATGAGGCGTATTTGAGGAGGTTGAAGGAGGAGGATGGCTTCAAGGAGGCGGAGGACAAGTTGAAGGATTTGGGGGACAAGGCTAAGGAGCAATATGGCTATAAGTTTGCTTCGCCTTAGAGATTGAGTGAGTGGTCAACAGATGGACATTGTAGAATGTGTGCGTAATGCTCAGCATATTTTGTAAGATAAAAAGCCTTGAGAATCAGAGAAATTGCGTGCATAATCGTTTCCAAAAAACGAATGCTTTGCATGCCAAGCAGCAGTACATCTAGGTCTTGATAATTCATCATGTCGTGCAGCCACGAGTCAACTCAGCGTTTTTACCCAAGCACATTGATGTTGTATCCATCCGTATCCCACGCTCGGCCACCAACCGAGATATGTTGGTGTCCTCAAAGGCAGCTACATCTATCCCTCAAATCCTGCGCATAAGACGCCATGTACTTACACGACAGCCCCATCTTATCTGACGTCTAGAAGCCATCAGTAACATCCCCAACATCTACCAATATAATTTATCCCTCTTCTGCCCCTCCGCCATGGCTGAACTCTCACACGGGGCGAAGTCGAACTTACGACGTTGCAAAGCGTAATCGCACTATCATACGAACAGCTGATCCTGGACCAAGCAAGTCCATCAACCCAGCACAAAGCCTTCACTTTCCATAGATACTTAATTCCCTCATAAACAGAGTACATATTTGCTGGAGTCCAGTTCTGCCCTGGGACGGGGATACATTTCCAATCTGATTTGCTTCTCTGCTTTACTCCTCAGCCCTGCTTTTCATTCTTATAGCCCTACGTTAGATGATATCAGTGAGGATTTGGTTTTACGTAACTTGTCACGCTTTTCAAGTCCTTCAGACGCCACAATGTCATCCACCTCGTCAAGATCGAAGTCGGGATTCTCTACAGCCAGCTGCGCGGTAATTTCTTCTATCGTGCCTGTATGGTTTAGGATGATGTGACCTACTGTGCCTGTCATTCGGAGAGGAGCATATTCGAATCCTTCCATCCTATCTTGGATGAGATGAAGGTCTTTATCTGGAGTAACGAGGGCTGTGCTGATGGTGAAGAGGATTAATTCGAAAGTGTCTGATATGCCTAGAGACTGCATGTTTGGTGTGTAGTGTTTTGATAATATGTAGGTCTGGACGGGTGGTTTGAGGGTGGAAGGAAATGACTTGGATGGAGGAGAACAAGTTTTAAGTCGGATCATAAAGAAATGAGTCCATTGCTAGCTAATTTGGTGAGGCGTGAATAGAGGACAGGGTGTTTGTTTTGGTTAATCGGTAATTGCGGTCTACATTCACAAAATCTTGGATATTTGATGATCACTATGCCGATTGGACGTGAGATGAAAGAGACGAAGAAGTTGCGAAGTCAAAGTGCCCGCGTTATCATTCCCAGCTCAAGTGGCAAGCTACCAGGCTGCCCTGTGTACGCAAAAGTCACCGATTCCCAGATCCCCAGACTCCCATATCATGTTCCCGAACTCCAAATTAGACCCCTCTCACATCCTCAGGAATCTCCATGCCATGAACTCAACAACTCGTGTCCCGATAGACATTGATGTTGTATCCCTCCATGTCCCAATACTGTCCTCCCACAAATCTCATAAGGCCCACATTGTAAGTGCATCTGTCGAGGATGTCTTGTGCGTAGGACGCCACTACAGAATCAGTGACAGGTCAGTGAGTTCTCTAACCTTTTGAAATGATAGCGTATCAAAGTAATTAAGGTAAGACCAGTGTTTGAAAATAGAGTAATAGAGAGATGGAATCAAGGAAGACATAAACTGACTGTAACTGCACGAGAGGCCTTTCCGGACAGGCGTCTACAAAACACATCAGCTATCCATAAAGTACCAAGAACAAAACAAGAAGCCAAGTCCTTACTCACAACGTTGCAAAGAGAAATGGCCGACTTGTAAGAACAGCTAATTCTCGAGCACTTGTGTCCGTCGACCCAGCACAGAGCAGTGACTCTTTGCAAGTAAGCGATACCGTCTCGGATGTAGCGAGCTTCGGCGGGTCTCCAGGTTGGTTGACCAGAGAAAGGATAGCAATAGAAGTCGGATTTAGTTTGCTAGAGTGCTGTTAGCCTCTTCTCGTTGTGTGCCTTTGAGTGTTAGAGATGTAGGGCTGGGATGGGGTGGGGTTTTATTTACCTCGTAGCGAGCGGCGACCACATCCGTGGTGCTGAAGTCGGCGGTCTTGTTTGTAATGCGGTTGCCCTCGATCTCATCTTGAAGTGGGTGGAGGCTTCCAGATGGAACAGTAAGGGCTGTGTTGATGAGGAGGAGGAAAGTAAGTGTGAGGAGGAGGTAATGGATGAAGGGAGATGTGAGATTGAAGAAGTGCATGTTTGTTATGGGTCTCAGATAGTATCCTGCAGGTATTACGCGAGTCCGTTTTTATTTCTGTCGAAGGGGTTCTCTGTGGTTGAGACGTATGGAGATTACATATTTGTAGGCATCACGATGTGATGTCGACTAGTAGGTGTAGTGAATGAGGTCAGTCAATAATTCTCATGGCAAGAGCGACTGGGCAATCCAAACTTCGTCCTTGGAGGGTGACAAAGCTTACGTTTCCAGTATCCACAGTCAATAACTCCCGACGTAAGACTCAGGAAAATGAAGTCTCAGAGTAGTTCGAAGCTCGAAGCAGCTCAAGCGCTTCCGGGACGGGGTAAAGATGGCGCATAACCTGGGAAATTCTCAAATGCAATGAGCAATCGCACAACAACAACCACAATGAAATGATTCAAAGTCAACGGGTTGCATTTCAGATATCTCCGCTCTACTTCCTCGGACCGCATGAACGCCCAATTCAGACAGCCTTCCTACAAGCAGGCGAAAGATCAGCATTTTTCATCATAGACGTTGACGTTGTATCCCTCAGTGTCCCAAAGTTGTCCTGCGCACCTATCAGGTTGCTTTCTCGCTTTGATCGTACATCTGTCCTTTATTTCTTGGGCGTACGAGGCCACTGTGCCATCAAAAATTAGCAAGTGTACCCGAAAAGAAGTCGACACCATGAACAGTTACAGCAAGTATCCATAAATGAGGATTGGGGACGCGAAAGAAATTAGGTCCAGATGACTTACTGTAAGCGCAGGAAAGGCTCTTTCGGACAGGTGTCTCGGTACTATCAGTCAGAACCTTCACTCACCTGCTCAGATCTGAAAGGAGAACTTACCACGTTACACAAGCTAATCGCACTTCCCCACGAGCAACTGATCGTAGAGCATGCGTGCCCATTAACCCAGCATAACCCTTAACCTGCTTCAGATAGGCGATGCCTTCAGAGATTTATTTGTTGACAGCAGGTCGCCAAGTCGGCTGACCATCGAAAGGCCAGCAGTAGAAATCGGACTTGGTTCTCCATTTGGTCGTCTCGTCAGCTTGGAAGCACAGTACCAATTCCTCGTAGAAGATGTGGAGATCACTTTAGCTAAGTTGTCGAGAGTGTTAATTGTAGGCCCACCGACAGTGAGAGAATCCTCGACCTTGAAGCCCGGATCTCAGTTGTGACTCGGGCTAGGATCTCCTCGATGGTTCCGGTATGGTTGAGAGCAATCTCGCCGATAGTTCCAGTCATGTGAAGGGGAGTGTACTCGAAGCCCGATGGGAGGACTTCTCCTTCAGCGATCTGGAAGTCTTCGGCTGTGCCAGTGACAACGGAGCTGCAGGCCAAGAATAGGATGGTAAATGCGAGGAGGAAAAAGGTATGGAAAGGAGCTGTAGGATACATCTTGAAAACCGGTTGGTGAGAAGGTAGAGTGTGTCTCCAGTGGCCGCTGCGGGTAGAAAATCTTTACACTGTGTCGTGATCGAAGGAATGTCTGTGTTTATATTTATATCTATGGCTGTGAGGAACCTAAAAATTATTGAAAGTAGGCTCTCGACGAGGCTGCGCGAGTGGTGTCAACGGCGAATATTGTAGGTTACTTGGAATTGCTATTGACTTTCTCAAAATGGATGATGTGCTTGACATCTTTGACGCTGAAATAGAGAGACAAAGTTCATGGAAGGGCAGACGACAATCATTCGCAACTCCCATCTGGCCAGCCGAAAAATAGAACGCAGTCACTCGTGCTACCTTTTCTCGAAATTGGACAGTGGCAAAACATTCTGCTGGAGGGGGGGGAAAAAAACAGCAAAACTCAATTGGAAGCTCAACACCGCGGCGGTGCGAGGTTCCAATTTACAAACCTAATTGAATAGGTTATTTCGCTTCGATACCGAACCGGCGATTTACAGTTCGTAAACGAACATACGACGGCACCGGGGTCACGCCAGTTCAGGCCGGTGTCCCGGTTGTGGTTGCAAATTCGCTTCTTTGATTATATACTCTTGTTAGCGAGGGGTGTTATTTTGGGAGCGATGAAGTGCGATTGAAAGCAGATTTTTGGTCTTCCGCTCTTCGGCTTCAATGATAGTCACATTGACAACCTAATGGCTCAGTACTGACTGACTCTTCGAGCTCCTATATTGAGTCAATTGGGTTGTCTAGCCAAGGCTTTTCCGTTTATTGGTTCAGGAAATCCGTTCAACCACTACCACTGGGACAGACAGTAGGCTGGTATCGGCTTTGCCGAAGCAATGTGACAACTGCCTCACCATTTCGTCTTGATAGTGAAACGTTGGGCTTCCTGGGCCCGTTCTGAGTACGAGACGTTGTCTTTATTGACATCGGCCGAAGTCGTCGTCGAAGCAAACCTCGCTAATCAAAATCCTGGACCCCTATATAGCCTTCAGTGTCAGCTATATGGGCCACAGTCTACTTTTGCAAATCCATCGGATTGTCGACTAGTAAAAGTGGGGTCAGTACAAGGAGTGTAATGTCAAAGTCGTCCGTGTAGTGTCTGAGCAGAAGCTGCCAAGTGCTTGTATGTTGAGAAAGATGACAGGCTTATGCCAGAGTCCGATGGAGTGAGGTGTACAGGCAATTATAACTGGAGAATACGAGTACATTGTGGTCACGTCTCTATTATCTTTGATTGATATCACCTGGTGCGTAGGAGATTGATTCTCCAACATGAGCACTTACGAGAAGTTCGTGTCGAGGCACGGCACGAAGCTTGGACTTGTTCTCGATGGAGGCCAAAAGGGTAACCCCGGTTCTCGAGTGCCAGCCAATCGACTAGTGGAAACCTTGAAAGCCAAAAAGTCGAGTGACAAGCGTTTACAAAACACTCATCCAGCGATGGAAGCATTTGCAGTTTGGGGACCTTTTGCCACCATATTCCTTTACCAATGATTGGCCACTAGGACCAATCACCCATCATGACTCGCAAAGAGCACTGACTCTCGCATGCCCCTTGGTGACCTGACACCTAACATACCTGAGATCCGATGGAGGGGTAGACATCTCCGTCCGTGTAAACTTGCACTCTTTTCACAACAATTGTCGCGATCGTTGCACCGCATTTTCAGGCCAGACGGGGGAGTTTATTTTTCTAATGTGGGATCAATTCCGGGCTAGACTACCATGGATCCTCCATCTACCGCAAGCTTTTTATACCATGCTGAAACACACAAGATTGCACCGGTAGAGGTAGGAAAGTCGAGAGGCCGGGAAAAAAAGGGACACCGCGCGCGCAATAATAAATGGAAGAACGAGCCCTGCAATTTCCTCCGGGCTAGATGTGATGCAAAAGCCAGAGAAAAACAGCAGCTTGATTCATCGTACAATGACCACCCTTGCGCCTCTTATGGAAGTGGAAGTGAAGAGACCAGAATGATTCGTGATGGAGAGCACCATTGACCGAGAGATTGGAAGGTGTATGGACGTTTGTTCGATTGTATTTTGGGAGCTCGTGAAGACAATCGAATAGTGGTAGAGACGACGCCAAATTTACTGATGACCAGCCTTTCGGAGAGACTGTGCGAGCCACTCCAAACCTTCGTAAAGACCATCTCCAGAGGTAGCACAGGTAGATTGAATGTACTGCAGAAATTAGAAAGTGGCATATATCGAGCAATATTGAACATACCCAGGCACGTTGTCTCAAGCTGTGGAGGCCCAACTTATCTGTGATCTCGGCGGCGTTCATGGCATTCTGTTTGTTGATTAGTAAGGTCCTTTTCCGTTTCGAATATTGAGACATACTGGCAAATCTTGCTTGTTGGCGAAGACCAAAAGAATGGCATCCCTAAGCTCGTCCTCGTTCAACATACGTTGCAATTCCTCCCGAGCCTCAACAACACGATCACGATCGTTGGAATCAACGACGAAGATGATACCCTGGGTGTTCTGGAAGTAATGTCTCCACAAAGGTCGGATCTTGTCTTGTCCACCAACATCCCATACGGTGAATTGAATGTTCTTGTATTCGACAGTCTCGACGTTGAAACCTGGGTAGTGTCAGCGACAGGTCGATGTTGACGGCCTTATAAGTTTCGTCGAGATGACATACCAATCGTGGGAATGGTTGTGACGATTTCACCAAGCTTCAGCTTGTACAGAATTGTGGTCTTTCCGGCAGCATCCAAACCAACCATCAAAATTCTCATCTCCTTCTTTCCCCAGAGCTTATCGAACAACTTCGAGAAGGTAAGACCCATGATTGCGGTTTGTGTGGGGAGTTAAGGGGCGTGTATTGGGTTCGCTCTTGCGTAGACTCGATTCTGTTGAGGGGAGAAGGATGTTAGCAATGGAGCTTGCGATAAAGAGCGTCCACAGATAAGGACTATATAGTGAATCGAATAAAGGACAGATGCCACGCCACGAAAGGTTGTTGCGGTGAATCCTAGGGTGGAAGATAGGCTGCCATGGATGGGTCTGGTAGAGGGCGGTATCTGTATCCTGACCCTGACCGTTGACCGGGCACATGCGCAGGCAGCGCATCCAAAGATCCACCGGCATCGTTGGACTGCGGCAAAGGAGGCAGAGAGGACAGAGAGGCCAGCTTACAATTCCGTATGGTCGACAATGACCAGGTGGAGATAGATGTGAGGGTATTAGCGAGGTGTTGATAGTCGGTAAGATGGGGAGGGAGTCGGAGTGGGAGCAGGTCTGGGTGTGGTGAGGACACGCAAAGTGCGAAGGCGCTTTCTCGAGAATTACGCGCTAACCGCCTTCGGTTGTCGTTTTGGCGTCAACGCGAAATAAAGTTGGCCAAGGGCTCTCCTGGATTGCATTTGCCTCTGAATATCTGGCAGCTTAGACTTCACTTCTACACTGGCATTTCACGTCTCCCGATCATCAATTGGCGCATATTCGATTCGGCCAATTCTACAAATTCACAGTCACAATAGAGACAGTACTCGAAGGCTGCATTTGCTTGCCCCTTTCGAAGTCTTAACAGCTGCTCGGGAGTTACCACGTTTCCATAGCGCGACCTCCTAGATATCCTGCAACTCCACCACCTTCTCTTCTACGAAACTCGACGCATTCACTATGCGATTCTCGACTTCTTCAATACTGCTGGCGGCGACCAGCCTGCTAGGAACGGCCGTTGCGCATAATATCCAACTTGCGGCACATGGCAGAGAATGCTTCCACGAAATGCTACACAAGGACGATAAGATGACCGTTACATTCCAAGTTGGCGACAGAGAGTTTGGAAGCGCAGGAAATTTACATGTGGACTTCTGGGTACGTTGCTCTACTTGCAGATGTATGCGCAATTGCTGACTTTGGCAGATCCAAAATCCCTCTGGAGGTTACGAGACGCATCAACGATCTGTTTCTAATGGAGATCACTCCTTTGATGCTAAGCATGATGGCAAGTATCTCTACTGCTTCAGCAATGAGCACTGGTCTGCGTCAAGCAAAGATGTTTCTTTCAATGTCCACGGCATAGTCTACGTTCCCGAAGCAGAAGCCCCATCAGACCCATTGGAGGCTGAAGGTAAGCATACACTACCAAAAAATTGGAACCCTTTAGAACCCATACTAATATCTCCCAGTCCGCCAACTCTCCGAACTCCTTGCTCAAGTCAAAGACGAACAGTCCTATATCGTCCTCCGCGAAAGAACCCACCGAAACACCGCAGAAAGCACAAACTCGAGAGTCAAGTGGTGGAGCATGTTCCAGATGGGTGTCTTGATCGGCGAAGGCATCTTCCAAGTCTGGTGGTTGAAACGCTTCTTTGAGGTAGGCAAGAACAGTTCCGAGCGCTATGGCGTATTGAGTCGGTAACTGATGACTTTCAAAGGTCAAGCGAGTTGTATAGAGGAAAGAAAAGGGCGACACAACATTTTGGGCGGCGCAATCATTATACGGTGCAACGGAATGGAATTGCATGATGTACGATCAGTCGGGATAGGCTGAGGCACTTGATCTGTAATTTACCTCGACAAAAAGCAAGATACCATTCTCAGAGGACAATACGAGGCAGGTTTCGAATCGAACAAGTGAAGCCTCCACAGTATCGATTATTGGTCCTTGGGACTTTCAGCCGGATTGGCTTCAGATGACAATGCGTGGTCTAGCTGTGGATACCCTCCGCTCAGTGGCTACAAACAATGTACTTGCCTTGAGTGGAACTTTGACTGTCCCATACAGTACAGGCATTTGATCCCAGCGGATCCACACAAACCGCTAACACTTTGTCAAGTCAAGTATAATGGCAGCAGCTCCGATAAAATATATGTAGTCTTCCGTGAATTACGCTCCCGCGAATTCGAGCTATGTAGCTGATGCATTTCCGAGTGATAGGAGTACACTTACCAACCCGAAGTTACACTTCTCACACAGTTTGTTCCTTCATGCTTATCAAAATAGTCCACCGGTTCGAGTTTGTGAAAAACTGGCTGTCAAGTGGCAAGAATTGCTCTCACAGCCCTTTGTCCCAAAGTACCTAAAGGCGAGCGTTTCCATCAACAGTTGTCAAGAAGAATCAACATCCAAGAGGATGGCTGTTGAAGTAATAATGTACGAACGGCGGCAATTGGAAGCTTTCATACAGAGCCATTTCAGTGACAAAGTTAGGTGCTGTCAAGTAGAAACAAGTCACCTCGTACCTACCCACAGACAATCAAGCCACACCTGGGCTCATCTGCTCATCTAAAACCCTAAGTGAAAGTCGCCTCACTATCAGAAATAACGTTCTTTCTGGCTATTTGATCAGATCCAGATCCACGGCATCGGAGCATACATCCTTTCTCGACATGCGATTCAAGGATTCAACTATTTAGCCTTCAAGCAACCCTTGACCTTGCTTCCTCATCCCTTCAATGTGCCAATCACCAGATAAAGGACACCTCGGCTACAAAAGGTTGTGGTTCTAGCCTTCTAGACCAGAACAACCCCCCCCCCCCCCCCCCTGCCCTGGCAAAGCTGCAAGTAATTCTAACCGAGATCATTGGACACATAAGGCAGGCAAGCCAGTCTCGCGATGCAATGGCTCAAGGATGCCGTCTTCAGCGTATTCGGATTTGAGTTCTGCCCTTCCATTGGTCAAGTCGGCCAACAACGCTCAAAGATCTGCCCGGATGAACGCCATTCCGTTTCGACCTCGTGAAGGGGAAAGAAACATCACGCCTTCTCTCTCTCTACAAGTATTGTTCTCTTATCTTCCTTCCATCTCGAAAGACTAACCATATGCACGTTACAATAACTTACACAAAAGAATATCTTCCCCACGTTTCGCCAAAAGCTTCTGTGCTGTGCAAGACTGGGGTTCTAGAGGACCTCAAGGCTTGTTCCGTGCCCAGAGATCCAATCACAGCGCAGCGCTCCCGATATTCCCGCCCAGAACATGGCAAGTTCCGACGCTGCACCGCCCGATACGTCTGGTACGACTGCGACCAACCCAGTCAATGAGAAGCATAATCCAACGACCGCTCATCAGGACCATGCTCATGGGCATGCTACTTCGTCTCCGGTTCCTGAAAATGCGCCCGTGTTAGGCGCGTTTGGATACGTGGGTGAGCCGAAGGAGAAGGCGGAGGAGGCGGCGACTGCGTTTAAACATCATCCGACGGAACCACCGCTACATCGTGATCATGAGCATAGTGAAGATGCGAGGTCACATCGGGATGAGAAGGATATACATATTCTTGAAGGGGGAAAGGAGATAAAGGAAGGAGGTGATGGACATGCAAGTACAAGCAACGAAAACACAGATGGAGAGGATGATGATGAGGTTGTGTATCCGGGCAAATATCAATTGGGACTGTTGACTCTGGGACTGTGTCTGGCTACTTTTACCGTTGCTCTTGGTGAGTCGCTTCTCATTTATTGGAATTGTGGTATGTCAGGTGGAGCAATCAGAAGAATTCAATGTCATTCACTAGCTTTTGACATTCGACCGGACATTTTGGAAGTCGACTTTTGTTGGAGTGACAATTTGAAAAAGATATTGTTCTAACACTCAGTAGACAACACGATCATTGCAACTGCAATTCCAAAGATCACATCAGTCTTTGACTCTCTGAACGATGTCGGATGGTAAGTCACACATGTCACTTCTTTTTCAGCCTGATCTTTCGAAGGATCCCGCCGTGTCTCGACATTACATGAGGCAATGCCCAAATTCCATTTTTTTTCTTTCTTTCAGACTGAGTCTATATCGAGCGTGACTTACACTATCTAGGTATGGCTCGTCATATCTACTCACAACCACCGCATTACAGCCATCATTCGGTCGAGTCTACACCTACTTCAACGTAAAATATACTTATATAGCAGCCCTCGTCGTCTTCGAACTCGGTTCAGTACTGTGTGCTGCTGCAAAAGATTCTGTTATGTTGATAGTGGGACGAGCCGTTGCCGGTGCTGGAGCAAGTGCATTGTTCTCGGGAGGCATGACGATCGTTGGTTTCAGTGTCCCTTTGAAGAAGCGACCAATTTTCATTGCAGCATTGTCGAGTATGTTTGGAATTTCTTCGGTCGTGGGACCGCTACTTGGAGGAGCTTTGACCGATAAGGTATCCTGGAGGTGGTGTTTCTGGGTATGCTTTCCCAACCAGTCCTGTCTACGTGAAAACCAGCTGAACATGCCAGATCAACTTACCCTTCGGCGCAGTATCAATTGCAGCAGTCTGGTTCTTCTTCAAGCCACCAGTACGCAAGGACTCCGGCTTGACAGTCAAGCAAAAGATCTTGGAGATTGACCTCCTTGGTGCTCTATTTCTGATCTGCGCAATCGTCTGCTTGCTGCTCGCACTGCAATGGGGTGGCACGGAATACCCTTGGAAGAACTCGAAAGTATGGGGCTGTCTGCTAGGATTCGGACTGTTGATCATTGTCTTCATTGCCCAGCAATTCCGGCGTGGAGACAGAGCGACCATACCGCCAAGAATCTTTGGCCAAAAGACAGTACTGTTTGCGAGTCTGTACTCTTGCTTCTTATCTATGGGTCTCTACGTAGGTTTCGAGAATCTGTTTCAACTGCGCATGACTGACCAGGTGAAGGCACATATCTTTTACCTGCCTTTCTACTTCCAAGCCGTCAAGGGTACCACCGCTGAAGAGTCTGGTATCCGCACAATTCCTTATCTAGGATCAATCATCCTGTCTTCTATCCTCGTCGGTGCCGCAATCACGATGCTAGGGTGGTACAAGCCATTCATGATCTTCGGGGGGGCCATCTTCACTGTCGGCGCAGGAATGATCTACACTCTCGCCGTCGACTCTTCGACTGGAGAATGGGTTGGCTATCGTAAGTAATCAGTTCAGAGATGGCTCTGGCCCGATAAGCTGACATCATGGTGTAGAACTTCTGTCAGGTTTTGGTGCTGGTTCTGGTGTACAAAGTAAGTCTTCGAGAACCGATCTCTGGTAACGCCTGCTGACAAGGTTTCAGTCCCTTTCATAGCCGTCCAGGTCGTCCTCGACTCCAAAGACATGCCAACCGGCAACGCCATCGCGATTTTCTTCAATTCGCTAGGCGGAGCAATCGCCATATCCATCGCGCAAAATATCTTCTCCAACGGCTTGAAAACCAACCTCCCTAAATACGCACCGGGCGTCGACCCTACTACAGTCGTCAGGGCTGGGGCGACGTACTTGAAAGACGTGGTCGAGCCGGATAAGTTGCCGGGTGTACTGCATGCGTATATGATTGCATTGCAGCAGGCGTATGTTATTCCGATTGTGGTGGGTGGCATTGCGGCCGTTTGTGCATGTTTTGTCGAGTGGAAGAATGTTAAGGGGAAGAAGATTGTTGCTGCTGCGGGGGCGTAGGAGGTGGTTCTTCTTGGGAAGACGGAGAGGAGAGGGGTAGAAGAAGTTCTTTTCGTGTGTATATTTGGAGAGATGAGATGGGATCTGTATATTGATGGTCAGAAGGTGTGCATATATCCATACCAAACTTATTTTTTACTTCTTCCCTAGATCTTCCTTTGACAAAGAAAATAAGTCCTTACGATTTAAGAAACGATACGATACGGTCTGTTCTCGTAGACGATAGATTACTGGGGTTGGCCAGTACCTCGAACGGCACAAACACGAATCACGGCCTTTCCCCCGCGATTTTGGGGTTTGCTAGTGATCGGTTGGCAGTGCAGATATATCGACAGAGTGCAAGTATCTGTCAGGCTATTAAAGATTGAAGAATCCGATATTTGGCTGTGTAACACAGTATTACCGGCAATTGTTGTGCTGGTGGGTAAGTTGATGACAACATCAGGGCAGGGCAAACGATGATGACAACGACAGAAACAACGAGAACGGAGGTTTCCGAGACTTTTATACCCTTACTGATTGAAACGAGTAAGGCCGTTTAGATCTGGTAGCTGAGCCGGAATTTCCAGGAAAGTTTCACTGCACTGGCGTCTCGACAAGAAAATGGAAACATCGGTAAGGAGAATTGAGATCCTGGTCTGGGCTCCTGCAATGTGTGCAAGTGGACTGATTGGTCTAAGCTGGATATTGCTGTAGAGATTTGTATTTGATATTGCTCCTTGCCCTTGTGTATTTGATTTGTTAGTGAGAGTAGGTGCGCTATGTGTGGGGTTGATAATTGTCAAGGAGGGACGGTGAGTCTTGAAGAGTGAATGGAGGAGTCAAGAAATAAACCAGAGGATATAAGATTAATTGGACTGTAATTATTGAGATAGTGAAGCTTCAGATTTGAGATTGTGTATTTTTGAAAAGAACACAGAAAGCTATAGAGACGCACTGAAATTTGGAGTGTGTACGCCGAGGCAATCAAGCAAAGGGATAGAATATACGAAGTCGTAAACCCCTTGAAAATTGGAAATCTGGGTTCTCGTAAAAGGTGTTGAATATCATGACTCGCGATCTGTCGTATTATTTCTATCTTCATTTATCTATCACTGGGTAGTTCTTTGCTCAAGTAGGTATAAAGCATTGACAACATCTCGGGGGGTGACAGAAAGTAAACAAATGGCAACGCGGTAGCGAGAATACTTCGCTCTGACTAGAATTGCTTCACTTTACTTTATGCAGCTGAGGAAATCAAGGCAACTATTGCTGCACGCGCGCCATGTCAGATGTATACGAGATTACAACATAAGCAGTCTCATAGACGGAGAGCAGTTTTGTGATGTCCTCCTTCCAGTTTCTCCCAACTCAACAGACTGTGAAGTCCGAGCAATCTTGCCACTGCATGATTGTTGTGGGAAGTAGGATGAATATCCGCAGACAAGAAGCGTTAGTGAGACGAAAGTTGTGGTTTCTAGAGCATGGAAAAAGAAGGCGAAGCTCTTATTGAACCTGGTGTGATTGCAAATTCATGGGACAGCCCACGGTCATATGATCGTCCGATACTGCATACATTCTCCACTGTGCCTAAATGTGACATCTTAGAGCTGGCCGATCAAATCACCTCAATGTCATGGTGTTGCATTCCGGAATTTCCCTCAAATTTCTCTGTTGAGGACCCGACATGTTTCATGATTGGTAGCAGGAGCTTCGCGGTCCAAATCCACAGCTGGGGCTCACTTCGAAAATTAATATGGATAATTTTCAAATGTAGAACTTTCCTCTTGCGTATCCAAAAATGAGACAATCAGGTGAAATAACATCTGGAACTCTCCATTCATTTTTTCCGGCTCAGTCGAAGCTTGTTTTGTTGGCTACTCCTGGATTAGAACACAAGGAAACATGATTTATACCTAGTGATTGGTAGGTACGTCTGAAAGACTCCTTGGGCTGCTAGATATGGATAGGGAGGGGGCGCTTCTTGATCAACATTCCTCCGTTTTCGGATGAGCAGCTCTTTCGCACAAGCGCTGTCAGTGACCTGACCTGGTGCAGCCACTGAGCAGTAACTTGTTGAATTATCATCTGACCCTCGAGAAAATGTTCAGTCTGAGCTTTGAGACGAGACTTGCGAATGACGTCTGGTACTTCCCGATGTTGACGGCATGCATTGGAGTTCACCTTATTGACACCGCGCTCGCCTAAATTTGGCTAGCGTCACCCTGGAGACAGAGCTTCAGCTGTCCGCTCAAAGTGCCTCCTCTTTTCCTTCTTCCAAGCTCACCTTTGACACCAACAAAAACTCTCAGCAGGTCTCCAGCAACGACATGGAAAACAACCTGCGGCGTCACCGGCTCGAGGGCTACGCCATCGTTGTCGGCTTCGAGCACACATGGCAGGAGGTCAAAGAATTGATCGAGATCGCGGATCATACAATCGCCAAATACATCAGAAAGACTTGCGGACTCGATGTTTCAGTCGGTCTCTACGAATCTTATGTTGGAAAAGACCGTTGCTGGGTTCAATTCGAGGCTGAACGCCAGATTTGGAAAGCATTTGGTAGGATCCAAGACCGACGTTCTAAGGCAATGCTGACTTAGACACAGCACCTAAGAATGAACCATATCCCAAGAAGGAGCCTTCACTGCCACCATGGTGGGCCGACCTCCGACACATTGTGCAGACAGAGATGCAGAACGTCATGAGTCGAAATGGCAGCACAGGAGGCTGTAGCCAAGAAGGTGGCATCAGCTATGTGAGCTTCATACCAAAGGAGCTTGTGCTCCCCGTGAAAAGCAGTGCTCAAGAAAACGCGACAGGAGACGATCGACCCTCTGTCAATTTTGTCATGCACGATCAGCCCATTAGCGTTGATGAGAGCCCAGGCACAAAGACACCATTGAGCTTGAACAGACAAGACCCTACTACCTCCACAACAACATCATACGGTAAACGATCAGCAACTACGGAGCTTGGAGACGCAGATATGACCAGTCGACCCTCGAAGCGACGGAGGACCTCAAGCCCAATTTGTCACGAGGACAACCCGACCTCCCAAACTACATCTGCGAAGTCTGGCGAAAGTCAACCCTTCCATGGAGCAACCTTCTCGAAAGCCATCGCCAACTACGTCTTCTGTCCAACAGCCGAGAAACAGTACATTACACCAGTAGAGAAGAAGTTCATGTGCAAGATATCAGCTTTCCAAGACGAAGATTCCCTTACGCTCTGGGCCGAACCTTGGCAGAGAGATGGACCTGAGGATTGTGGTGTTGTCGCGTGCGGGATATTCATCAAGTCATACGAGCGGGAGACGAGGTATAACTACGCAAAAGACAAGACTGGGCCTCAGATCGATACCTTTCTCGAGTTCTATGTTGGTGATGAGTTCACAACAGTGGAGCAGCGCACTAAAGCAGAGTTCGAATACCTGAATCGACGGGCTTCAGGCGTTACCTCTGCTGATCTACCCGAGAAGTCAAGAAGATAAATTCGAGAGGATGTACAAGAAGGAACATTTGTAGATCACTGGTGTTCACGTGGCAGCAATGTGGGAGGAGTAGTTTGATGTGCATGGTACTAAGAGAAATTTGGGGATGTGGCCTTTGTAACCGAATTCAGAGCGTGTGATAGCTGATTTTACTGGAGGACGGTCAACCGCAACAGCCGATGGGTTATACTTGAGGAGAGTATGAAGGATAATTCGTAATGCTACCATGGGATGAGTATAATGTCATAATTACTCGCTGCAATGAAGATCGTGAGAAGTCTCGATGCTATTGGTATGCTCCATGCTGGTTGTTGATACTCTGAGCACTCTAGCGACTATGGTTAGCTAGCCTCGAAAGGCTTTGTCAATAGCTTGTTGCAAAATGAGAAGTTCTCCAAACATTCCGTGCAGGTACCTCCCGTCGCCGTGATGTCATTTCGGGTTTCCATGCAATACTCTCCCCCGCTGGCATCGTCGTATTGTTGGCTGGGTATCCTAGATTGTGAACGGTGGGAACTGCAATGCATCCTTCAGACAACAACAAAGTCTTGGTATGAGTTTATAGCCAGATTAAATCTTAGAGATGCAAACATCTTGATAAGAGAAAGGAAGAAAAGGATGGATACTAAGACAGCCAAATTCTTCAATGTAATGCATCACATGACGGAACTGATAACCCTCTGCTTTCTGTTTATCCGTCAAGGATTGGCTAGCTTTGTAGACCGCGCAAAGACAGGAACCAGGTGTATATAACAGACTGTTAAGCACAACAAGCTGAGATTGATAAAAGCTGGGTTGAAGCGATTTCCTGTGTTAGGCGCCCACCCAAGTGGGGTAAGGAATCTGGGGGTGCTTTGAGAAGGCTATGAGATAAGATCGATGGCGAGATGATGTAGCGCTCAGCTGGAGCTCCCGCTTTAAGTGCTCTCAATACAGAGTATAGAGATTGTTGGATTGGACAAGGGGTAATTTGTTTATGTGGTGTGACAGGGAGGGGGAATGCTGGTGATGGGTTCTGGTTGCTACCGTGTCAGGAAAATGAAGGAATATGGAGATGTGACGGTCGAATAAACGGGTGTACAGGACTTAAAGGGAGAGAAATAGATAAGCAAAAGGGATCAGTCAGATTCTAGCTGTTGGGGTACAGATCGAGGAGCAACGCATGTGAGAACCTTCGTCCTCATATCGGCATTAGCGACAGAAGAGACGAAACAAAACAAAACAAAATACAGCCAACAGGGAATTTCAACAGCCGAGTCGAATCCCATGCGGCCCACAATTTACCACGATAAGGGAAGACCGAGCGATTGGGTAGCGATTGGGTAGCGAAAAGGAAGTAGAATCAAGTCTCATACCAGCAGCAATATGCTGATTGATGCGCCTGTCAAGGGGCTCTGTATGGCTTCTCGTTTCGAGCGCGTTTGGTGATTGGCTCCCTCACCTGATCATACAGCTGATCGTACCATATCGGCACCTGTCAACAATACCATGATCTCATCGCAATTGCTGGAAATCCTAGCACACTCTGTCATCTCGTATGTACTCAGGATGCGATGAGATCGCAAGATCTGCGTGAGAGTTTCAAGAGGGGGTTAGGAATCGACCCCCATTTTCGAGCCCCTGATATTTATTTACTTTTGGTTCGTCATACGGGCCCGTGGTTGAACCTTACTTTTTGTTGATTAATCACTCTGTCGTAAAGGTATCGTCTGTTGTTTCGGCAACAGAATCCGAATCCATCCCTTTTCAATTCATAAATGGGATATCGTATCGTGGCTCGTCGTGGGTCCCAAGGGACCCATGAAAATCAAAGACCCCTAAAAGAAAAAAATATCAGAAAATCAGATTTCCGGAACCGCATCCATGCCATGCCCAGGTCACGATCCATGGAAAGGAAGAAAATTTCTCCATCTCCACTGTCCTGTTCCTTTCCAGATCGTTTAAGGGTCAAATGACTCCACTTTGTGTTTTGATGCCCAATCAAAATGAAGGTATTGTTTGATGTCAATTTACCTACGGAGCTGCCAGATGCAGCCTTGCCCAACGTGCTGGGTGGATGCGATGTGATGCGAGCGAAGGGAATGTGAAATCCACTTTCGGGAGTTTCGGTAATCGGTACTCGAGTTTTGGAGAGTAAGTAGGTGGGGCTGATGAAGATAGAGTCTCGTGAGCAGACAGAGATTATCATTAAGTGAGTATTGGAATTGCTTGCGATATGGAAATCGTGACTTCATGAAAGGAGATAGGGAATTTTCTCCACGGTATGGCGTAAGCAAAAAGCAAAAAGTCTGGTAGCTGGGGTGCTGTAGTGTGATAGGAGGGCGAGAATTTAGCCTCATGTATCGTCGTACTATTAAGTACCGTGTAGCACGTGCTTCTGCCCGTTTGTGTACCCTTAGAGTAGATACAGCCCAGGCCCTGATGAGCTGAAGTGAGGCCAGGATGGGAAAGACAAACGCACCGTTGGCGAAGACCAATAGGTATTTCTTCTTACCGCTACTTGGTATTCGCACAGAGTACTTTGTAGCAACTGACTTGCAGTGCAGCAGGAGGCTATGCAAGCTATGCAATGCGTGCTTGCATGCAGATGTTCGATTATGCGGTTGGATAGAGTAGAGATTATTGAATTTCAAGAGAAATAACTGGTTGGAGGTAATTGTCGGTTGTTGCAGAGGCCTGGACTGGGCTGGATTGAACTGGATTGGACTGTGGTGGTAGCTTGATATTCTGGAATGCGGGGTGTTGGGCCCTTATTCTGCTTGGCGGTGAGACATGGACTTTAGGGAATGTAAGCGGGGGAAGAATGTCACTCCTCAACAGTATTTTGATCGGTTCGTTCTTTGAACTTGGGCTTGGTCTGACTTGGTTTGACTCGGCTTTCTGATGATTCCAGGTTGTTACCAAATATGGAGTGGTTGTGGAGGAAGTGATGGTGTTGCCAATGCGCCGTGGAGAGTATCATGTATGACGCATCTGAGTCTTGCTTGGACGACGTTCCCTAGCTTATGTAGCCCGTTGTGCTAGGCTGGATGGGAGGCTTGCTTATGGCTGACAGGACAGGTTCAAAGCTCTGGAGAAACAACCACCAGCTTACTTTCCTGGTTCAGGAGATAAGATGGAGGGGAGGAAGGTTGGAAAAAGTGGTAATTGTATGTGACGTGAGTGTTCTGAAGCGGAAAGCACGGAATGAAGCATGCGAGATCTCGGAGTATAGAGTAGTACTGTGCTCGTGCCGAGGAAATATATCATCATTACACCTTTTTCCTTATCAAGCTTCAAGAGGAAGAAAGGTTTGCATGTCTCGTGTGCTGCAGCTTTGAAAACCCAACTGTTGCGCAAGCGAAAGTGTGAAATATACTGCGTAACAATAATGACTTCGCCCAGCAGGAAGGCAGACCAAGCACGAGTCAGGAGGCTCAACCTGCATTCCGTCTGAGCTCAAATTGACTTTCTGACGATCCGGATTCCCGTTTGCGTCTTCTTGAGGTGTGGAGGACGCTTGGCGATGTAAGCAGATGCAGATGAGATGCTGATAAGGATCTTTCTCAGGTGCGCATCGCAATTTCTTGCATGCTTTGCTTTTGCATTACTCGTGTTGTGTTTGCGAATAGGATTCGAGAAGCTTGAGAGCACGTTGTTTCTGGTGTTTGAACAAGCTGATAGCCAACCGTCGTCAAATTCATGATGTCGACGTCTTTCAACACCACCACCACCACCACCAAGCTTGACTGAGATCACATCTACCTACAGTAGCAGCGGGGAAGGTTGATAGTGGATCCGATTTACCTCTTTCGTAATAGTACGGCACTTGCTACATTTACGGCAAGGCTGTGAAAAGAGCAGAAAAAATATGAAAAAAACATGTCGGCCAAATGCGATAAATTTAATCGGCGAGCAAGGGTCCGCAGGGATCAAGCATGTATATCCCAGTTTTGCAGCTTGAGTGGAGCAGGCAAAGCACATGGGAATGTGAGGGGCTAACGATGCATGGGGAATAGTTTCCCCGATGTGACGAGAGCTGTGGGTCCGGACGCCAGGTTTCGGGAGAAGTGGACTTTTCCTGAGGGAGGATCTAGGGAGTCGGCTAGAGGACGGGCTAGGCGTTGGTGGTGAAGCTTGACGTTATCCATTGCTGGGAAGCAAAGAGGCAACACGAGGACTTGGATTTGGGCAACGGGAGGGAGATGAGTGACTTTGATTTGCTACTGTACTTGCTTGGAAGGGAAGGAGAGCAGTGTTGTCGTCGTCGCGTTGGATAAATGAAAACATCTGCAAGATGCAAGATCTGTAGGATGATCATGAGGGGCCATGACTTCAGGGTGGAGATTTTGTTTTTGAGATGCGCTTTTGGATATCCCTATTTTGATGGCCTTCCCGAAAGATGACGGAAGTACCAAGTACCGTGTGGTGCCTCCTCGTGCCTTGTGCAGCTCTCTCGACAAAAAAGAACCAACCAACAATCGGTGCTGTGAAAGATAAATTTCTTCGGTCCTTGAGATGCGGACAGAGTTTGGGTCAAGACCCCTTAAACTTAACTATTATGCTATCACTGGATGCTTTTTCTAGAATTCGCTTGTTTTGTTTCCTTCGAAGTCTCGCTCGGTAGCAGTCTAAGGAGCAAGCAGGACATGTTAATTACTCGTGGGTGGTTGTCTGCCTACCTCTCAGTCTTGAAATTCACATCCACCAGGATCTGGACTTTGCTGTTGTTGTTCCCTTCAGCATTTAAGTATCATGAGGTCCATAAGGAAAGCTCGTTCCTTTATTCAACTATTCATTACTCATTCCATTTCCCATTCTGGCTTCATACTTTTCTGGACCCCTCTCTGTCGTCACTTCATCACATCTCAGCCATCCCCTCCAAAATAGTCTCCTCACGATTCACACCCCCCTTACGCGTGCAGTCGTCCATCCCTTAGCTCTCAGCCAATCAGATGAAGGGAGCTTGATCGCTAAGACCTGACGTTTCTTGATCCTTGAGATGGTCAGATTCGATGCACATTTCCATATTTGTGTTCGTAGAAAACCTCGAGCAATTTATCATGTTGTGCATCCATATGACCCAGATAGATCTCGCATATCGTCTGTTAATTTCATTGCCTAGGGAACGTCTCTTCGACCAGAACAAAACAAACGGCACTCTTCGTCGCCCCAATAGAATATGGGGCAAATTTCACGACATGACATCCTCTTCCTCGAGATCCGAAGTTCACAGACATGGCTCCACTCTAAAACACTAAGTAACCTTGACTACAAGGCCCCTAACGGCAGAATGCCTTCGGTTCTAGCAAATCCAGCGTTCTTCCCCCCTGCAGTACTGTCTGCCACGGCGCTCACAGGCCCGCCAGGCACTTGTCCGGCTCCCCTAGAGCCTGCTAAAAGTCAGCTAATGATTCCCTTTTGAGTCTTTGGTCAGCCAGCTGTCCGCTAAAATAAATTATTTTGCGCCCCATCGCCTGGTCGTCCCTTCCCCTTGCTCTTGACTCGCTGGTCGCGCCTTCTGCTGCACCCCATTCGCCGCCATCCAACCTTCGACACCTTGAAACTCGCCCTCGGACCTCACTTACTATTCACCCATCCCTCCATCACCAACTGATGAACTGCTTTTTACCATCCATCACAAGTCCTTGATATTCCTCTGCCTGCCCGCCAGCAACATCGCCATCTTCCTCGAGTTCGATTGTATTGCACCAAATACCCGTCGTGCAGGCAACGACTTTTCCACCCGTCCAGCCATCTCATCCATCCTCCTCCATCCCTTCCTGTAGCAGATAAACAGGATTCCGTATCAGTCACCACCGGCTGCTCTCCGCCTATTCGCCTTGTATCACAATCACAGACCACGGCATTCTTGTCTGCCTTCCATACCAGACCACACCAAACCGACCATACCCAGCTCCTGAAATAGCGGTGTTGTGGTGCATTGCAGCTGCATTTGCATCAACCTTGCATCCCTTACCGCCTCCAAACGCCCGCCCCGTTTGCTCCCAAGACAAGTCAACCACCCGAACTTCGACCATTCATCCATCCACAAATCCAGCCATCACTCAGTCACTTACAGGATAGGAAAAGAAAGCAGCGGGCCTCTCCTCCCTCGACTCACTTACTCACATCACTTCTCCATCTGCAACTGCATCTGCATCCTGGACATTAATTGCCCCAGCCCTGTATCACTACCACGCCATCCTGCATCCCATTCCGAAGCAGACCCTGCGATCCAATAGAAGCAGCCTCCAGGAATTACCCCGTCGCTCCCTTACGCTACAGACGATCACCGTGCAGGAACACAACAAACCGTCCTCCACCTGCACTGCGCTGCACCTCCTACCTACCGACCTCTACTTTTGTCGCAAAACACACGCATCCTTCCGAGCAACACACGATACCGACAATTCTCCTGTCGCAACACCATCAACTCATACACCATGACTTCCGACCAGAAAACAAACATGCCATATAATACTCGAAGAAAGTCGCTTTCGTTGCCATCTCTAGGCATACATCTTCCGGTAACTCATGCTTCCAGAGCGGCCGCCCGCCTCTCACCGCCTTCTACCGGCCCAAATTCTGAGAATCCTCCCTCAAAAAAATTAAAGAGGTCGCATGAGGAGTCGCCGTCGATGTCGCCTCCTCCAAAACGAGCACCTTTGAAGTACGAAAACACCCCACCACCGTCGCCGGAAGCCGAAACAGATGATTTGGATGAGGTCAAGCCAAGAGAGATTGATTTGGAGGGGATTAACGACGAAATCGTAGAAGGAGTTATTGTTCTGTTGCAGAAGACTGGGAATAGGCCTCATCTTGTGAAAGAACTTGCTGCGATTCTTTCGCAGAGCGTCAAAATCGTTGAACAGTAAGTACTTTCCGTTCAATTCAAGACTTATAACTAACTACGCAGATCTGCGAACCCTTCTGCGATCATTTCGTCTCGACTTTCCTCGTACCTGAAGCGATCATGGACAGCACTTGCGCCATGTCCCGTGGCAAAAGAGTTGGAGACCGTACATCCGCGAAGAACCTATTTCTATCTGACGACATATCCTCACCAACCCATTCCCGACCCTTCGACAGTAAACTTCCAGTCAAGAGCAATTATCTCACCATCCATATCCAGCGCAGCTTCTCGATCCGACGAAGCTGATGCAGAACGAAGAAGAGAGCTCTCACCATCCCCTGAAGTAGATCTTTCATCTCCAGAATTCGAAGACGAGGACATGGCTACGCCACCGACACCAACGGGATCTTTCTCAGGCCGACCGACCGAAGCACCACGGAATCACCGTGCGACGTCGCCACCCTTGGAGAAAGACGAAAAGGAGTTCACACAAACGGCTAGAGGGATGCAGAAACGAAAGATGAGCGCGGACATCCAGATGAGTGGAGTTCCATCGGAAATGACGGATCACCCGACAAAAAGTCTGGAAGCCGACTCCCTGTTCGGCGAAGCTCGGAATCTGAACGTCTTGAACTCCTCGGTCTTCACTAGCAGTCCCGCCATGAAGCCAACTATGAATGCTATGTCTTTCACCACGATGAAGCGGCCTTTTGAAGACTCCCATGAGGTCTGGACCGAGACGTCGACTGAGTGGGACATGCGCAGTCCTGAGAATGTTGAATTGGACGAGCTAGACGGCATGTTTGATGATTTCTGATTGCGCGACGAGATGAATGATGAGATGTGGCGAGCGTTTTCGATTCGTTGTATTTGCATTTGACCTCTACCCATTTCTTGCGCAATTGCGCAACCTGGCTCCATTTTACGGCCTTTGCCATTCTTCTTTTCATCCTTGATGAGACAGCGGATCTGTTGGTTGAGCTTTGAGAATTTGTACGATCTAGACGCGGGGGAAGATGAGAGATTGCAAGCAAAACAAGAGAAGGAAACGGAAGATCAAAAGTCCAACTTGAAAGAAAAGTAAAAGACGGAAAGGCAGAAAGTAGATGGGCATGCAGATATCTTTGATTTTTCTCGCGATTTGCTTTGCGATTTTGGCATACCTGTCGGTTTGATAGGCGAACTTGCGGGCCAGGCGTTCTTGGAGCGAAACTTGATATTGGGTGGTGAGCTTGTACGATGTATACATAGGAAGAGCGATGCTCATGCCAGGTGGGCATGAGCGCGAGAGCAAGAACGAGAACGAGCAGGGAGAAGAGTCAGCAACCAAATGGCGGAGCATAGCGGGCGTTACCTAGTTTATGAGACGAGACTCTGCTCGATTGAAATACCTGAGAAATGAATGGAACACATCTCCACGTCCTTTTGTCTTCGTTCGAATATTTACTTTTGAACTTCGCCCAGGTGTCTTTTTGATGATGATCTTGGGACAGTTCTCAACTGCCTCAGTTCTCAGTTAAGGTGGCGGTTAAATTGCTGTTGTTTCCTCGTTGCATGCGCCATGTTGGTGTGTTGAGTGGTGTCTGCTATACATACCTCTGCAGATGAGCTTCATTTTTGATATCGTTTGAAGAACTGGAAAATTTGTATATGACTTCATTGACGATCTTTTGGTCTGTTGTTTACCTTCCTCCTGCAGAGACTGGCGAGTGGCGGAGATGAGCCGCGAGCACGTGACCCCACATCATTTACTTGGAAGATGAAGTTGGAGCTGTGAGATTCGCTGAGGACTTGCCTGTAGAGTGTCTGACTGGGGAGCATGTACTGTCTATGTGCGAACTGTAAGGACTTAGGTAAAAGTGAAGTAAAGTGGCGGCGCTTATCGGCTACTTAAAATCGCGTTTTAAGTGTTTTGATTCGGAGGGTCGATGTGCGTGATGAGGATGAGAGGGAGGGGGAATGTCTGGTGGTTAGATTGGTGTACATGTTGGAATTATGTGGTGCTATTTAGCGGTGTTCCCAAAGTTTAGAGTGAAGGTGAAATAAGTGATGGGTGGTGGGAGACGAGAAGTTGTAGCGCTGCCGCTGCCACCGCACGTGTGTTTCTGTTGTCAGTGAGCCATTTCTACCTATTGTCGACCAATCTGTGTGTTGGCACATTGGGATCGTGGGGTATGTGAACTAAAAATAATACATAGTGACTGCTCAAAGGCTATCCTGACTGGCATTCGTACAAGTCCAGGGTAGTCTGTTGTTATTAAATGACGCTCCATTGACAAGTCCAAGGATATTTTACGAGGTGTAAGGGTTCTTCTAACTGTGTGGATGAGAGGTATATATACTCATTTAAAGATGGAATCAGAAATCCGACAAGACAATGTGAGAGGTTATACACTTGAAGTCGAACTTGCTAGGATGTTTCTCGATACTCGCTTATCAGACCAAAGTAAACACACCCCAATCAGATCAGCCATCGAGGACCTGAGGAGATTGGTAGAGGCGTTAATCATAGGCAATTTATTTGTTCTCAATGCTTTGGGACTTCTTATCTATACGGCTGTCCGAGCATGGCCAGTTCGGTCATTCTGAAGAGCTACAGCTAGGTGCTAACTCGAGCTTCATCAATGCAAAGCGTGAACTCCTTATGCGTTGGGATCTTTGAGCATCTCCTCCCTTTTTTCCGAATGGCGATGGATAGAGCCAACTTTTCATCCAAAGAAAAGCTCATTCGATCGGGCTGGTCGAGGTACTTGTGACTCTTCCAAATAGTCTTGGCATCTCGTTCTCGGCCATCTGTAACCACATCACACCATGCCTCGCCGTCAAACAGCCCAATTACAATAGCAATTCTCATCTCACGAAGATCAGGCACATATTTCAAGATCACTGCTGCCAAGATTGCTTTGCTTGTTCGTCCTTTGGCTTTCAGAGCTGCCCCTGCTTCACAAACCGGCCATGCGTCTACAACTTCTATAGTTGTCGTAGAACTGATCTCAAGAGATATGGCACAGTCGATGTAAGGACTTTCTTGCTGAAGATACGTATATTCTGCGTTCCATACGATGTATACCGTTTTTCTCTCGGCCTTGGCGACTTCCGATGGGGATATCTCGATAATTTTCCTCGTACGACATCTGGAACCTCTCAAGAATCTCTCACCATTCTCAGTCTGATTTAATCTCAGGATTATACCGAGCCGATGCAAAGTCATGGAGCTGCTGCAACAGTTCAAGACACCATAGTATTCGCGGACCTCTGGTGCTACCGTCACTTCTTCGTCGCCATACTCCTCGTCCTCGGACTCTACCGAAACCTGATTTAGGGGCACCCGTATAAGAAGTAGTCGCATCCTCAGTCCTAGATTGGTGACCTGGTATGGAGCGGGGCTCTCACCGTTGCTGGAACATCTATACTGACCAGAATGCATGAAGTCCGTTGGGGAGTCTGCGAGAAGTCCTTGGCCTGTCCAGTGTCTTAGACGCGGGGTTGATGATTTCCAGGCGAACAGCGAACTGATGTTAGGTCAGTCAGAAAATGTCTATGACCACAAATTTTGCGACAACGGCAAAGGCAAGTCATGGCCCAGAAATGAAATCGTGGACACTAGCAGAACTTACTGGTCATTTGATACCTTCAATATTTCTCCTTGTAACCTCTCGAATGCTCGTTTCCCTTCTCCATATACCATAGGCATATGCACATCAAAGATCCCCATCAATGAGTAGGCTCGATCCTCCACTCTCTTTGTCTCTCTCCTTGAAGCCCAGGACATTCTTGTGGCAACGCTTATCCCTTTGAAATTGCCTGTTCTAAGCACATCAACCGGTATGCCTGTGATCTCTGTGATCGCACTCCTCAATGATGACTTTGTACCAATTTCAGCCCACTCCCCCGCATCGTCTTTTCCATAGAACTCGACATTCCGAGGTGCAATGAGCTCTTGAAGCGTCCTTTGATGACCGGGAAATCAGCAATTGTTCATTTACTCATGACGCAGGAGTGCGTTCAAGAGTAAATTACTCCTGAGACACTGAATTCGGGGAGATTAGTGCCTGAACAACGTACCATCCCCGCCTAAACCACAGACTATCCTTAAATTCCGTACTGTTAGTTATGTCTGCGGTATCGGCACCTAAAACATCTGATAGATATGCGAAGCACACTGCGGAGTTCTTGTACCAACGATACATTGAGTTTATAGCCTCTTGCAGCTCCGCGCTACTATTCTTATCGATGCAGCAGGTATCGATCCAAACATATTCGAATTCTCGACTCGCAGCTAGCTTGCAACATTTATCCACCTTCTCAAAACCCCGAAGATGTTTCGCATCTACACGCTTGAAGTCCTCAAGTGACAGCTCTGTTTCGTCCCAGGTATGGGAAAGTATGGCGTACTCTGGAATATCATCATAAAACTCATGTAACTTGCGAGTGCGGGTGTGGATGAGTCGCATGGTTTACAAAGTTGAGCTCAGGTGATGCTCGCGATGGTGACAAAGGTCCAGGGTTGTGTCGTCAGGCTGGTAGCTCGGCCAAACATATAATCAAGCTATCAAATTATTGGACATTGAAGATGTCAAGACCTGTAAAATCGACAGGAAAATATTTTCAGAAGTAGAGCCAGCTCGGTGCCCTTCGATTGGATCACATAGATTCATCTTGGTTGCGCTCATGCAAGATGACATGGCGAGAGCAGAGGTGATGCGTGATGTAGAATTTACAATTGCGCCAATCATGACCTAGAATTGCAAGCGATGAAGGTGTCTGAATTTTGTGCCCAACACTTCACCATTGGAGAAGAAATCCAGAAGTTCAGATGACTGTCTAGACGTGTTCTTGCACGCTAGGATTAGAATACTGTCAGAAAAACGTGAATCGCTAGTGCGCTCCTGCATTACTTTGGGATGATTTTGCGACCCGTGCCTTTGGGTTCATACTTCAGACCTTTCCGGGATCGAAATAGCGAATCGAAAGTTTCATATATATTTTCGAGCTTGACACAAGTTGACTCTCTGAATAGTACCTTTAACTTCCTGCATGCGGAACGGCTGAAAAGTTCAAGCATCCCTTGCTAGAGTTTTACAGCACTCCATTCCAGCCACTAGTACCCGAAATTCAAGCATAGAACCTTCAATCTTAATCTCAACTTTACATGAAAGCACCGTCGAGGACACCTCGCCAGCATTTCTTGGGTGTTGAAGTACTTCAGGCGGTAGACCAGTCAAGTTTAATTTTAGTAAACATACCTGTTCCAAGCCCTCCTCCACCTCCCATCTCGGCGGGTGATTCTCATCCCATGCAAGTATTCTCACCTCGAAAGGCCTCGTTGAGCCATCTATAAGGGCTGGAAAGATCTTGAACTCAGTCGTCACTGGCTTTGAGCTCTGTAGCGGGTCGCCCTTTGATAAAATCCACGCCATGCAGCCTAATTAGTTGTCAGCCATGGGTAGAGTCATCGCGACAATTTGCAATAGAGGCGGTTTGCAAATTTAGGAATCATGTGTATGACCTTTGACAAAGCGTGTACCAGTACGTTCTTCCAAGAAGAAACGTTCGTTGGACAATCCTGCATGTCTTGATGCATCGAACGATTGTGATAGACTTGCCCCATAGTGCCGACGACACATGCGAAGTTGGATGAGAGAACTCCCTACGGGATCAAGCTTCTCCATTACCGCGCCTCGAACAACTGCTGACCATCTTCCATTTTCAAATTTTAATGTTACTCAAGATCTGCCGTCTCGGGAGATTGACTTACGGATTACTCGGTCGAATCACCTCGATTTCCCTCCCTAGATACCTTTCTTTGATCTTCTGTAAGAGATACATCGATTTCCCAAATCCTCCAGCAATGAGTATATACTGGACGAGGATTCCCATGTCAGGATTGGAAACTGTCCGCGCGAAGACGTTCAACATACCTTAATCACTGCATTCTGAGTGGAGACCGCCTCAATTTGACTATCGATGAGAGTCAACACTCGACTCACGCATGGATCGAAAATTCGTCGCAAATCATCGCTTGTTTGACTCTTATTAGGCGTAGTACGGTAAGTCGTGGGAAGCAGTGCTCTAACTTACGAGTCCAGACGCATTTCGCGCTCTATGATGCCCAAGCCTTCGTCATCTTCAATCTCCGGTGGCATGGCAACAAAAGCCATAATGGACCCACCGTCAAATGACCTCTTCACTGCTTCGAAATCTTTCATCATTCTGCTTCCGGGCCTCAACCACTCTCCCTTGATCTTCCCGAACTTCTCCTGGCCCAATTTTTGGCGAAGCCACGATCTGAACTCTCGGTCGATAAATATCGCTCCACATTGATCACCTACTCGCGTGTCAACCACAGTAATGCTGGAAAGTGTGACCGACTCACCAGTTCCTACAACGGCTTCTTTGATGACAAAGGCTGGCTTTACCGAGTCAACCCGATATGTGATGATGTCCTGTTTCGGAATGAGTTGATAGCTTGATGATTTCAGGGTTTTACAAAACTCACAACTGTGCCGCCGCCTGCATCGCATACGACAAAATGATCGCCACTCTTTAATTTAAGTGGTCAGTCATCCGTGAGAATTTGCGACTGTCAATAGACCCACCTTGATATTAGTAAAAGGGCCGTCTTCCAATTCTCTCAATGCATATATAGCAGCTGCCTCGGGCTCGGTAATCATCGAAATTTTCTCGGTGGTGAAGCCAGCCTTGCAGACAGCTTTGTAGGTCTGGTTCTTAGCCTTGTCTGACCACACAGCCGGAACAGTAATGACAACCTCTCTTCTGAGATTACGTAGTATGCTACCAAACCTGGTTTCGAGGGCAATCTCGACGTGTTTCCTAACACCTTCCAGGAAATCTGAAACGATATCAACAGGTTCTTTCGCAAGATAGCTCAGTGATTCTCCACTAAAAGTGGGATATTGCTCCATGTTAAGATCCCGCATCAGCATCAACCGGTTCTCTTCCTGAGTTTCGTCCAAAAGAAGCTTCGTCCAGGCCACTCGGTGACTTTTCTGTTGAATTTTGTTTCCCCATTCGAAACCATTAGAGTATGAAACTTCGCTGGGAACCTTTTGGTTGCTTGCATTTCCTGGTTGCCCTGGCCAGTCATCAATGCATTGGATATTGGGACGTGCTCGATCACGAAGTCTCGTGCTGTGTCCGTAAGCAACACCTGAATTTCCACATCTCTCTTAGTCACGGGATCATCGCAGCCAGGGACAGGGGCCCACGAACCAGTATAAGTTGTCCCATAATCGATAGCAATCACGAGTATATCGCTCAGATCCTTAGCCATTGGTCACTTATACAACTATTGCTGGAACTTCACGGTTCAGTAGTTGATAGCGAGCGAAAGTGACAGTCTGGTACGGCGATCTCTTCGGATTGTTCATGGTTAGCTGCTTTAACCCACTGAAGGAAGCCCTCCTTGAGTTTGGAAGCAATTCTGCCTTATCCCTTTTGATCCATAGCAGTGTATGCACCCTGCCCGATTTCGACATTAGCAGCCTCGTTGGGATCTGCAAGAATGCCTGATTCCAACCTTGTCAGCTAGTTGATTGGAATCAACTGGAGAAAGCACATGTGAGTTGTTATAGTACCAGCTGACCTACCTACGTGCAACTCGTTTACTGGTCTCAGATTATGATGATTGCCAGGGATGTTATGTCATGAGCCAATCCTCTTACTGTGGCTTTCTCCGGGCACACACACCAATCTCACAGCCTCAGCACCCAACAAGAGTCCTGTGAGCCCTGCGATTGCTTCGATATAACTTGCCTTCTATCGAAACATTGCAACAGAAATCTGCAAACCCTATCACAGTGAACGCAACGATTAAAATGCCACCAAAGGATCAATACTACGTAGACGATGATCAAGACGACGACTCTCCAGCAAACGATGCTCCAGAAGACCACTACGGCGAAGATGAACATGACTTCACTTCAGGTCCAGTTTCAGATCATCACAATCCGTCCTCTGTGCACAAAAACGTCGTCAAAGGAGGCGCGGCTGGCCGGTTAGAGGAGGCTATGACGAACCCAATCATCACGGAAACACGGGGCTCCTGGAAGTCATCAGGCAAGTCCATCACTCACACTTGAACATCTCGAAGGAAGCACGACGGAAGTTGGGAACGATATCATCAATCATGCCAAAATAGTCATTATATAGCTTTAAGCAGGTGCAACAACCTCATTATAGGAAAACTTTCAGCCCAAAGAATGCACAGAAGGCATCAGTGGCGCTGAAGTGATTCTCAATTGTGGAAAACCTTGGAGCTCGGCTGAAGTGAGGCTAATACATCTCAGGCCCCAGCGAAACAAGTTTATCAGGGTTCAGGAACTCGGGGCCTTCGTGCGTGCAGACACATCCTACGAATTACCGACCTTCCACAGACTCAAGAGCTTCATATGAGTATACAGATTCTGCGGAATACCGATCTCCCATAGGATCACGCGGTTCACACATCCAAGCCCGTTTCCCAGAAGATCAACCTTTCACAAATTCGAGAGCTCCGATTGAGCATGCAAATTCGGCGGGATATGGATCTTATGTAAACTCGGGCGCTTCGTACAACCAAGTACCAGCTTCACTCCCACCATGGCCAGGCTCAGGTCTTCCCGGCCCCGGCCTACAAGAGGCAAACGTCAACAACCGAGCTGAAGAACTACTCAGAAATCAGAACGAGCTTTTGAGAGCCCAATTACGAGATATTCAGCGAGAACGGCTGAGCGCACTGGACGACTTTCAGCCATGCAGTGATGCTGAGCTGATGGATGCATTCTTACAGGTTCAGAATCAAGTCACCTCGCTTTCTAGGCAGCTCAGAAGCAGTCTGTCCAAATCACAAAATTCGGTCTCGGTTCTTCAAGGCCATATGCTGAGTGCATGCCCTACCATGAAGGTTTCAACAAAATACGTCTTAGAAAGCTTCCTCTGGCAGCAGCTCTGGATGCGATGTCTCTACTCGCCATTCGTTATGTTGGGTCCCAACGGTGATATAATCTACCAAGCATGGTGTTTGATCTTTAACAAAGGTAAGCAGTTAATCATTAATCTCATCCCCTTTTGTCTCGCATTGAATAATAGCTTGACAGGTGATAAAAGCGATTTCGAACCTAGTGAGGCATCGGAGAGGTGGCGAAGCATCACCGCAACTGAGATGTTTCGCATTTCCAATAGAAGTCGGCGCATTGCGGAGGTCACTAAGGCTTTATTGTCAGGAATTGCCTCCCTGGACTCTCAGATATTGAAGAATTTGACGAATGGAGACCAATTGTTGAAATTGATTGGTAGAGCTTGGGATCTTGCGGCTCTGTTCTCTCAACAACGCTGCCGGCTCTGCTTTCCGCAGGCAAACACCATTGAAAATCTCACTTCCGACTGGGCTGAGGTTGTGGAAGAAGTTCAGTGTACAGAGGATGCCGCGTTCAGCATTTCTCCTGCGCTATTTAAACGAGGGACAAGCCACGGCCAGAATTTGGACACCTGGCTTTGCCTAGTCAACGCAAAGTCTGCTAGAATTAGAGCTCAATGATAGACGAAGAGAACAAAGCAATGTTTTCGCTCAAGATAAGCAATCAGAAAGAACTTACGACTTACAAGACAGTGTTGCTAGATTCCATGTCCCTAGCAAAGATGTCAGTGTGCGGGTGGAGAGAGCGAGAAGGTCGAGTATCTGAATGAATGTCCGGAAAAACTTGAATCTACTCGACTCACGGCCATTAAAGCACTCTTCATATTGCGGCTTGAGGACGGAGACCTATCAAATTCTGCCAGTAATGTTTGACATGCTGTTGTCACGACGTAGATTTGGACTTTCCCAGGCCAGATGCTCCGCAGAGTCTCGCTTAGCCACTCACTAGCTCACTCGATAATTTTGAGGCCACCCCGTGTGAGCAGTGATGTCTCGCAGGGTATCACTTCATTATGGTATCTGGATGAATACATAGAGATCGAATTACAGTCAATTACATTTCTACGAAACAAAGTCTGAACAGGTTGCTTCAATCCAAGCTGCCTCACCTCGACGTAGTTGACCACCTCAACTAGTAATCATAACCCTAACACCCTCGCTACCCTCCTTCACAAGCGGGAAAAACCCATCTCCAACAATCTCCACGTCTCCCCTATCCGTTCCAACCAAAGTCATCACCCCTCTCTCCCCTCTCTCGCCAGCCCCGCCAATGCTACCAAACACCCCCGCAAACCCTAAATACAACTCTTGCCACGCCAGTGTAATCCCCAAGCACCCTCTAGTACCCGCTGAAAAAGACGTCATATATTTGTCCAGGCGCTTATCACCACCGTCTAGCCACCTCTCCGGCTTGAACTCCTTTGAGTCAGGGAAGATACTCTCATCGTGATGAATGAGCACGGTGCTCATCGAGATAGCTGTGCCTGGCGGTATCACCCAATCGTGGAAGTTCAGGGCTTTGTTAGGATCTATGCGTGGGAGACGGACGGAGGGGCCGTATGAAAGGCGAAGTGATTCTTTGATGACAGCTGTGAGGAATGGAAGCTTCTCTAATTGACTTAATATCGAGTTCAAAGTTTCTCCTTCTCGCTCGACTCTTGAAAGCTCTGATCGCATCCTCGACAAAATGCTAGGGTTTGAGAGGATATGGAATGATCCGACGGTTAGCGTCCAGGCTACGGTGTGGCTCGCTGCGCCGACGAGCGTGATTCCTTCTTCTGTGAGGCGGGTTGTGGTTTTCTCGCTCAGAGGAAGGTCGCTTTCAAGCAGGGTGTGGAAGATCGTTGTTGAGGTGGCGGACGTGCTTTTGCTGCCCTGGCTTCGTACATTCTCAATCAGCCCAGAGAGGATCTGAGGGCACAAATTGTCAGCGATTGTCGGATGTTGCGGTGAAAAAATCCACGAGAAGCACAGGTGGTCATACTTTCTTCATCTTCTTTTGATCGGCTAGAGCTCCGACATGGTCCGTAATAGCATCCGGTAGGCTATCGATGATTGTTGGTATGAAAGGGAAATGTTTGACAACGGCAAGTGAGCCAGCTGCGCCAATGATCTTGTGGTGGTAGGATGGGTCGAAACCCTCTGCTTCCAAGCGGTGGTCGCTCGTGCCGAAGAGGTACTCAGATATCACGTCTACAAATAATGGTCAGTCATATTCCATTACATCGGGTAAAGGAGATCTTGCCATTTGCTAACGCGGAGAATGCGTGCAGTAGATTGACAGCTTTGCCAGTATCCTTCAACTCCTCAAGTTTAGCGACTAAGACGTCAATTCGTTCTTGTAGGAGAGGTAATAATCTTCGTGTACTCTGTTGTGAGAAGAACGGGTTCAAGGCAGCTCTTCGCTTGCGATGAAGGTCGTGTGGAGGACTGGTGAGAAGACTGCCGGACAGGGTAAATGGATCTAGTAAAAAGCTCACTATCAGCACATTCCTTTCTGCCTCTGAGAGCACATGTGCGCCAAGCAAGAATGTCATTACGAAAAAGAGGTTCATCGGAACTTACCAGTATGATAAGGATCCCGTTCTCGTTTCTGCGAACCGCCCGCATAGATCGTATGATAAAAATCGGGATCCGAAACGTGTAATTCGTGTGGATTGATTCGAACAATCGGACCATATCGATCATGAAGCTCTTGAATCTTGAAGACAAATTGTCCTCGTCGCATGAGATCGTAGTAGAACTCGTACCTGGTCAAGTCAGACAAGACTTGGGTTCGGACGGTGAAGTGAAAGTGAAGTTAGAGCCGTACCAATAGGTCAGAGCTGCTAATTTTGGTCCTGGAAAATGCGAAATAGGACTGAAATATAGTCGCCATATCCCTAGCGCAAAGAAATATATCACTGAAAAGACGGAGAGGAGACTTGCTGCCGTGGCGATGTTTTGGAAAAGTGATGGAGCCATTATTGAATCTGCAGGAGGGACAAAAGTCAAGAGGGACACATGTGAAAGGAAGAAAGAGCTGGATGTGAAAGATGAAAATCATATAAGAAGGAGAAATCTCAATCAGCCTTATCTGCCCATCCCTTCCCCGCTGTGTAACTTACCGACTGCTTACGACGTCGGTAAGCCAAAGGCTCAAGGCACAAGCTCTGAGGTCAGAAACAGCCTCGACTTCTTCCTTCCAGAACCTTGTCTCGTAAGTTGAACCAATCGTTTCGAAGATGAAAGCCATTACTTGAAGTGCTGCGACCCAGAGTTTCGGATACATGCAGACTTGGCATACTGAAAAGATGCGAGCTACGGAGGTATGGAGTCAGTGGCGCACGCACATCACTCTTGTTTTGGCGAGAAGCGAGAAGCGAAAGGCACGGGGTCTGTTTTCGAGAAAGCCAATCAAGTGCCCTGTTTAGCACTGTGGACCAATGAGAAGCGTGGCTCGTAACCTTAAAGTCTTAGGGCTGGCGGGCAAGTTTCGGCTGTGCCCGCAACGATTGCTTGAGCAGCAATTGTAGAGCCTTCGCAGCTAGACCTGAGGGTGTCCAGAAAAGAAAAAGGGCGATAGTTCTGACGAGAGACAGATGCCGCAAAATGGAAATGACCCTGCTTAGTGGCACCAAGTGCTTGGTTTCATCAGCCACGTTAACGGCGTTGACATCTCCGGATCGTTCTCGAAGTTTATCGAGGTTTATGCTCCACACGATCACTAACAACGACAAGTTTTGAACCACGCCAATATGGCTGATAAATCTCTATATGCATCATCAAAATATAATACAAACACAATTATAAGATCCCAGAAATAGTCTATTTGATATACAGACTGTCTAAATAGACCTTATGCTATACAGCACTCGACCACAATCTACCAAGCCACCATCACCACAGAAAAGAGTCAAATAGAAATTGTTTAGGCGCAGTTTGTCGCGGCGTCGGCTGCTACGGCGGCGGGAGCTGCGGCTTTTGCGGCCTTTCCGGCTTTGTTCTGTTAAGATGAATGTTAGCTGATGGGGTTCGGAGAGGAAGGGGAGCTGGTATGGAATGGGATTCTTACAGCTTTCCCACCTGTAGCAGGAGCAGTGGCATTTGCGGCTCCAGTTGCATCTGCGGCCTATGTGGTGAATTAGTTTCAGTGCTTTGAACTACTTGATATTGCTGTTTGAGTGTGCAAAAGTGGATGATGGGATGAGATGGCTGGGTAAGTTCGACATCAAGTAAAGAAAAGCTCTGAAAACTTACGGCGACATCAGCAGCTTCAGCATTCGCGGCTGCGGCGGCGGCAGAAGCCTAATTGATCGTTAATTTCGTGTCCGAATTGTGTTTACAGGAGGTCAACGAACCTTTGCTGCCTTCTTTCCAGCCTTGGTCTAACCGAGTGTTAGTTTCTGGTCATTGGAGGTGTTGAAGAGCTGCCACTTACTGCTTTTCCATCTGTGGCTGTTGCGGCGTCATCAGCAGCTGCGTTTGCGTCTGCGGCCTGGGAATAATCAGTCATGTGTCCTGTCATTTGTGAAGGAAATGGTCGAAGCAATTCAGGATGATGAAAGTCAAGGAAAAACTCACTCCGGCATCAGCTGCTACGTCGTCCGTAGCGGCGGCGGCATCTGCAGCATCAGCGGCAGCGGCATCAGAAGCCTATCATATTGTCAGATCTTCTCAACAAGAGAGTGCCGTGTGGGTGCATGGACGAACCTTCGCGGCCTTAGCAGCTGCTTTTGCCTGAAGGGTTTTAGCTTAGAAACGATAGTGTGGACACAAGAGACTTACTGCTTTCTTAGCTGCCTTTCCACTTGATGCGGCCTGTGATGTGCTGTCAGTACCTTGCGACATCAAGTTAAGCACAGAGATTTGTCGGCTCGCTAAGGCCCGCGAAATATGCAAGTATCTTGGACAGGATTGCAACTTACAGTAGCGGCACCAGCGGTAGCAGTTCCGTTCTGCTTCTTCTTTCTTGTCTCAAGAACTGGAAGATCGCGGAGTCCGATGGAAGACAGGTCTAGTCCTGTAAGACCTTTGACGATGTTGGCGAGTTGCTCGTCTTGTGTAAGGTCCGCCTTCTGGGCAGATTGCTGACTATCAGCTGCTGAAGCCTATAATGTTTGTCAGATAAGACTCGGGACATCCATGCATTGGGAGACCGACTTTTCCCTTTTTTCCTGTGGCGGCATCAGTTGCGTTTTGGGCACTCGCGGTGGCATCAGCCGCTTGAGCTCCCTTTCCCTTCTTTCCCCCGGTCGCCGCAGTCGCGTTATTGGCACCCGCTGTGAGATCAGCGGCTTTTGCTCCTTTTCCCTTCTTGCCAGTCGCGCTGGTCAACGCCGGAGAGGCCGCGGCTGTGGCATTTCCAGCTTTGTTGCCAGCTTTTCCAGCCTTCTTAGTAGCTCCTCCACTGGTGAGAGCGGCATCTGCGGTCGCTGTGGCGTTTCCGGCATTTCCTGGGACTCATTAGAAAGTGTACAGACCATTGAATTACCGTACCTACCCTTGTTCTTGTTCTTCTTTGGCGAGCGAGCGATGATTTCGTTTACTGAAATTTGTCAGCGATGATAATTGAAAAACGAAGCCTAACTCACCATAGTCATAAGGTGTTCTGGCCTCGATCTGTTTGCTATTTTCAGGCAAAACTCGAGCAGAAACAACAGAAGCCGAGATGGCAAGGAGTGTGAGAATGGAGCCGAAGTTCTTCATGATGATGGTTGATAAACGGTAGCGTCAAGCTGGTAGAATATGATGTAGAAGATAAATGATAGTGAGCACAGCTACTTATCGTCAGTAAAGTCAAACAATAGAAGAAGATACAACTCACCTCTTTGAAATATACAAATGGCCTGCACGTAATGAGGGGAAAACGGGATGGGAAGGAAAATACCCATTATGCGGAGTCTTGGGAGTCTTATACCAAGAAGATCGACTCTATACGGAGGCTCCAAGACCCTCTGTGTACATGTGTACAGAGTGATGAAACGAGGGAAAACCCGCGATATCAACCAGTCTAGTCCAGACTCGTCTGATCTACATCTAAGTTCAGAACTAAAGTTTCTCGGATGACTGCTGTCAAACTACCAGACGAATGACAGCGGAGAATAGAGCATGAATGATCGGACTACACGCAAATAGCAGGGTGTGTGAGGGAGGTTGGCAAGAAGTTGATCGAGCGATCGTTGCCAGTGACATCCCTTGGCCTATGTTGAGGCTCCATTGAAAAAAGGGGTTGCCCCGGTAGAGCGATCCAGGATGGAGAAGCATTCAACGTTCCAGGCTGGGCGGTACTTCGAAACGGAGGATTTTCAACGAATTGCAATGATCTGCTGTGATGCACCTTGGAAGTGGGTGAGGCTCTCCAATCTGGGTGGAGGATCCCCATGCGGGAGTAGACAGGGGGGCCACGACCAAACGAAAGCTCAAACAAACTCGGCTCCAAAGTCCACACTTCAAACGACGAGCAGCGTGATTTGCATCCTCATACATGCGCGCCCAGGTCACAATCAGCCGGGAGCTCACAGACCGAGTTGTTCCTCCGGTGATGCACGCACGGGAATTGTGAGAACTTGGAAATCGTGGCAGCGAAAGCTTATTCGATTGGATGATCTGTTGCTCTGTCTCAGCGCATGATTGATCTTCTTCAGGAGCTCAAATCCCTATTTTTGGCGACACAAAGAAACATGGCAGCTTGACACAAGTGTTTTGAAAGATTCAAAAAGAGCCAAAGAGCAATGAAGGAAGGATATCAGGCCACAGAAAAGATCAGCTGGCTGGGGAAGAATCCGCTGGACATGAGTCTCTCTCAGGTGTGTGCCCTAAAGCAATCTCACAGATTCATGCCAAGCGGATTTCAAAGAGGTGGAATCTAGCGAAAGATTATTGCGATAATTTCTATGGTACTCATGCATCCAGTGGGACTTTGCTTCGACCGGCTATGATACGTAGACTTGTTGTTGATCTGGTGTTCGGGAAAAGCGGCTGGATGAAGGGAATGACTTACGGAATGTGATGCTTGCTGACGGTAATTGGCACCGAACAACACCGATATTTTGCTACCTTGAGGTGTTGTGTTCCCAATCAATTGCCACTATCATTGATATAACATTTAATGTAATCATCTCATCAAGTCTAGGAAAATTCATGATCCATTTCACCGGTACCTCACTCCCTTCATTGTTTACGTGTTCTGCCCGAACGGCTTCTATCGGCCAAAGCATCCCGAGACCTCGGTCCTGGATTTGATACAAACGATCTATGATTGGTTCGCTCCAACAGCCCGAGGCCGATTGCGGCAAAATCCAAAGCTGCCCGAAAATGCTCGTGAAGGTTGCTTGGATTGTCGTCATAGTTAAGCAGAACAGCTGTCGTTGAATGCTCGACTAAACATCAACAATCACCAAGGCAATGCGGTGACATCTCAATATGGCTTCCTCCAGATCAGTCACTGCAACTCTGCAGCGCAATCTGCTGAGGCGAAATCCCATCAGAGCATCAATACAGCTCCATCGAAGCTTGCAAATGACTTCGAGCTTGCGCCCCCGCACAAGCTTCACTCGATCACTTGGTCAATCGAGGGCATTTTCCATCTCGACTCCTCGCAGATTCGCAGAGGTCAATGATGTCTTCGACCCTAAATCAATTGACAGGGAAAGTGACGAGGTTGATGTATGTATAGTTGGTGGAGGTAAGCAAACAGAAAGAAAGAGCCAAGTGCCCGGACTAATGGATATAGGTCCTGCTGGATTAAGTGCGGCTATTCGATTGAAGCAATTGGCAAACGAGGCTGGCAATGAGGATTTCAGAGTTGTCCTACTGGAGAAGGCGGGAGAGATTGGGGCGCATATCCTGTCCGGAGCCGTCATCGAACCTACAGCAATCAACGAGTTGATCCCAGACTGGCTGGCAGAAGAAAACGAAAACCGTTTCCAAGATGTCACTCCTGCGACCAACGATAAAATGCGATTCCTCACGAAAGGAAGCGCGATCCCCATACCTGCCCCTCCACAAATGAACAACCATGGCAATTACATTGTCAGCCTGAACCAATTCGCAAAGTGGCTTGGAGAGAGGGCAGAGGAGATTGGAGTCGAGGTTTACCCTGGCTTTGCTGCGTCCGAGGTACTTTACAGGTCAGATGGATCGGTTCAGGGCGTTGCTACAAATGATTTGGGAATCTCAAGACAAGGCAAGCCCAAGGATAATTTCGAGAGAGGAATGGAGTTTCACGCCAGGACTACACTTTTCGGAGAAGGCTGCCATGGAAGTCTGACGAAACAAGTCATCAAGAAATTCGATTTGCGGAACGAAAGCCAGCCTCAAACATACGGTCTCGGACTGAAGGAAGTATGGGAGGTACAACCAGAAAAGTTCAAGAAGGGAGAAATCGTCCACTCGATGGGCTACCCTTTGCCAGCAGACACATACGGTGGTGGATGGATGTACCATTTTGGAGACAATTTGGTCAGTATTGGTTTGGTTGTTGGTCTGGATTATCCCAATCCATGGCTCTCCCCATACCAGGAGTTCCAGAAGATGAAGCATCACCCACTTTATAAGTCGGTTCTGGAAGGCGGAAAGTGTATCTCCTACGGCGCACGAGCTCTGAATGAGGGAGGGTTCCAATCAATACCAAAAGTTGCCTTCCCAGGTGGTGCTTTGATTGGTGACACAGCAGGATTTCTCAATGTCCCGAAGATCAAGGGCACTCACACTGCGATGAAGTCTGGCATGCTAGCTGCAGAAGCCACGTGGAATGCTCTTTCCAGCACGGACGCAGGCACAATCTTCCTCTATGACTATGAAGACTCTCTGCGGAAATCGTTCATTTGGAAGGAATTGAAGGAGGTTCGAAATATGCGACCGTCATTTCACAGTCCATTGAAGCTCTATGGTGGAATCATGTATTCCGGCCTCGAGGCATATGTTCTGAAGGGCAAAGTCCCCTGGACGCTTAACCACAAGGGAACGGATGCTTCAGCGACGAAGACAGCAGACCAGTGCAAGAAAATCGAGTATGAGAAACCAGATGGCAAAATCAGCTTCGATATCTTGACCAGTGTGAGTCGCACTGGTACAAACCACGAGGAGGATCAACCCGTCCATTTGCAAGTGAAGGACTGGGATAAGCATGCTGCGATGGAGTGGCCAAAATATAAGGGAATCGAGAACCGCTTTTGCCCGGCAGGCGTGTACGAGTATGTAGAGGATGAGACGAAGGATATCGGTGTGCGTTTCCAGATAAACGCTCAAAAGTATGTATACGCATTGCTGGTCAACGAACCCCGTCAGCTAACCTTTCTAGTTGCATCCATTGCAAGACATGCGACATTAAAGTGCCGGATCAAGGTACGCATTTAAAGTCTTTTGGCAAAGCATGTGCTAACCAACTTGTAGATATCAATTGGACTACACCTCAGGGCGGAGAGGGTCCAAAGTATTTCATGACATGATGAGCGAGTGGGCAACGCCACTCTGTATATATCTACCTCAAATCTAACAATTGAAGACAAGAAGTCCAGTTAACAGTGACCTACGTAAGGCAGATTATGTCTCACATTCCGGCGGCGATTCAGGAAACTCCACCTACCAACAGGCAATCTAGCCATGTCTCTCTTCTTCCGAAGACTTGCGTGCCACAGCCAGCCACAGTTATGTAAGCGTGCATAAAAACGTGACCACGAAATGCTTTCCCAAAGCGGACGTCGGCAAAATCTCACGATGCTTGTCCGACGTTGCTTGGCAATCTGCCGAGAGCGCCTCATCCAGTAAACACGACGCAAATTCCTACATGGCTTTCCCATCTGGCATTTTTCTAATACTTATCTGGCCAGCAGCTGCCTATGTGACACTCGATTCCTGCTCGATACGGAAAGCATCTCATACCATCGGCATCAACTACCACATCGCCGCTGCACAGCCGCTGGTCAACGGCCATGTCTTCATCCGTGAATCTTCGGCATCTCCTTATAAGTAGAGAAGGGCCCGTCTCTCATGGTCTAGTCTCCTTGCTTCCTTTCTCGTTCATGATACCTTGATACTTCTGATATTCTGCTTGCTCTTTTCAGTCCTTCCTTAGCTTTCGAGCTTCCATCGTCACAATGGTAGTAACTCGGGCATTGAAAGACATCGTCTTCTATCACTATGAGCCTTCTCTTGCTGCGGCGATCGTCTTCTCGGTAGCCTATTCTCTGGCCTTTATTGGTACGATGATTCAGTTCATGCGGTACAGGAGTTGGGTATGGACAATCATGGTCGTATCGTCGGCAAGTAAGTCTTGACAGACTCCCGAAGCCTCTGCCACCGGGTGACAGGTGGAAGTAAGGAGGAGAGATTGAGGAGACTGACAGCCTCGTAGTGGAAGCCGGTGGCTATATTGCACGATGCTTCTCTGGACAGGACCCAACGAGTCAAGACAAGTACACCGTTCAGCTGCTGTTGATCGTCCTGGCTCCCGTCTGTATGGCTGCTGCTTGTTACATCGTCTTCGTAAGAACATTCTCATTTCCTTCTTCATGAATCCCATTAGACTGACGTCCGCCAGGGCAGAATTATCTACCACGTCGTTCCCAAGAAAGCTAGGACCTTCAAGCTCCTGTGGATGCCACCACGATTCATCACACCCATCTTCGTCGCAGGAGATGTAGGTAAGCCACACAAACCCCTCCACTGATCATGACATCCAACAGCAATCTCAAACAACTAACCCGCAACCCAATCGCAGTCGCACTCCTTCTCCAAACCTGGGGCGCCGTCAAGATCACCGGCGTCGACCTCTCCGCACCAGACGCAAAACATCAAACCGACCAAGGCAAAATGATTGCCGAAATAGGCGTCGCTGTGCAACTGATCTTCTTTGGACTCTTCAGCATCATCGCTATGCGATTCAACTTCACATCTCGACGCTTCAAACAGGATTTCGAGCAGCGTATTACAGCCTCTGATGAGAAATACGTGGAGATTGATGGGAGGGAGAAGAAACTGAAGAGGAACTGGCAGGCGATTCTGCTGATCACGAATTTGGCTTCTGTGTGTATCTTGGTAAGTTTGTGCTGCGTAGATGGGCCCGCAATGTACTTACATAGAGATATATCACGTCGGTTTGTGTTGTGAGAGGTGGACGGCTGACATTGGAATGCAGGTCCGAAGCGTCTACCGGATGATCGATTTCCACATGGGCAGAGAAGGGTATCTGGCCACACACGAATGGACGTAAGTACTTATTTATCTTTCAATAACCACGTGTGATACTGACTGATCGGTGCTCTTACAGGCTCTACATCTTCGACTCTCTTGTCATCTTCCCTGCGATTGCTCTCTTCATCTGGTGGCATCCGTCGAAATACCTCCCGTATATGGGTTTCCGTCTGCCGAAGCATGCTCGTTGATGCAAGAAACAACACACTACACCATAGTTGAATAAGTGATATGCTTTGTTGGAGTAAGAGCATGGGGAATTTTTGATTTATTGGTTGTTTGGGCAACGAAGCGAGATGGAGGCTTGATAAATCGAGCTTCGACCTCACGAAAGAGCTCTTGATTACGGAGACAGAGTGGAGCAGAAACATTTTCTGAATATCGCAGAGTGCGCTGAACACATCTGCTTTCTTGCTCTTGGACCAGGTTGATTTCTTTTCCTTTTATTATATATGTATTCTTTCTGTTACTTCTTCAACTTACCTTGTCAAGCAGCTACTCGATTTCAAGCTATGTGTTCTCTATTTGTACTTCCTTCCTATTTCGTACTTGCTCAATGATATCTTTCTTCTCTTCATTCCTATCGCGAAAAGCGCTCGTTTGGGTTTTTGTGCTTGCTTCCCCGTACCCTTGCCAGGAACCACCGCTTGTCATCAAACTTTTCATCTCACTCTTATTCTCTCTCTGCTCCATCACTACAGATCAAAGGCTTAAGTATACCGGTATCACCGATTATCTCAAACTTCTAGAGAGCGGGGAATGGCAACTCTATCGCCCAACTCCGAAAAGTGGGGGACACAATCAAGATTAAATATACACTGAGGAGACGGAGGCTGACCAAGCTCTTTAGCTTGCTGTCAAGCAATGCCAATAATTCTCTGTTGAATTTCGATGCGGGGAGTGAGTGTTGATGGTTGTCTTTTGATTGGCATCGGCAGATACTAACACCCGCCATGTCGGCCATTGCCCGACAGGCCATGCACTGGAAACAAGATCAGATAGTGACGATAGCCAAACGGTATTTTAACTGTCTGTGCCTCTTTTGGAGTGTCAAGAGAATTCCTGCAACAAGTAAGATTTAAGATGAAAGAATGAATTACACGTCTCTCATTTGTTCAACTGTGAATGGCAGACGGATGAAGCCGTATCAGCACACAGGTGATGCCGTCCTAGTTCCGAGTTGCATACCGCACTGAGCCTAGCACGGCTGGCACAGCCGAAGCGAGGCGTCCAACCCCTGACTTGTTTACGACACACCTGAGGCTTGGACCCCAGCCTTACTTCCATAAAGGGTCGGTTGCAACCGACACGCGAAGGTTTTGCCTTCTCATATCTATATCCAGTTAATCGTATCCCTGCCGACTATTGTGAGCTGGGACGACCCGACGAATCGCGCACTCCCAACAATCGCTTACAACACCAACCAGCACGTGCAGTCACGATTAGCATACCCTTTTGGGACGCACCAGGTGTCTGCACTTCCTTTTGCCAATACCTCCGACCGAGTTCCAACCTCGGGATACGAGATCATGGTGTTCTGTGGAAGGCCGTCAAAAGGATGTTCCAATTGCCGAACGAGGAGAATCAAGGTCCGTACCTCACTTGCCTTCCCTACCTTACCTATGCTATCAGATCATACCGAGTACCACCCATATGCTATCCCATCTTATCTCCGCCATTTTCTTACTTAAATCATTACTGTATCGAACTATCGAACATTGCTGACCATATTGCCCTTCTTCAAAGTGCGATCAACTCGATCCATCTTGCTCACAATGTCTTCGAGCTAGCAAGAAATGTCCTGGGTACCGCGACCCGCTCGCTCTCATGTTCCGCGACGAGAACGAGAAGGTCCTGACGAAAGCTCGCGCTCCGAGGCAGCCGAGCGACGCCGCCAAACGGACGGGCTCTAAATCGAGGAAGGGCTCTGCCGATGAGTCGGGTTCGTCTTCATCTAGATCCAGTAGTGTGGTTGCGAGGAGGCCGGAGATGATATCGGCGCAGATAAGGTCTATCTCGCCAGCTTTATCGGCACCTCTTCAAGATAAAGGTATCCGATTCTTCTTCACGCACTATGTGTCGTCTAGTCCGAAGCTTCAGAATGGGGAAGTAGATTGTACCAAGAGCTCGCCGCAGTGGTCACTGTTGAGTATTGATCCATCGTTCAACAATGCCGTGTCTTCTGTTGGCTTTGCGGGGTTGTCGAATGTGACGAAAGATCCGGAACACACAATAGCTGCGCGAAAGAAGTATGCTGCCAGCTTGAGGGATATCACGCTTGCGTTACAGGATACGTCAAAGTCCGATTTGGATGCGACTTTCAAATCGGTAATGCTTCTTGCTGCGTTTGAGGTAAGATCCCTGGTCTGCCTGTTGGGTCTTTCTGATCTCTCCAGATTGTTAATGGCACTTCTCAATCGAATGGAGGATCTTGGGCCGTACATATCGATGGCGCAGCTGCCATTTTGAAGTTGATGATCTCAAGACGGCCGCAAGGTCTCCCTGCCACACGACTCCAGATGATGTTCGTATTATCAGTAGTAAGTCCATCCTCTTCCATTTAATCTGCAGATTGTAACTCTGGAAAGTGTTTCAAAGCTTTGAGCAGGGGAGAACAGGTCCCATCGAGCATGCACGATTGGACAAGATCTGTTAGGAGGTCCATGGATCCTGTCGACGCACACTCCACAGTACTCGCCGACATTATGATACGCTGCGTGAACTTCCTTTCCACGATCAAGAACGTATCTTTAGTCGACTCGATCTCGATATACCTCGAGGCGGTGGAGTGTGACGCAGAACTTCGAGATTGGAACGCACAACTCCCCGAAGGCTGGAGACACAAAACCATACCGACTGCCGACACGTCCGAATTTATCTATGAAGGGCACATCCACGTCTACGAGGATCTTTGGCGGGCCAGAATGTATACCAATTACCGGTGGATGCGCATCATGCTCAGCCAGGTCCTGCTAGAACACCAAGCGAATCTCGCAATGTTTGCTACGGATGAGACCGTGCAACGTGAAGACAGTCTGCATACCATTTCTGAGCTGGCCCACGACATCTGTACGAGCATCTCCAGCCAACTCACACGATTCGAAGACGTGGAAAATGTCAGAAGACAGGTCCCTCCCATGTCCGGCGTCTTTCTTCTCCTCCTTCCGATTTCGATCGCAGGCAGTGCGATGGGTGTCCCTGAGTCCATGCACCAGTGGTGTATCCGCATGCTGGAGTATATTGGGAACAAGATGGGAATCTACCAGGCTCTTGAGATGGTGGGTTTGGTCAAAATGCAGCGGGGGAAATGGATTCCTGGGAATGATGCATTTCATGTACCGTTGGGAGGCAGTGTCTGGAAGTCAGACGCGCTGATAACTTCACTGATTTCGATTTAACAATCAAATGATCATCAAAAATGCCATCAAGGTTTTGTGAACTTTAATTCTCTCTGCCCCTCTCCTGTGCATATGCAATTCTCCGAGCCGTTTTGAGCAGTTGACAAGAACACAAGATTTCAAACTATTGAAAAGCTCATGCAAGAAGCAGTGAGATTGTACAACGTTACTTGGGACAACAGGATGAGTGGTCAGAAAAGCGTGGTTTACATGCAACGAGCATGCAGACTTCCTAAACTCTAGAACATATGGGGAAGCTGGACGATGATCACTTTGTGATCGGCAGCCACCAGGAACATCGTCATCCCACCCCCGCACTGCAATCCGGTCACAGCGCAACCAATTGAGGAAGGCGTCAACTGAACGCCGCACGCGGGTGGCTGCCGTGATCACTTCGCTGAGGTCTGGGGGTGTGTCTTGTCAGGGGAAGCAGCCAATCTGATCTGCCGGCTGTTCGGACTTGGCTGGCTAATGTGCTGGGGTCGACATAAAGAGATCGCGCGGACCGAATGAAAGTTTATCTTCACGATGAAATGTGCGATGGGACGAAATGGTGTGGAGCAAGTGCATCTGCTCGACTGAACTAGTTCTTGACATCAAGCGCAATGTGATCGTTGATGAGGGGTAGCTCATTCTGTTCGTCTGTATATAATCCGGAGTTCTCCTCAAGTGGAGTGGAGGTCCGTTGATCGTTTTCTCACCCCTCAGTTCGTGGAACAGAGCTCGTGAGACGGAGTCCGGTCCTCATCATGCACTTCTCTCAAATTGTCATCCCGGCAGTTGCCCTGCTCTCCGGCACTGCTCAAGCCATTCCTACCGGAGATCTTTTCACAAGGCAGAGCCGGCCAGACAATCACACACTCAATCGCGAGAGAGCCGATGCTGTCAAGGCTTCATTCAAGTTTGGGTGGGATGGGTACAAGAAATACGCTTTCCCCAATGATGAGTTACACCCAGTCTCGAACGGCTTCAGCAATTCCAGGTAGGTTCTTGAATAGTGTTGAAGTATGTCGTGCTGACTGGTGGAAGAAATGGATGGGGTGCAAGTGCAGTCGATGCTTTCAGCACTGCTTTGATCATGCAGATCCCAGATATCGTTGACACGATCTTGGAGTTCATTCCAACAATAAACTTCGATGAGACTGCCGATCAGGTGTCGCTGTTCGAGACAACGATCAGATATCTAGGCGGAATGCTTTCTGGTAAACCGACTCCAAAGATTCAAGATTACGGTCGTTAACGGACCAGGGTACGATTTCCTGAAAGGACCACTGGCGAACCTAAATTCCAACGACACTGCTACGGACCTGGTTCTCAAACAAGCAGAGCGCTTGGCAAATAATCTCGCATTTGCATTCGATACACCAACAGGGATCCCAAGCAACAACCTAATCTTCAATCCGCAAGGAACAGATGGTTCGACCACCAATGGTATCGCCACGATCGGCACTCTCGTATTGGAATGGGTCCATCTATCAGATCTCAGCGGTAACAAGACTTACGGCGAGCTAGCAGAGAAAGGAGAATCATACCTTCTCGCTCCGAAGCCAGCATCCTCTGAGCCTTGGCCTGGACTCATCGGCACCAATGTTGACATCAACACTGGTCTCTTTCAAGACGCATCGGGAGGCTGGGTAGGCGGCGATGACAGCTTCTACGAGTATCTTCTAAAGATGTACGTCTACGACTCGACCAGATACGGACATTACAAAGATCGCTGGGTTCTTGCCGCTGACTCCTCGATCGAACACCTCGCCAGCAATCCATCCACTAGACCAGAACTGACCTTCCTCGCCGAATTTGACGGCCAAAAGAAGATCTTCGAGTCACAACATCGTAAGTTCTTACCCGCATTTGATTACTTCATACTATCATGTGCTAACAAGCCCAGTCGCCTGTTTTGACGGCGGCTCTTTCATCCTCGGTGGTCTTGTCCTCAAAGAGCAGAAATACATCGATTTTGGCCTCGCCCTCGTCAATGGCTGCCACGACACCTACGTCAGCACACTCACTGGCATCGGACCCGAAGTCTTCCGCTGGGTCGAGAAGAACACTGCAGCAAACGATACGGATAACCCTCCTCCACCAGCCGATGAAGCTGCATTCTACGAGAAAGCCGGCTTTTACATCACGAATGGGAACTACAACCTCCGTCCAGAAGTCATCGAGAGTTTCTACTACGCCTACCGCGCGACTGGCGATCAGACATATCGAGATTGGGCGTGGAATGCTTTTGTGGCCATTCGGGATAATTGTATGGTGGGCAGCGGGTTTGCAGAGTTGAATGATGTGAATAAGGTGAAAGGGGGTGGGTACAATGATTTTCAGGAGAGCTTCCTATTTGCCGAGGTATTGAAGTATGCGTATTTGATTCACGCTCCGGTAAGTCTTCCTATTTATGCTTATAACGAAGGTTTGATGCTGATGTGATATTTATAGGATAATGTATGGCAGGTGGAACACAATGGGAAGAATGAGTGGGTGTTTAACACTGAGGCTCATCCGTTCAAGGTTTGGGGACCGCCGATCTAGACGAGAAGTGTGAGTGGGAAGAGCCTGAAGGAATCGTGATAGATCAAAGTTTTTGTTTTCCTGAATTCAAAGCACGACGTATCAAAACACACAAATTCATTCGCACCCTAATCTATCTGTTGTAACTGGATTGTTGACATGATTCGTTCCAGCGAAGCGAATTCAAGGGCGTCTCGCTAATTCCCAGCCCCTGAGCGCCTCGCTAGCGAAGTTATCCCATCAAGCCTGTCTGCCCTATTGAATATTTCACCTTTGAGATGAGTTTGAACTTGATCCGGAATGCAAATAGGGTTTGAAGAATTATGAGACTGATTGCTGACTAATTCTAAAGCACGGAATCAAACCTCACTCTCGATGGAAATTATCAATAGGCGCTTCATCCTTCACCAGCTCCCAAATTTCATCCACTTTCTTCACAATATCCGTAGGTAGCGGTCCCTCTTCACAAGCAACAAGAGTCTCCTCCATCTGCTTCAAGCTACTCGCCCCAAAAACCAAGGCATCCTCACTCCCCAAAGCAGAATGATACCCACCGATAAGCCAATGCCACTTTCGTAACACCAGCTTCCTTGGCTATCTCTTCCCACTGCTCCAGTGCCGCCAGTAGAGATGGCTTGCCATACATCCCAAGATATAATAATCCCGCCATAATCGTCTAGTCAAAATGTCCCGTCAGATCAGCTCCCATCAGCTGCTGCCTGGAGCGAACTAGAAAGCCGCCGGCGAGCGGCGAGTATGCATGGAATGTCATGCCGTGTTTCCTTATGGTCGGCAGGACCTTTGTCTCTAGATGAAGCGCGATGGGACTGTGATTGCCTTCGTAATCGGTGGGGAGGACCCAGGAGTTCTGCTTGGCGATTGTGACGATGCGCTCGATGCCAGCGGCGTCGTAGTTTGATATTCTGAATTTCTTGAATTTTCCTTCGGTATATAGGAAGGTGGCTACAAAGGAGTCATTTCCAAGCTCGCCTAGCCGTGTCTCTCTTAGTGGCTTCAAATGTAGAAATATCTTTTACCATGCACAACCTCGATGTGCGCATCTACTATGCATAGCGTTGCGCCAAACAAGCCGTCACGGATATAACGTCGGAATTTGCGTATCTCCTTACATTGAATTGTCTTCTTCGATACTCGTTGATAGCTCGTGCAAAGTTCAAAAGCGTTGTGGTGTCAAAAGTAAGGCAGCGCGGTAGATGTGAGGCTCACGTGTTGCAAAAAGGGGTACCGAGCTCGCTTCGATTGCTTCCAGGTTGTTTGCGACATTTACGAATCTTAGGGCCACGATTGTTAACGCTCAAAGAGACATATCATGATATCATCAGTTCTGTCTTTGATCAATCTAAGATCAGCTTTTACATCACCATCTTTTCACATCCAATACTTGTAATGCAACTTATATTATTATATTTCGCTTGTAATCATCACATGTAAACTAGAAGACTCTACAAGCTGATTCACACTCCGATTTTTCACAATAGTTCTGCTTCGGCTGAGCACCTAGATTTCGTTCCAGCCACTGTGAAGCAAGTGATGAGATGAAGCTTTTTGATTCAGGACCTACGCGTGTGCACGATGAACTCCGCACCAGAGCAGACTGGATCATAATAATTTTAATTTAAGCAAGTCCTAGTAAGTGTATACATACAATTACGTAAAGAACCCTTTTTTTGCTGGTGTAACAGCCGGTCAAAAGAGTGTAAGCTATCTTTCTTTAGATATGTCTTTTGCGCTTAGGACCAAGAGAAGTTCATGCTTGTGTTGATGGATGCGGATGCACAAATGAACCTTGTGATTTCAACCCTTTCCATCTTAAACATTGGCCATTATTGACAATATATTCACAGTTTCGTGATGAGTATTTGACCCGTAGTACTACAGGCGGTCAAGCAGCCGCAAGCGCACTAATAGAGAAAGTGCAGCATAATTTGGTCCATGGTCTCGGGGTTTCAGCCGAGAAAGTCAAGGCATTGCCAGTCATGGTAAAGGCTTATGCCAACCTGCACGGCCTGGGTCAGTGCTGTGTTCGAGATCAGAGATTGCCATCTGTTGCCGCTTTGTCGACATTTTGGGCAGGTTTTTCGAGAAGCTCCCCCCTGGTTGAATTCATTGACGTCGGACCAGGGAAGGAAGCGGACAGTAAACTCCGTCGTGAGTATGCATCGCTTGTCGCGATACGCTCATGAAGAGTCATTCAAAAGAAGTTGTGAAGCTGAATGAGACTGACAAGACTGCAGAAGTTCTGGCTTTTTATATCGAAAGCCCACAATGCACACACATTATGCTTATTTGCTGCCATAATGGTGGCTATGTGCCTGTCCTCATACCATATGCTTCCCAGGCATTATTAGCTCAGAAGCTTACACTAGTATCTACTGGAGGTATTCATCCTGCCATGGTAAGCCTGGGACTTCGCACTACCGATGTTTTTGAACCACTGTTCAGTGCAACTGGCTCTCGTCAGGTTTCCACTAGAGTTTCATCAGCCATCCTCAATATCCTGCCATCCCAACGCAAGAACGAGCAAGATCTACACATGTTCAGATACCTCAGGTTTGAAACGTCGGAGGCCAGGAAGCATCCCAGAATCTGGATCCAACAAGAGCAACAAATTTTGCGCAGGCGTCGCCAACAGCTCCGGATCACAGAGAAGAGTTTCCCATTCCACGCACAATTGGGAGGTAAACTATGTTGCGAACTCAGACCGACTTCGACCAGAAATCCGGAACAGCGCTGAGCAGAGGGTCGACACAAAGCTACCCTTCGGTACCTATGACGAAAACGTGCAACGAATCCGGAACATGAGTCTCTGTAGCTGGCACTACCTACGATCAGATCACAATGTCAACAACTGCAAGCGTTCTCACGAGTATCTGAGACCTCTATCAAATCATGACTACGATGCCTTGTGTTGATTACCTGGATCGGCTTCTGTAACCGGCTCCGGAATGAAGGCGACTGCAATGATGACCAGTGCATTCACGGGCATGGTCTTGTTGAAAGTTGAGCCTGACCTTGCGGACACTCAGACACGACGAGGACGAGTCTCATTACGTCTTTCGATGAAGTCTAACTCCAGCTGGAGTTCCGGATTTAATATTCTAAGTTAATATGAAAAATACAAGAGAAAAAAAAGGGGGGTTCTTTAAGTAAAAAAGGCCGCGAAAGATTACGTCCTAATCATTTCCCTGTCATATTGTGCGACTTAATGGGGGATTTCGTGTTTGCCGTCCTACTGCAAACACAATTTTGCGGGAAGAACCACGACTGCTGCCATGCCAACAAGCTTCAAATTTAAATCATATATAGTTTAGGTAATGAAAGCCAAAAACCACAGCAATCACAGACAAATCCTTTATGCCCCTTGTCAAGCAGCATCCTTTGGTCTTAATGATTAAAAAGAATATATTCGATGCTCATCCGAGTCCCAATTTCCTTGTCCATCGCGAGATATTATCATGTAGCCAGTAAAGCGGCCTACTATGATATCATGCGATTGCCTGGAAGGGTAGTTAGCCCTAGTAATCAGTTAGTATTGCTGATTTTGACAATAACCCATCAAGAGAAGGCCTGACTTACATCCTTCAAGATCATCATTTACCATCTGAGCTTTAGTACACTTCATTGCCTCGTCCGCAGTTTGGCTCTTCAGAGCGGTGCAGACGTCATTGTTGCATCTGGCGTCCATGGCGCGCTGAAGCGAATCATCTTTCCATCCGAAGACATAGTCCCCATGTTGTGAATACCCTTTGCTGTTGATCGTCAGTGACATGATGTTGCTTGGCATAAGCCAGATATGATTGACTAGTTACCTGTCACCAGTACTCCAAACAAATGGCTGTGAGCCATCTTCCGGCCAGAGGTCTTTTGTAAAGGATTGAGTCTGTTGGTATAAGTTTTTGCTTAAGAAGTCTGGCGCATAAGCCACATGTGTCGATTCGAGATTCTAGACTTACATCCCACAAAACTTCATACATAAGTTGAGGCAAAACGACAGGGTGGCTCTCAGGGCAAGTTCCTGTTGGGCCCACATCATTCTCCTTTGCACCAACTCCGTAGGCAACGTGGCTCTCATGGTCGGGACTGTCCAGATTCTTGCCGTCCCAGCAAGTAGGGAAAGTAATGATCGACCGTATGCCGCCAACGCATGGCTTTCCAGGAAGTGTTTGTGCATCTGGGGCTCCGCAATTGATATTGCTGTTGTCTCCAGTAAGTGGCATACATCGATGGCACACCTTGTGCGCAATGCCCGGCGATTGTAATGATGCATCTCCGACAAGCATCCGAAAACCAGGCTTGAAGGCTGTAACTGTCTTGTTGCTGTTGGTAGAGGGTATATAGTACACTGTGATTCCGCCATTCGCTCGAAGCCCTTCCTCGGCCAGTTGAGGTACACGCTTGAATGTCCCGTTGCGTGCTCGAAAGTAAAGAACGGCGGTCCAATAATTGGAGAAGTCTTCCGAAAATGTGCAGCTGGTGCACGTGGACTTTGTAACGAGATCGTGCGTTTCATGGTCCATCGACGGTTGGAAGGAGTTCCCCCCGACAATTTGATGAATGTGTGGTGATGGCACGACGCCAGGATTCACCAGAGGATCAAGACGGTCCACAACGAGCTGCGAACAGCTGAAGCGCAGCATAGGTGCCATCGCTTGACCAGAAACATGCTGCACCAGCAGCGTTAGTACAATCAATATCCACTGCATCTTTGAGGTAGTTATCACGATCCACGCGGAATGGAATTCTTCTCGTCGAGGAAACAATTGGTAGGTGCAACGACTTGTTCATAGCACTTAAGCATTATATGGCTGCTGCGTCTCGGGAATTATATCATCGAGCCCCACATACCTCCCGGCAGATGCGCCTTCATCATGATTTACTTTCATCTATTGCTATCCGACTTTAGATTAAATGCTTAGGCAAAGGCTCGGTAATTGAATCCCCGGGTACTGCAACACAGTAAACAAACTTTATGCTAATATCTGATTTATCCTAGATCAGCAACCCCACTCTCCAACAATGATGATATCCTTATCGAGTGGAACTCGAAGATATCCCATCGCTTCGGTATATGCTACGAATGGCCATGACGCGGTTTTTACGTTCTACGATCTGGTGTTATGGGACCTCGCAAGGACAGAATAGTCTGATTTCCGGTACCTAAAGTTAGGAAATGAACAAGAATCAATTATTCGAGCACCTATACACTTAGATGTTCTTTCAGACAACGTTGAAGCATAAGTGAGAGGTTTCGAAGCAGTCACTGTTAACTGACAATAGCAAACACTCTAAGCGAAAATTCACCTTGACTGGCCTAGAACTCAGCTAATCACGTGTCGTATTTTCAGTTGCACCTCCCGTCCAAAACAGATCCTGCCCAGCCTTGACCTGCAAGTAACATCAAGCTTTGCTCACTGCTTGTGCTGAATTTTTTGAACGCTGAAATGCTCGACATTGCGATCTGCCTCTTTGTTCTTCCACCGTCCACGTAGTCGCTTTCGCACCCAATAGGCGTGTAAGCACTGATGGGCGCAGGAGCACGCCACTACTCGGCAGGCAGCATAAGGCCCACAGCGTCAAAGTCCCTGCCTGAACCTAACATCAACCTCACACCGCGCTGCCCTCGAAGCATTTAATTATTCACAAAGTTGACATTTCCTCACCACGCCATGTCTTTAGTACCTCTAAAATCGACGAGCCCTAATGGCAACGATATGTTTAATTACCGGAACCGCTTTGAGCGATTCCGTGGTTTGGACGAGGAGAGAAATAGATTATTCGAGGTTGGTTGCTATTCGGGATCCCGCCGGGATCCACGCCCCTCGACCAATTTTCAAGATGCTAACATATTGTGACATTCAGGAAGCATTGGAGAAACTAGAGCAAGCTACCAGGCAATTAGATTATGTGATGAACGTCCAGATGCCTGAGCAGGAGGCTCATTTTCTCGCTCAGATCCAAGAGCTGAAAGTCGACCTTCAAGATCAGAAGGACAGTCGACGCCGCTATCAGGCTAAGTCGCAGCAGTTGGAGGATCAAATTGATTATAAGCTCTCTGCCATGGTATGTGTATTAAATACTTTTTGTGCTGTCTCCATTCTCCAGTGTGGAGAAAGCGTCGACGACTTGTATAAAATGAATGTCGTGTAATTTTCACATGACTTCCATCAGAGGTCCACCTTGGAATAATCCCTTTCGCCTGCCTAGCATATCTGTGCAGCGCGCCTTATACTTACTCGTGAACAGGATAAGGCTCGCTTCGTGTCCGTTTTGATCGATGCAGATGCCGATATATACTACTTCACCGATGACCTCTTATCCCAAGGACTCAAGGGTGGTCAACTCGCCGCAGATATGCTCATCGAGAAGGTCAGGGAGCACTTGGTGTCTCTCGGTCCATCGTTTAAGGATGCACCGACAATCCCTATCATGGTCAAAGCTTATGCCAATTTGGGTGGATTATCATACCACCTGCGAGATATCGCTAGCCCTAAGGAAATCAACCAATTCTGGATTGGCTTCTCGCAGAGAAGTCCATTTATTGATTTTGTGGATGTTGGATCTGGCAAAGAAGCTGCTGATAACAAAATTAGAGGTACCTCTTCAACACCAACCCCCTGACCTCTGCTGTCTCGTCCGGGCGATGGCCAAAGTACGCAGCTAGGTTGAGAAAAGATGCTAACTATGTGTGCAGAAGTCCTCCGATTCAACATTGACAGCCCGCAGTGCGAGCACATATTCCTTGCATGCTCGCACGATGGAGGTTATGTTCCGGTACTCAGTCCTCACGCGGGACGAGCTTCGGGTTCAAAGCTACGAATTACCCTGGTGTCATCTGGTCCTGGCTCTGTCCACCCTTTGATCGCTGATCTTGGCTTCCGTGAGACGGACATATTCAAACCACTCTTCAGTCAAAGCGGATCTCAACGTGTTATTGAGTGGGCCAACAAGTCGACCACCAAGCAGATCGAAGCACCTGCGCCTCCATCTCGTACTTCTACTGCTCCCGTGGTGATTCAGAGCGAGGCTCCAAAGGCGCTGACTTGTAAGTAACGAGCCATTCTCATCTGCTTAATGTCTCGTGGTTATCTCGGGCATTTCTGTTACGATAAATGCTGACTGAAGACCCAGGGTCCGTCAAAGCCAAGCTATCAGAAACAACCACGCAAGCAGGTCCTGCCTCCTCCGCGGCGGTTATACGCAATCAGTCACCAGTACAGAAGAAGGCCACAACTCAGGAGCACCCTTTCAATCCCGAGCGCATTGACTTCACCGGCGAGTACTTCGTCGCCAACGACGGCCGACTGATTCCCGAGAAAGACGAAGAGGGCTACCGCATTAAAGACAACAAATTAATAATCGATTCACGCGCAGATTCTGACTTGATCGCCAAGATGAAAGACAAGAACATCTGCTCCTGGCACTATCTTAGATCGGACCACAATATTCCCCAATGCAAGCGCAAGCACGACGGCTACCCTCGTCCATTGTCGCCGAAGGAGTATGATGCCCTTTGGTTCCTGGCTAGGCTGGGATATTGCAAGAAGATGAAGACTGATGGGTATTGCACTGATGATTACTGCATTTATGGACATGACAGTAAATACTCTTATAACTAAATTTATGTGGGCTTTACCTGGACTTCGAGCACTGGGTATTGCGGGATGGGATGGCGGTCATAGACATTTTGACTTGGCTGGGAGGCATGTGGGACTTTGTGCGACTTAATTTTTAACATAAAAGAAAACACGAAAAAGACAGGATCGAATGGAGGGTGGTATCGTTACTCTCTTCATTCTTGAAGGAATTCTGTCATGGGAAGGATGGCTATGTCAGCACAGCGGATTAATGACTAAACTGAAATTTGCGTTGATAAGAATACTATTGACCAAGATCTGTTGATGAATATACGTGACAGACTCGGACGTTGACACTTTCGTTGCTTAGTGACGGCCCGGCATCGCCAGTAATGGCAGTAGATGTGGAAAGGACTACGCCTTTTGTTTGTTTGAAAATATGTCATAGTGCTCAATTTGACTTACAGCAAGAATGACGGCATTAAGGTGGTCGTCAAATCTCATCAAGAGTGCTTTAGATTGATATGATATTCGGATGACTTCTCATTCGTGGACGAAACCTTGGGATCAATTCTGACATTGCCTATTAATAATGAAAGAACTGCTCCTGATGCCCCGACCGTATTCAGAAAGACGAAGCTCATATGGTTCAATTTGTAATTTGCATTTGCACCTTGATATCCCCAATGTCAGTAACTCCCCGGAACAAACTGCAGAGAACTCATTACTTTTGTGGAAATTGCCCTTTCCTCCCACGTAACCATATTGCCTGACATGCTCATGCATGTGGCCTGACCTGAGCCGCGAATAGCCCCGAATGTACTCCAACAGAAACTCCACTTAAGTCAACAGATCTGCAACATTCATAGGCATCTCGTCGATCTGGGTTGAGTAGTACACTTCATCTGGTCAGCAAATGTTGCAAGCAGGAGTTGAATGGTAGCTTACACTCGATATCTCTCAAGATCCTAACGTCCTCACTGGTCACGAAGTTGATCGCAACACCCTTCCGTCCAAATCTACCACTTCGGCCAATTCTGTGGATGTAGTTCTCACGGTTGCTGGGCAAATCATAATTGATGACCAAAGACACCTGCTGGACATCGATACCACGAGCCCACACGTCCGTAGAAATGAGAACTCTTGAGTTGCCCTGACGGAAGTCCTGCATAATGCTGTCTCTCTCCTTCTGTGGCATCTCTCCGTGCATGGAAGAGACAGTAAAGTTGGCCTCACGCATCTTATCCGTCAACCAATCGACCTTTCTCCGAGTATTGCAGAAGATGACGGCCTGGGTAATGGTAAGGGTATCGTAGAGATCGCAGAGAGTATCGAACTTCCATTCCTCCTTCTCTACAGCAATAAAATATTGCTTGAGGCCCTCCAATGTCAACTCATCACGCTTCACCAGAATGCGGACTGGATCAGTCATGAATTTGGTAGTCATGTCGAGAACATCGTATGGGAGAGTGGCAGAAACAACTACGACCTGAGTCGCAGGAGGGAGGTAGCGGTAGACATCGTAAATCTGCTCTCTGAAACCGCGATTCAACAGCTCATCAGCCTCGTCAAGAACCAGCATCTTGATGTGACGGGTTCGCAGATTCCGGCGACGGATCATGTCAGCAACTCGACCTGGAGTTCCAGAAACAATGTGCTGTCCATAATCGAGCTTGCGAATATCCTCTCCGACATTGGTTCCTCCAATACAGGCATGGCACTGAACATTCATATAGTCTCCGAGAGCCATCACAACGGACTGAATCTGGGTCGCAAGTTCGCGGGTAGGGGAGAGAACGAGCGCTTGGGTTTCGCGCACGGCTGTATCGATGACCTGAAGCATACTGATGGAGAAGGTAGCTGTTTTACCTGTACCAGATTGCGCCTGGGCGATTGTGTCGCGGCCCTTGCAGATCTGCACAATTGCGCGAGATTGAACGGCCGAAGGGGATTCATATCCATATGCATAAATACCTCGCAGAAGATTTTCCTTGAGGTGCACTATGCCATCAGTTAGCAAATAATTGAAGAAACAGGAGGGAAAACGCGCTGTCCGTAAATGTCGGGGCCACGCTGACGTCCGCAGACGTGGTGAACTCCATCCTCTCATCTGCCTTGCGATCGATACCGTCTGCCATGATTGCGGTTGTGGTGGGATGTCGAAATGTGTTGGTGTGGTGAGGCTTTCGTCTGAGGAAGTTCAGATTCCCCAGGCGAGGCTTAAATTCTTAGCGGCCTTTTGCCGATAAGCGCACTCTGATTGGTCGGCGCAAACCTAATATTTCTCAACTCCAGGAGCCTCACATGTCCTCAATCTGTCGCCGAACATCAAATTTGGGCAACAAACCACCGCCAACTCCCAACCCCCGATCTTGACTTTGGATCCACCACCAGTTTGTACGACCGCGACAAGAATCCAGAATGATTTTGGAGGAGCAGAGATTCCTCCACGAGGATCTCGAGAGACTTGAGCAAGGCATCAGTGACCGTGTCGCAGAGGAACCACGATTGGTAAGACCCGATTGAAGAGCGCAATTGGAAACTACTAACATTCAAAAGGTCCGCGAACGGTTGAATCGAGATCATCAGATTGCAGGCTTCCTCGACCGAATCCAAGACCAGTCGAAGCGGTTACTTGAAATCTACAAAGATGCTGACGGTGCCCGGACAAAAGAAATCCAGTCCATATCTACAGGGGAACCATTAGAGGAATTCTATAAACAGCTTTCGGAGATCAAGTCATTCCATCAACGTTACCCAAATGAGCCTGTTGAGAACCTGGAGAGGGCGTACAAGAGGAAGGTGACAAGCGAAGGAGAGGTCCCGACTTACGAGATCGACAATATGTTCACAGGAGAAGAAGCATTTGGCCGATACCTAGACCTTACCACGATCCACGAAACGTACCTTAACCTACCCAACATCAAACGTCTCACATACCTGCAATACCTCGAAGCATTCGACACCTTCACACCTCCACAATGCTCGGTCAAGCGTCCGGACAAGATGACCGATCAATACTTCAACTACGTGGGAGAGCTTGCGAGCTATCTGGAGAGCTTTTTGCGACGAACAAGACCGCTAGAGAATCTTGAGAGTCTGTTCACGAATTTTGACGAGGACTTCGACAAGGCTTGGAATAACGATGAAATTCCAGCGTGGAAGCCGGAACCTCAGGGACCAGTTAACGGCCCCAGTGGCGATGCTTTATATTGTGCCGATTGCGAGAAGGACTTCAAGAATGATAATGTTTACAAGGCACATTTGACCGGGAAGAAGCACATTCGTGCAGCAGAAGCCAGGGCAGCTCGACAAGCCGAGTCAGGAGGCAATGGAGAGGCCGGGACAGGAAAGCGAGGCATAAGCACATTACGACTGAAAGAACGGGCAATTGCCGAGCGAGAGTATCGGGTCAAGCGGTTGGCGGCAGCCATGTCAGGGGAGCGAAGCGATACCCGAGTCAACGTTGAGCGAAAACAAGGCATGACCGAAAGAGAGCGACAAATGGAGTTGGACGCACTATTTGCAGAGAGTTCATCTACAGCACCACAAGGAGGTGATTCAGACAGCGAGTCTGACAGCGACGAGAAGATCTACAACCCATTGAAGCTACCGCTCGCTTGGGATGGGAAACCAATTCCTTTCTGGCTATACAAGCTGCATGGTCTGGGTGTGGAATTCAAGTGCGAGATCTGTGGAAATTACGTCTACATGGGCCGGAGAGCATTTGACAAGCATTTCAATGAGACTCGGCACATCTACGGATTAAAGTGTTTGGGGATCACCAACACTACGCTATTCCGAGAGATCACTGATATCGCCGATGCTGTCAAGTTATGGGATAAGATCCAGAGGGATAAGACCAAGGGCAAGAGGGATGAGGGGAGTGTGGTTCAGATGGAGGATGCGGAAGGTAACGTTATGCCTGAAAAGGTTTACCTCGATTTGCAAAAGCAAGGTCTACTCTAGACGAACATCAGGGAAGGGAGGAAAATGTACTAGTATGTATTCATGAACGCCGAAGCCGCCTGCCTCCGTCTCCAGACTTGAGGGCAGCACGGATGTGAAGCATTTATCACTTCAGTCTAGCCGATCTATTACAGGCTAGTAATCAAGATATCAATTCCCACATTGCTTTCCGCCTCCTGTTGCTTTTCGACCACATTTAATTATTTTTGCGCGGTCTTACCGAATCAGGTTGTCCTTCATCTCATCAAGAAGTTGTCATGGACTTAGTCTCCTTTTCCAACAATGGTACCGAGCCACACTTGATCGATCTTATGCGCAGTAGTCAATGCGAGAACCACCAAACATCTAGCTTTGGCGTGGACTAGAAATATTGTTCCCACTACAGTCGAAATTTCAATGCTTCTAACATATTACATTTCAGCTTTTCTTCCTTGTTAATGATTCGCTTCACAACACACGAGTCCAGATAACCATTTGCATTTCCACCACCAATTATTCTAATTCAGTGCAATGAAGCTCACACCCTTTATCGCAGCAGCCATTCTGGCTAATACGTCAGTGCCAACTCTCCATTCTTTGATCTCGCTCTTTGCTAATTACTTTCTCAGTGCTGGAGCAGTACCGTGCAAACAATCCAGTGCCGACGTTGGCAACTCCACGGCGTATAACCAGACAGAGCACACTGCAACGCTCAGCCCCATTCCAGTGTCCGTTGCTCCCAATGGCTTCATGAAACCTGATTATCACTTCCAGGATTCGGCTGTTCCATCTGGTGACGCTGCATCAAAACAGCTCCACTCTCGCGGTGCAATGTGGAAGCCAGCAGAGATTGACAGTTATCACGAAGGTGTCAAGATTGATATCAAGAACAGCATCTATGAGCTCAGAGATAAGCTTGACTACCTGCATAAATATGGCCATCTCAATGTCGATCAAGCAAATCAAGAAATCGATAACCTCTCAAAAGTCACTGCCACCCGAGTTCGAATTAATTTCGTCACCAACCCACCCGATCTTGACGAGAGTCTTTCTGCTCTCCAGAAGCAAATCGTTGCTGAGATCGAGGCAAGACGACAAGATCTGAATACGGATACTCACGTGAATGAGACACAGCAATCCGAGCAGGACGCAGTTCTCGCAAACTTGCACGCTTACTATATCCTTGATGGACTCAAAGAGAAAATTGTTCAGCTTGCCCAAGCTCGCAAGCTCACCCCGAGACTTAGCCAACTCACTGTTGGACAAGCGCGCCAGATGATCAATAATACACCAAACATCTCTGATAAAGACTCAGAATTCTGGGAAGCGCGATTGAAGACAATGGAGAAAGCAATAAACATCATGACGAAGAAGAAGCTAGTTGACTTTCCAGCTTCGGCGGTGGCAGCGATTGGCAATCCGATCAAGTCCGACTTCAAGCTCCCTGGTGAGGATAACGCTTCGGTCGAGGCTCCCGCCGAATCTCAATCGAATGCCGGGATTGGAGAACTCGAGAAGACGCCTAGTAATACTGATGCTCCAACTAACAATTCGACGAACAGTACTGACAATTCGACAACAACTATAAATGTGGCCCGTAGAGAGCTCCCTATGGAAAGAGGGCCTTACCCCATTGACAGACAAGCATGGCTTGATGGCAGGCGCGACTTTACGCTCCGCCACGAGCGCGAGCGTGAAAATATGGAATTCGAACAAGTCCTGGGTAAATTATACACTCGTGAGCTTCTACAGACTCGTGAACCTCATACCAAGCGAGATCTGTACAACAGCAGCCAAAATGAGCCCATCCAGGACGCAATCGTCGCCAAAGACCAACCAGATTCTTCGCTAGTTGACAAGCAAGGGGAGGATCCGTTCTGGATTGACTACGGTACACCAGAGTGTATGAAGTATATTCTTGACGATGATTTGGATCTGGAGAAGTTGGACCTGTTCGATGATTGTCAAGCGAATGCCGCACCTGAGGCACCAGAAGCACCAGAAACACCAGATGCGCCAGATACATCAGATGTATCGGATGCAAGTGAGGCTCTCGATATAGCAGATAATATAGACAACACAGAGGATTCAGAGGATTCGTAGGACTCGTTGGAAACAAGAGATATTGAGGAACACATGTATGAGATTGAGGAGGATGGGGGGAAGGGAGACGCCGATAAAGGGGAATGGGGAGACGGTATCTGAGTAAGGTGCTTCCGAGAAAGTCGTATCATCTTCTGTGATCCAGTAAAATCTTCTCTTCTTCGGTTCTTTAGTCGGGCTCTTCAACAGATCTGTAGTACTGTGATTCCTGGAACTTAGCTCACTTCGAGATGGAAATGTCGGGGTATTGAGTCTCCCGCATGTTTTTGTATTTTCTCCCTATGTACTTCAATAGACTGAGAATTTCGGTAGAGCTGAGCTTCAGCATTAGCTGTTGGACCACCCTGGTTTATCCTGTCTTTAGATTGTATCAATCCGAAACGTTCTCTTGCCCAAATCTTCCGGGATCAAATAAGCGGAACCTGCTTGAGTCACTGGCTCCTGGAACAACTTTTGTGGCCAGAGGGCTAGCATCGCCCTCCTCGGCTGAATCATCCGAAACTTTGACCTTCTTTTTTTGATTGCTGAAATACCCTTCATCATCCTTTCCATGTTTAGATTCAGGTGTCTCGTCGTCTCCTTCTTCGTCTTCGTCTTCAAGGTCCGCCTCGTCTCGCTTCCGCTTCGTCTGAGTCCTTGTCGCTGCCTCTTGAGCTTCGTTCCGTTTTCTGATCTCCTCCACTCTCTGATCGTATTTCAGCTTCATTTCCGAGATCTTCTTCACCCTACGTTCTATGGTCCTTCTTGCGGGGTCGTAGTCATCCAACAGCAGTAATTCCATCTTTCCTTGCAACAGTTGCTTTGGTGCCTCCTCATTCGGGATCAGTCCTCCGTTCATCGCAGACATGCATAGACAGATCTCGGCACGCACTCTCGGAATCCTGGAATTGGCTAGCTGGCTATACAGATCAACGGTCTTCCGGTACTGTAAGGTTGGTAAGCTTTGGACGCCTGCTCTAGGAGCATCTCTTCCGCCTCCAGATTTTCTTCGTCCTCCTTCTGTTGCCGAGCTCGCGCCGCAGGATCTTTCATTTCTTCTCTCCGGCGCTCTTTATCCCTTCGATCGACTTCCGTTTGCTCAATCGCAGCATTCGTTACAATTGCCATATATTGGCGATGCTCGTCTGCTTGCCATCGAAGAAAGTCGTCTTCGTCCTTTGGGAAGTCTGGTATGTCGAGAAGTCTCTCTTTTTGGACAATGTATGCTATCTGGAAGTAAGGACCCATGGTCAGTCTTTGTCCCCTTCCCTTCGTATGACAGTCTCCTCTAGTTCGCCTTGGTTTTAGTGCATTTGCACCGAATTTCATGATGTGTATCCAGAAAGCCTCTTGAAGAATGTTCTCGCAGAAGTAGGTGGGTAGGGGCCAATACTAGATGAATGTCAGTAACATGTCTGAGTGCATTTATCCACCACCTACGGTTGCCTCAGCCCCATCAAGAAATTTGAAGTCGCTCGGAAGCGCATTGCTCTATCCTCTTAAAAACAACCGTCACCATAAATCAAGTAATTAGGGAAGTCAAGTGACGCTAAAGCCAAGACCAAAGGATTTGCTGTCAATGCCTTGCGAAAGTCTTCGCTTAATGCTTCGGGAGTCCCGCCAATTGTCTATGTTTTGGCTTGTCAATTAATGGCGATGGTTAGGATTGGGTGGTTTACCGAAGCTTCCCAAGAGTGTCCTAGTTCTGATATCTCCTTTCCAAAGAACTGCAATTCACTTAGTACTTATTTTGGACATCCAGGAGTCGTGATTTACTGGTTCTGATCCATCATGGTCGATAATTCGGCCATCAGATGTATAAGCTCCTAGGGCATGCTGAGTCAAATCAACATCACGAATCAGTGTGTGAAGCCAGAGTGATGTAGGAGGGATCTGAGTAGCTACCATCATTTTATGCAAAATCTGTATCGCCAATAGTCAGCATCATTCAGTCCTCATTCTCATCATATACACTCACGGTGATTGCAAGGGAGTACTGTTGCAGAAGCCTTTCGGACTCCAATAAATCCTCCCTTAATAACGGCCAAATCAAAAGTGCATCGACGGTGATGACGCTCCTACTATATGGCTCCGTCATTTTCCGAGAATAATGCGCCTTGTGTTCACCTGTTACTCCCACCCCGAATGTTCTGTAATTGTAAACTTGAGAAAGCTCCTCAAAGCTTCGACATGCATCCTTTGCCTAGAAATATCCTGAGAGACTACTATAGGATTCCGAGGCTCGAATTTATATGCTTGAAATCACGGATCGTCAGGCGGACATCTATCAGGTACTTCCTTCGGAGGGACTTTGGACCATTGGCCGAGTAAGAGGGTATCAATCCTGAATCCATTAGAAGGGCTTCAATCCATAAAGCTATACTTACCAGACAACCATGTACGCATTCTGCAGCATCAAAGTAGCTAATAGAAGACTAGGCATCATAACATTCCAGACGACATCGTTGTCAGCACTCAGTACCTCAGGAAATCCATCTTCAACCGGAATGCGGCTAGGCAGCCATAAATGGTGTTGCAGTAGCGGATGGAGCTCTGCACTTCCTGCCAGCGAACTCTTGATTCGCATCCTCTTTGTACCAGCAGCCAAGGTCATTTAGGTTACGTATCAAAAATCCCGAAAGCTTCGAGCGCTGCGAAAAACCCCGTTGTCAGTTTCCTTTCCCCGTGCTTCGAGCCAAGATGTCCCATAAAATATTCAGCAAATGCAAAAAGACGCCGCATCAGGATTTCTAAACTTACTCACTTGGTATGCTTCGTGTAGCCTGATCTTGTGCTTTTCTTCCAATGTCAAGAAACGGGGGTACTTTAGCTGTCTTTTTAAGCTCAAGCCCTGGTCTGGTACACGTTTTTCTAGGTCCGGCATAGGCTGGGTAGAGTGCCGCAATGGCTCGTCGGAGAGCTCAGGAATAGTATCCGATGGCGGGTTAGCCATATCTTCCGTTTCGCACTTGTTACACCGAGGACGGTGATGGGATTGTAACTTTTTCCTGGATATAATGATGTCGATGTTCTTTCATTCATACAGCGACGCCGCCCAGCATTCCTGAGGTAATACACCGGGTGCGGAAGGATCCTTTGTTGAAGAAAGCGAACTAACTGCCAATTGATTGAACAATGACCATTCAAAGTGCCTTCAACTAAGATGAAGTACAGCGCCGCGGGGTAAGTGCGGGGTCATAAATTTGCCAAGACTCGCTTCGTTGATTTTTCAAGTAAACAAACCTATTCTGAGGACTTCGATGTCAGCATCCTCGCAGAGAGAATTTGCTTGTAAAATACCTCGATTGACTAAGAATTTATTGATAAAAAGCTCACAATGCTATTGGAAACCAGAAAAGTATAAGTATCTCAAATATCCAACGCAAAATCCATGGCAGCGCATAACCAAACAAGTTATCCCGACGGCTCTATCCAACCACACTCGGCTGCCAAGCACACTTTCCCTCAGTATATGCCATGCAAATCATCGCAGCCACCATATATGTATTATAAGACTCAACGCATCCTAAGACGTATCGTACCATATCCAGTTCAACGCGAACTCTTGAATCTGCGCACCAAGCTGATGTATTCCTCCGACGCAACAATTTCGCACGACCCTAGCCATCTCAATTGTGCATAACACCGTCCATTTTAGTCTGGCTGTCAACAACACCAGAGCTCTGAGAAGCTTGTTCTATGATACGAACTGCCTCAACACGATTCTCTTCTTCGCATATCGGGCAGCCACAGCCGTTGTCGAACCATTTGCAGAGCCATGCACGCTTCACTTCTCGCCCTCCTTCAGCAGTATCATCTCCTCTGGGATTCCCAACATATGATATTGTGAGCTGCTCGTCCTTCTTAATGTGACGAGCAGCGATGCACCAGACAGCGCTACATCCAGGTTGCAGAATTCGGCCCTCCGGTGTCATCAACCAGTCGATTCCGACATTTCCATCATGGCAGGCACCATGCCAAGAAATGTTGGGCTGACATGAGTGGTTGAAGAAGAGATAGTTCGGATTTATATTAAAGAGGTGTATTTTTCTGTTTGTAAGCTCTGTGACCGCCATATTGGCGTTATTCTCGATTCTCCAAAAGATCGTCTGAATGACTTCTGGAGTCCAAAACGTGTCGGTGAAGATATTGACGCCAAGTTGAAGAAGAATTTGGGTGGGAGCAACAAACATTTGTGAAGTAGAGCCACTGGTGACCTGCGTCGTATTGGCCCAAAATTTTACCCTCAGGTGGGTAGTTGGCAGACATGCGAGCCATCAGGGGATGTCGAAGAGGGTGAACTCTAGTGTGGTTTATATCTGCAAGGACTACCACGATGACTCTGAGGAAGATGATTGCTTTCCAATGACTTGGAGCACCTGATGTCTTTGCAATGCTGATGTTCTCGTACATCCAATCGAAATCTTTCCCACAAAGTACCTTGTGATATCCGGTGGCGGCAGCTTTGTAACATTCAAGAGAGCAATATGCAACCTTGCTGCAGCAAGTGGGATGTACGATGCATTCGGGACGTATGAAAGGAGGAACCAGACAGCCTTGACAGGCATCGCAGTGTTGCAATGTGCTAGAAGGAACATTTGAGACTACTGTAACAGTGCGGTCAAGCATTACAAGCTCGCCTTGTTGAATATCTCGAGTTGCGAAGACACCTAGCGGACCAACGTCATCCCCTTTTTTGGGAAAGTCTAGCTTGACAGTGCCGAAAGTGACTGCTCTGATCTCGCAACTGCTACCTTCAAAGGCTTCGTTTGCTTCTCTTAATGTTTGTGATGTCCGTTTGTACAGGTCCTGGTCCATCCAAGGGTACTTCTTTTGGTAGATCTTGCCCATCTGAATGGCCTCAACCATATCTGCGTTCATCCTAGCTTTGCATTGAGCTTCTCTGTAGCCTTCGCTTCGATACCGGAAAGCTTCCTTCAGCTCGTGTTGAAGTTCCTTCAGTTCTAGATCTTCAGGATAGAGCTTGAGAGCAGTCTTGGCAAGGAACAGTCCATCCCAATTCGCACCTGTACCAAGTAGTGCAGCCAGCAGCATTTGGTATGATTGACGGTGCAGATGTTGCAACTCATCTCCCATGGAGCATGGACCCAACCCATGAAGTTTTATTGAAATCATATCCTTTGCAAGCGTATTGAGTACGGTGCTTGCGGGTGCTCCTGTAGCACTCTGGGTATCATTGAGGAGAATCGACTTGTTGATGCTCATCGCTGCTTCAACGATCAAGAAGGCACGGTTCGCATATCCCACAGCAATATCCGAGAATCCAAGTTGTCCGTAGATACCGCTGAGGGAAAGGATGGGCACGGGATCGTGCGGAAAGCAGACGGCATCACGAGCGACAGCTTCGCGGTACGCAATCACAGCATCAAGTCCACCCTTTGAAGTTAGCAACAATATCTTGGAAAATGAGATTCGCCTTACAGTCTTCTGTAAGTCCAACAAAGGCCCCAGATAAAAAGGGCTGGTTCCCAACCATTCAGTCCGAATGACACAACCTCTAGCTACGCTTTCATTACTGACACCCTCCGTAGCCATTTCCATTTCAGGGCCAACATTGTCTACCTTCACCTCCAAATTGGCCTGATCACTAACATCATCCATAGCGATATTATTGACAGTGTGAGCGATATGACCAGCTGTCAATGTTGAGACCTGAGCCGGAGATTGGAGGTCAATCAAGTCCTCATCATCGTAGAGGCCTGCGACCGCAGCTTGCAGCTTCTGTTTCTTCGTTAAATGCTTTGAGCTCGGCTTCGAATGGTTGATGAAGATAGTCGGGCTTATTGCTTCTGGATCGACTGGAGTATTCTCAGCAAACTCTGTACCAAAGGTAAGATGGACAGGTGTTTGTGGGGCCCTTTGGGCCATGCTTGTGAGCTGCGGTCAAGTGAAGTGGTAGTGGATTGCGATGATCGAGTCAACAACGGAGGAATGATTGCTGAAGGTTGGTCAACTCAAGCTGGACCAAATTCAAGGTCTTGAAGTACACCTGAGGTGTTCAAGCTAAACAAATCAATTGAGGCCCTGCAGAAGGAACATATGTATTACCTTGAACAGGTATAGCTTGAAGCTAATGAAAGTGAATTTCAGGAGCCTTGACTTCCAGGGGTGGCTGAGAATTTGAAGCGCAAAATGTGGGACAGCTTGAAACTGGGAGCTGATGATGTATAAAGAGTGTATGATAATTGGTCAAATTCAAAGAGTTCTCTTATACCTGGGATCGTGCATACAGGCGTGTGTCGTAAAAGGGGAAGGATCGTGCGAAACCGAGAGTAAGAATGCTTTCGTAAACACCTGTCAGGATGTTGATCGAGAACAGGAATTGGCCTATGATGGGCCTGAGCACTGTGGTGCAGTGATAATAACTTGAAGTGTTGTTATGGATGAAAAAGTGGAGTTGTCGGTTCGTCGAGGTCTGCATGGACTTATATACTTTTGTGAAGTACCGGTCTGCGCGGGCTTCCCAAGAGTGAATGTTGGATAGGGAAACAAAGAGAACACAATTACCTCTGCCGACAATTCCTGGAACTGCATCACCTTCTTGCATTCACTCGAGATGTTGCAAAGACAGCATGGAGCAAAGTTACATGTTCGTATAGCTACGTCGAGAAGCTCGTCAATTAATCTTCAAGAGAAGTGAATTATGGCCCTGGAGGTCCCATATTCGATGATCCTAGCAGTATAAGCTTAAAGTTCTGAAGCTTGCGTGAAAGCAAGCTCATAACTTTGCGGCAACAAATTACAGAACAAACATTCAGCTCTTCAGTAATCTCATACTCGGTACTAATCTGTTGGTGGAAGATCATGTTTTCAAAGTCATCAAGTCATTTGATGATTTTAACGGAACTATATTATGAGCTCGATTCCCGTGGAACTGCTGCTAAAGCCACGTCAACTATTCCACATGCCCAGTACCACCGTACGTTCGGAAACTATCTATTAACTCCATCAGACATCCGGATTTTGCCCGAAATGGCTCCAGTCCAACTCTCCAAAGTCCCGATAATGACCCAGGACTTCAAACATGAGACCCTCACCGACTGACAGGCCCAGTATATTGCCTTCTGCTGTCACGCCTTCTCACCCCCAGCTCTAATATGGACGCCTCTTTGCCCTTGCATCTCTGATGGCCTTACATTCTGGACCGTTGCATCTTGGCGTTGTCGACCAATCCCTCACGGCATAGCCAGTACAGTAGCGATTGCCACATCTCTTGATCTCATACACACTGTTATGCTGCGCCTGCCATGTGCGCTCGCAGGTGTAGTACTGAATCCAGTACTCGATACACATGTTCTTCTTCGGGTGTAGTAGGCTTTCTTGTGACTTGTCTGGTAGATTTGAGATAAAATCCGTTATGTTGATTTTGAGAAATGTCAGGCTGGTAGAGTGTGGCGCTCTGGTTTCCGAACGAGCAGGATGTGTTTGAGAAGAGAAGATAAGTACAAAGTGGTACGACTCGCAAGATTTTATAGCAATGCTCTTTTGTCAAGAGAGTGGTCAGACACAATCATCGTATCCCCGTTCTTATTCGCAAAGCGGATCAGCTTGAACGAGGCACGTTAGTTGTGATGGAGTCCTTACTTCCAAGCGATGCTCCATTCCAATCTAATGACTGGATTTAAGTCCTCGCCTGCTAGGACTCCTAGATCTCACTGCTAGTCACAGCAATTTCGAGGGTAGACTATCTTCACCAGACATGTTTATTGTAGTAACATCGTATCAAGTCCCTCCCGAAAAAATCTGCCTTCGATGACGCCCACGTCCCTACCGTATTCGCCATCTTCGTAGCCTGCTCACATCTTCTGTCACCTGACTGGGGAATCTATTGTACCAGATTCAGTATTCTATTACCCCCACGATGATGGTTTAGTTACTGTGAATGTTCGGCGGACATGAAATGTTGCTGGACGATTGCTCGCGTTATGCCTTGACCAAGCCAGCTTGGTACAAGCCTCATGGTTGCCAGAAAATACTCTGATTGCGATTTGCGACTCGAGAATGGGCTAGAAGGTGTCTGGCAGCATGTGCCCATTTAAATCCATCTGTTTGAGTGCAAGCTCTTCGTTCCTTCACAATCTGTGCCGGCAGACTAGGAAACCCCGACCCCTGATCGTTTGCTGTTCGCCAAGGTATTCCTTCTTGTCACCTCCACCAGAGGGATGTCCTCCCGGTAGTCATACCCTGCACCTTTATTTCCGCCATGTGCTTCCCAAATTGGCGAATTCAGGTCTATTTTTCGAGTGTGATCCGTTGCTCCGCGCAAATTCCTGGATTGATTTGGTACTTTAGCACCCACCAAGAACCAAAATCTCAACCCACTGTCCATGATGTTGCAAAGGTCAAAATCAACATTGAAAAGGCCTCAATACCGGCTTTGACCAAAGTCAGAATGTTATGAGGACATATGCATTCTTCCACTGGATAAATTGAAGTCTTTGGGGCATTTCTTTGTTCTAAGGCCGTTGGTGGCGAGGTAAACAAAGGTTGGAAATTAGCCGAGCGACGGAATCACAGCTCAATGACAGGAACCTGCTAATCGCCATTCGGCTCCCTGATTGACAATAAATTTTAGCCTGGAACAAATTGTGCCATAATTTCATACCTAAACGGTTAGCTCAGAAAAATGAGAATTCTCACAAGAGTATAGTTGAATTTCTTTACTTGTTGACTTTTTTATTTATTTTGCCAAGCAAGACTCCGAGAGGATTCACGTGTTACCGACCAAGAAATCGATAACCCCAGTTTTCACTAAGTTTACGCTCTCATCAATCAAATCCATCCCTTGCAATTGTACTCCATGGTTCTTCTGATTTGGATTCTCATGAACCTGTGACTTGAGTGCCAGCCTCGCACCACCGATGTGTAAATCCCTATACCAGTCCTCTCATCCAGACGCCATCATGCTCTCGCATCATATCAGCATTTCAAGAAACACCCTTTTTTCCCGACCAATACCCAGAGGGGCGATCCATACAATCATCACACTTCACAGCCCAACCAACGCCCTCTCCCTCCTACCCCTGCTCTTCTCCTTTTGACTCATTCCCTTATCGACCTTCATCACGATCTTCGGACCTTTCACATCAATCAATCCATTCCCGGCCATGATGTTCTCAACCTTCTTCTTCGGTCTCACCAGATTCAATCCCCACTGCGCACCACATTCTTTCTTGCCAGGGCGATTACAGTGTAGATGGTGGTGGATGGTGAAGGATTTGGCTTCGTTGCAGACCTCTTGGTCGAGGTTGCACCAACGGCATGACTGTAATAGTCTCAATTGATGCAGGACTTCACAAGGAGATGATGTGGGAAAAGAAGCAGAGTTTGGACGCTTACGGTATATCCATGTCTAGCCTTACGCTCGGAATTGCTGAACATGCAATGCTTGAAGAATCGCCCACAGCCATCGCATTCCCTAAACACTGGCATCAGCTTGAGACATAAAATTCAACAAGAGATGATAAGATCCCTTCCCAAGCCATCAGCCGAACCAAGTAACATAAGAATAAGATTAGCAAATGCGCAAACTCACTTTTGAAAGACTTTCGTCCAAGCAACCGAGGAATGCAAATCCAGGATTCCATCTTTATGATCGATGCACCACTGGATGGTCTTGTCACCTTTAGGATTGAGATACTCGTTCAAAGCCCCTGTCTCAGTCTTCTCGACCTTGCTGCTCGTAGCACAACCTTCAGAATTCTCGATCTCGGTGTCCAGAGTAGCACCGCTTGGAGTAAATTCGTTGATGTATCCTGAGTCGTCTCCATCGACCTCGATTTTGTTTTCTCCGACGTTCTTATCTAGGCCAGAGTCCTTGTTCTGGACTGAGACGTTGACGTCAATAAATCCTTCAGGTTCAATGTTACCGTTGACTGAAAGATTTTGGAGCTCAAAAGTAGTCTTGTCGACATCAGGAACTGAAGGTGAGGGGATGGCGGATTTGGTTTTGACTTTGAGCCCGACCTTAGCGGCCTTGGCTGGAGGTGGAGGAGCAGCTACGATAGAAGCCCAAGTCATTGCGACTATATATTGGTTTGAAGGTGTGTGGTGAGCTTGCAGGTCGGTATGTGCTAGAGATCGGTCCGTGTAGCGAGAATCAAAACGCGTGTGTGTTGAATCGCTGCAAGGTAGAGATCGTGAAATAGTTGAAGTGACGAGGTCGTAGTGAAATAAAGTGTGAACTATTTTGTTTTCACCGTCTTCGCTTAGAGACCCAAGCGAACTAGCTCCTGCCCTCAACCTTGAGTTTAGGCCTACTGCGTATTTCGTTGCCCCTTGCTTGAAGACGTCAGCGATTCGATATCTGAGTTTCTGACAACGGAGACTTAGATCATCATATGAATCGAAGGCGAACAGAAGTAAGAGCCGCCGAGCTCGATGGTGGAAAGGCTCAAAGCATGCAAGTTACGTAGATCTCTGGACGTATGTATGATATCGCTTGATAGGCTTTCATGCCTTCCTAATTATTCCTAGAAAGCTACTCATCCAGTGATGCTCATCAGGAAATTATCAAAAGACCTAAATGGGCCGAATACCAATTGAATTTCTTCATGTACTCTCCATTTTCCGAGGCCTTAATTCATGTTACCAACGAGGAAATCAGGACCCCTGATCACATCCAACCCCCCTTCACCCCACCCGCCAAACAAGATCAGCTACAACCCAGCTCTAGCCTCGTCTCAGCCGCCGCAGCCTTTCTCTCCTTCTGGCTCATTTTCTTATTAACCACTTTGATCACAACCTCTGGAGCCGCAATACCCGCCAATCTAGTCTCTCGCTTGACTGGCTTGAGAGTGAGCGCCAGCCGAGTAAGACTCATGATACCCACACCACACTCCTTCTTCCCACCACGTTTGCAGTGGATATGCGTGTGGATGCTGAATTGATCCCACTCGGTCGACATGCCCTTGTCGAGTTGGCACCAGCGGCATGCCTATTTCGAAGGCTGTGTCAGTCGAGTATGAGTGGAAAGGGGAGCTAGTGGATAGAAAGGAGGACTTACGGTATATCCATGTGCACCTCTCCGCTCAGCCTTGCTGAGCATGCAGTGCTTGTACCACCTACGGCACAAGTCACACGCCCTTCAATCAGATTGTCAGTCACCCCGTGTGGACCCCAGCTTACAATAAGTAGACTTACAGCTGGAAGTCCTTCGTCTCGACGACTGAAGAGTGTAACGCGAGGATGGCATCCTTGTTGTCTAGACAGCACTGGATTTCAGCGTTGCCCTTTGGGTTGCGGTAGTTGCGTTGGCTCTCATGCTCCTCTGCAGCAGTCACTTGACTTATGGTCTCGATGTTGCTGTATTCTTCACCGTCGGGTCCGACTCCCCATCCACGGTGGGCTGGACCTTGCTCAATCTTGGCGGTAGAGGAGAGGGTGAGAACATTGGTTTTGTTGGCGTGAGACATGTTGTTCTTTACAGTTATTGAAGAGGTTTGTATGTGTAGAGAATATCTGTCAAAGGGCTGTAGCGCTGAAAGGGCCGAAGTGTTGTTGCTGTTGAGATCGCTTGCTGATTTTGCTCTGTCGAAGAAGACTCGAAGATGTTCTGCATGTAATAATATCAATAAAGCTGTCGCACCTCATTCGAGTATATATATCCCAACTCCACCCCCGCGATCCCCTCCTCTTGCTCATCCCCCTCCTCGCTAAGCGACTTTCCTAACCCAGCCTAGTTTCTGTCATTTGTCGCTCCAGTCAACTCATCATGTCGTTGAGCCGTGAAGACAAATTCAAATGGGCTATCAAGTTGAAAGAAGAGCTTACTTTAGATAAGAGAACATAATTAGCTTGGTTCTGAGATCAAATCCCATTTCCTAGACCAAGTCTCACCAACATCACATTACCTCCCTTCACCCATACGTCACCACCACCCTGCCTCCTCATCAGCACCGAATTCCTCTTCTTCATCTCCCTCTAACACACCAGGACCCTAATATGAACAAATCACGCAGACCTCTGACCTCCGGAACCGACGCCCAAAAAGCTAATCAAAACCTAGTTACCTGGCACACTCGCTACATAAGACACCAACGACATGTCTGATTCGGCAGAAACATACAAGTTCAGAACAAAATCACTTCAGGTCGCATCGCAAAGGATCATATCCAGACAAGGCAAGGCAAATATTGGATCAATCTCATATACGTATACCGGTAGCCAGACTACGAGGGGCAAACAACTACTACGCACCGAGCACCGTTACGGTCAGGGACCTATGTCCCGTGGCGTGGACCTGGATCGGCGTCAAGATCCTGCACTCGCCCGTGAGCCGAGAAGTACAAATGCCTGCGCACACACGTGTGATGAATGACAGAGTGAGTGACACAGGCAACACGAAAGTCATGCGCGTCCTCCAAAAGTAGAACTTGCCCAGCTATTGGAACATGTGCATTGAGTGTATGGTTGATTATTTGATTGATCTCTTGAAGCTCTTGATTGTCCCCGTGCCATCCCACTCCATTCCGTTCCATGCATGTACAGTGCAAACCAAACAACAACTTTTGCTCTCCCCCTCCTCGATGTCCCACACATCATACAGGTCACACACCACAACCACTCTATCAACCAAGCCAGCAAGCAAAGCAACAACAAATCAATGAAAAACTATAGCACATCAACAATAAACATGACATTTGCACCATACACGACTACAGTATTCCCTCATTTCTAGACTCCATCAACCTATCCATCCACCACACCCATCAAATGCAAGCCAAGACAAGCTCAATAATGCTAAGTAGAAAGATTTTGGGATACTGAGATCATAATACAAACAAAGTGTAGAAAGCGTACACGTACACATCCAACCCGAAGTGAACCAAGTTGAGTACCGCAACTGGAATGAAGCGGCGGACTCGACTCGTCCGGTTCCCAGGCGGATGAAAGAATGCAGGAAGCAAAAAGACACGCATAGCCTCTAAACGCCAGAAGCAGAAACCCCATGCAAGCACGCTCCATCCGTGAATTAATTGTCCACGATGAAGAACGCCGATTGTACGCCATGCCAGAACTCCACAGCACAATAGATATCGTCAGAAATGCACAATCAAGGACCGTCCAGGAACATGTCCATGTCTTCATCCGTCTCCCATTTGGCGGTAGACAAGTCCTTGTCGAGAGCTCTCTTCTCGCCCTTGGGACCTTCATCACCATCTTCTTGGTTGGTGAGCTCATCGAACATGCGGGAAACGCCTTGGCTACTTCCGACGAATGAATCGCGTATTGGACTGTCGCTTCCGGACGCTCCGAGTGCGACGGAGTCTAGTCGACCGAAGGCTGAATCGTTGAATATGCCTGACTGCCTGCCCCCAGAGAATCCAGGGCTTTGCAATCCGCCATGTAGGAATGCATGGGGCGCAAACGCTGGAGATGCGTTGTTCTGCGGACTCATGCTGAAATGTGAGTCCTGCATGCCTGAGAAACCTCCAAAGTGGCTCGGGTGAGCGTGATCATGGCCAGACGGTAATCCCGAAAGAGTTGGACCACCATGGGGGTGCATGGTTGCCGAGGGAGGGAAGGAGTGAGAGGTTGGTGTACCGGAGTCCGAACGACCTGGTGCAGGCTGAAGTGGTGGAGGTCGAGAAGATGAAGGCTCACTAGACTTTCGATTTTTGAAATTATGTGCCTTGGTTCTGTAAGCAGGTGGGAGAGCTTCAGGGTCATCGACACCATGTTGAGCCATCAACTTCTGCAGCTTAGTTGGGCGGGGTTTCCGAGTTGACTTTGAGGCATCAAGAATTGGTGGTGCTTCTGGAGCGACAGGAGACCATCTGTGAAGTTCCTGGCGGAAGAAATTTGTCTCAAATGCCAGAAGAATCTCGGCACCTTCGATCTTGCGGAGATAGAAGCGCTGAGTTTCACACTCGTCCGCAGTGGCCATGACAGGATTGCAGAACGGTGCGACATGGTTGCGGAACTCTTGGGCATTATCGATGATCTTGGCAAGAATTTCTTCCTCGTCGGGTTGGAAGGGTAGACCAGCAATCTCGTCTTGCCAAGCTTGTAAATCTTCGAGCTTCGGACGAGCAGCATCACGAGGAATGCGGACACGCCAATCGCAAATCGGGCAAGTATATTTCTCGTCGTCCTTGACCTTTCCGCGAGCGATCTTTAGACATTTGCCATGGTACCTGTGAGGGTTAGTATGCGAGCGAGACTGAATGAATATCGGCGACTTACCATTCATGACATAGCTCGCACTCAATCATCATACCAGCTTCAATGCGACGACATATGCAGAAGACTTCGCGGAACCTTGGATCCTCCCAGCTGTGTAATTTGGCATCTGCTGGGCTTGGCTCCCGTGATGCTGGCTCGGCGGGCATGCGCGGCTTGTCTGAGTTGATGTCGAAGCAATCAACATTTCGTTCCAGGACGTACTCCATGTGTGACTTCAGAATGTGCAATGGCGCGTTGGCCTTGCCGAACAGCTTCTTGCCTTTCCGCATCCAATCTTCATGCCGCTTTTGTTCCTTCTCCAGATCCAGTGTCCCATTAGGCTTGCTATTCAGCTCGGCCAGGTGTTCCATGGTCTCGCGGACCTCGGCATACTTGGGGCGCTTTGTAAAATCCTCGTTGCGACTTCGTTCGTAGAGGGAGACAATTTGTCGGTGAGCCTCACGTTGCTTGTTCAATATCTGGTCCACAGCAGCTAGAGTCTCTGCAGAAACTGGGAGCGCAGCGGCTTGAGCTTGAGCGGAGAGAGCTTCGAGCTGAGGATAGTGAACAAGCTCGGCGTTAACAAGTTCCTTGGCTTTGGTTTCCCATGCCAAACCAGCAGATCTTTGCTCTTTGTAGTGGTTGAGATAATCGTTGTATTCGGGAATCTCAAGCTTCTCGCCCTCTTCAATGATGTCCTGGACCTCATTGAGACTGAGAGGAACGCCACGATTGGCTCGAGCACGATCATTCCACTGCATCTGCTGGACGATCTTATCAAGTTCCTCAACCTCAGGCATATCGACATTGAACGAGCGGCCAAGCTCCAAGAGGTCTTCAAAGTCCTGTGTCTTCCGCAAGATGACATTCTTGGTTGCTTCTTGGGCGTCATGGCGGAACTGCTTGATGGCAGCGGCACGTTCCGTTAGCGTTGTGATCTCGGAGCACTCAAAACCCAGCTTTTCCGCTTGATCAAGGAGCCTCATGATGTTGTCAACTTTTCGAAACTCTCGATCGCGTTCCTCCATTTCAGCAGCTTTGCTACCCTTGCGCCATGCTTTCTCGTTCTTGCGTCGATTTTGTTGCTTGCGTACGATGTAATTGGTGGCCTCATCAACCCATTCATTACAGCGCTCTACAAAAGCTTTGAGGCCTGGCAATCGATCCAAATCGTATGGAATCTTCTCACCCTCATTGACCAGTGTGCGCATGACCTTCAAAGATGGCTGAGCACTTTCTTCGAGAGCTTTTTCGACCTTTGCCTCCCAGAGTTCTGGCAATTGAGCTTTGTCAGCGACCTTTTGGCAGATAGCATCAATTGCTTCCGCAGTGCGTCGGTAGTGAATTGTATGATTGTTACCAGCGTATCGTAACTCCTCGGGCTGATCGCAACATTCGTAGTTGCCTGCATGAAGAACACACATGACCTTGCCGCTAGTGTCACACTTGAATCTGGTGAGATACGCGTATGCTTTACAGTAAACACATTGATATTCCTCTTCTGGGACATCTTCCTCGTCAACGGTGAAGCCTATCTGACAGCGAGGGCCAGCACCTTCGATGACATCTGTAATTACACAGGGGCCTTCGTGGCGCTCCTTGTGCTTATCGACGAGCTGCTTACGACGAGCAGTCTCGCGCTCCCGCATCCGTTCAAGGGCGGGAGAAAGCCATTTAGCAGTAGAAATTGTAACTCCGCCAGTGGCAGCACCTTCTGCGGCAGTCCATAGAAGCTCGTCGTGAGAGAAGCATGGTTGGCGTCTGAATTGTTGTAGTCGCTCGATTCCAGCATCGCCAGCAGGTTCCCAGTCATTGGGTGCAAAATTCACGGCTTCATTGAAGTTGAAACCGTGGTTGAAGCCTGCGTGATAGGCTTGTGGGAACGTGACCACGAACTGGCCAGCTCTTTGATCGAGAGCGTAGACTCGCACGCCAGCCTTATTCAATTGCTCTGGGGTAAGCAGAGTGACCAGTTGGAAGAGCAGATCAGGTTGAGTTTCGAAGAGCTCGGGTACAGCATCACGCATGGCTTGCTCGAACTTCTCGGCATCCTCTCCAGGAATTCCATACCACGTCTTCGTTGCGCCGAAGTGCTGGTAGTTTGCCGAATATGCATAGTGGTCCTCGTTGTGCCAACAGAAGGTGGAGAAGATCATGCCAACGTACAGCCAAGGTACAGTCATGCCGGAGATATCAGATTTGATGTGGCGGAACAAAGAGTCTGCGTGAATTGGCAGGATGTTTAGATTCCATGGGTCTGTTGAATATGGATCCTGAGGATTCTTCTCGATCGTGGGGAAGCCGCTTCCGTGAGTCGTGGAATGAATGTCGGCACCGTATTCGACTTCGACCGTCTCCTCTAAACTTGCAACAAGACGCCAAAATTCTCTTTCGATGTCGTCTTCGGTGACTGGTCTTGGACAATTGAAAATAGGATCAAACGGCATCTTGTTGCGGAAGTATCCCTCCTTGAAGTCTGCAGCCTTCTCTTGGAACGCTTTGAGGGAGTATATTCCACCTTCCTCAAACCCAAATTGCCCATCGCCAACAAGACATCTGGGGCAATGCCAGTCATAATCCGGCTTGTGCGTTACCTGTGGATCCAGGCAATACATGTGGTATCCGTGATCACATGATTCGCAAATCAACAGATTTCCAAGGTCGTCATTCTTTCCACAATGTTCACACTTCTGCACATAGTCTAAGCTTAGATCTTGCGAGTAAATAGCAGTGTTAGATGTGCTTACCTCACCCGGAGCGGATGAACCATGTTCGCCTGGAATTCTTGGTGGGGTTGGACGGAACAAAGTCATGTGAGATCCAGCCACAGTTGGTACGGCATCTGCAGGGTTGGCATTAGCAGGGACTGACGATCGCCAATTGAAACCCAGGGATGAATGATTGGGGTACGCATTGAGTGACATCCTTGACACCACATCATCGCGGAATTAATATTTCCGAGAGCGGGATCACATCAGATCATATCAAATAAAGAAGAAAGTTTAGGCGTACCTTTCTTTAGGCGCTTGCTTCGTCGTCCGCCATTTTCACTGTCTTCGGGTTGACTGCTACCCTTTCCTCGCGAATCTAGACTGTCGACACTCATTTGTCGCTTCAGAACCGGATTAGACGTAAATCCATTAACAACTGGTGCCGAGCTCAAGGCAGATGGTCTATACTCGGGAGTCCCCTTGGCAGAGGACATAGGGCTGTCGAATGGCCGCCTGTTCGGGGTAAAGCCGCTGTCTTCACGTTCTGTCCGAACGTTGACTGGAGTGAAAGTCGCAGGGGCAGAATTGACGGGGGTGAAACCACCAGAATTGACCGGAGTAAATCCCGAGGCCATAGGTTGCTGTGCAGGTGCTGGAGATTCTAGTCTTGGGATGTTCTTCAAGCCCTTCTCAAACTCGTCTTTCATCGAAGCGTTGAGTGCATCTGAGGCGCGAATGGCTGGAGATTCTGCTCGAAGACTTGATGGCGTATGCTGATGAGACTTCTTCAGAGGAGAATTTGCTGGAGAAGGGGTGAGAGGTCCCCCATATTCATATTCGAGTTGTTGGTGAACACCAGGCTTTGCCAGTCGTAGATACTCCTCATATGGAAAGAGCCATCTCTGATACGAGTTCTTCAGGGAGGTCGACAGAGACGACATGATCTTGCCACTATAACCCAAATCTCTTCCAATCTCGGCCCATTTCTTCAGCTTGCATACCTTTTCAAATCCACCTCTTGTCTCGACGGCCTTCTTGAGCTTGTAAAGGTCGAGAGGACGCTTGTCGACACTTGGAAATCGATTGAGATTGGTTCCATATTGCTTGTGGAACTTGGCGAGTTGGTCAAGATATGTCAAATTTGCCCTGGTGCCTTGTAGATTGTTAGTTGAGTTATCGGTGATGTGGATGTTCTGAGATACTCACTTCCTTCAACAGAGTTCAGCTCCTGCTTTCGGGTGCGGAAATGAAAACGCTGTGAACAATTAGTATGTAGCATAGTGAAAAAGTGCCGAACAATAGCAATATTCTCTACTGAACATTTGCAGCCTTCGTACGGGGAGGGTACAATAATATGGCGTGGGTCCGTACCTCTGTGTCGATCGCAAAGTCTGGCTTCCACGAGTCGGGTGGAATGATCTTGCAAATACCATACTGACTGGCCTCCGGCGAAATCTTCTTCATGTAAGCGAAAGGATCCTTGAACTCTTCCTCCGTCGGTCTGTATGTTGGTGCCTCCTGCAATTGATGCGGGCGTATCTTCTTGGTGGCCTCTCGGCTAGCCGTTGGTTGTCCCCTCCTCTCGACGCTGGACAAGTCCAAAGGCAAGCTCTTCAAGGCGCTGAGAGGCAGTGGAGCAGCGGCGGGATTGATCGCATTGCCATTTGGCACTGGCTTGGTTCGACCTGAGGGTGTACTGCTGTTCGTTCCACTTGCCGGCGAGGCTCGCATGGTCGAGCTAGAAGCCGTGGTGGCTGTCGGTACCTGCACCATGATGGCGGTATATGGGGTGGTGTTCGGGTTATGTGAGGATTTTCGCAGGTCGAATTTCTATGATATCGACATCGAAGAGGTGTGTCTCGAGCGTGGTGGTCGAGCCAGACCGATAATGTTGGTGACTCCGTCCTGCTTTCCCCTCGCAATGGACCTGCCCTACCTCCCTCTACCCACGACGAAGACCAGATGCGCAATATCAAACCAGCTAGTGCATTCTACAGTATTCGCAGACGTATTTATTCCGATCGTACCGACGGTCGGAGAGGGTATATCAAATAAGTGGTGGTGGTTGTCGGAATATGTGTCGGAAGGAGGGAGGATGTTGAAGAGTTTCGATATCTAAGTTGAGTTGAGGGCCCAGGTGGAGGGAGAAGAAGCGGGTGCGATTTGGGTCTGGCACATCTTACGGCATGGGTGATGGGCAAAGAACAGTTCGGTCAGGCTGGCGGACTGCACCTGCCTGCACTTGCGCTTGCACTTGCACTCGCACTTGCCCTTGCGCTCGGCACAAAGTCGTATGGGGCTACTCAGCGATACTAACCTGGCCTGGCTGGAAAGAATCCAGAAACGGTGCCTCTCCTCAGCCAAGCAGCCAATCCCTGCACTGGTCAATTGTCAGGACATGGGGGCGAGCTTTCCTTTTTTCCTTCCTCTCCTGTCGTCGTGTATGGTCTTCCATTGACTACAACACGTATGGTACATTCAGTTCCTGTTTCTTTTCTTTTTGCCACGTGATGGGAACATGTAATTGGGTCAACTTCCCGCCTCTGGCTTTCGTGGTCTGGTTCCGCATTTGGGCGTCCACGCTTAGAATCTGATATTTGCAGGGATGTGTGCAATCCTCACCTGGTCGAAAGACGACCTTAGTCAAGCCCACAGCCAATCAGCAAAGATGGTCGTCCAAGTAGAGTGGGTGGATGCCCCACCGCTTAGATCGCACCCAGCTGCCCAGGTGGGCATCTTGCAGACGGAAATCGGAACACCCGAGTCAGCAAGTCATTGATAGATGCAGAACGACGACGATTGAGTGGCAATTGATCCCTAGGTATGGTACTTGCGGCTGAAATTTACATATACATGAATTAGCATTCTCATTGGGGATCCTGTTCGACACAATCTAGAATCACATTGTCATGTGCGACCAATCCTGTGTCCGGGTTGAACATTGCTAGGTTCATCCGATAAATATCCGGAGCGCCGCTATCCTCATTCTTATACCAAACCAACGTCACAAACTCCGTCCACTACTATAGGCATCGAAATGGCCATTGACCGACCGATACCCGCGTTCTATTGTTGCTATCTGCTCCGGTCGACTGTTCGCGGTAGTAGTGTCTACGTGGGCTCAACGCCAAATCCAGGTGAGTTACTTGCGATCTAGAGGGCGAGAGGCATCACTGACGCGACACCAGTGAGGCGACTTCGTCAGCATAATGGCCTCGCGAAAGGGGGTGCTGCCAGGACGAGTAGACCAAGTATTAGGCCCTGGGAGATGAGCTGTATTGTCACTGGTTTTCCGAGTCATATTGCCGCGCTGCAATTCGAGTGAGTCTGACCTTGTTGAGCATGTGATATCTGACACGTGACATAAGAAACGTGCCCTGTTCGTTGCGCTTTCCTACAATGGAAGGCATATCTTTATGTCCCCATCATATGTTCAGGATTCATGTATATTTTCAAATTGGTCAGCTAACATACGTAGATGGGCATGGCAAAACCCCCACATAACAACGCATATCCCATCCGACTCTCGCATCTCACACTCCGCCGGCAAGAAGAAATCCGGACACCCCAAGCGACCCCGGCATACCGTCTCCTCCCTCCTCTCAAACCTCCACCTCCTCCTACGCGTCTCCTCTTTCGCTCGCTGGCCACTCTCCCTCCACTTTTTCTCCCCAGACGTCTACAAAGCCTGGCTAAAATGGTGCAAATCCGCCGCCGAACCGATACAAACCACCATTGCTATCATCCAAGACTTCCCTCCTCCTTCCTCGGACAAAGATCCTCCTATATCTGCAGATGAACGAAGTCCGCGATCCAAAAGACAGAAAACGAGTCATGGCATTGAAGCTCTAGAAGTCGGATACGATACTTCAAAAGCGCATATCGAGAAGGCCAAGAATATATTCGATTTCGAACAAGAAGGATCCTGTGCAATCTGCCGCGAGAACCTCGAGCATGACGGAGGTATCTACACTATTTGCCCAAGTCCTGGATGCGAATCCATCACGCATATAACATGTCTAAGCAAACACTTCCTCAAAGACACCGATGATGACGTTCTACTTCCCGTTCAAGGCACATGTCCAAGCTGCAATCAAGAACTGCGTTGGGTAGATATTGTTAAGGAGTTAAGTTTGAGGATTCGAGGACAGAAGGAAGTGGAGAAATTGTTGAAGGTCAAAAGAGCTAGGAAGGGGAAAGGTACGGCGTCGCAGGTCATTGCTGAAGACTCGGAAGAGGATGAAGACGACTTTGACGAAGACGAATCTGACGACGAAGTCGAGATCGGCGGATTACAAGAAAAACGAAAAGGCAAAGGAAAAGGAAAGGCGAATACAGAACTCGGCGATACATGGAACTCACTGTCCGAATCCTCAGATTCCGACACTGGCTCCATCGCAAGCATCTCACAAAGCCGAAATCAAAACAAAACCGCCTATCAAGCGAGCGCCAGTCAAAGCAAGAAACTGAAGACTGTGATCGAAGATAGCGACTGGGACGATGCGGATATCATCGACTGAAGCCGTTCCAAACCAAGCATCCTGCCACCTTCCCCCGAGACCCTTTTGTACTTGTACATATACTGTAACCCACTACATTGTACCATTAGCTGCAAGAGCAGTAATAACATGATACCCACAATCAAAACCATAACTTTTAGAACAATGCAGCTGAAATGTCTGGATATATGCATGCAACAATTCGGGCTTAAAGTGACTCGTCCTATGATCGGGTACCTGCAGACTTTGACATCCCGCCCCTGTTGATCCATCGACCAATAGCGAAGCGAGCGCATCTGGTCACCTGGCCTCACACTTCCCAAGTTTACTTTCAATCCACTTCTTCACTCTTAAAGAAAGCCTACAAACATAACTCCATTCTTCTACTTTCAATAAACAAACAGCTTGCAACAGCATGCAAGAGCAGTACCTACATCAATACGAGATCTCGCATAGCCTTCCTTCATGGCTGCCGGTTACCTGGTCTCGCTTACTCCTCAACACCACCCCCAACGACACTTCCTCATCTTTCACTTCAGGAGGTCCGACGCCCTATCGACGAAATAGAAATAACATTCCAACGAAAGATCTCATACCTCACAAATACCGTATGCAAGGTAAAGGAAAAATCTCAGATCCTCTTTCAACGAGCATCGTCAAGTCGAAGTCCGCGAACCAATAGCCCTTGGAATCTATCGCCTTTGGCGATATCTTAGATCGTACAGCAAGATGAAGATACTCACCCTGTCACCGTCACTATCCGTAAGCGAACAAAAGACTTCTAGTTCTCGCTTGGCAATATTCTGTTGCATATCGCAGGTGAATGTAGACAAAGGTCTCGCTCTGCGCTCACCCTTGTTTCGGAACCATTCACTCACTCAAATACCACAAATGGAATCTATCGATGGTTTTGTTGCATGCCACAAAAGATAGTGAAGAAAGAAACATTTCGCGTCTGTGACCTTGCCATATCTGGCAACTACCAAAAGACAGGACAATTGTGAACGAACGACAAGCGATGGTCGGCTGGACAACGACATGAGTATATATATACAATTGCAAGATACATGATAACGTTAACCATCTCACGCGATCTTTGTATTGTTATCATGTTCGTCGGTGTCTACGGCCCAAGTGGATCTTGTTGCATTTCGCAAAGGCCGATGAAGTCGGGCCGACGAAAGAACGAGATGATGCCCCTGGAGGTTTGAGCATATTCCGCTTTTAAACTATCCACGATATTAAGACCATGCAAAAACTTGTCTTGAAATTCTCAAGCATAGAATGCCGACGATGATCATTTTCGCTTAGAGGAAACCACCCATTTTCAAGGGGAACCATCGTCTAGCTACCTCTCCCTAACACACATCTACTCAAACAACCCCGAATAAGCATTCAAAGCCAACTGCCCCCCAAGATGCGCATACAACACCGTACTCCCATCCTTAATCTCTCCCTTCCTCACCAAATCCATCATCCCCGCCAAACTCTTCCCCTCATAAACCGGATCCGTAATAAACCCCTCCGTCTCCGCCCCAAACCTCATCGCCTCCTTCGTCATCTCACCAGGAATCCCATAACACCCATCATGATATCTCTCATCCAACTCGACATCCTTCTCCGTAATATCCCCCTCCCCAAGCCCAATCTTCACCCCCGTAAACTTCGCAATCCTCAAAACCTGCTCTCGCGTCTCCTGTGGTTTCGCAGACGCATCAATCCCGATAACCCTCCTCTTCCTCCCCCCATTCTTCTCCAGCAATTTAAACCCCGCAATCATCCCCGCAAACGTACTCCCCGTCACAGCACACACGATAACCGTGTCAAAGAAAACACCCAACTCCTTCTCCTGCTCTGCAACCTCAAATGCCCATCTGGCAAAACCAAGACCACCGAGTGGATGGTCTGATGCACCCGCGGGGATGTAGTAGGGTTTGCCGCCGGAGGAGATCACTTCTTGGGTGAGGTTCGCGAGCGTTTGTTTGTGCCCGATGCCGAATTCTGAGGGGTCAAGACGGGGGGCGGCGCCCATGAGGCGCGAGAGTTGGATGTTGCCGACTTTTTCGTAGCCCGGGTCGGTCCAGTCAACCCAGTGCTCTTGTACGAGCTTGGCCTATATAGCACATGGTTCAGTATCTTGTTGATGAGGTTTGTAAGGTGATGGAAAGTGGGATATCATCACACCACATCACATGATATGATACGATTTGATATGAGAGATGGGTATTCCATACCTTAAGACCCAACTTCGCCGCCACGCCAGCAACCTGTCTAGTATGGTTACTCTGCACACCACCAATACTAATCAGAGTATCACATCCCTGCTCTAGAGCTTCAGGAACAAGATATCTAATTTCCGTCAACACCAAATCCTGATATTTCATTCAGGAATGGGATGAAGAGTTCGAAGTACTTACTCCAACTTCCTCGTCTTATTCCCACCAAAGGCAATCCCAGAGTTACAATCTTCCCTCTTAGCCCAGATCGCGACTTTTCCGCCTAGAGCCTCTGATATCCTAGGTAAGTGGTGGACTGGCGAGGGACCGAAGAGGAAGTCGGATTTGGGGATGCTGGCGAATGGTTCAGGGAGGGTGACGGGTGCCATTTTTGCCGGTTGGTTTCTCTTTCTTTGATATCCTTCTTTCTATCTGATCGATGTATGACTGTTGAGTTTGTGAATTGTGCTTTCCTTTCTAAATGCAAGACATTAATCGTTATGAGGGGGAGGGGAGCAACTCCTTTTGTTCCGTCCCGTCACTAGCCGTGCGGGTGAGCATCGGGTTGTACGACTGGGCGTTCGGAAAAGCCGTGCGATCTCGGATGGTGGGGTTGGGCATTTCCACTTTCGGGCTTTTTTGAAGGCTTGGAGATGGTATATGATTGGACGTTTGGGAATATGTATGTGTTTATTACGATTCAGTTCATGTGTTTTTCAGGCGGTCCAATGAGATGGAGGGGATATATGTACGGTACATAGATCAATTGCCGAAAGTGGGGAGGCCACCCGAGATGTTTGGAGGGTTGGTGGGATGCAGGTAATCAGAGCTGTAAGTCAGATAATGTGATATTTCTAGGTACTTTAGATAGCATGTCGCTTACCAATATTCTGTATCTTCGTTGTGAAGACCTCGGGTATCAATTATCGATATCGGAGGCTGACGTGAGTAAGACACAGGATGTTTCCGAATGTCAACATCAAATTTAACCTCAAAGACTTTGATCTCACATCCACAAGGTTTCCTGATCTTATAGGATTCTTACTTCGGGAATTAGGATCAAGATAGCTGATCCAGCTAGACTTTTCCTCCACCTTATCCGCCAAAAGACAATTCAACAATACAAACCACCTCGTCATGGCTCCCATTCCAACTTCCATCTCGCTTAGCACCGCTACCCCCCTGTCTCCAGACTCCTCTCTCCAAGTCAGCCTCCTATAAACATCCAAACAAGCCAATGTCAGTCACATACGACCATAGACTGAAGAGAAAAGGGCATCCCGTCCGCTCTGCCAAACTCAAGCTTCAGATCGGTGGATTAGTAGTTGGGTGGGTGACCACCAGCGAATACCCACTGTTGTATGTACCCATCCTTTTTTTGGCGATTCTGATGATGGGAAAGGGGGTGGAGATGTTCGAGTCATGCGTGGAGAATCCTGGAACTTGGCAGGGACAGCTAGATATTTGCCAGATCTGAAGCGAGAGGAAGAAATGAATCGTTGAAGCATTGAGAGCGAGACAATGTTATAAATGACTACTCCGCTCACTTTGTAATTGTAATTCAACGCCAAATGTCGCCTTCAACCCTGTTTGTGACTACAATTTTCAACTGTGAGTTTGGAGGCCAAAATCGCGGCGTAATCTCGCTTGGCTCCATTGTCAACAACCCTGGATGCCCTCGAATAGATCAAAGTTTCTTCTTTTTCGTTCATACAACTGGATGACAGGTGAAAATTGTCGCGACTGAAAACATAAGTCGCGTGTATAGGTCGCACTTATACATTCACCATCCGATACCCTGTATCTGGCCAAGTAACAACCACCGCCGTGGAACATTCGAAGGAAGAAAAGTCATGCTATTGCAAAATAATCATTAGGTCAAGGGCAGAAAATGCTATATTTAGCACCTGGTATCGTCAAATAAACCCACTCGTACACCTCCACCAGCCGAAGGTGCCGCTTCTTCCGTCCGAATATCCCATGCTGCTCTCCGTTCTAGCATCTAGGACCCCTTATCCAGAATTCTCCACAACATCACCTAATCTAGATCATACAGAATGCCTCTTGGCTTGACATCCTTCCTCAAAACCCACTTATTGAAGTACCAAGGAAGCATCGTACGATAGTATCTCGCATGGTCTCGGACCCTGACACTGAAGATAGTATCGAGTTCTTCCAGCGATAGACCCTTCGTCTCCTGAAGACAGAAGTATGCGTATGTCCAACCAAAGAAGTTCCAGGCCGCATACCATCCGAATGCCTATTCCAAAATCAGTGACTTGTTCGCGTATGCTCACAGTAAAGAGTAGAAAACTTACACCCTGCTCAGTAAACGCCTGCACAAGCGCCGGCCAAGTCAGACTCAAAATGAAATTGAATCCCCAAGTTGTGGCTGTTGCGAAGGCCATGCCTATCTCTCTGATATACAGCGGGAAAGCCTCGGCACTGTACGTGAAAGGGACCGGACCTTCTCCGGGCGAGTAAACGGCCATAAAGAGGTAAATTCCTGTTGCGATACAGCCCAGACGAGCCTGGCCTTCGGGGATGAAGAAACTGAATCCGGTGAAGAGAAGACAGATACCCATTAGTGGGAAGGTAGTGAGAAGCAGGTTTCTCCGCCCGAATGTGTCGATTGTTTTGACTGCTGGAATGGCGACTGGAGTAGATTAGTACTAGCATTTGAAAGAGTGGTGCTGTGTGGGTGGGACATACAGAGCCAGTTGACGACACCCGTTCCAAGTGACACCAGCAGGGCATTGGAACGTGAGAAATTTGCTGAGATGAAGATCTCTGTCGAGTAGTAGGCGATGACGTTAACTCCACAGAACTGTTTCATGATTAGTTGGTGCCAAACCAAGAGGCGCAAAGAAGTCACTCACCTGCTGCATAAACATGACAAAGAAAGAAGATTGTGCCGCACGACGATTTCTGGGAACCATGAAGAATTCTCTCCAGAGATTCTTGCCCTCACGCAACTTCTCCTCGATCATCAATGATTTGTGGATGTAATAGACATCTCTTGCAGCCATCATCTCGCAGTTCCTGAATCGACACAGAGCATCGTATGCCTTACGGTACTTATTCTTGGTCATGTACCAGCGAGGTGACTCAGGAACGAAGTATACTTGCATACAGACAAAGAAGGGTGGGATCGATGTACTGGCAAGCATGAGCCTCCAGTTCCAGTATGGAAATTGCCCCTCAGTATAGCGGACTTTCTCGAATGCAACGGAGACCACAAAGCCTAACATGATCCCAAAGGCAGTCCACATTTGCCACATCATCGTCAAAGCACCGCGAATGGCTGTCGGTGCACATTCTGCTGAGTAGACGGGAGTGGTTGAAGACTTGGCTCCAACAGCAAGACCAAGTGCGAAGCGAGCAATCAAGAGATTGACCCAAGAATTGGCAGCTGCCATCCAGATACCCTAATTTGACTCAGCCTTGGCACTTAGAAACATATCGATGTACATACCGTGATGAATGAGATAATACAAGAAATGAAGATACAACCTCTACGTCCGAAGTAGTAGTTGAGAGGTTTCGTGGTCCAGCAGCCAATGAGAGCAGAGCAGAGGTACGGAGCGCCGTTGAGAAGACCTCTCAACCAAACGCGCTCAGTACCTATACCGAATTCTTCAAAATAGAAGATTTGAGCACCATTGACGGCAGTCTGGTCCATGCCCTGCACGATAGCAGAACCAGCACAGAGAACTGAACAAGTCAAAGTCAGCAAGTGTTGTCCTCATAACATAAGATGGCAACTCACTTGTCATATAAAACATCATCTTAGGCTGTTGCCAACGATTGGTAATCTCCTTCCGGAGCCACATTTTCTCATCCTCAGTGAGCTCAGAGACATTCTCAAAGTTCTTCGGGTTCTGGGCAACGAGTGAACCTCTCTGAAGAAGAGGTAAGATATCTTCAAGGTCCTTCTCTCGGGCAAATGCTTCAACATCGGCGAGAAGTTCATCCTTGGTCATACCAGAAAGAGGATTCTTTAGTTTGGCGCTGACAGCGACCATGCCATGCTCGTCAAGAGGACCTTGCTTTGCAATGAGTGAGGCACTTCTTGTGTCTCTTGTCTCATTCTCGTTGTGGATGGTCTTCTCATCGTCAGAGCTGCGAGGTGCGGGGTCCGCCATAGTGCTTGACTAGCTTCTTGCAAAGTCTTGAAGCACTTGGTGTTGTTTTGTGAAGAGGGAGGCGTATCGGTGTCGTGCGCGAACTCAACATGACGAAGGCCGGGAACGAAGACATCTTAAGTAGAAGATACTGAGCTCTCCCCCGCCGTCTCCAGTCCTTGACCCCCCGCTATCCCAAGCTTGGCGTTGGAGAAATTATGGATACGATTTCTTGTGTTTTCACGCGGAGGGCTTGTGACGCAAGGATAGTCTGGTGTTGAGCTCCACGTCAAAGGCTTGCTAGCTAGCATCGGGAGCTAAGAAATATCGAGCTTGAGCATGAATCTAGATCTTAAATTTTAAAAGAGATAGACGATTAGGGTAGCTTTTAAATAATTACTGACCATTGTTGCTGTACTTGTGATAAAAATTATCGTCGTGAAGTCGTGAAGTGTTGTCGACAATTTCAAGTACAAAACTTGGCGTCTTTGGCGCACGTAACAACCATCCGCCGATTCATGACATAGGTGAGCATTGTTCCACAATCGGAACGAATACACGATCAGAATCATCTTGGCCTAATGTCCATCTCCCAAGAAGGGGAAATTTTCATGATCATCATCAGCGGCGTTGCTACCAACTAAATTGGCAGATGTAATGCTGCATCCGTCTGCTTCTGACAAGCAGGCGAACTCACTTGGCGATAGAGGAGTTTTTAAATCCACTGCAGAGATGGCGGAAGGCTGGCCTTTCGATTGCTGCCTGGCGACTTGGAAGGGGTTGGCGGAGCTCCGCTCCACTTGGCGGGATCTTGGGTCGGTTGTGGCGGTTTACGTACATAATTGTTGGTTCGCAAAAGAGACCCACTGAGGGCGGAAGGAGGATTGAAAGCTTGCAGATTCTTATCGAGGCCATTTAGAGGAGATTGCTCGATTGTTGTCACTGGTGTTGTTGGTGTTGAGAGCTCGCTTGGCGATTTTGGCCCCGCCTCACCCGATGACGTCCGGTGCAAACAGATTGGCGTCGTCAAGTTGATCGTTCTCGATCGAATCATAGACGAAACATTTCGAATGTAATAGTCAACATGCTTTTTCTATCTTATATGTCTGAAACAAAACCGAACCCCCCAAAAATACTCAAATCAATCCTCTATTTCCAACTGTGCAGCAACTCCTGCTGCCACGAGGCCCCCCGAAGACAGCGCCAGAGTCGCAGCCTTCATCGGCGAAGCAGCATCTCCTCCAGTAAATACACCCTGCACGCTCGTCTCATTGAAAGGCGGGTTTGTTTTGATGTCACCTTGCGGCGTGAGCTCCAGCCCTAATTGTCCTGCGAGCGGTCTATTCAATTCTCCTTTCGGCTTATGTGCCAAGAATCCCTGCAGCTTCTTCTTTCCATCCTCAAGGTGAACTTCCACCTCACCTCCTTCCGGCCCCTTCACCAGCCTTACAATCTTCCTGGAATCGACGGTGATATTCTTTCGAGTCTTTGACTCGGCCTTGCATTGAGACAAGGCTGCTTCGAGGTCCTTGGTGACAGTTTCGTTGCCATGAGTGTAAATGATAACTTTCTCGGCGAGACGATTGGCATATCGTGCCATATGAAGAGCAAGTGCTGCGGGGGCACAGTCATCAATGGCCAGCACTCCCGCGGATTTCGCACCACGTTCTTCGTATCCATGGCAAAACAGGCAGTGGAAGCTGGCCGGGAGTTAGCCAAGTTTCTGACAGATCACGATACATATAAGCTTACATTCTACTTCCCCAGCACTCCTCATATCCATCGATCTCAGGCATGATATCCTTGATTCCAATTGCAAGGACAACTTTCCTGCCCCACCATTCTTTGCCTGTATCGTCGATGGCTTTAAACAGACTTGTCCCATCCTCTCTCGAGAGTTTCTCGAGTTTTGTTATGGTGCTGTTCTGGAAAAATGTAGTGTTGTAGTGGGCGAGGATATCTTTTCTGGCTGCAGCCCGGAACTCAGCAGAGTCGCGATGCTCCCAAGTCAAAACTCCGTGCATATGTTTCGAAACTTGGTTACGGTAGTTTTCTGACGAGAAGACGATGCATGTGTGTAGAAGTCTTGCAAGGGATGAAGAACATGAAAGTCCAGCAGGACCTGCCCCGATGATGAGAACGTCAACGGGGGACTGTCGTGAAGTGTTCGGTGTCATTGTCGATATTAATCGGGTAATATTTCTGATCATTTGACGAGTGTGTGTATGTTTGAAGTGGGGGTGTTGACTCGATACTTTGTTTTGCTTGATGAATGGATAGTTGTGCTGCTTGAATGCAGGAGCTCACCACATTACTTATACACTGGAATGGAGACTTTTGGATCTCGCGAGCCTCTGGGACACTCCAGTTTACGTCAAGTGAAGAAAATACTCCTATTGGGCATCCGATACTGGAGGTCGGGTCATTGGCTGGTAGTGCGATGGGGGCTCGGAGACAAACCACACTCGCTTGTTTCGCGCCGGAGACATTTCCTCGTACCTTGTACCCAACCAACGCAAATTCTTAGCATGATGACTTCAATGATGTCTAAAGTATCGTTTCGAATTTCTCGTTACTGCTGCGGTGACAGTCATTCTATAGACTTAGCCTTTGCACATGTTGTGCAATTTGATGGTCGATCACGATCGTGGCTTCATACATTTAACTAGAACGAATTTGATTATGTCAATGCCTGAGAGTTCATCTGACACTTTAGTGTCACTTCCCCTTCAATTCAAGCAGTGCGTAATGGTCTGCTAGAATACCGGCTCATAAGCTGTTGATATGTCTCCTAGTTGCTTTGTAACATTAAAATGAGCATTGTCAGGTAGATGCTTCGAACGCGCTCCAGAAGCTGTCATTCAGAACCCTTCAAACGAGCTTCCAAAACCGGGCGCTCGATTTAGACTATATGATACCGAGCCGATCAGACTGTAGAAGATGGACCTAGTATTCCATAATCTATCCTCAGACTCTCGACCATGACTCCGACATTCTCAAATTGAAAGACATCCGCAGCAGCCAGCCTCCCGAGCCATTTCGCATTGGTCTTGTTCGCGCAGTAATCCGCCATGACATCCAGGTACACCTTGAATGGAGGCCAACCGTTTACCTTATTCTTGGTAATGACTGGACCAAAGAGGGCTGCAGCTCCAATATCAGGGTCATTCGTCGCACTTGTGTTGATCGCGTACTCGCAATTGCTCTTTAGGTCAAGAACGTATTCAAGATGGGTGAGGACATCTGCTCGAGTACCGGATCGACCAAGGTGGCCACCGATGATGTGTTTGAAGTCGTAATCCAGAATTTGATAGTGTGATCGTATGTATCTAGGAACATTCTTCGTCTGCCCAAGGAGCGCCAAAGGCGTCCATCACGGATAGATAACATCCACTAGCATCAAAACCTTTTGCACTGGAGCATAGATGATATTTTGCCAATTAAATGGTTTTCGCCTTTGTAGGTAAGCTCCAGTGTCTGGTTGCCGACGCATAGAGTATACGAGTCTTTGAAAGTGACCTTTGGCACGGTGCGGTTGGGGTCTGGCGTCAGAGTCAAGTAACGAGCTGTCTCATGATGGGAGATTGTCGTGACCGTGTTTCCAAACAGCGTAACACCACCAATGTGATCAGCATGGGCGTGGTTGTAGATGACATGGGTAATGGGGACCGAAGTCACATTTCCAATGGCCCATAAGAGCATGTGCCCATAGTAGGGGGGCCAATCGACAACGATCACTCCCTTATTGGAGGCGAGGAATATCGCTGGCAGAGCCTTAGCACATGTCATGCATCTTTTAGGAATTTCTTACCTTGATTGTCGCCCTCAGTAACTCTATAAGCGCGCTTCCCGTAAGATTCAATGCCATATCCTCCAGGTCCGATGGCAATCCTTTGGCCGAATCCGGAATTGGGGCAAATTGGGGAGTTCTGTCAATACCACAACCAACTACAGTTATGGCGAAGGTAACGAGGGATATGATGGAATGTAAAAATTGCATCATGGAATCTTGGTTGGAACCAATACAAACGGATGGAGTAGATTGCTTGACCAGACTTTGGCTATCCAGTCTGTCTTATATAATATATCACTTGACAATGTCAGGACACTACTGTTCAATGCCCCAGAATACACCTCTGTAATGGTGATTGAGCAAAACTGCATTCGATACCTCCTTGAATTTGGACACGATCCACAAGTGTCCGAAAGTAGAAAACGCTCTCCCTTTCAACTCGGGCAACTGTTCGCCCAGACCTAGTTAATCTATGCACTCCATATCTACCCTTGCGTATGTCGTGTAGCGCACCACTGCTCTCGAAGTATAATTCGCGGTGCTCGATTACCAAGCAGCGAGCATCGGGATGGACGGCTGAAAACTCCCGAGTCGGATTCTCGCTGTCAAATCCATTTGTCAGATAATGAAGGGACGAGTCAACTCTGGGTGGCTGTAGATGGATATTCGCTGTTGATCCTCGGACTGTGAGGATTCAATAGAGGGAAAAGGGATGATGAGAGGACTTGCGCAAGGTCGAGTGTTGTATCGAAGAGGTCGAAACACCCTTGTTTGGGGAGCCACGCGCGCCCCGGGATTTAGCTTCTCCTTTTCTACCTTCGTCTCTCATCCTGACGCAATAACACAATTCTAGGAGAGGCCCAAGGATGACTAGCTGTTTACCAATACCAAGTTCCGCGGAACATTAGTATCAAAAGTCGCCTGAGATTTGCGTGACATCTCAAGCCAGGTCTGTCAGCGATCCGCGGTGTGTGACAGACAACAATTACTCGACGACGAGAGCGCGTATATCAGTGCTAGCAAAGGTGCGACTCAGCCCAGCTAGATGAAAGAATACTCGCTTCTTTTGTATTTCGTCCTATGGTTCCACGTTTTCTTTTATCGCATTTAAGCAGTTTTAACCTGATGCATCTCACGTCTTCTTCACTGCATGCTGAACGTGAATTGACTAAGAAACTGTGCAGTCTAAGGATATGACCTCACAGTGAGTTGCCAATCCCTATACTTCATGCCCAGGAGAGGGAGGGCTAAAAGTAAAGGGGACAAAGGATAATATCGGCAGTCATTTCCTACCTCGATGCTTCTGAATTGCTAGCAAGAAGCCCGACTAAGATTTCCGGTACAAATAGGACGAGATGGGATATTTCAAAGCGCCATGCCAGAACCCAGGTGGAATAGGGGATATCGTCACAACTGTTTTTGTGAACAAGTCCCTGAAAGCAGACGAGGACCCGCTAAAGCCCCCTGAAGCTAGGGACGGGGCAATGATTGCAACAAACCTAGTCAGTCCTAAGATAATTAGCAAAGTGTTCAGCCCGCCCTTTTAAAATTCTTATATATTGAAGTCTGGGTATTTACATCAAGTTGAAAATTGATAATAGGATATTATCTCACAGTCTTCAAGCTTTTCTCAGGGTCTTTCTCTGGGAGTTTCTGATCCGTCCGCAACTCCTTCCTGATATTCTTACGGTTGCCAACCTCATGGGCCCTCCTCTCCCTGATCCTGCAATTTATTTGTCTAAACTGAACAAACCATATCCGACCCCAATAAGCGCTTGCAAGAGATTGACAAGCAAGTCCTAACCAAATCAAATCAATGAATGTACTGCCGATTTTGGCCGTAACACTGATGGGGTTGCCGAATATGTTAGGCATGAATGTCAAAGCTCCTGCGACGAATGTTGAGAGAAGGGCGTGGGTGACTCGGGAGAGAAAGACGAAAGTTCTAAATGGGAGATTTTATATAGAATCTTGCGGTTTCGGGTGATGATCACTCCCAGGAGGGAGAGGATGATCACGGATTTAGAAGTCGTGAGAGAGAGGACCATGAAGATGAGGGAGAAGCAGGTACTAGTCCTAGTGGATCAGCATACTCAAAAGTTGTTGTTTTGCCATTCTTGTCGAACGGAGGAGAATTATAAATAGTTGCTGATGTGGTAATCGTCTCGAAACTCGTAGATGTTTGCACCGATTGAGCCTTTCTCTTCGTGACAGCCGCTGAGGAAGATGATTAGGAAGTTGTCGATCAATTGGAGGCTGGCGCAGGTGGATGATGTTGCTCCCTAATCCAGTGGCATCAGCTGGAAATTGCTCAATTAGCAGAGTTCAAGATGATCAATCATTGACTTGGGAAAATAAAAGTGACTAAACGATAGTATGTTAGTATTTGATATCAGTCTTGGCTTCGTGCCCGCCACCACCAACAGGAGGGATATAATCCATGCCGTCGCAGACAAGACGAAAGGGAGTGATGCGCTTGGTTGGTATTCCTTTGAATTTGGTGGCAGCGCCCTCAAATCGTACAGACCAGCTGACCTTTGAGGAGACTTTTCGATAGGATAATCCAGGGTAAGATCCTTTTCTGATTGTTTTGGGTCAGCAGAATCATCCAAGTCTTTCGTTGTAGGGACATCGTCAAGCAATCTCTTAAGTCCACCAGACAGCTGTGTTGGATCACCTCTCGTAGGATGACGCGCATTATGTGAAAGATCAATTTCCTGTGGCTCCAGAACGAGGCCCTTGACCGACGACATCTTTCGAAAACTTCATAGATCCGGCCAATATGTTCGGCACAAGACACAAATTACATAAGAAGAAGAGCCGATCTAGTCTAGATTCAAATAGTCTTGGAATTCTGTATCTGGCAAGCTTAGCTTAATATTAACCCACTTGTCATGATCCCCCTCGCAAAGAGTATCTTGCAAACATGTTTGAAGGACCCGACTACGGCTCAGAGTATGCAAATGGAATCATTCACCAACAGATGGATTCTAGAAACCTGTTTGATAGCAGAACTCGAGTACATGCCGGTGGTTGAACGAAAGAACAAAATATGCACGGTTGGAGTTGACCGATAGTTGACAGGTCCAATTTTCAGACGTGAAGAGCGACTTGCGGGACTATCCGATCCATGATATGTTTCAAAAAATCCCTGCGCCGATGCGAGAAACAGCCTGCGACCCTGAATTCGGCCCCATCAAAGTGTCAGACATACTGCGCCTACAGTACTTGTAAAACGTTGTCGTTCTTCGGATGTCGTTACATCGTGAAGTCTGTGACTCGAAGCCTGTGAGCTTGGCATATAAAGGCCGTGGCAAAGCCCCATGATGTATAGTATTGCTTGCGGCTTGTCATATGATAAATTTATTAATTGACTCGGTCTGGTGTCTTCCCGAAATCTAGGGAGATGAACCATTCTCTGTAGATTCTTGAGAGAAAGAATACAAGGACTCTTCTCCACATTGTTGACTGCACTTGTGAAGTCTCGTGAAGTCGGCGGTTGCCCAAAAACAAATACACACTATCTATGTATGTAACTGGCCATATATGTAGTAAAGGTGGATTTGAACAGTTTCAGAAAAGCATGGGATGGCGTCATGCTGACCCTGGCGCTTCAGCTCGCCACCTCAGGAGGTGTCGCCATGACCATCGAAGATGAAGTGCGGGGCCAATCACTCGATAACGGACGGACAGCGTACTGATGAAGTTCTAATTTGCTACTTCCATATTGAAAACGCAGTAAGTAAAGCTCTCCTCTCTTCGACTGCGGCTTTGATCGCCACCCCTCTTGAGTCTGAAGCGCATCACAGGATGTGGCAGCGACCAGTGGCCACTCACGCGGCATATTAGTCATTGCATGACCACCTAACCATCGTGGCTATCAATATTTATATGCCCCGAATTTTTTCGTGCCCTGGCTGTTGTGGTTTTAGCATGTCATCCCCTCTACTTCGCTTCCCCAATCCAATTCAATTTCTCGTTCACTGTCCCCTAAATGGCTTCCAGTGTATGGCCTATGAGTACAAGGTGTTTCTCATGAATTTTGCTGCTCTTCATGCGAAAGTTTGCGCTACCAATACTTTCCTGAGATCCTGCTGTTCTCTCGTTCTCTCTTCTCCCCATGTTTCCCGCCGTATTTCACGATGAAGGGGGCAGGAGAAAAGGATATGACGTGCGGTTTGTGAGCCCTTTCTGCATTCACACTTAACATCATCCACATCCGGCACCTTCCTGACACGAAATGATTAATGAAATGAAACTGCCACAGACCCATCTTTGCTAAGCGCAACTGCACTAGTAGCGAGCTGACTGGTCTAGGTACTCTTGTGCAACAGCAGGACTTTTGTCGTTGGCTCCCGGCATATCTTGTAGAGCTCTCGTCCTGTCTTTTCATTTGTCCATCCCTCTTTCCATTCGGTCAGCAGGAGCGAGTTATGGACTGTTCTCATCGCCGCGACTACAGAGAAGCCAAAACAAGGATGGTTAGCATGGTCACGGGACAATTAAGTCAAATCACGTGGTAAGTTTATCCTTGGCAGGGGTCTTGGGAAGTGTAATCGGACTTCATGGCTTCAGGACTCCATGTTGGGCCGAGGGTTCATAACGTGTCCACTCAGTGAATCGGGACGATCCACTGTTTGAGAGCCGGCGTTCATTTAGAACTATAACAAGGGGCTTCGAACCGTTCTGAACTCCACATAATTGGATTTCGAGGCTTCGGTAACGACTTTCAGACCTGGAGGTGCTTTGATTGAGTATCCATTGATCTGTGCAAGGGCACAATCCAGCTCTTTTCACTGGATCTTCAGCCCTGTAAGAGTGGGTCGCACCGATCGACTGAGTGGATACGGTATAACGCGAGATATCTTCCCACCATAGATAGGAGCTTCGTGCTTAAGTCAAATACAGTATCTACATGGATGCTAAGAAACTTGCAACCATTATCAGCCTTGATCAGTGACCAGCATCCCTACTTACTAACCCAATCACCTTCGCACTTTCGAGCAACACCAACCCGACCGTACCTGGTATGAGTCCTCCTATAAGGTACCCTACCTATAGTGAAGTGTTACGAAACAATACAGGAGGGATTTCACCTCTGATACAATAACAGAGGGCGGTTTACATAGCATAAACGAGTTTGTTTCATGATCTGCAATTTGTTGGTCGTATTTCTGATGCGAGCCATTCGCATGGGGAAAATATCACAGACGACCGACGATGTGTTACTCTGAATCCTCGATTTCTCGCCAACATTCGAAGTCACTCATGTGATTGACAACAACCCTCGGTATGTGCTACTTGGTAGTCTTGTGATTTCCGGCAAACATGCATTATAAAGCTAGGCAATATCAGCCCGTCACCAGAATGTCAAGAAGGGAAAAAGAACTATTAGCCAGAGGTGCAACGGGCCTGATCTCAATATACCGAATCTTTTCCGACAACTCTTCTCATTATGCATTTCATCGAGGTCACCTCCGTTCCTTGTCTAGCGTTGCTCGCTCTGGTCTCAGCAGCTCCGTTTCCTCACTCTGCCAGCGACATCGATGTAAATACAATAGCTTCAAGGACAATGTCACAGAGGCTGGCCTACAGAGACATAAACAGAATAGCCGCATCAGGGATATCGGTTTTCCCACAGAAAGCCGAAGGAGATGCCCCTTACACCAATTCGGAAGCCACACTCAAAGCGGCCATCAAAATGCCCGTTTCCTTTACTTTTGGACAGAAGATGCCGGTCATCTTGGGTCCAGGCACGGGAGTTACAGGAACGCAAACTTTCGCGGGGAATTTCATGAAGCAACTCATGAACAGTACGACCATGGACCCTATTATCCTCGACATTCCCGATAACCTGCTCAACGATGTTCAGTTGAATGCCGAGTACTACTCCTATTCGATCAACTACATCTCCTCAATATCAAACAACGCAAAAATCAGTGTTATAACGTGGTCCCAAGGCTCAATGGACATGCAATGGGCTATGAAATAGTAAGTTGACCATAAAATTGCCATCTCTTAATGTGCAAGTGTTTCACGAGTATTTCAAATCCCAAGAGTGCTCCCCAAAATAAGCATAAAGGCATGGATGCTGAATTCTCGATCTTGCAGCTGGCCATCCGCACGTCCTGTAGTCAGTGACTTCGTTCCAGTGTCTCCCGACCTCAAAGGCAGCACCGTTGCCGATTTCGGTGGCATCCTCGTAGATGGACTGCTAACCGTCACCCCAATCCCCCAGTCCATCAGCCAGCAGAAATCCGGATCGAACTTCATCAAGACCCTGAACGCGAATGGAGGCGACTCGGCCTACGTCCCCACAACCGCGATCTTCAGCAACGCCGACGAGATCGTGATGCCACAAATCGATAACGCGAAGGGCTCGGGGTTCTTTCTCGACGCCCGTAATGTCGGCGTCAGCAATACCATGGTCCAAACCGCTTGTCCTGGCCAGGCTGCAGGTGGGATGTTCACACATGAGGGCATGCTCTATAATCCCGTTGCTTTCGCGCTGGCAATGGATGCTATGGCCAACCCTGGCCCGGGACAGATGAGCAGAATTGACACCGCAACTGTCTGTGCTCAATCTATGGCACCAGGGCTCAATGCGGCAGATAAACAGGCGACTGATGGAACCATCGCTATTGCAGCAGCCAACATCTTGACATACACTCTTACCCCTGGCAAGGCACAAGTAGGAGAACCGGCTATCAAAGCCTACGCTGCAAATGATGCTCCCAAGGGCGCTAAGGTGATTCCGGCATGAGTGCCTTTTTTTTTTAATTATGGCTTTTTGCGCAAAGTGTGCGTAATGCCCGGGGATTCTTGTAGCGAAGGAAGTGTTATGTAGCTATGTCTCTTCATTGCACTCTGAATGAAACAGTGAAACCCCGAAATTCCCAATTGGCAGGAGGGGGGGGAAAGGGTAGAGGTGTAATGTCGGCTGACACTTGGCAGATCCTCAGAAACTAACAAAGCCAACACAGCAACGTATAGATTTTACACATCGTAACAAAAGGAGCCCGAGTCGAGTCGAGAAATATTCCTAATGCAGATGAAAGTCTTTGTCACGCCTTGATTGAGACCAATGATTCGAAAAGTAAAGAGCGTCCCGATATGAGAGTTTGGGCTAGTGCACAAACGATGATTGGGAAAGGCACGGCAAGACCAAAAGTTCAAAATGCATTCAAGAAGGAACGCCATAAATATAGTACCTCTAAGTCCAGTCTGGTTTCGGGTACCATAAAACGAGAAAATCATTTTCTCGAGCCTCAAAGCTTGATTTTGGATGCCGGAACGACAATTAGGTGCTTGTTGACCGGGGTCAGGGGCTCCTTGCCCTTGAGCACAGCGTCAATATTCCTCATCGCGAGGCTTTCGAATCCCATGTGTCTGTCATAGTAAGCACAGTATCTCCTTTGGGGGACAAAACATACGTCTCTAGAGTTCCTCCGGCATTGTGCGAAGTGAGCGTGACGAGCTCCGAAGCTTTCAGCCTCTCATTGACCTTGGGCTCAAACTCATGCACGTCCATGCCAACTCCCACGAGTCGCCCTTCATCGACAGCATCGGCCACTGCTTCCTCATCCACTAGAGATCCTCTCGCAATGTTGACAAATCTAGAACCCATCTTGAAGTGAGATAGTCTCTCCTTGCCAATGACTTTCTTCCCATCAGGACTCGCAGGTGTTGCAAGAACCACACAGTCACTGACGGCCAGCATAGCATCAAAGTCTGTGAGGAACTCCGCCTCGATCTCTGCTTCCTTTGCAGCATCCTTTCGAACGACATCAAAGTACTTGATCTTCATCCCAAATGCGAGGTAAGCTTTGCGGGCAATCTCGTATCCGATGTTACCAAGCCCGATGACACCAAGAACGTTACCTCGAGGGTTGTGAGAAACAACAGCTGCATTCTCATGACACTTCTTGAACTCTTCTGGTGAGGCACGAGCGGCTGTCGTACACCAAGTAAGATTTCGGAAAGTTGCTAGAATGAGAAAGATGGCAAAGTCGGCGACGGCTTCTGTTGACGCGGCGGCGCTGGACATGTTAGATTGAAGATGTGTCGCTCGAAGCTGCTTACCTGTTGCAGTAGACGATTCCTAGCACGTTTGTCAACATCATAATACTTATCTGGGCTATCAATTACTTACCTCTTTCAGCGAGAAGATCAACATCAGCCCAGTCGAAGCCCGCACCAGCTGAAGCAAATATCTTGCACGATGACGGCACCAATGGCAAAAGCTCTTTATCCCATCTACCCATCTCTCCACCTGTGTTCCAGAAAGGTCTAAAAATGGCTGAAAAGTTGCCCCATCGATTTTCCTTCAAGCCTTTCATGAACTCATCTCGCTGACGTTCTTCTAATGAGGGCCGCACAACCACGAAATCTTTCGAGAAGACATCAAAGAAATCCGTATTCCACTTGACAGGATCCCCAATATGAAGTACAATTGGCTTGTTGGCCGACTCTAATGCTGTAGATGCCATGATGCAGTACGGAGTGACTTGTACAAGAGCGGTGAGAGATACTGATAATGAAAGCAATTGAAGATACTGAATTGCTGAAAAGACACGGAAAATTTTATGATACGATGATCAAGAGGATCGAGGAAAGAATTGGTTGGAACAAATCAATTTGAGTGTGCTTCTCACGCGACCTGTTGAGGCGTTTTGATGGCTGAGGATGAGAGGTGGTTGTCGTCGCCCAGACGAGGGGCTTCGTGGCACGACATATGCAGCTGTGGTATCCTTGTCGATACTCACATATGACAGCTCGATCATATCATATGTCAGACGAGATCGATCTCCAACTTTGGAGACTCGGAAGACCTCATGTATTGTGGAACATGGCGCTCCGTGTTTACAAATATTTGAGGTCCGTATCCTGATGGGAACGAAAAGGGGGTGGTGTCCGCTAGCGTGTGCCGCTTGGAAGAAGGCTGAATGGGGGCCGAGGCTGGGGGTTGAAATGAATTGACGATGGAGCTTTGGGTGTCACATCCCAAGTATAATTCTCAACCCCAACGATCATTATCGCATAATCAATGTAAAAGCTTCAACCAAGATGTCTGCCACTGAAGCAGTAAAGTCCGGAGTTCCAACTCTCCATCATCTCAGTGTTCGTCAGCCAGCCTCGTTATCATGTAGTCACGGCTAATGAGTCCAGAACTCCCAATCGCAACGCATTCTCTGGCTTCTCGAAGAGCTCGCGGTCGAATACAAACTCGAATACAATGTGGTCCTATATTCCAGAGGTGCGAAGGACAAGAGAGCCCCGAAGGAATTGGAGTCTATCCACCCTCTCGGTCGCTCGCCAACATTTGTGACATCAGACGGCAGGGTGCTGATCGAAAGCTTGACGATAACGACTTACCTCCTCAAGACATACGATACGCGTGGGAAGTTTGCAGCCGAAGACTGGATACGGGAGGACACATTGCGGTCCTTCGCGGGCGCTACTATATTTCCCCTAGCAAGTCTGGAAATGCTGTTCGATATTGCGGAGAAGAACACACCATGGCCATTCAGCTTCATCATGAAGCGTGTGAAGAAAGGGTTTGACAACTTCTTCTCGAACGCAGAATTCAAGAAGGATCTGCTATACTTGGAGGGAGAGCTGGGTGATGCAGAGTGGTTCAACGGAAAGGATCTTGGCATGGCAGATTTCGTGATGAGCTGGCCCATGGATGTCATTGCTATCAGAGGGTATGCCAATTTAGAAAAGGATTATCCAAAACTGCATGCTTGGAGGAACAGAGTTCACGAGAGACCGGCCTGGAAGCAAGCATTGGAGAAGGGGAACGAATATGATCTGGAACAGCTGGGTTGAAGAGCATGTGGAAGACAACAGACCTTTTTTTTTTTTTTTTTTTCGAATGATGGAGCGAGGGAAGTGAAGTCGCTTGACAGCATATGGAATACATACCTGTCCAGCTCGTGGAAGTAGGTACCCATCAGAATGCATCTGATCTTTTGGCACTTGGCTTCGGTATGGGAAACTACACCTCGAATTTCTTATCGTCTATGGCCAATCCTACAAGACCCAACCCGTCCCGTATTTCTCCATCCTGTTTGCCCTCACGCTTGGTACGGTCTTTTCACTTCGCAATGACAACACCGGGATCTCCAACTCTATCTGAGAAGGACAGCAAGAACTAGACAGTCATTCGCACTCTACACCCTAATCTTTCCCAACCTCCGAGGCATCCAATTCCGGCAGGGAGCTGAGGTGGGGGTCTATTTACCCCACCAATGCGCTGACAAACTCTTGGCACATTTGATAATCACGTCAAGAGATCGACTTGATTCAACATTCAAGCAAAGTGTTCTACTTTGTCTTTGAATCATGGGCTCTCTTAGGGATGGCTTTCCTGTTCCCCTCATCGATATTTCGCCCTTTCTTTCATCGACATTCACCGCCGAGTCAAGAGAAAATGTCATTCAGCAAGTTCGATCCGCCTGCCAACAACTCGGGTTCTTCGAGTTGATTGGCCATGGAATTCCAATTTCTCTCCAAAGAGAAGTGCTTCTATGCGCCGAACGACTTTTCAATCTTCCAATTGAAGAGAAGCTAGCGATGTTGATGAGCAAGAGTCCTGGCTTGAGCAAACGTGGATATGAAGCTGTGGGTGGACAAGTGCTTGATAAGAAGCCCGATTCAAAGGAAGGCTTCTATATTGGCATTGAGATTCCAGCTGATGATCCGAGATGTGGAGAATTCAGTATGGGGCCTAACTTCTGGCCAGAAGCGTTGAGTGACGAGGAATTTAGGGAGCCGGTAATGCGGTATCATGCGGAAGGTGTTAGGGTTCATGAGACTTTGTTACGTATCATGGCCATGGCATTGCCGTATGGAGATGATGTTTTCGACAACCTCATGACTGATCCAGTGGCCAATATCAAGCTGTTACATTATCCTCCCAATCCAGCTTCATCTGCTGAAGACGCACCTATTGGGGGTCAGTACAATCATCCAAGCCACAGAGTTTAAAGCTAAGTACTTCGCAGCTGGCACACATACCGATTTCGGAAGTATCACCATTCTCCTCCAACAGCCAAATCACCATGGTCTCGAAGCTTTGCATCCCATCAACAAGGCCTGGATCCCGATCCTAGCTCAAGAAGATGTGCTTATCGTAAACATCGGTGACCTGCTTCAAAAATGGACGAACGGAATCTTCAAGAGTCCGTTACACAGAGCTATCAATGCGAGCCCACACCATCGATACAGTGTACCTTTCTTCTACCATGGAAACCTGGGCACGAGACTGAGCCCGTTGGATGGTAGTGGCGATGGGACCGAAGAAACAGCTGGCGAGCACATTGCAGGGAAACTCTTAAGAAGTTTTGGAGATATTAAAGATTAGACGTCGATCTGCTTTCATGGCTTATCTGCTTGAGAGTCCATATGCGCGTTGGACTTCGTTACTTTTTCTTCAATGGTTGGCATTCCCGCCCTTGCCAGCTCGTCCAAATCGGGACTTGCATGTTCTGAAACATTAACATGCACGATAAGCTTTCCTTATCATTTATCACCTTAATCTGTTATCTCTCGAATGCATATCAGAGGCACAGCTCAGGCCAAGCATTATCACGAGCGCCACGCTGGCTTCATTCTCGAAGAGGAATGTCACGACGGCACGCGACAGTAAATCTCGCGAACCTTTCTCTTCTATACTCCCTCTCTACGCCTCTCTTACTACACTATCGATCCGAACCGCTGTCTATCTCCTTTAATTATATAGTATGTTTCGTAGAGATCCGCGCGGAATATGCTCCTTCTTTCCACTTCGCCGAAGCTACCGCGTCGACAACTCTTAATCTTGCCGCCGCTTGTGCTTCTAGCCATCATTTATTTCTATTTGAACACGCGTCAAAGTTGGAGGTATTCAACTGACCTCGGAAATGGATCATTAGCATCCCCTCGCCACCCTTCCAAGCTCTGGCGTTCATTCGCTCCTATACTTGAAGTCACGGCTCCAAAATGCTCGCCGCCGATTGCTTTTCAGAATGGGAAAGCCTTCTCGGCCCACCCAAGCGAAAGCCGTGAGGATTTTAATATGTCCAAGGCTGAGATCGCGTGCCTACATCGATCACATACCCTCTTTGTTGATCTTGTCAACTTCGGTGCCCCCCGTCTGGACTTCAAGAAGGGGACTAAAGGGCTTGCGACCCTAGCAGCCAAATCCGGCTTTCCAGTCTTGCTTACCAACATCTTCATGCTCCGTCGAACTGGCTCGGCACTACTACTTGAGGTGTTCCTAGAGACTGAAGATGATTACGAGCCAAATATGTGTGAGGTCGTGCTTCCGAGGTGGAACGCTACGTGCATCGTGCTCTCGTCACTTATCGGCGCATCCAGTCAGAGTTTCAAATTAGCGGGAGCTGACTTGTGGCCATTCGCATTATTGTTCTCGTCATTCGAATCTGTTCTATTCCTGGGAGCGGGCACCTTTCTTGTTCGTTCGCCAGATGCATTATTCGACTCGGACCCATTCATGAGAACTGGTTTGGTGACATGGCCAAGCATGAAGTATGCTTCGTTTCCCGGTCAATCATTTGAACTGTTTGGGCTGGACAGCGACATTTCATCGCATCTTCGAGCCAACGATAACCGCCAGATATTGTTGTCGAAGAAGCAGCATGCCGTGACCTTGTTCATGGCCACATATCACAGCATCTACCATGCGTACTACGGCCCTCTGATAAACGAGCTCGATTTTGTCTCCTCAGCGGCTGCTATCATGAAAATCCCTTTCTACCAAGTTGATCATCACCCTCGCCAGCTTGGTAATTCATCTGCTACCTCTGCAACCCTACAATTTGATGCATCCCCAGACTTCAATTGCACGGAATCATGTAAGCCAGCAGTGATGTTCGTTCATACCAATTGGCTCTCTCCCGAATCAGGCCTCTCAACAACGATGGAGGTCTTCGAGAGATTGTGGGGCAGTGAAGAGGAGTGTCGGGATCTCTATTGGCAGGACATCGAGGGTAGTGCTTGGGCAAGTGTTACCAGTGCGTTTTGCAACAGAGAAACGGTGTGTTATGACTACAACGTGTGCTTTCAAGCAATCGCGAGGCTTTCAACTGTTTTCGGGAGCTCGAATATGAAGGATTTCGGTAGCAAGGAAATATCTAGTTGATGAATGCGAGCATGTGGTAACAATAGTCACTCAGTGCTGGCTTATGCATTCAATGCTGTGGACAGATGACCATCGCCATGATATACACCATTCGAAGTCGTTGCGACAGCGTGTGAAGCTTCGGAACCCTTCCATCAACGCTTAAATTTGAAGCAAACCTCTCTTGTGGCCAAATACAGCGGTCCATTGCGTCAAAGACACCCGCTCTACCATCAAATGAGCTCAGTGACGAATATGTCGTGTGTCCTGCCATCTCGAAGAACTCCCGTCGCGGACCAACAGTGCTTTGGTGCTTTCTGTAGCCGCTCTTAAAACTCTCAGTACTGAGCATAACATTCATAATCTCTGTGCAAATCAATTGGATTTTGATTTTTTTTTAAAATTTAGGCACAACAGTCGTCGAGAGAGCTTGCATGTCATCGACACCAAGACAGCCGACAGCCATTGAGACTTCCTTCACTGACAATTCTTGGGATCAAAGAGACCGAGGTGAAATGTCACAGGAATGGCTTGGAGACTTTCTTCTTGAGCTGGATGGGTGATTCGATGTGGCTTGAACTTGAAAAACCCAGCCGGTCCCCTTCAGGAGCCACGACATCGACAGCTTCCGGCTGAGTTTGTGATGGGTAGCACCTCAGTTAAAATAGGATCTGGCACTCAGCCCAGCTAGCCAGAAGCCGCCAGCTTCTGACTTGTCTCGGGCGATCTGGAAATGCATAAATGGTCGAAGCAGAAAGGTTCTGCCGTCCACAGACGAAATGATCTGCTGCGGGACCTCTCCAGGACCAAACCGCCCACAAACCATTTTCTGTAGATATGCACACAAGAACTATCTTGATCATTCTAGTTGATATTTAGCAGTCTCTGCACGCCTGTCGAGCACGTTCATCGGTCTACTTTGACCGTATCGGGACTGCACTCAACTCAACATGGAAGGTGGGGCTCTGCACGCAATCCACCAAAGTTCGTGCTCTTTCAACATATGTTATTCTGAGCGATTGCTTTTATCTACCTTCTTGATTGTCGTTTATCTCGTCAGTATTTCTGCCCACAGTCACTTTCCTTAGCTTGACTGATCTAATCTATCATCGAAGATTCGTCGCAATCTCTCTCTCAGACTTTCATCACCAGACAGTTCTGTTTACATGGAGATGGTGCTTGAAATTATCCTCAGGCGCTGCTCCCCAGCGCCTCTCTTGCGCATACCCTGGCCCTACAAGTTATCAAAAGGTTTCAGCAACTTTACTTCTCGTCATAACTTGCAACGCCGTAACCATTCAGGTTGATGGCTTTCTTTGAGGTGGAGGTTGAGTAAGGTAGCTATCGCTTCGATGTTCGAAAGGCAGGAGGAAAGGGCTCCATCCCGGAAACTGCCGGTCTGGACCTCCTTGGACTCAACAACACCATGGCCAAGACTCACGATACCGACTCAACCAATGGCAGTCATTCTTTCAAAGAATTTCGTCACCATCAGGATCCATCCATTCAACGTTTAGCAACATGTAGGTAGCTACGTTACTTCTGGCTGTAGCGCGGCACTACCAAGTAGTGTCTTTCCTGCAGTACAAGGCAGCTGCCCCCAAGATTCTTCCAATCTCTCCTTCTTCTCTTCTCATCTTTTTATCATGTCTTCTTGCCTTGGTATGAAGCCGACATTCGGTCGCTCTTCCTGCACCCGCTTTCCCCCACACTCGCTTTTAAAGTCCGGGCAAACAGTCGGTCTTCACCCACACATTCATGGTAACTTCCATCCTGACGCTCTGTATCACTTGCATTCTTTTCTCGGGTCTGATGGCAAGATCCCACTTTGGCACTCTGTGTCAACCACATCCTTTACATGGATTCTATCCCAACCTCGGTACCTCGTGTCTCAGTCCTTTCATTACCCATTCCACTATTTTGAAAGTTGGTCCTTAGGCAAGACTTTCTTCGCTAATTACGATCACTACCTCTACGATCTTTCATCTGCGTTCCATCCCAACTTCGGTACAGCATGTATCGATCCACTCATTACCCATTCCACTCTTTCGGGAAATGGTCCTTAGGCGAGACCAGCTTCATCAACCACGATCATTACCTCTACGATCTTTCTCCAGGAGGGCTTCTCTTGGTTTTTTGGTGTTCTCACTAGTTCCACTCATTTTTTCCAATGTCTTATGGGCAAGACTAAGGATCCAACATTTGGCTTCACGCCAAGAACATTCGCTTTCGACATTCTTTAAATTTCACTGTCACTACCTCTCGACGGTCATTACCTCAACGTTCTTTACCTCACGTTCGTTGAACCACGACTTTTGTCGACTTACCTCTGGTCTTGGGTATGACCAGTTCTATCCTCATCATCAGACTTTCGGGTCAATTGATCTACACCTACATTCCTTTCATCAACTTAGCACCACAGTCATTTCCCTTGCACACCCTACGATGTTTACCGGTCTGGGTGAGCAGCCCGCACTCGTGCACACATTCACTACCCCACTGTCCTTACGGTATCCCTTTCCGATTTTTCTCTTCTGTTTTCCATTCTTTCATTAACTTCCTCAGCTTCTCGAAGTCTTTCCATTCATTCATTATATTTTGGCACAACCCACTTTCTTTCGCAGACTCCTTGGGAAAGGGTCTGCATCATTCGGTGTCCGAGAACCACAATTATAATCACCGACCTCATCATTCAATTTTCGCCGGCTATCCGGGGGATTTGGCAAATTTCCTAGGTCTTATACCTTGGGGGAATTGGAGGATCGAGGGCTCAGGAGGGGAGGTCTTGTTTTGCTGTGGACAGGTAAGGTGGATTACCGGCCGTTGGCTTTAGGGTATCCCCTTCATCTGCGATATTCACCGTAGCAGAGTCTCCCAAGCAAGCATTGGTGTTGTTTTTGTGGTTGTCAGCTAACTTTAGTGCTTTCGAATTGGTATGCTGGCTAACATCATATAGGATGCCCACCTGAGAACTGCCTTCCCGTTGGCGGTGGGCGTGAGTAGCTGTGATTGACCGCTGTCTCTAGTGAAACCAAAGTTCTTACTTCCCTTCTCGGACGATCAAGTGGTACGGCCTCGACAGTTGTTTTGAACTGGGGAATTCTTGGAGGTCATTGTTAATATCGTTCCATATACATAGTCAACACAATGATTTTCGTTCATCCTGCTTCTTACCTCCCACCTCCATGTGAGTCTACATGTTTTCGACTTCGTCGGATTCGAATTACAGGTGACGTGTTAATTGCTCAAGAGTCAAAGGGTCACAAGCACAATCAAAACGTGAGGTCTGATGCCAGACATCGATCGAATTCATGTAGAGTGAAAATAGAAACGTAGAGCCAGCTTCTAGCAGGATCCGGAAGAGGGAGCAGACGAAATCACATGACACGATTGGTAGGCTGAAATATGGGCAGGTCTCTTTTGCGCTTTCCATCACTTAATTCAAATCGTCTGCTTGATATTTGTCCTCCATTCCTAGTCTATTTCAGTCCCGTGATACTAATCTTACATTCGTCTGTGATACTGATGGAATCGAACTGCGTCCTGAGCCGAGGTGACTAGGGCGAGTATTATTTCAACCTGCTGGCATCATGAGAGGGGACAAGGCTATCGGTAGTCTTCAGGAAGGCTGAATATTCGAAGCCTCGGTGAAGTAAAGCTGTTTCTGTGCAACTCTGCCTCGCCAGTTGATAGCCTCGTTCCGCAGCGCCTCCAAGGACAGAGTCACACTGTCACATGAAGGCAGAACCGGCTCTCCGATCGCCCATCTCTGGTTATGCGAGTATCATTAATTGGCTGAAGGTCTTCAAAGTGTCTTGTGTCTCAAGGTGTCCAACTTGTTGACCCCTCAGTGAGCTTCTGATGGTCGTGTAACCCACCTGCTAGAATGGAGCTGGCCACTGGAGCCTTGAGATGACCAATTGCAAGGCAGAACAAACAGTGACATGCCGACCGCAGGAAAGCTGAAATTCAACGAATGCAAGACGAAATTTAAAGGAACGAGGACAAGAAGAAATCCACATGAAGAAATGAAAAAGCTCAAGCTTTGCATTCGATTCTCACGTCAGCTTTCTATATGTGGGGGAGAAGAGAGGGGTTCTGTTTGGCGGGTGAACCCCTGATACCCCCAACCCTAGGCGGCCGCCTCGTTCCTGGCGCCAGCTGAAAATGCCCCTCCATGCCCCAATCCTTCCCTTCTACTTCTTCCGCCAGCCCACACCGCGCTATCTCTGCCTCGCACAACACCATCAATCGTGCCACCGTTGCATTGCACCTAGCATCCAACATTCGGGCTTGCATAAGGTGCATTCATCCACGCAGACATCCAATGCAGCGACACTGATTGGGGCACGCTTGACCATCTCGGGCGTTGTGATTGGGCGCTGGTGAACGCTCCGTATGCAGCTGCGGGCCAGCTAATGCGGGACATCTATCCAGAACCGCTCAGCCTCAGCCCGCCTCTTTGCTTTTGGTAGATACCTCACATTTTGTCTTTGCTGTCCTGCCTAGTGGGATATAAGATATGTGGCTCTCCCCTCTGTCTTCATACGTCTGCTTGCTCTGATACTTTCCCCTCCTCTTTCTCCCTTGTCTGCTGCCCGAAATTTGTTTACTTGCTACCCTGCGCCGCGTACGTATCGTACCATCTCCATCCATCCGTTGTAGTGTGCCTGCCTTGTTGGTTGAGGGATTGCTTTTACAGCCTCACTTGCTTGCTAAATCGGCTCGATCTCAGGGACTTTGAGACTCCCGAAGTCGGTTGATCAGTACACGTGTGATTAGACAGCTCGATTCACCGCCTGGTGCTGTTCTTGAATTTCTATTCCGCCTCAGCCTCTCCTCTTCAACATCATCTCCGAGAACGAAAAAGTCCCGAAAGTTCCGCCGTCAGAACCCGCCAATTCATCATGGCTTCAAGCAAAGCAACCGTCGATACTTCAAGTACCGAGCATGGCACGTGGCGAAAGGAGCTTGAAGCCAACCTCGAAACCGCCAAACAGCTCATCAGCAAATCCATCTCGCCGCTCTCAGAAACTCCATACGTGCCAGCAAATGATCCAGACAAGAAGACCATGACTTCGCTTCTTACTGATCTCAGCAAAATTGGCTTCAAGGATGTTGAGACCCTCCTCACCCTGTTCAGTTCTGAAGTCAAGGGACAGCAAGATGATGACAAACTCGTCCTTGAACATCTGGTCGCTCTCTTGGCGAAACTGAATGATAACTCAAGGATCTCGACGCAGCTTACAGGAAGCTTCATCAATGGCCTTTGGAATGCTCTTCCACATCCTCCCATGACCAGCCTTGGCACCAAGTACAAGTACCGAGCAGCTGATGGCTCCCATAACAACATTCATAATTCTCAGCTTGGGGCAGCAAATACACCATATGCTAGAAGTGCAAAGCCCGCTATCCTTCAGAACATCGCCCTTCCTGACCCTGCGGCTATCTTCGACAGCCTGATGGTTCGCGGAGACACTTTCCAACCTCATCCTAACAAGATCTCTAGCATGCTCTTCTATTTGGCCACCATCATCATCCATGATATCTTCCGAACTGTACGTTCGCCATTTATATACTTCCTAATATGTGGTTTTGGTCTATCCACAAATGCTGACCTGTTCCAGGATCATGATGACTTCAATAATTCCATGACTTCGTCATACCTTGATCTAGCGCCTCTTTATGGGAGCAATCAAGACGAACAGAACACAGTCCGAACATTCAAGAATGGTCTCCTCAAGCCTGATTGCTTCTCCGAGAAGAGACTTCTAGGGTTCCCGCCCGGAGTTGGTGTCATGGTGATCATGTTCAACAGGTTTCACAACTATGTCGTCACTCAGCTTGCTGCGTAAGTGCTCTTCATCTCTTGGGTCTCAATGTCTTACAAATGATAGCATCAACGAAAATGGACGTTTCACAAAGCCGAAGGACGATGATCCGAAGAAGAAGTGGGATGATTATGATAATGATCTGTTTCAGACAGGTCGTCTCATCACTTGTGGTCTCTACGTCAATGTTGTTCTCAAGGACTACGTCAGAACAATTCTCAGTTTGAACCGTACCGATACGAAATGGGATCTTGACCCAAGAACCGAGGAGGGGAAGACGTTGTTCAAGACTCCGGCAGCCGAGGGATGTGGCAATCAGGTATCAGCTGAGTTCAACTTGAGTAAGTCTCGTGTCGCCATCAAATGGATGATCACTGATAATTCCTAGTCTACCGATGGCATTCAGCTGTCTCTGAAAAAGATGACAAATGGACCCAAGAAATCTACACGAAGATGTTCCCAGGGCAGAAGCCCGAGGATGTCAGCCTTGGCCAACTTCTCGGTGCTCTTCGTGCCATGGAAGCAAACACGCCAAAAGATCCCTTCGAGCGACCATTTGCAGGCCTGAAACGCCAAGCGGACGGTACCTTCAATGACGACGACTTGGTTGAAATCTTGGAGTCGTCTATTGAAGATGTCGCTGGATCGTTTGGTGCCAATCGCGTGCCAAAGATCTTGAAGTCTGTGGAGATCCTTGGTATCATCCAAGCTCGATCTTGGAACATTGCTTCATTGAATGAGTTCAGAGAGTTCGCTGGACTCAAGAAGCATGCCACATTCGAGGACATCAATCCTGATCCCGAGGTGGCGGAAAAGTTGAAGAATCTTTACGATCATCCAGATTATGTAGAGCTGTATCCTGGTCTTGTCGCGGAAAAAGCCAAGCCTCCCATGAGCCCTGGCTCTGGTCTTTGCGTTAATTTCACAACCTCGTATGCAATTCTGTCAGATGCTGTGGGCTTGGTAAGAGGTGATCGCTTTTACACGACTGACTACACACCGCGGAACTTGACAAATTGGGGGTAAGTTTCTCGCACTGATATGTTGATAATTTTCTGACCATGACAGATATAACGAAGTACAATTCGATCGTGCTGTTGACGATGGATGTGTTTTATACAAACTCATCCTGCGCGCTTTCCCCAAGCATTTTAAGGGCGACTCCATCTATGCGCACTACCCCTTCGTTATTCCAGAGGAAAACTTGGTTATCATGAAATCGCTCAACCGAGCCGACAAGTACAGTTGGGACAAGCCAGCGCGGACTCCAGAACTCTCCATCGTCAAATCGTACACCGCAGTAAAGAAGATTCTTGGCGACAAGACAAACTGGAAGGTCACGACCGGTGACGGCATTCAATACATGACTAGCCAGCCAAAGAAGATCAACGGCGCCGACTTCGCCTTGTCTGGCGATAGTCCTATAAATGAGCAGTCCAGAAACCTTATCAAGAAGGGTCTGTATCCCAAAGACTGGCAGTCGGAAGTCAAGAAATTCTACGAGCAGACCACTACCAAGCTTCTCAAGGAGTACAGCTTCAAAGTTCCCGGCAAGAATGCATATCAGGTTGATATCGTTCGCGATGTCTCGAATCTTGTCAATGCCAGGTTCGCCGCATCAGTTTTCAGCTTGCCAATCAAGACCGAGGACTCACCGAGGGGTATCTACACTGAGCAAGAGATGTACCAAGTTTTAGCTTTGTGCTTTATCAGCATTTTCTTCAATGGCGATGTGACCAAAAGCTTCCAAGTCAGAGAGGCGGCACATCTACTTGCTCAACAACTGGGAGACTTGGTTCTACTCAACGCGGAAGCCATCTCAGCGACAGGCTTCCTAGCCGATGTGCTTGCAAAATTGCACCAACATACAGCACTGACTGATTATGGAACTCATATGATACGACGTATGTTGGACAGCAAGATCCCGATCAAGGACGTCGTATGGTCGCACATGTAAGCTATCCCTTGACTCCTCCGATTCCCTCTAACTGACGTTCTCAGCATCCCAACAGCAGCATCTATGACCGCAAATCAATCCCAAGTCTTCTCGGAAGCACTCGACTACTACCTCGGCGACGGTGCCGAGTACATCCCCAAGATCTACAAACTCTGCAAAGCCAACACCAAAGAAGCCGACGACCTCATCACACGCTACTTCCTCGAAGGTGCGCGACTTCGCGCCACACTTGGCCTATTCCGAGACTTCAGACCTGCCATTCCCACAACCACAAAAGTCGACATCGCAGACGGTTCATCGACCACTACCGTCCCCGCCAAAGGTCGCGTCCTAGTAGACATCAAAGCCGCATCTCAAGATGCCTCTGCGTTCCCAGATCCAACATCTGTTCGTCTTGACCGTCCTCTAGAGTCGTACTTGACGTATGGATATGGACCGCATCAATGTGTTGGCATGGATGCTAGTCTTACGGCTATGACTGCTATGTTCAAGACTGTGTTTGGACTGAAGGGCTTCAGACGTGTGGTCGGAAGTGCGCCTGGTGGCGCGTGGTATAGAGGGGGCGAGAGTCAAGGGGAGCTGAAGAAGGTTCCGGGTCCGTATGGCTCGACGATGTATATGACGCCTGATCAAACCAGCTTCTTCCCGTTCCCGACAACGATGAAGGTTCAGTGGGACGCAGAGTAGAGATTTGTGTAGTTGGGATTCAAAGGAAAGTGGCTTTCCGTGGGGATTGGTATTTTCTGGGCACTTTTGGTGTCACCGGTAGGATGGATCATGGATGTGGATGTACCGTGTCTGCGAGACTAGCCAATTGCTTTTGATTCCAATTTGATTCTCATTTGAACTTCTGCCCTGCTATTCCCCTTCTCACGCCCACTCAAATGAATCCTATTGATCGATCATCGCATAACGCTGTCACGTGTCACTCATCACAGTATCCTCCCACGGCTTTCTCTTCAGCTGACTCTACACCTACAAGAAGTAAATGCTCTCCAGCTCACCCTAGTAGCACAAGCAGTCTCTCCATCAAGCCGGCTTACTCACTCACACACCAGACAAGAGCATCCGTACCTGCCTTGTCCAAAGCTATCCTCATCAGGAAGGTGGGGTTCCCAGTCCAGGGTCCAAAGTCTTGGTCCTCTTGTCGCCAAGCGATTTCTCACTTCAACGCCTCCGGATCTCCATATTTGCAGCACGGTTAAAGAAGGAGGCAAGACATTTCGTGATTTTTCTTGTGAGGAGTTCAGTCTTTGGCCCGCCATGGCGAGGGCGATGGCGATAACAGGTCGGCATTGGAATGGATAGATAGAGGAGGACAAGCAGAGGTGCAGCTGTGCATATGACGATGACCCCGCAGTTTCGTACAGGCAGGTAGCTATGAGCTTGGGGTGGAGGATAGAGGATGGATAAGGTATTTAACCTGGCTTGTAGCTCCGTTTCTTCCTTTTTCCTGGTCTTGCGATTCTGTTTGCTATCATTGTTGTCTGTCTTTCTTTCAATTCAAACTATCTTGGAAAGAAACCAATTGATCAGTCAAGATGAAGCTTCTCAATTCTCTCCTCGTGAGTTTGCTTGGAGCTGGTGCTTGCGTAAATGCGTCCAGTATCCAAGAGCGCACAGGACCGAAACCCGTGACGAGCAAGTTGCTGCAGAATGCTATCACGGAGAAAGCGTACGTACAGTCTTTTCCATCCTTGCTTGGGCAGAGGGGCCTTGATACTACTTCAATCACTGCCGATAGCGAAGCATCACTAACCCAGCACAGCCTAATGAAGAACCTCATGAACCTCCAAAAGATCGCCTCTCGGAATAACAACAATCGAGCCTTCGGCTACCCAGGCTATGCGGAGTCTGTTGAGTTCATCACTAAACAAGTTGCCAAACAATCTAAAACCAGCTCCTTCTACATCCAGGATTTTCCAGCACTGTGGACAAACGTTACATCTATCTCGCTCTCTATTGACGGCGTAGATACTTTCGTCTTCGGGCTGCAGTACTCACCGTCTACCTCGCCTGAAGGAGTAACGCTTCCTCTTGTGCTCGGTCCAACGGGCGCTGCGGGGTGTTCGGTTGATGGATATGCCGGGTATGATGTTGTCGGGAAGGCGGTCCTTGTTGAGAGAGGAACTTGTCCCACTGGTGGTACTCTTGCTGGGAGACTTAGACCAGCTGCTGCTGCTGGTGCGTCTGTGGTGATTATCTACAACAACGTTAATGCGCATGTCACGGGCGGGACTTTGAGTGCGCCTGATCCCGAGAGATTTGTTCCCGGCGGGTTCATTGATAGAGTCGATGGATTACCAGTTGTGGAGAGGTTGCAGGCTGGGGAGAGTGTGGAAATCACGTTCCAACAGACGCAGTTGATCGAGACGAAAATCACGCAGAACATCATCGCTGAGACGAAAGGTGGAGATCCAAATAATGTCGTCATGCTAGGCGCTCATCTCGACAGTGTGGTAGCTGGTCCTGGTATCAACGATGATGGTGAGTCTCGTCTCCCTACAACACCTCGAACCTAAGCGAAGATAACAAACCAAAACAAGATACCATCGCGAAACTAACAGCGAAACACAGGCTCCGGAACATCCCTCATCCTCGAACTCTTCACCGCCCTCAACAGCTTCCAACACAACCTCAAAGTCCGCTTCGCCTGTCGGGGCGCCGAAGAAAACGGCCTCCTCGGCTCCCGCTACTACACATCTCACCTCTCCCCCGCCAACGCCTCCTCGCTCCTCACCTACCTCAACTTCGACATGGTCTCGAAGGGCTACTTCGGCGTCTTTGACGGCGACGGATCATCCTTCAACCTCACCGGTCCAGCAGGTTCCGACGTGATCGAGAAACTGTTCGTCGATGATTTGACGAGTAAAGGCTTGACTGTTACGCCGGCTGTGTTCAGTGGTGGTAGCGATTATCAGAGTTTCTTTGAGTTGGGATTCCCAGTGGGAGGATTACATACGGGGACGGGAGAGGCGCAGGATCCGTGTTATCATCAGGCGTGTGATACGTATGCAAATCCGAACTCGACGGTGTTGACGGTTAATGCAAAGGTTTGTTTCCCCTAGTCCGCCGTGAGGCTTTAGAGAAGAGTGTGACTGACTGTACTGAACAGACTGCCGCTCATGTACTGAGTATTCTTGCTACGAATGGAGATAAGTTGATTCCTAAGAGAGTGACGAAACGCACGCCTGCGTTGGGAGAGATGGAGTACCCGAGGAGTATTGCGTGGGGTGTTGAGGAGGGTCAGCATGGACATAGCATTACTTGTGGACATGAAGAATAGATAACGTTTGGTAGCGTTACTATAGTATACTCTTCAAAACAGCATGAAAAGGGGGTGTGGAGGGAATATGGAAAAAGTATATATAATATTTGAAAATCACAACCAAGAGCTTACTTCCATGTTTATATTTTCCCCGATGTTAATTGTTCTTCTGCTTCGATTTCTTCGCCTCATTCTCCTTCGCAGCTTGCTCCTTCTTCTCAGCTGCTTCAGCATGTTTCTTAGCAGTCTGCTCCCTCCCTTCTTCCTCTTCAGCCTTTTGTCTCTGTTTCTGCAAGACTATATGTCAGCCCAGCTCTTCTATACCACTGCCAATTGGAAACCATATTCTCATCATTCTCAGACATCCAAATGTACAGTTAAGATTTCGCGTGGGGGAGAAGGTGTACTCACAGCAGCTTGCTCACTATCTCCCTTCCTCTCAGCTGCTTCAGCTTTGGCTTTAGCCTCTTTCTCCTTCTGCTCTTTCTGCTCTGCTGATGCTTCGTCCTTTTGCTCGTCGGCTTCGTGTTTTTCGGGGTTGGTGCTGCTTCTTTGCTGTTCTTCGATGATGCGAGATTTCACCGGAGTGGAATGGACGAAGTTGTTGAGTGCTCGGTCTAGTGTGACCGGAAGGGTGATGGTATTGGAGCCGACCTGATGGGATGTTAGCTGTGATCTAGCAAAGAGTCAGAGTCATGTACTGGGATAGCTGAAAGCTGAGTGGCCATTGCCAGGGACATGATGAGGAGCTGAATTTGCATGTTGATGGATTTGGAATGAAATTTATATGTTGATCAAGAATGATGCAGTAGTGGAATAAGAGAAAGAGACTTGAAGTAGAAACAAGAGGTGAGTCTGGGGAAGGAAAGAAAATTGGCAGGCTGGAGGTCTTGATCATATACCCTTTCTGCTCGGGCAGGACCCCAAAGTAAACTTCTTCGGCGGTATACCACCGAGAGACTTTGAAGTTCTGAACTCTACAATCAAACTTTGGCATCAGAATATGTTGATTCTGTCCACCTGAGGTCCTATCCACCACAATCTCGATATCGAGTATCGCAAACACGAATTCCTCGGGTTCATGATCTAAAGTCTAATGGGTGATATCGGCCCTCACGATTGGACGACGCGTCGTTCAAACAGAACGAGCTACTTGATCTCTGGAGCTCGGTCATGTCCAGACTCAGCATGAAATGCTTATCACCAGCGTAATAAACCTGGGTTCCCGAGAAGCTCTAAAACACCGCGATTCGGACTATTCCCAACTGGCCTCAGGCACTACGAACGAATTGTTTCGAACTCGAGGGGCCGATAATGTATGCGATTGGTCGATTCCAAGCTGACTGTCTGGACCTTCCTTTCAAGATGCTTGTTTGGACGTGTCCAAGTGGCTACAAATGTTTCAAACAGCTAGCCTGTATGAGGCTGAACTTTATGAGATGATAGAAGAGCAATCGATCGGATTTTTGTTCTTAAGCTTGATCTTAGGCTTATATCAGCTTGACATTTCGATATTTGCGATGCATTGTTTGATAGTGCCGAGAACGTCGGAGGAGCTGAGTTTAGGATTTGCGGGGCAGCCGGTCGACGTCGCGGCTAGAAATGCGGGCTTCACGAATTTACTTGTTTGTAATTCGATTCTTACTACTCTTGACTTGGCCATTGGTCAAGAGGTTTTGACGCACGTAACATTTGTGATAAACCTTCTTTATGTTGAATGGTCGAATTTGTTTGTATGTCTACACGCCGATGATTGACCATTGTGCAATCAAAAGGCGAGTTGAGTTTCAGACTCTAGAAATGATCCGCTCAAAAACTGACATGCTCTGATGAATCACTGCAGACGGGCAAAACCCAATTACAGCCTAGAACCTATGCTCCTAGTCTGCCGCACCGCTTTGACAGCACTGTAAGCGAGGCGAATGAAAACAACAGAACAAGCGAGGCTAAGCCCCACTGTTTCGCGCTATTTCCCGATCCGACCACTCACAAGGGACTGCTCCACGAGCTCGAACCTACCGTTGTAGTCAAATCATGTACTAGACGTCTTATCTTATCACGACATACATATTAACAACCAGGTAACCGGGCACCAAACTCCTGGTCTTACGCCTCGCGGCCTGAATTCCGAACCTTCGCAGTCTATCTGGTATACCGAATAGCGTCACTTCCGAACGAAGTGAAGACGTCCACGTAGGCTCTCGTCAATATAATTACTTGTCATTTATGACCGTAATCCATGCATTTACCACATATCAATCGAAAAGTGGTCAAGAATTTCACCATAGCCTATTGGTTTGGTCCGGTAATTTCTAGAAAAGGTGGGGCGCCACGCAGCTCACCGTTTGGCTTTACAAGAAGACAAGATATTCCAACTGAAGCCACGACTTAGCGTCTGCTCTCTCGGAATCAACATATCAGATTGGGCCGTGTATAACAGTTCTTTATGTGCTAAGTGGAAAATTTCGGGCTAAATGTCTAGTAATGAGCTCATAGGTGAAGGTGCACAATGTTTGCCTCCAGCGCCTTCGATAGAGCATCTTCCTTAAGTCGTTTGAAATAATATTACTATGTTCTATATCCATCTCGGACTCAATATAATGCCTCTGTCATTCCTTCCCTTCGGCTTAGTCCTCAGGCTAGAATTCGGGCTCATCACGAGTGCCGAGTCTCTGAAAGGCGAAAGTGGCGGCGGTGGAGCTTTTCTCGACTTCGCTTTTCCCTTGCTCTTTCCAATACCCCATAGTTCCGCCTTGTCCACTTTGATCAATCCAATCGAAGGCTTCCGATGCGGAACATATAGTGCTCTCGGAGTCTGTGGCGTCTGCGGCGTCTGTGGTGTTCTGAGTGTTTGTGGTGTTCGTGGTGTTTCTGGCACTGAAGCCATGCCTTCCGACCTCTCCATCGCTCTCCTCCCAATCTCGACCAAATTTCCTCTCCTTGCCTCACTTTCCGTTTTCCTCAATTGTGCTATCTGCACCACTGCCGCTTGGTGAATAGTCTCGCTCATATTTCTCGAGTGTCCCAATGGCCCCTCATCGTCCAAACCCAGGGCCGAATCGAAGGAGTCGTCCCTTGCGTGAGTCTTATTTCTCGCCCGCTTCTCTGAATCGACGATAATGGGAACGACGTCTAGCTCTGTCTCCGTCGTCTCTCCACTCCCATCACTGACCTCCGGCATCTCGTCAAGGCCCAGATCCTCGACCCAAGCCTCGATTTCAGCCGCTTCCTTGGAAATATCCACTTCTTCCACATACTCCTCTACGAGGTCTGCGAGGTGTAATAATGCTTCTGCTTCCTCTTGCATGATTACGACGAGTTCTGTAAGGTCCGAGAGTATTGCGTCTTCCTCCTGGACGGAATGCTGCTGTTCCATAACTGTGTTCATGATGTTCAGTACTTCCGTCAATAGATTCGTCATCTTTTCCGGAGCCTGAGAAGAAGGTGTTGGTGGCGCATTTTCTCGCGAACGTCGAGGCCGGGTAGGTGTGGCCGTGGTTGGTGTTGAGTCTGAGGACGAGAAATGATTTGTAGGGGAGGTGTTTGGTAGTGAAGGCATTGGACCACGAGGTGGGATCGACAGAGGTCTTAAATTGAGACTGGGCCTCCTCCGCATCGGGATCGGTGGCGTTGATACATCATCTTCGCCAAACATGAAGTCCGAAGCGAAGTAGTCAGTGACAGACGGTATGTCAGGTAGAGGAACTGATGAGAGCAATGTGTTCCGCTGCTTCCGTTCCGTCGGTGTCGGTGTCGTGAGAACAATATCAAAACTCGATGAGGAAGATAGGGAATCATTGTGGGCGTTGGGATGATATTCAGGCATCATGAACACGATAGGAACCTCCTCATCAGCTTCATAGTCCTCGAAGCAAGTGGAGAGATGAGTATCTGTTCCTCGTGGTGAAGGTGGAAAGTGATTCGGATGTTTGTGACGAAATGGATAAGCTTTACTGCTGTCGGTCTTCCACATCTTATCAATTGTGCTCTGACCCCTTAATACTCGGATCTTAAGGGCAAGAAAGGGGGTTTCCAAGCTCGAAGACAATAGACGAAATGGAGAGCGGTCTAGAGCTTCTTAGTGCTCGTAACCTTTCAGATGGAAATTAGCTAATCGTTGCACGTCCAATGCGCGGTATATAACTCGCCCCCCGAGTCCGACTAAACAAAGACGTCATTGGGAAACGCATTGCTGGTGTGGGAACGAACTTGCTATCGATGTTCATGCTTACATGGATGGTGGGGTTACTTTTCTCGCTTAATTAAGGGGTCACCAGCTACTGGGCTGAGATGTGCGGGGTGATCCCGGTGCGGCTCGACAACGCATAACACTTGGAGTTACAGGTTGGGATAAGCAAAAGCATGATGCCACGGTACCGCTGCATCTCGTGAGAAGAAGCAAAGAGTAAGGCGTTGGGCAACAGGTCTTCCGATTTGACTCCGAAGACTTCCGGGTACATCTCCACGCTCTCTGTGAAAGGGCGACTTTCAATTGGTAACTTAAATAGCAGGTCAGTCTCCAGCAATGATCTGATCAATGAAAATGGCGCCAGACATGCTGTAGTATTCTTTCACAGCTGGCGAGCGCTTGATGGCCTTGTAAAGTATATGGACTATGATCACAGCGAAAGACTGGGCATCCAAGGAGCCGGGGAAATCATTGACAGGATAAGCGACCTCAAAAGCAGCTGCCTGGAAGAATTAAAAGCTTCCGGATTAGATTGATTCACCAGGTTCTAGCCCAAAAAGGCTTATGATTGATCCAACTGGGAATACAACAAGGAGTAGGATCCACCTGGAAGGCACACGCAAAGTCTATCAGCACAATTCAGTAATAGCATTTTCTTAGAATAGGTATCTTTTGTGCATACCATAATCGTAATCTTCTAGACATCTAGACGCTGAACCTCTGATTTCTCTTTTTGATGTTCATTTGGCATGCTAAGAGATCGTTTTCTCAAGAAGCTCGGCCAGAATCGCCTCTTCCGGACAACTCGTTCTTCGCTTGTCTCGATTTGCTTGCCTTCGAGCCACTTCAACCACAAAATTAATGCTTGCAGACCGACAGCCAGCGTCAAAGGTCCCATCAACATCCATCCCATCGCGGCCCATATCGCTGTTGGTATGACGGTCTGCGTGGCACATAGACTCAGCCTAGCTAGATCCGAAAAGCTGAATAGCAGCGTGGTCTCCGTCAACAGAAATAAGACACCCAGATTGACGAGGCTGGCTATTCTGAGTCTTTTTACGAGTGGAAGTTCACTCCTTTTGTTGTTGATAGGCACATGTTTTCGGTAGTATTGAACTACGGCTGCAGCAATCAAAATCTGCAGAAATACAATGCCGCCGAGAATCTGGGGGGTTGATTGGTCAGAACAGAGGTAACATTATGTCGGAAACACGAGCGTACCTGATGAGTAGTTACAAAGTGCCTTGCGCCCGATGTTAGACCAACGCCAAATCCAAATGTCAGAGTCGTCAGAGGAATGATCGAAAACCCAAGTAAAACCAACCATCTCGGCAGAGGAGGGGCAGATTTTGCGGATGCAGGTTGTCCAAGAAGACGTGCGACTCGTAGCCCATTAAAAGCTAGTAAGAATATCGGAATAGCTGCAAAATGTGCTGTGATAGCAAAGAAGACTAGAAGCATGTCAGTGGCACGAAAGAAATTGTCAACTCTCACTGCTTACTGTGGAGAACTGCCAGTACAATGAATTTGTAGATCCCCTTCCCGTTCACAGACACAGATCCGACACCCTTGGCTGGGTTCAACTGATACATATTAATGCCACTTTTGATGATAAAGTCCTGATCTGGTAATGAGACATTGCCAATTTTTGGCGATGACGATGTTAAGTCTTTCAAGCTGATGCTGCCAGTATCAATTGTCCCACTCTGCACCAAACCAAAAATAACGGCGGCCAAGCCACCAACACCCTCGCAAGATAGTGCCTTCATGCCGCTTTGCAGAAGAGGATTGATGTTTGAGGCGTTGAGATTGGAAATAACGGAGGCTAGGTCGGTCGCGTTTGCCACTGTCTCCCGCTTGCGATGGCTCCAGCGCAATTTCATCTTCGACGCGATGCCCTGGAGGGAACCTGATTGCTGCAGGCTCGCTGTCGCAACTTTGTTCCCGTGCAATATTTGACTGACTAATTTCGCACCTTCAGATCCAAGTCCGTGACCAAAGCCTGTAGCAGCGCCTCCCACCGAGTCATTGAAAGAGGATGTGTTGGCAGAAATGAGGTTCAAGGTCGAAATCGTAGAGCCGACTCCTGAAATTAGGCCAACAGCCAGTCCTTCCGTGACCTTGGCGAAATCAACGCTGGGTAGTTTGATAGAAGAGTTTGCTGTGAGTGATGAAATACTGTCGATGAGTTTACCTGCCGTATCATTTTGAAGGAATCCGGAAACGAGTCCCTTGGTAAATCCCTCAGCAATGCCAGGCCCTGTATCCGGAGGAGTGTTGGTATTGACTTGGAAACCTAGGCCGATCGCCGCCCCTTCACCAAGTCCAGTCCCCAGCGAAGTTCCAATCTCGGCAATATTGGTTGTTTTATTGGTTCCGCCAAACAAACTGCTCACCAGGTCCAGCAAAGAGTCGGTTGATGGCAATTGAACGTTACTCAAAAGCGAGCTTGTTAATCCCTCTCCGAAAGTTCCTGCGATGCCACTGATCCCACTTGTATTATAAGTAGGTGTCGTATCTATCGTCGCGGCCAGCTTGAGTCCCAACGATGCACCACGCCCGAGTCCTGCAGGCCACCAGAAAAGCTGTCAGCGCTAAGGACTGGATCGAGCAAAGGGATGGAAGAGCAAATATGGGCTTGATTGAAGAACATACCTTGAGCAAGAGCCATGGCTGCTTTGCCGACAGTTCCATCGCTTCCACCCAGTGTGCCACCAGGACCTGGACTGACTTGAAAGAACGACTTGATACTGTCGGAAGAAAATATTGTGGAGGATAGACCTGATCCTAAGTTTTGCGCAAGGCCGCTGACTCCAGTTGGCGTTGGTTCATTCGCTGGCATGGTCATATTCAGGCCACTCAGAGTACCATCGGCAAGGCCGACCCCCAGGTATTTAGATGGGTCTTTCAGTCCGTCCAGTAAGCTCGACCCCTCATCCCCCAGTAGCTTTGTTATGCTATTTTCCATTGTTGACAATATTCCGCTAAGTGCTCCAGCGTCAGTCGATGGAAGTGCTCCCTTGAAAAGGTCTCCAATTGCAGACACCAAGTCTCGAGGGTGCAGGCCACTTCTGGTGTCTAGCCCAGACCCGCGTGTATATCCAGACCAATCCAGTTCGGTGACATGATTTCCTTGTTCGTTTGTTGTGAGATAGTGATTGCAGTTGTAGAATATCATACTCCCCAGAAATCCTGCCACCAGTGACAATAAGAGATGGAAGTATCGATGAGCGACGGGAACCGAAACATCGCGATGAGTATTCATCATTATTGATGATGAGTACAAAGAAAGAATCGAATGTGTGGGAAAAACACAGTAACTGCAATTGATCTGTCAAGAGGGCTGTCTGTCGAAGATGGCTATCAATGGGTAGAAGTTCCTCGCTTCGCAATGTTTGCATCGAAGTCCATTATTGATCTCATTGCAGAGGACATCCCAGGTCTTCAGGGGATTGTCATGTGTAGGAGTGGGCACAGTGAGGTTTTCTGCGTCCGTCCCCGAGCGGAACTCCCCATAGGACGAATTGCTCTTCGCGAACAGAGCCAATGGCTGGTCGCAATAGCTTCGTCGCTCAAATCATGAGCACCGGTGGTGTCCACCCACAGGAGTTTTGCAATACTGTAACTCGATGTCTGGCATGAAATCCTTGGATGGCAGCTGCCATTGGATCTCGAAATCATGCGAAGGCCGATTGGCCCACAATTATCACAGGTCTCAAACAAAACGGACCAAGACAAAACGAGAATAAGGGTCCATCTCCGAAGAGACCACACATGCCATGCAGAGGTGCCGTATTAAACGAATCGTATAAAAGAAAGTAGTAGCAAAAGAAGAGACCCGATCAAAGCTTCAGATGTACCAACAAACAAGCTCCTCGCAAAAAACAAAATGAATACGATACCAACAGGGAAAGAAAGACGGTGCTGATAATATTTCATCTTCAACAGATGCTTTCAGATTATTCGGACTGCTTTATTGAACGCGAACTGGACGATAGACACCGCGACGGGATCAGACTGCTAATATCAAGCGAACGCCATCGACGTCTGACTTGTATCGCGATGAGCAGGGACATCATGACAAATCCCTCGGAGAAATGCAGCTTTGGTGGCCAAGGGCAGCCTGGACGATGACCGGTTTGCTGCGCAGGAAGCGAGGATGACACAAGGGTTTCAAGATGTTGCGAGGCACAGAGAAATACTTTTGGTCGTCGACTAATATCCGAAGATTCCACGGGACCATGTGACCAGAAACTTGATCTCTCAGACGATCATCGTCGCCAATCTTTACATGAGAAGGTATTACTTTACGCGAGAAAATATCCACAAGAACGATCTCAGGTCCCTGATGCTGACTAAAGGTCTGATCTTATATTCTAATGTCTTTGGGAAAGCTATTTCAGCGCTCAAGAATAACACGTGACTCTACCGATATTCAACAGCATTCTGGTCATGGTGACAATACTTAGCAGAACATTAGCTTCACATTATATTGATAGGCTGATGGCCCTATTTGAATGTAACTATGGTTTGGCCTGAGTGCTAGGCCAAGCGCCTGCCACATCATGACAACCCACAAGGCTGAGGCTGAACGCCCGACCGCGACCAACACTTGCCAGATCCTCCACAGAAGAACACACAACCCATCTAAACATCCATCCACTATCGCAGTCGTATCATGGAGATGGGATGGTACAGATAGGATGATTGGGTCTCACAATGTCTTCTGCGCGACCCATCAAGCTCGGAAACTGGGCATTGAATATCTCTTCATCGATGTCATCTCGATTGACCAGCGGCTGTCTGGCGATGGCCTTCTGCACCAGGTGGTGAACTTCTCTATACTTTACAGGACTGTACAGGTTATTGCTGTGTATGACAAGCTTGGTATAAACCTCCTACAAACCTTACAACGACCGTGGATATTCAGCGAAACACAAAGTTACAAGCACAATCAAGCCCAGATAGCGGTCCATACCCATCTCTCAGATTACCAGACTGCCCAAGCGATGTATATCTTCGTATTGGCAAATCGAGTACAAAGTCTCACTTCATCAGCTCTTGGGTCCATGCTTGGCGTTCATATAATGGCTTGTATCGCGGATCTGAAGTACATCGTTCCCATCCACGCCCACTTGTTCCAAGCTGCCTACGAGACTCTGAGAGGGAGTGACTATCTTCCTACGGTAGCAATATGTTGTAAAATTGGGATTAATGGATGGATTCATGTATGTACTAAGGACACGGTCTTGAAGGATCTCGAGTTCGATCGATATACCTTCCAGGATGAAAGTACCGGAACGATATTGAGAGTATCGCTCCAAGATCCGCAGAATTTCGACACACGCGGAATATATTACTTGAAGGGATTCATATTGCGAATTGACCTATCAACTCGACGCCGACGGTACCGTCGTGCTTATCCACTTTGAATCTTTGGATACTGCTCAGACCGCTATCACGCGGATGCTTGGCCAAACCAACCTATACAATCAAAACGTACATGGCGTCCAAGAAGAAATTCCAGCAGAAGTACTGAAGACAGTAGATATGAAAATATACTGCGTAGACCTGAAATCACTCGGGAATCAGGTACAATGACAGAATAGAATTGGCCGCCTCAAAACAAGATGGCTAAGCACGTATTGAAGAAAGAACGAGGCAGACGAGGACGGGGCACGAATGTTGAAGACCGGGCTTCAAGCGAACGCTATGACCTTGACCAAAATTTCGCGGGAGGATGACTGGATGCAAGGACGATGAGAAACCCGGATTTTCCCAAATGTTCATGTAATCGAAACGAACAAGAATGAGGTACACGGCTTAAGACTCTCACAGAATTCTCAAACGTCGTGATATGCACAAAGACCTCCAATTCTCAACAGTAGCGAACGAAATTTTCATCTCAAAAAGCGAAACTAAGACTATATACAGAAAGTAAAAATGTTCTCGCACATATGCACATCCTCAAAAAAAGAGGTCAGAAATGACAGTCTCTTTGTCTCGTCTCAAGCAAGGAGATCGATCAGTCAGTCCGAAAAACATCATCCATCTTTTTCTCGCCAAATTTCCATCTGATCCGATGCGATCCGACTTTTCCCATGCTGTTGTTTTGCGTATGCTCATCCATGTCATCTCTTTTCATTTTTGGTTGTTCCAATTTTCTTCTCCTGAACACTGGGGATTGGAGGGAAGTGTTCAGACTGCTGCGTTTTGTCATCGGAGCAAGTACTTGTGCGATGATGGCAGCGATGTAGGCGAGACGCTTACAAGCACTGGGAGTAGTATGGGGAGGAGTATGTGCAGGTCCATGGGGACTGGCAAGTGGTTGGACCGGTGAAACCAATTCCACCGCATTGTCCCCATCGGACAGCACCACCTGAAGCTGCGGAAGAAGTAGTAGCAGCGGAAGTGGTCGTTCTGGTCGAGGTGGTGGAAGTGCGGAGGGTAGTCGATGAGGTGGCTCTGGTGGAGCTGGAGGAGCCTCCAGTTGGTGGGTTGACGACAGATCCTGCGTTGAAGGTGGAGTTGATGGCTCCTACCTTGATGTTGGAATAGATGACGTAGGCATCGGGGTGCGCGGCTTCGACATCGGCTGGGACACCAGAGGTAGTGGGGCAGGATCCACGGGCAATACCTGGCTTGGCTGGGTCAGCATCAACTGGGTAGTTGCTGTCGAGCCAGAGCATGTTTGCGGCGTAATCATCCCAGAGGGAGAGAGACAGAACCATGCCGTCCTTGAGAGCCTTGGACATGGAGGAAAATCCACCGTGAAGGTTGTAGATGTCTTGATCACCGAACACAGTCTTCTGGGCCTTGCAGAAGCTATCAGTAAGAGAGTTACCAGGGTTGCCAGCGATGGTTGATTGAGAGTTGGGGATGACAACGCCGTTCTGGACGTAGAATCTCTTGATCTCGCTCAAAGTGCCAGAGTCAGTGCCAGTATTCGTGAGGAATTGAGTGACGACAGTGAAGACCGAGTTGGTGTTAACAGTCTTGCCTGGGCCGTAGAATTCCTTGTTGCCTTGGCGGAAGGAGTTGAAGTCACATCCGTCAGGATCTGTGACACCGGCATATCTGTCAGAGGAGTAGGTACCTCCGCAGGCGTCTCCAGAGCACATGGTCTGTCCGGTCGGGTCGGAAGAGTGGGGGGTGAAAGCGGTAGAGATGGAGTTGGCTTCCCAGATATCCATCTCAGCGCAGCACGAACCGTGCGTTCCGAAACCAGTGTTGGCGTTGTTGGAAGCTGGAACCCATCCCTCGACGTTTGCCTAAATCCCAAGTCAGTGATCGCTCGCCTCACTAGAAGTCATGGGAAAGTACCTCGCCGTTGATGAACTTCAGATCACGTGGGCACTGAGCATCGCAGTATCCGACACCTGGAGGCTGTTAGTCGCTATCAAGGCTTCTTCGGCTAGTGTGTTTTTGACTTACCATACTTGGCACCAGCCTTGTTGTTGGGGTACAGAGAGGCACCTCCATCCTTGGCCATGCTAATAAGGTAAAGAGCACCGTTCAAACCGCAAGGGAGATGAGACACATCAACATCAAATGTGAATTCTCTGTTCAAGAGAGTAAGCATCTGGTAGTTGGAGTCATCGGCCATGAGGAACATGCGGGATCCGACGTTTCGGTTGGCGCCGTTAGTGACGAAGTTGAGTCTCAAGGCATTGCCAGTGGTGGTAGCTCCATAGGTTCCAGAGTAATCAGCACCGTCGAGCTGGCAGTTCTGCGCGCAAGAAACGTTGTCGGGACAGAAGGTAGGGTTCCAGGTATTGCCAGTATAGCAGTTGGTACCAGTTGACGAGTGCAACCAACGCCAGTTAGAATCGAGGACGACCTTGCCGGCAATGGTTGTGCAAGAGCCGTAGGCTGTGCAAGTCTGCCATGTGAGAGGAGGATGAACTTCAGGAGTCAAAGTTCCGATTCCCTGACCAGAGGCAACGGACAGCAAGAGCGAGGCAAGGGCGATTCTGGAAGACATGGTTGAGGATTGATGATGATCTTGGAGAAGAGGCGTGGGAAGAGAATTCTGGATCAGAGGAATCCCAGGTTATATAACCTTTTGCTTCCTAACAAGCCAAGAGCATAGCTCAAGAAATCATGGCGCAAGACCACTTGCACGTGGATATCTTCAAGCCAAACTACAAGCCATCTCAAGTCAACGATGGATCAGCGGCTCGACGGTCCCTTCGGAGTCAAAAATGAAGAAGCTAGAGAACCGAACTCCTTCGCGAGAGGCGGTCCGGGATGGAGAGATTGAAGGGTGAAAGACTGAATCGTGACTAGTTGCTCAGCTGGTCTCCTCTCACTTCGAACAGTACCTGACAGAGTGGAGAAACTTTGATGCGATGCAAGGGTCAACTTGAACGGGCTCGCGAGGTACATCAAGTCACCGTTCTGGACGCCTCTCGACATACCTCACGGTGCGCTCAGAGTGACAGCCGGGTCAGTTGAACCGAAAATTAATATAAAATTCGAAGCTAGCTTGGGGATCCAGGGGCAAACCGATTCGAGGGACTTTGAGGTCTCTCCGGGCCACTTGCCTCTTTGAGACCGGATTCCCATGTTTGGGCAACTTGAGGAGAAAAGTTTAACCGGTCGTCCAATGATTCTGGTCTCAAGAAGACAAATTTGATGAATGTTTGGTAAACAACGGTCATTAATTTAATGATACAACAGCACAGACAACATGATAACTCAGAGAGTTTGGTACCGGTTATACGCGAGGCTTTAGACGAAAAACAAAGCTTTTCGTATAGTGTGCTGTAGAGTGAGAAGCACAGAAATAAATTCATGGTAGGATCCCAAGATGTTCCAAACCAAGCTCTTCGAGGGGTGAGTCTGCCGAGGCCCGAACCGCCCCAACATCGCACGAGGGTCTCGATTGCGGGGATAAGGTTCGCTTGAGGGCCGGGTAAAATCAACGACAGAACAAACAGGGGCTGTGAATGGCGCAACAATGCCGGTGAAATAGTGCCTCCGGAGCAAGACATACCGTCAGGAGACCTCAAAACCGGATGGCCATGCGAGATTTGGGACATCTAGCTTTTGAGAGGACCGTTGCCCAGGGGTAACTCCACTACTACCACACAGCAAATTATCCATTTAGGGCTTTCGGCGAGCCTTCCGCGGACAGGACCCAAAATGGATACACCTACCCCACAGTAGCGGCTTCCACGGATTAACATCTTACTTCCCTTCTCGCAATACGGTAGGAGGATGGCAGTGCCCTCGCCTCCACACCCTCAGGTACGCTTGCTACCCCAGTGGTGTGTTGTTCCTGTGGAGATTGCCAGCCGCACCTTGCAGGAAACCTAGTTACTTCCAAGGTTTTCATGTCACATGAACGTACTGTGAGCCTAGAGATAATAGAACTAGACAGACAACATGGGACGAAGACCAGGCCACGGCTGCCCCTGCCGGAAACCTGCGGAGCCATAAGCGAGAAGGGGGGCAACTGGGGATTTCTCCATGGTGAAAAGGGACATGGAGATGCGCCGTCGAAGCTAAGAAGAGAGATCTGATTACTCAGACGGACCCTGGGGGCCGAACAGTGGGCTGTTAATACTTGCAGTGGGCACCCTACTGTCGCGGATCACCGTGAAGTGCGGCTGGAAGAGCTTCGGGCTGCAACAAAGGTTCCATCTAAGCGCTCGCAGATCCCCCAAGACATGTCTCCTACGTCGTATTCCATGACGGTTGCGAGAATAGCATCACAGCTGCCGACTTGTTCGAGTCAAGAGGCTCTACTACTCTCGCGCGCGAGAGTGACGCGAGATAGTGTGAGCTCGTATGTGCGGCTGTGATGAAATCCCAGTGATTGCTAGGAAGGGGGTGTCTTCGGCAGAGTTCCCGCCGCTCCTAAGTGAGTACTCAGGCTCACGTTCACTTGGAATCGTTATGTTCGCTGCCATGGTTTTGACATGTGCTAACTCGTCTTCTTCGGGAAAGCGATACCCTTTGCCTCCACCTCGTCATGAGCCACCCGCCACGCTGTGATGTTGTAGATCAGATCTCAAACGGTCTGCCATCGCATTGGCAAAGGAGTAGATCAAGTCCGAAAATTTCATTGCGCGGCATCGCCCGTCTTAACGACTCAATTCAACTCGGTCCTCCCTTCGCAGCCTCTCCTTGCGGTGATTGCCACCTCGCGATGTTTGGGGTTTCCATGTGCTCAAGGGACCGAACCAACGTGGAACGTATGACGCATGAGACAGCAACGATCTTTGGGAATGAATTGCTTCCAAGGCAGCAACGGCAGCCTAGTCCATTCGGTGCTCAAGATCAATACCATCCATTGTGGTCGGATTCAAGTCCCAATATAAAGTGCATGCAGGACGACTTTGAAGCAATTCTTCACTAATGGAACAGACTCAGCCTCCACAAGTTCACCAGTCGAAAAGGTACCTACTCCGCCTCCTGTTTCGCTGAAAACTTATGTTGTGTATATCATGATGAGATCGGTGGCTTCGGATGGTGGCCACATCCTCGATGAAGCTCTTCCGGTATCCATCAAGTCTCTGTTGAGCGCCTTTAAATATCGTTTCCCACCCAGCAGCAGACCAAATCAACCGAGAGAGCAGAACGAATTGAGATCTGCCAACAAGCTCCATCGGATAGAGTAATTCTGTGGTTCGCCATGCGTGGCTTGGTGTAATCTGATCATCGCTGACCAGAAGATGCCGTCGATTGACCGTGGCATATATGTAAGGACTGATGATGCTGCTCTGCAGACTTCTGTCGCGTGGGCTGATACTGGCTCCGATCGTCCATGGCTTCCCTTGCCAACTGTCTTGCCTAGGAGACGCGATGTTGTTGTAGTTGTAAGGAGGGGATGTCGTTGAGGTTGCTGAAGTCGACATCTAACAGCGATCGGCAGTGATTGACAAGCCCGGGACCCCTGACTTCGGTTCCTCGGCAGGGCGTTAGCGCCTCGCCTGTCTCTGTATTTATTGCCCAACTTCAATTCCTCCTCTGTTATCTGGAAACACACTTCTTCATACGATGTTCTTCCCACAATTTTGCAGTCCTATCTTAATGTTTCTTGTTGTCTGCAATGACTTTTGTTCGTCGCTGATGAATCACTGATGATCTAATCGCGGAAGATATCGGGAAGACGAGTCGCCAGTTCCTACCTTCGCCGTTCACCTCTCCCTAGTGGGGAGATTCCGGGGACTGGAAGGCGGGCATCAATACCCTCAATGGGCCAGTGACACAGCATCAACGAAAGTCGTGCCGCGGAACATTCAGCTCTCGGTATCCTATCATTGTTATCAATTTCACAAATAACAACTATTATCGCAATCCTTTGTATCACCAACACTCAAGCCACTGTTGCTTACGGTGCAGCTTCCATTAGTCATGGATATTTTGCGATGTCCTCTACATCCGTCCATTGTACTGAGTGGAAGAAGCTTCCTGCGCTCTGCGTGTCACAAATTCTTCTTGTCAACCATGATTGGTCTTAGTGCTGTGCCGCTGACAGTCTGGCCGGGAAAGTTCTTCTGTTCCTGGATGCGGCTATGCTCGTTGCTTACTTGCACCTCAATGATCATACCACTTTCTGTACAGACCGCGGTTGTCAACATCTGATCCTCCAATGATAAGATGGGCTTTTGTGATTGGACACCGGAGATGCGTCGAAGTCTATTTTATTTTATTCACAGTTCAGGACGGCGAGGTGCCATGGTGGTATGTTGCTGCTGGAACTGAGGCACAGTAGATATATAAATCTGCCGGTATCCGCCTTCGATTCTACTTTGAGAATTTCCCTCCCGGTTTCTCAGACGTCAAACAACACTTCGATACCATGCTATCAAGATCAATAACAAGAAACAGTCCTGTCGCAAGGTCAAGGTTCATCCGGCCAACCACCTTCCGAAGATGTGGATCTCAATTAGGACTACAATATCGCTCGTCAATTCTCTACGGGCAGAAGTCATCATCTCGAAATTTTTCTTCTTCGAGAGCAGTGCTCATTGAGCAAAAAGATGTCTTTCCTACCGTCTCTCCCTCCACAGCACCCCACATCCAACGTACAGAAACGACCTGGAAACATCCCGTCTTCACCGAAAAAGAGATGGAAAAGATCAACGTCTCCCACCGCGAGACAGAGTCCTTCTCTGACAAGATTGCACTGAGTGCGATTCGTTTCCTCCGCTGGGGAATGGATACAGCAACAGGATACAAACATCCAGAAGAAATTCCAGCCGGAGAGAAGAACACCAAGAAATTCGAGATGACGGAATCGAAATGGCTGGTCCGTTTTATCTTCCTCGAGAGCGTGGCTGGTGTGCCGGGTATGGTTGGTGGAATGTTAAGGCATTTACACAGTCTGCGGAGGATGAAGCGAGATAATGGCTGGTACCTTTCCCCTTCAATCTTCACAAATCTATCAATTGCACACTCTGACACATAGACAGGATCGAAACTCTCATCGAAGAATCCTTCAACGAGCGCATGCACCTCCTCACCTTCCTCAAACTCCACACTCCCGGTATCTTCATGCGAACCATGATCCTCGGCGCGCAAGGCGTGTTCTTCAATGGCTTCTTCATCTGCTACCTCCTCTCCCCCAGAACATGCCACCGCTTCGTCGGATACCTCGAAGAAGAAGCCGTGCGGACCTACACACGTGCCATCTCCGATCTTGATGCTGGGAAACTGCCTCTGTGGAACAGCGGCCGTGTCCAAGCGCCTGAGATTGCTGTTGGTTATTGGGATATGCCAGAAGGGAAGAGAGGAATGAGGGAGCTCCTGATGTATATCCGTGCGGATGAGGCGAAGCATAGGGAGGTGAATCACACGTTGGGGAATTTGGATCAAAATAGCGATCCGAACCCTTTTGCAAGTGTGTTCAAGGACGAGGCAAAGCCGCATCCAAGTAAGCGGCTTGAGGGATCTAAAGGAGAGGGGTGGGCGAGGGAGGAGGCGTTGTAAGTGCAGAACGGTGTCACGAACTTTGAGTACGGAAGCTCGCCGCTTAGATTTTACTTGTCACGGCTTTGGCGTTTGGGGAGCACTTTTCCCTGCTGAAGCTTGTATAGAATAATATATTTCATCTAACACTATCCGACGCATGCTTGTAGAATCTCTCAGAAGATGGAAATTTCGATATCTCCCTCCCGATCTACCTATGGCGTACAGATCCCCTTGTCACCAGTGAGACCGCATCGGAAGCCGGTCGTTGAGGATTTGTCTTCTGGAAACCTGTCAGAACTCTCACCCCAGATTCAGATCGGTATTCTGGACTCGAAACTTACGATAACAGCCAAGCTGACGCCTGGAACCAGGATCGCACTCGTAACAATCTGCTTGTGTTTTGCATTGTCCTATGTGAGAGCATTCTGTTAGTGACTATCCACAGAAGCTAGCTGTGTGTTTTTTGTGCAAGGACGAGAAATACCTCCATTGCCCACGGCGCCCATGACGCTAGGGAGCATGACTGCAAGAAAAAGGGTGATTTTGCTGATGACAACCATTTTGAGTGACGTAGTGATCAAGTTGGAGAGTGAAGAGTTGCTTGAGAGTATGGGAGGCCTAGAGTGTAGACGATGGTCGTTTTTATAGAACTTTTCCCGCCCCTGTTCTGCTCAAACTTTCGAAAAAGGGGCTAAATCTATTTTCACCTTGCGTACTTAGTCGTCCTGTCGCTTTCCGCGAAACCATGATGGTTGGTAAAGGACATGATCATGGTAGGGGGTTCAGACCAGTGTTCTAGCTTGGGGCTCGTATTTCAGGAAAAAGCTGTATTGCTAAGCATCGCTACTTGGAGTCTGACAGAATGGTACGATTTCCGCGTGTCCTGCCTTGTAGAAGTGCAATAGACTTCCCTTCATCAAAGTATCCTTTGTCAATTTTTTGCGACCTTTCTGATTGTCCGAAGTGAGACTCGATTATTTGACTTCAAACTTTCTCATGGCTGATATTTCGGGGTCGGGATAATTGAATTTAGCCGGTCTGAACTGATTACTGACAGTCTTTGCCAGGAGTGAACTTTATGTAAAGCTACTAAACACAACCATTCATTTCTCCACGTAAAGCCCAGTGATTTTATACAAAAGCTGAAACTTTGTTGTCTCTTCACCGTGAATCAATAGCTGGAGCGGGTGGCCTGTCGCCAATCAAGTCGATCTGGACGGTTTTCACACCCATTGCCGTGCACAAAGGGAGTGTTCATCTATGCGAGAATTAATCCAATATAAAGTTACCTCAATGAAAGTAATTAATGCTGAGGTATCACTCGAATGCGGCTTGGAAACTAGAATGTGGAGGGCAGGCCAAAATTATTGTAAAGGATAGTAAGGTACAGCTCAGTTTGTTTTGCTTGCCTGACAGCATACTCCTGTCTCCATGAGATGAGATTGTCACCATTTCAATACTTTGACGATTACATGTGCTGCGTGACGGCCCTCAACAGGACCCAATCGCCTGCAAACGAAAACAGGGCACGCGCCGCCCTTCCCAAGCGAGACCACCTGAACATGTCAACATCGCTTGAACGAATAGCACCGTACCATATCAGACCCACACTCATTGCACGCATACAGGTATTATATACCACACCATCAGAGACCAGTCAAAATTTCATGGAACGGCAAGGTCTTGATACTGTCATGAAACACCATTTTATCGTCCACTTTCAGATCTAAAGTCTCGTTAATTGTGCTCACCTTAATAGACCAAGATGTCGCTCTCACAAAACCAAAGAGCATTCCCTTCAGAACCTAAAGAGACAATCTCCTCCACAGAAGTAGAAACCGGCCACCCCCAGTGCTCCGTCACAGAGATCTACCCCGCTGACCCCTCCGACCCCGCAGCCCTTTCCACTGAAATTCAATGTCGAGAAGCCCAACGACAAAGAGATCCTGCCCTCTGCCTCGGCCACATGTGTCCATTCCCCATAACAATGCAAATCCGAGAAAGCAGCCACCGAAACGCGAAAATCTTCACTGTCCCATCCCAATGCCACTCCATCCCTCAGCGTCTCATCCTAGACACCACCATAGGTTACGGGTATACCACCGATCCAAGCGGCTCGTCTTTCTGCGCTCAACATAGATGTCCAGCCGAAGGGCTCCCGAACACGCCACGTCGAGAGCACCGCAGTCTTGACCTCTGATCACAGTACTGTGATACATCGCTGCAACAGGCAGAGACGACAGCGGCGGTGTCCGAACCAAATCGAGCCAGATTTGTTTACCAATTGGCCTGTATGTCAAGGCTGTGATGCCCCGTCGGCCTGTCCAAAGAGACGATCCAATGGCACGAGGTGCAGTGCACGTCAACTTCAGACGAGTGGTTTCCGACCGGGGATCATGTTTTGTGAGGAGCATACCTGCAAGAAGCGGATAGGTGTGCTTAGATGTTTGGAAGTTGCAAGAAGGAGGAAGGGTTATTGTGAGGAGCATTCGCAGTGTCCGTGGATGATTGGCAGTGATAGGTGTGAGAGGACGCGTTCCTGAACTTCCTGTTGTGTTTTACATTCCCTTCGCCCATGACGGGCATGTTTCTCTTGGCTCTGATTACATTCTTAAAAGAAGAAATCTGCTTTTTTGGGACTTGAAGTGTGCTAACACTATATTGATGCTTTCGACGTACTCGGAAAATGCGAACTAACATGTCAACACGCCGACTGGGCCACAGCAGGCTGTGCAGACTGAAGATTACTGCACGAACCACACTTGCAGTTTTACATATTCTGTGGATAAGAGAAGACATAGGTGTTCGAACAGAGCGGAAGGCTGGCGTGGAAGATGTGCACAGCATCGGAACTCTACCTGAGTACTCCATCGAACACGGGAGTGTCAACGCTGGCTTGAGCAGCCACTGTATTGTACCCAAGGATATAAGTGCAGGTCTAACACGGGGCAATTTTCTTCTTCATGGTCAGGCTTGGCATGCAAGTGTAGCATTTCCAAATCGTCTAGAAATACAACTGCTCCAGTCCAAAACGCCATCTCGCTCCAGCCTTTGCAATGCAACGTGAAATAAACGCCTTGCGATCTTTTGGCACCCTCACCTCGGCCTTCTCAAAGGATGCGCTTCCGTATTCCTGTTCAACATGAGTCAATTACCTATGCTTCCACCGCGAAAGAGGGTAGGTAGACTTACAGCACATATTCATCCAAGCTCACAACGCTATTCTCGCTGAACAGCAAGTAGAAATACTTCAGCGTCTCCGCCAGCCAAAAACTCTCCATCTCATCTACCTGCTCTGGAGCACCTTTCATCACATCGTTGATCGCCGAGTGAGCGAGTGGTGTCACGGTATGTGCTTGGATTGCTTTGAACATGTTCCAACCCGATTCGCGCCAATATGGGTCGTTTGTAATGCGGTGCATGATAAAGACCGATTCGATCGCTTCCGGTCTATTGTTTATTAGCAAATCCCAAAGTTCGAAAAACCGGGCGGGGAAGATTACCGAAGCAGATACCGCGCGTCCCTCACGTTCGCAAACCCAGGAGATAATTTCTCAACCTCGATTCTCTGCCTCGTCAACGCCTCTTCGGCATTCGGATCAACAGCTTTAAACCACTTCTGCGAGTCCCAGGTACAGCTCGTCCTATTTGCACACGGTACGGCGGTAAATGTCTCAGGCATGATCCCTGTCACGGTATTCTTGTACGCCCATACACACCCATCTGTCAATTTCCCCCCATCAATGACATCTTCCGGCCTATCGAAGATCTTTCCCGCTATGGCGAGCATGCCTCCCGTGAAACAAGTCAGATGTTGAAGATCTGGTGAGAATCGCGGCTCGCCTCCAGCTGCAATGTCGACATTTCCAGAGATGAGAATGTCTTCGTCGTTGACGGTCATGGGTCGGAAGAAAAGGTATTTCTTGGCGACTTTGATGAACTTCTCGTACATTGTCCGATACGATTTCATCTGTCCGCCAAGAAGCATGTACTGCTTAGGCAGGTATTCGTAGGTTGAATCTGCTAGAGCACCTAGCGTGTATTGCTCCTCTCCTCCTACGTATGGCGAACCGAGAAGGACACTGTGGTTGTATCTGGCTGAATCAACCATTGCCGGCCACATTCCTGGGAGAACTGTGTGATCTTGCCATTTCTCGAGCTCGTTCATGATCTTCTGAATCCCATCAAAATACTTATCGTTCCCCGTGATTTGGGATAGACGAGTGAATTCGAGAGAGAGCGAGCCAAGCACTGCGAGGACGATTGAACTACTGGCCGAATGGTCCCGGAGATCTGGGTCAGTTCTAGCAAAATTAGTAGGATACACGTAGAAACAGTTCAAAGGCTCCTTACGCAGACCACATGTAATGAGGCGTGGGCATGCGATTAGGTGTGTCGAACGCCGTATACAATACCTCAGCAAGTTCCACCGCCTTCTCAATCAAAATTGTGTATTTTCCACCACTCAAATCATAAGCCGAGAGAAAGCCTCCCAAATGCCTGATTGTCGTCTCGAACAGGTTGATGTTGCACCCCTGCTTGTGCGTAAAATCGACATTCCGTAACTCTCCCAATGCCAATTCGAATTCGCCCTTCAAGTCCATAATCCATAATGTGTCCAGACTGTCCACCATTGTTGCTGCCCATCCACAAAAGGGCGTCTTGTATCCTCCGGCGATTGGCCTCAATTCGTCTTGCGCCCATGCCTGGTCCTTATACCCCTTCCACGAGTGCAGAAACGCATCACGGACCTCTTTCAATCTGCTTTCTCGCACCTCCTTCTCCTTCGCAGTCTCTGGCACCGGCTCATGCTGTATCTTTGGAATCTTCTTCGCTCGTCTTCGCGGCAGAGGTATTATTGATTGTGGAGGAAACTTTTCGGGGTGAATTGGTATTGAGACATAATTGAACTCGAATCTTGGTTGTCCCAGCCCGCTGTGTTGGAGTAGGAGGTAGAGACAGAAGACGAGACCGGTAATAATTAGACCTCGTGTCACTCTCCTTGTTGGTATGTGGGATGCGAGGGATCGCGGGGAGTTTTCTTCTAGGTCATCAGTTTTCTCTTTGCGTTTGAGAGAGGGCATGGTAGAATTGAGCTGCGGCAGAGCTCAACATGTTTCGATGGAAAGAAACCTGGGGAAAAGCGCAGCAACGAACAGACAGAGATGTAAAGGAGAGAAGAAGCAAAAGAAGAAGAAAACACGTTCACATTCCAGTCAAAGAGAGAGACACCTTATTCTAGTTCTTCGTGGCTTGATCGTCGCCAAGGCACTGTTCTTTCAGCCGTGCCAAACAGATCGATGGGCGCCCTGGAACGTCGTTGGTCTCAGCTGGCGGCTGAACGCGCCGAGGCCCAATAGAGCACCGTGGCATTTAGCCAGATGGAAAGCATATTCACCTCACCCGGCATACAGAAATGAAGTCTTTGGCAGTGGTCGGCTGACCGGGGAAATCATATATTTATTGATTAATTTGACGGTAATTTTCTTCGGGTCAGACAACATGCTGCTGTGCTTTGCTTGGAACTGGGGTCGTCGACGCGGGGTCATGATCGCCATGATCCCTCCCCTGACTAGCCTGTTTCTGGAACTGTTCCACTACCTCGCATCTCCACCTGTCAGGGGTTTCTATTTTGACCTCAAGCTGTTGATCTTCTAAATGATATCGTGCTCATCCTCGGTAGAAATCGTATTAACAAAAATCATAGGTCAAATGCTTTTAAAGGTTCAAGAAAGAGTACGTCGTTGACTTTCTCGAAATAGGTAGGTATATTTTGGTACGCGGACCCGGCCTTCCGCCCTCGCTTATGATACTTGTGATCTTTTTGAGTTTCCGTTTCTTGGTACGGTTCACCAATTTCTTTGGGTTCACTGTAGGGCCCTTGTCAGTAATCACTAATCACAGCATCTCCGGGAGCTTCAACTTTTATGTTTGATGGGTGGGATCGTGACGTTGAGTTTCATTTTCACGTCGGGCTCGCTAGCGGTGTCATTTGCGATTCACCGTCGACGGATTTCGATATTCTAGCTTTTGCATAGCACTAACAGCTTCCATGGAGATGATGCTACTAGAATATCTCTCTTTCCTTTGCTCTTAGCTTTGAATGTTCATTGCTTCCTGCAGTAGGTACTACTTTTCCGGGCGGTTTTTTGGAGCACAACACGTGACTGCCCTCAACAACAACTTCCCAATCCTGTTCTATCCGGTACTTTGCACTGCCACAAATGTCCTCCATCAATACCGCAAGCTCTTATTTACAGTGTATTTCTACTTCTTAGTCCCCTGATAGAACAAGCTCTGTATATCCCGCCGCCAAGACCAAGGGGCGTAATCTAGGCAAGACTCTCAGCTCCCCATCAATGCCTCAATCCCCAAAGCAGGTTCTGAAGCGAGCCGCAATATTGACACCTCTTTAAAAGACTGCGTCATACTCCTTCGTACTATAGCGCAGGAGCTGATACCAATGTGGAAGACATATACTGTCACCGAAGTTTGACGTCCATTTGACGCAGATCAGGATTTATGAAGTGGCATTTCGGTGAGTTTTGAAGGGATCTATCTGGCATGGTTGGTGCACAAGGTGGCTTTGGCGAGGTTGACGAGGTGTAGGCAGGTGAATGGGATGGACACATTGATTACAGGTGAGCAGCTACCCCACAGTCGTGGGGCCACTGGGGGCACTGGAGAGGCGGATGGGTGGGGAGTAGAATAGGCGAGGGTTATGATTGGAAGCACTGCTTTACACTTACCATTCGATCAGGACGTCCAAACTGTAAAATTTCAATAGTTTCAAGATCTCATGGTGACATGTATTCAGAGGAACGGACTCGGAACCAAAGAGATGCCCAGAGCGAGTAGGCCATGAAGAGTACCTAACAATCGAACCTAGAAGGAAAGGCAACCACGTAAAGCAAATCTCATCTATCTCATCCTTGCTTGTGGATATTCTAAACCGTCATCTTGCTGCAGCATCTTTCATTGCCTCATTTCACACCACCAAAACGAGCTGCAAAATATTAGCGATGAATTATCAAGAAGCACTCCCCGAGAGCCAAGGACAACTTACTTTCATCCCAAAGCTCCCCAACATACGGAATCGTGAAAATGTCATTATTATTCGTCACCGTGACAAAGCCCGTATACATCGGCAGCAACAGATTGATCGCATCATCACCCCAAGTGACAGGATCTGGAACAGGAGCAACTATATCAACAAAGACCAACTTGTTTTGTCCGCCCGGGATGGTAACTTCGGAAGCGGGAAATTTCGCAGATCCGTAGAACGGATACATGTTGTTGTATGTCTCTTCCTGCCACCAGAGATTCTGCATGAGAGCAGCAGGCGTGTGGGAGAACTTATATGTCTTGCTGCGCGATGAGAGGTTGGTGATGGTGAAGTTCAAGCGAGCGGTGTTGTTCCAGGTCGTGTAGTCTTTAGCGAGTCCAGCCGATAGCTGTGTGGGTGTGATGAGTGACTCGTATGCAAGCGCGTTCTGGACATTGAGAAGACCAGCTCCTTGATGGACAGCGGATGACTTGATGTTCTTGTTGTAATACCATGGCAGAGTCTTTCCGGTATTTTGCATCAGGGAGTAGATTTGAGAGACGCTGAGCTTGGGCTTCTGTGACTTGATCAACGCGTAGGCGCCAGACATGTATGGTGTTGCCATCGATGTGCCAGAGATGATCGTGTAGCCGTCATATGTCAGTGGCCAAGTCGCGAGAATGTTTCCACCAGGTGCAGAAAGTTGAGGTTTCAGGTTCACTTGGAAGGTGGGGCCGATAGATGAGAAGTTGCTCATCGTGCCAGGTGTTGAGGCAGTGACACTCTTTGCAGCAATGTCCGTGGTGCTGAGCGATATCTTATATTGGAAGGGCTTTTTGCCGAAACTGCTCAGGAGTGTCTTGGAATCTTGGACCGTGAGACTGATTGGCTCCACTGGCCATTCCGCTGGGTCGCCACTGTTGTATTCTGTTCCCCAGAATGGATCTTGATCTTCTGTGGTGTATTGAAGAAAGTACTTGTATCCGTAGCTTGCTGCAACTTCAGCTTTGCTTGCCGGGCTCTATGAGTTGAGCGTCAGCAATTGATCTCCGAATCTCACAATTAGAAAAGGGTACAACATGATCTAACAATAGGCTGAGACATAAGGTGCACTTACGTGGCTTCCATACAGAGTGGCAAGGATGACTGTAGATGGATCGATTCCAAGTTCAGTGAGATTAGCTGCAGCCTGTTCATAATCCTCGATGTACGGGCCAGTCTGCCAGAATGGGTCTGCCCCGTAATGCATGACCTGGACAATCAAGCCTTCTGGAGGGGATTGCTGAGGAAGATGGGCTGAATAGCGGAGGTGGCGGCCATTAGAATCGGTGAGTTGATAGGTCAAAGGGAACTTCTCGTTGTCGACTGACCCCACAGCGAAGATGCTTGAGCTGATGGCGGGCGCGGATGGGCTCATGATACCCCAACTCCCGCTGTTACCAGTAGCTGCAAACATGGCAATGCCTTTCGCGAGAAGATTATCGGCGATGACAGAATATGGATTGGTAGACTCATCAGGCCAGACCTGCCCGAAGGACATGCTGATAACGTCAACACCGTCCGAGCTAGCTTTGAGAAGTGCTTTCATGATGATATCATCGTCGGCACCTCCTTCACAACCGAAGATCCGATACATTCCTTTGTGGCCATTAGCAGTAGCTAGAGAAAGGATGATGTACGTACCGAGTGTAGCCTCAGGAGCGACCCCAACGAGTCCAAAACCAGTCCCTGGTTGGTCCAACATTGCAACGATTCCTGTACGATGTCAGTATTGTGCATTATAATGAAGATGATTGTCGCCCCTACCTGCGACGTGTGATCCGTGACCTCCTGTCACGCACGTAACCAATGGATCTGGGCTTTCGGTTGGCGGAATACCCCAATTTGGGTTATAGTCATCACCGGCGAAGTCGTAACCTGTAGGAGAGTTCAGTATTCAAATCAATGCATGGTCAATGAAACTGAATAGTAGGCTTATGCCTCGGGAATTACATACCAAAAGCTATTTTGCAGCCTTCACCGAAGCATCCACCAAGAGAAGGATGCCTGTAGTCAACACCAGTATCGATGATACCGACCTTGATACCCCTCCCTCTGATACCTGCGGCGTGGATTTTATCGACACCAGTCATGGCATGAGGTCGGTTGACGTCCAGCTCGCCAGTAACATAGGGAAGAGGGCTGTCTGCTCTGGCTTTTTTGGTTGCTCTTTTCGTGAAATCACGTGGCAGAGCTACTGAAGGACCGGGTACTGTCCTGCAGTACAAATATTGACATCAGCGGGTTTGCTCTAAAGAAAGGCACGCCACTATTATAATAAAGATGGAGCTTGAAGGCTGATACAATAAGAAATTAAGAGATGTACACACCTGACTGGCCAAACGGCAGCAACGTTCTTCAAATCCTTCAATGCTTGGACGTCACCTCCATGAAGATTCAAGGACAGACCAACGAATACGGACTCTTCAGAGAAAGTCTCGCGGACTTCATAGTCTAGACCAGCATCTTTTCTAGCCAACAAGTGGAATTCATTGTGAAGATCAGCGGCCCGCTTCATGAGCGAACCTTGGGTTTCGAGCTGAACGATGTAGGCACCGTCGACTACTTTAGCTTGAGGCTTGCCGGCAGATTTCTTGGATTCTGCTGACAGAGGAGCGACAGAGTCGGCCTTGCGAGATATTGGTCCCGGAAGAAAAGAAGCCGGATTACCGAGAACATTCTCGGCAAGCAAAGCTGCTGCGAGAATGAAGATTTTCTTGCCAACCATGGTAGCTGAACGAGATTGTTGGCTGAGAGGGTATGAGTTTGATAGTTGTGGCTACTTGAGACGATCTTGGGAGATCGTTCTTGACTTTATAGGACATCGTGAACTCGCTGAATGCACGTCGGCATCCAGTTCGAGAGTGCTTGTTGCAGAGCTGCCGATGTCAACGACATTGAGCTTCCTGATCTGATGGTCGGCAGGTTACATTGCAAGATGTTCGCCATTGCGTTGATGTCTTTTTGAAGAATGGGGCGCCTTCCCTAGTATCTGAGGCGCTGAGGGATGCCTTGAGTACTTCACTGAGGCCCCGGTCTCAATCTTGACAGGCTTTTCATGATTCAACTTCCTCATTCATCGAGATGACCAGGCCAAAGAGCTTCTATACATGCAGATCACTGCAATCGACGCTTGATAGCGTTGTCCAAAGGTAGGATCCTGGTTTTATTGTTTGCTGGACTGTCATACAAGTCCTCTGGCTCACTTCCAGCTGGGGATGTTCCTACGCCATCAGGTCATGGCAGGTCCCCGTATAATTGCTTGCCAATACATGTTCGTCTGAAATCTAGACCGGGGTAGCGGTGTGTTTGTGCCGTAACGATGAGATCTGAAAGCTCAAGGTCGTAGAAATTTGTCTTTGACCTCATCCCACTTTCCTATTCAGTCCTTACGAGTGAGTACAACTGTGCTGCCCTTTTTAGAATCCAGCTCATAGTCTACACGCGGAGACTTCGGGATGACATTTCCTCTTGATTTGCCGTGCGAAAGGGCACCAGGCTTCCGCTGGGCGGCTCGAGAAACAACTTGAGATTTTGAGCGCGAAGAAGTGCCCCTCCGGGTCCGAGCGTGGAGTGGGAAATAAATCATCAGGGTACCGATACTGATCGAGTATTCCTGCTATGCGACTTGAATACATGACTCCCGTGGAATACAATTGTGTAATACAGATGAGGCAGCCCACTGGGACGCTTTCAGTCGCCCAAACTCGGCACTGAGTAATCGAGTGTGCTGACGCTATTGACATACCCACAAACTTGACCCCCACCCCTGAAGTCATGCCAGACAGCGACCTCTAGGTAATGTCAGCTTTTACGGCACGGTAAGGTATCATTCGGACCCTTTTTGACGACACGGCACAAGTGAGGGGTCAAATGTCTGCCGAGAACGCAGGGGAACTGAAGCTCGGATTCTAGAAGGCAGAAAGAACGCCTTTAATCGATCTTATCAGTGGCAGACTCGTATTCAATCGGATCAGTAAGCAGGTTTGGTTGCAGAGTGTGATTGATGGAGCGAAGGATGCGATAAGAAAGGTGGCAGGGGAAGATGTAGTTATTTTAAGCTTCCTCTTTAGGCTGGAGCTAGGAACAAGCCAGGATTTTGGCGTGTGTTCCCAGCACATGGACCTCCTCTCCACGAGTCGCCAAGAATTCAGTAAATGAAAAGGGAAGGTTGACAGAGAAATCCAATATTCCTGCTTCTTGGTAACTAACAGAAATTGGGAGACGAGCACTAGTGTCAAGAATTTCCCGATGTCGCGCAAGGGGGCTTTTGCTTTTTGTCACGTGGATGATGTTGATCTACCATGCTTACCGAGAAGGTAGCAGCAGACTCTTGCTTCTTCTTGCGGGTCGCCCGGTGTGTGCTACTTAGTCTCATCTTCATCAAACGGACCGAATGCAACGGCATTGAATCCTACTGGGAGTGCAACAACGTCAGGCGTCCATTCAATGACGAATCTCTGAGCAAGCAGGGAAAGTAAAAAAGCATTGTACGGTCCCCCTCCCGGTTTAATTGTTTAGCGCTGTCGTTGATATAAATGTTATATTTATAAGATCTCCAGGACTTATAAGGTATTGTTCCAATTGGAAGGCATGCCTTCAAATTTCTGATCTATTGATTGGACGCATAATATCAAGGGACAGGGTTCGAAATACAGACACAGTAATGTCCTCAAAATCCGCTAGACAATTAAACCGGGGAGGGGACTATAGAATCTCTAGCTTCCAGATGATTGGTACAAATCGAACATACACACGTCGATGAGGCGTCTGTGCAAGCTTGGATATTCTTTGCGAAATTCAAATTTGAACACAAGAATGAGCTGCTGTAACTACTTGGCTTTTCCTTCTTGCTCCTGCTCCATGACTCATGCTATCAGACCAGATATCGACTTTACATAGTTCCTATCATTCTCAAAAAATCTTCAACAGTCTAAACCCAGCTCCAGCAGCCGGGCTCATAGATCGGTTTAGTATATTCGTACAAGGTGACAGTGTAAAGCGAAGTGACGAAAGCAGTAATATCGAAGACAAAGCTGCTTGAAAACCACAATCCATTGGCACAAGCAGTAGTTGTCGATGCCGGGAACGTGATGTTGTTGGTGTTGCTAATCTCGAAGTCCCCATTGACATCAAAGACATTGAGAATCTCAGGCTTGAGCGAGATACCAGCCGCAAGATTAATCAGGCCATTTAGGACGCTTGCACCAATCTCGGCTGTCAACTTGACGTATGGGTTGACTTGTGCTTCAACTGCGGCAGTGATATGGGTGTCATGGGTGAAAGTGGGTGTCCAGCCAGATGTGTATGAGCTAGCACTGTCCAAAAGGTCGAGATGAACAACACCGTCTGCCAAGGAAGCAGTGAGTTCGGTCGAGATATCAACCGAGCCCTCTGCTGAGACTTCAACTCCTAGCTCGAATGAGATTTGAGGACCAATGTTGAGGATACCTGCGAGGGAGAAAGCGGCGATCGTGAGATCCAAGGGAGAGTAGGTGTAGAGGCCAGTGCCATACGAACCTGTGATCTCAACATCAATGTTGGTGGCAGCTGAGGCAGACAAATCCAGGTCAAAGTAGAACTTGGTGAGCTTAGAATTCCAGAAGTTGAATGAAATGTGTCCAGCAAGATCAAGGGAGCCAGTCAAAGAAGTATCAGTGGCTGTGATGGTAAGAGATTCCGTTGTAGGCCCTGTTTTAGCCGATATAGTTACGGAATCATTGGTCACGACAACACTGGTTGGGAAGCTCCCAATGAATGTCGAGAGAATATCTCGCTTGGCGGCGGTAGTCGTTGTTGGCGTCAGGAATGAAATGTCCATAGTTTCCGTACTGTTGTTGAAAGTGGTCTCGACTGACTCAGCAGTGATCACAAGGGTGGTATCATCCGACTTCACGCCGTTGACCAAGTAAATACCACGTTCGGTGTCGGTATCACAGTTTCCAAGATGATTGGTGAACAGGAGGAAAGATTCGGCGGACCACAGCTCCAGACTAGAAGCAAAAGTAGCTGCATCGCTGAAAGTAATGGAAACCGATGAAGTCGAGCAATCGACGCCTGTGACCGAAGTGATATCTTCGAGGAGCACGGAAGGATATTTCATGGTTGCGTTGAGCTCCGCGACGATGTTGCTGGAAGCGGTATCGGACGATGCGAAGTAAAGAGTGACATTGCTCTGAGGAGCGATTGTTGAATTGGCTTCATCACGCTTGCGGAGCGAGTTCAGAGCACCAAAGGTGGCAGCCGCGAAATCCGATTTCGAAATAGGGGCCAATACCGTAACGTTGGTTGCTGCAGTGTTGTTGGAAAAAGTTGCATTGTCGCGTCTGTCGAGACTGTGGAGGGCAGAGAGCGTCGATGGACTGAAGCTGCCTTTCGTAACAGGTTCCAGAACAGAGATAGCAGCTGAGGCGGGAGTGGCAGATGCCAAAGAAGAGAATGACAAGGCGATGACCGCCGCCGCGTTGATTGAATGTAACATGTCGAGTTCTCGAGAACGAAGGTGATAAGCAAATCGAGGAAGGAAAACCAAGATCGAGAGCGATGAGGTTCAACATTGGGGGAGGACACAACGCTCTTTATACATCTCTGTGGGTCTCCTCCTGATGTGAATCCAGGCGAGCGTTGTCTTGTCTTGACACTCTCAACCATTGATCTAGTGTCAGCAGCTGTAGAGGCTGTTGAAGCTCACCATGCAAGGTCCCATGCCTCGCTGTAGTCCGGGTATATCTTAGCATCCACATCAATGCTTATTCAATAGCCGAGCAGGAATATCAGCTCATGAAAGATCTGGTGGAGGCGCTTTAGGCCAAACTCGGGGGCTTGATCGGTATGGACACGGCCCATTTGTTCTGGAAGATCCATCATGATTGTTTTACAGGCTGTGGAGGTACAGCGGTGAAGTATTACCCCCAGTGAACGACAAGGGGCTATAAGCTTTGCATATTTTAGGGAGCATTACTACAGCGCTTTGACTAACGTCTACCTATCCTCCAGCTCAATTATTGCTACACCCTTTATTCAATGGACTGACAAAAGGTCCTCTCCACTTCATAGGTGTGTAGCGAACCAGTAAATATCCTAGCCCTGGTAGTGGATAACCCTGTTGCTAGCCCATTGAATAAAAGGAGTATGAGAAGGAAAGTCTAATAGCTTTTGTGTCTTATGTTATTGACTAGGGGTAACACTTAAGCGCTGTACCTTCGTACTCTATGCGAGGAATTCGGACTTCGGATAAACTCTAATAAGTTCTAACTACATTTATTGCCACTAAAGTATCAACGCGACCTTAGATGAAAACGTTATACTCAGGGGGAAAGCTCGCTTAGCTTTTAAAGTGAAAACCTTATCTTGCGAAAAGCTTTTATCATCTTGTAATTGTTTTGTAATTATCTTGTAGATATCTTGTAGTCATCTTGTATTTATCTTGTAGTTATCTTGTAATTATCTTATAGCGAGCGAGATAGTCTTGAGCTTAGAAGCCTCGGTATTAGTTAACTTAAAGATGAGATATACGAAATATCTCGTAGGACGCACTCATTTAATTTGTAGCTGTTCGAATAATAAGACTAGAAAGATGCGGCGATGTCACTGTATCATTTCGGATATTCAGTCTTCCTCGTACGACCACACGATCCTGAGGAGCAGCTCACATTCTTCAGAAGACCTCGTTACCAATTTTCGTCTCGTCTGAGAAGTCAAAGTTTTATGACAAGACGGCCCAAAAAAAAACGCTGTCCCATTCAAAAATGTGCAGGACACCATTCTATCGTCTTGGAATGGCACTTGCATTACCACCCGCCGATCCCGCTCCCTCCAAAATAGCACCTCCCTTCTCTTTGAACCAATCCAAGAATTGGAACATGCTAGCCTTGGGATACCTCTCCAACGAAGTCTCGTTGTAGTATTGCAAGCCAAATTTTGTATGGCTTCCTTCGAACCACTCGAAATTGTCGAAGATTGCCCAGCCGAAGGCGCCCGTGACGTTGACACCTGATTTTTGATTAGCTTTCGTCGGATATAAGGTTCAGAAAGCGAGATGTCAAGAGGAATAGGTACCATCTTCCACAATCGAAGCAAGGATGTTGTCCAAGTATGATTGGTAGTAGTCGGCTCTCCGTAAATCCCACAGTATGGTACCAAGACTGTTCTGGTCGCCCTCAAACGGCTCCGCGAATCCGAATTCAGACACCACGATATCCCCCACACTAGGAAACAATTCCTTCGTGATGACACTCAGGAATCTACGAACCGCGATAGGAGTGCTGTATAGCCAGCTGACATCATTGTCTGCTGCAGGACCCAGAGGAAAGCCGTCTGCTGCTAGGCTCGTACTGCCTGCACATTCTGGGAAGCTGGGATGACTGGAGTTGGAAGCACAAGCTTCTGAGCCGCCTTCGATGCTGGTGGCTAGGTATCCAGTGTATGGATCGATGGCGAAGAAATCGCATGAGCCTTTGATTAATGCTAACTCTTCTGCTGTGAACTCGGGAAGCATGTCACCGAGCGTCTCTTTCAGCATGGGAGAATAGTCGCCATCTCGCCAACAGCCTCCGAACCAACCTAGAACGAACTCATAGTTTCGCGCTCTGGCGTCGACGTCTGCCGCTGAGGAAGTATCGTTGGCTTCGTAGTAGTTGCCTGAATTCTTGAATGTGATACGGCCTTTTCCTTTGAACTCCTCGTGATACCACTTGGCGACCTTCGCGTGTGCCAGAATTGTGTAGTGACTGCATGCGATGCGAGCTTCAAGACCTCCGGTTATGCCGTGATATGCGGGGTAGTTGCCCTTTTCGTTTCCTGCAGGATAGTACATGTATTGCCAATTGCAGTATTGAGCTGTATTCTCGTGTTAAGAGACAGACTGCGGAATTTGGAGGGAAGACTTACGTTCGTTGAATGTGTACCAGATTGGCACATGCTCATCATATCGTGAGATGACGAATTTGGCATAGGAGACGAAGTCATCAACAATTCTTGGGTCGGTCCAAGCTCCGTACGAATTGAACAGTGCCAAAGGGGTATCTAAGAATATTAATTGAGCATAATAAGAGCTGTGGGTTCCAAAATCCTTACCCCAGTGGAATAAAGTCACCGCAGGTTTGATACCAAGTGCTACCATACTGGCAATCACATCATCGTAATGAGCCACTCCTTCCTGATTCACTGGACCATTTCCAAACGGAAAGAATCTGGGCCTGGGCTGTGATTAGGCCGGTCCACTTTCTCTCGAAATATCTGCTCAATACTTACCACGAGAAAGATGGGGAGAAATATGGAACGCCCAGGTTTGCAAGTCGAGCAAAGTCTTGCTTATAGAGCCAGTAATGACTAGCAACAATATCACCAGTGGAGTTGTCTGCAACTGCACCGTAATCGCGATGAGCTATCAAGTCCCATATTGATGGCCCCTTTCCTTCATCTCTTGCAGCGCCTTCGATCTGATATGCACTCGAAGCCAGACCCCAGACAAAATCTTTTGGAAGTTTGTCAGCGGCAAGAGATGGTGCGTATGAGGGAACCTATACTGATTAGAAGTGGTTTGATGCTCTCAGTCGAGGATCTGACATACCATAGGGTGCATTATCCCCGGTCGGGGATACGCGGATGGTTCTGGTGTTGGAGAAACTGTTGTTGTGATAGGCCCAACTTCAATCTTGCCGACTTGATTCCATAGCATCGCCAGTTCCTCATCGGTGTACTCATATGTCAAAGTTGTCGTTGCGGCCGAGAAATTGTAGACTTTGGTCGAGTATCCGGATGGGATGGCAAAGGTCAGAGAAGGAGTACTCGAATTTCCTCCATTCGCAGCAATCACCTGCGAGACAAACAGTAAAATACTCGCCGGACTCAGACACCCAAACATTTTCGACATCTTTTGAAAGACAAAAAGTGGCTTGAAAATATTCCGGAGGCGTTCTTGGGCTCAAGAAATATTATACTTAAGCTTCAGAGCCCCAGCAAGGCATGATCTCATTTCTGCAATCCCATGTTATTTACATCCCCGCACTTGCCGGGTAAATGTATAAATTGGTGCGATCTGCCTAAACTAAGTCGGAAACGTGAAGACAAAGGCATGGGTACCTGTAATTTTCTCCTTAAATATGGGAACATAGGAAAGCAAAATGATGGCGACTCGCTGGACTGACCCACTGCTCTGGTAACTTACGATGCTAGTCCTTCGGAGGCTCACCCTCCGAATTCAATTTAGGCTACAAAGCACATCAGGACCGCGATAAGACCGTCGTCGTATGGTGATGCATCTCTAACAGACGCGGCAGTGTAAGATGAAGTCTTGTTGAAATTTCCCCCTCAACCAACCCCGCACTTCCCTCTGAGCGGCGATCAAGTTTTTCCGAAGAATGAACAGCTACAAAAGTGTTGAAAGATTGTTGTGCTGGCCTAGCTGGACTGGCATGAAATGTTAATGAGAGACGAAAACTACTGTGAGCAGTGTACTAGCTTCTCAGAGGCAGTGAGCATAGAGATACGTTATGTTGGAGTGAACAATACACACCGGAAGGGAGAGTCTCTAGTCGCTTAAACCGAAGTGATGGCTTGGCAAGCATTGAAGACTCTGACGAGCTTCTATCGTTCAAAAACAATCGTCCCAACAACACAGGGCGATATTCCTATAGGGTACTAATGATAGGGATCCAGCCAAACTTTGCCTCGTCGCCACTCAAGACATTTACTTAGGTGCGAGTGTGTTTTCCAAATACCACGTGAAGGCTTACATCAGCTGTCATCACTTCCAAGAATCTCGTTTTCGTCGCGCGTTAAGCCTCATTCCTCCCTTGCTTCCTTAACCTAATAACCAGAAATTACGTTCCGATGCAAGAGCTAGACGCGTTGACTAATTCGTGGTCTCTCTCAGGCGGCTTGCCGTTCTGTCAATTTCCACTCATCAACGTGTGGTGGTACAAGTCTTGCTGTGCCTAATCCCCCGCTGTTTGACTTATATTCTCGTATATCCTTTCGCTCGTCATATCCACCGCAAGCACCGAACATTGGCTGCATCGTATGTATCTGTCAAATCACAAACCCTGGCTTTAATCCGATTCAGATCGCGATTGTGGGCTCTCGGTGGTTACTAATGGGAAGCTCGGCAGTGGCAGGGACATGATCCACATCGGTATTTGCTCAGTCCGGACACCCAAGTCCTTTTGTTCAGTATTGTATCGAAAGACAATCGCCACATCTGCCTTCAAGATGCAGCCAAGATATTGCTGAGCTGGCTTGTTCTGTTTGCTCCAATCAACCGTCATCAAGTGTTGGCATTTGTTGGTGAGATCTAGCACCGCCCCCCTTGATCCTGCGGCTCTGTCCCCTCAGCCTCTCCCAACTCAAGGTGGAAAGCAATACCTTCTCGTCTAAGATCTACGATGAAGAACACAATCCTAGTCATCTTGTCAGCCTCGTAGAATTTTAGCTCAATTTTACTTCGCATCTCACATGTGTTGGATTACGGGACATGGCCTATTTTTGGCTTTATCGGAGCCTTCATCCAAACAATTTTACAGTATCTTTGTATACAATGTTGTACTGCACTCCATCGCTCTTTCCCTCTCTCTTTGTTTCAAGTTTCTCAGCCAGTTTGCGGCAGTTTCCAGTTCCGTCACTCCCCCCAGGACCTTTCCAAACTTCAAGTTTCGTGCAATAGATCAACATTCACTCGCAATTGACGTTTGCATCACCATAGCCCTCTGAAAGCTACGTTTAATTCTATTGGCAATCCGTTCTCAAGATGTCTAAAGATGAAAAGGGCATTTGTCCTGTTGGAGGTGACTGGTTAGTGTGGCAGTTCACCTTCTGATCTTGCCTCTGATATCATTACAGGTACACATGCACAGCTCAATCTCCGACTTTCTTTGGTTGTTGTACCAGTAATCCATGCCGTGGCGATAATACAGGATGTCCTACATCCGATCTTCGAGCTGCTGGAATTGGCAGTGGCACCAACCCCGACACAACAGAAAATGGGACCTACTTTCCCAATACACAATGTGCCAAAGGGCAGTGGTGGACTTGTGACGTACCCCAGAGACCTACATTTCAAGGATGCTGCGAAGTCAATCCATGCAATGGCGTTGGCTGTCCAGCTGGCTCTCTTCAACCAGCAGCTTTCGTGACGATACCTCCGGAGCTTTCACCCACTGCAACGCCCACATCAAGCCCGCCAAGCTCTTCATCAACTCAGACACCCACTTCAACTCCAGTACCAGACAATTCTAATTCTAGTTCGAATGTTGGAGCAATCGCTGGAGGTGTTGGCGGAGGTGTTGCGATACTCTTCATCGGTTTGGCGATCCTGTGGTTCTGCCGGAGGCGGCGACAAAAGAAGTCTGTCGTGGCAGCGTATTCAGCAGATGCTATTAGACAATCTCCAGCCAACGAAGCAAAGTCACACAAGTCAGGTCAGTTGCAGCTGATCCGAGACACGTTTACACTCTCGGGAAAATGTGCTGTCTCCGTGTTTGCTGACTCATTTCATGCTAGGTCGATACTCTCTTCTAGGTATCCCAATCTCGAAGAAATATATTCCAGTGTCTCTGACTTCACCACCTGTGAGCCCGGGTCCCCCACCTTATCGAAGCCCTCAACAGTCGCCCAACCCCAATATACACGAGATCGACTCAATCCACCTCCACGAAGTCGCGAATGAGGTTCCCCCTAGTGAGGCAGTTCAAGCACTGCGCAGCGGCCATTTATCTCATGAGATGGATAGCCCGACAGTCAAGCCAATTTTGAACAGCGTCGACGAAGTAGTGGAGCTACCCACTCCGGCCGGAAGGAGCAGATGGTCCACGACAACACCGAATGGAGAGGAGAGAGTTGAGATTGGAGACGGAGCACCTCGAAGTAGAGCAGCAACCCCTGTCAGTGCAATGCAAAGTCCCAACCCGAATGGTCGAGACAGCACAGTGAGCTATGACAGCCCTCGAAGCACGATTGCTATTGGGATGATGCAACCGAATGAGAACGAAAGTCGAAGAGAAGCCAGGGACAGCTATGTGGGCTGGCAGCATCTGAAGCCATGATGTATAATGTGTTCTGTTTCGAACGACACGACGACCGCACAAAATAATTGATGTATATATCTAATTGCCAAGTATCTAATTGCCTCCAGCGTACCGCACTGTACGGTTGACTGAGATATACCAGCAAGATTCCGTTCATCTTTTATCCACGCAACTTCATCGCTGGATCTTCTTAACCCAGGGCATGAAACTGGTCATGGATTTATCCTGCACCTCATCAGCTTATCCATTCCAGCACTTTACCGTCAGGAAATTAACTCACAACCATCCAAGCAGGAAGTAACCAGGCCGCCCAGCCCGTCGCCGAAGCCGCACCTCCGAACCAAACCTTCCCCGTGGTACCCTTCTCCACAGCATCAACGACCGTCTTCGCCCACGCGTCAGAACTAATAGCATATTCTGCTAATCTCCCGTCACCAAGATCATAGATGTCCTTCGCAACGGCCGCATAATATGAGGTCTCTGGGACCTTCCCCCCTGACATGGTCTCGAAAACATTGCTGCGAACCGAGCCCGTCATGATAGTCAAAGTCCGCACGCCCAGAAGAGCGAGCTCGAGACGCCAGATCTCGCTCGCGTTCATCAGAGCGGCTTTCGAGGCGCTGTAAATACCTATCTCTCACAGTCAGATCTTTTCCATCAACATCCCAAAGCACTTCGTGATGGAAGATCAGAGGGAAGCAATCCTCCTTACTCTGAAAATACAATGGCAATACCGCGGCCACGCTCGAGACATTAACCACGCATCCCCGCGCCTCAATCAACAGCGGCGCGAAAGCCTGGATCATAGCCAACGGCGCCCAGAAATTGAGATCGAACAGCTTCTTTCCTTCTTTAATCGAGGTATCTAGTGCTGGCATGACCTCGAATCTACCACTGTTGTTGACCAATACGTCGAGTCGACCGCCTGTTTTCTTCTTCACGGCATCGACAGCCGAAGCGATGTCGGTTGGCGAGACGACGTCTAATGCTAATATTGTGATGTTGCTAAGGGTGGAGAAGTGGGAAGGTGCTTTAGAGGGGGTGCGGAGTGTGGCGAAGACATGGTAGTCGTGTTGGAGGAATACGTCGACGAGGGCGGCGCCGAGACCGTTGGCTGAGCAGCCGGTAATGAGGACGTATTTCTGAGAAAGAGACATTGGATTTGTGAGACTTTGTGATTGATTTTGGCAATCGGACCTTTCCCTTTGTTTTATTGAAGGGTGTTTCCAGAGAGCAGGCAGTGGACGTCAATGGTTACTTAATTTAATGGGTGCAACGGCTGTTGACGAGCCGTTTCCTCCAGAATAGAAGTTTCAAAGATTCGTCCCAGATACAACTTATTTTCTCTTCTGGTCAAGTCGTCGGGTTATATATACCCATAACTCTTATGCTTTTCCATAACACCTATCTACACCTTGGCTGACTGCATTGGCGATGGCACAGCACAGCTCCCATGAGGTCGCTTAGGAGCAGCTGGAATTATCTGATTGGCCCCCGAAAATACGAGCGTCAAAATGCCACGGAAATACGCAGAGAGATCAACAACCCATCTCTCTGAGCAATAAACTTTCACGATATCACGGTTGATCTACTGACTTATGCACTTTACCTCAACTAGCTACCTGCTCAGCAGGAAGAAGGATGATTTAGTATTGGTCACCTGACTCAACACATTCCACCACTTCTTGTGGCTCCTCCAACACACCTCCACCTCGCTTACCTGAGAAGCATGTGGCAGTGGGAATTACGAGTTGATATAGAGGCTTGAGGACGGTACATATGGAGTTTTGCAGATTGTGTCTGACAAAATCAAGCACTCGACCAAATATTTGAAGAGTCTCCTACCGCCGATTTCATTACCAAGGTACCCAGAGTATCCCGACAAGCGGAGTAGAGGCTACTCCGAACCCCGCCATCGCTTCTGTTACCCCGTCAAAACTTTATATCCCAATCACCAAACGCTGCCTGAAAACCGCGCTGAAGCTGAGCGGGCTGTCTGTCAGCTTGCATCTTGGCTAGCCCAAGCCAGCTAAACCCCGCATGAGTCAGGAATAAAAGTGGGGTGAAGATGCTCAAGGGCGTATTAGACCAGCTTGGAAACTTCGGACTTCTATATCTTCTTCCCGTCAATTTCTCGATCTCTTCTAAATCTTCTTGTTATCTATCTAGTGTTTATATATGTTTGTTTGATTTTTCAGATGACGGAGAACAAGACAGCAGAAGCGAGTGCTTCAATTGCTTCAATTCCCGTACCAATCTCTTCAGTATCTCCGATAAATCATGAATCTCAAGATATCGAACTCGCTCCAGTCAATTTAATTGCTGCAGTTCAACCCGAGGAAGATGCATCAAGAAGCAAATTCCGCATCGTAGCAATTATGACAGCCCTCTACGTAAGTCCCCCTTCCCAACACCATCCCCATTCCCTCCCCCAATCCCTCCAAGAACACGCATCTTTACACTACAGAATCCTAGCTCTCAATGTTCATAACGGCCCTCGACCAAACAATCGTCGCAACCGCCATCCCTACCATAACGCACGACCTCTCCAGCTCCTCCGGCTACGTCTGGATCGGCGGCGCCTATCTCCTCTCCAGCGCCGCAGCCGGACCCATCTGGGCCAAACTGTCCGACATCTTCGGTCGGAAACCGATAATCTTGATAGCGGATGGCATTTTCTTCGTTTCTAGTATTGGCTGTGCGGAGGCGAGGAGTATGAGGGCTTTGACTGTGAGTAGGACGTTTCAAGGGTGTGCGGCGGGTGGGATGATCCCGATGGTTATGATTACGATTAGTGATTTGTTTAGTGTGAGGTTTGTGCCCCATTTTTGTTTCGTTGTCTTTGCTCTGCTATTTTCCCCGTTCTGATGTTATGAATGGTTGCAGGGGCGTTGGGTTGGTTAGAGGGGAGGTTCGCTTAACTGGTTGCATGTGTGCATGTGTTGACATATGCGAAACAGAAGCAGAAGTCTCTACATTGGTCTTATGGAACTAGTTTGGATCATCGCTGGAGGAATTGGTCCCATATTAGGAGGCGCATTCACGGAAAAGCTTACATGGAGATGGGCATTCTGGATAAACCTGCCTCTCTCCGGCGCAGCATTCATAATCCTATTCTTCTACCTCGACGTACACAATCCGCGCACGCCTCTTCTTGAAGGATTCAAAGCGATCGACTGGTTTGGTAGTCTTTCTATCATTGGTCTGGTCTTGATGTTACTTCTTGGTCTGGAATTTGGAGGTTCCACTGTACCGTGGGATTCGCCGAAGGTGATTTGTCTGATTGTGTTCGGGGCGGCGATGAGTGGTGTTTTCGTGTACTGCGAGAGAAAGTTGGCGAGGTATCCGTTGATGCCGATGAGTTTGTTTGCGAACAAGTCGAATGCGGCGAGTTTGCTGTTGACGTTGTGGCATGGGATGGTACGTCGCTATCTTGGCTCCTTCCACTTGACCATAACAATGCTTCGATAGGATGAGCTGACAAGCTGATTTGAAATAGGTCTATATCGCAGCAGAATATTACCTCCCCCTTTACTTCCAATCCGTCCATCTCTCCTCCCCCCTCGCCTCCGGTATCCTCGTCATGCCCATCACAGTCACCGAAGCCATCGCCGGCGTCTTAGTCGGCCTGATAATCCACCGCACAGGCTCCTACCTCTCTCTCATCTACGCCGGCGTCCTCCTCATGACAATCGGTAACGGTCTGTATATCCTTTACGCGGTCCACACACCTCTCTCCCAGATCATCGGCTTCCAGATCATCGCTGGTATTGGAGCGGGATTGTTGTTCCAAGCTCCATTGATAGCGCTGCAAGCTTGCTCGAAGCAAGATGACGTCGCGACCGCAACTGCGACTTTTGGGTTCGTGCGGAGTCTCGCTACGGCTATCTCAGTTGTTATAGGTGGTGTGATATTCCAGAGTTCGATGGACATTAAAGTCCCCAGCCTGAGTCATGCACCGACTAATCTCCCAATGAACATCACGGAGTTGTTGAGTGATGGCGGAGCAGGAGCGAATGTGTATCTCGTGAAGGGGCTGGAGGATGAGGCGCAGCAGTTGGCGGTTAGAGGAGCGTATGCGTGGAGTATGCGCAATATGTGGATTTTCTATACGGGGATTGCGGGGTTGGCGGTGGTTTGTAGTGCGTTTATTGAGGGGCATTATTTGAGGAGTGATCATGTGGAGACGAAAACGGGGATTAAGAAAGAGGAGGGGTTATAGAGAAGAGTTTCTTTATTTGCGAGCTGATTTGTCTTGAGTGTCTTCAACATGGCAACAGAGCTTTATTAGCAAAGTTTCGGTCTATTGTACAACGTTTTTGGTGCTCCCTCCAACAGAACGTGTGTCAGGGGAGGAAGACAGAACGTGTGTTTCAACCAACCACCCAGTTTCCCTTCCATTGAATATAGACGTGAAGGTCGTGATACACCAATCCTTCGGTCTCAATCGGGCTAGACTACCGCAGCCAAGCCAGTAGATGTCGAATACCATGTCCATTCATCGTGCGAAAATTCATACCGATCTTCATCTTGCTCCACAAGCTCAGGACCAACACGACCCTTCGAAGCATCAACATAGTAGACCTTCACGCCTAGAAACTTTTTAAACTTCTCCTTGTCGAACTCTCGCTCCTCAAGAGGACCATTTCCTCCGATACGCAACTGGCCCTTCACCCAGTCGCGAAAGCGGGAAGTGTAACGGTCGTTATATTCGTTGATTTGGTACGGTTCGATAGACGTGGGAGGTTCGAGAGCGAGCCAAGGGTAGGCATTGAGTTGTTCTTCAGTATAACCGCGGGCTGGCCCTCGGACGCAGTCCATCCAATGGCTAGGGAAATTCTCTTCGGGAAAGTCGAAGATGTCATCGTCGTAATTGATCCGCTTGCTTGCCAAGGATAGATTTGTACTCTGAATTCGATCACCTCCGGCGCTTCAATTTCCTCGGTGGTAAAGGTACCTTTGGCTGTGGTTCTGAGGTGAGGAAAGCACTGTTCAACCAAAACTTCCTTGAGCTCTTTGCAGGTAACCATCAGATCAAGAGCGGGGTGGCGGGGATAGGTGACAATCAGCTGGTTTCCCACTACTGTTACATCCCGAACTTTTTCCACGGTAATGACTCGGCGGGGAAAGACAGGTATGGCGCGCTTCCTGAACCACAATCTTTGATTAGCACCTCTCTTCTCGTTCACGTCTTAGACGCACTCACCAAACCATCCTCCTCAACTCCAACGGCAACTTCGGGAAGTACTTAAACTCCTTCTTATACTTCACCTCTCCCGTCTCCGACACCTCTTTGCCCTTCTCCTTCTTAATCCCTCTTCTCAAACGACCAAGCTTGGCGCGATCATCACCTCTGAGTGAGAGACTGCGTCTGTTCAGCTCGGTATCGACATTGCTGGCGAATTGCTCGGGTGAGACTGGTTTTGGTGGTTGAGAGGTTGGTGGTGAAGGTGACGGGGCCATGATTTTTGATTGTTGGTCATCGATCTGGCAAGGAGAGGATTAGTGGTTGGCAACGGGAATGATTTGGGGAAGAGGAGAGGCTGGAGGGTCGTACCTGGGTATGATCAAGCGCGTTGTGATTGTCCTCGAGTGAGGAGAGATTCTTGTCTCCGAAGAACGGCGAGAGCGTGAGATCGCTCGAGGAGATGGGAAAGTACGCTAGCGAATAATTGGCGCTATGCTTATTCAAGAAATGGTGCTTGAGAAGATTCGGAAGGCGTGAATTGCGGTCTAAGGCGATGAGGAGTAGTTCTTTGTTTGTAATTCTGAAGATTGATCTTAAGCGAGGTGGATGTCAACTCCCGACAAAAGGACAAAAGTTTTGGATCCGACATGGGTGCGCTTGAACGAAAAGAGACTCATGGTTCGCTGTCAGGCACTTTGAAGAGAGACAAGGACATATACATTACACGTATTTACATATTTGTTGACATACTGGTGCAAGTTTAGCCAAGGCTGAGGTGAGAAGCTCAAGTTTCACTCCTACCGAGAAAGCCCTTAACTCCAACCCCCATATCAAAATAACAGATTTTCATGATCATCCACTCATCAGACTCCAATCCCAAAGGTATCTTGTACAAATCGCTCAATTCCAGAACCATCCCGATTTCCCATTCTTATTTTCAATTTTGTTTCCGTTGCTTTCCTTCTCAGATGTCTTCAGTTCCGGTCCATCCTGCGACAATTGTACATCATCAGTAGCCGGATCCTCGCAGTGATGGGTCGTCGTTGATGTCTCTCGCCCGCTACTGAATTTCTTCCAGACTGTAACACGAGTTTCAACCGTCCCATCTTCATGTACAGTCTGTTCGCTTGTCGTACTAGAGGATACGACTCGATCTGATGACTCCAAAGGTTTTACCTCTCGTGAAGTTTTGTCCCGTTGTTCGGGTTCCGAGGAGACTTCCCGAGGCTGGGAAAGTTCTCGAAAAGCTTTGGTGACCTCGAGGATTTCTTTCATGAGTGATGGAGGGCGAGGTATACTGTCATCCTGCTCTATTCTCCTTCCTGGCATATCGTCATTCTCAAGTGAGGAAATAAATGCTTCGCCAGCTTCAAAAACTTCCTTAATAGCTTGCGGCGATGAAGCCCACTTCAGGAAATGGTCATACATTTCCTGCTCAGTCCTTGGGCTTTTCGTGGTTTCGGCGCCAGCATCGTTGCTTTTTGTGCCCTGAACTACACCGGTAACAGAGGGATTATTGGAGGCAGTGGGCGAAGTTCCACCATCACTGTCAACCCACTGTTTAAACTTATTTTGAGCTTCTGATAGCATGGATGACAGCTGATAGCCCAGTGCTTCGCGGTCATCCTCTTCCAACGACTTCTGCTCCTGGAGATATCCAAGGGTCTGAAGCTTCATGATCCAGTGCAGATTGCCCTCAGGCGAACCTGTTGGCGATCCAAAGAATTTGGATGCTAGAAGCCTCCAAGGAGAACCTTCGCTTGGTGATTGACTCGTCGCAATCAAGTCTTCAAATGCATCAGACCAGGGAAGGTAAGATCCCGTACTGAAGTCGTTTTCGAGCTTGAGAGGTGAGTAAGGAGAGAAGAGCAGGTAAGGGAGTAAAGAATAATCGGAACGAAGTAGATTGGAGCTGTTGAGCTCATTATATATCAAGCAACGGGTCGTTCCTACGCCTTCATTGTCATAATACGTAGGCAATTGATGTGGTAGGAGTTTGAGCGGGTAGAATTGAGGTAGAAAGCCTTTTTGTCCCCAGGTCGGCGGTGTTCTAAGATCTTTCCAATCGGCCTCATCAAAATCCGGCTCCTGAAGGTGGGCGAATAGAGACTTCTTGACGGCTGAATACAATGGTAAGTCCTTTGTCGGTACGTCGAGTGTGTTTTCTCTGTCTCCTAAAGGCTGGTAACCTTCACCAACAAAATATGTTCTTTCCGTAGGTCTGGCGAACCGGTCTTCTTCGTCCGATGTTTGATATTGTAGCTTCCTAGCTTCTGACTCTTTCAATTCCCTTCGCCGAGCCTGAAGCTCATCTCGCCTTCGCAGACCATCATCTACCCCCGCCCACCGCGGATCGTCGGAGGATCCTTTCGAGAAAGCGGATGGAAGGCCAATGATGCCTTGGAGTAGTGAGCTGATTTGTGTATCCGCAAATTGTCTGAATTTAATGAATGGATTGTCGGCTTTCGATTGTTTGCCGTCTGAAGTCGAGTCTTTGTCTCGGTCTGCCGGGGAAGCCATGTTGGATGCGGCTGTGTGCAGTGATGTTGTGGCGTTGTGGTGTTCGTCGTGTTGAAGGTTGCTGTGTTTTGATGATGGCAAAATACCCGCCGGACGTCATGTCAAGCAACATATCAAGATGTGGTCCAAGAGCCGGGATCATGAGGGGTCGATAAGCGCTGCCGAGCCGCCGCCCTCGGAAGGAAGCCTTGCTTGTTCGGGTCTAGTTGCGTCAAATCTGGGGAAGAGAGCGAACAGGGGATCTGACACTTCATCCCGCATGGCAGGAGAGGACCGAGAGCTGTGAGTGGTTGACAGCTCACCTCACCACTGATCCCACCTCTCACAACACAACACACCTGCATTGAGTGGGTGAGGCATCCAGGCAAAATCCATCCGCAGACAGACAGAACTTTTGTCACCTCAGGGCATCCAGACGACCACGCACCACCTACATACACACATACATCCTACCCCACTGCCTGCTGCCCACATACAGCAATTGTTCTAATATTGCAGTCAGAAACATGTCGTTGCATCCGCTACTCTGAAGATCCACACAATGGCCACTGATGCCAATACTATCCCGAACGGCTCGACGCCCCGAGCGTTGCCAGCGTTTAACTCAAATCACCCCTCACTGCACGGCCAGCAACACAAACCAAAAACTCCTCAATCTGCCCCAGATTCCCATCGTCGACACTCTCTGCCTCTCCACTTCCTCCCACCTAGTCTCTGGAGTGCAAACACATCCACGGCGAGCCTCGTTCTCGAATCTGAACAAGCTGCCCGTGGCGAGCATATCCTTGACGAAGCTACCGTCGCCCTTCGAATTTCTGCATTGAGACAACTGAATGGTGCGACACATTCCCGTCATCGATATGCCAAGTCAACTGGTGCTCGAAATAGTACATTTAGCCAGCCAGTGATAGTGCGGACATATTCTGGAGCTGCCAGACCTCCCTCGAAGCAACGAAATATTGTTACTGCGAAGAAAGAGAATGGATGGTCAGCCATGTCTGCTGGGAAGATGGAATTGAAAATGCCGCCCGTTGAGGCTTTTACTTTCAAGGGAATAATGGAAGAAATAAAGCATGGGGTTGCAGAAGATCTGGAAAGAATTGCCGAGATATGTGCGAGAAGCAAGTACAGCCTCAGTAATCAATACGAGGTACACATGCCACCACATGGCCGGGGAGAGCCTATCCTCCATAATGTTGGCCTCGGAGTTGGCCCTCATGCTGTTGGTGGTCCTACTCTTCAGGCCATCGGTTCGGACGACGAACAGACCCGACCTGTTGGAAGAGGCTCCCGTGGTGGCCGACGAACAAAGTCCGTGGCATATGGAACACTAGAAACAATCATGTCTTCTTCGAGGTCCTCAGATGAGGACAAATCGAAAAAGAAGCCCGCTGCTGTCATAGCAGAAGAAGTCCGCGGAAGAGCTGCCAAGAAGGAGCTTGAAGCTGCATCGAAGAAAGATGCAGAGGCAGCAATTGAAGCGGGTCCAGCAAACGAACGTCCCTCGAATCATGTTCGATCAAAATCGGCCTCCTTCGCATCGATGATCATTGACAATGCTCAAGGATCTAAGCATGATGCCACCACTCAGCTTCTTTCGCCTACTTCTTTGATCAGTGAGCCTGCTCGTCCCCAGACCTCAACGGCCACAGATCTGGAGACTGTCACTGTCTTTGAGGCAGCTCAATATACCTCCCCAGCCTTAAGTTCCTTTACAGCACCAAAGCTGATTCGGAATGAGTCCATTGCCTCCACTATTAGACCAGAACCGGAAGGTCGGCCATCGATACTGGGAAGTCTTGGTTCTTGGCTACCATGGACCAAGAACAGCGGATCGTCCAACGACATATTCCAGGGGCGAAATAGAAGCACATCGTATGCTGAGGGAAGCTTGAGAGAATTGTTGAAGTCGAAAGACTTCGATAGAAAAGGAAAAGCTGTCGATCGTACTGGCTGAAGCTCAAAGTGCGGTTCCATGGCCATGTGATCGAACTCCAAAAACAGCACTTTCTCATTGGCTGCTCGGAAGTTCGTTGTCACAATTTGTCAACTAGCACCTGCCAGTCTACAGTGTGGTGAAACAAGGAAAGCTGAGCTAGTAGCGAAACGCATGCGGTCTTTACTCCGCGCTAGCCAGATCGAGATGTTCCAAATATACCCCGACAGTCTCGCACGTCTTCGAACACCACAAAATCGTCCCATCAGAAGAGATCCAGTATGAATTCAATCGCCGCAGAGTAAGTCCACCAACAGCTACATCGGTGCAGATCGCTGATGATTCTACCAGGCTTTTCTCCACTGGGAAGTACTCTGATCTTTTGATCAAGTGCAAAGGCAAGGAATTCAGAGTTCATCGCGCTGTTGTGTGTCTTCAATCTAAACCACTGGCTGCTGCCGTTGATGGCCAATTTAAGGTAGCCATCGTTCGGATCGAATTGAAGCTGAACGTGTCTGCTAACTTGACCACAACAGGAAGCAATCACAGGCGAGGTCGACCTCGATGGCAACGAGCCCAACATTGTTAAATGTATACTCAAATTCATGTACAACATGAACTATTCGGATGGTCGCGAAAGTGACATCACAACCAACATACCTAGGCCTGCCAATATCTCAAATATATCGTAGTCATCGCTCCCGTCTTTCGCTGACGTCGCAAATGCTACCACGGTCCACGGTCCACTTCTGACGAACACCAAAGTCTACATTCATCGGTGACCAGCTGCAGATCCACGGCTTAAAGACTTTGGCAAAGAAGAAGTACGAGGAAGTCATCTCCGGTCGCAAGTGGAACAGCACGTCTTTTGTCGCAAGCCTCAAGTTACTCTACGAAGAAACCTTGGGCAATGACCGTCTCTTGAAGGATGTCGCGATCAAGACTGCCCAAGAATATATCAAGGACTTATGCGATCGTGGTGACTTCGCTACGCTTTGCAGGGAAACGGGCGAGATAGCTTTTGATATTCTCAAGGCATCTTTGACGGAAGACAGGGCTTCCTCGACAGCGGAGCCTCCTTTCAAGGCTTGCCGCTTCTGCGTCCAAAGCACTCATGTCTCATACCTTCCCAACTTCTTCGGCGACTACCATTGCTCTTCCTGTCCGCGATTCTTCAGCTAGTACGAGATAGAGATTCGGTTAACGTCTTGACAAGAGATACAATATGCAAAGTCGTTACTCTAATCGTCATTCACCACCCCCATGTGAGAATGAAACAATATTATTAGCAATACAGTGTTCATTGTCAGCAAACGAGTGCCTTCATCTTTTCCATTGCCACTATTAACGCATACCTTTACACAACCTGACACAACACGAAATGAACCATATAATGCAGCAGCAAGTGGTGTGGATTGCGGACATACCACCGCACAATGCACTGGGAACACTTCGCCGCTACGTGTGAGGGTCAAATTTGAGAGCTGATCGGTGGAGAGTAGACTATGAGTTCCATGAGATAGTCAATATAAATGGCGAAGAACAAAACAGTGAAACATTGATGACAGTAAGTGAGACTCACGCGCCTAGAATGTTTGATGGCTCAGGTGCTTTCACTAGTGGTAGTTTGGGAATTGCGGATGAAACTGGAAGAGGTACTTCATTGATTTTCTGGAGTCGATGCAGAGATGTTACTCCAGAAACAACTTATAAACAACACGCTTCAATCATAAAATTTCGAAGATTTGAGAGGCTTGAAGTCTCGCCCACGACTGCCCAGACGGCGTAAAGCTTGTAGCCAGTGAAAACGAGTGCCAAGCGCTGATAGCAAGCACCAGCCAGATGTAGTGATTCAATACATAAGCGCTATGGTCAATGGCATGCTGCCGCTATCGACTTACTCAGCTGTCGTGTGCATTGAGGTTTAGCTTTCCCATCATGCTACCGAGGCCCGTTCTGAATCTGTCTGTATCTGTCTTTACACGTAATACACCCCCTTCTTCGATCATTTAAGCGAGTTGAAAACACATCCCGAAAGCAACCCAAGCTACAGATTTCACCCACCTTGAACTAACGCGCACCTTTAAACGTGCAGCAATCGATTCATTGTCTTGATTCCGTAGATATGCTATCTAATCTAGTATTTCTCTCGGGTTATCCTACCCTTGACTCCCTATCGCCAATAACCAGAAGTCACAACACCCAAAAACGCAAAAAAGCGCAGACGCATATCCATACTTGCGTGCGTTATGCAGCCTTGCAAAGTATACCATGCCGTCTAAATAAACCCTCAAAGCAAAATCGCAAAAGCCCCCGCTACAACCGCCAACGGTCCCAACACACCCAGCAAACTCGCCTTCTCCGACGTATGCGCAGACGACGCCAATACCGTACAACTCGGTCCCGCTTCGGCGCACTCAGTCGCAGTACCTGTTCTGGAAGGCGCTACTCTCGTCTCGGTTGGGACGCCATCAGCGGTTTCCGTCACGATGACCTTGGTTGTGACGTCTGCTGGTTTGCTGTGGGTTGAGTGTTGGGTTGATGAGTTGGTGGTGGTGTTGTGGAGGGGGTAGGTTGGTGATGTTGTTGTTGAATAGGGTGGAGATGTTGTGTTTGTAAGGAGTGTTGAGGAGATGGATGGGGTGAGTGTGGGGATGGTGGTTGTGGTATTTGATGATGACGAAGATATCTGTGAGATGGTGTGTTAGTATTGAGGTTGTTCAGAGCTGGTAAGGAGGGAACATACTTCAGTTACCGAGGTAATTAAGTCTGTAGTACTGCTTTGTGCAGATACAGTATTTACCAAAGCGATTGCGATCGCCGCAAACTGGAAAATTGATCTAAGCGACATGTTGTGTATTGAGATTGGAAGTGTATGGGTATGGGATAGCTTTTTGCGATTGACTGTGGATTAGATTTGTCGAGTTATTCTGGGAAAGTTCATCGAATTTATCTATTATTGGAAAAAATGCAAGGCTGAAGCGAGGAATGCATCTGAAATCTCCAGCCAACACCAATTATTCTGAAATGGTTGGCCAGCTTGCCAAGCCGGAGAAAATCCATGATTGGAAATGCGCGATGAGACAAAGTCTCAGATGGACATCTCGAGGAATGGTCGGTATGATCTAGGTGACAAGCGATGTCAAGATTCTTGGGGAATGCTTAGATGATCTTGTCTCAGGCTTGTCTTCGCTTTTACGGTACATGCCAGCGTAGCATACGCTAGTGTATGTCCATGAAATAGAAGCATCCTGCTCTTCAATTGAGCATTCGCGGTGAGGAGGTAATTGAAAAGGCTACGTTTCAAAGTAATTCGATCACAGCTCAGACAAAAGTGACAACGGCCACACACAGCCATTAAAAAGAAATTGATATGGAGTAATCCTGTTCCACAGTACTGAAAAGCGTTACTCTTTCAAGGATATGTATTTCACCGCCACCTCGTTGTGATGAAGTAGGATAGTTAGCGAGCACTTATCATTTGACAATTTACACCCTCACGTACAGCCAAGCCGAGAGGCAATCAAAGTACAAGTCTAGAGACGGACGAAAGTTTCTAGGAGGGAAGTGTGGGGCAAATGAATGAATATCTACTCTTACCTCTCGAACTGTTCCTGGGCTCTCGTGGAGCACACGTGGCTTAGGATGGATGTCGGCTTTTTCATGCAGTTATCAGAGTGATCGAAAGAATAGAAATGAGTACCTGAATCATTATCATGAACCTGGATTGCTTGATTAAAGCTATATTGCACTGGTATAAATGGTGAGGCTTGGACGGACCTCGAAGAAATACCCTGCATAGGTATACTATATCGCGCGACGTCCCGCTTAAGTCGTCCAATGTAGCGCATACAAGTCAAGACCGTCGCGTTTTGGCATCTATAGGTCCAATCTATACCCACTATTCGCAACTGTCTGTTTTCTTTGATCTGAAGGTACTGCCTGGTTGCATAAAATTTCTCCTTGTAATCTCGGTGATATTGATCCTTCCGCTTGCAGATCAACTAGGGGCGGTACATTGTGGTGCGGTACGGATCGAGTACATGTTCCGGTGCAAGGTCTAGGATGCTTGCATGGAAACTGCTGCGGGGTAAAACCGGCTTGTTCGGACGTCGGAACATGGATTATTCGCTGTCAGATTGCCGTGCAAAGAAAAGCGAGTAAAGGACATAGAGAGAGATTTTTCTGTCCCCCAAAAGTAGAGGTTTGAAACAATATTTCACAGTCTTCATGATGTTCTTCTTAAGTTGTGCCATTGTTGACAAAGTGTGGGTCAACCGAAGCGAGAGCTTAAATTCAGGGGTCGCTTCGCGGGGCTGGCGGCTGGCTCGTGGAAAGTGGCTAGCTTTCTTGGTCAGCATGCCATCAGAAAGTCAAATAAACAAGTTTAACCTTATCCCTAATCCTTCGAACCGTACTTCGTAAAGTTTACCGAGCGTGGTTTCCACTTTCCTGTAGAGCAATAGCAGCTGGTAAGCCGGGTTTTCGAATGTGTTGTCAAACTGCTTCTAGTCCATTAACGCCAAGACTCCAACCTTTTCGAATTTCACGTTCACGATCAACCCGAAGGATAAGAATCAAGAAGTCAAGTATCCCACCAGGGGTTAATAGACTGTACTAGTTCTAATACTCGGACTGAATGCTAAAAAGACGTCTCTATACGCATTTTCTAGGGAAACGGTGCCTGCCAAGACCCGAAGGTGCAGCTTGGTGTTCAGGGTCATTCGACGACTCATTGGCTGGCTCAATTGACCAGCTAGGATTCTCGGATCTAGTTGTCAGATCAGGTAGGTCAATATGAAATGGAAGCTAGGTAGGGACAAATCAGCAGGTTTGTGCAGGTACTGTGTGAAATGACTTCCTTGCCGTGGGTGAGCTTGACGCATATAAATTCTTCCCAAATTCTATTTTCATTATTTTCTATTTGCCGATTGCTCTTTTCTTATGCGATTATTCAGTTTTCTGGCTTGAACACGAGGTCAGTTTTCCGCTGAGCTGACCGTCATGATGGGAAAGTCAATGCTGCTTCCTCTGTTGGCTCTGCTGGCCACGACTACAGCAGATGTAGCTGCAAAAACAATCTACGAGTGAGTGGTCGCCATAAAGGATCAAGTGGTAAAGAGTACCCTCTGACAACAACTTCGCAGCTACATCGTCGTCGGATCAGGCCCAGCTGGTGGAGTTCTTGCAGCAGAATTGTAAGTTTACATAGCGTTTGATCCGATTCTCTTAACATTGGGAGATATCTACGAGGAATTTGAGTCTCACGATATTGTTCAGGGCAAAGAAAAATGCGTCGGTTCTTCTCCTCGAAGCTGGCGATGATCAAGGCGAAAATCTTCATGTGCAGGTTAGCTTCCAACGCGAGTATCGTGCTCAAAGTTGAAGTGCAAACTGACACTACATTACAGGTTGCACAGTGGGGCTCATTGGCAAACAACGATCCGCTTCTACGTTGGGATTTCTTCGTCAAGGTAATCAGAATGTTTCCTGCCCAGAAGAATCGAAGGCACACAGTATTAACGAGCGATTTAGTATCACACAGATGACGCGATCACAAACAAATACGAGCATCTAGTATGGAACACAACGGAAGGAGAATTCTATGTCGGGACAGAACCACCAGCAGGTGCCAAGCGTCTGGGGGTCTACTATCCTAGGACAGGTACACTGGGAGGTTGTTCTACCCACAATGTCCAATGCGCCGTGCTACCTGCTGAACGAGACTGGAATGAGATTGTGGAAATCACAGGTGATGATTCTTGGAGGTAAGCTACACGACTCCCAAAACGCATAGCGCATGCGAGCTAACGAGTGAAGTGCTGAAAATATGCGCAAATACTTTGTTCAACTCGAGAATGACCACACTGTGCCCAGAGGAACCCCCGGTCATGGTTTCAATGGCTTTCTTGATATCAGCTTGAATAGTGGCGAATCCCTCAGCAACCAAACAGAGGCTCAAGAAGTTTTGAAGGCCGCAGCCAAATTCATGGGACAGGACCCGAACAAAATATTCGAGCTCCTGCAGACAGACATGAACAACGCGAGCCCGAATCGCGATCAGGAAGTTGGTCTCCGTGGATTTCCATCTCACCGAAATCCCATGGGACGACGTGTCTCGGCTCGCGATGCAGTAGTCCAAGTCCTGAATGCCAAGAACAAATACGGCAAGCCAAAGTATAAGCTCACCGTCGGACTTGAATCTTTCGTTACGAAAGTCCTCTTCGATACCTCGGGCAAAAACAAAGGAACCCCTCGAGCAATTGGTGTCGAATACCTAGCTGGCAAGAGCATGTACCAAGCCGATCCGCGTTACGATCCTTCTGTGAAAGGCGTGACGAAGCAGGCATATGCAAAGCAAGAGGTCATTATCGCTGGAGGAACCTTCAATTCACCTCAAATCCTCAAGCTAAGTGGTATTGGGCCCAGAGACGAGCTGGAGAAGTTCGACATTCCAGTTCTCGTTGACCTTCCAGGTATGGGGAAGAATCTACAGGATAACACCGAAATGGGGGTAGTAGCCGAGGCTTCGACCAATTTCACAAACAAAGCTTCAGTATGTACTTATGGTGCTCCTGGCGATCCATGTCTGGAAGAGTGGTTTCAAGGCAAGGGACCATATGCTACAGGCCCACTCGATGCACTCATGTTCAAGTCCAGCGTTGCAGCGCTCAACGAGAGAGACATTTTCTTCTTTGGTATCCCCGCAGCTTCTTTCCAAGGCTACTGGCCCGACAAGACTGTCAATGTTGTTCCCGGCGTCAAGCCTAGCGCGTTCGATTGGTCTATGGTCAAGATCCACCCGAACGGTCGTCTGGGGACGGTGGAGCTGGTGTCAGCGAATCCTCGAGAAGTTCCTGATATCAATTTCAGATTCTTCGAGGAACCCGGAGCGGACAAAGATCTCCAAGCGTTAGCCGAGGGAATCGAGTTGGGACGCAAGATCTTTGACTCTATGGGAGCACCTTTCCAACCTTGGACTGAGACGCTTCCATGCAAAGGCAATCGTGATTGCGATGTCAAGGAAGAGATCAGAGCTCAAGCATGGTCTCATCATGCGACTAGCACTTGTTCAATTGGAGCTGATGACGATCCGATGGCTGTTTTGGACAGCTCGTTCCGTGTGAGAGGAGTCAATGGATTGAGAGTCGTTGATGCATCTTCTTTTCCTAGAACGCCTGGGCCATTTCCCGTTATCCCAGTTTTTATGCTCGGACTGAAGGCTGCCGATGTAATATTGGATGATCCGTACGAAGCTTGGCTGTAGAATTTCCAGAAAGTCGAGGACGATCATGGTATATAGAGGAATAAACAATTTAGGAGTAGCGGGAGAGGTTCGTTCATTCAGCGCAATTCCCACATCACAATTTATTGTTGGCTTCGTATGTTTCCTGCAGCAGCTAGTGGATACGGTGATCTAGTTGACCTTCTAGTTTCGACTCGATTGCGATGCTGAAATGATTGGGTAAATTCGAAACATCTCAACCCAAGGCCTCTACTTAAACGATACTCCCGAATCTAGCTGCACACTTCCGTCTCATCAGCAGGTATCCGGTATTACCCACCATATACAATGATCACGGGAGCATCATTTGCAAACAGTCACATCCAAGAATCACAAATGATGATCGGCTCTACGCTGCTTTCCGATATGACCTTTCAAGTTATCTCATTTTAAACGAGTGTCGATGATAGCCATTACGCCCCAGACCTATGAAGTTAAAGTATTTCGCACATCATTTCTTTGCACTGTAGAAGACCTGCCATATCAGCATCAGTCACAATATGCGACTACACGTTGGTAGGGAAGCTGTGCAAGCGAGGAGTCCATTTGCCTGCGAACGGAGTAGCTACTCCATGGCCTGAATCTGGTGAAACCATCTTCTTTCCTCGGATTCTCTTTCTCCTGCTACCATTTTGCCTTGGTAAAAACTCAAAGTCGGGTTCGATATGGGAGACTTGGCGGATTCAATTGAAGGGTGAGAGGCTTCTCCTCCAAGTGGCGGTATTTGCTGACGCGAAGCAGACTCCTTGAGTCGGGGAAATATGCAGATGCAACGATTTGCTGCAAGGGCACAATTTTTAAGGTCCGTTGCGCAATTATCTGTTCTCAATCCAAGGTTCTTGCTAAGATGGCTGATGGGCAATTCAAGGTACGGAACTAAGTTGATCAAATGCTGGTGTCGCTGGCTGCTGAAGGGCCAAGCTTACCGGATCCAGGAAGCCATACTCCGCAACATCGAACTTCCAAATGACGAGGTCCCGGGCGTAGCCGCAATGCTGAGGTATCTTTACACTGGAGACTACTTTGACGAAGCTGGTCGCTCCAATAGCCCGACTTCGGGCATGCAAATATCCACAAGCAGGTCAGCTTCACCACAACCAGAATCAGAGAAAATGCCGGCAGATGAATCCGATGATGGATTTCAACTTCTCTTCGATGTCAAAGTCTACATCATGGCGGACATATACGACATCTCCAGACTCAAGAGCATTGCAAAAGAGAAGTTCGAGAAAGCCTCCACGACTTGGTAGAATACCCCTTTGTTCTCGGCCGCAGCAAAAAGGCTTCGGGAGAATACTGTATCATCGGACAGAGTGCTAAGGAATGCCATCGTAAACATGCCAGCCACCAGTTCCGGGCGCTTCGTGATCGCGGAGAGTTCAGGGACCTCATGATTGCAAGAGGCGATCTTTGTCTTGACATCTTGAATCTGACCTTGGAGCGAAACACTGCTTCAGCACTGACGGATGAAACGATCTCCTTTGAGGAAGACTCCGGCGTCTGGGGACGCTTTTCATCGGCGAAAAAGGTGAAGAAGAAGAGAGGCTTTCATTAAAGGTTATTGGGATGGGCCAATTGGTTGCTGATACGGATAGCATATCATGCCACCTCTGCTAATGATGATGATGTGAAGGGGCGGGGTAACACGATTTGCTCCTTTCATTGAGTGAGACAAAGCAGAAATCTGCATGCTGAGCTTCAGGCGGATGAGTGGTATTGGGTCGGGGTATCCAAATGATACTTTCGTGTCACATGCCCAGACTAAGATGTAACGCTCACCTACTGTCTGATTCAACCGGCACGGCGTGCGCTCAGTTGCCATACGTTCTTCGCACCCAGTCCTTCGCAGCTTCTTTGATTCTCGCGTCTTCGTCTTCTATATCCGCACCCTCTGCTTCGTCTTTCATCTCTTTCCACGGGATCAATGCAGCCTTGAATTCCTCTTCGTGGAAGTTGTCTGGCCATCCGTAGTTCAATAGCATCTGTCTTACTTCTTTGCCCTGCAAACCCAGTGTCAGTAGTCTCTATGCCGCCCAGTTGCTCCGGCTCTATCATCAATCCAGAGATTTGATCATTAATGTTTGATGTGTCGATGTCACACTCGGTTCTCCGCCAGGGAGACAGGGGAACTTCACTTCTTCTTCGCCCATTTCTCCTTCATCTCCAAACCACCAATTTCTATGCCTGTAATCAGGCACTATGACCAGATCTCTATAATACGCAATCCACTTCTTGAGAACATGGGGGGCGGGCCCGGACGGAAAATGGCGATAGTAACCTTCATGAGTGTCGAGAGGAGCTTCGGGCAGATCATATCGAGCGCTGAAATAATCGACCTCAAATATCTCGTCTAGGGTACGTCAACACGAGTAATCATCGATCTCAGATAAATGATAGCTTACTAGTCTTGCAATCTAAGATTAGAACATATCCACCATGATTGGCGGAAGTGAGGGGTATACACCATGGCTCGATATACTTCTCTTCAAACTCGAGGAAAAACGGGTCGGTCCATGATTTGAGAGGCATTCTTCGCTTGTTGTTTTCTTCGTCTTCCTCTTCCTCTTCATTTCCGCTTGTTCCCTCGCCGTCGTACTTCATAGTCTGTGCGTCCCTCACATAGAGCATGGGAGACATATCAGGACCAATTTTCTCCTTGTCGGAATTGAAAAGGGGTAGTCTCGACAGGACATTGACGGTTTCATGATCCATACCAGCCTCAACCCAGGCATCGGTGTTGAACGATGGGAGAGTGTGGGGTCCGTATATGATATTGAATTTTTCGGGCAGGCTTTGGAAGCGCAAAATCAGAATGTACATTTCGCGGAGTAGAGAAATGATCTCATCACTATTGAAGGGTGGCGATTGCATCGTTCCAGTACATACCTCAGTGATCAAGGACTAAGTGATATCCTGGCGTATCGGGTCGTGGATGTTATGGATCGATGTGGTGTTTGTGAATCGACATGGAAACCAGATTTCCTGCTTCTGTTAAAGTGTCGGCCAAGAGAAATGGGTCATGTGATCAATATGAAGAATGCCTTGCAGGTGGCTTGAGAAATAGCCTTCAGTCCCTTAGATAGCGTAGAAGGCTACTACTTCTGCTGACAATGATGACAGATGATGGTTCTTCATAACTTGCCTCTTTCATTGAGCGAGACTAGGCGGGATGAATCTCACATTGCACGTCTGACAGTCAAAACCCGTGTTCGTATCAATACTGTCATGGGAACAGTCTTGAATTACAGGAACTGTGGTTTTTGATGCATTAATTTCTCAGCAGAATTCCCGATAATCATTGGATGAATCTCTGAAACAACTTCAGGAGCTTGTGAAGTCCGTCGCAGCTGTTTTGAATTCGATCATCGCCTTCGCTTAAGTGGCCACCTCACTATAGTCTGTTGGTGTAAACAAAGGTCAACCATCGTACCCATGACATGATACTGCCATCTTCATGAACACCCGCACTACATTATATCGCAAGGACTTCTCGAGATGATTTCTAGGGTCATGTTGCACTGTAACACCCTTCAAAACTTGATACGAAGCTCCACTACCTTCTAGGCACACCTTCCAGCTTCGGCAGGCCTAGACTTATGAGAGCATAAGAATGAAGAGCTTTGGAAAAATGCGGGAATGAGGAAGGAAAACAATACTTGAGTATGGTCGACCGAGCCAAAGCCATCTTTGAATCAGCTATGATGCATGCGGGCGATCTTCATCTTTGTGTATTCAGGTTATAGAACAGCTTGTTCCTCATAGAGGTCTTTGACGAGAGGAATTTGCTGGTCACAAAGTAGAAGATCGAAGCCAGAGTTGCGGCTCGTCTGTTCCAGTCACCACTGGAATATGACACAAAGGATTGCATCTTTGCTCCCCATATGCTCTCATAGTATAAATCAGCAAGACGTTCGGCTTATGATTTTCAAGACCACAAACAGAAATCATGGCCCCCAGACCCAATGTTAACATGGATGCCAGGCTTAAGAGGTAAGCATGTTCTTGATCCGCGCCTTGCAGTCCTCACTCTAACATTAAGTTCCAGCCTGTTCGAGACCGGCAAATACCACGATCTCCTGATCCGATGTAACGACGAAATCTTCAAAGTTCATCGGGCAGTTGTTTGTTCTGCCTCTGATGTGATTGAAGCCGCTGTGGATAGATGGCAAAAAGAGTAGGTCGCTGATAAGTCATCTCAGAGCGTGCAAAGACTGACGAGTAGTGACAGGATGTCAAGATTGCTGAATTCGACATGTCGAGTGACAAGCTTCGAGTCGTGAAAGCCTTCGTCGAATTCCTGTACAAAGGTTTCTACAGCTTCGACGATCGCACTTCGATCGATGAGTGCCACTCGGATGAGGGCTGTGCTTCAGAAAACGGTCACTCAGGGCCCTCGATGCATCTTCCCACTCCGGGAGGATGGTCTGAATCTACCAGTGCACAACTTCCTCTTCGCTTGGAAAATGCCGAGGATGACGCCGAGCAACTTTGCAAGATCCACAGAGCTAAGGACCGCCGCTTTCAGGTCAAGATGTACATTGCTGGTGATTTTCTACAATGTTCCGGCTCTCAAGGATTTTGCCTCGAATAGATTCAGGGACGCAACAAAGGAAATCGAAGATCTTCTACCAGAGCATGCGACCGACTTTGCAAAGTCCATCAGGCTCTGCTGGAATGGAACGCATGACACGGATATGAGACTGAGAGATGTCATCGCTGAGTTCGTGTTTGAAAGTCTAGACCTGGCCATGAGCTGTCACGCTCTGAGAAACATCTGGCCGCAAGAGGGCTCTTTCATTGATTGTCTCCTTAAATCAGGCAGCAGGCTGTACAAGAAGAGTGAGTGCGGAACTGAACTCGATAATGACTGGTTCCGAGACCATGGCATAAGTAGCTGCGGAGGAGGATATCCGATGTCGTGGACATCAATACTGACCTACTCTCAGCACTGCATGGATCAGGTAGCGCCCTCGTTATGAATAGGAATGAAGATAGAAATGACCACCATGACTGCGGAATGGCATGGACTTTTCCGCTCGTCGCATCGAAAAAGTCGAAGATGAATGTTGTTCAAACAGTGATGTACAATTCTCGTCCCATCTTCCCAAGCGCCGAATATGCAACACATATAATATACCTACTTCCTTCCCTTGCCCTTCTTCTTCGCACCCCCCTTCTTCTGCTGATCCAATCCTGATCCTCTGAGCGCACCTCTCGACCGTTGATAAGCCAACACAATATTCTGTACACTGCCCATGTCGTGCTTGGGCTTCCGCATGTACGTCAATCTTGCTCTCCTCGCCCTCTTCTCTCTCCTCTGTACCACCTCAATACCCTCCACATTCGGACTGTAGATCTTATACCACATCTCCACACCAACCCTCGTCAGCTCATTTCGTAGTAGGATGGCCGAATCGACGCCTCGTCTCCGGATGTTGATGCATACGCCTGCAAATGGATCGCCGGTCTTTAGTCGCACGAGGAGGATGTCGCCGACTTTGGCAGCTTCGGTGTTTGTGCGGGAGAAGAGGTGGCTGCGAGCGCCTGTAGGGTCGAGGATGGATGTTTGGTCTTCCGTGAAGGCTTTGATGGGTTCTTTGCACACCTTCGCAAATGAGACAGGCGGCGGAACGACTTTGAGCTTTCTATTGACTAGAATGGAATTAGCACTGTATATGTGTGAAGCAATTGGGACGCAGGGGTGCTATGTACCATGTCTTGTAGGCGCTTGACTTGGAGGTGGTAAAGGTGCTTTTGAAAGGGGCGCTGGCTTGTGGTATGTCGTCAATGACCTCGTCGCAGCCTTCTGCTGCCTCGAATGCCGTAATATGGACTTCCAGCAGCTCAATGGCCGCAGTGTGGGTGTTGGAGTCGCCATTGTCTTTGATGTGAAGGAGTCGAGGTTCGTGATGGAAGCATGGTGGTTTGGCTTGAAATTGTCTTGCCGAGTTCTGATTGGTCAAAGCGACCAGCATCTTTTTGCGGAGCTTCGAGGCTGAACAACCAGACAACCTCACGGACGATTCTTCGGCCATCAACGCAAAGTTCCATACCACGAAACCCGCGAGAAGCTCAATTGGAGCTGTCTCTTCGACGATGAATAGCAGGAATCTCAGCAGGGCAGTTCGCTGCAGCGAATGCGCGGTCCGAACAGCTGGGAGAGGAACACCGCTGCAACAACGGACTTTCTCGAGCTCCTCAACACGGCAAAAGCATGGTATGAGCATTTGCATATGTGCAATATCTAAAACTGACTTATGATAGGTGCTGTCCCTACGTTCACTGAAGTCTCTTCTCCAGAGTTGCAAGATCTATTCACCAAACTCCGCGAACGAGTTTTCCTCCCGGCCCATGTCGCGCAGCCACAACGAGATCTCATATTCAAGGGGAAGCACAAGAAGTCACTCGAGGTAGAACCAGTGACGGCTATTGTAGCAGGAGAAGAGTTCACGCTCAAATATCTGGACCCTCTCACTGATGTGCCGGGAAAATACAAGAGCTTCAACAAGGCCTTAGCTCTGATGAAGGACAAACGGGATTGGAATAACGTGCCGAACCTGTTGCAGGGCTTGAAGACTGCCAAGTTTCGAATCGGTGGCGACGCAAGAATGAGGCTGTTGCGAAAAGCTGGGAGGGCTGAACGCCAGGATGTTATATTGGAGTGCTTAAGAAGAGCCGATGAGACGGGGATGACATTGAAGGAACCGGATTTTGTGGTGCAGGTATTTTTCTGGATGCGCCAGAAGGCGTACCTGAGTGACTGGGATGCTGAGGAAACCAAGAAAGCACTTCATTGGGCAGAAATGGTGAAGGACATGATGGCAGAGCCAAAGCATCAACCAGCTGCAGGGAGTAACTCTCTGGCCAATCTTCTTGAAGTCAACGGAATACTACTCGAGCTTGCTGCTATCAGGGCTAGCAAATACCAAGATGGCAAAGATGTGGACGGAAAGGTTGAGAAATATGCGACTGATCTTCTGGCGTCGCCACGAGATTTCCATGTTCGCCGGCAGAATAAATCCGGGGGAGAAAACTTCTGGCTATCTACGAACGTTCCAGTGGTTCATGGTTCGAAACTTGCCCAAGCAGTACTTGGAGTGACGTCCGAGCTATCATCAAGATTGAAGACGTTGGGCGAGGAGTTGGAGCCTCTGTTGTCAAAGGCAAAAGTTCAGGTGTCTGAGACCCCTACCAAAAATGGAACTATACAGACAGGTGTAATGATGTATGAGAGGCTGTTGGGCTCCGGAAAATAGTACGACAAAATTGTCACCAAGTCAAGGAATAGATGGCTCTGTAAGACTATGTAGATTAGAAAAGGGACATCACGAACGAGAGGGCTTAAAATCAAGCTACTTCGTACTCTATGAATCCGTTTGCTACCGGAAGCTTTGCATTACCACAAAAGACAAGGAACCCTTGTGGCCAACATTCTATGGCGGGTAGTACGACTATCAGCGGGCATTCTTGAAACTGGCATACACCTGACTATGATTGGATGAATTGACTCTGTCCTGAATGCTGAACAGACCGTTGATACTGCAAACATTTTCGGAGTTGATGGTGCGACTCTTATCTGATAGTTGGCGGGTCAACAACGCGGCCGCTTGTTGATTGTGGACATCGCGTTTTCTATTTGGAAGTGGTTCTGAACCGCGACTTCACATCAACCACCAATCCAACGCCCGTATACGACAGACGAACGCCTTGAATCATTCCAATTGAGACTACATCACGAACAAAATGCCCAGCAGGGTATCAACCGCGCGGTCTACAAGGGCATCTGCCGTGTCTCATAAGTCCTCCGTCCAAACATTGAACTCGCGCGCATCAACAGCCTCGAGAATATCTACGCCCAACCTCGAGATACCAGATGAGTCTCCAGAGAACGAATTACGAACACAGATAGGATCTATATTCCGCGATGCGCAACGAACAACAGCAGGCCACAGGAAGCTGGTGATCAATTTGCGGAAGATCCAGGAAGCTTGCTGTTACGAGCCTACAAGCAGCAAGAAGAACAAGACTGGCGCGGAGGACTTCGACGAAGAACAATTCACAGACGAGTTTACACGATGCGTTCTACGGATTATGCCCGTGAAGAAGAGCGAGAGTGTGGGCGAGCGCGCAATCCGCTTTACGGGATTATTTTTGCGACATGCGAATGAGAAAGACAATGAGCTACTTCCAGAAAGCGATGACGATGCCGGCGTTATGATGGAAACGCCAAGTACACGACTCACTTCGCATCTCATGAATGCAATTCTTCCACTTCTGACAGCAAAAGAGAAGTTCGTCAGGTACAGATCAACACAACTGATCTCTCACATCATCAATTCGCTCGAGGCCATCGATGATGATCTGTTTCAACTTCTCCGACATGGACTTCTTAAACGGATACACGACAAAGAAGCTATGGTCCGCGTTCAAGCAGTACTGGGTTTAGGACGCCTTGCGGGAAATGAAGTGGAGGGCGAAGCTGCGGATAGCGACGATGACGAATCTGGATCTGGATTGCTTGAACGATTGCTGGATGTGCTCCAAAACGACCCCAGTGCTGATGTCCGAAGGTCACTGTTGGTCAACCTTCCAATTCTACCAAATACCTTGCCATTCTTGTTGGAAAGAGCCAGAGATCAGGATCCAGCTACCCGCCGAGCACTGTATTCTCGACTTTTGCCTGCCCTGGGAGATTTCAGGCACTTGTCTCTTTCAATGCGTGAGAAGCTGCTCCGATGGGGTCTCAGAGACAGAGACGAGAACGTTCGAAAGGCAGCCGGGAAGCTTTTCCGCGAGCGCTGGATTGAGGATTGTGCTGGTACTGCCGAGGCTGATGTTGAGGGAGGCGAGCCAGCCACTGGAGAAGCTAAGCCACCTAACTTCGAAGGTCTTCTGGAATTACTTGAGCGGATCGACGTTGTGAACTCTGGCGTAGAGAATGGCGTCGCATTGGAGGCGATGAAGGGCTTCTGGGAAGGCCGCCCAGACTACAGAGATGAAGTTACATTCGATGATAACTTTTGGGATACCTTGAGTGCTGAAGCCGTTTTCATGGCAAGAAGTTTTAACGATTTCTGCAGAAATGAGGGCAACGGTAAATTCGAAGCATTGATTGAGGAGAAGATGCCAGAAGTTACCAAACTTGCTTTCTATCTTCAACGATACATCACTGTTCTGGTAGAGGCACTGAAACGAGTTGCAGAGCAAGAGGCAGGTGAGGACGAAGAAGAAGAAGATACCGTTGAGCAGGAGTTCATCGTGGAACAGCTTCTTCATATTGCCCGGACTCTCGATTATTCTGATGAAGTCGGGCGCAGGAAAATGTTCGCTCTTTTGCGACAGACGTTATCTATTCCTGATATTCCAGAAGAGGTCACCAAACTTACTGTTGAGGTTCTTCGTGGCATTTGCGCCGGCGATGCTGCTGGAGAGCGAGAATTCTGCAGTGTCGTTCTCGAGGCTGTCGCCGATGTTCACGACACAATTATGGACGAGCCAGCTTCCGAAGATGCAGACGAAAGCTTCCACTCCGCAAGATCAGAGATCAGCGGCGAGGGTACCCCAACAAAATCCGGCAAAGGCTCTCAGCGGACCGAAGAGGAGGACCAAGAGAAGGCCATTCGCGAGATCATGGTTAACATGAAGTGCCTACACATCGTCCAGTGTATGCTTGAAAATGTCGAAGGCAACCTGCAACAAAATGTTGATCTGGTTGCCATGTTGAATAATTTGGTTGTGCCTGCAGTCCGAAGTCACGAAGCCCCGGTTCGAGAGCGTGGTCTCCTATGTCTGGGCCTCTGCTCACTCCTTGACAAATCACTTGCAGAGGAGAACCTGACCCTGTTCATGCACTTCTTCAGCAAAGGACACGCAGCTCTTCAAATTACTGCCCTACAGATTCTCACCGATATCCTCAACCAGCATGGGGCTCATCTTCTGGACACCAATCCTGCGCTCCTCAAAGTCTACCTCAAGGCTCTCAAGTCCGGTACCAAGGCACCAGAAGTCCAAGCTGCCGCCACTGTTGCTGTAGCGAAGCTTATGCTCGGCCGAGTGATCTCAGATGCTTCTCCAGCAATTGACGACCTGCTCAAGACTCTTGCGGTCCTCTACTTCGATCCCAGCACAGCCCACAACCAAGGCGTTCGCCAAACACTCAGCTACTTCCTACCCGTGTACAGCTTCAGCCGAAAGGAGAATCAGTCGCGCATGCAGAAAGTAGCTCTGGATGCTCTTCACAAGCTTTTCGAAGTCCAAGAGAACCTCGACGATGAAGGCGATGCTGAGACTGAGATGGTCAGCCTCAGCACTATCGGCGCACATCTCATCGACTGGACCGACCCTCGAAAATGCTACGTCCCTGGAAGTCAAATGACACTCGAGGAGAGCGCTAAGAAGTCCGTTAACGGTGACGTACATCTCGAGTTCGCACGGGACATTCTTGAGCGTCTGGGCTCTGGTGTTAGCAGTAAGTCTTTCCATATTTACTCCAATACTCAGAATTTCGCTAATGCCTTTTCAGGAGAAGAAAAGAAAACTCTCGCCCCCCTCCTCGCAAAACTGCACATCTCGCCCTCCTCAACACCGTCCCTCCTCCGCGAGATTTACGCCGAAGTCTCCCTTGCTATCGACGAGAAACTCATCGCTGACGCCACCGGCCGCAACGCACTCTTCAAGATTCATGTCTCGCTCGGAAAGATCGTCAACACCCTCAAAGAGAAAGACGATGAGCAGGCCAGTTTGACGCTAAACTTGAGAGGAAGCGTGAATAGTATGACGAGTCGGAAGAGCAGTATTGCGCCGAGTGTGGTGGATGAGGAGAAGAGTGTGCTGAGTACGATTGAAGGTGAGGCGGAGGAGGAATTGGAGAAAGTTGAGGAAGAGGATGATGATGAGGGTACGATTATTGGGAATCCGACGCCGAAGAGGAGGAGCGGGACTAGAGACTCGCTAGTTGAGGAGCTATTGAGTGATGGTGATGTGGATATGTCGGGTGTCTGAAATTAGGGCTGGGAGTGTAATGATGAAATGATATATGGGGCTAGGGAATGGGATGGAAGAGGCGGTGGGATTGCTTTTAGCGTTTTTGTCTGCGTACGTCCATGCTGATTTGTTTGAATAATGAAGTTCACGATTCAAGATCTTCTTTTGCGTCGTATTGTGATTGCTTTGAGTTGTATTCATCAAGTATATTTCGGAAACGCGACTTCTCGTTACAACCTCGAAGCCAGAGTCAGGTATCAGAGTCGGGCACGAAATAGCAATCCCATCCCCAAGCAACATCCTCGCATTCAAGCAACTTAAGTGTGCTTCATCCAGCAACCAGTTGGCCATGGGGTCTCCGCAGCAGCCAGCCATTACGGTACATGTAGGTGAGAGCGACGTTTTCGATGGTTGGAGAAACCATGTACAGCGAATGCAATGCCAGAAAGAAATCTTGCGAGTCCACCACTGAGCGCTGTCGGCCATCAAGTCCTCTAGTTGTGAGACCTGGTCAGCTATGCTTGAACCAAATCTACCAAGATCTCCTAGTCACAGCAGGCAGTCAAAATCGGGGAAACAGAACCACGGGTTATGAAATTCGAAGACTTCTCAACGGTGTCAGCGACGTGTAAAGTGATCTTCGCCAGTCTCCGGTTGGTGTAAGCATTTGATGTCTGGTGAAGGTCAGATATGTACCACTGCAATGGGAAGTCTGTTCATACCAGCCAGGAGACGCTCCTCGTCGGCAACGAAAATGATCTCCTTCAAAGCTTTGAGCCGATCGCAAATGCCGAGATCAAGGTCCTCGGCTGACCATCTGTACTTGTTCGTGAGACCAATAGCCAACCGCGTAATCCTCTTATTAACCTCTCGCACTTGTTCAAAATTGTGTTTTGGATGCAAGGTAACGGATAGCTCGATCCCACAGACATAGAAAATGTCGCACGTATAATCGACAACATAGTTCAGGCAATATCTCCAGCGAGTGGTTCGATCTAGCATCAAAAGTCGATTTTGCTGATAGCGTTTCATTGTGATCTCAAATGCTTCTTTGCAAGATCGAGTAATGTCCATGACTAGAAGGTGTGAGTCGCGGAATGCTGTTGCTCGGCTGAAGAAGTTCAAACAAAGAGCACACTCAAGAATCCGTGCTCTAGGCAGTGCCATTCTCCATATAATTGTACGTAACTACAAAGGCAATTTCCCAAACTTGCTAAATCGAAGTGAGGTTGGTTCTGGAATAGGAAGAGGGCGTTGTGAGCGAGCATTCAAAGCCTTGCGATTGGCCAGTATGCCCTCAAAGTAACGCATGAGTGGCGCTCGTTGTACCTGAGATCGAGCCAAAACATTATCCAAAGTATCGCTCAAAGTTGTGCGACGCTCAAGGGTTCCGTCTTGAAAGACTCGGAGGTAATGTCCAGGACCAAGAACAATATCACTGTACTGAGGAGACGGCGTTCGAATTTTCGAAGAGACCATCTTGTCCTGTTTGTTTAGCTACCTCTAGGCTGATTGCGCCGAGAGGAATATCTTGACTCCGAAGATGACTTGGAGACGCGACTGAGGTCCTATGCTATCCAAAAAAAGGAAGGCGCGACGGGTGACATGAGAAGTGAATGTTTTATCCGCCCTAAAGGAGCATAGATTGATGGATGAATCATCTATGCTAGATCTCTTACAATTACGTCATCCTTGGAAGCTCTCACTCATGCGGTGAGGGTGTCATACTAGATGTAGAGGACGAAAGAAAACATGTAGACGGCTAAGTTGAGGCTGTATCACAGATGATCCACAACCATCGGAAATGCGAGGTCTACATGAGGAAAAATATTTACCTCTCCAGTGTGAGTATTTTTCACGGGGTCAACTGGAAATTCATTGGGGAGGTCATACACAATCGTAGCCAGTCAGCTACTTTCCTGCTCCCCCTTTATAATAGCTAAAGTTCTAAACGTGGACACAACTGTCGCATCCGGTCCAATTGCAAACAAACACGGTACCATATAAAGACCAGTAAAACTCGGAAATTAGGAGCCAAGAGGTGTCAATGCTATACAGGCTCTCCTGGACTCAGGACACTTGCTCAAGAAAGATAAATCTCTTGTTACGCAAAACGAGACAATTTCTCCAATCGTCTCCGATTCGATAAACCCGTATCCCCTTATTCATGCCCTAAATTTCAACCCGAAAGTAAATCCGCACAATAAAAAGAAATAACACAGACTAGCAATGCAACTTTGATGTACCACCTGATAGTTTCTCCCCACGTTGGCCCCTCATCCAGTCTAGTTGGAACAGTTTCTTGTCTGGCTCGAAGTGTATCGTAACTAGATGCGGGAGCCCAAGGCTCCCGACTATACGGAACAGGACCATGTTCATATCTCTCGAGGAATTCTTGTCCGGAAAGCTCCGAGTTGGGTTTGGTGCTACGCACCACTGGTCGCCTGTAAGTCTGGTAATTTGGATCCCACGTTGTGGCAGTACTCTGAAGTCTACTTTTTCTTTCTTCCGCTTTCAGCATCTGATCAACTCTAGGTGTTTTTCTCGGATCTCGTCTTTCTCGTAGCAACAAGACTTCTGAGCTGACCCATTTCTCCTCGCGCAGACTCATTACGCTCAACAGCCTGCTGTGGCTTTCCTCAGCGAGACGACAGGCAGAGGATGGATTGTTGAATTGGCGGAGCTGGTCTCCAGAGACTCGGTATATGTGATCGATTTCGATGTATGATATATCGGGTAGCCTGTAATCTTTCTCGAAGTCGAACCTTGGCCTGGAACTCGCATAAGACACCCCTTCCCCGATCACAATTTTGGCTGTTGGTCGTGTATGTGATGTTATCTAGAGTAATAAGTTAGTCTTTGCAAAGATCATGCAATTTTCTATGGACAATGTCTATCAACTATAATTACCGTAGCGAGGGCGTACATAAACTTCTTGGGTGACACCTCTCTGACATACAGAATCACCGCCAGGTTCTCAATATCGGCATGGGCTAGTCCCTCGACCTTACAATGGTGTCTTTTCCTCGTGCATGGATGTCTTCCACCTGAAGGTCTCGGTCGAAGCCATACCAAACATCCGGCACCTAGTCCGGCTTGGTTGAGTGTCAATGCCATTCTTGCTCGAGTCGCTCCGTCTGCCAAGCCTAAAGCATCACGCCACTCGACTAGTGTTGGCATCGTGAGAGTGTTGAATAGACCTGCGTGTCTATTTGCTGATTTGTTGTACTTACTTTGGGGACCTGTACATTTCCCGCCTTATCAAGCCGAATGTCCTGAGGTGAACTTCTTGAATTTCGTTAGTCGACCTGCTGTGCGACCACACTGGCGGCAATTGATGCAGATGCGATCCAATGCACCAATGGAAGGAACTTGGCATCTGCAAGCTTCCGAAATGTCTTCCTCCACTGATCGCAAGATGTATTATCTTTCTTGCTAAGCTATTGTCCGTTTCTTTTCACTAGTCTATCACGCTCAGTGTAAGCTCAAGACAGTCGAGTGTTCTCGAAACCATGCGGGCGCTTTCTACTAATCGCAATTGTTTGTCATTACGAATTGATTTCATTATGCAACACTCGGAGTCAAAATCCTATATCGGGTCTCAAGTGTAGACATTTGCAATCATTCCACGTTGCCGATGAATAAGATACCTCGATCACACCAAAGCCACCCTGAATCATTTCTCATCTGAAACAACCAAAACATAATAACTTTCTCCAGGCGGAACTCTTCCTCGCTTGTGCTTGCACATCTTTGACGTTCTCCGGCTCTGGCGTCTCCTCCACTCGCTCTCTCAATTCATCGTCTCTTTCCGCTTGCTCCGACAGCTCTGAATTGACAACACCCGTCTCATTCATCTCTTCGAGCTTCTTCGAATAAGGCGAAGGCCACAGCCTCACCCCTTTCTCAATACCTTCAGCGTCCGTGTCTGAACTTTTCATCTCTGGCGATTGAGTGGCAGTAGAGCCTCGTGGCCTGGGAGATTGCGTCCGGACTTTCTGAGGCCTACTTTGGATAGAGTTGCGAGTCTGAACGAAGGTTGGTTGAGGGACGGATTTGGCGGTTGAGACAGTTGCTGTCGGAGAGTAGGGCGAAGGCCAGAGTCTCTCGGAGGAGTCTTTGGGCTGGGTTATGTCAGTATGTGATTTAGATATGTAGACCAATGTTTGCTTGCGTCCGGTTGCGGACGTACTGAAAGGGAGCCTGCCATTGCAACGGAATCTGGGTTTTGTGTTGAATTTGGTCTGCTATAATATTGAAGAAACTCTACGCAAGACTACAAAGGCCGAGAAGTAGATTTGCAAGATGGTGGGATAGTGGTCACAATTTATCTCCTCAGCAGCTGTCTCAGCCTCACAGCCGTACCATTCTGCACAACGGCTGACTACCCGGCGCACCAATCACCACACGCCTGAACGAGAATATCAGTCTATCAGCCTTGCTCATGACGCCCATGACATCGATAAGCAGATTTTATAAATAGTCTGGGGGCCAATAATCGCTCGAAGAGGAGATGTGGAGATTCAGCTGCAGGGATTTTGGTCGTGGCTGACGTGTGGCGCTTAGATGTGCTGAGTATCGATTCTTGACTTTAAGTGTTGCGTAATTGTATCGACGTTCCAAATACTGTTGTAGATAGAGCGTCTATTGTGGAATTGGATTAGAGATATATGGGAGCGCGTAGTTGTTGCTGCTGTTCCTCAATGCCGATGGTGCTATTAACGCCGAAGATCCCGATCCGCGTCGCCAAGATCCGGGGATGATGGTCTCCCCTCGTTTCTGTTTGTTGACCCGATGAGCCCGCTTATTTTTCCACCAGAGCTTTGCTAGACTCCAGATGCGTTCATTGTAGCCGTAGACTACTATTCAGAAATTAGTAACTGAAAGCTCTCGTACACTAGGTCGCGAACTTACAAGCATTGGCCAGTCCGACAAATTGTGTACTCGCTTGGGCAATCACCAGCCCCCGAACACGGTGCCCAGATAACTCCACAAAGCGATTGGCTATCCCCGGGATCCAAAGGATGACATATGCGATAGGATAGGCGTTCAACAGTAGCAGTTTCTGGACGTACATCTCTTTGGACCAGAGCGTCTCTGTCGACGGAGAAAAGACTTCAATTGTCATCGAAACATTGGGAGGTGGTGGTCGTCGAACGATGGCAAGCGGATCCCGGGTTTTCAAAAGCGGTGTCCTCTCGGTCATTCCGTTGGATCTGGCTTGTGACGATGCGTCTGCGGAGTCTGCGCTAAAAGTCTGCTTGATGAGCTTCAAGGGAGATAGAGGTGGTGAGTCTGTGCTCTTCGTACTGTTCCGTCGCGATGGAGCTAGGTCGAAGTATTCCATCTCATTAGAAGGGATTTGCACATCCCACCAAGCATCGAAGGGTTCATCCACAATTTCAAATTCCTCATAAACTGTTATGCCGCTTAGATTCGAGCCGCCTGATGTTCCGGACATTTGTTCCGAGTCGTTAGTGTTGTTGTCTGGCGATGTGCCTGCGCGAAGAGAAGCGAAGTGACGATGAATATAGATGAAGAGGTAGGCATACAAGCAGATTGTCAAGAATATGATGGTGAGGCGCCAGTTGTGTCCAAGTGCATAGCGGAGTATCATTGGCTTTGGACTGAGCCAACACCAATTGCCACTGACTGGTCTGTATGCATCCATCCAGAGCCCAGTCGTACCTGTCCAGCTGTTAGCATCACTGCAAATCAATACTTTTGAAAGGCACCGTACTTGTAGCCATTGGCACAATCCAAATACAGCAAGTGATGATGCGTTTTGTTGCCGGGTCTACTTCCGGTTTGTAGTTCCACTTGCGAACTGTGATGACTGTCGCTATGGTAATGAATAAAATAGTAAAGTCGGTAGCCTACTATCGTCAGTTTAATCTCTAGTGATGCCGAGAATCACGGAAGCCAACCTGAACTGTAAGCTGACCGAACCATCCATTAATGGTGCATGCTGAACCTTTCGGGATACTCTTGTGGACCATGGCATAAGTCCCGGATATACTGTTGTTCAAAGCATTGAAGAAGTCTATGAAGAGAAGTTAATGAAATGCTGTCACAGAACTGCCTGCCTATTTGCTCACCTGCACCAGCAAGATTCATGATTAATGTATGTCTGTAGTGTTTCTGTGGCGGCAGGATCAGATAGCAAACGAATACTGAGCCAGCAGCAAACATGGAAAGATAACTTCCAACCAAAGTGGGGATAGCCACTGCAAGGTCGAGCATTTTGAAGAGTTGAGTTCGATCGGAAAGCGGTTGTAATCAACTGCACCTGGAGGGAGTGCGCACACATATAAAGATTCACCCATGACGAATGGAAGAACATTGCAGACCAGAGCTATGCCCATAGGCCTTGCCACATGTTAGCAGTAGCCTCCAGCATCTCGCCCATTTAAGCATTGATATGATGTCGTTGGTGAACTCTCACCATGCCACGAACCTATGAACAGTGCTCCTTAGCACCTAAGCTCTAGACTCAAACCTTTTCGCAAAATTGGATTAAACTTCGACTTGGCATGAGCTGTGCGGTCAACAAAATTATTTGGACAAGAAACGCGGGGTAAAGTTTGTTCTGATCTGAGGTGGGTCTGAACCGTCCCGTGTTTCACGGCTTCGATCCACACCTCAGACGGAATGGTGAAAGACATGCAAACTTGCCCGGGGATCTTTAAGGTCCTCCCGTACGATACTTCCCGGGCCGGCGAGGTGTGACTTAAGACAGGACCATAGCTTGTGAACAGAGGTCCTGGTAAAAGAAGAGTCCGGAGCGAATGCATGGACCACATTGATGCTGCAACAAACGAGCCCATGAACAGAGCGACCATATCTGTACGAGCGATTCTGGTAAGCCCGAGTCTGGACTCGCTGAGGTTACGAGATGCGTACTTGCGGGTATCAGTCTTGGCTACTCAAGCCCAAAGTTGCTGAAGTTTCGAGTATCCTCTTCTGCGCACTATGCATCGCCAGAGCGTATAGATCGCAGCTCCGAATACGACAAAAGTCATTGAGTTAACGAGAACTCCGAGGAGACTAGTCGCTGGCTGTGTAATGATGGTCTTGAGTATGCTAGGCTTCTGGAGTGTCGCCGTGTTAGCATTCCACAGGAGCTCGTAAAAGCCATCTGTACATACCTCACAAGAGACCAGGACAGCGTTCGATTCTCCTAGGATATTTTCATCGATATCGACGGCCACGGCTTTCACGTACTTCCACCTTTGGCAGTCGACCTTCACCCGGGTTTCGAAACCCGCTTTCTCTACTTTCACGACCTCACCCACCCCAAGTTCAGCTCCCGCTTCATTCAAGCCCTTCAGGGCCCATTCTTTCACTTCAGTCGCCCCGTTCCAACTCACGTACATCTCGCCGTCCACGCTCTCAACTTTCGGCTTCGTGCTCGGTCTACCAACCCAAGGATACTTCAGGACCTTATACGTCTGCACTGCACCCGTATTGAAGAACTTTTGACTTCCAATATGCACATCACAGAGCACCTCTCCTTGGGCGCTGAACTCAGTCCAAGCAGCATTGTAACCATACCCAATGAGGATATTACCGCTCGGAAGCGTTTGCATGGACCCTTGGGAGCCGCTAATAATTTTGCGTGAGTTGACATATGTTGCTTTCAGAGTCGCTGTCATGGCCCTGAGATCAAGTTCAATGTGTACACCTCGCGAGTGGTCAACTGTAGGCTTGAGATGATAGCGCGCGCCGTTATCAAAGAGCGTGATACCAGAATGGTCAGTTGTCCAATGTGCATCGTGCTGCCAGCCAAATTTCGTAGCTTTGCCATCAGAGAGATCTTTGAAGGAGTTTCGACGTCCACCTAACTCCCAAAGAATGGAACCATTTTTGCCCGAGATATACATCAAACATTGGTAGTACCGAGATGATATTAGGTAGTTGCCTTGAGCATCTTTGTCGATGCTGTTGATGTGGAAGAAATCATAACCGCTGTACATGTTTCGGCCCATCGAGCCTGCTGGGAAATCGGATTTGTTGATGTCAACGTGATCGTAGGCGTGCCATTCGAATAGCACTTCGCTGGTTTCTATGTTGATCTCTTGGAAGACGGAATCCCAGATGTATCCTTGAGGTGCGAGACCAGCGCCCCAGTCGCCTTTCTCATAGCGGTACTGTGTGAGGAGCGCTGTTCCTTGTTCCGTGATGGTGAACTCGTGGAAGTCACCTAGTCGATGGTTCCCAGCGGTGAAATTGTAGACTTGTTTGTAAGACGAGTCAAGCTGAGCTCCGGTCAATGATTGCTCTGAGCCTAAGACAGGAGACTCACCATGATGTAAGTGCCTTCCCCATGTCCACGAGAGTCATCGCCTTTCCAGAATGTCAAGTAGTCGTTTCCCTTGTAGCGTTGAACAGCAAGATTGAATGTTTCCCCATAGCTAGGATCCATCCACACCAAGTTTCCTTGTGTATCATGGATCATCGGACTCTTCCAATCACGCTCCAATTTGTCTCCGCGTAAGCTGGTCATGATGTACAACCCATTCTCACACCTTGGATCTGACTGCTGAACATTATGACGAGGTGAGTTAAGGCTGGGCTCGGTGACGTATGAACGGTGAGGATACGCTCCATATTTACCCTGATCAAAAGCTGTGGATTTGAACAAGGTCTCGCTCTCAGCTATCACCACTGAGAGACGAAGCGCAACCAGAATCAAATGCATGCTGCACATGACATGTGCCAAGCCCCAGAAACAGGAAAATCTCGAGCAATTAATCTGCGAAAGGCGACTGAGTGTATCAGAAAGACATAGTATACAATATCAATCACGGCTGGACGTTACGCTACTTTTAGCATGCATCATGATGAAAAAATGAGAATGAGCGTCAAATCCTGCTGTTGAGGCTCTCCTGAGGGTGGACGCGCCATGCTTTTAATGCTGCACACTCCCTGTGGGGATCATCCGAAATTAGACAGATGTCTTGGATACCAAGCCCACTAAAACACGCGGCAGCGCCTCCTGACGAGCTGTGTAGATCGCGAGATGTACCTAGACAAATGGACGAGTATATTCAGATCACATTAGCCAGGTAAAAGGTTCATCACAATACAATAGGCAGAGAAGTCTTAGCTTAGCGAAAAAACCATCTGCCGAAGTCTAGATCTGCGAGAAAACCAAGTGCGAAGAGACGTTAAACTCGCTAAATGGCATGTCATAAGGTGTGTAGTGTAGGCATCTCATCATCTGCATCATTACAGTAAGGCCAAAGTATGGTCTTCTCTGATCTTTCCACTAATACCCAAAGGTGCTTCTCCACCAACAACAGCTGGACCTCGAGCGAATACCTGCAATCGATTAGCCACATTCAATCAATACCATAGGATTACTCACATCTCCTGCAGAAGCTGTGTCTGTCGTCTTGTGTTGCTTGTTATCCCTGAAAAAGAGCTCGACGCTGGTAACTGGAGCCCCAAAATGCGATTGTGTTTCAGGATCACTGCCGACCCGATAATCGTACAGACCTGTTTGTGTTACAGCTCCAGCTACCTTCGCGGACGTGAGAGCATATATTATGCGAGATCCAGTGTAAATTCTCAAATCTGATAACATCTGGGAACTCAAGGGAGTACTTTTGATACCCGCTTGCTCGGAAACATATATCAAACGCAACTTTCCTGGAGTAGTCCCTATTGCCGGTCGAAGAGAGTCGTACATGCGGGAGAACATTGATGCAAGTGGCATGACACCATCTTGGACCAACGCTCTGGTTTGGAACCAGTGAACAATGTTGTATAGTGATGTGTTTAACTTGCCCGCCGTTTCTGCGTGTGTCTTGGCAAGGGTGCCTGCTGATGCCACAATAATGGTTGGGGCAACGCCTTGAGTTGCCAAAACCAAGTCAGGGCTATCTCCAGCGACGGAGTTCAAAGCAACAGAGGCATTTGAGTAAAGCGCCGAAAGTGTCAAGACGAGAGGATACATCGTTGAGAATGAGTCCACTGGGAGGAACAGGTCGGCATGAGTGATTCGTTGTGTTGTAGGAACGGAAGTCAATTGGCCTGCAATTCCAGCAATTATGTTGGCATGAGTGAACTCTGTCAGTTCTCCAGATGGCCAGAAAGCCAAAACCTTCTTGGGTACTGATTTTTTGTCGATAGCCGGTAGTTCCGTTCCTGCATTCGGCTCCTGGTCCTGGATTATTTCCGACCATGTAGATACATTGACAGCACCTCCAGTGCCCTTGGGTACTTCATTCCAGTCCATATGCCTACTTCCTTCGTCGACCACCCATATGAGTTGTTCTAGAGCAGGATAGCTCTTGGTTATAACATCATAAGGAAACGACCCGACTGCAGCTACGACAGTATCCGCCTTAGCCTTGTGCAGCAATGATATGATCCTCTCAATAGGTTGGTCGTAGGGCACCAGTGTGACGGTCAAGTCATAGAAGGCACATGCAAATAGTGTTGCTAGAAACTCGATGGAGTTTGGCAGATAAATCGCGACATTCCTTCCACCGGCTTGCTTGATATTTTGTCCAATGAGGTTTATTTGTCGGGTAATATCAGCTGTCATAGACTGTCAGCGGCCTACGTAAATTCAAGTACTGGCTAGCACACATACCCAGGTCATGTTCAACGACTTGCTCAGAGCCCAATACTGTCAGCAGTCTACCCACTTCACCAGTCTCCTTTCCTTCTCGGTCCAGACCGCCGGCTACAGCCCTTCTCCAGATATCTCTAAGATCTCCATCTCGGCCTCTTGCCCATTTCGAGTCTCCCGGATCTTTGACATTCAGTCCGGAATTCAAAGGAATGCCATGAGGCGCAGAGTGGGATCTGTACACGGCGGATTCTCCTTCTTGTCGAACTGGAGAAGCTTGTGCCTGCCTTGCCAGAAGCATAGGGTGGGCATCTGGGTCGCGAGCTGTAAATACTTGGTAGATGAAGGCTGACAAGACGACTGCGAAGAGGGCTGAAGAGTAGATATCCCATTCTCCGAGGACGCTTGTGACGGTCTCGTCTAGCTTCATCATTAGATTGTCAAAACCCATGATGACAGATTATAATGTTCAGTTCGTAAGAGGTTTCTTCATTGACGTTGCATGAAAGTCGAGATATGTTTTGTTTACAAAGAAAGGTCTCCTGTCAGTGAGGTCAGGTCGAGGCTGACACGTAAAGATGGCGGGGCGGTGCAGCCGAGTTGTAACCGGCACTAGTGACCGGAGGTGACAGGGATTCTCAGTGCCACGATTTTAAGGTACGAGGTCCGAGCCCATCACCTCAGTGAATTTGGTCGGCTTCAAATTGAATCAAAACAATCACCAACACCACGACAAGACGACAGCGACCAGTTTCCCGGCGAGGCTCCAGCTCTCGACAATGCGTTGATAGGACGATCTCGCGATTACGATACTTCTACTAACCTATAGCTACTAACGAGAGAGAGGAAGCACAGGGGACAGGCTGAGTTAACGAGGTACGCTGCTTGGGGCTTTGTTGACTTTGGGCACAATAGACAGAGCTGACAATACCACAGCTCACAATTTGCAAACGAGAAAGCCATAGCTTGCGATCAGCAATGTCTACACCGTTGCGCCCATCAACGCCAGTCGCGCAATCCACACCCTCAAGCTCAACACCGGCCACCGGCACATGGAGACACCCAAAGTTGGATGAGATTGTGAGACGCCAGAATGCCTCGAACTTCACTGCAGCAAATGTCAAGAAGATCACGTATAATGCCGCAGGGCTAGCAGTAATCTTCTTTATAGGGAAGATCTTGTGGCACTTGTATGCATATCCTCTCCCACCGGATAATCAAATGCTCACACGTATCAGTCTCCCAGGACTATTCCTTCCGGGCAAGGTCTTTGCATACGCGGATTGGGTCTACTACATAATTCAGCTTGTGTTTGTGTTTAACATCATGATGGCCTGCATGCCACTTCTACGGACAACGGACGAGATCACGGATATCGCCCTCACACCTGCTCAACGAAAGCTTCTGGGGCTCCCACCAAGCTCTGCGCCCCCTACGCCTGGCTCGCAATACGTTACTCCACCGAGATACGCAAGGACTACACCCGTGGGAGGTTCGCCGGGTGCTAGGGGAAGTTATTCGGGTTCGCCATTGTCGGGGAAGGGAAGTCCAAATGCTAGTACAACAGGCTTGCCATTCTCTCCCAATTCAAGCCCATTGTTGCAGAAGGCGATGGGTGGTGGAATGAATGGAACAAGAAGGGCTTCATATGGTTCACCAAGTCCTCTGGGTCCATCATTGTCAAGGGTCGGATCAGAGACTCCAGGCTCGCCTAGTCCTGCTTCAAAGTCTGGTGGTCTTGGACTGAATAGCAAGTGGCTATACGATAAGGGACGTAGGAACTCGGGAAGCTCTAGGCTGTATTCATAGATGGAAGAGGATGTAGAGTTTTGTATTATTGAGCAGATACCCATATACCAGGCTTGGCGAGCTGCATTAATTCGTAACAATGCCTTCACCCATGAATAATTCAAAATCATCCATTCACGGCACTCCACTCATGTGCATCAGTGAGTCTTTGTCTATCAGCAATGAGCAACAGTCAAAAACTGGGTCCAGTTGTCCTCAGTACTCCTTCAAATTTCACGTGGTGATTAGATCCGAGACAATCAAATCAACCGACAAGCATCCAGAACTTGAAGCTCTCCAGCTCCTCACGCCCACTCCCCCCTCTCCTCCGCAACACACACACACACAACCCTTGATGATTCGCGCAATTCAGAATGGGGGCCTCCGACTCGAAGCTCGTATTCAAGAAGGGCATCTTTAGACTTTCGGAGGACAAAGTCATCCCCGCCGATGATCCATACTGGGCATCTGTAAGCCAGCCAGCCATTCAGCCTCGCCTTCCCATGTCTCCGTACTGACCGTCTCCTCCGCACCAGTTCTGGGAGCTCCCTGAGTCCACCGAAGACATTTTCAGTCTCTTCTCACCTAACGACATCCGACGGACGCGCGATACGGCCCTAGAGAACTTAGAGACGCTGGTCCTTGCGGTCACGAGCCGTCTCTTCATACTCCGACACCACCCTTCGTTTCCAGATCCTGAGCTTGCGCCAGAAAGAGATGCGCTGAACTGTATACGAATCCTCACGCGGATCTTACCATATGTGTACGAGGCGGAACAACTGCAGGCGTGGGAGGATAAGTTCTTCTGGGGCGTAAGAAGGAAGCGGACACGGTACGCAGACATTGGGCAGGAAGAACAGGCAAATGAATGGCTGACTGGAATCTAGGAAAGCGTCGCTGGCTCGAGATGTCCTCTTCGACGAATCGCAGGAAGAACTTGCGAAGATCGAGGCCGCGGGCGAGGAATTCGAGGAAGTGAAGCCGCTCGCCGAGGAGCTGATAGATACGCTGATCGACCTACTCTTCTTCGCGGATTTCACACTCCCCAGGCCGCAGAATTCGAAGAATAAAGTTACGTATGCGATATGGCAGAGTGGTGTTGGGTGCAATACGTCGATTGGGACAAGCAAGGAGTTTGAAAGTAACAGGACGGAGATATTGAGATTGCTTCTGACCTTGACCAGTCAGAGCATGTATATGTCTGCCAATCTGCTGCCGGTTCAAGGTGTCAAGGCGATCAGCTATATTGTCACTTGTCCGGATAAGCAGGTGGTTCTGTCTGTGCTTTGCTCTTTGCTAAATACTGTAAGTCAAGCAGTTCACGAAGGAGGGCAAGAGCTAACATTTACAGACCTTGAAGTACAATCCAGCTTCTTGGCGAGTTCCATACAATGTGCAAGTCTTCAAGGATCCGAAGGCTATATTGGTCACCTATGCACTCCAGGTCTGTTTTCCTAAACATTTGGGTAGCGAATGTCGGCTAATAAAATGTAGTTTCTCTTGGTAATCCTTCTCTATCCAATACCGGAAACAGATCCGGCCCACGCAAAGAAGAGTAAGTTGTCTGAATCCGTGGACTTCATGGATAACAGCACTAAACTGATTCAGATTACTTCCGTCATTTTCTTGGCCGTCTACACAGACCTCAAGACTTCCAATTTATCGTCGATGGAATGACAAGAATCCTCAACCAGCCGCTCAATGCGAGCACTTCCTACATCCCAGGGAACCAGCAGTCCTCAAAGTGCACTTCCGAGATGATCATGCTCTTCTGGGAGATCACTCAATGCAACAAGCGATTTCGCTCCTTTATCATTGATACTGGCCGATCACATGATTTCCTCGTCTTAATCCTCTTTTATGCTATAGAGTACAAGCTAGATTCTTCGAAGCAAGGAGTCGTACGAATGTGTGTCTTCTTATTGCAGACTCTGAGTGTGGAGCCAAACTTTGGAAAGAACCTCAACAAGAGATTTGAGGCTCAAGAAACGCTACCACCTACCATCCGACTGCAGAACTTCAACGGAACTTATGCAGATTTCCTGATTCATGTAAGTACGCCTGCATCCGAAAGAAGAAGCCCCTGCTGACAAAATAGTCAATCTACAACATAATCACAACAAGCCAAGGGAAACTTACTGCAATATACCCAGCTTTACTTGCCGTCATCAACAACATCGCTGCATACTTGGAAAATCTGAGTGCATCGACTTCTTCGAAACTTCTTCAACTCTTCTCTTCCATGTCTTCGCCCAGCTTTTTGCTGGCGAACGAGGGCAACCATAATCTGCTCCAGTCGTTGCTCGAGAGCATGAATGCTATTATTGAGCACCAATTCATCAGTAAGTGTTTCGGTCTCTCGATCCATTCCACTGTATTCATAGCCAATGACCTCCGAGACTCATATTCTGGTAATGAGCTTGGACAGAATTGTCTTTCCCCTGGAGATTACTATGACGCCAATGGGGTTGAGTTTTGGCGTATGGAAAATTGACTTCTCTGGAGAGATTATGTTGCATTACTTGGTGGAGTGAATGCTGATCACTTTCTCAGAAAACCCAAACTTCGTCTATGCGGTTTTGCGAAACCACAAGAGATTCGAAGGTAAGCAAACAATGAACTTGATTTGCTTTGGTAGCTGACTGGGATAGCGCTCCGAACGTTCACACTTGAGAGCGGCCAAGAAGAGATCGAGCGCCGGAATCGACGTCGGAAAGAACGACAGACGGATCCAAATGACCTAGCAGAAAGCCGAAGAGGGTCTGTTGATAGCCTTCGAAGTCCTTCAATTAGCCAACCCCATGCACCAACGCTCAGCGATGTGCCTGAAGATGGAACATTCGCCATTGGAGATGACGACGATGAGGATACCGATGATGATAACCGCCCCACCCCAGCAGAATCAACACCCACCGAGCAACCATCGAGAGCTTCATCGGTTTCATCAAGTATAGACGATGCTGTTCCAACTCAATTAAGAGGAATGTCGGAGAAAGCAAGAGGAAAGATGCCAGGTAGGTTCTCTATTCTATTCTTGTCCAGGTCACTAATCTCGACAGCTGGCATGCCAACCTTCTCGCGTGCAAACAGCACAACAAGCCTGAACAGCTACTCCACAGCAGCTTTCTCAATTCATGGCGCCTTCGAGCCCACACCAGATTGGATCGAGTCATGGCTTACTGAACTTCCACTTCACACAATTCTCACGATCATCGACCAACTCGCACCGCTTCTCCCAACACAACGCTCATCCACTGACACCCCCTCAACCTCCATCATACGTACAATTCAGACAGCCAAGACCACAGGCGTTGACACTTCACCCATCCGCATCCAATACTTCGAATGGTCGCCCCTTTCTCTCGGCTGGTACGAATCACTACTTTGGTCCTTCGTCTTCACCAGTGAGATGCAAGTCCAGAAAGGTACAGTCGGCGTCTGGAACGGGACAGCCATCAAGCTTTTCCGCGTCGAGACCGTTGCGCCTAGCGGACCTACACTGAGCTCCCCCCGCGGAGCTGTGGATGCAGTAGGAAGCAACATCGTGAGTCGCATTGGCAGTATCAACTTGAGAGGTGTGGCTGGTGGGGGACAAGAAACAGACGCGCAGGCAGGTGGCGGTGGCGATGCGAGAGCGGAGAGACCTTTGCTGGCGAGAACAGGCACGGGAAATGGGGAACGGCCCGGGTTGATTAGGGGAGCTATTGTCTAGACATGTGAATATGCATATGTTTGAAAATTCAGATACCTCGAGAAAGGAAGGGAAACGAATATCTAGGCTGGGCCAGCATGGCAAGAGTCACGCTTGATTAGTTCGAGTAGTACAGGAGTACAGATACAGACCGAGACCGAGATACACAAGCGAAGCGAGCAAGGCGTAAAGGTACCCAGGATCAGTCAGTCGGAAGTAGACAGTTACAGTTACCTTCCATGCATTGGCATTATTATCTTCCACACCGCTCATTTTCTATTTTCTCATTCCTGCACTTTCAAATCCATTGAAGAACAAGTACAAGTCATCCTTACTATGCTCTTCACCCGAACCCGATATTTCCCAGTAAAAAGCAGCTGACGCCACACCTACCTACCTAAACAGTAGATCTTTCCCCCTTCAACCTCAGGCTTCGTGTCCTCCATGCATCTCCGTCCCTGTTTCAAGTTTTCCATCAGTCTAGGCATGTCAATCACTCCTCGATATCGCACCTCATCCAATCCCCATCATCTTTATCAAGCCACTTCTTCCCTTCAAAGACTTCAAGTCGCATTCAATTGTGGCTGTGCAATTCTAGCCCTTCCAGAAAACCAGATCGGCGATGATCTTTTCCGGTCGGAGGTTGGGACATGCAGGGACAGCGTGGTGAGCAGGGATGAAGGCGGGCTAGAGAAGGGTAAATGGAGCGGACGAGCTCACGCCACACTTGGAAGGGGGTCAAGCCACAGGAGCTGTTATGGACGGGGGACCGCGCTGTATTAAATTCTGATCTGTTTCTATTTCATCCATGTCTCGGAATTTTGTCTTAAGCAGCTGTTTTTTACATTTGTGCGATTTTTGATTATTTTGTATATGATTTTATATACTGTTTGTGTTGGCTGATTCTGTTCCTCGTCTGAAGAACGCGCTTGAGAGGTTTGAACGACAGGGCTGAGAAATTTGGAGGGCTTAAGGAAGGAAGGCTGAGAGCGATCTCGAAAGGAAAGATGGAGAATAGTGTCGCCAGTCTCCAAGCTGTTGAGAGCGAAGAGGTCAAGCCGTATAAGATACATGTGAGTCTCTTCTTTGCCCTCCTCTGTCTCCGGATGCGTTTCAGGTCCAGCGCAACTTGCGCCAGAACTACTGCTGACGGCGCATCGCATCAGGTGTCGTCCAAATACCTAGACCTGACGAAAAAGAAACTCGAATTGACGAGATTACCGCATGAGGTTCTTCTGCCAAGGGAGAGGGAATGGGAGCTCGGGACACCGAAGAGTGAGATTGAGCCGTTGATTGACTTTTGGTGAGTGCGTTCATATTGGTGTGGGCAACGGAGGTATCTCCTACATGCGCCTCGACCTGTAACTTCCACTCCATTCGACTTCGAGATCTGGGAATCGACTTGTCTGGGAGAGTGATTCAGGTGTAGGGTTAGAGAGGCAGCAACTGACAATTCCACAGGTTAGAACACTACACCTGGCGCCAGCGCGAAACCCACCTCAACACCACCCTCCCACAATACCGCACCACGCTCTCCCTCCCAACAGTCCCTCCCTCACCACCCCTCCGAATCCACTTCCTCTATCTCAAATCCCCACACAAACACGCCCTCCCCCTCCTCCTAATCCCAACCTTCCCGCTGACAAACCTCTCTTTGACACCCCTCTTCGCACCCCTCACCTCCCCTACCTCTCCAACATCCACCCAACCATTCACGCTCGTCGTCCCCTCCCTCCCCGGCCTCGGCTTCAGCGACGCCTTCCAAACATCCGCCACCTCGTCCTCTTCCCTCGAGAACACAGCCGCACTATGCGATGCCTTGATGAAGAGACTCGGATATAGCTACTACCTAGCCAGCGCGACGGGGTCGGGGGTTGAGAGTCCTGCGGGAATTGATTACCATTTGTTGCGAATACTAGGGGATAAGTATAGGGATAGTTGCCTGGGGGTGCATGTCGTGGAACCGTGTGTGAAGGCGCCGACGTTGAGGGAGCGGCCTGGGGAGTGGATGAGATTTGCGGTTGCGAGGTTTTTCCATGGGAATATGTTTGGGTACGAGAAAGCTGATTTCCGGGCGTTGAAGGCGGAGGAGACGAGAGCACGAGAACAGAAATCCAGATCGAACTCGAGATCAAGACGACTTTTGGGCGGTTCAAGTGTGGGAGATGAAGAGCGCCCGCTTGCAGGAGGAGGTCAAAGACAAAGAAGGCCTGGCTCTGGACACAGAGCAATCGGTATCCTCGGTCTCAGAGAACCCAATACCTTCGCCTACGCACTATGCGATTCTCCCGTTGGCTTACTCAGTCTCGTGCTCAGTGCGTTGCGGAGGAGAAGTCCCAACCATATGCTAACCCATACGGAGATCATCGATGTGACGCAGCTTGCGTGGTTACCTGGTCCGGAAGCGGGCGCGAGGTTTTGGGCTGCGGCGTTGGAGGAGGTTGAGGGGTGGGAGGATTCGTCGGTATCGGGGACTGGTGGTGAATCGGTGGGTGGAAAGGCAGAGAGGAAGGCTAAGAGCAATGTTGCGGTGACGGTCTTCTCAGCTGATGGATGCGATGGCCCTTCGTATGTCTGTCCTGCGTGGGCGTCTGCGCACCACACTATCCTGTTCTCGCAACGTGCGCCTGGGAGACCGGGTATTGCGCCTTGGGAGAGTGTTGATGTGCTGATTGAGGGAATAAGAGCGTTGGCGAGGGAGGTGGAGAGGATTGATCCGAGGTTGAGGATCAGAGCGCTCGAGATTGTGGTTTTTGAGGTACCGATAATCGAGGCTGATGTGGAAGATGAGAGTGAGAGGGAAAGGGAAAGTGTAGACTATAGTGCCTGGAGTGGTGAGGGAGAAGAAGAAGAGGGAGGAGAAGGGCATGGGATGCAGCTTGATGTTGAAAGTCCGGATACAGTCGTTGCTGTTGATATGAGGAGGTAGGGATAGACGCACGGCTTGAGAGGCCGGAAAGAGAGCTACGTGGAATGTGTTTATGAGATGTGATTTGAGATACCAACAGCCTGGAGTTTTTGCTTCTCCGCTGGAATTTGATTTGAATATGATTTGAGAGGAGGAATATGCGCATGGAGATACATAGTGAAGCGGCAATAGCAGATAATGAAAGATCAGATTTCCCCTCTCACGATCTCACCAAATCTGATCGGTATATATCATAAGGCCAGCAGGATCTGTTGCAAAAAAAGAAAAATGTAGAAGTACTCGCCTTCCCTCACTCTCACTTGAGAGGAAAACGACGAAACATAATCATTGAAAAAATCAGGTGCTTGATAAAAACATATAACTAACCGATAAATCACCAAAAATATGAAAGAGAAAAAAGATAATCGAGGGAAACAAAAAGCAAGAAAATGAGCAGCATGGGGAGTGGAAAAGTATATCTGGAGTTTCATTTCCCGGTTCTCGTTATGACATCATTGTCGCCCAAGCACATGTTACCCATGTCCTTGTGTCTCACATGCAGATGTTTCCTCGTTGCCGAGTCGTAAGGGTGTCTTTTCGATCCACTTGGGAAGGAGGGTAGTATTACTTGGTGCATAAATGGGTAGGTTCGTGCTGCCCAGATCTAATTTACAATTCATGGCTCTTTATGATCACGTGACAGAGGAACTTGAGGTTCGAGAGCCTTCTGTGACTCTGTCTCCCAGCTCATAGACGGGCTTGAACCTGAAAAGGAAGATAGCATCAATTATTGCTCAAAAGAACATGTCCCAAGGGTTCGTTTTGTAATCTTAGCCAGTCATTCGACAACGAAAAACTGTTCAAGTTGGCAACAATTTCAAGATCGGCAATACTCCGTCTAGTGAATCCTTGGGAGTGGGATCGCAGTGGGCTTGGACGATCTACTGATGTTAATTTCTACAAAAGACTTGGAAAATCATCCCTGGCAGAGCATCGCCATCTTAAGTCATTACATCAAGTCTCCTTCACAGACAGTCTGTGAAGCGCCTGGTTTCCAATTCACGGATTGTGGCTGGGAACAGAAAGCGAGGAAACTTGAGGAACAGGTTGAATATATTTGAAAGATTAATGCTGTGGCGATATATGTTAGGTGAATCGTTGATGTTACTCGAGGGTACGGCGTTTGATTCATTCAAGGGTGTTCATGACTGAAGAATGAAAATTGAAGTGAGTATAGCTCTTAAGATTCTATCGTTAGACGAAGGAACCATTAGTAACTCAGAGTGATAATTCGGCCTCCAGCTATTGGTTATAAGATTTTTGTTCTTGTTGTGAGAAGAGAAAGTAGCAACACATCGTGGCACTCAGCCCCGCTTGCTTTCGCTTAGCATTGGGTTCATGTCAACAAACCAGCGAGGTAATTCTCTGCTGTCAAGCTAACTCCGCCATGAGTTCATCTGGCGCGACAAATACCGGCAAAGACCTGTCAGCAGTATTCCCAGAAGTGCTCACCGACATTCGGCTTTCCCTTTCTGGCAAATTTACTTCACGACATTCTTGTTCGGATCCGCACCGAAAAACACCTCCGTTACCGAAGCAATTCAGTCGCACTTTCATGGCATGCTCCTCAGCCGATCCCCGCCTTGCCAATCATCAGCATCCATCATACAACGGACTTCTCCAAGTCACGAGACTCTTGACACCCTTGCTTCGCCTTGCTGACATCCCCTATCCCCTAAGCGAGGTATTTACGTAGCGATCGACAACAACTTCGTATTTTCCCTCGTCATCAGCCTCATTGCTTACCCTGCTAACAACCACTCGATCTGTAACATAAACTATCTGGAACATATCAAGCAATGTTATAGGTCAGCTACCGAAAATGACCATATCAAGCGCTGGGTGGCGGCAAAGATTTTGGGTAATTCTGGATACGAGTTGTTACATTTGGTCACACGTATCACTGTATTATTTCTATTTTGGACAGCGTGACGTAGAGTGAGCATGGCTCATTGTGACTTTGGCTGGAGCTTGATGAAAGGAGTTCAGTGAGATCTGATTTCGCAGGGTGTCAAGTAAGGGGATAGAAAGATATAAGAGCTGCATGTCGCTGTTTGGGTTCTATCACCCAGCAAGACATCGAAAACAACACAACAGACAACCAAACTACAAACACAACATCCTTCACCAATCTACCAACAATATTTCTCGCCTGACTTAATCAAAAGATCAACAACCGAAACAATCAAAATGCGTTTCTCAACCACAACCACCACCTCCTCCACCCTCCTCACCCTCCTCCTCTCCAGCACCACCTCCGCAGTCCCCGCTCCCCAAACAACCGTTACCCCGGGAGCCCCCACCCCGTGGTCAGTAACCGACTTCAAACTCGGCTGTTCCCCCGCCGGCTGCACCTACGACTTCTGCATCAGCGGACCCTTCACGAGCGGCGTCGGTCCCGCCTTCTCAACCACATGTTCCGGGTCGGACTTGCAGGACAAGATGGTGCCTTGCGCCAAGCCCGAGATTCTGGCCAATCTGGTCGCGACGCAAGAAGGGCTTGTATTGCAGGTGAATAGATTTGAGCCGCAGAGTAATGGCGATGTTGCTGTTATGTCGGGGAATGCGACGGCGGCGGAGAGTGGGGAGCCCGCTTTGGAGAGTTTTACGATTGAGGCGAAGTCGTATGGTGTTATTATCAATTAGAAGTGAATGGGATGCGATGTCGATAGATGGAAACAGTAAATGGCATGGGATATAATGGGTTGTTTTAGGTTGATGTTGGATCGAGATGATTGTGTTTGGAAGGTGATGTGATATTTTGTATTCCATAAAAAGTGAATGATATCGCTTTCGGCAAACAATCCAGCCCGCTCTGAAATTTCGATTGTTTAACTCCCCTCATCTAACCAAATAGGCAAAACCCCGACATCAATTAATGACGCCATGATGGCCGAGTCGCCTGAGGCTCTCGGTTTGTTGGCTAGATTGTGAATATGTAGTAGGTCTCGTGCGGGTTCACTTAGTTTACTCCGGGATTTTGCGAACTTCAAAAAGATATGGCCGGATGTCAATCCCAACTGAGTTGATATTTTCAGACGTGCATATCTTTTTGCCCTTTTTTTACTCATCGAAATGACTCAGGTATTTCCAAACGTGTTGCTGGGATAGTCTCAGCTGCAATTTCTTTCGCGCTTTTTTTTTGGTTTTGCCGATGTATTTGTTTTGGTGAGGCTTGACTTAAGCGAGGTGAGGCCCTGGCACACCGTAACAAACACTTGGGTATCGAGGCTTACACGGGAACCCAGCAGATTGAGCAAGACAGAAAGACCATGGAGCTTTGACTCAATTGAAAGCAACCACTTCCGACAAGTAATTCCTGCCAGTCTGCGAGTGTGTTGGTAGTTTTGAAATACACGAGTTATATGGAAGTTACATTGGTCAAAGCATTTCGCGTGAAATGTAGCGACAGGAAGAGAGTATAGGTGAGAATTGGTATCCACCGGTCCTCACTTTCAATGATGAGCCCTTTGGCCGAGTAAATGGTGCGCTCCAGAAGAGAAACCAATCTCCACGGGGATTTTGCATCTTTTCATGCTTCGTTCCAACCAATAATCCAAATCATCGACATTGAATATCACCTTGTAACCTAAGCAATCCACTTCCGACCTTGCATTATCAGGGTGATCTCGAGCCAGCATTTCAATAGCAAATTGTTCCAAAGTTCGCGTTGCAGCTGGCGCCAGGCATCGTAGAAGTGTAATAAGATCAGGAGTCGGAGCTCAATGGCACCTTCCATATTCCGAATCTACTTCCAGAAAACGTGCCCGAGCTCGGAAACAGATCGTCTTGAGATTGCTGCGAAGTAATTCTATGTCCTCGGAGTTGTACTAAAGGACGCTCATGATTACCATTAGCAACTGTAAGATGATAAAACTCTTCTATGTCGAAGACGAGGTGCTGAATGACGAGGCGATCTGTTCTTTTCTTCGCGTTAGAGCCAAAGCACAGGCTTGAGTTTTGATCTGGAAGGTTTTACGCTCTTTTTCGTCCCAAGCTGCGAGGGATTGCTGGTGAAGGATTTGATAACTTAGCTTTTTCTTGGCGATTTTGACAGATTTGCAAGCGCTATGCAGAGGGGTGATCGATGGTTCGTGTATGAAAAGCTGATGTGTTCTGTGATATCGAGTTCAAAGATCAAGGCATGCAGCTCTGCGGGAAGTTTGATCAGGATTGAGATTGCCATCTGACATTCTGGAGATGGTTCATTGGCAGTTGAATTGGCTAGCGTTAAAACGTCTTGATTCCTGGACTTTTCTACCATCTTGAAGCTTCAAGATTTTAGAATGAGATATAGTATACTGTGATCGGGTGGTATGGGATATATGTATTTAAATTGTATCTTAAGATGGTTCGTGGGTTAGTATTCACTGGGCAGTTTCTAGCTTCGCTTAATGCCACCGAGATTGAATTATGGATGAAGCTACCTAGGTATAGTGTACCGCTCGCTTTACTTGTCAAGTTCTGCTAATAGTATGCCTATTAGCGATAAAGCCCGAACGATGACGACCATATGACAGATATTTAAATTGAGGCAGGTGTCGAACTCACATTGTCAGTCCTTGATTCTCTGCACCTGGCCAGTAGTACTGAGACTGGTCATCTCAGAGGATCCAAACTTCATATACATAGTCTTGAAGGTTAGAATGCTGGGTAAGTATAAAGCAGCATGGCACAATTGTTGCCTACCCATGCTCAGTTATGACTTGTTGGAAACAGCTCTCCCAACCAACCAAGTCCGTCCAGCACATTCAGATCTTCTCTCGAGCAAGGCAAAGCCATCTCCATAGGAATTGAATTGACTGTCATGTGAAATTTCCGGAACTAGGGTCAGAAGCATCAAGCATCCAACATACCTGGTTCCTTTGAAACAATAAAAGGTGCTGTCCAAGTACAGACCTCCTTGTACTGAAGCGGCTGGCCAGACAAAGGAGGCTCGTTAGTGACTGCGAGGCGATATGCTTCCGAATCCGTCCGCGATTGCACAATTTGCGATATCCGTTCTGCGCCAAGTCGTTCATCGACAACTGTGGCTGACTTAGAATCCCGCCACGCAAAGTCGCTCATACCGCTGCAAGAGCAGTTTTCAACCACGACTTCTTTGAGATTAGCTAAGGCACGGGGAACGAGTTTTTGTAGCATCAAATCTATGGTATGGACGTTGTCGCTGTCGCTCTTGAGGAGCGAAAACTCTCTCTTGAAGGAACGGCCTGGGTTCTTCTTGACACAAAGACGGATGCTCCGAAAGTTGCTGCTACACGTAACTTTGTGTCCACTGAGCCGAATGCCATTGGTGACGACGAGGTGTTTGACACCGAAACGCTCCTGTCGTGTCATTCTATTCAGCTCCACTGCGGCAATATCGTCATCCAGAACAAATGTGAGGTCTTCTATGGCATTCCAACCCGCAAGAGCATGTGCGTATAAAATTGCATTTTTCTCGGACTTCTTGGACTCTTCTTGGAGGATAGGGAAGAGCGGACATTGAGTGCGTAGAGGAACGGTGATGTAGTCTTCGAAGTAGGCGGTAAAAATCATCACTGATATTTCGGGAACCGTGATTTTGAATAGGAATCTAAAGGCTTTGAGACAATCTCCAGACTGGTTTTCTGAAGATGCAGAAGCGGGCGCAGCTTTTGATTCGGTAGCCATTTTTTTATTCTCGTCTTTGTTTTCTGATGTGTGAGGAGGCCGGAAATGGGATGAAAAGTTTTCACGTAATTTCGAGTTTTTCGAGATAGTACAGGAATTTAAATACCAGATACCCACAGAGTTTTGGATCCTCGCAACTAGCTTGAGAAGATTGCCAGATCTAGTACGCTAACTATGGGACGAAGTATTTGGGAGTCTGGGACCTAAGTTTAGCTCAGAGCTTAGGCGACATGAATGATGTTGTCTGAAAGAGTGGCAGCTTAGAGACCAGGGATCGGAGAGCTCAGGTTCTCATTTTCGCGGGGATAACAAGACAAGTCTCCAATCTGTAAGCACACATACACCAATGGCACTCTGAACGAGTTTTTGAAGCAATAGTATTTTTGGAACTCAAAATGTCAATTTGATTCGGCAGCTACGTTACACCCACTGCCGTTTACAGTCCAGCCATTTATTTTGACCTCGAGAAACCTACCCCAAAATCCGTATTTCGTCGTACATTGTGCTTCTGGCCGAAATAACCATCGATTGAGGAGTGATTTTCTTCAGAGTCTTGGCAGAAGCAGCAACGAGCTTGAATACTGGCTGTTCGATCAGTATTGCTAAGCCATTTCTTATTCACGCCTAAGTCCATAGGTAAGTCCATGTCGATGTGTAGTCTAGTTCCTTCCTCGAGTCTGAGAAAGAACGTCTCAGGGATATGGCGGAGTAAGTTCTTCTTTGACGTCAAGCTTACTATTCATTGGCATGCTTCTTGTGTCCAAGATAACTCAACAGGCGATACCGGGATACAGCACGATCCAGTCGACCCTTCGACTCAGAATTCTGATATAGATCCAGCGAAGCATCCGTGAACACCGGGAAAGGCCCACTCCACGTCCAAGAGATATACTGATTGAAAGACGGTCAGCGATCCCGATCCTCAGAATCGCAATCCGACATCGGCAAACTTTCCGATTCGTACTTCAACTCGATCCTACGCTTGATGTCCTTTGCCGCAATATGCAATGGGTCTTGACCGAAGCGATCTATCGCTTCGAACGTAAGCTTCTTCAAGGTCTTGCAAGAAGCTGGGAGAAGTTTGCAGATGGATTGGGCTATCTCTTGGCCTAGCGTATCGGGATACATTTCCGCCTGCATCAATTCCAATGTCTCCTTATCGAGCTGCACGCGAATAGTCTAGAGATTGTTGCTAATTGTGAGTTTGTCCAATTTGAGTCGGACCATAGGGCTGAAGACGATATGCTTGATCGCATGCCGTTCAGCACGGCTCATTCTGTTCAATTCCTCGACGGCTTTCTTTCCAGTGACGTGGAAAGTAAGATCTGGGATCTTCTCCCAGACAGAGAAGGCATTTCCGTAGAGCGTTTGTACTTTCAGCGAGTATGGGATCCAATCCTTGAGAGCGTTCTTGAAGGATGGAGAAGAGTGGACAGCGGATGTTGGGGGTCCTGTTATTGAGGAAGTCGGAGAGGTAATGTTCGAGGATTGTGAGGCGTAGCTCGGTGGCGGTGATACTAAGTAGGATGTCTATGGCTTTATTTCGTACAAGAGGTGTATCGCCGGCGAGTGTGATGCCGGTATTGGGATTGAGATCGGTAGCCATGCTGTCTGTCTTGTTCTGATGAGCACGCGGTGCTCCTGTGTGGTGGTTGCAATGGGTCTCGGTAGTTGTCTGTAGAATCACGGTGGAATTCAAGAAGTTTATGTATGCGACAGTAGTCAAATATAAGAGGCTTTTATTTAGCTTCTCAAAAGTGTTCATTGTACGAGTGAGCTAACACTGGTCACTTTTCAATGTCTGGGACCGAATACTAGTTTCAGTTTTAGTGTCAACAATAGAGCTGTTAATGAGCTATTTTCGCAACTAGAGAGAATGACGACCGGGAACAATTTAGAAAGGGTAACCTCTTGTGAACATTTCGAATTCCCGAATCGAGCAGGAAAATATCCTTGAGGCAAGGTCAGTTCGTATCACGTGCTTCACCGTGTTCCAGTGGAATGTGGTTTGTCCGAAGGTATGCAATTCGGTGTCGCAAAAGGATAGGAAATTACTATCAGCAAGCCTTCGTGGACATCTGTTAACGGAGTCTTTGCTCGAGATGAGGTTGTCCTTGCCTGCATATGCAAGATATCAAAGTGGACACCTCGATAGTGGACCGAGACACAGCCATCTCGGATGGGGAATAGGACGACAATTCCGAGGTGCCGGTTACAGACCAACCCAGAGCCACGGGTTATGGATCTGGAAAATTCCCGCTCACACCAATCATCCCACATCGCTGGTCATCAGCACGTGAGTCTGTTTCGTTTCGTCTCATCTACCTGGGAGACCCTGAAATCCTTGGGAACCTGAACCTGGGTCTCAGCTGAAGATGGATGCTTCCATGAACTTTCCCAAAACTTAAGATGCGGCATAAAAGCGAGTCAGCTGTGAAAAGCTTTCGCCTGAGAAATTGTAAGAAGACGAAGAAGGCGGTGTACAGTGCATATGCTGTGGAAGGAGGCCTACTGCTGTGCAATGTTGGCCGAGATAGGACAAATTGCTTAGCTGAAGGCTTATGTTTCGACGGTATATGCATGTATGTGTTGAGTGTACTCGAAAACACGATAGCTGCAGCTCTCTGCGTCCGATATGTGGTTGTACATCCATCTTTCTTAAAACTTCCGATTGGCATGGAGACGTCGAAGCATTGGATGAAGATGGCGTGCCAAAGGAGGGCTGAATGTCAGATAAGCACAAATATAGACATCACTAAGATCTTCGCGCGTCGGATTCAATGGTAGTACTATCGGAACAAGTGCATGAATATTTGCAAGCTGCAAGCAGCAGACAACACACATTCCTGATCCCCTGCCATGGCCAGAAATATCGCCACGTGCAATTGCGGCCGCCTGTCAAACAAGTGGGGCAATACCACCAGATGCACTCGAATGTTTTAGACTGGGATTACCGTAATGTAATGCCGCCTGCCAAGGAATTATCCTGGGCCGATAACAAAACATCCTCGAGGAAAATCATTACCACGGACCATGTCGACGTCTGCTTGTTTTTGTCTGAACGTCAAAAAGGAGAAACTTGACTTCTCTTCATATCAATTGGCTCCTCCCTCTTCTTTTCTTTCATCTGAATATCCTCAATTTCCTTTGTCGGCTGCGACGGATTTGGTGACAGCTCATCATCACAAGCTTTACCAGATCCTGCCAAGGCCCACGATCTAGACGGGCCAGTCCCAGCTGTCCTGCTCAGCCCGCCAGCCAGTCTAAACAATCAGCCAGTCCACTTCATAACCGCCATCCCACCACAACATCACGACTTCGACCGATTCCAAATCGACCTTCCACTCATTGAAATACCCTCGACATCCTCGTAACGTCCCTCAGATGCCTCTGCAGATCTCGTCCGAACTCTTCAACATCTGCCAAACGCCAACCCTCAAAGATGCATCCCTTTAAACCCGGCTCAGGCAATTCGTGTCGCACTTCCTAAATACAACCCTTGACCGAGCGTGTGAATATCTGGGGAAACCCAGACCAGCAGAATACTCGAAATACTCGAAATATCCTCAATACATCACTCGCCACGATGTATTCCATTCTTTTAGATATCTGGGGGCAGGTGAGGTCAATGAAGCCGGCCTTTATCTCGAAGACGCCCCATTTCAACTTCATAACAGTCCATTGTAAGCAGCCTCGGCGCTCTCGGTTTCAGTCTCCCCTGCTAAATGTTTCTGTAGATTTCTGGATTATTGGGATGGCAATATTCAGCTCCTTGTGCCTGTATATCCGATCAGACCTCCGATACATCGATGCGCTGTTCTTTGGTAGTGGCGCCGCGACCCAGAGCGGCTTGAACACGGTGGATGTGAACAAATTGAATACATGGCAACAGACGGTGCTATACATAGTGCCCATGATCACGAACCCAATCACGATCAACAGCTTCGTTGTGTTTCTACGGCTATACTGGTTCGAGAAACGATTCCAGCACATCGCGAGAGAATCGACCAAGAACCGCAGGAGTATAGCCAAGACTATATCTAAGGCAAAGACACATGAGCGAGATATTGGAGAAGAAGAGAGAGGGGTCAATGGCAGGAGCATTGTTGTAATGCATGGGAGCACAAGACCTAATGGCATGACGAACAAAGAAGCGGCGCCCAAGGATTTCGAGGACCAAGTTGAGAAGGAGAAGGCCATGGCAGAGGAGCGGACTCGATCATCACAATCATCACAGGGAACTAGTAAGGCGCAGAGCTCGGAAACCGCAGAAGACGAGAAGATGGACACTGTGGAAGACCACCTCCCACCACACCAGATCAAGTTTGCGGATCAAGTAAAGCGAAGTGATGGATTGGCCGACCAACCAATTCGAATGCCGGCTCAACGAAGTAATGAAGATCATATTGCCTTTCTTGAGCGTCAGCGGAACCAGGACGAGGGAAAGGTGCTTCGTATTCCTGGCCCTCGAGATGCCGATGCAGGCGTAGCCCCAGTCACAGTGGATGAATCGGATCCTCTCAGCCAGATCATGTCTCGTAGAGAATCCGGATTCTCGGGTCACTTTCCTCATCATGAGCAAGTCCCTACCGCTCAGTTGAACGACGATGACCACGATATCCAACCAGTGAGGCGGAATATTACAATCGCTGAACCAGTGCGATCGCCGGTACATGAACACGTCGCAGAAGATGCGAAGGCAGCCCAAAACAAGCCGAGTGTTCTCAGGCTGCGAAGACCGAGAATTTTCGGTGGAAAGAGAGATGAAGACCATGTACCTCATGCCCGGAGAACAGCCACCTTCCAGACGATCAAATCGGCACTCTCCAGAGAGAAGGATGAGACTATGCCCTACTTGAGCTGGGAGCCTACCGTGGGGCGTAACTCTGCCTTCGTAGATCTCACAGAAGAGCAACGAGAGGAGTTGGGCGGCATCGAGTACAGGTCTCTAAAATCGCTAGCTATGATTTTGACGGCATACTTCGTCGGTTTCTCCATCTTCGGCATCATGTGCCTCACACCCTGGATATACAACAGTAGAACCTATGGCCAGGTGGTCAAAGATGCTGGACAAGGTCGAGCTTGGTGGGGACTTTTCATGGCGAACTCGGCTTTTACGGACCTGGGCTTTACGCTCACACCAGACAGTATGATCTCGTTCCAGAGAGCTCAATGGCCCCTTATTTTGATGTCATTCTTGATCATCATCGGCAACACTGGATTTCCGATCATGCTCCGAATCATCATATGGGTCACTTCGAAATATGTTCCCAAGGCGAGTGGAATCTGGGAGGAGCTAAAGTTTCTGCTCGACCATCCACGTCGATGCTTTACTTTGTTGTTTCCATCCAAGGCAACATGGGTGCTGTTCTGGATTCTGGTTGTCTTGAACGGTCTTGACCTGCTGTTCTTCATTATTCTGGATGTAAGTTTCGCCTTCACATGAGTCGGACCCTACTAATTTTACCAGCTTGGCAACTCTACCGTTACCGATCTCCCAACCAACATTCGTGTTCTAGATGGCTGGTTTCAGGCTGTCTCAACCCGTACAGCTGGATTTGGAGTGGTCAACCTTGCTGCACTGCATCCCGCCATTCAGGTCTCGTACCTCATCATGATGTACATCTCCGTTCTTCCCATCGCTATTTCCGTTCGTCGGACCAACGTTTACGAAGAGAAGTCGCTTGGTATTTATGGGTCGCCGGCAGACGAGAACTCTGACGAAAACGAGCCGTCATACGTTGGTGCCCATTTACGTCGACAATTGTCATTCGATTTGTGGTACATATTCTTAGGATTTTTCATCATCTCTATCTCGGAAGGCAAGCGGATCCAGAGTGGAGATCCAGGATTTACCATGTTCTCTGTTCTCTTCGAGATCGTCAGTGCATACGGTACTGTTGGCCTAAGTATGGGTTACACTGATATCAACGCCTCATTCTCCGCGGAATTTGGTGTCATCGCCAAGCTTGTCATCATAGCTATGCAAATTCGTGGCAGACATCGTGGTCTTCCTTACGAGCTTGATCGAGCTATCTTGCTTCCTAGCGAACATTTACAAAAGAAAGAAGCAGACGACGCAGCCATACGAGCCCGCAGACGGTCTTCAATCGGCACAATGGGCGGTCCCATCAGCAGCGGTGCAGCTAAGACGAGAACTAGTCGTAGCATCGACCGCGGAGCGTCGAATATTCTCGGCACACTCCTCCACCCAGGTCCAACTATCCCAAATAGTCACCGTAACGCTTCCTATCGCCCCGACTCTAGATACAACAGACCTCGTAGGGCTAGTACAACGTCCGCGGGCAGATGGAGTCGGGCAACTAGGAGTATCAGTCCTGGTCATCCAATTCCTTTTGACGGAGCAGCTGAGAAGAGAGGCCGTCCAGAGGGCAGGAGGAGTTTCTTTCAAGAGGGCGTGAACCCTCCACCACCTGAGGAAATGACGACCACAAGAACTAATACCAGTGGCGTGAAGAACGCATAACGGAATACATACACTATCACAGTGAGCGAGGCGCAGGCGGTGTTGATTACTAGAATTTTTTGGCAGCTTTTCATCACAACGAGGGGGTGCATTTCCGTACTTACAAAACTACGGCGTTATCTTGTCGGGTGTAGGGCGATGGAACCAGTACGACCTTGTAATTATTCGGCGTCGCTTGTTTGAACATACGGCTGGCACAGCATATGAGTGCTGGAGTTCTTTGTTTGGCTGGGCGGACAGATTTGTAGAACTATTTGCCGGGTTAGACTTCTGATTTTGTTTTAGAAGGCGCTAAGCAGTTGCTTGTCAGGTGAATATTTGTATATATGAAATGAAACGGCTTGCTACGGCATGATCTTGATCAAATGTAGTGAATGACTTGATATTGAGCGAGCTACTTGAAGTTGTTAAAGTAAAGAACGAGCTAGAACTCGCGAGGCTCAGAGTTTGGTATGTTCTCACCAGAAGTCTAAGAATGGACTTGCATAGCTGATCTACCATACTTGAGTGGTACAGACTCTCTAAGGACACACCTCTAGCTCTTTGCGCGGGAGCCTGCAAAACGAATATGCTTTGTGCCAGTGCTACATCACAATTTTCAGAACAGATTATCTCTCTCCCGACCATTTTTTATCAAAGGAAGTCTCATCTGTTGTGGATGCAAGGAACCGGCTACATCACTTCCATCTTATATTTTTTTCCCCCGGTGAATGTAAGAACTGATGTAAAGTCGGTTGTTCTTGCTCTAATCTAGTTCTCATTCACTAGTATTTGCTGCTGGAGCCGGTGTCGCTCATTTACCAAGGACAGGCATTGCCTCTCTTGCTCAAGGTTCACCTCCAGGACACGTCCGATATCCGGCATCCGATCCTGGATTGGGACAAATCGGTGACCTTGAAAATCTCATCAACACGTTATAAGGCTCCTCAAGACTATGAAGCTTGAGCTTTCCCTACCAAAATCCCGCAATTCTTCGACAGGTTCTCTTCTACCCTCCCCTATCCTTCCAAGTCAACCTTCAATTGTACCTGTTTCTAATCAAAGGTTCGGACTCGATAGGTACAAACATGAAGCTCATCCTCTTCCTCTCGATCCTAGGATCTATCCTACTCCTTGTCGCCGAAGACAAGAGACCCAATGGTCCAGGTTCTGGTTGTGTAAGTCTACCTTTCTAGCTTCAGTAAAGACAGCGAGCTGACACCTCCCAAGTGCTCGGCTCTAGCAGTAATTGGACCACTCGTATCCTACCCAGGCACCCCATCCTACATCAATCAATCTACCGACCTGGACGATGGATATTGGTCAACCTTAGAAGCTGAACTCCTCCACGCCTGCCGTTTCACACCTACCGACACCTCAGAGCTTGCCCTTGGCGTTAAGGTCCTTTCATCAAACAAATGTCAATTTGCCATCCGGTCAGGTGGACATATGGCCTGGAAGGGTGCTGCGAACGTCGATGGCAAGGGTAAAGACGGTGTCACCATCGACTTGAGCGCCCTGGATCAAGTCCAGGTCCTCGACAGCTGGTTTCCATATGGAGCTGTTCGTACTGATAAGGTGGTGAAGATCAGCTCTGGTGCGCACTGGAGAGATGTCTATGCAGAAGAGTGTAAATGAAACTGCGGTAAGCGCGCCAATAGAACAATAACTATCATCTGGCCAATTACGATGAGTCAAAGATATCTTGGCAGTGATGTCAGGATGTCGAGTGTCTTTCAGGGGTATCAAAAAATTTTCACTGGTCGATTTTGAGAACGTAACATTGTAGTCATCATTGAAAGATACATTCCCGACGACAGAACCAGCCGACTGGCATATTATGCCTTTGAACAAATATTGGAACACCTTTCCCACACCTCAGAACAGTATCCAAACCGGCAGAACGAATCAAGATGGCAACCTTTCACCCTTTCCCACGTCTTGTCCCAGAACTTCGCGCTGAGATCTGGGCTCTCGCAATCGAGAATCGAGTTATCAGAGTCAAGCTAGGCAAAGGAGCTTATTCAACTAGTCCAGTACCAGCCGTTACTCGTGTTTGTCGCGAGTCCCGCTTGTGTTGCGCTTACCACAAGGACTTTAACGTTGGCTCAAGAGGCCGTCATATCTGGACGAATTTTGATTACGATATTATCCACGTGCAAGCTTCAAGGCTTTTTCTTCTTCCAAAAGAATCGATCAGGCATTTGCGGGTTGAGTTAATAGATGATGAGGGGAAAGAAATCAACGAAGAATGGATGTTCGATTACAAACATGAGTTCTTTTACTTCCCAAGGCTAGAAAGTGTCGATCTCCTGGTACCTGAAGAGTTATACTTCTACGCAGAGTATATTGACGAGACGTATTTTGGAAACTGCAAGAAGGAGAATGTAAAAGTTGTGAGTATCAAGACGGGAGAGTGGATTGATGAGAAAACTTGTGCGCCATACTGGGATTATATCGAGTCTCAAGGCGGTACAGACTTAGGAGGCATGACGAGGATGGCAGAGGAGACATTAGAAGAGAGGTTAGAGGATATCAAGAAGCTAGAGATGCCGAGACCTCGCATTGCTTTGGATTACCTGTAGCGTAGGATGAGATGCTTTTGGAAATGTGGTGAGGTGGAAGTCTCAGATTACTTAGGGTAGGGGATCTTCAGCTGTTTATGTCAAGTAAAGATACTCAATGACGCTCGAATGGACTTATCGGACAATTCCAAGTGGGGTAATGAGCTTCTTATCATTATTATGAGACTTTGAACATGGATTTAGCCTTTAAATTGTGGCGGCGGCATATGCTTAGAGCCATACCATAGCATTCGTGTGTGTTGGGGTGAAAGTGATGCCGTGGCACAGCTCCCCATGTTCCCTACAGTGCAGCCATGTTGAGCAAAATTCATCCTATGGCAGCTGGAACGCTTACTCATTTCTTCCACTTGTTATTATTAGGGAACTCTGCCGCCGAATCTTCAGTGTACGGTTGTGGAGAAATACCTCGATACACAAGTACGGGTAGCTTTTTGTTTGGGACAGATCTAGTCGAGTGGAAATGATGTACCTCAACTTCTGAATACATTTTTGATACTTGAGGAACAACATTTTTTGTACAAGACTCACTTATCAGTCGGCAGCCCTAGCTTTGAGACTGCTCTGCGGTTACAATGTGTCAACTAGGGAACTCGACCCGCTAGTCCCCCAACTACCCCACTTTACTACTCTCGCTTATGTTTCAACAGTGAGGATAGATCTACAGGCAATGTTTCCTTCCTTAGTGATCGCAGCCGCAGAAATGAGTGTCACCAAATGATGGCAATTTGAGATGTGTCTGAAAGTTTGCAAAGTCTCAATCGCAAGACTGAGCGGCTTGAAAGACTTTCTCGAAGTTGAAGCTGCTGGCTCAATTGTGATTCGAACACTTCGACACTGCAAAATGCTGAACCCATCGTCCTCAATAGCATTTGTGTATGAACTTCAATCTCAACTGGCTCACTCCATAGAGCTGTACACTACATAACTACGGGACATGAAGTCAGAGGGCCTTAAAAGGCGAGCGATAGGCTCCCGATCTGAAGGGCGAATCATTGCTGATGTAGGGTTGAATTGGGGAGATGCGCAGTATTTCAGGCACAAAGCCAAAGAAAAATAGTTTTTGGGCTGTCTCGAGATAAGTAAACTGGTAGCGGAATATTTCCTGATCGATTCTACTGTTCACAAGCTATTAGATCTGTGCGGCCAAGTATTTGGACTAGCTTTTACAGAGCTCTTGGGAAACAAAGGCGCAAAGGTGAAGGAGCTGTACTCCCAGAATACGAAGTATCTCCAGGGCGAATTGAAAGATGTTTTACTTTTTACAGTCCAACGACACAATTTCTGGAGAGGGCTCCAGACTCCTTTGGGTGTTTTGACGCTGGATCTTGTGGACGAAAGAGGCAAGCCAAAGTCCGCACATTGTGCTTGGTTCGGCCAGGCACGTATTTATATACCCAGCGATAGTCTTGAACCCGATTGCTAATGCCATGCAGTATAATTTCGGGACTGCTGGACGTGGATTATCCACCCCTGCTGTCAATATCCTTGCAACATTTCCTCCCCCTCAAAAAGATAAACCAGTTCTGCTTCAACACAGCCATATTACCACTCTCGCATACGAACTTGGCCATGCCATACAAACATTCACCCGGGGAAATTTACAGGGAATGCCATGGGATTCTGTTGAGATCGCAAGCCACTTGGTTCAAAGATTAGCATCCGAGCCGACCGTCCAACGTGAGCTATCACCGCACTACGTTTATGAGCAACAGGAATATGTTGATGTATGGAAAGCATCCGCAAAACCGTTACCACCAAGGCGAGCTCCTCTCGAACTTCTTCAGAAGAGCTCAGAATTGGAAAGGAGTAGCCAGATACTATCCTTGATGGAAACCCTTTGGCTCTCGAAATTTGATCTCATGCTCTACAGCCACACAGAAGAGCAACTCGACTCCGTCGATCTGGGGGTCGAGTGCCAACGAGTGTTACGCGAATGGACGGGAATATGCGGAGCTGATGATTCGCCCCATGGTCAGGCGAGGAACAACACGTATATACACTACAGTTGTTACGCGAACTACTATACGTCTTCGTACTGCTATCTATAGTAAGTTTATCTCTCTTATTTTTATCTGTCGCAAGATTTCCCAGATAGACTCGGACAGGTTCTACAAATGCTAATTGATGCTAGTTCGATGGTTTGCGCCGAAGACGTCTTTCAGACACATTTTGCGAAGGATCCGGTGAATCGCAAGCAAGGTATTTGATTCCGAAAGACATGTTTAGAACATCGTGATGTTTTACACACCCATGAACATTGGGCGTTATTCTTTGAAGATCCCGCGAATGGTGGAAATGCACTACGGAGAACACTGCGGATAGGTGGTCGCTCAGAGAACAGTATGGATGCGCTGGTGAAGTTCTTGGGCAGGAAGCCAGACAACAAGCCGCTCGTGGAGTATATTTCAGGCGTCACTCTTGAAGAGGGCTAGAAAGCGGGGTCTGCGGGATCCTGGAAGAACATTTGGATAAAATTGACTAATTGAGACTTGTTGAAAGAGAACCAGGCGATTAGACTGGAAATATTGACAACTACGGGTGCTGCTCAACAGGACGGACAGTATTATAGGTAACAGAAAGTAGAAAACCCCCACGAGCCAGTGTTCCTGAAGTGATAGGCTAGAGTATCAGAATTACAACGTGATCACAGAAACCAGCATCTCAATGTCCCTAGAAGAGCCCGGGGAGTATTAACGAATAATGATTGATCCAATACCACCAGCCCTGTGTAGGCGGATGCCCGAGGCTGTGCTGCATGATGGGGGCTGTGGCTCCCTGGGGCTGTGCCGCATGCACAACGACAATAGCCTCGTGCGCAGAGGACATCATTAAAATGACATCTTCTTTGTACCCCATCGTCCGGTTTCTCCAAAGGATGCACTCAAATCTTGTAATGGGTGATTGCGAGCATGATTGAAGTTCTTGCAGCAATTGCCCTGGCAGGGAATATACTTGAATTTACGCGCCTGGGCATCAGCCTTCTCCATGATACGCGCGAGCTTTACAAATCCGCCAAGGGATCTCTCTCGGTGAACGACCAGCTGGAGCTCATCACGATAGACCTTGAAGCTTTCGTGGCCAAATTGAGGGAACCCAATCCGGGAACCACTATCGAGACATCCTTCCAAGCCTTGTTGACAGAGACACAGTGTGTTGCGAAAGAACTCCTTGATCGTCTGGAAGGGCTGAAATCGAAGGACTCCAGAGGGAAGAAATGGGAAAGTTTTCGCAAGGCTATTAAAGGGGCGTGGACGAAGGACGAGATAGAAGAGCTGACAAAGAAGCTCTTTCGCTTCAAAGATGCCGTTGAGTCTCACATCATGCATTCAATTTTGTGAGAGTCATTCTTGCTTTGACCCGGGGAATCTTTGCTAATTGAGCTTACAGAAAAGCAATTGATGAAAGTTCTATCAAGACTTATGAGCGCTTGGATGCTATAGATTCACGAACGCAGTTGATCGTGTCTTCTCTTCTTGAAAATACAGTCAGAATGAAGACTCACGCTGCTTTGGTAGAAGGCATCCAGGCTCAGATGGATGCTTTGGTGCTACTCGTGCGAAGAAATTATGAGGCTCGTTCGGATGAGCATCATCACGCCCGCAGGACCATTGCTCGGGAGATTGCTGGAGACGCGAACGAGATAACAGCCAGATTTGAAATGCTTAGCGTTTCTGAAAAAGACGAACGCAAGCTAAAACACGACATCGATGCAGCAATCATACAGAGTCTCGCCTATTCGTCCATGACTGAAAGGTACGAGAATATTACTGAAGCCTTTCCGAGAACCTTCGACTGGATTTTCGAACCATCTACTGGCATGCAACCAAAGTGGAGTAATTTTTCAGAATGGCTGAAAACTGGCTCTGGTATATATTGGATTGCGGGAAAGGCAGGCTCTGGGAAGTCCACCTTAATGAGGTACATCTACGAAGATGAAAGGACACGAGACTACCTCAAATCTTGGGCAAAGAGTAGTGGGAACAGCTCTCGAGAGACACCTCTTTGTGTGGCAACTTTCTTCTTCTGGCTCAGCGGAACGCCAATGCAGAAGTCAGAACTCGGCCTGCTACGAGCACTCTTGCATCAGGTATTGTCGTCATGCCCTCAAATGGGGTCGGTGGCGTTTCCAGATATCTGGAGCAAGAATTATTCGGACGCGATCGACGGATTGTCATCGGACTGGATCAACGCACTGCCACTGAAGCGACTCAGGAGTGCTCTGCAAAGGGTCGCAGAGCAGACAAAAATACCCCTCAAGATATTTTTCCTCGTTGATGGCCTTGATGAATTTGCCGGCGACCATGAGGAGTTGGCGACCTTGTTCAAAGTCATTTCTCGGTCCTCGACAATCAAGATCTGCGTTTCAAGTCGGCCATGGATCATCTTTGAGCAAATCTACGGTCTTCGACCTTCTCTACGACTCCAGGATCTCACCGAGGGGGACATAGCTTTCTACGTCAACTCCAAGTTCGACGGCAGCAGTCCATTTCAGAGACTGAGGTCCCTTCAGCCCGAATTGGCCGACTTACTCAGAGACGAAGTGATCGAGAAAGCAGAGGGCGTCTTCCTCTGGGTCCAGATCGTTGTGGATTCTCTACTGACAGGGATCCGGAATGAAGACGACATGGCAATTTTGAGACAAAGATTGACCGCTATGCCACCGAAACTCGAAGACTTGTATCGCCATTTGATGAGCCTTATAGATCCCGTGTATCAGATATGGGCCTCGAAGGTATTCCAGATCGTCCGCGCAGGTCGAGCGTTGGGGGTAGAAGAGACAATAGGACCTGGTGCACGAGCCGAGGGCAGCACTCCGCTGAGATTATGCACTTTGTTCTTCGCTATGTCAGAGAACCTTCGCATTATTACGAAACATCCACAGAACATTCATGTCCTTGAGGTTTTGACACCAACTGTCTCAGTGGAGCTATCAGAAACGGATTTACTTTCTGCTAGGTGTAAAATTACTAAGACGCGTCTAACTGTGCGCTGTGCCGGACTGCTTGAGGTTCCTACGTATGATCGCATCGGATCGGATGCCCCGATACAATTCCTCCACAGAACTGCTCGAGACTTCATTTACAACGACGCAACTTGGAAAGAGATCCTTGATAAGACTAAGAGCTCGAAATTCAACGCCAATAGAGCTGGATTCAACGGATTAGTTCTTGAGATCGCCTTTGACTCTAGTTCGGGAGCTCCAAGCACAAAGCAACTCTGCAGGAAGACGGCCAATGCAATGCTTTTTGCGCACCAACTCCAGAAGGAGATGGAATTTACACCTGACGATAGCCATACTGTCGATACAATGGACTTGATCATGACAAACAAAAGTTCTCGGAAACGACGCCGAGCAAGCAAAAAGCACTGGACAAGCGGGATCATTGGAGATTCCCTTCGGATTGAAGACGATATTTCGTACCTGGCTTATTGTGCTTTGTACGGGCTGAGCGACTACATAAACGAACAATTGGGTACTTTGCCCCAGCAAGACAGCGCCAACGCCGCGTCGAAATTTCTGCACATCATTTTGCCTGCAGAAAACTGGCCAGCTGGTGTATACTTTCCACATCCTCAGCCATACATGGTATCGACGTTATTCCGCCATGGTGCAGATCCAAATCATACTCGCGGCAAACCACCGTTTGTTAGAGGACCTTGGTCAAATCTCCTCGAGCGTTTGAGCCAATCGAATAAAGATGAACGTGTGATGTGCGCCAGCATATCAGGTTATGTTCTGATAATGAAGTTGTTCGTTGAAGCAGGTGCTGCGTCTACGATCGGAGAATACACCGCTCATTCTGTTGCGAGAGAGAAGCTGTTGCCTTACTTTGAGAAAGAGGCTACTGAGCTTTTAGAACGAATCGAGGATCGGATCGAAAGAGAAGAGAATGAAGAATTCGATCAGATCGAGGAGGAAATAATTATGGAACGGCAGGAAGCTTCAGAGCCTGAAAGGAAGAAGCAACGCGTAGATCGAATGTAATAATTGCGATGAGAACGTCCTCGAGATGCAACCACTGAAACAGAGAAGCACTTATCGAATGATCTCAGAATCCCACATTTCAAAGCAACCAACACACTGCATCATCAACAGTGAGTATAATCTCACCAGATACGACATCATGTGAGGCACGCATCAAGGCACATTTCATCATCGATCATAAGTCCTAGATCGCTAGCACGTTTACATAGTAAACCTAGCGATAATATCACCCGTACTTGAATCGCTGGGACCTGGATAGCGGACGAATCTGGTCTTTCGAAGTGAGCAGGGACATGTCCGTCAGGTAACTTGAGTTAGAGGCTCCTAAGCGTAGGGAGGAAGTTAGGAGTTGAGATTGGCGGAGAAAATTTATAGGGAGCGACGTCGCGCTAGTGAGGGGGACTTTGCCATATTGGGGATGGTGCAAAATGGCTCCGTCGTTTATTTACTTTGACTATTGTCTGCCGATAAGACACACAAGAGCAGACTATAACACTCTACTTAAAGGATCACAATTGGGTTCTGTGGAAATTCTACAGTTTTCCAAGCTCGGACAGCGTCTTATAACCCAACGAGCCTCAATTGCGGCTCACGTCTCACTCTGTTCAATCCTCAACTCGCCTCAACTCTATCAACCGCGCAAAATCCACTGATGTGAATCTTCCCGTTCAAACAAAAGGCCAAATTTCGGTGAGAAAGAGAAGAATGTAGCAAGAGTAGAGAAGAGAGCAACCAGAGGATCTCGATCTCAGAACCTCACAGCCAAAGAGCCACCATCACACTCCACCAAAGCTGAGTATAACCTCATCATCGATGTCGTACAAGGTAACGCTCAAAGGGTTATCATCATCGATCAATGCGGCTTTATGGTATCTTGATTGAGCTCAAAGGGGCGCGAAACAAAATCATGGTATCTGGCAACGAGAAGTCAGATGAAGGGGCTTATGGTAAAGCTAGAAGGTGGAGATGAGTCATCGGCAGAAATGTGGAGGGGAGGGGGGGGGACTAATGTTTTCCCGGATGAAAGTGAACTGGGCGTGTATGCAGAGAACACAAGTGAGGATATTTACTTGCAGCTGTGCGGATGTAGACAGCCCGAGCGGTGAGTCTGGTTGACTATGGGAATGGCTTTGTTTACAAGCACGGGCTCCCTCGCTAATATCAGGGGCTAGCCAAAGTCAAACTTTGATTTACAGTAGAGCTTCGGAGCTTCATATCCAAGTGTAAAATGTGAAAGTGAGATGGAAAGAACATCACGCACATGCGTAAAACTGCATTTCAGACCAATCTTTCATTGGCAAAACAGTTCCCCCTTAACGCCGCGCTTGATGCACTTCCTTTACCTATTTACCCGAAATCGAACAATAGATACCCAGGAACGCTACCTCCGGCCTCCCCTTCCACCACCAGCACCGCCTCCTCCCATCATACCTCCCATTTGCTTCATCATAGCCTGCATATCCATACCACCGGGCATTCCACCGCCTCCACCACCGCCGAACATCTTCATCAATGAGCCCATATCTGGCATGCCTCCCGCCGCTCCGCCCGCACCGCCCATGCTTGCAAGACGTTTCTGCATGGCAGCCATCTGTTGTTGCTTGTTGCCGCCTCCCATCGCACCTTGCGCTCTTTGGATATTCTTCATATTACCACCCATCTTCTTGGCCATACCAGCCATCATTTTGTGCTGAGTAAGAAGATCCTCGACTTCACGGACGCTGGTCCCACTTCCGTATGCTATCCTCGTCATGCGCGTAGGCTGTTCGATGAACATCTTGCCATCGCTATCGAGCTCCTTTACGGTCATGGAATCGCAAATATAGATCATGCGCTTCAGCTTCATAGATCCTTCTTCGTCGTCCATCCCTTGCATCATGCCGCTCATGCCGGGGATCATACCTGCCATTTTAGAGAGAGGTCCCATTTTCATGATGTTGGAGAGTTGATCTCGAAGATCGCGGACTGTGAAGACTCCTTCTGCGATGTGCTTCATAGTATCTTTTTGGTCCAGTTTGAGCGATTGCACGTGCTCGACCAGCCCTTGCATATCCCCCATTCCCAGTAGTTTCGAGACGAATTGTTGTGGCGCAAACCGTTCCAAATCCAGCATATGTTCTCCAGTACCGATGAATACGATTGGCGTATGGGTCGCTGCAACAGCAGAGATAGCTCCACCACCACTTGCATGTCCATCGGTTTTGGTAATGATGATAGCACCAAAATCCGCAGTCTCCTTGAAAGCCTTACTTTGCGCCTCGGCTTGTTGTCCAATACTAGCATCCAGTACCATGATAGTCTGATCTGGCTTGACAGCTGTCTGAATGTCCACCATTTCTTGAAAGAGCGCGTCTTCTTGTCGATGTCTTCCAGATGTATCCACGATAATGATCTCGAATCTCTCCTTCTTGAACTTCTCCACACCTTCTCTTGCTACCACTGCGGGATCCGTTTGTGTGAGGGAACCATAGTATGGGATCTTCGCCTTTGTGGCGTTCTGCTTCAATTGATCGAAAGCTCCAGCACGGAAAGTATCGGCGCAGACCATGCATGCCTTGAATCCTCTTGATTGGTAATGTCTAGCCAGCTTCGTACAGGTCGTCGTCTTTCCGGCACCCTGCAGTCCAACAAACATGATAACATTTGCCTTTCCTTTCTTCGGTTTGAACGGTTCGGCATGGGGATCGACGAGTTTGACGAGTTCGTCGAAGACAGCTTTCTGAATAAGTCGCTTCTTGTTCACGCCCGGCGCTTGGTCCTTGAAGTTCACGGAGGCTTTGATGGACTTTCGTAGATTCCCGACCAGCCGTACATTTACATCTGCTTCGAGGAGAGCTGCGCAAATCTCTTTGATCATACCGTCGAATGCCTGTAATGGAGTTAGATATGCCGTTGGGACAAGTGGCCAATACTAACCTTCTCATCCAAATTACTGGACCTCGTCAGGTCACTGACGGCGGCATTGATGCGCCGCCCAAGATCTTGAAGAACCATATTTTCGGTGGTATGCGAGGTTGTCCGGGGTTGAGGGATGTGTGTCTCTGTACCAGCTTCGAGGATTGTGGGTTACGGTAAAAGTGGCGGGGTAGTTGCCAAGAAATCGGCAAAATGATGATCCGAACCTTAATTCTTTTTCTTTCGATAAGATCTCGAACAGCACCACCGAGAGTATCAGACAACAACCAATTCACAATTACAATGGCAGGACAAATCTCAAAGAAGCGCAAGGTGGAGGAGGGAATGAAGGGCAAAGTCTCTCGACCAAAGAAGAAGTTCAAGAAGCAAACCGATTACGACAACCAATCCTCATCAGAAGATGAACCTACCGAAGCACAAGATTTCCCAGCTGTCAATCTCCAAGATTCCGACGAGGAGGGTCTCGATACCACGGATCTCATTACAGCAGAAGAATCAGAGACAGAACTGTTAGACGACGAGCCAATAATTGCAGACGATGAGGAGGAAGAGGTCACAGATGCATCAAATTCGGATTCTGAGTCTGGTTCAGACGATGAAGAGAATGATAACCCCAATCTGATACGGAAACGAAAGCGCAATGATCCTGAAGCTTTCGCGACATCTATGTCGAAGATTCTTGGGTCGAAATTGTCTACGAGCAAGCGCAGCGATCCAGTCTTGTCGAGGAGTGTGGATGCGATTCAAGCCAGCAAGGAGATCACAGATTTGGCGCTCGAGAAAGCAGCAAGACACAAGTTGAGAGTTGAGAAGAGGGAGGCGATGGACAAGGGACGAGTCAAGGATGTTCTGGGAGCTAGTACAGCGTTTGATGCTGCGAATGGTGTTGCAGATGGGCCGAGTGTACAGGAGACGATGGAGTTGGAAAAGAGGTTGCGGAAGACTGCGCAGAGAGGTGTGGTCAAGTTGTTCAATGCTGTCAGAGCTGCGCAAGTCAAAGGAGAAGAAGCTGCACGGGATGCGAGGACGAAGGGCTTGGTTGGGCACGGCAGGAGGGAAGAGAAGGTCACCGAAATGAGCAAGAAGGGTTTCTTGGATCTCATTGCTGGAGGTGGAGGAGGTTTGAAGGCTGGTGCTATTGAAGAGGCATAGGATATGAAACAGTTGCTCATAAAAGCGTGCATTGTTTGGCGTTGAGATGGGAATTCGGCGTTCGATATTTGGCACACCCAGATGCCTCTAGACACTGTTTTGTACAGATCATGCGCCGATAATGTACAGGGGTAGTAATGATACCCCGAGATAGGAAGCCCTATCAATCCAATGTGCTCCCCCAGACTCCTCTTAAATGCGTTACAATTCCTCTCAACACTCTATCATCGACCCATTACTTCCTCTTCGCAAAGTCGCTAGCCTGCATATTCCTGGTCATTGCTGGTAAGTTGACGACCAAACCATTCAGCTCCGGCTTCATCACAATTTGACAGCCCAACCTCGATGTCTCCGTCAAACCGAATGCCAAATCCAACATATCGTTCTCATCGTCGTCTGCTTCTGGGATCTTATCGAACATATCTTCGTCTTTGACAATGACATGGCATGTTGAGCATGTACATGATCCTTCACAAGCACCTGCTGGGTATTAGACTTGAACCTATTTTGACTCGAGGAGAACTTGCCTTCCATCTCAATATCATTAGCCTGGGCAATTGTCAACAAATTGTCCCCCTCGTTGACCGCAATCTTGTGCTCATCTCCCTCCTTATCCACGAATGTAACATAGAGCCTATTCATGTCAATACTTTTCTTATAAGCATGTCCAGGATACTTACTCCTTGCCAGGAGGTGGGGGCTCCCAATGTCCATGGGAAGCTGCAGATGTAGCAGAAAATGCTCGTCGTCCAACGAAGTTCCCTATAGAGTTCCCAAATCCAATACTCCTCTGACCTTGACTCCGAACTCCGTGTATAGGTCTTGCGGCGGTAGAAAGTGATACTCGGCCCTGAATCGTACATTGTCTTCCAAGTGGCGCCCGCAGACACTGTAATGACCTTCCCCCAACACCGGATACCCTCCCGATAGCCCTCGCTGCTGGCGGCATTTCTGCTGATGCTGTATTGAGAGCTGTGAGCTCGCCGGAGATATCGCTGTATTCTGAATGCGCCGCTTGGAATGTTGACTCTTGTGCTCGTAATCCCAAGGCCAAAGTATTCGCAGACTTCAGTGAAGAAGTCAATCAACGAGCGGTGAGAATGTTATCTCAACCCAATTGTTGTTCCTTCGAATGTTGGAAGAGTTGTTGTTTGTTCGAACGTTGGGTGGCACATGCATGCAAGCTGATTCCCTCCGTTCTAAAAATTATTTATTCGGAGGAACTTATTGGCGGGACGGAACAGCAGCCACGCCTTCTCGGCCTTGTCACCACAATCCACATGCACATCCCTGTCACTACATCATAAAGCTTGCATGCTATCGAACCTAGGAAATGACTGGCGAAATCTTGGTCTGCGCTTCACTGCAAACAACCTTTCAACTCCCTTTCTCTTTTCCTCATATGTAACAACAATCAACAACGAAACATGTCAACGACAAGAGAAGGGCCAAATCCTTTGAGGCCCTACTACAAACCTCCTTCTATCGGCATACCGCAGGATCTGCCAGGGGCGACGAGCAACGGAACTCATGGCTTAGGACCAAGGAATGGGAGTGCAGCTTCCTACGCGTCATCTGCACGCGATATTCTCTCAGATATCGATTATACGGATTATGGGTCGCCTTCGACGGTGGAATCGGTCAAGAAGCAGATAGACGATTGGGTTTACCGGTACATGAGCATTTTGCTGGCGCAACCATTTGATGTTGCGAAGACGATTTTGCAGGTTAGGAGTCAAGTGGTGGATGATGGATTGGTAGAGTTGAAACCGACGAGGCATAGAGAATCTGTGTATAGTGATGTAGGTTTTGTTCAAAATGCATTGTAGGAAAACATTTGCTAATAATCGCAGTATCCTTCAGATGATTCGGATCCGGACGAGCCTGCGTACTTCACATCTTCCGCCCCCTCTGCACATTCATATTCTCCTTCGAGGAGTAGAAGGCGGCAGGACGGTAGTCCTGGACTTCTACCTCCTCCGAAAGCAACACCACCTGCCTCAATTCAACTCGTACTGAAGAGATCAGATGCGGTTCTGGAAGTAATATCTCAGGAATGGTCAAAGGAGGGGGCTTGGGGAGTTTGGAAAGCTTCGAATGCGACATTTGTCTATGGCTTCCTGTTACAGACGTTGGAGAAATGGTCGAGGGGACTGATATCGGCATTGTTGAACGTTCCAGATCCTGAGATATCGGCGGGATTGATAGGGTCGACATATCCTTGGGCATCTTTAGCCGTCGCAGTTGCAGCTGCGGCATCTGCGGGAATTATACTAGCACCGTTGGATCTAATTCGAACGAAGTAAGCTCCTCATATTCCCCAAGCTAGGATTTGACTAACTCTACAGGCTCATCGTAACGCCCGTCTCATCAGCAAAGAGATCCCTCACATCCCAATTACGAGCCCTACCATCCTATCTATGTCCAGCATCCATCCTCCTCCCAACTCTCCTCCACTCCCTCGTCACACCCGCAATCTCCCACTCCACCCCTCTCCTCCTCCGCTCATACCTCTCCATCGACCCAATTCTAACGCCCAATACCTACCAACTCGCCAAGGTCTTCTCCCGCACAGCCGAGCTTTTCATCAAGTTACCTCTTGAGACAGTCCTCCGGAGAGGACAAGTCGCCGTCTTGAGAGAAGATGTGGAGATTGCCCGAGCACAGGGGACTTGGACGAGCGATCTACAAACTCTCGTTCCGGTCGGAGAGTATCGTGGTGTGGTAGGAACTATGTGGATGATTGCGCGGGAAGAAGGTGTACGGGAACCGCCTACTGTTCTCAAGAAGAAGGCCAAGCCGCAGAAGGGGCAAGGCTTGCCTGGTCTTTGGAGAGGTTGGAGAGTTGGTATGTGGGGATTGGTGGGTATGTGGACGTCAAGGGCGTTGAGTGGTGGGAATGGTGGTGAGTTCTGAATGACCAGGGATGGATGGATGTGATGATACCAATTGCTTTGCTTTGGCGTAGGGGAGTTGGGACATACCCCGGATAAAGGGGATTTGCCCAGGATTGATACCTACTCAACTCTGTTTTGCATGTATATGACGGCCTATTTCTGTGTGTGTTGTCCTATGAGAGAAGAATATATACATGTCAGTGGATTCGGATCAGATCCTAATTCCTCCAATTTCACAAATGTCGTTTTGACATGCTCCGTTGGTATGAACCATACTCATCGTGAGAGGAATAGACATAGAGATCAATGTCTGCTTCGGCTTCGATAATGCGTATGGTTTGGAGACCGTCTGGTTGGTTCCAAGCCAAGTCAACAAAAAGTGTTCGCTAGCGAGGCGCACTCGCTTGTGCAGCAAGCTGGCCCTAGAAACGTGGCTATGCTTCCATCAATAAAAGAAGTAAGGTTCTGAAGAAAGGTTTTCAATATTCGATATCCTGGGTATACAAGCATGATATACAACGCCACCTCCGAAATCCCAACCTCAACCCCAAGTCCCAAAATGCGCCACCCCCAGATAAACCATAAATCATACCTTCGCCTTCTTCCTGACCATTCCAGTCGATAGCACATTGACCTTCGGCGCCGATTCCGACTGTGGCTCAGGCACATCCTTTCTCTTCTTCCTCATCAACCCCATATTCAAAGTTGTGACTCCCGCCGTCCCCGCCGCGGCTCGAACTTCAACAGCTTTCGTCCCAGTCACAGTCTGGCCCCATGCATCTCCTGTGCTACCCCAAGCACCGGACCGGACTTCGTTGATCCAGCGGCTAGAACTTGAGGTTGCCAGTTCGAGATTGGCGAAATCTAGGCGGAGGAGTAGCTCTGTCACACGTTTGTAGTCGGATTCGTCGACGATGATTTGGCCCCTGCCTTCGGGTTTCCAGATATAGTAGGCTGAAGTTTCTGGTCGATGTAGCAGGTAGTTTTTGTTTTGTGTTTTGATTCGAGGTTGTCGGGGTATGATTGCACCAGTGAGTCTCTTCTTGTATGGTGTGCGAGCTTTTGGAGAAGAGTGTTGAGAGTCGTCCGACTTCACTGGTGGGCTCAATGGTTGAACCTGACTGGAAGCATTGAATGATGTGGCTGGCGTGATGAGAAATTGTTGCGGGGGACTTGGGTTGACCTCCGTCTGGCTGTCAACAGTCAAGAGACTATGCTGACTATCTCCCAATACCGACTCCGTTGGCGGATGCAGATCTTTCGGAGTGAATACAATCCAAATAAATCCAACCAATCTGCCAGCGGAACATTCTTGCCGAAAAGCCATCATATCCCAGAACTGTTCGACAGATTTGACGCTCTTCCACTGTCCACTTGTGTCTTGGCTCTTCGTGATTTCTTCATCTAGCTCGTCCAGGAATCTTGATTTGGGGTCGTCTGGGTAATGTGGGATGAAACATCTTGGAGGTACGTCGTCTGAATGTCTTGATATTTCTCGGAGCGGGTGGCCAATTGTCCATTTTGAAGTATCTCGACTTGGTATGTAGGATGTGGTTTCGTGTAAATCGAGTCCAGGAACTGTCAAATACCCTTTGACGGAATCCCACTCTGGCGGCTGTTCAATCAAGGGATCCAGCACTCGACACCACCACCGCACCAGTCCTCTATCATCCAGCACATGCTTCCCACTGTATTCAATGCTCCCTGGGAACAGATATTGGTCCTGTGCTCGAGCAAACAAAGAAACAACGCTTCGAACATTCTCTCGCTGATGCTGCACTACAAGATGGCGCAAGAATGTAGCAGTGATATCTCGTATTGGAGATGGTGTGCCCTTTGACAGACCTAGCAGATGCAAGTATCCAGTCGAGTCTGCCTTTGAAACAAAGAATGTAGAATCGAAAGCTGTCGAGTAGATGAGGATTTCGACCGCATAAACCAGCACTTCCTTATCTTCTGGCACACTAATCGAAGCCGTAAGAAAGTGGCTTTCGCAATATGTCCGATCGGGTCGGCTCCCAGGAGGCGCAGAGTATATGGAGGGGGTTCTAGTAGGAGGGGTAGAGAGGTGGTATATTTTGAATATGGCGTCTTTCGGAAGCACAATAGCAAGTTGTTGGAGCAATGCTGGTGCAATTGATGCATTGTTAATTCTCTCGTGAGCAGCCATATTCAAATAAAATACCAAAATATCGCGCTGCTGTTCGAAAGTGGTGGTTGTGAAGTTGATGTCTAGAGTGACGCGCAGAGAGACGCGATGGCCCACTCGGCTGGAAGCGGACTAGCGGCAGATAATTTATGAAGTTCAATTGCGAGACGAGAGCTCTGTCCATGACATGCACATCACGAACCATGAGATAGGAGGAAACAATGGCATCAAATTCGACTAGACGATCACTTCAGTCCTTTGTACGGCAAGCTCGGCCGGTCTGCGAATGCGCGAAACCTCGATCGAGCTCGGTCAGGCAGTTTTCGATATCGAGATCAAAGAGAGATGCAGACTATGAGGTGGAAGGCGAGCAACGGCCGAGGTGGTCGTATACTCCAGAGAAGATGAAGGCTCCATACCGATGGAGGATAGAGGATACGGAGAAGAAGTGGGAATGCAACAGCGATCCGGTACGGCTAGATCGTTTCTACGTCAAAATGCTAGGTCGAGGAGGAGACAAGGTGCTTACGGAGGAGGTGAAATGGCTGGCAATTACACACAAGAGTTTTGATCAGGGGAGGAGAGGTTTCAATGACCGGTTGGCGTTCTTCGGTATGTTTAACAGGACCTGCAGAGGAATTGTGCTGATCGTGCCAGGTCGACGGATCTTGAATCTGCAGACAAACATTGCTTTACTACAATCACCAACCGCGAACCAAACCCAGTCACTGGCAGATCCTTCCGACGACCGATTACATTTTGTACACCCTGCGCTTGAAGGACTGCCCAACTTGACAGATGTGCCTATCAGCGAGATCTTGACCAAGGATCGACTTGGCCCTTTGGCCACACAGATGGGAATGCGTGAGATTATGAGATGGACACCGAGAAACGTAGGCTGTCCCTGTTATTTGGTAAATTGGCAGAGCTAATATTATCCAGGTCCAAAAACTGGAATCGTCCGGTATCGACGTCGTCCTCACTACCTCGTTGTATGCAATCATTGGAGCGATAGCCTTACAGAAAGGAGGCGATGTTGCGGCGCGTGTGGCCAGAGAGAAGGTTCTGAAGCCGTTGGGAATATTATAGGTGTATATCATGGGAGTGATGTAGAATACTGTACAATATTTGGGAACGCCCCGTAGGTGGGTATAGAACCTGTTCAAATGACCAGCCAACTTCCGAGAGATGTGTAGTTATATTCCTTCCGGGAGAAACAATTTCCTTCTAGCGACGCACACTCCAGATTTATTCCGACATCCACTACATGGTTATGCTCAGTTCATGCGGGAAGGAGGCACACACCAGCTCGTCTGTCCAGCCTCCAGCTCCGAGAACCACTGCTAAAGTCCTTCCAATTTATCTGCCCGCAAATTTTTCGACTTCTGGTTACAGAACAGGCTGGCTCTAACCCTTCATATTTGTTTTGACGGCTTGTGATCCATCCGTTCCTCGTCTACTTCCTTGGTCGCCTGTTTTAGCAAGTTTTGCTGTCGTGGTGAATGTCAACGTAGCTCCGAATATCCAAAAGAAGCATTTGAGTCGCCGAGATCCGAACAAAAACAAAGCCTGTGAGTAACTGAAGTATATTGTAGTCTTCCAGAAAATGTATTCATACTCACTTGTGTATATCTCCTTTGGCATTCTCTGGTCTGCCGTAGAAATGCGCGAGAGCTGCTTCGATCAGCAAAACAAAACACCACTTGCACGCGGCCCAGATACCGTTGTGATAGCAAGTATCTGATGGGCCTGTACGTTTTCAATGGGCGGTAGCCTTGCAGGCAAAGTATGCGTAGTTTGGCCATCTTTCTTCTTACAAAGGATAATTTGCGATAAACTAAGCACTTAGAAGCTCAGCAGAACTTGAATCGCTATCTGATGACCCGATGCAACAGAGGGCAAGATACACATATGTATGTTGAGGTGAGACTTAGCCGACGTTAATGGCAGCGGCGCTAGTTACCCTCATTGCCAGGAAAATGGGCCCGACAAAGTGTTCCATCGACTTTGGCTTGCCCATATTATTTTCGCGGAATTCGAATTCACACGAACGCGAGGTTTTCGGGGGCCTTTGGGTGGAGTTTCAATCTCGACTGTTCCGGTGCAGTCCGTAGTTTGGTCTTTGATATGGAAGCTTCGTCGGCAAGCAAGCAATCGAAATCCCTTGCTAAGCGACGAAGAAGATCAACAAACCACATCGACAATTATGAGGCTGAGCTTACTTCAATCTCTTGAAACTCAGACATCGCTACCGTCTCCATAGAACCTCTCACTACTGTTATTTTGAGATCATTACTGGATATGGCCTCATCTCTAAATCTTTCGCAAGGGTTGATCAATGTGTCGCACGTTCAGACCTTTTCAGCGCAGAACACGAGGTGAAGAGATCCCGGGGAAAAGACAGTCCAAGTCAATGCTTTGCGGACAGACTATCAAACAATGCAATGATAATTATAATTGGCAATTGAATGTCAATATATCTTGCGCCTGACAGTATAAATGCCGAACCGATTAGTTTTCGAAGCTGACAAGGATTTTTGTATCAAGTGTCCGACATAAAAAGATGAGGGATACGAATGACAATCGAGAGCGCTCAAGCCACACTTCCGTGGTTTCTTAACCGAAAAAGAAGTCACAATAAAAGGCTCTACACTCGAGATCCACCTACTATAAGTTAATGGTCAATAAGACAGACAACTTTCTCTTGATTGCAGTTTGGGTTTCTGACAACACGTTCCGCAGATATATCCAATAGAAATTTCACAGCGACACAAAACTATGTGCACGATCTTAGAACAGCACCAATTAGCGCCGGAATCATTGTAGTAACAACAGACTTAGATGCCGATAATGTAGATAGCCATCATAGTAGAGTGAATGTAAGCGTTTCTGGTACATCGGACCAAACACTCAAAACTTTCTCCATCCTTTGTCTCCAGTCAACATCTCTTGACTTATCCCTTTAAGCTCATCATCATTCTCAACCCAGGCACTGCTTGCATCTTGCCATGTCTCGACGCCGAATTTCTCTTTGCACCATTCTATGACTCCGTAAATTTCCCTCATACTCTCTTCTTCCAACCGCCTTTTCTCCTCATCCGTCCTGTCCTTCGCCGTCATCTTCTGGAAAGCCTGTACACGATTCAAGAACCTCTGACCCTCATCCAAAGCCCCTTCATTCTCACCATGAATCCCACACGAGCTTTCCTGCCACTTCTCCGCATTATCACCTGCATCCACACTGTCCTTAAATTCCTTAAATGTCTTACCCTCGCCCCAAACCTTCGTAAAGACTTCGCTCCCATTAACATCTGAGTACCAGCAACGGGCATTATTCAGATCGCCCTCAATTCGATGTAGAATACCATGGAGGAACATGCCTTCATATTTGGGCGCTGACTGCATGTGTCTGACGAGGAAGTGAGCGGATGGAAGGTCGGCATTCAGTATGTGCAGGGCAGCTTCAAGGGAAGGGTGAAGTTGCAGACTTGCGATTTGGGAAGTTAGAATGGTCGAGTGGGGTTTTATTGGTGGCAGAAGAGGAGGCGAGAAATTTTTAGAGTCCGTGAGGATGGTGTAGATGGATGAGAAGAACGGCTTGGCATCTAAAGGTGTAGACATGTCGTTACCGTACGTGTTGATCATAAGAATCCTTCTTTTTTCTTGAACTTATTCGGTCGGCCTGGTGGTTTATCAAATTGATCAAAGCAAGAGACAGATATGCAAAAGACTGGTTGTGAAACAATGATCATAAATATGTCTGTGACGACATCCCTCACATTTGCGCCTGATGAGGTTAGTCAACATTTTCGTCTAGGCGCTGCTCAACATCATGTACTTGAGGGTTACAGAATCAATACTTACATATTCGCATTAACACTCCATTTCATGATCAAGAGATCTCAGCCATCACTACTTGTTAGTTTTCTGAAACAGTGGGTGCCCAACCAGTTTTGTTGTGGAGGCTGTTTTCACTTGAGGCTTAAATGCCTAATAGGCAAGGGCAGTATGTGATCTCAGAGCACATCTGGCAATTATAATGTTAATAAACGAGAGTTTTTCACCTTGAATATCAAGAAGGAAGACTCTCTCCTTTCACGATGGATATGTCCGGACCCAGACCGAAACTCTCAAGAGCCGCTTCAGACTATGCGAAGTTCTGCGCGAATGCTTAAACGATGCCCGAGTCTCTCCACTTCTATTTAGCCGACACCTTCGAGGCGGGAAAGGGACACCCTGTACGTGAAGTATACGGCACGTAATTTTTTTTTTTAAAAAGCCAAGAGCTGTTATCGATGCAGGGTGAATCACATGCATCCACCTTGGGCGTCATCTTCGCCATCGTTGATGCAGGATCCATCTATATAAGTGAGATATATGCAAGCGACGCAACGTGCTTTGAGGGTCTTACCAGTCACAAGGAGTTGATCTGTACCGTTTTTGAGATCAATCATATTTTCATACCATTCGCTTCCCGATCTATACCTGACAGAATGTTTATAAATCGTGCAACAGAGCTAATCCTTCAAAACCCTCCGCTAGGACCCTCACAATCATAAAATGGTTCAGTATCCGAGTCCATATCTTCCATAGTAGAATCTTCCTGCCCCAAGTCTTCTTCGTCACTTTCCACTTCCTGGAACCTATCCTGCTCGTCCACCACGACACCCAACTCCCTCATTTTCTGCTCTTCTTCTACGTTCCTTGTCTGATTTTCTTCCAACACTTCAATCATATCTGGTGCCCAGTGCTCTTCCAAGAACCTTATAATCGGAAGTCCAAGTTCGGTGAACTTCGTTTCGAACTGAGAGACAAGCTGTTCATGCTGCGCGAGAAGGTATCGCTCTTCTTCACGAATCTCGTGGATCTCATCTTTCGACAGCGGTCCTCGTTGAGTAACATATTCATTTTCAGGATCCATATGGCACGTATGAGTCAATTCTAGCCATTCGAAGGTCATGACGCGGATGACTTCGAATAGCATCCACGGGTCTTCGTCATTATCTGCTTCGACGAGTTGGAGAATTAAGGTGCAGACTGGCAGGCTGATATCTTTTCTGGACAATTTCATATTAGGAAGTCGAATATCTTCCCACCAAGTTCGGCAATATTTCAAGGCTGAAGTGATGATTCGGCAACCAGTCCTGGAACAAGCACACAAGCAATTATCTGTGGTGTCGTCTTGGAGAAACGAAGCAGCGATGGCGGCTTCTTGTTCCGTGAGAGGTTTTGTCCCGCCTTCCTCAGCCATTTCAGAGAAGGCTCTGCCTATTTCTGCTCCCAAGCCATGCATTGCTGTTCCGCCATGTAGAGGGTGTTGACGATAAACATCGGCACCTTTGACTTTCAGCCACTTCAGCAATTCCAACCGGTTCGGAGAATAACGGAGCTGCAGTACATGACACCCAAACGGACTTAGATCATTATGGTCAAGCTCATCAATATCTCGAAAATCAGCTTCAAAGAGCATACTAGCAGCGGGAACATCCAGACTCAAGGTGTGATACACTGTTGTCCTTTGTGGTTTGAGGCTAGGCATTAGTGCTGGCTCGATCTCAATACCATGTTCAAGCAGCGCAGAGCTGACAACGAACGCTTGAGCATCCAGGATCCGATCGTCTTGGAGACCCAAGTTTTCAAACTCGAAGCTGGGTAGCTGCTCAAGAGCAAGATCCCACAGCCGCTTGCGTCTGTCAACTAAGTGGTGAATAAACTTTTCCTTCAAAGTAACGTTATCGAGCCGGTACAACAGCGCCAAAACACGGTTTTGGTCCCAATCTCCTACTGGGCTGTCATGATCTAGCAAAAGCGACGCTGACAAGCAGTTTTTGTTGTTAAAAGCATGCCATAAGGGTGTGTGCCCGTAAATGTCGTACGAATTAACTTCAGCCCCTCCTTTTAGTAAAATTGCAACTCCTTCAGGCCATGTCGCTGAGACATGTAGAGGTGTAATTCTGCTATGGTCTGGTTGTTTTACTTGTTCCGGGAAGCACGCAACTGCTTTCTGGAGGGCAACCTCATCTTGACACAAAATTGCCTTGAGGATATCTGAAACTTCAAGAGCTAGGTAAAAAATTAGTGGACCCTCCTATACATATCTCTTGAGTTTTATCTTACTTCCGAGCCTTTTCTCGGGTGTCAGACGCTTCATGGTCATCTGTAAGATAGTCGCAGCACTCCTGACACCCTTAGGTGCATAACCTATCCCTTCTACTGCTAAGCCTTCGTCAAATAGCCTAGTCATCAGATCAATGATCTGGTCCGAATGAAGTTCAGTGTCCCGGGTTTCCGGGAACGTGAGTCGTAACAGGGCTAGGTTTATTAATGTCCTGCTTCGTTGTCAGTTCCAGAGCTTTGCTAAATGCGATGCTATATTATTCAGCGCAATGTAGGATTCTGATTCTTGTGGTGCTTCCTAAACATTGGAAATTGCCTGAATGTTTGGAATGTTCTCTTGCCAAATGCTTGATAAGCTTTTTCGGATGTTCATGACTAGAAGTCGATGCACCTGTATCAACTGAATGTACACATGTAGAGGGGTTAGCTTAATCAAGTTCCCAGGGGAGCTTGGCAGCACTTGAAAGCATTTTGAGCATCATACGGAGGAGATGTGTAGATTACCCTTCCCATTGAGCTCGTTGTAAAGGGTCCGCTCCAAATTTTATTATTTCCTCGAATAGAAAAAGAATAGCTTGGATCTGTTCGGACAAATTGTACATGGACCCACTGCTGAAAGTTGCGTCCAATGCATGCTTTCACTGTGTCAAAAATGACCATATTTTGAGGACTCAGGACTTTACTGACATGCAGAAGTGTTCTCCCATCTTGGGTGACATCCATTGGCGATGCTTTTCCGTCATTGAAAAGCAAAGTTAGCTGGTGTAGCACCCACTCAGCACGATCTATGAGAGTTGGGAACTGTTCATTGTCTCCACGGCAATAGTATTCCATCGATCTCAAGAGACTAAAGGCAGGCGAGTCGTCCGGTACAACGGCACGAAGCGTGAGCTGTGGGCTGATTGCCAATCCACCGGGTCCACGCGTAGCAGAGAAAGTCGCTGCGATCGAGTATCCTAGAATCTTGGTGCAGTACGTATATTTCACTCCTATGGTGTCAACGCGCTGTTGTGCGTATCGAGAAAGTGGACAGCTAGGAAGGTGTTGCACGGATCGACTCCAGAAACTCGATAAGCCGTAAAGATACAAGTGGCGCTCACTTTTCTGTGGATAGTGATGACAGTCGCAGATTGAATTAGTTGGATTCCTCGAAGCTCTTCTTTGTCTGTCCCTTGTTTGTGACGTCTTCATCAAACCACGCTGGAGCTCCTCATGCTCCTGGCACTTCAAAGCTAGTAATGCAGGCTCTCTGTATAGATGCGAATGTGCTTGCAATTGGAATGACTGGATGGTCATTGTCTAATATCATTTAGCGATAGCTGGACGAAAAAAATATCTTACAGTACCAATTGTTCAATATTTGTGGATAGTGATTCGGTATTTATCAATACTGGCTGGGCATCGTAGGACGCAGCTTTGGTAAGGACATCGTGGTGGCTTTGACTTGTTTCCCTGGCACCTAATCAGCGAAGTTGCTAGCGCCAAAAAATACTCATGTATACAGACAAGGTCAAGAGCTGGAGTGCCAGCTGCAGATTTGCCGTCAATTCCACTAAAGTGCCATTTAGTTCTTCCAAAGTGCCTCGCTTAAAAGGATACAAAGCCCTTTTCCGGAGTGCCCGAATCTTGTCCTCTATCGTGGATGGGATGCTTGAACTGCCGTACTTCTCGGCGGCAACGAGCAGTCTCTTAAGGCCAGCCTCGCATGCTACGACGAAACCTCTCACTTGTTTCGAAACATCACCACTTCCAGACTCAGCCTTCTTTAAGGGACCCTCGAGAGCTTGCAGGAGGTGCTGCAGAGCTTCTGATTTGCGCACAATAGTTGCGATCTCGACATCGTGTGCTTTGAAGTGCGTGTAGTAGGTAACCAAGCCTTGCGAGACTTGCAGGCCGAGGGACACGATGCCGACTGCGGTGCCGGCTGCTGAAAGAGGATCTGACATGTTGCGAATTGAGCGAATTGATCTAGAGTCGGAAAGATTGGGGAGAGAAGGAAGCAGTAAAAAGCAGAGCCAAACGAGGCTCTCAGCTGCAATACGTCAAATGCTCCTGGGATCGTATCTGGTAAGGCTTGGAGAATAGTCGAAGACAGTGATGGAGCGCGCTTGCACCAGCTTGCAACCAGAAAATTTGTTTCGGCAATCTAGGATGGAACAGACAATTGCTGGAGAAGACGTAAAAGAGAAATCAGCAGCAAGCAGACTCCGGCAAAAAGCTGAGGTGGGAAACACAAAATGAAAGGACGAGGCTCTGCACCGGGGCAGACTCGATAGGCGCATTTCAGCTCATGCACCTCGAGGTGGCAGACTCATGATGCACCCAATCGCAGCCACGCGAAGCCCAACATATCATGAGGCGGCCAATGGCGACCAGCCGCTGGAGCAGGACGTTTATTATTGGGCGAACAGGTTGTGATTTGCCTAGAGAAATGTGATTGGTCACTGGTCTCTGGTCAACCAAAGACAGTTCCTTGGTAGTCTTAACTATCAAAGTAGTATCACAACGCATTAAAAAGAAGACATTCTCATATACTACGACGGTGCTCGCGATCACTTGATGATAGTGAGCAAGTACTGTAGCTATACCTAAACGTAGTGGTAGTATCAATCATAGTGGACTCATTCAATTGAAGAAGCTGTCGAAATAAAATTCACTCACTCACAGATCCAAGTCCGCGCTGGTCCCAGATATTCAGCCCACTAATAACGAGCTTTCAAGCAACCCCCTCGCTGTATATCAATCAGTATTCTTCATAACGAAAGCAGTACCAATAGATATCTTGAGGCCTACTCACTTCAGCACAGTTTTCCCAGATACTCCTTCTTTCCCAAGTCCAGTGCATGTATGTGATGATACACTTCCTCAGTCTACGGTCTATGGGCTTCGTGACTGAGTATTATGCTGAAAAAGTATGAAGATCTAGCACTCGCTCAGTAAGTTGTCTTCCGTGACATCCATGCAAGGTAACATCAGGCGAAGCAAGCAAGGAAATAAACAAGAAAGCAGGCAAGGTAGTAATAGACATGTTGACCATCACTGCATTACACACCTAACATACGCTACCTACCAACTATAACCGGACAGAAGACAGGCAATACGCACGCAGGCATCCGAAACCACATACACCAACACATTTATTTACTCAGACCAAGCCAGACCAATACCAGACTCCACAGTATGCCGTCATATACCATAACCATCAAGCAACCCACAGTAAGCCAAAATAATAAACAAGCAGCCTACTCATCACCCTTCGCACTTCCACTCTCCCAAACACTCCATCCCTCCTCAACTCTCTCAATCGGCTCCAACAACCTCGCCTTCCCACCCTCCACGCCCTCTACAACCACACCAAGGTTAACATCAACCTCTACACCCTTCCCCTTCCCCACAACCTCAGCGGTAAAGTCAAACGTCTTAGCCACACCCACAACACCAACACTCTGTTCCCTTTCCCTCTCTTGCTCTTGCTCATGTGATTCCTCACCATCCTCACCAACAACAACCACCTCCCCAGCCCCCACCCCCTCACCATAAAAGTCCTCCGCCACCAGATCCCCAAGCGGCGACCGATCAACCTCAATAGCATTCTCATCAACCTGAGCCCTCTGACGTCTCGAAGCACGTTGTAAACGCGCTTTGATGTCACGCATCTCTGCTTCGGCATCGAGTTCTCCATTCATACCAATAGTAGCCGAAGATGAGGAGGAAGTAGTAAGCCCGCTTCGCGTCTGACTAACATCATCCATAGGCGGGACATTCTCCTTGCCCCTAGCATCACGTTCTCGCGCTGCAGACTCCTCGTCGGAAGATATGTCGAGCGTACAAGCGCCGTGTTCCATCAGGTTGGTAGCTAGTTCCTCTTCTGTGTCTTCGTGGATCTCGAAGAACCAGGAGTCTTTAGGTGCATCTTGGTGGAGGGCTGGGATGGGGAGGGCCTGAGCTGCTGCGGCTGGTGCTGGAGCGGGTTGAGGTTGGCGGGCTGTGTAGGAGGGGATGGTGCCGGAGAGGGCGGCGTCGATGCTGAATCCTGAGGTGGAGGAGGTTGAGAAGCGTGGGGGGTCGACGCGTGTGAATGGGCTTCCGGTTTTGCGTCTGTTCAGGATGCCTATTCTCTTTCTCGTTGGGCTACGTCCAGCTGGTGCGCTCAATGGGGTCGAGCGTGCGGTATCAAGTCTGGGCTTTGCGGGCGAGCGAGCACTGAGCATTGGTCTGCTGACTGCAGTGGAGGTGGGTTTGATGGACGAGAAGTCATTGGGAGAGGGAGGGGCGCGAGTGAGGAAGTAGTTGACTGGTGCGGGCTTGCAGAGGGTTTCTTTGGAGTGGCTTCCATCGGGATGCTTGGAGCGTTTTGGGGAGAGGAAGATGATGGGATCGATATTCTCGGAATTGTCTGCGCAGTCGTCGAAGTCGAAGGTTGTAGCTTTACGCTTGGTGGGGGAGGTCAAAGACGTAATGGCTAGAGAGGATGTGAGATTGGTTGTCATGATTGTATTTCAATTGGGCTCGAGTTGATTTGTGAAAGGTAATTGGATTGGATTGAAGAGGGGGTGTAGTGGGGTTGATCTGAATTGTTTTGGAGGAAGAAGCATACCATTCTGTCGGTTCTTGAGGCTGGTGAGGTTCTGAAGACGCGAGCTGTTGAGCGGTGCGAATGGCTGCCGGGTGCTTGCCATTTGGGTTGCCATTGTAGAGATGTCGTCTGGACAATTGAAGTTGTTGAATGTGGAAAGTTCGAATCGACAATGAGCTTGTACAACACAACAATCTTGAAGGACAACCCTCAATCGATTCCAATCCCCTGATGCAGTTCAATTCGACTTGATTGATGTATCAAACAATTATTTCGTATGGCCCGTCGTGTCTGCTAGTCAAATTCCCGAAGCTTCAATCCAAACAATCGTGATAGTCGAAGCTGTTGTTTATTGTTATGATCCGATCCCTTTCTTCCACGACACAACAATCAGTAATGCTTCAAGATTCGGGGGGCAAAGCAGCATATATCACCCACTCAGCTCATTCCAGTTCCCAGTTTCTTCCAATCCCTTGCCTTACTTTGCCACAGCGCCGTTCCCTCCCAGACACTGCCTGCAATGCAGCTCCGACACACCTTAGCGTCCTGCACAGAACCGCGTCTTCTCGTGCCCCTTTCGCGATTCCCTCCAATCAATTCCCCACTACAGTTCCCTTGGTCCAACAAGATCCCTCACTGTGTTTCCCGGAAATCAAGCTTGGCGACCACAATACGTCGGGACTAGGGCAGGAAATGGCCAAGTTGATTCATGCGAAGGTGATGAAGGGATATGGTTGGAGGATCACAGGGCGGTTCTATGCAGGGGAGAGTGATGGTCTTGAAGGAGAGTGGATGTGGACTTTAGCGTGGCGCGTTCAGACGCGAGGATAAAAGGGGCGCGTTGCCCGTGAAGGGTTGACGGGCTTCTGTCGTGATTTTCGTGCTGAGACGAGCTTCATAAGTATGAGAGCGTGTTCTGCATTATTTCATGGGTTTATGTTTCTTGTGACGGAGCACTTCGCGTCTTCAGTTTCATGATTGATGGTTTGGTATTTGCTACTATGGGGTTCGAGTTGTCGTTCATTTGATGAGTGGGGGAGAGCCGCACGGTAATTATGACTTGGAGGTGAAGAGAAGGGATATCCTCGTCGGAAGACTGAACAGTCAAATTCTGCTGTACGATTCCTCACGGCATATCCTTCCCTCTGTCAATGTCACACAGTTCACAGCCATTTGCTCATCCCTCACTCGGCAAATGTTTCTTTTCACTAGCCGAGCTTCCTCCATCCACCCAATGGAATGCCACCCACCTCAGCCAGCCAATTCGTCAGCAACGGACGTGTTTCTGCGACCACCGCTCCAGTTCACACACTTCACTAGCAGATTTCCAACTATCCCTCACCATTTCTATATCATTCATTAATTGGTCCTCAACACACCTCACTCGAACCTTAGAAGTGAGGCTATACATCTTTCCCTCACCACTGCAGCCCATGGCTTCGTCCAGGCCAGGATACCGGAATGAGCCTCTCATCGCCACGTCTCACCCTCTACAGACCGACCAGCGTCGTCTTCGTTTCTCCTTCCTCTTTCGCACAGGGTGTGACGTTCAGCCGGCCACCAGGCGACCCTATCGCGTACAAATTCCTATCCATTACCACGCTCATGATGCCATGTATGACTTGGGTGGCCTACAAGTCGGCCGCGCCAGGCCAGTGCCCTCACGACCAGATGGGACTATTTGTGGTGCATTGCGTAGCAAAGCCTGCATTGCATTCAGAGCATTGCGCTCGAATCGCCCACCTTCCGATACTCTTCACAGACCAGTGAGATCTCTCATGATGCAATTACTACGAGAGTTATTGAAGCCATCGGTGTTTTCGAAAATGTTTCGAGGCAGATCATCGCGGCTCAGACTCGCTTGAATGAACGCAGGTTCGGGCTCGTCGATGTAGTTCTGACATGTTTTATGGCTGGCCCTGCCGACCGAAAAGCTGGTCAGCTAAATTACAATGGCATTTCCATATCAGCGTCGTTCTCCATGACCACTGCACTTCAGCATTACTTGAAACGACGCAGGAGGTAGGACACGTCTCGTTCATCTATCACCTCGAGATTAGCTTTTGTCCAGTCTTCGATTTCCTTTTCGCAGTTTCCAGCGTTCTATCTGTCTGTCACAACGCTACTAAACTGTTCTGAATTTTATGATTTGCCCAGTCGATTCATGAGAGGTCGCATTTCATGACGACTATCGTAACATGATTTTATCAGTACTGGTAGCTCTCAAACCGTAGCAGGCTAGACGGGCACTCCTGATGACGTTGATGGAGTTTCTCTTGTTATCCCTTTCTTCTCAAATTGATGTCGATCCCTGACCTCGCTAAGAATGAAGCCAACTACGTCTATCTTAAGAATAATTCATCAAGCTTGGAGAAGATCGAGGCACGTACTGACTGAAGTAGCCGTGTAGCACGTCCTCCAGCTCACCGACGAGGCGTCTACAAAAGAAAGATTGGCCACAAGGCTTGGATGGCTGACTAGTTGTCTCATCAGATCTCGAGATACATGAATTCAATTGGATGACTTATGCACATAGTATCGACCACCTTCCAATTGGGAATTCACAGGTCCCAAAAATTCTCGCTATCCCTCACCGGCACAAAGCTCTCCCACGAAGTCGGATCACCTACACCATCATACCCCGCCACCATCGGATACCTATACAAGGGCCTCGTGAACTCAATGCTCCCATCATCACCGAGATGCGATGCCACAATCGTCTCCGGCGCAACACCATTTTCAACCCAATCCACCAGCACACCAAGAGCATCATACTGATCAGCTCCAGGACCACCAGACACGTGATTCACCCCTGGCATCTCAAAGAAGCGGAAGAAGTCATCCCGTACAGAACCCATTGCTAGACCTACGCGTTCATAAAGATCCTTCGCGAAGCCGGGAGCAACAGCCACGTCTTGCAGGCCCTGTGTCATGATCATTTTGCCACCTAGTAAGTGGAACTTGCTCATGTCTGCCACGCCTCCGTACTCCAGACTCTCTGTCTTGCTGGTCTGCTTGATCAGTGATGAATCTGTGAGGTTGATCGAAAACGGAGTAACGGGTACGACCGGATCAGGCCAAAAAGCATAGTATGAGAGGAAAGACTTGGCGAAAGTGTACCATGCTGATGGCTGTCCTGTCGTACTGGGTATGTAAGTGCCTTTCCAGGCTACCTCAGAGCCTGGAAGAAGACCTTCAGGCACTTGTCTGTGGCCAGTCAGCGAAATCGGTCCAGAGTAAACCTTCTTCGCAGCCTCAAACGCCATTTGGCGAATACACGTCCCATTCGCGGTCCCATTTCCCACGCAAACCAAACACTCCAAATCCGGGTGACACTTCCTCGGCAACGACACAATCCCATCCACCAAACCATCCATTCCATCACACTCCTCCAATACCCTCTCATGAATCAATTCTGCTTCAGCATTCGTCATCGCCGATTGGAAATTGACCTCATCCCTCAACATCGCCCTCGCCGTCCAAGCAATAGAGTACGTCGTAACACTCGTCTCATTATACGCCGGCGCAATCACAAAAATCCCCTCAAAATCCTCCGGAAATCTCTGCGCCTCCACAAGCCCCTGTCTCCCACCCGTCGAGCTCCCCAAAAAATAACTCCTCACCACCCCCCTCCCATAATACCCCTCTACAACCTGCTTACCCATCACAGCCGTGAGATGCGTAGCGAGATATCCCCAATCAATACGCATCTGCAAGTCTCCTTTCATAGGGTCGAAATTTGAAGAGCTGGATGGGACGCCCATGTCTGTTGTTGCGAGGGCGTAGCCCTGGGAGAGGGTTGCGTTGATGGGGAAGTAGGTGTTGAGGAAGGGGTTGTAGCCGCAGGCGCCGCCGCATCCTATTTGGACGAAGCGGCCGTTCCACAAGGAAGGGGTGGGGATGAGGATCCAGACTGTGATGCGGGACGAGATGGTGGCTGTTATGGAGCAATAAGTTGTGTTGTCTAGGAGGTAGGGAGAGGCGGATGTTATGGTCCAGGGGGAGACGTCTGCTATGCCTTTGAGTGAGGTGAGATTTGTACAGGCGGAGGCCGCGCAAGCGAGAAGGGAGAGGAGGTAGATGAAACGCATTTTGACGATGAAATGTTTGACGGCTTTCTGTGAGTTAACTTCGGCCCATGCAAGGTGACGTCCAGCATATTATACGATAACAATAGTGGGAAATGCATACGTATGTTCGCAAATGAGACAAAAGTGGAAGTCAAGTGGCAGAGATAAGAATGTCGATTAGGCAGTCTGTCATGATAACGATGTGCCTCGACAGTGGGGGCGGGTCACTCCTCGGACTTTCTCTCGCACCGCATTGCAATTGAAATGCCATGATACGCAGGGACATTAGATGTCGATAAGAGACCAATGCAATAATCCAGTCAAACTGACTGAAGGTGCTGACATACGAGGTCTTCGTTCTAAAAGACTCGTTGGAGATATCAGATGCTGATTTAGTCGTAGCTCGCTTAAATCGTGTTTATCCCTGTGTTAAGCGACATGTTCATTTACTTTCGATCAAATGTCTCGCGCCATCTCACGGTACTGCCAATTCTTTTCAATAGAAAGCCGCATCCGAATCCAAACATTAGATTCATTGTTCAAAAGCTTCGGTATAAAAGTAGGCTTCTTGTTTCCCAAAGCGAGTGCACAAAACGACAATTCTACAACACCAAATATGATCTCAAATAGAAAGCTCGAGTTTAAGGAAGTTTAGCGAGCCCAGAATCATTAATTGACTTTATAGGCTTACCTCGGGGCATATCACAAGTCATACATCCTATCTTTTAAGCCATCGCTAGAATGCGCTTCCAAATCACCATGTTTCCCTACTATGGATTTTCATGTGCTCGTCGCGAATCTCTAGTATGGCTTAGTTTGGACTTTCTCATTTCAAACAAGTTAAAGAGCTTTCAGAAAACTACTAGTATTTCTGCATAAGAAAAGAAAGTGGTTTTATCAGTGAATCAAGTATTAATCAGGCTAACCTGTCCGCGCGCGCGGACAGTGACCAGTTTATACGTTATACTCACCTTGCTTATATATAAATAAAAGTGATAATTCAAGCATCTTGACATGATTCATGCAATATTATTATCTTTGATATAACCTGTGACGTAAGTTGATCGGGTTAAGAGGGCGATGCATTGAGATTGGGCTTTTCTTTTCCAGATATTCGCCTCAGTTCAGAGACACTCTCGTCTTTAAAATATATTGTAGTGAATGAACACTGCTAGTCTCGGGGCGGTTACTCGGCTGGGTCCACCTAGTCCACCTCACTAGCGCGATTCACCCCCACCCCGATACCTCAGCAACCTTTCTCCTTAGACTCTCCTCTTTACAGCATCTCAACCTTGGCACAGATCTTGGAGGGCCCCGAGCATCAAGAACTTTGTGTTTTGTGAGATCTCCAGATCTCCGAAAAGAGCGTATTCTAGCTTGCCACTGCGCTGGAAGGGAGGCTGTTTACTTTCTCTCCGCCTGCCGTCAACAAGTCACACAACACTAACAGCTTCCTTTTGATATCTGTCTCCGCTATTACACAGAGCTATACAGCTGTACTGGGCAAGGTACGAGGCGTCTATTCTTCAGACAGATCAACAGTAATCTGATCTTCCCACTTTCCTCCTTCACATCTTCAACCTCTGTCATACAAAAGAGCTGCTCACGCTGACAGTGTACTCTCCAGGTCATCCTAAGATTTCAATCCACCTGTCACCCGAACACCTCACTTGCAACCAAGCAACAGTCTACGAAACGCCAGCACGCAAGCCACTCACCGAAAATGGCATCCCAGCAACGATCCTCCGCTGATCGCGTCATCGAGAACATCTTCCGCTGGCCAATGGAAGGATGGAAAAACAAGCAGATCAAGCACCTCATGTTCGCCCACGACCTCCACTACCGACGCCACCACACAAAGGCCGAGCTACTCACCAAACTCGTCCGCTGGGCTCAAGATAGTCGATCAGATGTTCCATCTACCGACCGTATCAAGAGAAAGGTTCGACGTGCTTACGATGAGTCGGTTGCTGCTGGTTATAACCCTGTCCCAACCCATTCGTTCTCCCGAACTTATCTCCACCAAGAGATGGAGTACAGCCAAGGTTCATTCAGAGCCTCAAGCTGCAAATACGAGGAGCACGATTACAGCTTCTGAAGTTCTTTTTCACCTCTAATTGATTGCTCCAATATCGGTCTTGACCTTGGTCTCCGTAGTTCTGAAAGTGAGATCTAAAGGTATGTGACTTTCATCGTATTGGAATGTACTTGCTGATTAACAAATTCGATGATTGAAGGCCCATTCCAATTTTATCGATCGACTTTTGAGGCGTCAGGTGTTCTTCAGCTGTCCATCTGGTATTGGGGGCTCTGGCTTTTTCCGAAGAGCTGCGATCACTTGCTGGTGTGTAATGGGTCGGCTCTTTCTTTTGAGAGGCACAGATAATTACTGAAGCGGGTGGATACAAAGCAACAATTGACCTGCTAGTATAAGTCTCTCCTTACTGAGACCAACAAAAGAATAGAGACATACCTGAGAAGCAAACTCATGATGAGATGCAATCTTGTGAAATCATCGTGACACATGTGGATCCAATTTGAGCACTGTATCTTCAGGTTCTGTGTAATGAACGGCGCGCAGCATTTCGAAATTTAAGCTGATCCACGTGAAGGTGAATCTTGTACGATGAGAAGCGTAAGTGGGCAGTCCAGCTTCAATTGAGAAGAGCTTTGGCTTTGCCAATACGAAACTCTCTTGTATTCTAGTTTAAAGACAGATTCACCCAAAGCCTGACGTTGACTTTGAAGGCCCTTAAACATCCTCTGGATCATCTTGAACATGTCAGCAGCGTAGACTGTAGCGTCTGCCTTCGCAGCAAACTTATCAGGGTGCCAAAGCAGCCTCTCCTTCTTCAACCAAGCCTGCGAAAACTTTCCACTTCCATGTAGTGTTCTCTCTAGATCATGATGGCAACATCGCAACGAGTCAGCTTTCATGCAATGTTTCTCAGCGCACACTGCAGAAATCTTTGGCTTGGGGAAAGGATTTCTCTCTGGATATGCGTGGAATGCTCGTCGTGCACGGAGGAGAGCATCGTACTCTGCGCCGTAAAGTGTCCTGCCAAGAGCTTGAAGATCCTGTTCTGTACCAATGAAGTTAATGAACTGAGCATAGATGTAAGCCTGGTAGTCTCCCCGCTGTCGAATTTGCTGTGCTGCCCTCGCTTAGTGTCTCTGGCGGGCTTCTTCAGCTTGTCTGGTTTTACGTTGACGCCTGGCTGCATGTCTTGCTTCTTTCATTTTCTGCCTTTCCCTTCTCTCCTCGACTCTGGCGTCACGGTCAACTTTCTTTGGTTGGGATTGATAGCTATCCTTCAAGAACTGTTTGGCGGGACTGAGAGCCTCTTTGGGTGGCTCACGATGGCAATTTGGCCCTTCACGTTTCTTGCGTGGCTTTTGGATTGATTTAAATTGCTCCTTAGTAGTTCCCTTGTGTTTCGGCTTTGCTTTTGTATTGGGTTTGGAAGGCTCGGGATCTTCTGAGGGTAGATCTTTCTTTTTCGCCTTACTCCTATACGATTGTGGATCTTCAAGTTTCTCGTCCCACCACCACTTGTCAGCGGTCGATTCGCAATCCTCCCAATCTGTGATAGGGGAGGATGATCTGAATCGACCTTGGGATTCTGCTGCATGGTTATTCGAACTTCTTAATGATGATGACATGTTGGTAAACTTGAATGAGTTTGAGACTGTGAGGTCAGAAATTGCTGTCTAGTGGAGTGGCATGTTGCCAGTATATTCTGCTGGAGTAGAAGTACAATCTCACTGCATGCGACAGCCCGCGCATTGTTCAGTATGGAACAAACTTCTTTGAAAACATTCAAGGAACCATGTATTCCAATTGTAAGGTTCTTTGTTACAGACCGACTTTGCTCACAAAGAAGTCAGTTGAGTGCAAAAGAGTAGCTGGGTATTCTGATTGGAAGGTGGATTATGAGCCAAGCCCTTTCTTCACATTTCATGTTTGTGTGAGGGATAGACATATCGCAATTGATCCATCTACGAGATCATCTTCCACCACAATACAAAATGTAGTGACTGGAATAAAGACGCCTAGAAATGTTGTGGATATGCACTCCTTAAGCGAGAAAACTCAACTCCCACAAATCCACCCATCAACTAACCAGCAGAACTCCGCAAAAACAGCAAAAAGAGAGTGACAAGCTCGATGGAATTAAACCATCTTAACTTTCAATCCAGACAAACACGTTACATGTTTTGATATCTGGCGGTGCTGGGAATCGAACCCAGATTGAAACGGGTCAGCATGAAATTCCTGCGAGAGGAAAACCACAACGTCACGTGCTACCATTACTGGAAGGACTGTTAGTTGATTTGATTTTATGAGTCGGAGTTGAGGAGGAAACGTACCACCACACCACCTATCATGAGATTGGGTGCTGACTTTTGCTTATTTGGGTAAATGTAGCAGAGAAAATTCTGCGCGGCTGGTGGGTGAGTGGAGTGGAGTGCAGGAGGGCGGCTGGGATTGTTGCGTTGGTGGGTCGAAACGTAATGGTGTGATTCACAGAATTGAAAGAAGTGATTTTGAAGTGATATTAAATATTAAGTATTGCTACCTCTGGATAGCTCTCTAATTACGGATTATTCTGCTTTGTGTTTGTGCATGAGAGACAGTTTCGAAATCATCAAGTCTTCATCCGGGCTGACAGTAACACATGACTTCAGCTCTAGGAAGTCCTCCAGCCACTCATCTGATACCAAACAATCCAACTTTTCTACATTTGATTCCTTAAGATGACTTTCTACTTGCTCATCTCCCAATTTCACACCAAATTCGAGATCATGATCGTGATCGTTGTAGCTCTGAGCTTAAAATAAAGCGTGCAAGATTCTCTTCCATGCAGGGTAGGCGGCAATCTTTTGCTTCGTCTCATTGATCATCTCCCAATTGACTTCTCTCCGTCCAGTATCAACATCAATTTTGTCCAGTGTCAGCCATCCAGTTCGTTTCCAGAGATAGCCAACAATCCAGAAGAAGATGACGACTGGAAGGGCAAGCATAGCTTTGAACCAATCCTCGGCAGAGCCCAGCTTTCCATTGTTGCCCAGAGGGTAAAGTGCGGTGTAGAACTGAATACCGTGAGCATGAGATCACCGGGGGCTGGGAATGCTTGGGAAACTTACTTGAGCTGCAAGCACGAGAATGATGAGAATCAGTCCGCACCATGAACCATAGACACCACCAGCTGCCTTGAAAGGAATCTCGTCTAGCGTATGGCCATGATGCTTCCATGCAGCTCTGAATCTGATGTGTGCGACACAGATGGATCCCCAAGTGAACAGGGCAGCAAGACCGGACAGCGCAAGTAGCCATTCGAAGATGACTGGGCCGCTTGCTGCAGCGTTCACAAAGCCGATGGCTCCACAAGCCAAGATGAGCATAGTGGCGAACAGAGGGCGACCAGACTTGTCAATATAAGAGAAGCATTTGGGGGCATAGCCTTGTTCAGACAGAGCGCACAGGGTTCGGGAGCCTCCATAGACACCAGAGTTACCGATGGAGATGACTGAGATAAGAATAATGGCGTTCATGAAGTGGTTGTAGCCATGAAGACCTGCATCTTCACCAACAATGACGAACGGGCTTGCGTTGACATCAATAACGGCCCCAGATCCGAGAAGTCGTGGATCGTTAGAGCTGAACCCTGTTAGCTACATGATCGAACGTCTGAACATGGGTTCTTACCTGACGAGCAGGCCGATGAAGAGCAATCCAATGATGTAGAAGCAAGTGATACGCCAGAATACCTGTTTGATGGCTCCTGGAAGAGCAGTGGCTGGATTTCTAGCCTCAGCAGCTGCTAGACCAACGAGTTCTGTGCCCGAGAATGCAAAAGCGGCGGTGACGAAGACAGAGCAGACACCCTTGAAGCCGTTCTTGAACGCTCCTGGATCGTGCCAAAGCCTAGCTCCCCAGTATGTATCGTACTTATATCCCGAAGGCCCTCCACCGAGTACTTTTTGACGTGTTAGGTGAAATCCAACGTATTCCATGCCCATTTTTTGACTTACCGAGAACAAGGCCGATGATCATGAAGGCAATGATTGCACCAAGTTTCAAAATGCTGGACCAAAATTCCTCCTCAGCATATCCAAGCACACCAAAAACATTGATTGCGATGATGGCGGCCAGGAAGATAGCGATCCATACAGCTGGATCAATGTCCTTGTTCCAGTATTGGGTCGTAACCGAAGCGACAACCAGCTCAAGTGGCAGCACAACCGCCCATTGGAAGACGTAATTCCATCCCATTGCAAAACCCCATGAAGGGTCGATGAATCGAGATGAGTATGTATAGAAGCCACCAGAGACTGGGTACATAACGGCAAGTTCGCCTAGAGCGTAGACTGTGGAGTCGATTAGTGGTGATGCTTGCGTCATACCTTTTTGTAGATAGAGACTCACCAACATTGAAAATCATGAATCCCATGATCAAGAAATCAACAAGAAGCGTTCCAGGACCCTGAATTTGCGTCAGCTTGGTGACCAGTGCAACGAGATTTTGTGCCGGGAGATCAGCTTACTCCTCGATACAAGGCAGAGCCTGATCCGACGAAGAATCCAGCACCAATTGAACCTCCGATAGCAATCATGTGCAAATGACGAGGCTTCATGGTCTGATTGAGGACATTCTGACCAGGTACTGAGGTGCGCTTCTTGAAAGATTCGGGAGTGCAGCCCATGCGCGTCCAAAAGGACAGGTTCTCCTGTTGAACTGTAATCACACCCTGCTTGAAATCAGGAGGCGTCTCAGCGCGAGCAACGCCATTTTTCTCCGCATCTGATGGCCTGTTTGCCATGATGGTGGTCGACGATTAGGGGTATGGTTTTAAATGGAAATAAAAATAATTGAGGTAACGGAAAGCAATGAGGGGTAGACGCTGAGATATAGACGTGTCTGAAGACTAGCTTCATCCTCGATCGCACAATCGGATTGCCAGATAAGAGCCTGGCTGACGTAGGTCTTCAATGTCGGTCCAACACAGATTCTAAGCTTTCGGGTACCGAATAATTGAAGGGGTGATGGAAGATAAGAATAGGTAGAGCAGAACACGATTGGGTAGCTAAAGGCCCGGCCCAATTTTCGAACCAGAGTCATTGTATTATGGCACTCAATATGAAGGTGGTCCCTGAGAAGGAAAGCCGTAGAAGTGCCTTGATAGAAAGAAAACAGTCGATTTGACAAGAAGAGAGTAATGGCCCCGGAATGAGTTATTGGCCAAATGGCGAAGGCCTAGGCTTATGACAAGTTCCACTTTTTTTTTGGCCAGCTTTGTGTAGTAGCAAACTTGAAGCGGACTAGCCAGGACGCGAAACACATATGATGAACCGAAGTAGCGTGGACACTAACAGCCTTACAAGAAAGACGGCCGCTCCTATTCAAGCTCACGAAATGGTACCATAGACGATGACCGTAGAGTACATGCAGTTTGAATAATATTTTGCCTGAATGTTTCGGCCATAGATGTTCATAGATCTTCAACCTCTTGAAACAGTACGAAACGGTTTACCGAGCAGACTTCCGCTGCTGAGCGAAGCCGATCCAAGTGACTGCTTTCGTCCGCCACACCCGCGGGAATGATGCGGAGCCGCCATGCACTATCCTCACCATTGATTGACTGCCGAAAATCATTCATGTGGGAGGTTGTTGGATTGCCTATGCCTATCATTGGACATGCGAAAAGGTACCCAGCATGAGGCAGGTTGCTATTCCTTGCTCAGAGGCGAAGGGCCAAGCGACCTGTAGGTGATCTGGAAGATCAGGGTCGCAAGCTCTGATAGAAATGCTTGTCCCAGAACCAAGCCTCAGGCAGAAGCAGTATCAATGGCTCTTTGCTCCACGGCTGCGATAACATCCTTTGCGACTGTCTCAAAAATCGGACATAATGAGCAGCTTTTGTACTTCTCAACCAACATTCCAGGTTCCTTGACGTATGATGTATCGTTCCCATTCTCGCTGCTGCCAATACTTTGGCCGTTGACTTCGGTGCCCACAGGATATACCGGTTTCCTTCCAGTCTCGACCAACATGACAAATTGAGGATCGATAGGAACACTTGCCAGGAATTTGACGCCGAATTCTTGTGCCATAACTTTGCCTCCTCCAGAGCTGAAGACATTTGTGCATTCTGAACAATTGGGACAAACGAAGCCACTCATATTTTCCACAACACCAATGACATTTATTCCTGTTTTTGTGCAAAAGTTCAATTCCTTCTTGACATCTGCAGTAGCCACGGCCTGAGGTGTTGTGACAACTACTGCCCCTGCGACTTGTCCGGGAAGCGCATTCTTCATAAGTGTTTCCGCCAGTGAGATGTGTTCGTCCGATGTTCCAGGCGGGGTATCAATCAGAAGATAGTCAAGTTCGCCCCAAAGCACATCTGACAGAAACTGTCGTACCATAGCTGTCTTCTTGGGTCCACGCCATACTACTGCGTCTCCTCGTTCTCGAAGTAGGAAGCCCAAGCTCATGCAAGAGAGTGACCCTATGCCTGCTGCGGAGTTGGCGGGGTGTACTGGAACTGGTATCCATCCTCCTGGTGCTTGGGTGACTTTGGCAGATTCGATACCGAAAAGGCGGGGGATTGATGGGCCAGTGAGGTCTATATCCAGAATACCAACAGAATGGCCTGCGAGGGAGAGGGAGAGGGCGAGTTGAGTCGTAATTGAGGACTTTCCTACGCCACCTTTGCCAGAGAGGACCTACGTAATTAGCACAATTCAGCAATTCAGGTATAGTCTCGTACCAGAACAATATGTTTGACTTTGCTGAGAGACATCCTACCAGTAATTTGAAGGCTTCTAGTCTGGTTTATGGTGTAGATGTAGTTGTTTCATTGCAAAAGTATTGCGATGTCGCAGTCTATGATTTCTTATCGATTATCAATCCAAATCAAAGGAAACATGGGAATTGTTCCGCGGTCCTGGTCGGTAAAACAAAAATCCGTTCTGGACCCCTGCATCAGCAACCTGGTGGAACATCAGACCTAAACCCATTGGCGTCAACCGTCCGCGAACATGGCGATGCTTTATTCTTCTTTACAGTACACATCAATATGAGAGCTTCTGCTCGTTCCAATAGCTATGGACGATCCCTGGGGCTCTTCACCATGGGCAGACGAAGTACAATTACCGGATACCATTAAGTCGAACGCAGATGCTTCTCGACCTATAACCCCCGTCCGAGCGCCTAAGTTGGGACTCGACGAGAGGGTAACTTCGCCATGGGGAGATGATAATGATAACGATGGGTTCGGAGACTGGGCGACTCTTCCGGAGGATCCAGTACAGACTTTGGGACTAGACGGAAGCAGTGATGGTTGGGGCAATCAATCTGCGGATGCTGGGCATTTGAAGAATGGTCACATTGATGCGATATCTACGGACTGGGATGCTCAGCATGTCATGGGCAATGGGGATTCTTCGAACCTAGCCCCAAGTCCGTTTCCGAGACTTCCAGATACTGTGCGACAGCCATCACCGGACCCCTGGGCAATAAAGATTCAAGACAAAGAGCCGACAGCAGAGCTCACGGAATCTTTGGAAATAACAGCAAAGGAACAAGTTCGCAGTGGCGTGAAATTGGAAACCGGGAAGGCCGGTAGCCCAAAGCCGCAGATCCTACAGTCTTCAAACGAAACGTTGGTGCCTGAATCTGATTCGGAGAGCGAAGCAACTTCCACAATTGGAGAGAACATTCGAGGCAATGCAGAAAATCAGGATCCGAGGACTGGAGAAGATCTGGAGAAGGTATCAGAGGGCAAAACAAGTTCAGAAAGTCAAGAGAGCGACCCGATTTCCAGGCCATCTTCCTCACCTTCAGAGCGCAGTCATCACGAGGAGCTCCCACAGGAGTCACCGAGGACGTCTTTTGACGAAGAGCCGAAGCAAAATCGTCCTCAAGTGGCAAGGAAAGTGTCAACAAAGGTCCAAGAACTAGTACAGCATTTTGATACACTTGCGAAAAAGGAGGACCTGGAGGCAGTCCCAATCCGGACAGCAAGCGCCCAAGGTACAAACACTCATGAAGATTCCGAAGGAGAGGACGATGACTTTGGAGATTTCGAGGAAGGGCAATCGGACGATGAGGTACCAGAAGCGGAAGATTCTCGAGGATCAGAGCAAATCTCGAGCCAATATCCTATCAATAAGACGTCCCAGCACCAGCGGAGTCCATCTTTGGAGAACGCTCTGACGAAAGACTACGGTATTGTCAGATTTCAGTTTGATACCTCGAAGTTGGATGGATTATTTCCTACTGATACTCCGGATCCTACTGCGGAGACCATTTTCATACCTGACTCAATTCCTTTTGACTCCTTCTCTTCCACCGAGCAGAGGAAAACTTGGTACAGGATCTCCAGATATGGAACCATGCGAAAACATAACAGCGGTAATGATGAGAATTATATTCGTGTGGGATGGAAGCCTTCTACTGTTCGGGATGATACTTTAAAGGTTGTTTCTAGGTGGATTGAAGAGGATCGCATCAGTGGCCGCGTGGTTCTTGGAGGTGGGAGTAAAGGGAGTACCGTCTTTGGCTGGAATGATCCAAAGGCACCGGCAGTTCCTCTTTCAGACGTCTTTGCGAAGCATGGCAAGAAGATGACAAGTTCAAATCCTGCGAAAGAAGCAGCTCCAGAGGTCCCCCGAGAATGGCCAAAGGGCTTGGTACGAGACCGTTCAACATCTAAAACAAGGTCTCCTTCTAGCAAACCAAGGAGGAAAAGCTCGGTTAAGGCTGTGACTGCACCCGTTTCCTCGGATATCAAAAGTGTTCCGATTGCACCAATTGCAAATTTTGGGTGGAATTCCGCTCCTGGAGTTGTGCAGAAGCCAAAAGATGATCCACCACCCTCTGGTGAGAGGGCTTCTGGTTCTGATTTGCTACCGCGAGTCCATCCCACGTCACCTTCGCAAGAGTCAACATTAACCAGCAATTCCGATTCAGCACCATTTCCTGTGAATGCCAACGCTACCTTGCAACGACCTATTCCGACCACTCTTGACACTACACTGACTTCACCCATTCAGAAGGGCGTTATGAATCTGAATCGTCCGGTGTCAAATGGGGTGAACGACGATGATGATTGGGGCGAAATGGTGTCGACACCACTCACCCCAACTCTGCCTGTCCTTCCACCATCAAAGGGATTACGACACAAGAAGTCGCAAAGCTTGGGAGGAATGACCGCCAATACTATGCAAGGAAGCTTTTCGATAGGTTGGACGGATGGGCAGCCACAGACAGGTCAGCGGTCGACAGCTAGTTTCGATGAAATATTGAGGCCAACACCGCTAGTCTCTGCCACCAAGAATCTGCCGATCACATCTGACACTGGTCTAAATTCTGCTCCAATTGACAGCGTCAGTATCTCTGCTCTTGTGCAGCCAGATTTTGCAGCCCCTACATCGGATCCGTGGGCGTCAGCAGACTTCTCCTTTTTCGACACCACACCTGCTTCTGCACCAGAACCTGTGCCAATGCCTACGCCAAGAGTGACAGGACCACCAAAAAGTGTCAACTTTAACAATCCGCTTCCGGTTGCCTCTCGGAGAGACCAGAAATCCCGCGAAGAGATGGAGCAGGATCGAATTGTACAAAATGTCGTGAAAGGATTGCCCGACTTGTCGTACATGTTGAGAAAGTGATTGCAGTGTTCGAGACTTCGACGGTGTAAAGTAATTATTTAAGAAAACGCGGGCATTTATGGGGTGTTTTGATTGCATTTTAGCGGGGAGTACAATCCGTAAGTACCAGTTGGATACTTGTATAACTTAGAGTATTGGGCGCTGGCCTTGGATGGCCCATATTGAATCAGCGAAAGTCGTTATTATCAAGCAGTATCTCCTGTTGTGCAGTACCAAAGTTAGGAGCCTCAGCAAAGTGTCTCTACTCCGAGCATTCTCAGCTTGTCGATCGTACTTTCATTGAGGTTATAGGCCAAGATGGCGGGACGAAGTCGCTCCTGCCATCTGACCACTGTCTTGTTCGCAGGTCAAATCAATCATAGATCACGAATTCGACCATTTCCTATTCCTATTTTCGTCCTAATTACTACATTTCCAGAAACATTATATCTGCCACATCCACATTAATTATCGCCCCAAAGACAAGGACTGTTACCCCTCAAATGAAAGGATTCCAAGACTGATTCCCGCCCAAGCCTTGCAATGGCTAGCAACAGGATGGAGCAAGTGGAAGTACAACGCCAACAGATACGAGAATCCCCACACCCGGAGCGCCCCACGATTGTCATTCCGGAAACAAGGGGAAAAGAGGTACCTGTACAGGATTCTCCGGGACCGAAGCCTTGGGATCTCGAAGTCATACGAAACGAACGAGCTGCTAGATGCAAGGTGCAGTTCTCGGAAGCCAGTTACACAAGCTCTCGACGCCACCGCCAATCATTAGGGTCTCGAACAGACTGTGGCACCGACATCAGAGATGGCCCAGTGGCAAACCCATTTCTGAATCCAACTGACGGTATAGCACCTGATGATTGTAGCGTACTTTCCTCTCCTAGCAAGCTGGATTCCTGCCACGACATCGCAACTTTCGCGCCCAACGGAACATTCGCTGTAGCGCGTTCACCGGAGCCGGAAAGAAAGACATGGAGAGGCAGGAGGCGGAAGTCAGAGACTCGGCATCAGGGGCCACATCCTTTCGTCCCGGGTAAGGTCAGGCGCAAGACCCCGGGCGAAGTGAACCACAGACACTACACTCAGTACGTCTACTCGAAAGCTGATACAGATTACACCACGACACACCACTACCTCTGCGAAACGACTGATTTAAATAAGCCGGTGTATTATTACATGATGCGGGTGGGTATACCAGACTGGATCCTAATCACAGGTTCACGCTGCATCTAGGCAATCATTCGGACACTCCTGTGCTGGGAACCATGTGGCATAGCAGTTCGGGTATGCACTTTGCCGTGGGAAACCCTTTCATGAACTTCATGGATGAAGATAACAAGAATGTAACAACTATTCAACGGCATGCGACTACCTCAAGCCAATCTCAGCGGTTCCTTCGAGATGGCACATGGACTTCACATTTGGGGGTGGGGATGGGGAAGGGGAAGGGCCGAAGAGGCAGTACAGATGGCAAATCGTGCACCTCGCGGAAGCCATCCCTCATCTTCGGCATGGCAAATTGGAACTACGTGAAAAGCATGACGGAATGGTAGATGAGAAGGGTATGAAGAGAGAGAAAGGCAAATTGCTGGCAGCATGCAGCATGCAGAAACGCTGACGATCTCTGCACCAACCTCTGGGTGAGAGATGCCTCAGATGATTTTGGCAATGAATTGGCGAAGATCAAGTGGAAGACTTGGGTGCTTCTCACCTGGGGCGCGATGCGTGACAGAGTGCAAGATCCGCATAACACTGGGTCACCGATTCCCGTAGGTGGCTACACTAAAAGTACGAGCGTAGGTGAAGCATTTGGGAGCCGGTGCCGCATATTTGGTGCTCCTGCTGGGTTAAATCTTTCTCCGAGAACCGAGGAGATTCAAGAGATGGTGCTGTATCCTCACGAGTATTGATTCGTTTCATCCAAGATTTATTTATTTTGTAGGCAGTAGTCAGACTCTTGAATAGCGGAAACGTCGGTCAGAGTAGATGTTTCTGCGATTTGAAGTGACAAGTATCTTCTTATCCTTCTTCGGTTGCGATGTTTACACAGTATTTTCGGTTGGTTCGGAACGGGTACTCGATGCCCATCAGGCCGTACTTTCGAGTCCAGAGCAAGGACACATGACTCGTATTAATCTAGCGTGCTCAGTACCTCCGTGTAATGTTCCTGAGCCGTGCTTTGAGGTGCATCCGAGCTTCATCTAGATCATGTACAGTGGACAGTAGTACTAACAGTAGTTGCTGATCACTTCAACCTTTCGTTCTTATGAGCAGTAATCTCTAGATCCTCTAGACCTCTGGATGTCAACCTGAAGTTGAGATGTATCTAGACCTATGAATCTTCAGCCAATTGCACGATCAATTACTTCGGCGAGTTGAGTGGTCATCAGGCCTGGTAGAATATCCGAGTTCAACTCCACGTCTCCACAGCGCACCTGGGGATCCCCACAAACTGGAGCATGCGCGGTCATTCCACCCCTCTTCTATTCCTGACAACCACCAATCTCCTTGCAAAGTAAGCAAACGGGACGATAGTAGGCTCATGATGAGACAGTTATCTGATCTGACCCTCTTCCGAGATAAGTACCTCTTCCGATGATTAATAGTGCAGCATCCGATATCACGAGCCTCAAATCTCACCCGCCAAACCCTCTAGCACGTCCCGACAAAGCACTGCCCATCCTCTAGTCTATCGATCCCGAGATTCTGGGACAGTCAAGAGTTCAAGAGGGCGCATTACCCAACAAGCAAAACTGCCATCTTCGAATGCCAGCAACGCCAAGTTTAGCATCGCACAAGCCGACCATCGCTTCCGTGGCCAGGGCATCCAATGCCAGCTCTCGCCATGCACATTTGCAAGCCTCAAAGAGCCGTCCTGCGCTCCCGTACCCCATCCCCCGCATTACCACCAAGCCACGAGAGTGCTTCTCAACAGCCAAACCTAGAACCCCAGACTAGACTCTCGGACAGGCGTCGTCTTCGTCTCCGAAATCTCCACACGCCCTCAGGCGCGCCAAGTGCCCGCCAGCCACTCCCCAGAACGTGGTCTAGCAGTTGATGTCGCGGCCGAATTGGTCTTGGCGGATCGTCGCCCAATGGCAGCTGTCACATTCTTCGGGCCATGACTTGAAGCAGGTGCAGCCAAGAAGTGCCGTCGTTCGCTTCCACTTGTCTATTGCTTTAATGTGCTGGTGATTGGATAGACCAGGGGAGGTTTTCCTGAAAGTCCACTTTATCCCTGTGACTTTTCTGGACTTCGCGACGCCGAGTCGTCGCTGAATGTTTCCCCGCCCCCGCGACTCCGTGAAGACCTGGAGCGAGCTGGAGCTGGATGGGTCTGGTCCCCGCAATTGAAAAGCTAATAAACACGGAACGAATTTCGGTAGCGGAGGGAATGTGATATATAGATCTGCCCTGTCTCCTCCTTCATCTGGTTTGTAGGGAGAAGCTGTTTGTACGGATATTCTCATTATCTGTCGTGTACCATTCTTGTGTGACTGTTTATTCGTGGTACGCTACGCCCAGCTTATCGTTACACACCCACAGGCCAACCTTATCTCAACAGCAGCTGCTGCACAGCTACCCACAAGGAGAAGGTCGTTCGCCTCTTTTCTTGGCTGCAGCTTGTTCTTTTTCTTCCCGCCGCCAAAAGAGCTTGCTCGATAATTGATATTTTTTGTGGCTGTCGAACATCGCCAACGACATCAACAATATGGCGTTCAATCAAGATTACGAGAAGGGCATCAATCACACACCTATTTCGGACAGTCCGGTTGACGGTAAATCTGAGGTTATTCACGATGAGAGCGCGCACACCGCCGCCGAGAGAGGACATGCTGCTACGGACAGGTGAGCCCCTCAATCCGGGATGGACGGACATAGCTAATGAATTGAAGACATGGAGTCTCTCTGATTACATTCGATCCCAAGGCCGAGGCTAGACTTCGCATGAAGATCGATTTGTATATTGTTCCAACTGTAGCTCTCCTTTACCTCTTCTGCTTCATTGACCGTGCCAATATCGGTATGTCCCCTGTGCCGCCCCATCAAAAGCATCGCTCACATTATCAGGTAACGCAAAACTTGCCGGTTTCGAGAAGGAGCTCGGTCTGAAAAACTACGATTACAATGCTGTGCTTTCGGTATTCTACATCTCATATATCATCTTTGAGATCCCATCGAACATGGCTTGTAAATGGATCGGCCCCGGATGGTTCATTCCAATCATTTCCTTGATGTTCGGTATCTGCTCGATCTGCACGGCTTTTGTCAACGACTTCAACCAAGTCTGCGCCGTTCGATTTTTACTTGGTGTTTTCGAAGCCGGCATGATGCCCGGTATCGCCTACTACCTCTCCAGATGGTACAGACGCAGCGAACTGGCTTTCCGCCTCTCACTATACATCGTGATGGCTCCGATCGCTGGTGCCTTCGGAGGGCTTCTGGCTTCTGGAATCCTCCGAATGGACAGCTTCGGCAGTCTGCACTCGTGGCGCATGATCTTCGCCATCGAAGGCATCATCACCGTCGGTCTTTCCGTGATCTCTTTCTTCACTCTCACCGATCGTCCAGCCACCGCGAAGTGGCTCACGCAGGAGGAGAAGGATCTGGCTATCGCTCGTGTCAAGTCCGAACGTGTCGGAACGACTGAAGTTCTCGACAAGATGGACAAGCCCAAGATGCTCCGCGGTATCTTCTCGCCTGTCACGATCGCTACCTCCTTCATCTTCTTGCTCGACAACATCACTGTCCAAGGTCTTGCATTTTTCGCTCCTACCATCGTCAAGACCATCTACCCAACCAACACCCTCGTCTCCCTGCAACTGCACACAGTACCGCCTTACATCGTCGGCGCATTCTTTACTGTCCTCTTCCCCTTCCTCTCGTGGCGATTTGATAAACGCAACATCTTCTTCATCATCTCCGCACCCCTGATGATGGTCGGCTACATCATGTTCCTCTCCTCCACCGACGGCCAAACCCGCTACGGCGCAACATTCATCATCGCCTCTGGCGCATACTCTTTCGGTGCGCTCTGCAACGCCCAAGTGGCCGCAAACGTCGTCTCCGACACGGCGCGCTCATCTGCCATCGCGACGAACGTCATGTTCGGCAATATCGGAGGTCTGATCTCCACCTGGAGTTTCTTGCCATTCGATGGACCCAATTACCATATCGGGAACGGACTCAATCTTGCGACTTCAAGTACGATTTTGCTTTGTTCGATCGGGTTGTTGTTTTGGATGTGGGCGGATAACAAGAAGAGGGCGAAGAAGGATGTTGATGGTGCGTTGGATGGACTTGATCAGAAGCAGATCCAGGATTTGGATTGGAGACATCCTGGATTCAGGTGGAAGCCTTAGAGCGCTCGTCTGGATGTGTTGTGGTGATGATAAATTGCCTGGTTGGTGGGCGGTTGAATATGTCACTGGGATGAGATGGGTTATGATGGGATTGATACCAGTCACGTGGCGGGAGTCTGAGAATCCACGCGCCTCGAAATGATATATGTTCAAACTTGACTTTTCACTTTTATTCTTGTTCTCATCTCTACATTCGATGCAGGTGACTGGTCTGGTCACATGTCTATGTCATAGCAGCTAGATTCCATGTCAAGTGATGACTGTTTGCAGGAGTTTTTTGATCCGAAGTTATGAATGCCGTCAGGACCCACTCGTCCCAGCCGAGGAATTCTCTCTGTTGATCCTCTTTGAAGAGTTCTCTTTGTGATCGCGGACATTCTTTCGTGCCATGCGAGGCACTTCTTTTCTATTTCTCTGTCCTTCGAGGGGACCCTTTCATGTTTGGATGGTTTGTTGGAACGATCCGACGAAAAGTAATAGAGCAGTGCTCGTTTGGAATAGGAGCAGACGAGTTGTATCTTGACCTACATCTTTCTACGATCTCGAATCAAAATGGACTTAGTCAGGGCCCGCGCTCCAACCTCTCTCTTGAGCCCGTAGATTCCGTGGCAAGTTTCGGTTGTGAAAAATCAAAGTCGCACGAACTTTCCACCTGCATTCTAGGAGATGTCGGAACAGGAGAGCAGCACTCGGGTTCTCGAGTACCATCTTAAAGTCAAGACGCTGGCTGATAGACGTGAATCAAAATTAGAAGAACGTCTGATATGGTGTCGAACACAGAAATTCGCGCTCCTTGCTTCACATGGAACAAGCACGTTACAGAATAGCGCCTCGTTCGAGAGCACACTTCTCCACCATAATTATTTTGAGCAATAAGTTGTACTGAAGTCGCTTCTGTGTCGCTGGGAGGGGGTTGTTGCCGCTTAGACGGGTTCACTGTCATTGAGTCAGGCAGTGTTTGTTCTCGCTTATTTCGCTACAGAAAAGGGGTCACCGATAACAACCGTCGTCTGTTCTTTGTGACTGCTGCATCATCTTGTATATACACAAGACACAGCAAACAACAAAAAATACCTATATGCATGTTGAAGCCTTGCTCATCTATCTGCTCTCTTGTGCCCGTGATTACTGTTCTGTTCTGCTACCGTGTTCTTTCAATTTTTCGCGTCCGTCCCCTCATCTGATACTTCGAAGTCGTGCAACCCGGCCGTGAATAAGAAGTGTCAGCCTGATCTAGTTTGCTACCTAGCCAACCGATGAAGGGTTTTGAGAATCGACATGTGTCCTGAATAGGAATTTCTGACGCCGACGCCGTGAATCATTCACATCTTCCGCGTGCTCAATCTAGTCAATACCTGGCGCAGCTCCTCATCAGCAAGTCAAATAGGCTTCTTTCCCCGCGGGATTATTCGAATAAAACACAAACATAACACCAAATTCAAGACTCCGGCACAGAGTCTTTACTTTTTTTCCACAGACAACCTCAACTCTCATTAGCCTCATCGAGTTGCAGAATCCTCTTCCATACTCATACGCCCCATCGATAGCCGCTGCTGCATCGAACTTGAATCATCCACCTCCACGATCTCGATTTCGTCAGAGGCGGCAGCTGCTACTTCGATCTCCCCTTCCGTCTCAAAAGCACCCCCTCACATTCAATCTCGAACACAACACCTCTACATCTGTCCCCTAGATGTCGGACTTCAGTACCGCATGCTCTCCTTCATTTATCGGCTTGACTGATGACACATCCCCAGCCACAAGTCTAACCTCGATGTCGTCATCCGGTGTCTCTATCCCATGTATCGTAAAGACTCCAGATACTAATGTCGACGCCGAGGTCCTGAGTCCGAAGGCACGTGAACTCATGAACTCCAGTCCATTCTCTCTATTTACGGAAGTCACAAATCCCGCTCGCGACATTCATCCTCTCGACAAGTTTCCTCTCTTCCGGAAATTGCCCTTGGAGCTACGACGCATGATCTGGTGGATCGCACTAAATCGCCCACAAGTCGTCGGGGTCATCTTCAGTCTCGAATACGACCGGCCCGACATGACAGGCTGGCAATACCGCCCGTCAACATCTCGACAGCCGGTAATCCGTTTCGTCAACAAGGAAGCTCGCAAGGAGGCCTTGAATCTGGAGTTCCCACTTTTCACGTACCTGCCCTTCATCAAGCGACCTACGATTCTCAGTACCCCAGCTGTCGACACGGTGCTCTTGTTGGAGAAGGAGTTTGCCTGCGAGTTTGGACTTTGGCAGATGTTGATGGATATGGTTGATGAGATTTACCCCACCCCGAAGATGAAAAAGATCGCCGTTCATATCAAGTGGCGACCTTACTTCAATGGTTTGGGATTGGAGGATCTTGAGGCCAATTTCGATGCGTTGAAGGTTCTGGGGACCGAGGAGATTGTGTTCGTGGTTGGAGACGAGGCTGGATGTCGGGGGAAGGAGGTCAAGCTTGGCGAGAAATTGCCTGTCCAAGACACAAAGGAGATTCTGGAGGCAGATCTTGTGGCTAAGATCAAGGATGAATTGAAGATGAAGACTGAGGATAAGATAACCTGGCAGGATCTGATGGAGTATGATCTTCGTCGGATTGAATATGCGAACGAGATCTGCGAGGTCGATCCAAAGTGGACAGTGACTAAGATCTCCTACTGCGAGGTCGCTGCTCGCGTCTAAGGCACTGGTGTGGATGAATGAATGGCAGGAGGTGTGGTGGGGACTGACATTCAGACTTATCGCGCAACATAACTGAGGCTAGGGAGAATGCATGAGAAGAAATTATCACATTGGCGCATGGTGTAATAGTACATGAGGCGGGCGATTATTGCAGTACATTTTGGGCAGGGTTGGGCGGGAATCAGTCATTGCATAGCATCAGCGAGCGTTGGGGTATTTGCGTGGTTTGCGGATCTGAATCTCAACTACCTACTGTACATACAGTTGAGGTTCGGCCTTAGGTTAGCGACTCGCTTCTACAATCAAACACATGAAGACACAAATCGGAAATGTCAATGCGTCGTGACATTGATCAATGAGACATCATGTTTTGTTGCTCCTTGCGACTTCTCCGAACACTTTCCTAATTCTGAGGTCTCGAGGCCTTGCTATTTTGAAGATTAAATGTTTGATTGGATGGGGCAAATCTTGTGTATGTTTCCTGACTCTCCAGAGGCAGGGATGTCAGGGTCCACATCGAAGACACTCAACTTTGAACAGTACGACTTGAGCCCAACGATAAATGTCCGACGAGCCCGACCACCTCCCTCGAGTGTGTTTTCCTGCTCCGCCTAGCATACGGCCAAGATGAGGCATTCACGATGGCGGCTCCAGTCCCATCAGAAATCAATACCATTCACACAGATACCCATGGAAAAGAGGCGCGGTTGGACCATCATGTGATCAAAGCAATAGCAGCCTTCGTGGCATTTCTTTGCGTTGAGATCTTTTCAGGTTCGAGACTGCCTTAAGTATGAATCCATCGTGCTTTGGATTTTTTTAATTTCTTCCAAGTGAGACTTTAGAGTATATGTTTGCTCGTTGAGGTAAGAGGACAAATGCGTGATCGAACTCTCCAGGCTTTTCGTCCTCTCCTCAGCTGCGGATGACGATGTTTCGAACTCCTTAAGCTTTGAAGTCAGTGATGCATTTTCAAGCTGGAGACTTTCGATCTTTTGATCCTTTTCAACCAGCTCAGCCTTCAACATGGCAGACGTGACGGCGGCATTATCGCTTCGACTTTGAATTTCTCCAAGTAGCTCTGAGATTTTGGCACTGCTCATGTGATGCTCTTGAGCTCGGGAGACTACCTCTGTAACTTGTATTGGATGGCCGTCCGAGATCGAATTCGTAAGGCCTGGTAATGTCTCCTGATCTTGACGGAAGCGGGAACCGCTTTGGAGACTTTCTGGATAGATCTGATCAATTGACCGATATTGGATGAGTCGAGCATCCTTTTCTCTGTCTTTAATTTTCGATGACTTCAGTTTATGTGATTGTTCCTTGACGGTATCATCGTTGATATCTGAGGATTTCCTTTTCTGTGGGCCGATGATGACCGGAGCGATCTTGACTTTCTTACGGGGTGCTACCGGCTCAGACGGTATTTTCTTCACCTTTTCCAGTATAACTGTTCGGGTCTCAAGAGCAGCTTGAGTGATGGTGTGGATAGCGCCATTGGAGGTCACAGCGTTAAGATGCAGCAGATCAACATCGGCTATGAAGGCTCGATGGAAATGTAATTGCCAAGAGTCAATTTTTTCTCCATGGTCTTGAGGTCAATCTGGTTCGCGATCTTCTCTGTGTATGGTTCTGCAAAACCAGGCCAGAGCTCCGCAATCGGGGCTCTGAAGTTCTTTCCACTCGTGGACCTAGCGGCAGCCTTCACGATCTTTACAAGCTCTTTCACTTGGTGTTGAGTAAGTCCCGTGGCTGTAGAGGAGGCCCTATTGCTTTCCATCTTGATGTTATTTCGACGGGGCAGTCAGCTGGTCTGATATGATCAGCAAAGCTGAGCCGCATAAAAAGGGTTCTTAGATTTGAACCCCCACACTTTTGCGTAGCTTGTTTTATGTTGATGCCTCGTGAGGTCGATTTTAGTAAATCGTAGGGCAAGTTTCGAAATGTGTAGACTTTCCTACGACATCCGGGGAGAGACGCTGGCAGCGTCGGGTATGTTCAAAACCGGAGACGACAGTAGTGTCGATATTCAGAAGAGAAGGAAAGAAGGCAAAGAAGATGTGAGTCCTAGTTGACGCTTTATCATAGTTTTGTGTGGGTGAATGGCTTTCGTGGGACGGTCATAGCAGGGAAAGAATAAAAGCATTCACCCCACGTGGTCGAGGCTCTCGACTGCAACAGTTCAAGTATATCACCAATTTCGAAAGGTTTTTGTCAGATGATAATGTGCTGAAGTGCTGAATTGAGCAGAAGGTTCATGATACAATTCTTTATAAACGGCCGGGAGCTGAACTATCTTGGAATACAATATTCGAGATGCATTACCAAGACCTCGCCAAAAGTGAGATGCGGAAGATCGAGTAGGTGTACGTAAAAGAATCCACTCCTTTCGCATTCTTATCTTCCGCCCGGTATTGAGAGGATCGAGAGGTCAAGCAGACCTATCCTAGGCTCTCAGTGCAACATTGGTCAAAGACAAGTTAGTCCTGCTCATCAACTCAATATTGTCCTCGGTTGGCTTCGTATACTTTCCAGCCTTGTCCTTTCTCATGCCGAAATTGGCAACATGCCAATTACCCCGAAAGGCGAAGTGTGGATGGGAGATCGTTTGGCAGGTCGTCGCAAGAAGAAGCATGCCTCCTTCTAGTGCCATGAAGATCGGCTCGTTGTTTGCAAGTGAGCTATCGAATCCTCCCCAAAGCTCCGCAACTCGAAAGACAGATCGTATGTAAATTGCGAGGGTCGCAGTGAAGAGTCCTTTGATCAAACAATATCAGCTCGAATCCAACATGGCCAGAGCAGCAGCTACACACCTGCAAGAAACGCTCTCCAAAACTTCGTGCGACGTAGTTCGAAGTATTTGGGGTCTCGATCATTCCATTTCTTCCGCGATTGAAAAGCGAAATCCGCACAGAGAATCGCAAACACAGTCAAGCTCACGACTTGTGCAATCAATCCAGCAATCATTACATTCACTCCCATGTCTGTATCTTCTTGTGTGTCCGCGATACTGGCCATCGCCCCGCCCGCAGATTGTAAAATGAGACTGACAAGGTCGCAAGACATAAATATGATCGTGTATGAGCGAGGTTTGAGTCGAGAGATATGTTGGCCGTAGACGACAATAATGCGGCCAAGACAGAGGTAAATAGCGGCGGAGAGGAATGCAGGACCAATGGTGAGACCTACGAGTTGCCTATGTGATGAATGTTGATTAGCTTCTGCGAAGGTAAAAAGTTTAGAAATAGACGGAATGGGTAACACTCACAGAATAAATGGCATTTTTGGGAAGGGATTGTAATGCATGCGGATTCTGTTGGCGTATCCCAAGACTTCAAGCGCAAGGCCACCCACCATACCCTGGACCATCAGCAAAATACCAAGTAATTTGCCTAGTTGCTTACAATCATATATCCCCAAGTCTTGAAACGGATGCCTACGAGCAAATGGAAAGCTGCATAGATCCCAAAGATCCCAGCCAGCGCTGCGTTCCCGTAAAGTGTCTGTAAACTCTCGTTAGATGAAGAGACATATATGCAAAGGAAATATACCCACAGGAATGTAAGTGAAGTGAGCCTCGGAAAGGGGACACAATTCCAGTGTACAGTCGTCGGGATTGATAAATGTCCCGTTTGGATATGCACCAGTCCATGTTCCATTCGAAAAGAAGGTGGGCGCCATGGTGGAGAGATAGAGTATGTGTGTATGTGTGTGTTTACTGAGGAGCCTGAAAAGTCAAATACAGCAAGAGCAACTCAACTGAACGAGAGTTAAGCATCAACGGGAATCGTGGTAGGATAAGATGCGAAATAAGTGCTGTCAATGAGCACAAATAAAAGACTGTGAACGCTTGGAAAAATGAGAAAGAGCAGACAGAATGCTTCTTATACATTCGGCAGCGAACCAAAAATCCTGCCTCACAGTAATGCAGGTCTGGGGGTCGTTTTCCTAAGCTTTCCGGCCGTTGGCTTGCTCGTAACCTCCTCGTAAGGTACTTCTGAAGCCGCCGCATTACTGCTTATCTTGGCATCCTCCTTTGTTTTATGAAGTGGTCCTTTGCACTTGCGGGCATGGCTTTCCTTGGCCAATCATTTAATTATTTCAGCTACAAAAGACTTAAAACATGTATTCATAGGAACAATGCCGCTGACTGGGATGGCTGCGCCTCTGATGAGACGGAGCCGCATGTCACGAGTGCCGATGCCGACAAATACGCGTGGCCGAGCTGGAGTTGGAAAAAGTCCGCGACTTTGACCCGTCCCGATCACTTTGGGGAATCGACACGAACTCGAGCATAAATCGTACCAGGGAAACGACCAGACAGCAATAAGTACAAAGAAGTTTCGCTCCCAGCATTCGATCGTGTCAGAAAAACTTTCGAGTTTAGGTTGCGCTCTCGCTTAAGTATAGGCTAAGCGGACAGCAATAAATAATAAACACAAGGTCACGTGGGAATACATCACATCACAAGGAGATTTAGAGATGATCGGCTTGAAGTGGACGGTTATAGAGACATCTTGCTTGGTATAAGCGGCATTCAAATGTTAACCTGTCTATTCCAGACTCCAATTTTATGTACAAAAAGAATAGACATCTAAGACGTCGATGTCAACGTTTGTGGGCACTCTACCACAGTTACAGTTTCACAAAATTATCAAATGCTGTAGCAAGGCATGGCCACACCATTATATCCGCCCAAGACCCACTCCGTCATTACACCACACCAACAGCTTGCATAACCTCAATGACAGCATCTCGGTATGCTGCCATACCAGGCGAGCGCGGGTGAAATGTCTTGATCTGTCGAGTCGGAACGTACCAGGAGACATCCTGACTGCTCACGTCCCCAGCAGCAATGGCAGCATTGGCTGAGTTGAACCGCGATGCCTGCGGGCCACTTGGATCCATAGCAATCTCCTCCGACACCCGACACATAGACAACAGGTAGGGATCGGCGCCATTAGCTGAGGAGCTGAGATCGTTGTAACAGGATGAAGAGTCCGGTAGGTTGATCTGCCCCTGGCTGACAAGTGCCTGGATCTCGCTATTTTCTGCCGCGGTGGTATCATAGTTGACGTCGGGCCAGGCGGATAGGAAGAACCATGTGTCTTGCCGGGACGGCTCCGGATCGCGAACACCGTTCTCGCACCATCTATGGTTTCCATTGGAAAACTTGTCCACTATATTCACAAAATGTACCTGATTTGTATCGCGCTCGTTATTGGCATCCTCTATGGCCCCTTGAATGACTCCGTTCAACTTATCGACAAGGGCATCCAGCTCGGTACGTAGATCGGTCGTCAGAAGTACAATACGGGGGTCGTGGAGAAATCCGATCTCTTGCGTACTCCACCAGTAGTGGAACGAGGCTTTGTTACAACCTGTTGTTTGCTCGTCGAAAAACTTTGGGTATCCAGTAACGAACAAGTCGAAGTCATTTCGTCCAGACTTCTGAAGGATAGAGATATAAGCGTTCCTATTCATGAGGGTCAGCGAATGTGGTACTAGAGGGTTTCACTCGCGGCTGTCCCGGACAGCTGAATAATTTCCCAACTTCACCACGCTCCGAAGAATGCAAGGGAAATATGAAGAACCTACTTCAGCTTAGCGCGTAAGCCATTCCCTGAAGAGTCATCCATGTAATTGATCGCTTTATTTTCGGCATCTAGGCAGTACTGCCGATTTGTTGATGGCAAATGTGCAGTGTTCGGGGTTATGACGCAGTAGTATACCAAGTCAGAGAATCCCACGTCGTTGCCACCGACTGTAAGAAAAATTAGCACTGCCATATTTGAAGCCTAAATCAGGGCATCGGCTCCCGAGAAATCGATGCTAAGGCACGTCTTCGATCCGTGATCCCCGCTTATAGTGAGGGTGGAGATGTACATACTGGTGAGTGTACCAACTGTCGCAGTGCCCATGTTTGACCACTTCCCAATCTGTGAATTCAAGCCGTCGATAGTGTCGCCTGAGCAAGAATGTCGCTCGTATGTGATACTGGCACTGCCAGAAAGCCATTGCCGTAGAAGCTCACCGTCTGTAGAACGAGTTAGCTTCAATTTTGTTATGTTATAGGCGCGAATGGTATCGTCATTGTTTCGATAGAAACCTAACAAGAGCTACTCGATCTGCCCCCTTCAAGTTGAAATACCTCAGACCTAAATTGAAGAGACTTACAGTTGTTGCTTCCCACACGACAAGAGTCGCTTGACGTGGTCCCGGTACCCATGCCAGAAGCGTAAGAATCGCCGAAATGGACGTAACCAGTCACACTGATCGCGTTCTCATCTCCATCAATGACTAGATAGTCATCCATGATAGGGCATGAGTCTGTCTGTCGTTTACCTTTCCGCAGCTCGGACATCGAGTCGATATTGCTGGTGTTTTGTGCCTGTCGAACACCGTTCGAAGGGCGATTGGCGTTGACCACTTCCCTTGAGACCTGCGGGTTTCTTCTTGCATATCGTGAGGTCTGTCTGTTTGACACACCAGCAGCCTCGATGCTTCTCTTGCTGACTCCTGCTGACAAGGGTGGGAACGGGATAGGCCTACCACATCTCTGCTCAAAGAAAACTCCACCTGCGACGAAAGCGTAAGTATCGGCATTTTTGGTACTAATGTCGCCATTGCAGAAACCTTCTCCCCCACCCGCATTAACACACTTTTTATCGTTGGCCCTTGCATAAGGAGCACAAGCCCGGTTGAAAGTGCCTCTGGGAAGTAATGAGCAGCCAATGAACCCGTACGCATAATCATCGCAGGGCTCTCCGTTCATGGCATAAGGGGTATGTGTGCACTCGTGTATGATCGTTGCTGCCCGGGCACGTTGAGCGACACGTAGGTCAAAGTTGCTCCCGCAATCTCCCAGAAGCTTGGATGTTGATTTTAAAGATAAGTCTTCCCCGTTTGGACCACGGAAGTTGTCGTTGAAAAATCTGTCGCAGACATTCATGATTCGATTAGTGGGGTTCATATGCGCGTACTGGCCCCGAGATCTACATCCGACGGTTGTCTGATCACATCGTATTGTGATCGCGATGGCGGCATTGGTGCCCCGAAGCACTAAAATTTCCTGTCAGTTCACGAGGCACGTATAATGGCGAGATAATGAAGGCTGGGCTCGATACGAAATCAAGGGACTTACTGCTGTTGATATGATCGTAAACATTGCGTGTTCTACCCGCGAATCCGGGATCGTTCCGAGATGGCTGATCAAAGAAGTCATTGAAATAGCGTCCATTCTGTAAATTATCTCTTGTGACCGCAGCCATCTCATAGGCGTGATTGAACTCTTCGGTCAGTATGGCTCTCTGATTGGCATTACACCATTGGCCATCAAAGTTTACCTGGACTGCATTCGTGGAGTAGGTCGGCAGACCAGGATCCTCTGTCAAGTCGCGCAACTTCAGTATATTGTGCTGCTAAATGAGGACTATAGTGACTTACCGATCGGTCCATCATCACCACCAGCTCCACCACCACCGCATTCATTGAAAAACGTGTAGGCCTGAGACATGTAGTCAGTATATGTTGGTGAAGCCATTATTATTAGTGGTCTAGGGGCACCTCACCTCGTTGGTACCAGGATATACCTGGATGAGGTCTGCTCGTCCAAGGCCACCCAGGTTCGCAAAGTTCTACGAGTGACAGGATACATCAACAAATACTCCTATCTCATTATCCAGCCAGCATATTTGGAGCTTACCATTACTTCACCTCGGTCGATTGGCGAATACAGCACACCACGACTAGTCCAGGAAAAGGAGCTGCCTCCTCCTCCACCATTAGGACCGGCATAACCGTTGTTTTTCCACACCCTTCCTGCACCAGAGTACTTATCAAGCCAGATAATATCGGCTCTCCCGGAGTGCTCAACATCAGCCAAGCGAAGATTGGCACGATCCCTAGCAGCAGATTTTGGTCAGCGAAGTGATCTTCGATAGCGTGCTGCAGATGACTGTTGCATGGTGGGTAGGGGTAGGCTGATTAATGCTGCGAGCATTTTTGGAGATTTCAGACTTACCATCCTTCTGATAGCTTGATTTGACCAGCATTAAACATGCCAGACGCCCGATTGAGCCAACCAGTTATCCGTCCGCCCTTCTCAAAGCATACGATATCTGCTCTACCATCACCACTAAAAGAGAGAACGAATTATCAACTCCATTCAGGCTTAGTTTTTACAGTCTGGTGGGGAAAGACTCACTCCATATCAGCGATGCGCATGCCACGGTCGAAAATGCCAACACCCCAGCCCTCTGTACATCCAGGTGAAGCAACGACACCGCGATTAATGAATGTCAGGGTCTTCGTGCCTGCATTCCATTGGTTTTCGTAAAGCGTTACAGCACCGGAAGCCTTGTTCTGAACCAAAACATCACACCTGCCATTTCCGGTCCAATCTGCCAACTAGCACGCAAGAAATTAGCATTAGCAAGCTACTTTTTGGAGGGTTTGCTGCTGCACATTCGTGAATTACAACGCATTTCCAGCTAGGCAGTTCTGACTGGTAGGAGTGGGGAAAGGAAGCAATCTGCTTTTAAAAGCTTGACTTACATGGATGCCAGTCCTGGGCCCTGGAACTGTGATAGTAATCTTGATGTTGGGGTCCCAGTACGGAGGATTATGCGTGTTTCCAAAGACTTCGTTCGAATGGCCGTCCATGTAGATCCAGACGTAGTCGTCACTGCCAGTTCCACGCATATCACAATAGAAAACGCCGTCTCCCTTGCGCTTCGTACCACCGCCACCTGTGTTCTCCCATACCTTGACATCGAACCAGTCTTCTTCCTCTTTGATATATATGTAGTCGAGTCGGCCAGACCCGTAGATCCTTCCAAATTTGATATTTGGTCGGATACCGGTCTCTGGTTGCCCTTGGTGTGTGAGGCCCGAGGACGACCATTCGGGAACCTAAATCACGGTGGTCAGATATCCGAAATCAACTAGATACAGAGGGATGCATACAATACCGCTTCCGCGACCTCTGAAATTCGTCCATGTTTCAACATTACCATTGTCACCAACAATGAAAAGATCAGCGCGAAAGCTAAAGGAACATCGTTAGCGGCCTTGAAATTCCTAAGAATGGCTATGAGTAATTTAAACTTGCTCTCCATTAATATCACCTGAATGGCGCGCATTAAACATTAGCTTGAAGTCTCGTCTACGAAAAAAGCGCTTCCCAGTTATACTGCACAGAATGAAGTAGAACTCGATCTAGCGCGGGAAGGCCGTTTTACCCACGAATAACTATGGTGGGGATGGACTTACCAAACTGGAATTCAGTGGCATATGCTTTCCTCTGGTTGAAGACCACACCTCTGAGACCGCCCACTGTGGTAAATCCCTGCCATGAAGGCGAGTCACCTTGGCCACCGTTCCGGGAGCATCTACAATTTTGTGTCAGAATTAAATGGCGACGTGTATGTCACCTTTGGAGGGGAATCGAACTTACTTGACGTCAGCGCCATCCGCTGCTATCAGACAAAAGTCGGCTCTTCCATCGCCATCAACATCTGCTATTGTTAGTGCATCGTGACTCGGAGGTACCTGTCAGGATTGGAGCTTGCTGACCAGCAATGCGGACTTGGTAACCCTCCCAGCCGGAGGTTGGCGGGACAATCTATAGTAAGATAAATCTGTCAGTCAATGCAAACCTGGGCTGAATAAAGACATTTTGAACATATGTGAACGTACCTGCCCGATGGACTCGAATTTTGGTGGGCTACCTCCTCGGTTCAACGAAACATGTACCGACGCACCGTCCCTTATACAGAAGAAATCATCTGCGCAGTGATGAGTTCTCATCTCGTACTGGATACCAACAATTGCTATTACTCACCGAGACCATCATTATTCTATGAAGCAAAGATATTCTAAGTCAGCATAGAGTAGTAGAATGAACGGGAAGATTGTAGTGTTGCTCCCTGGTCGCTGAAGGGGGGGGGGGATAGCCGTAAAGAAAGTATCACGAACCAGATCGCCAAATGCGTGGCCTGTAATATCAAGTAGGTTAGTAACCTATTGGTACAAAGCATCAGAAAGATAATTTTTGTTACCTGATCCATATGGACAGTCCATTCCAAAATCAATCACTGTACTTGCGCCAAATTTACCGCCACCGAGATTTTGTCGCATGTAGTAAGTAGTCACGCCTTCAATGCTCCTAAAGATCCGAATCCAATCGTCCAGGGCAGAGGCGCGATCGGCATTCGGGTCGTTCTTGACAATGTTGGCAAAGAACATGTTAAGAGGGATCTGCTGAGTGATAGTTTTGGGATCATTGTTTTTCTGGATGCGGGCAGATTCGAGGGCACCTCGTTCGACACGATTGTGTACATACTTGCCATCATCGTGGCCACTTCCTACTTGCGTTCGAACGGGACCTCGTGCATTACCAGCAACCTTTGCGCAATTGCTGACGCCGCTTGCGGAGTCGTCAACAGTGCCATCGCTTGCAGGTGGTTGGATGACATCTTCGAGCCTGCTGATAGCATCCCACCATACGGCGGCAAATAGTTTGTAGCCATCGTCTGTGGGGTGAATACCATCACCAGATACCTGGTCCATAGAAATGGCTGAATAGATATCGGCGAGGCCGATTCTCTGTCCACTGTAAGTATTGGTAACAAGATTTCTGTACTGTTGACTCAGGTTCGCAGCACAGGCATCGTTGCTTTTACTCTTGACCAAGGTCGAGAGTACTACAGTAACACCCGGCACTCTGGAATAGATGTCATCGATCATAGCCTTCATACGCACACCAGCGTTAGCAGTGTCGAGATTTTGGCCACAGTCGTTCCTGTCGGATGTTAGTCTTTCGTAGTCCTCTCAGGCTGGGGTGAAGCAGGCGCCATCGCAGGATGGACGTCGAAGTACTGATACGAAATTCACTCACGTTCCAACATTAATAAGCACCAGATTTGGCTTCGTGTTGGCAACAGACAAGAAGGCGTCGTGCACCTGCGTGATAACCCAACCCGGATGTCCCTCATTGTCCTGCAGGTGAAATCCTCGTCAGTCATCTTGTAAATTCCGAGTGTGAAGACGCCGTCAAGATTCCGTATTGTACGAATTACATACTCTATCGGCCATGTTACCGTTCGCCTTCGACCCAACCATGTTTACTTTCCAGCCTTTCCAGCGAAGTTGCTGGCGAAGCCACTTGCGGTAGCCATTGCCATCCGATGAAGCGACACCTTCAGTAATTGACGCACCCAGAGGCATGATTCTGAGGTAGAAGTCCTTGGCGTCTCTAGCCTTCAAGGTTCCAATATCGCTAGCATTATTACCGAAGCCATCGACAACGCCTGTAACTTGGGGAGGATAGCTGCTATTACCCTCAAAACTTGGGTAGGTAACATCCCACCACTCTTCGACAGATTTGACATCCGGGGCAAAGCCTTCACCATATGGAGAGGGTCCATCCCAGTGTTGGGCAGCTACAAGTTGAAAAAAAGAAGGGAAAAGGTAAGTAAGGCCAAAGAAAATGCAGAGCCTGCGGAGACCCAGTGAGAGATGCATGATCTATGAACCGTCTGGGACCCTGAGTCCGAGGACACGATGTTGATCGGATGAGAAGTAAGAACGAATAAGAGGAATTCAATAGAAATATATAGAGGCAGACCCCCACAAGCCACCAAGTCAACCAAATAAACTGTGCTGCATAGTGATAGCGTTCTTGGACGTAGGGTACGAGCTTCCCAAACTTCTTCCAACCGCAGTCCTGGCATTATGGGCCACAAGTCATATTGCTTGTTAATGAAAACGGTTCTAGTGCCTGGCGATGTTACTTTGTAGGAGCAGCGGCACAGCACCTGGCATTCTGCTGCTCAAGATGCAGTTCCAGACCGTTGGATATGAAGTCAAAATCCCGGTCGAAAGGTATGCTCTGTAGGGGTTTATGAATATAGCCACATGAGTGGCTGGAGTGAACCCTCTGACCAGGTCCATTTGATCCGGGATCACAGAGGGAGTCGGGACGCTGACTTCTTTCAGTCAAAGGCGACCAGAATAAATGGAGATTGAGAAACTTGCATGTGAGTTTAATTCTCTGGAAAAACGACTGAGTGGCCAGTTCACCTCGTGGAAACCCAAATGGGTAGGAGGACCAGGGGGGCTGACATTTAACCGCTGCAAGCCAAGACCCTCAATCGCGGTAGACATTCCTTGAAAGTAGTGGCTGTTCAAGGGCGTTTTGCACACGATGCAGAGAGGATTGGCTTGGCTCCTTGTTTTACGAGTGATGCTGACAAAAGGAACATATTGATAGAAAATCAGGCGCTTGGAGGATGAGGCGTAGATCAGGGGTGGCGGGAAGAGCCGAAGAACCTCTTACTGATGGCCGCTCGTAAGATGTGGAGTCGTCGTGTGTTACTTTCCTAATTAAGATGCCGCACGTATGTTATTAAGTATGCACCCTCAAATTTGAACGTCCACAAAGGCATGCGCGATCAATAGCAAAGTCGCAGTCCACGAAATATTGATTGGGCTTCCATGCTTCATTTGGGAGGAATTCATTTGGGAGGAGCTCATGTGGGAGGAGCAAATGCTACAGTAAAATGGAAAAGGCCTTCGTACGACTTAGAGTTGCGGCAAAGCACTACAGACCAAAGTCTAGCCTCTCACACGGCATGGGTTACACAAAAGTACCGCCTGGACTTCTGTTCTAACTCAGCCAAACGCTTGTTTTCTGCATGTCTCGCTTATCGTCAAGCATCTGTACGTGAAGATATTCGGCAATTGCCCCTCTATTTAACTGATCATGTCCTAGGAAAAAGAAGGGCGCAGCCTAGATCCTCTAGTTATGAAATTCCCAGGGCATACCTCCGTAGAAGCCAGCTCTGCCTGGGTACCTCTAGGGGCGGAAGGAAATGTTAGTTGATTGAACATCATGATGCAAAGCTATGGCCAAATATTTACAAAGTCATAGAAAACAAGACGCACTTCGGGTACTACGGGCAACTCCTGAAGAGTACTGTAATCTTACAAATGAATAGAGATGCCCGGATATCAAGTATGGCCGAATCCAGAGACCGGAGAATTTGAGTCTCCTGATCCGGCCTAAGAGGCGCAGGCACTTTAGAGGCTCGGTAAGCCTAAAGCAACTGCACTTCAGCGGCACAGGCTTCTAATTTCGGCAGACAGCGGGACCAGCGGGAGAAAACAACCTTAAAACCTTGATAGAAAACAACGCCGTCCACCTCATGCAGAATCAACCCCGAAGCTAAAGTAAAGTACCTGCTTCTTGCAGCTGCATTCATTTCTTTCACTTGCATCGACTTTTCCATCACCATCCGCCCGGCATGGCTATTTCTCCCGTGCCGAATTGGCTCCGAATGTGTGTTCCCTCCCATAGGAATCTCATGATCTGTTCATCGTTGACAAGGCTGTAACAGAATTCTTCTCTTGCTGAGCTTCGCTTCTTTCCTGCCCCAACTAAGACTTCTGTGGCAGAGGCGTGACTTCTCTGGAATCTCTCTTTACTATGTGTTATTCAATCTTATCAGCGCCACGGAGGAATTTACGTTATCTTTCTTCTGGGTCGTCAACTCCTTCGAGCCATCCGATGTATTCGTCAACAAACCTCCCAATGCAGGCGACTGGTTGAACTTCGTTCAATTTTCGCTGGTCTGGGTACTCTGGCTTGCCATGTAAGTTACAAGGGCGCCTTCTCGGTTTCGCAAAGCACTGATCAGTGGCCATAGCTTCATCGCTTGCCTGACATACCCATCCGACAATGACCGCCCAGGTCAGCGATACAAAGTCATAGCCATCTATGTGTCTTACCTGCTGATCTCCATCATTCCCCTCTTGATCGATGCCCTCAATGTCAATGGCAGAGAGGACGAATATCGCAGCTGGGCGGGCGCGGTCTTCTCCTTCGTGCACTCACAATTTGCCATCCCCATCGTCACCATCCTCTGCATCGCAGCATTCTTCGCTCAAGCAAAGACGATAAGATCACGAGACAACCCTGGGGCGTTGAGTAAGACTGGACTAGCCGTCCAGGCAGTCGTCTTCGCGTTCATTGCTATTGCCTGGATCGGGAGACTTGGATTTCCATGGGATAAAGTGGACGAGTTTGGACCATCGTTAGGTCTCCTGACTTATTGGTACCAGTGGGTTGGATGGGTAACAGTTGACAGTGCTATATTTGCTGTGGCACAGGGAGTACTTTTCTGGCTGGCATCCCGTCATCAGCGAGGGGTAGGCGCTGATGCTGTTGGTGGGGAGACGGAACCTTTACTTCGTGGTTAGGCAATGCGGGAAGTACTGTAGATATAGCACATCGTAGAGAAATAAAACACAATTGATCGAGCGACAGTTATTCGTGCTCACGGTCAGGACTTGTTCAGACAAATACTGCCGCATGGTCAAATTTTGATCATCTGAATTCGAGTCACCCAATGACCTCACAGACGCCTACTATATGATGATAAACTCCAATATATCTGATGCAGGTACTACCAATCTTGGTCGCCCATCGTTGTTAGCAGGCTCAACAACTCGCCCCGCCGTCCAGCAGGGCAATTTGACAATGGTGCTCGCATGCTCCTCTCGACTTCCCCAATCCCACCAATCCACAGTAACACCATTGAACCTGTACCGAAATTCATCACCACTATCCGTATCTTCAGGGAGTAGCGTCCAAGCCTCTCCTTGTATGCGACGCAGCATGGTCCAAGATTCACCAGGTCGCAGACTGACAAAATCTTCGTGTTGACTGGGGCTGACTTCTAGGTCGGGCTCATCGACGACCATGAATCCTGATCCGGACTCGTCCGGACTCACGTATTTCTCCCACTTGTCTCCGCCTCTGTGGCGATAGAGTCGGAATCCTTCGCGTGGACTATCAGAGTCGTTGAAGAGGTGAGTGTGGAAAGTGATTGGCCTTTCTGGTTGCCCCTCATCATGTTCCGAGGCTTCGTAGGTGACCTTAACTTCCACATCAATGATTCCGCTTTTGGGCACTTTAGATGGCAAGTGCAATGTGACGATGAGGATAGGTGCCTCTGGCCTATAAATTTAGGTTTATGTCAACAGTGACCATGTACATAATATTATCCCCGGCCAAAATAGGGAAATAAAGAGGACCGTGATGTGACTCCAGTCTTGGATCTGATGAGGGGAAGACTTACACTCGCTCGGATGGTTCAATTGGTTTTGGTGAGCTTGGACGATCTTCTTGTTCCTTTCTCTTCTTTTCTCGTCTCTGTCGCCATTTCTCTTCTTCGAGATTGGCTGCTGCGAATCCAATCTTCTTTTCACGCATTGCTCGCACAGGCCATGGCTCTGACTCCTCCTCGGCCTTAAAGGAGATGCTTGGTCCACCATGCAGGTTCAGCTTCAGTTTTGTCGACTTCCCATCCGCTGACCTTGACGTCAACTCTTGATCCGCATGTTCAGAAATGGTACCCCATTCCCATTGATCGATTTCATTTCCAGGCCAGACGAGATGGTATCTCTCTCCAGTAACAAGCACTTTCTGAAATCGCTCGGGCAAGGTAGCTACAAAAGTGGTTTCTTTTCCTGGCGCGAGCTGCCATAGGAAATAATTACCGGCGCCAACTACTAGCGGACCCTTTTCCTCTGGCAATAACACGAGGCCCGAATGGTCGATCTCAACTTTCTCAATGTCACCGTCCGCTTTTTCGTGCAACAAGACGAATCCTGTTGATGCGAAGCCGTGGATATTGGGACTCCAATGCAAGATACATGGGCTATCGTGTCCATCTTCAGCTCGCTTCAAAGTGAACTGAATTGGAAATGGGAGTGTCTTCGACAATTGCCCACTTGCGCTGATGTTGAGAGACAGCTGAGGGGCCTCGGGACTAGGTTTGCATTAGCAACAAATTTTTACTTCAGGATTGAGAAATTTCATACGTTGTGTCACTTTGCGAAGTGATAATATATGGAGCGAATCGCTTGTCTATCACTTCCATGGTAGCTCGCTTTGCTGGTGTTGAGTAGATGTAGAAACAGGGAAGGATTGTATGACGAAAGCGAGATTAAATGCAGCCTGGAAATGCCCCGTCAGAGCTTCCTTGGCATTGATAAGCGAGCGAGGAAAATGTCAACATCACTTAACGTGACTTCATGTTGAGTTGATTGATGCCAAAATCTTAGCGGGTCAATTAACATCGACTTGAGACAAAACTGGTTCTGCGAAATGTTCAAGATTACAGCTCATTTCTAGTGCTTGTTAAAGTCATTCCCACCTAAGCAACTCCTCAACTCTTCTCGGCAGTCTTCTCTGGGATCTGCTCCACGCTATCACTTCTATCCTCAAGCGTATTCAAATTCGTCATGTGCTCGACATTAATCTTCGGGCCCTTGAACCACTTCCTAGCATCAATCGCATACCATAGTAGCGCCAAAAACATCGTCCCACCATAGATCAGGCAAGTGTAGTTCATAGTCAACTTTGTCAGATCGTGGCCACGAACCGAGGGGAAGCATAGGACAGGAATAATAAGTGCAACCCAGCAGCAAGCGACTGCGCCGATAGGCTTCGAGTAGCGACCTATATGCCAAGGTCCTGCACACATTTGTCAGAATTCCGACATTGAACATGAAATAGTGGGGTCTAACCTGGCCGGAACTTGTCCCCCACCACGAAGAGCTTCAGACCGATGGGAATGATGAACGCAGTATATTGAGCGATGGCTCCGATAGAGAACACGGCAGCAATTGCCACAGGACTTGCGAACATGAGTGTTCCCTGCACACAGCCGATAGCAACGACGAACCAGACAGCGTTGACTGGTGTTTTGGTGCGGCTGTTGACCTTTTTAAGCCAACGAGATCCTGGAAGAGCTCCATCACGGGAATAGGCGTACACAACCCGCGAGGAGGCGACGGTGATTCTGCGTATATCATGAGCAAGCATTACTGAAATGTGAGCAATATTCCTTACCCTTGTCCAACAAAGAATTGGGCGAAGATGTTCAGCGAAAACATCGCCAATCCAGCTTTCGGTCCCAAAACCTGAAGACAAAGGCTCCCCATCGGCTGACCATACTGTCCAGCAACCACTTCCTGTACATCCTTCACTGTATAAGCTATCACCAAAATGATAGCCCAGCCGAAATACAATCCCATCTGAGCAGTCATGACAATCGCACGTGGACTCGCAATATTCGCATTGGAGCATTCTTCTGAAAGATGGAACGGCGCATCATATCCAGACATCGTCCAGATGACCGAAAGAAAACCCATCATGAACGCAAATCCCGTTGGCCATTCCGTCCCATTGACAATCCCATCAGACGTCCACACGATATTGTTGGGGTTTGTCTTTGGTTTGTTGATTGAGCCAGCGGGCATCCAGACGATGAAAATGACGAGGACCACGAGGTTGACGATCGTTCCGACTTTGTTGAGCTGGCCGATGAACTTTGTGGAATTCATTGTGAGGAGTCCTTCGAAGATCATGAGGCTGACCATGAGGAGATAGACATGAAAGGTTTCCATCACGTAGTTTGGGTTGCCGATTTGTACTGCTGTCAGGATCATTGCTGAGAGCGCGAAGTTGACTGAGCATGGCCCTGTGCAGAGGCCCACGAAATTTGACCAGCCCGTGATCTGTGTGAATGTTTAGGAACAATCTTGGATGCATTGGTAAGTAAGAATTTAACATACCCATGAAAGCAGAGGCCCCCACCCTTCAGGAGCCAGTACAGCCGCTGCGTAGTAAAGTCCTCCTGCTGTAGGCATGCTGGAGCATAATTCTGCCATAGCCAAAGCAACGAATTGAATGAGAACAGCAGCCACGACCCATCCCAATACTGCGCCGGCTGGACCGCTATAGGCAAGATTATACCCAAGCGTCGATGCAACCGAAGGCAAGAGGCCGAGGATGGAGAAAGAGACTGAGAACGAAGACCAGATGGAAAAGTCCCGTTTGAATTCCTGCTTGTACCCGAGAGCTGTCAATACTTCCTCATCGCTATCTGCCACATGGTCAAGGACCGCATGGTCTCCTGTTTTTTGGAAGATAGAGGTGACATGGAGGCTTCGTTCATCGACGACTCGGTCTGCTTGAGGAGGCATTATGATTCGATAACAGATGTTGTTAAGCAGGTAGACTAGGAATCCACAGGATTTCCGATGGCAAATGACTAATATCAACCACTCAGTCACACAAAAAGGCAAGGAGGGTATCACGTCAATTTATCAGATGTACGCCCAACATCCCCCGCTTCTGTAGGACAATGCACCAATGCACCTCAACACGGCCAGCAGATCTCGCCTTATCTTCCCGGCTCCTTGTATCCCAGTCGAGATTGCTCGGCCGTACAGATGCTACAATACCGTTTAAATAGCATCATCTGATTTGATGGCTAATAAGGCCGGCGCCTGCATATGCATGTAGGATCCTTGTCAGATGCGGCATGCGGATATGTTAGGGCTTATCATGAGCTTATCCTCGTGAATACCAAGTCTAGTAGAAATCTTAAATCGCAACGGAGAAGAGCCACAAGGCTTGAGCTGGTTTATTTGAGATTCAGATAGGGCTGTGATGGCCCGCGATCCGCCACAAATGATAGATAGCTTCAGGTTGCTTGTGCTAAAGTTTAATAGCAGCGAAGGATTACCTCGCTACAACAGATTTTCAGAGAGATGAAGTTGAGTGGTGTCTCATAGAAGGCGAGGAGTAGGTTGTTCAGATAAATGGCGGGATAATGTTGCCTCCACATGCTCAGAGATACGGACCTATGCGCACAACAAAAACTCCATCTAAAGGGCGTCTCGGAAATGTTGTCCAACAGTCTCGGTATGTTGTCCGCATTCCATGCAAATAAACGCCAGCATTATGAATATGCTCTGGATAATATCAGCTTTTTCTGTCCTGCAATACCTGAATTGTACAGGAAACTTGCCTCAGAAGTATCTCTTTAGTCACCGGCTGGCAAGAAAATTCGCTTAAGCGACGGCCAATTCAATCATAATTCATCAAAGTATCGTTTCACTTCCTACAACGGGGTATCCACTTCTCTTTACATCTTCATGACGAAGTATCGAATTCCGCCTGCTTCGCATTCTTTAAAGCGACCTCATCAAACAACACCAAACACCTCTCCGTTCAGTTCACGACTCTTGATTTTGCTTGGTCCCTTCTTCATCGGCACCCACTCTCCGTCTTTGTTCCATGTACCTGCCTTCGTATAGTCCCAGCTACTCGAGCCTTGCATGTAGCCAAAACGGAAGTAATCGTTCCTGTCGCTGTCTCCGGTTTTCAGCCCTGGTCTACCCCAAACAAAGTTCTTGTCGCTAGAGAATCCTTCATCTGTGTAGCCCCTGAAGCGCTCTACATCGTTCACCAAGACAGATATCCCGTCAAAAGGCTCGGGCGGTGCAAGCCAAGAAAACGATATCGTAGATATCGAATCTCCAAGGGTTATATTGGGTGCTGGAATAATTGGAAGTTTGGAATTGTGCTGAGCGTCTCCTTGAAGTGCAGCTGGTGTTTGAAGTACGGAGTCAAATCCCCAACGTGCGATGCCATTTATGAAGAGACCGAAAAGAATGCCTTGATAGAGGAGCGCAGGTCGGGTTTGCATGCTTGTTCCAGGTAGAAGCAAGAGACCAAGAATATAATGATGTATGCGTAGACTCAAGCCTGGCAAAAGCAGTGACAGCAAGATCGCGCCGATGAAGATACCGTAAAGACCAAGGTAGCGAATCAGGCGTCCTTCTCGTCGAAAGAAGAATACTTGCTTAATTACAATGAGAGCAATCAGCGTTACGATGAGAGCCAGGGCCAGCTTCGCACCAGGCTGTTGGTTGAGGTCGTGGGCATTAAGACGCTGTATGGGAATCCAATCCAAGGTGTAATTCGAAAGAGCGCCAAACCAACAACCACCTAGCCAAAGAACGGTCTTTTCGATCTGCGCGGTAAGCCCAGAAAGTGCTCTACGGACACCCATATATCTGTAGATGACAAAGGCACAAAATGCGGCGGGTAGATACTTTCCAAGCAGATTTGAAACTAGGTCAGTGACATTGGCATGTCCAGGCGGATCTGACGCTAGACCAACATGGAAAAATACTCCGGTGAAAATGCTGAAGAAGAATAGACCCGACGAGGTCGTAAACAAGGACAGTAAGATAGTGAACGTCAACGATACAAAGAGCAATGGCCAGCGAGGATCTTTGGCTTCGCAAGTCGTCCCAGAGTGGAACGTGAAGGATGATGGAAACTCCGAGTCAAACCCAATGCTCGATATGCCATGCTTCTTCGAGCTGTGATAGTCACGGTGCTTGCCGACTAAAGATACAACTCCGCAGCCGCCTTTGGCATTATCGATGATTCCAGCATGGATGGCCGAGCCGCAGATAAAAGAGTCACTTCGGTAAATGGGTGTGGCGTCTTTCTTCGATGGCCCTCCAATGACCATAGGTCGATAGTTGATCTCCTGAGCACCAACTGCTCTAGGGTTCAAGACCATTACACTGGCACAGTTCGCAGGACATCTGAATGCAAAGCCGCTCCCATTGAAAGGGCGGCAGTCATTGCCGTTCAATCCGCACCTGTTTCCGGGCACCCAGTACGTATTTCCGCAGCCAATGTTCCCTGGAGCTCCCCAGCCTTCGATCTCTGTCGCAATGGTGCTTTGCTTCATGACAACCGCAAATGTTAGGATCCAAGTAAAATAGAAAGCGAGCAAGAGAGCGATTCTATGTCTTCTCTTTGGTATATAGTAGTCTAGTAGTCGAATGGGAAATTCTTGTACAATCGGCAATATAGGTTCGATGGTATGTATTTGTGGAGGATCAGGCCCTTTGGCCCATTTTATTATTGACTTGCTCACACGCCGTACAGGAGTTGGCACCCATCTCATATATCGATACGATGCTTGATCTTGCATGAATCGCGGGGTCGGCGGGGAGCTGTCGTCGGAGAGGTCGTCCATGTGCAAGACATTGGTTTGAGTTGACTCGTCAATTGGGTCGTCCGGATGCTCATCTGCCACCGTCCTATACCCTCCTCTCTCCTCATCAGTGGTGAGGCGCATCGTGGATGTCTAAGACCTGTCTCGAGTTAGTTATATCCGGGGAAGCCGGGAACGGAACTGCTACTTGCGTCTCTTCTTTTCTGTGCTGGTAAGCCGACTAAACTTGCACTGTTCAGTGGACTTGGTGCGGTATGCCCCAAGTAGACATCAATGAAAACGAGGGTGTTGATAAGCAAGAAGGAAGAGGTGTTGTACAAATGTCGAGGATCTGAGTTTCATCCCAAGGCTGATGCCAAGGCTGTCAGCGGCACCAACGGATCATCGATAAGCCTATTTGAGCCGCTAGACTTCGAATAGCTAAGCCCCGGAGAGATTCCAACCTTACCTCTTTCGGATGTCGAGCACTCAAAATCTGATACCTTTTTACAACGTTCTCAGGCTTGATGACCAAGTATTCAGACCTGCCTCAATTTCAACGGAAATGTTTATGATATTTGATATCTTCAGTCTGGACTTCTTGGACACCCACGATCGCTTCTGAGGGAGCTGGCCTGCAGACGACCCAGCAAAACTACCCTATTTCTGTTGAATCTTGTCAGAACAGCCCGCATCACAATGGGGTCACTCAATGGATTATCGGAAAAGAGCACTAAGTTGCTCTTTGAGATTTTGAGCCATGCTGAACCTAGCGTGGCTGGCCCGAGACTTGGGCGACTCTCCTTACCTCGCAGGAAAGATGTTCTTACACCAGATTTCTTTGCTGTAGGTTCTAGAGGAGTTGTTCCACATATCACACCAGATGTTATTTCTGCCCATACACAATTCGGTGGAGTTCATATGGCACTCGAAGACTGTACGTCTTATCAACTCTGTCACGTGCATAAAGAACATTCTGACAGCTTCACAGTCATAGAGAGAGCAACGACTGGCAAGCCGCCGATAATGAATGCTCCGGGAACTTCTCCGCTCAACACTTTCGCTTGTCTTCCATCGGAATTGTTCACCCTGCTTGCACCTCGTCGGACACCGGCAGTGGCGTCTCCGAATGGTAATAGCAATACCGCGATTTCAACATTTACATCCACTGGATTTCAAGTTGTCTCGAACAAAGCGTATGTCTCATACATAGAGAGCATCCGTCCAGACATTGCGGTTGCTTTTGCAGATGTTCCCCATGGGACCCAGCCAGGTACAAAGAGGATCGCGAAGATGGGCGACCGGACGCAGGAGTGGCTCTCCCAGCTTCTTAAGGAGAAGGTTCCAGACCAAGCAGTATTTGCACCTGTTCTTCCCATAGAGTATCTGGACCAAGCAGAGTATCTCAACACTGTTGCCGACGACCTAGCTGATGAATTATCTGGCCTGGCTTTCTACGACTCGAACGTTCTTCCTGAGATTCCAGCCACCACCCTGGTTTCTCGACTCCCCAGGCTGTCCCTCGATGAACCCACTTCACCACGACAGATTATTAGGCAGATATCTCTCGGCATGGATATATTTACAATACCATTCATCGGATTTGCAACTGATGCAGGCATTGCGCTAAGCTTTCGATTTCCACGGCCACTGCCAGATGAGATTTTCCCGGATAACAACGGAATACTGCCCCTTGGAATAGACATGTGGCCTGCATCCCACGCTACTTCTGTCATTCCTCTGGCAACTTCGTGCGCCTGCTACACTTGCACGTATCATCATCGGGCATATCTCCAGCACCTTCTTTCCGCTAAGGAAATGCTCGGATGGGTACTTCTGCAAGTCCACAACCACCACATACTCTCCGAGTTCTTCTCGGCGATTCGGGAGAGCATCAAGAAGGGAACCTTCGAGGAAGATTGTGATGATTTTGCAAAGCATTATGAGCCTGAGCTCCCTGAAAAGAGTGGACAAGGCCCGAGAGTCAGAGGCTACCACTACAAGAGCGAAGGACCATTCGAGGCGAAGAAAAACAAGCCGGCATGGGGGAACCTGGGAGGTGATAGTGAAGAGGTGATTGATCCAGTTCCCAACGAAGCAGCGGATGAGCTGGAGCAGAAAGGATTCGCAGAGAAAATGATCACGTGATGCCAGGGCTCAGTGGACGTTTTCGCGCCCATAAACTCTTGTTGCCTGCATGAAGCATGCGCAATTGAGGAAGCTTGGTTTACATGCGGAAGACATATATCTCCTCAGAGATCGCATTACGATGCGCCATCGCCGGTCTTCCGACGGTAAGCACGGGAACGTAATTTATGCGACGACGCAGTCTGTCAGTAGGAATGGAATTCTGAAATGGGCTGGTTTCTTTGAATCTTCTATGATCTCGTCATGTCCATCCAATTCGTCGCAATTCCTCGACCTTTTTCGTCGTGATTCTTCAATACTTTCCACCTTACTGGTGATTCTGGCAAAGTTAAGGGCTCCTCAGCTCGTTTGAAGAGAATGGGGTTCGCCAAGACAAACTCGCGGATGTTGAGCCGAATTTGTTTCTTGGTTGAAACAACCATAGCTTCTTGGTCAAAACCGTGAATGTTTTGACGCAGTACGAGCACAGACATTCTCTCCTTATCAGCGAAACAATCCACAGCCCCAATTGTTTAGTTGAAGAAAAGCTCTCTTCTGATTCGTCCTTTCTTCTGCGAACATTTTAAGGGGGTTCTTCGAATTTTCGCATCAGCCTTGTTCGAACATGACGCCGAGCCATCGCACGGATTGGACGGCATCACGAATGTTACCACCGATTCCTGCCAGCGCTCATAAGTAGTGCATGTTTCCGTGATCTCGTTGTGCTACCTGAATGGTCGGTGAGAAGTGGCGGAGGATTTCATTGGCATTCAAGCAAAGTCCCGGATGGTCACCAGGACCGGTTCGCACCACTATTGGAACATCAAGTTCATAGTCGACCCCTCCATATCTCTGCATCTTCGAAAAGTCCTCTAGACTCCTACCCAAAACCAACTCAACATTACTTCCCTCTAAGAGCGGCCAAGATGTCTTCTCCAGTGGTGGAGAAAGAACAACAACCTTTCCTCAGATACACCGACGATGCCACGATAGATGATAATGAGTCTGAGACAGGTCGAAGGCAGCACCCATTAGAAGGGCCCTACAGTCGACTTCTCTCATGCTGCTTGGTATTCCTCCTTACCTCAGCGCTGTGGATTACAGTCATGTACCTCACTTCTCCGCCATCGAAACCAACAAATGCAAACAACACATACGGCTCCTCCCCCGCGCATCGCCACAACATAACCTCAAACTCTAAACTCCTCAAATGCGGCAACTCGACAGCCGAGGCGAAAGCATTGGGCTGCAGATACGACATCCTGCTCAACCACTGGGTCCCCTCTCAATGCTGGGATCAAGAAATGATTGACGAATATCAAGACGATGACAGCTGGACGGCATACTACGATGAAGCTTTGACGCAGCCGATAAAGACTATCGACGAAATGGGCGATCGGGATCATTATTGGACGTCAGCGAGGGATCACATTAATCACTGTGCGATGATGTGGAAGAAGCAATTCTGGGTCATGTTTGAGGATCGTTCGGCGATGGATTCGCTTGTTGCGGGACCGGGTCATACGGATCACTGTGCGCAGTATCTGATGGATGCGTCGCTTTACAATTTCACTCTGTCGACGAGGGTGGAAATTGGATTTGCGGGGTGCTGGATACGAAGCGAGATCTAAAGTTCTTCGGGAGGATTGGAGGATTTGGCGTTCTAGTATGAGAGAAAGTGCTCGGATTTAACGAATTTCCTTGAAAGCAAGTAACAGTGATAAATTACAATCTCACTTGTTCGAATGGAAAAGTGTTATGTTTCTGAAGCGCTGAGCTTGGATTTATACAGAAATCCTAAAGGCCAGACACGTTTTTACAGCACATACCTAGTATATTTTCAGTTTACTTGGCTCCTTTACTTGGAGGTTGGTCAAGTGGCCCCTAGATCTCCAGATCCCGCTTCCATTACACCACAGAACATCTGTGAGCATGTTCCAATGACAGTGTCTCGCACGTGGTGTGACCATTTGTTCAGCGAGATATCATGGGACGATAGGGCCAGTGCGAAAGAGATGGGTCACATGCTGGCTGTGTATTATCAGGGAAAGATACGGAAAGGTAGATTTGTTTCGCCACTCCGCATCCATCTATGTACAAATCATATGTCACTGAATTGTTTGCTTTTGTTCATATTGCTTCGCCGCTCGATCTCCATTTCCCAGTATGAAAGATGGACACAGCCATTACACGTTACCTGTGGCCGCCCAGAAAGACAAAGTCTTTGTGGAACAGAGTCCTTGATTGATCTCTCCGAAATTGTTACTCTTGCAACCCGCAGTATCATCCATCTCGGGTTCTCCCTCCAGATTCAACACCTCGTCATCGAAATACTTTTTGAACTACAAGGCTCGCAACATGTTCGCTGGATACGCAATTTCAGCACGGATTCAAATTGTCATCTGCCTATCATTTATTTAACCTTACCATTTCTGAAAGCAATTATGCTGTTGCCCACTATCAAATACATTGCATGTGCGGTTCCTACCATCGCACAGAACATTATGAGATATCTCGATCCACGTTATGACCTGACCACAATTTGTCACCCCAATCTCAGATGAGAAGACTTCCTAGGAAAAGCCCGACACACACTGCATTCATCAGGGCCTTGTTTGTTCCAACATGAACTTGAGGTGAGCCGCTGATATTGTCACGGATACCCTTCTTCAAACTCTCGTAATCGATGTACTCGCACCTCCCCCAAAACTGGCCCGGTCTGCTCGTATCATTGAGTGTTCCAGCTTTATGTGCCGTTTCCACAGCGACCTTCGCCGTCTCGTTGATACACTTGCTGAAATTACCAGCAATCGTCAAGTTGGACGTGTAGCAGTAGTCCTGCATGCAGTCCCTCTGGAGAGTCCACAGGTTCTTGCCGTTATCTCGAGGACAGCATGCGTCGAATGACATGAAGTCGGTTCCTGCCTCGACGATAAATGGTTGCCAGTCATCGTTGATTGGGGTATTGAAAGTGCGACAGAAGATTGAGATGTTGTAGTCGGCAGGTGGACGACCGCATGAAGTTGCATCGACCTGCCAGAGTCTTTGGATCTGCTTGTCGTCAGATATTTCGTGGGCTTGCACTCCAAATTGTTATTACCTCATTTCTTGAGGTGAAATTTGGTGTGAATATTTCTGAGCCCAAGCTTGATTCGATGGCCATTTCTGGAGCCTATCGAGGGATAATTTGAAGAGAGTATAGCGAAGAGTTTATCGTAAGTATGGGTTTGATGTTAGAAGAATTTGACTCGACACAGATGTGCCTTCTCCAGAACTAGATATCAGCAGATGGAGTGATCCTCCAGGGGCTTCATCGTCAATCTTAATGACACCATCGCTGTTGGCCACTCCTTCATGGCCAACAAATGTGACTCTGCTGTTCTCATCTCGGCTGGAAATAAATGTTGGCTTAAGTACTCATCCTGGGCCCTGGTTCAAATGGTCTGGACCCGAAGCAAGTTTAATCGTGAAAGCGAATCCTCCCGTATTGACCAAACCTCAAATTTGTCATAGATATCCAAATCTCGGGAATCTCTTTAGCGTCCAATCAGGCAGCTGCATCGCGCAACAACTCTACGTTCATCAGATCTCGTTAAATAATCCCAGGCGAGCGGAAATGCGAAAGCTGCTCGTTTTGTTCAAGCCGCCACTCTCGCACATTATGATATGCATTGAAACATCTCAATACAGAAGTGTATAGTAACACAGGAACTACAAGCTTGATTCTGCCTTGGAAAAACTTGTTCGGTGACGTGTCATTTCGCTGAAATTGAGCCTGTTTGTGTATGCTCGTTTAACTCAGCCGTGACAGATCGGGTAAGTAGATATCAACTTAGGAGCACCACATGAAGCCTACAATCGTCCTGAAATGGCATTGGTCTATCGTTCCAGTTGTCCTTCAATACGTAGACGGGAGTCTCTACATCCTACACAAGAAAGGCTTTTCCCTCGCAATTTTGGATCACCCAATGTTCTTTGTTTACTTCAATGAAGGATTGTCTGCATTCTGGAATAACGACACCAATACAAAGCTATTCATACACCAGTGTAGAAGGGTCTTGGGATTTCAAAAGCAACACTAGGTACGTCCCACTCGGTTAGAGGCTGATTCGCGAATTTGGCCGGCTTATTTCTCAACATGGTGGAGAATAGTTCGAGCTACGAAGTGAATTGAATGAGAGGCGATTCTCCTGCCAGTGAGCTTCAATATCACACAGTATAATCTGCGAGCTTGGTAATCCGCCACTCAATCTGCTAAGTTGCGTCTGGAAGTAGCTCCGAATTCCGGGGAGGGGTCCAATGAATCAAATTTATGATCAGTTGTCAGCCGTGCAATCGTCCCTCTTCTCAACTCCGAGCGCTGCTTTTCTTGAAACTCGGCTGTCCATTTATAATGGAAGTCATCATGAAATTGTCGATCGCAGATCTTTTCCCCAAGATCGAAGCAGAAGTGCCAGCAATTGTTCGAGCCCAGACTGTATGCCTTTTCGCCTTTGATGAGGCTATTTGCTAAGTTTTGTAAGAATGATCAGACTTGGCGGACATTTGTGACGACTACCATACAATGAAAAATAGGAACGAGAAGAAATATCTTAAGCAAGACACATACCGATCTCTAGTATCTCCTCATCAAGCTTGAACGTGAAGCCCTCGGCCAAATAAGCCGATTTATCATCGTAATTCCACTTGGTTCCCTCCTCTCCAAAAGCACCGTGCTCCTCGTCTCCTACTGTAAATCCATATGCTTTCCCTGTCCAGATACTGCCCTCTATATCCCAGTCAAGAACAAGTAGTCTGACGTGGCGAAACCCAGCAAACCATGTACCAAGTCTGTACACAAGGCCCATGACGAATGTCATGCGCCTGTCAGAATTTTTTGCTATCTCCTTCTTGACGTTGGCGTCGGGGTTTTGTTCTCGCATTTGATCCTTCAACCATGGGTCGTGGAATTTGTTCTTGAAAGAGTACTCCTCTTGGTATTCATAAATCACCAGTCGTGGAGCATTGCTGCTTGAATCTGAGGCGGTCTGGGGCCAGGTTGGGAAGCCAGGGCGACTCATCAGAGTGGCGAGTTTCGGTTGATGAGATTGACTGCCAATCTGAGCAGATGACGCTTGTGACATATTGGAGGCGACCGTCTGTATGTCGGAAAGATTGAAACTGAGTCAAGTGATAATACGAATTTGCAAGTTACTGGTTTGTTGTATGTGATGTGGTAGTGATGGTTATCTTGCTTTATGCCAATATCTTGGTCAGGCAAGTCTTATGGGAGGTATCCTTATCGATTGTGTGCTTTGCGGCCAAGGGTAGAAAAAGGGAGCGGGCTCGCAGAGGTGGCAACTCATATATGCTGGCGTCGACTCTAATCAGGCTGCCATGGTTGAACAGCTGGACGACCAGCATAGAGAGCGATTGAGCAGGTCGTTTACTCGCTACCTGTCTTGATACCCAACACCTTTCGTCTTTCTTTGCCAACCAATGAGATGGAAACACGTCCGTCTGAGTGCCCGACAACCGAAACGTATGAGTCCCGAGAAATAAAACGCCACAAAATCAGCGCACATAGCTTTCTGCTTACGCGTGTAAATATTCCGACATCTCGTAGTGGCATAAGAAGCTTAGTATTACCCAGATAAGGCTGAACTGCGCAGGCGCTATAATTCTCTGCAGCATTCCAAACACCTCCGCAAGATTTTGTTATCTTGCGCAACAAAATCCTTCTGGCATTAATCTTCTGCTAATTCCAGAATCATCCTCTTTGATGATTCATTTTTCGCAAGGCTGACAGAAGGCCAACTTAGAAGAGCGATATGAGGCTGCAAAGCGGACAGATTCGGGTCCTACAACTTCAACCAGGCTCAAGCAGCGCAATATTCTGCACACTCAAAAGTGTTTTTTTGGATACGAAACCATACTACGAAGCAATATCCTACGCCTGGGGAGATGCAAGTAACACTGCACGCATTCTGGTCGACGGTAAAAATGTACGGGTTCCTCAAAATCTTGAGTCAGCTCTTCGTCACTTGAGATTGCCGAGCGATCCGCTTGCTCTATGGGCGGATTCGGTCTGCATCAATCAAGATGATACGGTCGAAAGGAGTGAGCAGGTAGCCATGATGGGGAAGATTTTCAAATGCTGCTCATCTGTGTATATCTGGCTTGGAGTACCGGCTGTGACTACTATCAAAACAGACAAAGATCTATCGAATGACTCGAGAGACTTGATATCAATCGAAGCCGAGCATGTATTCAATTACCAACCCGCAGGTGAGTGCATTTCACAAGCTACTCGAAAAGAAGTCATGCTGACGATTTGCTGAAGATTGCATAGGCGAGGAGGATGATCCATTCTATCTGATCCGGCATTTCGCCAGCAATAAGCATTTCCACGAATTGACGTGTTTCCAGGCACCAGAAGATGGCGCAGATCCCATGTTTTTGCCAGGACCAGACTTCCTAGCAATCTGGAAAGCTTTCACCCAAGGCGTGCAAAGCACTTGGTGGTCAAGATTCTGGTGTGTGCAAGAAAGCTTGCTTGCCCCGAGAGCGGTCATGATCTTTGGCCATTGGAGGTTACCATGGGAGACCCTCAAGATATGCGAAGTGAACCACGCCCGCCACGTTAATAGCTGCTGCGCAAAAATCAGTGGTACTATGACTACAGATTATACATTTTATGCAGATACTGTCGTGACAAATACACGACTAGACACGGACAATGGAAAGCCGTTGGCCACATATCCGTCCAGAGATACGAACAGAATGCTGTTGTCTTTCCGCCACAAGGTTTGCAAAGATCCTCGAGATAAAGTTTTCGGAATCCTTGGTCTCCTAGAGAAGGGCTCTTATCCGGCATCGCTCCCTGACTATTCCTTGAGTACGGCGCAGGTGTTTACTGAGGCCATGAAACATATTCTGCTGCGAGCAGATGGAGACTTGCGATGCTTGACAGGAAGTGGTTTCAGTTCGGGTCAGCCAGGTCTTCCATCATGGGTAAGGGATTTTGCGAGGCCCATAGGTGCCGCTGCTCTGTCGCATGAGATGATGAGATATAAATCATATATGCTTTATGATGCAGCAGCATCGACGAAAGCTGAGATTCATTTCTGTGATCCCTACGAGTTGCATATGGTTGGTGGCCTGATCGACAAGATTGAGACTGTTGGACCGAGTCTGCATGGCATAGAGTGGAAGCAAGTTTGGAACATCTTCCGTCAGTGGTTTGAGTTGGCTCAGGTACGTCTGGAGGAAGATATTGCCGAAGGCGAGCTCGATCATCGATTTTGGAGCACTATAACAGGTGACACCATCAGGGAGGATATGCATATACATCAAATGGCCAAGGAGAATGATCTCCAAGTTTTGCGTGAATGGGCGTCAAAATTACTCTCAGCTTACTTCCACAATAGGGAGCCGGTCTTCGAAATTGGTGTCCGAGAAATGTTCGCAGCCACATATGGCCGCGCCATGTTCAGTAGCGTGAAAGGTTCTCTAGGGCTTTGTTCTCCGGAGAGCATGCATGGGGATGAAATATGGATTGTCAAAGGTAGCAGAGTGCCACTCGTGCTACGGCTCGATGAGGCTGAACATACTTATCATCTGCTTGGCGATTGTTATCTGGATGGTAACATGCACGGGGAGGCAATGATGGTAATAAAAGAAGACCATACATGGAACGAGATAATACTGACGTGAGGGGAAAAACGGCAAGGATCGGTGCAAGTTTCCGGACCAGTTCTCCCTCCTCTCCTTTGCTCTTCAACGCGTCCACTTTAAACTGAAGCCTTGACCAGACTCTTTTGCTTGCACGGAAGATCACTTAACGCTGCACCACGAATTAGATTATGTAGCAAAATGCATTCACATTTTCAGAAACATTGCAAGCCGTCTCTGTGACGAGGCACCGAATCGCCATGATTTGCATTGTGCATGTAAGGCCTTCTCACTTCAAGAGTCGCTTGCCCTGAACCTTGACTCCAAAACGCTCCACCCCACTATGCTGCTGCTGTTGCCACAGTCCTAATTGACCAACCAGGCCCCCATCACCCTCCAACATATGCCTCCGGAATGCTTCACGTAGATGATCCGGCAGCAAAGGCCCTCTCCTCTTCTCCTTCTCTGGAGGCACATTATCCTCAGTAGGAGGAGTAAGCCGATCAACCTGTCCATCTCCAGTCGCCTCTATCCATTGAGTTTGGACCTTCCTCGCGCCCTCGATAAGGTTACCTGCAAATATCTTGGTCGCTGATTTGACGGCTAGGATGACGCCGGGTGGGACGGATTGAGAAAGTGTCTGGTTAACGATCTAAACCAATCAGTAGCGCTCAACTGCTCAGCAGAAGCCCAAAAGAACTTACCCTCCTAACAACAGCATCAGCCAGCTTACTACTTCTCCATGCCTCATACCTCGCGAACTGCTCCGGCGTGAACGACTGCGTCAGAATATGTCTTCTCTTATCCTCCTTCGCCTTATCCTCATGCGACGCCGCAGCCATATCCATCGTAATATTATCACCACCCTCATCCTCATCTTCTTCCTCTGCGGTCAGATCTCGACTTGCGCGTCGCTTGGCTCTGCCTCCATTCGACACTACTGACTTCGCACGCGTGCCCGCCACTGAAGAGTTCTCCGCGTCCTTGCCCTTTGACTTGCGGGGCTTCTTCTTCTTCGCACCGGAGCCAGAGACAAGCGACATGGTGTCCATACTTGGCGATCGTGAGAATGTAGGTGTGCGGCCGTTGTTTTCGGGCGGGAAGGAGGTTTGACGGAGGGGGTGTGCTGAGGAGGTTGCGGATGTGGTGGAGAGCATGGAAGCTTTGCGGCGTTTTATGGAGGGCGCAGACGATGGCATGTCCGTTTGCCTGCGCTTTAAAGGGGCCGGTAGTTGTGCATTTGAAGGGTAAGGAGGTGAAATGGCGGAAGGGTAGTTATGATTGTAGGATGGTGAAGCCATGTTGGATATCGGTTGTGAATTGGGAAAGGGCGATACGATTTACTTGCACGTCCAGTATTAATACAGGCTTGACCCTAGTTGAGCTGTATATTAGACTGTATTCGAAGGCTCTCGACTGCTTCGTCAAGGAGGATATCGTCGCAGTTGCTGTAGTCGAGGTTTTGGACGTCAACAAGACGAGGCTGAAGATGAAGTGAAGTCGCGACGTTGCCGAGCTGCAGGGGTTATTTAGCGCCGGATTAGCCTCGTGGCTCTCTTTATCTTTCATACTTTCTTCCCAGTTTTCAGCAACACAGCTGTACTGTACATAATCGCAATATTGTTTTACAACATATTAAATATAAGTGGCCGATTTGTGATTCCGAATTTGCTCGGCAGAATGTAACACCGCGTACATTATGTCACAGGCAATCTTTGATGCTGAACCTCGAAGCAAACCTTCGGTCTACAGCTTTTAGACACATCAAGCACGATGTTCGGCTGGATGTCCCCATTTGCAATGTCTCGTCAAGAAATACAGTCTTGCAAGTTGCAGGTTCTGGGATCATTCGAAGTACAACGGCCAGGAAAGGGCACTTGTTCCATGTTCATATTCCCGGCTTGATAGAAAGAACCTACACTTAGTCTTGAACTTCAAGACACACTTACTGGCTGCCTAGTATCTTGCATCGTCTTCCGAAGCAACATGTGCAACTACAACAGCCAGCCACTTGTAGGTAATGGATGGTTCCTGCAAGGCATCCGAGTTCCGAAATAGTGTCAAGTAAGAGTAGGCTGAATTCTGGGTTATTGCCGTCTTTCAACAACCAATACATGAAATTGATAAATCACAAACAATGATATGACCAATAAAATCAAAGTCAGTACTGATATTTACTTATTAAAGACAATGCTAGCGAAAACTCGCATCACGATACCGGCCACAAGCCGATACTTTGGGATCTCTAGCGCATCCCAGTTCGGCGAATTTGCATGCCGCTGATAGCCTCGCAAACCTAAAAGTCCGGGGAAAGAAACATTTTCTGACGCATTTTCCCCAAAAACCTACACCCCACCCCTCCCTCTCCCAAACATGGTACAATTCGCCAACCTGCCCTCCAAAAACAAAGATTCCGACTCAGAAAATGCAGTAAAGATGACGAGCTCGAATTCCTCCGACCAAGAAGTGCCCAATGGATCGTCATCGCGGGGCGGTGGTACAGAAGAGGGGCACAGCAAGAAGAGGAAGAGGAAGCAGAAGTCGGAGAAGGGAGGGAAGGTCAATGGATCGCATTCGAAGAGGAGGCATAGCGTTAGCAAGCCGGCGAGAGATCCGCGAGATGAGGCCAGTCCTGTGAGGCCGCAGAAGGAGATTGCTGGGACGAGGTCTCCGAGCCCGGTGATTGATTTTGATGGATTGAGTAGACCCAGTACGTATCTTCTTCTCCTTTCACAGACGAACATCTTTCCGGGGCTCTGCTGATGTTGTGCAGGTTTGGGGACCAGAGAAAGGAAAGAGGAGTCGCCAGAGCAGGCCCAGGCCAGACTCCAGAAGTTGGCGGGCGCTGTTCGAACAATCCTCGAATGCGTTGGTGAAGATCCGGATCGTGAGGGGCTACTGGGTACGCCGGAGCGATATGCTAAAGCTATGCTATTCTTCACAAAGGGATACCAGGAGAATGTCAAGGATATTGTGAATGATGCGATTTTCCACGAGGGGCACAATGAGTTGGTCATTGTGAAGGATATTGAGGTCTTCAGTCTTTGCGAACATCACATGGTGCCCTTCACCGGGAAGGTATGTTGAAGATGCTGTGAGAGGGAATGAATCATGCTGACTTAGACCAGATGCATATTGGCTACATCCCGGATAGAGATGTCATTGGGATCTCCAAATTACCCCGCATAGCAGATATGTTCTCCCGCCGTCTGCAGATCCAAGAACGACTCACAAAAGACGTGGCACACGCAGTGATGGAGATTTTGAAACCACAAGGTGTTGCAGTGGTGATGGAGTCCAGCCATTTGTGCATGGTGATGCGAGGTGTGGAGAAGACAAGCGCAACAACTATCACGAGTTGTGTGCTGGGGTGCATAGAGAAGAGGGAGAAGACTAGAAATGAGTTCTTCAGTCTGGTCGGCCTTAATAGACGGTGATCTAGATCGGGAAGGTCGGTTTTCTGCATTTTGAGGCGTTGGATATACAAGGTTGAGCGATCAAGGTCTTCAACACCAGCTCTGGTTCGGCGTTTTATCTGGTCTTAACGCCACACAATCATAGCAATCCCAATGGGTATCATCCACTTGCTCATGCCTTGCCAGATCCCAAAACATCGATGATCACAAGTTTAGCTAATTGAAGGCTAACTCGGCCAACCTCTAACTTTACCGATCTCCTTCCCACGTTCTCCTTCACTAATAGACTTCCCCACCTTCTCTACCTCACCCCAGATCCTCTCCCCAACAACCTCCACCGTCGCCCCTGCATCAACTACCTTCATCTCCCTCTCATCACCGTCAAATTCTTTCAGACTCCTGAATAACTCTCTAACCCTCAATTGCATCTCCCTCTTCTCATACTTCTCCTCACCATACCCACCCCTCTTTTCCGCCTCTTCAGCTTCCAAGTCTAGAAACACAACAACATCCGGTTTAGGCAATCCAACATCACATGTCTGAGCCCAGGACAGCGACAGTGAAGGATTATTCTTGGCGGCGCTGTACACCATCCCTGAATAGTAGTAACGATCACATACTATGGTGTGGCCTGAGAGGAGGGTAGATTCGATCCATTTTCTGGGACATTCAGTATGGTGAATGAGAGGAAGGATACTGACTCACGCTTTCTCCCAGCGGTTTGCCGAGAAGAGAAGATGAATTGCATGGTCGTCCATTTCGATTGAACTTTGTAGATAGCCATCTATCATTTTGCCGATGGGTGATGTCCGGTCTGAAGGTGCTCAGTATGAAAAGTCACATCTAAGAAATCAAAGTGCATGGATTCTGAAAGAAGCTAGATATTTGAATGTGTGGTACCTGGAAATCTTATAGTCTTCACATTATGGCCCTCGGCATACAGCTTATCACATAGTCGCTTCACTTGTGTCGTCTTGCCAGCCCGATCCAGCCCCTCGATCAGTATGAAAGCTCCTCTTGTAACAGGTCTTGCTGGTTCTTGCCATGGATATGGATCTTCTGAAAGTGCCGACATTTCTGCAGGTCTGACTTGTTATTCGGTTCAAGTGAATTGGATATTGAAATATCAATGAGGGATGTCATAAAGGGTTGTGACGAAGGGAAGATCCTCGCGTCGAGGAAGACGCGATCGCGCTAGCGCGGCCCTGGCTTTCAGCCTCGTCAACTTTATTCCGACCTGCATCTTCAAGCACGGCGACGAATTAGCTTCCAAGTCAACAACGAGCTTGACCAGAGACCTGCGGAACTGGAGAAAGGCTCGCAAGGGCAAATACAGGGCTGAAGCGTTGGAATATTGGAAGAAGGAGGTTGTGCGACAACTGCGCAATTGATTACGGCCGAATTCACCCCCTCGACTACAATATTCAAGGGACGCCCATCTAGGACATAAGCTCTTGGAAGCTTACGACTTCAACGAGAGGGCTTAGATCCCGAACACAAAACCGTTCCGATCTCCATTTACGATCCCTATTCCACATAGTTTCACTTACCGGAATGGCCGAGCCAAAGCTTGTCTGGAATCCGGACAATGTCCGCGACGTCGCAGAATCAGTCGGCATATCAGCTTTGAACGAAGATGCGGTGCGAACGTTATCACAGGAAGTTGAATACAGAGTTGGGCAGGTGATAATTGAGGCTATGCGCTTCATGCACGCGGGAAAGAGGACAGTTCTAGGCACACAAGATATCTCGCAGGCGCTGAAAGTACTGGACGTGGAGCCGCTGTACGGCTACGAATCTACGAGACCGCTGAGATTTGGAGAGGCTTCTCTGGGACCTGGGCAACCGCTCTTCTATATCGAAGATGAAGAGGTGGATTTTGAGAAGCTGATTAATGCGCCGTTGCCAAAAGTTCCAAGGGATGTGTCTTTTACTGGTATGTTCATCTCGATAGAAGTCTGGGCATATCTGACATGATACAGCACATTGGTTAGCGGTTGAAGGTGTCCAGCCATCAATACCACAAAATCCTACAACGGCAGAAGCGCGCGCGAATGAGTTGGTACCAAAGGGACCTGGTGCCAACCCTGCGCTGGGAGCCCTTGCTGGAAATGACAACTCAGCTTTCAAGCCTGCAGTCAAGCACGTTGTTTCCAGAGAACTTATCCTATTCTTCGACAAGATAAAGACTGCTCTTCTTGACGAAAGTCCCGACCAAGAAGTCGTCATACTAAGGAAATCAGCTTTAGAAAGTGTTCGCTCGGATCCTGGCCTCCACCAACTCGTACCATACTTCGTGCAATTCGTTGCCGAGAAAGTCACTCACTCGACAGGAAATATCTTCATCCTCCAGCAAATGATGGAACTCACCGAAGCCATGATCGAAAACAAGTCGCTTTTCATCGACCCATATGTCGCGGCTTTGGTACCTCCAATCATAACCTGTATCATTGGCCGCAACCTCGGCGGCGATGGCCCAGTGACTCTCAAAGACCAATATCAACTCCGCGACTTAGCTGTATCGCTCATCGGCCATGTCAGCGGCAAATTCTCCAGCTCCAGCGCAGAGCTACAAGCACGTCTTGCCCGGACATTCCTCAAGAACTTCCTCGATCCCTCAAGGACGCTAGACATGCACTACGGAGCTATCAATGGCCTGACCACCATCGGCGGTCCAACCGCCATCTCAGCACTCGTCCTTCCGAATCTCAAGGCTTACGAATATGTCCTGGTTAAAGCACAGAATGAACTTGGTCCTACAGATGACAGAGTCGTCATGCTGATCGCTGCTATCATGAAAGGTGTTCTGAGCCTGGTGGATATCTCGGCTTCGCCTAGCCCAGCTACAAATGGCACGAATGGTAACGCAGCGGAGGGCCAGCTGATTGAGGATTATCTGGGCACCATTATTGGCAGTAGGGTTGTGGCGATAGGCAACCATAAATTGAATGAGGCCATTCTAAAATCGAGGGAGTTGGCATAGGGAGGGCAGGGAGAGATGGACAAGGTGCATATATGGCGTAGGGGCGCATGGCAATGGATTCTGGATTTGGCTGGGATTTGACGTCTTCCAGGAGGAGTGGAAAATGTGATATAATTAGTCTGTATGAAATAGGAAGAGATTGCAACCAGCCGGATCTCTGATAGCCTGCGACGGCGATTAGCTCGTTCTATTCTCCAAGACGTGCTTTATGGTTTCTGGTCTTTACATCACTCATAGCGGTGGTCTATGTTACAACCCCTCGAGGCCCTCGCGCCCCTCGCATCCCGTGGTTGGGTCTGGCAGGAAAACATCTCCTCAATACGGAGTCTGCAATAAACTAAACAGCCAGAGAGCTAATCTTCGAATGTAAAACACAGTTCACACCCGAAGACGATTCGAAAACAAAGGTTTTTAGGCTACGAGTCTTAGTTAGACACTCTTGCAGAAAGATGTTGTTACTGAGAAGTGCTGGAATGCGCTTATGGAGGGCTATTCGGTGAGGAAGTTCCGAAATTGAGACGGGTGGGAGATTTATACATGAGACTTGGACTGGCACAGCTGTATAATGGATGGTTGGAAAAGCTTGTTGAGAACGAGGTGATAATTATTTGAATTGCATGCTGGCTTCCGATATCCCTAGGTATGACCTCGTGCTCTGTTGTCTACGTAGCGTTACTCCCATGGATGAACATTAGGCTTCACAACCTGTTTGTCAGAGAATCTATTGAGAGCCCTGTTCACTGCATCGGCATCTAGCCCCTTTACAGCTGTATACTTGCTTGGATGTATCTTCCCATCTTTTAGCCAAGCAGGAAGCTCTTTCCAAAAGTCTATTGTCACTTCTGGGTGTCCTGGTGAGACGCCCAATACGAGTCGTCGATCGTACCCTGCCGTCTTCGTGCCAATGCGGTCAGAACCGAATTCACCTTCTGGCCGACGAAGAGTGATGAGTGTCCCTCTTTTCGAATTTGACAGAGCAGCAATTCCAAGATCCTGCTTCAGACCGGTATTGACCGTGTCCACTGCATAGATCAAATCATCTCCTGTAATGTTGCGAATTTGGTCCAAAGCATTAGCAGAGTGTCGGTCTACGATGTGTGTTGCTCCACGAGATCTGACCTGGGCCTCATTCTGAAGTCCTGCAACAGTGAGTATTTTCCCAAATCCTGCCAGGCGTGCAAGCTCGATCGTGGCCATTCCAGTATTCGAGCCTCCTCCAATGACTAGCAGAGTTGCATCGGCGTAACTGAAAGATTTTGCTTCCGGAGAGAAAGGTGGAGGAAGGTTGAGGCCAGATTTTGAAAAAAGAGCAATAAAGCCAGCCAACACGATGACTGGTATCGTTGATGCTTCATCATCGCTTAAGCCAGTATCTGCGACTTTGCCGACAAAGCGCGCGTCCGCGAGAGCGTATTGTTGAAGAGGATTGAAGTCGCTGGCATCGGTTGCGTTGCTATCCGCGACGAAAGTATGCCCAAAGACATGATCGCCAACGACAAACCGAGTAGAATGCTCTCCTTCGCTAATAGCCACAATTTCACCAACTAGATCGCTACCTGGAACGTAGGGATATTTCGTGACGAATAGGCCAACGTCACGAGTTCTCTGATCATGAGGATTCACTGAAAGAACGCGTTTAGTATTAATGCGAATACGACGAGTTACTGTGGAACTCACATCCAGCTACTAGAACCTTGACCAACAATTGGTCCTTCCCTGGTTGAGGAATGGGACGATGAGCCAGAATTAAAGGTGTGGCCACCTCGCGGAGTATCAGAGCCTTTTGCGACATTGTATTCTGCGGATATAACAAGAAATAGAAGCATATAATGAGTGCTGCAATGACATGTATGTCCATGGCACAAAAAACGGTTTTGGGAACCGCACTGCGGGATTACTGAGTTATATGTGTGGCCATGATCCATACCGTTGGGCGTATTATCTACACGAAAATTGACTCGTCAGTGGAATTCCGCCAGACTAAAGACAATCTTTCACTCAGATTAGTATTCATAGCTACAGTAAGCAAGTGGTCGTGAAGCATCTCGAAAGCAAATCCCGAGAGGGATTACCAATCGCTTGGCAACATCAGATCAGTAATCACTACCTCAAGACTGTTCCCTCCAAGATAATATGCGCGAATGCGCAAAGCAGTTTCTTCATCCATATTATCTGAAGAGCGAGCATTTCTCCAAAGTATGAAACACAGAACCTATACTCATTAATCACAGCTCATTTTCTGAGATCTATTTCTGCTCACCACTATCATATCCACAGCTAAGCGGGTTAACATACGATATTACAACACAAATTCCTTCGAGCCCTGCGCGTCAAGTCTACGCTTCCGGACATTGTCACATACACTGGGTATGTTACAATCCTCTATAAGTAAAGTCGACCTTACTTCTTAGAAGATGTGCTAATTTTGGGGGAAATTGTCGTTATACTGCAACAGCAAGGGAGATACTAGCCATCTGTCGCAAATTGGTGAAGTATCCTGACTTTTCATCTCAAGTTGTCATGAAAGCAAAAAGAGCGACTAAAGAGGTAAGAAGGGCTAGTCTCTGGAAGGGCGCAGGGGGGAAGGGAAGGCCGTTGTAATACCATCCATGAGAAGCTTGCTTGCAATTGCTTCGCATTCTTGATATTATACCTCAAGGAGAAAATCAGGCAAGCGAAGACAGGAGGTGATTAAAAGAGAAAACCCCCCCAATTGAAGCCACTTCAATCAAGGTGGCATTCTTACAAATTGCACCATCGAGGGCTGCTGTAGGAGGAAGAATGAAAGATCTGAGGCTCGCTAAATCCAACGTCGCTTCCAGAATGCTGGTAAACATCGCTAAATTTACCCCACACTTAACTTAGACTGTCGCTAACAAATAGCTAAACAGGGACAGGGCAATGGTTGGTCATGTCTATTCTCAAACCTCAATTCTCAAAGCTTACTGCCGAGAGTCGCGGAACTAGATATCATCCTTATAACGAAAGCGGATGCATTGATCTGTGAGTAATTACGATTCCAGTTAGTGCGACTTTCGATGGGTTGTTGCGCGAGGCAAATTTGGTAAGCATCAACACGGGCCAGAGCCAGGAACGGGTACGGGTTCCTACTCCGCTGGCCGAAGTTCTTTCCGGTAGCCGCCCGAAACAATGCTTTCGGAGAAAGTACGCTCCGAATATTGTCAGCGAATACTTAGATTCGATCAGTGTCACTCGGGTTCTTGAATGTTCCTACATTGCATTATGTTCTAATCATATCAAGCACCGCATTTTTCCGATTTTTCGTAGGCTTATGTCTTCCTCCATAGATTCGGTGATTGGAAGAAGTATGCGATTTACCTAAGGTCAACTTACCTAAGCTATTGGGTCGACACTTGGGATCCATACGTTCATCTCCATCCCCAAATATGGCATCGAGGTCCCCGGGTGGACCCCGTCCCTAACGCCAACATGGGGAGAAAGCCTGCCAAGCAGTCACAGTGAGGACGATTTATAATGTTTCTCAGGCGTTGTGCTCGGATAAGGTGATTTTAGGTTTGAAGGCCTCATCATCAACATCTTGAATAAGCAAATCACATGAGCTGAGACAGGCGGTGCGAGGACTAGAGATTTTCCAAGCATTCATAGATACGCTGCTTTGAAATCTCATTGTATATCACCACTCGTGAGTTGCTGTTATATCTATATCTATATAGATCCAAAAGACTTCCTCGAAGTGTCAGACACCATTCACAATATATCTCTGATACGCGACTTTGACTTGACAATCACTCTTGTCTCATAAAACTACATCTTACTTCTCCAACTTCAATCACCCGTGAGCATTACGATGGCGTCCCAGCATGTGATTGCGATCGCTGGCATTAGCGGCAAGCTCGCCCGCTATGTTGTCCAAGAACTTCTCAAGCAGCCAGATGTCCAAATTCGCGGTTCCTGCCGCGATATCACCAAGCTTCCGACGGAGCTGACAGAATCTCCCCGAATTTCACTTGTCAAGGCCGATCCGTTTGACGTCGAGACATTGCGAAACATGGTCCGGGGCTGCGACACAGTCATGTGCTGCTACTATGCAGACGACAAGACGATGTTCGAAGGACAGATAATACTCATTGATTTGTGTGAAGAGGAAGGAGTCGGCCGATACATCGCTAGCGACTACACTGCTGACTTCACACGGCTAGATCTCGGGGACATCGTCGTCAAGGATCCGATGAAGCATGTCAAGGCGTACTTGGATACCAAAGAAAGAGTCAAGGGTATTCATATCCTCGTTGGGTTGATGATGGAGACTTTCCTCGAATACTTCCAAGTCTGGAATCCAGAGGAAAATACTCTGCGCTATTGGGGTACTGGAAGCGAGAAGTGGGATCTTATAACGTATGGGACCGCTGCGGAGTATGTGGCAGCTGTAGCACTTGATCGTCATGCAACAGGTGTGCTGAAGTGTAAGTCTGGCACTCGGGCCACTACTACGATTCATAGATGCTAACAGAAACAGTCGCTGGTAGTCAATTGAGCGTCCTACAGATGGTCGACGACATTATTGCTCTGTTTGGGATTGAACCCAGACTTGAAAGAAAAGGTCCGTTGGAAGATCTGTCTCCGTACTTGAAAAGCACTGGTAGTCCCCAAGATACTATAGCGTAAGTTCAAGCATGCTTGCCTCAGTCAAGGCCAGGACACGCAGTGTAGAGGCTAACTTGCACAGGGCAGCAACGTACCACGTACTGACCGGCAAGGCTTCGCTTGGAGAGACCCTGGATAATGAAAGATATCCCAGCATCCAGCCCAAGACATTTCGGGAATTTCTCAAGGCTCGAAAAGCGTGATCGTGGATGAAGGCTGGATGAGTTGGGATGCATCAATGTATTGAGAAGAATCCAGGGCATTTGCCAGTACGTAGCAACTTCGGGAAAAGAGATTACTCAAACGCAAGAGAGATGAATTAGGCATGTCAGAATAAATTGATACGACGGCGCGGGAAGACAAGTACAATTCTTTTGCTGATGAAGACTATCCCGTGGCATTTTCAAAATTCGAAGGAAAGGTTCGGCCACTCTCTTCACGGTCGCTAGATAGCTCGTCTAGCGCTTCCAGTTACCCAAGCCTAGCAACCTCTCCGAGAAGAGTCTTGGCCGCGAGCTTCCCAAGATTGTTCGAAGCCAAAGGTGAGTCGCCAGTGAGAACAAGTCGATCTCGACGCGTCTCTCCAGTGATGCCCTTATTGACTGGATTGATCCCCAACTTCCGCAGACTCTCACCAACCAACCACGGCATCTTCCCCGGGATATACCCAATGTCGACGTTCACACCAACATCCAGCGAGTCCGGGAAGACGACGATTTCGTAACCGTCGTATATGAACTTGCTACCTTCAGGCTTCTCGACGTTGGCAGCAAGCATACTTGCTGGACCATGGCAGAGAGAGATGAAGAAGCGTTTGTTCTCATGGGCCCAGCGAAGGATATTGCCGACAATCTTGGAGAACGGAATGTCATTCATCACGCCGTGGCCACCAGGGATGAAAACACCAATGTACGGTGTAGTGTCTGAGAATCCCTTGCCCCAGACTTCCTGCAAATTGAGAGGGCTGCGGATCTTCTCCTTATACTTCTCGTAGATCCCCTTCACAGCTTCATCTTCCTTTGGAAATGCCCACATCTCGAACTTGACTGGATCTCCAGAGATTGTTGCGATGTCGATGTCGAATCCAGCGGCATCGAGGTGAAGCATTGGCAGTAGCATTTCAACGGGATGGTTGCCTGTTGAGAAGAACTCGCCACCTGCCATCTTCAAGTACCGCTCTTGAGTGGCAATCAAGAGAATCTTCCATTTGCCACCTGTGTATGCATTGGGGTAGTTGGCGCCATCGAAGTCAGTTTTTGGTGCTACGTAGCTGGTGAGGGAGAACGGTGAAGGAAACCATGCATTTGCCTCAGCTGGATCTGCTACTGGGGTACGGGCTAGTGATTCTGAGTCCGACATGTTGGCTTTGCATTGACAATGGGCTTTACAACGAAGTGGAAGAGTTTGAATATGACTGAATCTGCTACGAACAATTCAGAGCTCGCATGGCACAGTCTTGTTTTTATGCATCACATGGCTGATCCAGCTGGATTGATGTTGGCCCACGTCAGGTTCAATTTAGAGTTTACACTCCTTCTCGATTTGTTACTGCTTTTGGAAAACGTGAGAGTAAGACCAAATGGCCGAACTCGAGCCGAAAGTGTAAATATTGGGTCGGTTTTGAAATAGAACGAAATCAGAAGATTGGTAATCAATCGTGTCTATTTACAGTATGGCACTACGCAAGCAAGTCTAAAGTTGATTGGCGAAATACACTTTCTCGTCACTTGCTATTCTTTCAGGGACATGCACAGAACCAGTAATACTTTCAGCACCGGTAGCAGGGCAATACATCCATGTAGACAACCGGTCGTTCTCTGAATGATGCAGTCTACAAACCTGTATAAAATGAAAGAACCATGCTGTGTCTGTATTTAACATTCCCAAGGTTTAAGTGTATTTCGGATATTATGATCCTAAGTCTTGTTTCTAGTCGAATAATCAACTTCCAAATAACAACTATCCCTCTCGAGGAACGAAGCTCACCGACCCAAACAATACCAGCAACCTCACACATACACCAGAAACCTTACTAGCCAAGTAGAGGAACACCGAATTTAGGAAACAATCCAAAGCAACTGGAGCACAATCAATCAACATCGTCGATTTCTCACCCCTCATGTTCGCTCTTCGCACCAAAGCCGACCGAGACAGAACAGAAGGAGTCGGCCAACGTCTCATCTTACTCAAAGCCGGCGATTCAACGACGTCCGTTCTCGGTGGAAAAAATGGGTGGTAGACCCGAACAATTCCAAATAATGCATCAAGTAGCCCTCGAACATGGGACTGAAGAATTGGGTTATGTGTACTGGTGAGCGAATCCGGGATTTAGATTTCAGCGCGGGGGTTCAGAATGCCGAGATCGCCGATTAAGAAGCCTGCGAGTTCGATAGGTGGAGTGGAGTTCATCACTAGACGGGAGTGGAAAATGTGGATACGGAGATAGTGATCAGTGCTGGGAAGTTCACGACTGAGGCTTTAGCAAGCTCGTGAATGTTTCATGGGATAAAGGATGACGCTCGTTGCCAAAGTCGACGGATGGCACATGCCTCGCTTATTCTGCACATCAACAACCCACATTGTCGACGCAGACCATAATGTGTGTGGGCTAGGCGTCGAAAGTATTTCAACGAGACAATATACTTCAATTCTTGTTCACAGTTGCAGGTCAATTCGCTCATGACGCGTGCATTTTAACAAAAGATTGCATTCATTCAACTCGATAACCCACCAGCCCCCACTCATTGCCACCATTCTTCAATCAACCAGCTTCCTATGCTCAGCTAACAACAGGAATACTCTGACTATTCGCCGTAAAAATCCCCTCGGGATCATACTCCCTCTTAATCTCCAACATCCCCGTCCAATTCTCCGCATACAACCTGCTACTCCACTCCTCAACCGTCAACTCCGTATCCCTATAATTCACAAACCCCCTCAACGGAACCCCCTCCCTCGTCAACTGCTCCTCAAAAACCTTCATCTGCGCTCTCAAATACGGGATCCCGTCACTCGGGAACGTAGTCAGTCCAGACGCAAGACGACCTTCCCAGCGGATCAGGAAGAGCGAGTTCGCGTGTGCCATCGATGTGTCGGTGTCTTTGAGGTTGCGGGACACGCCGGCCCAGAGGTCGATGAAGCCGAATTTCGTCATGTCGGTGCGGTTGAATGATAGAGTCGTGGAGTTGTATAGTGCGAATGCACTTTCGTATGTGAATGGCTGGTCGGTTCGCAAGACTAGTGCTTGTAGGTAGAAGTTTCGGGGTGGGAAGGTGTCGATTTTGGAGGATATGGAGGGGGTGGCGATGTTCTCCATCGTCCAGAAGTCGGCTACGGCGGTGGTGAGGTTTGTGCTTGCTGGGAGAGAGGACATGAGTGGTGCGATGGCGGATTGGAAGGTCGCGGGATCGCCGTAGAAGAAGCCGGAGCCGGTGTAAGGAGGTGCGGTTAGTGACCAGCGGAGGGAGAGTTCGTCTGGGCAGAGACCGCTTAGGGCGTAGTCTTGGATGGCGAGGAGGGCTTTCACGCCAGTATCGATGTCAACATTGCCGACGGTGATAGTGAAGTTGGTGACTTGGCTGTAGACTGGTTTCCAGGTTCTGGTCGTGAAAGATAGGAGAACTCCGTAGGAGGATCCAGCACCTTGGGCAACGAAAAAGAGATCGGGATTCTGCGTTCGTGAGGCGGTCACGATGGTACCATTTAAGAGAATGTATTCTACGCTTTCGAGATTGTCCATCGGCGTGCCGAGGAAGCGAGATGTGCTTCCGAAACCACCGCCGATGGAGGATCCAGCTAGTCCGACGCGGTTTGCTCTTACGTGGGGGAAATGCACGCCATGAGTTTCCCACGCCCAGGTTACAACATCGCCGACGATGCTGCCACCACCATAGGTAAGCAGGCCTGTCGTGGCGTCGAAAGACGTGTTTTGGAATGCATCCATGTAAATGACGAGCGCACCGTCATTGCCGCCTACGCCGTAAGATCCATAACTGTGTCCACCATTGCGACAAGCTACCTTTGTGGAGGTCTTGGCAGCACAGGAGAGTGCTCTGGCGATTTGATCATAGGTGGTGGGACGGATGACTGCTGACGGAGTGGGCGTGATGCGGAGTTGCCATGGGGAAATGTCCGTTGACCAGGTGGAGTTGGAGAAAATGCTGTAGTCTACTGAGACGGAATTGAGGCAAGTCACGAGCGGTGTCGGTGTATTGCTCGCTGGTGGCGGGGCTGTTGGGGTTTCTTGAGCGTTAACTGCTCCTAGAAATAGGAGGGAGGAAAGAAGGCTGCGGGCTAAGCGAGGCATGGTGAACGAGTGTATGTTTCTGGATAAAGATTGTAAGTGAGCGAATGCTCTTTGAAAGAATAGAAATTGAATAAAGACGGGAACATCTGGCAGTATTATATAATTGCATGTACGAACTAGTCCCAAGAAATAGGGGTCAAGGTTTGCCTCCGGTTGATCCGTACACCAGAATATACTCTTCTTGGCAGAAGCATCTTAGACGCAGTTGCTTATAAGCAGTACACATGATCCTATATGACTGGCAGAGATCATGTCCGAGCTATGAGTGATTTTGCGTAATGACTGCATAACACCCTTCATTTAAGGGACAAGAGAAATGTAGATTGAAGTCGTTGATTTTGAGTTCTGGGATTCGCTTGGCAGAGGCGGAGTACCACCGCATCGGGTTCATCACTTGATCATTTCTCCTCGGTGGATGCAAAGTACACTTGTTAACCGGTAAGAGAAAACTGGTTCTGGTATTCAACATGTCTTTGTATATCTCTCAGCGGAAGCAGAAAAATAAATCGTCGAGTACTCGCTGAGTTCATCAAGGGTTCCCAATCCACCGACTCATATTCGATGTGCCGAAACAAATCGGTCCCACAACGAACTCTATCTCTCCCTCAAGAAACAACTTTCCTTGGATCACTGGATCGGAGAAAAGTTTATTTGATCGACAATTACCAAAAACTTATTAACTCGGACTCGTATCAAAAATGGGAATTGCGATACGTGCGTCTTTTGCATGACCACCAAAATCATCTACAACTCGATCGTAGCTGAAACACGAATAGTGGAACGAAGTAAGAGGCTCTCTGGATGAGTGCATGTCCTGAATGTTGACCGTCGGTGGAAAATGATCTTGACATAGAGTAAGTTGATGACTTGGGGCACTTGCCTGCTTTCCTCTGCCTTCCCGAGGAGTGGCTCTATGCACAGCATTGCAAGCAGCAACTAAAATAGAAACTCTTCTTCATTGGTTTATACAAGCGCGGTAATAGTATTCCGTCCCTCCAAAACTTAGCAGGCATCGGCAAGTCTTGTATCTCGCCCATCCTCAATTCCCCTCCCTTTCCATCCCATCCCAAACCACCACATCTTGCCCACAGAAATATCCGTCTCTCATCGCTCGTTCCACTTCCCACCTCACCTCCTTAGTCCTCTAATAGGCCAAAGCCAAATACAGCGTGCTAACAGCTGTCAACCCCACAACCGTCCACCCCGTCTTGATGACCGTCGCATTGTTAAAAGTCTTTCCCGTATCCCAAGCCAAATGTCTAAGCCCATTCCAGCTATGAAACGTAAAAGGTAGCGCCGCGGCAAACTTGATCCCAAACTTCGCCGCCACAGGCAGGCCACCAAACGCCGCAGCCAAGCTCGCAGAGTCCAAGTGCATGCCTGTGAGAGGCGAAGCCAGGTATGCGAGGCCGAAGAGGTAGAAAGGGACGGCGACGGTGAGGCCTGTCACGCGGTTCAGCGAGGAGAGGATCCAGGTTATTTGTGGCTTGTAGATGCCGAGGTTGGGAGATGTTGGGCGCTTTTTGCGTTGCTGGACGAGGATGTCGTAGCTGTCTGTTGGGGTCATCTTTTGGGTTGCGACAGGGCTGTGAGGGTAGGTATTAGCAGGCGTTCAATTGTGAGAGAGAGCCGATGACTTCAATCGGGCAGGTTGCATCAGATAGCAAGGCGTGCCATGGTGTTGAAGGAGGAGACATACCGAGTCTGCATCGAAGTTCCCACTGCCAAAGGCGCAGCGACCTTCTTGAATACCATCTGCGAAGCCATGCCAGGTCTCATAACGACTGTTTCCATCAATTAGCATCTGCTATGTTTCCACTACAACCTCACACATCTCTTTCCATCCAAGGTTGCCCGGGCAGCTCAATGGCATGATGAGTAGAAGGAGGGGAACTACTCACGCCTGCGCATCGCCTGCTGTGTAGCTCTCTGTGCCAACATCTTGCCGTCTGGTCAATCTTCGTGATAGTCGTACAGCTGTTGCAAAGACGACGGACAATCGCTCTCAGGTCGTGGTGTTGATATCCTCTTCAATCGTCAATCTCAGCAAACATCAAGCCTCAAGCTCAAATATCGTGTCGTCGTTCGTTCCAACCAACGGAGCACACCGGCCCTCGGCAAAAGCTCCCTGTCGCCCAACCAATCACCATTCTCACATTCCCAATCTGCCACTTACCTCAGCACTGACTAATCCGCCCAACATCAAAAGCCAAATTTTGTCGCCAGGGAAAGTCTTTTGAAGTCAAGAGCATCCAAACCCACCACGGCGCCAGAAAATCATGTGGCGACGTCGGTGAAGATGGCTGGATGACAGCGTTATGCTGTTGTTTTATTGCCACATAGTAGGTGTTCGGAGAGGGAAGGATCTGTCGTTAATCTCGACCTCGAGGATGCCATCTCGAGGTCGTTTCATTTTATGATCTATATTACTTGCTTTGCTTGTGTCCCTATGTGCCTCGAACGGGAAACATCTGAGTGATGTGATAGATCCATGGGGCTACTGAGAAGTCACCGATGCAGGTGATGGTCAAATGGGCAGAAATTGATGGATAGTGGGAAAGAGCTGGTCTGGTGCTCTGACGCTGCTCTAGACGGAAGCTCTGGATTTTGAAGGCAGTCAGATGGTATGTCTTGGTCCAATACCTTTGTATCGCCCAGGACCTCCAATGCCTGTCTGAGGAGTTTTATGTGTACAACGCGTTGCTGCAGCGTTGTGGTGGACTATTTGCCCGAAGCTGCTGATACCCACGTCTCAAGCAAATTTTCAAATATAGTCACGTGCAGGAACTCGAAATTAGAAAGTTGCTTTAAAGAATTGCATTTCTGTTCGTTCATGTCTATGTCTAACCATCCTCGCTCTGTATCTGACTTTAGGTTATATAAAAATATCATGGGTATAACTCTCCTCTTCCTACCGCTCCCTCAAACCTCCATCTTCTGCCCGCTAACCTCCACCTCCTCAACACTCAATCTCTTCTCCAGTCCACCACTCTGCAGACCCGCTCTCAACGCTTCCTCCTCATCCTTCAGCTCACCCCAAACAATGCGATGTGCCTCCGTAGCTCTCAATCTCCTGTCAAAGAGTCTATCAATGCCCTCTAGAGGAATATTCTTCGTCTCAGGTAGCAAGAAGTACACGAAGACGGCGGAACAGATCATTAAAGCCGCGAAGAAGAAATACACGCCGTAGCCCATGGCGTCGAACATTTGTGGAGTGAATCGAGCAACGAGGAAGTTCCAAAACCAATTGTTTGCAGCGGCGAACGCTTGTGCAAGGGCTCGTACGTTCTGGTCGAACATCTCCGAGTTGTATACCCAAGGTGTTGGATTCCAAGTTGGAGAATAGAACGCCTGAAGATTGTTAGTTGATGTTGATGGTTGGGGCTGAGGATTTAGGTGCGGAAAGGGGCTACTCACGGTCCAGAGATAGAAGAAGAAGATTGCCGAGATACCGGATGGTGGGAGAGATGTATGTGGGTGGTCTTGAGGTTTCGCAATGGCGATGTAAGCTCCGACGTACCACAAACAGACACTACCACCAACAGCTCCGATCATCAAAAGACGTCTTCGGCCATATTGATCGATAAGGAAAATGAGGTAGATGAGCGTGAAGACAGTCTTGACAACACCAAACAGACCAGTAGTGAACAGCGAGGTGTTTGTGCCAGTGATACCGATAGACTTGAAGATGGTTGGTGAATAGTAGTTGATGGCGTTGATACCAGATGTATTCTGCCAGAAGAAGAGCGAGCCACCGAGGAAGAAGCGCCACTGAATCTTGCGGCTTGAGGCAAGGAGCTTGAATGGTTGCCAGAATCCGAGACCGCCAGCTGCCATTTGACCTTCGATGTTTTGGTCAATCGCGTAGACTTCCTCTTGGATGTAGATATCGTCCTCGGGAAGAGATCTAATCCAGCAAAGATTCTTGATAGCTTGCTCGCGCTTACCCTTGGTCATGAGCCATCTTGGAGATTCGCGGAGCCAGAAAGCGCCGATCAAAAGAAGTCCGGAGGGGATAAGCTGGACAGCGAATGGAATGATCCATGAGGTGGTGGAGTTGGGGATAGTCTTGTTGATTCCGTACTGCTTACTGTCAGTCTGTGTGCTCTGTATAATATGAAGGTAGGCTTACGTTAATCCAGAACCCAACGAGGCCACCAATTTGCCATCCAAGCTCGAACATGCAGACAAGTCTTCCTCTAATAGCGGGTGGCGAGATTTCAGAAATGTAGATGGGACTCAGATTCGAGACACCACCAACTCCGATGCCAGCAAGAACACGTCCACCATAGATCAAACCAAGTCCGCGGTCACCATTGGCTCCCAGCATCATACCAGCACCGACGGAGAAGATAGCAGCGAATAGAGCGAGGCCAGATGCACGACCCATGAAGTATGCTACGATGTATGCACCCAGAGCACCGAAGAAGGCGCCCGCTTGGTAGCATGACACAATGTTAGCACTCAGCAAGCTGACTGCTGAATTTGAGAGTTTCTCGAATCCGAACTCGTCCTTGAAAGAAGGAAGGGCGATGGTTGTACCGATGAAAGCGCTGTCATCTGAATGCCTGGATTAGCAAGATTCATCTTTGAATGGCTCTGTGTCGAGCTACTTACATCCAATCATGACAGCAGCAGATCCGGCAACTGCTGCAACTGCGTAGACTCTCCAGTTGTAGACTGAAGCCGGCGTAGGCCTGTCCTCGACTTTGGTGAAAAGACCCATCTTGACTGCGATTCGATTCAGGCTCGAATCAATGAAAGAAAGGATGAGTAGACTGAGTAGTCAATGTCAGAGTTGACTGCTAATGACCTGTCGATCAAAAACCAATTCCAATCCCAGGATACTCTCCAGATCTTATGCAAAATCCGGGGTCTGGGGCAAGATAATGATTCTTCCGGTCTGGCCGTTCGATATTTTCACAGCAGCTCTGTAGCTCTGACAGCTAAAGTAGCTTCTCTCGCCTCGGTGGTGAACATGTTCTTCCCCATTTCTCAAACTCGAGCACACCCCACTGAAAGTGCGTGCAGCTGATGGCAAAGTTTTCATCCGCTCCACTCTCGAAGCTCCTCATCTCCGCCCCCCCTCATTCTCTCCGAGGACGGACATCGCTCCATCGGTCTTTGAAGGTCGAGATCTGGGGTCGGCTATTAATGAGGAGTCGTAATCAAGGGAGTTCGACACCAATGCAGCTTAATCGAGGCGACAACCCCGCAACCATTTGATATTGTGATGCATTTGATTGGATCGCGTTTCTGAGTGCGTTCCAGCAAAGGTGCTTGAGTCTTTAACCGTCGTCGGATAGCTTCACGAGGAATTTGAGTTTGGGGTAGTCAGCTGGGGGGTGGTGGTAATTGATTGGACTCGAATCAGCGCCAGGAGGGGTGGCTTGCAGCTGAAGAGCTTGGTTGGTCTCTAATCCCGAGCCAACGCGTGGAAGCTTTGCCGAGGACGGGACAAGAAGATGAGATAGCCGAGTATCTTGATTGGCTACTGCAGCTGACCAATGAAGTCCCAAGCCGATGCCGATGATTTGCCTTGCCGGAAGTTTTGTTGCATGTCGCAAAATGTTTTCCTTAAACCTCGAGCAAGCAAGTGTCACACACAGTCCAGCGTTGGATGGAAACGAGCTCGACAGCTTCATCTGTCAACACTTCCGGGTGGGTGGGTATGGCTTCTTCCACTTAGATACATGCCGTCACGCATCGCACCACTTTCATCTTCTGATCGAGTTATTGAAGCTGCTTCAACGGGATAAGTGATGGTTGAAACTCAGAAAACTGGGTGGAAGCAGGCAAGGGTTCAACAGCGCGGGACCGCTGGAACTGCTCACGAGCTGGGAACTGTTGAAGGTTGGTGGTCACATATCATGGCTGCTCAACGTGCGGGGCCCCCAAGCTCAACCATCGAGCTAGATTCGTGAAAAGTCGCAAGGCGCCGTACCAAAATAACTGTAAATCTGCCCTTGCTTGGTGGTTTTCATGCGAAAGCTAGAACTAGGAGGCGAGTCACATGACTATATTCAAATTCCTCCTTTCCATCTTGTTGCACATCGCAAGATGCAATGCAAGGGAGCTGCTGCCGCCCACTTGTGCTCCCTTCCAAGCACAAGATCGGGAAAGTTTCGTATTCCAGACTAATGACTCTCTCGGAGCCAACAGAATCCCGTACCGAAGCTCTCGCTTATGCCCCGTCCGTTTGTTTTCTTTATTGGCGGGGTCAATGTTTACCCGCAGTCCTCATGCTTCGCTGCCAACGTCAACGAGTTCATTCACGACTACCCGTCTTGTGATCTTGATGGCCAGTAACTCATTTGATTGGCTTTCAATTTATTACAGTACTATTATTGTCTTTGTTCTCTGTAGGCGCGCCTTGAAGAGCAAGGCGACAAGTCTCGTCTTACACTATGCTCTTACAGGTCCTGGCCTTCCCAAGAATATCTTTCCACCATGCAAAGTATTGCAAACATCACCATCTCGCCCTTACCTTTAGGTCAACAATATAATCCTACATCTTCCCATAGAATCAAGAACAGTTCTCCAAACACTATGTGCGTGCTGTGCCAAATAAAGGAAATGCCAGACACGATGTGACCAGCTTATGTGCGGAGACGTACGACCAACCAACAAATTATCACTGCCACGATGAACAGGACCACGAGACCACACAATCATGTCTTCCCCACACTTATAGTCCAAGTCGTGCAAGCGGCACATACATCTTACTCCAAGCCGGCAGATTCACGATCTTCGCACGCTCCTCCCTCTCCCTCTCATACCTCAACCAAGACTCCTCAATCTCATCCTCCTTCGCAAACTGCACCGCCCTCAATCTATGATACTCAACATCAAAATTCTTGATACCCTCCCAACTCAACCGACATGTAACATTCGGTCTCTTCACCACCTTCTCACCACGCGCCTTCTTCTTAGCCAGCTGTTCAAGCGCATACCAGATATGGTGGAAGCGCCACTGGCGATGGCCGGCGATACCGCTGACTGCTGGGATGGTTGTATGGGTTCGGTCGATGGGGATGCCGGCGAGGATGGAGGACTTAGTGGGGAAGGAGTGGCGAGCGCGGTCGTCGATGAAGAGGGTTTCGAGGGAGTGGAAGGGTTCGAGAAGCCAGGCTGGGTAGAATTGTTGACCGTTTGGGTCGGTGGCAAGACAGTGAAATGCGGCGGTTCGGCCGCGGAGAGCAAGGTGCTTGATGCGGTACAGGTCGTGTTCGATGCCGGGCAATTTGGAGGCCCATCTGGGGGCGTCTGGTTAGTATCCCGTTCGAGACTTCAACAATTTGAAAGGAACAATCATGGCTGTGAAGGACTGGAGGCATGAAGGGAAAGAAGTACTCACGTCATAGACACGTCGTCCAAATACAACAGATCAACCTCAAAATCCATATACACTGTCCCACCACTCAATCCTCCCCGCACTCGCGTCAACAACTTGGTATAAAACCGCAAGGCCAGCTCTCTCGACTCCTGACAGACAAACAGGATAGCAGGTGACGGCTCATACGGATACACCTCGTAGTACGACTTGACGTACTCCCAGTCGCGGAGCTTGGTCTTGTTGATGGCAATGCGACGACGACCTGGGAGAGCATAGCGCCAACTTTTGAGGCGGATCTCGGCAGGTAGTTTCGAGAATTGGGGGAATGAGGTATCAGGTGGGGAGAGGGAGGCGAGATGGTCGCGGACGTGGCCGAGTTTATGGCGGGGGAAGCGTGTGAGCGTTAGGATGGTGAGGTCGAGAAGGAAGTCGCTGGATGGAGGAATGATTTGTAGGTTTTTTCATTTTGGTGCTTGATTGGTGAGGAGAAAGAGAAAACTCACGGGACTCGAGGGGTGATTCTGGCGAATTCGTCCATCCTTGCCAGTGCTTTGGCTTGCAAGGTTATTACGAAGCTTCGAGCGGCAGAGATAGTGACAAACTAACCTTATTGAAGACTAGACACTTTGAGCTTGAATACAATCTGGTGTACAGAGCCTTGCGGGATCACGGGAACGATGGTCTCTCAGCAGAAACTCTTCTTCCCTCGAGATGTGATAAAACAAGTGAATGAGTTCCTTCCCCTTTGATGTCAGAAGACCTCTGTCTGTCTGTAAAGTCTGCTGCATTGACTACCGAATTGTCGGTGCATGGTAGGAGAAAAAAGCTGGGCAAAACGCGTTTGTTGTTCTCTCGCTTGTCGCATTCGAGGCTGAAGAAGATATACACACAAGGCTGACTCTGGGCTTTGACTAGCCTAGTCTCGCGACAAACATCAGTTTGGGGCGGTGAGAGATGAGAATAAAGGTAACAGCCTGTTAGATGTGTATACTGATTTAAGAAAGTTGACCCAAACTGGCATCTGCCGCTTGCGACAACTGCAAGTTCTTCGATCCAGGACGACTACTCGTGCGAACGTACTTATACATGTTGACGATGCGTAAGATATTGATTAGTAAATGAGGGAATATTCCATCGAGGAAAGGCGGTGCTTGGACTTGGATACGACGCTTGGGCCGCGAATCGCTTCTGATGATGGGTACTCACAAATTCTTTTCGGATATCAGCAGTCTGTTATCTGTTTCTATTGGGAATAATTATCAAGGGAAAAAGCAGCACGCTTACTCGGTCGGAGGCTCTTTGCCTACCTAACATAACTCCAGCCACTGTTCAGATATTATTCAACACAGAGGAGGACTGCTTGAGCTCCCAAAATTGGCACAATTTCAAAATTCTCTGATCTCTTTCTAGTCGGCAAATTGGATACCAAATTCAGCTTTCAAAGAAATGGCCATCCGCAATCCCCAATAAATTTTGATATTTAGATAACGGCAACAGACTAAGCTAGAATGGGAGGAAACATCTTTTCCGGTTCCGTTTCTATCATGACTTACCACTGCTTTATTGCTTGCGCTGCTTGGGGTAGCAATCCCAGCGACTTCACTTCCTTAAAGACTTCCTGTATGGGACTAGCTTGGTTAGCGTTTTGCTAACACAAAATGGCGGGGTCTTCACAAATCGTATCGCCTCTGCTCATGGTCAATTAAACTCTACGGTCGCTCAGAGTCAAGTCTTGCTATAATTGTTGACCTCCAATGCTATCAAGTCCTTCGCAACTCTCAGCACATGGCACACGATCTCGGCAACACAGCGACCCTACCGCAATGTCGAATGCCAGCGGAGCTCGCCTCCATATTCCTTCCTTTGAAGATCTGCAGAGTGTCAACACAGCAATTTTGAAGTCTCCAGCTGGCTTCCGCCTCTTCTGGACACTTGACGGCCCATTTCCCGAGGCAATCTCAGTCATGAAAGACAGGCATTGCCCGGATCATCTGACTCCATTATTTCAAAAGGAGCTTTCCATGCTACCTCGAAAGAGCCAATTTCTGATCCCAATATCTCCTCTGTCGTCGTCGGATTCAATGATCTTGATCGTTGGGAGTCTGCATGGACAGAATGCCACAACCAACATGACCACATCGGCCCAGCACCAGCAGGAATGAGGTATGGCCCACTTACAGACTACGATCCTGTTTGGGACTCAGATAAGGAGGAACATAGATTGGGCTGCTGTGAAGAGGCGAGACCAAGGGGTAAGGGGATTAGGATTGTGGTCTGGCCAACTTCGGGGGACTTTATCACTGTCCATGACTATCTATCTACAGTCCATCCGTAGCTTGTGAGCGCCAAAAGCCAGACCCGAAGCACGAGGTCCGAGATCTACGGGGAATTTGAGGCAAATGATCTGATGGTGGACTCTACTGCATTGGATTGGCTCTCTTGCGAAGAGAAAATCCAGTGGATCAGGCAAGAATCGGTTTTGTTGAGCCAGCCGTCTATAACCCCACCGGTTATGTTCCCAGTTTTCGGGCCCCTTCCACAACCAGGAGAATTACAACCCTCGCCCTCGATCTCTTATACCTCTGGACCCTACAGTAACAAAGAGCAAGAGCCAAATTGCTGAATTTTATGATGCAAAATACCTCAGTACTTCAATTGCCTCTGCAAAACCGTAGACTTACCATGACGTGATGTTGCAAGCCCAGCACAGAACATTGAGCTTCAAGCAACGGAAAATAGACAGCCTCTCAGACTAGCGGAAGGCCTGTAAGACCACCGATCCTCAATATCGTGTAATCAGTGTTCAAACACGAACATGGTGGGCAGAGCGTCTGGTTCTCGAAGCGAATATTCAAATTTCTGCACAACTGCAAATATCCTGGACGGAGATTGCCACAGGGCACAATCACCACGAGCTTGAATTTTCTTCTGGCATTCTGAGAGCACTTAATGCTAGGATGTGCTACTAGCAGCCAGTTTCGACCTATGGGTGCTGTCCTAAATTTTTAGTCTGCGTAAACATGTCACATACTTTGGTAGCAGTAGAAACTCGTACTCACTAAACTCACGTGTGCCTTGGACTCAGACATGTTCCAGTCTAGTGTAGGCGCACCAACCGTGCGTGAACATAAGTAAGCAGATCCTTTGACAAACATGGTTCTGCCTGAATTATCCTGTGGGCGAAAGGACGGCACTAGCCGAATAAAAACACGCAAAATCGCGGCCTGGCTCGCGCCTTCCACTTCTTCTTGAAGTCGTAACTCGACATATATTCAACTTCTAGTCTAATTTCAAAATTTCAGAGATCGATATTGTCGTACTGGTCTCATCTATCAGAACTTTACAAGGCGCAAGCACATCTTTCCTCGTTACTTGGACCGGTTGCGAGCAAACCTCGCGATATTCGAAGGCACATCTCCACGAGCTTTGGACACAGCGGACCATATCGACCAGAAGTTCGACAACACGTACACCATTATGGCTCCAATACTCGGGGAGGCTATCGAGGACTTATTCCTCAGCCCAACACGTCGATCAATTTCCACCACCAACCTTACCAGTACCTCAACATCCAGTTCGTTGACACCAGTACAGACCACGTCTCAACCTACAGCCACCTTGACTTTGAAACGTTTGGTCAAGATCATTGGCAGGAGCAGTGATATCGTGGCGGAAGAACGGGTCAATTTCATTTCGGCTAGGTTGGCGGAATGCTCTATCACCATTTCGCAAAATTTTCTGGAGACATTAGCCACGTATGGGAGATTCCGGAAGATCTATCTCCCAGAAACTCTCGATCTTCTGTGCGATATACTCCCGGGAGATTTGGGCATTGATGCAGTGAAGAAGATGCTCATCGAGGAGGAGGGATTCCCCAAGTTCCCAGAGCTTCCAGCAGAGCTTCGCCTTTCAGTTGTAAGTTTATTACATATAAATTCTTGATGGCATCAAAAAATTTATGTCCATTCACTAACCGTTTGTTCTCTAGTGGAAGTACTCTCTGCCTGGCTCCCTTGTGGTTGACATTGTAGCCGGAACCGGTGACACGGCATCTTTCAACATACCCCCAAAGTCCTCCCACACCACACTTTTCGCCATTCTATCCGCATGCATAGAGTCCTTTGACGTGGTTACGAAGCAATATCAAGCCATTCCATTTAACAACTTCGCTCTGGCATCCCCCTCCCTCCCAGACGATGCCTTCATCTTGATCGACAGCAAGCAAGACACGGTCCAGCTCGACTGCATGGCCGTTCGCAACTGCATCGTACAATGGAGCGAGCGTGAAGAGACAAGAAAAGCCGGCAGCATCACACAGCACCTGCCAGAACCAGCTTTTAATCTCACGTCTATCTCCCTCCCCGGCGTGATGCTTGCATTCCTGCTTTTGTTGTTTGGAATCAAATCTCACGCCTGGTTCTCGCGATTCACCCACTTGAAGAAGATCACCTGGATACACGTCGAAAGGGACATCCTTATGGAACTTGCAGAACTCAGAACAGGATCACGCCCTGTTAAATCAGATCTGATAAAGCGGTGCTGGAAGAAGGCTCTAGCAGAGAAGGTTCTCCCGGAGAGTTTCGAAGAGATCAAATTCGAATTTGTCAACTTCCCTGAGAAATCTCCTGCTTAGTTGTACCAAATTCTTGTTGCTCCAGACAGTCGAAGATCCCACATGACATTCTGAAGCCTCTCAGGATTGCCCAAGTATTCAAGCTTCTAGGAACGAACACTTCAGTGTCGATATTGGATTTTTAGATTAGTGCTCAGGGGTGAGGACACATCACGGAAGGAGCATTTGGAAACCCTCCCAAAACCGAGTGGGGACGGCAGCATTACTCACGTCTTGCTAACTGGGCTCTTCAGTCCAGCTACCAATCGTCCTCGGAGAGGTGGCAGCACTTTCTACTAAGGAAACTGCCGGCGCATAAGTTTGTCTGCTAAAAGTGGTCGGACAGTCTTTTTCGACTGTTACTTAGCTGGCACCAGGAACTTAATAATCTCAAACCCATTTCAAACTATGGTGAATTTACAGTGATATTTTTCCTTGGTGACCAAGTCCCTTCCGTTTAAACCTAGCTCGCAATATTCGAAATCAACAGGAACCATTAGCAAATACCTTTCGAGACATGCTGAACCTCTCATTCAAATCTCGAGCAGCATCGTGTATATGAACCTTGAAGAGATGCAAGGGGAACAAAGTTCAGTAGCTGTAGGCATCATTGGAAATTTTGAGAGGCAAACAATGGCCATGGTAATGAATATCTAAGTCCTAGTGACATTTACTAGATGAAAGTGGCCACGTAGAAATACGACATAGAAACTGTCGCGGAGGCATTGAGTCAAAATATGCCAAGACATTTACCGAGCACCCCAGCTTTTCACCAATTCAATTGCTCGAAATCCGACATCAAAACAATCTTACTGTCATTCGAGAGATAACAATCGTATCGAACCAAGCTGACTAGGCTAGGATCAGCTGGTCTCCAACTTCGAAAGATCTCGTCGGTGCCTATCTATCCGCGTCGCAGCTCTTCAATCTTGCTTCGTGACCCCCTACACAGAGCTTCGACTTTGGAAGAGAAACCGCATCGAGCTCGCACAGATTCGATTTCTTTTCTGCAATACAGGTAAAGCATACCTTTGCCACATCTCGAAGGCTTACTGTCAGGCAAGATTCGCACTCGGATCGCGATGCCACCCCAAAAGCGGAGCGCGCAGTCTCGCAAGAGCATGAAATCTTCAAAATCTGAAGCGGCGGCTTAAAACTCGATCGAAGCTGCTTCTGATACCGGAAGCACGAACAAGCCAGGCAAGAAGATCAAGAAGACAATTGCAAACTCGAGTGCCGGAAACGTGGAATCTACGTCCCAGGCCAGCCTTCTAAGCCTTCACACTGCTGCTTCGAATGCAGCGCCTCGGTCACCTCAGAACGTGAAGATTGAAACTGGTCAAGATGTGTCGAAAGGACCTGCCCCAATTTTGGAAGAGCAGGGGTTTCCTGCTATTGGCTTCCCAAGGTTTCGAAAGCTTCCTACAGAGCTAAGAATCAAGATATGTGAGTACCCCTGGCATATCGCCTATCAGCGTCCCTCCAAGCGATCCCACCGACTACTCTTCGAGCATCGATCAACCTATAAAGGACTCAACCAAGAAATCCTCAGAAAGTACCGCCTGATAAAATTTGCAGAAATGGGTTCTCAGCTTGACCACTGTGCCGGTGAATCCCACTTCCCAATTCCCGTTCATTCTGGTCGACGACAAGCAAGATACCATCTACTTCAGCATGAGTATCATATGGGCTCATTACGAAGGACGTCCACAGGTGCCTCCCAAAGCTTATTCAAGTCTCCGCTCAGTCGCCATATCGTAAGATACTATTAAGCACCTGTATCTCAACCAGAAGTCCAAAGTCCTTGGTAACTGGTTCGAAGATCTAACCGGTTTGCAGAATTTCAGTATGGTTGGCGACGATAAGTTTGATGGTGAATGGAGCTATGAGTCTCCGGGATGTTTTTCTGTAATTGATGAGGAATCTTGTGGTGTTTGGGACTTTAAAATTGCGTTGAACGTGGCCATTGAGACTCGTCCAAGCATGAGTCATATGGCGGGTGTATTGGTTCAGGTCATGAAGTTGGACTGGGAGTGGGATTGGAATAGGACACCGGATCGGCCTCTCGCTTATTCTGATGGGGGTGAAATCTGACGATTGGTATCTTTCAACGTCGAGGACGTCGGTACTGTTAGAAAGACTTGGATATGGAAGATTGCAGAAGCTGCGATTGTTTCCACCTAGACGGGCATCAGATTTGGAAGATGGCTGAATCTTTGCGTGGAAACCTGGTACATATTAGAAACTTTCTGGTGCTTTGCGATCCCATCGAATCTTTGGCAAATGGGAAGAGCATGATCGAAGCATATGCACAGGCTTTACTGGTAACCTGGATTTCACGTTGCACATCGCCTCGTGGGAAATGCATGTATCTTTTGTGGCGTTCGGCACGGATCTGATCTCTTGGTACTAACTTCGCTCTTCGGAATAGATTCACAGGAAAGCGCATGCTCATATTGAATATCTGTTAGATGCGGAAGTTCCTCAGTAGTCCTATGAAGAGAAATATGAGCAAAAATCCTTCAATTCCATCACTCCTATTTCGTGACTAGGACAGTCGTTCACATTACGTTGCAAAACGATGGTAAAATGCTGGTAACGGCACTTGTCACGGCATGTACCGTTCCTAATCCCACTTCGGCAGCCTCGGCAGCTTTATGCTCATTTGCGGTGGTCAGACTGAAGATGAGATGGTTCATCTGAGTCTGAGTGAGGGGTTGTTCGAGTGGTCTCCAGCCTTCCTTGTATGGCAGTCTTTCCTGCTCTATGCACCATGTCAGTCATAGATTATAAACGCACATACGAATCATTATTTTCTTACCGAACAGGACTTTCAAGTACTCGAGTGGAATCTTCCCATCCTTGGGGTCTCCTAATATCCCGAGAAACAGTGCAGATTCGCCATAGCCTTTGCAACCAAAAGAATCAGCACGGTGCATCTCTTAGACGTCGGTTTTACTCACTCAGAACAAACTCCTTGATCCCATACTGAAAGTCCTTCCCTGCCTCCTCGTGCGCCTTCTTCGCTGCCATCACCCTCTCATACCTCGCCTTACTCACACTCGCAAAATCCGTCTCCGTCTTCTCACCATAACTCTTCATCACACCCTCCCAAACACTCTTATCAAAAGAATGGTTATCGCCAAAAGCGATATCGTTTCTCGAAAGCGAGACATCGTGTTCAATCACGCCGTGCTTTCTGAGATGGTCAAGGTCAAATGAGTGAGCACTGTGATCAGGGTTGGTGGTAAGTGCACCCGTTGCAAAGACGTTGGCGATTTTGGAGTCGAGGTTGATGGATTTGGTGAGGACGGAGACGATTTGGCCTTTCGTGATACCTTTGCCGTTGTGTGGAAGAATGTGGTGGTTTGAGAGGGCGTTGATCATTGGGCAGGGTGACCGAACTAGTGAAGACGTCAGGATGGTTTTCATTCATATGAGGCTTCGGACTTGGAGCAGCCAGGAGTAGTCAGAATGCACTCGTACCATCTCCTTCTCCAGCAGGCTCCCACTTGCTCCAGTCAATGGGCGGGTGGCCTTCAGGTGTGTCGGTCGCCATCTCAAAATCTTCTGAAGCTATGGTGGGGTGTCGTTAAATTGATGCAGTTCCAGTACTCAGACGCAAAAATTGTGCGGAATAATGATGAAAACAAGAGATGCAATGAGCGCGAGGCGACGTTTATACAAACTCCTCTGCCTAAACAAGGCTGGGCTGGGGGGAAACCATTGCAACTTCCCCGTCGGCATCCCGCCCTTTCCCCACGAACTACTCGCTATCTCAGGTCGCACATACCTTCCTCAGTTACACCACAACCTTGAAGTCGCATATGTACCTCGGCGCTTTCGACTCGAATACACTCTTGATGGCAAGCTGAGCAGGCGCGATGCATGCATGTGGTTTTCAGCTGGCGTCGTAGCACCAATCAGAAGTTGTGGTTTTGTCAGACGGTTGAATTGGTTGCATGTTGCATACATTGCATGTATGGCAGTTGCATGACATGTGTTCAGCGCGGAACTTCCATGATCAATTGCTCGGACTTATGGATCCCGTGGGAGAAGCTTTTGTTTATTTAACTCGCTAAAGTATTTATTTGTTATGTTAAAAAGGGGGGGGGGGAGAAGATCGACCATTTACAGGGATGAAGGGAAACGTGACCTGCAAGCACAGCACAGCCTCCACCATGCGCCCAGAAGGTCGTGCGGCTGAACCTCGACAAGATCTCATCATTTGAGAATCATTTTGACTAGGGGACATCAATATCACCAACCATTACGGGTCGCTGATGCCAATGAAACCTTGAAGAACATGGCCAGCAAGCAGCTTGGGTAACCAGCCATATCGCCCTCTTCAGCCATCGCTTAAACACTGGCAATGCCGCCCGAAAAGCGAACCTGTTGCGAAACAATAGGACTCTTTTTCTACTCGATTTTCTGCATCATATTGCTCTACCCCCAAGTACTTCTCTACCGCTTGCTCAAACGCATCTTCTCCCACTTCACGAAACGCCGTGCTCCTCCCGCGACAAACACGAACCCGAACGATGAAGAAGACAAACCGGCGCCTATCTCAATCGCCACCAACGTGGTATTTTCCGACGGTTATACACCCTACGAAGAAGCCACGCCCTGTTTTCGATGTCAGGAAATCAATCTTACAGATCTCACTTCTCCGTCTGGATATGCGCATTGTAAGACGTATGCTGAGTTGTACTCGGCCGCTAAGGAAGGGTGTAAGTTATGTACGCTTTTGATGTTGTCGATTGAGAGGAGTGAGGGGAAGAAGAATTTGTCGTATTGGCAGGCGTTTCGGGCTGCCAATGTTGGGGCTTATGCCGCTCGGCCGACCTTAATGTTAGTCGCGAGGGAGCAGATGACGGGCAGGGGGGAGAAGGGGTTGAAATCAGATTTGGTGGAGTTGAGATTGCAGACGATGGATGGGATGGTGGATGTGTCGAGCGGAGAGAAGAGGAGTGAGTTGTTGGCTGTGGTGGGATTGTACGCTGATGCAGGTATGTTGACATTTGCCTCAAGTAATTGTTCAAATGAGAAAATCGACATTCGTATTGACATCTCTCAGACTCTCCCGCACAAGCATTCATATCTGGCAGACGTATCCTCTGCGATTCTTCCGCTGTAGATGCCATCTCCATGCGCGAGCGCTGGATCAAAGAGATCCTCCACTCAGACGATAACGCGCAACGTGATCTTCATCCCACTGCCCAAGAACTCCCCAAGCGAGTCTTAGATATCTCACAGCAGTCAGATGAGGAAGAAGACATGGTCAAACTCGTCGAAAATACCTCTTCCACAACGATTCAAGATCGCTACATCGCACTCAGCCACTGCTGGGGTCGAGAAGGCCACTTTCGCCTCACGGACGCAACTCTCGAGCAGATGAAGAACGGAATCCCAGCAACTAGTCTAGCAAAGAACTTCCGAGACGCAATCACCATCACGCGATTACTCGGCCTGCGATACCTCTGGATCGACGCCCTCTGCATCCTGCAAGATTCGCAGATAGATTGGGAATTAGAATCCGCAAAGATGGGCCAGTATTACCAGAAAGCCTGGCTGACAATCGCGGCTGGTATGTCTGATGGTGGGAAAGAAGGGTTGCTTGCGAAGAGGAGTCCGCATGGCTTGGCTCACATTAGGTTGAAGACCAAGGCGAAATCAGCTAGAGAATCCGCTATTGGGCAAACGTATACGGTGTATTTCGCCTTGGATCCGATTAAGCCTTCGACGCAATGCCCGATAAGAACGAGGGGATGGACGTTTCAAGAAGAGCTGCTGTCAAGAAGGTATCTGAGTTTTGAGACGACGCAGACGTATCTGAGGTGTGGCACGATTGTGCATCATGAGTGTGGACGGCAGGACGACTTGATGAAAGATGAATCCCCCTTCATGGAAGGTGAGCAACTTTTGCAGAGGAAAGATTGGTTGGAGATTGTGAGGAGGTATAGTAGTCGGAATCTAACCAAGGAGTCTGATAAATTGCCTGCGCTTTCAGGGCTTGCCCATGAATATTGTGCTAGATGGGGAGGCGAGTATCTTGCTGGGCTCTGGAGACAGGACCTGTGGAAGAATTTGCTGTGGCGGAGGAACGAGACTTATGCTTTACCTGAGCCACGACGGCCAAGTGAGTACAGAGCGCCCACCTGGTCGTGGGCAAGTTTGGATGGAAGGATCGAGTTTGTTGGCCCAGCGAGCGTGACTGATGAGGCGAAGATCATTATTGAGAATGTGATCATGGACCTTGCGGGCAGTGACCCAATGGGTCAGGTATCTAGTGGGACAATCCGAGTGCGAGGTGTGCTTATAAAGATGGATGCGTATGGCAACATCCCAAAGCGGCTTGGGATCAAGCTGAAGAAATGCTATGATGTGCCTGGTGAAGTGCGACCTGAAACTTCAGCAAGGGACCAGTACTTGTTGTGGATTTGTAAACCGTCGGGATTGATTCTTAGACGCGCGCTTGAACACAGTAGCGCAGAACAGAACGTCCCGCAAGCTCTGCCGATAAGTGACTTTGAGCGTGTGGGATATTTCTCGACTAAGGCTGGTGCTGAATTGGATGGCTTCTGGTCGAATGTCAAAATGGAGGGTTTGCATGAACATAGGCGATTTATATACCCAGAGTTAATACACCTTATTTGAGCATTTGCCAAAAAAGATTTATGATGACAGAATTGATTGCGGGTATATGTTAGCTGATGCTCTATTTTGTGTATATGTACATTTGTCATATTGCCCCATCATATGTATTTGTACGGGTTCATGATGCCATTCTAGATCTCGTGTTAGTTCGTGCTGGCTATGAGAGAGGTGGCAGACTTACCGGATCGTACAGCTCCTTGATTTGCTTCATAAGTTTGATCATCGTCTCACTTCGACTATATCCGATATAGTTCTTCTTTGCCAGTCCCAAACCATGCTCGGCACTGATACTGCCGTTCCGCTTGGCGATCCACTCGTACACAAAAGGCTCCAAAACCTTCTCAACTCGCTTGTCGTATCTTCGTACTGCTACATTAAGATGTAGATTGGAGTCACCCATGTGACCGTATCCTACAACATCAACAACGGGATGCTCATCGGTGTCTCCCATCAGACCCGAATCCTTGATCTTCTCCTTAGTCTCTTCAACTAAAGCATATAGCTCATTAATCGGTATTGACAAGTCGTACTTGTAGACACCACCCCAGTGCCCCAAGCACTCGGGAACACCCTCTCTCCATCCCCAGAGGGCTCTTACTTGCGTCTCATCCTGCGCAACTACGCCATCGTTGACAATTTCGTTCTCCATAACATGCTCGAGGAACTTCTCAAGCTTCTCGTTGTCATGCTCGGTGTTTGAACCGCTAGTCTCGATCAGGCAGTAGAATGGGTGCTCTCCTTCCAGAGGTCGCTTATTTTTCGTAACTTTGTGAACAAGATTTTGGGACTGGCTATCCATAAGTTCGAATGCGGAGAGAATCTCTGAGAGTTGTCCTTTAGCCTCCTTAAAAGCTTCCTGTACCTTTCCGTACGACTCCAGTCCAAAGAACGCAACATTGATAGCCTTGGAACGCTGAGGGCATATCACGGAAACGCCTGTAATGATACCGATTGTTCCCTCACCTCCGATGAACAATTGCTTAAGATCATATCCAGTATTGTTCTTCCGTAACTTGGATAGGTCATCCACAATTGTTCCATCGGGCAGAACTGCCTCGATTCCCAGAACATTACCGTGCAGACTGCCGTAACGTAACAACCTCAGACCTCCAGCATTCGTTGCGACATTCCCTCCAATATGGCAGGATCCCTTCGCCCCAAGATCCAATGGGAAAATGTATCCCTTCTCCGCAAGGAAGTTGTCCGTAACCTCCAGAATACAGCCAGCATCCACGACCAGAGCTCCAGAAACGTCATCAAATGACCGAATCTGGTTCATCCGACTCATGTTGATTACGATTTCATCGAATACGGGTACTGATCCACCAACAAGTCCGGAATTGCCACCCTGTGGTACCACTGCCAGCATATTATCGTTGCAGTATTTCAGCACTTTGCTCACTTCCTCAGTTGATCCAGGTTTCAGCACCAGCTTGGTATGTCCCCTGTATTTCCGCATCCAATCGCCATTAAAAGGTTCAATATCCTCCGTAGCATCTTTGGTAACGCCATCAATGATAGCTGAGTCCTTCCCTAATAACTCCTTGAAAAACTTGACGTGATCGGGAGTAAGCTCTGCAAATCTCGAGTCGCGCTTGATTTCGGGATAGGTTTCGGAAGTGAATTTGATTGTTTTTGAGGAGCCTGTCGTTCCCTTTGCTACGCCTTCGGTTTCTTCTGTTGTTGCTGTACTTTGCCATCGAATCTGGGGTAGAGCTCTTAATTGTCGAGTACATGGTGACAAGGCGATTCGAGCTCTGCGCAGAGCTAGTGTGACTCTGGATCGGCTTGCCATCTTGAACTCAATCAATTGACTCCAGAGACTTCTTTCGTATTCCCAGGAAAGACGTCCGAATGAAAGTTGAGGGCTGCTGGTCATGAAATAGTGGGGAGATCAATTCGCCTCAAAGATCGGTCGGTTCAACATCGGATCTCAGCCTTGCCTTGCCATCTCAGGCTAAGCCGCTTTAAGGTCGACAGAGCTCGCGCGTCTTGGTGCAGCCTACCTCTCTCAAACAACCAGCTCTACGAACATCCAACCCATCAGCTTCTCAACGCCCTCTTTCTTCTTCACAATATCCACGAAGCTGCACCTCTGATACCCCTTCTCGATCAATCATAAATTATGGCGTCAGGATACGATAGAGCTCTTTCAGGTAAGCTCAAGCTCCCGTGCGACTGTCTGTTGATTTCAAGCTAACAACCAAATAGTCTTCAGGTTAGTTATCAACACCGCTTAAGCTTGGGACATTTTTTGACAGCATATACAGTCCCGATGGACATGTGTTCCAGGTCGAATACGCGCTGGAAGCCGTGAAGAGAGGTGCGATAGAAAACTGAGGGATAGCCCTAGACAAGAGCTAAAGTTACTGCAGGAACATGTGCTGTTGGAGTGAAGGGAGCAGATATCGTGGTATTGGGATGTGAGAAACGCTCGGCAATGAAACTTCAAGATACCCGCATCACACCTTCGAAGATTGGACTCGTCGATACCCACGTCTGCCTCGCATTCGCAGGACTCAACGCCGATGCCCGTATCCTAGTCGACAAGGCCAGATTAGAAGCTCAATCCCATCGTCTGACTGTGGAGGATCCTGTCACGATAGAGTACATTACGAAGTACGTTGCTGGTGTTCAGCAGAGATATACACAGAGTGGAGGTGTCAGACCGTTCGGAATCAGCACGTTGATTGTTGGCTTCGACCCCAATGACAAGACACCAAGGCTGTACCAGACCGAGCCATCAGGAATCTACTCTGCATGGTATGCAAATATGCTGATATGCTTGGACTATACTAATGCGTCTACAGGAAGGCGAATGCAATCGGCAGATCCAGCAAGACCGTCCGCGAGTTCCTAGAGCGAAACCACAAGGACAATATGGATCGGGAGGCAACAATCAAATTGACTATCAAGTCATTATTGGAGGTTGTGCAGACAGGAGCGAAGAATATCGAGATTGCTATCATGGCACCAGGGAAGCTTCTCGAGATGTTGCCAGTAGAGGATATCGAGGCTTATGTCAAGAACATTGAGCAGGAGAAGGTTGAGGAGGCTGCCAAGAAGAAGAACACCCGGACACCAGGTTCTGGAAATGCTGCGATCTTGACGAGACCTGCTGAGGGAAGCAGTTAGGTGTGTGCTGATCTTGCACTATCTCACAGAGCCATTGTACTATAGAAAATGAGCGATGAAGACCTTCTGCCATGCGGGTTTTCGCCATTTCAGTGTTCGTGGTATCTCGCTTTACTCGTCCACCAAGACTTTGCGAGCCAATATGAGCAGTAGAAGCCCAAGTTCTGTCGTTTATCCATCCCCGTAAATCATAAACTCCATGCCAGACCCATGCCGCTAAATCAAACCCCAATGGCGCCCTCGCCCACCAAAACTCTCTATCCCAACTTATTTGGGGCCTCCTTGACATCGAAAATAGTCCTCAGCTCCTCTCCCCTAATCCGCTCGTCCTTCAACATCCTATTATCCACTCTCGCATCTTCACCCTCAACCTTCAACATCGGCTTTGGCGTGACGGCTTCCAGGACAAAGTGGTTGTCGCAGTGTGGGCAGTACTCGTCGCTCTCCTCAAACTCCTGAGCGTCTTTGCGGAACGCTTTTTTGCATTTCTTGCAGGCGAAGGTCTGGGGAGACTGTTAGAAAGAGTGGTGGGTGGAGGGGTAATAGGGGGATAGCTTGCCATTTCAGTCTGTTGGAGGAGAGGATGGCTTTGTGATTCTGCGTGGCACTCGGCGCAGTCGAACCATTTTCGACCTGCGAATATTAGCATTGCGTATGCCTAGGAAGGAGGAGGGTACGTACAGCATGGGGACCTGATAGAGACTTGGGCGTTGAGAATATGTTTGCTGCAAATATCAGATCGGACACTCTTACAGATGACATCGAACTTACCACATGATTGAATACAATCCTCGAAAATTGGTCAGGACTTCGAGATGATTTTTGAGATTGAGTTCAATTATTTATCTCTCTCTCTCTCTGCGACAAAGTGTTCACGCGCCGCATCAATCAACGCGGCTTAGCCCACACTAGCGCGAAAGTGACTCTTTCTGTCAGCCTTGCATGCATATAGACTTCGCCTCCCTCCTGGCTCTCGAGCGTCTTTGTCCATCTTTTCTACACATCACGGCATCATCTGCAGGCAGAACGTGAAGATGCCTCCAAAGAGAAAAGCTACATCCAGTATGAGCTTTCGATTGCTATCATTCTAACTGTGCTCACTAACAACTTCTCCAGGTGTAACAGGCAGCAAGAAGACCGGCAAAGACTCAGTCTCGTCGACGCCTGGCCCGGCCACTCCGCGCAGCATTGGGAGCAGCGATGAGTACGAATCGTCAGAGACAGAGGAGGAGACAGAGACTGTGAAGAACGCAAAGTCGAATCTTTCGGTTTCGAAATATCAGAAGAAAAGATCCTCTGCCGTAAATGGTCGAGACTCAGCTAGTCACCACTTCGATGGAGGCAATACGGACTTCTCGTACCTGTCGCTGAAGCCTGATCATGACAACCGACCACTATGGATCGATCCTCTCAAAGGCCGTATTATTGTAGAGAGTTTCTCTCCTTTGGCAAGCCAAGCCCAGGACTTCCTAACGACTGTGGCGGAACCTCAGTCTCGACCTCAATACCTCCACGAGTATATTCTCACGCCACACAGTCTTTACGCTGCTGTATCGGTTGGCCTGGATCCCAAGGATATCATCAATGTGCTGAATCGTCTTTCGAAGGTGCCCATTCCACAGAGTATCCGGGATTTCATCAAAGGTTGCACACATAGCTACGGAAAAGTGAAGCTGGTTTTGAAGAACACGAAGCATTACGTGGAAAGTTCTGATCCAGAGATGCTGCAACGGCTATTGAAGGACGAGGTTATTGGTTCCCTTCGAGTCCACGGATCGGAGGATATCACTACAACTTCTGCTCCCAAGATGGGTGCTCTGGTCATCCCTGGAACGAAGAATGCTGCTGGTGTCAACCAGACCGCGGATCAGAGCAGAAAACAAGACGGAGAAAATGCTAATCAGGAGGACATCTTTGCTACTTTGAATGAAGACGACGATGACGAAGAGGTTGATGCCGTTCATTCCTTCGAGATTGCCGATAATAGTGTGGAAACCATCCAGAAGCGCTGCCTTGAGCTCGGTCTACCGGTTCTTGAGGAATACGATTTCCGCGCTGACAAGGCTAATGCGGACCTCGATATCGACCTTAGACCTGCCGCCCAGATTCGAGACTACCAAGAGAAGAGCTTGAGTAAGATGTTTGGTAACGGCAGAGCTAAGAGCGGTTTGATCGTTTTGCCCTGTGGTGCTGGTAAGACCTTAGTTGGTATTACCGCGGCCTGCACCATCAAGAAGGGAGTCATTGTGCTGTGCACCAGTTCCATGTCCGTGGTTCAGTGGAGACAAGAATTCTTGAAATGGTCCAACATCAATCCCAACGATGTTGCTGTCTTCACCTCGGACAACAAGGACAAGTTCTCCGGCAACACTGGTATTATCGTTACAACATACAACATGGTTGCTCAAAAGGGCAAGCGTTCTTACGACTCTCAGAAGATGATGGACTTCTTGACTGGTAGAGAATGGGGCCTGATGATCCTTGATGAAGTTCACGTTGCGCCAGCACACATGTTCAGACGTGTGACATCCATTATCAAGGTACACTCGAAGCTCGGTCTGACTGCCACACTTCTTCGTGAAGATGACAAGATCAGCGATTTGAACTTCTTGATTGGTCCCAAGCTGTATGAAGCAAACTGGATGGAGTTGGCTGAGCAAGGCCATATCGCCAGAGTTCAATGTGCCGAAGTCTGGTGCCCAATGACTACAGAATTTTACTCCGAATATCTGAAGCAATCAAGCAAGAACAAGTCTCTACTCTGGATCATGAATCCTCGGAAGTTCCAGGCCTGTCAATTCCTGATCGACTATCATGAGAAGCGTGGGGACAAGATCATTGTCTTCTCAGACAATGTATATGCATTGAAGATGTACGCTCAGAAGCTGAACAAGGTCTTCATTTATGGCGAGACCGGGAATGCTGAGCGACTGCGTATTCTTGAGAACTTCCAACACAACGAAAACATTAACACGCTCTTCCTTTCCAAGATCGGTGACACCTCGCTCGATCTCCCCGAAGCCACATGTCTTATTCAGATCTCGTCACATTTCGGATCTCGTCGTCAAGAGGCTCAACGTCTTGGACGTATTCTTCGAGCCAAGCGTAGGAATGACGAAGGTTTCAACGCCTTCTTCTACTCTCTTGTTTCGAAGGACACCCTGGAAATGGTCTACTCTTCCAAGCGCCAAGCCTTCCTTGTCGATCAAGGCTACGCCTTTAAAGTCATCACCCATCTCCAAGGCATAGAGTCTCTTCCCGACCTCGCCTTCACCACCCCTCTCGAACGCCGCGAACTCCTGCAGAACGTCATGATTCACAACGAGACGGACACCGGCGCAGATTACGAGGACGGTGACGACCTCTTTCACCTCGTGGATCGGGAAGGCCCGGCTAAGAAGGGCAAGAAGAAGGTTGGTGCTCGGAGAACAGCTGGAACGCTTAGCGAGCTTGCTGGTGGTCAGGACATGGCGTATGTGGAGCAAAATAAGATCAAGAATAAGGAGCTGAAGAAGAAGAAGGAGAGTAATCCTTTCTTCAAGAAGTTGCAGCGAGATCAGGCGAAGAGAAAACTGGCTATGGATGATAACTGATCGGTCTCGGTATGGATGGGTGGATGGCGTTCGGATTGATAAATTGAATGAGCGTCTAAATCGTCTTCATGGGTACGGAGTTTGGAAAGTGGCATTATAGATAGCCAGCTGAGTGGTACGATATGAGAGCAAAAAATGAAGCATTAATGATTCTCTAGCAATTCAGTCCGTCTACGTGCACCTTCAAATTACACATTCTATTTTACGTCTATCTTCTCAAGGTCCCTTTCCAACCATGTCAAATCGTCTCCTCATCCCCACTAATCGGCTCCAAATCACCCTTCCCCATAAAACTCTCAACAATGCTCGCCTGCTCATTCAACATGAACCTATCCGTCTGACACCCAATCTTCGCCAGACCTCTCCACCTCTCAAAATCCTTTGCGTTGCGCTTGTCTCCGTGAGCATCTTCAGGCTTTTCCCAGTGTCCTTGGCTGAAAGCCAGGAGCGTGGTGATGGTTTGCTTGGGGATGTCGTAGATTAGGGAGCATATCGTTCCGGTTTCTGTGAATTGTGTAAGTCGAGTGTAGTATATAAGTATTCACATTCACAGTCAAAAGACAGACTTCAAGTGAGCTCATAACTGAAGGACGAAGAAAAGTTATACGAGAGCGGGATAAAATACCTTCCAACCAATTACACTGCCACAACTCCCCAGGTCTAATACACTGATAACTCGCCGTCTGGAAATTGGTTCTTCCAGCCATGGGACCGCCGTGGATCTTATACACGATGCGTGTTGATGAGAAGAACCACATTTCGTAGCGCCATTTTTCGGGGTTGCCGTTGCTGTCTTGAGCGTCGTAGTCGTAGATTAGGTGGACGTCTTTGATGTCCTTGTTGAATTGGGGGATGTCTTTTGAGAGGGTTGTTGCGTGCGTTGCGCCGGGCATTTTTGGAGATGGCTGAATCTATAAGTTTTGAGAATGAGAGTGAAATGTATTCTGGGTAGCGATGGGTATGGTATGAGATATTCTTTGACGAGCGTGTTGATCTATAGATTTGAGGTGACGACAAAAAAAAACTTGAGCCTTTATTTATACTTATATCTATCGAACGGATGTGACGGGTTTTGATGGCTCTTGATGAGGCGGCCCGAGGCGTGAGGTCTGGTATGTATGATGTAGTTGAGGTGAGCTAGAGGATGAACTTCGGTCTGGAACTTTGATGGTCTCTTGCCCGGGAGTAGGTCTCGGCAACTTTTTCTGTGCGATTACCTCTGCTTTTCAAAGCTTGTTTGAAAGGCTTAGCAGGGGAACACCTCATTTGTCGTTGAGATATTGGTTCGCTGGCTGATAGTAGATCGTGGTGTGACATTTTTGTGGTAGCATACTCATGCAGAGTCGGCTGCACAACCACCTAGCTCAACATCATGCCATTTCTACATCTAAATGTTTACATGTCCCATCTTCTCCATCTAACTCCAAAAGTCTACATCTGCAAATCTCAGATTTTCGGTGACTCTCCCAAGAATCCGCCGACAACCGCCTGAAGCAATTGATTCGCAATCGCTGTCTTAGGAGGTAATCTTAAACCTCCCTCAACATACCCCTCCCCAGCAGGCTCCCCAAGTCCACTCGTACCAACCTTCAACGCCTGTCTAATCTCATCCATCTCAACCCACTTTGCATCTTCCAGTTCTGGATCATGCTCCAAGTGGATCTTCTCACCATCTGGTAACGCCTGCCCAATAGCTCCAATCATCAGGTTTGCAGGATATGGCCATGGCTGCGTAGAATGAATGACCACTCGTCCGAGATGTACACCTGCTTCTTCCCAGACTTCGCGCCGTACGGCCTCTTCGACTGACTCGGCGGGCTCACAGAAACCTGCGAGAGTGCTGTACCAGTATGGTGGCCAGCGCTTCTGGCGACCGAGAAGCACTCGTTTCGCATCATGGCTTACTACGGCCATGATCACCGTTGGATCTGTCCGTGGGAAGCATAGATTGGAAATCCCCTTTCTGGTTACGCAGGCGAGCCTTTCGCGAGGAGTTTCTAATGTGGTGGAGGCTCCTCCTTGGGCGTTTGGGAGGGAAGATAAATCTGTTGGTGGGCAGACTCGTTTTGTGCCTGCGTTAACGGACATTGTAGGTTGTCCGCAGCCTCCGCAGAAAGGATTCCTGGCGTTCCAGTCTAGGAGTGCTCGTGCTTGGGCGTAAATGGCCGCTATTCTTCTGTCAGTCCCCTAGCACTTCCGAGGGAGTTGGAGGGTGCTTACCTTCTGGAGCGTTCAACGTCATATGCATACGGCCCTCGATGAACGTCGATCCAGTTGCCTTCGCCGCTTCAATAACGCCATTGGCCTCCTTCTCTACGGACCCTCGCGGCGTAACATCCACTGCGAAGAACGGTCTACCCTTATATATTCCATGTTCAAAGCCATCCTTCTTCTTCTCGTCCAGACCCAGAAACAAGACCAGCGGTAATGTAATAGCTGAATTATACTCCTTGATCATATCCTCCTCCGACTTTTCGAATGGGTTCTCTCCGATCAATGGCTTGACATCCTTGTGTGCTACATATGCCAGCTGTGTAGGGTCTTTCGCCAATGGCGCCAGGTCGTTGAAGAGGAGGAAAGAGGTACTGGGGTGGACGAGCGCTTTGGTAATGAAATCGTGATTCGCTCGGAGGAAAGAGACACGATTCAAGGGACTGCCGGAGAAGTAATTGGCGACTTCGCGCCCGAATTTCCTACTCAGCATCGAGTCCACGTCGTGATGCGCGGGGTCGGGGAGGTCGGGTTGGGGGTGAGGGGGCATTTCGTGGATGGATTTCGAATTGGCCTGTTTGTTATGCTTGAGGAATGAAATACCTGCAAGCAGTTTGGTAGGAAAGTGGGAAGATACTGGAGATAGCCCGCTCTGGAAGGGAGAGGAGGGGCGAATGGAAAGAAAGTTAGCTGCTAGACATAGCGCTGGCTATGTAATGCAGAGCAATGGTGGGGTAGATCCTCCATCCCGAGTTCGGGATTTCTCAGCAGAAAAGCTTATCCCCGAAGTGGAACTAGGCAGTGTACCGGGAATAGTAAACAATACTTTCCCCATGTACTTACTTTATTTACCACCTTGAAGAAGTGGATGCCATCGTGTGTTGGATCACTAAACAGATATCGTATTCATGACCAGAAGAGCTTTGACCGAGGCAATGACAATTTACCCGGGCTTCGGCCGTCGCCACGTGACTATATTTACTGTGGCTCCCGGATCTTCCTTCCTCGATTTCCTGTTCCTCCTTGAAGGTCACACAGAGTATTCAAGTACATTGGAAGTCCTTGTTCCACCCGCAACGGGCTTCGATCTCCTTGATCTGTTCGCTCACATCCTCAATGTCTTGAGAATCACCAACGACATCCCCAGCGACATATCTACCAGACTCCACCCATTGTTGACATCGCTTACGACGTGCCCGGCGTTCATCCTTCGCAGCAATCTCGGCTGGACTTGGTGGTTGAATTTTGTTTCGTATCTGTAGCTTTTGTCAAAATTCAATGTTCTCAAATTTCTTAAGAACATTGAAATACCTTCTTGGAGGCGGATTTGACCACTTTTGCAGCACGAGTGCACAAGCCTTGGAAGGGCACTTCCTTGTTTCGATTTGGTTTCATGGTTGACTGTGGGGTAGTAGATTTATCTGTGCTGATCTGTGCTGATCTATGTTGTGAAGTCACCTCGAATTGTTTGCATGGTTGGGGCTTTCATAAGCGAGACTCGAAGTAAACAATGTATGTCTGCCTGATAACTCGAAAGACCAAAACGGTACAAGGCTCTTTTATGTACCTTGCTGCTACATCTATCTACTTTAGTCTCGCCTCTATAGCATGAAAAGCTGTTGTCTTTGCTCCATACGTCTTCTCCAATCTCAACCCCGCGGCATCGAGCAATGCCTCCCACTGCTGCAACGTTCTCTCGCAACCCGCAAAGGTCATCATTGTCAAGTCAGACCAAACAGTCTCGAGATCGGCTCCCTGGTCGGGTAGAATGACCTCGGAGATTACAATGCGTGAGGTCGAGGCACTCATAGCAGCGGCTATGTTTTTGAGGATCTCGATGCAGTCGGCATCTGGCCAGTCGTGCAAACAGCGGCGGATGTAGTAGATGAGCGCCCCTGGTTCCGTCAGAATCCGAGTACATATAATGCTAGATCTGCGAATTGGGACACAAAATATTGTACAGGATGTCAACATACCCTTCAAAGGCTGCGGTTCAAAGAAGTTGTACTTCATCAGCTCAATTCCTGGTAGAGGCTTGCTAATCCCATCGATAACCTCCGGTAGATCCTGCAATATTACGCGACCTTTGGTCTCGTTAGTCAAGGCTCGAATCTCAGTCGTCGCCTGGCCTCTCCCTCCTCCAACATCAATAGCAAGAATGGTTTCATCATCTGTCGCAACTTTCGAAAGCTGCTCTTGAAATGGAAAGATCCCAACAATCCAGCCGAGACCGGCAGTCTGGGCTTGCATCGCAGCATTGAAGGCTTCCTTCCGATCAGGGAGTTGTTCCATAAACTCCCACATCGTCTGACCGTCGGTCCGATGAGTGAAGGTATACGGGTTGTTAGTCTGCGAGATGGGGTTCTTCCATCCGTACTCCTTGAAGAACATGGCGAAGTGAAGTTGCGACGTCAAGTATTCGTCGGTCCTGTCATGTCAGCTGCTTGGTAACTTTTGGAGTTTAAGATAGCCACATACATCAGGCGCAACCCTGCTTCCAAGGCTGGAATCGTATAGACGAGCGAGTGTGGAGTATGAGCGTATTCTTGTGGGCCAGTCTCTTTGAGAGGGCCAATGACCGTTGAAGCTCTCATCAGTCGGACTTGAAAAGTACATCAGCTAGATTCTACAGAGAATCCCAGCAGACAAACATACCAAGTAACAACTCATCCACCTTCAATTTCTGAGCCAGGTCCGATGACTTCATATTCGTTCCATCTTTGGGAAGTGCATGAAATACGCCCATCTCCAACAGTGCTCTAATAGCACCTGCGTGAGAGACCTAGTCCCATGATATCAGCACTCAAAGGTCCGCATCCAGGTTTTCATAAGACGATTCTCACATTTTCGAGTTGCGCAAAGATCGAATCATATGGTCCTCGGATAGTACTGAGTAACTTCTGTGCATTCAAAATCAATTCCTTGTGGACTTCTCGGACCGACGCGGAGGACGCCGGGCCTGTGAGCTGAACATTTTCTGCAGACAATTTCTGATACGCTGCGTTAGATGAGGAAACGGTAGAGAGTGCTGAAGTGATGGCAGCGCTGTGTGCAGCGATGGACTCTGGTGTTGGCTCCATGATTGACGTGTTGATAGAGTTTTTCGTAATTGCTTTGGATCGTTATACTGAAAATACCCCATACCTACTCGTCGGTCATGAAGGATTATATACAAGTTGTTACATTCAGTGACGCCACAACAGCAACTTTCGAGCACTTTTTGTAGCCCCACATTGGGGATCATCACCTTCCCCTCGCTGTTATGAGAATCAGATCGCACAAATCACATCATTGCAACCCCATCATCGCAAACATAACTTTAAAATCCATCAGCTACTTCAGATTCAAGTTCTGCTTGGTTGATGTAGAATGGTTGGCTGTTGAAGCTTGGTTTGCGAGCTGATAACCGATGTCAGCAAGTTACATATTCAGCTGTGAAATTAGCCAATAAGATACTCTACACGTGCGAGATGGAGGATGATCAGAATGATTCGAGTTTTACCTTTCAGCCCTACTTTCGAAATGGTGTTCAATTCGGGTTGAGATTTACGTCCATAAGCGCTACATCAGTCTGTTTACCGGGTGCCCCGCCCTGCTTATGCAGTAAGATCTAAGTACGCTACGATCGACTGCATCACAAAGAAAAGAAAATTACTAGCAATTTGTCTCTTTCGGATCTTCTTTATGTGCCATTCACGAGCTTTCGTATGTCTTGTTCAGTGGCGCAAATTCCAGAGCGGGTCCCTTGTTGAGACGGATGATACGACAAGCGACAGCACCGTTATACAGGCGAATACGATTCCGGTGCTGGACGACCATCAAAGGTTTGTGTCGACTGATTCTATTCCAAATTCGAAATATCTATATCCCGAATCATATAGGAAGCGTTACAGTACATTCTCCTCCAAATCGAAGCTTCCCCGTCGCAGTTCCCCGTTAATGATTGACAGTTTCGATTATCCCTTGGGTGGTGTGACTGATTCAGACCCGGGTGCAACATCCGCTCAGACCAGCCCCTGAGCACTCCGTGGGGGATTACTTAGTATTTGTGACGCAAGATACCAACTCAATCTTTCATTGGGCCTGCGGAAGCACAAACACTTGCCGAGCCTGTCATGCTTAGCGTTACCAATTTCCACTCAACCAAACTCCCGGGATTGCATGCATTGCCGGACACAAACGGCCCTCCATCCAATTGACAAATGACAAATCCCAAAGTTCTCTTGGTCGGGGAGGGTATCTCATTCCCAGAAACCGGGACTGTGCCGCTGGGGTTGCCAATGGCCAAACGATTCTCCAATACCAACAAATGCCCCCTGCGCTTCTCGCTTAAGTTCTCCTCTTCTTAACCTGGAGCTTGGCTTCATGGACTGAATCCTGGTGGAATGGCCACCTGTTCCGGGCACAGTCTCTTGTGGTCTGGACACCCTTGAATGTTGGTCGTTGTTACTTTCATTTATGGTAAACATCGTCAGAGGAGCAGGAGCGAAGCCCCGCCTCCCCGTTGTTGCATTTCGGTGGCCTGAGTGACCGGATTCTGGGAATCGGCAAGGTCATCCCAGGCAGAGAGTTATCACTATGGTAAATTTTGTCCGAGATGCTGTTGAGAGCGTTGGTTGGTGCGTTTCACTACCTGTTGATGGCTGATCGTGCCGTGGCTCTGGAAGTTGGTGAAGGCCGAAAAGAGACATTGAGCAAGCAACAAGAAGTTCTCTTGATCTTGAAAGTCCATGCTTTTCTTCCCGTTTGTTAACGTCTTTCGCCCCGCTGCCGCTGTTTCATGGGTATTGTTGTCTCACTTTATTCAAATTGTTCGCTAATTCGAGCTGTCCGGGGAGCGATGCCGCAATCATGTTCGGTCAGACATGGCATCACCTGTACTCTTGTCAATGCGGCCGTCTCTTGCCCGCACATCGCAATCAAGTCCACGGAGTTCACCTCAATGCAACCTCGCCATTCTCACGGAGGATATGTGAGATCGCATATATCTGACGCTCCGCCTCAAGATCGTAGGGGTCTGCATTATCCAGTTCCAGCCCTGCAGATATGAAAATCAATAGAACACACCACGCCACAAAGCCCAATTCGGAAAGAGACCCCAGCGCATTGGCTGCACGGATGCTACGATATTGGGTGCAGGAGATATATGACCCTGTCTCCAAGATCTGGAGACTACCACACCCACGATTCGACCACTCTTATACGACGCCTCTCCCCTTATCTCCCGTCGTACGAGACAAAAGAAACGAAGAACGTCCTGCGATTCTTACTTTGGGTTTTTCTTGTGAGCCGTTAGATGCCCCGAACTCGATAGTCGATACCGACTGTTTGGTTCCGAGAAGTGTGTTCGGTCAGCTTCAGGCATGCAGACGGGACACGTTGGGTTCGGATGTGGGAATGGACGTATATGTATACTAGTGGTCTCTCTTCACTTAGTCGTTCTAAAACAGGTGGTAGCCAGAACCAAACCAGAAATTGTCATTGTCGTCGCAAATCACGCAGTAGTTTGACGGTCCTGCTTTTTGCTTTCGAAAATAAATATACTTATCCCCTAAACAATGCTTGCGACAGTCGACTACTCGCACGTTCCGGTACTTGATCCACCTCGGGGTATCACTGCGAACTTTATCAATCCACCAGCTATTGCTTGTTCTGTACTCGAAGTCAGTCTACCGTTGAGCGTTGTGTCCACAACTTTTGTATTGGTGAGGATATACACAAGATGGAGGATCGTAAAGTCGATGGGGTGGGATGACTGTGAGTTGTGGATATCTACAGAATGATCACTACATCAGACTAATATCTGCAGTACTGGTAGGAATCGGGGTGGTAAGTCGCACTCGACATGGTTGGAAGTTGGGTGCAATGCTGAACGGATATGTGTAGATGCTCGCTTGGGTATTCTGTGCTTTGGGAATCATCGGTTTGTGATTTGCCGTCCTGTCTCCATGATATCGCGAGCAATTAACATTCAGGCAGAAATTCAATACGGCTATGGCGTCAACATCTGGAACCTCTACACCAACGATGTCATCGACTTCCTCAAACTCGACCTCGCATCTCAAATAATCTACTACCTGGCTTTGCTGGCTACGAAGCTCTCCATCCTGCTTACACTTCTACGACTCGGCAGCAGTTCAATCCCAACTTCGGCATTTCGAATATCCGTGTTCTTTCTGATGGCCTTCATAGGAATATACAGTCTGACCTCCATTTTCATTACTATTTTTGGCTGCTCGCCAATCAACGCCGCGTGGGATATTAGGATCGAGAACGCGAAGTGTGTGGATGAAGCGGCATTTTGGTATGTCTACGCAAGCTGCAATATTGTGAGTAGCTGGGCGATGTTTGGACTGGGACTAGCTGTCGGTTTGCAGAGGGGATTGTTTGGGAGGGGTGTCGGAAACAAAGTGAGGTGTTGCTTGGGGTTTGTAGTTGCTGTGGGGTGTCTGTGAGTTGGAATTCCCTATCGTACCAGATTAGATCCCAAGCTGATTCAAATGCAGCGTCTGTGTTGTCAGCATTATTCGTCTCGTTCTCAAGGTCCTGTATCTGCGTAACGAGAATTTCACGAGATTCAAAGTCTACTTCGGTTCGTTCTTCCCTCTCCCATATCGAAATATCGTCTCGCTAATGTGATATAGCGCGCTGGTGGTTAGTTCCCCGATACACTCCTCCGGCATTTCCTCGCCTTTTCGTGTCATGGACGATAAAATCATTATTGCTGACCACGCCTAGTGAGATCGAAATCACCAGCACTCTCATCCTCACCTCCCTTCTCCAGCTCTACCCTGTCCTTGCCAAGCTTCTACCATCCCAATTCCCACCTTTCTCGGCTCACAATCAATCACCTTCTTTCACACCCTGCCGCACCCGCAAGATGTCGGTTTCGACATCCACCAACTCTCAGCCCTCCATCCCCATGAGCCGAGTCTCGTCACGGCGGAATGTCTCGTTGGAGGAAAGCGAAATTGGCCTGAACAGTAATGCAAGCGGCATGTCTGGAGGTCCAGGTGAGAAAAGGGTATTGGGCGGAAGTGTGGGCAAGAAGAATGCTGTCGTCAAGACAGTGGTGTATGATGTGAAGTATGAGGCGTGACTCTTATTGAGGGGCACCAATTTCGAGGTTTGGGAGTGGAAGCCGCAGCAGTTACCTGAGTGATAGCTGTTCTTGGAGGAGTATTCGAGAGCAGATTGTGCGAGACGTGGAGCCGTTGACTGGTAGCAGGAAGAGACCAAGGAATGTTGTCGGAGGACGGTTCCGAGCTCAGAAGTCGTTGCTTGAGACTTGTCTGAGATTGAGCATTTTCTGGATACCCATTTCATTAACCTTCCTTGTCGTTCTGCTTTTCTGTTTAGCCTGTCTCTACTCATCATACTTGCATTTAGGATCTTTCTTTTGTTTGGGTAGGTGTATCTTTCCTGCCTCCCAGACCTTGGGGTGGCTTTTCAAATAGTGTCTCCATAAAAAGGGAACAAGGATCGCGAGATCTGACTTGGCGCGGGCGGAACTTGATACGCAGGCTGGTGGGGTTCTGTGATCGTGCCATATTTTAAGTGGCGACGATGGAGTCTTGGATTAGAAGATTTTCGATCTTTGTTTGGTTTCCTCCTCAACACTCGTTTGGTGTATTCAGAGAAAAGAAAGACAACTTCCTCGAAAGATCTTGCTACTCGACTATGATTTCCACATTTTACTAACAAGTCCGAGTAAAGACCCATACTGACGGGTACATGGGTCACCCGGCAACAAAACAAGCAACAACCTCCACCCAAACTCCAGATCCCCGTGGTATCAAAACCAGGATACAACTCGATCCAAATGCAAACTCACCCGTTATTCAATGTGACAATCCTGACTCTTTACTTCATGCTCTCTTCCAAATACACCCACAGATCCCGCGCAGCGGTCTCCCCCATCCGCATATCTTCAATCTTGGACAGCTCACCATCCTCAAGATCCCTCTGCTTCTTTAGCCTAAATCCCTCAAGACCTCACCGGCAAAGCATGGCTCCATAGTCAAGAACATCCAACCCACAGCTTTATCATCATCTCTCCGTAGCTCTCTCCGCATATCCTCTTTATATTCTTGGTATGTCTCGTCGTTGTCGATGTCATCTTGCTCGGAAAGTACCGCAGACCTGCTGATAGAGGTGGTGTTCGAAGCTGGATTGATGGTCGCGAGTTGAAGCTTTTGGCTGGAGGTCAGGAATACGTTCGGGCGAGGAGACGACGGAGCTTGTGTAGCCACTGGAGAGGCTGGAGGAGAAGCTGGAGGGCGGATGGTGCTTGAGAGGTCGAAGATCAGGAAGATTGCTTAAATACTGATGCGCCGGGCTTCGTAGATGCTCCCATCCCTGGTGAGTTTGGGGATGTCGCTGAGGTTGATGGAAATGGTGGATGGCGAGTTCAGCGTTGAAATACTGCTTTTGTGGAGATTAGTGGATTGGAATGGGGTAAAGTTGAGACGTATTTGTAGATATCCATTGCTTCGACTTCAAAGAATGATAACTCGGGAGAACCTAGAGCAACTCCTGGATGAACCGTACGTTTCCAGAACTGCAAAGGTAGTGAGAGGACTTTGGGATGCTCCCGCATCCTTTGTTATGGGATGCATGAGACGGAATATTATTGTGAAAGGCGACGAAAATGCGACTTCCTAGTGTGCGAATGACATCAAAGCAATTCAAGACTTCTTCAACTTCGAACAATCAAGTTGGTGCTTTGCTTCTCTTCCCGTCTTTGGGCCGTGTGCCTATCTGCACAACTTGCCTGGAGTGAAGACTGCATTTGGAGCGCGCATTGCTTCAACGGAGGCGTGACGCGGACACCAGATGCGATCGTACTGTTCTAACAACATTCACATTGCGGCAGAAGTACAGACTTTGCTGTACATAGATGCCTCCAAATGTCTCCGATCCTGCGACCATTGCAGATTGCAAAGAGGTGGTTAGAGATCTGTTTGATTGAGACAAATGCTAAGCGAGCAACGTCATCGCAGAATGGTCAGCTCCAAAGCGCGTTAATATGCCCATGAATCATCTTATAAACTGTCTCAAAGATGATGAAAGAGCACGAACAGATCCAAAGAGTACACAGATGCTCAATCATCAATTGCAAGGCCTAGCCCTAAGACGTCAGTCAGTCAGCCTTGCAGACCAGCCTCGCTAGTGGTACGATGCGGGTTGACCTCATACTCGCCACCTCATCCTCCAGGCCAGGCTGAAGCTCATGAATCGGGGAGACGGGATCTTGATCCTCGATTGAAACAGACTGAAATTGCTGGAGAAGGCCAGAGCGACCCATCTATGCTTGAGCTCGAGGAGTCCAGAGTCAGGGTCGCATCTGATCCTCCAGTTTGATAAAGTTTGGTGAGGCCTGGAGCTGTTGAGGTCACTGTTGCCTTGTTGGCAGACATGCTGTGGGCTATTCTAGGCCCAATGACGCTGGAATGCTGTCACTCTTGCTGATCTATCGTCGATGCAGCTGGAAGTGCTCAGCTTAAATGAATGATGTAGCTTCCCAGCCGCAGGGAACAGTCGAAGCGGTCGAAAGACATCATTTGAGAGAATTTAGGGTCTTGCGCCCGGAGCAAACATGCCTGAATCCATCAAAAGAGGCACACAAATTAGTCTAAATATATTGCGATGCATCAAGTATGGAGTAAACAATGGGAATGAGAGAATGATCGTCTGTAAAGGTCCATATTTTAAGGCCCAGACCGAGAGACTGGTGAAGATTGTCTTAAACCCCCGCAAAAGCAGTGCGTAAATGAGGAACCACTGGTCCCACAACGATATCATCAAGAGTAAACATTTCAACCTGGTACAGAAACGGACAGATCATCTCTAGCAACGCAAAGTGAGAGCCAAGCAGATAACAATTGTTAATCAACAGTCAGACTTTGGTCGTCTAAGCTTGAAAAGGAAGTCGTTCCGATCTGGAGCAAAACATCCTCCCGAGGGACATACTGCATTTCTTACAGCCTTCCGCTGCCAAATCTGCAGCCTTGACGTCGCCATGACATGCCGTCGACGTCAAAATGCCATCAGATAATTGGGGCTAGATAGATAAAGCCAATGATGATGGCGGCGAGGTCTGGAAGGATCACTGTGAGCCTCGTCTCAGGAGGCAGGTTGCATTCCAGGCTCTGCCAATTTTCTTCCCTTCTCTCTGCAATGGTGATCTTAAGTCCTGGACCACAACAACAGCTGTTGTTTATTGTCGACGCCACTAATAAGTCGGTCCCTTTGGGTCGTGCAAGCTTTGGTGTTGTTGACTTGGTAATACTTGGATCATGCCTGGATCTACAAGTTTTTGGCCTTGCCGTTGCAATGGGCTGTTGATTGGTTCGTTTAGCATTTTTGGTGGAGTTGATGATGAAATTTAGCGGGAAGAGGCTTGGCAGACATCAGTAATGGTCGGCCCCCTTTCCTCTGGTGTTACCTCACATGCTGTTTTACTGCATTTCGACCTCGCTTGCTCTAATTCTGCGCCGTCTGCTGTCCGGTTCTGAAAGCCTCATATCTTCTGGGACCGAATTGTGGAACATCGATTCTTGAGCAGTCCCACTTCGGATCCAGGTTGATGGATCTTATCAGGGGAAGTCGAGGGCAAAATCGGGTCCTCTGAGTGGAGAGTCTGCACAGGAAGGCAAAGGAGCTTTCTCCGTCTGTTGTATGATATCAGATGCGCCACTAGGTGTCTTTGAACCCCAGCATCAACTTGCATCAAGTCTCGTTTCTGGGGTCGGGAGATAGATACTGTAACAACGTTAAGGATGTACCTCCGTACACACCCCGTCTGAGCGCCAGCAGTGTCGATCACGACTTCTGTGGTCCCTTGAAGCTGTTGCCCCCAGCAGGAGAGAATCCCTGGGGTCTGCAATGCTGATCTTTGCCTTCTGGCAAATGTCGATCTCTCACGCCTCCGATGTTTGGGTCTTTCGTTCTCTCCCGAGCGTTGTCGTCCGAACATTGTAGGCGTTAGTCGGCACGCATCGAACACAAGCGCGCAGTAGTACTGCCTCACGTGGGCTAGATTGAGTTTCTAATGAATCATATCAGTTTTGAAGCTAAAAATTCCCCTATGTCAAGACGGGTGTCTAGGAAACGGCAAAATGCAGCCTCAACATCATTCATCCCTTAGGAGGTCAAGCTTCCGCATCCTTTTAGCTTCTTTCATCATGTACGAGGGTTGTTTTTAACGGCGGACAATCTCCATTTATCAGGTATTCTGGTGTTTTCATTTGTTGGACTTGTTGGACGGGATCAAGGGCACCCCCCACCGAATGACATCGCTTGTGACGCCGCTCCATTGTCATGATCGGCAGGGTCTTCGCCTCATCCATCTCGTCCCCACCAGCGCTGAACTTTATTGCCACAAAATGGGCTGTTAATTGGACGATCATGACGAGCTGGTCAAGGATGTCTGGATCGAGACGCTAAGAGAATGGGCATCCCTACGAGAATTGGTGGAAGTCGCATGCGGAGGCATGCATGTGGCTTTTTGAAAGTCGAGTAGGGGTCCTGACATTGGAGCGTTAGTTAGGCACACCTGCTTCTTAGTCTGTTTGTCGAGCAGTACTGTTTTCTTTCGTATATATGCCTCGAGGACCTCAGCATTTCTTATCAATAAATTCATCGGCAAATCACATCCCTCTCAGCCATCGGAATCTCATCAACAACCAGAAATCAACCGCATTTCAACCAAAATCAAACATCTCGAGACAACTTCCTCACTTCTACATCGACCACCATATCTCACTTCACAATGTCTTCCACATACTCTCAACCACAATCACACTTCTCCTCATCTCCTTCTCAAGAATACGACATCGAGTCATCATTCACGCTCTCAGCATACACACGCGAGATGCACCAACACACCAAAAAGCAGATGGAAGCCGCCTCTCGATCAGCACGGAGGAGGAGCGCCAATGCCGATGGCACAAACGCGCACGGCAGACTAGATCAGTCAGGAAGCGTGTCGAGTATGGACAGCAACCAGTCATCGTGAATGAGCAGAGGAGTGAAGATGGATACAATCCCAGCTACCAATTTGTCGACTACATTCCGCGAGCATGTCGATGAACGACGAGATGATAAGGGGAGGATGATGATTGTGAATTGTGTATATAGATACCAGGCAACAAGCATAGGCGTTCGGAGTGTGGGATATTTCGCGCATGAGGCGCATTTTGATGGAAGGATAGCGAACTTGAGCGCTATATTCCTCAGTCGTCGTTATTAATCGATGACTTTTCCACCACCACTGTATATTTTATTGCCATGCTCAATGATTTGCGTGACTTTGATGATAAGAAGTTGATACTCTCGATATGCTTTGCTCAGCTCCTAGTCAAGAGCTATTGGATTCGTCGAAAAACTAAAAAATTCACGTATTTGTATGTATGCCAGTTCACTAGCACAATGATTCTCCAAACCCATCCCATTCAACTCCATTTCCCCATCAGCATACGGCTACAGGACTCAACCAACAAGCATGCATATGCCAGATCCCAAATCCACACTCGAATAAGACCCTCATCGAGGCTTTCCAATCCCAGCATCGAAAACGCCTGGACCAGTCCACCCATAAAATCTCGATACCCAAAACCTAATAACAGCCAGGATCCAAGGATTTCCCATCTGCAAGTTCAAGGTGCGACAAGGTTTCAGGGCACTTAATGACGATGATGAAGTTTTGCCAAACAGGATGGGTGGGGACTTGGAGATGATCCCTGTATGGCGGGCTGGACAAGACGGGGGTTGGTTATTGACAGGACCCTGAAATTTCTTGTGGACTTGTGATTGCTTGTTTGGGGGCAGACAAAACCATTTTGACCATACATTTTCGTTGTAGATGGTCATTTGATGCCGGTATTATCACGGTTATTTGGATAATTATGAGCTGGCATATCTAAAATTGGCAATGGAGTTGCTGAAGTGAAATTCTAAAGCAATCACTTGACTTGAATGTTGCGCATCAATCAACAATGACTGAGAACTTAAGTCAAGGACACATGTTTTGTGAAGCAGTTCGAGAATAAGACGGGATGAATTTGAGGCTGGGGAGATTTGATGTTCTTTGAACGTCGTCATGAGGTCCAAGCTGCAGCTCTCCATACTTGGAAGCGTCGGGTTGTCTGACCACGGCGCTGCGACTCTGGAGTGCGGCTGCAACCTCGTAAACCTAAAAATACTTCGAGAATACTCGTCATTGATATCGTGAGCGAAAAAATAAATGCAGATAGAGAAAAAGTTCTCTCTACAGGCAGTTGAATAGGATTGATTATATTAGACCTAAACAATCCGAGCGAGGGGCACGATGGGTGTTGAGTTACTGATTCCTCCCGCCTCATGCTTGCTTAAACCACTGCACTGGTATGATATTCCGACTATGATATGAAATGTAGAAATGCCCCAAACCTAATCTCAATTGGAGATTATATACTTCTGGACCTGCATATTTCAGCACAAATCTATCCAAATAAAGCCATCCCAACTCGCCAAAGCCAGAAAGGGGCTCGAGACGAGTCGTTAGCTTGTCGCCAACATCACGTGTCTCATACCAAATTTTCCATTTCTCGGTCACCATCGGGCCAAGCACCTGCATCTGCACCTCCTCTCAAAATCTCATCCATCAAATTTTCCAACTCACCACTAGCCATCATCCGGATCGAGGGCTAGCTGCTATTTCCTTTGTACAATCTGGAGGATCCTTCCGGTCATTGTCTTGCAGTATCACATCTGGGTAGCTTCGAGTGTTGGGAGGTTGTTTGTCGATTATTTTTGCCTTGGTTCGGATTTGACATTTTGCGGGGTCCCCAGCCAAGACTGGAAATTCTTTTGACGTGCGGCTGAAGGAGGAAGTTTCTTTCCGTTTGCATTTATTTGACAGCACACCTCGGCATTTTATACTTCATCCCTTCAGGCAACTCTTTCTTGCCCGTCAAGAATATATCTTGCAAACATGGTTCCTCCAACTGAGACACTCAATCTGTCTATCACGGCCATTAGTGGTATCCTCGGGTTAGTGCAATTTTTGCCCCCCTTGCTAGACATCGAGGTATCAAAATCCTAACATCACTAGATCAATATCAATCGCCTGTTGGATTGTGGTATTCTCGCCTCAAATCGTCGAGAACTTCAGACGTGGTTCAGCAGATGGCTTGTCACTCCAATTCATCATCGTCTGGCTCGCCGGCGATGTCTTCAACATCCTGGGCGCCATCCTGCAAGGTGTTTTGCCTACCATGTTGATTTTAGCAATTTACTATACGATCGCCGACATCGTGCTACTCTTGCAATGCTTCTACTATCGCGGCTTCACCTGGAAGGATGAGGTCGTTCCTCCTAAGCGAAGTTCCCTTGGTGAAGCAAATGAGCGAACAGGTCTACTCGCCCCGTCAGACATCAACCAAGATCGCCGTTCCAGCACAGTCTCAGCAAGCCATCTTTCACCAGCTGTCCCCCTTCTTGATGCTCCCCGTCACCAAGACCCTCCAACTTTAAGCAAGCCCACCACACGTCTCCAAGCTACTCTTTTCAATCTCGTCTCCATCGTCATGGTATGCGCAGCAGGAGTCCTAGGCTGGTGGATCAGCAACGGTTCTCAAAGCGGACAATCACACCACCGCTCTCCCAAGCATCCGCACGCGGAACCGCTCTCCTTTAATCTCTGGGGCCAAATCTTCGGGTACTTCTGCGCCGTCCTCTACCTCGGCTCACGCGTACCTCAACTCCTTCTCAACTATAGACGCAAGAGCACCGAAGGCGTCTCCATGCTCTTCTTCCTCTTCGCCTGCATCGGAAACCTCACTTACGTCCTCAGCATTTTCGCCTACGAGCCACACTGCACTGGCCGGAGAGGACGCTGTGCAAATGGTGAAGCGGGGGCCATCTATGGGAGGTATATTCTGATTAATGCTTCTTGGTTGGCGGGGAGCTTGGGGACCCTGTTTTTGGACATGGGGATTTTTGCACAGTTTTTTATTTATAGGGATGCTGTTGCCGCACCAGGGGGAGGAGCAGCCGAAAATGGGAATGCGAATGGGCATGTGAGGACTGAGTCGAGAGATTCGAGACCTTTGCTTGAGAGGGATGATTGATCTAATTCTCCCGCTTTCCTCTCATTCTGTCTTCATTTCTTCAAAAGGGAGCTTGGTAAAGAGGTGTACAGTACAGTACTGATGCATAGTCTGGGTTTGGAAAGGAACAGCGCTCTGTTTATATTTTGTTTAGGCTTGTTGCTCTGTTCTGTTTGGTCGTATTCGCATGCACTGCAGGCAGGAGTTTTGGGGTGTCATTTCGAGCGGAAAAAGGGAAGGAAAATATCATCGGCATGGTCCACATATCACAGCACAAGATTGGGGTTCGGAAAAGGGGGGCAAAGCATATCTGATTCTTGGACTTCGGGAGAGGTCTTGTAAATACTGTACGTCTTGTAGAGTATGTACGTTTACATAAATGAATGGCTTTCGCAGGTGCCGCCAGTCAGATACTGTCCTGCTAGTGTCTACCCCCTGACATTAAGAATCATCCTGTGAAGTCTGCTTATATTCGGTAATATCTGACGGTCAGGCACTTCATAGTCACACTTTTGTCATGTGTTCTAGTCTGTTTAAACAATACGATTTCGCTGATTATGTTTACAAGCCCCCTGTGCCGACATTCCTATTGCCCACTCAAAACTTCTTTACACTCTATCATCCTCAGTAGCAGCCTCAACATACCCGCCCTTATCCTCACTAACATATGGTGGCCTAGATTTCATCAGCAAAATCCTCGTCGCCTAGAAATCAACAAATCACCAACCTACCTCGCCCAATTTCTCGCCGCCACAATGCCCGCGGTCCCAACCGCATACAACCCCAACAAATTACTCCATCCCGTTTCCCCAATGCCCCTCTGCCCAACCGCCAAAGCAACAAGATCATAAACCAAACAGCCCCCAAAAATCCAATCACTCGCACCAGCCAGCGCCGCAAATCCCACACCAGTAATCGCCTTGACAGCAAGGCTAGGACCCTGATGGTCAAAGTACGCAACGGAGCCGTTGTGTAGGAGATCTAGGACACCGATTCCGGCGAAGGTTTTGGCCACGATATGGGTTAGGACTGAGGAGGTGGAGCGGGTGTTCATGGGCGGGAGACGGGTGAAGATGTAGGTTAGTTGGGTGAGGGAGTTGATTAAGACGAAGATGTTGGCGGTCTTTAGGGCGGAGGAGTTCCAGAATATCATCCAGGCTGGAGAAGTGTCAGTTATTGGTCTCTGTCACGAGATAGGTACGATGGGTCGGATATCTCACATGACGCGCACCTCGCGATGCGGATCAGAAACACAACTGGGGTGGACGGAACAGAGTGAAATGAATGTTGACTTACAAGCAATACATAAATTGCCAACCGCGTAATACGGTACGAAATCAGTCATGATCTCTACCTCCTTCTTGTTCTTTGCACTCTTACTTCCATCCAACTTCCAGAGCCTGTACAACCAAGCCAGCTGGAATAACTGCTGGGGAAAGAAGAATCCAGCTATGAAATAAGGCTGGGGAGACCAGAATGAGAGGTTCGCATCATGAATGTCTTTCATATTGGGCGTCGCGAGCATGCCATATTGTTGGGCTGCGAAGTCAATGGCGAAGGAGAGGGGTGCGACTATGCGCGCGGTGGAATGGGTGATGCCCATTTTGAAGAATTTTTAATGAAGCTTATTTGATTTAAATTTACTGTTACTGTTGTAATGGTTTGTTTTCATAGAAATGGGGAACTGGTGAGGCTGATATGTAGTTCTATGAGGCTGACATACGTTCGCTTCCCAAACAAGTCATGATGTCAACACTTCGAAGCTTCGCGGGGCTGGACTTCTTGACGCACCGACTACCGAACTCGAGACTTTACATCGTCACGTCCACATTGGTGCATATGTGATGCGTAAGTCTCAGTTGAGGTCCTATTAAATCGAACATCATTGCATTCTTGAAATCCGAAACGTCCGGTCTTGTTTTCTTTCTTTGGTCACGTGCCTTTTTTCTGGGGTATGAAGCGAGGATTTTAAAATCAACATGTCTGGGTCAAATAAGCGGTAGTGGAGATGATGTGTACTTCAAGGCGAATTAAGCTATAGAGAGCACTGCTGTTCATTATGAAACCTAGCACCTTTCAATGATAGGAGATGACAGTTGGAAGTGTACTTCAAGCCTGAACTTCACTATTACGTAATTTAAGATTGGATATATTGGGCTTCAAACGTTTCTATACATTACCTGCTACTAGTACCTAACAAGATAATGCTTAATTTTTACATCTCAATATATCACATGTCTTTCAGATTGTAAATCTATTATAGTTCTCTACCTATTATCTTTTCACATCTTATTCTCATCTCATCTAGATATCCATAAGTATGGTCTGGATAACCTTAGTATTTATGGATACACTGTAATAAAAGACACTCACATACACACATAGATACGGTCGGAAACAGATGATCGTCAACAATTTCTAGCTCAGAAGCTACCTAACTCCTCCTCCTTCTTCTTGGATCGTATCGACGAGGGGTTTTCAAAGTACTATTGTCTGGCGAAGCCGTTGGTCATGACTTCGAGGCTATTGAAGAGCTTGATGAGGGTCTGTCGTTGTAGGCAGTTGGAGACAGTATCGATTGTTATAGGAAACCACCTAGTACAGCGCATATAATGTATCCGATTACTCGCAACTAGAAAATGGTTAGCGTCCGTCATAAGCACAATAAATTGTTACGAGACATCCCTCCAGCCTTGAATAATGTTAACCTTTCTTCAATGTCAGCTATTTTTTCCCGTTTGGAATTGTTCAACAGGCATTCGCTTCCGTCAGTTGAGCGCTGAATCTTGTGCTAAACGTCTGGTAATTATAAACATTTACTGTAGTATGCTAGTTGACCAAGAGCAAGTCAGAGATGACTCAGACGACGGTTCATCACCGCACAAGCTCGAAAATGGCGATACTTTAAGATGTGGAAAACCTTCATTGAGTAGTTCTCGACTTTTCAGTTCGACCTCGTCAACACCACCAAATCTCCACGCCACGTCCCCTAACATCTCTCAAAGACACTTCATATCATCAGCCCACCCGAAATAAAACTCCGAACCATCCAGCTCCACGCTTTATCTAGGTATCTCAACACAACAACACACAACACTTTTCCTCAACCACAAATGCCCACACACCGCCCTGGACACCATCCTCAACTCCTCGTTCCCACTTCAAGGCGCCAACTTAGTAACCCGAGTTCTCTTCGTCATCTCCTCGACGACGTCCTCCGTAGCCACCATGCTCCTCGCGCTGCTGTCCATACTCGCTCTCCTCATTGTCGTTTCCTCCACGGCGGCCACCTCCATATCCAGAAGATTCGTTGCGACCGTAACCCGAAGACTCATTCTCATCACGTCCGGATGAACCGTAGGTATTCTCACTTCGACCGTACGAGCTCTCTTCATTGTCACCACGTCCAGAGCGACCTTGACCATAGGTGTTCTCAGACTGGTATGAAGACTCCTGCTCGCGGCCGGAAGAGCCATATGTGTTCTCACTTCTGCCGTACGAAGACTCCTCGTTGTCGCCCCGTCCAGAACGGCCAGACGAGCCATATGTGTTGGTGTTGCCACTCTCGTAAGAAGTCTCTTCGTTGTCGCCTCGTCCAGAACGCCCAGATGAACCATATGTATTTTCGCTGCGGCCATATGTTGACTCCTCATTGTTGTCGCGACCTGAGCGTCCAGAAGAACCGTAGGTGTTCTCGTTTCTGCCGTAGGAAGATTCCTCGTTGTCATCACGCCCAGAACGTCCGGATGAACCATAAGTGTTCTCGGCCTGGTATGAACTGGTCTCTTGCTCGTCGCGGCCGGATCGTCCGGAGGAGCCATATGTATTCTCACTTCGGCCATAAGTAGACTCCTCGTTGTCACCACGACCGTACGAATTCTGCTCGTTACGACCAGACGAGCTCTGTTCGTTGCGACCGTAAGATGACTGCTGCTCGCTCTGTCCTCCACCATAAGAGCTCTGCTCGTTGCGTCCATATGAGGACTGCTCGCTTTGGTTGTTTCTACCACTCTGACGGAAGTCATCAGCATCAACGCCAAGCTTCTTATCAAGACCAGTCTTCTCAAGAACCAAGCCGGAAAGACCGCCAGCAAGGGACGAGAGAGCCGAAGCACCATCTTGAGCAGAAGGAACAAAGTTATCTTCCTCCTTGCGCTTCTTCGGTGCACCGTGGGAGTGTCCGCCCTCCTCGCTCTCTCCTTCGTGATTATTTCCAGCCTTGACACCATCGAAGCTCAGAATTTCCTTGAAGTGCTGCTGGTCGGACTCATCCTTGTCCTCCCACCACTGCTTGACAGTCTCGAACATAGCCTTCTGGCCCTCACGGTTCTCATCACGGAGAGCGGGGTGGTGGAAGACTTGCAGGATGTCATCGATGGTTTGGCGGACGTCCTTACCCTCATCGCTCCAGGAATCGACGATACGGGGAACGGTGAACTTGACGGTAGCGCAGGCGATCTGTCCAGCGATGGTGTTGAGAACGTTGGAGAAATGGTCCTTGGAGAGCATGGAGTGGGTGGGGTCGGTGCAGTTGTCATTCTCGAAGACTTCGTACTGGCCTTTTTCGCTGGTTTTCAAGACACCCTCGGAAGTAGATTTGAGCTCCACACGGGCTTGAGCGATGATTGGAGTGACGTATGGCGCTAGGAGGGAGAAAACGAAGATCTGCAAAGCTCCGGTCATGTTTTCGAGAAGCTCATCAAGACCAGGGACCTTCGAGATGACTTCAGTAACACCCTTCATGACTTGGTCATGGAACTCCAAGATAGGGTACATGTCCTTCAAGGTTTGTTGAGCTTGAGCCTTGGCCTCCTCGATATTGACACCACCAAGAGAAGCATTTGGGTCCAAGGGGTGTTGAGCAGTCTCCTCCTTCTTTGCAGCAGCAGCTTGCTTGAGCTCATCAGCCTTGCCAGTGTCGGGCTTATTGTCGCTCTCTAGCATATCCCATGGAACCTTATCGAGGATGCTCTTGAGGACCGAAGTCTGGTCATTCTGCTCATCATCTTGGCTGGCCTTGTTGAGCTGGGAGTCCAATCCTTCAATCTCGGATTGTGCAACCTTATCGCCCATCTCACCAACAACAGAGTGCAAGAAATCGGTCATTCCAAAGGTACCGGTGACGAGTGGGAATATCTTCTTGCCTTTGACGTCCATCTCGGTGCTCTTCCCGACGTGGGGGAAGGCATCGACGCCAAGCTCGCGAAGAGCAAGTTCGGTATAGTTGGAGTGAGCAGAGAAATCTGACATATATCAGCAGAGTACGAATGAATTTGGAGAACGAGAATTACCTTCCAAGCAGTGCAGACCAGTTCCAAGAAGACGAAGTGCCTCATAGAGATCCTTCTTATCATTGTCCCGGTGATATTTGCGGCCCAACTCGATACTCTTCTCAAAGAGACCACGAACTAAACCAGCCGAGGTGGTGCAACCAGCATTCTCCGAAGCAATGTAAACCTTCAAACCAGTCTCGGGGTCGATAGCAAGTTCCTGCTGCTCATTGACAGGTCCACGTAGACGCTGGTCATATTGTCGTGCATCCTCGTTATCAGCGTAGTCCTGCAGATCTGATTAGCCCCGCGCCTCGAGTACAATTCCGATATCAATTTACGTACCTTAGGATTATCAATGTGCTCCTCAGGACGATAGCAACCAAGTCTCTCAGCCGTGACCTCGAACTCGCCAGTGGCAAAACCAAAGGTGAGAAATGAGAGACACCAAAGCAAAACACGGATAGTCTCAGCAGGGAGCTGCTTCAATCCACCGACGTCGATAGCCTGCGAGTAATCACGGAGCCAATTGCCGAAGTAGACGCGCTTGACATCGAGCTTCTCGAACTTCTGATTGCCGCCAGCGACCATAATGAGCTCTAGGAGGGTGTTCTCGATGTCGCCATGGCGATAGTTGACAGCGTTGATCTGGGTACGAGTCAGAACGAAGCTTCACTGATCTATGCAGAACAGATTGTGAGCTCACCTTTGCCAAGTCAACAATATCTCCAGCTCCAAAAGCTGCCGCGGGGGTAGCTATGAAGAGGAGGACCACGCTGAAAGCGAGGAAGAGGGAGGTATTTGCAGACATCGTCACGATACTATTGATCGATCTTGTGTTGCAGCGATGAATGTAGATGTAGATTCCAGCTCAGAGTCAAATCTGAGATATCGTGAAAGTGATGAAGGTATGAAGCTGAAAGGAAGCTTCTTAATTGTTCTTTGTGGGAGTAAGAAGCTTAGGAAGGTGAAACCAGATCAGGTCGGTCGACGAGAGGAAAGGAAGCTAATAGAGGGGAAATTCGCTGGGAAGCTTATCGCATGATGGTGCGGTGCGAGACGAGGCGGGGTCGGTTTCTTGCCCTGGGCGGTGACGCTGGCCTTGCAGCACTGTGCAGCGACTTTACAAGGGTAGTTGCATGGAGATACGCGCCAAGCTTCATTCTGGCCCTGTCGTCTGGTGGCACTTGCTTTGTGGCAGCGATAAATATCCATCCACAGCTGAAACCGTGCTCCAATAGCTGAACATCGTGTTAGACATGGCGCAAGAACTTGGAACATGTGCCGAAACTTGGAAAATACCCAGTCAGCATGTGATTTATTGATATGATTGCATTCAGGGTACAGGATATCATCTGAATGGAGAGAGAATGAGGATATATTGAGACGTGTTGTCCTTGGCGCCAAGCGGCTGATTTGGCGCTAGTAGCCGAGCATCTGGAAAAAGGGGGCGGGGTTATCTGGTCACGAGATATGGATCCACTTGGTTCGGTCTGTTTACTTTTCTGGCTTGCATTTCCTTTTCCATTTATCCTCTCCCTATATCTCCAGATCATGCTGGATACCTCGCCTTGAATGCATCCACCTCACTCTTCATCAACGGTGTAATAGAGCCATGCTTCAAGCCCCTCGGAAAGCTCCCAAACCCAGCCGCCGTCCAGCTCCCCGCCTGCTCAATATCTGTCGTCTGGAACGGAATATACTCTTGATAATTATCCAACAATAAATAGTACGTCCTCGTTCTCTCATTATCCTTGAAACTCGCCGGCCCCTCAGTCGGACTCAAACTCGATACATACCCCTCCACTCTCTCCCACGTCCCAAAGAGTCCATCAGTAGTGATCTCCTGGTAGACTTGAAGGACCGTCTCGTTCTTGATAAATCGAGCATAATGGCCTGGTGTACCGAGATATTGGAACTCCTGATCGATCACGGGTGTGTCTGGAGGAGCGAGGTAGTCCTGTGGCGCGGAGAAGATCCTGAAGTCTTTGGTTGTGGCATAGCGGATTCGATCGAGGGAGGCGGTACCGGTGTGCGCTGTGTCGGATGAAGAGTATAGGCGGGAGGCCCAGAAGACGAAGTATTGGCAGGTGGCATCATCGTAGATTACAGATGGAGCCCATGCCATGCCTGCATCGGGAGCTTCGACGCTGTCTGCTTGTTAGTCGGGAGACTCTCAGGTGTATCTTGATCCTTTTCCGGGCGTGAGAACTTACGTGACGAGTTCTGGCTCAGACCAGTCGACGAGATTTGAGGATTTCCATACCACAAGTCCTCGACTTCCATTCCTGGTCACGATGTCCCACGAGAAGCCTGGGGCATTAATGTCGAGATCTGGCCATCCACAAAGTCAGTTATATGCTCAGAAACTCAAAATCTCCGCCACTTTTCTTACCGGTAGCAATGATGAACCACTCGGTGCGTTCAGGATTGTGCGTGAGAAAGATATCTCGAACACCACCGGTTCCAACGGTAGAATTAAGTACCGCCTGACCACCATTGGAGAACTCGTATTCTCCTGGACCATTTCCAACTGAGAGATGAAATTGAACAGCTGGATTTGCATCTGAAAATGTTGAGATCAGATACCCGGCGTATTCTGGGGCCACATCTTCACCGACAGGCGCTGCTGAAGCAATGCCGAAGAACGAAAGGAGAACAGGGGCTAGACGGAAAAAAAGCATTTTGACGATAAGCTATGACTTTTTCCAAAGCTAGGTGGGTAATGAAGGACCTGACACGACATTCTGATGGCAGTTGTTCGCTCTTTATATCAATTCTTCTGCAGCTTGGCAGACCCCGCATCCTATTGACCGACTTGAAATTTTTAGACGCCAGCTTACCTGGAATTCTCCACGATCAGAAGCATACGACCAGCCTAGGGTCGTGGAGATGCGGGGGTGTATTTTTTCCTGTCAGGAGAGGTCCGCGTACGGAAGAACTCTCGTAGGTTGGTTGCGGACAAGACTTGTCAGGCGCACAAATCAGAGGCGACGGATCTTCAATCCCGAAGTTTAGCGAGGCCGATGTCTGTCGCTGTCAACAGAAGCGCTCCAACTACCGCACGCCAAGCGAAATGGGACTCTTTACCGTTATTTCCTCATGATACTGCAATTATAGTTGCCACTGGAAGCGCTCTGAGTCAAAATTCTTCTCAAATATTATTTCCCACCGTGATTGACTCTGCTGGTCCCCTTTTCCGGTGCTCGGCACAAAGATCAACACGGCGTTCCGCAAACATGACAAGCCTTCCCAGGAACGACAACAACATGTCGACCTCTGCTGTAACACGTTCCAGAACATATGGGAATCCGATTGAAGTATTTCACTTGTTTATTAAAACGCAAAAAGTATGTGATTTCTAGACTACGAGAAAAGTGATATAGGGAAACGCTGTGGCTGCGAAGCCAAGTCAACAATGCTTTGTTTATTTGCGCACTTACGACAACGTCAACTTCGGATCTTGTATTAGATCACTTCCTCTAAACTTCTTTACTCCTCGCAATCATCATGAACCTGTCCTCAATTGCTTATGCATTTTCGGCCTCAACCACATTCCCCAACTCATCTCGGCGCATCTCTAGCTCTGTTCAGCAACCTTTGTAGACATGATCTCATTCCCTTGTGATTGGATACGTCTCTGCTTATAACTAAAAGAAAGGGCCGAGCAACAAGTGTCTGGTAAACTTGTAGATTGAATGGTCACATGACCCTGCATGAGAGTCGATCAGCTCTGCCGCTTGCATGCACAGCACCTAGCGAGCTGCATGGATCAGGCGCGGCTGAAGTCCTCAGACCACCTCCCTCTTTTGCGATAGACTCCAAGAGCATCTCACGTTAGCAACAGCTTGCCTATGCTTGCCTATCATTGTGAACATGGATCCCGGAACAGCATTGGCCATAGTTGGACTGGTCCTGGACGGCGTGAAGGATGTCTATGCGTACTTCACGACATGGAAAGACCGTGACGAAGATGTTGCCGAAGCTAGGCGCGCTCTAATTTGGCTGATGAATCTTTTCCAGTCCGTTCAAGCGACTCTAGCAAACAAGAATCTTGAGAAGAGCAAAGTCGACATGATTTGCAACTCCGTGAAACAGTGCGAGGATGTCATAGCGAAGCTGCGGAAGAGATTGATGAAAGTGAAGAATGAGACTCCCTCTGACAGTTTTCTGGCCAAATTAGGCGACCAGGGCCGGAGAGCTATTTATCCATTTCAGAAAGGAACGATCGTGAGACTTTTGGAATCGACAGAGAAGATAAGAGAACAAATGCAGGTGGTGATTGCGATGCTACATTTGTTAGGACACCCTCTTGCTGGTGTGAGCAGTTTGTCTAATTCGTCTACAGGGACACAAGTGTCAGAAGTCTAGAGGCTATGGAAGACCTTGATAGGAAGATCACAATTGTCTCGGGGACTGTGGAAAAGATGAGCAACGTGGTCCTGGATGGAGCCCAAGGCATGTTGCCCGCAGGATACATATCTGTGGCTCTTACTGATAGTTGTTCTAGTACAAGTCTACAAGAACGTGATGGAATGGCTGAGTCCAGCAGATCAATCCGAAATACACGAAGCTGCCGTACCACGCCATGAAGCCGGGACTGGACAGTGGTTCTTGAGTTCCAGTGCTTATCAGAGCTGGAAAACGGATCCAGGAGCCTCTCTTTGGCTTTATGGAGATGGTATGATTTCCAAAGCCCCTTCATTAGACTGTTGCCCCAGCTAAATGCCAAAAGTTGGTTGCGGCAAGACCGTACTCTTCTCATCTATTGTACAGTCAATTCGAGGAACTCAACACACTGTCGGCTCCACTAGTAGCTCCGCACATTTCTATTGTCTTTACAGAAAAGGCACCCAGCATGATCTTGCACTTATCTTACGAACTTTCATTGCGCAGCTTTGCCCTCGAGATCACATCCCTGATATCTTAGAGGAATTTTACGATCACCACAGTAGCAGATTTCCGCCCAGTGTGCCACTGGCTGATGAGCTGAAAGACATACTTCATGCTTTGGTCGGCAAGCCAGAGCAAGCTCCTGGCCATTTTTCGAAAGATGAGAGACACCAATCTGAGCCGAAATATCTACTCATTGATGCGCTCGATGAGCTGCCCTGGGGTTCTAGCAGAGACAGCATCATCACATATCTTGACGAGCTAGCAGGAATGTGTATCCCGAACTTGCATATTCTTGCGACGAGTCGGAATGAATACGACATTAGAGCGCGGCTCCATTCTTGGCCTAGTACTCTTGCTATTGACAAGCAAAAGGTTGCTGAAGATATCAGACTATATGTCACGAGCCAAATCAACAAGCATCAAGAAATGTCTCGTCAGAAGGAAGCCATCAAAGAATTGATAATACGACGCTTGGTTGATGAGGGTAATGGAATGTGAGTTTGTAGATGAAACTATCAGATAAGCTACTGATGAATGCAGGTTTCGATGGGCAGCACTTCAGCTCGAAGAGCTGAAATCTCTTCGCCCAATGAAGGCTAGAAGTATCAATCAAGCGCTCCGAACTTTGCCTCGTGACCTTGACGAGACGTACGAACGGATACTTACCAAGATCCCAGCAGGCAATACAGAGGAGGCTTTAAGCATTCTCAGATGGATATCGGCAGCGACTCGTCCTCTGTTTGTGGAAGAGGTCATGGAAATTTGTGCCGTAAGTTTGAGTGAAGATCCGGAATTCGATAGTGAAGAGCGCTACCAACCTCGTGATATCTTGGACATTCTTCCTGGTCTCATTGCCATCAATCCTCCAATAAAAAGCTCCGAATCCCTCATATACGGTCTTCATACAGTGACCTTTTGGCACTTCTCAGTCCAGGAGTATCTCACAGGCAATCGAATTGTTTCTTCCGCAGCGCGATACTATGCTTTAGAAGCAGAGTACTCTAATCATTTCGTCGCAAGGTCATCAATTGCATACTTATCGTGCTGTAACCTGTTCGACTCAAGAACCAAAGACTTTCCCCTTCTAGGATATGCTTGGGACAACTAGGCATGGCATGCTGTATACCAACGACATAAAGACACAGAGGAGCTTATTGCTGATGCAGGGGCTCTTATTGCATTGATTGCCCACTCAAATATGCAGGATCACCGCGTCTCTTTGCAGAATCTGAAGTCCCGTCTGTCATATGTTGCTGAATGGCGCCAATCAACGGGGTGGGGAGCCACCTTCCATGAAAATGCATTGCGGCTGCCATTCTTTCTCCCGGAATTCGAAAGTGAAGTCTGGAAGAGCGAGTACACTGTCAATGACCGATCGTTACCTGAGTACAAGCTAAAGCCTGTGGACCTGGAAAACGCAGAAATCCGTCTCGTGGAGCTCTTCCCTTCGCCCAAAAGATATGGCGAGATAAGATGTCGGATATTCCACGTTTTGCTAGATTCTAATCCAGTCTACGATAGTGTATCGTACGCCTCAAAGTTAATCGATACTATTGGATATATCCGAGCAAATGGACTTTTGCTTCCACTTCCAAGCGCAGTCATCGAGAGTCTTCGAAATGTACGGGCGAAAGGAGGCACCCGTGGGCGCGTGCTGTTTCTTTGGGACATCATGTGGGAACCGGACATTTATCTGTTTGGCTGGAAGCTAAGACTAAACTACAGAATCTTCAAGCAAGCACAACAAGTAGCTATCGGACTTGGGGGTGACGACCGCGAAAAGGACCACTGTGCGATTGAGTTCGTGCGAGAGTTTGAATCCATGCTTGCTTCAGGTGGAGCTACAGCAGAATTTTCGACGAATATGCTAACTAGGAGTCATAAGAACTCATCTAATAGCCTGGGGAATGCTTTACTACAACTATTCCAGCGGCCCTGGTGGCGGAGGATATGGCCAGTACATGAGCTAGTGCTTCCACGAAAGGCAACTTTGTCCTACGGAGATGAGGCCATCACGTTCGATGGCATACAAACCTTGTTTTCAAACCAACAAGCAATCAGAAATCTAATTGGGGATTGGGAATTTTCAATGTTAGAGTCTAATCTAGCATGGAGGGGAGCTCAACGGATTTCTCTTTTGAGAGCACACTATCTTCTTGGCCACCACCTGACTTTACCAGAGCTTCTGTGGGCTATAGATTTTCATAATTCCTCTGACCGTAGCGATAGTTTGTACGCTATATATGGGCTACTGGAGCCCGAGGAGCAGGACTCGAAAATTTTCACTCAGGATCCGCACAAGTCCGTCGAGGAGAACTTCATCGATGTTGCTGTCTACATCGTGAATCGCTACCAAAATCTCGACATCTTGTCATATGCAAGTCATCATCGTCCAGTACAGCCATCATTGCCATCCTGGGTCCCAGTCTTCAGCGTCGCGGGAGATGACGTATATCCGCTGGTTCAAAGCACTTTTGGTCCTCCTGGAGCAACAAGCATGTTCAATGCTGGAGGGATTAAGTCAGATCACCCAGTACTAGCAGGTGATTTTCGATCTTTGATCGTGCGAGGATATCAGTTCGACGAAGTTCAGACATTGTTTCGCGCCTCCGATGATGCAGAGTCTAGGTCCTCACTGCTGGACCTGTATACTGCTGTCAAGCAGCGGACCAAAATCACTCCTGAGATTTTCTGGGGAACTGTCCAAGCGGATCAACGAGACAATCACCGTATAGGGAAAGCGAATGCGATGACTGACCCCGCTCTGAGGCAAGACGGCAGTCCGGAATCGGGATTCTGCAAAGGCAGACGACTGGTTTTGACGCTAGAAGGGCATCTATGTTTTGCTCCAGGGTCATCACAGATGGGCGACAAGATCGTTGTTCTCGTTGGTGGTAAGGTTCCATATATGTTGAGGAAGATGGCAGACGGTTTCAAAGTTATTGGAGAATGGTTTGTATGTCCTGATCGCCAAGCGCGTACCTGGTACTGACCGAATTCTTTAGTTACGTGCATGGAATCATGGATGGAGAGATTCTGATTTCTCCAGTAGGCGGCAAGGCAGCCAATGACAGTTTCAGTATCTGCTGAACGGACCAACCAATCGCCCTCACGGGGATAGACTCGAGCTGATAAGTCGAGAGAATTATTGTGGGGTCTCTTCGACAAGCTGGGCAGGAGAATATGTATACCTGACCAGTCCCATTCTACCCTACTTCGCTTCAACTTCCTTGCGTTTGAAGGTGGAATATTCCAAGGCTATATGGTTATCGTATTGCAGAAGGTCGGTGAGGGAATTCTTTTCTCACCCAATAGGTCTTGAGAGGCGACGCCCAGCTCGTGTGGGCATCACGGAATGGAAGTGTGCCGTGCAGACTACGCCCGACGAGGCAGACAGTGAATAAATGCGGTGCCGTTCTAATACTTGCCGCCCTTTGCGTCGAAGCCAGGTATCGGTACCCAGCTCTTGATCCTGATTTCCTTCTTTTGTGACTCATCATCCCGAACAGTACTCAGACATCGAAATCATATCCTCTCAATTTATGCGTATATCTTTCCTCGAATTCGGATCAAAAGTTCACAAACAGACTTTATACCACCGACCTATGCACCAATAGCCTATACTGGTAGATTGTTTGAGATGCAAAAATTTAGCATCGTTTCATGATCACCAGAGCGCAATAGTTTTTAGGTGCGGATATTTTCTCAACAGGGAACTATTGAAGTGAGCGCACTACGTTGAAAAATAGGCTTGAAAATACTAATTACTCCTACACAGATGGCCTCTATTGGCCGACTCACTACTGCTCTTGCCTCTGTTCACAATGAAAATGCATTGTCTCTCGCGAACCTCAACTTTGACTTCACTGTGGTCAAAATAGAAGTGCCTGCTGAATTCAAGGGGCTGGGCATGACCTTATCCCCGCGGAGGAAACAAGATGGCGAGATAGGCGCCTTGCACAAGACAGCCAGGAGACTTGGTGCATTATTTGAAGGCTGTCTGCCGAAGACCCCGACACTAATTCGTAAATATGGCAAAAGAGTTTCCGAAATATCCTCGCAGCCATCTATCAATCCACAAGGACACCAATCCCATGATGGGATATTTGCAAGCCAAGCTGGCGCAGACGCGACGAGCATTTGGGCAGCGATCACCTCCGGACGTGCTGCTCTTGCCTCGCACTTGCTCGCTTGTATGCTTGCTCGTATGTTCACTCCTCCCGAAGCAACCGCAATCTGGGCCGAGATAGTTGCGCATCGCAAGCTCCAAATCGAGAAGCAATGCGAGGAAGACTCCTATTTCTATCAGCAAGAAGCTGCAAGTCTTGCTGCCTGCCAGGAAATCCCTCGAAAGGACTTAGCTGAATGGGATGCGAGTGCACGAGCTTGGATCCAGAGTGCCGACCAGGCTCGGGCTTTACAGCACAAGCAGATAATGTTGATCTTGAACAACATTTCTATTCCTGTTAATCAACAGCCCGAGACTTATGAAAGCGTACTTGAAGCTTGGAAAGGAGCCCTAGAAGCCATGGACAACTTGACTCAAGGCATTCCACAGCGGGTGCTGGATAGCGCAGCTCTTCTCGCTATTTCAGCATGGCACTTGTACCCTGACATGCTGGTGACGAGGAAGGAGCCCAGAATGATAAAGCAGAAAGATGACCTCTTCTCAGGAACTGCGCTTCTTACCATCGGGCTAGAAGGTGTTGGGCGAAAGAACGTTTCGTGGTCGCTGCCCCTCGCTTATCTTCAATACTACGGCGATCCAGTTCCTACAACAAGGTCGGCGAGTCAAGACAACACGCGCATCAGTGCAGAGGAGTTCTCTTATATAATGCTCGGCTGTCTGTTCTCCGGGTGGAGAGACTTTGCATCGAGTCCAGAAGCCGGGCTCAAATGGTTAAACGTTGTTATTTCCAACATTGATAGATGGCCGGAACAGCAATCAGCAGATGACGCTGTCACCTATCGCCACTGGCTATTCTACTTAAGAGAAGCAGCTGAGTCACTCACTCGATGCGAAGGCGTCGAGAAACGCATATCTCGACAACTCTACCGATTGGGGACCCGAAGATCCAACTTCCTATATGCTCCGCACGCGGTACCCTCCCCACTTTTTGGCATATCAGAATTACATGTATTGCTGCCAATTATGGACTCGGACGCTGCTAGGATTGACGTTCTTCGAAAGGTCTGCCTCTGCCCTACGGGTAACCTGTTGACACCCAACTCATCTCACTACATCCGATTTCAACGCTCTGGACATCGATTTTCTTTTCATTTCACAACGTTGATACCAGCTACTGAGGCTGATGGAACATCTATGGACACTTACTGGGTAGAAGTAACCCCAGAGGAGCTCGCCGATGAACATCCGAGCCATGCAAACTTCAAACAGTTGATCATCGAGAGCAATGCGGGACCCAGAAGACGATACCTACCTGTGTTGAAGATGAGTCTATCTAAGCGGGCTGACATTGCTGATGAGACATTCGCTTTCGGAGTTGGCAATGATTTTTTCGCGGCTATGAGGCAGCTCAAAGTCAATCTCAGAAAAAACGCAGGTCTCTACTCCCTGAAAAGTGCAGTTGCGATGAAATTCGTTCTCGGTGATCCCATGACTGCAGCAGTCTTTTCCACAAAGGAGACTTCCAAGTCTAGTTTGAACAATAGTGTCTCGGCTGCACAACTCGCTGACATCATTGAGATACATTCTCTTGATTCATCTGCACTGGAAATTCATCTCTCCCAAGTTCAAAGTCCTTCTTTTCAGGAATACAGCACCAAGCCAATCTCAAATGCAGCTCGAGTATGGGAGTTTCAGGCGCTCAAGGCTTGTGCAACAATCTCAGAAGTCTACAAAAGTATCCCCGGCGCTAGTATCCTAACCCTTGTGCTAGAACAAGAACTCTCCTCAGCCAAGTGGATTCCAAAGCAAGGTCATGATTTCGAGAACCCGAAACGAGCATTCGGGTTGCCATCACAAGAGTTCCAGCATTCTCAAACGACAAATCAAGGGACGTTTCCCTTAACGCTCAAGGAGACCTTTGCGTGCATCTGCATGTTAGATTCGACATACAATATGGACCCAGAAGCCCTGTCCAACGTGTTTGCAATGTCAACACTGAACTCTATCTTTGTGGCCGCAAGTTTGCTTTCTGATCCTTTGGAGAGTTGTGGAGCCCAGGTTCGGCGGGTAATAGGAAATATCGGGCGGTCGGGTATCTCTCTACTGATACCTCCGCAGGAACCAAGGCATGCCAAACGTGCTGATCAAGATTGGAAAGTGATCAACCACGCAGAGTTTGACGGGTCATCGCTGGACTGTTTTGCAAATACCTCGATCCATCTGTCTTTTACGGACTGGGAAATGGCATTACGAGCCGCTAAAGAGCCACGAAATATTATCGACAGACCGATCAAGCTTCTTGAAACCTTAGTTTCAGTTCATGACGGATCAAAGTGGGTGGCTGACCTTGACATAATACAAGGTATTCAACATATTGAGAGAGGCTTTGGGACTTGGAAAAACGGCTGCATTGCACCCTATCGGAAGTCCAACGATCAAAGACAAGCTTGCGAGAAGAGACCTCCCACAACCTACAGTGAAGCTCTATCCGACGGACCATATTCTAAGGCAATTTCGATTGACAACTGGGATGAACTATTTGATCCACCTCTTTCAAAGGTGATTGTGGTCAGGGCTCATCGCAATTGGCTGGCAAGGATTGCTCTAGCCACAACATGTTACAAGCTGGGCTACCGCACAATTGTCGCCACTGAAGAGCCATGCTGGGCTTGCTTGTCTCAACTACTACAAGATCCACCAACTGAGCCACTCTTCACCGAACTCCATCATCTTCACGGGCTTGATAATCGGGCTATCTCCCCGGACTTCAGCGATCGCTCCACGTGCTCTGATATGCAGCTTTCAGGAAGCGATTATGACGCAGGATCTGTAGTTAGCAAGGACGAGGGCCAATTCAACAACCCACCAATAGTGAACGACTATGAGCCTCTTGAGATTCATGATTCCGCGCCCCCTCTTGACAACCCCAGAGTTGACCAACAGGCTGTGCGCAACCCCGTTGATGAGCGAGAAGATGGGTATAAGCGTTGGGCTTTTGGACGGAAAACATCAGAACCGGGTTCCGATATCGACTATCACATGGAGCCAAACCACAAAACGGCAGATGCCAAGATTGCAATAATTTGTTGATGATAATATTCACCTCTCTGCCGGGGCTCCGAAGTCTGAAAGCACATGGAGTCTAAACTTTCATAATATTGGTGTCCGGCCTAGTTAAAAGTATCTGTTATGAAGCATAATTCTCCTCTAGGAATGGATAGATTGACATTCGTGATTCCTGTTCTCATCATCTTGTTCCGCAACAACTCGTTCAACTGTGAAAAAAAATAAGGTATCATATGTGCTTGTTTCCACTCATTTCCAGACACTCCCAGACACTCCTGACAAGTCTTCCCTTCAATCGCCTGATACAGATGTATGTCAACTTTTGAAGGCGATGGTAGATCAAGCCGCGTGGGAGAGCCGATCACACTGCAATCAAAGTCAAGTCAACAAAACCGACGCTTATTGTTGAAGACCGATGATTCACAGAAATAAGTCGCTCGAAATGCTTAACATAGCTGCTAAGTTGTCTTTTATATAGTCTTACTTCAACTGAAACTGATCATCTAAAGTTATTAATTAGCGTATCTAACTTACGAAACCCTTCAGAAATCTGGACAAGCAAGAGCTTCCTTATGGGAAATATGCAAACAAACCAAGAGCTGCGAAGCACAAAGGCGCGAGGCATCAGATATCTGACTCCTGGCATCCAGTCACGCATACTCTTTGTTTAGAGATCTCGAGGCCAGTCACTATCTGTCATCTTTCTCCAATCCAAAATAGCAAACTTCAGGCCAGGGAATCAAGTCTCCTGTCGAACAACAGTATAAAAGTATTGTGTCTCTTCCTTGCTCTGGTCTTGCACTAAATTCCTCCAAGACCACAATTACCTACCTCAAGCTCACAGTAAAGGGATGACCCTCTTTCCATAGATATAATCTCTATCCTATCGTAGGCTTAATACCCGACCCCATCCCGTACCCCTCTCGAGAAAAGAAAAATGTCCAACCCCTGCGACACAGAAACAACACTTATAAACTCCGAGTGGGAGACAGACCCTCAGTCTCCTCCCTCTTCAGATTCAGAAGACGGTTATTCAAGTGAAGAAGGCTGTCCAGAAGAAGATGACGACGGTAATCAGGAGGATTCTGAAGATGAGAGGAGTGAGAGTGAGGAGAGTGATGATGAAGACGATGATAGGAGTGTGTCGAGCGAAGACAGTGGACCGTACGAGTATTCGAGGGTGATATATTCGTATACGTTTGGTGGGGGGAGAGATGATGATGGTGATGATGATGAGAGCCAGGGAGAGAGGAGTGAAAGTGAGAGTGAAAGGGAGGATGATTCAGACTGAGTGAAAGTCTATGGCGGGGTCTATTGTAAGATCAACCAGATATAGGCACGTGTATAATGGTGCTTCTCTATTGGAAAACAGACAACGATGCATCTTTGACGGCGATGTAAATCTATGGATGCATTATGAGGTATCTCTTATACTGTGATATGTTTGTCTTAACCCAATATACTCCATAAACCCCAAACATGAAATATGCCGAAAACCAGGACAAGCCTAAATAAAAGCCAAAAACATTATCATCTAAGTCGGCATCAGACATCCAACGTACCACTTATGCTATTCGATCAGTCAAATCATCCAACAAATGTCTCATCATGGGTATATGTAGGCAAAATCGCAAACAACAAAACATGGCCAGCCAAACAACTCAGGGAATGGCATTCAATTCCTCTCTTTGTCTCAGGTACTTCTTCGCGAGCTCATCACCTCCAACGGCGGACAGCTCCATCCAGTGGTATGCAACACACATGGTTGCTGGATCGCTCCTCTCCCTGTCTCTCTCTTCCTTCCCGGCGCTGCCACCACCGTGCATCTCCATGACTTGCGCCTTGAAAGTCTCTCTTGGCTTGCTAAGAGGAGCAGTGACTCGCTCGACTAGCTCTGGGTGGGTAAGGTAGAAGATGGCCAATTCACGCTCGGCAACGGGATCGCCTTCCTTGGCGGTGATAGTCCACATCTGGGCCGCTTCCTGCATACTGTATTTCATGAGCTCACCACTGGCAGTTGTGTGAGCAGAGGAATCATTGGCAGGTGTGAAAGCGGTCTTTCGTGTCTGAGTGTAGTGTACCACGACTTCGTCTGCGATCTCGATCAAGGTTCGGACGACATCTTGCTTCAATCCCAGAGCAGCAAGTCCTGCGTCCCAGAAAGCCTTGCCGCGTTCTGTTTTATCGAGAACGGACGCAGGGACGAACGATGCAATAAATTGAAGATCCCGGAATAGTGTTTTCGGTCGAATTTCCGCATCGCGGAACAGGTCTTGTAGAACATCAACGATCATGTCCGTACTTGCTGGGTTTGCGACTGCGAGAGATCTTTCATTGGCACGATGTGTAGCTGCGACATTGTCGACCTGTTCAAGAGTATGAGACCGTCGCTCCCTGCAATTGCCAATGGCCTCCTCAAGGTTCTTTGCTTGTGGGGTGGTAGCGGCAGTATCGGTATGTCCGAATGCATTGATGTGTTGGACTTCAGGCGATTGAGGAGCAGCAGTCAATGATTCTTGACGAATACGGGGTCGGCGAGGAGTTGCAGGTGTGAGATACGCGATTATCAGATGCTCGAGCTCGAATAGTGCATTGAGTTTCGAATAGGGGTTTGGGTGCACAGAGAACATACGCAGAAGGCGCATGAAAGCCTTCCGATACGGAAAGTCCGGCGAATCGAGGTCCTTGGAAACGCTTTTTCGCACACCAATTCCAATGTGCTCGCTGGTAGAGCTTTCTGTCGTTGAATGGACATCAGGCGTTCCGTGTTCCGTTGATCTTGACCCCACTGAAGAAGGTCCTCTTTCCATCCTTGGACTAAGATTGTCGGGGTTATCCGAGGACACTTCGATCTTCTGGGCACCGCGTAGATCTCTAAAACTTTTTTTCTTCTCCAATGTTCTCTTCTTGCTTTTTCGTCGTACCTTGCGCTCAGTACGTTCCTTTCGCTCGATGCAATCCTCTCCTAGCGACCCGGAGAACCAAGAATCTGTTTCGCTCCCTCTCGCAAAGACCAAGGTTCCCAGATCACTGATCAACAAACTGGTGAGGGTCTGTTTGAGATCTGTGAGGAACCTTTGCTTGGTCAGGCTGGCTCGTTCTTCTTTCATCGTGACAGTTTCATTCATCGACGAAGATGATGTTCCCGGACGGTGACTACCAATGCTCGTGGTCGGTGACTGTGCTCGTGTTTGAAATGGTGACCAGAAGGTCGTCGAGGAGTCGATAGTCAAGACTGGACTGGCGACCCCAAAATAATCCTGAGAGTCCATCAAGTCTCCCGTATTACTCATCCTTGACATGCTGTATCTACCAGAATCGAAGCTCTGTTGAGAATTATTTCTAGCCGACATAGAACGGAGATCGCGAAGGCCGGCACCGGGTCGATTGAAATCGGTGCTTCGAAGACCTCGTCGAGCAGTCTCGGTTTCGCTGTGGTCATCCCCAGATAGATTCAGTGATCCGAGGCCACCTACAAAGAGATCACTCTTCGGTCTACCACCGTCCAAGAGGCGCTTATCTCGATGATAGAGCTCGCTGGACCACAATACAGGGCCTTCCATAAGGTTATCGCCAACAAGCTTGTTGATACATGTTTCAAGCTCCAAGCAAAAGCGGTGAATTCTCTCCTCGCCTTTGCAGAAGTTTTCAATGCCAAATTGAGAGAGCCATCGCAAGGTCTTCTCTGATTGTTCATCAGACAGTTTGTTTGGCCCGCCTTGTTCGTCGCTGGCAGCCATCATATCCATCACTTGGGCTTCGGTCTTGAGAAGGAAATTATTGGTCGACGACTTGGATGTATTGCGAGGCCGAAACCCTGCTGGTGGGAGATGGGTAGCCTTTTTCGGAGATGCCATGCATTTCAATGCCATAGCAATATTTCGAGCTCCCTCGTAAGCTGCTGAGTTCTTCACATCAGTGACATACCACATCTTATCACGGATTGCCTTCAGTCGCTTCATCATAGACTCAATCGTGACATCGTGTCGCTCTTGAGACTGCTTCAACCACACGAGCCATGCATCGTATTCTTCGATGGCGCTCGTAGATCGTCGAATCGAGTCTCTCGGGCCTCGAGAAAAAATGCTCAGAAGAGATGCAAAGCCATCCCTTTTCAGAGATGGCGATGAAAGTTGGTGCAGCTGATTCAATGTCTTCCACCACAAATGAGCGTTGACAAAGTCTGACTGCGCTTGGCATTGTGCTTCCGCGGCTTCGAGCATTGCTATCAGAACAGAGGGCGCTTCTCTGTCAGACTGCCTCTCGCTATCCGAGTCATGACGCTGCTTAGATGACTGTCTCGACTCCTGCACTGAAGCAATGTCTTGGATGCGATATGGGTTTTTGGACTGTGCCTGGGCTTGCGACGATGATCCAGGTCTGCTACGGTACTTCTTTCTTGGACTTTCCAGAGTTGACGTTCGGTTACTAAATGTTTCCGACTCGGATTTTGAGCGGAGAGATTGAGGAATCTCATAGTCTTCAACTAACTTCAGAACAGAGTTTCGTAGTTGGTGGTAATCTTTGTCCAGGTCTGGTCGAGAGCCGGGAGTTTCGTCATCACTATCACTGCTTGTTGTAAATTCTTCCTCGTGGTCATCCTCATCCGGGTCATGGGGCAACTGATGAGACAAAGTCTGGCCATCTGGAGACATGAAAAGAACAGTCCAATTCTCAGCGCAAGGGTGGCAGCGGCCATCCACACCTTCGGCACCGAGAGTTTGAGTCATTTCATAGAGGGCAACACGGAGCTCGAATCCGTCGTCCTCGTAATTGCTTTGCCGGGGCTTGGTGTTCTCCTCAAGTAAAGGTTCGTGCGATGTAGTGAAATCACTGATAACGGAAGATCCACTATTGCTGATGACGGACACATTATCAAAAGCATTACGCGCTGTGGTGCTCGGACTGGATTGTAGGATAGTAGACATCCCGGAAACAGAAGATGCAGAAGAGCGGATACTACCAAATGGAATATCTTTTGCCATGGAACTGGAAACCGGACGTTTCTCCGGGAAGAGAGCATTGACCATGGTCATAAGATCTGAGGGACCTAAAACCAGGTAAGGATGTACTTCCACAGTCTCTCTTAGAGACGTTATGGATCTCGCCGGAAGAAGTTTTGCTTTTGATCTCGAGGGTCTACCTGACCGAAAACGGGCCATAATATTCTCAATATGAGCTTTGACTGCAAGTGGCGTTGATGGGGTGTCTCTCCTAAACAAAAATTATCAGTCCCGCATATGACAACTAATTCATGAAGCTTACCAGAGCATATCTGCTACAAGTTTATGTGCTCTCATGACAACTTCCTTCAGTATTTTCTGTCGTCCGTATTCAGTGATGTGATATTCGGCCATCATTCCAAAGTACTACAGATATCAGCCATCTGCTGGAATAGAAGGAACAGATCCATACCTCGGGATGGATGACGACACTAGAAAGGAAGACTGAAAAGAACCATCTTGAGACAAAGAACTTTCTGGTAGAAAAGTGTAACTTGGGGTCAAGTTTCCTTAAAACGGCGTTCCCAAGTTCGATGAGTCCTTCTGGAATCCCGCCTGCTCCGGGGTCGTCAACAAGTTTAAACAGGCCGAGGACTGCTGCATCGTAGAACTCTTCTGCTGCAATGGTGTCCTTGGTATTTCGCGGCTCAACATGGATACGTGTACCTGCTTGATCCTCGGCTTTCTCAAGAAGGAAGGCTCCGTCCTCAAGGATTTTCATCAGATACCATTCCATGTTAGTCTTTCCGGACCAATCCCGCATGGCTGTCCATGCGTTAAGGACGCAAATGATAAACGTTTCGGTACCAGTCTTCCCATTGGAAATCAATTTGGCGCATGTGGTGGCCCACACATCTGTCCGCCTGAGATCTTCCCCAGAGTCAGGGCCGGCCGAATTTGCAAAGCAAGTATGAATTAAAGCAGATAAAGGATCATGACGCTGGAATGAAAGCAAACGCTCAACTGGAGAGGGTATATGCGCGGAAGTGCGATGATTGCTGGAAATATGGCCTTTTGACCGAGGATTATGGTATGGCAAAACAGTATTGATGCTCTCCATCCCCTGGTGAAATACTACAAGGGCGGACAGCTCCGCAGGTGTGAGGCTGCAAATACGGCTCGCCAGATAGTCCGGGTTTGTCCTAATCTGGGTCAAAAACTTCAAAAGGCTATCTCGAGAACGCTGGGGTATCTCATGCATAAAGGTAGAAGATGACAAGACACCAGAGTCTGCTGATCCTGTGGAATTTGTGCGGGAAGTGTCCAAATCTGGTTCCAAAAGCGCGTACCGACGGGTTGCATCGCAAGAGTTCCGGACATCATGGATGGCATTATAGAGATTTGCAAAGTTCTTCTTCTCGTCGGCCCTAAAATTGTCAACCAGAGTTCTGTGCGCCAACTCTCCACATCGTGCCAGACGAGCGGATAGAGCTGTTGAAACTAGTGACCTCTGCAACCGAATGCGAGAATGGGTTCTCTTCCTCTCCTGGTATGTGGAAAGTCGGACCAAATGCGCAAGCTCCTCTAAAGTTGTGGTAGCAGTGGCAGCGGTCACTGCGCTAAACTGCGGATTCAAATATTGGGACACATCCTGAAGTAATGGCAGCTGTGGCGCCTTGGTCGGAGTGGCTGGTCCTTCTGTTGCGCTTGACTTGGCTGTCGAAGCAGATGGCGCGTCTTTCCTACGCGGCGCGGGGGAAGGGGAAGAACGTCTTGTAGAGCTCCGAGTTCTTTCTCGGTCTGCAGGCTCTTTATAAGACGTGGGAGGTCTTTGGGGACTGCGCGACTGGTATCGATGAAGCCTGGGAGGCACAACAGTGTTTTCGGGAGGGGAAGGAGTGGGACTTCGCGAAGAGACCTGTGTAATGGTAGGGGAAACAGCTGTAGATACTATGTATCAGTAAATGGGACTGAAACATGGGAGTATGGACAGGAGAAACGAGAAAGGAGGGTCGCAGGCGATTAATGGCAGACAACATACGAGGAGAGGCGTGAGCGGGCCCTGGGAGGGAGAGGGATCTCTGCATTTGTATCATGACTCCATCTGGTAGGGGACTGGCTGCGACCTCGAGCTTTCCAGCGTCGAGATGCCAGTCGAGCAAACAGGAAGTATGGGGGAGAAAGAGGAGGAAGGATTTCTCGAGGACGAAGCTCTTGTTGTCGTCCAAAAGCTGTTATTATTGTCGCTGGTGAGCTTCCGTCTCGTCTTTAGGTGAGCGGGGCGGGAGCTGATGCTAGTTAGCCCCGATAAGAGAGGCGGGACGGCTCGGTTGCGGGACAAACATCAAACAAAAACATCAACTCTCCATCATAATGCCGTCTGTTCTTCAGATCTGTTACGGAGGTACAGAGAAATACGGAAAAATTAAAAAGGAAAAAGGGACAGATGAAAATGTTTCCGAGGCGAAGAATCATTTGCCTCTCGCGCCGGCCACCTGCCACTTGGACTTTCCTTTCACTCCACTCCACTCCACCCCACTCCACTCCACCTCTTTGGTCTTCTGCTCCCTCGTTGCGCTCTTCCTATAGCGTGGATTTGCTGGCAACACCGCCATGCATCCTTGCCTCAGCCCGACTCCGTGTTCCAATCACAACGCTGCAGCCAACTCAATCCCAAGCCTGGCCGCAGGGATGACAGCAGACACTCCTCTAGAGTTTAGTGCTTCTCCTCGCCGTCTCCAATCTCAGGTGCAGAAGCGTTGCAGCAAGTGTGTGCAGGACGACTGGTTAGAGAAGACTTGAACATGGCTCCTTTCAGCCTCCTACAGATCCAGCGTGCATATGTCATGCAGCTACGAAGTAGCTTTGGAGACACACAGGCTTCTCAGGTGGCACGTTGTTGGCTGGATACGACGGAAAGTTTGCCTCCTGGGCCAAATCCGACTTCGCCCTGACTTGACTGATCTAATATGGCTGAACCACTGCCATGGAGACTAGGATAATGGGGTACACTGAATATGGAGACTGGAATTGACTAGGACAAGGACTACTGTACTGGAGAATCGAGATGAACGAACCGCTGGCAGAGGTCGCTCAGGAGGCACGACATCACCAGCAACCAAGCTGAAGACTCGTCACATCGCTAGGGAAGGAGTGCCCGAGAGCGAGTGGCGACGAAACATCGATTGGGATCTGTTCAATCTCTCTCCTTACGTCGCGCTCCCTCCGGATATTTGCCCTACCTTGCCCTCCCAAAGGAGACGAATAGCGGTACGCCGACAGGACTACTCCTTTCATTCCGTATGGTGTATCGCGACAACAGAATGGCAGGCGATGCGCTGGTCGCCGGAAAGGTCGCATGCAGAAATCGATACCATGGAATCCTGGGATATATTGAACTTGCTGTCCACTGACTGTGTGCCTGAGTGGGCCAAGACCTTGTGCCGGTTATTGCATGTGTTGCCAGCACATCCTGCCTTAGCGAAGTTCCTGTACCCTTCAGCCTCGACTTCTCTACTCAATTCGTGACACTTACTGCATCAGCTATTTACGTTCCAAAATTGTCTCGTTCATTCACATGCAATACTGCTAACAAGATGTCACCAGGCTATCAGATGCTCACTTCCTGTCGAGACATTGCCCAGGTCCACTCTCGTGACTGGCTTGGATCACATTTTTGTCACGTGTCGCTGCTTTTATATTTCGTCCTTCATAACCACCTACCTTTCAATCAATCTTGGGACGCTGTTGTCTAACGGCAGCTTTGATATTCAGCAGAGACATCCCCAAAGCCTCTGAGTTTTTGATATTTCTTTTTGCTGTACAAGCCTTCCGTAAAGTCTGTCTCTCCATGTACCTTTGAGTAGCTACATAGATCCACATTTTCATCTTCAGTCTCTTGGACCATGCCTTATGGCGAATCATTCTTATTTATGGTTTTCATTGCTTGATGACGCCTGATACAATTGCATTCTTGTGTGCGGCTAGATGCGAATGGATGTAGTCAACAGTGGAACCGGACTTCGGATTCTGAAGTCCGTTCGGCGCAATGGTCCTTCCGAGCAAAGACCTAACCTCACCAAATAGTTCACCACGTTCTCATGATCAAACCGGAGTTCAATTTTATTCTATATTTCTGATTACTCGTCTTGCATTATCGGCAATATCAATTCCGGATTCTCCCTCTCGCTGGATCACTCAAGCTGTGACTGGTCACCTCAATACAGTACGCCTTCCTTTTCCAGAATTTCCAGTATCCGATTCCGTGCTCGAAAGATATGACCGAAAGCACATACGGACGAGCTTGTGGGCACTGTTTCAAGTCTAAGTCCAAATGCGTATTCCGCCCTGGTGGTGAAATTTGTGAGAGGTTCGGTCCCTAGGCAGCTGTATTCTGCAGCTTCCCACGGTCGTTGCTTGACCAAAGCTCAACAACACATCTAGATGCCATCGTCTCAAGAAACAATGCACCCCGGCAGAATCTATCCGAAAGCGAAGTTCTCAAAATAGCTCAGCAGCGAGAACTGCTAAGCTTGAAGAGAAACTAGACGGTATTGTTTCTCTGCTCCAGTCAGTAACTGGAACGGCTGTCCCATCGACATCTGTACCATCACTAAGTAGTCACGTCCCGCTGGCACTTTTGAATACTGGTGGAGCTTCTTCGTCCTCTGGCCAGCCGGCCGGTTCCATTTCGACCCCAGTCTCTTCCAACGCAGACGAATCGGAACCACAGCATAGTAATGTTGCGTCAAGCTTTGTCCCAACAGTCTTGAATCAGACTAGACTGGACAGTCTCCCGGTGGAATTCCCGTGCGGAAACAAGCCCCGTCCAGATGAGGCTGAACGTCGACTAGCCGTGTTTCGCTCCGATATGCTACCGAATTTTGCTTGTATACATTTACCTTCTACGGTATCTACTGACGAGCTCCGCCAGTCACGCCCGTTTTTGCTGCAATGCATCATGGTCGTCACCTCGACATCAGTGCAAGAGAAGAATCTTCTATCAACAGAATTAGTAAAGACACTCACTCATGAGGTTTTTGTCCTGAATCAAGGTCATTTCGACCATCTCGCTGGGCTACTGATTTTTCTAAACTGGTAGGTCGGCATGAGCGCAATCCACCTGTTTGCTACCTGTTGATCAATTGTCTAGGGGCAACGATTTTGGGAACAAAAATCATCTCGTGCAGTTATCTATGTCACTGGCACAGGACCTACGTCTGAACAGGCCTTTGGTAGATGAAGGGGGCCACAAATTTGCGAGACGTAAGTAGGATCTCGAACTCGATTCTTCCCTCTTCTCGTTCCACAATTTGCCATTTCATATTGCCATACTCGGTTGCTGATTAAGACTGACTTAAATCGCCACTTGCCTAGTGGTCGCTTGTGGTGTAGGTTCTGTAACAGAAATTCACACGATGGAACACCGTAGGGCGGTTCTGGGCTGTTTCTTCGTATCATCTCTGTCAGTATACCTCTCTGTTATGCTTTCGGTCGATGACTGATTTTTACAGTGTATCGTCTTTCTTTGGAAGGATTGATCCTATGCAGTGGACGCCATTAGTGAGTTCTGATGCACTTCCATGAGACAATTGAGATTTGCAACGGAGCCATAACTGCAACCTTTGTCCTTGGAGCTGAGTGCATGCTGACTTCTACCTAGATGGACGAGCATCTGCGTACTGTCGAGGAAAGTAAGGAGTGCTTGAATGACGAGGTATTTGCGGCACAGATTCGCCTGCAGCTTCTTCTACATCGCTCCTATCAAATGCGGGACTTAGAATGTGAGGGTTCACAGCGTTCAAAACTGCTCTCAGGCCTTTACTTGAAAGCACTTCAATCGCAACTACAAGACATCAAAGCGTCAATTAACTCAAGACTGCAGCAAAACTGTAAGCTCTAATGTAGTATATATCAGGGCTCCTGCTAACGTTGTATCAGTTTCTTTAATGGCATGCTTTCACTACACCAAAGTATCGATACATGAACGAGCATATCCAGCAGATGCAGCACTCTCGTGCAACATGACCGGTCCCCAGCACCTTCAGTGTTTGTGTACTTCCCTTGAAGCGGCAAAGTCTTTCGTCGACCTCACCTTCATGATGCCGCCTGCAAGATGGATCGAAATGCCACTGCATTTTCGTATTCAGTTCATGCGGTGCCTCGTCGCGCTATACAGACTTTCCGTTCATGAAGATCCAGCCTGGGACAAACAAGCTGTACGAAAAACAATTGATCTGATGGCCGTCTTTGACCACGTCATCACGAGCATGGAGCAGAGAAGCGTTGAAATAGGGGATCCAGACGATGACATAATCATCCACCTTTGCAAAGTCATGAAAGGTTTCCGTGCCTTTTGTGCTCCGAAACTAGCTCCGGATGAAACGACACTGAGAGAGTCAAATAGTCAGGCTGCCATGGATGAAGACTTTTTGTTCCCGGAATTTATGGATTTGGCAGATGATGCCTGGTTACAAGATGTGCTCGGATGGTCTGCATTATGAATGCGTGGATGTACGAATAGCAATGAATGCAGCACAATCTAATAGGCAATTGATCAACTCTTGAAGCCATGCAAGTCAATTGAAATGTTTTCGATATACACTTTCCTATGTGCAAGAGTTTTTTGGACGAGGGGGTCCGACTGGAAGGATGTTTCCACCAGGAGCGGATTTCGGATTTTCAAGCCCGACTCAGGCGCGGCTGCAAGACACTCATCTCCCAGAATCGAATCAGGCACCCGGGCTTTACACAAGATCTATCCTATCTCCTGGAATAATGCGGCGCATCCAAAAGGCCGATTTGAAGTGGATCATGTCAGTTTCTAAGATATAGTTGGCAGGCTCCCCCGCAATAACTATGACTTACCACTGACGCTCATGGTCACTTGCCGCAACTACTCGCATCTTTTATCCTTGAACAACCGACATTATGGCTTCCTTGTCACCAAGCTCGAATTCAACGCTCACAATAGACATCGAGAAACTGCCAGCAAATGCATCCCCTGCTGTCGCCAATTCAAGACCCTCTTCACGACAGTCACAAACGGCTAAGAACATGGACCAGGAGGATCCCTCCAAAGGACCAGAAGAAGAGCCATACGTACATGATTTCTTGACGGGACCCAAGCTCTACATGGCGTTGTCAGGGGCTACTCTAGCTTGTTTTTTGGTCCTGCTCGATGCTGCTATCATAGCTACCGTATGTTTAAGAAACAAAAGGTCAATTGGAATAATGAAGTTGGAATCCTGATTCGAATACAGGCCATTCCTCAAATAACCACAGACTTCAAGTCATTGCCTGATATCGGGTGGTATGGAAGTGCGTATCAGCTCACGAGGTTTGTCTCGCCCTTGGTCACTTCATCAGTGTATGGTGGAATTCACACATCACCAGCTCGGCATTCCAACCATTCAGCGGGAAAATCTACGCACAATTCAGCACAAAGGTATGCCTCCACAAGCCTATGGCAAGCTGAAGTCTTTACTGACTTGACTCACTTAGTGGTCTTTCCTCATGTTCTTCTTCATCTTCGAACTCGGCTCTCTGCTCTGCGCCGCCGCCCAAGATTCGGTCATGTTGATTGTAGGCAGAGCAGTCGCTGGTATAGGTTCATCTGGTCTGATCAATGGTGGATTGACTATCGTTTCTGCTTGCTTGCCTGTTCACAAACAGCCTGCTGCGACTGGTATCCTGATTTCCTTCTGCCAGCTCGGCATCGCGCTTGGTCCTATTTTGGGCGGAGCTTTCACAGAATACGTGTCTTGGCGCTGGTGTGAGTTATTCTGACGTCTCGAACTGTTGACGTGTTAATGTCTCTATAGGCTTCTATATCAACCTCCCCATTGGAGCCGTAGTGGCAGGATTCATTGGTCTGATTGGTATTCCAGAAGCGACCCGAAAGCTGCCTGTCCGTCAAGTTCTGGGCACAGCTATCTCCTCTCTTGATCTGGTCGGCCTCGGGATGTTCGTGCCTTCTGCAGTCATGTTCTTTCTCGCTCTTTCCTGGGGTGGTAACGGTATGTATCTAAAAAGCCCACTGTGTTCTCTATAGGTGCAGTCTCTGACTTGCCAATTACTAGACTATGCCTGGGGAAGCGCCACCATCATCGGCCTGTTCTGCGGATCTTTCGTCACAATCGTCATCTTTCTCGTCTGGGAATATCGCAAAGGCGATGCAGCCATGGTCCCATTTTCGATCCTACGCATGCGAATCATGTGGTCTGCATCATCTACGATGTTCTTCTTCCAGGGTGTCCTGTTCTGCGCAAACTATTACCTTCCGATTTACTATCAAACGGTCAGAGGGAAGAGTCCGATCACGAGCGGAGTCAATATGTTGCCCATCGTCATGTTCCAGGTGTTCATGGCAGTGGTTTCTGGAGTCTCGGGTACATTTCCCCTCATCCACCTTACACTTCATGAATACTGACATCAGTACAGTACAAAAGTTCGGCTATTATCTCCCATTCGTCGTCGCAGGCACTTCAATAACCGCCATCGGCTACGGTCTCTTCTCCATCCTCGAGCCATCATCTTCAACAGCACATTGGGTCGGATTTGAAGTCGTCTTCGGACTAGGTGCTGGCTGCGCAGGTGCAATGGCCTTCATCGCCATGCAAAGCGCCATCCCCGCAGCCCAGATCTCCGTCGCAATGGGCACCCTCCTCTTCATCCAGAATCTTGGCGGCGCAGTCTGGCTTACTATTCCGCAGATCATTTTCTCATCATCTCTGCGTAGTACTATCCCGCATTATGCGCCTGACGTTGATGCTAGGACTGTTATTGCTGCGGGCGCCAACTCGGTCAGGGAGGTGGTGAGTGGCACTGATCTCCCGGGTGTGCTAAAGGCGTATAATGTTAGTATCAACAGGGTGATGTATATGGGTGTTGGGATTGCGTGTGCGGCGTTTGTGTGTGGTTGGTGGATGGGTTGGAAGAATGTCAGGCCAAAGAAGACGGAGGATGGTGAGCAGGGACATAAGAATGAGAAGGCAGATGAAGTTGCTGTTTAGAGGGTTCTTCATGGTGACGTGTAGGTGTGAGGGGCTAGATTGTGTTTGCCTTGCTTAGACGACTTACTGAGACAGCATTATAAAATACTAAACTCCAATCTATCTATAAAATACTAATCTCCAATCTATCTAATTCAAAGTTCATATTCTCACGCTACAAATTGACCTTACCATTCATCAAGACTATCACCGCTACTCTTCTCGCAGTTGCTGCTGCCCAAATCCGTAATTCCACTGTCAACCCTTCTCTCGACAGGTGATGGTATCATTCGTGGTTGTCTCTCTTGATCGAGCCAATCGCCCAGTCAAAGTTAGTCTCGCCTCTCAAGCCTGTGCAGGTTCGTAGCATCAATCTGCTGGAGAGATCTCAACGTCAGTGACTGTTGACCGCCTAAGCGAGCCCCCGAAATTGTCCCCGCCTTTGCGATCCGAACCACGACATCTGTAGGGAATTGCCCTTTGACTAAGAAGCTGTATGCCGCTTCCGAAAGAATGCGTACACTGCTCCTCTTGGGACGCTTAAGCAACTCAAGCTTCCAATTCGTCTTCAGTCTCGCACATATCAGCATACCCCTCCAAAGCCAAGCCAATGACCTTCACCAGCGGGAATACATGGTGACTGCCAGTAAACACTTCCGCCCATATCCGCACCACTGCAACACTGAGTCTCTTGACTCCCATGCTTCCCTCGATACTACTGCCGTCTTCCGGCTCTACTGCGAAGTGAGTCTCGCCTACAATGCTCCGCACCATTTCAAGCAGATTCCGCTCGTCGACTGTAAGATCCTCTATGGATTCGGATATCATAGATAGCCACCTACCTACTGATCATCAGCAATCTTCGAAAATTTAGGGGTCGAGACACATACTGAGTAGAAAAGCACACTCCAAATTCCCAAGACTATGTTGCATACTCCAAAGTAGCGTGTGTGTATGTGCAACGAATTTAATGCCGATCTTGACCGGAATACTCAAAGCATGTGCCGCTTGTAGGATCGCTCTACTCATCAAGGGGCTTCTTGTAAGCCGTGGACACGCTTTCAGCGTTCTTGCAATGACATGTGGATCTCTCGTCTCCAACCCTCGACACGGCCCGAGATCGCAATGTAGTCTTATGTACGCGAGTCTCAAGAGCGCAGTGGAGCTGAATGCTACTGGCCCGTAGGGATTCATGGGATCTAGGCTGCTTTCCGGGGCTTTTTCCCAGCCGATCTGCCAGGTGCGGAGGACTTGCCCGAGTTTGGAGATCTCGGATGGTTGCAAGCTACCGTTCATGGCGGACGGGATGGAGATCGTGCTGACTTGGCGGATAATGTAGATGTGTTGGATGATGGCATGGACGAGGACGTAGTTTCCCAGGGATGAGATTGGAGGCAAATCATCTTCTCCGGGGGAGAAAAGCTTGGATAGAGCGTGGTGGAAAGAAAGGGGTACCTGTGGCGAGCTTTTCCGTGCGGATTGCCAGTCCTCGGCGGATGAAGCCCGCCACTCTTCGGCTGAGTGAGGTAGATTGAGTTTTAGTTCTGAGGTGCGCAGGATTGGCGGGTTGTCGTAGGCGATGGAGTGGAGATTGAAGAAACAGTACGCGATACACTTTGTTCGACAGTCGCTCTCTAGTAAGACCCAGTCTTCCCAGCGAAGTCGGCTGTTGGAATATTCAACAACTTCCAAGCCGTGCTCTCGAATCAAGAGAGCCAGCTGGTTTTGAATACTTGTAGCTTCTCTTAATAATGGAGGTGGCCCCCACATACCCATGGCCATCATGATGAGCAGTGTTTGAATGGTTCCTAGTCGTGCTTGGGATGATGGAGACCTTGGGCGTTAGCACACGATCAATATCACAAAGTAGGCACCATACCAAATATCATCTTTTGCACTGTTTATAGGAGTGCTATATGAATTGATGGGTCTTGGTGTCGGAAAGTCTCCTGGCGATGTATTGGAACCTGGCGACTTGCTCAGCGAAGCACTTCTCGGCCTCGGCGACGATAAAATATCAGCGACTTGCTGGCTTTGTCGTCTCCTTATTTGTTCGGTAGCTACTGACTTGGCAGCGTACCAGAGTTTGTTTCCCCTGGCACTTTCGAAGCGATACTGAGCGCCCACTGCAGCTATGGCAAGGACTAACTCAGGGACGAATTTTGATACCGAGAAACTGGGAATGTGGAGAAATGGGAGATGTTGATTGAAACCAGTGATATATCCCTCGAAGTATCGAGACAAGGTGTGTCGTGTTGGTAGAATGAAGTCTTCTGGTAAAACAGCTGCAAAGTCTTTCAATTTGTTTTGAATCGTTCTGTAGTCCTGACCGGATACCTTCCATGGTGGACCGGCGCGAAGGAAGTCTGCCTGTGGCCGGGGTTTGCTTTGCATGAGAGTCTGGTCTTCTGGTCGTAACAATGGCGGAGGCGACCCGAACTGGCTCAGAGCATCGTTGCTATTTTCGGACAGAGAATTGTGATCAGTGATTTGGTGCTGCCCCACATCTTGAATGGGATTTGGTCGAGACCAGAGAGAGACTGGGAGATCAGAATCATAAACAGTAGCCGGTAGATAGAAGTTTGAGATGTCAAAGTTATCGAAAAACAGGTTGTAATCCCCAGGTATGTCGACGGTATCAGACATGAGGAAGTCATGGTTATCTACATAGACAGGTGGAAGACCCGTAATACTCCCATTTTGAGGATCGACCTGCCCTGCAAAGAATCCAGATTGAGAGATCGGAGCTACTTGGGCATTGTTGGAGATATTCTGGTGGGAAAAGGGGGATGGAAAACTGCTTGGGTCGTGCGATGTCCATTGGGGCGGCCTGTTGGTGTCAACGGATGCTTGAGTAGTCACAGGACTTGGTATGGTAGTAGCGATAGAGGGACGCGACCGTCTATCTTCTCGATCTATTCCTTCATCATGGACTAGCTTTTCATGCCTGAGCAATATGTCCCTTTATTTCGGTTAGTTGTATCTTGGTAGTGTTGAAGTTCTGTCAACTTACCGCCTCGCGAACGCTTTACCACAAGAACACGAGAACGGCTTCTCTTTCGTATGAGTCCGTTCATGGCGCTGTATATGCTCGAGGCGGTGGAATACATCAGGGCAGAAACGACAGCGGAATGCCTTTGGCTTTTTCTTGCTGCGTCCTGGCGCAGCGGATGGAAGGGATGGAGTTTCTGGGGCGTCGTTCATTTCAGATCTTCGCAGGACAAGGTATCCCTTAATCGATGCGCAATTTAAGTGAGACACCTTTTGTCCCTACTCAAGATCGATGCCACACATACAGAATGAGACCTCTTTCGCTCGTGCTTGATACTTTTGGGGCACAGCTGTAACTACATGCAAGTTTGGGCCGATGGGTTAACTAATGCGGGGTAGTTCGGCAGCAAGCCGCCAAGTCTTGCGCCACATGTGGCTGCATTGTCACTGGGAACGTTGGAGCATCAAATCAGTACCAAAGTAATGTGAATGGTACAGAATATTAGCTTGAAAGTTGCAATACTCTCACAGTACTCAAAACATTCAAGATCTCTCAATCTTCTCCAAAACTCAGCGACATGGCTTCAAGTGATGTTGGCGAGCTTATCTGTTTGGCATCGCTCCCTAAGAACATTCTAAAAAAGCGTTCGATGATGAAGGAGTTTCCAACGTCTGAAGGGGTGAGTAGTTCAATTAATAATTATAAAATCCCTCGCCCGATTTCACTCCCAATTTTCCTTCTTTGATCATGCGTGCCAACAAATCTCGAGGTTGCTGCGGCAATGAGTCTCTATTTTCTGCATAGTGCTCCTCAATGTCCTTGACAACATCCAATCCTACAGTGTCCATTTGCTCAAATGGCCCTTTAGGTGTCTTGAGCACAGACTTATAGATAGCATCAATCTCTGATGGCGTTGCAACTCCTTCGGCTGCTACGAACAATGCTTCACGCTTGATCGCTGCCCAAATTCTGCCCTTGGCGTCAACGAACGTACTTTGAAATATGCCTTGGAGTCAATACCTGTTGTAGATATAGCCATTGGAGTTTTTCTTAACATGAAATGGATCAAATCCGTGATTTTTGCATTCTTCGATGAGCCGAGCGATGATTTCTGATTTAGTAATGGTTGAGCCCATAATTTCAACCGCTGGGGTCTCAGGGGGCCAGTCTGCGCCAAATTATAAGCGAATATTCCGGCCATAATTCAGAAACAATCCTGCACTTTCCATACATACATGAGTGTAAGCTAACACATCTTGAGGCTTGCTTTAAGTCTGAACCTTCAATGATCTCTTGAATTGTGAAGCTACTTGAGTTTGATGCAACGATTGTTTCCTCGTCCGCCAGCTCGTCCAGCTGCTGGACAACGGAGCGTTTGGTCTTTAGAGACTCAGGGACATTCTGGTTGCTGTCAATAACACGGTTCACTGCTGGGTAGATCCGAAATCCAGACTTACTTCCACAACTAGCCAGGCACTTTTTAACGCTTCGTTCAAGTTCTCTCCACCAAAGGTCGTAATACTTCCACCTTGGTGTCCGTCACTCTTCCCGACCGTATTCTTGAAGTTGTCAATATCCTTCAGTGCTCCTTCTAGGGCAGCCGGCGCTTGATCGACAAGGTGGACTGGTCTTCCCCGACTTGACCACATATAAGCGAGGCGCCTCCCTTGAGTTCCTGCACCCAGGATGGCAACAGCATTTCTCATGGTTATCAGAGAATAAAACGAGGACCGAGGACTATTGATTATGATAGATTGTCAGATGACGGTAAGTTGGGACTCTACAACAAATCTCTTATGTCGACCTACACCACGAGGCTCAAGTAAATATTTCCTATCCTGTTGCCATCCGTTGCCACTAACTGTATGAAATGACGGAAGTGCTAAATGAAATGGCTGTCGAAGGCTGGGCAGGAGGTGAGCCATTGACATTCCTGCCCGCACGACTTTTTTACCCCGCGTTGCCCTCACTGCCCGCACTTTCTCCTCACCAGCCGGTGCCCGCACGCCACAAAACTTCCTTCCCGTCCGCATTCCTCAATGCATCTTGTTAATCCACTCAGAACAAACGATCAAGTCCAATGAAATCAGCGATAGGTGTCATTCCGGACGCGGGGTGCCCTTGATCGAGGATTGTGGATCCTAGGACGGCTGCAACCTTGGCAGAATGATGAGAAAAGATGATTCTGGGGAAGACCCCCATCTTTGCGGGGAACCTAGCACTCAGCAATCTTTATATTAAAAGCCGTCCTTCTTCCAAATACATTCTGTCTTTCATAGTCCATCTATATTCTCATTGTACACCTGGTGGTACAAGATGACGATCTCATACAAAGTCTCCCGCCAACAGGCTTCATCCGAAGTCGAGGACGAGAAAGTTGTCTATGCAAATGACGAATTTGCTCACAAGAATGAGGTGCCGGTGAGCAGATTCCAAGCATATTAACATGATTGATCTCACAAATTTAAATAGGCAGCCAGGAATGTTCATGATCCCAATTGGTCGGGCAACGGCGTTGACACCTCCATGGTCAACCGAGAAAAAACCCTCCGCAAAATGGACATCCGCTTGATCCCCATGCTCGCAGTGCTATACTTGCTTTCCTTCCTCGACCGTGGCAACATCGGAAATGCGAAGATTCAAGGCATGCAGGATGACTTGAAGCTCACTGGCCAGCAATACAACATGTGTGCGACCGTGTTTTTCTTCACGTACTGCGCCTTCGAAATTCCATCCAATCTACTTCTCAAACGATTCAGACCCTCTATCTGGTTGCCCAGTATTATGGTAGCTTGGGGATCAGTCATGACTCTCATGGGGTTGGTGCACAACTATCATGGGTTGCTCATTGCGAGACTGTTCCTGGGTGTTGCTGAAGCAGGCTTATATCCAGGTGTTGCCTACTATTTGACTATGTGGTAAGTCTGACCAGGCTCCTTGGTATTTCCCTATACTGATCCGTATAGGTATTGCACCGAAGAACTTGCCTTCCGCCAGGGCCTCTTCTTCAGCGCAGCAAGTGTTGCAGGCGCATTTTCCGGCTTGCTCGCTTACGCCATCGCGAAAATGGATGGTGTTGGAGGTAGAGCTGGCTGGCAATGGATCTTCATCCTCGAAGGGCTCTTGACTGTTGCAGTAGCCTTTGCTTCATTCTTCTTGCTCTATGACTTCCCAGATACAGCCGGATTCTTAAGCGTAGAAGAGAAGGCGTGGGTAGTCCACCGTTTGAAGTACCAAGGCAGTAAGAAGAGCGGGCGAGCTGTTGCTGAATCGGAACACTTTGAATGGAAATACGTCACCAAAGGTACGCTCTTGGTCACTCAGCGGGTTGTCTGGACTATGACTAACAATTAACAGCACTGACCGACTGGCAACTGTACCTCAGTCTCCTGATGTATTGGGGAATTGTTTGCCCTCTGTACGGCATCTCTCTCTTCCTACCAACCATTATCAAACAGCTTGGCTACACATCTACCACAGCTCAACTCCTCACCATTCCAATCTACTGCACCGCTGCAGTGCTAGCTATCATTGTTTGTTGGTGTTCCGACAAAGCTGCCAAACGCGGTGCCTCTCGCTGGCCCTATGTCTTCTTCCCAATGCTTGCTATCCTCATTGGATTCATCATGGCTATTTCAGGATCAGCTCACGGCGGTGTGCCTGGAGTTGTCTACGCTGGTGTCTTCATCGCAACATGTGGCATCTATCCAGCCTTCCCAGGAAATATCACTTGGATCAGCAACAACCTTGCAGGTAGCTACAAGAGAGCAGCAGGCAGTACGTATTGGGGAAGCCCATTCTCTTACTTCTCGTTGTCTTGGGACTCGAATTTTTCCCGAGACATGTCTTATCCTTCTCTTCAAACATATCTGATGAACAATAACTGACACCCCATTGCGTAGTGGCTTTCCAAATTGGTGCCGGTAATCTAGGCGGAGCAATGGCAAGCAATTTCTACAGAAGCGTGGACGGACCAAAATTTCTGCTTGGGCATGGTTTGGAGATTGGGTTCGTGACATTGGGTCTCTTTGCGGTTGTTGCTTTGAGATTGAATTATGGACGCATCAATGCAAAGAGAGAGCGCAGTGGAGAGGCTGAAGGGCTTACGGATGAGGAGTTGGCTGATCTTGGCGACAAGAGCCCCACTTTCCGTTACACTCTGTAGACTCAGATCAGAGTCTACGGTGCATGGCCATATTGAAGAAGTTTAAAGAGAATTCATCGAATCGAGATTGAACGTTCTAACCCCTCAAATACGTACTTGATGCTACCGTAAATGCTACATTATCACTTGAGAATACACTAACAGTTCAAATAACTCATCAATAATTTGCAAAAAAGATCCTCAATCACTGGGTACGATTGTTGGGACGAATGAACGGCCTTGTCGATGTTACCTAACTTCCATCTCGATGCCACAGGTCTTTCATCATCAGTCCCGCTTGGACACAGCGTTGGGGCTGTTGATCCCCTGAAAATAAGCGAAAGGCGCTGAAATGGACGTTTTACAGCGACTGCAGCGCCAGGAATTGGCGAGGACAACAATACCCCGCCAACCCCGCACCTGACCATTTTCGTGAGTTGAATATCCAACCAGAAGCTGGACAATTCAGATAACCAAACGCTACGACGCATACAACCTGGGATCAAACAAACGTCGTACAGATTCCCGTTACAATGATGCAAATGCAGCTATGGCTGGGCTTGGGGTTATCGAGCTCATCCCATTGTGCCACAAATCAGACCACAAATCTGATGTTGCCTCAAACTCCCGCGACCAGGTGATCTGATCCCGAAAGCTATTTTCTTCATCATAGACAATAAAACCACCTTCGAAATCCCCATCAGCACCTCAATTCTTGTTTTATCTCATTGCTTGAGTTTATATATCTGGAAGGTCTTTCCGTCGTTCTTTCCCAAGTCTTCAGAGCCCACCTCACACCACCAGGATGGCAAGTGCACGCCCAATGCAGCATATCTCACGGGAGGAGCTTCACACGAGTCTGGAAGCTCGAATTCAGTATCTGCACAGTTTCCTCGATTTCAGCAGCAGTAAGTATCATCCTGCACTTGGTTCAATCTTTTAACAGAAAAATTGTAGGGGATGTTGAAGCTCTGGTCTCCGGAGCCAAGTACATTAAAGCTTTGATTCCAGCAGTCGTCAACATCGTGTACAAAAAACTTTTACAATACGATATCACTGCTAGAGCTTTCCAGACGAGAAGTACAAGTTTTGAGGGCCCAATGGACGCCACTCTCAATGAAGACAGTCCTCAGATCCTTCACAGAAAAATGTTCCTAAAAGCCTATCTTATCAAGCTTTGCTCGGATCCTACGCAAATGGAGTTCTGGGAGTATTTGGATAAAGTGGGGTAAGTAAACGTTGTCTACATTGGTTGTATGACACTCACATATAATTCAGAATGATGCACGTGGGTCTAGGACGAGCGCATCCATTGCACATCGAGTACATTCACTTAGGCGTCTGTCTCGCATTCATTCAGGACATCATGACCGAGGCCATCCTGTCCCATCCAAAGCTCTCTCTGCATAGGAAGACAGCTTTGGTTAAGGCACTGGGAAAGATTATATGGATCCAGAACGATCTGTTTGCAAAGTGGCATCTACGTGATGGATCCGAGTTTGCTATTGAGGAAGCTGACATTATCGTGGAGAAGGAGGGATATCTGCATGGGAAGAAGATCCTTGTTGATCCAGACCAAGAGGTGGAAGAAGAGACTGAGGGATCGAAGACGCCAACCAAGCCTGGGGTCTGTCCTTTTAGTGGGGTCGTGAGTGGGATAGACAGGTTGGATTTCGCGGATGTCAGCGATGCACCAAAAGCTTAAAGAGGGAATCATTCAAAAGGCTTTTTTCGTAAAAAAGTTCAGGAATATGTAATTGGTATAATTATTGGTCATAGGTCTGCGGAGTTCCGGTAAGGGTTATTAGACATTCCGTTCAGGGACAGAGACATCTCAATTAACTACATAACAAGATTTCCAATTAACGTGAGACCATTTGAGTTAGCGGGTCAACTTGCAGTGGGAATGTTGTTCCCATTCCAAAGTGGCCGCCAAAGGTTGCCGATATGTCGTGTTGGCTGAGAAGGACACAAATATTTCTTCACTACAGACATTTCCTTCTCCTTTGGTCTCAGATTTCCAACTTGATCCCTGGAATTATTCCTAGTTTAGCTGGGTTCCAATTCTAAACTGGAGGATCGGCAAATAGAGCAGTTGCCGCGGAAGACACTACGAACTCGATGGCGTTGATGCTCTTACCGGTTCTGTGTTCTTTCAAGAAAATGCTAAGCCTCAGAGAGTTACCGCAGGGGAGAGATCCCGGCTTGGAGAAGCTTATTCATAAGGTTCCATTCTAGTCACGGTTGTGGCACTTTGAGAGATCCGGCGACAGACTTACCTGCATAAGCTGCAGTCGGTACAAATCCAGCACTGGAGAATATATCCACACACAGCAGCGTCGAACCCGGTATGATCCTATTAGATTCATTACTCTCGCCAGAATCTGGTTTCATTTGTTCTACATGCAAAGGTACAATAAACCTACTGATTAGAGGCAAGTCGTTGCATATTGGGCTTTGAGATTTTGCTCTTCGAAGCTAGAGGTAGGAACGCAATAGCTCTACTCATTTGCTGTCAAAATCCTAAGTGCTTAGCAGCAGTCTGTATACGTCATTCATCATATGTAAAGAGTCCTGTTAATGATTTTGGGCTTGGTCAGAAAGGTAAGGTGCCAAGGTGCGATGCTTCTATGTGCGACCGATGGCTGTTCTGATCTTACCTCTGGAGACCCGTGGTACCTCGAATTATAATTCGCTCACTTATCATGTGGGTATGATGATCAGACATATCGTGACACGGTTCAAATTTCCAATTGGTGAAAGGAGGCTCAGCTAAGCTTCCCTGACAGACTTAGCGCGTTCTTAGGTGACAGATCAACGTGTGCTAAACGCTTGTTAGGAACAAGCTTCTTGCTCGATGAGGTCTAAATAATCCCTTATTCTACCAGACAGCTTCAATTCCAATCAGCAATAAATGTCTCAAGACACAGTCGACATTGACTTCTGCTTACTAGTGAGCCGCAGCGATTGCCGACTGCGTACTCTTCTGGAGAAGAGAGGGTCAGATGACGTGGATGCGGTACAATCTTTATTGTTGATGAGAGAAAAGTGAGGGGTTGGCGAGCAACGGGAAGTGCTTCATACAGCTGTACACAGCTTTAGGCAGTATGTTCAATACTTCTGGTAAATACGAACTCTCGTTTATTGAATCATCACCATTTTATGATTTCATAAGTTTCTGGTATCAGGTCAAACTATTAGAGTATCTTCATGTTTTAGTCGCTAGAAATGAAGCAGGTAGTAAGAGATACTGTACGCTGTTGCAAAATGATAGAAATTGTATGAGCAGCTCTCCAGAAGCTTTGACTGTCTTTACTGTAATGGGAATTATGAAGAACTGATTCGAGTCCGAGACACTTCCGAGACAGTCGAGCATCTATTACGTAGTCCGTCACGAATACTCGCAGACATTAGGAAAATTTGCCTCCTATCAACCGTTTCCCCAAACACGACTAACTGACCCTCAACCTTCACTTCCCGGCCTCAAAACACTAAGAGAAAGACGACGAGTATCATAAAACCAAGCAGAGCTCCCTCGCCTGTACTGACCTTGGTGGATGAATTGAAGCCAGGTAATTGTGTCGCACAGCCCTTTCGCGCATATCCTTTTTCTTTGAGGCCGGCTGCTTCCAAAAATAATTTGTCCTCATTGCAAGCGGCTCCTAAATGAAAAATTAGGCACGTCATTATCAAAGAACTTCGGCCATGGAAACATACCACAACAGCAGGGCTTCATCTTGGCTCCATAATCCGCCACCCAGTCACTGTGTATACCAACGTCACAGACAGGAAGTGTCCATATTCCTGGATTTTGTAATTTCAATATAAGCCAGAATCAAAACAGCCGTGAGATGCTGGTACCTTCGAATTTGGCCCCTTGAGCCAAGAAAGAGCTGTCTTGGTCCACGGAAATGGACTCCTCGATCTTGGTTGCCAAGGTGCTCTCATCGTACTCGAAGCGTCCAGAGAGATAGGAATGTAGCGATGACGCCGTTATATCCTATGTAGGTCTAGTTAGCACGAGAATCGGATTCCAGTGTATGAAAACATACAGATGTCGAAATATTGTAGGGCGGGTCAACGAGTTTACTGAGTGCCGGTGGGGGTACATATTCACCCTTCTTGTCCATACTATCAAATGGAGGCCGTCAGAATGGTATGACTCTCGAAGGCTATGATGAATTACCTATATAGACAGCAAACTCTGCCGTTCTCGCTGAATTGAGAATCGTCGCTGCAAGGGGAGTCGGTCGCATTTGCACACATCACGAAGGTGTGCGAAGAGACCTTCGAGTTGTCCTTTCTATTCAGATATTCAATATTAGTCGTGCGATTCCGTGAAGCAAATGCTGGGTGGACCAAGTCCGGATTTACTTACGACCACTGCTGGTTAACCAATTTGGACACCTGGATTTGGAAGAAGACTTGGGTCAACCACGAAGAAGGTATGTTGTAGTCGAAAGTGAACCTTCCAGAGTTGAGATAGGCCCTAGAACCAATGTTATCAATATTATTAAACACTGGGAAGATAGTGGTGATGGCCATTTCAATTGGAAGTTACGTACAATATGGTCTTCCCCGTCACATCTGCCTCACCATTGAACAAAGTCTTGGCCCAAGATTCAAAGCCAGTTCTCATACCCTCAGCTGATGTCTTGATAACATTGCCGAGTTCTTGGATTGCCAAATTTTGATGATCCCTGTACCTCGTCAGCAAACTAAGTCGCCTTTATTATCTGTTATATTTGGTTAAACTAGCCCCTTTGAGGTTCCACTTGAAGCTGCAATTGAGAAGCCAGCACTAGTCATCTCTTTGGTAGTATCAACAATGCGTGTTATGCGCTTCACGGCCAAGTCTCCCAAATCTTCGACAATTCTCATCCCTGGGATCAATGACAGTCCCCCACATACAACGGCTTGGACGACTGGGAGAACTTTGCCGAAATTGGTTTTGGGATCTTTCCAAGGGAAGAAATCGGCAGCCATCCCTGACAGGACTGCGGTCAGATCAGTCTCAGCATCTTGCGTTGCTGTCTGGGCGATATGTTAGTGTGGTGACAGACTTATCAATGAATAATAATACCTTCAAGTTATTGAACATTGTGTTCATTTCAACCAGGCTGACACGGACGAAGTAGACCCATCGTGGCCCATCAGCGGCTTGGAAGGCTGCAGTCTGGTCAGATTCTTCTCTGACGTAGCAAAGAAGTACTGACCTTGACAATCCGGCATTGAGCACGAAGCTATCAAGCCGATACCGCACTGCTGGTTTCTAGATCGGTCGCCAAACGATTGAGATATCCAGTCAACAAATGTTGCTGATCCGCGGGCAGCAGTTGTGCTAGTCCACCAATTCGCGAGTTCTGTGTCGACATTTGCATCCTCCCAGTTCTCTGGAGAGGGTGTCCATTTTGGATCGCTGCATAGTTCCGGCAATGGGACTTTACTTGCTGGCGGAGATGAAGGAGCAGAAACTGGAAGCTGAGTCGACACAGCAGGACCAGTGGTTTGCTGTGGTGTTGTGATCACTGGAGGTGGAGTTGTTACCGCGGGAATAGAAGCTGGAGCGGAGGCAAGAGGAGCTTCAGTGATGATCGACACCTCATCTTTGATATGTCAGTTACCGATGCCATAAATTTCGGAGAAGACAATACCATTCACAATTGTCCAATCGTACATTGGCGGCGCTGCTCCTGTACATGTAGCAGCAGTCCAGCAACAAGCTGGTAATGTCACATGTCCGGGCCCGATACCAGATGTCAACAGACCATTACTAGAGCAACAAGCAACAAAGTTTTCATCGGCTTTGTAATAGTCTGGGCAGTATGGCGCCACTGTATGGGCACTGAGAATGGTATCGAAGTCTTGCGTGAATTCTTGGCCATCTCCCGTTCGAAAGACAGCCAGAATTGTGAGATGGAAGAGTAAACGATGATTCATCGGATTAAAATCAATACAAAAGACAATTTTAGTCTTTCGAGAATACATCTTAGAGAGACCTCATTGTATTATATGCCCATTCGGCCACATAGTCCATAGACTGGCGGTGGCCAACCCTCCCCTCCAAAACGCAACACTTGATCAAGCCTTCTATACTTCTGCTCCATGGTTTGCAATGTTTCAAGCCCATTCTAGCTTAACACCATTTGTTTACCAGATATATTTTAAGAAAAAGCAAAACAATACCAGATGGAGATGTGGCTGAGTATATCCTGATAATGGTCCGACTAATTGCCCCACATTCTGCTCGATGTTCGATAACTAGACATCTGCCCACTCCAATGTCCTTATTTCAAAACGGACTTTCAGAACGGCTCAGCAGACTATCCCTCACCCTACTTTCATTGTGAGATGGAAGAGTGCATAGATGACCTGACCATTTGAACCGGTGATCTTTGTTTACATTTCGGACCCCACTCTGCTCCTCGCTTAGCCAGCCAAGCGACGAGGCTTTAAAAGGGTGCTGATCTTCGAAGATTGGAAGACAAGAGCACTTTTCACGAAGCAAACGATAAGACGCATGGAAAATGGTAGATTACATAAAATTACTTTTCGTTCTTCTCATCCCCGGCCAATTCCTGGGCCCATTTACTCTTCTCCAACAACCTCTAACCATAAATCCAGAACGCAAAAGGAATAAAAGCCATGATCAAAGCAAATGACCCCTAGAGGCTACTGGTCCATTGTAAATCGAGCGTTCTATACATTGGCACAGCTGCGAACGGTAACATGGCACCCACCATCTGTCTCGTGATACTCGATCCCGAATTTGCCGAGAATGTATATATTGTGTAGCTGTCGACCATATAGTTCAGCAGGGCATTCAGATACAGAACATAGCCTAATCCGTATGGTATTCCTGCTAACGTCGGCCAAATCCAATGGATGGATGAGCGTGAGGTCCAAGCGCTGGAGTAGAGGCTGAGGACGATGAAGGGGCAAGACGCACATGCAAGAGGAAGACGTTTTGCACCATGACGCCTGGTCCATGGTCTGTCTTGTAAGGCAGCATGCTGGTATATATTGGTCGAAGGAGTATTGTGCTGGTACTGCAAGAAGGACGCCGATTCCGAACCCGATGAAAGTCAGGCCTTCTTGTCCGGTATTGAAGCTATAAATGCCTGTGATATGATCAGCAACAGTATTCATCGAATACGTTCAGAGCGATGCGTGGACAGACTCTCAAATATAATTGGATACGACTGAAGAAAAACTTTGAATACCGCGTACTGAAAGGCGGTGTACAAGCAGGAAAAAAGAACAATAGGCTCCCTCAGCAGGGTGAGAGGCCGGACAACAACTTTGGTCGCAAATTCTTTCCAATTGAAATCGTTGCCTTGCAGCGGGCTGCGATGCTTGCTAGTGTGCTGAGCAGTTTGTATTTCCCTCGCTCGGCTGTCCAGTATGATGTTGTGATTTGTTTCTGGCATGCCCAGAGCTACTACCCCAAAGCAAGCCGCGCCCATGGCCCCTCCTACCCAGAATGGCAGGTTCCAGCTGTGCATTGCAGCCCAGCCAGATATAATGGGCCCAATGGCAGCTTCGATCTGAGTGGCCATGTTGTATCCTAGGAGAGCATGGCCTCGACGAATGTCTTCGGAGTAGAGATCGGCGCAGATACTGGATGTGAAATATTAGTTTAAAGATGCTCATCAGATAGAGATGCGTACATACCCGCCAGCTGTACTTGACGGTCCAGCCGCAAAGATCCCAGTGACAAATCTTGCAATATTGAAGACCATCCAATTCGGAGAAATTGTACAGGCAAGCATGCCGAACGTGAATCCCCAAGTCGTGCGTAGATTGACAGGTCTTCTGCCATATGTTTCACTCAAAGGCGCGAAGAGAACACTGCCTATGGAGTACCCGATGAGGTATGTAGATATTGGAAGGACTCTCCAGCCTTAAGCATATTGGATGCTGAAATGTTCAAGTGTCGTTTTCGCTCCTCCAGATGCAAGCGATGTACCGTTTGTGGCGTTAGCAACCAATGCGAAATTGATAGTGAGGATCCAAATCTTTCTAGCTGAAGACCAGCTCTCTGGATTGACAGATGGCTCATTATCGAATGTTTGGAGGCTATCATTGTTCTTGTCGCTGCTGACTGATTCTGTATCATCCTTCTCTGGCATGTTGGCAATTCTTGGAGAGCTTTCAAATGCTCGTCAGCAAGCTGGGAATGCAGGGGATTAAGCTCGACTCAAACATCTGAGATATATAGGGGCTTATGATAACGCGTAGTCGAAATAACCATGAGCGACCATGCGAAGCCAGTAGCATGCCGACTAGGCCTCGCTAGTGAATTTGATTCCCAAATTCATATGCGATGTTTTGTACTTACTGAACCATACAGGCATCGATTGAGCGGCAAATCGATTATTGACTGGACGACTGCCAGGAAAGAAACTTTTACTCCAGAGCGCAGGATTGTGGCCGCGTGCTCATGTATCCCCTAGAATGGAAACTCCCTGATTATGCAAGTACCTCCCTCCTGAGGGGCCAATTCTCAGAGTCCTATATCAATTGATGACCACCATATGGACTTGTGATTTTCCCTAAACTTTCGAAGTGTTTGACGGAGTTTCCAAGGTTTTTAGGATTCGCGCGAGAGCTCGTGCGTGCGGGAATATGGTTCAAACAGAACGCCTGGTCTGAGAGTCGATCGCAGGACTGAAACGAAACAAGCATGGGGAGATCGAAGCTTAACATGGAGGTAAAAGTCAATGCGTATCGTAGAAGATCAAGACAGATTGAGGATGGAAATGGTGAGCAGGAACCCAACTTCGTTGCATGAGAAAAGCTCCCACCTGCAGGATCAGACAATTTTGCCACCACTAAAGAGTGTATTTTCGCACGTCATACCACCGTTAGACATCTTGGGTACGCATGAAATGTACAGAAAGCCGATCAGATATCATTTCATAACAGCTGGTATCCTATTCTAATCCTATCCACTCTGCGTCGTCGTCTCCAGCTTCTAGCATAGCGGCATCATCGCCGTTCATAATCAACAACGGTCCATCAGCACTCTTCACGAGCGGTTGGCTCAATCCATACTCGATCGTATAACAGTTCTCCTCGAACACCCGCAGGGTATCTTGCTGCATCCTAGTCACGCTCCGTTCTATTACTCTCAACTCTGCGTCCAATATTCCTTTATGATCCTGGATCCATCGCCCGTGAGAATCAACAATAGCCTCCATCCACAGTAGACAGAACTGGATGTGTGGTGACTCTTCGGTCTCTTTTGCTACTAATCTGAGAAGCCGTTGTAGGTAGACGACGGGTAGACCTTTTGTGACGAGGCCGATATCAGTGTAGGGAATTCCTTCGAATACTTGTCGCAACAGAGAGGCTTCGTTGAGACGGAATGCCATGACGAGGGCTTTCAAGTAGTCTTTCTCATTCTCGAGGACGTTGAGGGTAGAGGCTGGAGTCACCTCGAGATCAAGATCGATGGGATCGAAGAGTGGTGTGGTGTCCAGGCTATAAATCAATAGACCTTCTGTTGATGCTGCGCAGAATGACCGTCCTGTAGGTGAGAAAGCAACGTCTGTCACTCGTACCTCTGGCATCCGCTTTCTGACCGATGGATCTCCACCGCGTGTTGAACCTGGCAGGCTCTTGTCGATTCGGTCTTCGAGATCGGATGCTTCACCTTGCTCATCTATCAGGCCGAGCGGTCCAGCTTCGGTCAGGAGCTTGCTGTTGAGGAACTCCTGGGTACCTGAAAGAGAGAGGTTGACACTGACGGTATATTTCTTCAAAAGTACAAGCGAGTCAACAGAGTACAAGCAGATATATTTGCTGTTACCACCAGCCAAGACACATTCGCCGTCTGCGCTGTATTTGATACTGCTGAAACTTTTTGTTCCTGCTGCATTAGCTGCTGTCCGGCGGTCGGTTATTTTGCGACCTCCCGACACATCTCTCCTCCCATCGACTCCTGACTGCTGCTGGGCTTCAGAAACGGACCAGAATGTGAGTTGTCCATCCAAAGTGGATACTGCCAGTTGTAAAGAGTCAGGCCGGAATGCTACGTCCAGGACATCTGCTTGAAGTTGCAGAGGCTCGCTGGTTTGCGTGCGGTCGAAGATTGACCAGATTCTGACTGTATGATCCCAACTGCCACTGACCACGACGCTTCCGTTGGGCGCAAATGCCAAGGATGAAATAGGACCTTCATGCCCAGATAATCTGTCCAGGAGCTGGCCAGTTTGAACCGACCAGATGTGAATATCGAAAGAATCCAACGATCCAGCACAGACAACTTCTCCACTGGGGTCCACTGCCAGACAAGAGAATGAAAGTCGAGTAGGTGCTGTGAAGGTGCGGAAATTCCGGTATCTGATCAAATCCCATGCTCGTATTGAACCGTCCAGACTTGCTGTAAACAATACATTCCCTCTTTTGGCAAATTCGCAGGCTGTCACACCACTGATATGCTCAGTAAATGTTGCAATCGAGAAGCCAGAATTGACGTCCCAGACTTTGATTTTCCCGTCATCTGCCGTCGTGACGATTTTCTGTCCATCAGGCGAATACACCAATGCATTCATCGAGTCAAAATGCCCCTGTTGTTTTAGGATCTGATTTTCAGATTCCCATTCCCACACTAGTAATTGGCCCAGTTTTGACGCTCCAAACGCCAGCCAATCTCCAGACTTGTTGATCGTAACAAAGTCAATGTCGTTTTGCGAAATACTCAGACTGTGGATCATGTTAAATTCCGGCATTTCGTAGAGGCCAAATATTCCGTTCGAAAATCCAGCAACCAGTAAATTCCGCTCCGGGTGAAACACTGCGCAGGTAACTTTTGCGTCGTGTTGCATGAAAAAATGCTTGTTCGTGATGCGCCATCGAGCATGAGAATCATTATCATCATCGTCCTCATCTTCCTCCTCTGGCTTCTGTCCGGCGAGATATTTTCTTACAAAAACTGCCCCATCTTTACTTATTGTGTATATGGTCTCTTGGTCCTTGGAAAAATATGCTCCTAAAACGCCTTCACGATGTCCGCCCAAAACCGTCTTCGCCGAAACATCTTCCGACTCCAGACTCCATACCCGAGCCGTCAGATCCTTCGAGGCACTGAGGAAGAAGCGCGAGTCTCCAGACCATTCGATATTCTGAACAGCATCTGAATGCCCTGCATACCTCCTATGCAGCACAAAGGGTGCGAAATCTAATTCTCCATCTGCGTTCTGGTCTGGTGTTGATGGGGTATGCCATACTTCGATATGTCGATCGAGTCCTACAGCAAAATGGCGTCCCGAGGGCGAGAATGCGAGCGAGGACACGGGAGATTTGAATGTGAAGTGGAAGAGGACGATTCGGCGCTGAACATGTGTGAGGATTGCTCGGCCATCCTGGTCGACCGAGAGCAGCAGATTACCCCGCGGTGTGAGGCCCAATCGTGAGATATTCTTTCGATGCGCAAATGGAAGAGTATGCGATTTGTTACTGTAGATTGATCAATAAAATGCTGATAGATTTCGAGGATATATCATACTTGACCAAGTCGAAAACTGTCACTCGGTTTCCTACCGGCGAGTACAGAAGAGTGCCGTCAGGACTGAAGAGCAGGTTTCCCTGGCTGTAAACAGTCCCTAACAGATTGGAGAACTGCAGGCTTTATTAGGAACTACCACGGGATATATGCGCAACAACTCGTACCTTAAACTCCGTCTTCATTGTCACCTCTGCATTGGCATTTTCACTTTTCAATGTTCTATCTCGACCCCAGAACTTTTATCACAATCAGTGGATTCTTTTCTGCATCGCGGGCCGAGAGTTAATCCGTAGCGTTGACAAGAAGTCTAGCGTGACTGGGGTCCGAATTTCAGGGGAAGGGGCCCAAGTTGGATCTCCAGAAAAGACAACCTCACATCAACATCCTCCCTCACTCACGATACCCACGACGAATCCACCCCTCAATTCTGTCCTCCCAAATCAACGAAATAATCACAGAAAATGGCACCACCTACAACGGAGAGCGCATCGCCCATTGGCATTGCGAAGTCGGTGTCCCCTTTCCGCTTCGGTTGGCCGACGTGAACACTGCTAACAATCCACAGTCTTCCCAACCAACGCCACAAGATTGTCGCAAAACGAGGAGCAGCTTTTACTATTATGGTAGCAGGAGAATCTGGATTAGGAAAGACGACTTTTATCAACACCCTCGTATGTTCCCTCCATCCAAATGCGTTATATGATTCTAACACCATTGCAGTTCTCAACGACGATCAAGAATTACGCGGACCACAAGCGCAGACATGCAAAGCAAGTCGACAAGACCGTCGAGATTGAAATCACGAAGGCTGAGCTCGAGGAGAAGTTCTTCAAAGGTACGGACATTGATTGTGTAAGTGCTATGGCAGATTACTGACATTGCGAAGTCCGTTTGACCGTTATTGATACACCTGGATTTGGAGACTATGTCAACAATCGCGATTCTTGGATGCCTATTATCGAGTTCTTGGACGATCAACATGAATCGTATATGTTGCAAGAGCAACAACCCCGCCGTGTTGACAAGATCGATCTCCGTGTCCACGCATGTCTGTATTTCATCAGACCAACCGGACACACCTTGAAGCCCTTGGATATTGAGGTTATGAAGAGATTGAGCTCCAGAGTCAACTTGATTCCAGTTGTCGCAAAGGCAGATACCCTCAGCCCAGCTGATCTGGCCCGTTACAAGCAGAGAGTGAGTTTAACAGGTTTCTTCGCAAATGAGTTAGCTAATTAGGTATAGATCCGCGCAGTCATCGAGGCACAAGGAATCAAGATCTACACACCACCTGTCGAGGAGGACGATGAAGCTGCTGCCCAACATGCCCGTAGCTTGATGGCCGCCATGCCATTTGCTGTTATCGGATCCGAGAAGGATGTCAAGACCAGCGACGGCCGCATCGTCAAGGGTCGCCAATACTCATGGGGTGTTGCCGAAGTCGAGAATGAGGACCACTGCGACTTCAAGAAGCTGCGCTCGATTCTCATCCGAACCCACATGTTAGATCTGATCCACACGACAGAAGAGGCCCACTACGAAGCCTACCGCGCGCAGCAGATGGAGACCCGAAAATTCGGCGAGGCCAGACCAAGAAAGCTCGACAATCCCAAGTTCAAGGAAGAGGAGGAGAGTCTGCGCAAGCGCTTCACTGAGCAGGTCAAGATCGAGGAGCACAGATTCAGACAATGGGAGCAGAAGCTTATCAGTGAACGTGATCGTCTCAACAAGGACTTGGAGAGCACGCACGCTGCTATCAAGTCTCTGGAGGGAGAGCTCGAGCAGATGCAAGGTAGTGCTGTTCGCTCTCACGGCCGTCGTTAAGGTCACATTGCTCTGATATATCCTTCGGAAAAGGAAACTGGCTAGCTAATACCCACGGCGTCTGTTTCTTTCTGAGAGGAGCACGGGCACGTGCGCTTTCTCCTATCTCATCTATTCGGATTACAACAAAAAGGCAGTTCGGAGTGCAAGGGATGGAGGGATGGCTGTTGGTGTTGTAAGCAGGTTCATTGACAACACGCGCAACAGGGGACGAATTTCTCTGGTCTTCTTTTGAACACCTTTCTCTTCTTGCGGCTATCTTCTTGTGCGGTGGGAAGCTAGGCTGCTTAATTCTGGCCTTTGCCTGGCTACAATATCGTGTCTGCTGGGTGGCGTAGCTGGCTGGCTCTCTTCTTTCTTACTAGCTTTAGCCACGATGTAATTCAATGCTTCTACATGACTGCTTGGTTGATTTGTTGATTGATCACTCTTCTCGTAATGACATGACTGCCCATATGCTATGCATGGCTCGTGCCGTTCTTCTCTGCCTCCTCTTCCTCACTTCACTATGTTCGGCCTCTATCATGCTGACCCCTTTGTCGCCAAGCGAGGTCGGCTATCCCATCAAGACACGATCCACAAGTTCCTTCTTACTCTTCTGATATTGAGAACCTCGTCTGTACTTCTTCCGCAGCCCGGTAATCTCTATGTCTGAGACCACCTCTTCAGTACACTTCCGCCCTCAATCACAGTTTGAAGCTTTATGAAGCTTTAAATCTCAACACAAGTCTCAAACACGACTATACGGCATCCATACTCGCTCTCATAGTCAACTGCTCATTCTTATTACCCAGCTTGCTAATCTGTAGAAATGCATCGACTCCGTACCCCTCCAGACTATGCAATTCTAGATTGCCAGCCCAGTACTCGGCGTAAACTCTGCTGAGTGGAAGACCCATGCCAAGTCTGAGATTTGGAGGTCGGCTGGAGAGACTGCTGAGGGAGCTGTCGTGTCCGGATATGCTTGGTGGTGGGGAGAATGTTGGAGTGTCGGATGAGGGTGATGGCGAGGATGCTGGCTTATGGTTATGAGGATGAGAGCGAGAGGAGTTGGAGGGTAGGTCTGCTGACGATACGCGCAGTTCCTGCAACGTAGCAGCCATCTTCGGTACCTGGGTCAGGTTCTCCAATCGCTGGGAGGATCTCGGTCCTTTGCTGAAGCTCCATAGATGAGGCAGAATGTCTCGCGGTATACCGCCTCCCTGGTCACTGACTCGGATTATTACATGTTGTGGTGCCTCGCATACGGTGACTTCGATGGGGGGAGGTGCTTTTTCGTCCCATCCTCTCGGACGGGTTTTCTGCCGCTCAACCATCGCTTGCATGCTGTTCCTTAACAACTCTCCAATGATATACTCCAGGTGCGAGAGGATGTACGGGAAGGTTGCATCCAAGTGTCCGGATAGTTTGATGGCGGGGAGGATGGTGTTGGGTCCATATGTTGCTGCGCACAGCGTCTCGACAGCCGTGAAGCATTTTGTGACGACTTCGCGGGCGTTGCATTTCAGAAAGACTTCGCCGACGAATTCGGTTTGCGTCGTGGGTGTGGGTTGGGCATCGGGGAAGTGCCAGGGGGAGTGGAAGGTTTCGGTGAGTGCGAGATGTTGTTCTGCTATCACGCGGCGGGAGATACGCTGGATTTTGGTTAGATTCGTGTATTTCGACTTGGGTAGAGGTAGAGGAGAGCTCACGGATCTCAAGATGGTGTTCATGAACTTATCCATATCCTCCGGCTTCATCAGATCCCTACATTCCAACACACCCATAGCAAGTTTTGGAATCACAGTCAAATGCTCCTGCAATGTCTGGCTGATCTTCTTGCAGAACTTCTCGTTGTCGTCTAAGCTCTTGATCTCGCGTACTCGACGTAGACTTTCGAAGGCTTTGTAATAGAGCTCATAGACTTGGCTGATGTGCGGATTCGTTACTACGACGTAGGGGAGCGTTTGCATATCTCGGATCCGGTGGGCAAGACTGAAGATATTAGCCAATGTTGCTTAAGGGTAAAGGAGGCAGAAGGTACCGTGTGGGCAGCTCTGTTCGCACATAGTTGGCAGAGCTTATCAGTCGTGCTTCTGTGAGGGAACGACCGAAGACCATGAGTTGTCTGAGACTTATTGGCCTGGCTTCTTTGCCTACCCACCTGAAGATATCATCAGTAACATTCTCTCAAAATCTTGGTAGAGATCCTCACTCATCCAATGTTGAAGCAGGTCTCCATGGTGGCGCATTGTATCTCCTCGTCTGATGCGTATATATAGAGTGACTGCTGTGCTGTTGCTGGGCTGCAAAAGAGGTACACCCAGCTCTGCTTCTTGTCAACCGGTAGGTTTTTGGGCCATTGCGCGACCAGGATCGCAGCATTCTGGCGGTTCCATGTGAAGTTGAAGAAGACGAGTGAAGCTGAATAGAGATTGATGGTTCTAGATTCAAGTATGCGTTTGGGCTGAGAGCCTGAGACTGTGATTCGAGAGGGTGGATGGGGATGTGGATGTGGAGAGTCACAATGAGGGGTGCAGCTGTTTCTGTGTTGCTTGTATGCATGCAGCTCTTGGTCACAGAGTCGAGCTAGTTGCGCCGGAATCGGGTATCCTTGTCACTGGGGAGAAAAAGCAAAGAGAGAAATGAGGCATAAAAATCTCCATTGTGCATTTTTCTCTAGATTCCATGTCATTTGGGAATGCGTGACATCCATACTCCGTGATAGTCGATCGTTTGTAAACAATGGATTCGTCCTCGAACCATTCTTGCGCCGTTTTGGCGTTTGGCCTCGAGGTGCCCAGACATTCACGTGGATCTGATAAAGTTGGGCCCACATTTTGATAGAGCGCTATGGTTTCACATACAACTTCTCAAAAAGTCTCGACAACATCTCCTTTTGCAATTACCCTCAGCAAACTTCATCAGAATCATCATCATGAGTTCCGAACCTGTAGCAGCAGCCCCTGCATCCACTCAGCCGCTTTCCAGCGCCGAGGAGAAGAAGATTGAAGCTGGTGAAGCTCCATCGACAGCTACTCCGGCTCCGGCCGCCGTTGAGCCCGTAGCTCCCGCTCCAGCTCCCGGTGTTGACCAGAGCAAATCTGAAGCTGTGCCAGTTGAAGAGAAGAAGATCGAGGCTGCTCCAGCTGAGGAGAAGAAAGCTGATGCTACTCCTGAAGAGAAAGCCGCGCCTGTCGAAGAGAAAAAGCCAGTTGCAACTCCACTCGAGCAGCTCCTGACTGATCTCCCAGCCATCATCAAGGAAGCTGACCACGGCGAGATTTGGGGCGTGACTTTGAGAGACGCATCGCATGTTCCTACCACCATTGTTCTTGAGAAGTTTCTGAGAGCCAATTCCAAGGATGTCACGAAGGCCAAGGCACAGCTCATCGAAGCACTGCAGTGGAGGAAGAAGATGGATCCCGTGAAGCTGCTGAATGATGTTGAGTTCGACAAGTCCAAATTTGGTGATTTGGGATATGTCACCGTTTACCCTAAGACTGATGCTCATGCTAAAGAGATTGTCACTTGGAACATCTATGGGGCTGTTAAGGATAACAAGGCTACGTTTGGCAATGTCGAGGAGTGAGTTCCAATTCCAAATCTATGATTTAAATTCGGTACTGATTCTGCAGGTTCATCAAATGGCGCGCGGCTCTCATGGAGCTCTCAGTTCGCGAACTCGACCTTGCATCCGCCACTGAGCCCATTCCCGTCGACGGAGTCGATCCTTACCGCATGGTGCAAGTTCACGATTATCTCAACACGAGCTTCCTCCGTATGGACCCAGCCATCAAAGCCGCCTCAAAGGAAACCATCCAAACCTTCAGCATGGCCTACCCGGAGCTCCTGAAAGAGAAGTTCTTCGTCAATGTGCCCCTCTTGATGGGCTGGGTATTTGCTGCCATGAAGCTATTCTTGAGTCCTGAGACTGTCAAGAAATTCCATCCATTGGCATATGGATCGAGTTTGGCAGGCGAGTTGAAAGGTTGGGGGAGTGAGCTGCCCGAGGCCTATGGTGGGAAGGGCAAGGCTGTTAATGAGGGCCTTACTGTGAAGTATGCTGCCGAAAAGTCTACTTCTGTGGCTGAGGAGGCGCAGACGGAGGTCAAGGAGTAGGGTGGATGCAAAGAGACAGTTGATGGATGAAAAGTGGTTGGGAGGGAGGGTATTTCTGTTTGGCGTTTAGATATCCTCGTCTTTGCGCTGCGGTTTGTCCTTGAGGGACTTGCTCTTGCTTTCTGTTTTGCGACTATACCACTCTACTTTATTGTATTTTAGATTGACGCTCTCAGCTGTTTTCTCGCCTTCCCGGCAGTTTAATACCACAAGCCATTACTGTATATATGCATGTTGATACAATTGGCGCTTCTGCTTCACACCCGGGCGAATGGACCTTCGGGTCAGCAGAGAATGGCTCATGTGATATTTAATGCCTCCTCCATAGGACTGAAGGGAATTCTGACGGGCTTTACTTACCTTTGCGATTCTCCACCCCCTTCGGGCATCCAAACTGTGGCTAGTTATCAGATAGAGACTGTGGCTAATAAACACTATCGAGGCGGCAGCCTGCCGTCAGCCTTGCCACGGATGGAACCTTGGCACGAGAAGAAAGAATTATTCACATTGGTACCAATGCACTTTCTTTCCATGATTCACAGCTGTCTAGAATAGTTCTTTAGTGGTTATCTACAGTCCAGATGCCATTCTTCTATAAAACGAGATTAACTAGACTTTTAAGTTGACATTCTTTTCTGAACTCTTTGAAAATATACCGCGAACTTCTGACTGTGATCTTCCAGTATCAGTCTCTCGTCACATTTCCACACGTCATTCGCTCCCGCATCCCCAGCGCACCAAGCGAATCAACGCAGCAGCAGCCAGCAAGCAGCCTCGAGCAGCCACTGGAGCCCAAACAACTCCCTGCGTTACTCTCCTGTTCTGCAGCACTCTGCCCTCTGCACTCTGCACAGCCCAGTGAGCCCAGGCCAGCAACCTAGTCAGAATTGCACTACGGATCCGGCATCCACGACCGACGGACCTACCTAAGGTTACGATTTCCTACCTCTGATCTTCTTCGCGTCCTCGCGCCTACCGTCACCTAACCTAGAATTCCTCACTACAGCTCTCCCCTGTTCTCTCCTCTACCTAGACTGCACCTTCTTTCTTTCTTCAGTCTGATTTGTTTTCTGGGAAGGTGTCTTTGTCCTGCACTGCACTGCATCTCCGCCGACTGCACCTGCTGCAAACATGAATCCGGTGAGTACATCCCCTCCATACCTACCCCTCCGCCTTGACTTGCCGACCTCTTCTTCGACACTTCGAACCCTCCGTCCACAACCACTACGCCACAATGGAGTCCCCTCCTATCAGCGAGGATGGGGATTACATTACATACCTGGCTAACCCCAATGGTTCCGAAACGCAGAGCTATAATACCGACGTTGATACCCCGAGTGATATGCTGGTCGACTCGGACGAATACATGAATGATGCGGACTCAAAGGAAGATGTGGCCATCATCGATCCAGATGAGACTGGCCCTCGCGCCGACGACAGTATGTTCTTTTAGATCTGCCAACTCTGGCAGGCGCAGGGCTAATGTTGTGTTGCGCAGTCGAGGCTATGACAGAATTAGTGCTCACACCACTTCCGGAACAACCTCCGACTCTCGAGATCAAGACGAATACATGGGAGATAGAGGACTGGAAGGAGCTGCCCCGAAGGACAAAGGGTCCTATATTTCACGCTGGTGGACACCCATGGTAAGCTCTTTCTGCGAGATGCGCTCGAGGCTGGAGGTATATGCTAACATTTACAGGCGGGTTCTGATGTTCCCAAATGGCAATAATGTCGACTTTGCTTCCTTCTACCTCGAGCATGGATACGAAGAGTCAGAGCTCCCAGAAGACTTCGCCTGCTGCGTACAGTTTGCACTTGTGCTCTGGAATCCGGAGGCACCCTGGGTCTTTGCCACTCATACTGCCCACCACCGATTTACAAAGGAGGAGGGTGACTGGGGTTTCACACGCTTCGTCGAGCTACGGAAATTATGGGCACAGCCATACGATGAGTCGGGCCATTATCTGGCAACAGGCCAAAAAGCCAGTATGACGGCATATGTCAAAGTGGTCAAAGATGAGACAGGCGTTCTATGGCACAACTTCAATAACTACGACTCGAAGAAGGAAACTGGCTTCGTTGGACTGAAGAACCAAGGAGCAACATGTTACCTCAACTCACTCCTACAATCCCTGTATTTCACTAACGCATTCCGAAAAGTAAGTTTGTAACCCTCTTGATATCTACATACTGACAGACTAGGCCGTCTACCAAATACCTACACAAGACGAAGAGACCCTACAAAATAGCGCCTACACTTTACAACGCCTCTTCTACCAACTCCAAAGCTCTAATAATGCAGTGGGAACGAATGAACTTACGAAATCCTTTGGTTGGGAGACACGACATATCTTCGAGCAACAGGATGTCCAAGAGCTCTCGAGAAAACTCATGGAGCGGATGGAGGAGAAAATGAAAGGTACGGAAGCGGAAAATGTTCTCCCAAAATTATTCTGTGGAAAGGTCCGGACATACATCTCGTGTATAAACGTTCAGTACGAATCTCGCCGTGTTGAGGATTACTGGGACATTCAGCTCAACGTTCACAATAACAAGGATATCGAGGCCAGTTTCAGGGACTATGTGCAAGTCGAGGTCATGAATGGCGAGAATCAGTATTTCGCGGGAGACGAGTTCAAGCTGCAGGATGCCAACAAGGGTGTTATTTTCGAGACCTTCCCGGAAGTACTGCATTTACAGCTGAAGCGTTTCCAGTACGACATTGAGAGAGATGCCATGATGAAGATCAACGACCGTTACGAGTTTCCCGAAACATTCGATGCAGCCCCGTTCTTAGCTGAGGACGCTGATAAGTCAGAGTCTTGGGTGTACCAACTTCATGGTGTCCTTGTGCACAGCGGTGATTTGAACGCTGGTCACTACTACGCGTTTATTAAGCCTACCAAGGACGGATGGTTCTACAGGTATGACGACGATAGAGTGACTAAAGCAACTATGCGAGAGGTTCTAGAGGACAACTTCGGTGGCGCCTACCTTGACCCTAGGGGCCAGATGGTTAAGGTGAAAGCAAAGCCTGCTATGCGGCATAACAGCGCATATATGTTGGTATATATTCGCCAAAGCCGTGTGGACAATGTCCTTCTCCCGGTCACAGAAGAGGACATTCCCTCCCATCTTCGTAAGCTATCTGCCTTCTCCCTTCCATATCCTTTACTGACGGTCCTACAGAGAAGAAGCTGGACGAAGAAGCCGCACTCCGGGAAGCTCGCAAGAAGGAGCGAGAAGAACAGCATTTGTATCTTGGTGTCAGAGTTATCACTAACGACACATTCCGAGAACATGGTGGCACGGACCTGACATTCTTCGACCGCAGTCCCAATGATGATCCAGCAGCTGCCAAATATTACAGATATCTTCGGAAATCGAGTGTTGCCGACTTGGCTAGAACCATTGGTGAGGACATTGGGATCGACCCTCGACGGATCAGATTGTGGGGCATGGTAAACCGCCAAAACAAAACAGTCCGACCAGATGTACCCCTGACGGATCTGCATATGACGGTTGAAGAAGCGCATTCGAGAATGACGGGAAGCAAAGGAGCGGATCTGCGGCTCTGGGCTGAAGTTGCAGAGGAATTGGATGCCGATGGGGAAGCAGTTTGGCCAGCTACTCCTGGACCCAACGGTTCTCCCAAGACCGATCTGATTGTACTTTTCCTCAAACATTTCGATATCGAGAAGCAGATGCTGAATGGAGCTGGGCACATCTATATCAGCCGGGAGAAGAAGGTTGAGGACTTAGTACCTGCCATTCTGAAGAAGATGGGCTGGCCAGAAAAGCTCGCAACCGGGGAAAGAGTTCAGCTAAAGTTGTACGAAGTATGTTATCATTCCGCTGCGCAACATCTCCTGATACTAATGGCTTTCCAGGAAATTAAACCATCTATGATTGAGCCAATGAAGGCCAAGCAGTCTCTAAAGGCTGCAGAGCTGCAAGATGGCGATATTATCTGCTTCCAGTTAGCGGGATCAGATGGCAAGTCAGAAAGCGATTCGTCAGTCACAACCCTCACGCAACAATTGACTCTTACTGACCTCGACAGGGGTCAATCAATCAAATCAGACAAGAGCACGCCCACAAGATCCTCGGACAAGGATTCGGTCTTCAAATCCGATCGAAGCTCTCTCAGTAGGATGTCGTTGGACCGGATTGAGACCGCCCCCGCATTTTATGACTTCTTAGTTCATAGACGTGAGGTCAAGTTCTGGCCTGTCGACACAACATCAGGAGTTGAGCCATTCACACTTGTTCTTAACACGAAGCATTCATACGACCAGATTGCTGGTAAAGTTGGAGATGCCTTAGATGTCGATCCGACTCATCTCAGATTCACGACGATCAATGCAACCAGTGGGAAGCCAAAGGCTATTGTCAAGCGTGGCCAAAGTCAGAATCTCCAGACAATCCTCAACCCACCTTACAGCACTTTCAGCAATAACAACCAAAGGAATGATTCGTTATATTTTGAAGTTCTTGATATGAGTCTTTCCGAACTCGATACCAAGAAGCTGATCAAGGTCAACTGGGTTAGCGAGGGTGTCACCAAAGTCGTAAGTTGTTCTTCGGTCCTTTGAATTTTGAGATTTCTAATACTAGTACAGGACGTCTATGATATTCTCGTTGCCAAGAGTGGATGTGTCGAAGATGTGATCAGTGCTCTTATCAAAAAGGCACAACTCGACGATGAAGAGACTGGTGGCCGGATAAAGCTCTACGAAGTCCACAGCCACAAGATACACAAAGAACTCACCCGAGATTATCTTGTCAACAGCATTTCAGATTACGTCAGCGTTATGGCACAGCGTTTCCCAGAAGACGACCTCGCCGATGAGACGTCTGAATTCATACCAGCCTTCCATTTCCAAGGCGAGCCTAGCAAATCTCACGGCAATCCCTTCAAATTCCGGTTGATTCCTGTAAGTTTCTAATGTTCACCCCATGTCAGTTGAAAACTGACCCCAGTATAGAGAGAACCGTTTTCAGAGACCAAGAAGCGGTTAGAGAAGCGTACCGGGATGAAGGGGAAGAATTTCGAGAAGATCAAATTTGCTGTGGTGAAGCGAAGCTCCTATTCCAAGCCACAGTATATCACAGATGGTATATTGAATTCTCCCTCTGCCGGCGTCGGCACGTGCTAACACTGTCTAGATCAAATATTAGACGACCTGATTACCGCAGAGGATGATTTGCTCGGTTTAGACCACGTGGATCGGTCTCGCTCTCTCAGAAACGGCGCACAGGACTTATTCTTGAAGTAGAATTTCTGCATCTGTTTACAATGGACTGGCATTGCGTTTTGCACAGGACATGCTGGAGAGCATGAGAGCTGAAGAAAGACACGACGTATGGATATCTGTATGCTACGAAACGAAGAATGGGTCTCATTCACCCCGGTCTCCGGCGCTTTTGATGGTAAAATGAGCGATGAGCGAACAAGCAAGAGCGACTGTATCTCCATGGAACGACAGACAGAAATATCGGATGGAACGGGGCGGGCGGTTTGGTGCGGGATAGAGGGGTTTGCTTGCCTTTTTGCTTCTTCGGTGTTATACTCCTATGCTGTCGTGTGGTATGATCATTCATATTCATATGCTTGCTCAAGCATGGTTTTTTCTTCTTCACCGCTCGCCTTTTTCCTGAGTTATTTTGTGCATTGGAGCGGTGGAGTGGGTGGTACGTTGTTTTGAGTGCGTGCGTATGTTGCGTGGTAGGTAGGAGAGGTCGGCAGGGTGAGGTGCATCAGGGAGGTGCATTGGGGCATTGGGAGGAAGGGCTGTTTGGAGGTGGTGGGAAACTGGGCTGATATGAGATGCGATGCGATGCGATGAAATGAGAAATAGAGAATACATTACAGTGTATACTTGAGATCTCTTGATGCGCGAGTGGGTAGATGGGCTGGTAAGTGAGCCGCACCATTTGTAAGTGACTTGTGATGTGATGATATATGACTAGCAAAGGCGGGTGTGTGGTTTGGCCACTGGATAGGTCTAGGTTTGCGGAGTATGACAGAGGACTCTCTCCCATTACTAACCGATATCATAGCTTATGTCGCTAGTCACTCTGATAATATTGTAAGTGTGAGGAAGTAATTACAGGTACACTAGATCTAGTGGGGTGAGTACTACCCTTCGTAGACACGCCGCCTTGCTCTAGTCCGTATGGATTACCATGGTTTTTGGGGCAGCTCCTTCTGAATATGTTTAATTCTTAGGCTTTCGAGCACTACTCTAGTCAAATTTTCGCGCTTTCCATTCCTATATTTGGGGGATAGCATCTTTGCTCCACTGTACTCACGAAATCCAGGAACCGAGTAAAGGACCTTCACGCCCACGAAGTAAATTACGGAGTTATTCTCCCTGGAATCGAGGACTTTCAAGTTCTCTGCTCCTCAATCGAATCGAAATCTGGACTTGGAGATCCGTGATCAGAGACATAGCAGCAATGTCGTGCCATCCACCTGCACCGAAGAGGCCTCGCATTTCCGTCATTTCGGACGAAATTCACGCGAAACGTCCCAATCTACCAGCATGTCGTCAATCGCTGCGAAAAGACCTTGCGGCAAGATCTTTAACTTCGTGGAGCTAGCTAACCACAATTATTCGGAAGCAGATATCTTCCTCGATTTCACAAAGCTGCCTAAGGAAGTTCTACTGATCGTCTTGAAAATTCTGGAAGAAGAAAAAGAGACGACTACGCTCAATGCTCTGACAAGAACGTGCTGGGATATTTATGAGTTTGCGAACCCGCTTCTCTACGGAATATTCGATTGAGGGACCTGGCGAGTAGCTATCTGCTCTTGTGCACCATAATTTCGCATCGATGGTTAGCAATATCTACCCGTAGTCTGTACTCCGATGTGCAGTGGTATGATCATCACCCATTTCATACTGACCCTCTGGAGGCGCGTCCACCATGGAGAAAAGCAGCAGAGCACAAGATCAAGACGGAGTTGCACTCAACATGTGATGGTAGTCTATCTTACAACGTATTCCAAAGCTGGCAGAAAATCACAACGCTGTGAATCTTCCACATGCTGAACATACAAGAACTACACCTGCCTCGATACTTTGAGGCAGTCGACAGAGGGAATGTTATGGACACAACAATAACGAATATCCCCCGATTTTTACAGCAGGTAGCAAATACGTACGTGGCAGTCTCGAAGCCGGGAAGCCCAGGAAGCAACTTTCCCAAAAACAGACTCCCATTGAGGAAACTCCGAGTGTCAAACCTTCTCCCTGATTCGGCCGCCGGTTGGAACTATTTTCGAGCTCGATCACCAGTACATATGTCGTGTTTCCACAACGTCAAGCCATTCCTACGTATCGGCAGAATCAAGGTCCTCCGTACCGTTCTTGATGAGAGGATCCAGAGGATCCCACCCCAGCAGCAGATGCCTGCGACCAATGCTACCATCGAGCAGCAATTCAAACGACTCAAGAATGCAGGTGCTATCCAGCTCGAAGAACTCAAACTCGTTGCCCGATGGACTTCAATCGGTGGTGCAGACGACCACCTTCGGACCCTTGTGGGCGGCGTGGGGAAAGGTAGTCTGAAACGCCTCAAGCTAAGCTGGCTGCAGGAGAATATCTACCCAAACTACATGACCTGGCTGCCTCCGAATCATTTCCTCAAGACCCCGCAGACAATTCTGAGACCTATGGAAATTTTACGGTCCTTGGGATGCGTGGCTAATACGTTGGAGGCACTCGTGTTGCCTGATAGTAATCGAATCCCGGAAACGGTTTTCAGCCCTTGTGCCTTTGCACACCTGAATGTGTTTCCGAAGCTGAGGGTACTGCAGGGAAGTATGGAGAGCTTGTTTGGGAGAAATTTTAGTTCTATAGATGACCTTCAGAGAAATGGTCTGAGAGGATTCTTTGGTCGGTGGTTGGAAAGCGCGGCGCCGAGTGCTTTGGAGAGACTGATTGTGAAGACTAGCGATGGGAAGGTGCCAAGTGAGTTAGCTGAGGCTTTGAGTCAGAAGTATAATCCGGTAGTTGAGGAGGATTGTTCTTCAGGGTTGTGATCAGGTGTTTTTGTTTGTGGAATTCGGCGGCTGGCTTCGTGCCAAGTGTCGATGTTGACATTTAGCTCGCTTAGGAGAGTGGATGCTAAATGTTGACCTTTTGAGTACAAGTTTCCGCCATGTACATTGCAACAAAGAATGTATCGTAATCGCATAGTCTTTATACTTGGGTTTTTCCAAGACTCACAACCATCACTTCCTCAGAACATCTACATGACAACATGACGTTGAATTCATGAGAGCAAGGCTCCAGGACTCACCCACGGGCATCAGGCTGGTGGACCAGTCACCAGTATTGCGTAAGTGGCGTACTTGTAGAACCGGAGAAAATAAAGTCTTATTATTTCCAATACTTGTAGACAATAGAACGACCCAAAGGACGAAGATCCAAAACAGTCAGCAGTTGCATGCCAAAACCAGAGGGAGCTGACGAATCAGCTGTTTTGGCGGACCACGCTTTATAGAATCACTGGAAGTAGCGACCCAGAGCCACATCCGTTTCCACAGAGATGAGTATCTATTCGTTTATGAGCTACACTTGCCCGAGAAGAGCCATAAGATGTTGAGGTTATAAATTTGGGTCACGTGTGCATTCTCTGTTGTCATCAGTGAGCTATTGAAATCGAGTCGTTTCCGGAATCAAGACAAGCAAAGATCTTTCCAAATTACATATCTTAATGTTTTAGAGAAATTTGCCTCAGCTTCATCAGGGATCTATTTATAATGAAATCGAGTCTTGATTGTCGTCACGTTTCTATGTCATAATTTCGCTTAGACACCACGCGTTTCTGACTTCTGGTCACCCTCAGAAAAGTGTGCTTGATCGTAAAGCATCATGTGTATCCTGACAGCGACCTCACCCTTTTTTCTCTATTCGATTGCTTTAGATACTACCCGCTCTGCGTTCTTTAGTCAATTACGTGGCCCCAATTGCCAAGCCTGAAAACCTCAAATGCCTCTCGACCAATTACCCAAGGAACTCCTGGTCGGAGTCCTGGAGAATATAGGCGACGTAGAGAATCGCGCGCAAGTCTCTCTAGCTTCTAAAAGACTTCATGAGGCAATCGAGCCGATGCTGTACTCGTCTTTTCGCCAAACTGGCCGAGAAGCAACTGGGGCCTTCATCCGAACAATTCTTAAAAAGCCACACGTGGTACGGTATGTGAAGAGCTTCACTGCACATTCGATCAACTCCCGGTACGCTTTGGCAACCGAATTGAGACCCGTAAGCACTATGCTTCCACGCACGAATTTCAAACAGAAAATTGCGCAAATGATGAGTCGGATCAGCCTGATCAGCCATGTCCAAGACGCCCCATGGATCGGAATCGACGCGGACGAATGGCTAACAGACTTCTATCGTTCGTATTGGGATGCCTGTACAGCCTTTCTCTTACTGTTGCTTCCAAATATAGAGCAAATACAACTAAGAGTATACGAGTCATCATTGTCAAATTATGGCGACAGAGACTCGCCCCGCTACTTGACTAAGGCGTTCTCAGGAGCTTCACAACAGACGAAGACTTTCCTAGCGTGGCATAAAACTCTTCGAAGTATCACTATTGAGAATTGGAAAGAATGCGGACCATTGATAGGCAGCCTTGCTGTCTTTTCGGGCTTCGAATCCATCAAATCTTTCACAATTCTAGGTAGCGAGGACTTTGATGAAGAGTACTATGAGGATGCCGAAATTCCACTGATCGCAGACCTTACCAGCCTCTCGCTCCTGAGCTCCAATATCGAAGCAGACACATTGAAGGACTTCTTATCTCATTGCTCTCAGCTCAAGTATCTGGAGTACTTTCACAAGGAGGTCTCTGACAGATATGGGCCCCCAGATGCGCATGACAACAATTTCTCCCCCGCAGAGTTTGGACGAGGCATTGACCATTTACATAAAATACTGGAAGAGCTGGTTGTTGTAGCTAGTGATTACTGGCTGAACATGATGCCGTTCAATCCCCTTGGGTCGCTGGCCGGATTTGAAGTGCTACGACTGTTCGACACAACGGAGTGCATCTTGTTGGGCCGCGACAAGACCGATCCGGCTTACTTTGGATGGACCAGATGGCATCAGTACTATACGATAGAGGAGCTTCGAGAGTCAGTCCTCAATCTTCCTTGTTCTTTACAGCATCTAACGGTCCGGAACTGCCGAGTTGATATCTATGAGTAAGTCAAGAAAGATTCCGTGCCCGCTCAGTCAAGCTAGATGTGCGGGTGATTTCTCATTGTATCGACCTCTTTAAATGTTCCAGACAAACGCTGATACTTTAATTCCTAGCTGGCTGGACTTCTTACTGGACGAACTCGATTCGAACGAGCTTCATCTGAAGAAGTTGAGAGAAATCACCTTCATTTTTCATGAGACGTCCCCTCTGATACCAAACGATTCGAGGAGCCGAAGAATAGATTGGCATGAGAGGGCGCGAATTTTGGGAATCAAGTTTACGAACCGTGCCCAGGGAGAAGTGAGGTGGGGTCCTCCAGGAGACATCTACAACCAAGGAGACGGTCAGGCACCCTAGATGTTTCGTAGCAGAGTCACAATATATATGACGGAGCTCAATCATGTACCGATGTGTCCAAGGATAGGATTGGTCTCGTTAGGTGGTTGTGTGCGGTTGAACGCGACCCGTCTACCACTTCCTTCCCAGGTCCATATATCATCTCGGCCAAACTAAGTCGTTTCCTCCTTTCTTGATTTTCAATACCTTCATTGTGATTCGAATAGGAAATATCGCCATTCGGTTTTGCCGAGGAACCTTGGAAGCATCCCAGAAAGTACAGATCACGTGGGCGAAACCCTGCCCCTCCCAAGTGTCCTGACCACCACTTGGTACGGAGCCGCTGATCTACCATCATGTCCGTCTTTGGACGTCTCGCAATGGAGTCCTCAGTGCATCCAATTTTGTTGACGACTGAGCTCCTCTGAGTTCAGGAGTCCAGTGCTGATGCAGCACTGTCGGCGCTTGGTTTAGGCGGCTCGGAGTTTCAGCGACAATCACGGAAATCCTTCGTACCTTCCCGATCATTGGCCAACGACTTAGATATAACTATCGTCAGCTCAGATGTCCCTGCTCGAATTACCGGATGAGATTTGGTGGAGATTTACAGCCACGTCGAAAAGCAGAAAGACCTTGTCGCACTATCGTTAGTGCGTCGATGCGTTCATGATGCTTTGGAGCCATGTCTGTATTCAGCCTTCCATCAGACGCGACCAGAGGCAACACCAGTATTTATCAGAACAATTTTAACGAAGCCACATATATCTCGGCACATCAAAATATTGGCACCCCGTATGAATGCCACAAAGGCTCGCCAAAAAGGTCTTGACGATATCCCTATGCTCACGCGAACAATGGAGCAGTTCAGATCACCCATTAAGGAGATAATCCAGCTCACTGAACTGGGTGACAAAGAGCAAGAGCGGTGGGTGTATGACATGCATACGACCATCAACTGGGATCCTTGCACAGCATTCCCTCTGTTACTGATGCCAAACTTGGAAGAAATGAGCCTTCGAGTTTACAATGAGCAATTGATGGAATTTTCCGATTTCAACACTGTGAACTATCTCCTCAAATACGTTCGCCTATCGGAGGATTGGCGACTGATTCCTGGGGTCGCACACGGCTGCTTAAGTTGGCTGAAGAGCGTGACCCTCGAATTCTGGGATGAAGGAGGCTCGTTAAGCCTAGCACTCCAGCCCTTCCTTGGAATTGAGTCGATTACCAATCTTACACTTGTAGGCATTGGTGAATCTCGGAATAGCTTCTGTCACTATGGTCACGGCTACGCCAATAGAGACATTGAGCCGCTAAAAGCTCTAGCCACGATGGCTAATGTCTCCAGTGTATCGTTGATCAGCATCGATACACCACAAAAAAAGCTTGATCAATTCCTTGGCTACTTTCCCAACCTTGCAAAGCTCGAATACACGCATTCCAAATTCCGTGATCTGGACTCCCTTCGACACGAATGTACGGATAGATATCATGTTCGTGACTTCGACTTCAGCGCCGCGGCGTTCCGGAATACCATTATGCGTTGGCAGAATAGCTTACAGAAGTTTATTATAGGCGAGGACAACTATGTGTGTTTTAATGAGACTAAGCCATTTGGATCTCTCAGTGGATTCTACAAGTTGCGATACTTCGAAACGACGGCTTGCATCTTGATGGGAAGAGACAAAAAGAAGCACAATTACCAAACCTACCAAGCGGAGTCTCTGCGGCCTTTCTACACTCGTGATCAACTTGCTGCATCTTTGAATAATCTACCCTAGACCCTGGAAGAGCTTGTGATACGGAAATGTAGAGTCGATATCTTTGACTGGCTGGACGTTTTGCTGTCGACTCTCAGAGAAGGAATGTCTCATCTTGAGAAGCTGAAACGAGTCAGGTTTGTCTTTCACGAGTGGTCACCATCTCAACTTCAGACCGAATTGAATTGGAGGAGAAGTCGTATTGAAGAGGCTGCACAGCGGCATCGTTATCAGTACTCAAGCGCGGGATGAAAAAGGACTGGGACCTCGAGGTACTATATTTGCCGCTGATGGACGAGGGGCACGGCAGGATTTCTGGGATCTTGACAGATACAGATATGAAGCTTCTTCAGATACGAATGCAATTCCAGACTTCGCATCTGACCATTCGCGACACTCTGTCTGAGGATGTTCGCTCACTGGCGGGTGCTCGTGTTCCCACGGCTCTGTAGTTTGTCTTCAGTCACCCTTATGATAAAATATCAGCAATCAATGAAAGTTGTGGATGTCTATGAAATTACTAACTCAATGGCTGAATATGTTTAGTGTCCAAATCTGATTCCGAACTTCCGGAAAGATCGTGCAAACTTGAAGGTGTCAAAGTGATCATTGAGTACTTGACCTGTTTTTGTATTATCGTTTCAGACGCTCATAGCTGTTAGCACAGCCAGTTTAAATGAGACTGTTACCTCCGAGACTTATTATGGACTAGAACCCATTGATTGAGTTCACAACGTTAGTAGTTGTACACTGCCGGTGGGATTCTGGTATAATCCTTGTCAATCTTAAACAATTGGTTGTCTTTGTTCCGTGATCGTAATATAACCTTGCATTTTGGATATTTATACTAGGGAATTTTCGTACTTGACATATAAATTCTTCAGATCCTACATTCAGAATAGAACAAGTGTTGTAAGAACACTCCACAACCAGTCAAGGCATAGGACAACTAATCACCTAAGGCGAAGCGCGAAAATAATGAACAGCTGTGGCACGTAGGTGAGCGATATTCTACACTGAAAGTTACAGCGGAGTATGCTCGTGGTGATGACTGCAAATTTTAAGGTCCATAAGTAAGGCATCCACGGTCAAGTCACTTCAATATCAAGTTCGAAGGTGTTTTTGTTTTGATCGGTTCGCCAAAGAGGCCCACCCCTATCGATCCCCTGGAATCACGGACTTTCTGGCGCGTTCGCTTCGACTTCCCCTTTGAGAAATCGCGACCTCCAAAAGTTAGTCCGGGCCAGATAGTCTAGATAACTCAGGAGCACTGCATCAACCGCAATTGTTCACCACCACACAACACCATGAAGTTCTCAATACTTGCGTCCGGGCTCCTAGCCTGCCTATCGCCTCTGGTGTCTGCGACCGCCCTCACATACAAGCTCGGCGCGAACGAAAAGGCGTGTTTCTTCTCCAACATCGAAAACAAGGGATCCAAGATTGCGTTCTATTTCGCCGTACGCCTTCCTCACTCCGCAGATTCCGTTCACACTAGCTAATCAATGAGAATGTATAGGTTCAAGCAGGAGGATCATTCGATGTAGACTACGAGGTTCGAGGGCCATTCCACAACGTAATCATGGATGGGCAGAAGGAGAGACAGGGTGATTTTGTCTTTACGGCGACCGAGACTGGAGAATACAGCTTCTGCTTCAACAACCAGATGAGCACATTTGCGGAGAAATTTGTCGACTTTGAAATCGCTGTATGTACTACCAGGGAGTTGGGTTGCAGTTCGTCGAGGACAATTGCTGACTCTTGAATCTATAAGGTCGAGAACGAACAACGCGCATCACTACCTGCGAAGCAAGGCACATCGCCCGAACAGACATCTGCGCTCGAGGAGTCCATCTTCAAGCTCTCAGGCCAACTCTCGACAATTACAAGGAACCAGAAGTACTTCCGTACCAGAGAGAACCGCAACTTTAGCACAGTCAGAAGTACCGAGAGGAGAATATTCAACTTCAGTGTTATTGAGAGCTTGATGATGGTTTGCATGGCTGGATTGCAGGTGTTCATTGTCCGCTTCTTCTTTCAGGTATGTTGGACCTCAGGCTGTGCTCTGTCTGCTGATAGTAGCATACTAACCGGTTTGGCAGGGAGCGAGAAAGGGTTACGTGTAAACTACTGGGGCTTGGAAAAGGCATGCATTCTGGAGCGACTGGGCAAATGGCGCTGGAAAGTGTGGGTTTGTACTTTTACACGGAGGTGCCTGAGGTGATAGGAATGAACTCATGGGAATTCCTTCAAATTTCCCTTCTTTCCCACCATTTATTGGAGTTATACGTGAGCCATGAACTCGAATCGTCTACTGCTTCTATAATGTCAATTCTTCACAATCACTATCTGAAAACCAGCTCCATTTACTACAATATTGCTTGATGCCATCAATAAGTTCCAATGAGGAGCTAAGCCACGTACGCTTAGCGGCTTGGCAAATTGAGGTCAACCGCGATTTTTGAACCTCGACGAGGCTCCTCTTCAAATATCCACACAGCCCTCAAACAACACCTCGACCTTCAACATGGCCTCGATGGCGGCTTCTCTTTCGCGGGCGCTGCCAACACCTAAATATACTGGCGAGGAGGAGGACATTCCACAACACGCGCAACAACGAGGTACTCGAATCGTTGGAGCTGGAACTCTCGATGACACCCAAATCGTGCTAAAGGTCAGTCACTGTGCCTTTGAGCAGCAAAATGCAAGTGCTAATATTGGACGGCAGAGATCTGGCCCTCCACCATACGGAAAGCGAGCAGGATGGAGACCGCGTGGGCAAGAAGACTTTGGAGATGGAGGAGCCTTCCCAGAAATTCCAGTTGCGCAATACCCTCTGGATATGGGCAGGAAATCCGGGTCTACGAGCAATGCACTGGCCCTTCAAGTCGATGCCGAGGGAAAGGTCAAATACGATGCTATCGCACGCCAAGGACACAACGACAAGCGGATAGTTCATGCGTCATTCAAGGATCTGATACCACTTCGACAGCGTGCTGATGCTGGTGACATCAATCTGGATCGGCCGAGCGAAGAGGAAGTTGCCGAGTCGACACAGAGAACGAAGGATGCCCTGGCAAAACTGGTTTCCGGAGCTGTTGCGGCGCAGAAGCCAAAGAATGTCAATGTTGGGTCAAGAAAGGATCCGACTTTCGTGCGGTACACGCCTGCGAATCAGATGGGGGATAATACACGGAAGAACGACCGTATTATGAAGATTGTGGAAAGGCAGCAAGATCCTATGGAGCCGCCGAAATTCAAACACAAGAAGATTCCCAGAGGTCCACCCAGTCCTCCACCACCGGTCATGCATTCACCACCTCGAAAACTTACAGCAGAAGATCAAGAGGCGTGGAAAATCCCGCCGCCTGTTTCGAATTGGAAGAATCCAAAGGGTTATACAGTTCCGCTGGATAAGAGATTAGCAGCAGATGGAAGAGGATTACAGGACGTGACAATTAACGACAAATTCGCTCAATTCGCCGAAGCACTTTTCACTGCCGATAGACACGCCAGAGAGGAGGTTAAGCAGAGAGCGCTCATGCAACAACGCTTAGCTGAGAAGGAGAAGGCCCAGAAGGAGGAGCATCTCAGAATGCTAGCGCAAAAGGCGCGAGAAGAGAGGGCTGGTGTTGGTGCGGGAAGAAGAAACTCCAGGACATCGAGGTCACGATCCGGCAGTTACAGCGATTCTGAATCTTCTCGTTCTGAGAGTGACGAGGATGAGGTTAGGGAACGAGAGAAGGCGCGTGCGGAAAAGCGGAGAGAGGAAGAGCGAAAATTGAGACAATCTAGAATGGGTGCTGAAAGGAGGGTGCAAATGATGGCTCGAGAGCAGAACCGAGATATTTCGGAAAAGGTTGCCTTGGGCTTAGCTAAGCCTACACAATCCTCGGAAGGAATGTTCGATTCACGGCTGTTCAATAGAACGAGTGGATTCGATACTGGATTCAACGAGGATCAGGCATACGACAAGCCCTTGTTCGCCGCCCAAGATGCGATAAGCAGTATCTACCGGCCCCGCCAGAATATGGAGGATGACGATGATGATGCTGCGGAAGCAGAGATGGGCAAGATTCAAAGAAGCAATCGATTTGGCGAGGCGCTTGGCAAAGGCACCTTTAAGGGTTCTGCGGATGTTGAGGTGAGTTCTAACCATGATTTTGGACGTAGAAATGGTGCTAATGGTTTGGCGCAGGCGAGAGAAGGCCCGGTGCAGTTCGAGAAAGACACGGGAGACGTGTTTAATGTTGATGATTTCTTGAGCAAGGTTGGAGAGAGCTCCGGGAAGCGACAGTATGGTCTGCAGGAAGACGAGGACCGGGCAGCCAAGAGAGCGAGGGTCGAAGAAGATGATGATTAGGAGCCTTGTATGCTGACGGGCGTTTGTAGAATAGCAGGCTGGCGTTGAATTCATACAAAGCCAATACCAGAGCGAAGGTTCTATTGGACGATCCCAACGCAAAGCGGTTCCCTGTGCACAGATGAATGCCTTCAACAAATTGACGCGTAACTCATTGTTGCATGAATCTAAAGGTCTGTGATGAGAAAGGCAATTGATCTCTCTGCCTGGAGATCGGCTACATTCTGGCCTTAGCTAAGATGACGATATTTCTGTAATTGTGGCGTTGCCGTTAATGGATGTTGACATCTGCGGGCGGCCCGAACTCCGTGAGGCACATCAAGTTCTAGGTACGAATCATTGCGTCTAGCCTCTTTTCTTTTCTTGGCAGCCCAGGCTCCCTTAAGCATATAGTTTTTAGAATTCAACTAAACTCCACGACAGTTAATGGATCGTATATTCTCTCAGCGTTTTGATAGCACACCATGAACAGACACGCGGGCCTGTCGCTTCTTCAGCCAAGAGCCGTTAATTCAACGACGCTCGATAACAACTTCGGTCCGTTTCTGCAAATTCCGGGTAAAGAGACATTCGACTTTACACTGTTTTTCGAAGAGACCATTCTATCAATTGGCCCTTCAGCTTTATTGCTACTACTTATTCCTCCAAGAATTTTCCGTCTGTGGAAGTCCCCTCGGAAAGTCACTGGCTCGTACCTTCAGACAACCAAAATTGTGAGTGACCCTGCCATTGACCAAACCGCGAAAATTTATTAATTGCAATCAGACCATCCTCGCAATATTCAGTATTCTCCAGATTGTCAATGTCGTAGAAGTCTCTCAATCCTCGCGTCGGACCCGTGCATCACTTGCAGCTGCTCTACTTGCGCTCTTCACGTCACTGGGTCTATGTCTCCTGTCCAACATTGAACACACCAAGAACATTCGGCCAAGCTCCATCATCAATGCCTATCTCCTCATAACGCTTCCCTTCGATGCCGCGCAAGTTCGCACTAGATGGCTTCGTGGAGACAACCCGGTCGGGAATGGCGTTGCTTCTGCTATTCTGGCGGTCAAGCTCTCGCTTCTGGTTTCGGAAGCAATCGAGAAAAGAGGACTGCTTTTCACCCCATATACCAGCCCGTCGCCTGAAGCTACTAGTGGACTCTACTCGCGAGGCTTCTTCTGGTGGTTGAATCCTCTTTTCCGATTGGGTTTCAGCAATGTTGTTAATGACAGTGATCTCTTTTCTGCGGATGAGGATCTGCTTTCAAGGTCCCTTGAGACTAAGTTCAGCCGGCATTGGGAGAATCGTGAGTCTCATGAAGTCTCCCACTGGATATTGATATGCTTATACAATTACAGGAAGCAGTTACCCTGAAAAGCACACCTTGGTGTGGGTGATGCTGCGTACCATGTTGAAACCACTCGCAGCTTCAGTACCGCCTCGGCTTGTTTTCACCTTCTTGAGATTTATGCAGCCACTTCTCATTCGCAGAATCATTGAGCTTGTTGGGGAGCCGAATTCCAAGTCAGCGGACAATCGCGGCTGGGGTTTGACAGCGGCTGTCGGGTTGGTGTATTTTGGCTTGGCCTTGACTGGTGGCGCATACCAGCATAAGGCGAATCGCATGGCTACGATGGTCCGTGGCTCACTTGTCAATGCTGTGTATGCACAGACTTTGGAGCTATCCATCATCAGCCTGGACGAATCTGCTGCTGTCACTCTCATGAGCTCGGATGTTGAACGAATCTGCGAGCCACTTATCTCCATCCATAATATGTGGTCCAGTCCGATCGAGATCGCATTGGCAATCTGGTTACTTTCACGAGAAATTGGAATCTCCCTTCTAGGACCTCTCCTGATCACTGGTCTGGCAATCTCTGGTCCATTCTTGATTTCGGGCCGCATGGGTAAAGCCCAAATGACATGGATCAAACGCATTCAAACCCGAATCGATACTACTGCGAAGATGCTAGACTCGATCAAAGGAGTCAAGATGCTTGGTCTCAGCCCCAAACTTTCCAGTATAGTCTCGCAACTCAGGCTCGATGAAGTGACCGAATCACTCAAGATGAGAAAATTGATGGTTGCCATGATCACCTTCGGAAACATGTCTGATATTCTGGCACCTGGAGCAGCTTTCGCAATATATGTTATTGTGGCTACTATTAATGGACAAACATTGGATGTTACTTCAGCTTACACGGCTCTGTCACTGATCGCATTACTTGTCGCGCCAATCCGAGCCTTCGTCTTCTCCACTCCGCCGTTAATTGCGGCGATCAGCTGTTTTGACAGGATCGAAACTTTTCTTTCCTCGCCAACCAAGAAGGATCATCGAATGCTACTCTCAGGCACTAAATTTCGGCAGCTTCCAGACTCTGAGGGTCCGGTAAAAAGTGCAGCCAAGCCTTCACCGACTACTGGAGATCTTACAATCAGCTCCGACATTGAGCTGAATGAAATCACACCAGTGAAAGACACGAACACATTACCCGCTGCCATCAACGTTAAGAACTTGACGCTTGCTTGGTCTGATACAGAAGGAGATGATACTGTCATAAACGACGTAACGTTTGATGTACAGCTAGCACAGTTGACCATGATCGTGGGTCCAGTCGGTTCTGGAAAGTCAAGTCTACTTCGGGGTCTGCTGGGAGAAACACCATCCTCTAAGGGCAATGTCTATATCAACCAACTCCATGCCTCGTTTGTTGGCCAGAATCCATGGATACAGAATGACACCATTCGAAACAACATCATTGGCGTCACTGCTTTTGAACCTGAGTGGTACTCAAAGGTTTTGCATGCCTGTGCGTTGGATACAGATATCGATTCGCTCTCCGAGGGTGACAGTACCCCTGTCGGCACTGGAGGCGCTGCCCTTTGTAAGTTCCCTCTCTCTATATATGTCAACAGTTAAGAACATGCTTGCTAAATTACATGGTAGCCGGAGGTCAGAGGCTGCGAGTGGTGAGTTTCGTGAAGTCTATGTATGCAATTTTACTAAGAGCATATCTAGGCATTTTCTCGAGCCGTCTACTCTCGAAAGCGCATCCTGATATTAGACGACGTGTTCAGTGGTCTGGATGCTACGAGTGAAGATCGAATATTTTCCCGCCTTCTTGGCAAAACCGGCCTCCTTCGACAGCTAGGTACAACAGTCATTCTTGTAACCCATGCAGCTCATCGACTATCATATGCCGATCACATAATCTCACTCAGCAGTTCTGGATCTATTACTGAGCAAGGTACTTTTCAACAAGTCATGAAAAGTCATGGATATGTGGCGAGTCTCGCGGCACGACACACTGTGGAATCCGAAAATGGAGTTGCGGAAGTGCCAGCTCCTCCAAAACCACCAACTGACGACGTCGCGCGGCAAAATGCTGCAGCTGATCTGAATCGCCCAGTCGGAAACTGGTCTGTCTATAGATTTTACTTTCTCAGTGCCGGGTGGAAGAATATTTGGATCCTTGCAGGAATGACTGTCTGCAACGCCTCCTTTGACCGTTTTCCAGGTAAATAAAGGTTCCATCCAGGGTGATCGTAATATGCTAAGTAAAATAGATGTTTGGATCAAATTCTGGACTAGCGCCGTTGCTGCACACGGTAACTCGGTGAACGGTCTCTATCTGGGTATACTTCTTGGTGTGGAAGTCCTGGCCATGTCAACGATTATCTGTTTGGTTCGTGCTTGTTTTTCCCTTTCTAACAGTAGGGTATTAGTGAGTCGTCACAGCTGACATCTGCGTTCTCAGGCTTTGCTTCTTTTTATCGTCATGATCCCTAACTCGGCAGTTTTCTTCCATGGCCAGCTTCTGGAGACTGTGCAAAATGCACCTCTATCATTCTTTACATCTACTGATGTTGGACAAATTGTCAACAGGTAAATGACCCACCAAAACTTGCAGCAAAGCCGAGGGTGATGTTTATTAATTCTATGACCAGGTTCAGTCAAGACTTGTCGGTAATAGACTCCGAACTCCCGCTCGCAGCCCTGGTCTTGACGAACAACCTCGTTACCGCAATCATACAAGCGATTCTGATATCTGTCTCGACGTCGTACTTTGCCGCTGCCCTCCCATTCGTTATGATTGTCGTCTACTTCATACAGAAATTTTACTTGCGTACCTCACGCCAACTCCGATTGATGGACCTCGAGGCGAAGGCACCACTCTACAGCAACTTCCTGGAGACTCTGAGTGGCCTTGTCACAATTCGCGCTTTCGGGTGGGAAAAGGAGATGGAGCAACGAAATATGCTTCTACTGGATGCTTCCCAGAGACCCTTTTATCTTTTGTACTGTATTCAAAGATGGCTGTCGCTTGTTGTTGATTTGATGGTTGCAATGCTCGCCGTTCTCTTGGTTGGGTTGATCGTCAAATTTCGACACAACATGGACACAGGTTTCGTTGGAGTTGCGCTGATTAACATCATGTCTTTCAGCATGATCTTGGCTGTTGTTGTTCAGCACTGGACCATGATTGAAACCTCAGTCGGAGCGGTTTCTCGGATTCAGGTATTCTCTTTTCTATTATACTTTGTTTTGCGTATCGTGTGTCATATCCATGCGACTTCCTACACATGAAGCTGATTTCGTGTTCTAGACATTCGTCAAGAGTACTCACTCGGAGAATCTTCCCGAAGAAAGCCAAGAGGTCTCTTCAGAATGGCCCTCACAGGGGAGGATTGAGGTTTCAAATGTTTCTGCCACGTACTCGCGAGATCTTGACCCAGCACTTAAGCAAATCAGCATCTCCATTCCTGCTGGTCAGAAAGTAGGAATCTGTGGCCCTTCAGGCTCTGGAAAATCCTCTTTTGTCGCGCTAATTTTTCACATGTTGAATATCCAGAGCGGCACCATCAGAATCGACGCTGTGGACATTTCCAAAATTCCACGACAGAAACTTCGCGAACAATTATCCGTCATACCTCAAGATCCCATCTTTCTTAAAGGGACTATCAGACAGAATCTAGACCCTCTGGACGCAGCTAGCGATGCAGCCGTCGAACTTGCGATACAGAAAGTTGGCCTGTGGACAATCGTAACGGAAGCTGGTGGCTTGGATGTATCCATGGAGCCAGAAGATCTGCTCTCTCATGGGCAGCGCCAGCTCTTTTGCCTAGCGAGAGCTATGCTTCGATCCTCCAAAGTTCTCGTCATTGACGAACCGACAGCAAGTGTCGATCTACAGACTGATCAGCTTGTGCAAATGATTATTTCTGAGCATTTCAAGGAGTGCACTATTATCACTGTGGCGCATCGATTGCAAACTATCAGGCATTATGATAGAATTGTGGTGTTTGGGAATGGGAGAATTATGGAGTACGGAGAGCCGGATGTGTTGCTCGCTGACGAGGGGAGTAAATTCAAGGCTTTGTGGGATTCTTAGGATGGCTTTCCTTGGGTGTCGAGACGAAGGCGGAGAAGACCACAGCTTGTGGACTGTCGTTGGGTTTTACAGACCTTATGGATCACCACCGTCCATTTGGCAAAATCTGATCGATTGTACCATTGTACTCTTGATTTCCATTCTAGCAAAGATGTGAGGGAGTCCTCTCCTTCTACTTACGATTCTATAGGGTGGTGCTTGTTTGTGTTACGCGAAGCCGCGAGAGGAGAGTGAAATACTCCGGTCCATTTCAAGTGCATAGCCTGCTGAGATGAATTGGAAACGACTTCTCTAGGGTTAGAATGCTCTTTTCAACTTTTTCTGCGCAAGTAAAACGTGACTAGTTCTTTATGTCTGGTCCTCGACTTCCTCTTTCTACACCCTGTGCCGGCCCGGCCCGGTAATATGCATAAGGTCTCACGCAAAATAAACCAAGAGTGTGCTGTATATCAAACGTAGCTCTACTAGTGAAAAGTATGTACAAATAGAAACAAACCACCTTCGCGTCTTCTTAATCCTACCCACTTCACGTCGAGTCCTCGACTCCTTCACCCCAACACGCCACTTTACTGTTCCAAGCTCTTACACTCCGATAGCATGGTTCCATACCATCTGTTCCACTCTCGCACTGTATGTACTGACGCCTAGCAAGGCCTGCATCTGCGCATCGCTAACCTCCAACACCTTGCCAGCAACCCACCATCTCAACCCCTCGCTGCAAGGTGGGGTTGTCAAGCTACCCTTGTATGTCCAGAAGTTCTTCAGATTGCCGACCTCTTTCAATGCGAGTGACATGTCGATCTCATCGACTTGTTTACGATCGCTGGAATCGTGATGCGGTGCCTCGGAGATGAACTGTTCGAAGAAGGGAGAGGACCTATGACTGGGATTGATCCGGAGACCAACGACTCCTCTTGGGGTACCAGTAGCATCGCCGTGAACAAGATGAAGCTCGGCACGAGTTCGTGCATTGTTGACAAGATGCTCAGAAGGAATGTGGGTATGCTGTGAAAGCTAGTCAGAACGAACTGCCTCGGGTATGGGTAAGGAATTGAGTTACCCAAGAGAGGAGATAGACTGTATCGTCATCGAACTTGAAAGAAGGGTTGGCAGAATAGTCGACACCATTGGTTCTGTTTAATGAGAAACCTGGGCCGAATCCCCAATTGAAAAGCGCACCAGAAACAGGAGCTGTGTATTTGAAAGTCGGAACATGGTTCCTAGAAAAGGAGCTAGAGGGAAGATTAATGGGAGATTGAGTTGTACCAGTGAGGCAGATAGTATCATCTAGTCTAGTCAGTGATCATCGTGTACAAGTATCTGATTGAGATACTCACTCTCACCAGCCACTCCCCAAGTATTGGAAGCTGCATATGTCCAGCCACTGGGGGCATCTGCACGCTTCACCAGACCATCTGTGGCGCGAGTATTATAATCGTGTTGGGGGCAGGCAAGGACCGAAGTCACAGCCGCCAGTATAACAAAAGCTTGGAGCATTATTGCTAAGGGTATCCAAAAGGGTAAAGAGTGTCTGGGGTATGATTACGATAGGTGAACGAATGTGTCGAGCTGTGATGGCATAATGCAACCTTGTGAGGTTCTCAAAGATACTTATATCTACAATTCCGGCTCATTTTCCTACGGTGAAATGGAAGGATGAAGGATCCCAGCTCTTGGAAGCCTGGTTGAAAGTCGGAGAGTGTTTATTTCACTTTCTTGGGTCAGCTTGAAAAGGGGTCTGAGCAGGTTCATCTGTCTTGGGAAGCTTGGCAAGGCATTTTGACAGAAGTTGCCTAGTGTACGTCCTGGATGGTACGCTGACAGCGCGTTCATATCTAATGAAGAATCGAATTTGCATATCTTCCTAACATTCCTGTCATAATTGCGTGGGGAAAGTCCACCTACTATCTCGGCATATCAAAATATCAAGAGGTGCCGTGAAGCGAGATGACATGGCCGAATAAACAGACGGCGCAGAATGGGTCGAAGCCCGATGCCGAGCCAGAGGAACACGAACAAATGACGAGGAATGTTCATCTGAATTTTCTCTCTTGCCAGTAACGTTCGAAGAATCTCATCTTTAACTCTAACTCTAACCTTGAGGCTTGCAAACGGAGTCTTGGGATCCTTATTCATGCAAAAACGCTTGGCGGTATTCGCGAATGCGGCAGCCGCTTAGTCAAAACTTGTCCGTTCACTCCTGCCAAGCTCTCCATGGCTCAGTCCCACCTGTCAAATCATTGACAGGATTCTGACACTGCCGGACTCCGTCCAACTAAGCCTTGCTTTCAGACGAAACTTTAACTCGACCTGAGTAATGGAACCGGCTCTTACTCTTATTTCAACACTTGCCAAGCTGCATCCCTTCACAAAACAGCAAGAGATCGCGAAAGATCCTTGCGCCAACCAAATACTGCCTAGTTGTAAAGTGGGAGCAAACCAGACACGTGGGATCTATGCCTTGGGGCCAAGATCTCGAGCATATACAAGTGGAAGGACACACCACTTTGAGTTTCAAAAAACTGTAAACTCTCGGCGGTCTGGATTGAAGTGGATGAGCCTGACAAGCCATTATTCTTGGTACTAGTGCTATAGAGTACATATTACCGATGAGGGGAGACGCTGTGTCAGAGAGGGGCTTCACGACACTTGTTTCTCCCTGCCGTAGGTGATGGGATGGAAGGGCTGAACACCAGGAATGAGGCATGAAGGGCTTACCAGGGAAGCGACTCCGTGGAATTTTGGATCTTTGAAAGAAAGATAGGCCAAGTTTGAGCGCACAGTGTGGAAGTCAAACGGGTGGCATCTGCTCGAGAAACTCTTAACAGCGTATAAAAAGCTGGATCGTCCGTGCTAAAGGCACATTCATCCAGGATACGGGAAATCAGTGTCGGGGACCCGCGACTTCAAAGATGCCATGACACCAAGCACGGCCAATGTCAGAAAGTGAAGCTCAGCTAGAAATCCAGTAGAACTCTATTTCTACACTGCCATGCTCTCTTTTCTTGGCCTTTCTTGTTTAGGGTATATGGCTTTCCTTTTGTGGTTGGATGCTTCGAGCTTCTGACAAACGAAGTCTGGCGGATCAAACTTTGTCGAAATACAAAGTTGGTCAAACAATCAGTTAGTGTGCCTTCACCACCTGTTATATTCTATTTCAGATGAATAATAATTAGTATCAGGCGATCTGATCGGTCAATTGGGCTGGTGCTGTTAGAGCTTTCAAGTACTTCGACAACATACGAGCTCTCCTCAATAATGTGGCCGGCCCGTCGCCAAAGAGCCCTCTCACTTCCACCTCGTCAAAAGGTTTCCAAGTGGTGCCGCAGTGGTATAGGCACTCTGCGAGACAGTTGTTGAGACCCCACGTATATTATGTATTGTAGCTTGCAAGCGAACTGTGTCAATGATAAGGGAGGTTAGGGAGCAAGTTTAGCACGTTCACTCCACCCAAAGAATTTAAAAGTAATGATCAAATTCGACCGCACAAGCTCACTGCAATGCCAAGCGACATTTTAATTGCAGCTCGTTTGAATTATAGAGTAAAAATCGCCAATACAGAGCCAAGTAAAAAATTCCAGTCGTCCATTTCGGGATGGAGGAGTATCAATGTTTAGATTTTCAGTACGTCCGAGATGTCTCGAGGTTCCTGCTCGGGCAATGTTCGTCTGTATAGATCTTCAGTGCTACTGTGAAATGATCTGTTCATGCTTTCGACTCATGGAGTTTTGAAAACAGTGCATCAAGTATTGCGCATCTATTGACACCAGCACTGGTAGCGTCGCCAGCTTCGCTGACGCTTCCGGGCATACACAAGCGTCATTTCAATACCTTTCGACATTCAGTTCTCGTTGGAAAATCTCAGAGACCATTTGGACTCCTTTCGCAAATAACAATTTCGTCCAAGACCTCCCTCAAAACCTTTCCGTAAAGATGCACCAACTCGACTGTCGCGCCCCTTTCCAGCAATAACCTCGCCACTTCCCTCTGCCCACCCCTACAAGCAGCCATCAGTGCCGAGTCTTCATCACGTCCAGTCCAATTTACATCAGCTCCCGTATCCAGTAGTACTTTCACTATTTCTTTGTTGCCGCTGCGGGAGGCATCGACGAGAGCGGATCCCAAGTCGCACGAAGTGAAGTTATGGTTTTGAAAAAGCTTGCGAACTTCTGAGGTGCTGTTTAATGATGCTGCTATGTGAAGTTGCGTTGATATGGAGAAGGGACTCAGTGTAGGTTCTTGCTGCTGATCATCGAGTTTGTCTTCGCTGAAGACGAGGAGGATTTTCATCTCGTATTTTGGCTAGGAAAATGCATCCTCGAGACAGCACAGACACGAGTGCTTGTCAACTAGAAATGCGACGATGGACGTGGGGAATAGAGCTGATTTGTGACCAGTTGCAGATATCCTGTCACATCAAATCTATGGCATGCAGTGGCGGATTGCTGATGCCTTGCTTACATACGTCATGCGAATGCCAGCCAACACCGAAGCGGGTTCCGTGACGCAAATAGAAATGAGGCTGACGATGTGTGGCACGCGGATACCTGGCGGTGTTTATAAATAGCATGCTGCATCAATTTGTCTTGTGTCGAGAACACAGAAGTGGACACAGCAGTGATTGATTTGTAGGCAATTTTCTGTCAGACATGTGAAAGGTTCTCCCGATCACCACTAAACAAACTGAATAATCTCTGCAGACGTGTCACTAATGGCGTGAATTAGTTGCTCAGAAGCCCACAAATGCTCAGAAAATTAGAAGAGATTTGGAAATGATCTTTCCATTTGCACTTTCTATCTATCCTATCATCGCGAATCCATTTATCCATCCCCCTCCAATTTTGTCACTTCAAATCTTTTCACCCCTTTTTAACTAACCTCTCTACCATCTCTCGTCGAAGAGACAGGGAAAATACTTCCTCCATGTCGGTATGCTCATCGCTAATGTTGAAAGTGCGAATCAATCAAGCTCAAATGAAGAACGAACGCCAGGAAATGCAACACAATGCTGGGCTATCTCACGCTCCTCGTTGCAGGGTCACGGAAAGCATCGCTATGGCAAATTGAAGAAAATAATAATGTAACGTAGAATGTCGGTGGAAGATCGCAATGCGAGAGTGCATGCAAGACCCCGGGGATAGATAGCATGCCGCGGCAATATGACCCAACACATTGCCGTTCATCAACCGCAAAAGCAGATGGACACAATTCCTCAGAGAATGAGGGCATGTGAATGAGCAAACATCTTCCCTTCCGTGCTATCGAGAAGCACGAGAAGCGCAAGAAGATCGAGATCCCCGAGCACCAGAAGAAACCGCAACCGTAGCCCCAGCGCTGTTGAAGTCTGCTGCAGCCGCATCCAGATTTTCATTGCTGATGCCTGGCATGACACTACCACGAACAAAGACAGCCTCCTCAACCTTTCGCAAGCGCTCTGCGATGATCTTGTTACGCTCATGATCCAGTTGTCCTACTGCCCAGCCCTGAACCTTAGCGGGAACACTCAAGTTTTCTGGCAGGTACTTAATATCCCAGTCTGTGAAGCCGAGATCGTAGAACGGGAGGACATGGTGCAATTGAGGCATCGTGAAGGGCATACGCTGGCTGGCGGGGACACGAAGAATGATGCTGAGGTTGGAGAGGCTCTTGAAGGTGTGGATGTAGTCGACCAGCTTCTTGAGGAAGACGAAGTTGGAAGAAGTCTGGGCGGGTCCTCTGGGTGGTGTGATGCTCAGTTGAGCGACAGGTCCTGCGCCAGACAATGGTACCAGATTGGCTGGATTATTGGAGGGAGGAAACGCGAGAGTAACGGTCATGCGCTTAGCATAAGAAGCAAGCTCAGGACCAAGGGATTTGAGGACATCGAGCGAAGTGACTGTTGCGTGTTAGCTTGTTTCGTTAGACATAGATCTTTCCATAGCCTACCTTCACGCTTGGCCACAAGGATAGATGCGAGTGCGTCCTCAGAAGCATCCTTGGCATCATTTTCAACACTGAGGTCTTTGACCTCCATGGTCTCCTTAATATCTTTTGCTTCCTTGACCTTAGACTTATTTTTGCCCTTGCCTTTCTTTGCCTTAGCCTCTCCAGTCTTACCCCCAAGTTCGGTGGCAGCCAACTCATTCTGCTCCTCTACAGACTTTATCTGAACGAGAACGTCAATGAGGTTCTTTGCAAGAAAGATCTTTTTCTCTTCTACAGTCATTGCCTTGAAATCCTCGACGAAATTGTACTTGGGAGGTTCGAAGTCTTCACGGTAAGATTGATACGGAATGCCGTTAGGGAGTTGACGCTCGATAATGCGCACATGGTTGCGAGTGATGCCATCAGCCGTGACGAGAATATCCTTCTTACCTCGGTCCTTCCGAGCCAGAAACTCTCGAGTCGGTCGTTGACTGAAAGTTTGAACCTCGTGTGCAGGCTGAACGACGAAGGTACCTGGGTTGCGAGGGCCACGGGGAGCAGATTCGTATGAGTGGACGGAGGATGGGCCAGGGCTCGGGGTATGAATTCTGCTCCTGCCGCCAATGGGTCCTGGCGGTGTTGGGTAACGTCCGATAGCACCTGCGGATTGAGTTGGACCATGCTTCTGTTGGGCATATCCATAAACACCAGAGTAACCACTGTAACCGTCATTGTTGCCTGTATAGTATCCGTCATTAGATCCTGCAGCATAGCCACCGTATCCATGAGTTGGGGAAGATCGCATATCTTGCAATAGATTTTGGAGCTTTTGGAAGCCAGGAGCTGGTGGGGTTGGGAGGCCAATGGGTCTTGGAGTGTAAATTGGCTTGCCCAGCTGTCTTGGAGAGGGTGTGACAGGCACGAACGATGGAGACGCAGCAGAAAGACTGGAGATCGTCGTGGCAGCTGAGAGGGGAGTCGTCGCTGGAAGAACAGTTGGCTCACCGTTGTTGGTGATCAAAGTTCCGTTCTTGAAAGATCTGAAGGGAAGATCAGGAAGCTGCACACCTTGCAAGGTTTTGTTGATGTTGAAATTTTCAATGCCTTTGCTCAGCTCCTTTTCAGGACTTGGCTGACCGGAGCTAGCAACGGAGCGGAATGACCCAGAACCGGCTTTGTGGCGTGCAGCTGGAGTCTTTGGCGAGAGATTGGTTGAAGAAGTATTCGAAGTGACACGGTGGAGATCGGCGCCGAAGCTCTGAGAGCCTCTCTTGTGTTTCTTACCCATGTTGAGGTCTTCTATTGTGTTGCCTCGGTATTGTTAAGGGGCACAATAGCAAGCCTGCTGCGATCCAAGCCTAGAATTTAGGGTGAGGTTGAAGTCTTTCAAGGAAGTGTCTGAAGGTTTGGTCTGACGAATTCGTCGTTCGTAGGTGTTGTACTTGATATCGTGATTTCAAGGAGAGAGTCAAGTCTGTCCTTAAAAGATTAGCATATCAACACAATGCGCCAGATCTTTGAGAGGACCGGAAAGAACGGTCTGAGAAGGTTTGTTGTAGATCTTGTTATCCAAAATTTAAAAGAAATTGGCAGAGTAGTCGAGGGATTGAGATGGCAGAACGGGAGATGGTTCTGGGGGGAATTCAAGTCAGCAAATACTTATAGACATTTTCTTGAAGGTTTTTAGCTCGTTTCTGAATGGACAACTACCTTGTGCGTGCTGGCTGTCACCAACTTCCTGGTGATCAAAGACCAGATTCAATATCCTCCTTTTTCACTAGTCCTTGTCCTCCAGACTCAGAGAAGATCGAATAGATATGTCTGTGCGACGGAGGTGCTGGTAGAGTGCTCAACTAGTGATCGATGGCTTCAAGCCATGGAATCCGTGGTGGGAGAGGTCTTCGAGCTGCTGTTGTGGCGCGGAAGATGAGCTTCGAGGAAGACTCTGGCCTTGAGATATACCTAACCACCCCATCTCGCTTCGAGAACCACGCTAGCACGTCAAAGTACTCATCACGACATGCAGAATCAAAGAGTGAATTCGAGCTGATAAAACCTCAAAAAATAAGTGATCTGAGCAGTTCAGTGCCTCAAGGGAAAATTCCCAAAATGCAACACACGTCAAAGAAATGTCAAGGTAATATACCGCGTAATACGTATGGTTGACTGCTTGTCAAAGCTCTAGACTCTTTCCTCTCCATCACACCATGTCTAGATACGAGACAATTAAGCTGGACCATAGTCGCTACTTTAAGTTGGGTAGACAAAGCTTTTGCAGACAGGGAGACTTAATTTGCGCTTCTCATGCAAGAGAAGCGCGGTTTTCTTCAAGACCTTGCGACAACTACAAAGATGACGATCACTGATCTTATTCAAGGGAGGTTCATCGGGTCAAACTCTGACGCAAACGACAGCATCGAGCAAACATCAGATAACCATACTCAGTAAATAACAGTTGACAATCGGCAAGCAAGTAAGGATTGCCAAGCATGTAAAGATTCGGCCACGAGAGCCTCTGGCGCAGGAGAGTTAAGGAAAGCAATGCATCAACTATAATATAAAGAAAGGGCTGGCAGATAAATTCATCAATTTCAATTAGCATACACAGTGCTGTACATAATCCTTGTATAATTCCCTCCAGATTTGATCTTGAAACCCCTGAAGACCATCCAATTCCAACCAGATTCCAGATTCCAACGCCCCTTCCTTCCACTATCCCTATATACCCAATTATCTATCCCCAAAGCGCATCTTTTGTCCAACGATTCCCTGAAATAGTCGGTGGCGAGAGAAGAACGGAGGACCAAGTCTCCACGCCATCAACGTACAACCGGAATTTCAGGATACTTTGATCGCTACTTGTGTTCTCAATTGTAACGGATCCGAGCTTTGAGTTGCCATCCGGAATGTATCTGCACGTCGTAAGTATAAAGTTGGCCATCTTAGGTCTGGAAATAATCAACTCACTTGACCATGACATCCTCGTTATCAGTCTGCTTGTATGTCCTTACCGGCAGGTAAAACTGACTCAACGGACTCGTCGAGAACTCGTTGACTGTAGCACTAACAGGCCATTTCCCATCAGCTGGTGGTGGAAACGCCGTAGCTGCAAATTCATGTCTATCACCCGAAAGAACCACAACTCCGACACCACCACGAAGGCCCACATCCCACATAGCTTCCAGAATGGTCTGTCGCTCACTGAGGTATCCAGCCCAAGTATCGAGGCTGTTAACTTTCCAGTTCTTGGTGAATGGGATGCTAGAGGCGACGATCTTCCACTTGACGCCCTTAGGCTCAGGTTTCCTGAGGAAAGTGAGAAGATCCGCTAATTGTTCGGCGCCTAGCATCGATTTCTCGGTACTGTTGACAGATAGTTCGCTAGAGGAGTCGCGGTATTTTCGTGTGTCCATCATGAAGAAAGAAGCTGGACCTTGCGTAAATTCGAAATATGTTGCTGCTCTCCTAGGAAGGCCGTAACCACCAGCTGCGCGGGCTCGAGGTGGATTGACGGCTGTTTGATAATGGTGCCATGGATCAGCTGCTGCATTGTAGACACCTGTGGTGTTTCCATCCCAGTCATTTGCTATTTCGTGGTCGTCCAAGACATGGATCCAGCTCAGATTCTGGCCAACAGATGGCCAGTCAGGAGAGCCATAGACTTGTCGGTACTCTCTTCTGTAGTCTTCTACAGATGTTCCAAATCGCTTCGGCACATCGATATAGATGAAATCACCCAGGAACAACATGAACTGAGCACCCCCTGGAATCGACTTAATCACCTTTTCCATGTGCTTAAAGCCCGGGATTGACAGTGCATGGTCAAATGGACTGTAAGGGAACCGAGGCTTGATGCAGCTAGACGTCAAGAAAGTGAAATCTCCACGTTCAGACACTTGTCCAGGCTTGGGCGGAACAGTGAAGAATCCAGTATGGTTATTTGACGTGGTCCATTGGTACGATTTGTGGGCCTGGCTGGGAAGTGGGAAGGAGACTACTCCAGTGTAATCCGTGACATTGCTCAATGTATGGATAGTGCCTGCTGTCTGCCAGACGGGATCTTCATAAGGTGTGGATTCGCCAGCAAGTCGGTATGAGACGAAGATGGGCAGCTCTGAAGCATTCGGCTCCCGGATCAAGAGATTGGCCTCCGTAGGAGAAACATAGCCCATCCGTGCAAAGGACAAATTATGCTCTGGGTGGTAAACCTTTGCTCGGTACAGCAAGTCCGTAACAGCTAACACCAAGGCAGCATTAATTAAGAATGTTGCCAGCGAAAGAAGTGTAGAGACTGGATCCGGGAGCCCAGTCAAGAGCGTCCGCCATGGACTAGGCTGCTTTGTCTCCAGCACAATTGTTTCGTCTATCTCGATTTCCTCCTCGAATCCTGTTGGCTTATCCCTTGTTGGCAGGTTCGAGGAGTGGGCGGCTGTCGAAGCAAGTGCTGGTGGTTGCTCCTCGACTTCTGTCTCGGTAATTGTGACTTCGATATCGTCTTCCACCACATCATATTTCGGCTGGGTCAGGAAACTGGAGATAAAAGATGGTATGTATATTGCCAATGCGGTGTAAATGATAGGTGGGAGATGCTGCAGAGTTGTTAAACCGGGCCTCACTGTATTTCTTGATCTGGGGTGTACGTACATGGCCTGGTATCCATCGCAGGAAGACATAAGCGCCAATTCGCAGAGCTAAAGAGCTCAAGAATGTGGCTTTGTCCTGCAAAGTCATCTTCAATCTGTGCTTCCTTACTGACGCGTAAAGTATTTATTTCAATGGTAGTATCAACAGAAGATGGACAGCGGTTTGGGGAAGCTGTTGAAGCATCACAGCTTGGACGCCGACGCCTGTTTGGCGCGTCGAACGATAATGACCTGTCGTCATATTTGGCTGATCCTGGAACGCTTGTGGTTACACACCAGCGCCACACTTTGCCCACGTTAGGCTTCACCCTAGTCTCACACGAGCCACTTCCCCCCTGATGAAAACAAGGAAAATAGTTCCATCGAAGCTTCCAATCTCCACACTAAACGAACATAGTGCTATTCTTCATGGATTCAATCGTCCTTGGGATCATGCGGCAAGTCTATGTCGTTTTGCTTTCAAAGCCATCAAATTAGTGACCATTTCGCTCAGTTCCTCATCTGAAAAGGGGTATTCGCTTGTTAACAACCTGGGTGTTTACAATGTTGGATCTTCAGGGAAAGTCTAGTCCAATCAAAAAGGGAAAACGTTGGAATAGTATGGTAAGTGGTCTATGTACAAACTATCGGACATCACGCTCCCTCGGTAAGGTTATATACAACAGGTCTCAGCTGCGCACCCTCCTCTACTCGTGTCGGCGGGCAATTCGTGAGCGCCTCGTGGTGCTCGTAGCATCACTGGTTCCCTCATACTTCGATGCAAGCACAGCATCAAACTCAGTAATCACACCCGATTTTGGCGGCTTCCCCAGATTCTCCGACATGGGTCTCACAATCTGGCATCTGAGACTCTGAGCAGCAGACATGAACTCCATCTTGGTGTTATTGGTCTGGATGAATAGCCTCTCGCGTTTTGCATCGCCAGTGTAGGGGGTCCAATCAGCTGCACCTTCAGCACGATCGCTGTTTGGATCAAGTGTTCGAACGAAGCTCATCCAGTACTTTCGGACTATGGGAATGATCGGTGCATTTGTAGTGTAATAACTTGCAGGTGGACCGCCATCGGTGCGACTTGGTCCCCAAACTGCATAGACCTCGACTGTGTGCCAAGCTCCATACCCAGCAGCCTCATCGGCGGGATCAAGAACGGCGTATTTGTAATTGTATGTTGGCACGCCGTCTCGGGAGATGTAATCTTGGATGTTCTTGACGATGCAGTTGTTGCCAATGTCAGCGATGGCATCGGCTGTTTGTCTCCATTTCCTTCCTGCATTAGGAAATACCGTCTCGTTCTTGTTGATATAGATGTTGTCCAGGATGGCGAGAGAAGAGTTGGAGAGGGTCGGGTCGTTGCCCTTGAGCCATTTATTGGCATCTTCGACGGTATCGGTCGATTCCGGTACGCTGTACTTAGTTCCTTCGTTCTTGCAGGATCCCCAGATCGAAGGTACTTTGCTGTAAACACCTTGCTTGAACAGGTTAACCATCGAATCTTTGTACAGTTCCTCATCGATACCAGGATTGAACCAACAATTCGAAGTCCTGTGGGGGTTAACGTCAGCTATTTGTCTTACCGGGTTCTGTTTGTATCGCTTGTTGACTTACATGACATCCCTTGATGGTAGCGCACGAAGACAGGCGAGGGTATCAGCTGCGCCGGTACAATTCTTGTCCTTGACAAGGCAGTCGTATTGTTCCTGTCCCTGATCCATGGTTCTCATTGTGACCCATCCGCCCGATTCGGAGATGCCTCCGACGAATGGAGGATTTTCAAGGTTTGCGGCCATCAAAAGTCCAACAGCGCTACCTCCAGCGCTCACTCCATTCAGCACTACTTGCTTCGGGTTCCCACCAAACTTCATGATGTGTTGTTGGACCCACTCAAGTGCTTTGATCATGTCCTTGATGCCATTGTTGAGACTACCGCCGCTTCTGACTTCTTCTCCTTGCAGAAATCCATAAGGTCCGACTCGGTAGTTAAACTGTACAACAACAACGTTCTCTTCTCTGACTAGCTCTGAAGGATCCCAGTTTGCGCTGGAAAGCGATCCAAACCCCCCGCCTTGGATGAAGAACATGACAGGAAGCTCGGAGGTGGTGTCCGCATCGGTCGGTGCGAAAACACTCACAAAAAGACAGTCTTCGCCTGTTGTGAATCTAGTTGATCCACCAGTGACTGTCCAATCAGTGGGCTGCTGAGGAAGGCAGATTGGTCCATTCTGATGCCTGTCAGTACACATTATCACATTGTTCAAACTCCCTTCTTCATACCTGAGTCGCATTTTGAATACCAGAAATGTTGAGAGGGTTCTGGGGTGCTGCGAATCTAAGATCGCCGAGTGGAGGTGCAGCATATCGCAGACCAAGCCATTTGCTGACACCCTCCTCATGAATTGCACCGGAGTACTTGGCGTATCCTAGATCGACAAGTGTATCAACTGCATATATAGGTGCAATTATTGCAAGGAAAACTGCAAGATGTGTGCGTTGCCACATCATGTTGAGGAAGTCCGGGAAAGAATGTAAATGGTCGGATGAAAGAAAGTAATTACCACGTATGGGTGATGGGTGCTCGATAACAAGCCTGGACATCCGTCGCCTTATATGCCGATACTCCTTCGGAGACACCCATCATAGACTTCAGACTTCGCAGTCATGCTGGCAGGAACTTTGTATTCGAAACCAAAAGTGGTTCATCCGAAAAGCAGATTAGAAGCATAAAGGTAATTTTCGCTGGATAAAATGCCCGGCACTCACTTAAAGTTTGGGACTTTTCCGGAAAGGCGGGAATATAAATTTCGCGATCCCTGCGACAAGAGCAAAGTTGAAACAAATGCGATTAGCCAAGACTGAGAAAGTAACATCCCCGCCTTGATCTGCTTGGTCGAAACAATTGTCTGATTGATAGGGGTAGAAATAGGGGATGCGAGTACGGCCATCGAGTTCGCATCCAGCAAATTGACGAAGCTGGAGAGAAGTCAACCAGACCTGCCGGAGGGTGCTTGACGGAGATACTCGCTTGTCAATATTTCCAACCATCTTGAAGAAATAGAGAATGGAAGATCAATGCCACGAATCACAGCAAATGCTTACTTCAAGCAAGCCTCGACTTGGCGGGGACGAAAGATCGTGACGGGAAGATCTTGGCAATTGATCTGCACACTCTGAGAGGTGTCAATATCGTTGATATTGGTTAATCAGAAGGTCCAGAACACAAGCAAGTCTCTCTGATTAATCTGATAATCGCACCTGAACAACTGTTCCCATCTCAAGTGGCATCGCGCAATACCCCGCATTGTGAAAGGGGGATGATGCTTGGCGGTGCTGACAGATCTCCACGCCTTCACTCGGCCTGGACCTAAGCTCAAGGCCGGGCAGCGAGGCTCGACCACGAATTCTCATAAGCACTCTGACACGGAACGATCCCGTCGGGTCAGACAAAGATACGGATTACTTGATGCATTCTGAGAGTGGCAGCTCATTGGCACGAAGGACGGGAAATCGACCATGGACATCGCGGACTTAGCAATTTACGTCATCTTGAAAGGTAACGTGACGAGAGAATCATGATCAGATGGTTACTATATATGTAGCTTCGACTAACGATGTAATTCTTATAAAGATCACAGATGTTATCGCTGAGGATTCTTCGAATGTCAAATTCAACAAGATCATTTACGAGGCATCTCATTACCCAACGATCACAAGCAGCTAGTTCCAGCTTTCAGGCGTGGCGATCAAGGCCAACATACAACGACACTATGGCTTCACCAAGCAAGATCCATCTGACGCCTGAGCATACCGGTATTTTTAAGTTTAAATCTCAAGACTCCGAGACTGCTGCCAAGGTCTCTGGGCTTCTGCAGGAGAACCATGAAGTAACTACGCTCCCGTCACTCAAGTGAGCAAACAACTAATGGAAGTCCAGCAACACCATATATTCTTCAATGATGAAGGATTTCACAATCATATTGTTCATCATCTTCTCAGTCTTTATGGTATAGGAGCCTCGGGCTCAGTAATCGAGAAGCATTACAGAAATAATGCATGCTACCAGCGCCCTCCTGTGCCTCTTGAGGAGCGAGTGGTGCAGGACATGAGCAATCCTGACCACTTCCAGAAGTACCTTGGGAATGAGAAATATTACCACGATTTTCTGGTCTTCTTTCAAATGGAGATGGAAAGTAAAGGCTATGAAGAGGTTCTGAATGAGTATCTGTTTGCTGGAAACGAGAAGGCTGATGATCTGCTCGGGAGAATGTATGGAGGTATGTCTCACAGATACTAGGCATGTATTCAGATCAATAACTAACATCTGCAGGCTTCTTCCACCCTATAATCCATCTTGGATTCGGTCTTGAGTTCCAGCAGCCAGCAATCGTCGCTGAAGCTTTGGCTCAAGCAGCAGTCCACGATAACTGGACAGGCAAATACCTCCTGCTCACCGAGGCAGCAGCCAAATCTGACCCGAACCTCTCGCTCGACACCAAACTTGTCGATCTACTTGACGAGATCAAAGCTAACAAAAAGCTGGCCAATTCAGCACACATTGACGATGCAAATAAAGTCCGTGACGGAATTCTAGTTCGTGCTCCCGAAGAAATGATTCGTGTTGCAAGCAAATGGATAGTTACGCCCGAGACGCTAGAGAGAAAGACGGCCGAGATGACGAACGCTGCAATTTTCTTTACAGCCGCCGCTCAAAGACCGCCTAAGCAGGTACGCATCTCTTTCGAATACTTGGTTTCAAAATTTTCGTGAGCAGAAAAGCTAACGGAACGAGCTTTTTAGGTCAAATTTGACTTCTTCTACATGCACTGCACTAACACCTCAATCTTCTACCCCACATTCAACTCACTTCCTTGGCTGAGCGCCGCCAATAAAGTCAGACTTTTGCAATGGAAAGTTTATGTGGAGTAAGTTCGATTCCACTCCAAGACAAAAACCCTCCGTTCTCTCCCAGCAACAGCCCACCCAAAAAATTGTATTTCACCTAATGCCTGTTTAGTCTCGCAATCTACACCTCTCGCGGCACCGCACCTCTCCACCTCTCCGAAGTTTCACTGTACACTCCCAGCAAGCTTGAAGCCGGGGACGCAGAATGGAAAGGAATTTTCCGCCGTCTGACCGAATTTGCCGACGATGGCCACGCCGTCAAATTTGGCAGAGCGGTCGCTAATGCCGAGAGGCTGTGTGAGCCGTATGAGAAGAATGGAGAAGGAGTTGGCGTTCTGAATGGCTTCATGTGGGAGAAGATTGGTAATATGGTTGTTGATAGCGTCGAGGACACAGGTGCTACTTGGGCTCGAAATGTAGGGTGGGAAGAGGCTTGGAAAGACTACGAGGATCGTCCGAGGAAGTCACAGTTGTAATCTTCGTGATTTTGATTCGTGTTGACTTCAAGGCTACGCAGTAATTTTAATGCTTTGTCATGGGATGAATGTCGGAAATTTTGTGCCCCATCAGTTTATTACGATTATTCATTACCTATAAAGCCATTACTTCAAGCTTTCCCAAAATGCGATACTTTGTTCCAGGTCCATCACGACCAATGAATCCTCGTCTACGCCCTTTCCCTCCTCCGATATCGCGGCTTGCCCAAACGCCACGCGATCTCCCTCATCGTCCATCAAAATAGCAGCAGCGCTTTGGAAAGGAGCGCCAAATGTGCATCCGCCAATTTCCAGATTGAACAAGCAAATATCCTGCGAATTATCAGAAGCAGTGAGACCTCTCGCGTAGTTCCTCAGTGGAACACTGACATCCACAGTCTTCCCGCCGACACCACTAAAGGTGTATGTGATATTGAAGTCTTGAGGAATTGACTCGCAGCTTCCGTTGTACGCAACGATACCGGCGCCGTTGTAATCAATCAGCTGCCCACCCGTAGCATTGAAGAACAGTTCCTCCAGCCCGCTATCGTACGCGAAAGGAAGGTAATCAGCATGAGCACCCGAATCGACTAGGCAGGTAACATCGCCATCCGGGACGAAAGTCTGGCCGCTGATAGTGATATTCGGCTTGGCAACATAGATGCCGATTTCATATTCTGCGACTACGTTCTCGACTTCCACGAGGGGGCCGGTGTACTTCGACTTGTCAATTGCGCCAAACAGGATTCCTCCCGTAAGGTTTCCAACGGCTCCCAGATGCTTATCAAACCACATGAAGACGGTCTTCGACGCAATCTGTCCGCTCTCAAAGAGGTTCTGGCGAAATGATGGGCCGTCGGTCGTGGTTGCATTGTAATATGACAACCCCAGGATACCCTCGTCGTATGGTGGAGTGATGCATGAGCCATCGTCGCCAATTTTGAAGAGCCCAAAATTCTCAAGTGCGAATTGAACATTCGGAATAGGTCCAATGCCTCCTACCGATGTGATGGTGTCATTGGCATATTGTGTGCCGCTAACTATTTTGGCGTTCCCGGCATAGGCATAGGCAGAGGTATGGTTGGTGACCAGGGAGCTGGGCGACAGAGCCGGATCGTAGCTGACTGGGACTTTGGCGTTGCAGGGCCCTTTGACTCCTAAATATTGCGATCCCCAGTTCACAGTGGCATTTGGTGACCATATCTAACTTATCATTAGCAAAGCTGTATGTAGTCCTGTGAAAACGTACCCAGAAATTAGCACTCCCACTGTCCATTACTATTCTGACAGGTTCAGCTGCTGGTGCCATTCCGAACTTGATGTCGGCTGTGACTCGAGAATCCGCTCCATATTCGAAGTCAACAGGCATGTAATGATACAGTGTGTTGTTGGCTGCTTGGGCTCCGTTGAAGCTGAGAGCGACAGTGGTGAGAAATGTAGACCTCATGATCAGCGAGTGATGGTTTGAAGGAGTGAGTGGAAGTGACCAAGAATTGATTGTTGCGATGATAAAAATAAGAGGAGAGGAAGAGACAGCCTGCAAGTATACATCATGAATCCACCGATCGCAATCAAGAGACCCCAACAGACTAGTTTCGTACTCGTGCTGAACTGTGGACTTCTTCTCAATCAAAGACAAACTCTCATGAGCTCATCGGCCAGCTCACAGCTCCCAATATAGCCAAGCGAGATAACAAATATATGCAGATCAAGTCAATACGAAGACCTAGCGGGCAAACAAAGCTTATTTTAAGTCCAACATGAAATGACGGCACGCTAGGTGAAAATTGGGATGGAGACCGAACAGGCCGAGGTTTAAGCTTCGCGGAGGACATGCGCCGATCGTCCGAAACAGCTGGGGTGCCCATGCTCAGATTGAAGGGTGCAGCTGGAAAAGCTTCTGGAAAGGTGACCTTTTGTAGCTGAGCAGCTTGTCGTCAGGTACGTTCTCGATACTTTCCCTTCCTGTTCTGTTTGTTGTATATGGGTGCTGGAGAAGAGGGAAGAGACTTGTCTTTGATCGTCACTCAGGGGTTTGTTTGGGCGCGCTAAGATTAAGCGACACCAGCTTGTAGTACTACACTTCCCCATTTTTAGACCCGGAAGCAACAATACGAGGAAGATCGATTAGTGATATGAAATCATTTGTGATTGAGCAGATTCTTCCTGTAGATCATGCTCTCGAATATTGCTCGGGGGCTCAAGTAGCTGGCGGTGAGCAATCGTTATAAAAAGACAAAGTAAGCATTCTAAGACATTATCACTACTGCCGTAAATGAGAAGCTTATGCTGGAGTAACAACTCGGTCCCGAGATATCTCTCTAGATTCAACGATTTCGAGCGCAAATAGAACTTCGGAAGGGCAAATGTCATATTTGAGCACAGGGAACTCGGGGGTTGTCTTGCCCTACTGTCGGCATTATTTCGCTTTACAAAGCTCAGCCCTCAGCAACAGTGTGATAGGGCTAAGCGAGCGGCTGAGCGCTGTGCTAGCCCCTGTTCTCCCCGTCGGCTTGCCCGAGTTAGCCCGTGGAGTAACAGGGTGCAGGAACTCCAGAGGGAACGCCCATGTACCGCGCCATGTCCTTTTTCAATGATCTATCCCGAAACTTTCCTTGATTCTGGGAGATATGTCTTGGATCTCCCATCATATGGTCATAATCAATTGCACCCTCATTTGATTCAACTTCTGTCTTCCACTCTCAGTTTCAATCACTCGTTCTCAGTCATAATATCAATATGCATTTCACTCGTTTGATCGCACTTTCGACTGTCGTCTTCTCTCCCGCATTCGGACGACCCGCACCAAATGGCAACCAAGATACATACGGGTCGTATAGGGTTGTTGAAAGCAAAACAGAGGTCCCAAATGGATGGGTATATCAGGGGCCTGCTGATTATGACACTATTCTCCATTTACGCCTCATTCTCAAAAGCCCCGAAGGAAATGCACTGAGCGACAGGTTGATGGCTATCAGCAGTCCTGGGCATGAGGACTTTGGGAAGCATCTGAGCCAGGAACAGTTGGGAATACTCACAGCGCCTGATCCTGGAATTGTGGATCTTCTGATTTCATGGCTCAATTCGTATTCAGGAGTCAGCGAAGTCACTTATTCTGGTCATGCTAGTTCGATCTCATTCAAGAGTACTGTTTCTGCTGCTAGCCACATGCTTGCTACGGAATTCGGGGTCTACGATGTCACTGATGGCGTTGGTAGCATCGTTCGCAGTCTCGATTATAGTCTCCCAGACTACCTCAGTCAACATATTGGGTTCGTCCACCCGGTTACCTACTTTCCACCTACGCAAGGCACCAATCTGAGGTCTATGGAGGAGGACGTAAAACGATCGAAAGAACCTGTAGCACCAATTTACAGGCGTGATCTGGATCCCGAACTGCTCGAGGCATGTCAGTATGTCCATAACACCCGGTCATCCTTAAGACTTTAAGTGATTGAGTTGTGTGCCTCACGTAAGCTGCAAATCGAGCTTGATGCATGGCATGGTACCCGGAGAGTTCATTGCTAACCTTACTCCAATAGAGCCATCACTCCTACCTGTATCGCCAAGCTGTATAATATTGATTACTTCCCACCCACGAATACGACATCGAGCGGTAGTGGTCTTGGCGTTGCTGGCTTTCTCGAGGAGTATATCAGCCACAGCGATACCACTTCTTTCGTTCGCAAATACGGCAATTCAGCGTCAATTCGTGCGAATCCGGGAACTTTCACGGTCGAGCTTGTCAATGGTGGTACAAATAATGAATCTGCTGCCGGAATCGAAGCTACCCTAGATATGGAATACAGTATGCCATTCACTGGCTCCCTTCCAGTCGTTTATTATTCTACTGGTGGTCGTTCACCATCGATCGGGCCACAAGGGCAACAGATTCCTCCTAATCAGACTCTCAACGAGCCCTATTTCGAGTGGCTTGAGTATGTGCTCGCGAAACCAGATGGCGCTATTCCTCAGGTCATCTCAATCTCGTACACGGACACAGAACAGACAGTCCCAAGGGATTACGCGGTCCACGTCTGCGATCTATTCGGCCGACTCGCGGCCCGTGGTGTGTCCATCATCGATGCATCTGGAGACGGTGGAGTTGCAGGTCAAAGAGACGTGGACTGCATCAGCAATGACGGTTTGAACCGCCCAACCTTCTTGCCTACATTTCCAGCCAGCTGCCCCTGGGTCACCGCGGTGGGATCAACTTCCGTTTTCCCAGAGCAAGGTTCCTCATTCTCGTCCGGTGGGTTTTCAAACTATTTCGAAACCCCTTCGTACCAACTCAATGCCACCGCTGCATATATATCGTCTCTTAATGGTCAATACGAAGGTCTCTATAATGTATCGGGTCGCGGTATTCCTGATGTTGCAGTCTACGGCTCTCGATACGAGACGGAAAATAATGGCGTTTCCTCTGGTCATCATTCTGGGACCAGCGCGGGGACTCCTGTTTTCGCCTCGATGATTGCGCTCATCAACGATATGCGGCTACGAAGTGGTAAACCAGTTTTGGGATGGCTCAATCCTATCCTGTACTCAGAAGAGGCGAAGAACGTCTGGAATGATATCACAGAGGGTGTTAGTTACGGTTGCGATGTTTACTGGAACACAACGGTTGGGTGGGACACGGTGACTGGTTTGGGCAGTCCAGATTTTCAACGTCTCGTGAAGGCCCTGCAGTAAATTCGCAATACAATTTTCTGAATCGACTGTTTGGTCATGCCCTTATATGATCTTCGCTTCATCCAGCCCCCTAGTGACGCTGACTCGGTTATCCAGGTGAGGATTTGTTAGTATCCTGGAGACGCAATGGGAATTATCCTTCACTCTTAGCACGTCTAGCAGTGTTCTGAAAATCTTCATCACAAACAGAGGTGCAATCATTTATTCATGGACGTCATAACCGAGAATAGCCCAAGCCCACTTTTGACATTCTACCCCAGCAATGTATGCGCAGAAGCCACTTCCGCCACTACTGTACGGGAGGAGACACCCGTGGCCGCGCTGGGCGTCACGCCGGTTTCGGGCCAAAGCAAAAATCGCCGTCTTGCTCCACCTTTCGATCCAGATATCTTCTAAGGACATCCTGTCAAAACAGATTGAATTGATTGATTAGCTTTTTTGCGATTTATTCAGCTCGCTTGCACTAGCGAGATTTCTTGTTGTTGAACCGTTGTTTTCGTCGCGCAAACGTCGCTATCGAGAGCGAGACTCGAACTTACTTCACTACCTAGACTTGCTATTATTATCTTGAAAATTTTGACGCGCCGACAAATGTCGACATGAGATTTTACAGATCATCTTCTCGACAACGTCATCCCATAAGCTTTCTCGGATTTCATTCCTATCATCACAATACCTTACACCACAATGTCACGGGGAAAGACGACAGCTCTGCCAAACATCGAAATGCCAATTCGACATGCTTCATCGGCTTCAGAAGATGATGAAACCACTCCGTCCACGACCACTGCAACCCACAGACTCGACCTCGAGAAGCAAGTCACAGCACGAGATCATGTACCTCGCCAAGTTCTGGCACCACAAACCAGCAGTCGTATCACACGCACCCAATCGCTTATCCACCGAAACACGAACCACAACCGCTTCACACATCCGCTTTCTCACGTGAAGACTTCTCCTGATGCAATTGTAGACTTCGACGGGCCAGATGATCCCTACAGACCGATAAATTGGCCGTTCAGGAAGAAGCTGATCACTACGCTGCTGTATGGACTGACGACAATGGGTTCTACCTGGGCAAGCTCTGTGTACAGTCCTGCTGTGAATCAGATTAGCGAGCAATATGGTGTTGCGGAAGAGGTGGGCATTCTAGGTGTTAGTTTTCTGTTGATGGGGTTTGGATTAGGACCTCTGCTGTGGGCGCCCCTGAGTGAAGTGTACATTCTTTAAATCTCCTGCTGTGGCATCGTTAGCTATGTGCTGACTAGACACCTACAGATACGGAAGGAAACCAGCAGTGCTAGCTCCATATTTTGTCGCCGCATGCTTCTCTTTCGGAACTGCGACTGCGAAAGATATTCAGACGATTTTGATCACGAGATTCTTTGCTGGATTATTTGGTTCCGCTCCCGTCACTGTAAGCCATTCATTCTTCTGATGGGGCCTGAAAATCTGCCTTCTAGTGAGGATCAATGCAGACTGCTTGAACTATTCGGTGGCCGTGGCTGACTTGGTACTTACGACTTAGAACACTGGAGGTGTACTTGGCGATATCTGGTCACCTCAGCAGAGAGGAACAGCAATTGTCGGCTATGCATTCGCTGTAGTCGGCGGGCCCACTCTTGGGTGAGTTTTATAGCTTGCCCCAACGTTATGAAAGCCGAGCTGATGCATCCCAAGGCCAATAGCAGGTGGTGCCATAGTTTCGAGCTATCTCCGGTGGCGTTGGACCGAATTTGTGAGACTCCCAGCTTCATGCTTGCCTACCCGTAGTCTTGCTTAACTCAAATCAGTCTCATCTAAGCTGACAAATTCAATATAGATAACAGCAATAATGATGACCACCTTTCTCATCCTTGATATCCTCATCCTCGACGAAACCTACGCGCCGGTCCTCCTCGTGCAAAAAGCACGACGTCTCCGCCACGAAACAGGGAATTGGTCTCTGCATGCACGTCATGAAGAATGGGACGTGAGTCTCAAAGAGATGGCGAACAAGTTTCTCAAGACCCCGTTCAGACTACTGGCTACGCCGATCTGCTTCTTGGTGGCGCTGTACGCGAGTTTCGTATATGGGATCCTGTATTTGTGTCTAGGAGCTATCCCAATTCAGTTTGCCGAAGAGAGAGGCTGGGGTCCAGTCACATCTCAGCTTCCCTTTTTAGCACTCCTCTCAGGTACAGTTCTAGGGGGCGGAGCAAACATCTAGTAAGCATCCTCGCTTCACTTTTTTCGTGACCAAATCAAAGCTAAGCGAGGTCCCAGCAACAACAAATTCTACATCCGTCGCTTCGAAGCGAACGACAACAAGCCCGTGCCAGAAGCCCGTCTCCCACCAATGATGGTCGGCTCCCTCTTCTTCACAACTTCGCTATTCATATTCGGCTGGACGTCTCCTCGGCATATCACACCAGTTCTGCCCCTGCTATCCTTAGTATTCATGGGCTTCGGCTTCTTCACGATCTTCCAAGCGGCGCTCAACTACTTGATAGACACTTTTGCACGTTTCGCAGCCTCAGCTGTAGCAGCAAATACATTTCTGCGATCGATATTCGCAGCTGTGTTCCCGCTGTTTGTGGCACCTATGTTCCATAAGTTGGGAATACAATGGGCGAGTTCCTTGTTGGGGTTCGTTAGTTTGTGTCTTGTGCCGATTCCGTATCTATTTTATATTTACGGGCCGAGGATTCGTGGCAAAGGGAGTTTCACCGCACAGGTTATGTGAGGGAGTATGCTTGGACTTCACAGCTACAATGGCCGATCAAGGTTACTGGCCTTCATTCGATTCCCGGGTGTATTTGGGATGCAGAAGAGGTAAGATTCGGGTTGGCATTCGAGGCACACTTCAGAGAAAGATGAAAGAAGCATGGCTTAGCGCGGATTGACTGGATATATTTCAACCTCGGTTTTGGTAGCATTGCGCGCATTTTCACTGGGCATAGATGGCTGGCTGCCTATATTCGTAATATACATAGCATCAGATGTAGAGCCAGCAGCAAGACATGATCGACTTATCATTGAGTCAAACTTATTGTCGTATTTTCCTGTATATTGAAATGGGACGATGACCTTTGATCATTCCATCTCCGACTCGGAATAATGGTAAGCATTGTGTAGTTGAGAGTCTGATATTACAGCTATTTCTGCTCCCTTGATGAAATCATAATGCCAAAACGCCTATCTGTCGAACATCGTAACTTACAGACGACCCAAAAGGCTAGCCAGTGTTTGGCTTGCTAGTAGATTCCTAAACGCCTTGCAATGCCTACCCACTGTCAAAATGCTCTTGTACATATCTCACAAGCGCCTTCTTCAAGTCCACCCGCCCATGCTCGTCTCTGAGGTAGCATTCAGCCCTCCTCTGCCCTGGCAGAATTAACTGCGACCCTTTCCATTCCATCAATCAACCTCACTCGGCCTCCTCATATAGGCATCAATAGCCGCCGAAAACGCCGCAAAGCCTGCACAACCCAACGCAGCAGCTTGCGGCCCAGCTGGTGCAGCCAGCACTCCTCCCGTAATACACCCAGCCAAAACACCGTTCGCAAGATCGTTCTTTGCGCGGAAACCTTCAATACAACATTCCGTACCTGCGAAAATGGCGCCAACCTTGCCAAAGTTCTTCGCGGAGGAGAACGAGCGTGCTCCCATATCGCGAAGACCGGCTTTGAGTTGTTGTCGGAGGGGGAGGGAAGCGACTTGTGCGCCGGCGGATCCGGGTGTGTGAAGGGGTGTATCGTATTGCATCTTTCGGGTGTGTTAGGATATGCGTTGGATTGGGACTGGGGTGTAAACATACAGATGCCATGAAAAGACCGAATGCTCCCCCGAGGGCGAAGCCCATTACGCCGGAGACAGCAGTTTTGCCGGGGCATGACTCCATCAGAGCTTGCATCTGCAGATGTTTACGTTAGCTTTCATTCTTAAATTGTACCGTATGCACTCGTAGTAAGCATCCTTCCAATGTCTCCCTCCTCGGTACAGTCCTAGCCAGTCCACCATCAACTTGCGTATACGGGACTGCCTCGTTGCAGCAATTACACAGCTGATCCGCATGCAAGATCTCTTAATTCCCTGCAATCCCATTTCATCGACCTCATATTTGTCAATGTTCAGTTGAGGTCCAACTCGGTCCGCCTGAGTGTAACTCCAATCCATCCCCTCGACTCCCATAAACCAAGTTCCCCTTTCCATGCAGCTCTCCGTGAAACGGTTTCCAATTGAACTGATCACCAGATCCTCGATGTATAGCAGAAGAATATCTTCAACCTACACTCTTAACCACAGCCTTCGCCTGCTCCTCCTGCGCATCGCCCTGATATCCACCGCCAGCACCCCCCGGCGTCCACATTGGCCCATTCATGGTCGCGCAACTGTCCTTTCACCCGAATGTAAGAGGCGGCAGGGGAGAAAGTTCGAAAGCGGTGAGAGGGTCTTCTTGGTCCAGTCTCGTTGCGTGGCGGATTACTGAAGTGAAGTGATGTTTGAATGCGAGCTGGATGCACGAAAGTGAGGTTCGGAGTTTGACGGGCGGGATTTTTTTGTGGCGAGCGAGGCTGCGAGGGATGTGATCCGTGCACAAACGACGGACGAGGCTGGACTTTCCGAGCATGGACACCTCAAGACGAAAAGTGATACTAAGGATGGATAAAATAGATTGTCTTCGTCTGATATTGTTTGATGGGATAGAGTACAGGCTCGAAAGATATCTTTTCGAAATGAAAATTCTCAACTTTAGCATCGTTATATAAGTCGCATTCGTCACTTCATGATAAGGCTGCGGAGCACTGAAACGAGGAGAATAGAGGATTGAGTAGAGAATGTAGGCGTTTTGCTTTCTCTATGCTATTCTTCCATACCTGCACCAATTACCATGCTATAGTACTCCCATATCGGAGCGTAGATCTCGGTATCTATCTCTCACACTCCAGCCAATTCGAACATCATTACCTCAGATCTTGACGTCCAGCGTTCCAATCGCCGTGTAACTTTCAGGACCCTATCCACCCAAGGAGAGGTTGCCCAAATGAGACTCCTATCTATCTATGAATCCAGCTCAATCCAGTCCAGAACGCCTGCTATCAATTCATTGACAAATTCGTGTCTATAATCCCATACAAGTCGCTGGACAAAATACACATACTGCGAACCAGTGTTAGGATCACTACGAGATCGAAAAACGAATTTGCTGCACCGCTCAGGATACGGAAAAGACAGAGAAGTTGCCGAACTCCCAGTAGGCGTTCTTGAAAGCAGTGTTGTTGTTGGAGACGTAATCGACGCAAGTGCCAGGACCTAATTGACAAGTAAATTAGCCATTTGTCTCTCGAACTCAACCACGATGAGATCAAGCACAAAAACAGGTCGGTAAATAATAAGCAAGAATCCAGGAGTAACTCACAATTCTCGCCGTACACCTTCTGTGCACCCGCCCAATCGCCACATAGATCGATATTCGCCACAATACTCTGATTGCGGAAATGGTTCTCGATGTTACACTCGGTATTCGGGAAGTCGGCTGTGGCTGTTCCCCAACTGTTTGGATCAGGAGAACTCCAAACATTGCTGGGTACAACATCTCTAGCAAACTGCCACATGCGAATACCAGCTGATCGGAGCTCCAAAGCGAGGACACCACCACCATTGCTGTTGAACGTGTCGCCAAAAGTAGTGTCAGTTCCAGCGTTGACACCGCAGCCAGCATTGGCATCTGTGGTATTGACGCAGGATGATCCAATCACCTTGCCGGTCTCTTTTCGCTTGACACCTTTCATTGTGCAGCCGCTAGACGTGTGGAGTGTCATTTGGTTGAATGAGTTGTCGACGACATTCACGGCCTCCATGACATCGATCTCCCCATTCTCTGGCCAGTTTGAAGGGTCGGTAAGCCAGAGAGCTGGCCAGGTTCCGCACCCAATCGGCGAGTGCTTGACATCGAAGACAAAGAGGGTATTGAGACCGTATTGCTTCTTGGAAGTTACGCGGACGGAGAAACGGCCTGTCGATGCATTGGGAACGGACGAGTTGGAAACGGACGTGTCAACGCGGAGAATAGCGGACGTGGCAGTCGTGTAAGTAAGGTTCAAGCTTGAGGCTTGCTCAGCTGGTACGTAGTGGACATGGCCGCTTGTTGGATCATAGCCTGTGAAATAGTCGAAGTTGTCTGAGAAGAAAGATTCTCCCGAGACTGTTTCTACATGTCAGTACAAATTCGACTTGCAACAAAAATAGAACAAGATAAGGGAGGTGAGAGCTTACACGTCTCTGAGAGCGAATAATTTTGTGTCGAATACGTCGGATATCGATTATTCCTCGAAACCACTACAGCGACCGCAATAACGATAATGAGAATGACAACCACAACTCCTGTGAAGATAGCCCAAGCCTTCTTTCCCCAACTTCTGACGTTCCACCATGGTTGGCTCAGCGTATCGGCGCGATCATAGGACATGACCTGCTCATTGGCAAAGGTCTTCCTCCTCCCATTCATCTCCCCAATAGTAGCGAATGACATGCCTTTGCTCTGAAAGAATTCCTCGGCTTCCCTCTCCCTCTCTTGGAGTTCCAGGTCCTGCTTTTCCGGGTCGTGAATCTCGATTGTATGCGATTCTTTCTTTGGCGAAAAGATCCGGCTGCTTGCTTGACGGATGTGGTGGACGGCCTTGGGAGGTTTCCAGTACTCGAGCGGACGAAACGACTGTGTGGTTTGTTGTGGTTGTGTTGGAAGTTGAAGTCGCGAAGGCGATGTAGTAGACGTGGAATTAGGTTGGGCCATTTTATAAAGAGAGCCGGCTCTCGTATCTATATCAATCGATATTGCACCCCTCCCGGTCCCCGTCCCCTCTCCTTCCTAATCCTTATCCTGGATATCCAAATAGGAAAATAACGAAGATGCAGGCACAGCCAATGCGGATGATGAACCAACGAAAGGACCCAATTAAAAAAGTAGAGTAGAGTAGACTGCGCCACAAGGTACACCAATTAGAAGGACGTACAAAACAGAAAATAACAAATTAACAAGGTATTGCAACGTATGGCTCTCCACCCTTTTACCCTTCCCGAATCAATCGAGGTCATTTATCCGCTGGCACCGAAAAATATTGGATACGAGATCGAAGCCGGTTCAGGGGAACGCGTTGTTTTTGACTGTTGGGAGAGCCAGATCCCCGCTTTTTCAAGGTTGAGGCAAATCAACGAGCATGAAACACGCGGCCGGCATGTGGATGTGGAGGATCTGAGAGACTCGACACGGCCCTTGACTGGTCTGGATTGCGGACAAGGAGAGACAGGGGAGCTTGCGTGTTCACCGTCCGTTCATGCCATCTGATATGCGTGCGATGCCTGGATGCTTATCTATCGCCGTCAAAGCTCTTCCTTGATTTTCTTCCTCTTCCTGCTTATCCCCCAAGAGTTTTTCGAACTTCAATAAAACTTGGTTGGATGGGAGCAGTCGGAGATCGGATGAGAGGTCTCGTTCCCGGCTTTTGTTGCATTTGTTGTGTTTGGCTTGTGAATCACCGTTTCATCGACGGTTGCTGGACCAAGATTGCGAGCTTGAGTCGCTTGAAGATCAGGGGTCTGATGCTGTCATAGCTGGTTGGTCGGAGCATAGCCGTCCCGCCTACTTTAATGTTGTTCTATGAATAGATCAGGATCTGCTCTGGAAAGCCATCTTCATCATGATGTAGTCAATCTTCTCCTCGAGCAATTGCTTCTTGCAAATAAATTCATATCAAGTGGGCATCCTAAGGTTCCCTGCTCGTCCAGCAGTCAGTCAGTCGCAGCATCGTCATCAGCCACGACGCCTCAGCCGCTGTCTGTCCAGTTCTGGCACCTATCCCGTTTTGAAACTCCATCAAAGACACGATGTCAAACAAAAGTAGAACCTTGACTTTTGGCCACAAACTCAATTTGCTTTCCGTTTATGCTTAAGGTAGATGCGTAGCAAGCCGTGACCCTGTTGTATGTATGCCAGACTTCCTATCGGTGATTTGCGAAAATAAAGTATAAATTAATAGATCCCGCCGCGGCGCCGCCAGTACTCAGGGCTCCCGTTCCGTAGTCTGGTGAGAAGTAGGGTTACCGACTTGGTTCGGGTCAGAACAGATCTCGGGTAGGCTCATACCCATCCTGCCATCCTCATGGTCGGGACCTCGTTGAATATGGGCCACGTTCCAACCCCTCGCTATCCAGACGAGAGAGCCGTGGCTGGGTAAATCTTAGTCTTACATGCATTATAAATAAATAAAAATTGAATATCACATATCATTTGTTGGAAAGAAGGCGAAAGAGGCACAGACTTCCTTCTCTCAATATCGGGATCGTACCCAGCGAGTCGGTTGATACAATGACGGAGCGTTAATTGGTACGAGTCAAGTTGGGCGGGATGTCACTTTCGTTCAGCTAGATCCCAGTATGACTCCGATAACGAGCTAATTATGATTGCTAACTTGTAAATTGAGAGCCTTTCAGAAGAAAAAGTCGGGCGAATTGTATAACGGGCGCTAGAACATGTTCTGTGTACATCATGAGCAGTGTTGGATGAATACCTCAATTTTCCGGCTGTGGGCAAGTCTCCCCAGTCTCATTCCCCTCCCACGTACACCTCGGATGTTCCTTCAGACTTTCCATTCTTCTCTTCACCTTTCCCGTCAATAAACACACGCCAGGTTGCAGTCTGTTCGTACAATCTCATCAGCATGTGCTTACCCGACGTTCAATGTAAGACGTGAGACTCAAGTACTTTAATCTGGTGGAGCGCCGTTTGGTACAGTGCTTTGCCATTCAGCAACCTCATACCCCTAGCTCCTCAAAGTATTCGAACTTCTCCGGTATATCTCCACAGGCAGAACAACTTTCCATGACTAGCTCCCCTTTTTGGAAAATGGGCATCCTTCTCTCCTCTGGATCCCTGGCCAGCATCTGCAGCGTAGCATGTAAGCCATTTATTTTCGGTACCATACTCACATTCGACTCAAACGTCTGGAACAGCGTCTCATACATGAAGCAGTCCTCCAACTCAGGCCGCAGCTGTTCTGCCCACTCGAATACTTGGTCAATACTTTCGTGGTACGCCCCACTCCCTTGCCCAGATTGGGATCGGAAGTCAACAAACTCGTCTAAATCCCGACCGCACAGCACAGTGAGCATTTCCATGAAGACGCACCCCAATGAGAAGATATCCGCTGCGCGTCCGTGAACATCTTGCTCCCAAACTTCTGGAGCACAGTATTTTGGCGTGCGGCGGATGTGAGTGTCTGTCTGGCTGTGATCTAACGATTTGAACGACCGAGATATCCCAAAGTCAGCAATATATATCCTATAGCCGTATGCAGCTTGAGCGTGCTTCCTGACAAGAATATTGCCTGGCTTGATATCGAGGTGTTTCCGGGCGGTAGAATGAATGTACTTCACGGCGTCCACCAAACATCCGAAGAAATGCCACATCGATGCAATAGCTTGTGGTGCTGACTTTACGAACAACGTCCCAGCTGTCACCGTCCGATTTCCATTCGCTGCTCGATATTTCATGTCGGGTGTTTCTTGGACAATGTCGAGGACTTGCTCGAGGAAGTCGACGAAATCACAGTCTGCGACTGGGTACAGTAGCACCGAGAATTTCTTTCCCTGCAGATAACTACCCACTAGCTGAACGATATGTGGATGTCTTAACTTCTGGAGGTGTTCAACCTCAATGAGAGCCTCCTCGACCGTCATTCTCCGGCCGCAGACCATTGTCTTTCTGGCGAGTAAGATGCGTCTGCAGCGAATCTTGTCAATTTGGGCAGTGAGACTTGCACCGATCGGTCCAATTACTTCGAAAGGCAATGCTGCGCCTTTTGCGAATTCAACGTCTGAAAATAAGGTCAGCTCTTGTAGCGGTCATTTAACGGACTTCAACGGAGCGAAGAATGGATCTCAAAGCATGGCAAGGCTTTACCGCTCGAAAACTTACGCTGACCACCATTTTCTCTACCAGACCAATTAAGTTCTTGGTCCAAGGGTAGAATTAGCCCTCTGTCCTTAACAGCTTTTAGATATTCAGACATTGCCTCTGTAGGATCTTCTTTGCTGTCTTTCTCGGTGACAATTCCACGGGAGGACTCCGCGCTATAATATTTAGGGGACTGTTGGAACGAAGAAGTATTGCGTCGCGTGAAACCAAAGGCAGGGTACCGGAACCCCGTTGAGTGTTTTGAGGCTAGAGAGGCGTTTCCCACTAATGAAGACTGGGCACTGTGATATGAAGCAAAAGACTGAGACAAGGATTCATGAGTTCTGGTGGGGTTGCCTCTGTACAGGAAATCCACCGCACTGTGAGTCACAGGTATATCGTGTTCTGGTGGCTTTGGTGCTATGGTAGTCAAGTTGTTGACTGAATCACGCGGTATGCGGTTGACCACGAGGTCAGTCGGCAATACATGCGTATTTGCGCACGCCTCCCCCAGCTTGCATCTCCCCTTCCGTCATTAGTTGATGCAATCGAGCTTATCGGAGCTTTATATACCTTGAGAAAGTATTTGCAAACCGTTCTTTTCGTCTGTACCAATTCATGGCTGAAAGGGCAAGATTCCCCTTCCGGGCAAGCCCCTAATATATGGTACTTACAAAGCAAATGGGATACGTCTGGTGCAGCATTGGCAGAACGGGAGAAATCTACTACTGCTAGAGGAATATCGGCAGCAGGAGGTATAGCAGTCGAGGAGTCGTCTATGGTGGAAATCGTCTTGAGCTCTGAAAGCGCCACATTCGTAAAGCTGCCTTTACTTTTCCTCATCGTGGGCCTCATTCGGAAAGGGTCAATCCAGTCCATCATTTTCTCTTCCAGCTCAACGTAAGCTGCTTGAGGGCCCAATTGCTTCAAGGTGGCTTTCAGCGATCTTAGGTTCTCGGCTGTGAGCTGAGGAATGAACATCAACTGGTTGATTCCAGGTGGAATAGGAAGCGGGGGCTTGAAAAAGAATTTCTTGACCATTTCGAAAACCCAATGGGGAACAAAGTCACTATCGTCATCGCTGGGAATGTTTGTATCCTCGTGCAGTGTCCGTGTCGTGGGATTTGGCGAGCTGGGTCTGGGTATCCTCTGCATGGCTTGCAAGGTAGATTCTCGAGCCATGCCTGTGGCATTTATTGCTCCGTCAACAGCGGGAATTGCTCCGACTGTATATCAGTGGTATGTATCCAAGTAGCAATTCGTTAGGGTGATGGTGTCGAGATTAATTCTGGTGCCTTTAGACGTCGACGAGGCCCTGCCGCCGAAGCCTGTTGAGCAATGTGGAAGTCCTTGGCTCCTCCTATCTTGTTACTCCCTTGAACCAAGCTAGAAATGGTTCGCTAAACTGTAAGAGCTTTGGAGATGAAAGTGCGATAGTTGATGAGGAATTTTGGGGTTCTTGGAGGAATTATGAGCATGCCATCTGCACTGCCCCGCTCCTGCAAGCAGCTGCAAGGCTCAGCTGAATCCCCACGGCATAGCTACTCTCCAGCTCTGTGATCAGTCAGCCTGCTGCGTTATTGGTGCTATCCATAAATCTAGACCCAGCCAGCCAGCCTTGCTGCCAGCACTGACTTTGGTCGGGATGAGGACTTAGCTGGGATGATTGCAACATCGTAGCCTTGCAACCCAATAAATAGACCCGATCGCGATTTAATTGACTTCAGCAGGTAGGCTGCTCGGGGAAAAATAGCAATTGCTGCTAGGGAAATGTAATGTAAAAAGACACTGTCGAAGGTATCTCTCAACAGCATTAAATTTGAGATGCGTAAATTTAAGCACTAAATGCAAAGTGCCTATGGCGGGGTATCAGCTCAGAAGGCAATAAAACTCATGAAATCATGAAGGCAGAGCCACGCAAGATCCAGCTCTTGCAGATGCCACCATCTGTTTACTGTGTACGTTCAGTAGCGCCATCCACTTCATATCCATCTCTGCTGTTCTCTACTGTAGCCGATAATGTCTAAATCAACATTTAAAGTTCTCAGCATCATAGCCATTGTGAACTCCTGCATTAAGTAAGTATAACAAAGGAGCATCGGTCTTGGAAGAACTAACATCCTCTTGTCCCGGAAGCTCTCCCGTATCACCAACGCCCTTCTCACGTTGTGATTTCTCATTCTCGGTTTCTGGCTCAATGCCGTACTCGGCATAGATATCCCTCTTCTCAACGTCCTTATTCTCCTCATCATCAGAGTCATTATTGTTGGTCTGCTCTTCTTGATCCCAGGCATTTCGATTCTGCTCTTGCTTCTTCTGCATCTCCTTCCAGGCCCTGGGTCCACCCATTCTAGCTAGGTGTCAGTGATGGCCGGCACACTCGATATATTGCATAGCACACCTGTTCACCCTGTCCCTGACCTTCCCAAATAGCTCCTCGGCAGCCAGCCGACTAGCCCCCTTCCACTTCTCAATTAACTCGACCAGCTCCCCATCAATGTCGCCGTCGGAATCCCGCTTCTGACTATCTGCCTCAATCTTCCGGGCTTGCTCAGCAGTGTCTAGTTCTTCTTTGACTTCCCTCAGCTGCTTCTCCAACTCTCTTTGGGCTTTTAACATCGGTGCGATATCTGGGTCGGCATTGAGTGCAGCTGCTGCCACAGGCGAAGAGAAAGTCTTCTTGGTTCGGGGTCCACGAGTGGAAGTAGACGGCGCTGACAAGCTTGGGGTCTTCGCCGGGCTGGAGAGTAGAGAGTCAGTTATTTTGGATGCGAGAGGAGTGCTGGCTTGAGCAGGAGTCGATGTGGTAGTCTCTTGCGCCTGGCCTTCTTTGATGGGTGACTTGAAGGGTGTCTTGAAAGGAGACCGGAATGGTTTCGAGAGAGTCTGGGACGCGACGTCAATTCTGCGACGTTTGGCTGCTGGGGTGGACATCTTGACTGTTTGTTAGTGCTGTTAGGCGTAAGTCATAGATCAATTCTTGATAGCACGAAGTTGATGGTGTCGATGTTGATGATGATCGAGGTCCAGGTCGCGCGAGGCTGAAAGTGTGGAGAACCTCAACCCAATGCCAAGGCTACAGCTCGGTTACTGGATACCGAAATATGGGTTGATGTTTATTTCGAGAAGTTCCGTCCGACGGCAGGTCACAGATCGATGCGGTGCATTCAACTTCTCGTAGAATTAAACAGGTTTGCGTTGCGAAAGCAAAAAGGCAGATAGGCAATAGAAAGGCTGGGAGGAGCTCAGCAACAGATCAAAGCACAGATAACACAAGCAGATGCTAAAGTACAGTGCTACGAGAGAACATCACGGCGACACAAGTACTGAATACAGAGGTACGAAGGGCTGAAGAGGCTTTCATGACGGTTCGTTTACTCGTTTATGCAATTCATGTTACACGCTAATTTATACATCTAGGTAATCCATCATCTCAATGACCCACACCCCCAGCAACCCATTGTCCAAAGTCCGGGTCTCCAGGCTGAGGAAATAGACCATTGTCCCGTCGTTGTTCCTGCTGTCTTTCAGGCACAACGCCATTTTGAGCAGCTCCAGCTTCTTGGCCTCTTCTATGTGCCTGCTGGCGTTGCTGCCGGTAATAGATCAGGAACACCAACGCAGCAGCTAGCACGATGATAAGAATGCTTTCCACTATCCCATCATCGATGATATCATCATACATGCCGTCTGCATCTCCTCCTGGCATTGGGTCGTTCTCGGGTAGATAATTGTCGTCGTAATCTGCGTCACCATAGTACATATGGTCATCACGGAGAAAGTTAGAGATCCATTCACTCATCGACCATTGTTTCTTTGGTGCTGCAGCATATTAGCAATTGTATGAATCGAACTTGGGAATGCTTACCTGGCTCGTCTTGGATGGAATTGATCGAACCCTGGGTAAGAGTGTTCCATGCGCTTCTGAGTCGCAGCTTCAGCAAGCTCAGAGTCACTGGGAGATACGCCTCCTCGTTTGTCTCCAAGGCAAGATCATAATATCTCTTCGCCAAATGGAAATCCTGGGTGAGACCCACGCCGTTCTCGTGCATCCAGGCTAAGTTGTATAGAGCTTGTGCGCTTTGGTGATATTCACAAGCCGCTGTGTAACAAGATGCTGCCTTGTCCAAGTCGACTTGTGTACCAATACCCTCCAAATAATAATCGCCCATCTTCACCAATGAGTCAATGTTTGACTGCTTGGCCGATCTTGTCCAGTAAATCAAAGCCAGGGCACCGTTTCGAAGCAGCGGAGGTCGCGGAATTGAGGTCAAGGACAGCCATGATGGGAGGGCCCATTTGGACTTTTGTTGATCAAGAAGATAGGCAACATTTGCTTGTCCCTTCTCGTAGCCTTGCTCGGCTGCAAACATATAGTCGATCAACGCCAACTCATGATCACCATTCTCATACGCTTCGTTAGCTTCAGCAAACGATGAGAGAAGAGGTTCGGCCTTCTCCGCAACACTCTTGTAATACATGGCCGCAAGACCACAGCTTCTTTCCTTTCCGATGCCTTGCTCAATGAGCTCTGCCAAATAGTAGTACGACTCGATGTGGCCATAACGAGCAGCCAGCTCAAAATACTTGGTAGCAACTTGAATGTCAGCGGTGGTTCCCTGGTCCAAGAATAAAGCGCCCAAAGCGACCTGAGCTGGAGAGTAATCTTGATCTGCCGCAGTCTTTAGATACTCTTGAGCCTTGACTGAATTCTTGGGAACGCCGAGGCCTTCCAGGTACATCAATCCCATTCCATACTGAGAGCCAGCATCACCACTCTTAATCCCTCTCTGGAACCAGATCTGAGCCTTCTCAAAGCTTTGCTCAACACCTTCTCCTCTCATGAACATCCGACCAAGGTAGCCCGCAGCTTTGGTCGCAATCTTTTCCAGACCTTGCTTCTCGCTCTCGATAACTTGGCCATTTCTCGTCCAGTAGAGCTTGGCAACTTTCATAAAATACCACTTCGCGCTCTTCATATTCCTGGGAAGCCCCTTCTGACCATCATAGTGAATCCGACCTAGGCTAAAAGTAGCCTTGAAGTCTCCCTTCCGTGACATCAAATCCAAGTACTCCAGGACATCATCCAGTGCCGCATGTGCATCTGAGTTGACACCTGCCTTGTTCCTGTTGTTCCCAGAGCTGGAATAGCTTGCCCCCTCACCATATACCCCTCCATCCTCATCTGCAAGGCGATAAGAGTCGGGTACCCATGCCATCCCTCCGGGTGGACCAGACCGAAACCACTCGATAGCTTTGTCGGCGACCTTCTTGTAATGCTTGACAGCAGTATTGCAACTCTGGGCAACCCCAATCCCAACATGATATCGAAACGCGACCGTCATTTCGGACTTTACACTCCCTCCTTCGGCTGCAAATGTATGGTAAAGGAGCGACTTTGCCTGGTCTCGCTCAACGGCTCCTCCAATTCCAGTGGCGTACATGAACCCAAGCATATGTTGCGCCGAGCTATTCCCATCCATTGAAGCCAATTGGTGATACCGTCTGAAGGCTTCTGAGTAGTCTGGTGGAACAGAGAAGTTTCCGTAGAAGTGCATCTCAGCTAGGAGGAAGATAGCATCTGGGTTATTGACCTGTGCGGCTTCTTCCAACAATCGTACTGCATCTGCCACAGGTCCTGGAAGCTCCCTATGCCCTTCAACTGACCCTTCTGATACTGGCCCTTGAGCTGAAAACTGTGGCATCAAAGACAGAAGATAAGTTCCAAGTGCGCCCAATAATCCCGGTGGTTTGCGTGATGGCCGTGGATGCGAGCGTTCATATCGCCGTAGGAAAAAAATAGCTTTATCGACCTGCTCCGTCCCTTTCTACAGTCAGTATACAGCTCCAGCAATGATATCGTGTCCCTACCATCGATCTTCCTCCGTCCATCAGCTTGTTCGTGGAGTGGCTGTTGGGGCGTTGACGATTGCGCTGCCACTGAGGGCTGTGGGCTTCCGTCTGCGGTCACTGTCGTATCCGTATCATCATGTATCTGCGCAAAGACTATGGGGTATATGAAAGGCAGGAAAACTAATTGCGGTATCAAGATTAGCTTCAGAGCACAGTGAGCATCGAGGCACCACAACATACAGATCAAGAACCACAGCCTTCTGGTCCAGTCCTTCATTGTGGAGAAGTCTGCGCAATAATAATTACTCCGTGTGAGTAGTAATTAATAAATTGGTCATGGTCCCAACTATCTCGTGCCGGGCATAGTGAAAGAAAAGGAAGTGGTGTTGCGTGGTGGGAGCAAGTTGGCCAATTCAGTTAGTTGTTGATCTCCAAGTGTCATCTTCTCGAGCTGCAGCTGCAAGCGGGCCCGGCACGCGACTGAAGCCTACAGGACAAGGACAATGCAGGGCTGACAAATTGTTTTCCAGCCTCGTCAAGTCCTGCGGTATAGGTATTCTTTATCTTATTCATTCACAAAGCTTCGAGATTCCAATATACGTAAATGACATGAAGTGGTCAGGTTCTTTCCATTGTGTCAGATTTCCTCCGTAAAGATGGAAATTTGTTCTTTTCATAAAGTCTGGTACCTAGGTAGCTATGAGCTGTGTCACACCCGACCATTGCGGCACTTAATCCCCCTTCCATGCTTTGATTTCGCCATCCTCCCCACAAGTCAAAACGGTTTGATGCTATCACAGTATTAGCTTACCGACGTATCAATCACTCAATCGTACTTACAGAATCTAAAAAGCAGAACGATCGGACAATTTCAGACCCGTGAGCCCCTGGCAGCGTGACCTTACTCTCGGGCGAAAAGGCCCACGGAGGATTATCTTGCAGCTGGATAAGATCAAAGCTCTCTCGACTGTGTTCGGTTCGTTACTTCAACACATTGAACGAATGAACTTCAAGGAATGCAGAAACTTACCTGTGAGTACCGACGCCAATGACAGCACCTCCATCGGGGCGCCTCAGCACGTTCGCAACATACTCTCCTCCCAGCAATTCTCTCACATCACCGTGATGGACTGGCAAAGGTTCTTCGACTCCTTCCTCGGAATTTGTGATGAGCTTGTAAGTAGAAAACTTCTCGTCATGAGACACAGCAAATATATCAATCTCGTTTAAGAAATTTGCGTGACTGATCGAAGCGCCGTGATTGATGGTTTGATGTAAGGCATCTTCTTCGTCCGTGATGGTGGTGTTGAAGATATTGACTAGACCGTCCGTGGAGCCAGAGAGGAGTATTTGAGCTCTTGTTGGGTGGAATTGAAGCTGAACTGATGTCAGTAAGTAGATTTATCAAGTAAGAGGCAAATTTACTTCTGTAACATCATCACTGTGGCTCTCGATATACTGCACTGTGGGTGCCTTGAGATCTCTCATATCCCTGGAAGTGTTAGCTTGAGTTTATCCTGAACCGAAATACTTTCCAGACTTACCAAACCGATACAGAAGCTTGATGATTTGTCAACTCCGTACCTGCTGCCAGACTATATGGTGATGAACAAGCCAGTGATAGTATTGAAGCGTTTCCTTCTGGAAGATACTATAAGCAGACTTCAACTTGACTTGAGGAAGTTCCGTGCAACTCACCACTTCTCACTTCCCCAACCTTCGCACCACTCCTCGGATCCCACAAAGCAACTTTTCCATCCCTGCCGGCCGTACAGACGACCACTGCATCTCCTTCCCCTCCCGCATTCACTGCTTTTAGGCACGTAACATCAGCATTGACTTTCTTGATCTCATTAACAGGCCCGGCATTTAGCGTAAGCGGGTCCAAAAGCCGTAGACTGTCGTCGGACGATATCGCCGCAAGTCCAGCAGCTACGGGTACGATATCGTAGACATAGGTACCTGCCGGTGAAGTGATGTGGAACGAAGACGTGGTATTAAGATTATACATCTTGGAGAAGGTTTGTGTTGTGATTTCGAGATGTATGTGGCGAGAATTTTTCTTGGTGTTGTTGGAATTTTTCGAAGTTACCGTGAATTTGAGGAACGTTGATGTTGCTCTTATTCGAGCGAGATCTACCAAGTATACCGCCACTCAGTGACACATAACTCCGACTTTAATCATTTCTTCAGCTCACGCTCATAGATTTGGTAGAAATTTAATTCAGTTTCAGGCAAATCACGTGAATAGTAGGTCCCCTCAGAGTCAACCGCTTCTGTTATTCTGGGGTCCTTTCAGTCATGTTTACAGCTGGGAGCATAGCCGTTAGCTGTTAGCTGTTCTTGAGGGGTTTTAAGAATCGTATCTCTTATATTTCAGTGTTGTACAGATCTATATAGAAATGCTTATCAAAATGATCCGAACTTGAGTGAAGCGAATTTGAATCACTACCTTTGGATTGGCATAGATACACGACTTAATTAATTCACAATATTAAGAGCACGGGAATTCATCTCCATATCCAAGTATTGGCATATTACAATTCAAAGGAGCGTCACAGTTGCTGGCTATGATAACCAGCTTGAAAATACTTACTGCTAGAAGCACAACGAAATCATGCAGGAGAAAACGACGTAGAGGAAACGATTCAAAGTGCTGCTCAAAGTTCTTGCCGAAGAATAACCAATGCCACTTCCATAGCAAGGGGTCAAATTCTGAGTCAATAAGGCTTGCACAGTGTAGAATAGCCTTACGAGATAGGTGCGGGAGCCCGTATACAAGCGAATTTCTGATCGGCGCTCCAAGAGGACATGCGCGGGTGTCGGTATAGCCTATGGTGCCAATTCGATGGCATTGTATCAACCGATAGTCGAGGTGGAAACGGAGGGCAGATGGGTTCCTGTCCGTCTCAGACAATGTTGTAATGGATTTGAGAGCTCGGAAGGGACAGATTTCCTGGGAACAAGACCACTCACATATTCAAAGCCTCCCAGCTGATATCTCCACTACTAAATAAATTGATGGAAGAGAACGGGGTTCAGATCTTGCTCCAAAAATGTGTTTATACGTTAGAAGCTACCAGTCAAAACCGTGTTGATCGGTAAGCCACCTCGGGGGGGCGATAGTCCGCTAATGACAGGCTCCTCAGCTGTACTTGTCATGCTTGTTCTTGACCTTGATAAGCAATAGAGCCTCGTGGTAATCCCCTTCTCTCCTTGCCTTCTTCAGCTTCCTAACCTCGTCATCCTCAAGCCTCCTACCAACAGCCTCCTCCAGCTCCTTCCTACTGATCTTCTCCCTTGCCTTCTCTTCTTTCGAGGCCTTTAATTTGGGCTTGAACCGTGCTTGCATACGTATCCGAAATGTGGTGTTGAAAGTAATGGCTTCTGCATCGCCTCGAACTTCAGGAAGGACACTAGATTTCGAAGATGTGGAGGGCTTGATTGTGAGGAATGTGTCTCGTAGAGTTTGGATCTGGAATGTCCCGGGTGTGTCGGCCGTGGGTATTGAGAGGAAGGATTCTAGAGGTGATACAGCTTCCGTATTTGCTGAAAGAATGCCGTACTTGTCACAACTCAGGTACCTTGACTAATTAGTGACATGCTTTAGTCTACAAAGAGCCCGGGGACTTTACCTTCCATGATGACCTTTGAAACTGAACGTCTCCGTGCCTGCTACCCTATTTGCTACCCAGACTTGTCGAACATCATGTGGTTCTGCCGTGGAAGGGTCGTCGTTGATAATATTCTCGAGAGCGCTTGCAAACACCTTCCCATTCGTGTCGCACGCTATACAACTCGGTGGATCCGAAGGGAGTACCAGTACTATAGGTCCAACAACATCTCCTGTGGCCTCTGCTGTTACCCAGCTATCGTCGTCCACGGCGGGGTCCTCGTCCGTCTTTGAGAGCGCAACTTGCTTTGACGAAGAGGAATCCTCATTTCCGAATTTCTCTGCCACATCAACGCGCTTCCTCTTCTTCGCTTTCTTGTCGCCTTTGAATGTCAACGGTTTGACCATGTTGAAGAGCTCTTTTGGTGCTTTTGTCGTTTGTTCGCTTTATTAAAGTCGCGTTTGACCTTCCAGATTGGGGAGCTTGTATGGAGCTTCGAGGGTCGCACTAGACCTGAAGAAGCGACCCCTCCAACATCGGATTTGGCCGAACCTCCTCTATTCCGCAATAGACAGCCGATATAAGATTTAAAATTTAAACAGTCAATTATCTTCGACTTCGTTCATTCAATTCTTCATTTTACCAGTTTTCTGACTGAGTCCTCGACATGACCTCCGCTGCAGTCACAGTTAGTCTGAAGGACTTGAAGAATGGTATGTCGACATTGCCTATCCACACCCCTCATAAATTCTCGGCTGACCCAAGAAGGCAATGTCTCCTTTCAAACCTTACTTGATGCATTTGGGCCAGATTCTTTGGGCATCATAATCGTGAAAGACGTCCCAGAAGAATTTGTACAGCTTAGACATCGCCTCTTATCCTACTCGTCATATCTCGGGAATCTGCCTCAATTCCGCCTCGGTAATGCCACCCTCCTCGTTGGTCTTTCTCCATATTGACATGCAATAGACAAGATCGAGAACCCGACATCTAAGTACTTAACTGGCTGGTCTCGGGGCAAAGAGACTCTCAAGAATGGTCAAATCGACACACACAAGGGTTCTTTCTATGCCAACTGTGCTTTTTATGTTGATCCGTCACTCGATTGCGCCAAACCAACGGAGGAGTTCTCCCCAGCCAACTTTCCTGAATATCTGAGTCCCAATCTCTGGCCTAGTAATATCGCCGGCTTCAAAGAAACATTCGAAGATCTTTGCCGTCTGATTATTGATACCGCCGTCCTAGTTGCCAGAGCATGTGATCAGTACGCCTCCAAAGAGATTCCTGACTACAAGCCCGGATATCTTGAACATGTCGTCAAAACCTCAACCACAACTAAAGCAAGACTTCTGCATTACTTTCCTGCAGATGTGGATGCTAAAGAGGAGACGAACGACGATGACTGGTGTGCCACCCATCTCGACCATGGATGCTTGACAGGCCTGACTTCCGCCATGTTCATCAACGAGACCAAGCAAGTACCTGCGATTCCTATCACATACTCGTACAATCCGCGCTATCTCCCCACGCTTGCGGAACTCGACTCATCACCCGACCCAACAGCAGGTCTGTACATCCAATCTCGTAGTGGAGACACTGTGCAGGTCAAAATCCCTAGAGACTGTATCGCTTTCCAGACTGGCGAGGCACTGGAGCGTATCACAAAAGGCAAATTCAAGGCCGTACCGCACTATGTGAGGGGTGTGCGGCCCGGTGTGGGCGATGGGGGTAAGATCGCACGAAATACGCTGGCAGTGTTCACGCAGCCAAATCTGGGCGAAATTGTGGATTTGGATCAGGACATCAGTTTTGGGGAGTTCGCGAGAGGTATTGTGGAGAAGAACACTACAAAGTAGTCGCATTTATTGGGAGTTGAATTTTGGCGATTCTACATCCTCTCTGTTCTTAATCGGCTTTGCTTTCACTCGTTGCCTCTCGCGTGGTATGTTTCTTCCAGTAACGAATGTACATGTGCTCCATTTTCCACTGTTCCCTATCGTTCTCATTCGAGTAAGGTAATCTATCTCGAGTCCTCAATGCATTTACTGATTAGCACGAGCATTTTGTCGAGCCAGAATCCTCAATTGCTGCGCATAATCACCACACATATCATTTTCTTCATCAGCAGGCTTAATGACAGGTGCATCTTCCGCATCACTGTTGTCCATCTCCTCCAGTAGCATTCTAAGCTGGGCTTTGACGACCTTCAACAGACGATTGTCCCGAAGATGCTCTGGGACATCGATAACAGGAAGCTTTCTCTGCTTCTTCGCTTCCGGTGCATCTTTCTCCGCGATACCAGTGTTTTCGGCGTCACTGGTGGCAATTTTCTCAGCAGGAGTGTCACCGCGTTCGATGACGATAGGGTCGGAATCAGTGCTACTCTTCGTGTCCTCAGCTTGCACGTCCTCTTCTCCCAAACCGCCACCCCTCGCAATGGTCAAGAGCGCAATAACAAACAGCTCCTTCATGTATGCGAAGCTGAAGCCATCACTCAGCTTCGCAATCACCCCACATAGTTCCTCTGGGAAATCAACTAGATGGCTCCCCACGAGCTTCTTTCTCCAGAAACGGCAATACGCAACTCGTTCTTCCTCGTTTGGTATCTTGAAGTGGTACTTGCGATCGAAGCGAGAGGGGCGCTTGGAAATGGCTGGATCGAGACTGTTGAGGTGGTTTGTGGAGCCTATCATCAGGATTCCGTCGTTCGATTCCAGACCATCGACTTCGTTGAGAAAGTAGCTACGTGTTTTGTCGGTGACGAGACTGTCCAAGTCCTCAAAGATCAGGAGACAAGGCGCCATCACTCGAGCATGGCTGAATATCGAGCGGATAGAGTACTTGGGACCCTGGCATGCGTCAAAAGACTTGACATATAGCGAGGGAACGGGATCAGCACGAGCACTAAGTGCATTGATGAGCGCCTTGAGAGAGATAGTTTTCCCATTTCCTGGGACGCCATGGAGAATCAGACCGCGCTTCCACGGGACAGCGAGGCTCTTGTAGAGGTTCTTGTTGTCGAAAAAGCCTTGAACATCTTCAATAAGGTTTGCTTTCATGACTGGGTTGAGGATCACTTCATCCCAAGAAGCACCTTGGACGCGAGCAAAGAGCTCCTTGTCCTTGGACCACTGCAAGATTGTTAGCCCTGAAAAACTCACAAAGTGATGAGGATGAGGATCCTAGTCTCTAATACACCAACTGAATGGATGTAACTGATACGCGTCTTCAAATCCCATTTTTTCAGTGATGAGGCAAGGTACATACATGTGCGTCATCGAAGACGTATATCTCCTTGTGCAATTCCGTTGTCCAGGCTCCAACAGCGAAGAGGAGATCATCTGTAGCTTTCGAGGTCTCGGTTTCATCAGGATTGCGTGGGGAGAGGACATAGTAGACACGAAATGGACTCATGTATTCGGTCCATTTGACCTCGTAGAGGATGTACTCAGATTTCTTCCAGGTCATCTTCCATCGAGAAAAGCGAGTATTATCTCTGAGGCTTCCAGAGCCCTCACGACGCGGAACAGGAGCCATGTAGACACGAGTAACATCGAAGAGCTCTCCAGTATCTTGTATCAATCTGGCACGTCCTGCTTTGGCATAGCCAACGAGATCGCCCTTGCTGGGGTCGGCACAGGTGACATGAAAGTCCGGATGAGCCTTGCGGATGTTCTCAAACATAGTGAGCTCGGTTCCGAGTCTCTGAGCACCGAAGTGATGCTTCAGGCCGTCGAAAACAGCCTGTTGACCAGCCTCGCAAGAGGCTGCTTGCTCACCCATGGTGGTGAAGTGGAGGGGAAGTTAGGTAATTTCCAGGCAATTGAAGTAGAGCGAGGCTAAGTATGTGTGTTTCTGAAGAGTGAGAATGTTGAGAATGATGATTCTGGATTTTGCTAGTTTCTCTCCCGAGCTTTATAGAATATCAGAAAGGCAACCGAATCAGGCATCAGTAAGGCAGCCTGGGGTTCGCTCAAGGGTTGGCTGCAGCAGGTTGCCGTGAGGCAGAGCAGCCTCGCCGTTTGGTGCGGCGTTGCCTGCATGCTTATGCATCAACTTCTTCGAATCTGACTGAATCCTATAAAAAGTGTAGCGAAGATTGGCTCATGCAGTAAATGCACCCGGGACAGCAGTCATATGCGGGGTACGGTGCTACTACCAGCAAAGTATGCACGCTTGCCACCATACAGCTAGGAAAGATCTGCCTTGCATCGTACAGGTGAAAGCCAGGACGACTTGGGCGAGTCGATCCGGTCGAGATGCACACTCTCCTCGTCTCCGTCCTTCCCACCTTCCAGGACCTTGATTGATTTGATGGTCCTCCACAAACTACATTCCGTATTATTTCGAATGCGGCAAACTACAAAAAGATGAATACATCGGAGTTTGTTTGCGAATTCTGGCTGTGAGTTGGGCTAACTGGATAATGCTGATCAACAAGGAATACGTGAGATGGAGGGGTCGATGTTCAGGGTATCTACTTTACAACGAGATGGTGATCTCGCCTGAATTGGAAGCGTGGTATCTCTCTTCTGGGACCCGTATACTGGCTTCAGCCCTTCGTATTGGACGTCGAAATTTAAGAGGTAAAGCACCCGTTGGTACTGGGTTGGGTATTATACAAGTCGTGGCTATGGGCTGGGCTCTGACGCCTTGTCACCACATCTCCTTTCGATTTAGATTTAGCCGACTTCGAGGCGAAGCTCCTGTAGATTGAACACTGCTATGTTTATCCCATTCTTCAATGCTTACACTTGACTTACAGGCCACATGGCCCTGCAGTCAGGAGTCTGTGCTGAGCAAAATGCCGGTTTGTTTGTTTTTATTCCCAGTCTCGCTTACCATCCAGAAAGCTAGGCTGGTCGCTGGACGATTACAAATATACGGACACTTTGAGATCTTCTCTGGAAAGTATTCGTTGAACGACACTTTATCTTATTGCACTGGTCCGGCTACAATTACATTCTTTTGCAGTTGAACGGTAAGATTATAATTGGGGACTTGTGGAGATCCAGAACAGATTACCAAGACTCGTCCATTGTCAGCTCCGTCTTGCGAATACATTTCAGTAATCGGCTGGCGATACCAGAATGGCAAGTCCATTCATATCAACATTCCAATAATCCGAAATATATCTCCCGAATCAACACAATCTCGCCTCCGCATTCCTGCGTTCGGCTACTTCTCCGGATCGTCAAATGGAGATTAATAATGTCTTGCCGGCACATCGTCACCTCCACGGTACCAGCTGCAATGCAACTGATTGGCGGCGCCACTATCTTAGTGGAGGCTTTGGAATCTTGATCTCAGTGAATCCAGCATGTGAAGGCGCCTAGAATTGCGCACTTTCCAGGGAGCTCAGGGATTCTTCCCCTGCAGTAGCTCCACTAAGTCATGCTGCGGCGCATCTTGGCAGTCCGCTCTTCAGATCCCTGCGTTCACGATTGCACACTGAGTGGATCTCTTGCATTTATTACTGTACTTCGGTTGAGACCAGCAAAAGTTAGACATCGATTACATTGAAGTCTTTGTCATCAAGGTTTAGTTTCTTGATGTTCTTTCAAATCGAAATATCTTACTGCCATCATCTCTTCTTGATGTAAAAAGGTCCAATTTTAGCTTCAGCACGGAGGGAACGGTACCTACCTAGAATAGCGCATCCGGCCCCCCTTCATTCCTGTTCTCCCCACTATTTCAGCCCCTCTCCAGCCAATGCAAATGCTTCAAGTCGCGGTCACTTTTTGCATTGACTCAACCCCATAAATACTGCAGATCCCACGCGTTTCGGATCATCATCGTATCCCTGATCTGTCCAGGCACAAACAAGGAATCCGAGCTGTCATCCTCTACCTGTTCATCTCAAATATCAATTCCTCCCTCCCTTCTCCTAATTTCGAATTTATCCTCACCACACTCGTTTTTTGTTTGCATTAATATTTTGAATAATCATGCTGTTCAGGAACATTCTGGCAGCTGTGCTCTCAGCAGGAGTAGTCACAGCGCTTCCAGCGTAAGTATCCCTTGCTATGAGAGATTTGAAGAAACACGACTGGGAATGCAACTTTCTGACTCACAGAGCAGGGAGCCGTTTTCCAAGAGATCAGTCAACTTCAATTGGGGATCAGAAAAAGTACGAGGTCTCAATATTGGTGGTTGGCTGCTACTCGAACCATGGATTACACCTTCGATCTTCGAATCTGTGGATCAGTCGTTGGGAATAGTTGATGAATATACCCTCACGGAGAAGCTGGGTTCTGATGCGGCATACAACATCCTTAAACCACATGTTCGTCTTCATATCAACGACTCTGACCTGGATATCACTAATGTTCTGTGCAGTGGGACAGCTGGTGTACCTTCGCAGACTTCCAGAAAATTGCAGATGCCGGCTTCAATATGGTTCGGATACCGATCGGATATTGGGCTTACTCACTCGATGCTGGAGAGCCATACACTCAAGGTGCAGCGCCATACATTGATGCTGCTATCGACTGGGCTCGAAGCACAGGATTGAAGATCATTCTGGACCTACATGGTGCTCCAGGAAGTCAAAACGGCTTCGACAACTCAGGGAGGAGGATTTCGACGCCCGGATGGCAACAAGGCGATACGACGGCTCAAACACTGGCCGTCCTCAAGACAATGACCGATAAATACGCGCAAACCGAGTATCAAGACGTCGTAGTCTCGATCGAACTACTCAACGAGCCTCTGAGCTCTGCTCTAAATTTCGACGAGCTCAAGCAATTCTACAGAGATGGTTTCAACCAAGTCCGAGACGTTAGCAATACACCGGTCATGCTACACGATGCTTTCGTTGCCCCTAGCACTTGGAACGGATTCCTCTCGGTATCTGATAACGGTGCTCAAAATGGTACGTGAAGTTGACTTTGAGTTTCTGTCGACCAATCTCTAATATTATCTCAGTTGTTGTCGACCACCACGAATACCAAGTCTTTACCAACGATCTCGTAGCACTTCAGCCATGGCAACACCGTCAACTTGTTTGCAACAACGTCGGTTCTTATGCCTCGAACTCAGACAAATGGGTTATCGTAGGGGAATGGACTGCAGCAATGACAGACTGCGCTCCAGCGCTTAACGGGTACGGTATCGGTGCACGATATGATGGAACCTATGCAGGCTCCTCCTATGTCGGCTCCTGTGCTGACAAGAACGACATCGCCAACTGGAATGAGACATTCAAGGGTGATATGAGAGGCTATCTCGAAGCCCAACTCTCTGCATTTGAGAGCCAGACGCAGGGCTGGGTATTTTGGAACTTTAAAACAGAGAAGGCGCATGAATGGGATGCTTTCGCCCTGCTTGACGGAGGGATTTTCCCACAACCTCTCACCGACCGACAGTTTGGTGGCATTTGCTCGTCGTAGATTCATGATTGAGCTATTTGGAATGATGTTTACGACGGGAGGAAAGGTACTGGAAGATAATGGAAGGATCCGGCGTGGATACGTTCGTTCTATATTATTTCCAGGATTATATTAGACTAGAGGCACGGGATAGAGGTTGAGAAACCCACCGCAGAGGAGGGAAATTATAAAGAAAGATTAAGATTTTCCACATGCCGACATAGTTCTTTGAGTCAATAGTGTGGTATCCATTTGGAACATCGCTGTCTTTAGCTTTTGAGATTCGGACCTCTAGATTATATGCTCTACTTCATAACCCAAATCCGACCTGGGAGGCACTCGGCTGAAGGAAAAGGGGTTCGGTTGCTGCCGCCAAGACTGCTGCTGACTCAGATCCCTCTTCAACGTCGCTTCATCCGGTCTGTTGCTTTACACAGCTTGACATCCGCTACAAAGTCAGCGGTGGCTCAAACTTAGCATCCGAGTGGTTTTTGTTTTCAAGAGAAAGATCCGATGGATTTGTTCTTAGCCTCGTCCTTTGGATGCTTCTGTCTTTTGCCTTGTCATCCCTTCTGACGTTGTCGTGACTAGTGTTCATTGGACATAATGTTTCTTTCTATCTCAATGGGTGATTGCTGCTTCGTTGTTTGCAGTATCCTGCAATCACAAGTGACTCTCTCATCTACTTTTAACTATGGCTTATTGTAGCATCAGGACTTGTCATGAGAAACAGTCTTTTTCTCTCGATCTGTGTAGGTTGTGTGAGTGGCACTGCAGAACGCTCTGGCATTTCTATTCTTGAACTATCATCCGGAGTGTCAGCCTTACTAGGACCGGCAGCCTTTCTGTAGTTGGTATCACTCATGTCGGGTACCGTTCAGCTGTGTTCGTTTCTGGCAAGACCATGCTTCCCTGAAGTCTTCTTCACATGTTCTCCATCTCGATCATGTCTATAGGCCATTGGATTACATGATCTTTGTTTTGTCATTGAGCAAATCATCAAAGTGAATGGGTCCTAGTTAAGCTGTGTTCTTGTCCTTCCTAGTTCTCAAACTCATTTTCTGGATAACTGTCACGGGATTAGTACCCTGGCGAACCGAGTCGTATCTAGGTTTCTAGGACCATTAGGCATCCATAATCGGTGGGAGAGCTCTCCTGGCGCTAATAAAGATAATGATAGGCTAGTTGAGAGATGCAAATCAAGGCTCGCTATTCCTTCGAGCCTTCTTCCCACCGTTCTCTCAACTCCACGAACTTCCAACCTTGATCTTTGCAGGGCTGTGAAACTTCAGCCATAGTCTGCACGTATTATACTGTTCAGAGCAGACACCAGCATTTCCACGACTTGCTTCGCATTTTCAGTACTCAATTTCAAGTATGTGCTCTCTGCCTCGAAGGTGAACGGGTGTACATAGATTAAAGCTGACGGGTTCAAACCAGCAGAGCCCACGTTGCAGCTTCTACACAAGACTAATCTTTGATAGTATGACTGGACCATGTCTCAACTAAACACAGCTCGTGGCAAGCCAAAGAAACCTTTGGCAGGCACCACGGTCAAAGTCAACATCCCCCGTCCTCTCTACGCCAATTTAACTCGGAAGGACTCGGTTGCGCCTCGGCCCGCTGCACGTGGTTCCCTCAGACTCGCCCGCTCTCGCTACAAAAACAAAACCTCGCAAGACCTTACACCTAGCTCTTGGACTCGACTTCGTTGCTCTCCCTATCAAGCGAAAATTCTACGTGTCGAGCCATATCTCATTGATGAGAGCGGTCGCTCCGTCATGGCTCGTATTCCAGAGGATATCACTCCCTCACGAAGCTCTCGCTCTCGCTCTACTCGCACCAGATCTCACATGGCTTCACCACACACTCCTACCAAGCAACAAGGTCGTGCCGATGACAGCCGATCACCTGCGGTGGCTGAAGCCAGAAAAAGCGTCTCCAGCTCTGGCATGACTCCTGATGTACCACCACCTCCCCCAAAGGATACTCCTAGACCAGTACGTATCCTCTATCCGACATAGATAATACGGAATCTTCGACGCGTACTTGGCGTAGATAAGCCCAAAGACTTTACCTCTGGTCAAATATGCTTGCTGACATGTTTATCTGTACAGAAGCCCTCTCCTGTTGATAAGGAATTGCCAGCCAGGCCTGTTCTTCGATATGCTGAGTCCACTGAGCGACGAGGTATTCTTGGTAAATCTCTGTCCATAGTCCTCTGATCCCCCGACTGACCGTCTCAGATGCTATAGATTCTGCTGCAAAGAGGATGACAGTCAGCTACCCTCCTCTCAGGCCCACCAATGTTATTCGACATCGTCCTTCAATGAGTGATTCCGACAGCTTTAAGCTTACACCGTCTCTTGGCTCTGCTCGTGGCAGTGTCAAGTGTGAGATCGGCACTGCTTCGACGAAGAAGGCCGAGAAAGTCCAAGGCCTTCCCGTCACTATTACCAGTCATCGCAGTCTCCGTCAAACGTCAAGCGCCTACTCTCTCGCCTCTACCTCTCGTGGATATCCTTCGTCGCATCGCGCAGTCAACCTCAGCCATGGCCACATTGGTGCTTACAAGAATGGAAGTCCAATCCAGAGATACCCATCCACTCACCGCAAGCTGGCAGTCAAGACTCCTGTCAAGTTCAATCGTCGCAGTACCCGAAGTTTCCAGGTCTTGCACGACGAACCGTCAGGAGAAAATATCACAATTAAGGTGGACATCAAGCAGACCGAGGAGGCTGTTGCAGTTAGCAAGGATAATATCGATATTTCTGGAGCCACATTGGCTGAAGATTCCGCGGATGAGTCGCCAATTCACTCGGATGTTGATAGACGATATGTCAAGCTTGGTGTTGGCCCAACTGTTAGATACTCTAAGGATGCTCGCGAGGTTCTGATGGGAAAGAGTCCAAAGTAAGCAAATCCTGTTTTAAGAGGGGATTCTACTTACTGGACATCGCAGTATCAATAAGCCAGTCAAGAAGACATCGGGCTTTGGTTCTGGAAAATTGCTCAATGATGGTCCTTAGTGAGTAGTAGTTATCGATTGCAATGCTTGGGCTAACATTCCCAGTTTCCGCCTTCCTACGAAGTCTGACAAGGAAATCAAGTCTCGATTTCAAGTTGTCGACAACCCAGCATCACGCCTCAACCGCCCCACTGCTGCCAGTTCGGCGCGCACCCAGGACTCCAAGGCAAAGATCGAGTCTCGCAGATCTCTTGCACCACGAGAAAACAAGCAGGCTCCTGAAGTCAAGAAGGGTAGCAAGGGCATCCGCAGCCGAGTTTCCGATTTACTTCATGGCCGTCGGCGTTCTGCTCAGCAAGATGACAAAAACAATCATACTTCCGACCAAAGCAGCAAGAACCGTGCTCGCACGATTCCAGCCAAAGAAGCTATTACTAAGGTCTATGATTTGTCGTCTACTTTTTGTTCCACAGAAGTGCTGATTATGGAACAGGGTGAACAAGTGGATAGGCTTGCGTCTGACCTCGATCAACAACAAACTCAGGCCAATCGACAGGAGACAGCTCAGGCCCACGCAATGAACACTGCTCACCGTCGTACTCGAAATTTACCTCTCGCCACGCGTCGCAACCCCGATGATAATGAAGACCGACGCCCTCCACCTCCTACCAACAGCACCAAGTCCCTTCGCGCACACTATCTCGAAGACGCCGCGGCCTTGCAGACTGAAGATGCTCGACTGGAGGCTGCCATTACAGGTGTTCAATCCTCTTTGGATGAAATTGTTGCCACAACTCAAGGCATCGAGTACCCAGGTTTCCGTACTGTCGTTGAACCTGTGATCCGCAGTCTTGCAGAAAGCATCCTTGCTGCTCAAAACGCCAGAGCTGCGGTCGTCGGTCTCGGAAATGCTACTCAGCGTGTCATGACCGATACTCTACTGATGAGTGAGGCTATTAGTCGTGCTGCTACTCAAGCTCGAGTCATGGTCGGTGAAATCCGAAATATGGTTCCTGGTGCTGAAGCTCCTGAGACTAGCTAGGGCTGTGACGAGCTGACGTGGTCTCTTTCGACGACAATTTCTTGCTGCTGAACTTGTTTGGCTTTCAAATGCTCTGCAGTTATGCTCGTTGCTTTTTCTTCCTGCGGGATATTGTAGGATAGGTATTGTAGAAATTAACGACTTCATGACAGGGCAGATTGCACGGCACGATACGGCATTTGACGAATCTGGTGGTTCGGGGGAGCTTGAGTTATAGGACATGTCAGATCCGATGGTGTTACTGTGGGTGAAGGGTATTCTTGAGATTTTCGAAGCGAATTGGACGACTTCACGAATGGGGAACTGGTTATGAAAATGAATGTTGATGAAAATGAAGTCATTGAGCCGTTGAATCTGTAGGATATGTATAAGAATAACACTTGATAAAGTCTAATCGTGCATATATATGAGACAGGAAATTCAGCAGTCGCTAACACGTTTGTCACGCTGAACTTGATTAGAATGGGACAGCTGTTTGGGTCGACTTTCCAGGAAAGTGGGGCCCTGACTGCACAACCACGTCAGTACAAGTTTTACCTGAATTGCAACTAGTCATCGGCTATGTATAGAAATACATTCTAGTGCAGCTTACCAATAAAGTATAACTCCTCTAGAACTCCATCTTCTTCCCGCAAATGACGAGCAAGGTGATTCCTGGTACTCCCCCCTCTGCAAACCACTATCGAGAAAATCAGTCATTACTTCTCGTCCATGAATAAAGACACCCAGAAACTCCGACTTGAGAAAATGAGAAATGCTACATACCCCCTCCATAATGCTCATTTTCTCCTCTACGATCCTCTGAATTTCACTCTGTTGCCTAATCTCCCCACTCTCAGTCCTCGCCAACATAATAGGCCAAAGACTCTTCACAGTACCAATCCACCACTCCCTCGCCACATCTTTAGACATTTTCTTCGTCTCCTCATCTTTCAAACTATACCACCTCGTCTTGGACAGAAAATGCTGATCGATGGTAGAGTCCTGGGAAAGTTCAGAATGGAGGGTGCTGGCGATGTCACGAGAGTAGCCAAGCGATGTGGAAAAATCGACAAAGTCGGTGAGGGTTTGCTTGACGGCTGAGGAGGCAGATGGGAGTTGTACACCTGCGAAGTCCCACTCGTCCCATTGGATGTAACCGCCAGGAGCTGTGTTCGATTGAAATTAGCCTATACCATTTTTCTTGTTCAAACGAGGGAAAGGATTTTCGGGTACCTAGGAGTTCCAAGACATTCTCTAATGCAATTGGAATCTCATCTTCCTTCAACGCCGCGATCAAAAGCCTGGCATGTACAAGATCGTATTTCCCAAGATGCTCATCTGGGAAAGGACGCAGTACATTGTGCTGCACGTAGTTGAAACTTGAGTCGTGATTTGAAGGGAAAAATTCACGGGAGATGTCGAAGCCGACGTATTGTCTTGGCTTGCTATCAGATGTAGGAGTCTTGGAGAGCACCGTAGAGAGATTTTCGAGCCAAACTCTATGCTGGCTTTAGCAATCAGATTTCGAAGGCAAATTGACTAGAGTGATCATACCCAGTTCCTGTTGCGATGTCTGCTACACGGATGATTTGGTCTTTGGGAATTGAGGGGTGGATTTGCTCGGGTGGACCAAACGTGTTGATGAAGCGGTGCTGGACATTTAATCTAGTGTTGGTCAGTAACCGATACAATCATGGTACCTATTTTATTGCACCTGTCATTTTCCGTTGCTGATCTGTTCTTTTTCAAGATATCCGATGTATCTTCTGATGTCGACATCTTGTTGAGGAATTGTGAATTCAGTTGAGGGATCGGGAAATGCCCAGTTGCTGGAGAATTCCACTGGACAGACGCACAAGTATAATTGCACAGAGACAGCGTGTCTCATCCACCTATGTATTACGAATTTAGTCAAATGTATAATAAGACACAGCTGTGGTCCCCGAAGGAGCGTGGGTTTTACGTCATGATTGGGGAGGGGCTCGGCATCCCTCAAATAGGCTAGCCGAGCATTCTGCAAATAGACTTCAGCACCATCAGGCGCTGGACAAGGAGTGAGTACTAATGACGCCCGGTTTTCATTCTTTTACCATATCTATCATGTTGCTAGAAGTTCAGCAGCTACAGATTGAAATCAGAATCATGCTTTTCGACCCTCGCAAAGATCCGTCACTTCAGCTGCTACATCACTGAAGGATGCAACATAGACCCATGAACTTATGAGGTTCGGTCGAAAAACAGATTATTTGGTCCTCGTAAGTGCAAGTTCCAAAGTCTTTCAATGGACTGCATCTGTATCTCCGTACTCGTGTTCCATATCACAGACCACACAGAGCCAGAATAACCGCATCGGACTCCTCCTCTCCATTTACATCTCCAACATAAGCCAAAAACCCATTTCCTATCCTCGCACCCACGGTCGGCGCCTGACTCTGGTCGACATCCGCCGGTGCGAAAACCATTAATTGTGTTTTGCTTCCAGGGACCGGCACAAAGAGCTTCTCTTGTGGCTTCGCTCCTCTCACGTGCAGGGCTTTCATGCTGTATGCCGATGGTAGCGAGCTGGCGACGACACATCGGGGGAGGGTGTAGAGATCGTTGACTTGGAAGGTGCCGCGCTGATAATTTCCGCGCTTCCAAGTGACGCCAAAAGACTCCTCGAAGAAACTGTCAAAGGTGTCGGTGACGAAGCTGGGGAAGTGGAGACCAAATATGACCACACCGCCATTTTGAAGGTAGGATCGAATTCTGGTGAGAAGATCTGTATTCCCTGGCTTCGTCAAGCCTTCGTCGGTGACAACGATGGCTTTCGGGGTATTAGTGTCTAGGTATCTGATTGCACCTGCTGCTGATTTGGCCCGTTTCAGTTGCGCAGACTGGGAGATCCCATCGATCAGAGAAGCGTATTGTTGATCGAGGAACGACTGAAAGGAAAGACAAAGCAGGAAGACCTGGGGGCGCTCAAGTGTGACTGCCATAATTTGAGTTGCTTGAAGAGCTCCCAAGAATGATTGTTAAGAGACAGCTCTTCAAGGCGCCGCAGGCAGGTGATTTTGGGTGGCAGGTGCATTCATTTGCGTTTGGTCATGTGACTTGACGGCCTGGAAGTCTGCACCCCCTGGCCCCTGGAAAGGCCATCGGCCTTTTGTGTTGCAAGTCAAAACTGAGCTTCAAATTATCTATCCTGAACCCATTCGCCGCTGAAAGGGGTGTTTGACGACACATCGACAGGCTCGCAACAAACGACAATTAGCAACGCATTACATGAGTTCAGGTGATAAAACGGCGCGTACATTGTCTCGTACCAGGAGCTTCAAGACGAGATTGTGATGAAAATTTGATAAGGGCCGGGTGATCATGAAACGATGGAGTGACAGCAAGCTTTCTGTGCTCGGTATGTGATGGTCATGGAGAGTGACGGGACTTTTAGGTTGGGAGCCTGAGTGGAGTTGCTGGTATTTTACCCACACCTTCCTATTTCTGCGAATGCGCTGTCGCAGATACCATCCTATGCCCGTTGCCATACTTGGGAACACTCTCTGGGAAGACAATAAACAGGACAAGATCCAGATGCATCGTAGGACGTTGATGTTGATGTTGACATTGCGTGTCGCGTAGGTAACGATTAAGTCCTTGCCGTCTTGGCAAGCCGGCCCGGAAACAGGAAATAGCCGATGCTTCACTCTTAATTCTCCATCTACTTGTCTCTATCCACGTTCCTTTATGTCACTAAAGTTACTGTAGCATATCCGAAGTCTGAATTGTTCCGGACAGGTCGAACAGTTGGGATCCTCTTGCCCTACGCCTCAGCATGTATACGCTACCTTTGGACCTTCTTCGTAGCATAATACAGTACGTGCCAAAACGAGACTTGCCTGCGGTTCGCTTGGCATGCCATTCCTTCGAGTACCCCGCGGCGGAGTTTCTATACTGCAATGCAACGGTGTGGATCCAAAGGCAGAGTCTTGAAAGGTCGGCAGAGCTCTTACTGCTAATTCCGTGATACTTATAGTCTCACTTGTATTTCGAGCTGCTTGCTAACCATATTCAATGACAGACTCAGTAGAATAGCTCATGGCAGCGTGGGTCGTTATGTCAAAAGGCTCACCCTAGGCTTTGAGCTATTGCCTACGGAGCTTCCTCCCCCAGAGAGCTATCTGAGCTGGCTGTATCACCAGCACTGTCGCGAAAACCCCTCGGATCTTACTCGACCGCCTTATCCATTCTTGACCTTTGCGAACATCGGCGAATTCACCGGAAGGACAGACTGGACAGAACACCGGATGCTGGAGGCTTATGGGCATTACGGACGCATGATCGAAGAGCAACAGCTGATGGAGGTAACTGGAATGGACATTGTCAGTCTTGCTGCCTCACTTTCCCGGCTTGATAATCTCCACTCCATCGTTATCAAAGCCGATTATTATAATGAAGACAGAAGTCTATCGGACTTCCCGAGAGATATATCTGTCCTGCTCGAAAAGGCCCTCTTGATACCGTACTACAACCGAAACATAAGGAAGGATCAGGGACGCAGGCATCTACGAAATATCATCCGAGCAACTGCAGCGGCGGTGGTGGAGGTAACTGAACTGGTGATATCCGACTCTGACAATATCATGGCAACCCGAATTCTGTCATTGCGACCACAAGATCTCCAAATAGCAGTCTTGGCCTTTCAACATGTCAAGAAGTTTTATTTCAAGCTTCCAGACTTTACGGCAAATGCTTCGGACGAGAAGATATTCGCAGGTGGGCAGCTCGCGCAGCTTATTGGGGCTATGGGCTGTCTTGAAGAGCTTACTTTGGTGTCCTCTGCATGTAACCCATATGTACCATGGGAGGCAATCTGCGGGAATAGAAGACTGGGTTCTTTGCGTGTCCTTGACTTACAGTCGTTCGACTTCCAAGAGCAAGAGTTCATGGAGTTTCTGGTCCGCCACAACACAACTTTGCGTGTTGTGAAGCTTTTCTGCGTCGAAATGTACAGTGGGACCTTCCTCTCTCTTCTCTCGCGTATGAGAGAGAATCTAGAGCTGGTGAGTTTGGAACTGACAGGGGTGCTGGAAGATGTCGCAGGAAACTTCCTGGACTATTCATGTGTTGCGGCTAAAGCTCTTGAGGATTATGTTACGAAGCGTAGCCAACAGTTTCCGTTTGATTCCATACAGCGGCATCAGCGGGAAAACTCTGAAGACAAGTAACAGGAGAGCATGTTGGTTCTCAGTGCGCCTGCAGCTCAACTCCTCTTCCTTCATCTTTTATACCCATGGCCCATGGAGCCTTGTGCTTCTCTGCCTCAGTAGCGTCGGACCAACGGACACACTGCTGATTATATATTACGTCTTTGCCTGTCTGCGAGTTGGTTGCTTAATGCTGTTTTCAAGCGACAGTCAGTCAGATGTGTTGACATTTACAGTCACTACTCCTCTTTTTCTTCATCGTATGATCATATGCCGAGCAGTCCAATCAACTTCCCCTAGACAATAAAAGATAATAGTGTATTTTAAATATAATCCTCAAACTCATGATATATTCAAGCTACTTCGAAGATAAGGAAATGATTACAAGCCTCCCCAGCAACAGCCTTCGCAAGTCGAATACTTGTAGTCGAGCGACTGGATTGACATCTTCAGAAAAAGAAAAAAAAAACTCAGCTTCTTGAGCGTATGTCTGCTCATGCCGGAACTTCCACTGAATACGAGCCTCTACCAGGAAAGCATCCAGGCTCTGGAGCGAAGCTACGACCTTCCACGTGTTTGTCCAGTCGTGTCGAAGGTCTCCAGCAAACGGCAGAGGGTGGCTGGCGGGGTAGCTGAAGTGCAAATTTCTGATCGCGTTCATGCGCTGTGGTAAAGATTGATTAAGTCAAAGCTGACATTCAAACATGCTACTATCGATTCGAATGCCGCTGAGAGGCATTTTGACGGTTTCCAGATACCTGGAAAATTCAGTCGAGCAAGTATCGTCGTTCCACCACGATATTGCTTAAAGTTGGCGGGACGTCAAGGCTGAGGCAACCAGGCCACTCCCTGATGGCATATATATATATATAGCGCTATGTTGTCGGATCAGACGCCATCGTCGGCCAAGGTGAGATATAACGTGGTTACCTGCAGATCAAGCCCCCAGATATCCTCTCAACGCTCGCATGAGAGCCTCAGAAGCCTCGATTCATTGGAGATCTCGATATCTCCGTCAAGCTGCGCTCGGAATGTAGATTTAGAGTTTATTTTCGGGGTTTGGGGGGGATTGGTATCTTGGTCGCGACTGTAGGACGGGTTCGAACGCAGGACGGGGATTCTGTAGCAATGGAAAAGCAGGCGAGCAGACGGTTGACGAAACCTTGAGACAGAGTAGGGGCGACCATCCGTCATAACGAATGACGAGCGAAGTTCACGTTGGTAATTCAAAAAGAGTCTCGCAAAGGCTGCCTTGAGTATTTAATCGATCGATGGAGGCCATCAAGGGCTGTATCAAGCCCGGCGGTCTGAAAGGAAGTGCTTCTATTCTATCGTTAGCAAATACATCCGAGAAAATTGGAGCATCGGAAGTAACACAAAAGAGAAGGACGTAAATTACCATCAATCGTGAAGCATGTATTATTCAGGGGCCGATCCATTGTCGCTTTGTGGATTGCTTTAACGAGATCCCATGATTGCTTGAGTTGAAACCCGACATACCTCCTGAGCATATGAATAACGATCGAAGCAAATTATCAACTGGGTATTAACGCATACTTTGTGTAGGCAGAGGATTCACGGCTCATAATTGTCGACTTTCAAGTCTGCGAAGGATTTTGCATGCATCCGAAAGTGCTATTCTCTCCAAGTTTCGAAGCAGTAATCTGAGAAGCGGGTAGAATGGAAGACGGATTGGGCTGTCTGAAAGGTACGTGTCTTTTTCTGGGCAATTTGAAGGTGTGCGTTGTTATTTCCTCGAAAGTCTGTGATCAAAGAAATCGCGAAGTTGCAATGCTATGTTGACCAACCCCCAACACCTCGTTATTTCCTTCGCTTAACATCCAATAACCAGGGCGTGTAATTTGGGCGAACAATTCAGCGATCAATAGCTGCAATCGATCAGTCGCTATCTAATCTGGAATTGTTGCTCGAGGATATCATTGCGAAGATTCGTTCCCCAAAAACCACAAGTCCAACGATCCATTCCTATTTCAGACCAACATCTCGAGGAAGCTCTTGGCTGGGATACACGCACTATTGTTCGGGTTGGTCCCAAGCAGCCGAAATCGCAAAGCTGGGCCGAATAATAAACCTAATCTGGAGCCGCGGGGTACTTTTGGGGTAGCCACACGCATCTCTGGGGAAAATACAGCCGATGCGGGTGATTTGACACTCCCTCCCTCGTGGAGTGGGACAGATCGACGACAAAGTGCTAGATTAGAGGTCTTTATGCTAGACTGGATATTTCCAGTCATATGAACACAGCGCCTCAAAGCTTGGTATCTAGACGAAAAATAGGGTTTGTACCACATAATGGTGTAAAACAAAAACATTAATGATGAAGTACATGGCTACGTAATTCTCTACGATCAATAATGCAACTGATGGTGTGGCAGACGATCTACGTGGGAGATTGTACATGTACAACCACAGAACATAATAAAGCATAACTCGTACGCGACCTCTTCCAAACCACAGCAATGCGATATACAAGATAGGTAACGTCATGCCTTGATCAATTCGACTTCTCGTCTTGGGAAGGTCGTAATGGGATGCCAATCATGCATATGTTCAGCCTCAGGTCTCGCTACCCGGTCTTTCTCCAGCTTCGTGGAGAAGCAATCAAGCAAGCTGTGAGCCCGTGTTGAGGAGGAAGGTAGTATTATAGTAGAGCCGGAGAAAAAAGCGACCGAAATAGCGGACATTGATTGGTCCACAGGGGAGCATTCTCTCCCCTCCCATTCCTATGCGTACCAAGTGTCTGGGGAATTCTTGGGTTGTTCCTCGTGGCGTTAGGGTTGGGGTGGGGTGGGTTGCGGGGTTTGGCACGAGGGTTTTCTACCTGCCTCCGTATAGGTCAAGCCCGAGTGTGATGTGGCGAGAATAGGCGAAATTCTAGGGTCAGGCGTACAAGTGAGCATGCTTCAGCAATTATTACCTGCCCAGGTGGGTAGAGAGATGACAATTCAGCACGCTTTCCCCAGCTTTCACGCCCAGGACTGCACCATGACCGTATGGGTAACGCCTCCTACCTAATTACCTACCTACTAGTAGCATGGAACGAAGGGGATTCCCCAATGCAAGGCTGGGAGCTCGAATTGGCCAATGGAATTCAGCCGAAGCCGCTGTCGTTGAGCAGCTGAGCGCTGCACTGCCAATCAAAATACAGCCGGGCGTTTCCCTCCCCACGACTGGGTACAGGCTCGATGCAAGGCCAGGCTTTCCAGAACGGTAGTGGTAGTGGTACGGTAGGTAGTGAGACCACTCGACCACTCGACCACTCGACCACTCGACCACTCCTCGCGGCCGCCCCCGCTAAAGCTAAAGCTAAAATGGAAGTGGCCACGGGTGCCCATGGGTGCGGTGCCCAGGCAGCCAGGGCAGCCAGGGCATGCATGGGTGCAACTCAGGGGCGTTTTTTCTCTCGCTAAATCCAATCCTGGACCTGGAACAGAACAGAACAGAACGCGGGCCGATGGTGTAGCCCAGCAGCCAGCCCCAGCCCAACACCAACACCAATACCATGGGATCTGTCTGTCTCTCTCTCTCCTCTCGCCAAGTTGCATGCCACTGCATCTAATTCTCGACCTCAGTGTCTCTGTCGTTGCCATGCCTCCTTGTATATAAGTCCGCCTATGTTCCCCCTGTGATACCCTCATCGCAGCATCATCATCATCATTATCACATCCTCATCTCATCTCATCTCACCTACTCGAGATTGAAGCCTCTCTTCACATCTACACATTCGATATTTCCACCCTCCACATCATCAATACCATCCGATCAACACAATGGCAGGCGAACGCAAGTCTTCCATTGTCCCCGTCGAGTCACGGGGCGATGATGTTCTTCGCGTTTACGACACCAATGTGCGCAAGATGAGCGTCATGAATATCGACCTTGCAGTATGTTTCCTCGTGAGATTCATAAATATAAACACCACCGATGACCTCAACGTCTCGCTTCACTGGGATTCCAACTGACTGGAGCATACAGGAGCAAAATAACAATGCTCGAAGCGCTACCGACCGTGAGCATAACATGACCGTCAAGGAGTGTCTCCGCCTGTACCCAAAGGCGATTGCTTTCTCCCTCATATTCTCCACCGCGATTATCATGGAGGGTTATGACACGGCTCTGCTTGGTTCATTTTGGGGTTTCAGACCGTATGTAATTATGCTCAGGTATTTACTGGCATCCGCTAAAACCCAGCAGGTTCCGAAACAGGTTTGGTGATCAAATCGACACCAGCGACAACGCCCTTCCAGGTGACCGAGTCGTCAGCTCCCGCTGGCAAACTTCCGTCGGCGCTGCAGGACAAGTTGGTCAAATCCTCGGTCTCTACCTCAATGGTTGGATATCCGACAAGATCGGATACAAGAAGACCATGTTCGGCTCTCTTTTCCTCATGACTGCCATGATCTTCATCCCTTTCTTCTCGCAAAACATCGAGACCTTCCTCGCCGGTGCCGTCCTCCAGGGCATCCCGTGGGGGGTTTTCCAAACGCTCACGACTACCTACGCCTCTGAAGTTGCTCCTGTCAAGATCCGTGCTTATCTCACCACCTATGTCAACTTATGCTGGGTTATTGGTCAATTGATAGCTGCTGGTATCCTCAAGGGCTTCCTCACTCGTGATGATCAATGGGCTTACAAGATCCCTTTTGCAATTCAATGGGTCTGGCCACCTTTGATCATCATCGGCGTCATTTTTGCTCCCGAGTCCCCATGGTATGTTCACTTCGATATATTATCAGACGGCGTACTAACGTGACATCAGGTGGTTGGTCCGAAAGGGTCGTCTCGAAGATGCCAAGAAATCTCTCCTCCGACTCACTTCCAAGGGCAGCGGTGTTGACTTTAATGTCCACGACCAAGTTATGATGATGAAGTCTACTAATGAGCTCGAAATCGCCATCTCCGCCGGTACCAACTATTGGGACTGTTTCCGCGGCACTGATCTTCGCCGTACTGAAATTGCCTCGGTCGCATGGCTCGCTCAAGCTTTCTGTGGTGCTGCCCTCATCGGTTTCGCTGTTCAGGTCTATCAACGCGCCGGTCTTGATGATTCTCACGCCTTCTCGCTCAACATTGGACAATCTGGGATGGGAGCTGTCGGTACTATTCTATCTTGGTTCTTGATGCAATATGCCGGTCGCCGTACAATCTACCTCTGGGGTCTCGGATCTATGTTCGCCATCTTGATCATCATCGGTGGACTCGGATTCGCTGGTGACAATAACACTGGCGCTTCTTGGGGTGTCGGATCTCTCCTCATGGTCTATACATTCGTCTACGATCTTACTGTCGGCCCAGTCTGCTACTGCTTGGTTGCTGAGATCCCATCGACTCGTCTCAAGATCAAGACTGTCGTCTTGGCCCGAAACTTCTACAACATCGGTGGTATTATCAACAGCGCTCTTGTGCCTGCTATGCTTGGTGTTAACGCATGGAATTGGGGCCCGAAGTCAGGCTTGTTCTGGGCTGGCTGCTGTGCCTTGTTGTGGACATGGTCTTATTTCCGCCTTCCTGAGCCCAGGGGCCGCACCTATGGGGAGCTCGACGTCCTGTTCGAGCACAAGGTCTCTGCTCGCAAGTTTGCCTCTACCAAGGTGGATCAATTCGCCGGCGAGCACACGGAGATCGTCGAAGTTGAGGGTACCGATGACTCGAGCACCAAGAAGGATATTGGGCAATTTGAGCTCAGAGAAAAGAACTAGAGGGTCGATGAGGATGGGGCTGAGGAATTATGATACCAGTTGGTCACGATTGAATGAGTTTGTTTTCTGCGAAAATATCAAATATTATGTATATACGCGCGACTTACAGATCCTTTACATATTGCTCTGACGAATAAATAGTTTTATAAATTATTCAATGCCTCGTCAATCTCGCCTGTGCACTTCTTAACTATCTTCAGAAGGTACTGCGTAAATACAGATAAAAATGTCAGTCTCAAAAACAAAGATTCACACTGTGGTAACGCAGGTTCATCCTGTCATTCCAACATCTCTGAGATCATACCACACTTGCACTTGCACTTCGAGATTGCACTTACACTTACAGTTGCATTTGTCAGCCCCTGCAACTTCAAGCGAGGTTGATTCGCTCACACACCGCCTGCGTCAACCGCTTAGGGAAAGCGCAAGCTCGCAAGCTGCCGCAAGTGCAGGGTGGTGATGATTACTCATCCCCCACTTCTCCTTCCCATCCCTTCCGATTCCAGGTTCAAAATTCGGGTTACAAACATCAGCCACCGACCTCTGCCCAGGTGCAGTCTGGTACTCGTAGCGAGGCTGAGAGATCACTTGATCATAATAATGGATACACTAGGAAACTCCTCTAGGCTTGCTGGGGGAATGCCTGGCTTGGCCAATGATCGAATTGCTCCAAAGGTTTTGATCATCACCATGGTGAGTTTTTGGTTCGACACCAACCATCTATAATTGCGACAGAAATACTCACTTCTTCCCAGTTCAGCCAGGAAGCTGCAAACTGGCTATCGGAAGAGAGTGCCTTTCAATTTGATAATGTCGTCAAGGTTCCTGGATTGTCCCACGGGTACGACATTGTATATCACGATGCCAAGAAAGGTGTATGTCTAGTGACTACCGGCATGGCATGTACTGCAGCCTCACCTCTTGAGCCACACATTCAGCTGATAAATGCGAAGTGATCAACGCAGCTCTGTCAATCTCGGCACTCACCGCGTCCCCCCTTTTTAACCTCACCAGGACCTACTTCATCCTTTCCGGTATTGCTGGGGTCAATCCCAAGATATCCACGATCGGCTCAGTGGCTCTCGCAAGATTCGCTGTTCAAGTAGATGTACAGCTTGAATTTGATGCCCGAGAAACACCAGCCTCTTGGAAAACGGGGTATTTGCCTATTGGCGCCTCTTCCCACGGCGCATTTCCTCATAGCTTCACTGGCTCGGAGGTCTTTGAGCTCAACGATAATTTGAGGCAGTTCGCTTTGAAGCTCGCCCGGGATGCGGATTTGACTGACTCTGATGCAGCGATTGAGAGCCGAGCTCTCTTTACCGGGTCAGCAGGTGGCATCTTTAATGCTGCTGCGACTCAGAAGCCGGGTGTTCTCGAAGGGGATGTAACAGCTAGTAACATGTTCTTTCATGGGAAATATCTTGCCGAGGGATTTGAGGATCTCGTCAAGCTATACACGGCTGGTCAAGCCCAGTACTCTATGACGGCGATGGAAGATACCGCTGTGTTGGCAGCTCTTCTCAGGGCGGCACTTCAGGAAAGGGTGGACTTCTCACGCATCATCTTGATGCGGGCCGGGTCGAACTTCGACCGGAGTCACGACCCTGGTTACATCGTCTCACTGCCTTTCGTTATTGATCATGGGGGCTTTCAACCCGCATGCAGGAACCTCTATCTTTCTGGGACGAAGGTGGTAGAAGGTATTTTGGGAGACTGGAACACGTTCAAGGCAGGTGTGAAGGCCGATAATTACATCGGCGATGTCTTTGGCTCTCTCGGTGGGACGCCGGGCTTTGGGCCGAGGTCGACGCTTGATGGCTGATCTAGGTTCGCTGGGGATTAGATGGTTACTAAGGGTATGTACGCCTTCTTAAACACAAGTTCCATAATCAGATCTCACATAGTGCACGTTACCTATCGGGCCAGAGAAATTTGGGTTTGCAGAGGTCATGCTTTCACAATCAAAGAGCTATATTATTGGAGAATAATGAGAGTACTTTCAATTTTACACCCCCCTTCCTCCAAGAACAAAGAACATTCCTTCTGGCTACTTTCATCGAGTGTCTAGTTTGGGGAGGCTAACAGAAGGCAACTGACCCATGTGTAACTTCGCACTTCCATACGGCACCAATTTCGCCCAGAATGGAGATCCAATTGACTCAACAGGATCAGGGGGCAGATCAGCAGTTCCCTTCGACTCGGGCCATTCGATTTCTTGCGCAGCTACCCATATCGCCACAGGTGGAGCTCCTCGGGCAAAAATCGGATTGGGTAACTTCTTTCCGTCCTTCAGAGAAGACTCGAAACGCAGCTGCGATGGATCGATAGCGACTTTCCAAGGTGTAGTCGGGGTTAGCGTGTGGTCCAGAGCTCGTGGATCTGTCTCATCAGCGGGGATCGGTTCGCGAGATGACCAGTTGCGTGCCGGGTATGCAGTCGTCGTGTAGTCGATATCTAGAGCGTATAGGAGAGCGCCGTGGTATATAGTTACTGTGTTGTTTGGCTTAGGGATGACTACTGTCTCGGCGTCCAAGTTGATCTCGATGCTCGTGGTTCCTGGTGAAATCTCCACCTTCTGCAGCGATGCTTCCGAGGGACGTATCGACTTAGCATATCCACCATTGACCTTTATGGATGTAGTCGGAAGTGCCCAGTCTGGGATGCGTACGAAGAAATCGAAGCTTGCTTTTGAGTGGATCTTGTACTTCAACACCGAACCAAACGGATAGGCTGTATCGCACTCTATGTCGACTTTCTTTCCTTTGATCTTGGTGGAGACCTTGGCAGGGATGAGGAACATCTGTACGATTCCCGAGTGGGGTGTCGACACAAAGGAAGACATGACAAATTTTGGCAGCGCTTGCCCATGGTTGACAGTGCAACATGGCTGAGAAACTACTCGTCAGCACTTAATATTTCATTCAGGGAGGAGGACTTACAAAATTTGGCTCCAGGCCGAACACGTTCCCGTAACTAACAACGTTGAAAAAGGGTTTTCCGGTGAGGTTCTGTGACCATGGCTGATTGGTCTGCGTAACATATTGGTGGGACCAGAAATCTGGACTGATTGCCGCGGGGAATGCATTGAAGGCTGCTAACTCGGCTCTATCCGCGAACGCATTGTCTCCAAACAATCGATAGAGATATGACAATGAGAAGGTCGTCTCAACAGACATACAGAGTTCGGATCTTGCAATAAGTATCAGCATCTCATGCGCAGCGACGAAGGTGAACCTACCCGCGCTGTGGACTCGTGCCTCCCGGATACTCATCCGCTGTTATAGACCCAGAGTCCGTGCCCTGGTATCTAAAAGTCATGTTGACAGCATCACGAGTTTGGTCGACAAGGCTCTGATCTCTCGTCATCCTGTACTTCTGCGCCATAAAACGTAACCCTTCCTGATTGTCAGCGCCACGTTCCGGAATTGTATCAGTCAACCTACCTTGTGCCATATTTACCCCATGCTCAAAATTCACCTTAGCCTTCGCAATGGGCGTTCCTTGAGTGGGAAACACCCCATCTACGAAGAAAGTACTCCAGTCCCGTTTTGCTACGATAGCTCCTGACCACATCAGATCCATAGTCTGCCAAATCAAAGCCTCATTCCCTTGGGGGTGCTCGTCATACAACCACTGCAGAGTCGTCGATAATTCATGGGCACGAACGACACCAAACCCGAATGGATCGAAATTGTCCCCTGGCTGTTGGATATAGCCAGTATAATTATTCTTCAGCATGCTGTTTGCGATGCCAACGAATCGATGCATGGCTGTGACTATCTTTTCCTCCTGATCAGTATCAGCAATTGCATGGTTCTGAATCGCAGTCAGTATAAACTCGCCATCCACAATATCAATATCGTTGCAAACATACCATCATGCCTTGCAGGAGTAAGCATCTCGCCCAAATACCTCTGGTCTGACGCGTAGTCTCCGGACCAAGCCATCCATCATCTGCTTGATGGTCTAAAACATAGTCCAGAAACATATTGGCTTGTGCTTTCAGCCTTTCGTCGTCCAGAACATACGCAAGAGGCACGATGGCATTGTACCAATATGGTGCAGATTCATGCAGCTCACTGTACTCTTCGGTTCCTCCCAGCCATGTGCTTGCTTTCACATAGCGATAGAATTTGAATAGATTTCCAGAAAGACCGGAGGCTTGAAGTTGCAATTGATCCTTGATCCATCCTTGTGGCGTTACGTCTCCGATTGACAGGAGATCGTACTGATAAGGAACCACTATACATCTGTCAGTCTGGACTTTAGATCAGTGACTCGGAACCCAACTTACGCGAGTCAGTCTTGTTGTTTGGTGACTGGGACATGTTCATCGACGACGAAGAAGAGGCAAGAGCACAAGAAGAATGCAAGATACACGGCACTAGACTAAGGAGATGAATAGTATGCATTTTTGGCAAAGTGTCTTTTGTGAGGCACCCATTCCGTATCAGGTGGGTGTTCTATTGAGATGAGGAGATATTTAAGTAAGAGTGATATCTTCAACTCCGATATATCGTACCTTAAGAACGGAGGTACTGTACAATAAAGACTGGAGTTGGTCGCGGGGTAAATAGCGGCCCGGGATTGTTGATCAGCGTCATAAGCGATGTTTTGGTGGCGCTCGGCTATGGAATCGGTCGGTTTCGGGTTAGGTCCCGGGTGCTGAGAGAGCCACTCTGCCACTGCACGGAGGTAAAGTAATATAACATCCATCCGAAGGCTTGTTATGATTAAAGGTATAGTTGCGATTATTGTTCTTCCTTCTTTATGTTACGGACCCACCTGGCAACAACAAGCTAGGGGTACGATTCCACCCTAAATACGATTAGGGAAATCGTATATCCAATTTCAAAGTATAATTGGTATAACAGTATCGCTAAAAGAATCGTATTTTTAGGCCACAGCTAAATCGCCATATGGATATAGCTATACCGTTATATACTAAAATTCTAGTAACTTGGCGTGTGACATTTATTAACCTTGCTAGATTATATTAATTTATATTATGTAATAAGGGTAACTTATGTAAAGGATAAATCTATTTGCTTATGTAATTACTTTTAGGAATAAAATTAAAGTTATTTAGATAATTAAGGTAAATATTTTATTTTATTATTATTATTACTTTATAACTTATATTATAGCTTGTTCTTTTTGATTTTGTGGCTTTACTTTTTTTGTAGCTGTTGGTCCACAGGACCCATACCGAGTGTTTGATGTATCCACGCCAGGAGCCGGCTGGTAGCTGGAGGGGTTTCAGGGGGGTTACGGCTACGGGTATAAATCCTCTACCTTTTCGCACTTCCTTAGCTAAACAATCTGAAATATATTGAATTATTATTGCATTTGTTTTTGTTACTTTTATTGTCTTTGTGATATTACATACTGGTGCAAACCCACATTGATTAGTAATCAACTTGTATTACAAATAGCTAAGTAATTTACTAAAAGAGTTAACTCGAAAGTTTAACGTTAAGGCTTTTATACTTATGTGAGATATTTAACGCGACCTTTTTTTAATACTAATTTTTCGCTGAATTTGGTTGAAAGGATTTGGCACCTTAATAAGAGTTATAATTCCGTATCAAGGGGTATATGTAAACAACAAATAATAACGTAGCAGCTACTATTTGATAGCTGTTATACAAAAATCAACGTAACAATTACTTTACAACTATTATTAAGATAACATTTTTATAAATTCTTCGTAAATTATCGGAATTATCATTAACATAATAGCAAAACTTACGACGAAATTTACGAAATTGCTTTTAAAAAGCGTATCAACACCACCTAATGTTAAAGAAGATTAGCAAAAAACGATTCCTTTAAAGAAAACATCTAAAGCAAAGGCTACTTGCTATTTAAAAAAGTTTTAAAAGTATACTTGCAACAAGTACCTTAATCTTGAATACATGCTTCAGGATTTTAAAGAATTTTTTAAAAATTAGATAACTATAAATTTTAATCGCATTAAGCAATAAAAAAGGGCAAAGCTGTAAAACGACTTCAAACAATATGGCGTTTACATCAAACGTAAAAAAAGAAATGCAACAATCTTGCTAATAACAACAACCAAAGCTAAACACAACAATTAGCCCAATAAAAATAAAAAAAAGCAAACTAGCAAACTTAGCCTACTATCAAAGTCAAAGCGAACGGATTGCAATCCATTTCCTTTACAAGCACCTTAAAATCTTACACTTTAAACAATTCAAGTTACTCGAGATAACATTATAACCTCTTTAATTAAAGAAATTAACGCGAGAATTAAAGACGCATAACTTCAGTTATCTTTAATAATAAAAAATAAAAAAAGGGATAATGTACCTAAACGCTTAAAGTCGCTTAAGTCTTATTATAATAGGAATGGAAATCCTGCTGGAAACTTGTATAATACGACTCTACCTGTTAAGATAAAGAGGAAATTCTCGTTTACCCCTAGCAAAGAACTCCTGAATTGTCTTCCCCAGTGAAAACCGAATAGGAGATAATTACTAGAACCGATGCTAATATGGAATGCTTATTTACGTAACGATAATGTCTATTTATTATTATATTAAAAGAAAGCCGAGGCATATGTAAAACTAAATCAACTAGCATGAGATATAATAAACTAGCTTTTGTTAAAACAAGCGAAAACTTTAAGAATGTTATTAAAGATGTATTTAAAAAAGCTTTAATATAACGGTAATAAGAATCATTTAAACGCAAAGTTATGTATCTTTATAAATTTATATTAAAAATTAGCTATCGATATATTAATTTAGCATAAAGCTTTTCCTTTCATATTATAAAGCGATATGCAAGAATATTATTACAATTATTTGCAAGATAAAACTTTTACGTTCACTTAACTTATCGATGCTACTCGAGCTAATTTTAAGACAAAGGAACGTGCAAGGCGATATTTAAGCTAATGGTTTAAAATCACGCTTAAACAATTTCAAGATAAGCCAGCACAAAAAGAAAAGACGCTTATTTAATAATTAAACAATTTTGGGAAAGAATTGCAAAGCCTCTAATTAGGCCTAGCAAACAAAAATATAAATAACAATAAAACTTTTTATAATAAGCTTATATAAGAAATGTCAAATAACAAGTTGTTCGCTTAAGCTTTGTTTAAATCACCTTTTACTTTTGCTGCATTAATAAATAGTTTCCAAATTGCAGTGGGAATAAAAACATTATTTAGGATAAGATCCTGATAAGATAATTATGCTAAATTCTATTAAAAATGTCTTTAAGCTTATGCTGCGAAAAGCGAAGTAATGTATTTAGACTGTAAGATGAAGTTTTCCCAAGGTAATAAACGTGGGGACAAATTCAAATCAAGGTTAGGTTACATAAGATATATTATTTGCTAGGCACTAAGTTGTTATAATTCTTATTATATTAAAAAAGAAAAAGCAAAATTTAAAACATAATACTTTGCTACACGCAAAGGCAAAAGTATCAAATTAATAAACAAAACGTTTAAAACATATTTAGCGTATGCGGATTAAGTTAGGCACGATTTGGAAGGTATTTGAAATAAAACTAAAGATCGGAATAATGCGGATTCTTTTGACTTAAGCGTATTATTACAACGTGATAATGCTAATTTAGATTTAAGCAATAAATATAGTAATGTTACATCTTATTTTATAGCTATATTTACAGTAAGTGTAATAAAATATAACGCACAAAATATTAAAGATCAATTGGAAATACGAAAAGCGATACATATTTTAAAAAGCATAATAAAGAAACTTTAATAAAATAACACTTATATAATCTAATAAACAAATCGCTTTTTTTAAGGTTTTTAATTAATAATAGCATATTAAATAAAAATACAAAAGGTATTAATCAATTGCGGGCATTATAACGTCTTTAGCATGTAAAATTCGATAAGAGTCAAGCGAGCCAAAGCCGGATAATATTCGAGGCCAATCAAGGAAATCTCTAAAAGTCGCCACTATTAACACTCCTACCGGAAAATGGAATTTCAAATTATTGATGCGGATATACTATTTTTAGTATGCTTACAATAACTCAATAAGATAAATGCATATTATAATAACTTACAAAATATCTTAATTCAAAAAAAAAAAAAGAAAACATTTAACTATTTGTAAGAAAAGCCATTTGTAACTATTACTAGATCAGCATAGCTAATTATTAAACATTTCTATAAGAATGATTAATATATATCACCTTACAAAAATAGAAATCCGAAAACTCCATTGTAGATTCAGCCATTTATTAATACAATAATTGCACCATTTGCTTGATTAAACAAGGCATAACCCTAACTCAAATATTATAATGCAAGTTAAAAAGATATGTGAACACTACCAGAAGCATGTAAAGGCACCGCACAGGTTTCGCTTCAAATTGCAAGACGACATCGACTTTAATTATACAATTTACGTTAATATCGTGCAGCTTGAAGAACAAGATATGCTTTATATAATAAATAAAGCAACAAGATTTAAGGCAACGCAATTAATCCGCAAAAGAGCCAATTCGGCTATAACAAAAGCTATATTTAATGCATTTAAATCAGCTTGAATTAACACATATTTTAGCTCACCAAATTTCGTTGTATATAATTATGAAATAAATTTTAATTTTAAAAAGTTTCGAATATCATTTAGATTTATAAGAAATACTCCTAAACTTGTTTTAGTAAAGGCACATCATTTAATTAATAAGGTGAAAAGGTACTATTATTCACTACGCCGTGCTTACGAAATCGTTACGAAAAAGCATCTAAAATTGTTTAACGCAAATCAGCTACAAATAATTATAAAAGCTATCAATGATATAATTAGATTAAATGGATTGATTCCAACGTTGCTTGTATTTGGGGCATATCTTAGGATGATGGAATTAGACCCCCCGAATCTAATAGTTAAATAGAGGGCTACGACAATCAAAAAGGCCATAAAGGAGGTACGCAAGATCCAAGCATTTAAAAAGGTTAATGATGCGTTATGTACCCGAAATGGCCCCAATACTACACATGTTTACGATTTTTATTTGAATAATCCCGTACTTGTGTATAAAGAGAAAAAAAGATAGAAGGGATCTTATAAATTTCTGGGCATTGATAATAAAACAGTTATTATCTTAATGGACAATAATTTGTTACGCATATTTAAATCAACCTTTATGCGCCTGTTCAAAATAGACAACTCTAGCATCGAACAAGAAAAAAAAAGCTGCCAAAAGTTCTCCCATCAACACCAATAATTGTCCTAAATAAGGAGCCTCAAAGAAATGATAAACCCGTTTCGATCCCAAAACCCCACCAGCTTGTAATAAAAATCCTGAGAATTAAACAAATTGCAGACTTACTAACAATTAACGACAATTATGATGCTAAAGCATTTTTAATAAAAAAAGAAATAAAAGATCAAGACCTATCGATCAAGTTTCGCGCTAAAAGCAAGATCATCACGCCAGGCAAATCATTTCAAATATTTTGGAAAATAGAGTATAAAGCTTTAATAGCAAAAGGCGTTTTTATCTTAATTTATTAAAGTAACTTTAAGCTTAAAAAATAACGCATTTTCAAGTTTTATATGATAAATGAAGTTAAAGGAAAAAAGATAACAAAGTCGTATAAGAAATCAAAATTTGTTATTTAAGCCTTTAATAACAAAAGCAAAAAAAATATCAACTCAATTATCAACAATCCAACGAATTAGCTAAAAGCTTATTATTTGCATAACTATAGCGGTAAAACACTTGCAATGCTTTTAACATTTACTTAAGTTAGATGTAGTAATTAAAAATATTACGCAAGCTTACATTTAGGCGCATATAAAATTAATTCGGCAAGTCTTTACATAACCACCAAAAGAAATCGCAAAAAAATTCCTTAAAGAAATAATATTTATAATAACGCTTCTATTATACAGCATACCAAAATCAGGAAATTATTAATTTAACACGTATCACAAGCATCACGTGAAAAACTTACAAATAAAAACTTCTACATACGATCTATGCTTACTTATCACATCAAAAGATAATTATACATTTAGAATTATTAAGATATAAACAAATAATATTTTGATCTTTAGAAATACTAAATTCTTAACAAGAAAATAAACAGAAATTAATAAAGCCAGGTTTTTAACAAAACCAGTATAAATCTTAAACCCTACCGGCCCGCTTACATTTAATAGTTGTATAATAATTATAAACAAAAAAAGCTTATACATGTTATAAAAAAGTCAAGGGGCAAAAATTAAGTTAGTAAATATTATAAATAAAGATTACAAGCAAGCTTACATAAAGCAACGCGCTCGCAAAGCATACTTAGCTACGATTTGCTAATCAAAAGCTACTTTTGATTTATTAGTAGCAACATAACATCAAAATCCAACAGCAAAAAAAATCAAAGCTTTAAATGCACGTCTGCAATAGCAAATACATAACTTAAAAAAGGGTCTCCAATATATCCTCATAAACCTGCAATCAGCTAAAATTTATATCTTTGTTAACAAATCCTTTGCTAATAACAAAGACCTAAGCTCCCAAATCGGATTCGTGTTAATTATTAGCACCGAATTGAAAGAAATTATAAAGTTTATCTTAATCGGAAACATTATATACACAAGTTTAATGAAATGCAAAAGGGTAACTTGTATTATGCTTGCTTCGGAATTGTATGCTATAATAGCAAAAGTTAATATATTGATTGCGCTATTAAGCATTATTAACATAATAATTAATAAATTTAGAATTAAGCAATTGCCAACAATCGTTTGTATCGATTCTTTTTTACTTTACAAATATATTATCAAGCTTGATATAACAAAAAAGAAATGTTTGATGATTAACATTATGTTAATTTGTTAGTTATATAAACGTTAAAAACTTATAAAGATGCGATGAATTAATAAAGCAAGTAATTCTGCTGACGCAATAATAAAGGCTAACCTTAATAAGGCTTTGTAAGAGCTTATTAATATTAATAAATTAAAAGTGAAGATAAAGGGATAGGTTTAGCGGCGTATCGGCGCCGATTTAAATAAGTAGCAAGGAAAATTCCTACGCTTGCTTATTTTCCTATGTCAAATCTTTTTATATATTTCCTTATAACACTTATTTACATGTCTCATATTTATATTTTTTATAGGAGTAAAAGTTAAAAGGTGACAAAGAAAACGATTTTCCATTTAGATTTTTACCTTTTAATTCAAAGCATCAACAAGGTGGCCTTGCAATAATATCTCAATAGGAACCTGGCTGCCGGTTTTATTATAGGGAGCTACTTTCATATGAGGGTATAAAGAAAATGCTGCTACGAAAAACCAACTTACGAAGCCAATCCGAAATAAAGCTTTAAGCATTGTCCCCATAAATATTACTAACCTCAAAAGTAATGGCGGCGATAGCAGCAACGACTTCGGCAAGGGTTCTTGCTTCAGCCTTTTCTTTATTATTATTTTCCTCTTTAATAACGTTAATGGCTGTAAAACAACTAGCGTTATTACGCTTCTTGATTTGTTTACCACTATTATTCTTCTTTTTTTGCTTCCTACCAGCTGAGAGCTGGGGGGAAGCCGGAGGGGTTGCAACGGCAGCAGCAGCGGCAGCAAGTGTAATAGTAAAAAGAATTTGCTTTAACATTTCTTTTATCTTTTACAAAATTCTTATTTAGCAAAAAGTTCTATTTAGCAAAAAGAAATAAAGGGGAACTTACAGAATTATTAATTTTAAAGGTTGTGATGCAATGATGAAAGGTTTTAATTTCGCTTAAGAGGGCGGCATTGATATCTTCAGGGGTTTTTGGTTTAATAATTACGCTAACAAATTTAATGTTAATAAAAGTCGTAATAATAGCAATAACATCTTCTTAGCTGCCAGCAAGAATTGCATTAATAAAAGCATTATATTTTAATGTAACGAAGTTTAAAAGCTATAATAATTATTAGCACCAAACCCAAATCAAGAGGGTAGTGGATAAATTGCGTGATAAAAAAGAAATTGGGGATACTTATTAAAACGTAACTTTTCTTTTTATTAACGCAATACAAATAGCGCTTAGACTTAACATTGTTAAAGTGATAATCGTGATTTATATTGATTTTGAAGGCGTTTACATATCGTATACACAAATAGCAGTATAAGGCAACAAAGGCTTTGAAAAGGATTGGTGCAAGCATTATTTGTATTAACAAAGATTTCATATTATTAAGCCATCATTTTTAACAAGGAATATTTACTTGTAAAGTACTTGATTAATTTGATATGAATCACAAAAATTAAGCAATTAACAAAAATTTGTTTCTAGCAAAAATTAAGCTTATGCTTACAAATGTAATTATTATTATTATTATTACTAAAAAAGAAATCAAGAATTCTAAAGGGGAAGGCATTATAAGAATATAATATGCACCTCGCTTAGCTTTGCTTAGCTTTCATAACCTCGCTTATGGCATAAACAAAGGCTTAGGGATCCCCTATCAGATCTGTAACTACAGGCTCAGGGACCCCCTATTAGATCTGTAACTACAGGCTCAGGGGCCCCCTACAAAGTCTGTAACTTCGAAGGCTCGCAAACCCCTTTACAGGAGTTATTTATAAAGCTCGCAAAGCCTCCTTAAAATAAGAGTTATTTACAGCTTGCGATGCGATGCGATGCGAGGCTTTGGTACTAGGCCTAAATGGGCAACTAAAGCGACGAGAGCTAGGCGAGCCTTGGCAATTAGAGTAGTTATAAGGACCTAGAAATCCCCCTTCAATAGAATCATCATTCACACCGATAATTACTTCTTTACAGGCATCATATATACAATTTCTACAATAAGCAAACACAAAATCCTACCTAAATCAGGGGAATTGCAAGGTATTTACCTAGTAATATTATTTTTCGCTTAACATATCTTGCTATTATTATTTGCTGCTATAGCATTATTTGCTTTCACCACATCACAACATCTTTGCAACAACATCAATAACGCATCGAGCTATTATTTTTCCTTAATTGCATATTGTTACAAAAAGAAATCATTACGTTAAAATTTCAAGGTCATTTGTTATTTCTTCTGTTGTTTGGCATAATCATTCACTTAAAGGCCGGAAGGGTATCGAAGGGGAATCGAATAGCCTGCAAGCGCAGTTTCTTTTAAGAAAAGTGTGTTATTTCTTTTATATAATTTGTTTTATGCTTAATTTGTTATTCTTATTTTATACTCTTTTATATTTCCATTTGATTGCTACATGTTAAAATACGTTGTATTTCCAAAAGTAATTTTGTTAGTGTTAGTTTATAAGATTTATATCGAGTGTTCGATGTATTTACATCAAGAGCTAGTCGGTAACCGGAAGGGTTTCAAAGGGATTATGGCTATAAGTATAAATCCTTTACCTTTTCGTATTCCCTTAGCTAAACAATCTGAAATATATTAAACCACTATTGCACTTGTTTTTGCTACTTTTACTATTTTTGTGATATCACATACCGGTGCAAACCCATAGTAGCAGTTTATAGTGACTTGGTGTTGGATTTGTTGTATGCTAGATGCATGTAAAAGTTAATAGATATGCTTTTAAAACGAAGAGGGAAGCAAAAAGATGTTTACTTTTTTGTAAGACGCTAAAATATTAGTTTTAAAAAGTGTGATTGTAAGTTGCGAGTAGTGCTTTTTAAAAGATTAAATTTCAGGGGAGTGGCAATTGAATGTTTTAAAAGTAATATATAATTATATGGCATTTGTAGACTTTATTGTTTATTTAACATATAGAATTGCTTTTACTTTTATAGATCTTTGTGTTTTTATCAAATTTTTATTTAAGGTTGGTTTATTAAATGCTTAGATTTTGTTAATTTTACAAGAGCAAGATTTAATTAAGTGTTGTATTGGTTTTTAAAGATATCTTGAATCTTATGGCAAGAGAGTGTACAAAGTAGTTAGGCGGAAAGATCTTTATTAAATAGTCATTAAAGGTATATTGCTTTGATAATAATTAGTTCCTTTTTTATTGATGAATTAGATAGGAACTTTAAGCTAATAATTTTTATTTTTGATATCATTTTTAAAGCGATTACTTATGATAATTATTTTTTTATCTATTTAATCTCCTTTAAAGTTTGGAAGTAGTATTCTGTTGTTTTGTTATTTGATTGCATATATAAAATTAATTGTTTTAATATGCTTCAAAAAAGAAGTATTCTTTTGGCTTAATTAAACAAGAGTATAGGAATCGATATGTTATTCTTAGTTTTAAGTATCTTTTGATTTTTGGAATGTATTGCTAGTTAGTATAATAAAGTAGGCGTATAATAAATAATTAAAAGAGTTGAGAGTTTGGTTTTATTATGAGTAATAAGTTATTGTAAAGGCATTTGGCTTTCATAGAAAAAGAAGCTTGGTATGTGTTAGATTTATTAATTATATTACTTTGGTGTTGTTATTATTAGTTTAATTGAGGGTTGTTATCTCATTTTAAAGTTGTATTTATAGCGTAGGTATATTGATTATAAAAAGGCGTTTTTGAAAATGTAATTTTTTTAGATCGCTTAGCATATTAGCATTTGGATAGTTATTGCTTAGTAGCAATTATAGCTAAGACATGGTATAAATATCTTTCTTTTTGCTGTTATCTTGTACTTTGTTTATAGCTAGGTTTTTTGAATAATAGCTTAAAAGGCTAGCAAGCTCTTATTTTAAGGTATTTTTTAGACAGTTGTATATGTATTATGTAATAAGCTTTTGGTTTCTTTTGTTTTTATATAATTTGGGGGAAAAAATAGGAAAGTAGAGTAATTTTTTTAAGTGATATTTATTATCATTGGTATTATAATGAGCTTGAGTTTGATGCTATTTTATAGCTTTTAGTTATCTCTTATTTTTTCCTAATTTTTAACTTCATAAAAGTAAAGGTTAAGGGGAGGTTGAAGGGAGCATTAGGTGGAGATTCGCGCGTGGCATTATTTAGTATTTGTAAAGACCTTTTATTTTTTGAGTTCCCCTTAAGTTTTGTTTTTGCATTACTTGGGTAGACTTTTATAGTATAAATAAACTTGTTTATAATTGCTTTTGCAATATAAAGGATTAAGCTTGGATATCGGGATTTGTATAAGCTTAGTATTTGATGAGAAAGGGCTTATATATAACATGTTTTATCGATCTATTGAATAAATAATTACAAAGATGTTGCTATAATTGCTGCTATTACGATGTAATAAAAGGTAATTGGTAAAGTTGAGGTTTTTATTTAGGATAGAGAATTTGATTTAGATAATAATCTCGAAGAGTTGGTATTAGTGTTAATTGTGTATTTTATATAGTTATCCATATTGAGTTTGGTGGTGCTAAATGTATTCTGTATTTTTGGCTAGCTTGGTTAGCGTATGGCGGTATAGCTATTTCCGTATGGCGATTTAGCTGTGGCTTATTTTTAATAAGGAAGTATAATCTTGAGAAATAAATTCTTAAAGGAATTGTATTTTTTATTACTTATAATTTAGTTGTAGTAATAATTTAAGAACTAATCAATATTAAGTTATGTAATAAATTTCAAGATTTTTGAAGATTTCAAAAATCTAAAAATTTATAAAGATCTGAAGAAAACGAAAGGTTTATATAAAACTAATACGTTTGTTATTATATAAAAGCCTCATATTTAATTCTAAATAATATTTCAATATTTAATAATCATTTCTCTTATCTATACAATATAAAAATATAGTATGCACCTCGCTTAGCTTTCATAACCTCGCTTATGGCATAAACAAAGGCTCGCTTAATTTAAAGATATTACAGGCTCAGGGACCCCCTATCAGATCTGTAACTACAGGCTTAGGGGCCCCCTACAAAGCCTGTAACTTCGGTAGTTTAAAAGGCTCGCAAACCCCTTTACAAGGGTTATTTATAAAGCTCGCAAAGCCTCCTTAAAATAAAGAGTTATTTACAGCTTGCGATGCGAGGCCTTGATACTAGGCCTAAATAGGCAACTAAAGCGACGAGAGCTAGGCGAGCCTTGGCAATTAGAGTAGTTATAAGGACCTAGAAATCCCCCTTCAATAGAATCATCATTCACACCGATTATTACTTCTTTACAGTAGATACATCAAACACTTGGTATGGGTTCTGTGGACCAACAGTAACATTTTAATAGGATATAATTACCATTTTTTTCTTAAAAAGACATAGATCTGTAACTTATCATTTAGAACTTAACATATCGATACTTTATGATTCTATGTACCAATATTACACGAATAAGAATTGATTTCGCTTAATTAAGATATTTGATATAATAATAAGTAAATGTGACTTAAAGTACTATTAACTTTAGTTTAAATCAGTTTAAATCTGATCAATCGGGTTTATTTCTAATTTAATACCGTATTTATATAGATATAAAACCTTTATAAGCCTTTTACTAAGTAATTCCTACAAGAAGTTAAATAGTTCCAATTGACTTCCTCTTAGTTTTATTAAGTGATATACTTCAGTCCACTAATTTGTAACAGGGCCTTTTAATCCTACGTATAATGAAAAAGGGCATTCCGGAATTTTGCTGTTATATTTTGTTATGATCTGCCTGCTTAGAAATATCCGAATATAATTAAAGAACTAAGATTTTCTTGCCCTGCTCTTGTTTCATTCTCCGAAGCAACCTTCGCAGGTGCACCGCTATTATCGAGATAAAAAACATGATTCTGTAAGTCGATTATCTCTAATCATCTTAGAAGCAACCAGATATATCTTCACTATGAAGCCATAGGTCTAAGGGTTCAGTACCACTTGCGCGGTCTCTACTCCATGTCCACTTGCTGAAACAACCACTGGCCTCGAGTCTGCCCCTGTGATACGAACGATTGCAAGAGCAAGACCGTTAAATGCTCTACGATCCACGGAACCGAAAGAGGTGAAGTCTGTAGGATCGCCATTGTCAGTTGCGACGATCTCACCGTGGCCTGTCGCCGAGAATTTGACTTCATTATTTGCCTCCGGCACAAGATATCCCATGTTATCAACGACCCTTACTGTGATGAAAGACAAGTCATTTCCATCGGGTTGAATAGCAGTCCGGTCAGCGGTGATTTCTAGCCTGGCGGCAGCTCCAGAAGTACGAACGGTGTCCTCTGCCCAGATACTCCCATTTTTGTAAGTGATTACACGTAATTCTCCTGGTTGATATACGACATCATCCCACCTGAAACGATATGTAAAGGCATCTTTCGTCTTTTGCCCTTGTGAATTGCCATTTAAGAACAGTTCAGCCTCATCTGCAGCCGAGAATACGTGGACTGGTGTGGTCTTGTTCAGTCGATCCGGCCAAGTCCCTGCAGCTGTAGTTAGTTTTCAACCAATGATGATATCTAGAAACCTCGTTGCGTCCAAAGTCCCGTCAGCTATCTAATCAACTCACAATGCGGTAAAATGTGTGCCATTTTCAGATGAGGTCGCCATCGTGACTGGTACAGGTAGAAACGGTCCTTCTTAAAACCGGCCAGATCAATGATGCCAAAGTAGGAACTACGTGCCGAGTAGTATGGTGTAGGCTCGCCAAGGTAGTCCCAGCCAGACCACACAAATTCGCCAGCGACGAACGGATTGCGATCTTGAGTTGAGAAGACTTTGTCCGGCGACGAGCCAAAATCGGCCGTGTAAAGTTCGTACCCGCTGACATAGAAAGATGTCGAGTTGCCACCACTTGTATCGTTGACAGGAGCGCTAACGCCGCCTGTCACTGGAAAGATGTATGTTCCACGTGTGCTAACGGTAGCGGCAGTCTCACTACTCAAAAGCAATCTTTTGGGGAACTTAGCATGGAAATCAGCGTACAGGGGATTCTATCCAAAGAACTGAATCAGCAATCGCGTGTCAAGGATCTTTAAATGGAGGTCATGGGGTAGAATGACTTCGTAGATAACGAAGAGTAGGAGAAGGGGGGCTTGCTCAATACATACTGTCCTCCTTCCGGTTAGATTTGAATAGGCTGGAGAATCCCGTATACCTTCGCCTTGGTAGTTCAGACTCATGATATCTAGCACTGCCGGAAAGCTCATGTTTGGCTGGGCAGCATTCATCGAAGCAGTAGTTGGCCGGGTAGAATCTTCCTCTTTGACAATATCATGTAGCCTTTGAGCTATAACAGATCCATCTGCGGTGGTTTGTTCGCCTACTTCGTTGCCCACACTCCATATCACGACAGAAGCATGATTTCTGTCACGCCTCAAAAAAGCACGAAGAATTGGTTCGTACCAGTCCGAGAAGATAAGGTGCTGATCTGCTACAGTCTTTTGTAATACCCACATGTCAAAAACCTCGTTTATAATGAGAAAACCCATGCGATCGGTCAAGTCGAGGAGCTCTGGTGCAGGCGGATTATGAGATGTTCTGATTGCGTTGCAACCCAGTTCACGCAGCACTTCGAGTTGACGTTCTGCTGCCCTGACATTGAAAGCAGCCCCAAGAGCCCCCAGGTCGTGATGTTGGTTAACACCTTGAATTCGTACCTTCTCCCCATTGATGACAATGCCTTTGTTGGGGTCGTAAGCAACAGATCTAATTCCGAACCGCGTCTCGTAAACGTCTGTCGGTTCGAAAGTATTTCTGGTGGAGTCGTGGTCGTACAGACGAGTGATAGCCACATATTGATTGGGCTTCTGCGATGGATAAGGTCCCCACAGCTTCGGATACTGTACTACTGTCGAGGAGTTTGCTTGAAGGGTCTCGCCTGCAGGAATACTTAATATCACATCTCCGAATGTCGCTACACTGGGAGCAGTCTCCCACAAATTTGTTGCTTCTTTCACTTCATAAATGTCTGTAACGACAGTAATCTCCTTCGTTGTATTTGAGGTGTTTTCGACCTCAACTACAGCACTGACAAGTGCTGATTGGGACGAGACGTCTTCAGTCGTAACATATGTACCCCATTGAGCAACATGCACCCGATGCGTTTTTGTGAGCCAGACGTTGCGATAAAGCCCACCACCGGGATACCACCGTGACGATTCAGTGGGATTTTCCAAGCGGATTGCCAACAGATTATGGCTTCCGGGTTTCAAGAAGGGTGTCAGGTCAAGACGGAAAGAATTGTACGGGTAAGGCCAACCACCGACAAGATTCTCATTCATCCAGACCATTGCGTATGACATGGCACCGTCAACATCCAAGTATACGGACTCGTCTTGGTCCTCGAAAGGTACATCCACCATTCGACGATACCATCCCACCCCTTGGATGGGTAGACGACCCATCCCTCCTGAAACAGTCGCGTTGTCTCCCGTATAGAACGGACCTTTGATGGCCCAGTCATGTGGCAGCCTGACTGGCTTCCAATCATCGTCGTTAAAATTATAACGTGCAAAATTGGGAACAGTCGAAGGCTCACTAGAAGGACGTCTGTGTTTTTTGTTGTGCTCTTTAATAAATCGATTCCCGGATGGAAGAATCCATGGCCTCAGGATCTCCGTGCCTGCTGGAGACGGCAGCCCTGGGCGTGTATTGTAACTTATACCATCGGGTATGTCTTCGGAGCGGAAGAACTTCCAGCCATGGTTGATACTGATGCGTTGTCGACCAACTCCAGCAGCAACTGTCTGGTACGAAGACGCACTAGTAGCAGATTCTGCAGAGGAATGATGTGCCCAGAGAAATATACTCATTAGCAGAATGGAGGTGAGAGGTAACATTGCGTGAATGTGATGAAATGTAGCGAATATTCTGATACTCGATGAAATGACTGTGCAAGTAATTTCTGTGTAGGAACCTTGATAGGCTTATATGCGTTTTGTGACAGTCCTGCTACATGGGCAGTCGGCCTAAATCACGCTGGAACAGGCCAGAGGTGGGTCTATAACTCTCAACCCTCAGCTTCGCGGCGTCGAAATTCGCTCCCTCGGGTCAATGTTTGTATCACAAGCGTGGCAGTTTCTGAAACTGTAAACACTCCATGCGCTCCAATTGCGAAGAATGAATGTGCTCTACAAACCCCTCGAACCCCTCAATGATCGACGTCTTCGCTAGGCGAAGTCGAAAGTTCCTCGGGTAAATAGGGGTGTTTTCTTTAGCCGACCGAGCCACTCGAAAGGCATATTCCTCGTACTTGTACACGAGTGCATGTCGTAGGGTTATCCCATTATTGGTGTTTAGATCCAAACAATACAACATTAAGGAAGCTTGTGATCAGCTTCGATACAATTTTATTCAAACGGTGCTTAATCAAAGTCAATTCCATCGAAATGTTGGCATCTGGTGCAATCAATGCAGAGGTCAATTTTTGGGTTGACTCATTTTGTTTAATTGTGTCTCAGTGGGGGTTCCCCTGTTGCTTTGCATGCTGCATCTTCCGATTTCACGCCGCAGAGAGTCCTAAGAAAGCACTATCCACCCAACTGCTGTACGTCGGTAAGATGGTTCCAATTCCATACGCGCTGTTCAGTGTCTTGGCCCACTATAAAAATTGTAGAGTCAGCACACGCTCTTTCGCCAGAAATGAATTTTCAGAAAGATGTGTCATATGGCAAGACCAACAAGGAAATGTGGCTTGAAATCTACTTGTCACTTACGCTAACCCTTGATCCTGCCGCGTTTATATTGGCGTACTCCGCGAAGTACACGTTTGTCAACACTTGAGCCGAGTTCCAGGGCATCCATCCGGCGGATGTGATGATAGAGTTGAGATTCGAATTTTGAAAGACCACACGAGCATAGTCGCCCCAAGGGCGGCCAAGGTAGCTGCTGCCTTTCGCTGCAGAGGCACCACCAGAGCCAACAATGAGTTTTCTGTGAACTTGTCAGCTATCCGGACATCGTCGAGATGCTTGCGAGAGAAGGTGAGGAACCTACGCCTTATCGAAAACAAAGAAGCCATCGGTACTAGAGCTGGTCCTTCCTTGTGCAGTGATGACAGAAGCACTTCTCATGACGCCGATAGTACAGCCCTGAAACCAAGCCTGACCCGTAATACCAAAGACGAAATCAACAGCTCCCTCGATGTAACATCTCCCATAAAATTGACTCCCTAGGTGGGAATACAATGTGTCTTGCCAGCCCTTGAATGCACAGGAGTAGAAACCTCCGTTGGCACCCCTGGCAGAGACGGCTACTGCTTGGGACGCGGTTCCGGCACTGTTGGTAACTTTGAAAGATTAAAAGTCAGTGCTGAATCGTCAAAGATCCAGCTACGTAATTAGATTGCCGAAATCTTGATTCGTGCAAGGGCGGATGATAATAAAATACTAAGATCAGGGAAGGGGCACACCAGGAGAACTCGAGACTGAAAGCACCCACTATTCATGTTGTACATCTTGAAGTTGTTGTTGTTGATCAACAAGGTAGCAGAAGCGTCATTACTTCCCACGGCACTCGCATATGTTGCATATGTTACCTAAATTGGAGTAAGCCAGCATACTCTCTGATTGTACAAGTCCAAGATTCCCCGCTGAGGAGGATGTAGATCCGAACTAGTGTAGTAACTCACAAGTGCTAGATTCGAAGACGGGTTGGTAGCGGGATATGCAGAGCCCTTGATAGTGATGCTGTCTTTCGAAATGGTGAGCTTCTCCTTGTAGGTGCCAGGATAAACCTACAAATGTATCAGAAAGTCCATAATTATGAAATGACCAACATAGCCAATGTTGCAGGGATCCTGGTAGAGAGGACTTACATAGATAGTGTCGCCAGCAGAAGCCGCATTGTAGGCGGCCGCGATCTAGGCATTTTAGCCTTGCTAGTTCGTGGAATACAGAACGGGGGCAGAGCTACCGTCGTGTAAGTCTTTCCGGATCCTACATTCAATGTCGCAGCTTCGACAATAGCGAGGATAGGTGCCAGGCTGTAGAGGATGGAGACCTTCATTGCGAAATCTGGGTTTTGATGAGGGTGAACTTGATTCCATTTTCTCCTCGACTGACTTTGTCACCACTTTAACAGAACAAGATTCGGAGAAATAGGCTTCTGCCAAGACGGCATTGCTACTATGTGCCGTTTTGTTTGGAGAGCGCCAAGACGCAATAATATACTCCTGCGGGGTAAAGTGTGGGGATAGATCGCACCAATTGTAGACAAATCAAGCTGGAAAATTTTCACCCGCAGATTTAACCATAGGTACGGCGAGTCCATTTTGACAATTTTTAGCATCAATTGTCCCTCCACTTACACGCTCATGACTTAGAGCACCCAACGGTGTAATCGCTCAGGACACTGAGGCATAGGAATCTTGATCTTCGAATCCTACCAGTTGATCAAGAAAGTCAAAATCCACGGTATAGGTTTCACCATTAAGGATAAAATCCTCGGTTGTCACACCGTCCAAGAACCCGTTCGATGTTGTAATTTCGAGCGTCTCCAGCCGCAAGTCTGTCGCTATGTTCTGCTGTCCAGTTGAAGTCTGACTTCTCGACGACTTTTCACAATGTGGCTTCATCGACCTACTAATAAGCTCGATATGGGAGAGAAACTCTGCAGCTGTGAGATTGCCGTGCTCGGCGAAGTTGTGTAAGATTTGGCTCGTCGTGTCGAACAAGCGCCCATCCGAACCATTGGAGGCGAGAAGCGAGGAAATCGCGAGTATCATCGCAGATGAGAAAATAGAATGCGCATCGAAGCAGCCGAGGTTGCAACCGTCGACCCAAGATTGTGTGACAAGATCACTCGTCTGTCTCGCTGCCTGTATCGGTTCTTCTGCAGGGAAGTAGACGAGTGGAGGAATGCTCGGAGTTCTGTAAGGGGTACCCTGGGCCGTGATGGTTTGGTTGAAGACGTAGAGAAGAACTGGCCGGGTTACCAAGATCACGCACTAGGGCTAGTCAGCACTGTGTTTGAGTATTCAACAGTGTGGTTTGATGAACAAAGATACCCAGCAGACGACAAGTATCTATGGTTGCAAGTGGTGTCCTCACTCCTAACCTATCGCATTCGAAACACAGGGCTGTAAGTCTCACCTGATTGATAGATAGATGCAAATAGACCAGATGCCTTGGCAATGTTGCTGATAAGTCTCCTACCAACAATCTGATGGAACCTGGCAAATTGGCTTTCCATTCTTTTAGATGCGTTAATATGTCGCTAAAATTACGGATAAAAGGCTGCATCTGATTTCTGTTGTAGAAACTTGTCATAACATCACCTACCAGACGTGCAAGCTTTACAGTAGCAGTGGCATACTCGGGGTCGACGAAATCCAGCTGTTGCTTCTCATCAAGGCCCGCAAACGATGGCATATCGGCGCTAATACTATGATCCTGTATTGATAGTGCGTAGCCCAATTCTGCCAAGTCGATATTAGCTTCAGTCTGTAAAGGTTGATTAAGTGATAATTTGGATCGTCTAAAAGTGAGTACTGCGAGCACTTGACTTCACCATCCACTCGCGTGCATTACATGGAAAAGGAAGCTCGGAAGAGGTAATATGCTTACGAGATCCCCATACTCGATCGCAGTAATATATCGACCACCATAGTCGCAGGCGATGTTGTCTGACCGTCGGAGTGACATTGATATGTGTAGGAATATTGTGTTGTAGACCGAGAGTCATTCCAAGTCGGAGAGCAGTCTCAATGAAGTGGTACGCAGAATGCCGTCTGTTCAAGATGTGTGAATAAAATGCCTGTCTTGTTAGTCGCGCGTGCTGCGACACAATAGAAGCACCAGGAGGTACCGATGACGTACTAGCAACAGGAAGATCTCTAATAATTCCATAGTAGCTCGCTCCGGAATGTTCTGGACCATTTTACTCGCAGCGACATGATATTGGAGTCCAGGAACTTCGTGACTACCTGCCGCTTGAGACTTCATTTTATACGCCTCTCCGAGGGCAAGCAGTGCAAGATACTTTCCAGTGTCAAGACTTGTCACAGTAGAGAAATCTCAATAAATCTCATCTAGTGTCTGAAATGTTATGCTGGGCAAAAGAACGTGGTGTAGCCGATTGATATAGGTCAGCGCCACCTTGACTAGCAATCTAGCCTTGACCTTAGCTGGCCAAGACGTGGGTTTGATAGATCACGGGACTACAATTGCATCATCCACCGAAGCAGACGGGCGATATCAGCACTGGATGCGGACTCCTGCGAGAAGGGATATCATATGTTTTGGGGAAAGCATTTTGCACGTTTCGGGATAGCAATCACCTTTCCAAAGCGGAAGAAATGGATCCCACGTTTACTCACATAATGATATCGGGGTGGATGAGCGGCTCGAGTGCAGGTTTTGTCAAGTACCCTCCTTATGCCTGTGGCAAATGAAGAGCAAGCGGACTCTCCAATGTAGACAGGATTATCAACAGCTGTGATTGGTACGAACCAGGCTTTGTCCTCCACGAGCGGATTCGGAACGCGCAATTCCGAATCACCTTCACCCAAGACATGTAGATCAGAAGGCAGTGTAGCGGGTGACCTAGTAGCTGCGACGAGGGTCGCTGCAGCCTATTTCGCATATTCACACTCCGCTAGAATCCGTTGCAAATAACGTGTACCCATCAGTAGAAAGTTCATGATAGAAAGGGAGTGGAGCGAACCTTTCGTTGACCCTAATAATGCGGTCTTTAGTGACGTACGTGCATTCGTTCCCCAAGCCTGCGGAGGTACTATATATGAGATTAGTCTCTGCTTCTCTAGATTCTGACCGCCTTCGCGCGCGACGTTGTCTCTCTCCTCTTGACCGCATCTGAACGATCTTGAGATCATCTTGCAAAGGGTCCCCAGTACAATGCCCTCAAAGCTACATAAGATCCAAACTTTGAGAAAAACAGGTGAGGACTGGCTTTAAGACCACCAAAGCGCGTAATTGTAATCATACCAAGTCAGACATGGGCGCTCTCCCGAACACTTTGCTTTCCTCGCATGACATCGCCGACAACTAGAGAAACAAGAATGTCAGCCCACTGTATTTCTTGCGCTAGCCAAGCCAAATCTCACGGCGTGAATGTTCGTTTCGGCGTCTCCTTCGTCACCCTGTGGGCTTGGCCGCCTCTGGGACCAGGTCTACTGGCCATGAGGTGACGGAGTGTGGAAGCTGAGAAGACGTGGCCAAGAAGACAACTCAAGGCGTGTCGCAACGCCGGCTATTCAGCGTAAGGCCGTGAGTACCTGTGCCACGAAGCTTGTGAGATAGTCAAGAAGTGAAGGTAAGGAGGAGTAGTTGGATGATGCGTATGTTGCAATTGCTGTCGGGTCGAAGTTCAGAACGTAAAAAGGTAGAAGGTTGAGAGCGAAGCGAATAGCAGCATCGCGCGCCAGCCGAACAAGAAACTGGAGCATTTTCGGCAGTGGAAATAAACTACCGAAAGTCGTGTCGCGGGCGGTACAGCATTCTCACGGTCAAGTAGGTACTGCCATCTATCGTCCATTGTTCTCGAATATGGGACATAGGGACAACACCCCATCGGTCGGTGAGGCGTACGCTGGAGATGCTCACCTCCGTTATCTCATGCCAAAGCACACTGCTACTAGGCTCGCTTAAGGGATGCTCATGCCGTTGGGAGAAGTTTAGGAGCTCAAAGTCTGCTTCCATAATTCATATTATTCTGCACTTAAACATAAACATTGGTGACTACTTGCTACTTGCTGCTGACTGTGGAAGAAACTGATCTGGACCTCGAGAGGTCCAACACTAGGTAGCACATTATAAATCTTTAAGCTACCAAGGAGCAGTCTACCCCTGACTTTTCGGCTTCTTGTGGGACTATGATGGTGCAATAAATATAAATAGGTATGCTTGCCTGCCATGGTCTCTCACCATATTCTTCATATCAGAAGCACCTGTCCACTCAAACAGTTTCAATTCAAGCATGTCACCCCCGGCTGCCGCATTTTCCCTCCTGCATCGAGCGCCTCACATGCACCCCGATGCTATATTCGCGCTCACGACTAAATATCTTGCAGATGAACATACGCAGAAGATCCTGCTTGGCCAGGGCGCTTACTCTGACGGAGAGGGTAGACCCTGGATTTTGCCTTCCGTGCAACTCGCGGAAGAGATCGTGCAGGGCTCTGGCCACGAATATCTTCCCATTGCCGGACTCAAGGCTTTCCGAACTCGCGCCCTAGACCTGGTATTTTACGGAGTACAAGCTCTAGATGAGGATAGGGTAAGAAGCATACCGATTTCAACGAGAACGGTGCTTACTTTCCAGATCGCTTCATGCCAGGCACCCTTGGGCTCCGGTTCGCTCTACATGGCTGGTAGCGCACTCAAAATTATCAGTCCGGATCTTCGAGATGTGATCATCACAACACCGTCATGGCCGAGTCACAAACTCCAATTCCAAACAATGGGGCTATGACGTGATCGAAGCCCCATACTACAAAGACAAACGTTTCGACTTCCAAGCTTACCTGGCAGCCTTGGAGTCTGCCAATCCTGGCTCCGTAGTCACCTTCATGCTTGTGCACATAACCTTACTGGCTGTGATCTTACTATAGAGCAATGGAAAACTATGGGGGCTGTGATCAAATCAAAGTGCTTGTTTCCGATTTGATGCAGCGTACTTGGGTTTCAAGTCTGGAAATGTGGACAAAGATGCTTGGGCAATTTACTACTTTGCAAGCGAACTCGGCCTTGAGATGGGTTTGGCTCTCTCGTTTGCCAAGAACATGGGCCTCTACGGTATGATGTCTGTGTATTCCCAACCGCGGCTCTCTCGCGCTCATCTGTACTCTAGGGGAAAGAATTGGGTTGGTAGTGTTTATTACCAGCACTGTAGAAACGAGACGCAATGTGGAGTCGGTGTTTGAACGAGTCCAGCGCTGCTCCATCTCAATACCACCAGCGTACGGCGCGAAATTGGTATCCGCGGTTCTCTGCACTCCGGAGTTAAAGTCCCAGTGGGAGAAGGAGATCATCATAATGTCGGAGAGGATTATCTATGTGCGCCAAAGACTCCATCAAAAGCTTATCGACCTACAAAATCCCGGTAATTGGTCACATATCATTGAACAAACGGAATGTTCAGCTACCTTGGCTTGAGTCCAGCTCAAGTTGCGTCTCTACAGGGTAAGACATGGACTATCGACACATACTTGCTGTGCAGAGCTGACTGGTTGGCCATAGAAAAGTACCACATTTATATGTTGCACACTGGAAGGATATCGATGGCTGGTCGCAATGACAACAACTTGGGTTTTTTTGCTCAAGCGATAGACTGCGTGGTCAGAGAGATAAGCAGCTGAGGTCATTTGGCAAGTTCATTTAGAACGGAAATACAACGATTGATTATATGCCGCTGTTATGGAGGGGATCAAGATGCGACTATATGGTGCTTAAATCGCAGGACACTAACAGTCTTAAATAAAGCCCAGGCATGTGACACAAATCCCACACTACACCTTCGTCTCTGCTGACTCGGCAAACTCAACAGTAGCCCCTTTCTCGTTCTTCTCAATCCCGAGATCCGATGCGAATGTTGAGTGAGGCACCCATCTAGAGCTTTGTCTTGGGGTACATTCTTCCATCATCTTGTCAACTTGCTCAAGAGACAAACCTTTTGTTTCGGGTACGAAGAAGTACGCGAAAAGAAGACACATGGTACAAGTAGAACCCCAAACGAAGAACACCTTAGCACCAAGGTTACCTTCATTGGCATCGACCATGTACTGTATCACCGTTAGCAATGCGCATACAAGGACTCGGAGGGACAAGTCTCAGATGTCGATCACGTGAAGTCTAATGTATGATTTAAAGTCAAAGCTGAGCGTCTACTTACAGGCGTGATATACCCGATAGCAAAGTTCCAAAGCCCTTAGAAATATAGTCAGTGCTTGGTTCATTTCAGGCGTCGAATGACTTAAACACAGATAAAGGAATTTATTGACTCACAGTTGGAGGCAGTAGACATAGCGACACCTTTGGCACGAATGGGCAAGGAGTAGATCTCTCCAATAATAACCCACTGTAGAACGGGGAGTCAGTAAATACTCATCGGGATTGGTTAGAGATACGGATCGGGAAAGTTCCGACTCTCAAGACAATGGAAGTAGGAGAAAATGGGCTTGTGCAGTACGTACCGCCGCAGGGCCCCAAGTAGAAGCAAAAAATGCGATGTAGATGCAAACGAAGACTACGAGGACGTAGCCTGCTGCACCGGAGTCTGGGGCGGCAGTCCCAACAATGGCAATAATAAATTCGCAAGTACTGTGATAATTAGCTGAGATATCGAAGCTCCAGATAATCGGGACATACAGCATGCCAAGTGCTCCCCAGATCAATAATGGGCGTCTTCCGAAGCGCTCAATGGTCCAGAATGAGATTGGCGTTGAGCAGACGTTGACGAGCGTAGTAATCAGTGCAATGATGAATGGCGATTGGGGAACTCCTGCTTGTTGGAAGAAGGTGGTACCATAGTAGAATATAAAGTTAACGCCGGCTAGAGTGCAGTTAGTCAGGGAAGTCTCGACGCCGTCTTATATGCTAACTTACTCCACTGCTGCATCATCTGCATGCATACACCAACAGTAATACGACGGAGATTCCCGTTTGGCGCCCAGCCCCCACCGAAGCAATCTTTCCATCCATTCTGCATATGGCTCGCCTCATACTCATAATTGGCGACCAATTCGTTCAACTCATCCGTGATATATCGAGAATCGACTGCTTGTCCGCGGACTCGGGCAAGTGCATCGGCTGCTTTGTCCAGCTTGCCATTCTTAACATACCACCTAGGCGACTCGGGTAGGAAACAGAGTCCTCCCGCAAGAATGATAGCCCAGAGAAATTGAATGGCGATTGGAATCCGGTAGCTATGATATTGTCAGCCACTGTCGATATCCATGGGTGCTACAAACTTACGAGCCCGTATCAAACCTGTTCTGAGTTGCGTAGCCGACGACTGACGCCAAAAGAAGCCCCACGGTGACAGCAAAGCTATAACCAGCAACGATCTGAGATGATTTAGCAAACATCCTTATGCCAAGTACCCTTCCAGAAAGCATTGTATTAAAATTGTGTGAAGGACAACACAGCAAGGAAGACTACTCACAGTGCCCCGGACCCCCTTGGGAGCAATCTCAGACATGTATAGGATGATGATTGCCGACACGAATCCGACACCCAGTCCAGCAACAAACCTACCAGCAACAAGAAGGCCAACAATAGTTGCCGCTACCTGAAGCACCACACCAACGGAGAAGATCAAGCAACCAAGGATTATAGTAGTACGACGACCGATCCAGTCAGCAAAGTTACCGGCAGAGAGCGCACCAAGGAAGGTCCCGGCCGACAATATCGAGGTGATCAGAGACTTCTCCCAGGTCTTGTACATATAGAACGTCCCATTCATTTCGTATGAAGTTGGGTCGTAATCCGCTGGAACTTCAGAGCCGAATTGATATTTGAAAAAGTCCATTCCGAGACAGCTGCTGATATATCCAGAATCATACCCGAAGAGTATTCCACCGAACGCAGCGAAGGCGCAAAGGAAATACGCCTTCTTCGTAACTGGAGCCTCGACTCGTGAGATTTGGTCTGTCATTGTGAGCTTGATGACGAAGGAATTATGATGTTAACCTGGTAGATGAAGGTGCAAGAGTGAAAAAGGCAACTGGGCTGGTTGAAATTCAGATTGCGAGGGAGGCTCTGAGCAATATATAGATTTTTGCGGTGGAGATGTTCTTGAGGCCAGTGGTGATCTGGGACATCAAGACCTCGCAAACTTTCATGGATCATACAAGCCACAAAATACTCCAGATCGGGTGACATGGGGTTCCCCAGGCAGGAGATTGCTGTCGGCCTACCACGCTGTCAATTTTGCTCCACAGAGCCCGAGTACTTGCGAAGAAACCTTTTCCCCGGGAGGGGAGGCGTGGAGTAAGTTCCTCTGAGCGTGGGAATCGAGACCCTTCATGGCGCATAGCGGAGAATCATCTGGGGAGCTGAGAACTCGAGTTTCGCCGCCCAAGAGAATGTCAACCGGTGCAAGTATTGTGCATTGTCATTGCAGCACAGAAGGCCGCCGTGGCCATGCCATGATCTGGCCCCTGACTCGTGGCCCCTAGCAGCGGAGTAATTGAGACAGTTAGGTTGGCCTGGGATGCGGAAAAACTCGTACAAAGCAACTGGAGAGCTGAATTACTGTACCTACCTAAGGCATGTAAGCGAGGCGGAGAATTAAGGGAGGGGTGAGGTGAAGTGAAGTGAAGTGGGTTGGGCGGCTCCAGTGGGTCGAGTAGTGCACGTGTAAGCGACCAAGAGCGAGGAGATTTATTTAGGGGCGAGAGACGCCATCTGCTAGGTAAGGTACTGTAGGTATAGGTAGGTAGGTATGTACCCTACGAGCCTACCGATAGGAAATAACATATGAAGTGCTAGAGCTGGCGGAAGTATTAAACGTCAAACAAACAATTCTCTACTGCGTCGGTGCGAGTTGTACCCAGACAGACATGGTAACTCCAGATCCAGTTCGGACAAGCTCCGAACCCAGGATGGTGGACAAACTCGAGCAGGACAGTAAAGCAATGAAGCCGCGGAGTGATACGCAAGTTCCGGAGCACAGTAACAACAGTACAGTTACATTTACTAGACATGAGATGACTATCTCCTACCGCGAAGGACCCGAGCCGTATGCCGAGAGCTTGCCGAAACCTCTCAGTCGAGAATTTTAGCACATTCTTCACCACCAAGCTTTTCATCTGGTGTGCAGGTGGAGGTGGTTTCGCGTCTTCCCCCAAGAACGCCACCTGCCCGGAAGTTTGGCTTCAATCCCAAGAGCCGACCCCTGATCCCCCCTGATTTCAACTAGGTCAGGTAGGCAGGTAATGGGCTCGATTAGTGCGGAGAATATCCTCAGGCTATCTACGCTGTCTCTCTCAGCCTTGTCTACTCGTGTGTCGTGCATCTGCATTGTACTCTACCGCTCAGGCAGGGCGGCGAAACTGCAAGACAAATGTCCATCACAATTCTCCCCTCCCCCCATTCCCGACCCGAAACTCGTGAACATCCAGATCCGCCCCATGCAGGCGACCCCTCTGTTTGTTGGGACCTGACGATAGGCTCATTAATCCTTACCGTCAATCCCCTCCCTGGTGCTCAATTGCCGGGAGCTCTGCCATCAAGATTGTCCGATCAAGCCAGCATATATCAGAGATGTCCGGCGTTTGGCAAAAGGTGGCATTGCTACCTGAACCTCACATTTTTTCCAAAACATTAAAGCCCATTTTCGCTTTTGTATCGTCATATTCAAGATGGGCGAGATTGAGCAGCAAATGGCCGGGCTGAATGTTGAAGAGCTCATCAAACAGTTGACTTTGGAGGAAAAAGTTGCCTTAACAGCCGGTACGTTTGAGATTCAACATCTTGTCTCCAGTGTCAGCTTATGATTCCCTCGTAGGTAAGGACTTCTGGCACACGACCGATGTCCCAAGACTTGGAATACCTTCTATCCGACTCTCAGATGGCCCAAATGGGGTACGCGGAACTCGATTTTTTGATGGCGTACCTGCGGCATGCCTTCCTTGCGGAACAGCAATCGGCGCGACATACGACACAGAATTGGCACTTTCTATTGGAGCCCTTCTTGCAGCGGAAGCAAAAGCGAAAGGGGCTCATGTTATCCTCGGGCCAACCATAAACATACAACGAGGGCCGCTTGGAGGACGTGGGTTCGAGTCATATTCCGAAGACCCCTTCCTCTCCGGGATGCTCGCAGGTTATTACTGTAAAGGAATACAGGATCATGATATTGTTGCGACATTGAAGCATTTCGTTTGCAATGACCAGGAGGACCAACGTATGGCGGTGAATTCCATGTTGACTGAACGAGCACTGCGTGAAATATACTTGTTACCATTCATGATTGCAATCAAGCTATCACAACCGGGTGCTATCATGACTGCATACAACCAAGTCAACGGCACGCATGCTGCTGAGAATGCGCATCTTCTGAAGGAGATTCTTCGAGAAGAGTGGAAGTGGGATGGTCTCGTCATGAGCGATTGGTTCGTACCTCAGATTGCGACCCCCCACCCCCGAGAACGATTAGTCTAATATATCCAAACAGGTTTGGGACATACAGTACTACTGGTGCAATAAATGCTGGTCTAGATCTTGAGATGCCAGGACCATCAAGGTGGAGAGGTCCAGCTCTTGTGCACGCCGTCGTTGCAAATAAAGTGAAAGCGAAACAACTCAATGCCCGGGTTCGAAACGTTCTGAATCTTGTGGATAGAGGCATGAAGTCTGGAGTCGCTGAGAACGCTACAGAGCACAAACTAGATCGGCCTGAAGATCGACAACTTCTACGCAAAGTAGCTGCCGAGTCGATCGTTCTCCTGAAAAATGATGATAACGTTCTTCCTCTGCAAAAATCGAGGAAGATCGCAGTTATTGGGCCGAATTCGAAGATCACGACTTACTGCGGCGGGGGAAGTGCATCCTTGAGGGCTTACTACACCGTGAGCCCTTTCGATGGCATAGTAGCCCAAGCTATCGGTGGCGTCGACTTCGCCCAGGGTTGCTACGGGCATCAAAGTTTGCCCCAATTGGGAGCGGTGCTCAAGACCTTCGATGGCCGTAAGGGTTTCACCATGAAGGTGTACAATGAGCCACCTGGATCCAAGCAGAGAAATCTTCTCGAAGAGCGTCTTCTGACCGATGCCATGATCTTCTTCATCGACTACAGCCACCCCAAGTTAGACACGATCTGGTATGCCGATGCAGAGGGTATATTCACGCCTGAAGAGACCGGTCTGTATGATTTCGGAATCTGTGTCCAGGGCACTGCACGTCTCTATATCGATGGGAATCTCGTCGTCAGCAATGTCGAGAACCAGAGGTCAGGACCTAGCTTTCTTGGATCAGGAACTGTAGAGGAGGTCGGTACAATGGAAATGGTGGCTGGTCAGCAATACCGTGTTCTTCTTCAGTGGGGCTGTGCGAAGACCAGCACGCTCAAGGCCGAAGGAGTCGTTGATTTCGGACACGGCGGTTTCAGATTCAGTGGCTGTAAGAAACTTGACCCTAAAGAATCCATCAAGCAGGCTACGGATTTGGCGAAAACCGTTGACCAAGTCGTTCTCTTCGCGGGGTTGAGTGGAGAGTGGGAAACCGAAGGGCAGGATCGCGATAATATGGATTTGCCACCTCACACCGACGACTTGATCTCCAATGTACTGAAAGCGAACCCAAACACGGTTGTGGTCATTCAGGTCAGTACACTTTTCTGAGAAAGAACTTCCTTCCACAGCCTAATCCTGAGCAATCGCTCCCGATCGTTCCTGATCTTCGTGGATTACTCTTGAAACACCCTCAAAGAAGGCATGCTGACTCAAATATCAGAGCGGCACACCAGTGTCAATGCCATGGATCGACAACGCGAGGGCAGTCCTTCACGCTTGGTATGGCGGCAACGAGACGGGTAATGGTATTGCTGATATCATATATGGCAATGTGAATCCTGTAAGTACTGGCCAACTTCGTGCAATTAACCCTTTCTGTGGCGCTACTAATAGGTCATGTAATCAAGTGCGGTAAACTTCCTCTCACCATTCCTCGCCGCATCGAAGAGAACCCTACGTATCTCAATTACCGATCCGAAGGTGGTAGAACGCTGTACGGTGAGGATGTATATGTTGGGTATCGATACTACGATAAAGTTGGCATGCCTGCACTCTTCCCTTTCGGACATGGTCTATCCTACACCACGTTCAGCATCTCTTCCCCAGAAGTCAGAGACGAGACCGAAAACACAATCTCCATCCACACAAAGGTCAAGAATACTGGCTCCATTCCTGGATCCGAAGTCCTCCAGATATATGTGGCCCATTCATCACCTCGAATTAACAGACCTAAGCGAGAGCTGAAAGGCTTCAAGAAGGTCTCCCTTGCTCCTGGTGAGGAGCGGATAGTTGAGGTGCAGCTGGATTTGAAGGCCGCTACGAGCTTCTGGGATGAGTACAACGAAGAGTGGTGCAGTCAGAAGGGTAAGTATAACGTTTTCGTTGGGAACAGCAGTGCAGGACAATTTGAGGAGACTCAATTTGAGCTGGACAAGGACACTTTATGGCTGGGGCTGGGCTAGAATTTGATCATACAATAATTAAATTCATGGGCAAGTAATGAGAACAAAAGATCCAAACTCACAAAGTGTCCACAAATGAGCATACGGCATACCTAATTGATCTCAAGTATTGAGGGGGTTTCTCTTCATCAGTACATGCCACCAGGATAGGGTTTCCCCAGCCTGTCCTCTCCAATTTCATCTTTCATATCCAAATAAGCAATCCATTTCTTTCTTTTCGGTCCATTTCCTGAGGTCTAAACCCTGCTGGTCTGCATCCAGAGTCGCAGCATTAACACTGAGATATTAGCCGTTGCCCTCGACCCAACCCTCTTTCTTAGGAGTCCAAACCCTCTTTGTGTCGTGGACTTAGAAAACGCTTTCAAGATGCTTCAATATCAAAGCTAGAGATAAGGAATATAGTCGGGAGCAAGAAGTCCATCTGGGGTCCCATATTTAATCATCGAATTCCAAAGGAAAACTGACATACCAAATAGTGCTTGTTCGTGGTTCTGGTTTGACGTGGATGATGGGCGGAGGAAGAGTGAGGTAGGCTATGTATTGTGTATAGCCATAATGGCAGGAGCCTTTGTATGGTCGACGCGAAGGAGTTGATGGGGCATCCGAAGTTGTGGCAGAATCTTGTGTCTTCAAGCCTTTTGCCATTCAGCAGGACTCGGAGGTGACTAGCTAAAGACGCTGTCAGCAATTATCATTATGGACTAAACTGGCATGCTACTTTGTAGACACTGTACTTGGCTGTGGTGACCTTTGACTTTTGCATTTCAAACCAGTGATGGTCGAGCCCTCCAAGTGCTGCTATAGACTCATGGCGAGAGTGGATGAGTGATGAGATAGTAGTTCGTTACACTTCTAGCGATAAGGTGATAGTTACAGTAAGATACCGAGGAAGCAGGTCTGAAGATGATATTGCAGGACACGGAAGATTTGAAGACACAAGCACTATAAGCACTCAAATTCTCAACTCCACAGCAAGGAGGGGAGACGCGTGTTCGCGTGTAGAGGCAGAGGAACTCAGAGGAGTGGGGAACATGGACGACAGTCTTGCCTACCTAGCTTATGTCCTCTTTCAGTAGGTATCTTTTGTGTCTTTGGCAGTGCAGAAGTACCTGCCTACCACCATGCCTACAAATGGAGCGTAGGCAATTGAAGGAGCAATGGAAAGCACCCCGCGCCCCTCATCTAAAGATGAGAGTGGGGAGGACGAGGACGGGAAGCGGGGGCGGGGGCGGGGACTTCCCGTCCAGGCCTTCCCAAGGTACGTCGTACCTTACTTCGTTACCTGAGGTACCTGCAGCCTGCCTCACTTTACCTAAGGTATCTCCCCTCCGCCCACCTCAGCTGACAGGAGAAGGCACGTCTGGGGAACCTGGAACCTATGGAACCGTGAGAGGGGCACTTTCCCGAATCGACAGCCTCGTAACAGTTAGAAATTCGTAGTGATCGTCGTCTGTCAACTGACTGTCCACGAATTATTCTCTGATCGCTCCTCAATTGAAGTGCACCTAATGCGAATCCCAGAAACCAGCTCTTTACAAGGTACTAGGTAGTAATAAGTAATACCTACGTAGCCTGTTGAACGCGAAGCGTGAGCTTAGAAACGTGATCTCGGGTCGGCCGGATATCCCGAGAGAATAGTACCTACGAAACCCGAAGGAGCCTTTTACCCACAAACCTAGGTAGGCAAGTCGAGCTGGCTGGGCTGGCTCTGACATCATCAATATTCGATCATCAAAACAGAAATACCAACGTCAGGGCGGCGGCCCTACCTAGGTACTGTATTCTACTCTATGAAGATGTCCTCCGAAATTTCTTCAGTACAAGCTCCAACCCAACTCTACCTAAGAATTCTACCTCTTTATCACCCAGTCTCTTTCTTCGTGGCGTGCTCCCGCAAGCACCTCGTCTGCGTCGCATCATTATTGCCGGTAACAATGATTCATGAGTCTCGCAGTCAAAATCGATTCGAGTATAGAATCAACGTCACTAAATTACAAGGGCAACACTCGATCGGCATAGTAGCCGATCGAGATCCAGTGTGCCGATAGGTCGTCTCTAGTACTTCACGTCTTTTCGTTCGTCAAACTCATCTTCATCTTTTCGACTTTTCTCAAGGCATGTGTTTTCATAATCCCCGAAGCTGAGCCTACGTCCTTGTTCTATCGACACTATTGTCTTTTATGCAAACATGACTGGGTCAGAAGACACTCTCGGAGGCCGCGGCCCTACCGATGTTGGCAACGTGCATGTTAAGGAACGGCCACTGATGGAGAAAGCTCTGCCCTCAATACGATCTCCGTGGATGGCTATGGGACGGAAGATGTGGACAAAGATGTTCGTTACTTTCTGTGTCTAATTAATGGCAATCGTCATGGGAATATTATCTAGTATGTAATATTTCTCAACTATACATTTTTAAAAATATGTGCTTTCAGGTCAAGACGTGCTTCCCCAATCCCGAGATATTCCCTTCTACAATTCTAATTTTTTTTGGAGTCTATTGGGGAGTCGACTATTCTTTGTAGTTCAACCTTCTAGTCTTCACAGTCGCCGTGATCGACTTTGATGGAGCAGAAGTTGGCCCCTATCTCCAGCAAATGGCAGCCACCAAACGAACTGCCAATCCGAAAATGACTCTGGGCTACGTCGCTGAGCCCGGTTCGAAGTACAATTACTCGAATGATAGAACTCTGCAGGCACTGAAGCAGGAGGCTTTCTGGTTTGGCGTTGTCATTCAGTCCAATGCTACTACCGCAATGAACTACGCCTACAACACCGGGAATAGCAGCTATGATCCCACAGGATCCATTCAACTAATTTACGAGGAAGGCCGCAACGCTTTGACTATCAACAATTCGGCATATCCAAAGATCCTCAGCTTCATGAACGATTTTGTTTTGAAGTTTACTAAGCAGAAGCAGAACTATCTTCGGATCGCAAACGCCGGCAACAGTGCGGCTCTGGAAAGGCAAGTAGAAACTCCTATACCGGTCGGATTTACCGTTTTCAATACGGCACCATATATCCCAAGTACGGCTGAAGCTGCGACAGAAATCGGGACAATGTGTAAGTTCGGCAGCTTGCTCGAAGTGACGAGGCTAACTTTGCCTTGCAGATCTGATAATTAAATCTTTCGTGTCGGTTCTCATGCCCTCAGTGAAAGCATGATGGGAAAAGTGCCTATCGTCCGATCTTATATATACCGCATGACGATCTTACCAACCCTTTACTTCTTTTCGTTATTCTATCTTGCTCTTTCTTGTGCTTGGAAGATCGACTTCGGAAATTCTATGGAGCATCAGGATATGTTATCTACTAGATGCTCTCCTGGTGTGCAATGACAGCGTTTGGTCTTGTTGTGGAGAATGTTCACAACGTCCTCGGCCAACCCTTCACCCCCCGTATTCTTTGTATTTTGGGTTATCTCAAACGTCGCCACAGGTTTCTATCCCATCGAACTGCTGAGCAACTTCTACAAGTGGGGGTTGGCATGGCGCCTGCGTCACGACTTAATTGGCGCCAAGGCTATTTTATTTGGAACAAATAATTTATTGGGGTTAACTTCGGGGTGCTGCTTGCGTGAATTGCAGTCAGCCTTGCACTGCAGCCTTTGACGATCTGGGTGCAGTTGAGAAGGATGAAAAACCAAGCAGACTCAAACAAACGGGAGGTCCTAGAGAGGGTGTACAAGAAAGTACCGGGAGAGGACAAGGAGTGAGACTCCAGAGTGGAGGGAATTCGGTTTCGCTGCGGGAGCCGTGGAGAGATACTATGCTGAGCTTCACCAGCGCCTTTTCCTCTGACGCGCCGGCTATTCTGTTTTCGACCTCCATTGCACTTTCGTTGTTTCGTGGCTCGGATGGAGTATCTGTGGCTTGCGGCCATCGCATTTGTGCGAGAAACAGCTCCCCTAAGTCTGCCTTGGGTGCTGAGGCTGAGCCTGACCCCCCATTAATTAATTCAGTTTTCCATTATAATCCGTGGACACTGCTCACGGTATCTCAGTTGTTCTCTCCGCTCTTTCGTTGCCAAATATTATCCGCCTGCCAAAGATGGAACGCCGCTTTCTCCCCTTGTTATTCCTCTCTTCCTTTATTTCTGCCCAAGCAGCCGACTTGAAGACACTCAGTATCGCCAGCGCAAACGACTACCTAGTGTCCAGGAATTGTGTCAAAGATTGCTTGTGGTCCGACGGGGGATGGGTTGGCTCCCTCATAGGCTGTGGTAGCCCCTACTATAACCAGTGCTATTGCAATGCCAACCTTGCCAGCTCAGCGACCTCATACCTTAGCAGCTGCGCGATCAAGTACTGTACCTCAGAGCCTGATGCAACTTCGGCTGTAAAAGTTTATGCAGGCTACTGCTCGATTGCCGGGTACCCAATCGGCGAAGTCAATGCCGCGATTCAGACCTCGACCCAGAATGTAGACGGTAGCGGCGATGCGGTAACCAAAACAAGTCTTACTATTGTGACGGCGACGAGTTTTTCGCCTTCCGTTTCTGCCGGTATGTCGGCATTTCATCCTACGCGTGCGCGTGCAGTTCTCGCCGCTATTCTGTATACGACTCTTGAAATAGTGGAGGTGCTGAGTTGCTGAAGGAGGCATGGGATCAAGTCCGCAGATACCAAGAACGACCAAAGCTCCGTCCGCAACCATCATCATCAACGAACTTTCCACCTTGTGGACTACGATAGCGCCCACCAGATCGGCGAGTGCAACGACGGGTGTAGCTGGGAATTCGGGATACTCCACTTCGGACAAGATCGCATTGGGGGTCGGCATTGGATTCGGAATACCAGCCACAATTGCTGCGGTTTTCGTATGTCTTAGAAGTATCAGGGGGCATCGTGTTTGAGAGGGTTCAGATTGAGAGCTTATTGATGTTAGATGTTGGGAGGGGACAATTTCTCTACTTAGTAAATCTCCTTCCACTCTTAAAGTGTGCTAACGAGCTGAAATTCGAGCGACATCTTTGGTTGAAATATGTAGACTCGGTAACGCATAGCGCGTTGCTGGTTGACATCTGCCACTCAAGGTTTTTGCTGCCACGTATTGAGCTTTGTTTCTTATCACCTTACGCACGTTGCCTCCAATTTTGCTGGTGGTGACCAGGTAACCTCGCAGAATCGTCTCCGACACGAGCTGATAACTTCAAACCAAACAACGTGCCTATATACCGCTACTCATAGCCATCCCCACGCCTCCGCCCACCGGGCCTCCTAGCGCTCCTTGACACATGCCCGTTTCTTTGAATGTCTTCAATTCTTCCGGGACATTCCCCTCGGGATAGGCCTCCCTTATCATCTTCTGATGTTTGGCATGCATGCTCAGACTTAACATATTGTCAGTTGAGCGCTCGATCTGTTTTATATTAGGCTCACCCCATCGACTCTCCATAATCATCATCTTTTGGCTTAAGTGTAGTCGGATTCCTGTTTACAGTTGTCGGGATCTTCGACTTCTCTTTGCCGGATGCCCATTGTGATGAAGTCTGTCGTGCTGGGATCGCAACTTCTGATGTTTGACTTGTTTGGCCAAAACACATCCTGAGGCGATCGGGATCTGGTATACCGATGAGACTGTGTCTTTGAAACTTGTGTAATCAATTAATGTTGCTTTTGATAGTTGTCAGGAATATTGCCAAAAACAAGGGTTGAGGTTTACAATCAAGCATTTTACCATAATCTAAACGAAGGTCGTGTTGTTAGTCATGGCTAGTCGTGGATTGTTAATTTGACGTGAAAGGAGTGGGTCAATGACGATACGGGCGATAGTACCCACAACACGGATGCAAGAAAGTGGATGGGCTTATTGTAGGCAAGTAGAATGCGTGGAAAATGCCCATATCGACGAAATTTTGTCGGAACTACTAAGTTAATGCCTAGGATCAGGAGAATGATGCTTTAAATCAACATACATTTATGTTGGGCAGCGAATAAGAACCTACCTAGGTAAGTATGCAAGCGAGGAGATTTAGGGGGCGCCTGGCGAATTCACGTGGCATCAAGAAAATCTCGTGATGCATTCGTTCCCCACTTCCCCAGGAAATCGTACCTTAGGTTCTTAGCTTCTCGGAGCCCTTCTGGACCATCTCAATGTCAATGTCAAGACAGCACTTCTAGTTGGATTTTGCATCGACTTTACTACCGCTTCGTCCATGTGCAGAAAGTGCCAGCCCGAAATCTCTACTCTACATGCGAAGCTTGCGGATAAACAATGTCCAGCCGCGCTTCGCAGCAAATCGCTCGACAGGCTTGCGATTGCTGCAGAATGAGGAAACGAAAATGTGACATGGGCTACCCTTCTATAGATTCTCCAAATACCAACCAGCGTCCATCACCTTGTCCGGAGGAGCGACAACAACAACAGTGTAAAAGATGTGCGGAACTGGGCTTGTCATGCACCTTCCTCCTCCCTGTGGCCGCAAGAGGTCCACGTAAGAAGTATGTCTTCAGTCACCGCTCGAGTGTAATATTTACTAATCGAATCAAGGGATCGATTCGCGAAATCAACCACATCCGATTCGACTGGAACAAACAGGCGAGCTTCGGCGCTCGAGATTTCACGTAGCCCTGAGACCATGGCCATTGCCAGAACCGCAAAATCGCCTAGCGACCACCACCACCTTGTCACGCGAGAAACCGTGGAAGCCATTTCACCCTTCGCAACTCAAACTTCACCGCGATCAGTCTTCAGTATACACTCAGTTCCGTCTCGTCTCGCCGGGACGTTTCCGACAGACAGTTTATGTTCTCGACCACTATTACACCGCATCATGAGTGATTACCTGGACCATCTTTACCCCCTTATTCCGATCGTCCATCGACCCACGTTCCGTGCCGACCTAGAGAAGGGGAAGGATTTGTTTGACGGCGATTTTCTTACACTTGTGCTATCAATATGCGCAGCAACAGTTGGCACGATGCCGCGGAAATTTAACGAGTATCGGAACGCACCCAGTCCTCTGCGCTTCCAGACCCGGACTGAGATGATAAATCACTGCTATGACATGTGTTTGGGACTTCGTGGACCAGATTACTTCGATGAGATCAATTTTAACAAGTGGGCATCCTCTTATCTCACGCAGATAGCACTTTTCCAAATTGGGCAGCACAATCGGCAACGCATGGTGGAAGTTGAAGCAATGCAGTAAGTCGAGGGGAAACAGTATCAATTTCATTATCTTGGATTTTAAAATTCAGACCTACTAGGAATATCGAGACCTCGAGTGCTGCCACTGAACTATGCTTATTCGAATGATATAGACTGGCCAGACTTTTGGACCTCCACAAAATCTCCAGCTACGATGGTCTAGATTGTATACAGAAACAGCTTCGTAAGAAAGGTTTCTGGCTGATGTTCTATGGATATATGTACGTACTCTGTGAGAAAACTTTTCACTGCGCCCACTTAAGCCCTACAGACACTCACAGCTGCAAAATCTTCGGAAAGAGAGATTAACCTACCTGGATGAGACAATCCTCAGTACTATCAACCTCCAGGAACTTATGCCCGTGGAGGTGGACGACGAGATGATTCATGAAGATTTTGTACAACCTCAACCCGAGCAATCCTTGTCACTAACAACTGGGTTCAACGTTGCATCGCGGATATTCTGGGCGAGTCTCCTGCCCCTCGACTCTCCAGGTTCCCCCAGAGCAACAGAACAGTATTGCAATTGTGTTCGATCCAAGAAACCGAATTTTCAGCTCACGCATCTCCAAGGACGTCTTTATGACCTGAAATATATGCTCGATGGGCTTCCGCCGCAACTCAGACAGTGGGCCACAGTGCGAGATGAGGAGGGTCTCGACGGTCTCGATATCCAGCAGAGGAGAGTACTTCATTCGCAGTATGAATCGATGAGGGCAAATATCCACGTCTCTCATCTCTGGCTCCAAAGTATTGTAGCTGATCAAATTGATGCTTTGGGAGATCGAGAGCCTAATAGTACCCCAGGTCATACAGCCTCTTCAACCGCTCGGGATCGCTGGGCAGAGAGGGAAGACACCTGTCGTCAATTGTTGCACATCTTACATGGCATTCCCGAGATCCACCTCGAGCCTAATGGTCACCATCTAGTATGTAACTTCGTCCCTGGATTAGGATCATTATCTAACACCCCTAGACCTACAAAGTTCGAGATGTGGCTGTGACATTGCTAGCATGCCCTTTTGACTCCCAGCATGAGGTAGCGAGGAGAGCATTCGGCTACCTGCGCGAGTTCACGGATATATTATCTCGACTGGATGGCAGTGAGACGATTAATACATTGAGTCTGCAGAGCTGGGTTGATACCGGACGCAAGATTGGCAAAATCGGATGAGGACTAGGAAATCTCCTGTGAAAAGCACCAAAGGAAGGCCTGAGGTCCGACTTAGAAGAGCACAGAATCTCACATACTGAGATGTATCAGCGTCCAGCAGCCAGAGTGGTATGAGAACGAAGTATTCGTACTATATGCCGGCATAGATCATAGTCGAACCGTGCTTCTGAGTTTGGAGATGTCAACGAGGAAGGGTACGGCCTTCTTGCGTATCGCATTGCACGCATCGAGCGCTTGCACACTGCGGGGGAACACAAGAATAGGTACGCTGTTAGGCATGGAGTTGTTGAATGCACAGGAGACGGGTAAGCTAACATTCGGAGGTTGTTAAGACTAGTACAGGTGGCCGGTGCCTCGTAATGTCGATTTGATCGTTTTAGGACAGTGTAATGGAGATAACATCCTCTTCTCCGGTATGAATAGTAAGATGGTCAAGAATGGCATTTAAGCACGAAAGTCGTCGTGCAACTCAAAACGCCAATTGCGCCGCAAGTCTTGACGTAGTGGCTCTTCTGTGTCGCGAGATAAATTAATGGAAAGAAGTGTTCGAAAAATATATTCAGATGCTGCGAAATGAACATCTCGTTTCAGTCATCAGCCATTGCGCAACAGCCATTGGGGTTTTATTCTGTAGTCTGTCAAAAGCAAATAAATGCCTGGTCCCGCAACCTACTCGTAGCTGTCTCGGCCAGCCTTTGAGTGACTAGCTACTCTTCTGTACAGTGGCGTGTAGACCTGTGGATATCCCGGAACTCCACTGCTCAAAGATAAACACCTGCAATGCCCACTTCCATGAACGCCAAATCAATGAAAAGCCAATTACTGAGATAGCTGAAGACACCCATCTCATTGCACGGGAGATTGCTTCTTTGGTTGCAACCGCCTTAGCTGGATGAACATACTCCTCGGGTCATATTCCTTCGCTTTTGGATCCCATGCTGCCTTCACATCAAACACGAGCCAGGCTCTGGGCGAGTCCAATTCCACCATTCCGGATACCAAAATGCTCCCTCGTGGAGGATAATTTGGTGCAGGCTTCCAGGTTTGTGCCAATTTGGCCTTGAATGCCATGATTGGCCGGAAGAAATGTGCATGAAATGCCATTCCTTTTGAAGCCAACTCCTCTTCGTCCGGACCCTTTCCCATCAGCGCTGGTTTCTCGGCAGAAGACCCAGGCAGCCCTTTGGGAGGCTGGGCTACAGTCGGTGGTTGGGTTGGCGTGTTGTCCTTGCCCTGCAGCTGAGGTGCTTGAGGACCCTTGAGTAATTGTTGATGCCGAGCTAATAACTGATCAAGGGATGGCGGTGGAGGACCTGACCTGAGCCCAAGCATTCCCGCAATACGCTTTACATCGTCTACAACCATAACCTTTGTGAAGCTCCAGAATGATTGTACCAACGCGGAAGGCCACAATGCTTGCCTAATTTTGAATACTGTGAGAGAATCGACAGGCTGAGTCCTCCATTCTATGTAATTGTCCCCGATCTCGAGACTGAAAGGCAAGTTAGCGATTGCCAACATAAGTCAGATAGGTGACATGAATACCCCTTTCTCTCGAAACCTGGCGGAGCAGCTTGCGGGAAGTCTACATCGAGCCAGTACCTCCTCAACTTCATTTCCTTTCCACATCGAATCGATAGTATTGGGTGTTTGACGGCAACTGATTGAACGAAAGCCGCGAGTTCCTCTGCTGGGTATTAGTGGCACGCTGGTTGTGATGAGCGAAAAAGACCCGTACCTCTGACTTTCTGGGCCAGTTTCTTATCTTTACTGAACTTGACGAACTCTTGCCACTCAGGGTCACTGCCGCGGTATGGGACGGGCTTCAACTGCTTGGTAGTCCCGGGAAATGGGATAAAGAGAGGCGGGGGTTCCTCCTCGAACTCCTCGTTTGGTAAGTGTTGTAAAGCGTCGACAGCAGCTCTTTCCAATGGATCCAGTACGATACTAGAGTACGCCGATGCGCCGACGTAGATAGCAAGAGTGTAAAGCAGGATCGTTCTGTTAAAGGAACGTTTGTTAGTGTTGGTCTTTGTACCAAAAAAAACCAAAACCTACTTTGGCCGTATGCGCTGCTTCTTGAAGCGAACTTTCTGGACATTTGCAACCTCTCCTCTCTGGTACTGGGCCTCCAGCTTCAGAGGTAGCCTGCTCATGGAGATCAGACTCCTCCTGGGTCGTATGAAGCGAAACATGGCGGAAGGCTGTCAAGGCCCGCCTCGTTGGTGGCGAGCCCGGGCTACCCACGTAAAAGCCCTGGTGGTACAATCTCTTGTTCAGGGCAGATCTATCACAGTAATCGAAGGGCGCAGTCTGCCTTTGATCGGTCGAGTTTCTATGAGTTGTGTGCGGAATGGCTGGATTCTGGTATGCCTTACAGTGTTGAATTGTCCTTGTACGACTTGCGCTGAAAGGCGGCTGCTGAAGGCAGAACCGGATTAGGTTATCTACCTAGCTTTGTAAGGCGGCTCCCCAAGCCAAGTCGATAACGACAGCTTCAAGCGACATTCGTAACCTCATGCTTGAGCTTCGCCCAACTACAACGACAATCCCATCCATCCACCAGCAGCAAACATGAAGCTCACAACCAGCTTCCTATTGCCGCTCTTAGTTGGCGCAGCCTCTGCTATCACCGATGCGAGCGTTTACATCTTCGATGCGGCGAAAAGGCCATCCACAAGCCCCCCATCTCTCTCCCCAGAGCAAGCTCGACTAGTCTTCGCACAACGCCTCGGAGCTTCGCAGTATCATGGAATCGGAGATGCTAGTGAAGTCACCCTTTCCTACGTTAACAGGTTCGGAGGACCGCAAGAATCGTTGTTCCAGGACAAGACAGATAAGGTGGCTGAGTTGGTCCTGATTGTTGAAGGCGTCTCTTCCGAAACTGCAGAACCTCTATTGAAGGAATGGTCCACCATCGAGCCTGACTTTACGATATCTCATCCGCCATCACTGGTTGCAAATAAAAAGCTGGTGTTGGATCTACAAAAGCAGTCCGGACATGATAGCCAAAACTGCCCACTGGACAACGCCATTAACCCTTTCGATGCAAATTGCTGGACTGGGCGATCAAAGGCAATCCATTTTGATTTGGCTTCCTCCGAGGTAAGACTGCAAAACAGATGAAAAATTATTTCATCCGCTGATTAAATGATACAGGGTTTGGCTAAGATTGACGAGTTAATGGCAGCCCAGAAAAGATTAGTCCAATTCGCTCAAAAGGCCGAGATGAACGTAGTTGTCGTTCTGATGCCAGAGTCGTCTCGGACATCAAAATCCTCTAGCAAGCCATATGGATCCTATGACAGACCTTCACAAGTTTCAATTGGCAAGGTCCGCAGACAAGCTGCGGAGGAACCAATCACCGAAGCACCTGTTGCATCGACCCCACCGATGTTCAACTCGAAGCAAGTACAATCTTCCAACTCATCCAGTAATTCGACTCTGAAACAACTGCCTAAACTTCCGCCACTTTGCCACACATCCAAGGATGCCTGTCAGTCTTCAACGAATAATTGCAGTGGCCACGGAACCTGCTTTAAGAAGTATTCGACCAGCAAGGCAGATTGCTTTACTTGCGGCTGCGCAAGAGAGTCATTCATGTTTGGAGAGAAGAAGTACTTCAAGGAATCATCCTGGGGTGGCTCAGCCTGTCACAAACAAGACGTCAGCGGTCCCTTCTGGCTCATTGGACTTTTCACAGTGGTTATGGTTGGAACCATTAGCTGGGGGATTGGGTTGATGTACAGCATTGGAGAAGAAAAGCTTCCAGGTGTGATTGGAGCTGGTGTTTCGAGCAAGACCAGGTAGAAGTTTCTCTTGTAAGATTATGACTTGACAGGCACATTTCAGCCGGTTTGTTTACTCGGCGAGGGTTAGCGGCGTTCAGATCGATTGTACTTATTTCAGGGCTGAGGCTGATGCATAGAAGTATGATATTGTTACGGCTGGTTAAGGTTTGTCGATCCGTCGGTAGCAACTGTATCACAAGCGAGAAGTTATGGCGACATGAGATTGAATTGTCCTTGCTGAAAGTAGAAAGTCAGAAGAATTTGGTGATGCCGATTTAGGCACCGTGGACGAAGGAGTAGGCATCAGAATAAGCACTGGCAATTTCTAACTCCAAGTCTTCCTCTCAATGGGAAATTCTCTGTTCATTAAAGCTAGGGTGGACTGCGATAATAGAAAGGACTTTCAGGTGCCATATGCAGATTTGCAGTCCTTTTAAGCTTTCCTCTGATCGGAACGCCGGCAAGGAACCCCTCGACATCGGTCTTTGTCAGTGACAAGCGCCGGAATAGATCCAGTTCTAAGGGATCTACTTGGAAACGAGTTACTTCATCGACGAGTAGACTCGTTCTAGAATTCCTAGCTCTTCCGTTAATGCCGTTGACGTCACAAGAAGTATCCTGCTGACAGGTCCACCAGGTTGCATTCAATAGAATATAGAGCAGTGCCTAGACTACGACCTGCACAAAAGGGTTTCTGGCAATCGTCGTTCTGCTTATGTGACCTTTTGTAGTGTGCTGGATAACATGGGTTGCTCGAGGCTCTGACGAGAATGCTTGGACCCGTCGAAGAAAGAAAGGAAGACATATCAACATCAAGACGCTGTCAATAGCGACAAGATCCAATAATGGCACAGGCCTTGCGACAACCACCATCTCATAATAATCCGCATGCAAACAAACCCTGATGATGTCCCGCGCTTTACCAAACGGCCCAAGTCCCGACAACCCTCGGGACTGCGGGAGAAGATACTACGGACAGCTGTTCCGTTTTACTCGGGGCCATACAGTGTAGGAATGATGGATATCGATGTACCCGCTTGAGATCCCAGACATTTCTCTGATATAACGAGGCATAAGAGACATTTGTTGGAGCTGAGACAGTATTGTTTTCGGTGTTCTATCCTTCTGGATTCGGATCTGGACACGGCAAGTCCCCGGAGGGCAGAAAGGAGTGGAGCAGGCCGACGTGGTTACCAAGACCTAGGATTGAGGTTGCAAAGGGGTATGGAAGATTTGCTGGCTTACCAGAATGGGTTTCTGCTGGGTGGTTCGGTCAGTTGGGCTTGTTCTGTATGCTACCAATCTCGCCAGCGGTGCTGACACTAAAGAACAGGAGTCACAACTGCATTCACTAGACTTCCTGTGTTCAGGAATGCTACATTAGCTGAACATTGGCCACCAGACAAGAACTCTCGAGAAGGGGGCTATGAAACCAAGAACCGTGCAGGAGCTCGCCCTCCAGGCGAACCCGACAGCCCTTGCTTTCCACTGTTGATATTCAGTCATGGACTTGGCGGAACGAGGACAACGTATAGCTCTGTGTGCGGGGAATTTGCGAGTTATGGCTTTGTTGTGATGTGCATAGAGCACAGGGATGGAAGTGGTCCGAGAGCGTATGTGAATTTGCCCAAGGAAGGAATTCTGGACAACGGGAAGGTGGATTTGAGTGACAAGGCCAAGAGGAAGGGATACTCGAAGATGGACTATGTTTTCCCGAAGAATAATGCCCGTGATATCCTGCCAGGTAACAAGCAGGGCGTTGATGCGGAATTACGTTCTGCTCAGATCCATTTACGTCTCGCTGAGATCGAAGAGGCGTATCACGTCATGACGCTTCTTCACAATGGTGAGGGAGCAAAGATCGCTAAAGCCAGCTTACGGTGCAAAGACAATGGCTCTAAAGGAGGGAGCTCCAGAGGCTTGCAGGGAATTAATTGGAGGTCGTGGGGGGGGGGTAGATTCCAATTGCAACAGGTCACCATGCTTGGCCATTCATTCGGAGCCGCAACAACAGTTGAAGTGTTGAGGCATAAGGATCGCTTCCAGTACATCGGCCAGGGCATCATCTATGACATTTGGGGAGCAGCTATTCAGCCTCAGCCTCCCGAGGACGAACCTCGCCATCGTATCGACTCTCCTTTGCTTGCCATAAACAGTGAAGCTTTCATGTATTGGCCAGACAATTTTAAATCCGTAATGTCGCAGTGCCAAGAGGCCAAAGACCACGACGCGCTGGTCTGGATGATGACCGTTCGAGGCTCAGTCCATGTCTCGCAGTCAGACTTTTCGCTCCTCTATCCCCAAATAGCCAGCCTTCTGCTCAAGATGACTGTCAACCCCCGTCGAGCTATCGATCTCAACATCAACGCCTCACTGGAGTTCTTGAAGATCGTCATGCCAGCACGTATTTCTGCCATGAATCGCGGCACGAATGAACATTTCCTTGAATTACGCACACTGGAGAAATTGCCTTATGAGCATCGATTGAATCAAAAGTGGACTGCGATGCGCTTGCGTATTCCACACGAGATGCGCATCCGCTTGAGGCCGCAGTGGTTTCGTCGGCATGAGAGGAAGAAGAGGAGAAAATCGATGTCCAAACACTTGCCTACAGATCCGCAGGGGAACATACTGGAAGGACTGGAAGACTTGCAACTCGGGGAGGAAATTTGGATGCATGTTGGTCCAACAAGGGACGAGTTGGAAAGGCATGGATTGACGCCAGGAAAGGATTTGGAGAATCATCAGAATAGTGGGATGGTTGATGTTACAGGTGAAGAGGGTAGGTGTAGAGACCAGCATCGCGGAATTGAACAGAGGTACATGGAGAGGGGTTGATCTGTGGTCTATCTGAACAGAAAGAGAAGGAGGTCTAAAGTCTCTGTGGCATGGTTGAAAAGCTGCTTTCGAGGCGAGGATAAATTTCTGATGCCGTTCTTGACGTGGAGTGACGACAGCGCACAACACGACAGATTTTGTATACGAAGGCACGAAGGCTATTAAGGGTGGTCTATTCCGATCTCGTAAAAAAAAAAGACAAGGTCATATGTGGAGTACCCTCAGAACCCAGTTGTCTTGCACAGTTGTGGATGGTCCTTTCTCTATGCGAACGAAACGAGAGGGCAACAAGAAATAGCTCATGCACTTCACCTGCGGATTTCAGCTTTGTCTGCAAGTCTTAGCTGGCAGTGAGTGAGACATTTGGTTTGAAATATTCCGATAGGCGGGCCACTTCGTGCTCCAACCGTACGTCGTGATCAGCTTTCTCTCATAGAAGCCGAATGCAAGACAAGCAGAGCCAGGCTGTTCATCCCGTCTCTTCATGTCGTGGTGGTTTCCGTGCGAAACAGAAAACACGTGGAGTCTTATCCCTCAAGACCAGCTGCATCCAAGCTCTCGCTTTAATTGATATTGAAATTATGACTTGCTCTTTGTCGAGCTCGTTTATGAGGCGATGAGCAATGACTTTTCTTTTGTTTTCGCAATTGTTTCACAGTACGCTTCGTGCAGCCTGCACTGTTCGTCCACGAGTCGAAAAGCTTCCGACTCGAGCCAGTAGCCAGTCTCACTGGTCGGCTATTTGAGGGGTATATCTGTGCGCCGTTATAGGTGTTGTTGCTTGTGCTTGTGCGTAGCCTTCCAAAAAGGGGACCATCGTGGCGAGAACGGCGTGAGCACAGCACTGCTTGGAACGCCATCTGGTGTTTGCCACTTTGCGATTTGGGGCAAAAAAGGTGAGGATACGGAGTGAGGCTGGAGTTCAACGCTGACGGCAGGATGGTGTTCGTGATAATTGGCACGACGTTAGAACAGGAGTACACTCGAATAAGCAGCGCAGTTGAGTGACGGAGACCTATGAAGTACTTGAAAGGTCGGTACTGTATTTACCTTTGCAGGTCCTCGTCGTACTTATTCGAGCTTACGAAAGTATTGTAATGACCATGATACCTGCAGGCAATGCGGATTTGGTGATATATACGATGGACGAGAGAGCTTGATGTTGTCGCCGAGCTTCTGGGAACTACTTGGTATGTAGCTGCCAATCAATAAGGTTGCATTCCATCAATGGTTGCAAATAATCGCTTCTCGAAGTCTTCGTCTGGTGTTGTCCTTTGAATGGACATGGACCCAGGTGAAGATCATAAAACTGACGACTATTGATGTCTTGTAAAGTCCAGGTAAAGTTCAGAGATCGCCATCTTCGCTTCCCCATCTCAACCTCGACCTCCCTGCCCGCTTCCTGGAGTCTGACTGTCTGAGACTGAGACTCTGAGTCTACAGTGGGTCTAGGCGATCGCCTTCAGGGGTTGCGGGCTCTACCCCTTCCCAAAATAGGACCACACTACCCACGTTTCCGGGCAAGTGGCCGCTGGACGGGCTGTGCTATGCTGGTGCTGTATCAACTTCCATTCCAACCCCACCAACTCTTCTCACTACTGCATCTCAATATTGTTACTGTTCTGGCCGGCCAAATCACATCCATCGCTCCAACAAATTCTCACCTCTTCGTCATGCAGGCTCCTCGTGAATACTTGAACTTTGCAATCGCCAAGAAGTCCCAGGAGCCTTCTACCCTATTCTTCCTGTTCTACTGTACCCTGACCTGACCTGACCTGTCCCCCTTTGGGCTCCTTGTGTGTCACTTTTTCGCCATTCCGTCTGCGACGACGGACGAGTGTGCCCGTGGACCCAACCCAGCAGCCCAGCCAGCCAGCCCATCCCAGATGCCAGTGCACAGGGCAGCAGCATCCTAGGCCGCGCCAGGCAAGGCTTTGGCCTCTCTCTCCACTACATACAATACAGTAGGTTTGTCATGTCCAGGTCTACCTAGCCTAGGTCCATCACATTGCGATCTCAAGGTATTTCCATTTCAGCCGTGGGTAGCCTCATCATCGTTGTCGTCCCTCTCGTTCCTCGTTACTTCTTCTTCTTCTTCTCCTTCTTCTTTCAATTCGCGCCAGTCGCAGACACTCGTTTACAAGCACTTTTCGTTCGATTATTCAACAACTATCTGCTGTTGCTTCCTCTATCAGTCACTTCTTTTCTGGGTGTGGTATGACCGCATTTCCCCAATCATCATCCATCGCCCGACCTCTGCCGCCTCGAATTTAGCACGACTTTCTAAATATTGATTACAATAACGACTGACGAGTTCAGCGGCTTCGGTGCTACCAATTATTCACTCAATATATTGTGGATGACACTTTCCCCCAGATAGGGCATTGCTCTGCTCCAGTCAAGCCATATCACAGACAATTATAGGGCGCCTCCAGCCGTCACAGTGTAGCCGCTATGGCTTCCACCGAGAAAAAGGGCAAACCAGGCTTGGGCCGGAGGAACACGTTCCAAAAAATGCTTGATCTGGAGCAGAAGAATAAGGTGCGTTCGCAAAAGAAAAAGAAAATCTGCCACCTGTCTAGCCGACATTGGGTCAGTCTTGGTTGACAATGTTCTCCTGCAGGTCAACCGGATGCGAGCCTCTTCAACCTTCCCAACCCTACCTATAAGTACGCCTCGAAGCCCACCACCCCCGAGGTCGACTACGAGGCAACATCCTCCGATCCCTATGCCGTCCATAGATCGTGCAATGACAGCGCCCGCGTTGTCTCTTGCGATTCCTCCCTCGAAGCCTATGATTCATGGAAACTCTACGAAATATGTCGTAAAATCTAGCGGGGACGTGGTTCCTCAAGATGAGGAAGTGAGTGATGCTGAATCGGACGCTTCCTCGATCTGCCGTTCACCTGGATGGGATGACTACAATGGAAAGAAAAGAAGAAAGGCAAAGGAAGAGGAAAGGCAGCAAAGGAGGAGGGAAATCGAAAATAAAAATGGGCAGCTTCCGCATATACAGCAGGCGCGAAAGAGCGAAAGTCCAAGCACGCAAAGTCCAAATCGGCTGAGTAAAACGCCGCCCACGAACAAGAGGCTCACCAAGATGGCTATCTCGACTGATCGATCTGTGTCCGCACCAGCAGTGCCAACTTTACCCACCATGGCAAGAGGTGATGTCAAAAAGGACGATAAGATGGTGCCAGAGAAGGTGAAGAGGGGCAGTCTTGATATTGGCTTGAAAGGATTCATTACTGCTACACAAGCTATTCCGGTACCGTGGAAAACCTCACAGAGCTCTTCATCCTCAAATACTTCGACACAAGAAACTTTCTCATCAAGGAAATCCTTCTCCAGGAAACCAGGGGCGTATAATGATGGAGGCTTTATTGGCGGGCTGAAACTTGAGCAGTTCAGACAGACCGAGACCGTCATATCACAGCAGAGTAAACCCGAGCCTAAAAAAGTTGGGTGGAGTGATGAAGCCCATGGAACTTTGAAAACTGACAGAGATCCCACCCCACGAGGAGCTGGAATCTCGAGCAGTAGCACATCTATGGCGGAGTCTGTACGTCCAATCTCGATTTACGATGAATCAATTCGAACACCGCAGCAATGGGATACAGTCTATGCACAAGCCGCAGCTGCTATTCGTAGCGTTGAAAGTCCTGCAAAGGCTGTGGAGGACGATACGCCGATTATGGAGAGGAACATCCGCAAGACTCGCAGATCGCACCCGCCTACGTCGAGATATCTTCCGACCGAGGACGATGATTCGGGTTCTTCCCATCGTGACAACTCCAATGGATCTCGATCCCGCAACGTGGAAGACAAAACCATTCAAAATCTCACGCAATCTCCTGTTGTGTCACCACTAGCATCACCAGACCCTCCCGCTGTCCATGGCCGTGATACTCGAAAAGCAGACGCTCAGCCTGTAAGCGGTCGAAAATCCCGGAAATCAGAACCTCAACCCAGCAAGCCAGCTGCACCTACCAAAAAGTCATATCCACCAGAGTCTCGTGGTCGAGCTGACTATGTTCGATATCAACGCCAGGAGGAGGAGCTCAATGCGGCCAATGCATTAAAAGACGAGAGCGAAATCTCAGATGCTGCTGCAGGCTCCAAGAAAACCAGGTCCCGTCGAGGCTCTTTCTCTTCGTTGTTCTCCAGATCCCGAAGTCGGACACGCAGCTCGAGCGAAGCACCAACTACTTCTAGCGTCAGTGCAGTTGGCGCTGCTACCAAAAAGGAGTCACCAGCCACGACCAGCTTCAGCACTATCGGAGGCAACAATAAATCAGCGAAGAAAGATGCCAAGACAACCGGTGCTTTTCTCGACGAGGAATACGTGCTCAATCAACTTCACCTTGAGCTCAATACCAAGGTTTCGGAAAATGTTGGCCCAGGCCATAAGAGAGCCTCATCGAAAGGACCTACTTTCCAGGGCCTGAAAAGTGCTGCAAAATCCGCTTTCTCCAGACACTCGATTGCCGCTCCAGAGTCGCCAACTGGTACTGGTAGCTTTACGACTACTCCGGAATTTCAAGGGTCTACATCCAAGGCACCATCATCTAAGCGCACGTCGCTTGAAGCTACAAGTCCTCATATCTCCTCGTTGATGAAAGCCAACAATGCTACTCCGAGCGCTGTGACTCCACCAATAATTCAAGACTTTGCGCTTCCGAACCTTCCCAATCGTTCTCCAGCCCGCTCTCCAGCCCGCTTTGAAAGGGAGTCTGAAAGGAGCTCGAGAAATTCTACTCCGAAAGCGCTTACTGGAAGCAATGTTCGTTCCAATCACTCGAGGTCAGCCACGGATTCGAGTGAAGATTATTCGACCCTTGATGAATCTTCAAATATTACAACGCCAAATGCGTCTCGTCCTCAGTCGCAAAAAGACTACTTTTCAGTCAAGGCTGACTTAGACGGTGACACAGAAGCACCCGTTGAGTTTTCTGGTAGCAATCTTCAAAGGCTAAAAGATGAAACCCCTACAACTCCTGTTCCATTCAACGATACTGCCAGTGCTCGCGAAAGTTGGTGTAGAACAGGTGCAGAACTAGAACTTACGGAGGACGAGGATCGTTTGAAGACACCGACTGGTAGTAATGCGACCTTTGACTTCACGACGACGCACATGAGCAACTCGAGTCCTCAAGTGTCTCAATTGCCCCTAGTAACTCCTACCAAGGCAAGCGACACCAGCGACCTCCAACGTAAGCCCAGTCTCTCGCGCTCTACGTCTACCCCTGAGTTGCAGGATCTCTCTTTTCTACCTGCTCTGAAACACCAGCCCCTCACCCGCCCTGCAAAGGGCAAGGGAAAAGTCGCACCTCCAAAGAAGCCAAAAGAGCCCTCTAGCTCTCCTGAAGAAGTAGCCAAAGCTCTTATTCGGCCACCGCCTATCCCAATACCCACGGCCAAATCCGAAGGCTCATCCCCTACCTCACCTCAATCTTCACAGTACCTCCACAACGCGCGTCTCGCGATTCCTGGCGCCCGCTCGCCACCAAAGACCAGTTTCCCGCCCGGTCCACACCACCAGAACGGCCCAGATCCTATCGCTAAGATGTTCGTCATCTGCTGCCAATGCAAATACTTCCACGACATGCCCAGCAAGATCTATGAATGCATGGCGAAGCCAGATAACGTCGTAACGGATACGGACCTAGGTGTCAGTGGCGTTATCAGTACGAGTGTGAAATGTCCTTGGTGTGGGCATGGAATGGGCACGAGCTGTTGTGCGGGTTACGCCGCAGTGGTGTATTTGAGAGAAAAGTTGCACTAAGGCGTGATACTGGGACCTTGAACCCCATATCTATTTCAAGGATGGTGTGAAAGATGCATTGAGCGAGCGGAGTTCTGTTGGTTCGATTTATGGCGTTCGGATTTAGACGAACATGGTTGGTAAGGTACATCGACGAGTTTGGGAGTTAAGAGGTAACACTGGGGCTGGACATATATGTATCTTGTTGAACACACTGTAATAATGAACAAGCAGGATATCGAACTACGGCTTCGATCGGGAAACATACTTTATGGTTTGGCTCGTGTTTCCTCTAGTGAGCTTGTGTTTAATCAGGACCTCTCCTCACAAATCGGGCTTTCTAGTAAGCCACGAAGCTAGCAACGAGGGCGCCGATTCCGTCCTTATTGACTTCCCAGACGTCCTTTCCAGCGCACGCGCTAGTGAAAGACTTCTTGAACCATACACCGCAGACCGTTCTCGATTTGACTTTTGCTCCGATACCGCTCCTTGTGACAGCTCATTGTGACCGCTCATTGTGATGCTGTAAGTGATTATCACGGTAGGTTTTCGCAGCTGTTGTTGCTTGGGAAGATGGTACTCGCTTAGACTTCTCGCCCCACTATTTGTTGTTCACCCAGGGCGCATCAATACCTCTCACAATAGGAGTAAGATAGAATAGCAAGGCCTCAGGGCACGTCAGCATGGGAGACTGCAAATCGAATTCTACTACTAAACCTTTTCTGAACTCTGTCCTGCTTTCCCTCGTTCCAAGGATTCCTTCGTTGTCACACCTACACCCGCTACACCCGTACCAGCGACAGCTCTCAGATTCTTCTCTCAAATCAGCTCTTTCCTGGTATCCATAGGTACCTTCAGCGCACCAAGTCTTCCAACTGATCAGCCTGACAACTACCGCGATTGCTATCATGTCTTTCTACACCTCTCCATTCTCTATTCCTATCTCCCATCTCCCACCTCCTTCTGCAACATCAGTCGCCGGCGACCTCTCGGCTTCTACTGGTCCAGTTGTCCCTCCTCATCTGAGTGGTATCGAGCCAATGGATTGGGTACCAGAGCAAGATCACGCATTTCTGGCTTGGTACGTTGTTCCCAATTCCTCGATCTGTCTTCCACATCACGTCCCCGAATCACTTTTTCAACCACAGTCTCCAAACACTCGCCAATTATGTCTCAGTCAATAATTTCAGTTACTTTTTTCTTCGTTTAAAGCTCACTAACATTAATATTAGGAAGTACCAGCAGGAAACTCTTCCAACACTTGTGGCAGCGGGTGGCCCATTCGAGCTACCACCTCTCTACGCTTACTTCCCATTGCCAATCAACTGGGAGATTGCAGCTAAGCTTCACCAGATCTACCAGAACGGAGGCACTCACGAGCGATTGCTCCAATTGGAGATTGACCTCGACTCCTGGCACCGTTGCCAACTCATAGCTGCTGTAGAAGAGGACAAGCTGTTCTTGTAAAATCGCTTCCGAGCGGCGGTCCGTAACGAGAAACCTCTCGCTGAGATCATGGAACTTCTTCGCCAGCAGGAGACACTGCAGTTGGCCTTCGCTGGTCAACCACTCCTCTTGCAGCAGTTCGTCCAGCAACAGCAGGAGGCGACCCAACACCTCCATCACAATCACCAGCAACCCCAAGCTCAAGCTCAACCTCAAGCCCAAGCTCCTCAACCAACCAATCAACAACGTCTGATCCAGGAACGACTCAGTGCTCTCCGAAAGAAGGAAGCAGACCGGCTGGCCGCTTCTGCTCATTCTCGACCTCCTCATCCTTCGACTCCAGCCCACGCCACAGCACAACCAGACTTCGGTGCTGCGTTGCGTACTGCGGCCCCTGGTGTTTCTTCGTCCCCCTTTGGCTCGTACTCCTGCTCGTCGTCTTCCTCATCCTCTTCTTCCGTCTTCCCGCCCGCTTCTTCCCTCAATTCCTTCATCTCGTCTTCCGCTCCTTCTCCAGCGCCCGCGCCATCGTCGAGGCCACGGAAGTTCGATGGCTTGGCCAGCCAAGTCAATTTTGTTGTGAGGTAGTTGGGTGGAGGCGTCTTGTGGTGGTACACTCTGCGTCGGCGGTGTGGTGTGTCGTGGTGTCCCGGTCTGGGGCTGTTCTGCGATGGCTATATTGGGTGAAGCGGCGTTGGTATGAGCCTGGAGTTGAGGTTGCTGTTCTTTGTTTGTGTGGGTCCTTCTGGTGTAGAAGAAACCTGGTTCTGTGCTTTTGCTTCTAGATCTGTTCTCTTGTTCCTTGAGGGCACATATTGAAGATGGAACTTTGTTCTGAGCCCGCCCTGAAGATGCTCCTTGACTGGCTGCCCAAACTGAGATCAGATCTATTGAAATTGTTGATCGAAATCAATAATCCCATGTTGAATGCGTAGTTTGCCGTGAGCTAGAGGCTCGAAAGTCAAGCAAGTGGATGTATCGTAGATACGTGAAATAATGTTTGGGCCGAATTGATACTCTGGATGTATCTAAACAGCAATTTCAATCGGATACCGACTAAAAAATCCAAGATCCACAGCTCTGCTGCTGTATTGGTATTGACCAGTTGACATTTCATCAGGAATAATTTTAAGCGAAAAGTAAATAAGATGTTTCTTCGCGAGCCAAGACAGTGTGAGGTATCTCGGATTTCAAGGTGTTGGCTTCAGATCCAATAGAGTTAATTCCCCAATCTTCCCATGTTGTCATGGTGCCTAAGTTAGAGAGTAGTTGTACTTACTGCTCAAAGCACCTAAGATATATCAATATATGATATCATGGCATTGAAGGCGGGGGACAGTGGCATGCACTTACTACCCATGGTTGGAAGCGTTCTTGCTCATGAAACATAGGGCACTTGAAGTTGTCGTGTGTGCGAGTCAGAAACGATCTTACGTTGTGTTTGCAGCTTGGTGACTTTCTCCTCAGGAATTCTTTGCAACTTCATTTGGAAGCATGGGAGCGGATCATGCACTCTGCTAATGCTCACTGTCGAAAACCTGCCTCCTTGTTGGATAATACGTTTATCCTGTTGAATCATGATCAAAAACACTCTAACTGAATTGGGATATGTCCGAAGCTCGAGATACTTTCAATCGCGCCTACCAAACGTCCCAATTAGATAATCCTTAATTCTCGTGCTTCACACCCCTCGAAGAACACCTTCTTCTCATTTTCCACAACCTCTTTAAGATTTGCATCATCCATTTTCTCCTTTTCCACATCCAAGTCTTCTACATCTCTGAAAGCGAAGAGTCCTACCCTCTTGAAAATCTCGCTTCCACCATGTCCCTCTCCCATTACGGCTGTCTGTTTTTCGAGAAGAAGACCTTTTGGAACCCCTGATCGCTGATACGTGCGTTTGCGGCCGAAGACGACATCTTCTTGGCCTGGAAAGCTTCTGCGCCATAAACCTGTTGGAGTGTGTGTGCAGATCTCGAGACAGTAGATTGGCATTGGGCTTGAAGCGGAGTTGTGGATTGGAGTGCTTGCGAGCTGGTCAATATCTGTATCGGGAATGGTTTCCGCGAAGAAGGTCTCTGGTACACCGGATGCTGCAGAAGGGTTGATAAGTTTGTCTCGGGTTGCACTCCAGAGGACTTTTCGGACACGACCGCGGATCGTCAACGTCCCCGACGAAACTCCGCCAAAGGGTACCTTTTTCGAAACTGGCTCTATATTACAGTCAAGAAGCTCAAGAGTGTCTGATAGAGGGGCTCGGTAGAGCTCAAATCGAATCTGGCCGTCGATGGCAGCCCAGGACCAAGACGGTGCTCTGTATCCTGCTGGGCAGGGTAACATGGGCGAATGTCGCTTCCAAAGCAGGGAGGGTAAGAGTGAGGACTTGAAGTGACCTGCCAGGTACTGGTCACCCATCTTAGTAGAATAGTACTCCGCAATGCCTGAGATAGCAAGAAGTTTGTCATAGGAGAAAGTCAGAGAGCGATTCGTATAGTGCTGTACGAGTGACAGCCATGTCTGACCTGGGATATTAGCGATGTAGCGTCTTCGCTGACTGACGAAGACATTAAGGAATCGTAATCGAATCTCTCCGAGCTCAGAGTACGTCTTGAAGACCGAGCCGGCACGATTGGTGTGTACTCTGCGACACGTCCACCAGATTTGGCGGGAGCCGAAGACAAGGAGTCGTTGGGAGAGGAGATGTTCTTGGAGGGTCCAGGCGCGGTCTTCGATCGGGTCTCTGTGTGGAAGGATTTCTATCTGTATTCAGCTAATGCTCTGTTGGGCTTGTGTAGGATGTGTTGAGATATGGCGGCATCCTGTGACAAATGAACTCCAGGTGAAAGGGATTGACTTACCATCCTGTCCAAAGAAAATGAGGGAGCCGACCTGTCCATCTGGACACAAGAATCGTAGACGAAATGAGATATCCTGAGGCGTTGGTCTTGTCACATCGTGTAAAAAGCCTTCGCTGCTCTTGCTGGCTCTAGCAGCAGATATTGTCACAGTCGCGTTGCGGTAAATTTCTGGCATTATGAAGAGCTCTCTCAGCACATCATCCTCATTATTTTGGATGATACAGAGACAATCCACCCAAAGATATGTCAAATTGAGCTCTCGAGTGGTGGCTATAGCATCCTGGATCGTTTTCGGTAGGCTTGGAATAGAAATGCCCTTGGTTATTGCCAGGAGTGTGTCTGTCGTGGTTACCACTGGCTGAGGACCGCCCCAGCAGTAACTCAGTGCAGCCCACTTCAACGTCTGACCCGGTGTGGTAGCTCTCAATCGAACAGAGTTTGCACCGATCTCTAAAAGTCTCGTTGGGATCACACCGGCTTTTGGCTTTTCGCACTGATCGTGGGTCTCGAAACAGTCTTGCATCCATTTCCGAGCCAGTGCAAAATTCTCCTTAGAGCTCATTGGAGTGACTCTAGGACTTGGATCTATGAACTTGTATGCAGGGTCACCTGAGTGAGAGGTGAGAGTCAGAAACAGAAAAGACATGATAGCTTACCTTCGTCTGCCAGAATCTTCAGTGAGCCATGACCGGATGATCCGCTATTGTGATGCTGTGACGCATAAACCCTGCGAAGCGGATATGGATACTGTCGATAGGCAATGCCTTCCTCGTAGTCGGTGAAGGTGAACTCGAAATAGATGCCAGAATCCTCGTGATGTCTTTTGCGTTTACCTTCATCATCGAGGTAGTCTCGTATGAACCATTCCCAGAACAAGCAACCATCAGCAGCTGCTTCCTGGGCTCTGGACCCGCTTGCTTCGAACTTAAATACTGTGTGGTGTTTGCCCTTTTCATCCCATGAATATATGAAAGATTTAGGTTCAACCAATTCCGCCTCACAATAAGCACATGTGTGCGGGATACGGCCGTCGTGAGGATGTGATACCATGATGGTGACAATCTGGATATGCTGAGCATGGGGATTGTTGTTCTGACATGGGAGCAGAGCAGAGCAGAGACTGGGTATGGGTATGTAGTGGCAATTATTGATATTGATCGAGGTGGCAAGTTCTGCTCGAAAGCATGTCATTCAGCGCTGATCCAACTGAAATCGCGAGGCTGCATTTGCATGAGGAAGAAGACAAGGCTCTCTACATCCTACAGCTGATGCAAATTAGGCATCACTTGGCCTGTGGAGAAACGCAGTAAAGCAAAGCACTGAAGCGCTAAAAGTCAATGTATGATTATTAGTTTAGAGTGGAGAGAGGTCCTCCCTCTACTTCCGATGATAAATCAGGCAAGTTTGTGTTCATCAGCTAAGGTATTGTTTTTTTCTTAATCGGATTTGAGGCAGAGAAAACATGAGGTACTGGCAGACATGGTGTGTTGACGATTGGGGTGTGGGTGTGGGTGTGGGTGTGGGTGTGGGTGTGAGGAGGTTCGGAGGTTCGGAGGACTGGGCTCTGCATCTGTGGAAGCTGGGGCCTGGTAAGGGTATGGTATGGTACATACGGAGCACCAGGTACCTACCGAGGTAGGCTAGAGCACTAGGGAAATATACGGCCAGAAATGTACGCCAGATATTGAGCCTTCAGCGTAGATCTGATCATTTCTAATTGCGATCTGCCCATGGTCCTGGTCCTGGTCTGGTCCTGGTCCCCGTCCCCGTCCTGGCCCCGCGCCGAGCCCCAAGCCAAATGCTGAGACGACGGCAAAGCTTGATCCAGTTTTCAAGCATCGACGCTTCATTGTTAAGCTTCTCTTATCGTTTCGTATCCATCTATCTATCTATCTATCTATCTATCTATCAGATCTCCACTTCCGAATGTCCTCATGTCGTCATCGGTAGGTAGGTACATGTCTGTATGATATTGGCCGGACTTATTGCATGTCTACATAATTGCGTTGTGCCAATGGAATATCATCATGTTTTAATGGGCACGCTCTACCTATATCTATTCGGGGAATCCAGTGCCACCTACGCCGCCGGAGTCCGGACTACTGCAGATTCTGGCCATCCGAGTGCGCAACACGAACAGAACAGCTCGCAAGCTGCAGCTTACTCCGTACTCCACCTCCGTACGCCTCACAGTCAGCACTTTGTCCTAGCTAACCAGACACCAGCAGAGCAGCGCTGAATATTCCGTATTCCGTCGCACCACCAGAGACTGTCAAATCAGATGCGCCCTGGAACGACCACGCCACCACCCTACCTCTCTTCTCGGTTTGGCCTCTGATAGAGTGCGTCGCTGCCCTGTTGTTGTTCGTGGCAGCGCAGCACCGCAATTCGTATTTGGATTCCAGTTCACTTCACTGGTGTACACAGATTTGCAGATCCAGTCAAAAAACTAGCCCGATGTACCCAAAACTAGACGTCAGTCCGCCTCTTCCGCGTTGGTGTAGGTAGGTGTTGTCGTTTGACTCTATCTGTATTTCTTGATTTCTTCACTCTTTCTCTCCCTCTGTGTCTCTATTTTCCCTCTCCCTCCTTCCATCCATTCACCCTCACTCCCAATCTTGGAAGCGACCACCGCAATCACTCCCTCTCTCTTGGTTTGACTGTCGTTTCCTCGCATTTCATTCGCGACTCTCTTTCATTTCTGCGAAGCCAACTCCAACAAACACAATCCGCCACCATGGTCAAAACAACCCCTCTCGTTTCGGTGTTGACTGCGGCAACAGCCCTCATCAGTACTGCATCCGCCGCGCTTGACCCAATCGTTATCAAGGTAGGCCACTCGATGGACAAGGTGCTTCGAATGTCTAGCTGACCGGTACAGGGCTCCAAATTCTTCTATAAAACCAATGGCACCCAGTTCTTCATCAAGGGTGTTGCTTATCAACAAGGTGTTGGCCAGAATGGTGCTGGATCCACCGACGGAAATGTGAGCAACTGCCTTTATCTCGGCCTCAACATTTACTGACTCGGTCTCGCAGACTGGATATACCGATCCTCTTGCAGATGTAACTATCTGCCGTCGAGATATCCCTCTCCTCCAAAAGGCCGGCGCAAACACCATCCGTACATATGCCATCGATCCTACCAAAGACCACACACAATGCATGCAATTGTTGGATGCTGCAGGAATTTACGTGATCAGCGATTTGGGAGAGCCGAACTTGTCTATCAATCGCCAGGATCCTGAGTGGAACGTTGAATTATTGAACCGCTATACAGCTGTTGTTGACTCCCTGGCCAAGTTCACAAATACCATCGGATTCTTTGCAGGAAACGAGGTACCCAACAATCTGTCCTATACCGGATCGTCCGCATTCGTCAAGGCCGCAGTCCGTGACACCAAGGCATATATCAAATCTAAAGGATACCATGCCATGGGCGTTGGCTACGCGGCTGATGATCTACCATCTGTTCGCGCAAACGTGGCGGCCTACTTCAATTGCGGACCTACTGAGGATCAAATCGACTTCTGGGGCTACAACATTTACGAGTGGTGCGGAAACTCCGACTATGTCACCTCTGGATACAAGGACCGCGTTGCTGAGTTCTCGCAATACTCTGTACCATCTTTCTTCGCTGAATATGGTTGCAACACCCAAGGTGGCGGAGCAGCTGGCCGAAAGTTCACCGAAATCGAAGCTATCTATGGCTCCAACATGACTGAGGTTTTCTCAGGTGGAATCGTCTACGAATTTTTCCAAGAAGACAATGACTATGGTCTTGCATCGGTGGACGGAACCGCGATCAGCACTCTTGCCGATTATGCTCCATTCTCTTCGCAACTCAATGCTGCTACGCCTACTGGGGTCAATTCAGCGAGCTACAGTCCAACAAACACAGCAGGCCAATCCTGCCCAGCAGTTGCATCAACCTGGGCTGTGGCCGCAACTGGTCTCCCACCTACCCCCGACCAGTCTGTGTGCAACTGTATGATGGCTACCCTTACTTGCACAGTCAACACCAAGAACGTCAATGACACACAACTGGGCGATCTCTTCGGACTGGTTTGCGGTTACAATGATGGCAAAGCTTGCACCGGAATCCTTACCAACACCACTACCGGACAATATGGTGCATATTCCATGTGCAGCCCGTCTGAGAAGCTCTCCCAAGCATTCGATACTTATTATCAACAACAGAATAAAGCTTCTACCGCATGTGATTTTGACGGTGCAGCTCAAGTCGTCAAGGCTGCCGGTGCGGCGAGCAGCTGTTCCAGTATCATTGCAGCAGCTACTTCCGGAGGAGCCACTATTCCAAGTGGAACCGGATCCGGTTCGGCTACTTCGACCAGCAAGAAGAGTGAGGCTACTGGAATGGTATTCAGTGCGAGCTTGGGCATGGGCAAGTACTTTGCTGTCGGCTTCACACTCGTTGCTGTTATCTCTGGAGCTGGGATGGTTCTTTTGTGAAGGAAATTGGGGGTGGAGGTTGGATTGAATGATAATGGGTAGACCGCTGGGTTTGTATTCATAATAGACCTCAGTGTATGATAATGCAAAATGGCGTTTATGATTCTTATAATGGTTCCTAATCTCTCAGGTGTGCTGTCAGCGTCTTGAGGTACTCGAGTGAATTGCCAATCTTCGAGTAAGATTCTGAGGGGATAGTGGTGATGAGATGGAGAGGGGGGTTTTCAACAATGCAAGTGCGTCTTAAACCGCAAAGGCATGCCTAAAAGACAGCTATTCCTAAGAGCGTTTCTGGGTATTTGGCGAAGTGTTTAAATGTCGCATTTTCTAGGAATAACTCGTCAACATTATCTTGCTTCGAATTTTGCCAACTAGAAGTTGTCGCGCACGGGAACCAAGCCTCACAAGAAGTTGAACTTGTCTCCATATTCAGCCTGTGCTCTTCTCCTTAAGTGGTTGTACGGACTGTAATTGATGCAAAACTCTGACAACCAGCGAGAGCGCGAAGGAAATGATGATGGGAATAGAGCGGTATAGAAACGTGAATTGTTGCAAGTGCTGACGTGAATGAGTGTGGATGAGTCTTGGGGGACAAAAGCCCAATCGATCTTTCGCTGTAGCTACACCCCTAGATCTCGCTGTAAGATGCCCAGTCAGGGCATCCGTGGTGCGAGTTTTAGCTTTTCAGGCCGGGCAAGGTGACCAATGACCATGCCAGCTAAGACGGATTGCCATATTCAAGTGTACGTACACTGTCAGACAGAATCAGGTACTAAACTTCGACTTGCCTTTTTCTGTGACTTCTTACAGATTTCAAGAACTGGAAGTCGTAGCATCGAAAAATCCGGAGAATTTGGACAGAGGAGTAAAGAGGACGTGTGTGTTCGATTCTTCCTCACCCTTCCACCCTTGGACATTACTTCTTAGGAATTTATATCTGAAGTCGATCTTCAATATGTCGTTCGAAAGTCCTTTCACGATCAAAGAACATATCATACCTTGCGCGCATATTCGTGAGGATCTCACGACGACAAGTAATTTTCAAGAGTCATGGCGTATGAGTGTCAAGCAGTACACACCGATCTCGAATTCGAAACCCAGGGAAGGAGACGTTACAATTATAGGGAGTCACGGGAATGGATTCCTCAAGGTATATATGAAAATTCTCAGCCATGTCGTTTTCTATCAAAGGAAGTTGGATTTGAAAATGTCTCATTTCTGCTTTCTGGGCAGCATCGGGGCCACTGCCTTCCAGACTTAGCACTGACGCTGCGAACTACCACTGAATGTTCTCGCAGGAACTTTATGAGCCTTTCTGGGCCGACCTCTACCACTTCCTATCCACCCACGGAATCCGCATCCGTTCTATATGGGTCCCCACAACATCATCCTACAATACTCTTCTCAACTCGTCCCTCATCCACGACCCTGTCTCGGCATTCGACCACACCCGTGACATCCTCCACATGGTTAATCACTTCCGCTCTTCCATCCTACAACCCATCCTCGGCATCGGGCACTCAATTGGCGCCTCGCAGTTAGCCATGGCGTCTGTCTTCCACCCTACTCTTTTCGCTGGACTTGTATTGCTTGATCCCATCTTCGTGCCTGATGCGAAGACCGGCATGGCGGAGAGGTTAGCAAGATTTGCGGTTCGGAGACCGAATGAGTGGAAGACTAGACGAGAAGCAGAGGGGCTTACTGCGGTAGTATGGAAGGACTGGGATGTTAGGGTGAGGAGAGCGTGGAACGAGTATGCTCTGGAACCTGTTGATGTTAAGGAGCCGATGGGAAGGACGAGGTTGACTTGGGGAAGGGATCAGGAAGTGAGCTCTTATCTGCAGTTTGGGCATGTATTTCCCTTTGTCGCTGAGCAAGGAGAAGAGGATACCAGGATCGGGAATGGGAAGATGCCGGAGTGGGGCAATGGAAAGGGCGTTATCTTTGTGAAGGGACCTGCGCAGATGTGGAAGTTCTTGCCGATGATGAGTTCACATACGTTAATTTTGTGTGGCGAGAAACCTGGCTCTGCGTTACCGGAGATGAGAGAAGTATGGAAGGAGAGGATCGGGAGTTATAAGATGTTTGGGAGGAGGGGGATGGAGAAGAAGGTTGATGTTGAGACTGTGGAGGGGACCGGGCATTTGCTTCCAATGGAGAAGCCAGGGGTATGTGCAGAGAGAGCGGCGAGCTGGATTAAAGAGGAATTAACAGTATGGAGAAAGAGAGAAATGGGGCCAACAAGAAAGTGGAGGGATTTGGGAAAGCAGGAGAGGGAAAAGAAGGCTGAGGAATGGTTGCTAGGTTTGAAAGAGAAGTTGTGATATGCTGGAACTGTAGATCTATGAGACTCGTATGCCAAGGAAATTGCTAGGGACATAAGGAATCGAGAGTCTATGATGGTATGCTTCGTTCAAACCTTCGGCATCCATGAATTCGATGATTGTTTGTTTACATTGTTTCTTCGCTTATTGTGTTTCATTTGGCGAGGTGCTGAACATAACTGGCGAGAGAATCTCGAATTGTCAGTCAAGCAGCGAGCAAGAATAAAGGAGTCTCTGCTGCAAAGAATGGTGTGAATTTAGCTATCTAACATCAGCCAAATTACTCTCCCAGATGTCTGTTATACAGCTCATCAATTCGTGTCTCATGAATTCTAAATTCGCCAAAAGCCAAAACTTCAGTTATCCTAAACGGCATATCCAGCACTATTTAGCTGTCTGGGCTCTCCAGCGGCTTCGAAAGTACCATTTTGCAATACCCGTAAACCCTGCGCAGTCGTACTGCCAGGTGCAATGAAGCTGATGCTCGACCCAAGGCTTGCCAAGAATGCAGTCGTCTGGTTATTGTAACCCTTGATGCCCTGAAAGGCGCTTGCATACTCGAAGGAAACGGTGTTTGGTGAGAGCTGATCGTGCATACGGGGCTCGGCAAGGGCCTGAGCAGAAGTCATATTTTGGTCGAGGGTGTGCCAGAGATGTTGAATGATTTCGGTGATGATGCGCGATCCTCCAGCTGAGGCATGCGAGATATACACGCTTCCGTCAGCTCGCTCGACGATAGTTGGGGAGATTGAGGAAAGGGGTCGCTTGAAAGGTCTGATGAAGTTGGCCTCGCTGGGAATAAATCCAAAGGCATTGGTGGTGTTTGGAATACTGAAGTCTACTAGTCGTTAGTTTGTTGTTACAGCACGTCTCGTGATGTACTTACCATTCATTTCATTGTTCATAATGATACCAGTCTCTGGAATCATAACTCTGCTGCCAAAGATTGTGTTGATTGTTGAGGTTAGGGCGATGGTAAGACCGCTTTTGTCAGATGCCACACTAGCAGATGTGCCATCATCTGTCAAGATCTGATATCCTGATGGATTGTAGGCGGTGACATTCAAGGTACGGTCTGGTTGAATGAGACTTCTAACCTCGGCGGCGGTAGCCCCGGAGTACATGCCCTTCTGATACGATGTGATGTTTGACAAGAATGATGGATCTCCAAGGAGAGTTCGTTGACCGTACGCGAATCGCATTGCCTCGTCAAGATAGTGCACCGACAGGTTAAGATTTGAGGGGCTCGACATGTCGTAACCTTCAATAATTTTCATGACGCTGGATACAACAGCTCCACTGGAAGGTGCACTTCCAGTGTTTATCTAACAGAAAAGTCAGCAATGCACCTCTCAATTGCGTGTGCAATGTGCCATATCCGGGCGGGGATGTATGAAGATGCGCCCGACAAGTTGACAAGGACGAACAGGGAAGAGATGACCCACCTTGAAGCCTCTATACGTGATGTTGGAGGTCTGTCTGATTTGCGCAGTGTAATTGGCAAGATCAGAAAGGGTCATTGTACCATTAGACGCCTGAAGTGCTTTGATCGTCGAAGCAGCGATCCAGCCATCGTAATAAGCATTAGGACCCTCATTTGCAATGCATTCGAGAGCATTGGCATAACGCTTTCTGGTCATGGTGTCGCCCAAGCCCAATCTAGTTCCGTTTGGTGCAAAATCGATTGCCCAAGTAGGGTCAGTAACCATGAACGTGCTTGATCCCATGTAACGGACCAAATCCTCAGTAACCGGAAATCCATATCGAGCAACCTTGACGGAAGGCATGATCACCTTCTTCCAAGGCAGGCAGCCATATTTCTTGTGGATGTACTCGAGTCCTCGGACCTCGCCAGGTACACCACTGGCCAGACCGCCATAGAGAGAATAATTGGAATTCGAAAGAGGAGGCGAATACATCGTTTCAAAGGCGGCGGCTGGAGCCATTTCTCTGAAGTCCACGAATTCGTACTTTCCCTTCTTGGAGCGGACAGTGGCGAATCCTCCCCCGCCCAAACCTGAGTGATACATGCCAATCACACCGACGCAGAATTGCGTGGCCACAATCTAAAACATCAGTATGGCCGATTGGTATACAGCGATTGACCTACAGCATCAGCGGCATTCCCACCACTCTTCAAGATGTCTGTCCCAATCTTGGAACAGACAGCGCTTTCCGATGCGACAGCTCCAAGCTTTGCATCTGTATTCTTGGGGCGTGCAGATACCAGCTGGGCAGCAAGACCAACGAGGAGGGTGTTCAAGACGAGCATCTTGACGGCTGGGCAGGACAACAACCGAATGAATGAGAGGATGTCAGAGAGAAAAGAAGAAACAAGGAGGGGACCTCGAGCTTTTTGTTCAGGAACAGGAAAGTGGAGTAGGATGGGAGGGGCAACGATAAGCAACAATCGGACGAACGAATGCAACTTAGTGGGGTTGTTAGGTGTTGGTCCTCCTTACAAGATTAGATGCGAGGAATGTCGATCAAAGGCAAGGCTGAGTTGGCCGGGTTGAATAAAAATGCGAGATTGAAGTACTGGCTCGCACGTCATAGTCATAGTAAAAGAAGTGCGAGGGAGAAAGTGAATGAGCGAGAGTCCGAGTCTCTCACCTGCCTGCACCTACCTCCGTACTCTAACGTGAATTAGACATAGACAGCCGGATAATCCGTGGTTATCTTGTTTGGTCACAATGCAATGATTGCCGGAGTGAAGTCGACGTCGGATCAGCCGTGGACTATGGACATAATTCGATTGTTCATCATTTTTCTCGCATCCATGTCGGTTCTGCAAGATAAAGGAAAAGAGAGGAAGCTAATTGCCCGAACGGGAAGCTGCTATCAAGCTTTAAGGCTAAGACCCACTTCCACCCCGCATGATCCCTGCCTATCAAAATTGCCGACTCGAATCGGATGGCTGCACTTCGGTCGATTGTGGGGATCCGCCGAGATCTTCGGGAGAGCTTCGTCAGCCTTGCAGCGAGATAAGATGAGATGAACTCTGTGGTACCGTACATATGCTCATGAATCCAGGCTCAGTTTCTATCAAGAATATGTAAAGTACTCAGTCTTACAACTGGTCGTAGAATGGTATCTATACTTTCAACCAACTGTCCATGTGCAAGGAACTGCTTGCTTGTTTGTTTTCATTTCGAAAAGTAGTCCCCATGAATCAATATCGAAGACGTTCCCTGTTTGGACTCCTCATAACACTTCTCACTTCATCATAATCCCAGCACCTTTCAAAAAACCAGTCCACCCCCAACCCAAAGCTCACAAACCTCTGCACCACAAAGCCAGAGCCCCAGCCAAATATTCCTCTGAACAGCCACCCTCCCACTCATCTCATTCCAGAGCCAATCTACATTTCGGAGATCAGATATATGCCACAAGTTATTCACCAACCAGATGCCGACGCCCAGAATCCAGAAGTGAGGCGATTTGTTGCTCTGGTAACTGTAGATCGAGAGTGTACTCAGTTGTAGGAGAGAGAGGATAGTAAGTGTCAGATGGATAGCGGGTGATGGAGAGAGGTAATGTGTATGTGCTAGCGCCGAGTGGGTGCTGTCCTGTGTTCGGTCAGATCAGTCGACCTCTGAAGCACGGTGCATATTTACCATGGCTTTGTAGAGGACATCAATGTAAAAGATCCAGAAGAATGTGAAGAGCCCGAGAAGGATTAATGGTTCTCTCCATTCTATCTTTCCACCACTACTTATCCACGCCGGGAGAAGTACGGATGCTACCGCGGAAGCCAAGACCAATTTGCCCAAAATCTTGAAGCTCTTCACAAGCGGATAGAATGAGCTTAGAATAAAGCATGGCAGCCAGAGAACAAGAAAGTCTTGTCCTTGAATGTAGTATATTGTAGCTGCTGCCCCGAAGACCCGGCATAAATAGACGATGGAGAGGAGAACCCCCAATGATAGACTCCGTGGATGGTGCTCATCGCAACTTCCATCAATTAAATCACTGGGAACGTTAGTTGATGGTCCAGAAAGGCGATTGATGACCCACTTGAATGTACAGAAAGAAGAGTATATTAACGCAACAACAGCAAAATTGGCGAGGAGCGAAATGATTGCATCTGCTGCCCGTACTGGATTTGCTGATATGTGACACGCGAGACAAGTTGTCCAGACTGATGAAAGGAGAGTGAGTGTGATTCAATCCCAGAGGAAATCATCACTTACCGATCGGGCACCAAGCTATGAAAACGAGAGCGGGGTTGGGAAGCTGAAGAATGATTTGAACAACATCGCGTACATGTGTGATATCTCTAGACTCGCGAAGGCTGGTTTGAGCCAGCGATGAGGACCTGCCCATGATGGATAACTATTAAAATGTGTGGAACGCTGCAGAGCAAATGTAACGAGTTAATGCAGTATAATATCCACGAAGTCGCAGGACAAGGTCAAATCACCCAATATCTCATCGGATTAAAACAGCGACAAAGAGATCTTTATACAAAGAACAAATCCATTCCATCACAGCGTGACAGCAAGACCTGGACTCTTCAAAATCTCCAAGCCAGGGTTTGGTTGGGCAATTCGGCCATGCTGCAGCGAAAAATCCCCACGTTTCGTGCTGGCAGTCTTGCGATCTCCACTTTTAGGCGTTCACCGACAATTGAGAAGCTTGAAAAGGGAAGGCTGGGCTGTTGGCTGGAGCAGGGACACTGACATCGTGGAATATCTGTTGGGAACTGTTACAGGTGTGACTGCTGTGCGCCTGTCGCTTGAGCAAGGTTATGACGATTGGGGGCAGATGGAGCTGAGGATGTGACTTGCTTGCAGTGTACAGCAAGAGATCTTCAGCTAGAAAAGACAGGCGCGGAACGACAGGGGCAGATAGAAGGAACAGCAATACAGTTGAAAGACAGAGCCAATTGATAGAATTTTTTTTATCCAGAAAAGGGACGAGCCTCATCCTCATTCGAAGACATATTCTTCCCACACGGAATCAGAATTCGATCATACAGAAATTGCGCCTGCGCGGGATGGCCCGTCACAGAGGTACTAGTTCGTCGAATGAAAAGCAAGCAGAGATTCCACCACATCTTCCAGGATGCGAGACGCGCCTGGAGATGGAGATATGTATCCGTGAGCAAGTCGCGAAGAAAAGGAACCGACACATGAAGTCAAGGGGGCAGGTCACATGATACTGGTTCCAGCCACTCATTCGGCAGCGCTTCCTCGTAGCCAAGAGCCCGCGAAAAAGGCGTCTGGTGTTCCGTTCTGCCAATCAGAATTCCCATCACACTGCATGCTGCCGCTGACATGGAATTTCCCCAGGGTCCAACACCGTGACTCGCTGGGCCAAATCTATTTCTAGATCCTCCCGCACTATCGCAATCAGACGCACATGTCGAAATCAGACCATAGGCGCTTGCTATTATCGGCTGGGGAGGTGTGCAGCAATCGCGTAGAAAATGGGAAAATTGTATAACAGGTTAAGGGTGCCTCCTGGTCTGGGTCCCATGGCTTAGATACACGGAGCTGGTCACTTTGTATTCGAATCACTTGTACTGTATGTATTTGAGAATTTGAGGTAGTATCTGGAATACTTGTCCATCGTCTTCATCATGCCTGATAAGCCAGTAAATATGGGACTGAAGTTGTTCCCACCCCCACCAAAGGAGAAGACGAATCCATCGAGGAAACCGAGCGTACGCCGACATGCTGTTATCCCTCAGTCACCCGAATCTTCCTTTGAGAGATCTGGATCTCCAGCCTTTGGGCAAGATGGACGGCAATTGGCTCTCGATGGCCGACAGTCAGCATTGGGAGGTCGTCAGACTCCTCAGAATGGCAATGGAAGACAAACCCCCCAACTCGACCAGACTTCACCAATAACCACCCTTCCACAAGCGCACTTTGGCTCAGACATCCCTCGATCACACACTTCATTCTCAGAAGCTCCCACGCTTGTTCGAAGTAACAGCAACTCGTCGAATAGCTCCAATGCGAAGGGTGCAGCAAATGGGTCACCGCAGAGGGGTGAGCCTGCTGTGATGCGATCTCTCTTCCCAAGATATAATCCCCAGATTGCACTGGAACATCAAGCATACTTCCCAACACAAACAAGTCCTACACATATCCCGACCACAGTTATTAATCGCAGACCATACTCTCCAAGCATTAGCGAGAGAAGCATCGCAGGCTTGCAAAGCCCAATGCCTGTCGGCATAGCACCAGGACGGTTCCCCAAAGGTCTCCAAGACGAGTCAGTACTTGAGCCTTCCACAAACGACGAGTTGAAAGAGTTCTGGAAGGTTGTGAACGGTTGGAGGGTATCGTCCTCGGAAGGACGCCGGTTCTGCCTGAAGATGACCAGCGATGCTGAAGAACCAGTACACACCCTTTCATCAGCAACACAACCTTTCTACACTCTCCGTCTCATCCCAACCTCCACCTCAGCACAGATGACCATGCTACGTCATGATCCAAACAAGCCCCCTAAAGGCACCGGTTCGCCTAAACTTGGTTCATCGCCAAAGCCAAATCCTGGAGCAGAAGTCATGAGCACAACACTTGAAGAGACCGCTCGACGTTTGCCACCAAACGATGGCCTGGTAGCCCTCCTTTACCCCCGCGCCGCTTCCGACATGGTCATTGAACTTGCCAACAAGTCAAACCGAGCAGATGCTGATCAAGTCATCGCGGCAGCGGAGCGTGAGTGTGGGAGATTGGTCTGGGACGAAGACAGCGGGAAATACTACCTCGTACACCCAGCGATACCAACACCATTTGTCGTCTCTATCCACGCCTCTCCCGCCTGGTCTACGGTCGTGTATACTCTCGAGCATGCCGAATTACCGCACAACATCGTTCGATTAGTTCGAGACGGTTCTGGTTCCGGGTACCTGGAAATTGATACAGCTGTTGCCGCTCGAATTGACTGCTTCTACGTCGTCGATGTTGCAATTTGCGCTATCATGTTGGTGGCTGTTACCGAGGAGAAAACAAGAAATATCGAAAGATTCGATGCCCCGCCGTCAATCGCACCCATGTCTCCAATGTCACCGGATCGACAATCGTCTTCTTGGACGATCAAAGGCAAGGGGAAGGGGAAGGAGAAGAAGGAGAAGAAGGGCAAGAAAGAAGTGAAGATGGAGGAATTCGAACTGGACCTCGAAAGCCAGAATAGCATGAAGGATGAAAAGAAGAAGCAGAAGGAGGAGAAAGTTCCGGGATGTTTAGGCTTGATATGGATGATGATCAAGTGCTTGGTGTGGGCCATAACGATGTTTTTCAAAGCGCTGGCCAAGATAATCATCTTTGTCTGCAGGTGTCTGACAAGGAGTAAGAAATCATCTGTGTGAAAATTTTGGAATGGCGTTCGGGACAGATTGGATAGGTGGGCAGGACAGGCAGATTCCCTTCCACGATATTGTGTTCCTCGCTGTGCGATCTGGGAAGTGGTTCCTGGCGTTCAAGGCGAGCAAGTGGTCGTACATAGATCAGGCATGCAACTTTCGACATGTTCCGATGACAAATTAATACCATTTATCTCTTGCGTTGTCGCACCTTGAACTTGACTCCTTTCTTCGTGACACCTCCCACTGTCGGTGACTTCGCCATCCTCGCTCGCTGTAATTCCAGTGCCTGTTCCGTCTCGGTCAGAACATCTAAACGTTCGCGCGCCATGTTCAAGCGAGTCTCCAGCTTGTCCGCTTCCTTTCGTTGCATTTTCCGAAAGTTCTTTGCCTCGATATCGTCTGATTCGCCGCCGTCCGCTTCTGACTCTTCATCCTCATCGTCCACGTCGGGATCCGCGCTCTCCACCTTTAGCCGCTGTTCTTCTTCATCGTCCACGAAAACAACCTTCTTCCCCGCACCCTTAATCCCCACAGCCCTTCTCTCCAATCCCTCTACTTCCTTCAGCGCCTTATTCCGCATCGTCCTGACATATCCCAGATCTTGCGTTTTGAATAACCTCACAGCCTCCTGACTTAGCGCCTCATTGCCTCTGTCGCCATTGACTGTTCCTGTTCGATTCTTTCCTGTCGTTGCAGGACCCTTGCGGGACATCATGCCAAAGTAGAACTCATCTGGGTTTTTGTCGAGGACCTTTTGCTTCAGGGCCTTGAGTTTCTTCTTCTTGTCGTTGAAATCGCGCGCACGAGCGGAGTAGTCCTGGCATGCTATCAGTCCCGGTTACTTGGTGGTGTGAAAGGGAAATGCACCTTGTGCTTTTCTAATAGTCCCCATTTCTGCCGCTCTTCTGGTTGGCCTCTCTCTTTGTGATTCCGCCGTTGGACGGCATTGCGCATGGAAGACATCGTATAGTAGTTTATCGCAGATCTCACGACTGTCGTAGATGTAGGTAGCTAGTCGTGGTGTGGGGTAATCTGATTGAAGATTCGGGCTCTGAACTTTCTCAGCCTCATGGAATTTTGAAAATCCGAGGCGGGAAGGCTAAACCCGACTTGGACGATTAGGCCCAGAATGTCTACCGATGCAGAGCCACACGCACTCTTCCAGTTTATGAAGAAACAGTTCACAAGTATTTGAATGACATTCAAGATACCATAGGTTATTACAACCAAAGTCTCCTCCATTTGAGCAATTTTGAGGGTATTGATAATCACGTGTCAGCTACTAGCTCCCGAGCACTTCGAAAGCTCGAACTCCGGCTCAGAAACATCCGATTTGAGGCCATTCCCCCCAGGAGCATCCAGCATTCGCAGTCCACTGCATTTAAATGGCAGCCATGGCACCTCCTGAGCAACAAGAGGAGGAAGTGCCTCGATTGCCCATGCCCTCGAGGAACCCACTCCCATTATCATCCGGACAAGAAGCTCAAGTTCGAGAATTATACCATGCACGGGTACGAGGGTATTGCGCGGCAGAGATCAAATGTGTGTCCTTCTCGCTTCTTGATGAGACCTTTGCTAAGTAATTGGCAATCAGTATTTGCAGATTGTGCATTAGGACGGACATTCACCGCGCCATTCAAATGCAGAGCACAGAACCGCGCGATGAATACCTGCATGGTAGCCCATGCCACCCAGGCGGAACAAGATGCCGCAAGAGAGGAATGGTTCGGCTTACGGTTGAAGAGGCAGAAAGACAGAGAGGCGAAGGAGGCAAGGAAAAAAGAACAGGAGAAGTTCCACAGGGAGTGGTGGGGCCTACCACAGGCCGATCGAGAGGGAGACAAGGGAAGGGAGGTCATGAGGAAGGCTGAGAGAGTGGGAGGATTCCCGAAGAGTGACGAAGGACAGCTCAGTAAGGATCGACACAGATGAGCATGGTATGGATATATGGAAGAGCAGAGCATCGCATGGAGTTTTAGGGTCATTGGGAGGTGTTCCGGACATTCATATTTGGCATACTCGTCCTGTCCAGGGAGTATGTGTGTAAGTTAGGGATGTATGATGTATGGAATCGCCTTTCTGGTTGAATACTGAAGCAGAGAATAAGCTGGTCTTGATAGCGAGCAGCTCTCAGTGTGGCTGCTGTTCTAGCGGCGCGAAGTCAGAACGATGTAGAGGTCGACATCAAAACTCCATAGACCACTAACCAAAGACCAAGCGATGGAGAGGGGCGAGGACGTTAAGGAAAGCATGAGATACCGCCCATGTCGAAGTCACCCTTGGATGAAGACGTCCTTTTTGGCACTTTTATTTTCTTCACGTGTGCCACTTTTTGCTTTTATTGCGGCAATCTCGCAGTCTCGTAGCGTTTTACCGAAATTCCTTGCGCTGTACACATTGTACCTGTACTGCTCTTACATGCTTTCGGTCAGATGGTTACCTAGAGGAATTTACGACGATTTTACCAACACAACAAACGCGCGGGTGATCTTCTGCTTGCTACACAGCATAAAGTCGAGTTGATCGTTGCAAACATTTCGCAGCTCACACTAGTTAAGAGTCAGGCAATACGCTATCAATAATAAACTAGTGCCTAGGAGCGGGCTCGTTCTGGTACTTAGGTGGTCGTCAAGAGTGAGCATCTTTCATCATTTTGATGCGAATAATCCCCGGCTAAGAATTCAAAGCCTTGATGTCTGCATGTAGCCAGATAAACAAATCTTTTACAAGCAATAAGAACTTCTAGCGCAAGTCGGCAGGCCAAGACCTACAGACTTGGTCAGTGCTTTGGAAGGCCTAAGCAGCACAGCTCGAGGGTAATACCCTCGGCTGTGCGTAAGTCTTGCCTTTTTTTTCTACGACATTACCTTTTGTTTCCATTCTTCCTGTTGGTTTTTGTCTTGCCATATCATCGTCTTATCTATCTCCTAGTCTTATTGGTCAATGTTTGTTTTGGTCTTTTACCTTTGTGTTTTGTAATTCTTCATGTTTTTCAAGATTTGTTTATGAGGTCTTTTAAGCGAGCTGCCACGTTCCAAGTGGCTACGAAACGACTCCGCCTGGCAAAGAGCGGTCGGATGATGAATCAGATGATAAGGACTTTCACCTTTCATGGTAAGTTTGGGAACTGCAGTGCATCCTCAAATACCATCAACGCTACTGCACTCATTGTCTCTACTATCACTTTCCGCTGATGAATACAACAAGCTTGCACCAAGTGCAACAGACAAAACGCTAGGTATCCCCTGTCGTTCACATACGGCGAGAAACGAGTGGAGTTCCTCGCCTTAATATTCCTGCTGAGCTCGGCACAACGATCAGTTACACAGCCATTCGTGCTCGACATCGTGCCATCCTCACTTCACTTCTTGCCTCACACCTCTTTCTTTCGCAGTTACGGATCACTTGCTAATATTTCCCCTTCAGCAGTCACCAGCAACTTTCCAAACTCACCCATAATGGATCCTCCAAACCCGATGCCAACAGAGAAGGCCAGCATTTTCTCCGAGCCGACCACTCCCGTTATGCCTCAGATCGACACGCTCGCGATCACACTGCCGCTGTCGCCGAATTCAGCACCTTCATATATGGAACACCATGTTTACGCACCTCCAACTCCATCACCAGCACCCGCAACTCTGTCCCCCGCACCAAGCAGAGACCCTGACACACTTGGCTCCCTTATCGAGGTTCGCGAGTCGGAGAACAAAGGTCTCGGTGTATTCGCCCTGTGCGATATACCACCTCAAACAATCCTCCTGTGCGAGAGCCCCCTTGTAACGCTGCAAGACGACGGTGCTCGTGTCGACCCCCTTGATACCACAGTCAACGCCCTATCTCCCGAGAAGAAGAAGGTCTTCTTTTCGCTTTCCAGCTACTCTCGAAACAAGAATGAATCACTCAGCAGAAGCATCATCTACAGCAATGGTTACTCGATCATGAATGATCTTGCTACTGGTCTATTTGAAACTGCTTCGAGAATCAATCATTCGTGCGTCCCGAACTCTCAATATACTTGGAAGGAAAGCATCGGAAAAATCATGTTCTGGAACCGCTTCAAGCTACTGGCTGGTGAGGAGATCACGGTCGACTATGGACACAAGAAGAAGTACCTCAAGCGAATCTACGGGTTTGACTGCACGTGCGGTGGATGTACCGACTCAGGCTCAGGGGCAAGATCTGATGGATTCAGCAGCAGTGGGAGTGAATCTGGCGTAATGGAAGACATGGGAAGGATCGATGAGGTTGTTAATGAAGGTGGCGCCAGAGTGGAGAAGATCTGACGGCGCGACGCCTAGCTTCATCATATCCCCTAGGGAATGGGCTGTCATATCTTGCTATTCAAGGCACTTTTTGTCGACATGGATACTTGAACGACGAGAGCTTGCTGTAGAAGCTCAAATTGGTAGCTGGGACATTGGATTGGGAGGTGAAGTTGAACCAAATACACTCCTTCTCCAGCGCTTGATTTCGTCTCTGCTTCTTCGGAGTAGTAAATTAGTTTGGCTGAGACCCCTCGCGATACGACTTTTCGACGAGCACATCTGCCATGACTGTGCCTTGTCTAAGTGGTTTTATGGCCATTAGCTTCGCGCCGTTCACCAGTACATCATTCCAACCTGGTGTGAGCTTGATCTGATGTTCCAGACTAATCAAACCCAGGACCATATTTCTACCGAGTGGTTCACAGAATGCCAAGCCACCAACTTTCTTTCCAGGCCTAAGCGAGCCCACGCCTCTTCTTGTTTGTTTTGGTGCCCATAACAACTTCAATTATGAAAAGCCAATTGCCAAGATGACATTCTGGAGAAAATGATGGTAGCTTGTCTCTGGCCAAAATATTCTTATCCTCTCAAGCTTCCCCACGTAAGCTTATGTTCTTCGACGAGGCTAAGCGCGTCAGTCAAGGCTGTGTCGTAGGCTGAGATCTGTGCCGCAAGCCTGCCGAATCGCTGGCCTTGAGAACGTCATTTGATGAGAATACACAACCAAATTCCTCCAACCAACATGCTAAGGATTTCAACTCTTATTGGCTGGTGGTCAGATTGTACGACTCACCTTCGGCGAGCGAAACCAAGAGTCTGAAAATTGCTCTACCCGCCCACTCATGGACTGGGTAAGCTTAAAACTCAGCCTCTTCCCTACTCCATCCTTCAATCGCTCTAGGCCGTTTCTCTCGCTCCTGTTGATGGATTCGGTCTGACATTAATCCTGCCAGCCACATGAGAGGCTCGAACAAGCTCTCGCTTGTTTCCGATACATAAAATGTTTATTCTAATTTTAGCATTTTGGCGATAACTTCAACTGGAAAGAATGAGGAAGCATCCTTTGTGCATGGGTCCGTGGCAGTGTTGTTGGAAAGCTTTATCTGAGTGAGATCAAGTCTTCCCACGTTGGAAAAAGCCTTTTTCTGCGCCTTTGAGTAGGTAACATTCAATTGCTGGAGTGGTCTCGTTTGGCCCCGGGTACGAAAGCCTGGAGGTTCTAGATGCTATCTCGAGAGAAGACCTCCTGATTCTTGCTATAAAGAGGCTCGATCCCCACATTCAAAGCTCCTCATCATCCGTCGAAATCATCTTCTCAAGCCTCAAATAGTATCATACAAGTATCATACCATATTCTTGATTCATATTCTCCAACATTCATCATGAAGACCTTCACGTCCTGCGCTGTTGCCATTGCAGTCCTTTTCTCAGCCACATCCGCATCTCCAACTTCTAGAGCACAACTCGCAGCTAGAAACCCAACATACGAGCCACCGGCTTCTGTCCAAGTGACGCTTAGAGGAGCAACTCCCGAAGCTTCTTATTGCTTGGATGTCCCTTTGGATGTAGCATACGGCTCGCCCACTTCAACCAGTAAGCTCATCAACCTGTCCTTCGATTTCGCGTTTTACTGAACCCTCTTAGCTCCATATGACCCAAACCATATCAGTATCTCTTCCGTCGAATACGATCATAGCGTCGCTGTCTGCACTTTTTACGGCGTCGACGAGCATACCGCTGTTGCCGCCACAGTTGTTGCGCACGAATACCAACTTGGCCCTCCACAAACCCTCTGTGCCGTCTGGTGTACCCATGCCTATTAGGCACTACGACTGTACTCGGAGGCTTTCTACAGACTAGCTCCTTTCTTTTAGGCATTTTGGAGTAGGAATGATTTTCTCAAAGGTCACGATGGCGCAATGGAAATTTGGGTTTCGGCATAGAAATTGCGGCATGGTGGGTTCCCGGCGATTTACGTTTCATTCTGTGGATCTCATTTTGGTTAGCAAGGAGTTGGTAGCTCAGGATACGAATTATCACACATTCATAGATGTACTTCATGTTCCTTAGTATTGAAATATTTCTGTCAAATCTCAAATTCATCGCTGATCTTTGAATCTCTTGGGGGGGAAGTGCTTAAACGACGATGCAATCCCACGCATTCGTGACCATGATTCTGGAGAGTCCGCTCCGTTACCCCTCCACCTTTGAAATCTCAGCTGCTCTCCCGTTTGCTCCCCAATCACTGGCACTCTCTCGGAAGTCCTCCATCACTGGCTTGGAATTGATTTCTTCAAGGGTCCTTGTCTAATTCGCGATAGGGAAGCAATCTTTGAGTATGGTAAGAATTCTTACTCGTTAAGAGCCTATGGGTGTACGACCGGCCCAGTGAGCTCCACAAATTATAAGATAAGCTCACTGAACCGAAATCTCACCATAATGAACCTTACTTTTAGCTAACGATAATCATTAGCAGTGAAGTCACAGGGAGCAAAAACTTGATGAGTTTGAGAGCCTTTCCCTTGCATCTCGCTTAGCTTGTTTTTACCCCTTTTCTTGGCTTAGAAATGTGTCTGTATACCTTGTTGACTGGTCTGAGCCGGATATATTGTACTAGCTCTATTGTGCACCGAATGGTGCTAGAAGCACCTTTATTTTACTGTGTTCAGGCAGATCCTTCTGAGCGTTAATGGTGCCAAGAAGTCCCCTTGCGGCCTAAACAGAGGGAAGATCCCTAGCGTAGCATTCGAACCACCCTTCGGATTCGCGTAATTCACTCTTGTCAATTTCTTTCCTTGGTAGTACTTCTCGAACTACAATGATTCAAGGAACCAATGAGACACTTGAGTCCAGCTCCTGCAAGGCTACGATCTTGCTGCCGGGGAAACTTGGTATATTATACATGATTCGGCCATTCTTCTAGACTACCAGGGACCCAATGCAAAACAGGACCCAGAGAAGCCTACCGTGTATGCAAGTATCAATCAATTTTCAGAAACCCAACTCATGATTCCTGCGTAGTAAAGTATACTTCATGCTGAACGTGCCTTGCTTGTTGAGAAGCACGTTAGCAGCCCATATGCAATCTCAAAACCCCTTGTTATCATTTCGAAGCAAGAACGCCTGTGCGATATTAGCGGAAGACTCAGTATGAAAAGAGAAATTTCACTCACGTCATTCCGAATGTGGTCTCGGCCAGTATTATAGAAACTGAGAAGTTCATTCATCTTGCCCTTGCCTGTGTCGCGTCAGTCCCATTCTCCCTCACAGAGACGATTAATCTTCCCAAAGGGAGGGTAAGAACACGGTACTTACACAACTTCGTCAATCTGACCACACACTCTGCACAGAGTCTCAACGGGCACTCGTTACAGCCGTGGGTCGCCTGTCCAGGACAGACCATGCAATTGCTATACCGACCATCTGCGATGATTCGCCCACTTGTAGTGACTCGTCCCAAACCATGTCCTTCGTGCTCGCCATTCATAACACCAGCGATGTCGGTCAGGAGGGTGAAATTAAGGTGGTGCGTGTGGCTGCAGATCATGAACTTGCAGTCTCGACAGGCTGTACAGATCTTGGCTTTGGTGAAGTCGACTTGACGCCAAGGGCAACCGCGGCAGAAGCTGGGTCCGCTGTTGAATGGTGGTGGACTGAGGAAAGATCCAGGTGGTCGCGCGTTGAAGTAGATTGGGACGCCTGAGGGACTTCTCGCTTCAGTGGGCTGTGCAGACATGGCCGCGTTTTTATGACCTGAAATATTGACGTTACTTGATGTGGTAGAAGCAGATGCCGGGATTCCAGTTGCAGATATAGACGTTGATGAGGTGGCCATTGATCCAGCAGGAGCCGAGAGTTCCAAGACACTCATGAATGCAGCCGAGTTAGGAGTGATAACTCTGCCACCACTTCTGGGTCGGACCATAGGATGACCAGGGGCAATTGCACCACTCATCATGGGGAGACTTGATGGTACACCATTGATCCATGCTGTTTGTACTGGCTGATTCGAGGTCGCGGAGGTGTGGGCACTTCGTCGTGACGATACATGGGCTGCGTTTCTGGTCGAGTTCTCAATGTCCTGATTACCTCGAAGGGCATCAGGAATGACTTTTTGGACGTCTGTAGCGGAACTATTGCGTCTGGTAGGGCCACCGCTAACTGCTCGTCTCTGCGGCAACTTTCCTCCTCGAGGAACATTGGCGACATTTCTGACAGAATTGGACAAATTGTATTCCTTTCTTTGCTCCCGTCGATCCTTTCTGGCATCTTTTGCGCATGGCCTTGATGCATTAAGGATAGCGTTCTGTCTTCGGGGCTTGCTCATTTCCAGCTTTTGCTGTGACTTGAAGTCGGCATTGTCGCCTAGCTCTTTCAGAGGGGTTGCAGTGGACATCTCGATAAGGCCCTTATATTTTTCCCTGTCTTCTTGGCTCAAGCCATGAGGTAGTCTATATGGTCCTTCCCACATTCTGAAAACTTGCTGCGTATCTTCGTGGCACTCATTGCAATATCCTGGTGATGCTTCTGGTGGGAGCCAGACGCGAGAATCTGCGACGCCGAAGCAGGTTTCGTAGTTGCAGAAGACGCAAACATCGTCATCATCGTCTTCCATGATCTCATGAAAAGTCTGAGAGTGATGGAGAAGTGATAATTCAACTGCCGGCGGTAATTGTGTCACAGCGAGACATCCGACGAAAGACTTCGAGCATTGTCGGGTAGATTGATCCTCGTCTTGAAGCTTTTCTTTGTCTGCGGCACGAGCCGGCTTCAAATTTCCCAGCATTCTAGTGAAAGCACTAGATAGACGCAGATCCTCGTTCTCTTCAGCCGTGGTATTTGCTGCAGTGGCCAAGGCATAATTACGGACTTGGAACCTGGCCTCAACCTGATCGATGCCAGGCTGCCTTACAGGAATATTCTGTTGCTGTTCACCTACCGCCGCTTCTGAAGCACCTCTAGGACTCAAGTTCTGCTGGTGATTCATCTCGACCTCGTCGCGCTCGAGACGAGAAGCATGTTCCTCTTGTTGTTGACGCCATCGTACTGGATCTACTTCCTTAGGGATAGACTTGAACTGGAAATCTAGGTGACGCTGACGGATTACGGGCTCGTCGTCTGATAAAGGTACTGGTACTTGAGCCTGACGATTAGTGGGCCTTGCCTCAGAGAGACGTGCCTGGGACTGTGCTTGATTTAGCACGCGTGTGTGACTTGGAGCTCGTGGACGTACTGGAACCTCTGCCAGCTCTCCCCCTTGATCAAAAAGTGGCACGGGAGGCAGAACACGACCATTTACTAGACCAATATTCTTAATAGGTGATGGTGAGACGGTGGGATCTGAGTCTCTACTGGGACCAGGTGTCTTGCGTGGCGAAGGAGAGACCGTGACATCCGAATCCTCCGGCTGTTCATTCGAATATCCGGGTGTGTTTACTCGGGAACGCGCGTTACGATCGAAGTGAAGCTTTATTCGTGGTTGGCTGACAGTATTGTTGATAGCGAGCAGGTTAGGAGCGGCTCCAGGACGAGATATGGAGAGATTCGGAGGAGCTGGCAGAGTTGACTCGGCGGAATAGGCTCTAGATCGATTTTGTAGAGAGAAAGCTCCTATTGGAGCTTCTGAGCTGGCTCGAGGATGAGTGGCTAGGATTGGAAAGATCTTGTCATTGTGAGCTGCATCTTCGTCATTGGAGTGAGAGAATGTCACTGCTGATTCAGCAAGGATAGTTCTTTCAGTCGACGCAGGTCTGGCATCGCCAAAAGATTCTGAAACGGCTCTGGATCGATCCATGAGTCCATTGTATGCAGCGTTTTGTTGACTAGAAACGGGACTAGACAAATCAGTAATTCCTATAAGCTGTCCGGGCGGTGACGAGCACGCTCTCATTCGAGGAGGCTGGTGGGCATCATATTGCTGTGGTCCTGGCGATGGTTCAGGCATGCCAGCAAGCTGGACTCGCGGACTTTGCTGAGGCTGGTGGGATTGTTGTGCCATCTGAGCTGTACCTGTTCTTTGAGCATAGTAGGCGTGTTGGAGTCTTTGGGCAGGCTCGATATTTGTCAGTCCTAGACGTACCAGATCCTCCGTCGACATCTGCCTTCCCAAGGTTTGCGCAACATCAGCGTCTACGGGAGGAGTTTGAGAGCACATCATTCCTTCAGCGTTCTTTGTCAATGCACGATTTGCCGGACTGGCTTTCTCGAAGCCGTGATGAATTGTGTTTTGAGGCTGGGGGTGCGCGAGGCTGAGGAAGGTCGCTACATTCGCTGCTTGTGCACTGGCTTGTTGCCGCATCTCTCTGTTCGAGCTGATGACCCGATCCAAGAGTCTGGGGAGCTGGCCTGGAATTGGCGACCTATCTTGCGGTCCTTCTGCAGGTATAAAGCCCTTGATCACCGCATCGGGACTCTGCCACTGGGCAGTTAGATGATGACTGTTGTAAGGAGGAAGAGACCGCTGAGAATTTATTGACGAGGGTGTATTGCGAGTCTGAGGACGCGAACTTGGTGTGGCGAGTTGAGGAGAGGATTGCTGAAAGTCGCTAAATGCTGGGACACTCTGCGACCTCGAATGCGAGTATGGAGTTGCAGGTGTATGTTGAGACTGCGCCGGACTGGCTCGTGGGATCCCGATCTGGATCTGCGACATTGCACCTTCTACAGCCCGCGTGTTAGCCGGATGACGATCGAGAGTCTTCTTTGCTGGATCTTCGGGTTGGACTGGTGCTCTTCTGTGAGGAGCCGGCCTCTCTCGTTCGTGTTCTTCTTGAGTTTGCAGATCCTGAGCTTCCATCGGTTTCCTGGCCGCAAGTGCGATTCTCTTGTTCTCCGACTCTGCTTTCAAAGCTGCTGTGCGTTTGGGGCGTGTCTCTACCATGGTGGCGATGATGCTGTTCCTGCCCGTTCCCCGTAGTGGTGCTCGTTGCCAATGCGTAAGCTATGGCTATGAGATGTAGGTGAGGAATGATCTGTTCAAGTTCGAAGAATCAGCTTGTCCAGGAGAATGTCGGCGAGCCACTAATCGGTGTCGTCGACGATGTTGATGATCAGATCGACAAGGGACAGGACGACAAGCTGAATTAGCACAGACATATATGGAGTCGCAAGGACAGGTGACTGTAGATTCGTGCGTCTTCGACTGACGGGCGCTGAGGAACACGATCTTGACAGGAGTCTGTCCGTGGTGGAAGCAAGTATTGTTGACCAGTTAGCGCGATCAGCGCGTTTACAACCCTCAGGTCGTTGGAGACAGCGCGTGCGAAAGAGCTGGTGTTGAGAAGGAGGACCTAGCGCTTGTACAAAAGTGTGCAATTACCCGCTGTCAAGCAAGTAGGGGCAGCCGGTTGAAGGTAGCTTTCCTATCGAGTTCGTTGTTGATAGATAAGGCTGCAAAAATCAGGCAGGCTAGCTTGGTTTTACCGAGCATAAACAAAAGACGATAATTCGACAAAGGTAGATTTCGCGCGAAGCCGCGAGCTTTCATCCGACTTTCCAGACATAGGTCGGAAGAGTCGAGAAGGGACGAGCGGAATTACAGCAAGACTCCGCTTACAAGAGATGACAGGAGACAATGAAAGGGGGCAATGTCAGAATGTTCTTCGTTTCTATCTATCATGAACATAACGCTTGGGGTATACCACAACAAAAGCAGAAACAAAACCCCCCCGGCCCCTACCTCATATCGCCTGTTATCCATTTCCAACCGAAGCCTTTCACTGCGCCGTCCCCGATGCCTGTCCATCTCCAGTGCCCTTCATGCTCTCCTCGATTGCCTTCCTCAGTGCTTCTTCATCCGCCTGACTCAATGACTCATCGTCCGCTACCGGTGCTGGAGGGGTTTCTTTCTGCTTTCCTTCCTTGACCTTCCTGTGCTGCTCTTCTAGAAGACTTTGTTTCTTTACGTACTCTATCACAGTCTCTTCCTCGGTCTTTGCCTTAGCAGAATCTTCGTGGCTCTGCTGCAATGCTAGCTTCAACATCCTCTCTTCATCGCTCGGAACAGGTGGTTCATCTTTGGACATTTGAATGGCTAGTTTGACGTTCTCATCTTCGTCCGAGTCAGCATCAACAACAGCTGTAGGTTTCTGGGTGAGCTTGTATTGAGCCAAGCTAGCTTGTATGGCCTTCTCTAATGCAGCTTGATGCTCCGCTTCTTCGTCGGTCATCGTGATCGGTTGATGAGATTGTGTCGGGGTCTCAGGCTCAGAGTCATGCCTTCCAGAGGATATGATGCTAGCCTGGATAGCTCGCTCGAGCGCCTCTTGGTCAGTGAGGGTAGATCCCTCTGCGCTCTGGAGTTCGCGGATGCTGGCGCGAATGGCCCGTTCAATCATTGCATCCTCATCTGCGTTCCCCCGGGATGTTGCTGCTACTGAAGCATGAATCGCATGCTCAAATTCGGCAGTTTGATCCTCCTCTGAGCCTGGGACGATTGGCGTCGTCTGAACGGCACGAGGCTTATGGCTGTGAGCAGTGTCGCGACGACAGAATGGGCAATTTCGATGGCCTGGCTCTCCTTCAGTCTTCTTGCGTTCGGTTTCACGGCGCGCCTTTCGCTCCTCATGGAGCTTCTTTCTTTCGTCAAAGGAGAGATGTCTCGTCTGCATGAATCCCTTGGGAGTGAGGCGACCCGATTCTTGACCTTCAGGAGCAGTCTCTTGGACTTTCATCTTCTCGTTCTGGTACTCGTCCTTGTGTTCGCGCCATCGAGTCAAGATGTCAAGCCGTTCCTCTGGTGTAGCAGATTGAGCGTCTTCGAATCCTTGAGCGGTTCGTGCGGAGATCATGTAATTTAAGACACTGGACCCGAACAACTTCCTGACTTCTTTGTGGATGCCCATGAAGGTATACCCTGGAATACCCCAAATAGCTAAACGAAACTTGATTAGCAAGCAAGAAGACATAGCGAGGCATAGGATACTAACCAGCACCAGGTTTCAGAACCAGCCCGCCAATACCCTTCCCAATACCTTTGATGAGGCCTGCAGCGCCCTCCTTCTCGGCACCTCGGAGAGGCTGTGTGACGAGTCCAGTGATGCCATCAAACATGCCATAGCCAAATTCCTTCATGATGTCAATATCGAAATCGAAAGGTGAAAAGGCTTCAACTTACTTTTCCTGCCGCTTTGAGTCCGCTTTGAAAGTCCGTAACCTTCTCTTGAGGGCGAACAGTATCGTCCCCATAAAGCTTTGGTGCGTTGTGAAAGCCACGAGCAATGCCCAATGTAAAGTCCATGGGTGACTTCAAGCCAGCTCCGACGATACGGGAAATACCCTTTCCTGCTCGTGTCGCGTTCTCAATTGTCAATTTGGTTGGATCAAACTCCTCGGTCTGTCTGCGACGATGGCCAAATGGCGAACCGCTTCGAGATCCTGGTCGGCGGTCCTTCGAGTTGGATCGTGATAAAGAGCCACGATCTCTTGAGGAGGATCTAGAGCCAGACCTGCACAGTGTGCCACTGAGGGCTTGTTTCAGCGAATTCCCTCGCGCTGACGTCGTACTAGATACAGGAGTGTCGGTGGCGGGCGTCTCAGCAGAGGAACGTCCCGTATCATAGGAAGTCTTTGGCGTGGTGGTTGATGTAGAACCATGTCGCGATGATGAGTCTATATCGCTGACAGTTTTTTCAAGGCTCAAATCGGTTCGAGAGGTCGATGCAGAAGCCGACGTAGATGCCACGGGCGTATCTTCGCCCGAGCTAGGCTTCTCTGTTGACTTTGCACTGGATGTACTCATTGTTTCAGCCCGCTTGGTGTTTGTTTTCTTGACCGCTCTGAAAATCTCAATTGGAAAATCTGCTACACCCATGCCAAGACTTGCAAAGGTACCCAGTAAGGCAGATGCACCTCCTGAAATGGGATCCCAAGGACCTTCCTCCGTCTCATATTCTCGTGGGCGGTATCTGTGCTGGTCAGCATTCGAAAGTAATCAGACTTTGGAACATCTTACAACTTCAGGTCACCGAAATCTAGCAATCCCTCACTGGAAAGAACATGTGCGGCCAATGCACTAAGGCGGGTTTGTGTTCGCTTCACACGCCAAACAGCTACTCTGCTTGGAGCAAGAGAACATCGCAAGTGATCAACATCCAACATATCGTGAAAGCTTTTTGCACCAGTCTCATCGCCCTTCTCTTCCTTGATCTTGGACCCTAAATCCTTCGCCATCTCCAAGGTCTCTGGTTTGAGAGCTTCGGTGAGAGCAGCAGCTAGCTTATCAGCAGTGAGCTGTTTGTATGGAATAGGGACTGGACCAGCTCCTGCGCGTGCCACCATGGCGCCCCAGAACGGTTGGTCGCCAAAGAATGGAACAACAACTGTCGGCTTGCCAGTGGCAATGCCAGCAGCAGTAGTTCCGGCGCCGCCATGATGTACCACAGCTGATACGTGTTGAAACAGCCAGTCATGGGGGACGTTTCCGAGCATGAAAACACCTTCGGGTATTCCTAAATCATCAGCTCCAAGCCCTCCCCAGCCCTTGGATACCAGAGCTCTGACACCAGCTTTCTTGACTGCTTCAAATATGAGCTTAGTCATCGCATCTGGGTCATCTACGACAATCGAACCAAAGCCAATGTAGACTGGCGGTGGGCCAGCAGCTAGATATGCAGCAAGCTCTGGATCTGGCGTGTATGACGAAGCTAGTGACAGGAAGTAGAAGCCAGAAATGGAGATATGTTGACCCCAATCCTTGGGCTTTGGAATGAGTGCAGGAGACCTGCAGCTTTTAGCATTTGTAAGTGTGAACGTTGCTCGGACTACATACCAACAATATGTGTATGGTACGCGAAGTCGACTCAACATTCCAGGGGCCCATATCAAGGAGATGGGCTCTAGACCTAGAGCTCGTTCACGGAAGCGATTGATAACATCTCCAAGACCTTGCCATGTCATCATTTCTACTAAGGCATACGAGACGAAATTTGTCATGTTCACGTCGGCGTTGGAAGACTGAATATTGGCAAGAGGATGGGGAAATTGTTGTGTAGGCGACCAGGGCATTCTACGTGGAAATCAGCAATGCTTCAGGTTTAAGAACAGCGGAAACATACGTGAACATCATGTGCAGCGGGATTCCCATTTTCTCGGCAATGTGTATATGGGCAAAACTTGGTGGGTTGGCAATAATGGCATCGGCTATGAATGGCCGATCGGCAGGATTAGTGTCCATACTGATACCTGCGTCAAATCCTAGGTCATCAGTACTTGATGTAAGAGGCGGAACTCCAAGACCGTCCCCTGCCTCGATACAGGATCTCCAGCAACCCAGAACGATTTCTTCCATTCCTTTCCTTCTCTTGCCAACATCTCCGCTTTTCAGAGAGTCAAACCCTGGCATGAGACCTGGATTCTTGACCATGAAGGCCATGAGTTCGGAAGGATCCCCTCCAATGCTGAAGAACTCTAGTCCATTCTCTTCAACAAAAGGCTTGAAAGTAGGATGTGTAGCAAGTCGAACACGGTGACCGTACGTAGCTTTCAATGTCTTCCCCAGAGCCACAAATGGCTGTACATCTCCTCTGGACCCAACAACATGGATAACTACATTGAGTTTGGGAGGGGGGGTCTGGCCCGGTAATCCTCCTAGCGCAGGAGGAATATAACCAGGAGGAAGTGGGTGGTCTTTCTCTTGTGCAACCAAAGACAGCTGATTTCTCAGCGCTGGCACGAGAAGGTCTGAGAGCTTTCTTGTCTTCTGGTTGATATTGATATTTATCCGACCATCCTCAGTGACTTTGGCCTTGGTATCGAACCCATCCTGGCTGAGCTCTATCTGGTCAGGCTTCTCACCATATGCTGGGGGAGCCTCAGTGGAGCCATCTGTTGACAATATGTTTGGGACTTGAAGGTTATTCGACCTGCAGAAAACGATAATTAGCCTCCGTCAACCAACTTCCCCGCGCCGCAGACTTACTTTGCACCTTTGTGTGTCCGAACGCTTCGAGTACTGGCGTGTGTATTGGATCTGGAGAAATGTGGTCGGTGAACTCTTGAAGCTTGTCTCGATATCGACTCTGGTTCGTCATCCTCGAAGTTGCCAATGATAGCAGCCTCGGCGCAAGCAATGATCGAGCGGGGGACTGCTGTATCTTCAGAGCTCCCGCCCTCTTTTGAAGGCTTGGAGGCCATTGCGGCACTCTAGTGATGAAGAGACGTCTATCTTCGTGATGAGGAAGACTTCCTACAGCTTCAGCTTCTCAAGCTTCCATCGATAGCCTCTAGGAAGCGCGTAGTGTAGCTGTTATGTTATGCTTTTCGATCGATGATTTGTCGTGGGGGCGAGGGGCGATGTGTGTTTTTCCTGAAAAGTACAGTGTTGCTTTCGAAATTTTGATAATCTGGGTTCGCTGGCAGGCTGCAGGACACTCTTGATAATGCAAGCTCGATGAATATTGACTGAGGATATGGGATGAAGATGAAGAGCGGGGTGGGTTTCTTCGGACTCTGAGCAAATGCATGTGCATCACCAAGGGAAATGGCGGGGCAAGTCAGGGTCTGGCGCTGCTGGGCTTAGGCTTCAATGACGAACGACTTTCAAGCTTCACCACCTTCTTGCAAATGCCACCGTACAGTACGGTACAGTAAGTTGGAACTTTCCGTCTGAAGTTACTACGACCAAATTCATTGTCATTAATCATCGCTCTAACAGTACCATCCGCCTAGCTCCTGTTCAAAAAATCAATGTCACGTCTGAGCCAGGCGTCGAGCTAGCTGGTGAGGAGGTCAAGGTTATTGCTTACTACCTTACTCTTTCCTGCACAGCTGGCTAGACCCGAGGCTGTCACTGTTCATTTGGGTTATCGCCGCTGCCACGGATGCAGCCTTCACGAATGATAACCCCTCAGTGGTGGCTTTGAGCAAGGATCCGGAGAGCTGCATATTGCGCCTGGTCATGCCAGCAAACTGCTATTCGTATACGGTACTGTACCTAAGTTCGACCAAGAGATGCAGCGCTTTCCTTTCGTTGGTGAAGTGGCGGGGGCTATCTTCTAAATCTGTCATTGCCTCAAATCGGTTATTCAACCATATCATGTAGATTATGTACGTTCTCAAGTGTACTCGGACTTTATTCTTTGTCTGTCATCAGAGAAGTTGTTCTTTGGGATCACATTGGCTTCTGTTTTCGGCCAGTGCACGGCATTTCTTTCCAGTCGAGTGGCAAGTGTGAATCAAGCTGCCATGCAGAATGGCAATATCACAGTCCATTCAGGACAAGTATCCAGCTGCTTCGTTCCGTGTTGCGGAGTTTGTGGCATACGCACGTTGTGTTGGTAGCAGCATTGTGTTATCACGGCATGAACGACCAACCTGCATTGCTAAGGCTCGACCACGAGATAGTTCATAAGTGGCTTCTATATACACCAAATCTCTCCTACCATCATTCTCCTGTTTTCGTATGCTCCACTGACTTTGCTGTACTTAATTCTGGGTGTCCATTTCTGTAGGGTTCTCTTAACATCAGGAAATGAACCTCATCGTATACATTCGGAAGTTGTCGACTCTCAATTTTCAATTGGTATTTCCCACCGTACCTGCTTAGTGTCGATCCTTGCAATAAAACCCCCTTAGCTGCTATAAGGGTATTTAGGAGCTTCGACAGAACTAGCCTATGTTATTTGGGGCATGATTTTCGACTCATGTTCCTGCTCAGCCTGCTCAGGTCGCAAGTGTTGCAGATGCACGCACATGTCGAGAAGGGTACGCAATCCAGCGGAACATGGTACGATCGAACCGCAGTCTATAGCCCTTTAGCCGTGCTAATTCCTAATGGACTGGTTGGGACTACGCTTGAAGTAATCAGTGCTACCTGCTTGTGAAAGCTTACCAGTGTTTTCTTCAGCATATCATGTCCATCTGTCGTTGCCATGTTCGAAATTAGGTCAGCACTTCCCACCAGGGATGTGGTATACCTTCTCCAGACACGTTTTGGTGTCCTGGTTGCTGGGACGCCTTCCGTAATTCCATGTAAACATCCTCCCATCATCCCAAAATCCTCGACAGAATAACAGTGGTGTACCGAACTCCCTACGAGTCATCGAAGCGTCGTATTGCAAGCCGAGCCCTGACCGAGCACGAAGACCCCGAGAATAAAATATGGTTTAGAGTTAGATTGCTATCAATCAAGCTTAAAGGGTCCCTGAATCATGTTCGGTCATCAGATGAAACAAGCCTTCCCAGCGATTGGGTCTGCTTATTCTTGGCATACAATATGTCCCTTAATGCTCCTAGGTGTTAAGCTTTCTGCGGCTCAATTACGGTCTTTGAAGGGCAACCAGAGGCTCTTACTATGCACGTGTCGACCTGTTTGGCCCTGCTTGTTGTATGCATCGTTGCTAGATATCATGCACTCTCGGATCAACAAGCGAGAAGCGCCTCCGGAACTGCCCAGAGGCCGGAATCCCATTTAGCAAACTCCGAGGATTGATTGCTTACCCAAGAACAAGATTCCCGAAGTTTTCACCAGATGATATCCATCAAAACTTGACTCTCCTCGTGGAGAACATTACTCGTCGCATAGGAGAATCGCTCAGCTGAACCATATTTCTTGCTTGGCTATTCATTACCGACTTCGGAATTGGGATTGGAGGAGGACATGAAATGAACATAAAAGGAAGTGCATGTCGCTCGATTTCTTCTAACATTCACATTCACTCAGCCACATCTTCTCTTCACTACTCACTCATTCGTTACCACATTGGCTTCAAACCACCACATTCCTTCACCAAATAACACCCAGTAAAATCAAAATGCAGTTCGCATCCGTCATCATTGGCCTCTTGGCTTCCACGTAAGTTCTCTCTCATTGAGTTCTAGCTTCACAACCTGTCAGTTCAAAGTTCACTCACTGACATCCTCGCTCAGCGTCGCCGCAGACCTCCACACCAGACTCATCTGCTTGAACTATTCCCAATCTGTCCTTGGGCCTGGTACTTCCACAGCAGCTACCAACGATCCAGCAACCATCGCGGCCTGTAACGCCTACAGACGTCGCAACACTGGAACCAAGCAGTGGGATACCTGCCCTGACTGCACAGTTGTTCAGAACAATGAGATTAAGGCCTGCGAGTCGCTTGGGAAGCATTTGGGCGGGGATGAGTTCAACTAGTAAGCTACCGGGATCTCCTGCACTTGGTTTGTGACGTATACTGACGATAAGTAGCTACTGCAAGCAGAATGGAGCAAATGCATCCGCTTAGGCCTCTCTCCGTACAGAAGTGGTGGAGATCATAGGAAATCCTGCGAAAAATGACAATTTTGTTCGTTCTGAAGTCCATTGAGGTCTCTACAGGGTTCAAGACTTGGGATGGTTACAAGCAGAAAAAGAAATTGTTTGAGTTCAGCAATGCAAATACCTTTCCTTCAGCAGTACAATGCAAAATCAGGATCTCCAGGTGCATTGATGAGGATCTTGTGATCGAAGCATGAACCCACTCTGAGTAGAATATTACACTTGATTCTTTATAGTAGAGCTGGATCAATGGAATTTCTGTCCGACACTGTTCCATTGTCGTTCTTTTTTCATATCGAAGACGCTGGAGGAAGTAAACATGACCTGTTGGGCGAAGCGAGCAGAGGAGCATTACTGCTGTCTAACGACTTTATGAGCACAGATGAAAAGAGGACAATGACCGGAGTGACTCCTGTACTCTCACATTTGATTCGATTGGGTTGCTCTGTCCTCCAACGTGGAGAATACAATTTTACGAGACAGCATACTGGCGCGTACTGGCTGCATATTATACCATGGACAGTCATTCTGAGTTCAGTGACCGGGTCGAAAATACGTCTAGCAACCCACCAAACTTTCCATTTCAGTGCGAAGACGTTGTGCTTGTGCTTGACAGGCTCTTGGCTTTACTTTGTAAATTTTCCTCAAAACTAACGACCCTTTCTTCCGTGATCATGTTCGTTCAGTTGGATCAACGCGGGCATACCCTGAGCGAGCTGAGGAAAGGAATTGGCGACAAATGGACGCAGCTTCTAGTGATAGGGCTGTGATTTGGCTTCTGAATCCTCCTGAACTTTGATTCGAACGCCTAAACTAGACTTCCCGAGCGCAAATCACCCCTTTCCTTGCTTTGATGGACAAAAGCTAGAGTCATGTGACATTGAAGTATGACGATTTGGTCACGTCTACATGCCACAAAGTTCGTTATTTTAAGCTCTCCAAGACAATTTTGACTCGCCTGTAGCGATCTTGACATACAATTCCTGAACTGCGTTACTTTTGATTCGACAGTTTGGTCCTGGCACTGTTGCACAGCCGCATCGCGCCTCTTGGCTGTGTAGCCGAGACTAGGCATCAAGTAGATCAATATTGGCATTACGCTGCTGCCCGCAGATTCACGACAGTTCCCCACATTGACGAATGATATATCTGGTTATACACAGCGCTGGACCCTTTATAAATATAAAGGCTCTCCTCGCTTGCGCTCTTTCGGAGACAACATCAGTATTGTGGACAAGTCGCTCCTTCCATCAAAAGCTCACCTTCATACCAAAAATAATAACAGGGTAATCATGAGGACTCATACCCACTACGAGCGCTCAAGCTCGCCATGGAACAGGAAAGTTCTAATCTGGTTATGGTCTTTCCAAACCATTGGCTCTATCATCGTCACTGCATTCGCTGCAGCCCTGCTGGTAGGTCGATTGGAATCATGGTGCCGTCTGGTTGGAAAATGTACTGATTATCGACATTCAGGACAGAAGAGATGGTCTCCAGCAACGCTGGGATGATGGCTTAGCAGACGCTCTGTTCCTGATGTAAGCAGATATCATCTTCACTTTCGACAGGAAAGCTAATGCCGATGGCAAGAACTTCTTTCCTAGTCTTCTCGTTCACCGTCATCAACGTCATCTTCACAATTCCCGCATACTTCCACTATAAGAAAGACTCACTTTCTCCTATGTGGATGATGATCGGTTCGGTCTGGATGGCTCTTTTCTGGTTGACTGTCATCGCGATGTCTGCTTGGGCTATCGCTTGGAGCGCACCGATCTTCGAAGTGTACGAGGTTTCATGCTTACTGAATATGCTCGCGGGGTGAGTAAACCGTCGCTTTTAATAGTCCGCTACAATGTGCAGAACTTAAGCTGACACAACTCAGCTTCCCGTACATCGGAGGCCTAGTCTACTACAGTGTTATCTATGATCGCTGGAGGAAGTCCCACAAGGGTAAAGCCGACGTCGAAACCACGAACGAGAGATACAGCTTGGACAGCAGAAAGCCACTCGCTGACGATCAAGGGATTGCCAAAGAATAGGCGCTCGAAAAGGTGCAGATAATGAAGTTGTGAGTGGTACGATGAGTGGACGAATCATTTGATACACGCTGAACAGGAAGATAATGTTTAATGGACGAAGGTCAGACGTCTGAAGCCAAGGAGGAAGTTGTAATGTCTCATAATCGCGAATACTTAATGCTTAATGACAGTAATGATAACATCTTTCTTGCTATAGGAGTACGTAAAGTAGGGTCGTCATACCATGCTGCTGAGGAATTGATCGGCTTGCTGATTTATCCTCGCTGCACTTGTCCAAATGGAGTTCTTATCGGGTCAAAAAAGCCCAGTTTTTGTCATGTACGGTATCGGCTGGGCCACATCTCGGCATTATCACGTCCAGTATCACGTCAGATTCTAGATTGAATCGATGACCAATGTACGTTCATATGAAGTCAAAACTGAGCTCAAAAGGAAGGATGTCCAGTGCTATCTCGTAAGAAATCTCCATTTCAGACTTTTGTTTCGCGATGGCGCCCGCCTTCAACATCTTGATCGTTGGTGGAGGACTCGGTGGACTTGCGGTATCAGTTGCATTGGGCAAACAGGGCCACAAAGTAACGATTCTCGAATCGACGGCCGAATTGCAAACAATTGGAGGTAGTATTGGCATTCCCCCAAATTCCATGAGAGTATGGGATTACCTCGGATTGTTGGACAGACTCAAAACTGCAGCTGAAGTTCAGGGTAAAAGGACTTCGTGTTTCAGACGGTACACTGGGGATTTGATTTGTATGGGAGGTCTGCAGGAGCAGGCCTGGAAGTATGGGTAAGTGAAGTTGCGGCGCAGTCTGTACGAATGAAGAGTAATGTATGAATTCCAGCAACTTAGCTATCCACCGTGGAAAGCTTCAAGCGCTTCTCATTGAAGCAGCGCAAGAAATGGGCGTAACGATCTTGGTCAATACTCGAATCTCCGATATTGATGATAGTGGTCCATCACCAGTAGCAGTAACCAATGGCGGGCAGCGCTTCAAAGCGGATCTCATAATCGGAGCTGATGGTGTGTTACATGGACATCTCATACTGTCCAGCTAAATTTCGCACTCACATCACACAGGAGCAAAATCCACAGTCAGGAACATGATGTATCCAGACATCCAACTCAGCAGCTCCATAAACTGCTATCGTGCTGTCGTTCCTGGCACTTCAATCAAATCAGATCCTGATTTGGCACCCTTGCTGGATTGCTCCACGATCTGGTTGGGTCCAGAACGAGCTGTTGTTTGTATTAGCGTCCAGAATGGAACCATGCTATCGGTTGAATGCCCTCATCCTGGAAATGCAGGCACGGCCGGAGATTGGAATAAGCCTGGCGATGTGGAAGCCTTAAAAGACACTTACTCGGATTTTGGCCCTGTGGTTAAGAAGTTGTTGGAAAAAATTGAGCCCGAGAACCTCTTGGTATGGAAATTGAACCAGCTGCCGGAGTTGAAGACTTGGGTTTTTGAAAGCGGAAAAGTCGTGCTTTTGGGCGATGGTAGGTAGCTGTGAGTGGCTCAATGATATGGACTGACAGTTATTCAGCTGCTCATGCTATTATGCCATTTTCTGGTCAGGGTCATGCAATGGCCATTGAAGACTGCGCATGCCTCGCGGAGTGTCTTTCTCGCACCACCTCTACGTCCTCCATTCCCGATGCTCTTCGCGCATTCGAAGCCATCCGAAAACCTCGCAACAAGCACATGGGCGAGTACTCACTTTTCAACGCCCATACATGGCAACTTCCGGACGGCGAGGAGCAACGCAGACGAGACCAAAGGCTTGCCAAGGCACCGATGTTCGTTGCTCAGAACTGGGATGGGAAGCATGTCGACGAGTTTCCGGGTCTACCACCCAGCCCCTTGTATTATCCGTGGATGCTGGGGCATGATGTTGTCGATCTGGTAAGTTGGCTCCGCCGCTCGTTTGTTTTGTTTCAAAACAGGGGAGATCAGCTAAACGAGAAATGTCCAGACTAGGAGGAAGCTTGATGAGATCTGGCCCACAAGCATTACGAATGGAAATCCTTGAAAAGATTTCGAAAGTATTTGAATGCTTGTAAACATTTTCTTTTTGGCATATACCAATCAATATGCTAGATGCAATTATTTCCACTACCTCGACATGATTCACGGTCTTGCAAACGCTTTCCTCGTCCAAAGGTCAATAACGTCCTGCAGAAAATCATTCAAACAGCGAGCAAGCCGGAAATCTGTATTCTGCATGACACTTAGCACCCAAGAACCAATTCTAGAACAGAAAACTCACGATCAAACAGGCTCTCGAAGAAGTCCACCTCCCTCACGTAGCAGAAGTCTGTCGTCTTGTACCAATAACTCTCGTTTGCGATCGTGCTGTCCGTACTCTCATAACATTGCATCCACACACCAGTGCCGAACTCATACTTCTTCACCACTTTTGACGTGCCCACAGGCTTCTGATGACAAAAAGCGTAATCCTCTCCGACAGTGATGTTGATTAAATAGCGCTTGTGTAACTCAGCACTTGCTTCAGCAAGAGGTGCTGGGAGCGGAGCTGGCTCTGGCTCCGGCTCGGGAGAAGCAGCTCTCTGTGAGACATGGCTCCAAGAGGCTCCTTTGATTTTAGATTGACCAGATGCGGGCTTCTGGATGAGTTCATCGGCTTGCACTGGGGCGGCTTGAGTATCGGTATAATTTACTTGCAGAAAACCGATCGGTCCGCAATTGTCGAGGATGTCTTTATCGGCTGGTTCCTCCAAGTGGATTTGATTGATGTAACAATTATCGGTGGTCTTCACCCAGGTTCTGTAAGATGTGAGCCTCGTGTTTGTAACCCAGGGTATTCCAGGACTTAGCTGGATCAAGGAATATGACATACGTGTCATCAATGACAGCCTCACCATCGTCAGTCCAGCAAGTGACTGTCAAATCAGTGCCTGGTTTCTGGTAGTTGATTGTCTCGCATGACGCATTATCTGGACAGATGTTGCACTCAGAATCGTACTTGACCGTTGCTTCGTCATAGGTAAGGTGCTTCTCCTCTGATGCTTTCCCGCAGTAAGAGAGATCAGTCTCATCTGACGAAAAGTCAGTAGATCCTCTCCCACACTCTACAATATCGGTGTTGAAATTACTCACACTCGCCACTGTACTCTACCAGATCGTACTGCGTGACATAGCAATTATCCGACGTTCTTAACCAAGTCCTAAATTCCAGTGAGCGAATTTCTCCCACCTCTAGATATGTTTCACTAACGCATCTCCATCAATGACTGTTCCCCTCGTCCAACAAACCAGTGTCACTGGAGTATCGTACTCATAAAATGCTTTGTTTGTACACAGCGAATATGGACATGTTTTACACTCCGTTTCTACACCTGGCTCCAGTGTATTATTTATTGGAGGTTTGAAAGCAGCATCGGCTCCCACCGTCAGGAGGCCGACGATGAGGGAAGTTGCAAGGCTGGTATACGGCGCCATGATGCAAACGAATGTCAGGAAAAGAATCAAGGCGTTGAATGTAAAGCTGGAACCCTGCTTCAGATCCGCTTCATTCGAATCAACTTGTTTAAAGTGGAATGGAAAACCAATTTCGAACGGGATGAAGACCAAGCCATCCCAAGAACCAGGGAGGGGAGCCTGTTTATATTATGTCGTGTCGTACTGTGCCGCCACTGGTGAGATCAGACCAACTCCATAGTACTTTCTGCACCTTGCATCTAGCACCAGAAAAACATCCCATCTACTGTACTCTACCTTGCTAGGTAAACAATCCGTCCGTGCCTTGCCGATAGCCTTACATACCACCATCACCGTGTTCGCGTTGTGGAACTGCCGTTTCCAGCTCCATCGCACCCTCTTCACTCTTCGAATCCACCAATTCCATGACATTCTTACGAGAGAATAAGAGAGAAGCTAGAGTTGCATGCATACAGAAGTATTGCTTACCTGCAGTTTCTTACCATCGCAAACCCTGTACCTGAAAAGAATCTCCTGTTTCCACCACATCCGGCAACGATCTGATCAGCTCCTAGCATCCACCCCGCAAATTTCTGCGGGGTGCGCGACATCTTGCTCCTTTCCCTGTAGGCTTGGCGATTATCAGGGGAGTCAAAGTTCAGGTCTTCCTCGTATTAGCCCGGGCTCGGTTCGAGCTTTGCAGAATCGAATAGCCTGTCGGCCAATCATTGCATAAGTTTCGGGATCTGGACGGACAGGTTATTAATGAGATCGTGGAAGGGCTGAGAAGTTTAGAGTGCAGATGGCCTGCTTCAGCCTAAGTGGGATGTTGCCGGTCGCTGAGATGTCGATCGGTGACGATCTTCGTCCAGTGAAGTGGGAAAGTTATCTGAGCCTCGTACTTAAGGTTGGGTAGTGCCAAATTCGCAGCATAAGCTCTTTTTGGGGTGCTATTTCTAGAGACGGTAAAGGGATGTAAGATGTGCCAAGATAAGCGGAACCTAAGATCAGGTGAAGGTGGTGAGCTTGTTTACAAAAGTACTCCATGATGCCTCGGAAGTGTTCTCGGTGCAGCTGGGTCCTGAAAGGATTTTTATACACGAATGAAATGGCCCGTATGTACATCTCTCATATTCCGACTCAATTTCCACCAACGAGACAAGCGAGGATATTGGTGTCCTCCATTTCTCTGTCTTGCTCTGCCCATATCTCGCATCCTGCATGTACAACCTCCACCACAGGTCTCTTTTCCCTCTTTCTCCTACTTCCTTGAAGCTCCCTTGACACCTCACTTCGCAAGTGCAGCCCACGTGTCGAACATCGGGGATCTTGCCGCCGCAAGATCAGCTGAATACTGTCCTTGCTTTGTGTGTTTCGTGAACGTAGTCGACTTGCTGGCTGGTGTGGCAGGAGCAGCGGAACTGTAAGCCCAGCCAAGCACATCAGTCGCAGAAGCGCGCGCGAAGGTAGTGCCGTCCGTCAGGATACATGCTTTGCAGAGGAAGGTTAGAGACCAGTGCGTGGTATTTGTATATGTGCCGTTGGCGATGGGAACAAGGCTGAATGTGCCAGTCACTTCTGGTGGCGAGCCTGGTCGTCTGGAGGTTGTGTTTGTTAGTTCACCTGCTTTCTACTTCCTCTTGCGTACTCTTTCCGGCTGTCTCTCTCTTCTTCTCTCGGCTTCTAGACCCCCTCGATTGTATTCTCGCTCTTCCTTACCTTTGTGTTCCTAACTAGGGAGTAGATATAGCATCAAGAAATATGCGAAACTCACGGTGTCTTTCTAAAGCTGGCCATTGGAGTCTTTCCATTTGCCCAAGCCGCAATGAGCAACTTGTTCACCATTGGCCCGCCGAGTGAGATACCAGACCATCCTGTTCCCTTACCCGTCACCAGTCCAATGAAGTCCCCGGTTGCATTGACGGGGAGCGCAATACCAAAGCTGTAGCCCGTTGTGTCGAAGAAGGCTGAGTAGGAGATGCCGGTCTTGAGATCAGTGTATGGAATGGCAGACGCGAGGAGCGAGAGGGCGCCGGTGAGGAGAAGAGAGAGCTTCATGGTGACTTCAATTGAACTGGGTAGGCAGGTAGTGAAATGCAAAGCAGGTACAGCAAAAGAGCTTGAGGTAAGAGAAGCAGTATTCTGGGATCGGGGAGGGGAGGCTCTGTCTTCAAGCAGGGTCTTTTATACCCCAATTCTTCCTCCCCAGACCCAGCACAATAACCCTCGTCGGCAGTTCGATTGTTCTTTCATTACACTCAGACTTATCATCTGCCCGTTCAAACACAGCTCAGGCGGTATTGCTCGACAGGCCGCACGCGGCACTCATATCCACACAATCTCCAAGCCATATTCTTTGCCCGAAATAAACTGGCTGAATGGAAGAAGGCACTCGCGTTGAGTACAGCTGCGTAACGCGCTCGCGCTGATTCGTCGGAAAATGTTGACGAGCGGATTGGAATTGGGGACTTTCCAAACGAACGTCACTATTACTGCTTTGTGTATAGTGAATTCGCATAAGTTCCAAACAACGCACGCAGGCGAGCACGTTTCTTCCAAATTGGCGGATTCATTTATGCTTAACTGCGAGCAGCGCCCATTCGCTAAGGACAGAAAGTGGATGTATAATTGGATGCCGGATGGCGAAATTGAATATGTGACTTGCATCGAACAATGCTTTCAGGGAAGCCAAAATCGGATGGAATATGATTAGATTTGGAAGGTATTTACTCCGTATTCTGCTCGACGTACGCCGGCGTTTCTAGCTCTTCGCCGCCATCAACCCAGACCTTTGCTAGCTCTGTCTCGATCTCGACTTTCCTGTCTTCCCATTCCTTGACTTTGGCGAGGCGTTCTCGCAATTCGTGAAGCTCGCGTTCGACGCCCATCTTTTCCTTCTCTGTGCCGATTCGCTCCCAGTCCCATTCGCTTCCATCGTCGCCTAGGCCGAGAGTGAGGTTGAATGTGTGATACTTCTTCAGACTGGCCCGTGTACTGATCGTGATCAATGTGATGCCCTTCTCTTTACATCGCTCGTAGAGCAGTCCTTCGACGTCCGAGGATACGGCGGAGGTACCTTCATCAATGAAGGCATATCGAGGTTCATGGTACAGCAGTCTGGCAATTGCCATCCTTTGCTTCTCGCCTCCACTCAAGACATCTTTCCATTCCTTTCGAGTATCCCAGCCGCCTTCCCTATCTGGAAGGTAGCCTAAGCGAGCTTCCTCCAAGATGCGCTTGAGCTCAATATCTCGACGTCCGCGATCACGCATCTCGATCTCACCATCCGGATAGATGACTTGGTCGCGAAGAGTCCCCACGCTGAGATACGGTCGTTGAGGTAGGAACATTATGCCGTCTGTTCCTACGCTTCGAGGTCTAGATACTAAACCGCGGTAGACGGGCCAAAGGCCAGCTACAATACGTGCGACTGCACTCTTACCAACACCGTTGGGACCAGAGATCTAGTGAACAGTTAGCTGAGTCACGGCCTTGCGGAAAAGAGTAAGCTCACCAAGAGATGCTCTCCAGAATGCACGATGATAGAGAGGGAGTCGACCAGTTCTTCGCCCCCATGAGGGAAGACAGAAGGGGCTACCACAGGTACATTTTCAAGGCGAACACCATCGAAACCCTTCTGAATAGTGCCTTGCACATCAGACAAGGAGTATAGCTCCGGGTGCGTACCCCGTTGTGGGAAGTATGCATTTGCATGCACGCGATGGAGTGTCGAAATCAGGGTGTACACCCGACTCGTGTATCCCGCTAGCTCGGACAGATCTTTGATGGAGTACATCATTCTTCCACCAGCGTCAGCCAGTGAGAGCATGAGACGCTTGTTGGTGATGAACTCCTTCATTCGACCTCTTTCGCGACCACCACTGACTGAGGGGTCTGCTAGCTCCTGGATCCCCCCAAGACCGCCCCATGCTGGCAAGAAGACGGGCAATGAGCTCAACAGATACCCATAAGCACTCCAACTATACTTGAGAACAAAATCTTCGAGGATATTGTAACGAATCTTGAGGGTGTAGATACCCTCCATCCACTTCTTGAGACTCTTGAACTCCTTGTCAAGGAAGTTCTTTTCCATACTTGCACCTCCGTAGAATGCAACTTCCTCGGCATTGGCAATGAGACGAGCATGAAGCCCTCTGAAATCGCCCTCTTTACGGCCTTCAACGGCCTTTAGTTTCCCGAAGGGCGGAGAGAGTCTTCGCAGTATTGTTGCAGTCAAGAAGTAGTTACTCAGCAATCCCGTCAACGCCAAAGGACCTAACGATCGGTATAGCTGATAGTTGAAAACCAACAAGTCAACGAATGGCTTTCCCAACGAGGAATAAAGGCTTGCTGCAGCGGCACAAAAGTGCGTAAGGTCTTGTGTAATGAACTGGTCTGCTCCCTGGCCGATACCACCATCCAGATTTGACAATTTGTAGTAGTTGAGATTATCATTGAGGTACAAATCGTGGATATACCTAGTGAGGCGAGTACGGAAGGCAATGGAGACTTTCGATTGCAGGAATTTGATCATGGCGTTCGTGTAAGAGGCAAAGCTACCAATACCGCACCACTAAAAACCGTCAGAAACAGCCACATTATCGCAGAGCAGACTTTGTCTGAGGCTTACCTTGATGATTCCCCAAATGAATGAACGCCCATTTCCAGCGACCAGATCTCTTACAATCTCTCCATCTAGTCTAGCAACAACTAATGAAAGGTATGTTCTCAACATTAGAAACACTCCATGACTTAACAATAAACCAGTCTCCTTGCTTGTCCATCTCGGTATCATGATGCTCAATAAACTAAGGAATTGATGTAGGAATGCCAAATTGAGACCCGGCTTCGTCTGCGGCGGCGGAATTTGTGGTGTGTTACCATCAGATAGCCCAGACGCTCTCGGCGGATTCAAGAACAGCCTTCGATGTGCGTCAAAAGTCAAAGCCTTCGTTGGATGTATGGTAACTTTCGACGTCGAGTCTTTGTACGGGACGAATATGACTCGGGACCCATCTTTATTCTTCAGACCCGAATTTCTGCGGAACAATCGGCGACCCTGCTCTTTCTCTGCTTTCCGCGACTTCCACCATCGTCTTGTTCCTTCGCCGCTGGCGATTATGGAGAGTGCGAGGGCAAGCGCTCCGAGGAGTCTTGTAGTCTTCGAGGTGCCCTTCAGACGCTGCCGAAGGAGGTTCGAGTACTGATGGTAAAGATTCGCAATCGGATCTGCCGAATACCGCAATGTTGATTGCGAAGCCATATTGAGTACTTCGCGGGGAATGCTGGTATCGTTGGTTCTTCTACATCGTCATCCCTTCTTTGGTGTATTAAGCCCTGGCCTCCGAACTGTCTGCTTGGAATCTCTATTTGCCTCGTTTCTCAAGTCCGATTTATCATGTCTTCGAATGAGATTGGTGACATGAATCGTGGATGTTCAGTGATTTTGAAAAAGCGTGAGTGTCACATTCATCTTGAGCCGCCTCCACAGAAGAGCTGTTGCATGTGAAGGGCCAATCTGGGGAATGGTGATTGAGCTATGGCCGAGGCAGAGAGATTGCAGGGGTAGGTATCTCTTGGTAGCACGTGAACAGGGTCACGAGGTGCACTCACTCCACGAAGATGGACGGGATGTCTGAGCCCTGCCAATTGGTGCAAGCAAGGTACGGCCCGGCACCCAGATTAAGCAAAGATCTTGGAACTTAATCCGAGTTGAGGATATAAAGATCACATAGAGATCATGCTTTAAGAGAACTATGAACAAATGTGATACAAGATGATAGTGATAAAAATATTGGTACTCCCGAAAGCCAGTCCAAGGCTTGTTGTCTATCTGCATCACTGCCTTCCAAGCCATCAACCACGGCCAGGCCAGCCGGGCCAGCTACTGTCAACCTCACCACCTACTTTGTATACAGCCCTACAAGCTAATCTTCCCTCATCAGTCAAATTTCTAGAAGGCCACCGGTAGTTAACCGCCACGGGCCCAATATGCAACCCCTTTCATGTCTATCAAGACCCTGAGAGCTCTTCCCAAGCTATCAATGCTTCCATACAGTCCTCGTACGCGCGCAGCCAGGGTGGAAGTGATGCAGTCTCGACTCTCGAAACGCGACCCCCACCTTGATTGACAAAACGGGCCTCTCTTTTATTCTCTCTTCCAACACTCGAAGCGCATATATAAATGTGACATGTAAGAAGAGCGACTATTGAGGGCTTTGAATTGTTCCAGCTTGATCCCGGTTGAAGAATGTTGACTCGTGAAAGGCTGGCTGCCGAGTGGCTGCTCTGTAGCCGCCGGAGTGGATTTGTGAGTTTGGGCCGCAGAATGCAGTGAGTTCAAAGGATGGGATTCTCCAGAGACCGGAAGCAGGTACAGAAACTTCTCTCTTGGACGATAGGGAGGTCTGCAAGGGTCCGTATTTGCTAGGTCTTACCCACCGGGGACTCAAGGAATCTATTAATACGCCCGCAGCATGTCACTTGAATCTTGACGACATCTTGGGATTTATTTTGCAGTCGATGGCCTGTAATTGTCAGTTTCCAATTAGGCGAATTTGACCACCCAAGAAGTAAATAGTCGTCAGCAGCAACAAAGTGCGCCATTTTGATAACATGGGCAAAAAAGGAATGGAGATAGAAATAAGGTCGGTGAACGCTGAGTTGTTTTGCTTCAAATCATTTCCTGCATCCTCGTCTGCCGAGTCGTGTTCTTGAGTCCAGTCGGATTCACATCTGGGATAAAGTGCTTTTGATAGGATGAATTCGGGGGGCAACATCCAGGGCGCCTAATCTTATTCGCCCCCCGATCGAGTCCTGGACGGAGTGGCTGACCGACAAGATGCTCTGAATGGACGCCCACGTTCAATTTGGGGATGCAGGTTCATAAACCCCCGGCAAACAGGCGTGCAACAGAGAACGGGCAAACGTCCAGATGGACGCCTGGAGAATCCGTTCATGGGTGCGCAGACAGCCCATGAGCAGAGCAGAACAGAGCATGGGCATGGCATGGTTGATGGATGCATGATGAAGTATCCGCGGAGAGAGCTCTTGAGCTTCAGCGACGGAGGGTCGAGGTCCTGGTCGACCTTGCCCATTCGTTCCGCACTAACCATGGCCTAGGGGACCACCGCTCCATTACATGACTGGGCAAAGTTGCACCTGCCTGTCGCTGCTGTGTACACGACACCTGCACCCCCTCAATCAACGACTCGATTCTGGTTTCGCCTCATCTACCTACAGCTTCTTCCCTTTCATCACTGATTATTGACGGAGTCCTTGTCTGGATAATTGATCTGCATCCCAACGCGACATCTCAAGCTTACCGTACCCTGAATTTCTTGCACGGGCCCGTTACCAGCCATACCGCCAAATCTTACCTAGGCCATCTCATCTCGCTTAAGCCAACCCCATTCGACTGACCTGCCTTTTGTCCCTCAGCCTCTCTTTGAATCTCCTCTATCCAACTCTCGAGAGCTCTCAGAGGCCTTTTCAAGCTTCGAAGCTTTCGTCCACTCTCTGCATCAATTGTCGCTTCCCGTTGCGCCAGCTTTCGGCACTCCCTCAATCGCGTTCCCGGAAGCGCGACGAGTTCTTGACCTCATTGAAGTTGTATTAGGGGTTGACATCACTCGATCCAACGCCATTCACCGACGCGTGCAGATATATTCCATTCGAAGGAGATAGATATCATTGCGACGTGTATTATCTACACCAGGCATCCCTCGGTCTCGAATTGCCCTCGATGAGTAATGAGATAGTACAACCGACGGAGCAAGATCTTAGCCGCTCGACTTCAACAGAAGGTGGAAAGGCATCAAAACCACCTGCACTGGACACATCAAGCTGTATGTATTCCATTCCCCGTCAATTTCGCTTGGTTATGATTGAAAGCAAATGCGCCAGCGGTTCATATGCGTCAGAAATGACTTTAGCAAGCTAACCATGTTCATTACAGTCACGAACACTCCACACCCGCCCAGCTCTTCTACCCAGGCTACTTCTACGCAAAATACAGCTACTACTGAAGAATCCGAGAACACTGCCTTATCGGGATCACAGTACGAGAAAGATTCGCTGCGAGTAGCGGATGAGGCTCCCGAAGTCCCAAAGAAAAACCGCGGTCTTCTTCCTGTTCCATCCAGATCTTCTTCGCACAAAATACAACCATCGCCTACAACTACTGGACTGAGTGGAGCTACTGTTAGCGATCCTGCAGATAGCATAGGGGGCGTATCGAAGGAGTCGAAGGGGAGCATTCTGGGGAGGAGGCGGAATGGGAGTGCTACAAGTAGCAAAATGTCGATAACACAACAAGGAACATCGGCAGGTCCAACAGGGACCGCAAACAATGCAGCCTCAAACCCCACAATTTCCAGACAGCCAAAGAAGAAAGGGCTCTTTTCGTTCCTCTGCTGTGGGGTTCCGGATAGCGCCAATCCAGCAGATCCAAACGACGCGGCTGTGCCTGCAAACAAGGTCACAAAAGTTCCTTCGGCAAGACCTGCAACAGCCAGTCGACCAGACCAGGGAATACCAGTACTAGCAAACAATGACTCCACCAAGCCTCAGACTGAAAAAGAAGCTCTTCGCCAGGATGCTCAGCAAAGCGGATCCGATAAAGAGGGCAGCGATATCAAAACAAGTGCAGGCCGAACTCTGCCAATGGGAGGTGCTATTCCACCAGCAGCGAATGGCGATCTGAATCAGACAGAAACAGACACACGTGATCAAGCGCTTCCTGAGCTGTCAAAAGAGACAGAGGACTCAACAAGTGCTGGCCAAACTACAAATCCAGCAGTCGTGGTACAAGGGCCATCCAGATCAGAATCAAAGATTTCCACTATACAGAATACGGCCCAGGAGCAGAAGGACACGGAGGGGAATACAAAGATGGGTGATTCTGGGTCAGTCCCAGCAGATAAGGAAGAATCCCCAGCGCCTGCAGTTCGGAAAGACGAGACAGTCAATAAGGCGGCTTTGCCTCCACCACCACCCGTTCCTCAGCCACAACCTGGGCCAAGCGAGGATCCAGCAGCCCCTGAACCGGCAGAGCAGAAGTCGCAATGGCTACTCCCCCCGATCGCTCCAAGATTTCAAGGGAAAAAGTGTCTTGTGCTGGATCTTGACGAGACTCTTGTTCATAGCAGTTTCAAGGTATGTTTCCTCCGATATACAGCATTCAATTGCTGACTTTTCAGATTCTTCACCAAGCCGATTTCACAATCCCAGTTGAGATTGAGGGTCAATACCATAATGTATACGTGATCAAACGACCAGGCGTTGACCAATTCATGAAGCGAGTGGGAGAACTCTACGAGGTTGTCGTTTTCACAGCTTCCGTCTCAAAGGTATGTCCTCAGATACACGTTCAATGACGAAAGCTAATTGTATAGTACGGTGATCCTCTCCTTGACCAGTTAGATATTCACCATGTTGTGCATCATCGTCTATTCCGCGAGAGTTGTTATAACCACCAGGGAAACTACGTCAAAGATCTATCTCAAGTCGGCCGGGATCTTCGAGAAACGATCATCATCGACAACTCCCCTACATCATATATCTTCCACCCTCAACACGCTGTTCCTATCAGCAGCTGGTTTTCTGATGCTCATGACAACGAGCTTCTCGATTTGATCCCCGTCCTCGAAGACCTAGCAGGCTCGCAGGTACGGGACGTCAGTCTTGTTCTTGATGTCGCCCTTTGAAGCAAATTTTTATGTGCGCTCCTGCATGCAAATACACTTGCTATCATAGCGGATGGCGTTTTTGGTTGATACCTTTGGTTTCGTTGTAGAATGTACTGTTTAATTTATATAATGGGTCGTCTTCTCCTGGCCAGACCAGAGCAGCCACCTTTCACTGATCGGGCGTGGTATTGGGTCATATTGAGCGGGTCATCAAAAATGGACAGAAGAAAGGCGGAACCACATCTGTCTCCTGGAGCTGGGTGTACACCTATTTCTCTGACTGGCTGGCGGGGTGGAATATGTGAAGGAATGGGGAGATTGACAGGAGTTCCAACCTCGGGAAAAGCATTACAGAGCAGTAGACCACGCTGCCTTTACATTATTTTCTTTTTGTTATCATCTTTCAAGCGAAGCAAGCAGGGGAGTTGAGTTGATACCTGGGTACCAGCGAGGAAAGGAATGATAGGCTGGATGGATGGAAATACAGATGCTGATGGGGAGAGGCAATTTTCTATTTCATTTGTTCATCTTCTCTTCAATTCATAGCATGCGTCAAGGGAGCGCAAATATTGACAGACAGACAAGACAGAGATAACTTTACTGAATCAATGTAGCTGAGCAGGTTCTGGGTTGAGGGTTATGGTGGTGCTAGATTGGGGGAAGACTCAGAGCATCCATCATAGGCAATAAATGGAAGATGCGTCGCATCGTTGAAAATCACCTTCCTCGAACGAAGCAATTATTTGTAGTGACTGTAAAGTGAAGAATGTTCACATTTCCTTGACGATCAAATCAACTGGTGTCTGGTTGTTCCATTGCAGAGTCCAGACAGACGTCCCCAGATTCCGTCCAATCTAAGGAGGCCCACTCCCTTAGTGTCAACCAACCCCTGCCACAACCTCGTGTCCTTAACTCGATAATTCAACTTGCTGCCCCTTCGACTTCACATCATAACGACAGGACACTACACTTCACAGTCCATTTCCTTTACCTTCGAATCGCCAATCGCGTTATTTAACCTTCACATTTCTGCAACATGGTACGCTCCTCTCCCTGTCCCCATCTGCCCTTCAATTGCCCCATGAATAGCTCGAATTGGCGCATGCGCACTTTCTTTGCCCTCAGCAGCATCTCTCTTCCCTCCTCCCATCTTGCTACCCAGCGAGTCCGATCCAATATAGGAATCTATTAGACAGAGAAACACATTGCTGATATCGGACACAGTCTTCACCACGCCCCTCCTCCCCAATCAACTCTCCCGCCGGCCTGAGCAGCGGCCGTCCTTCGTCGCCAACTCCTCCCGGTGGACCAAAGACTGCGATCCGTCGTCGCGCGGCGGCTGATCAGAAGGATAAGGTTGCGAATGCTAGACCAAGCTCTACGAGAGCTGCTGGTGCGGGTGGAAGCTCGAGTACGATGTTGAGTAGGTGGCCTTTCTCTTCCTTGGTTTGATGCTCGACATTGGGCGATATGGACGCTTGAGACAGATTGCACTGGAGTTATGAACGGGGAAGGTGGTTTGGATCATATCAGGGCACTTCACGTTGTACGGTGCATCGTATGTCCTTCGCAATCGCCTCTGCAAGAGTTCGATCGACGTTACAGGACCGGGAAGTGATGTTTAGAGCGAGCAGCCTGTAAATTGTGTCTCTAGCTATGCGATTGAGAAATGGGCGGTCAGCAGGATTGAAGTAGCAGCTAACATCCGAACAGGACTTTACACCGATGAGTCGCCAGGATTGAAGGTTGATCCCGTCGTCGTTCTTGTTCTCTCTCTGGTCTTCATCTTCAGTGTCGTTGCATTGCACAGTATGTTATCCACATCTTGCTGGTCTCTAGAAACCACATCTAATCCACAATTTGTAGTCATCGCCAAGGTTACACGGAAATTCTCTTCCTAGGTTCGAGTGGTGGCAGAAGACTAGACATGAAGTGATATACGAGAGGCGCTTGGTGAGGTCGCAATTTTGGGTGACTGCGGTTCTGAGCGAAAAAGGATCACAAAATTTGATACTTGCATAGGGTTCATGCGGCTGGTTGGTGCAACTTTCGGGGCTGGGCTATGTATGAAGCATCTAGCCCTCTGTACTATAGGCAGATTTATGGAAAGATTTGGTGCAGTCTCTTACATGCTTGTGCTATTGGCTACCTGACATGCTTCTATCTGCTCTGATTGTTTACTAGGTCTCTCCCGGGTATGCATCTACTGGCCACTACAATTCCTTCAAGATGGCTGGCCTAGGGTATCAACAAGAATGATTTATGTGGTCACGCTGGTGTATGGGAGTCGTAAAGCCTTGCTGGAAGCCTAGAGGCACTTTTCTCTTAATCTCACCGATCAATCAATCTCCTATTGTGGTTACTCGTACCCGGCTGCAATGTTCATTGGTCGCGCTGTCTCTTGCATGGTGCTGCTTCGTTGTGGCTGTGGTTGCCAGCCTTTGATCATTCCCTCCTCGATCTTCTCACGACCTCAACCGTTCTATCCTCCTGGAACATACTGTGCGGTCAACAGCAAGTCCCATAGCGACAATGGCTGATCCTCTATCTATTGCTGGCAGCATTGCTGGACTAATCACTATCGCCGATGTCGTGATCCGAAATGGCTACAAATACATCTCGGCAGTGAGAGACGCTGACAAGGCTGTGGTGTCTCTCATCGGTGAAATTAATTCTCTTGTGGGGGTTCCTCACAGCTTGCGGAATGTCGCGGAAGGACTTGAGGGCGATGAAGTACCTTTCATTGCTACGACTCAGGTCCATCATATTAAGTCCTGCTTCCAAACACTCAAGAAGATTCAAGCTCTGCTGGACAGATTCGAGCTTTCGAAATCGAAAGATCTAGTGCATCGGTCTGTACAGCGGCTAAACTGGCCATTGACGAGATCAGACACGAAATCTTTAGCGGTAGAGGTTGCTAGGCATAGAGAAACGCTGGTCTTGGCTTTAAATGCTGATGAAATGCAAGTATGAATTCAAAAGTTGGAGTCCAGTGCTAACTGTTTCCCAGGTCCGCCTTAATTGTTCTTTTAGCCAGGCAGGATACTCACACAAACACGCTTTCGAGTATCGAAAAAGGATTGGCGAAAGATAGAGCTGAGAGAGAAACCATCAAATTGAGTGAGTACAAGGCCCGCTTGTGTAAGGTGGACCAGCTAACTTGAAGTACCATAGATGACCATCGCAAAAAGATTCTGGAGTGGCTCTGCCCCGGGAGCATCAATCTCCACAAGAATCAAGAATCTGCTGTCTCACTACGTCAACCTGGCACCGGAGTGTGGTTTACAGACAGTGTCGAATATCAGCAGTGGAAGCTGAGTAACAATTCAAAATTATGGCTTTACGGTATTCGTAAGTCGATCGACTCCAGAAATTGACAGATCCTTCAGCTGATGATTCTTATTACATCTAGCCGGCGCCGGAAAGACAATCTTGATGTAAGCAGTGTCCTTTTGTGACGAGCCAGGAAACACATTGATCGTTGCACACAGGTCTACAATCATCCAAGAGGTCCAAAAATTCAACAAGCGTTGACGAAGGTAAAGCCAGCTTCCGTGGTAGTTGTGATACGTATGTTGATTGATGGCCCAGGGACGGCATTCTTCTATTGTGACTACAAAGATCCTGCAACCCAAGAGCCTGCTAACATCTTCGTATCCCTTGTCAAGCAATTGGTATTTAGCAGTGAAGCTGCATTTCGCCTTGCTGAGTCGTTTTATGATTCTCATCTCGCTCTTCGTCAGGCCATCAATCGGTGAATGCCGAATCCTTCATTGAATTACTGCACAACATCATTGAGCTACTCCATTCCACGACGATCATCATTGATGGTCTTGATGAGATATCCGCGAATCGGTTTGATGCTCTAGACTTGATCAAACAGATATATCATGGACGAGCAAATACCCGAGTTTTATTTGCAAGCCGTCCGGAGCGCGATATTGAGCAATGTTTATCTGAATTCGATTCCATATCTATTGCAGCCCGTAGCAGCGATCTGGAATTGTATGTCGCTAGAGATCAAGAAGAAGGGAGCTCAATATTCGAGACGTGGACCTCAAAGACCTAATTATGAAACGCCTAGTACATGGGGCTGACGGAATGTGAGCGTTAATACTTTGATGTTTGTGCTAACGCCGCCATCTGCTAATGCCCAATATAGGTTCAGATGGGTTGCATGTCAAATTGATCACCTCTGCGAGCTTCCAAACGACGGTGCTCGGTCGAAGGCTCTTGACCAACTTCCACGAGGCCTGCCAGAAACTTACGACCGGATTTTGGGTCGAGTCCTTGACCGCCATGAAGAGATACATAGACTGGTCTCGATGACTCTACAATGACTTGTTTGTGCTAAGTACCCTCTAGGTCGCCACGCGCTCCTTGAGGCATTGTCCATAAGCCCTGTCGAGACTCACTTGGACCCTGACACCGAGGCCACAGAAGATGAATTATTACGGTGGTGTAGTAGTCTCGTCCGAAGACGAGCGGACGGTGATGGAATAGAACTTGCTCATTTTACTGTCAAGGAATACCTGACTTCCACAGTGTTCGACCACCACGGCCACGGTCATGAAAATTCACGACTGGCTATTTTTAAGATCCGGCCGGAGGAAAGCTGCAAGACCTTGGGAATTCTCTGCCTTATATATCTCAATATGAGCCATCTGGAAGTTCCTCCACCAGGTGACTTGTGGGACAATGCTTGGCATAGCTCAGAGTCTGAGTTTTGTGATGAAGGCAGCGAAGGCGACGAGTCCATCGAGGATGACAACCCAAAGACAGAAGACAGCAACAACTGCTCTTGTTACTCATCAACATGAGCGCACGGATGATGAGAGACTTGGAGCTGATGAGGCATTCCGGCCATATCTTAGAACGTTTCCTCTTTTAGATTATTCAGCCAATCATTGGCGCTCGCATCTTGCGTCACATATGAATAACCGTGTGGCCATTCGTCTCTCTATGACGCTATTCGCTAGGCAAAAGTCCTATCGATTCATTTGGTGGTCGTACGCGTACATGTGTGATATCCTGCAAAGCGAGCTATGGCATAGTCCTCATTCTGACACCACCACACTACACTGGGCTGCCATGCTATCACTTCCTGATTTATGCTCTTGGTTGATTGATGAGGGAAGTGATGTGAATCGCACGTCACAATTAGGATCTCCCCTAGACTGTGCTCTCTGCGGCATCACTTCACTCTATCACGGGGAGCAAGAGAACTATGAAGCACTCATGGACGATGACGACCAGCGCAGGAATAAAAATACATCCGGCGAGGAACACTGCGGAACAATCTACTCAGTTGTAAAGGAACTCATCCGCCGAGGTGCGAAGCTGACAGCGACCACATACCCCTACTTCCAAGCTCAACCACTGGGCTTGGCTTTAATGAACTACCCATGGAGCGACGAAGTTATCCAATTGCTACTACGTAAAGGCGCCCTAGTAACAGAAGGTGTCCTCGAGATTATCGACGACTACCTTACGAGAGAAGGAAGAAGCGTATCCCGGACTACTATTCCGTCGGGAATTGCCGTTATTTCTTCAGACTCAACAGTCGAGTACGTTCCAGATAATGCTCTACCGTTATATCAGCGGCTTTTGGCAAGACTACCTGACCATGCCTCTTCTGCAACTACTTTGATCTGCAATCCATCTGTCGAGGTGAAAGGTACGTGTCCTCTAGATGTCCTCAAGGCTCGATTTCTGGACGCGGCCAAACATGGAATTTTCCACACCACAATGAAATTTGCTTCAGAAATAGGACAACTAGAACTTGGCAGCATAGAGTCCATCTATGGTCAAGGACTAACTCTCGCCTTGGAGAATGGCCACCAAGATGTTGCTGAATACCTGCTCAAATCTGGTGCGGATCCGAATTGCAAAGATAAATGTGGGGACACGCCGGCACACAGAGTTCTGCAAGCATCTGCTATACTAAGTGCTAATTATATCACACGAGGAATTAAAGCGTTGCTTGATTTCGGGGCGAGTCTCTCAATTTGTAATCATAAAGGGGAGCAAGCAATACATCTTGCGGCCAAGTCCAAGCATGAAAGCTTGTCAAAATCAATTGTCGCTTGGATTGGCGAGAGAAAGTTCCAGCAATGCCTCGGGACGCTTACGCCTAGCTTATTGCGATATGCTGTCGTGGGTGGCACAGACTCTACAGTTGACTTCATAATACTTATGTACCAAGAAATCGACGTAGTCGATCACCACAGCGAAGATGGTACTTCTCTGATGGGCCTTGCGGCTATGCGTGAGACCGAGCTTGCTCTGCGATTCCTCTACAACAAGGGTCTTTCGGTCGACGTTTGTAGTAGGGATGGATCCTCGGTGATGTTCCATGCGGCGCTAAATTGGAGGAGCGACAAACCTTTTAAATTTCTTATAGCAATAGGCGCCGATGACACTTCCAATCGATCCGATGGCCGGAAGCGATACACACCATAGCTACGGGGCAATCCCCAACGAGACTCAACACCTTGCTAGAAACTGGGAGGTTTACAAATGCTCAAGACTCGAATGGGCAGACCGCCTTACATCTTGCATTGTTCATGGACAGTAGAGCACTAGAAATTCTCCTAGGAGATACTGGCGTTGATGTGAATTCCCAGGACAACTTCGGTATGACAGCTTTGATGAGCTGTTGCCAGAACTTATTCTTCATGCGGCCGGGGGACAAAGTCATTTACATGCGACCTCTGCAGTTCTCAAACGCTCTGCTTCTCGCGAAGCACAATCCCAATCTGTCGCTTGTGGATGAGAAGAACCGAACCCCTCTCCACTTTCTTTGCCTAAAAGTCGTAACCCGCGAATCGTTTTCGCTTATCAAGGTTCTGGTTGCTTCAGGCGCCTCACTGAGAGTCAGAGATGATTCCGGATTGTCTCCATTCGAAAGGTTGTTTAGTACCTGCATCGATCCCAGAAGCTCAGCACTAGTTCGACACGCGGATGAGTTCCACCGACTCGAGGTCAATTTGCCATTGACAATGCGTCGGATAGCTTGAACGAGAACTTCAGTTCTGGACTATGTCCACTAAGCTTCGCCCTTGTCAAAGGAAACCAATCTGTGGTAGACATACCTCTTGCCCGTCCGAAATTGATATGTATAATTGAAATTCAGATCCACATTGTCTCAATTCGATAGAGCTAGCCGCATGGCAAGGATGCTCCAATACCACAGCTACAAAGCTGATGTCTCGTACAACGAGTGAATTCGCTGCGTTTGACCCGATGTTTGGTAATACTCTACTTCATTGGGCTGCGCTCAATCCAAAGGACCAGGCGGTCTTAGACGAGATATTGAAAAGGAAGCTTGGCGTTGATACTCTGAATAAAGCAGCTCGATCTCCTCTGGCCACTGCTATACAATGTAGAAATGTTGCAGGTGCCAAAAAGCTACTTGCAGCTGGCGCAAATCCAAACCTCGCAACTGGGTCCCCCAAGATTCTTCCACTCCACTTTGCAGTGCAGACTGGACAGCTCTCCGTAGTACGTAAGCTAATACAGACCGGTGCCGATATTGACGCGCCATCGGTAGATATGAAGATGACTGCATTGCATTATGCTTGTCTACAAGATCGATGGGATATAAATTAATATCGTTTCTCATCGAGAGTGGTGCACGACTCAACGAACGAGAAATCTGTGGACATACCCCATCTCTAATTGCAGCCAATTTCAAAAACTGGCATATAGTTCGGAAGATGTTTACGACATCCACTGACCTCAAGGCCGTGGCCATAAATGGCTACAGTGCGTTACATTACGCAATTATGGGCAATTCAATGTCGACAGTCAAGCTTTTGGAAAAGCATGGTCGTACTATTGTCAGCCAGATTGTCGACAGCACAGGCAAAGAATGGGGAAGCACACTGACTTTGGCCAATGAATACGGTAGTCTGGACTTGGTTCAGAATTTCTGGCACGACGGGGCCGAGAAGACTTTGACAGGTCATGGTTCGGGGCTTGGTCATTTTGCGGTACATGGTAGTGTGTCCGACGATGTCCGCTTATTTCTTGAAACCAAAAACATCGACTGGAACGTTGATTCAGCAGACTTATCTCTCATCTCAACAAAACGTGGCCATTTTCAAGGCCTTTACAGACCGCTGCACATCGCTGCTCTACTTGGCTTCGACTCGGCAATCGCATTTCTCAAAACCCATGGCCACATTTTGAATATCAACGTTCCTTCCTTGGGCACCGCGGGATATTCGCCACTTCATCTAGCGGCTGTAGGTGGCCGAACAAGCACAGTCAAGCTCTTGACAAGATATGGTGCGGATCTGGACCTGAAAAGTAGATCGGACGAGCAAACACCTCTCCACCTTGCAGCTCGATATGGACATGCGGGTGCCGTCACTGCATTACTCCAAGCTGGCTGTGCACCAAATCCTGTTGATGCCAACGGAATGACGCCCGAGCTTCTTGCAATAGAAAACGAGCACATCGCAGTCAAGAACTTCCTCTCCGAGCATCTCGATGCGCTCGAAGTGAAACTCGGGAGTGCAGAGGGTGGATCTTCCGAGGTGGTCCCGTCAAGGTTTGGTTCTAAAACTTTCACTGCGAAGGAGTCCGCACACGACGGACGTGATTAAGGGTTCGAATGTGACGATTTACGCCTTTCGCGACGAAGAAGATTCAGAGGAAATTTGGAAAGCATTGGATAGGAAAGAGGGAGATGGTGTGGTTTGTCTGGGGAAGCCATAGAGAAGACGTATTTGATAAGTGTTGACAGAGTTGGCTATTTCATTTATATAGAATCGGTGGTTGATCATTCGGCGTAGGTATTAGGACGGAATTTTGGTTGTTTCATGGCATATGATGAATACCTCTTCAAGTCTCCGGTCTATGGGCAGTCGAAGCTAATTGGTAGGTGGTATCGTGAGAAACATGACGTTCGCGCCTCACTTGTGTGTCGATGATTGTGCACGATGTGGTCTACACGATGAAAAGGGGCTAAGCGAGAATGTAAACACTTCCTACCGGAGAAGCATCAGTGGGTTGAATGGGGAAACGAAGTATACTGAATGTTTCTGCGGGATCGTATAGTTCAAACTTGACAAATTAGATTTCGAGCGTTCTCGTGGACAGTCCGATTGTGACTTGATCTCAACAGGAGAACCATTGTGAATGGCAGTCTCAACGAATGTTGAAGTACAGCCGAGACGTAAAGGTCCATAGCTCTCCCGAAATGGTCTTTGAATCGAAGACTGAGATGAAGCGTCCGGGTAGCTGGAAGACAGCAAGTATGGGAGGAGTTCAGTGACCTTTGCCTGCTTTTCAGCCCTGTCGGGGCCGTTCTGCCAGCAAGAGAATCGAGCGAGGCACATGCTGACTTCCGAAATCGAGAACTTTTCGAGTATTGCAAGCATTCCTGGCGTACCACAGATGCCTTCCTCCGTTTCCTGCCATTGCTTCCTGGCATGCGAAGGATCCATTTCTGTTTGTTGACATGGTCGAGAAAGACCGAGACAGCTGACTGTGCGATGTCAGGTCAGACTGATTGCCCCTGTACAGCCTTGAGAAGTTCTGTCATGGACCTCGCTACCAGGTCCAGCATTGAATGCAGCAAATGAGACATCCGCCTGGCACGGTCTATTGCGAGAGGTTCGTTAACCTTACCTGGCCGCTGAGCTATATACCGGCAGTGAAGATTTGGGATGAAGGAAGCAGGACGCAGTCGAGTGGGGCGAGATGGGGATTGCCTGGAGCCCACGTGATATTGAACTTCTCCAAGCTCGGTTTATGACAGCTTGCTTGAAGGAATTGTCCTTATCGAAAGCATGAGTTGGATGGTGATTTCTGATGAAGATCAACGCACGTAATAGATGTTCTTTCCAAGATTTTTTGGCAAGGAAATATCAGCAGATAACGCATCACGTGAAATGCATAGTCAAGGCAGGTACCTAGCTCTTCTGCGGTAAATCGCCATAGCAGTGATCGTGCTCCTCTTCAGTAAGAAAGGTAGAACCAAGGCTCACCGGCTGAAAAGATTAGGAGAACATTCGCCCAAGTACCTGACCCAAGAACTCAACTTTATTTAAGCTCATCATTCAAGAGTATATGCCAAGCAATTTTCCGAAACGCTTGCCTTCGCTCCTATCGCCTCTCTTCCTCTTCCCTCCTGGACGCTTCGGCTTCGCACTCGTCTTCAACTCACTCAACAGCACAAGAATTAATGCCATGGAATCCCCTGACCATCACGAGGATCCATCTGCGCCACTGCGATCAAAGTATCTTGGTAAACGAGCGCCGTCTATTTTTGTCGAATAGGATTCTTCTCTCTCACCAATTACCCGACCGGCTCTCCCTGCCAAGTCAAACGGATCGACCTTCACCAGCAACCTTCCGCCCGATCACCACCAGGATAATTGTGAAGGAAACAGCCTTGGCAGTTTGACAGCATGCTTCATGACTTTGTAGGCGAGGGGACTCCAGAAAAGCGAGGCGCGAGAATTGGAGCTTCGTCCCATCATATGAAGAGGCAGGTTCCTCGCTGTGTTTCTGATCTTTCTCTTTCTCCTCTTTATTCCGTTCTTTACTTTCTCCGCTGTCGGTAGATTCGATACCTTTTCACGTTTTACGCTGGACGTTGTTCTATTTTCATAATGCAGAATTCATGGAGCCGTGTTCTTTCTCTCGTCCTTCTCTTTTTGTTGGTCGCTTTGCCAGTTGAATCTTTGCCTCAGAGGAGAAAAAAGGGAGGTGCAACAAAAGGAGGAGCTGCCACTGGAGCCGCGACTGGTGCTGCTGCTGGTGGAGCTGCTGCAGCTGCAGCTACCAAGATCACACAAGCTACCGATGGATCAATGATTCTGGATAAGACTGTTCAGATCAAGTAAGTTGATACTCCGGGGATTCTTGTAGCACATCTCTAATATTAACAGTGGCCTGCCCATTCGCTACAAGATCTCAGCACCAGCCGATCAATTCACCGCAGCCTCAGGTGTGCCAGGAGGAACTGCAGCCGCCAATACAACCGGGACGATGGGTGTTAATGTTCTTCTTCATGGTGATGGTGGCCAGAGTTTCGTCGACTTCCCCAACCAAGCAGTCCAGAACAACCTCATGGGCGTCGTCGTTCTTGCACCAAATCAAAAGAAATTCTGGGGCGGTGGAAGCGGACTCGACCGAACCGATGGCGTCGCACACGCCGCTGCAGTCAACTCCTTGATCCAGGACCAAATGAGCCAAGATGTTGCATTTGATCCTGCCAATGTTTTCTTCACTGGTGTATCTGGTGGCTCGCTTCTCATGTCTGGATTCTTCGTCCCTGCTTTCGGTGCCCAATATAAGACTGGTGTCGTACTCAACTGCGGTGCAATGGCTCCTCAAGTCGCCGTCGTTGATGCCAATACCATGATCACCAGCATGAAGATCCACTTCCAGAGCACCAAGGACGAGTTGGCCTTGCTTCAGGATTCCATCCCGCAATCCGTCACAGCATATGAGCAATTGGCTAGCGATGCAGGATTAGCTGCTGAACAGATTGGGGCTCTCCAAACCGTTGACAATACTCCAAATGGAGGTGGACATTGCGGTTTCGATGGGCAGGGATTCGTGTCCGGTATCCAGTTGGTCATGAACAGCTACGATCAGATAATGGGCGCGACGGCGACTGGGGTGGTCACAGGCATCGATGCGAATGTACTGACAGTAAGTAATCCGAATCCCCACCACACTGCTAGAAGCTGATTGATTTCCTAGTCTGTGGTTGGCAACGAGAATGTCGTCTTCACGAGCGCCACTTGAAGTTATATTTTACTTTATAATCTATTCAAGATATTTACCTTCATAATGTGCTCCTATTCAAAGCGTTCTCAATTCTTCATGTTACATGGCAGAGACCTCTCTTGCCTCCAGTATTCGCAAGTACGCACCTATTGAGAGTCAGCCAAGAGCGAGTGCTCAAAAGTACAAATGACTCACCTGAAGCTCTCCACCTATTGTCGAACTGTGCAAGAGCGGTCTTCATTGTATGTAGTGCCTTTGATGAGTCTTCGCTCCCAGTCTCCTGGTCCAATCTTAAATTCGCAATTGCAGACTGATACAACAGGGTCGTAAGATATGGAGATGCTTCTCGAACACAAGAATGTATCGATGCGACGTCGGTCAAGGACCGGGTGAACTCTTCCCGTGATATGCTCACCGAGTTAGTGACGTGCTTGGTGTGGTGTACTGTCTGGAAGTACTCAGACACACTACTGCTATGCTTGGATGCATGGGCTTCGTGGAGGATTATCAGAGAGCTGGTATGTCAGCACAGTGTGCACCGTCCACCGCGCAATCACTTACATGGAGCACATCGTCGTCTGGTTCATGATAGACAGTTTATTATAATCGCCCTCGTACTCAACCACACTTCCAAGAGCCTTTAACGCTCGATCAAGTATCAAGGCTTCTTGATCATGCTGCTCATCGACATCTGTGACAGCAACATGCTCGAGAACTCGGCTAAGTAGTCGTGTCGCTTCGGCCATCGTTGCGAAGGGTCCCAAGTCTTGATTAGAGCGAGGCTGAAGAATTGTTAAATTCTTGACGGGCATCAAGCCTTCATCCCATGCCGGCGTGCTTGCTGGCAGGTGCACTTCTGGTGATGGACTCTGGACCAGAGGTGGACTTCTTGGGTACCCAATTCTGCTGACACTGACACGCTCAGTCGGAGATCGTCACGGGAAAAAAATAGGCTTACCACTCCAGCATGAACACTGCCCACCAGACTCTATTTTGTTCCTCCCGATCAATCCAAGCGAATGGCTTCTTAGAAGACTTTAGTTCCCAATTGATTCCCAGCGCCTGTCCATACCTGACGCAGGCCTCGATCGACACCGCTGCCGAAGGAAAGATCGCATGACCCATCTCATAGCAGGCAAGTAGTATCAGCGCCTGTAGTAATTGGATGGAGACAATGCCCTGGATCTCTAATTCCAAGTAGAAGGACTTGGCTGCTAGGTAAGCTTTCGTGCGAGGATCTTGTTCTCGTGGCATCCACATGCTCAATTCCATGCACAGGATCAACAAGGCGTAGTCAGAGCAAAGTGGGGACCGGGCAGTGTCATCGATGGGTACATTTTCAAAGAACCGTTTTTTGGAAACGATGGGCATCCACGTATGCACAGTTTTGAAGTAGACTGTGGCAGTCGATGACCAATTCGATGCATCTCCAATGAGAGATATGATGGAAGGTGGGATGAGAGCTGTGGGGGACGGCTTGGGAACCAGTGAATTCTGGTAAACTGCATTGTCTAGGTAAAACACAGGCGGGAATTCTGAGTTCGGCGGGGAAAGGGCCGCGGTTGCGCCTGGAATTTGCGAGACCGAAGTGGACGCTGGGGTCGATGCTTGAGGAGAGGGATAAGTTTGGGACTGGGCATGAGGTTGAGGTCGAGATGCCTCTCGGCGGCGACGAGTCGGATAATCGCATATCAGGTTCCTCCTTCGAATAATGTCAATGTTTTGCTCAAAGACCACAACTGCGGACATACCGAGAGCAGAGAGAACATTTCGGAAGCCCGCGATCGCATTTACGCTTACGATCTTTACAGGAGCTACACGACAGATTCTGTTGCTTGGAAGTCTGCGGCGTCATGATTATAAAGCCTCAAATACCGAAGTCCTTCGAAGGCCACCTGTCGATGTTAGGAATGCGGATAAAGTTGATTGAGAGGCGGAGGTTCAGAAGGATGTCAGCTTCTGTGCCCCACTAACTCAATGTCCGCCGTCCGCCTTGCCCGACTGTGCACCAATCAAGAGCATGGGAATTGAGAATTCCATAATGATACGTATTTCTCGATTTGTCAATTTTCCTGTGCGAATGGCTACTACGACTGCAGATACTATTCTTGAGAATAAGGTATAAAGACTACTCGCGGCCCGAGATGACTGCCACACTCTCGTTCACAACACTTCCCTCAGCCAACAGGTCTTCGGCACCATTTCATTTTCAACACCGACTATGGCTCCTCGCATCTTCATCACGGGTATTACAGGGTACATTGGAGGCCAGACTCTTTCAACCCTCGTAGCCAAGCATCCGTCCTTTTCGATTGTAGGACTTGTGCGCAGGGAAGAACAACGACAACAAATCCTCGCTAAGCACCCTTCGTTCGAGATTGTTATCGGAGATCTAGACTCCAAGGACATTCTTCTCGAGCAGAGCAAACAAGCGGACGTAGTTCTCCGTGGGTGTAACGACTCCTTCGAACGAAGCAGAGCTAACTCATCCCAGACACCGCAGACGCCGACCACCTCGGCGCAATCACCTCCATCCTCACCGGCCTTTCGTTGGGCAAGAAAGGAGTCTACATCCACCTTTCTGGCGCAGCAAGCGTCTTCGACCACAGTGTCGGCTACGGCAAGCTCTCGTCAAAGATATGGGACGATGTCGATGATCTTGAAACAATCACAACATTCGAGGAGCCTGTCATGCACGTCAAGTCCGACCAACTCGTACTCAGACTCGGCAAGGAGTTCAACATCAAAACAGCGCTCCTCGTACCTCCAGTTGTATACGGGACCAGCGACAGCATCAAAGACCGCAGTATCACGCTACCGGTGCTTGTTGATGCTGCGAAGGAGAGGGGCAAGATGTTCCAGATCGGAGAGGCGCAGAATAGTACTTCAACTCTCCATGTGAAGGATCTCGCGGATGTGTTTGTTTACTTTACCGAACAGGCTTTGGCTTTGCAGACAGGGGGATCGACGGTTGAGTGGGGTGAGAAAAGTGTCTACTACATTGAAGCTGGGGAAGTTGTTCTTGCGGATGTGGTGGACGCTATTGCGAAGGAGATGTCCAAAAATGGGGTGATTGGGACAGCGGAGGTAGAAAGGTTGAGTGATGAGGAGGCGTCGCAGATTCATCCTTGGGCGTTGACTATATGGGGCGCAAATATGAGAATCAAGGCTTCGAGATTGAGGGCTTTGGGGTGGGTGCCGAAGCAGCAGAGGGTTCTTGAGACGGTTGCTACACTGCTGAAGTGAATGGGATCGAGGACTCAAGTGCGCTACTGAAATTCGAAATCCTTTCAAAGTTGCAATGTCATGTCTCTTCAACCGGTTGCAATAGAGGTACATCGGGGTCTCGGAAGTGCTGTCGATTTTGTATTCCTCGATGACCTCGATGAGGCTACTCCTGGCTCCGTACTGAATATTCTTCAGCTAGTCTTTGGTGTCTAGTCCGGAAATTTGAGTTAGATGTGGCAAGATCAAGAAAATGCTTGTCAATCGTGGCAACTATCGGACAAGCTCATTCGAAGATCATGAGCAAAATATTCTCTGTTGAAATGCAATTTAGTCGCTGATTACTTGCACATCCTTTATCCTCCTCCCAGCATCTCAGTCCGCTTCCTATCCGCAACAAGCAGTGGCCTCCTCCTTTGTACTAATTTCCCCACTACTCAATATTAGCTTTGCCACCATGAGGTTTTGGAAGGGAGCAGAAACTAACGTGAAGCTGACAGTCTCCCAGCTAAAGAGAAAAGAACCGATCCAAGCGCCAATAAAGATGCAGATGATGATATAGCCATTGAAGTACATGGCCAACAACATAATAAAATACGCAACAGCAAATTGAAACATATGCAGGGTAGCTCGAACCATTTGCTGGAATAAATTTGGCCGGAATGGAGGGGTTGGAAGAGCGACTGCAGGAGGGCAGGATTTTGAAGGAGTGTTGCTCCCCGAGTCTTGCGAATTGATGTAAGTGTTCAAGGATGCGATGTAGCGTTGATATCTGTTTACGAATGAGCATTGGTTCTTTTTTCTGGTACTGTTTTATGCAATTTGAAGTCTGTCGTCTGCCAGAAACAAGCCCATAGTGAAAAGGTTCTTACTGATTCAGGAGATGTCGGTCATATTCTTTGGCGAGACGGCGCAACAACTCCAAGGACATCACGAGGAAAATGACCCCAATACATGACCCCGCGAACATGGATGTCGACTTGATCTGCCATGATGATGAGATGAAGCCTTCACGATCGAATTAGCGTGACTTTCACCCCTCGATATAGCGGACTACTTACATGCATTGATTGTCGTCCAATTCCACAACATCTACGAAGCATTAGAGACCAAACTATCCATGTGGACCACTTGAGAACTCACAGATATTTGGCAGGCATCTGCCGAATCGGACATGGAAGAATGGTCCATCGTGACGGTAAAATCCAAGATCTCGTCAAATCGATTTATCTTTTTCAGGCAATAATCGGTACCTTTGGTCACAACGACAGTACGTTTGAAGTTCCACGGGTAAATGTTTCTGAAGGGGATACAAGCTGATTTTGACAGAAGGTTAACTCCCATGTCAGCGTCTTGTCCCCACAAATGCTGAGCGCCATGCAAACGACCCCGGTGGCATGAGCAGTCCACCCACTCTTGGCACCGCCCGAGTCAGTTGGTGCCCCGATGTTTACAGATTCCAGCAAATCAAACCCCACAACTGAGGGCAATTGAGTTGGCTAGGCACGCTAATTGAGCATGTTTGCGGGAGTATCCTAATGCCAAGAAGATCCATTGTTCTGGCGAAAAGATTAGCGAGGGGCTGCTGAGGATCTCCCACGTCTTTGTTGGGTGGAAAGCTCTTCATCAACCCATTACAGCGACCTGGATGGTGTAGTAATAGTGTGACATCAAGGGGACTGACGGACAAGAGCTACCTGCAAGGCCCGGTCTTTAACTTGCTCAACTGCATGGCATTAATACTCTTCGTCGGGTCGGGGAGGGGCTCTGGGCCTTGGCTTTCCTGGTCCAGATGTACAATTAAACCAGAATTTCCTCTTAGGTGACAGAAGTCCTGTTGTACCAGAGCAGACTTCAGATCTTGAATTTTTCCAATAAGCAAGATGGACTCTCACGGCGTACTCGAAGCTCGCCAGCATATACAAAACCACTCCGCTGGTGGTGATGAGATTTTCTACTGGGGATATGCCACTCGTGTGTTTCCATGTACAAATGATGCAGGCAGTTGCGAGTACTTGGATGCAGTATACTGGTATGTTAATTCTTCTGACCAAAAACTTATTGAGAGGACCCACGCTGATGATGGTCAGGATGCACACCGTGTCCATGTTATACACATTCATTCTCTGGGCAGTATTAGGCGGTCTTCTCGCGATTTTCGTTTTCTCCAGAGCGATAAAGCCATCTAGGACTCGAAGTCCTCGCTTAGAACTCGAAGGTGGTAGATCTGTTGCTCCCATGAGCATCTTCACACGCTTTTGGAAGTCGAAGACGGCAGCTTTGCGTCGCTTGTTGCTCCCGGAGAGCCTGCAGTCCGTGTTTGGCAATGTCACAAGACTCCAGTTGGTTTTGTTGGCTGTACTGTCTGGATATTTGTTGATCTTCTCGTAAGTCTTCTCTCTCCAGCGAAGACTTGCATATCTGATAACTATTACAGACTTGTGGGGATCGTTTATAAGACCTGGATTACACCTGTCAAGAATCTCGCTGGCGTCTATAACACTCGAACTGGGATGGGTGGCTTTAGTGATCGTATCGGAGCCTTCGCTTATGCCCTAACGCCATTGAGTGTCTTTCTCTCCCAGAGAGAAAGTATCCTCTCCCTCATCACTGGCATGCCGACTCAGTCATTCAATTTCATCCACCGCTGGCTCGGTCACATCATCTTCGCACAATCAATGATACACACCATCATCTGGACAATCATTGAGGCGAAGCTGTATCAACCTCAGCCAAAAGTGTACACCAATTTCATCAAGCAGACTTACATGATCTGGGGGATTGTGGCGATGGGGCTGTTGTCTTTCATTTGGGTCTTCAGCTTCCCTCGTATGATCCGCCTGACGGGATACGAGTTCTTCAGGAAGTCTCACGCTATCATTGCGTTGATCTACATTGGTGCGTGCTGGGGACATTGGAACAAATTGGCTTGCTGGATGATCGCTGCCTTGGCTATCGTATTCATGGACTTTGGCATCCGGTATATCAGAACACTACTCATCCACGTAGGATATATGAAGTCCGGTGGTAAGACTCCTTTCCATCCAACACTCGAACACGCTAACCTATTTCAGGATACGGCTTTGAGTCTGCCCAAGCAACACTCCAGTGCTTCGATGACGCAGAAGGCCGAGTCGTCCGAATCGACTTCAAGCACAACCACGGCCCGTGGTCCCCTGGTCAGCATTTTTACCTATGCTTCCCCGAGCTTTCCATCTGGCAAAATCACCCCTTCACAGTCGCATCGCTTGCTTCGAAGGAAACCATCAATCCACACCATACATATATCGTCCGCTGCCTCAAGGGCGAGACTTCCAAGTTAGGCATGCTCGCGGAGCGAACTCAAGCAGGGAAAACCACCACACCTGTCATCCTTTCTGGTCCATATGGTCCGTCCACCCTCTCCAAACCCGGAAATTTCCTGGCTGTTGGCGGAGGGACAGGAGCGACGATGGTGTTCCCAGTGGTCCTGAACCGCGTTCAAGAATATGGCTATATCGGAGGTAACGTGCAACTCGTATGGATCATCCGCCGTGCCCAAGATCTCGAATGGATGGCTCCTGAATTGGCGACCTTGAAGCGACACATCGCTACTTCAAATGGCAAGCTCTCGATACGTATCTTCATTACAAGAGAAATGTCATCGAAAACGACCAAGGAAGTTCTCTCAGACGCAGATGACGAGATAAAAGGCGTTACAGCCACAGTACGAACTTCAATCGCAGGCAGCAACATTTCAAGTCTAGCAGATAGCGAGCCGGGATACGAGGTTGTCTGGCTTGGTGACCGCCATCCGGATCTGTCGGAGGTCGTGAGCGAGTTTGTGGAGCAGGCACCTGAGATTGGAGGCAGTGTGAGTGTAGTCGGAAGTGGACCTGGTGGAATGGGAACGTCCCTGAGGAGGGCAGTGGCGGCGGTCAATGACGGAGGAAGAGTGTGGAAGGGTGAAGAGAAATACGACGTGCATCTGCATTGGGATGATAGAATGGACTGTTGATTAGCGTTGTTGTTTATTTATGGGCGTTGTGATACCTCTAATTGTAGAAACTTATGCAATTCTAATACCAAATACTTCTTGAAGCCAAATTCAGTCGTGCAGTTCCGAGGAGTAAAGCAGGCTGATGCATTCGTCTGAGCCTTCTGCACGGCCTCAGCGTAGGAAAATTGCAGCCTAGATGCTTTGCTATGTTTACAAGCCTGTGGCCATGTGAAAATCGATCTCAGAGCCAGCGCTATTGGATCAGGTCATCACATGCTCGTTGCCCCTATCCCAAGCGAGCTCGGTTGTGGCTTTCTTTGGAGGTAAACAACTAAGCGAGTGCACAAAGACTTCTTGTTTCTCTTTTAGCCTGTTTGTTCCAAAGAGCTGTCTGACTAATGCTCTGAACTCGTGATGACTTCGCTTCGAGTCACAGTGATTTGTGAACCTTTCGCTCTGGTAGTGATAGCGAGACTAGCCAGGCTAGCGGCGCCAGAGCTGTGGCAGTTTGAAGTTGGTCTGTTTCCCAGAAACTTTGTTGCAGTCGGTGGAGAGTTTTCAAGATTGAATCGACCGGAGATATTTTTCTAGCCTCAATCTTATCCTCCATACCTTGGCTGTCATGGTCTCTACTTCTGTCCTCATGATCTCCGTTGCTATGCGTGCGTCTCTGCATCTTTCTAGAGCTCGCGTTCCGTGGGAGTTTCGTCCTTACGTGAATGCTCCAGCTCCAAACTTTTCATATCTTCGGAAGCGATTTTTGGAGTCTGCTCCTTACTTGTGCGTGCCTTCTTGTCGTCTTTGCGAATACCTATATGAGTATTTGATGTATCTCATAGTGTAGAATATTGCTATTACTGAGGCTTGTAGCTGATATTTTCAAGCCTTTCCATTATACCGTTCTTTGAATTAATATTCATGTTTATGCGCTTGCTATAGAAACCTAAGTCACACAGAACTGTGAGGAAGAGAGAAAAGAAGGGGTACACCACATTTGGCGAAGTATGAGTAAGTAGACTGGGAATCAGGAAGAAGTGAATAAGAGGATCATTCCACGAATGAAGCATGAGAATTGCAGCCAAATCAGTGGTGGTAAGGATTTGGGTGGAGCTCGAACAAACTGGAAGTAACCGCTTCCCTTTGCTAAAAAGGCTGCTCTTGCCAATCCTTTCACTACCGACCTGACCATCAACCCGTTCATCTTCCAAGCAAGTATCGCTCCCCTCTATCCTCGCCCCTGTGGGTCTACTAGCGGGTCACCCAACGCAAATCGTTCTCCCAGCCTAGCTGATCTTTGGACACAGGGGACACCCGTTCTGCCAGTCTAGCTGGTCTTTCAACACAGGGTTCTGTTTCTTGCTATCAAAGTCAGACAGCCGTGAAGGACCCGTTCGTTGTCAAGATTATCATCTGTCATTCTTCGCTTTTAGAGGCCCAATTGCGGATACGAAACCTCTCAAAATATTTTCAAACCGTGAATCAGTTGAGGAGAAACTAAGGTGACTTTCCACATCGGTGAAATACCAGAGGAATACTAGCATGAAAATATGCCCAGCTCAGTCCAGAACACGAGCCAAAGCCTTTCATGCTTTCGCCGGACATGGTTGTACAGATCGGGATGTAATACAGTCTTTGTATGTTTAGATTGATACTGCTATGAGAGGAATATCAGTATAAAGTCCTGGTAAGTAATGAAGTTTGATCAAAGCTCTTGATGACATGGCAGAGGTGTATATAAGGCAGACGGGTCCTAAGAAGTGAAGCTCAGCTTGCAACCCATTGTAGCTCACCACGCATACGGAGAAAGCAGTACATAGCATCTCCACATTCCACGCCTTACGCAGCATAGAGAATCTCAACAAGTATCCGGTCGATTCCAGGAATCTTGGGCGTAGTCAAGTTTCCGAGGACAGGACCGAAGCCCAAAGCCCCACTTTCTGAGGTCATACCGTAAGGCAGCTACCATCGTGCTCACTGAATATTGTATTCGATCATATCGAAACCTATGTTTCTGGAACTCTAAAGCATTTATAAGATGGTTCGTTGCCATTCTGGCATTCATCATCATCTAAATACTGTTGTCGGCATTCGACCGTCTGTCGATTTCCACAGCACGCTGAGCAAATGCTTTCTTCTCAGCACCGCCCGCATATGCCTACTAATTCTGCAACCTAACAGGCTGCTAGAAAAAAGACAGTGAGTGATCTACTAAGCCGGGAGACTGCATATACCCTGCCAGCACAAATATGTTGATTTCTCCGCGTCTGGTTCAGGCCCATTGGATCTGTTGACTGATCTGCTAAGGATCGAAGGTTCGTAGGTACGTTTTATCGCTATTGGAAGATGTCCCAGCTTTGTGAAGGCCGGAAGGCTACTGTCATTCACTTGCTAGCTCACATAAGAACAAGGCGCGAGAGTATCAGAAGAAGGTGAACCTATAAGAGGGCCGTGACTAGATATGACGGAATGAAGATGAATACGCTCTGTGTTGGTCGTCTTTCATAAAGTTAAGAAGGTTTTTGCTACAGCCTTATCCTCAGGAAGTCAGAGCGTGCCCTTTTTGAATCTGCATATAGATGAGGAAGGCGTGAGGTGACCATGAGCTAGTCAATGGGATGCATAGAACACTCACAGCAAGCGAGCGATAAAGAGGCATGCTTACAATTCTCAAATCATGTATACTACCACTAGCCAGACATAATCGATAGCCTATCAGCTTTGCGTGGTATCCTAGCACAATAACGAGCAAGCCTTGAGAAAGCCAAGTCAAGTAACGCAACGCAACACACAAAATCCATATCCCATCCTTCCAGCCATCCTTCCTTCCCATTCATACACATCATGTACCGAGTTTCATTTTACCGCGACCATAACAAACAGACCAGAAAGAGAAAGAAGCAACAAACGAGACAGCGAATGCATCCATGCTTCACCAGTCACGCCCTCACACTACCAGAAGCAAGGAACAGGAGAACGATATGGATTGCAAGAAGACAAAGAGAAAGCAGATCTAAGAATCAGCCTTAGCCTTCTTCTTCCTTGGCTTAGGTGCACTCTTCGGCGTCTCAACAGCCAGATCCTCCTTCTCAGCGGCGGCAACCTCATCCTTCTTACTAGCCCTCTTGCGCTTCTTGTCTGGACTCTTCTCCTTTTCAGCCGCCTTGGGTGGGACAATGCTGCTTGCGCTGGCAGGAGGAATGATAGTCTCTGGGGTTGGGGGAGCAGCTGGGGTGTTGTTCTTGCTGGCTTTGGTCTTGCGGCCGCCCTTTGCCTTGGGGGTCTTTGGTGGTGGAGTGGGCTCCTTGTCGGGCTCACCTTCAGCGTCCTCGTCGTGAAGAGCAGCGGCTGAAGCGTCGCCAACAAGTTGAGCGTCAGCGGTGTTGTCGGCTCCAATGTTGTGCTCGTCGGCATAGATGGCAGCTTCTTGGTCACTCATATCTTTAGCTTGGAGGTTACCGCCAGTCTTATAGGAGTGCATGCGGGCGTTGTAAAGACGGAGGTTGTCCTTGTAGGCATTGGTCCAGAGCTGTATGCTATCAGAATGGTCCTAGGATAGAAAGGTAGAAACTCACCTGCTTGTCTTCTGCTGCCATGGTACCCCATCGACGAGTGCCCTCAGTGCTAACAGCTCCTTTGGCAAAGTCGGAACCAAGATCCTCAGCAATGATAGGACGGGCAGTTTGCATGTAGAGGAAGAAGGGAGTGAGAGGACGTTTTGGCGCATTGGGATCATGTTGCCTCTTCTTGCGCTCCTTCTTGTCTGGTGCTTCTGCGACGACAGACTTGGCTGGACTGACGGCGCGGTTCAAGTCTCCGAGACTGAGGAGGGGGTTCTGTCCGAGTTTGGCCAAGGCAGAGTCAACATCGAGGCCTGCGCCATGTTCACCGAGGACCGCGTTGGTGTGCTTGATATAGGCTGAGGAGAGGGTCTGGATGGCATCTTGGAGAGTCGCGAGTCCGGTGACGACCTGTTCCCATATTAGCGACTGCTGTAGGAGGTAATTGTGATCCACTGCCACGGTGCGGCGCGAAGTCATTGTGCGGTCTGCGGGGTCTCGAGACCATCGCGTCAAAGAAGTAAACAATGGAGGCGCGTAGGTGCAGAAAGCCGAGTAAGATATTGCGACGCGAGATCTGCTCGGGATAGGGTCGCGTGAATGAAGGAATGCGGGATTCGAGGTTGTAATACTGATCCGAAGAGTGGTTGTTGGAATGTGGAGGACAGGTGAAGCTGGTGGTGGTTGATGGCAGACGAGGCGGGATGAAGATATCGATGATTTGAGATGCGCGGTTCCAGTCGACTTGGGGAGGATGAAGATGAAGACGAAGGAGATAATTGGTTCTTACCGAGTCTCTTGTGCGGACAAAGCTGTCTACGTCGATGGAAAGGGTAGCTCCCTCCTTTGGCTTCTCCTCTGGCTTCTTTGCGCGGGCCATGATGATATTTTGTGTGTGGTTGTTGATAGTTTAGTGGTGGCGATACGCTGTGGGTGCTGGATTTTCAGGAAGAGGTTTTGGAGATGGGCGGCGAGGAGTTTTCTAGCAGACGCTGAGCAAGAGCGGGCAGTGCGGGCCAGGCAGGGCAGGGCAGGGCAGGGCAGGGCAGGGCAGGCAGGGCACTACGCCAGAAGCGAGGCGAGAGCAAGAGCAGCAGCAGACCGACCGACCGCCCAAAAGATGGCTGGCAGCGCGTATTTTTAGGCTTCAGAAAAGTATATTGCAATTGAGGAGGTGAACAGTTACACGCAACTCTGCAAAATAGATTCATTTGCTTCGACTTGTTGTTTTCACTTCCACAGTACTTGTATTCATGTTCCTATTTCTTCATCTACCTCACTATCGCATCTGTTACCATGCCCACATCAACGCGTCAGTGAGCTGTTGTTGCGAACTTAGGCGGCAAACCCTGTGAGAGCTTGCTACGGTTGGTGAAGTCCTCCTACGACGAAGGTCCTGAAAAGGGCGTAATGGCGGAGGAAAGCCTGGCTTCTGCAGGCAGCTGACCGTTCTGTTCTGGGCGGGCTTTGCGGAAGAAGGCCGCAAAAGGCTACGGTTGGTGAGGCTCACCTCCAGCGAAGTCGGACAGAGGAAGACAGACAAGGCATGGGAGAGCAGAACTGGGGCGGATGGTGTGAGCCCGAGATCTACCTGTACCTGAGCCTGGTGTGGCCTGGACTCAGGGCAGAAGCATAGTGTGGCAGGACTCTGGGAGAGAACAGGAGGGGAGGAATGCAGGGAACTGGTGAGAGAAAGATGAAGCGGAAAAGGAAGCATGCCGCCGGGCAGCGCAAACTGGACAAGCAAAGCCTGAGAACTCTTCTACGGCAGGTCGAGTCTAGCCCGGAGTGAAGTTTGACAGGGTAGATAGTGAAGCCCGAGGAAGCAATGTCGTTGGCTGAGCTGGGAGTGGAGGGAAGCCCAAGAGCACAGTGTGGCAGCATTCTACGGTGAACGACTGTACCTGGAGGGTGAAATTCTTCAGGACATGCTAAGGGCGGCAATAGCATAGCCTGATCTGCCAAGGTGGTCGGCCATACAGCGAGAAGCATCAGCAGTGTCAGTGGATACAGGGCTGTGGTTGGCTGAAGGTCGCTGGAGGGGTAGGGACGAAGAAATGGAGGGGGCAGGTAGAATAGCAGTTGTCAGGCGATGGGAGGCTAGCAGTAAAAGGACTATCCGGGGCAGGCACAGGAAAGTCGAGGAACTTCTGGCTTTTTAGTCTTGCGAGATCTGAATTCTGGTCTCTCAGTTATGTTGTTGAGTGCTTGGAGGGGGAGAGCGGTCTTGCTTAAGGTAGGTAGCTTTTGATATTCCAGGTGTGTTACCTGGTACCCAGGCTCTTCTTCTCCTAGCTTTCAAATTCCAGCCCTTGACCTAAAGCCCAGTTGTGTAATCATCAAAAAGATGTCTTAAAGTGTCACTACAGAGACGAGACTTGTAGAGTATGAAAGGAGCAAGTATGCAAGTCCAGTTGTTCTCTCACGCTATCGCTTTCAGCATAAATAACCTTCCAGCAGCTCCAAAGCCCTCCATCAACCTCCAAGGAACCCAACGGAGAAGCTCACCTATCCCTCACTCATGCTCTGAAACTTCGTTCTGACATTGAGCCCCGCTCCGCTGAACACTTTGGTTGCCGCTCCAAGGATACAGATCAAGCCCTGTCTAACCCTGTCAGTTCAGCGTCGCCCGCCCAAGACAACACTTGCCGACCATCCGGAGCTTCCGTCCTCTCGCTCTGGCAAGTCAGCTTCAATCATCAGCACGCCCCAGCATCAGCTTCGCTGTGTAAAAGACAGCAGTGGTAGCTGTTTTGTTTTGAAGTAACCAAAAGCTTATGAAAGCTTATGACAACTGTAAAGTAACCAGAAGATGAACTTTTAGAAGACTCTGAATCAGTCCAGTGATAGAGATGCTTCAATATGCCTACTTTGAAACGCAAGTATTCACGTTTCCTATACTGTACGGAGGTAGGACACTTTCAGAAATGTGAGGCTGTTGATCATCATCATCGTGCTTCGACTCGCTCGCTCGCTCTCCTGTACGACATCGGCCACTTTCACTCGTCACATTTTCTTGGCATTCCAACCAGCATGAAACACTTGGCACTACCAACCCCACCATCTCAAATCTTCCTCAAGAGAGCTTCGAGCTACAAAACATTCCATCAAACAACAACAAACAAAAAGAAACACAATCATGCCTTCCTACAGCTTCACAACGCTGTTACTAACAGTTGCTGTCGTGCTCCTCTTTGCACGACCAGCTGATGCCTTTGGAGCTGGAAATATTGCTTCAGTTGCCAAAATAGAGGGGTTAAATTGTACGATACTTTTCTTCCTGAAGCTCGCAGCATCTACTAACTTTTCTCAGGGCGCCATGGAGATATTGAAGATACTCTCCTGAACTTGCTGATGTCCCGTGGTGCTGGTGGAAAGAAGTTCGATAAGATGTCGGTGGCCAGAGTTTATTTCGGAAACTGGTTGAGAGATTACTGTAAGTGAGCTTACGCGGCGGGGAAGGAGCTCTGCTAACAACTTCCTTCACAGCACAAGCTATCGATGTCGGTACCGTCAAATACGTCTCTGCGGAGGCCATTCGTATCTTATTGTGGGTTCTTGGTTTCATGACATTTGGTTTCGGTACCAAGGAATTCGAAGTTACGACTGAACGTCTTGGTTGCTACCGTCCCGAGGATCATATCGACAATCCAAAGGACTATGCCGACAATATCGATGCAACGCAATATGATCGTAGACTTCGCGGTCCGGTTGATGAGCGGGTGGAGTTGGCTATTGATCCATATACTGGTCTTAAGAACTACATTGCGAATGAGCGTGCTGGCTGCATGACATCTGCTCTGCATGTTCGCAAGCTCTTTGGCCGTTGTATCCAACTTGGCAGATCGTACAACCGCAGCAGAAACAAGGATGAGCTTTACGAATCTCTTCGTCTCTTGGGAACTGCGCTTCATTGCTTGGAAGGTAAGTTGCTAAGCTCGCAAAGGCGACCTAGCTAACCACTCCAGATTATTCTGCACACAGCAACTATACGGAACTGGCTCTAATCGAAATGGGCGAGCGCGATATCTTCCCTCACGTTGGTCGCCGAACCAAGATGCGTCTTCAAGGTGCACGTAGCGAGGTCTACCCAATTGTCACCGGTACATTCGGTGGTGTGGACTTTTTGCACTCTGTTATGGGTGGTACGTGATTCCCGACTTCCCTGAGACATGTATCCTCGTCATAAAACTTTCCTGATGTACAGTCGCTGACTCCCAATTGCGTACAGAGGTCTCCGACAAGGCCACTCAGAGCGAAATCCAAGAACTCGAGGGCACTATTCAACAACAAGCTGGTGGAGATACAAGCTTGCTCCAAGATCTTCTCGACAAGATTCCCAAAGGCATCTTTGGCGACAAGGATGAAGCTGGAAAGGCCGAAGAGCTCAAGATGAACGCAACAAATGCCCAGATGAACCAGACCCGCGTATCTCCACGAGATCCAGAAGAGTTTACTATTCAAATGCAAGAGATTGCAAAGGAGATCAAGCCCATCATGGCATGGCACGACGAGGTTATGCTTTCTATTACGGAAGCTATTGAGAAGATCCCAATGCTTCCCGAACTTATCGAACAACTCGAGGGACAAGTCAACATGTTTGTCTTCTCTTTGATCGCTCCATTCGTTTTGCCTATTATTAGCCAGATCAAGAATGAGCTGAATACCGGTTCTTCCGAGATCATTCAGAGCAGTAAGGATAAGCAACTGATCGTCTTTCACGATGATGAATGCTCTGATCCTACCCACTCTATGCTTTCCAAGGATCATTTCTCCAACGTAAGTCCCTATGGTTTTGTATGACATTAACTCTAACAATCCTAGGTCCTTAACGAGCCAGCTGGAAAGATTGCCTCTCAAGTCCTTAAATGGGTTGTCCCTCAGATCATCGAATGTATGGACGATGAGCGAGCAGATATCGACCGAACCATCAACCGTATTATTGCTGGCGTCTTCCACCATCCCGCTCAACGTAACGCAGGCGAGGATGGAGCTTCAGATGGCCGACGTCTCATGTTCCAAGTTGTCGAGCAGTGGTGGCAATCACAAGGACGGAACCAGGACAAGCTTCGTGACCAACTTAGCCGAAACGGTGTCATGAATGGAGAGAACCACAAGCCAGGAGTTCAAGATTCCGGGCACGGATGCTGCAAGCCTCTTGGCATGGCAAAGTCTTCTGGTGGTGCTTCTGGTACCGCTGCAGGCGGACTGATGGGCGGCATCCAGTCCGCTCTCGGTGGTAAATCCTCTGGAGGCTATGGAGGTTCATCTGGTGGCTATGGCGGTGGTCAAAATCAGGTCGTGAACGAGGGAATTAGCAATTTCGCCAGTGAAGCTGCTGGAGGTGGAGCACTCGGAGGTCTCGTCGGTGCGCTCGCTGGTGGTCTCGGAGGATCTCTTCTTAGTGGTGCATTCAGTGGATCTGATGAGCCAGAGACCAAACAGTACAAGCAATCAGGCTACAACTCCTCTGGCGACTACCAGAAAACCACCACGGAGTACGGCCACAGTGGCAACCAATACGCCCAAGCCGAGTACACGCAAACTCAACGATACGATGGTGGCCGTCAAACCGAATATCAACGCTACGAGCAAAACGAGCAGGGTGGAAGTCGCTTCGAGCAACGCCGAGAGGAGCGTCCTCACGGTGGAAGCTACGAGCACTCCGAACGTCAAGAGTATGGTCGAGGAGGAGGCGGATACCAAGAACCGCCTAGACAACAATACGGCCAGCCAGCCCGTCAAGAGTATGGCGGTTACCAAGAGCCCCCTCGACAGGAATATGGCGTCCCTGGTGGATTCCCAGGCGGTGGCTATGAAGAACCTCCACGCCAGCAATACGGTCAGCCTCAACGTGAGGAGTACGGCGGTGCTCGAGGTTATGGCGGACAACCACAGTATGGCGCTGGTAACGAAGCAGGCTGGGGTCAACCTGAACGTCGCAATTCCCGCGGCAGCCGCAACAGCAGCAAGGAGCGCAAGCGAGGTGGTCGCCGTAACAAGAGCCCAGACAGCGATGACGAGAAGAAGCAGCGTAGACGCAACAAGTCTCCGGATAGCGATGATGAGCGTAAGCAGTATGGGGGTGGTCAGTATAGACGCAACAAGAGTCCTGATAGTGATGAGGAAAAGAAGCAGCGCAGACGTCATAAGTCGAGAGATAGGAGTGGTAGCCGGGAGCGCAATGAATATGGCGGGGGACGAAGGGGAAGCAATGAGTATGAGAGACGTTGGTAGAGGGCTCAACGAGGTGATGAGGTGACGACGAGATGATGAGATGATTATGGACGGCTAGACTGGTTCTGTTTGGGGTGAGGTACGGGCGTCGTTGGCTGGTCGGGTGGCATTCCTCTCTTTCACGACCGGGAGAAGGTTGGAAAATGGGTAGTCTTCATCTCCTTGCATCTGCCGTTTTCGTGCGCTGCTTTTCAAATATTTTCCAGAGTCTCTGCCTTTCCCATTTCCCTATGGGCGAAAGACAGGGTCTGGCATAAAGTTTGTTTAGACGTCGTGAGACTCATTTACTCAGGTAGCCGACAGTTATGATTGCAAAAGTAATGAAAAGAAATGGTGACAAGATCGTTCTCTCTGTCCCCCGGCAGTGAATCCCGTTCCCATAGTTTTCAGACAGCCTAGGGCTGTGCCTATTTTGATACTCGTAAATTTGAATACCCTCCTGACTTTTGGCTACGCCCTATCTGACTGGCAGAGCGTTACTGCCAGGTGCGGAGTATGTTTGTGGAAGCGAAAATGATACAATTTAGATAAACTGATTTTGCTTTCGTGGGCGATTGAGAGGATGAGTGGGAAGCATGGGATTGCTGGATAGCAGTGTGATGGATTTTCTGCCGGGGGGAACAGAGAGGGATTGACACGAAATGGATAATGAGGGTGTTGGGGCAATTGGCAACATCATTCAGAGCGAGAGAAGCTCCATTGGCTTGCAATAGGAGTGAAAAGAGAGCATGGGTGGAGAAGCGATGGTAGTTCGCGGTGGATTGTTTTTGAAAGTGGTGTTTATCTTTCAAGAAAACCTTGGCTTTACTGTGTCTGTTCTCCGATGGGAAATTGAACTTCGTCTCAAGGTCATGCTTCAATTCTGTTGAGAGAACGGGAAATGCGTAAGAATATATCCACCTATATACTTTTAGCTATGCTAAGATTGAGAGGTTCCAGTCAGAGGAGAAAAGACGTCAAATGAAGTGAGGTGAAGTGATGCACCGACTGGATTGTTTACAATCAACTCTTCTTAAGCGAGCCCCGGCAATGTTGTTGACCTACAGAATGGGCTGTAGACCTCCTGGAGGTGAACCAGGACTGGGTCCGCGTGTCATAGTCGATCATTTTGTACCCAGACTAGAACCAAATTTGCCAGAGAATGCAGAATATCAGGCCACGAGAGCGAACAGGGACCATACAGGTGTCTCGATATTTATGTGCTTTATTGTGCTTAACCTTGGACTCGCTTACTTCGTCGATATCCAGCGGGGTATGTTGTTGACAACTCAATTTTGTGAGCGACTAATTCTTGGAAGTCAACACTGTCATCGTAGATATTGTCTTATGGCGTCTGCCTCAGCACAACAATGCTGAGCCGATTCGAGTGCAGATAAACACATTTAACCCCCGGGGTTTGAAGCTGTCAACGGCCGGCCGGGCACTATATCTGGAAGAAAAAAAGCGGGCAATGTCTTCTGGCGCAAAGTCTGAGTCACTTCTTGAAAGTTGACTTGCCGACAGTGGACCCGAAATCTGGCGTACGATCAGGTCATAGAAAGCCGTTTGAATTCTACAGACAGCCATCAGGGTAAGTGATCAATCTCATCCATCTAGGAAGACAACTAAATAATGTAAGTTGCAGGGCTCGACGTTATCCTCTCTGCTGACGATATCTGTACCGTATAGAATCTTCTAAATTCACGGTAAAAATCGTTAGTCTAGCCTTAACACATATGGTGAAGATAGCTCAGCTGTCTCGAGAAACAAGACTGTAGCTCCATGCTTTCTGGAGGAGCTGCCTCACTAGCTCGAACGATGGAACTCCAGGATCTCTTTGCGGCGCCGGGCTGAATTCAATTGTTCAATTTGAAGTTATACTGCAGTATATAAATGGCTAACAAGTCTTGGATGAATCGACAGGGTTCCAGACAAGGCACAGAGATATATGGATATGGGAAAGGGAAACCGATTCATGAGTTGAGATTTCCAGATTTTGTCTGGGCAATGGCGCGAGGTGAAGATCGAAAGTGATTTCAAATGGTATAGCTATATCCAGCGATGGATGCTCGTGTAATGACCTAGGTTTAGAACTTGGTTTGTCGTATTGACTGATGGCAGCGAACTCTGGGATGGCAGCAGCGACACCCTATCTCGAGTGTTGTTTGGCTGAAATGTGTACCGCGAGCGATCTGCCTCGCAAGATTAGACTAATCGAGTGGTGGTCACATACGCGCCTCACCATGTAGAGCAGTCCCTTATACCTCGATTCTGTATGGTGTTTTCGGTAGATGCGTCAGTAGCGACCCGCCAGTCTATATCGCTGCAACTGGTCTTAATCAGGTAGACGCTGAAGTATCTTTGCCAAGATTTTCCCGATCATTCTATGAATTGAAAATTTAAGCCCCCGTGGCCACGATTGATCGATTTCAAGCCCATCAAACTGTAATACTGGTGGGACCACAGCGTTGCTATCTCCAAACTTGCATACGCCCACGTAAACAAAACAGCTCGCTTCCAGCATGCTACTGTGAAACGATTATCCCCAAAAAGACGAGGTAAAATTGGGATTATACTGAAATACCTGTTACTAGGTTTGTCGTGGGACATCAAAATTGCACCGTAAACTTTATCTCGCCTTGAACTGACGCTCATGACATACAGCAGGTTGTGTCGCTGACGATGTTCAGTGAATTGCCTGACTCGCGATGGCTGAGACACGCTGTGGGGTTGAAAAGCAAAAGCCCAACTCCACTGTAAATGGACTGTGCTTTCCGCCCCCAGATCCACTCCAGTGCCAATCGTCGCGTGCTGAGGGGCATTCGCGCAATATCAATTATCTCACGATGTCGCAAAAGATGCATCGATTCTCAACAAGACATAATCAAATTAGCGATGACTTGTGCATGTAAGGTTCTACTTCAGGGAGACATGCGCTGCGAGTTGCAGGTGTTGCAGCCTGTAAGCACGTTGTGGGGGGCTGAGTTTCAGGGACAGGTGCTCAAAGCTCAGTTCCACTTCCCCATACCTTACGGGCCCATACGGGGAAATCATTGCCCCCGCGTGGGGCGGTATCCCCAACGACCTGCTTTGGCTGTCAACAACGCTCTTCTCGCGCGCAATTCAGTCGATAGAGATACGGAATAATACAAACTACAGTATAAGCATATGATGAAGCTACGGAGTGCTGTCTGCACTCTCACGAGCGATTGATAACGCGACGAGGGTTGTGGTGGTATCATGCACCCAAGAAACCGACCCGCTTTTCCAGAATGAGGGGGTGGATCTGGTTGGCCTGGAGTAAGCGCGCTACTTAAGCAGGCCAGTCTCCCCAGCCCAGCATTCCGAACCTCTCGTTTCTGTCCTTCCATCCTTCTTCTTCATCCTGCAAACAAATCTGTCCATCCATCCAAAATTCCACTCTCTCATCCCCAATTCCATCAGCAATCATCATGAACTCCATCGCTCAGATCACTGCCCGCTCGGCACGCCTCAATGGCGCCTCGGCCCTCCGCCAGGCAAACCCAATTGCTCGTCGGGCTTTCACAAATGGTAAGCTCCTCATGCTCAACAGCTCTGTTCTCCTGAGCTCAAGCTCTCATCCTTGGCACGACGAAACATCAAACTAATATGTTTTCAACAACAGGTCCATCGACCTCAATGTCCCGTTTCCAAGCTCCTGCTAAGAACAGCGGTCTCCTGATGAGCCGTACCATGCTCCGCAACACCTGCCAGAATCTCACCCGCAACCAGACGCGCGGTGTTGCTGATGTCGCTGTTGGAGCTGCTATCCTCGGTGCCGGAAAGCTCATTGGAGCTGGTGTCGCTGCTGCTGGTCTTATCGTAAGTTGTGTCTGCCTTTACACATTCAATTGATTTGATCCGGAGCTCTTGAGAGCTGGCACGTAGACAAATACACCTCGTTGTGTTTTGGCTATCGATGTTTAGCTCAAGACAGCTTCTCCACATCAATTGACTCCTCTGTTATCCACTTCGATGTAAACAATGCTAACTCCCACCAAGGGTGCAGGAACTGGTATCGGAACGGTGTTCGGTTCCCTCATCACCGGTGTCGCCCGCAACCCATCCATGCGTGGTCAGCTCTTCTCCTACGCCATTCTGGGATTCGCTTTCGCCGAAGCCACTGGACTCTTCGCCCTTATGGTGTCATTCTTGATTCTGTTCGCTATGTAAATGGCTTACTGTATTACCAACACTATATATACTTGGGGGTTTGATGTTGATGGGTGGTGGATAGATGGTTGGTTGATTGGATGGATCATAGCTTGCCTGCTTGCTTGCGTGCGTGCATGGTCAATAGAAAAAAGCTCTTGCCATTGTGTACAATACATGGAATTTGCAAAGACTAGACAACTCCGCTTTATATGTACTTGCATCTGAAGTTTGAGATGATTGATGCTGTAATGTGCCGTTTGAGCTCTTGCTTACTTATTCTGTCCGCGTCTCGGGTCAACTTTCCTGAGTGGCTAATCCGAGGAACTCCGAAACATGCACGTGAGTGAGAAAGTCAACTTTTTGCACTGGCTTTTTTCTCTGAACGATACTTTCTATATTCCTGTCAACAAAGCTTACAGAGGTATCTCCAAATAACTGCTATTGATAGGGAGCCTTGCCACTAGGAAGACCAACCTGTAAGTTGGTATCCGGATCGCAGTGATATATTCCAAAGTAGATTCAACACGGGGTATATGTAAATAAATGGCATCTCAACTCAAGCCTTCCCAACGGCCAAATCTCTCACCTGCGTCCCCCTCTCCAAATCACCACTAGTTCTCCTCATCTTAAACCCTGTCGCCGTCTGTCTGATCTCTGGCCTAGCAAGCACAGGAGGCGGTCTCGTACTTGTCGAGAACCTCTCTCGAATCCACTCAGTCTCCACACTCTTCCTCGTACTCCTCGCGATACTCATCGCCTGCGCAAAAGCCAACATATCCAGACTCCCTTCTCCAGGCTGACTAGCTCTCTCTTTCTTCAATCGCCGCTGGTTCAATGCACGGCGTGCTCGTCGTAGGAGATGTCCGATATCGTCGAGGCTGAGAGCTATAGCGATGAGAGGAATGGAGACGGCGAAACCGATCCCAAACATGTATTTACTGACGTATCCAAGTGGGAGACTAGGCCCATTATCTGCTCTGGGAAATTCACGGATGTTGATAGCGAAGAAGGCGGCGATGAAACTAAGTGGTAAGAATATGATGGTGACGATGGTGAACACCATGATGGTTTGGCTCTGTCTGGCGGTACCGGCGGCTTGATCACGCGCAAAGCGTGCTTCAAAGGCGTTGGCGTGCTTTTGTTTGAGGTCCAGCATGTCGGTTATGGATTTGTAGATCCGTTCTGCTTGCCTATCCATACGCTCGATATCTTTCAAATGCATTTCGATAGTCTTTAGTTGCTCGCGGAAGCGCTTCTTCACTTCCTGTTGAGATTTCTGCTCATCACGGTAGATCTCGCATACTGCGTCTTGGAGGTCGGGCAGCACGTTCTTCTGGTCGTCGAGGACTTTGGCGATCATGTTTAGTTCGTCACGGATATCTTTGGTTTCCGCGAGGAGGTCAGTTTCTTGGCCTATGTCGAGGAGTTTGTCGATGAATGGGGGGTTCCGCATCAATTCTTCGAGCTTGAACTTCTCTTCTTCAGCGTCCCAATTCATGTAATTGGTTTCTTGTTTGATCTCCGCTTCCGTCGTACCGTGCTCGATGAATCGTGAAAAGCCATGAGATCTACGGTGGTGTTGTAGCCAGATGGATGCTTGTGCTGATGCCTCGTTGAATTCCTTGAACAAGATAGTCTCCCTGTCCGTGGCGCTACCAATACTGGATTCGAACATGTCCAGAAATTGGTACTCGTCATCTCCCATTCGATGTCTATCAAACACACCTGTGCATCGTCCTGTGATAATCATGGCCAAGTCGTAGACCGACTTTACCGGCTCACGAGTCTTGCTGTTGATGTCTTCAATAACGCTGTCCAGCACGTTCAGTGGGTCGTTCTTAGGCTGCTGCCACCGTTGAGGGAAGCTGGTGACAATTAAATCCTTCCCTAGAATCCACATCCACAATTGATCGACCATGACGATCTTGGGGTCAATCTCAATATCTTCATGATCTTTTCCTTTCAGCTGATACCGATACACAACCTGATCCTGGTCGCGACTTTCAGTGTCGATATTGTGATAGAAGAATTGATCCAATGTGCGGCGGACATGGAGGGAGACAGTTGAGGTAGCAAGATGGGCTCGAATCAACATTTCGTCGTAGGTCCGTGCCTTGCCTAGATTTGGGCAGAGGGGCGATCGCATATTTTCAGCTCTTTTGATAGCTTCTTGCATCTCTTGTCGTCGCCGAGTGCTTTCGAAATGAAGATACGGCATGAATGTGAAGATATTGCCTTTGGCTTGGGAAATATCTTTGCGCCCAGGAGTACTAGGACGATCGAAGGTTTGGCTGGGTTTCCCTATGAAGTATTAGTGACTGGAGGTTCTGAATGTTCGGAGAACTCGTCATTGGAAAATGAAAATTTTCCTGAAACGTTTAAATGTCCCGAGGCTTTCAAACATTGAGATCTCGCTATTGTCCCAGGAACTGTTGGACACTGTATAATAGTGGAAGTCTGGCGCGAGAGTATCTTGACAAGACTTACGAGGTGTATCTTTGTCTTTGCTAGGTGTGTCATTTAACTTCGGTGACTTGTTCCCCTTCGCATGAGGCTTCTTTCCCTTGTCCTTATGGCCGCCCTTGTCCTGTTCCTTCCCATGAGACTTGAAGAAGTCATTACTATCCTCCCGGAATGTAGAGCTCCTTGAAGCTGGCTTTGGGGATCCCTTTGAGTCTGTGCCATTTATCACAATCCTTGGTGGGCCTTGCTCCTCGAGCGGATCAGCAGGCGCTTGTGGGATTCGAGCAGCTCTTGTCGAACTTTGACATAGAGGTCGCATAAAATGAGAATGGCTCTGCTGTCCTCGATGTTGGTGAGAAAACGACTTTTCGAGTGCCTTGAACCCGTCTACATCGCTTGCGCCTTCTTCGATAAACATCTTAGTGAGCAGAACTTCGATCCAAGCCATGTTGTTTGCTGGAAGATGAATCCACCGAAAATCCGAAGCCTTGTCGTCATTGGGTAAGATGGTGTACTTTGGCTTTCTTGTATTGACTGGATCACGGCCATAAAGCAGCTCTAGCTTTATGTCAGCTCATCATCATATACTTTCAGTGGGGTACATACCATAAACGGTAGGTCTTTTGACACGGTTCTCGTTGTGGAAATTTCCAAAATCGACAACCGTCGCATTGAAACCGTTACTGGCTCCCAGAGCGTCCTCGGATATGCTTTCCATGTGATTAAAAGGTGCCAACAGACTGACTATATCCTTGTGCCTGTTCTGTGCAGCTCGCAAGAATGGTGTACTGCCAAATGTATCTCTAACTGCCTTCTTGATATCTTTCCGTTCCAAGAGACACTTTACAGCTGCCAGGTGACCCCCCTGAGCTGCTAGATGCAGTGGAGTCATGCCATTGAGAAGCTTCGCATTTATGTCCGATCCAGCTTCTATCAAAATTCGCACTATCTTCTCAGATCCAAGTTCGCAAGCATTATGAAGTGGTGTCCATCCTCCGTCACTCTTCGCAGTGATGTCCGCACCATGTTTGAGAAGCAGTTCGACAATATCGATCCAATCATGAGCCGCCGCAAGATGTAGACTTGTCTTTCCTCGAATCTCCACCGCATGTACATTCGCTCTTGGTATTCTGGACCTCGAGAGAAGAAGCTCTGCAAGGTGCGTTTTCCCAGTCGCACATGCCCAGTGTAGTGGTGACCTTCCGAGTTTGTCTTGTCCCTGCTCTCCATCAATATGTATATTCTCCTTCAGCAAAAGCTCGATCACCGAGTCTCCCCAGTTGCACTGTTTGTCAGCACCTAAGTTGTGTAACACATTTCGGCCTCGCGCATCCTTCGCATTGATATCCGCACCTCTGACTATCAGCGAGTTGAGAATGTGCCAGTAATTCATCCACGCTGCAGTCATCAATGCTGTCCGCCCCTTCTTGTCCGCAGTTTCTGGATTTGCACCATGTTCGAGGAGCAGATGTACGATGCCAATGTTGTTCCTCTCCACCGCCTTCATCAAAGGAGACAGTCTGTTCCCAGTTGCTCCATCAGGTTGAGCTCCCTGAGTAAGAAGATATTGTGTTGCGCCTATCTTTCCCTTCTCCGAACTTCGTACAAGGCCAATTCGAAGGAAGTTTTCGCTCAATTGACCCTTGATCTTCGCCGCATCAACGATCTGGCGAAGCTTCTCTACATCGTCGTTTTCTGCCGCGCGAAGCAATTGGGGTTCGAGGCGTTCGTTGTGGTCGCTCGACCGTGATCTTGATCGCGACAAGAGCTCTCCAGTCTCGGCCATTCCTTTGTGTCGAAGCTCGTCTCGTCCAAAGTCAAAAGCCAGTAGGCTAGCCAAAAGTGCGCATCATTTCAACCTGTTCCGTCGATGTATGGATAGTAATAGGAGAGTTCCCAGTCGCGCAGCAATCGAGAAGTCACGAAAATCGCCATCATGAGCGCCATCCTGCAGCCAAGAAATCCTTTGGAGTTGGTTGAAGCTCTCCGGTGGCCGGCAGATCAATTCTGGGGAACGCAAGGGTTCGCCAAGCCTTCGTCAGGGCCTTCAGGAGCTTTTTCAGACGACATCTCTTGGATGAACATCAAACTTCAAGCTCTTTGACCATTGGGCATTTTGAGTCAATGGCCATCATTGGAGACACGATCATACACTTTCGAGATAGAATTCTTCTCTAGACTCCTTCTAAATCTACTACAAAACATACTCACCCGGAGTTTATTCATGAGTGCCGGTCGCTATCTCTGCTGCTATCAATTCATACTCTACCCGAGTTGTTTTAAGGAAGATAAGAAAGAGATGATTGAATGATCGTCCTCATGCCAGAAATGAGTTGAAGTATTACTTGCGGACCCACCGGTTAAGGAGCAGAACATGTCCTCTCTGCCAAATGACTACCGATATACACAACACTATTACACCAACACACCAATAGGTACTCCCGCCCAGTTACTCCACTATCAAGTCGGAGGCTGCAAACAAATACTTTTGGCCAATACACTGACTTATAGACACGCGGCCTGCTCCTCTAGTGGCGAGAGAGGGGTGGCTTCAGCGTCACTCTGATCTTCATTGCTTGCTGGAGCAGCGAGCTCCCGCTCAGTATCTAATAATGCCCTATGAGTATCACCCAGCTCTTTCTCCTCGTCAACCATTTGTGTCCATAATGTGTTCTGCGCGTCTAGACAAGGAGCGTGCTGGCCAAGGCTTTCCTGTAGGTTTGGTAGGACTGATCTTGGAGGTACTTCAAGCACTACACCATCGAAAATTGTTGGCAGCACTGTGAAGGCGAGCCGTCGTTGCAGTCTTGGCTTGCTATTTGGACTAGGATATGTTTCCCTGGACCTATATTGCCGTCAGAACGGTTCAAGGATGGAAGTATGTAGTACATACGGAGGGTTTGTTGCCATTGCCGGGCTTGGGACTGTATACTTTCGTACTGACCTCTCCTCAGCCACACCATTCACCATGGCATTGGCTCGTCTCCTTGCTGGGATACAGAAAGTAGTCATGAGGCTTGTGGATGTTGACATTGTGAACTATTTTGATGCTGATCATGAGAAGAAGTAAAGGATGCGCCCAGGTACTGGGGATGTACTCAGTCGCTCTGGATATTGCAAGAAATTATGCAAAGGAACGCAGGTGCGCAACTGTTTTTTATTTCATTAGTGTGGATTTGATTTCTGACGCCTCCATTCTTATCTTCTAGTCTCCTCTTCCAGATATGGTTCGTGAGTACTAGCTCCCTCGAGAGTGTGTGGAGCTCCTTTCCCCGGCCCCCTCCCCTTACCCACCAGCGCTGTTTGAGCGGCTCAAATAATGAGAGCGATTGGGGTGAATTGGACAGCTCGAGGCAATGCGATTCGCGCAGAGCCACAGCGAATGCTTGCAAGTACTTTATTATACAGACTTTATGTGCCCAAGTCGGTTGGCTACTTTGCTATTCCTCACGGAACGGGCCGCTCCCTGATACATCTAGTAGTACGCGGGAGTTGGATCTTCAAAACGCTAGACAGGTGATCTGATCAAAGTACATTACTTCCATTCAATTAATACTTCTCAGTACGGATTGGTTCTGCGCGAGCTAATTATCATCATCATCAATCTTCTTCTTTTCCTCTTCTTCCTTCTCCTTCTCCTTCTGTTCTTTCTCTCTCTCCTTCTGCTCTTGCTCCCTCTGCTTCTCCCTCTCCTTTTGCTCCTTCTCTCTTTCCTTCTGTTCCTTTTCCTGCTGCTTCTGACGCTCATCATCATCCTGCTGTTGCTGCTTTCTTCTCTTGGCATCCTCCTTCGCGTTTTGTGTTCTCACTTCATCGTAATCCGCATCATCGCATCCGCATTGGTTCCCAGATTGGTTGTAGCAATAGTTCTCATTGTCGTCACCGCAAAGGTATCGATTGGCGTAAGAATCGGTACAGTAGCCACCATTGTTGTTGTTGCTAGCGCCGCATTGGACTCGATTTCCGTAGGCATCGTAGCAGTTGTTGCCATTGTTACCGCAGTTGACTCGATTCCCGTAATTATCGTAGCAGTTATTGTTATTTTTGGTGCCATCATTGTAGTCCCGCTTGCGGGAGTGAGCCTCCTCTGCAAGCCTGGGTCTGATGAATGCTGCGAGAGCTGTGGTGAGGTCGAAGCGGTGAAGAAGCACCGTCAACGAGTTATTGAATGGAATCTAGCACAATATTAGCAGGTGTCATATTTGATTGGATTAAATTTGATCTACCGGTGCAGCATTGACAAGTGTTGAAGTCCCAATTGCTGTGGCGCAGAGAATGATGATTGAGAAACGCATGATGTAGGTGGGGTGGACTTTGGAGATTGACCTCAACTGGCTCGTTTGGATGTGAAGCTGCTGATGACGAACATTGACATTCAACGAGGTATCAGCATACTTATATACAATTTCACTCGGTTCCCCTATACATCTTCTTCCAGGCTCCCGCATCTGAAGAGACATTTTCCCGACGAAACCGAATCCGATGCCCAGGTTCTATGACTTGGTAAAGTGAGGCTTCGTGAAGACACTGCTTCCCAACGATCGCTTGGCATTTGCTTGTTTACATGATTTCAGTCCTCGCTTGGACGAATCCCACAATCCGAAGTCTTGTTTGGACAGCCTAGACTCCACCGGACTGTTTTATTGACACTCAAGTCGGGTTTGGTGGAAGTTTCCTCATGCCAATTAGATGTATGTTTCTCGGGAGCCGAGCCCGAGTACGATGCTGCTCAAGCTTGATGCGTTTATGGTTCTTGCAGCAACCTTACGTTGCATGCCAAGATAGCAAGACCTGATCTGAAAGCTTCAGTCGAAACAATTTTTGCGTTTGTTGTGTCAAAGCGCAAACTCTCAATGCTTTTGTGACTATGTCGTCATATGGTACTGACAGCCCTGCGTAGCTGTCGGCGCAAGACCAGGAAGGCATATTTCGAATCCTTGCGCTCGATGAGTACGGTGGTTCATGAGGGGCATGTCCTCGCTATCGTGAGCTTGTCTGATTACACCACGAGCACGCCAATATGGTCCTCACGAGTTGATGTTGTCTGTCAACTCTCTGACCAAGCACCAAAATTCCAGTTCTCTAGTTCTTCCTTGATTGAGAGATTCCCAGTGATTGTCCGAACACGTCAAAGCATCCTGCCATCTCACATGCTCTCACCTTATGAGCACCACAATCATCCAACCCAACGGACCGATCTACATTTTCACCGCGATCACCACCCCCTTTCGGATAGTCCCCAAAGCTTAAGGCCTCAATGCATAACATGCAAGACAGACTTCAAAATAAGCATGCGGGATCTGCAAGTAGTGGCAGTTCGCTGCTCGTTTAAGAGCCGAACCTCCTTGAAGCGTTCGTCGAGTTACCAAGGCGAGGACGGCGTTTCAGGCTGAGCGGGAAATGCTCAGTCCGTAAGCATGATTAGATTCGCACCTGAGATGCGATTGGATAGCGGGCTCAACCATAAAATGGGATTAGCATTTGTGGAGGAGTAATCTTTACAGAGTGTGAGGAGTTTTTTTTTTTGGACGCCAGGCTCTCTTCGTACGGCCGAAAACGGCTCGATATTTCACGCGATGTTCGGACTTCATAACAGTCCGGCTTCGACATGCTTTGAAATTCACAGGCTCAAGGAGAACTGGTCGTGCGTCCTGCGACTTTCAATCGCGGATTCGTATTTTTACATGTTCCCAGTGCGAGGGTTGTGCATTGTGATCCATAATACATTCCTGGCGTATCCTGAGGCAATTTTGGTTACTTGCTTAAGCACATCTTGAGATGCAAAAACTCCGGAATCAAGTATCTGCCATTGCCTGGTTCTACACTTCACTGAAAGATCTCGTCATGCGCTGAACCTATCTCTTCGAAATCTCCTGCCTATCCTTCCACCCCTTCGGTTTTCGAATCATAACACCACCAGCATCACCCTCAAAAGAGTTCTCTCCACTAAATCGCGCCACCAATTCAAACCCCACACTTCTATACATCCATTCACCAGCTGCACTTGCTTCGATGCCAGTAACAACGCCCTCACTATCCGCCCTCCCCAGAACCTCAGCCATCAATCTCTTCCCAATACCTCTCCCCTGGAACTGCTCGAGTACTACCACACTCTGTGCATGCCATCTATTTTTCCTGTCCTCCCTTCCTTGCCAATGCAGCTTATCCTCCTCCTCAATCATGGCCCCAAACTTCATTACCGCATCGAGATCCTCGCTCTTGTCACCACCTCTCCACCACCAATTCGCCTTCACCCACAGACCCCAAAGAAGACCCAACAGCCGCAGACATACCCTCCACGTGACACCAGCATCTCTATCCATCTTCCTTGCAGCCTCATCATCTCCGAGCCGAACAAACTGCACGTATCCAATTGGGTCCTCCGATTTACTTTTCTCGTACGCGAAATACGTGACTTGGCGAGGCGAGAACATGCGTGCTTGAGCACGAGTCTGAAATCCGTACTCGTAGTCACTATAGAATTCCGCGCGGCGAGGAGACAGGTACTTGGTGAGTTCTGTATCGTAATATGTGCGAGCTGCAATGCGTCCTACGTGGTGACCCTCGAAGAGATGACCGGGGCGGATGAGGATGGGTTCTTGGGGTAGGGAGGTGGATCTGGCTTGAGGTGGGGATCTCCCAGTTGAGGGCAAGGTTTGATGTTCTTCGATTGGGATGGACATTGTAACCTATTTCAAGAGCATTTATTTCCTTTCGACTCAGAATTTTGATACTGAGATGAAGGAATTGAACGGCGCTTTATATATTGTGGTTGTGCTTATTTGTGGAGTATAAGCCGGCGTGAGTCAAGCCGAGATGCAGAATTTTAGAGGGGGAGGGCGTCGTTGACCTGACTGAGAATTTTCGCCTAAGCAAGGGAGAAATGCATTTTCACGAAAGTGCCAATTGCTACCTGGATATCTACCTTCCTGATGGGGATACGGCACAATTATTTATCTCGAAGCTACGCAAGTGTCGCATCATGAATTCGTAGATACGACTTTCTGTTTGTGGATATAAAGTTGTTGCCTTGTTATGTGGGGTTCATGCGAGGACGAGCAAACGATCATTTGAAAACCACTTTACCGAAATAAATACATATCGCCAAATCGTACCATCCTTCCACAAAAACACCGCAGCTCAGAAAAACGCGTATCAGAGAACAAGTGTAGTAATAAAGTCAAGAAGTGAAGACGTCCCTATGCCCACGAGCCCACAAAGTACCCGTAGCATCCAAGGACATAGAACCATGGCCAGCGCACCAGAAAATCAATATCCTCCAACACAGCACCTACCAATGCCACTAAGAGTGCGTCTGCACCGCCCGCTATTTCCCCATCCATCAACCTGAAGTTTATCATTAGCATCGTCACCGTCACGCTTCAAGATCCACCCGTTGCAGCAAGCTCCATCAAGACCTCGCTTGCAGCACAACCCGGTGGTATCAACAAGATCAAGGCCGCGCCTGCAGCGACCCCATCCAAGTGTATCGGTCTGCAATTTGTCGCTGCTTATTTCATCGTCATCGTCGCCTCGTTCCAAGACTTCGGCAGCGCCAGCGCCAGCGGCAGCAGGAGCTCGGTTCTGATTGGCGATGTCGTTGTAGACTTCTGGGAAAGCATCTCGGTAACACTTCCCCTTTCCACCTTTGCCGTTATTGGCCAGAGCATCGCGATAACATTTTCCCTTTCGTCCATTACCATTTCCGCCTCCGTTGCGACCTCCACCAAATCCTCCTTTCCCACGTCCTCCCGCTTCTTGGAGATGACTGTCGAAGGATTCAGATGCGACATCACTGTCGTCCCGCTTGCTGGCTGCTGCCGCTAGCACACCACCGAGATTGGTCTCTAGTATCGCCTCCCGAGTAGCTAGAGCATCAATTGGTGTCTGTTGATACGTGAGTGTTATATAACTTGTAGCAATGGAGTAGAGCCTACGGGTGATGCAATGGCAAGAGGTACTGAGCCAATGGCGAGGTAGATGATAGCCGTTTGGAAGCGCATGTTTAAGGGGGGAGCTGAGAAGTGGAGATGACGATTCTGATGGATGAATGTGTCTATTGATCTTGGGACTTGTGGATGAAGTAGTGAGCTGAGTTCTGGGAGAGATGGACAGATAATATATAGACATTCAGTAATGTTCTGGACCTCATGGTCAGATCGACATAAGATGACAAGAAGTTGCATTTCACCGACTCCATCATTGCCGAGGAAGCTATGATTCCTAATAGAATGACGATTCTGGGATATTTGCCACTCTAGGCACCGGAAGTGCAGAGGCTCTAGGGAATAGATCAACTCAGCAAAGTATCTCGAAATGTTTTCTCGGAACATTGATATGATCTTGATGGGTGATAGATGCCAAGTGAAACGGTAGTTGAACCTTGTATACCCAAGGATAAGGCGACGGCAGCAGTTATTCAAGCACAAAGATCCAATAGCAGAAGTCTCGGACGCAAATATGACGATATACTCAAGGGAGTGATTGGCTATAAGAGCCTCCGGACTGGCCCGAAGCGAGAGTTTTCAGATCCCATGCCTCAGAAGCCAAAGGACAGCCGGACCAGCGCCAAGAGAGAACCTTAAACAGAATTAAGATCCGAATCTTGCGAAACCATCGGCTTTGCAAGGATGGTAGCTCCGGGTTGCCTGTCTAGAGATAGCAGAGCTATGATCAGATGCTTAGGCTTCAAACCAGCCTGTAGAAATTCTGAAAATTCGTAGCTTTGGCAAACACGATAGAATGGCTGTTCAAGTAAGGGCGTTATGGCTACATGGACTCACATCATCTAGGCTGTAATAAAATCAACAGTGGGACTCTTTTGTCAGTCTCTTCGAATCATCTGGCAGGGCAAACAGCTGAGGCCGCCCAAGTTGGCTGACGATATTGCCAAATCGAAGACCACAACTGACGAGATGAACAACCAACGATAGCGCACACACGTAGTGAAAAGTTCTAATATCAGAGAGCAGGAGCTACGGGCGATCTGCAATGTGAGATGGCGGGGCTCAGGCCCGGAAGCTACCCCGCATCGTCACCCATAAACCTAAAAAACGGCTCAGCAAGGTCCCCATGAAATTGTATGCGAAAGCTAGAATATACCTTGAATCGATTTCGAACAAGTCCCTTCTTGCTTTCCGGACATCCCGTGACTGTATTGTCATGCCAAGTGGAGAATCTTCTCATGTCCTTTTTTGATGATCACACTTACCCTCCAAACATTGATGCCAAGATTTGGGCATTGTATGTTGTCAGAACCCCAGACTTGTTTATTCCACAGTCAATCCAGACCTTGCTCTAGATGCTCGCAAAAATGAAATGGGTATCCTTCCTAAACTTTCCCCCAACATCTCCCACAAAAATGCCTCATCCATCATCGGTAGATGACATCAACATCCTGGAACTTTCGTAAATGCGCCCTGATCTTGGCCTCGGCCATGTTATTTTCAGTAGTGATCTGATCAAACGAATGACAACCGTCCAGATACTTCTGCATGATATCACCGCCTGCAACCCTATTCTGTCCAGAGACCAAGGAAGAGATGTATGCAGGTGAGACAGCACACTTCTGCACCCGGTATATGAGACCTTTGATGATGCCAAATTGGATGAAGCGTCGGACATCAACGAAATTTAGAATAGGAAACCCTTGATCGATATGGAGCTTCAGCCATTCTTTGACGGTCCGAGATGTGGTGAGCGAGGTGAAGAGGCGGCAGAGATAGAAGTTTGGGAGGCGGGGTCCATTGATGTAAACGTAATTGGCGCACTCGTCTTGCATGCCGTCTTTGTCCGCTACGAAGTCATTCACTTCGGGCGTCGGGGCGTATATGTTGCCGAAGAGGAAGAGGTCGAGCATCAAAATGGAGTCGTAGTACAGGAGATGCTGAAGAGCGATCTTAGTCAAGTCAAGAGCAACGTCTGCATCATGGGCTATTCGTCGAACGTCCTTGATGCCATCAATCTGCTTGATCACTTTCTTCATCGTTAAATCCCATGTATCGTCCATAATCTCAGAAAACTTCATCGTGGAAATTGGGACATGCCACGATTTTACAGGGGGTGGATGTCTGTGGTTTGGGAACAACTTCATATTGATTGTGTTCGCGTCATCTAACCCTGTGAGATGAGGCCACATAGGAGGCTGGAAGACTCACCGACTGGTATCATACACTCATTATAATTGTTCAGATCTTCCTTGATGATCTCGATCAAAGCCGCAATTGACCGACGTTCTTGAGAATTCGAGTAATCTTCTTGACTCAGGTACTCATTCTGGATCTCCATCTCGGTGAATGTGCTAGCCAACCGTCGGACCACGGATTCATATGGAGTCTTATCCACCTCTACGCCGATTACGATGCAGAAATTGAACATGAATTCGTTTCGCGCGTACTTTTCGTCCTGGATACATACAGGATGGCCTAATATGCGGTACTTGTTTTCTGGTTCACAGATGGTGACGAAGCGGTTACAGAAAGCCTGTCTCGGGATAATGTATTCGGCCATGGTCTCGAAGTCGAAGAGACGAGGCTTATCGACGTCCGGCTCAGGTACAATACATCCTGGCGGGCTTTGATGCACTACTTTGGTGCCTGCGTGATGTCAGACAACAGATTGCCGGACCTGCATGGGGTGAAATTGACATACCTTGTTCGGACAGGAAGCGCGCGAAAAAGATTCCCTGGATCATTGCAGGAGTCTCATAGGAAAAGCGTTCCGAACACTGGTTCCCGTGTTCAGCTCTCCTGTCGTTCCTGTCTTTCGATGTCTTCCCGTCGTTGGAGGTTCGAAAAGGGCCCGGTTTCTGTCGGCCCGGAGCTTGCCGATGATTGGCTCGTTCAACGACATGTCAATTTCTTCACTTTTGCATCAACTTCTTGCATGATATAGAATAGGAATAGCGCAACGACAGAGACATCCGGAGTGAGATCCGCAATATCCAAATATCAACCCGTCTTCTTACCCGAGCTGTCTTTATTCACCTAAGCGTCTCAGCAGACCTTGCTATTCGAGCCTCTGCACGTGAGTACCACTCGATTTCGTCTTCGCAGGTCGAAAAACGCAGTGGGAACATTTCCTACTTGGGCAGTGCTTTATCGACGGCTGCCACATTACGCTTGAACGAGAATTGTCGCATGATATTGGTTGGTCAGGTCTCCATGGCAGCTTGGACTCGTTGCTAGACACGACACCCGTCAAAGATCCTTAACTCGAATATTATACATCAGCATCATAATCATGGAGTTACCAAGCCTCCGACGAAACCCATCTTATGGGACAATACTTCAAGCTCTTGAGTCTCTGCAGTTGAAGCCATCTTCCTGGGACGAGCCTTCACTTCCCGAAGTCACCACGACGGGAAGCGATGGATCTGCCAATTTGTTCCTCATCTCGGTCATCATGAGCGAATTTGAGTGGCTTCAAGAGCTGAAGGATGACTCCGGCATCGTATTTTCTGTTGATGAACAGAAAGAGAAGTTGATCAAGGAAGCCAGCAGTCGGATGTCTGAGCGCTGTGGGCGATCAGGTAAGCTACCGTCTCAGTTACCCGGCGTGGATTAACCTATACAAACCAGCTGCGGGAGAAATCAATCGCACGTGGATCATTCCGAAGTCACGCAGCTTGCCAGAGATTAGATTCGATATTCGGGAACCTCCACTCACAGGAGATCAGATCGGCTTGAAGACCTGGGGCACTTCCTATGTTCTCGCCAAGAAATTGGAATATATAGGCTCTGAGTACCTTAGCACCATAATAAATAGCCAGGCGCCCTCGAATCATCCGAGAGTATTGGAGTTGGGAGCTGGTACGGGTCTGGTAAGTTGTTATTGGTAGCTACGCGCGACGTCACTGCGTCCCTCAGCGCCGCATAATTCTGTCTCAAGCCCGTATTGATAATGCTAGGTTGGCATGGCTGCTGCTGCAGTTTGGAAATCGTCAGTTCTTCTTACGGATCTTGAAGACATACAAGAGAACCTGGTCTTCAATATCGATAAGAATTTATCCACGGTCAGCGACCAAGATGGATGGATAGCGGGCGACGTACTCGACTGGAGAAAACCACAGGACGCTCTGCCGTCATTGCAAAGCAAGAAGTTTAAGGTATGCTTCTGCCCTTCTAACCCTACTTATACTTATCACTATAGATTGTTATTGCGGCAGATCCAATGTACGATGACGAACACCCTGAGCTCGTCGCAAATATGGTAAAGAGATTCTTGGAGGAGGGTACCGAGTCAAGAGCACTGGTAGCCATTCCATTGCGTGATGCACACACTGAACGTATGGCACGACACTTTTCCACGATTTTGGAGAACACAGGCTTCTGCGTGGTCTTCCAGAAGCATGAAGTCTGTAAGGACGATTGGACCTCGGCTGAAGAAGTCCAAGTCCAATGGACAATATGGCGTCGCACTGACGTAAACACTGACTTTGATGGCTCAGCATTCTTCTAATCATACTGCCTTTACCGAGCAGAGCATGAATGGATGGAGCGTGACCTGTGCTATTGTGGAAATTAACCTACCAAGAGCATAAAGTAAACTTCTCCTGGTGAGTGTAACCTGTGGGCCAAAATTCTCACAGGACAAAGAATTGAAGCCACGATCTCGTTTCTGCTTCCTGGTATCCGTTCTTTGCTTTGCTTTCTGCTTCGACTTCGTCTCATTTTGCTTTCATCATGAAACCACTTGCATACATTTCGCCACAATTTCAATAGCTTTCATCACTACAGGAGGTTTCGTTCCTTCAAGCTCGCCTCTTCAGAGCACGAAATTTGGCAGAAGCTTAGTTTGCATGTCAGTGTGCCCTCTATGCTAAACTTCCACGCTGCAGCAGGGTTTCCTCTGAGGTGTCGTCCGCAACTTTTGTGCTATTCGAGCTCCCCCTTTCACCCTACTTGATGCACGCAAGTGCCGAGCTTAACTCGAAGTCATAGTCACACTTCCTTGACGCAGATTCATTGCCCGTATCTCCGCGTGGGAGGTGAATGGAACACGGCAAACCTCGTGACTTGTCAAGCGCAGGATCTTGAGTCCTCGACAATAGGAACTCTCGCTTGGCCGCAGCCTCGTCGCGGCCACAGAAATCTACCTCCTCCTCGACTTCGACTTCCTTCCCACATAATCACATCGACGAACAAAACGCGCAACTTCGCACTCAACGCAGAAGATCGCGCATCAAATCTTCGGTACTGTAAATTACATACTCGCCTCTTGCCTTTGCTCTGGAGCATTTGGAGAGCCGATATCTATCTACTGTCCCACAACAATTCTCACCCGCTCACCTTCGTCGAGGTCGATCTCTTCCAGACCTCTTCCTCTACGACATACCCTCAAACCACAATCCACCGAACTCACAAAATCTCCATACATATCCGCGAAAATGGTCGGAACTGCAAAATGGCAAGATGAGTGGGTGGCTCATATCTTTCAATGCAAGCGCAATGATACCTCCATGTCGAACAAGGATATCGCCGACTCTCTCCGCGTGCGCTTCCCTCGTACGAAGAACTTTAATGCTGGTGGCGTCAAGTACGTCTTGGCCAATTTTCAGGATCCTACGTATGTCATCCTTGCTTAGATTCTCGCATATTTGCTGACCTTTATCGCCTAGACATCCCAATGACCAAGTCTTGGACGGCGGCGTCAAGAAGAAGAAATCTACAAAAGACCAGAAGCCATCGGCAGGATTACAGAACGCCCTAAGCAATGCTCTTAGCATGGGTTCGCCATCTATGTCCGTCACATCGTCATTCAGTCCATTAATCCAAACCCACACGAAGTCCGCTGGTGGCGGGCAGGCCGCCACTAGAATCGACAACCCACAACCGATGAACATGCTCGCTTCACAAAGTTCATCCACGCCAGGCCCTATGCAAAGCAATATGTCCAGCATGGGTTATTCGAAAGTCTTCCATGGTTCTAAAGCCTACCCCAATGGATCTTCAAGTCGTCAAGGACAGCAATATCCTGTCACTATGACCGCAGGTTCAAGCATCGACAATCCTTGCAGTCTTGATGACGGCGCAAACCAATTTTCGGGCCAGACTATACAGCGGTTGTCTACCAACCAACACCGCACGAATATGAACAATCCCAACCTGCAACAGTATTCACAGCAATATAAGCACTCTCAGCTCCAGCTCCATAATGGTCAAAAAGGACCCGCGATGAGCAGTCAGATGACTGGCTACATGAATGAGCAGACTCAAAACGTGCGTGGAGGCTTCAACGATCCAGCTCGAATTGGGTTGGGCCATGCTGGCCAGTTTAAGACCCCTGGTCGTGTTTTGCAGAACTTCTACACGCAGACCTACCAGCAAAATGGCTCGCAGGGTCCAGCGCAAGCTCACACGTCTCATGGCCTTTCGAATGTGAACAATCTTTCTTCCTACGATAATATTAGCGGCAACTTTACTACTAGAAATCCTGGTGCAAACCATAGTCTTCCCACCGTGTCAAACCCTGTATCTGGTAACAGTATGTACACTCAGAGCGGTCCGCCGAGCTTCCGTCAGAGGCTGTCTGGTGCGCAGAGCGATCAGACCATGATGGGCACTGTAAGTGGTATGACGGGTATGGGACGCGACAATATCAACTTTACTGCTAGCAGTCACCCTCCTGGAACGCCCAGAAAACCTTCCGATGTTCAGTACATGCCCCAACTTTCATCTTCGGAACCCATCCTAGCCCTCGATGAATTTGACTTCAACGATGAAGAACGATCCTTCCCCGAATATCCTCTACTGGGTATTGCGGGTAATCTTCGAAATACTTCCACACCTACCTCTCAGACTGAGTTGAATCACCAGAATGGAGGAAAGCGTAAACGCCAGGAGGAAGATGACGTTAACATGCCGGAGTCATCAAACGCAGGGGAGCGCAGCAACAGTAACCGCCAGACGAACCAGCCAAAACGCCAGAAGCAGAATAGTTCTGGTGCCACGGTGGTAGGTGGCTCGGGAGGACAAGATCAAAACAACCAAGCAACTTTTCAATCCACCATTAAGAATTTCGCCTCTCATGGTGGCAATGCTGGCCAAACAACACAGCAGCAGACTTTAAAGTCACAGATTCTACTCCCCACTTCGACTCCGAAATCCCAGTCTTGGTCTACGCAGAGCTCAACAGCCGCAGCTGGAACAGTGGGAGCTGTTAGATTCATCAACGTAGGCTCTGCCGAACAAGGTTACAATGACAAGGTCCGTCAGTACCTCCGGTATCATAGCGAGACGCATCAGCCTCTTCATGATGCTCATAGTCTTCGTGAAAGACATGAAGAGTTCTTACGGGATCTGTGGAGTGCACAAAAAAATAAATTGAATGATATCCAGGAAAATTGTGCAAATATGTACAAAGAGCAACTGAGAAGATTAAGTCTCAGCTCACCGACCAATCCTGGAACATATTTCGAGACTTCAAAGGCTCAGCTGGGTGGCAATCTCACTCAAAGTAGCTGTCCCACCGGTATGACTGACTCAAGATTATCCTATGCAGAGCAAGTGGAGCAATTCAGACGTTTGCAAGAGAAAGTCGCCACGAGTACCAATGTAGGGGGCGCTCAAGCAATGACCTCACAGCCTAACCAGCAAGCTGCCCAGCAAAATGTTGGCGCCAACATGAACAGCCGGTCTGCAGGCCTATCACCACGCTCTAGCACCAATATTACCGGTATAAATCCTCAAACTGTTCCTGCCATGAATAGAGCAGATGCAGCGACTGCTCAGACTGCTCGAGTTGCTGGACACAAGTTCGACGCTCCTCCTTCCTCTCAGCCTACGCCAAATATGAATAGTCCTACCATAACCTCTCCCCAGCATTCCCATGTTTCTAAAAGCGGCGCAGCCACCGGAACTAAGTCATACCTCCCAGAGAATTCCAATAGGTCCATGTCTGCTCCTCAGCAAACTCAGCCGAATGGATTCGAAGCCAGTGGTATTCAGAACATGGGAGGGTATCTGCCTCAGCCCAACATGGGTAGATCCAAGGCCATGTCTAAATCTACTGCCACCCAAAGAAGTGCCAACCCAGCTGGTCTCAATACCATGCAAGTCGGCAACTCTCAGTTGTCTTCAGTCCCTATGCTGAAGGCCACCTCTCTACCTGATATCAAGATCCAGACCTTGGTGAATCCGCCAAACTCAGCAAGCATGCAACTTTCCTCGACTCAGCATGCAAAAGGACATAGTATGAATCATGGAGTTCAAGCCTCCGATGGCCAACATCCTCCAGTCGATACCTCAAAAACCAATACTCCGGTCTCCAGTCACGGCTCTTACAAAAGCCCATATTTGTCGAGCGCGAGCGCAGTGTCCAATTCGAAAGCCACAGCAACTCCACAATCTGCGCGTGATCAATCACTGCATCGGGCTGTGGATAGTTCTGTGACTGGTGGCACATCGGCTCCGACGCAGGTTGCGAGCACGAAGACACCAAGTCGGGGCTCAAAATCAGCAAGTGACTCAGGACAAACCTCCTCGCCTCCTACAGTGCCCCCTTCCAGCGGAAGTGAAGGTTCATCAAGTGTTCTTTCAACCGACGGTCCCATGCCTATGGGCAACGAACATGTGAACCTTGTACAGGTGGTAGCCGCCGTCTTTCATGAGCACTTCACGTTTCCGTCCGAAAGCGAAGGCTGGAAAGTCACGTTGAACCGCGTCGATGAGAAATATTCGCTCGTCAAGGGAGACAATCATATTATCCTTGTAGTACCAGAGTTTAGGGGTGGCGTTACATGGCCGAGCATGTCAAATCAAGTAGCTGCAGGCAGTGGAGCAAAGACGACTGCCCCGAAGCCCAGACGCAAGGCTCCGGCCAAGAAGGCTGCCCCTGCATCCGCCGCTACTACATCCAACGCCACGCCAGTACCTACCAAACCATCTCCTCAGCCTAAAGCTTCAACAACCACGATCCCTGTGCCAATTCATGAGCCCCTCCGGCCTGGTCAGAAGCCACATCCTAATTGGGGCTCAGATATTCCTACAATATCTCAACCACCGCTCCAGCCAGGGGTAAAGCCACCTGTCAAGTCATCCATCCCCAAAGCATCCACTCCATTACGGCCAGCTACACCCGTCAACGTTCAGAAGAAGCCGGATTTCCACCTTGACTTGAAGGATGTCAGCCCGGAGACCTCTATGCGCAAGGCTGGACCACTTGAAAAGCAGACCGAAGCCGTGTTCCCAAAGCTCTTTACCGAATCAAATGACGACACCAATGGTGAACTCGACGGAATTGACGAGGATGATCTTTTCGGAGATGGCGAGGTGTTTTATCAAGGTAATAACGATGATCAGGTCTCAGACCCTCCAGCTTCCGCAGACTTAGGAGATGCAAATTCGAAATCATTATCCGATTCAACGCTTCCAAGCCCTGCAGTCCCTTCTCCTTCCGCAGTACCTGCTTTGTCAGACTCTCCTGGTTCGACAGTCTCTTCCTCTTCGCCACAGGCTACAGTGGACTATACTCAACAAGAGCGTGAAAAGCAGTCTTTTTTAGACCAGGCTTAGCCAGCTGATCGGGAAAGCAACTGGATCACTTTGTAGAACTAGATTCTTTCAGTCCTTTACATACATAGAATAAGATAAAATAAACTACTAGAATGACATCCCTCTCTTTTTGAGCTTTCGGTGAACTATCCTGCTGGTTGGTGCTGTGATATCATTTTGCGTAGGTGTCTTGTCCAGGTCTCTTAAAGCTATACCTTCTTCGAGGAGTCTCCAGTCTACGTCGAGGCTCGTGGCACCTCGTCGGTGATTTGACCATGCTTGTGGGCTTCGCATGGGTGATGGAGCAGGAAGTCAGATCTCGAGGGATTCGAGGTCGACTGAACTTGGTCGAGTTGCTCGAGGGGTGGACGGGGCAACGACCTCAATCTTGGTGAGTAACCAACAGGAAGCATACATATTGACTCTGTGTTACATTAGCGAAATACTCTCATCAGATTCCGCACGATCAAGGAAACACTAACCTGTCAATGCAAGCCCCAGCAATCCTCGCACCAACTCTCTTCCCATGAAAGCCCAGCGCTTCAAATCTGGAAATGTACCATGGGGTGAGCGCTGCACTCCTCAGTAACACCCTCCCACCCATCTTCAAAGCGCGATTCAACTTCTCGATCTGTCTCTCTGCCTCCGCAGACCCAGGGTCAAACCAGTCCATGCTATCCATGACGACAGCAACAGTCAATGTCCCTGGAGTGAGTCGCGACACAACTTCGTTGATCTCATCGGTGTGTATCCTCAAGCCATCAAATGCATTACCCCTTGACAGCTTCTGGTGTGATTTTGGCTGCAGATAATCCGGGTGGCAACGTTGTGAGTAGCTGCCCTGAAGACAAACGAGGTAATACGGATTATCTTCTCCGATCAGCGAGTGGTTGATGACTGGATCCAGTGTCTGAACCATATATTCCCAAACAGCTTTGCCACGGCTAGAATTGAGTTCTTTCTCGGAGTGACCAAGTGGGGTTGATCCTGCTGAGCTTTCCGAAATCGACTCCGAGGCCAGATGATCAGCTTCTAGCATGGCTAGCTGATTGTGAGGTACGCCGAGAGCTGCCCAGAGGAACTTCTCTTGAGAGACGACGAGGTAGGAGAATATGCGGGACATGATTATGGGCCGGATTTTGGTGGCCCAGATCTCACGCTGCTCGTTGAGTGTCTTAGCTGAGAGAAGAGATTTGATTTGGTTGCTGAATCGGAGGGTCGTGGCTAGCAGACGGATGACTCGGATAGCATGCCTGGAACCGCCTGTTTCATACAAGCCTCTACCTCGCGTGGAAGTGAACACTTGAGTATTGTTCAACCAGTACTGGAACGCACGGGACGACATATGAGGCGAGAGTCTAGAAATCAGGAGCTCGCGAAAGTTAGGGTGCTTGCCCTGTCCGAAGAGCTTCCAAACATCGGCATAAGGTAGGGCTGTGAAAGATGCGACTTTGAGCTCTAAAAGATGGTTCTGGTTGGGGTTGAGGTCGACCGCATGGATTCGAGCTGGGGAGTTGAGTGCATAGGAGAGAATATTGTCGCCTGCTGAGGTGATTGCGAGGACTACATCTGAGGATGTGAGTTTTAAGAGCCGGTGATCGACTCGTGTGTCCTCCCAGGTAAAGGCGTAGATGAACTCATGTCCAAACTGAGTGTGCTTCTTGAGCTGATCGTCATAGTGGATGCGCCAGTGGTGGTTTTGATAGAAGAACGATGGCAGAGGAAGGTTCGCTGAGAGATTGACGATTGCTGCATCGTATGCTTTTGACCTGAGCTCAGGTGGAGTTGCTTTCTCTACTGTCCTGGATAGAGCTGTTGTGTGATTCATGGGCGACAGATATGGTGATTCAGTTGCTGCTGCATCCAAACGCTCAACAATCTCGTGGGGGTAGTTTGATGAGCTTGAAGTTGAAGGCCGTTTTGGCGACCCAATCCACACGTAGTAGGGGATAGACCCGAGAAGAACGTTCCGTGAATCAGCACTGAGGACTGTACCGAATCGATACTCGAGGTAGTCTCTGCGACCGGCTTCAAGACCAACTCGGTCTACATCGAACCAAGCTCTCCAGAAGAGTCGTCCAAACCAATTGACGTGACGGTTGATCACACCACCTGTGTAGTTCCTACAACTGAGATCCACAATTGATTGGACGTAGAAGTCAACCACTCCAATAATACCAGTAGGATCGAGCAGGGACGTGAGAGAATCAATTACGGAGTAGAAATCGGGCTGTCAAAGTCAGTCAAGAGCCTCAGGACATATGGCAAACTCACAATCATAGACAGACTGTAAGACAGAGTAATGAGATCTGCCCCACCAACACTGGCACTATCTTCGGAGAAGTAGCTCGGCGGAAGCGCAAAGCCAATATCCGTGCCCGAATCCTGCATATTCTCGTGATCTTCAAGCCGGAATGTCCTTGCATCCTGGCAAACGACTTTCACGTTCTTCCATCCCAGGCGTGTGAACCGCTTCCGAGCCACTTCGCAGAGCGAGGGAGAGAAATCGACGAGGTAGACACTCGAGAAGAAATTTTCGACATCGACGTATTCGGACATAGCTTCGATGTTCCAGCCTGTTCCTCCTCCGATCTAACAAAAGTTATGAGCCAACAATATCTTAAGTGATGGAAGTTTGTGACGACTTACATCCACCCAGATGCGCTTCGGGTCATGCGTTCGCTCTCGAGCAGCCTTCTGCACCAGTTGCGCAGCGACCAAGCCAAGCATATCCTCTCGGCCCCGCAATAGTCTCTTTCTGGTTGCATCATACACACCAGCTTGCGCCTTATAGAAGCTCTCCAAGGCATCTTGCTGACCATTAACAGTACCATCGCCAGTATGCGGTTTCAAAAATGATGCATAGAAAAAGCGCAGAAAAGACCCGAAAGTCGTGAGATCCTCATCATCGACCCTCTTGGATCTAGAGGAGCGGAAAGTTGCAGCGAAGATAAGGCCTACGAGGAGAATAAGTGCTGCTCCTACGAGAATGATCTGAGTGTGGGGATCCCGAGCGAGAATGTTAGGGGTAAGAGAAGCCATGGTACTCTCTCATTGCTGGTTGAACGAGATATGGGGAGAAGTAGTTGATACTGAGAAGAGACTTTGAGATACCTGGGAAGGAAGAAGAAAGGAAAGGGAGATGAGGGGAGATGGGACAGAGTGATATATTGCTAGCTGCTCGGCATCTCAACCCCTCATGCAGATACATGCTGCCCCTCCAATGTACATCATGGTCTCAACAAGGACCTAAGTCAGCTCTTTTGACCTATCATAGCAGCACATGGGCCGCTCTCGATTAAGGGTCTTGCATGGAGGGGCAGCGATATGGGAATACCACCGCGCTAGTCGCGCCTTTGTTGCGGATCGAAAGTTGATAGACCAGATAAGTACTATAAGAGTATAGCTCAGAAAGAAAGGGCTGGTAGTCACTGACGAGTCAGCGCTGAAGATGCATCTCTGTCCACGGCGAGAATGAGGGCTCCGCTTTCGGGCACGTCTGCACTTTATCCTTTGGCAAGACAATCATCGGAGCAGATCATGCGGTCTTTGATAGTTCAGATGGGTAAGTTCAATTGGTGGTGGTAGGTTTGAGTTGACATGTGGGCGAGGGCATTGGTGTTTTGAGGCTTTCGATGGTGGTTGAAGTGGGATGTCGTTGAAGTCAATTCAAGGGGTCGCTTGCAGCAGCCAATCACGACACAGGACAGTCCCACGCCTCGATTCTTGATGTTTATTCGCTCCTTCGAGCACCACGGTCTGGCGTGGAGAATGTGACAGCATCTCTTTCCCGATCATTTCCTATATTTCTCACTGCTTAAATTAGTGACAGTAGCTTGGGAGAGGATTGAGAGCTGAACAAGAATGCCTGGCCGCCACGTGATTCAGTACCTTTATCATTGTTGACTCTGAAGCTCAAGGAGCTCGCTTAGGCAGGGACCTCAGGAAGAACAGCACCATAAGGTCAGAAGAAGTTTAGGTCCATTGATGGCGCGATCCCGTAGGAGCGGAGAATGTGTCGTGCGTCCGAACTGCCGAATGTTTCACGATTTAAAGCGATAAGGGCGTCGTGGGGGGCAGGCTTCAAGACATCCATCAGGAAGGAACTCTAGCCAGTCAGCATCTGGCCCATAGCTTGATGATGTCTGAATGGAGAATATAAAATGCAGACTTCTAAGAGAGGGCCACCAATGACAGTCTTATCCACCCACTCACAGCTAGATCCCTTCCGTAAAGTCTCCCAGAATTCTATTGGGCCAGGAGCCCTCATCTCGATAACTTTTAAAAAGCGGTATCCCAACTCCCTTGATAGCATCCACTAAAGTCTCCTCTGGCACATCTCCCAACTTGCTCGGTCTCTCCAGATCTTCCTCACTGATTAACACGGTACCTCAACAGTGCCCGGTGCTCCTCATCGTTCAATTCCACTGGCGGACAAGCAGCTGTAGCTCCAGACCTCAGGATCGTGGGATTGAACAAATTGAACAACGGGACGGTAGCGGATTTCTTCTCTTCTTCTCCGGGAAGCAAACATCCTGCCGCAGCTGTCTGGGTTTCTTGCACTGGAGCCGAGTATGCTGGATCGTATTGAGTAAAGTCTGAGGGATGGCAGGGATACCGTCGAGGAGAATGGACTATTGGAAGCGACAGGAAATCGAAGCAAATGGGATAGAGCGGAAAGGGGTTGTATTCGGGGCGTATTGAATAGCAGAGAGACTGGTTAGTGGACCGACTCACCGAGGATAGGGTGTGTGAATGTGTGAGGTCTTGGTTGGGACATTGTGACAGATTGATAACGTAGAGTGGAAGTAAATCGAGGGTTGGAAAGAATTCTTGTTGAGTTCGCCGCTGAAACCGAACGAACCACCAGATAAATCTAGAGATGAATAGAATGGTCGAGGAAAGATCATTGCACGCTATATGAAGAGGTAAAGACACGTCTGTTCGCATGCCTGTTGGTAATCAGCTTTGGCCCGAACTGGAAAATGCTTCTTGCACCATGATCTGTAATCACGTTTGATGCATATTAACATATATGCACATAAAGTAACCGCATAAAATGAATTTTCCTGTCTGAAGAGAAGTGCACTTGTTCAGAGCTGAACGAAAAATGTCAGATTCGACGTGTATAAATGTCTATCCTCATTCGCTTAGCCCAAGAGCAGGGGGCTTTCATTTTCATACGCCAGACTCCGAAGTAATGCCTCCCATGACTGTACAAATCTACTCGTCATCCTCCTCGGTCTCGAATCCAGCTTCAGAATCATCATCGACATCTTCCATATCCTCGTCGCTACCAGCACCAGCCTTTTCTTTTTCCCGATCTGCCTTACGCTTCCGGTCTTCCTCTCTCCGTCCTTCTTCCAGCAGCTTAGCCTTCTCTTCTCGCTGCTTTCTTTGTCCAAACACAAATGCACCAAGAGGAGTCTTCTCCCATTCCGTGCCCTTCAAAAAATTATCTACGCCGGCTCTGTTGTTTGGCGCAAATTCGACCTTGGCCCGATGCTGCTCGATGAACTTGGCATTTGCTTCGATCTTCTGTAACAGTAAAACAAAAGCAGAGTTGACTTTGTTGTTCTTGTTTCCAGACGTCTTGTTGCTTACATCCTTCAACCAACGCTTCAACATGACGACTACTGGTAAGGCGAGTTCCGGGAATGCGATATTTGTTGACCATAAAACGAAGAATTCGGAAAGTAGCTCCGCAACTTGCTCCCCAACTCCATCTTGATACACTCTTGTCCTCAGGTAAGTTTTCTGCGCCTTGTAATTCGAGGCAAAGTCGAGACCTTTGAGCGTGCTGGGCTTTGGAGCTTTTTTCATCTCATTGGAATTTAGCACTTCGAGTAATGCTGACGCCAATGGAATGTATGTTCCAGTGGCACGAGATAAGCGGAGAAGCGATCGCATCAAATGAAATCGTAGGGGAAAGTATGTAGATGTGGGAATCAGGCGCATAGCTCCAAGAGTGACTTGTACGGTGGGGTAGATGAGTGGGCGTAACTCGGACTCCTTGCCATTTTCGGCTTCCTTCACTGGACTACAATGCTCTGATAGCACACATGACCAGAAGTCCAATGAGTGTACATATTGCCAATTGTACACCGTCTTGTACGATTCTTGTTGGTTGTTGGTGATGCTGCTTCTGAGATGGATTGCAAGTTGGCGAATGAAAGTGAAGCCAGTTGCATAGCCAACTCCGGCATCGATTCCCCAAAGTTCTGCGGCTGAGTTCTTCATTAAATTGATCCCTTGGATTGTATGTACTGTGGTACTTCGGCTTCCTTTGATCAATCCTTGGTAAACTGTTTTCAGAACAGCTTCCCTCAATCCTGGGTCTCCAATTACTGCTAAACGTCGAAGAACCAGGAATGCTGTGATTCTTGTTGCTTCGTCACTCGAAGTATCGGACCAGATGTTGACAACAGTCTTGACGATATTTTTGAGAACTTTCTTGAAAGAGAGAAGGTATGGGAGGAGAGGCGTGATAGAGGCGAGAGTGAGTTTGAGAGTTGGCGCATCGGACAGGGCAGTAAGGAGGTGGTGGACGGAAGATGTGTATGATTTGAGGAGGGCTGTGAGGGTCTTGAACTTCTTTGAGTCTGTTGAAACCCGTACCTTTCCAGCGGCGGTCTCCTTGACAGGAATGTGGTGGTTCAGAACTTCGGGAACATATTTGAGGGCGGTGACAAGTAACTCGTGGTATACTTGCGAGTTCGAGATGCTGTATTTATATTCCTTCCCGTCATCCTCGTTGACATGCGCTGCTGCTCTGAAAGCAAGGACAACCTGTCGCATTGCTCGGAGTGAATGCTGCTCCTTCATTGCTTTTGTCCATTTGGCAACCATTTCTTTCGTGAGCTCCGAAGCATCTTCAGCTTCCTCCTCGGACGCCTGCTCTTCCTGAACTTCCTCGACGGGTGCATTCTTGGACTTCTTTTTCTTCTTCTTTGGCTGCTCATCTTCGCTCCCGCTCAATTCATCAACTTCTGCTAGATCTGCATCGTCATCGAAGTCGAGGGCTTCGGGATCATTCTCCTTCAGATACTTGTAGAATTCCGGGTCCTTGCTTGCCAATGCGTCCATTGCACCCTTGCTCATCCCGACATCATAGTCGGCCTCGCTTCCATCTTCGCTATCACTCAGGACCGGTGCCTCCTCGAAGGATACCTCGGATGAATCGTCGTCCTCCACTTCTGGTTCCGACCGTTTCCTCTTGCCCAGTTTCTCGGGAACTGCTTTCGATTTCGATTTCTTCGCAAGCTTTTCTGGAATCTCGAATCCACCTTGGAAGAAGTCGTCCACGTTCATCTTCCCGAAAGGATCCTCCTTGACAGGCGCCTTGCCCTTCGACTCCTCCTCTCCACCCTTTCCCTCGAATTCTGCATCTTTCGCATTGCGGGCTTGTCGCTTGGCTTTGACCTGATTGCGCTGCTTGATCTTTGCACCGGCTTTCCGTTTCTCGAGGGTATCCTTAAGATGATTCTTCTCGAATTTACGAGTAGCTTTCTTCGTGCCTTTTGCCATTGTGATGTTGGGTGCTTTGCGACAGTGATAGCCAGCTTGCTCTCAGACAAAAAAGTCGGGTAGATAATTTTTTGGTGGAGAGCCCTGTTTCGGCTCGCCGCCTTATTTAGCGCTGGCAGAATACAGCCCCGCCCCTCATGGGCCCCAGCTGCCCAAGTATCAGCCTCTCAAATCCGTCCATCAATGAAGGAGAAGAGAGAGTGGGATACAAAGTGGGACAATGTATACAACTCGACAGGCGTATGCGCCTACTCCCCACAGCTACATTCCAAACACAACATTATCTGCAACTATCAACCTTGATGAGGTAAGATACCAATCGAAATCGCCAAGCCGTTGTTAATATGAATCTCTCGAAGGAAGTCAAACTTGCAGACACTCGAGCGGAACGAGATCTCCAGGACTCTCTTGCTGAAGTTTTCAGCATCATCATTACTTTAGACGAGCTCGAGAAGGCATACCTCAAAGATGCGATTTCCGAAACGGATTACACAGAGATATGCGATAGGTTATTGAAGCAGTACAAGCAGATCCTAGCAGATGATACGGTTTCGCGGGAGTTCAGAGATCTTGAGAGTTTCAAAAGCGCTTGGGACGTAGGTATACAGATGACATACACAAGTAACCCGAACTGACAGCGTCAGATGGAAGTTCCTCGAGCCACAGAACGAATTCGAATTGGTCTCCCAAGCACTGTTACCGCGCCTTCCATAAACACAACTACTGGCGGAAACGGCGGCTCGAATGGGACGCTGATCTTAGAGGCTACACAGGATTTCATTACATTTCTCGATGCTCTGAAGCTTGGACTGCTTGCAAAGGACCAGTTACATCCGTTGCTGTCGGATGTTATACAAAGTGCGAATAAGGTTACAGACCAAGATTTTGAGGGAAGAGGAAAGATTGTGCAATGGTTGATTGCTTTAAATCAGATGAAGGCTACCGAAGAGGTTAGTGAAGATCAAGCGCGGGAATTGGAGCTGGACATGAATAGTGCATATCAAGGATTTAAGGCAACACTTAAATGAGATAGCAGCGGGATCTGGGAATTTGGTCGGAGTCTGCTAGCATAGCATTGGAGTTTTGGCTGCGTAATCATCTGGGACTGTCCATTTTGAAGGAGAGGAGCCCAGGCCTCAATGAACTTTGGGGACAATCGATCCTCAATCAACGAACAATCAGGCCTTCTGAATTTGCTACACTAAGAATGTCCAGAAACTCGGATATACAAACTCGTCCTCGAATATACGCCTGACCTGTTCAAGGACGAATTTTTCTACCTTTCCAACATTTTTCAGGACCTGTTTTCCATTTTCTCTTTGCCCAATTTCACTTTCGACTTTGATCTCATGCAATAAGCCGCCCATCTTCATGCCATTCGGACTGTGAACGTCCTCGTTCTCTCCCCCAATCGCAGCATACGCATCCTCAGGCGATAGAAAACAGAAATGGGCACGCTTCCTAATGTATGCCAATACAGCAACTCCATCGAACGACAACCCAGTGATGTTTAGCTTGACAGGTATTCCAACAAAACTAGGCATGGGGTAGTCGAGCAGAATTTCTGCGGTCAAAGATAACCTTACATCGCCAGAATATCGAACGCGAAATACTGTCTGAAGGTCTTCAACTTTTGGTTCCCGGAACCTTCGTGGAGGTGATGTAGGTTCTTCTTCAATAGTCTCATCTAGAAGCCCATCTCTGGTCTGAGGTCTCGTTGTTGAATTTGATGTAGCTAATGTAGAGACGCTGGCTTTCTCCCGTAGAGCTTGCGCATGTCCATCAGCTGTTGGTGGTGGTGAAAGAGAGCTACCGCTGGCTGTGTGCCGATGACCACGACTACCTGCGTGGAGACTGGAATAATCGGGCCAGCCATGTGGTAAATGTGCACCAGCTACTGCAGCAAGTGGTGTCTGAGTGCCAGACAGTCCAGTTGCCAATTGGGAGTGAAAGTAATGGAGATTTGACGTCCCACCAGGAATTCCTGGGGTACTGACACCTAGGAACGGACTCCCGATATCCCCAGGGTTCTGCATCGACCTCATGCCTGGCAGTCGTGTGTCAATGTATGGTGGGTAATGCGTGACCTGTGAAGGCCCATTTGTTCTCTCGACTCGGTCCATCCGTCTTCGTTCTCTCAGGGTCTCCTCGTCGATCGCCTTTGCCGCCCATTCACCATCCTGGGTCTCCTCTTCGCCATCTTCCCCGTAGTCATCTTCTGTCTCTTCGTAGAAGTCAGGGAGTGGGTCACAAATGTCTTTGATTTCGACTTCTGGAGCGATGGATCCGAATTCAAAGGCATGGACTTTGACCCCTTTGATGAAGCGTGGGAGAGTCACCGTTTGGAACTTCTCATGAACAAAGTCCCGGATTCTTTCTGCCAGAGCAATACCATCTGGGCCAGTGGTGAGAGTCTCCCAATTAAGATCGATGGACATCTGTTCCTGGAAATTGAGAGTCGGAACAAGTCCAGTACTCACCTAATAGATTACCGGTCTGGAAGAGCACTCACAGATAACGGAGCGTCAACGATACCAAGAGGTTTGAGTCGGAGTGCCCTGGTGATACGGGACGAAAGATGAAATCTAGATTGGAGGGTTTCGTGCGGCTTGATTTGTTGGTCCTCCACCTGCAGCTTGTTCGGTTTCTGGCGATCACGTTTTCAAGAGTTGGGGTTGGGGGTTGGTCTGGTGGCTGTTCGCTTACCTCTTAAGGCGGCGGTTAAGCTCTTAGGGCGGCCACTATTTTTGACGCCTTGCTCTCTCGCCTCTGGGCCTGCCTCATTCAACAACAAGATTTCAAGATCACCACTGACCACCAGCGCTGTGTCTTGCTATGAGTCTCGCAACCTACTCGCCAAGATAAATATATACAAGAAACGAGTTGGTGGCCTATTCTACCCTCATACCTACGCGGACCTTGGCCAAGCGTTCGCCATGGACTCGAAATACCTCAGAGGGTCGTCAATATTGGTATGGCAAGAAGCAATATACCTTCACGGCCGCCTGCTAAACTTGGTCAATCCGACTATAACTCAATGTCACAAGTCATGTCAATTTTCTCATGGAATTCGCCATTACTTACTTCGAATTTCGTCAAGTGATGGAGAAGTAATTGAGCCTGTCATTCAAGCCAGCGTTCGTTAGACTCGGTCTCGTTCTGTCAACAGGATGCACGCAAGCATGTAGGCAAGCGCTACATTCCCCTTCTATCGAGTTCCTGCAAGGTCTTCTGCAGCAGCATCCCGCGTCTCACGGGGACACCAAATGAGTCAGTCATCCTCGATGCATCGTCACAGTCTTGAGTGACGTTTGACAGCAACGGGAACGTCCCGCCCGCAACTCCGCTGTCAAAGCTGCAGTGGCATCCGAATACCCAATTGAACCTTACTGTCGAACATCGTACGATTTCAGGAGCTCATTTCATATCCAACCACGGTCGCACCTCACGTCTTCTGCCGGCCCTTCAAGGACGCCAATCTATCATTCTGGCCAGTCACGAAGCCACACGATCACCAACACGACCTCAACACCAGTCGGACTGACGGAAAGATGTCCCCGTTTGGGGTAGTCGGGGAGTATACCCCCACTGATCTCCCTTCAACCTTCGCCCTATGGTTTGCCTCCATTCCCCAACATTTATTGCTATCCAAGTGTATAGGAGTCCACGCAACTGCAAGTGAAGGAGGAGCATGATGCTTTTACCCAGTCTCCTCATTCATCTAAGATTTTGCAGACAAACGTGAAATTGGAAGACCTCCGTTGAAATCACATTGGGACTCTTTCTAAAGGAAGGCATCAGGTGACTATCCCGCTCTGCGGCCTGGAAAACGGCCACCGTTAGGCACCTTTGCTCCGACAACCCAGTTCCCAACATGATAACCAACAATCTTGATGTTGTCATCAAACTGCACTCTCTATGCTCTCGTCTAGACAGCCGGCAGGCAAGGCAGCGGATCTCCCCGTTCTGCACAACTGGGGCGTATCTTTGGTGACTCGCACAGCTCCTGCATCCATATGCAAGCTCGCATTTTATTACCTTGCTGGCTTCAGAAATTTCTATCAGTCATATCTGTCTTTGACGTTTTTGAGTCTGATATGGACCCTCTCAGCATGACGCGAATGCTATTGGCAGTATTCCGAGGTGCAGCTGGGCGGACCTAGGCAAAATCGACAGACCCGGCACTTAATGCGAAAGAATCATGCCGACCAATCCAGAGCAATCACAGCATGATGAGCAGGATCATGTCCAACTGTTCGAAATTGATGAGCGTGATATTCAGCTGAACCTAGAGAGATGCTAGTCCAAGCAGGCCTCCCAACCATAGGACTCCCCCAGCCTAAACCCAGAATGGAGCCCCCCAGTCGCAGAACTCCGCCCATGCCCTAGAACCAATTCTACGGGACAGCAAACCGTCAAAAACACATCGCAAGACTTCGCCTCCCCGAAATGCCTCTCATCCAAATCTGATCGTCGATCTTGTCCTGACGATGGCGAATCAAGACACGACAAAATTTAACTTGAGACCAAGTAGGGTAGAGGCAACCCGAATTTCACTGTCTATGGTTAGAAAGTGGTCTTCAGACCTAAACAGTCCTTTGGGCCTTACATGTTCTGCACAGTTGCCACAACTCCCAGAATTATCGGTAAATCTTTGGACGATTGTGTGATTGACCGCGCGATCTCCTCTACCTTTGGCGCAGTATGATATGCCAAGCGAGACTCTACAGCCACATGCATATATTACGATCTGTTCTGAACACATGGTCGACTGGTAGAAGAAGCCTTCTCGTGATGAGGAATTGAATTTCCTGGTATCGCTGTCTCGAGTCGTAGACTAAGTCTCGATCTGTGACACCGAAGTGTTAACACGGGATGACCAGGTAAAGACTAATAATCGCCAGAGCATACCTTATGTTTGGGATACTCAAGTGCGAGAGCTGTGATAGATCGAGTCTCAATTGTCTGTTGAGGTTTGAGTAAAGCCGGCGAGCTGAAGCTATGAGGAGTTGTGGATTTGCTTTGGTTTTTGATCTTTTGAAAACATCAGGAACGGCAGAATGCTTTATACACCGTCACACCATTCCGAGGGAATGGTTCAGTCTGTTCAATTAAATCGAGCTGTAGTTGTTTGCCATCCCAGAGTGGATGTAGGTAGACGGCAACACTGATGGGAGGTCAAGATGCCTGTCTACGGCCTGTGTGTGTCCTTGTTGGTCGTGGTGGTCGTTTGTTCTCCGGATGGATGTGATGAGTTTTGTTGGAATCTACTTTGCAGAACAGAAAAAAATATTATACAAGGCTGGCCCGAAGGGACTGGACTGCCCACACATATCCGTCATCCGAGCCAAAAAGTTAGCTGGCTAAAGAGAGGAGGATCATGGAGGAGCACATATGGGCAGGATTGGCAAGGAACATCCTCACTGCTGACAAGGTTTGCAGGACGCCATTTCGAAAAGCTCACATGGCCAGTCTGAGAGTGGTGCTTGGAGTGCTGGCAAAGGAGATGGAGGAGGAGAGCTCCACCGCGCACCCTGGTCATACGCAGGGTTTCGAGTAGCCAAGAACCCTTCACCCAAGCTCCAAAGGGGCTAGCCCGCGCCGCCATGGTCCATGCTCCACCGCGACTACTGCAGCAAATGCAGGCAAGTTGCAGGGCGAGAGCGCGACTGCTGTCGCTTCTGAGGGACAGGGAGGTCGACGGCAGGGTATCAGGGCCAGCGTGCGACGGCTCCGGATTGGAGCCAATGAATGGCGACAATCCGATTCGAGCTCGCGGCTCACAACATGCCCTACCTGCTACAAGGATGCCATGTGTGGTCAGGCTCCTCAAATTTCGATGGTCTCGAAACTGTTGAAAACAGCATCAGCGCCGTGGACTTCAAACATCAAAGAGTCTCTTGAAGACAGCTGCCGAAGCCCAAAACCGCAAGCTGTCCTGTGCTTCAGCCTTTTTTTTCTGATGGACTGCTTGTTGCTGACTGCTGGGGTTGGTTGGAGTTCTGGCAGCACGCCACGAGTGGCCTCCCGTGAGCCTCTGCTCGGCAGAGGAGACTTGCCTCCTGCCTGCGTCAGCCAGCCGTAGGGCCCAGTCAATATTCAACGCTGTTGGCTTGCTCGTTGCGCCGCCTGAACTGTGATGAAGGTCGACTGCCGTCCCTATTGGATCCTGTGCGACCTATCTCCCATATCAGGAGTCGATATCACTAAACACTCCAGCCACTCACTATGACTTCGTAACGGCTCCGTTCGGCGCTCGTGCAACTGGTCTCTCTGCGAATGACTGGGGATTTCGGCAAACGCAGCCGGCCGGCTGTCAATCTGACTGCTCCATTCGGCCCCCTGCACAGGTCGTCTGTCATATCAGTCAGTGTCTTGAGTGTCCTCATGTCAACGCTCCTGTTTCGATATCTTGCAAATCATTATTCGGGTTGAATGACCACGGCCCCCATGCTTTTATTGGCGGATGGGATTAGTCCACACACGAATTTATCCTGGTTTGGATGCGATGCACAATCGCGAGTACCTCGGATTATCCCCCAATACGGCCAACAAGAGCCGTTGGTGTCGACGGTTGACGCCCCCAACTCGGCCATTACTGTCACCGATCGGAGCTTCCGCATGGAATTCCAGTCAGTGGTCACACAGCTCGCTCACAGCCGCCATTCAACACTTTCAACAAAAGTCTTAACATTCTGATGCTGATATTCCCGTTGCACATGTCGATTCGCAGAGAATTCAGGTATTCCAGAACACAATGTCCCGTTCGTTGACCGAGCCAAGCAGTCACATCATACGAAGTCATCTTAACATTCATCGAATATTGATCCACTGCGGCTTTCCCCACCCACGCTAGGACAGCCCTCCCTGTGCCATGTGGTGCCCCTCTCGGAGAGGAAATATTGCAACAGCTTTCAAGCCTTGAACCTGGCTCGCACGTACAGAATGAAGTTCGCAAGATAGTTTGGTCAAAATTAATAAAAAAAATCCTGAGGGAGCACAAGACCTCTCAGCTGCAAGGCCCCGATGTCATGCTATTTTTGCCACGGTTACTTGCAAACATGTCAGCTGCATCATCGAGATTTGACCCGTCTCGAAATATTAAGGGGATCAATCACAGGTCGTGATACCGTCGGATAAAAGAGAAAATCTCCGTTTCGATCATTTCAGGTAGTTGTAAGAACATCAATCACCTCCATTATCGATAAGAATGCCGTGATAGGCAAAGCCGCTGGCAGCCACCATTGAGAATGGATCCTCGCGAATTGGCGTCGTAGATTAAGCGCCAAAAGAAAATATTGACAGGGGACCTGGCAAAAGAGGTCAACACTTCCCAGTATCTTCGCGTCAAATCTCAACGTGCTGCTTACGAGGATGGGATCGATCCTACATGACAGATCGCAGAGTTTGGAGGCTACGCAATCTGGAGCTTCCCGTGAGCTTACTGTATGCCTGTCAAAAGTTGTACAGAAAGCGATCTTCACACCACAGACCACCAGGACCGGTCCTGATTGCAGCCTTAAATTCTCCTGACTTTTAGATCTCGACATGTCGCAACTCGAATAGAGAGCGATCAAGTGCCCTCAACTACTATTTACTGTCCCGTCCGAAGATGGCTCTTCAACTGCACCTGCAGAGACGGCACCAAAGCTTAAAGAGATAGTTCCTCCGCACGGATCTCGATGGTTGGATGATGAGGCAAGTAGGATGTTCCTGGCGCGCACGACAAGGTGCATAGCTGGGCGATGGCTGTAGCTTAGGTGGATCAGGTCAGAAGGCGATGTTGCACTTATGCATGGTCTCGCACATCTTCTCTTGCATGTCTGCGAACTCTTGCACACTATCAACAGACATCAGCTAGGATCTTTCATCTCAATGGACTCGTTCAGGTCATCGGACCGACCGCTCATGCAGAAGAGATACATATGTCCCGTGCATGAAGACTGTATGATATTGAGGTATTAGTAGCGAGTTTCTGCCCGACCAAAAACCAACATTTCGTCCAAGTGGTCTTGAAGGCGTCGAAGTCACCGAGTATAACCCAATGGAGCTCCTTCCGTCTGCTCACGTACGGCACAATAATCATTACGAATTTATTGCAGGCTGAATCCGTCCGAAGGATTGCCTTGAACGACAGAAAAAATCACACCGTTTAGGTTCTCTAGATCACGACCATTTTGAGGAACAGTCAACCAGACCAGACACCTGGTGCACCTTTCTTTTACAGTCAGCAACCGCAATCGCTACTGTATGGCACAGGTCGTCACGCACTGACATCATCTCCATTATTTCCGGCCCAGACGTTTTTGATTCCTTACCAGCAGCCACCACGACTCTCGTGACCGATTCGTGTTTATCAGATGCAATTCAGCTCGTCACTGCAAGGCCTCTCGATGCAAATAGGGGCTCTATTTTGACTAGCCGAGCGCTACCGAGACCTCGGCACTGATCATTGGTTCACGGATCGACCATCGGGACTTTGAGGCTTCGGCACTGTTCTTCTCGATTACCCCAGATTTTGCGCAAGCCAGGCTTGACGACGTCAACGATCTTGAACCAGGAATCAAAAGGGTTTTCTCAGCAGTGGCTTTCGAAGTGGGCTGATTAGCTCGCGGGGTTGTCTCGGCCTGTGCCGAATCTCTTCAGTTTCTGTCAGCATAACCCCATTTCTTTGTTGTTTTCCTCCAGGGTATCGCCTTCGACCACGCATAAAGTCCAATATGAGGGATGAAAATCAGACAAACAGCTGACCATGACCCCACAGTTCACCAATTTGAGTAACCACCAAGGACTGTGATCAATGCTGATTCGATCCTTTTTTGCTTATTCGCAAGGAGAGCGCGGCTAGTGATGGCCTTCGTCGGCCACCTCCTCTGAGACCCCTCAAACCACCCAAACATGGCGTGGGAGTCCATCTTCACCTGCTTCCGAGTTATCTTCTTCTCTGCGGGGAGTCATCCAATAGAAAGCTATGTAAAGACATCATTTCGGAGTATAGCGCAACTTTCCCCAGGACTATCATTATCGTCTCCTTAAAGTTCCATTGCCCCATTGGGAAATATGCTTTTCGGCAAACCTGATGTCGTTTCTGATTTAGATATATTCATGCTCTTGACCATTTCTTTTATCATTTTGTCCCAACAAGTTTCGCATTTCCAATCGAGTCCGTATCCAATTCGATTACGAATCCCCTATTGTTTTCTTACCTGTCACCCGACCAATCCATCTCCCACGTGTGGAGCTTGCATAACGGGGGCGTGCATCAACCAACCTCTTTTTCAGACGCTGAAATTCCCCCCACGGCACTACTTTTGAGCCAGCAGCTTGGGAAATTCTCAGATAAAAGCTGTGCCTCCGTCCTTCTTGTCCTCTTTACTCTCTCAAAGACCCAAAAGATCCCCTTCCTACAAGCCGTTTCTGCGACCTCAATCCTCTTTTCGGCCTTCTCACAAAGACCCGCCTACTATCACAAGCAAACAGCACTCTGCAGTCAGCAATATTCCACTTACGCACTCATAACAGAGTCGACCGATCACAACTCACTTACTCTCCACTACAAACGAGTTACCGAAATGGCATCTACACTTCCATCTAGCGAGATGATCGCTATCGCTTTCGCCGGACAAGAAAACAACGTACCCGCCGCTGAAGAGCGCGCCCAACTCCAAACCCACACCTTCCTCTCCCTCGCACCAACAACCAGCGCCTCGTACCCTCTCACAAAGGCCTCACCAACTAAGGCAGTCTCAGTTGAGAGTAAGCCGGCAGTTACGGAGGAGGCGCTGGCACTTGCCACGCCGGCAGTTCCGGTTGAGAAGACAAGGCGGTCTTCGTCATTGAGCAGTGATGGAAGCTTGATGCAGAAGAAGCGGTTCTTGAAGTTGGGACCAGTTCACTTCGGTGCCAGCGATGGGGACTGGAGCGAGGAGGTCGTTGAGTGATTAATCACTCCCAGCCTCGTATTATGAATACTCATTTTGAGCGAAATGCATGGGAAGAGTCGGGAACCTGGAAATAGGATAGAACGGGCGTTGAGGAATGGAATGGGTCAAGTAGTTGAGCAATCAAATTGTCTCAGGTTGGGCTTTACGGATGAAGGGAATGACGGCGTTGGCATGAGTCGCACACTTTTAATGAGCTTATGACTTTCAATATTCTGGCTGAATCACTATAGATTTGTCCGCAACTGAAATTGCCGAACAATTATTGAATTATAATCTGAAACTGATGTCTCTTTTGTCCTTCCGGTTTTTGACTTCCGATCTGACTATCATCAGCTGAGTGAGGTGGTCTGATGTGTGCAAAAATATCCGGGTGAGACAAGACAAATAACCAAGACTTTCCTATCTTTCAGATCTACCATCTCCAATCTCGCATGTTGCAGATGCGAATGTGACTCCACTCTCAAGTATGCGCACCTATCTGCTGCTGCTGCTGCTCAAGACGATCTCTGCTCACAGATAGCGGTGAAAGAAAGTATGGAGCTCACGTGACTGGCACATGGAAGAGCATCCTGGAGTCATCCTTTCCTGCAGAAAGCTGAGTCGAGTGCCTTTCAAAGCATATTTCTCCTCTGTATTTCAAATATCATGATACTCTATTGGCCTCACACGTCGGAGTGGAGTTTAGACTGCATGCGAAAGAGCGCTTTCTTCAGCGGGAGTTGCGGACTTGAGGATACTGGCAGCTAGTTCTGCCGAAGCCACATTCGCCCAGAGAGTGGGATGCGTTGCGTTGAAGCGATATGTCTTGCTTCTGTTGGCTGAAGACATTGGGCGTTGTGGGATCCTTTGCGAATTTGCCTGGCTGAAATTTGTTTTGCAGGAAAGACGGGAGTGCCGTGTTGCTTTTTGGAGGTTCGTTCTCCTTCGCGGTACAGTAGCGCCGGCGTCAATTTTTGTGCTTCGCTTGCGCCTTGCAGCTACTCGGGCTGAGATTTACATTGCGAAGTTGGGCTTCAAGTGAACAATTTCCTCGGCATATTTTCCCTCTTTTCTTGTTCGTATTTATCTAGGTCTTTGCGGCGTGGCAAGTTTATGCTGCTTGTTGGTTTATCGTGTATGATATCATCATACTTGGTTTCTTCAACAAGAAGCTCGGAATGAAGATTTGCGGCTTGGATAAGTGTGACAATTACAAGGCTGCGGCCGCATATGCAGGCTCAGCGGCGGATGTCACTTCAGTTGTGCGGAAGGCATTGCTCAGCTTCGATATTCTCCATCGAGGATGTCATGTCGAGCTTCGAGTGCTGGTCCTTGTTCCTGTCCCTTACATCCTTGCAAAAGCCGCGCCATGTGGCGTAGAGCCTAGTACATGTCAGGCAGGGAACAGTCTAGAAGAAGGGATCAGGGGACTTCTGTAGTGCAGCTGCAAGACGTTATGTGATCTACGCTGCTGCTGCATGTGTGATGATGCGATATGTTGGTGCTACGTGTGACAGTGTGTGTTGGAACTCGGACGGTCGCGGTGTTGCTTGCTTCAGTTCGATGTTGGTTCGGAGGATAACCATCTTCAGGAATAGTAAAGTGGAAAGCAACTGCTCGTGCGTGACTCGGGCTTAATGTTTTTGCACATTGGACTTCGGATACTGGATTGAAAATTGGGGGCCTCAAGAGAAGTGTAGAAGTTGCCATTATGTACAGTGGGACTGGCTCGACAACTCGAGACTTCGCTTGAGGCGGTTCAAAGTGGGAAGTGCACTACAGAAACCTGGACGGAGACAGTCCTCGAGCTGCCGCTAAACTTGAAACTATTCGGGACCGAGAAGGAGAACATCTAGAATCTCCTGACCAGAATTCCATATTTCAATTCATTCGTCAACGAAACTTACGCAAGCTGCAAGGTTGAGCAATCCTTCACTCTTTTGAAAGCACAAGGTTCATTCCAATCTGTTAAAGATCAAGTGTTGATCGAGACATACAAAGAAATACCACCCATCCAGGGAGATTTTTCGCAGTCTCCAGTATACAGAAGATGCGACTTCGCGGCGGTGTTGACAATTGTCCTGCCGTTCGGCACTCGTGAGGTGGTTGTGGAGTCGACTGCAGCTTCATCGTTAATTTCAGCGTCACCGTCTTCCCTCAACACTCGTGAAGATGTCTCCATCGAGGATAATGCTCTCTCAGTTTCATAGGATCATAGGAGGCACCTCAATGCCCAAAATTGCCCTTTTCGGTGAGACCAGGTCAATGCCTGTCACTTTTTGTCGCTTTCGAGAAGCGATAGCCAGACCACCTTCGTGTTTAACAAGGTGAAATTGTCAAAGATAATGACTGGAAAATGAGCTGGGGCTCTGATAGCACTTCTGATGAGGCTAAATTGAGAAGTGGGGGAGCTTGGTGTCAAGGAATCGAATACGCACCACAACACGTCTAGCCAGCAAACAATTATCCCCTAAATAAATGCCTTTGCAAGGTAAAATACGCTGGTAACATCGGACGAACGACTTCTACGAGACATGCCGCGTTATGAAAATACTATTTGGAACAGCAGAGGCATGCTGGTAGGAGAGTCGCGAAAATAAACAAACGCGATTGATAAGCGAAATGAGCGATTTCTGGAGTCCATAACCGCCAACAAAACACTCACGTTGGTGTTGCATCGAGAAAACTATACTCAGAAGATGTCGTAAGTGACTAAAACATCAGTGCAAGGCGCTGGATCACAGCTTATTTTACTCTATGTGGACCATTTCCAATACAATTCAGAGGGCAATATCATTCTCAGTGCAAGTAACCATAGATGGTGTCTTCTGAGAAACGAGATATAGTAGCCACAACTTACAACTCTAGTCAAATATATGTGATGTTCTGGGGGCTCAATAGTTGTAGTAATCTCGATCTGTGAAATTTTCAATCTATACATCGTTTATAAGTTTAGTGCTTAAATTTTATGCTATCGTTCGGTCACAAATGACAGAACGAGTTTCTCTTAAAATCTCTCAGCACGCCTGAAGTATAGTAAATACTAAACCAGTACATAGAGCTATGTCTCGGCAACAGATTTATCAAGAGTTGAAAAACGAATCTAGACCATTTCCCGTATCAGACTGTTGCCCTGCTCTCTGTTGACAGTCAGAGGACATGCGAACGTTCGAGGATTTGCTAAGTGTCACCGACACAATTTCATCCTCCTATTGAAGAAATACATTTGAACATGGGAAGAGTTATTTCTTCCTCCCAATGCCCCTTCCAATCTGAAGCTTCCATATCAAGACCTACAGAAATGAAAGTACTGGTCGTAAGTCAATAAGGAAGGGTTGTGCTTAGTCATCCAGTCCGAAGTGGAGTGCGGGGTTATGACCTCCAATCGATGGCACCAGTGAGCACATCATCCAAAAGGCGCGATGCGATACCCTTTATGCACTCGCTCGGCCATCCGTCGTACGATAGGAAAGTATATATCATCTCCTTTCATGTCCTTGTTATCTCTCCACACCTCAATCAAAGGTCACAATGTCATTTGATACTATTCCCATCCTAGACCTCTCGGAGGCCAAAGATCCTTCCATGAAGCCCAAATTCTTGGATCAGCTCCGGCATGCGTTGCTAGAAGTGGGCTTCTTGTACCTCAAGAATGTAGGTATACCGGAGGAGCTCACGCAGCAGGTTATAAAGGAAGGCGTATCCTTCTTCGACCTGCCAATGGCAGAGAAGTACGCTATTCTGTTTCCCTGCCTTGAGCGATGTACGTACTAACTATCATTCAAGACTCAAAGTTGAGATGAAGAACGCACCTTCGTTCTTAGGATACTCCCGTCTTGACGCCGAGATAACAGCGCACACGATAGACCATCGCGAGCAAATCGACCTCTCAACAGACCACCCGGTGCGCACCCCCGATCAACCCCTCTACCGAAACCTCTTCGCACCGACACAATGGCCCTCTCCGTCCTTCCTTCCGAACTTCAAGCCAGTATACAGCGAATATATCACGCGAATGGGCAAGATATCTATTTTCTTTACCTCTTTGATAGCTGAAGCCATTGGCTTGTCGCCGACAGCTTTCAATAAATACTTCGACGTGGATCAACAGCACAAGCTCAAGATTGTGAAATATCCGGACTTGAAGGAGTTGGGACTTTGGAAGGAAGGGGAGGAAGTGCCAGAGGGCCAGGGCGTTGGACCACATAAAGATAGTATGTTCACATCGTACTTGTTGCAGGTTACGAAACACAAGGGCTTGCAAGTACAGAATCTGGCTGGGGAGTGGATCGACTGTCCACCAATTGATAATACACTCGTGGTGGCAATTGGTCAAGGTATGGAGGCTCTTACTCAAGGCGTATGCATGTCAACTACACACCGAGTCTTGTCGCCAGCGCCTGGAACAGGAGCGCGATTCTCGGTGCCGTTCTTCCAAGGGGTCAGTCTGGACGCGGAGTTCGACGAGTTGAATGACTGGGAGAATGGTGGTGGAGTTGGAAGAGTGCCTGAAGAGATCAAGGAGATGCGAAGAAAGGTCGTGGCTAGGAACGGAGGACGACTGGATGATGTAGAGTTTACTTTCAGCGGAGGCAATGGAGCTAAAACTTTGGGAGAGGCTACTCTGAAGAACAGGATCAAGAGCCATCCAGATGTGGGCGAGAGATGGTATCCTGACATCCTTGCGGAGATTCGAGAGAAGCAGAAAAGGGAAAGAGAAGAATCTGAGAGCAAGAAAGCGAATACTGCACCAGCCTCAACTGGCAAGCCTGTAACTGCTGGGTTAGGACAAGCAGTCGAGGCACATTGAATGAAGCGCTAGCTTACTATCACTTGCAGAAAGCCAGCGTAAGAGTGGGCTGAAGGACAGGTTTAGAGTCTATCATAGACACAATATGCGTAGCCGTTTGTCTACGCAACTCAACTCCTCCTATGCGCCAGTCGCTAGCCAAGTCAAAAACAAACCCATCTACAACATCTGCTCATGTCATTCATTCATCTCATGACTTCTTCAGCAAAAATATGAATAGCAAAACGCAACAAAGAAACATCCAGTCCATGCCATAACTCGTGTCTGTTGAACTTCATACACGAATCATCTCCCCATTCTTATGTCGTCGGTCGAGTAGGCGCATTTATTTGGCAGGGGCGGCAACGAAGGTAGGAAAGCAGTCCGCGAGGGTCTTGCTGTGCTTGTTTGTGGCATGCTCGGTGAGACTACAAGGAAGAAAGTGTCAGCAAAATCCTGCATCTCAAATTTTGATTATGAGAGAGATTATGGGCGAAACATACGCTGGCGCACGAGTTGTCTTCAAGAAGGTGGACTTGCAGATAACACACTGGATATCCATAGCCTTCTCGTTAACCTTAAGTTGCGACTTTGCGACCTTGGTCTTGTCGTCCTTGCGATCGCGCTTCGAGGCTGCCTTTGCTCCCTGAAGGTCTGTTAGTCTCCGTCTTATACACTCGATGAGGTCAACTTACGTTTCCCATGTTTGCGATTTGGTGGCTAATCGACGAGGTTCGAATTTCTGTGGAGAAGGTGTGGTATTGTACAAGTACTTTCGTCAAGTTGGTTGGTGGCAGGATTATTGAAGTGGAGGGGCAGAGCGGGATATTTGTACGATGGAAATCGGAACTGAGAAAAAAGGACAGCCGATCGAGCCATCTCCTTCACCGCCTACCTCATTCGGTCTATCAATAAGCAGGGGTCCTTCGCTTAGTGAATCCCATGTGTATCCACTGCTCGACGCGATTTCACCTTGGTCGCGTCCAACCTCTTAAGGTTCTTTTCTGGAAATAACATATTCAACAACCACTTTCTCATTTTTCGGTAAAACGACAACGAAGTTTGTCTTCAGGCATTCGATCTGAATGCTTCGAACAATCTTCGGGAAGAAAGAAGAGATCGTTCCATCTTCATCATCAACAATGGCGAGCACTATCTCCCTGGACGACTTCAGGGCGGCTTTGGGACGATATCCAGAAGCCTTGAAGTCTCATGCAAAGACTCGTAAGTATTTTGGCACCTTCCTAGATCGGATTTAGGAGTATTTGGGGCTCGAATGCTAACGCGTCCTAAAGCTAAGGATGGTTCGACCACGGTTGAGGAGCTCGATAAGTATCGCTATCAAACTGCGCCCATGAATTTCTCGAAGGTTACTGGACGTATCATGGAACTTTCGGATGTTGAGAAGCTCGTACAGTGGAAGATGTAAGATTCTCTGATGTTTGATTTGGATTGCACGACGCCTCGTTCTGTTACGACTTTCGGCGCATTGAGAAACCGGGCAAGCCGCATTTCCGGCGCAAATGCAATTCAGCTCAAAGTTTGTTTGTGACTCAACTGACCTATAATCAGCCACCACGGTGCTTTCCGCCCTACTTTACCCAAGCTTGTTGCTTCCAACACGAACGAATCCGTCGCCGATGCCACCAAGGACGCATTCGCTGCTTACGCAAAGGACAACAAGGATATCGCTACGGTTATCTCAAAACTTTCCGCTCTGAAGGGTATTGGCCCTGCCACTGCTTCGCTTCTACTCGCTATTCACGATCCTCAAAACGTTGTGTTCTTCAGCGACGAGCTGTTCAGTTACTTGACTGCCGATGGAAAGAAGGTGGAGCCGAAGTACAACACAAAGGAGTTCGAGACGCTGTTCGCCGAAGCACAGACTGTCATGTCAAGATTGAAGTGTACTCCTATCGAACTGGAGAAGGTGGCATATGTCTTGATCAACGAGAAGGCTCCTGAGGTTAAGAAGGCTGGTCGTCCAGCGCTACCGGACAGTGAGAAGAAGGTCAAGCCCGCATATAGCGGCAAGCCACGAGGTCGTCCTGCACTATCCGAGGCCGAGAAGAAGGCTCAGAAGTCAAAGAGAGAGGCCGAGAGGGCAAAGGCAGCAAAGGCAGTCACAAACCGGACCCGGACTGGACGTATCGTTAAACCCACTGCTCTTCTGATCAACGAAGCTGGTGCGGTCACGAAGAAGACAGGCGCAAAGAGAAGCGGTCGACCAGCTAAAGAACCTGTCTCTGCCGCGGAGCCTAAGGCGGAAAAGAAGAGAGGTCGACCTGCAAAAGTTGAGGGAGCTGCGGAGACTAAGCCAAAAACCAAGGCTACTGCTGCTAAAAAAGCTGCCAAAGCCGAGAAAGCTGCGCCTACTACCAAGAAAGCCCCAGCTAAGGCAAAAGATGCTACTGCTCCAGCTAAGAAGCGTGGTCGTCCTGCCAAAGTCCAGACCGTCGAGGAGGTAAAGACACCAAAGAATCGCGGCCGTTCCGCTGCTCCTGAAGCTACCACCGCAACTCCAGCCAGCAAGAAGCGAGGCCGTCCATCCATGGCTGCCGCAGAGGAGGAATCAAAAACACCCGCCAGCAAGAAGAGGAAGTCAATTGCCACACCAGCATCAGCTTCGTCTGCCAAGCGTGGTGGCAGGACTCCCGCTTCTGCTGCCGCTTCGTCTGTCAAGCGCAGTGGACGAAAGGCCAAGGCGTAGAGTGATGCTTTCTCTTTCTTGCTTCTTCAATTCGGATTCCCATGGCAAAATCTGGAGTTTAACGGTCTGGTCTGGCATGGTCTGCTTTTAAGGATGGCTTTTTCGCTGAGGATGGATGGGTATTGCGTGCATACATGGTTCTGGAGGTTGGCTGTATGATATGGCGGACAGGAAAGCATATGACCGCACATGGACGTGCCTCAACAATGACATGTTTTCGCAATGAATTCTCGATTTCCAGCGTTTCTTTGAGCCCAGTTGATCGCTCGCTTTTGACTGTTTTTGCGAGTGTATTTCCTACACCATCGTACTTGCCTCTTTGCCCTTGCCCTTATCTCTTCCCGCACCTCTCTCTTTTCTATTTTTAATTCCGTTCTTCAGCAATGCGGATATTCCTCTCTCAGCGTGACCCTGCCCATCAATCTCCGGAGGCCCTGAGTCCAAGCCTTGTTCTTGCTTCTTTGGGGTCATCTTCGGTAGCCCGTTTCTCCGGCCAGAGCCATCCTTCTTCCTGCTTCGTACAAGCCAGTAAGCCAAGCCTGCAGTAATGTACGTCGAGATTGATAGTGCCACAAGTGCGATGTAGAATTTGGGGCGAGCGGCGACGACACCGGAGTCGTCAGTATCGAAGAGGTGCATGCCGAAGATGGACTGCAAATTGTTAGTCTTGCATCTGCTTACAACCTCCGACGATTTCCCTCTTAAGTGTGAGAGATATAGACCTCGGCTCGATGATCCCGTGGTCACCGATGGAAGAAGACTCAAGGAGGTACTGCCTACCGTTACGAAGCCAAGTGGCAGGTAGATAACCGTCATAATCGTGAAGACGAATAGGTACTGGTTCTGTCGGATGGATATCTCGGCGATCTCGGTACCACAAGACGCTTCCCTTACAGATGTGGCGTTGAACAGCACGGCAAGCACACGAGTATACACGACGAGCATGCTCAGCATTGACATAAGTTTTGCAATGAGTGTTCTTCATTTCGAATACTTTCATCATGACGAAATCAACATTCCTTTTCCACGCTAAAATTTCCCAGCCTTCTGCAATGTTGCGCGTCCCCCAGAACAGGACTCCTGGTGAGGCCACACCTGCCAATGTACTAGTCCAAGAGCAACATATGACAGGGGGGAAAAGGCCACCACTGTGACATGCAACGTCGGTCGCGCCTCGACAAAGTTGGTCTCAGCTGTGTTGAGGAGATGTAATCTCAAAATAGACTGCAAGCTGTATCAGCCAAGTTCACAGAAGCGATGACGATACTTCCAATCACAAAGCCAAGTGGGAAAGTACATGACCCTCATGATCTTGAGTATGAACAAGCACTGGTGTTCCTAATGATCATCTCCGAGGGATAAATCCAGCGAGACGCTATTGATTTTTGCCGTTGGAGAGCTACCTTGATATCAGCTTGAGTATCAATTAATCGTAACAAAGTGTCTTTGACTTACATCATCTCGAATAGATTCAAGTTCTTCCTGCCTCTTCCCTACGAGTTTTCTTATGAGTATCAGAAGCACAACTTTCAGAACGCTTGCGCTTGCTGTTCATGTCCAACTGTCCAACCTACATAATCATCAGTGTCTATGCCTTACCTCAATAAGTGGAGATTTTGTGATGCGTACCTAGTCAGTGTTCTCCATGAAGTCTTCCAGAGAGAGCATTTCTTGACGGAGGCGTTCACTGTCAGCATCTGGTGTCAAGAACAACTTCTCGTCTTGCTTGTCATCGCCACGTCCTGTCACTGGCATTGTGTTCGACTTGAGACCGAAAGCATCGCCTTCGATCTGTGCTCTGTTGTTGATATTGCTATCATGCTCAATTGACGGAAGGGGAACATCGGGCTGAGCTGAGGTCGTAGTTTGAGATCTATTAACTTATTAGTTATAAACTTTGATGTCTTGTCATGTAGTCCCAAACGCCTCGAAGAGAATTTTGGATGCCAATATGAACCTCGAGCTTTTGATGAAAACTTACTGGTCGACACTGTCATCCTTGATGCAGCTATTGTCTTCCATCGATGATAACGCGTAATCTTCAAGTCTCTTCGCACGAATGGCCAAAGCCTTTTGATGCGCAACTTCTGTTCTCTTCATGTGACCCGTCCTTGCTCTGCTTTCTTGAGCATGTCTTGATGGTATTTGATCTTGGTATCCCATACAATCTCGGTATGAGTTCGACGCAATTCATGCTCGGCATTGATTTGCTGGACTTCTTTTTCGCCTTGTGGATCATCATCGTAATATCGAGATCGTCTCGGGGTCACTTTCTTGAGCTGTGTCTTGTGGTCATTGTCAACGAGGCTGATAATCATTTCTGATCTGATGACTTTCGCATAAGGAACAATGTTCTTCTTCTTGCACTCGGTCTTGAATTCATCATCGGTCCATTTCTCGTATTTAGATGACATGTTTGCGGTTGCGTTTGGAGAGAGATCGATGCAGCAGTTGTGGTGTTGGTATCGAGGAAGAAAATAGACGTTGAGGTTGAAAGTACAGTTCGACGCAGATCATAAAGATTAATACAAAACATGGTTTGGAGTCAGCTTCAAATTGTAAAGCCAGTTTGATTTAGTAATTGATTTGAAGTGCGTGAATTTTCTATTGGGTTTACGTTCAGCTTCATGGTGCAGCATTCACGGTGTCCTGACGCTCAAAAGCTCTTCTTCCGCTCTCGCTTAACTCCAACCAAACAAGCCACTAAGGCAGGGACAAGTGAATTTCCATTGCAGTTGCTCCTATGTATAACTAAATAAGCAATCATTTATTTGTCGGCAGTATTGCCGGAGGTCTTTTGTGCGCAAAGACGAAAGTTTTTCGCCAAAACTAACAACCTCTTGAAGTCGGTAAGTTAGCCTCCTATGATTACACCTGGGGCTGACACCATACCAGACTAGCTCAATGCTATGCATGGTTTCTCTTCATTCCCCTTCCTGTAAACGGCCGTTGAGCTTCGGCTGCAGCGTGCGTATGTGCCGGTCTTCCCACTATGGACTTCGACTCTACCTACCTAGGTAGTAGTAGTTTCCGGGTTGGCTTGGGGAGGTCATCCCTCTGATTAGCGGCGTGGCTTGGTCCCGTTGCCTATCATAGACGGGAGATTTGCAGCAATGTGGTCTCTCTGAACTATGGCATTTCTACTTTTATTTTTATTTTTGTCTTCTTTGCCGGTTCCGCCCTCACTTGGTGCTTGCTACACTTCTTCCGATCTCGGTCGATAATGATATTCGGAATCGTCATTTGAGTCAACACAGCACTTGAAAGATGTGAGTAATACATCTAATCTCGGCAAGAAAAAGAAGAACAGACTGGGTGTGTGATTTATTTCATTTCGTACTTTTCCTGCCTCCCTGTCCAACCACCGATCTGTTTAATCATCTGTACAATGCCTCGGGGAAATGCTACAGAACTCCAGAACTTCCTTCATGCACTGAATCCAAGCCCAGCCCCTCATACAACCTCCTTCTTTAGTGGCTTCGCTGCAAACAAATCCGCGACCTGATAGAACATCTCTTCCAGGGGCGGTAGCGCGAACGCCGGTCCGATATTGAAGATCTCTGCCAATTTCTGCTGCGGTACAACAGGGGTATCATTCTCCTCATCATCTTCACCATCTTGCGTAGGAGCAGGTGTAGGATATTCCTCCGCATCTTCGAAATCATCGTCGTCTTGGTCAATTGGCATGACATCGGCAGCATCTTGGGTAGCGTCGAGCTGCAGTGCTGAGGTGGATTGTGCGAGCATGGTGATATTCTGCGTACCCTTCTTGATCACAGAAGAGATCTCTGCAGCGGTATCAAGAACGAGAAAACCTTCCGAGCTAAGTGCTGGCAGTAAGGCGGTGATCAATGTCGAGAAGGCTTCTTTGAGCTGAGGCTCTCGTGAGTCTTGGTGGAAGACAACAAGTTCCGAAGTGGCGGTGCGGAGGGAGGCTGGATCACGGATGGTAGGGAGAGCAACGGCGAAGGTGCAACTTTTTGGGTCGACAGCGAGATGCATCATCTCTTGTTTCTGTCGAGTGGATAGTGATTTGGTGGCCTCGCTAGCTTTGATTATGATGCGGGCTTCTTCGGAAACGAGGTCAAAGACGATGAGCTTGTCAGAAAGCGTAATGAGATCTTGGTCAAGGAATGAGATGCTGATAATCTCATCTTCGAACAGGCCAGTTTGGGAGAGGCGGATGGCGCCAGACTCTGGATCCAGAAAATGTACAAGACCATCATTGCTGTTACAAGCAGCAGCTAGAATCGATCCGTCTTCGGAAAATGCGACACAACCTGAAGGTGCAGGGGCATCTGCTCCATCCAAAAGCTCTGCTTTGCCAAGAGCAACTGCAAACTCGCAATTCCAATTCCTCAGTGGCTTATTGTCCTTTCCACGAACTACGACTCCATCCCGTTTACGAGTCTTCGTGGTCCAAATGCGGACTATGCCATCCTCACCGATAGTTGAAAATCGTAGAGAGCTTGGGTCAACAGCCAGATCCAAAATTCTCCCAGCATCTCCAGAGTCTCGTGTTGAGGTATGCGGAGCATCGATTCTCGTCACGAGTTCCCACGACAAGCTCTCTGTGTTCCATTGCCAGAACTTGAGGTAAACTTCTCTCCTTGGCTGGCGTTCGATGAGATCTGCTTCCTGATGTTTGGTCCCTTGAATGTCCCTTGGCGGAGGCATCCACTCGTCGATTGTTGCGAGCCAGTCTCCATCGTGAGAGATTTTCATGTGTGTGATTCTTGGCTCTGTGATGCGATGTAAACCAGGTGCTGCGTTGATGCTTGTGATATTCGTCCTCGTCAATGCTTGGCGTGATAGATTGTGACCAGAACCCAGGTCAAGTGTTTGTAGAAATGGGTTGCTGAGGATCAATGGCTTCTTAGCTCGAACTAATTGCGTCTGTCCGACGCCAAGGAGTAGTTGTGAGGTGTTAGAAGGACTGATGACAGCAGGCGTTCTTTGCACTAATGGCTGCTTCCAAAAGCCTTCTTCAATTCGCTCAACTTGCGATTCGATCGAAGCCTCGGACTCAACAACGCTTGTTTGAATTCCTGCGATGTTGACGACCGGTTTTAACTCAGATGTGGATAGTACCATAGCTGAGTTGTCTGCAAGCTGAACGGCGTATGATGTACCTGTCGGTGATACCACAACATTCTGTATGGTTGCTGCCATGTGTGGTAGAAATTGCTGCTTTCCAGTGTCCAGTTGCCAAAGTACGAGGACAGTTTCGGTACCACCAGAAATAATGTAGTTACCTAACGATGTTAGAACTAATTCCTGAACATGGGATCTCCGAACTTACCATCTAAAGACCATTTCACGGTATGCACTGCCTGCCGATGCCAGTGAAGCTTCCTCGGCGCAAGTGAAAGACTAACACCAGACATTTGCCCTTCCGAGCCAATCCAGATTTTTGGAAACAGGTCATTATGCACAAAAATGACACCTCTGACATCCCCAATGACCAAGTCGACAACGGGAATCTTTTTGAGAGGATTCGCCTTCTTCATTTCTTCTGCTCCAGGCCTCTGAGTAACTCGAATATCCAAAGATTTAATTGCGTCGGAAGATTCGAAGACTCGGAACTCGTATCGTATCTTGTCGATGGTATCATACTCGGTTGATCGAAGACGACCCACCAGGATCTTGTTTCCAGAGGCGGCCACGATGATTGAACCTTCCCTGGCTGTCTTCAGGAAATCAATTCGCTGATTCGAGGTGTATATGGTCCTTGCGGCTGTCTGGGATGAGCTATTTGGTCGAGCCAACTCGTTCGCCGTGATTCGGAACCCTCCGTCCTTTCGCGCCTCGGTCGTAAAAACCACATCCCGTCGTCGATCCGCAGATTCCATAGAAGCAACAGTCATATGGATACACCCCGTTGAAGATACACCCCAATATTGCTCGGATCCAGCACCAGAAGTCCAGTCGATACTATAAACAGATCCATCTGAGCACGCAACCCACAACAAGTTGGAATTGGTCGGTGATAGGCAGAAAGCGATTATACGTGGGGGGATTTCGGTCAACTCGTTGAGCTTCAGCTTGATCGATCGCGTAAGGAGTGAGTTCGCAGTTGAATAAACATGTACAGCTCCAAGATGTGCAACTATGAGAAACCTGCGAGAGTCAACATAATTCTGCAGATAAAATACACATACTTACTTCTCGTCTTGAGTAAAAATTGGATCTGCATTGATCATTCGACCACCAATCGATGCAGAAAGTTTCCACGTCTCCTTTCCAGTCTTCTTGAAGGTACTGACCAGAGCAGGCAATTCTGAACGGCTTTGCGATTGCTTTTTTGAGACTTTGACTTTCTGCTCTGCGGGTGGCTTGTCCCCTCTTCCTTTCCTCTTTTTCTTCCTCCCAGAGCTTGACCCCACTACATTATTTTCCTTCGACCCATTTGCCACGAAGTCCTCGTAATCGACTGAATCTGGTGATTGTGGGCGCCCGTTCACTTCCTTACTATCTCCATTGGGTGTGTTGACCTTCACTAATTCCATCACAGGCGGTGGATCAAAAGCTGCTTCCCAAGATGGATTTTGGATAGGGTTTCGCAGAGGAGTTCCAGATTCTTGTTTCACGGATTTGGATCGTTTGGGCGTATCCAGCACCTCCACTGGAGCTCTCTTGCGCTTCAGTAATGAAGCCATGGTGTTGGCAGAGTCCATCTGTGGAATTGGTGTTTTGGTGATAAGAGGCTGAACTTTTTTACTCCAGCCGAAAAATGTCGACGAGCGGAAAAACCTCGGTCAAGGTTTATCTTAGCGCCGAAATTTTGTGAATCGCAAAGCGCGACCGCGGCAACCTTCAAGTTTCGAGTTTCGAGGGCTCTTTGTTCGACTACGACTACAACTGTCTTGACCTTGCACAGATACCAGAGTGTGATCAAGATGATTATTCCTGTGCGATGCTTTTCCTGCGGGAAGGTATGTCCTCCTCATTATTGTCTTGTGCTTTTCTCTAACCTTCATGCAGGTGGTTGGAGATTTATGGGAGCGATACCTGAAGCTCATTGATGCGCAAGTCCAAGACGGGTGAGTCAAGCTTGCACTTTGATAGAATGCAGCAGGCTGACAACTTCGATAGAGAAGCTATGGATCAGCTAGGATGCAAACGTTATTGCTGCCGCAGAATGATCATGACCCATGTTGACCTGATCGAGAAGCTCCTCAAGTACGTACTACGACAACACAATTTACTTCGCCGAATCCTTTCAAGCCAAACGGAGATCTAGCTACTCTAGAATCTGACATATTGTGACAGGTACAATCCCGCGGACCGAGATACCAAGAAGGCGGCGATGAACTAGGGCAGATTTGATCTTTTGATGTGGAGGCACAGGCGTTCAGTTTGGGAAAAGGGCACATGCCCGGCGGCTACATTACATACATGGCGCACTTGAAGGCGTTGGAGGCGTGCAAATGCGAGTGATCAATCCTAGAAGGCAGATCGATTCCCAATATCAGACGAAAACCAGTCATGTTTCCTCTAATCCAACAAAGCCAGAATTACCCGCGCCGCAGCAGCCGACACACCCGCGAGTCTCTACGCGCCATACTACGTGCTCCGTCTCAGAAAGTCTTTTCCTCCGGTCTCTGTGCCCTTACGTTGCATGGACAACGCATAATTCTCATGCTGTCGGCGTGGAAATCAACCTCAAACCAGTGCTCGTCCGCCCTCTACGAGGCTAATCTTTCCAGATGATGGTCGTACAGGCTGTTAAAAACAACGCGAGAGGAACCAACAGACAGAAAACAAGCCAGTGCTTGTATATTATAGGGTTAGTATACCCACATGAGCGCCTATGCGCGTGTCCACAAGGCTAGAAGCGGCGTAGACGTTTGATATTGGCGGGAAGCGATCGAGATGTGGAGGCTCTTCTCACACACATGCAGAACTTCTCTCCCAGACGCGACCTGGTTCTCACTGGCTCTCGCAGTGGTTGTCGTTTTTGTGAACGAGTGCACCAATGGATCCTCGTTTGTCGTATCTGAAGTACTGGACCGGAATCTTGCCCCTTACCGACCATGTAGGTGGGGCTGACATATTGCCAAGTAGAGGTATTCTCTTACTGCTTTTGAGCTCACACCGACTGAGGTGCTCCTGCCAAGAAATAGTAGAATGTGGCTCTCTGCTCGCGATGCTGACCGCAAGCATTCGGAAGGGTGACCCAATGCTAGGCCACGGCACGAAATGCCATCAGAATATTGGAAAGTGGACGATCTTTCTCCGAAGGAGGTCGATCAACACTTGACCCCTCCCTCCTCCGAGCCCACCACCACGGGTGCGGTGCAGCGGTTCAGTATCAACTCGGCTAGTTCTCATTCTGAACTCTCTTAGATTGCAAGTGCGGGTGCTTCTTGGTGATGAGCCCGCTGGTTTGTTACCCATACACGGACCCTCCCGCCGTAGCACATCGCCTGTTGAGCGCTGGCTTTGTGACTTTCGAGGAGCTATTGGCTGGGTCTTCTTCAGCCCTTGATCTATCACATATCTGCTGTTTATCCTCAAACCAGTTGTTTCAAGCTCTGGCCGGGAATAGTGGGAGAGGAGTGGCAGATAAGGATGGGAGTCAAGAGTGGAGGTTCTGGGGATGTGACTTTACGGAAGTACAGCTCAGCCAACCCCCGGGTGGTTATGTCTGGCGCCTTTTCCTCTCGGTAGAGAGGATCTGGATGGTGTTTGTAGCTTGGATTTTGAGAAAGACTTGTCTGAATGTTTCCAACATTTGGCCTCTCAATTGGCATTCGGTTATATTCGGTTAATTGTCTATAACTTCAAATTCCTTCATTGATGTGCTAGTACTTGATTCGAATTGCAAAAGTAGTGATAAAACAGAGCCAGGCTAGAAATTCAAACAGTGGAACGTGGAGAACAAGAGGAGAGTCAAGGCATCTTGGTGGTCCATGCCATACCCCTGGCTTGGTTCCCTGTCATGTCTCTCCTTCTCCAGCCCCTCCCTCTGTTAAGCGCTGAGATTCCCAAGCGTCATGCAGCCAGCGATCAAAAGACGCGCTCCTCACAGGCTGATTCGTTGGATGTAATCCCAGCTGCAGCATTGCACCAGCATCACCAACTTGGCCTGCCTTCAGAGCCTATTCCGAATTGAGGCCAAAGTGCAGTGGCTGCCCATACGGATCCATACGAATCGATTGCTCGCCCAATGCTCACGTCGGTTCCAGACTTCCTCCACCGGTTTCTCATCGCGAGTGAGAAGCACTAAAAGCCGTGAGCGACCAAGACAGAGACCGCATCGCGACTCCTCACCGCAATCGCAATCGATACACGCCTCTTGCGCTGCGCTGCACCACACAAGGATTGGACTGAACAGACAGCTTTCGATTCTGGGCATCAGATCGCAAGGGTGTAACCAGCCGAACGAACGTTGCGTTGTCTTCTCGCTGGAAGAGAAGCAAGCAAAGCAGAGTCACGTCAAGTGCAGTCCCAGCCAGTCAGGCCCGGATGCGGCACAGCAGCTTCTTCGAAATTCATACATACATACATCCATACCTTTGCGATATGCAACTACTTCAACGTACCTGCGGTACCTTCGTCAACTGCTTCTAGTTGGCCCATTGCCGACCCACAGGCCGACTACTGCGAGTGTGCTGCTATTGCTGCTGTCCGTTGACAAACCCAACGTCTAGTCTGGCCCTCAGCTGGAGAGCTATCAGCATCTGATTCCCGAGAGCTCCATTCAGCCTTGACCGTCCCACACCAACTCTGGGGCCTATCTGCCTGCCTGCCTGCGCCTGAGCCAGGTCGATTTTCTTCTTCTTCATAACCAGCCTTGGGGACCGATCTAAAGGCCATTCTAGGATTCACGCATATGAGCCTTGCGCCAACAATGGCATTGGAGAGTCCCCTGCTCTCATCGTCTCCAGGCAATATCATGTCGGCCTTTTCTCCTTATACAGACTTCTCTCTATCTCCAAACTCCCCAGCCATGAACAACTCTCCACGATACCAAACAATGTATGTGAATGCGATCTTTAAGCTTTCTGCTGCCTGCTGCCTGCTAATCAATGCTAGGTCGGCGCGCAATTCACAAGAGTCCTCCCATCTCCGACCTAACTCAATTGACGATAATACGAACGGTTTGCAAATGACAAGTCCAAGTGATATGGTGGGGCCGTCTCCAGTCACCTCGAACGGGACGGAGACAACAGAAATCGAAGACGAGGTTGCAGATGATGTGCAGGCGCAAGAAATAAGGCCCTCACCACCAAGAATAGTTGGATCTGCCGATTCGCAGGCTACGGTAGGTGCGGCCAACAAGATAAGGTTGCATATCTGACTTATTTATAGTTGAAGAGACTCAGCACAAATCTACCTGATCATTTCAGAGCTTCACTCGAAGATGAATCTATCTCCGTCATACATGCACCGGAGGGGTACGGAAAATTTGTGAGTAGTGTACGTCTCAGTCGAAAGGCAAAATGCTGATTGTTTTAGAATTTGCCTGAGAATCTGCCCATACAACCACCACGAGCCGACCGATCTACTCCTACTCCATATCAACAAGAGGCAAATGTACCTGCTACCATCAGGGTAGACCTACAAGTCCCAAAGGACAAGGTGAGTTGCGTTCCTCAACTGTCAAACTTTTCTAAGTACAGTCAGAACACCCAACCCAGCCCTGTCTCTCCGCCTCCAATCTCCACAGATGTGACGCCCATCAAATATGGATTGGAAAATGCCACACCACGAGCACAGACTCGACAAGAAGTCGAGGCTCTTGCCAGCGATTATGGTGGCTCTGTCCGATCCAGTAGCGCCCACAGCCTTGAGGGTATGCCTTCTTCCAACCTCCGAAACAATCCGCATTACTCATGGTTTGCAGGGATTCCGGAAGAGCATCGTGATGCTGAAGAAGATGAATTCGATGCCAGAACAGTTCATACTTCTGATGAAGAAGTCCATGCCTTGAAGACTGCACTTCATGAATGCTGGACCCTTTGCAATACCCTCGCTAGCCTCAGCTCGATTCATCGAGAGAGAATCTTCAGCTATTCCGGAACTGGAGATGCCCACGAAACTGCCTGGAAATGTTGCTGGAGGCTATGCCAGAAGTTATACGATAGTCGCGACGACAATCATGAGCTTCATGTTAGACCAACGCTAGATCTCTGTCGGGATTTTTGCCAAGCCTTGTTCGACGTTCGGCAACGGAAGGATGAAATTGCTGACTCGGTGCTGAGAGTCAGCTTTGAGCTGAACAACCATCTCTACAACACCCATGACCGGAATTTGCCTGAAGCCTTCCGGGAACGAACCTTGGACTTTTACATCACTCTCTGCCATAGGCTAATGAAACAACGGAACGAATTAGCCGAAGAGACGGATACTCTGCTTCGAGCATGCTGGGGCCTGGCTGAGATGCTCTTCAGCCTCCGCCAAAACAGACGAGAAGGCAAAGCTCCTGATGAGGAGCTTCTTGGATCAGCTGTGCAAGCATGCTGGGAGCTATGCGACCTTTTCAGAGAAGGATGGACACAGGTTCGTCCAGAACGGGGGACGCCAAGACCATCGCAAACAACCTTCACTCAAATATCCGATCAGATGAGTCGATCATCTCACACCAAGAGTAGCAGTCTACCAAGTCTACCCGAGAACCCAGAGCATCCAGAACATGCTCGTACAAGATATCAACCAGAGACACCCACAACCGAATTCGAAGATACACCAATTTCTCCCGAAGCAAATTCACCGAACATTCCTAACATTCTTGTACTTGGGACCGAAGGTACCCGTGCTTCCAACGCGAGATGGTCGAGTGCAACCTCTTCATCATCATATTCTCAAGGAAGTCAGAAATCTTCCAGCACGATCACTACTGCTGCCAGTCCCGAGGACGCGAACCTCACCCGTCTAAAGATTCTTATTCTCAAAGCCGCCATGAACGTCGGCTTCTCTCGCTCAACACCTACGAGCGCTACACCAAATACTGCCGACTCACCGGCATTTCAAAACTTTATCAAGGCTCTACCCACAGGGTCATTTGGCTCATTACCGACACATGCAAAGCTGCTTGCAGCATATCGAAACCTGATTTTGAGCGACCCTACTTTTAGAAGCTCGAATGCTCTACCAGCTGTTGGCAAGAATGCTAGCGCGATAGACGTAGCAAAGAGTGTCGGGTGGATGATGCGGAGTGGGCAGTACCCATTTCTTAAGGATCTCTTCAAATTGGTCTTCGGATTCCATTTAGAAGAAGCAGAGGGCAGGAAACATGTCAGCATCACAGTATGAGGATATCGTCGACCAGGAGCTCGAGACACGTGACCACGACACAGCCTTTTTTTGAGCGACATCATTTCTATTTGTGGGGGAGGTATATGCATCCGAGGCGTTCCATTGAAGCTTAGTGGAGCACGCATCGCACTTGGAGTATACATTCGTTTTATCACTTGAAGTTGGAGGATTGGAAATTGTTTTAGATACCCCACTGGAAAGCTCACGGCGTCACAGAGGCGCTCACAAAGTTTTTATATTGTCATCATCTAGCACCAACTTACTTATCATTACTTTATCTGTTATTTATAGTCATTCATGTCCGTGTCGACATTCTGAGCCTGCTCTGCAGCTTGTTCACTCTCGCTTCAGCGATGGCTTGCCAGTCTAGAGGCTGAGGAGTCGACATACTTAATTTCCAGCTCTGTTCATCAGAGATTGCTTGAGACAAGAGTCACAAAATAATGGTATCAAGCATACACTTTTCAGCATGCACGGCCTGCACAATATCTGAAATATAAATATTTCCTGATCAAGCCATGACTGTGGAATATCGCTCGCCCTCGTACCTGCCTGCCCAACCATGTCTACCTTATGAAGCTAAGGGATTTTGCACCTTCCCCAAATGCAGAAGATTTCACAGCAGATCCCAGAACTGTCGAGTTGGTCTTGCTTCTTTGATGCCCGTGTTTATGTTCCTGCCGTGCTACCTCAGTTTCGCACCACCCTTGTACACCTCTCCAGCTTTGAGCCTTTCTAGTCCTCGTTCACAAACAGCACTAGACAAGCCAGAGGTGAGAGAATCCTCAAAAGCATCGGGATACAGTCTCCGAACTTCGGTATCGTTTCTCTCTTCGCGGCAGTCCTCGCCACTCCTACACCTCAAGGTGGACCGTTCAGCGGCCTCTGCGGCATCCCCTTCCTGAACTCTTTCAGCTGCCGTAATGGCGCGTTCATCGGCTGGAACGTCCCCATGAAAGACTTGACCTGCAGATTCACACTCGCAGCCACAACTGTTGGCAGCCCAAATACGCCCTATGCAATCAACGGATCTGGTTTCCAATAAGCGCCTCTCATTGGTTTCAGCGTCACTGGCCAGGTTCTGGAAATTGAGACACACAAGGGCATCCTTTCGGTGCCTGATCAACTGACAGGAGACGGTGTTGCTCGTGCAACGCCTGCAAGTGGCTCCAGTGAGAGGTTCAATGTCGGCGGTGGTCGTATTGTGCCCGAGTTGGCGATGAGGTATAAGTGTTTGAAGGGACTGCCGACTTTGTTTCTGGAGCCTGAGCCGGGACGCATGTACTGTTTGTCGCTTGGGTGCTTTGGCAGTTGCTGACTTGAGACGGTAGAATACTTCGCAATCGATCCGAATGATAAGGGAACATATGATGAGGGCTCGTGGTATTCTGCTACTGTTCGAGAGGATGACCGTTAGCATCTGTTCTCGTGACTTCTATGTGTATCGATTGCTGATTCGTCACTCTAGCTTTCACACTTTTAAGGAGATCGATGTTGTGGTCAGCCTCATCTATTCCTAGGATCTGAGATCCCATCATTGCTGAGAACCCCATGAAGAGTGGTCAGGGCGTGGTTGCTTCTTTTTGACGGCTGTGGTAGCCGTTTTATTGTGCAAGATGGAAGCAGTCTTACTGCCCTGATTGAATGCGACTCGGCTGAGAGGTTTACATATACACATCCACTTTTACTTTAGAGCTTTGATAGCTAATTTGATTTGTTTCCATATACCTTAGCTTCTCTGGGATCATTCTCCTTCAGCTTGTCGCGGAAAGCAAAATAGTAATATGGTATGAATGATGTATCTCATTCATGGATGTACTGCTTCTTAATGGGCAGAGATTAGATGCGAAAGATGACCACCACATTAGGCGAAGATTTAACATTGTGCTCCGCACTCTGGAGAAGTACGCTGAGGCTCCATACCTTCCTTCACGGAATAAAGGGCCGTTTGTTTTTCGATTATTTCTGCAAAATTGGGAACATTTGGACTTGAATCTGGTGTTGATACACCTCGGCCAGCTGTACAAGATGTAGGGTTCTCGATCCCGAGGTTTCATGTGGGCTGTTTGTTTTCGTGAGACCTGCATTCGCTTAATACAGGGGGTCTGGAAGATCCATGCCAAGGCATGGGTTGACGATTTTGATGGTTGAACCGAGTTATCTTGACTTCGTGGTTAGTTATGGGAGAACCAAGAAGAACATGCAAGTATATTGTTTTCCTTTACATCGACTAGGTCATTTTGCAATCCCCAAAGCAGCTCTTTTCAAGGCGTGGAAACCAGGAGCTTCTTGCCCTTAATGAGCAAATTCCCTCCTGCTGTACATTCAGTGGTCCTATGATGGAGACTTATTCCCCACTCAAACACAATCAGTATCTCAGTGAAGCCATGACGTATAGTCTATGTTGACTTCTATTTGTTTGAAGTTTCGCTTCCCCTGCTCTCGTCCTCAGCCACACCTCGGAAGCTGCAAGGCTGAACTTAAAGTGGGCCCCCTTGCTACACTAGCCTCAAACAAGCTCGCAGCAAGCCTCGTCGGGCATGTGATAGTGCGGAGTGATCAACATCGACGTCTCCTCAAATTAACGTCGCTCTCCGCCAGAACACTTCCCAGCGTGTGCAATGTGATTTCTACATTTTAGGATTGAGCGCATGATAGTGTGAATAACGACGAAAAGGAAAGAAGGACAAATAGAGGGCGAGACAGGCGACAATAGAAGTGATAAGGAAGAGAGGAGCAAGGGAAGGAAAGAAGATGTCGACATCTCCTCCGCGCGAGGGTTCTGCAAATCCTGGATCAGCAAACGGATTGGATGAGAAGCCTAGGTTATCGGAGCATGAGAAGAAAGCTAATCATATTGCCTCCGGTACTTCACTTCACTGCCTCATCTCCTCTCCCACGCGCAGTCAAGTAACTAACCACTTCTTCCCACAGAACAAAAGCGCAGACAAGCTATCCGCGAAGGTTTCGACCGTCTCACAGAGCTCGTACCGGGCTTAGAAGGACAAGGGAGGAGCGAGAGTGTGGTGTTGAAGAAGACGGTGGATTATATACGGGCGCAGCTTGCGGAAAGGAAGAGGTTGGTTGAGAGGGTTGAAGGGTTGGGCGGGCATGTCGAGGACGGGATGAGGAGGTGATAATAAGACAGTCGGTAGGAAGGAGGAGTTGCTGGGTTATCACAAAATATGGTATGGAATGGAATGGGATGGGGCCGGCTGGGATAGGACGTGGTAATGGGGGATTTTGCTGGGGGTTTCTGGGCGCGCGGAGTTATTGTAGTCTATGGATGATATCATGAGTTGCCTTGACCGGCACGACCGGCAGAAAGTACGGGAATCGAAGGTCAAAATATGTTGGAAGCCAAGATGTTCTGGCTAGAGTATATCTCTACTTGTTGTATGATCATAATGTACACCCACTCAGTATTTTACAACGTCACAAATGTCCATATACTATCTGTGCTCTCTCACCATGTCGATCAGAAATCTACTCAAGTCCATCGGTGATATTGGCAGGCTCTTCAACTGCTCTGGCGCCAAGTTCGGCAGCCCCAACGGACGTTTGACCGACGACTGATCTTCAAAGTTCCCATGGACGGCCCTAATCGGTGAGCCATCTTTCGCCTTGGATGGAATGGACAAATGTAAGTTCGCGGCACGTTTCAGCGCTGGATGGCTCGGCATCCATTCTTCAGCCTTTGGAATATTCGTGAGATCCACGACGAGACGACCCGCCTCTACATCCTTTTCACCCACCACTGCGATGACAGAGTAGCGTTTCTGCTTCGCTTCACGGATCTTCTTTTGTATCGATCGAGGACTGTCATCTATGTCGACAGCGATCCGATTCGGCGATTTCATGGTCATGGAGCCATTGCTCGCAACATTTGCTGACCCCAGACCTTGGATAGACCTTTTGCATTTTTGAGCATAATCCACTACGGCTTGACGGTCGTTCACTGTGATGATCATCACTTGTCGAGGATTTAACCAAAATGGCCAATGGCCGTTATGATGTTCGATCAGCAGAGCCATGATCCGCTCGACAGAGCCCAGGACTGCTCGGTGGATCAGGACTGGAGTTACTGGTCCTTGTACGTTGAGCAGAGCATGATCGGTCGTTGATTCTCCCTTCTGCTCAAGCTCTGGGGCTGGCGCTTGGTATTCCAACTCGAAGCGTTTAGGTAGCTGGAAGTCGAGTTGTATCGTTGCAGTCTGATGTTCCTTTCCATCCGAATCCTTTAGAATGACATCAATCTTTGGGCCATAAAATGCTCCATCCCCTTCATTGATTGTCCAGACTTGCTCACCAGCATCTAAGGATTCTCGTAAAGCCGCTTCGGCATTGTCCCATTCCTCCACCGTCCCAATAAAATGATCTGCTGGCCTCGTCGAAAGCGCCAGGCGGTACGGCCCAAGTCCGAACACATTATATGTCATCTTGATGAACTCGAGCGTACTCGAAATCTCCTGGCGGATCTGAGATGGCCGGCAGAAAATATGTCCATCGTCCTGGTGGAATCTCCGTACTCTCGTCAACCCACTCAATGCGCCATGAATCTCGTTTCGATGCAAAGGGCTAAAATCAGCATATCTTATAGGCAAGTCCCGGTAGCTTCTTTGCTTCGATGCAAAGATCAAGCAATGTCCTGGGCAGTTCATGGGCTTCAACCCATACTCCTCATCTTCACCCACCTGCCGCCCTTCCTTCTCCCCTGTGGCACCACGGCCAGTCACCGAGTACATGTCATCCGCATAGTTATCCCAGTGTCCTGACTTTTCCCAGAGCGACTTCTTATATATCGTCGGTGTAATGACTTCCTGAAATCCGAAATGGTCGTATTGCGCTCGGAGGAAATTCGTTAATCTGTTGAACAACTTGGCACCGTTCGGAAGAAATAGTGGAGATCCAGGACTGTAGACTGAAGTAGTGAAGAGTTCTTGCTCGATTCCTAGTTGTCGATGGTCTGCGAGGGGAGTTGGAGGGTTGGTAGTTGACTTTGCTGTGTCTTTCCCCGCTGGGCTTTCGCAGACCGTACAGTAGCCATTCCGTACAGACTGAGGACGTGGAACACGATACACAACGTGTGATGGTCTTGATCTGATCTGTGATAGGCGTAGAGCCCTCGAGGAGCGCATCATGGCGATGACATTGGATGGATGTACCGGTCTCCAAATATTTATTTGAGGATCCCAGTAGCTCGTCTCGTCACGAAGCGCGTCGTGATCCCTGCAACACGCGGCGACCAGGGTCAGCTGGCAACGTCATGGACCCTCGAACTTCGAGTCTAAACCAGCCTGGTGAGATACTATATTTCCATGGCACGTCTCGTACTTCTTGCCAACCCTTCGATCTTGAAAATTACAAGTTTGTTTCTTGTATCTTCTAGTTAATTCAAATTATTTCCGAAACGTTGGACCGCATCTTGAAGTCGGTCGTAAATTTCGCGCAACACGTTTTGCTCAAGCGACTAACAGATACATATATCGATTCACTATGCCGCCTGGCAAAGCGAAGCTCCATCTGGGAGATTCCTGGGTGGTTGAAGGCGAAGAAGATGATCCGGAATATTCACCGCAAGATGATGAGTACAAGCCACCGCCTCCGCGCAGAGTTACGCCACCTCGAAGGTCGACAAGAGGGGAGAATAAGTCGCCAGAACCAGAGCTCGTGATGCCGTCATTAGACCTCGACTCTATTGACGGGTCTTGGGCAGACACCACGAGTAGAAGTGCGAAAACAAGAGCAAATCAATCAGCAGAAAGAGTCTTGGAAGCAAGGAGAAGAAATACTCGATTGAGCAACACCAGTCCAGTAAAGCCCACGAGGATAAAGGATCCATCAAACGGAGCTCCTATTTACCCAAGCGACTCTAATAACTTCAGAGACATGGTGGATGTCGCGGTTGAGCATCTTACAGCAATCATGTCCTGGTTTCTGGATGTTCTTACTGGCGCTCTGAAAGTGCTCAAGAAACCTCTTTCCTACTTTCTGGCTGTATGGCTACTGTTTGGAATCGCCGTCATTGTCAGAAATCTCGTTACGAATTCCATCTACGCCTCGATGTCACCGCTGTGTCGGATACCTGGAGCGTCATTACTGAGCCTACCGTTCTGCCCAGTCCATCGAGTCGACACTTCTCATGGATCGCCCCCACCAGTCGAGTTTAATGATTTGATGGCCGTGCAATCGAAATTTGAGGAAGTCCTGGAGGAGAGTGCTGGTGGAGTCTCTCTACCACTGGATATGAAGCGCGGCGAAGCATCCATTCGAGACCTACGTCAGCTTGTTCGGTACTCACAATTGCATTCCAAGTAAGTGCTCCGCAGCCGGTTTTGATTCAAGGAACATTACTGACTTCACTAGAAATGAGTTGGTCCTCGAATTTGACGGATTCATCGAGACTGCTCGGATAGCTTCATATGACTTGCAGAAGTTCAATAGTCATGTGGGTCGAGCGGTCGACAGCGTTATCGCAACTACGCGATGGACTACTAGGGTCCTTGACGGTATCCAAGAGCGAGACGGATCTCGGAGCTCCATCAACGCTTTCATCAACGACAAATTATTAGCGCCATTTCAGCCGGTGAAGTTTACGGAGAGTGTCTTGCTCGATCAGTATATTCAGCATACTCGAATCGTTGAAGAGGAGATCAACAATTTAATTACTGAAGCACAGGCCATTCTCATGGTCCTCACCAATCTGGAAGACCGGCTTGACGTGATTCACGGAATCGCAACAAGGGATGACATGCACACCAAAGCATTGAAGGAGGAGGTCTTGGCGGAGTTGTGGACTATGGTTGGTGGGAACCGGGGCAAGATCAATAAGATGGACAAGAAGTTGAACTTGCTGCAACAAGTCAGCATTTATCGAAAAACAGCGTACGCGCATGTTTCCGGCACCATCATTCGCTTGCAAGCTATGGGGGCTGGACTGGAGGACTTGCGCGAACGAGTCGGCTCTCCAGAGCTGCTACGCGATCGCATCGACATCCCTCTATCGGTGCATATTGAGAACATCAATAAAGGAGTCGAGAGATTGGAAGAGAGTCGACTGAATGCGAGGAAATTAGAAGACGAGCATCTTAGACGCACATTGGAGCGTGGCCGCCTTGAAGGGACGATGATCGATGGATAATTCACCTGGTCTGGATTCGGTCATTTTGGATTTCAGTCGTTGCCCTATAGTAGGGCTTAGCGCGGATTGTGGGTCTAGGTTGGGACCTGGTGGAGACCGGCTCGAGCTTCGATCACTTTTCGTTGAATAGATGGATGAACGCTTATGACGAAATGAGTTATTGGTGGACGAATGGTTGAGTAAGTGATACCCGGACAAATGGAATACATATACAGCATCGAAGAGCCGCATTCTCCAAATTCCTTCGTCATCTCGCTTTTTCTTCTCCCCAGCTTCAACGGGGATTGCGCACACTTAGACACTGAATCTCGGATATGAATATGTTCTCGAGTCACAACAAAATTTGGATTCGCAACGCTTTCGGAACTTGTAAGTAACGTTCTTCCTTGCCATGATGACGCAACACGATGAGTACAAAACGCAACAACCTGTCGCCCAGAACTTGGAGGTGCCTGTTGCCAGAATATTTACTGATGTTGCTTTTCACAGGGAGAATGAAATAAACTCGTCGCTTCGCCACCAGCGATCCTCAGAAGTTGTCTCTGAGAAGCTTCAAATTAGATGTTGCAGTTCGTGAAGTCACGCTTCTAATACCTGTAGAAGGACATTCGACACTCATCCTCGGCATCATTAGCACACAGAATACCGTATAGCAACCATACATACTTCAATATCAACCCACCACCGGCCAACAGCATATTATCCTTCAGTTTCAAGTGCTCAGTCTCGTTAAATGCGACGTGAATCAAGTGAGATATACCAATCCGTCTCTGCGCTGTTCAGAACATTCCCGACATCGAAGTCATGAACGGAATATACGGCGTCACTACCTCGGCGTTCTCAAGTCTGCCTGTACGTGTGCTGACACTGCTCCTCACCAGCTAGTAATCTCAAATCCGGCAACAACCTGACGCCATCGAGGCCACAACTACTCTGTAGCATCGCTCGACCTCAAGTTCCTGCCCTCAACAATCCGGTAAGATCTACTCACACTTTACCAACCCCACTGGGTGCACCTCCACAACCCGCACCATGTCCAAAACCGCAACCAAGTCCATGGCTCCGCAAGTCAGTGGGGAGTCTTCTCTGGGAACATCCGCAAGTAACACGTTAGGACATTCCACCACTGGTACCGTAACAATTCCAGCAATGTGTGTCCCACTCTCCCATATATCTTGGAGATCAGAAGAAGGCCTGGAATGTATTAGGAAAGCGGACGGTACTATGCAATTCAACAAGGGCGAAGTTGCGATTCTACACTTTGATAAGACCGCCCGCAGAATCATGAGGCAAATGATCGATGATGCCGAGGTAGCAACAGACTAAATTCCCGACCGACCAGAACTTGCCTTTTGAAGATCCGCAAGCACGCCGAATTCAGTCGTAACGGGCGCCTCCGTTTACCCAGTATCGAAGTCTATATCAATTTGAAACACACGAGAAGGATGATCAACCTCGCCGAAGATCTCTACCTCTTCCGGCATTTCTTACACGCAAGAGTCGAGACCAGGACAAAGGTACTCATAAGAAACTTGGAGAGGATTACCACATCCCGAAATGGAACAACAAACGTCCCCAAGTCAAGGTAAGCTTTTGGATACCAGAGCTGCCTCTGAGTGAAGACGACCTGGACTGGGATGGGCCCGAGTTGAAGATCAAAGAGGAATCCGCCATGAAAATCTTGGCAATGTCATCCATGGTCATTGACAAGGATCACTATATCCTCACAAGTATATCATCGTTGGGCATGTGGCCAGTTCCGGGGGAAATCCGTACCAAAGAAGAGAACGGTGACTTCGACCTCTTAATGAATCACTTGCAGCATGGAAAAGGCGTCTGGGTATCCCGAGTGAAGGGCTCGATATCCATCATTGACATACATCTTACGGAAAAGCTGTGGGATGCTAGGGCACTGGCTTTTGCCCCCCACGATCGATGCGATGCTCATAGTAAGCTGACAAACTTCTGTTTCAAAAATGATCTGCTTCCTGTTCCTACGGTTCGAGAGGATGGCCCAGTCATGGCCCAGGGAAGACTGGCTGGTGCGCTACAAGAGTTGTTTGAGAGAGGCGATGAGAAGGAATGTGAAGGCTGGCTGGAGATGAAAACGCAGCTCGAGAGAATCATCCGAAAGAGAATGGCTGAAAGGAATGAAGCGGACTACCACGAGACATGCGACCGCTGCAGGCTTATCGGCCCACCTAATTCCCAGAGAGAATCATCACTCCAGGGTGATATACTGCTACGTACCCCGCCGGAAATGGACGAGACGGCGATTCGGGCATATCCCACCAGAGACGATTTTATGATCGTTGACTACCACACCAAACGGAAAGGCAAAGGACGGTGCTTTCGGGGTTGTACGAAGAGTGCATGTACGTTTGCTTGCGGCGTGGATCCCAGCAAGGCTTGGTATAAGTCCATGTCACCGCTCAAGTACATGACGAAGTGCCTCTTCGTTTCCGAATCAGACTCCAAGTCCCGATCAGAAGCAGAGTCCCAAGGCATATCAGACGAAGATACGAGCGACGCAAAATCACGGGAAAAGTCTCACAATGCCGTCCGCAGCAGCACACGCCATCTTCCATACTGGCCACACAATTGGGAGATAAAGTGCAATGACTCCAAAAAATGTAACGATCCGAAGTGGAAGGGTTTCAAGTGCCCTTATACTGAAACAACTTGTCCAGGAACCTTCCCCGAGTGCCCTCACGTCATCTATCAGAAACCTGGCTAGTCTTCGAATCATAATAGCCCTTTCAAGCATCTCTATGTTACAAGGGGCGAAATCTGCTGGAAAGGGGTGGAACCCGTGACCTTCCAAGCCAACGCCAAAATGAAGCATGCACAAATCGAAGAAGCGCGTACCGATCTCGAAAAGTGGAAGATATCGCGATACGACGACTTCAAATTACTCTTCCGATAAAGTCAATGGCACTTCATCAAAGCGATCATCCAGGACGTGGCATCACGCCAAAAAGCAAATTGAAGACATGGCCACCGTCTCGATGCCACCGCTCCCTGAAACCACCAGCAGTACCGATATCGCGCCAACAGCTTCCCAAACCCTACCTGACCATAGCCTTCAAGGTACAAGCCCTGTTGATAGTGCGATCAACTTCGATGGAGAGCGGCTACCAAATCCCCGTCGACCACCGGACCAGGATCACACCACCCAGTCGACTCGCCAAGCTCTCCATAGACTACCACGCCCTCATAACAACCGCAAGACCAGAGATGAGACATCTTTTTTGTATCCAGACTCTGGCATATATTTATACAGACGAGAGTCCGGGTTCATGAGCAAAACAGAGCCTTACGAAGATGCTGTTACATTCCGAAGAACTCTATGCTAGCATTCTGCATGCTGGTTGTCTTCTATCATCATCTGCTCCCTTTTTACGACAGAAACCTCATAATCTCTAATCAATGAATTTCCTGGTACGAACTTTAGTTTCTTTCGCGGTGTGGACTTTGTATTGTATCACGGTTTCTCTAAAAGCAGAGGTATTTGGTTTTTAGGTGCAGAAGTAAAGGGTGGGGCAGCTGATGGGAGATAGTGCAAGGTGCTCACGAGACATTCGTTATGGTACGTGTATTCAAAGTTTGATCTTTCTGCTTCTGATTGAGTTTGCGCCTGTGATTTCGCGCAAAGGAGATAGATATAGGTCAGAAGTAATAATAGTAGAGTGTCGTTCACCCTCAATGCGCCTTCGTTGGTTTAGGATTATGGCAGAAAGTACTCTTAGATACAACTAATCATATTGCGACCAAGTTCCGACACTTGGCAAAACTCACATGGCTCCATTGAACCGCTCCTCTCTATCACTCGGTCACGGCCGTCAGCCGGGTTATTTGTCAGAAAACTGGAGTGGCAAATCGTAAGCGAGATGTAAACAAACATCGCGAAGGAGATCCTCGACGTCAAGAGGAGCATGAGTCTGACTTCCGCGAAGTTAGCATGTATATCGAGCCTTTCCTTCAAAATCAACCCCAGGGCTTTATTAGCTTGATTTGATGACCGATTTCCTTCCTCATGCGGAAGTGAAAGCTAGGAGAAATGCTTCGGATAAGCCACCGTCACGTGGGTAACGTCATGTCAGGAATCTCGCAATGGCGTAAATGATCTGCAATGCGATATGATCTGTTTGACATTTAGACCAGCGCATTGTATTGTTTGAAAATCTACAGTTGTATCAAGTGGTCTCGGTAGCCAGATAGTGCCATTAGATGTTCGCGAAAGGAGGCTTCTTGATGCAATCCCCTAGAAATTAATCTACTGTAAATTTCGAATCGAATAGTTTTGATATAGGACTGGCTGGGATATTTCCGTGAATCCGTTATAAAAATACATCTGCCTGGGGGTCGAAGCCTCCAAAAGTTAGTGCTGGTTTAACTCGGTTATCCCCGTCCAAAGCCGCTACCCTATGCCCCAAATCATCAGGTCAGCAAGCAGACGATAACATGAGATCGACAAGTTAGGTATATAACTAGTGCAGGATCCGACTAGTAAAGTGATACTGTAAAGTAAGACAGCAGGTCAACAGATCACCTTACCATAGGCCCAACTCAGATACTGAGGACGGCTCCGGAAAGCGTCGAGGACTGTCTTGACTGGTGGACTTTTCCTCAGGCTTGCTCAAGCCTGCTGTCGATACGCGCAGGTCATGATCTGCTGATTTCATTGCCCACTATTAGTAATTCCTTGGTTGCTCTCAAAGCATTTCACGAACTACGTGCCTCGAATTAAAATATCTAATGTGCCTTTCTTGATCTTCTTTTAGGATTGCGCGAAGGAAAATTGAAAGCAGATATGTTTAATTGCATTCTAGTATAATATCTTAAGCTGCATAAGTAGGTACCCAGTTTCATTATGAACTCAATTGCTGCATCATAATCAATAGTGTATGTGGCGGATTGGGAGTGCCAGAAATTGCTAAACAGCATTCACTCAGTGGTACGTTCGTTGGTTGGCTGCATTAAAGGCTGTCCGATAATGCGGCTCTGTTCTGGTGGAGATAAGGGCCAGACGCTGAGATTGGATGAAAGGAGAATAGTTATCTTTGCTTGAACCAATCCGAGGCAACATGATCAACCAGTGAGTAGACCCTGAAGAGCGGCCCAGCCCTGAGTCGCGGAAACTATCCAGTTCATGCATGGCAAGCGGGGTGTGGTGGGATATTCAATGCATGACATGGATGCAAGGCAACGCCGGACGAAAGGGGGTGCGCCTGCATGCGCTTTGGAAACGAAGACCATAAACGTGGGATGAGACAAACAGAACTCAGAGGCGACGGGATGCCAGCACTTCCTACTAGGTCACCTTTGTGTCGACCTTCGGCAACACCTCCTACGGCTAGCTTACCTGGAGAATCTGCAGCTGATAAACCAGCCATCGGGTCACATTGACAAAATTATCTCAAAAGGTATCATCCTGGTCCTGAAATGCACCCACAATAAGTATTAGTTTTGCAAATTGCAGATAATTCTAGCTGGTGCAAGCCCTTCTTAACACGACCGGATTTTGAGCTCCTAGCACATTGGCGCAGCAGTCAAGTCTCCTTCTGGCTCCCAGGAGTCCTGCCCCCCAAAATTTACCTATTCCGGTGAGGCTGAAGGTCGAGATATCACACATGATAATAACCCTTCTCACGGTAGAGAGGCTTAGACGTCGAGATGATCTGGGAGCGTGGCAGAGCGCTACATATCCCGGAAGTGCGACCAATTGTTTAGATTTGGGAGATACCGAAGCTGAACGTCTGTTATCCCGAAGAGACAACTGGGAATGGATTCTGCACAAACGTGCGATCTTCTCTCTTTTCTGTGGAACGGCGTCGCACGTATCTTAAAAACTCTACGATCGAAAAGTTGCTAGACATTCGCGAATAGACAGACATCTACGAGGACTATTATCTAGACATTCATTGTCAAGTAATTTACGCATGAATGTATTGCATATTAAAATTATTTCATGGTGAATTGTGGCTGAACTGCTGAAAAGAAGCCTCTGGACTTAGGCTCTAAACCGAATAAATCCGATGAGGTAGAGGTTCGCGGAGACAACAATCGAATTCTAGAACTAGAACAGGCGTACTTACCCTTGTCCGAGCTGAAACCCCTTCAAAGTGTCCTCTGACGAATAACAACCAAAAGAACTGTACAAGGCTTTCCAGAAAACAAGCCGGTGCGCATCACCACTATTACTCCCCTCAGCACTCCGCATCACCTCAAAAGCACAGCCCAGCAGCCACACATTCACCTCACTTTCTCTTATCAAGAGTCACCATTACCCATGTGAAAAGGCAGTCACGCGAACTTTCTTCTTCCAGATACTGATTCAACGTCAAAGTGGGCGTTGTTCTTTCTAAAAAGCCGGGCGTAATTTCATGGAGATTCGGACCGGACTCTTCAATATGGTGGCACATGAGCTGAACAAGAGGCAGTGAAAGGCCACTGGCTGCGGCTTTGAGCATAGTCAGGGGATCAGGCACCACTTGACCTCTATACTGGACCCGTAGTACCATGTCCTGGCCCCCGATAGCTCTAGATGTGCGTGAGAGGGATATGTGAGATGGCTTGATTACGGCTTGCTCCCTTTGGCTCGCTCTTGCATCCCCTCCCTGTCCGCACACATCTTGGCGGACCGCTCTCTTACCCTCCCCCCTCTTTTCGTATGCTGTGGTATGCACCATTTTCCTCTTCTTCTGTGTCTTACCCTCAAAACAGATATATATCCTAAAGATTCCCAGTAGATTAGTTGCCATTTTCAAACCCTTAAATTTTCAACTTTCAGCTTCAGCGAGGTCAAAGCATGGTAATCGACCATGTTGAAGTATTTCCGCACCATCTATCACCCCTTCAGATTCTAGCTTCTGGTCGAAGTCAATCTGCTCTATCGATCACGGAGTGGTGACATGTCGCCCGATCGTGCGATAACAATAGCTTGTTCCATTTGAGATTCTGGACAGGCGCAGTCTCTACAAGAAGACTTCGGCCAAGAGGGCAGACTCACAAGGTAGAATATGTGCTGTCTAAGGCTTACCGGCTAGGAAGAGACGGCTGCCTGGACAAGACTGAGAGCCGCACACCAGACAGATACACACCGTATTAGACGATAGGGAAAGGGCATCCTGAGCAGCTGAAGGAGTACCCGGGAGCAAGAATCCGAATCACTCCGCCCGCGTAACCTTACAAGGTTTTAGACATGAGGAATCCCGGAGAAAATTTTCTTCATTGAAAATGTGAGCGAGCATCTGCACTCAAATCATGGCAGGAAACAAAGATAGCCTTGGGAAAGCCGCCACGTGCATTAGCCGAAAGCCTTGTCCAAGGTAAACAAGCATGATAACCGCACTCATTGTCTACTTGTACACCCCTCGTCTTCCGCTTGAAGCAAATCAGATTGAAATTATTTGGGGCAGTGCTACAGTCATTTGACGCCAATGGCGTCAACTACAAGCTATGAGAAGAGCGGCGTTTACAGTACCGGAATTCGGGGTGGGTCCTTCGACAAGCAACTATGCGACGAGGCAAAGCTATCCACCGTCGCCCAGAATCACCCAAGATGCTCACCGATCGCACAGTAGATCCTTGGAAGCCTCGAGAGGCATACCTCTGTCTATTACCCTGTTGATCTATAGGATGCCCTCATGGTGACGAACCTGTCCAGCCACTTTTACTGCTTCCGATTGCCACAAGAAGTAAGGCCAGGAAGATGAAAAGGCTCGATTAAACGATATGAACGGAAATGTCCGGCAGCTCTTCCTGTGATCACTGTCTCTTTCGATCTCTTAAGTTCCAGAATCTCCCCGTCGAGTTGCTTCTTTCCCAGCCCATTTCCTCAACTATCGCAAAAGTTTAAAGCCACCCCAGACTCTCTATTGTATCATCTCAATTCAAGCTCACTACTACCATCAATCAAGATGGAGCACTCAGCCAAGGTCACCTTCGAACAGAATATGTTCTTCCAAGCGTCCACTGCCGAAGATGAAGAGCGGCATAGCTCCAGTCTCCAATACGAAATCAACATGTCAAGCTCTTATTCAAAACGATCTCATGAACAGCCCGGTCAGTAATTTCTACCACAAACATTTACTGCTGCTTGCTATTACATACTGCCTGCGTATACTCATGTCTTCCTTCCATTAGCTAACTTATTCTAAGAGACGACGTCTACAGGTCCTCACGATGCTCCAGCACCACCACCAACACCATATCCCACCCCTCCTCCTTCATCGCTTTCGAATACGATCACGGTATCCGACTTCGAACAGCCACATCGTGGACCCGGTTATCTGCCCAGCAAAGAGCATGGTCCGTCAACATCTAACCGATCTCGTCGCAGAAGATCACCGTCAACCTCCACGTCTACCTCAACTACCCACAGCTCATCAGCCGAATTTACTTCAAACGCCACCTCAGACTCATCATATACATCCAACTCAAGTACTAGCTCCTCCTCACCAGTGCGACCGGTCCACAGACAAAGTCCCAGGCACAAGCACAGGGACAGAGCAGCACCGCAAGCTCAATCCGCCACCGATCAGAACGAAGGCTATGGCGAAACAAACCGGAAACACCAGGGAGAAGACATGTCGCGGAGAGCAAAGTCTACCCACCTTAGCCCGCCGACAAAGTCTTCAGGAAAGACCAGGTCGAAGAAACGAAATAACGAATCAGCAAAGCTCGTATTCGTCAAGACTGCCGATCTCACAAAGAAAACCTCAAGCGAGAGCAAGAAGGGCAAGGCAGTGCATAACAACAAAGTCCGAAGCTGTATGTTGGATTATGTTGAGGGGTTTTAGAAGCATTGGCGCTTGTGTTACGAAGGAAACTGATGGTATGATATAATATGATGATGACGGTGTTTGGATGAGCGTTTATTCGCTTTCTGGAGAGTTTGGCGTTCGCAATCGGCTGCGGGGTGATGCAGGATACATTTTTTTGATAATTGGTGGCAGAGATGGTTGGACATCTATCACATTTCGTTCATTCCTTCTCCGTTGTTGGGCACTGAGACTAACTCACCTGTCGATGAGTTCTTTTATATCGTAGTAGGGTCTACAGCGTGAGTCTCCAACGGTACTCATAAGGCGTCTTGCCTAGATGCTAGACTTTGGTCAGGCCTTTCTTTCGCTTCTTTACAGTAGTTAGGAGTCACTCGTTCCTTGTTTGCGACGGAGTCATATAGAGCGATACCCATTTCATGTTAATCATCAACAAACTAGCGTCAGTTCGTTTCCTTGTCACACTTTCAGACTTGAAGCCCCAAATTCCATTGTTCAAAATGGACCATTTTGACTCCGAAGTGCCAAGAATCACTTCGACACTCGTCTAGATCAAATCAGCAGGCTAGAGCTCCATCAATACTTTACACTATCGAATTAATGAGCAACGGATTCAAGCTTAAAGTACGAGATGATCGATGACTGTTGATAGGTAATCGTCTATGTTAGTTTATGACTAGAATATTGCAAAGTTTCTTGCTCATAGTGATCTTCTGTGAGGTAACGGCCTCAGCCTACGAGACATCGAGCTTTTCATCAATCCTAACGCAACAACAGCCTCAGTTCAAACTCATGTAACTCTCTTGTTGATTACCATACTTCTGAGAGTACAAAGGCTCGTTATGCAGGAGATGACCCCCAGGAATGAACGTTGTTGTCCATCCCTACTGACGATTCACAATGGTGATAAAGTACGTGTACGCAATGAATGCCCTGCAGCTGGAACCTCCACGCGGCTGGAGAAGTGTGCAAGACTGTAAGCGGGCACCACTGAAGGCCGGCCTGGTCAGTGCCTGAGCCCCTGAATTGCTCTGTGGATTAGCGCCTCGCTTCGAGAAGAACAGGAGACAGGTCCCGCAGTTACAGGGTTGACTCGATGTCATCTAAAGGTCTCCCCACCTCGACGCGGATCAACAAGCAAACCCTCCTCCACTCTGTCCCCAGTTTCCTCAACGCACCGCCCTCAATTGTATGGAGAAGGCCCGTCTGGAAATGGTATAGATTGTTAGATTGCTCGCGACCACTCTTTCGGGAATTCTACATGAGAGAATCGTCAAAGACTGTACAGTATGCACGTTTCCGTTCGACATAGCGGGGTAGTTGCTGCTGCTCTACTTTACACTACAGCTTCTGCCGGTTCATACATTCCTCGCAGAGATGGTGCGATCTTCTCAATACTACTAATTCAAAGCTTCATGCTAATTCCCAAAAACTTCAGTAGTCTCCAATGCTTTCAACCCATGGATCTCGGTCGATCCCAGCGGTATCCCAGTCGCGACCTACACTCCGAGCATCACGACCGTAAACGGCGTCGAGACAACGCTCAATCCGATACCGTACAGCTTGACCGCCACTGGTACAGCTACACAGACCGCGTCAAACTCTGCGGAGACGACTGCTGCTACGCGTGGTGGATCATTCCAGGAATGCCATAATCGCGATGGGAAATATGCGCCGTTCTGCAGCCCCACAAACGGATCGGACGTCAATGTGGATGGGAAATACTACGGTAGCAGCGACCACTCTTGAAACGGGACAAAGTGCTGACAGAGGGAAGTTACATGGGACAAAGATTTCTTCGCCCAAAGAAATGCTTCTGTCAATATTGTCGCGAACTACGTGAACGACACAGGCCATGGTCCCGTTGCATTCAAGTCGGATCCAGTCTCTACAAGTGATGGATACTACGTCTGGACGATCCAGAAAGACTGGTTGCAGGAAATGAAGACGAATAATGTTACACTGTTCCTCAACCGGATCAATCCTCCTGTTGGGGCACAGCTCAGTCTGGAAGGTAAGGAAACTCTATTGCCATGCAACGGCATCCAGCTAACAAACCCAGGTCCAATTGTCCGCGTAAAAGTCTACGAAAAACCCATCTACCACCAATCTCCATCCTCAGCACCCAAAGGCCAATCCCTCTACATCGCACTTCCCACAGTCCTGGGCTTCATACTCCTCTGCGTCATCGGGGGCTATTTCTGGAATCGGAACTCTCACAAAATTGGACTGGGGAATGTTATGGGTCGGAGAAGTGGATATGGTACAGGCAAATCAAGAAGTCAGAGGATGGGGCTGGGCAAGAACGGAGATATACAGTTGAGGGATAGGGAGTTGAGAAGTGATGGGCAGTATCATGATGCGCCAGCGAAGGTCGCCATGAGTCCCGGACGAGAGATGGATAGGGATAGTGGTGGATTGGGAAGTTTGGCGGGAAGTCCGACGGGCAATGGGGGACACAATCATTTCAGGGATGAATTGAGGAGACAGGAAGGATTGCGGTGATGGGTTGACAGGGTTTTCTGGATTTTTATCAATATTGCATACGTGGCTGGACTGTGAAAAGCAAGGGTAAACAAAATTGCATTGCGATGAGGGCAAAGACACAATAAGCGAAGTACGAAAGTATGAAACAATGGAAACATCATTGCTGTGGATGAACAGCAATATAGTGAACCTTTGCAAGCCTTCAGATCCAGGTCTCCTAAGGTGAAGAGGGCTTGATCTAGGCAAACAACGAAAGTTTTGAAGAATTACCCCGCCAAATGCCAAGCCATTTCCCCACCATGCTCGAACCTAATTCAAAGTCCAAGACATGTCCTTGTCTTGTCGATCTCCCGAGAGCCAAATTCTTGTTCCAGGTCCGTGTTCCACTTCGACTCCACATTCTTGTTCGCTAAATTGTTGTTGATCTGTGCCTGATTTTGACTCGAGAGAATCAGAGGCATTTCACTTTAACAAGCCGTCAGCTTCAATGATCTGTTCCATTTGTAGCCTTGGCCGTCAGTAATCTGTTGCCAATGCCATTTGTTTCGTGGAAGATCGCAGCGAGCTAGGTTTGGTTTATCTAGGCGCGCAGTGGAGAGGTAAGATCAATAACTTGACAATGTCTCTCTTACAGTTGTTATAGCGCGATTTTTATTAAGCATCTCATTAATATATGCAAATAATTTATCCATCGGAACCAAACACCACCCCCTGAAGCTCGAATACATGCGGTGAATCATCCATTATCGTCCATATCCAGCCGATCAACACGACGCTCAATGGTCCCCTTGCCACTAAATACCAGGCAAATCAAACGGCGGTAGATTGGGCCAGTTACCCAAGCCAGCAGGATCTCCACCAATTCTCACAAATTGTCCAACACTGGGCGTCGGTCCGTTAAGTACAAACATCATGAACCACCCAGGCGGACTGGTATGGGCATCCGGCGGCGCAGTAACCACACACGTCGTTCCAGTGCAAGTCACAGCTGGGAAGATCGTACGTTGACCCATCGCATTTCCGTGTGTACTGACCACAGATCCCAGAAGTGAAACTTTGAGGTTCGTGGCGGAAGAGACAGTGAAAGTGACTTGCTCACCATACGACCAGTCTTTGTTCGTGATCGTGAATGTTGGGCGAGGAAGGCCTGAGAGGAGATACGGCGGCGAGAAGACCTCGACACGATATTCCTCGGGGAACGAATCTGCAGGCGAGACGTACTGTCCTGATGGATCGGAACCAGAAACCAGAACGCGGCCATCCAGCAAGACCGTGGCCTCGGAGTGGTAAAGACGGGCAACGGTAGTGTTCGCCATGATAGACATGCGCTGGTTGACCGGCTTAGAGGGATCGTAGATGACTGCGTTGAGATTTGGTGAGCCAGCAAGACCGAAACCAGCGACACCGTGTTCGGCGCCATTGAGGATCACGTAAGTGCCATCTGGCAGACCAGCCATGCAGGGAAGGACTCGGCGGGAGGGCATTCGTTCAATTGTCCATGTTGGGTTTGCGACTTCGGGTTGGGTGGATACGCAATTGTCTATTGGATATCCTCCGCCAGATGTGGAACCACCACAGATTAGGACACCGACTGGGTCTGTGTACGGCGCATGTTGGGGGAGAATGACCATCGAGCCTTCGAGTTGGTAGGTTCGGCCTCCTGTTGGGTCGTTGACGGCTCCTGGCATATTGGGTAATTCTTTAATCGTCTGGAAGTTGACTTCGTCGAGGATCCGTGCTTCGTTGTAGTAAGCGATAAAGATACCGGATTTGAGGACAACGATGAAAGGGTAAAGGTTGAAAGGCGCAGTTCGATCCAGGAAATCAAGGTACACTGTTGTGTTGGAATAACCGCTAGTTGTGCTTGCATCTTTGACACCTGTTGGAGGCAGGATTTCCAAGTTCGGTTGCTCAGCAGCGTTTTGGCCGATCTCACCGCCAACGATGAGGATTGATCCGTTGGCCATGATCATTGCCGATGGATACCAGCGAGGGACCTGTAGTGAGAGCACACCGGGGTCTTCAACCCAGCCATTGGTACCAGGCACCCCATCTGACCCATCTGGCCAGTACAGACGAACGCCATAGTTGGCATCTCCAGCCCAGCCTCCAACTGTCAATTGTCTACCGACTTTGTCGGGGAGAGTGAGTCCACCAGCGCAAAAGACATCAGTCTGAAGTCCATCCATAGCCCTCCAAGCCTTGGAGAAGTCGTTGATTTGCGAAAGGTCCAATTCGTAAGCTCCAGTTCCGTTTGGTTCGCCAGTGCCCTTCTTCTCTACGAAAGTGACTTTTCCAGTCACAACTTGAGAGACAATCAACGGAACAACCACCCCACCGATAAGCAGCGAGTATTCCCCTGCGTCCGTACCGGTCGGATTTCCCCAGCTGTAAAGAGGAGTTGCTCCTTGCCAGGTGTAATATGTGAGCTTAGAGCCGTCGCCACAGATGTACGAGCTGTTTCCGGTACAGAGAGCGGCGCAGGAGGAGTCTGGGTAGGTAATTGGTACCGAGCTTCTAGTGTAGTATTGGACAGAGTTGGGATTGGTGTAGGTTGATGGAGCAGATGCAACTTGGATGTTAGCCTATTGAAGTTATTAGAACGGATAGTAATCAACCGTGGGCCTCAGGAACCCCTTTCAGAGGCCATGGAACTGCACGGGGAATTACATACCACGTCTCCACAGAAGCATTGTGAGCCATATTCCAATCCGGCTGCATTGAAACCAAACTCTTGACATCTAGTAATGCATTTCTCGGGAGTGTTGCCAGAAGCATCATCCCAGACTTTGTATGGGAACGTGTAAAGCTGTTCATTGGGGTCTTCAACTGAGGGAATGTTGTCCTGAATACACCCACTGATTGGAAGCGTCAGTACTTGGAGCATACGGTATGATTCACATCGAGGACATTGAATGAACTTACGCATATCCCCAGCCTGTTGGCAGTCCTACTTTTTGAGGAGCGGGTGCCGCATAGACAGTTGGAGTACCTTTGGAGTACATAGATATTCTGCCGCCAGCTCCGCACATTTCAGAAGACTTTCCAGGGCAAGGAATGTTGCAATCTGTTTGAGCCGCAGCAAGTGCGCCACCATTGTAAACAAAGTTGTCACAATCTAGTGACATTAGCGGGTATATAGATTCGGGTGGGATGGTGAACTCACAGCATTCAGTTCCGTACTCTGCGCCAGCAATAGTATAGCCCAGACTAGCACAGGTTTGGACACATGACTCGAGAGTATTTTGAGCATTATCAGGTTGCTGCTTAGTTAGAATGCGGCCATTTAAGCCATCAACCCAACATCCTTGCGACGTCCATCCTGCTGGGAAGCCAGTCGATACTGGCGCGGTGCTTGAGCTTGATAATGAGACAGTCGATGAAACGCCGGTTGGTGCCGTCGTTGACGAGGAAGATACGGAAGACGTGGAAGGGAGAGCGGTTCCGTTCAGAACATAGACTGAAAGTCGATTTCCTGCGTCACGTTAGCGTTGCTCCGATTTCAGTTGATTTATGGGCGTACCAGCTCCACAGTACTCATACGCATCTCCACCACAAGTAAAGGAACAGTCTGTTGTCGGTGCTACGGTCGACCCCGTTCCAAATGAGTTCCCACAGTAACATTCGCGACCATATTCTGTTCCAAAGTAGGTATACCCAGTACAAGAAGCCGCGCACATCTCCACAGTCATGAGGTCATTTGCTGATGCCGCTCCAGAGAGCGCTCGTACCCCGGTACCTTCCGTGCGACATTGGTAGTAGTTATATGAGCCTACTGTTGGCTTGTTTTGAAGGGTTGGAATCGCAGTAGCTGAGCTTGTGACTGTTGAGGAAGACGAGGAAACAACCTGTATTCGGGTACTGAGGGAACTGAAGCCGGAAGAACTTGAGCTTCCTGGTGTTATCAGCGTTGAAAAAATCTTGGAACTGGAACTTGTCGGTGCCGAGGTTGATGCCGTGGAGCTTTTGGAACTGGAAAGTGATGAGGAGTTTGTCGAGCTTAGATTAGAACTCTTAGTGCTGGAAACTGACGATGACTTCGTAGAACTCATTGAATGTGTCGTGGATGTACCTGAAGAGGAGAACGTCGATGCTTTGGTAGAACTGGAAGTTCTGGACGATGAGACCGAGGACGTTTCTACACAAAATCGAGAGTCAGTGACTGCCTTGCAGAGATATATGATTCAAAACCAAATATATCTGAGGAAATCCCAGTTCTTGAGATCCTGGGAATAGAAGCAAGCTGGTTTGCAAAAACGTACTGGTGCTTGTCAATAGTGTAGAGCTCTTTGATGAAGTCGTCGAAACAACAGTAGAGACCAGAGTCGACGAACTTTGCGATGTCGTTGTTATCATTACCCGAGTGCTGGAACTTGATACAACCGAGCTCGTGGAAGAAAGACTCGTCGTATTCCAAGGTGGGAGTGTGACAGTCTTGTTGAAGTCATAGACGTCCAATCTCGATGGTCCTCCGCAGTACTCGGAGAAATTACCATTGCAAAGCATCGAACAACCAGATACTCCCTCAGGAGCAAGTGTACCGCCATTAGAGATAGTGTTATCACAGTAGCATTCTCCAGAGTACTCAACTCCGGCAAGACTGTAACCTGCTCCTTGGCATGCGGTCACACAATTGCTCACGGACATGTTGTTCGAGCCACCCACGACTGCAAGCCCGTGGTCAAGAGTTCTTCCCGTCGTCCCTTCGGTGTAGCATCCCGAGAATGCCCACAGTCCTGGACCTGGATTCGTTGTTGGTCCAGTTTGGCCGTTCCAGAAGAGATTCAGCCGGTTACCACCTCCACACTGGACGGTCAGAAATCAGTATTTAGGAGATTTTAGGACGACACTCTGATTCTCTCGTGACTCACAGGTTCAGTCGCATTTCCAGAGCAAGCTACGTTGCAATCTGTTGTAGGAGCCGGGCCGGATCCTGACGCCAGAGAGTTGCCACAATAACATTCTTCGGCATATTCGGTACCAGCATAGATGTAGCCAGCTTTCTCACAGTACGCAATGCAGGATTCATCAGTCATTCCAGTGTTGTTCGTGTATCCGCCTCCTGTGAGTGTTCTGCCGACATCACTGACGCATGTCAACATAATACACGGAGTAAAGAAGTGGTCATACTTACATGTAACAACCCTCAGATCTCCAACTCCCGGGAAGAGTGGAGGGTAACACAAGATCGCGCTTTCCAATTATCGCAGCTTGAGATGTAGCGATCTGCTGATTGTCAGAAATATTTCCCCGTGATTGTCCATCTTAAAAATCACTTACTGAACTTATCCACATCAATGCTCTAAGCGCAGAACCCAATTGTGAAACCATTTTGCACTTGCAGCTGGTATCAATGGTAGTCCAAACCGGATTATGAGGTATCAGAACTATTCATTAGGATTCGCAATGTTCATAAACGAGTGAGAACGGATAACGACAGTTGGCGAGCGGTAACACTGCACAGAAAAACGAGCGAGGCAGCGAGGTCATATACCAAACACACTGCAGGGTACAGAATAAAGGGTCCATCCATACTCGGCGCTGTGCTTATTTGGACAGGGGAGAATGCCGGATCTCGGGGCTAATCAGCACTAAACCCAGGATATCTTCGTATCAAGAAGATGCGATCCCCATTTTGACGACAGCGCCGAGGTCGCGAAAGCCCGGAGATTTCTGAACGGCATAGTTGTCCACGAACCCTGTTCCAGATCAGTCGATGCTTTCCCCGGAACGTGCGCGGCACGGTAAATCGGCAGGAGATATTGAGGCTTTGGCATACGGGAACGGCGCCAGTTCGAATGAAAAAATGGCTCTCGGTGGTTTGAATTTGGAAGCCTTAGTTCATCTGTTGTGAAGAAACGTGCAAGCTCCAAGCCTCCAATATTTTTCTGCAGCATCCTTGACGCGTCGACAGAAGCTTATCTGCGGGGGTGGCCAGCGTAGGTAAGCAGAGCAGCCAGGGGTAGAGTCCCATCCAGTATGCATAGTCTGACGAATTGAGGGTCGCTATCGGAGAGGATGCATCGAAGCTCTCTTTAAACTATTGAATGAGTGCAGTAAATGCTGGCTGGTCTATCGTGATGGTCTGACACTATCTGTGTGTGCTGGCTTACTCGACCCATTACCAGCTTCGTAAAGTACTCCAGGGCGGATAAAGTCGGTGAGATGCCCAAACGAGCCAGGAGATAGATAGAAGGTAGTCAGAATTAGACGACTTGAAAAGATACTGCAGATGAGATGATCTGGTGATGACTGATGTGCTTGGCAGGGGTACAGCATGCAGACCCCTCAAGAGCCTTGCCCGAAGGTAGCGCCGTCCAGCGCCGTTATCGTCCTCCCGCCATTTCATCTCGAATCGAAATGAAGCCGACCGTATCTGGTTTGAGCGAGTCGCTCTACGTCGAAAAGGGGTAGGGAGAAGAGCCCATTCTGTCAAGGCTCCACGAAGCGCCATTCTCTTCAGCTCTTTGGAAGATAGCGCTTGCTATTTGTAAACCAGACTGGTGTCATCGTCTCTGCTGCGGAGCTTTTACGTGAAGAAGATGTTCTGGAACGGCACGGTACGGCACGGCATGTTGATGATCGACTGGTGTCGTTGAAGGTCGACGGCGTCGGGAAGTCGCAGAAATGGCAGAAGCTTGTCTTTCAGCCTTCAAAGCCCGCCAAGCCCCTAACAAATGCTTCTGATATATCATGTCACGTGTGTCTCACTTCTTCACAACGTCCTGTCTCGCGTTGGTCCATTCAAGGCATCCAATCCGCATCGAGGTCAACCTCGAGTCCTCGTTCTTACCTTGGCTGCGTCTTGGTTTTGTTGGATTTTGCATACAGGTATGTGACCATCCTCCAGCCTCAATCATCCTCCAACGCGATGATGGCAACGACTCTTTCTGCCCGGAATCGAGGTGGTTCTACGTAGCCTTTAACCTCAAATCCGACGCGTCAAGTTACATTATCTTCAAGTGGCTGCCCACTCCCTCGTTCGACTCGAACTTTGCTCAAGCGGTGTGCTGCTTGCAAAGAGCGGTGTTCAAGCAGGGCCGAGAGCGTTGATTTTGATCTGATATCTGACCTTTTCCGTTCTGTCGAGGACCACGCGAACAAAATGTCAGACACGATGTCAGAATCTGCTTCCGAGTCTGAATATTTCGAGATGGTGGATGCAGAACATGCCACTTCAACCTCAGCACATATCACTAAGCTTCAAGCATGGCTTCAGCCTACCGATGACATGGCTGAATCGAGTGGGTTCTGTCGTCATCTATCATCACAAGCACCTGGAACAGAACTTCGGCTTTGTGAAACATCACATTTTCAACAATGGCATGGTTCAAATGTCCACGGGACATTATAGATCAAAGGAGTCCCGGGAGCCGGCAAATCAGTCATGTTAGCTTCGGTCATCGAGTACTTGAGAATCAGAGAGAATGTCCCTGTATTTCTCTTCTTCTTTCGCTACTGTCGATCTTTCAGTACTCCAATAATGGCCATGTGATATATTCTCAATTTGAGATGCGAAGTCTGCTTGATCTAGCTCTATAGGTCTCTTGGTATTGAGCACCAGCTGTACCGTCGCGAGGAGTGTTTTGGTGGAATATGGGCTCGCTAAAGCCATGGCTCGGCGCACGGCCGTCACTGCAACGGATGGCCCCTTGCTCTCTTCTGCGGACAGAATCGGACCTGGTGGGACCTGTATAAATGGAAGCAAGTGCCATGATAGTGCTGCTACACAGTTCTGAACGATTCTAAGTCGGATTTTCGAGGTCATTGTGTTCATATGCGCCCGATGTCTATGCCACCTAGAGGTGCCCACGTCTGCTTCTTTCCACCTGGGCACGACTGCACACCATCCCGACCTGACTTGCTACCGATGTTTTCATTGTATCACACAGATTAATTTAATTGAGCGAGTCCATCATCAAATGCAGATCTGCATATATCACTTTCAGCCAGGTTCAAAGTCGAACTAGAGATACACCACATCCATGAGAAAGTCCATTCTTCCAATCGATGAGCTATCAGCAACAAGATTTGTTAGTCCAGAACGTTTGATCCAACAACGAGCTCGCATATTGATCGATCTGGCAAGTCCACGCCTCGTTTGCAGGCTTCCATCAAAGGATGATTTGAAAGTTCGAGCGTCACGTCCATGGCGAATCGCTGAATAAGATGCCGAACCATTGTCAAGTGTCCAGCAGAAGCAGCTTCGAGCACTGCATTTTCGAAGTTCTCGCCAGATATAGTGCATCCATACTCCGGCTCAAGGATTAAGTCTACGAGATCGCGTCGGCCACTGGAAGCAGCAGCCTCGAGAGCCGTCGAACCAAATCCAGTTCCCGATCCAGCTTTATTGACGTCGACGTTTTGGTCGAGCATAAACCTTACCAAGTCCAGGTGTCCCTGCAGGATTGCACAGCGTAGCGGATTGCCGAAGTATATATTTTCCGAGGAATCTATGTTTTCATGCTGAGGATACAGCTTCTCGAAGAAGGATAGGTCTCCAAGATATGCGGCAGCGGAAACGACGTGGTTGGTTGTGCTCTTGTGTCGGAGATATATCTCTTTTTGCTCAGCTTCGGGCTTGAGGTAGGAGAGAATCGCTCGGATGTCCAATTCACACGCGGCAGCCCTGCTGAGTTTGCGTACAATCTGCTCCTTGTCAAATTCTGAATTGCCGGATTCCTTTGGGGTCAGTGTGTTGGTAGCTAAGATGATTGCTGCTGGGAGGTTGGCGTGTTGAGGCTGTTTCCTCGAGGTCTCCCTGAAAATGTGTTCTTCGACAAGCCAGGATGTTTTTGGGACGCGCCATACGCGTCGGTGTCCGCTTTCGAGGATCCTTGCGTTGCACATGGCAACTGGAATATCCCGATCGAATGTTCCGAATTCCACTTAGACAACTTGTTCTGCAGTCTTGCAAGGGGATGTGTACTGCAGACCAGCCTTAGCTTTATTGCTTCTGTCAGACCGAGGACCAAACTGTCTGTTCTAAGACTTCCATCAGAAGCTCAAAGGACAGACCAAGAATATTCAGCATCATAAATTCAAGTAGAGAGTAATTAGGTGTACCAAGTCAGAGAATGTGGCGTATCTTGAGCGAATGTTAGACAGATTGTGGGAAAGTTGGTGGTTCTGAATTATTTTATTGCATCTGGTAGTTACCCCTCGCTGTAGGTCGCGGCCCGTAGTTGGTTACAGAAGGGCGTGTGAGTAACGTGCTGTCGCTAAGATTGCATAGAGGCCCTGGCCGAGGCTCCCTCTTGGGACTGAGGCGCTTTTCATGGGAGCCAACTTTTAAGCGAGGTCACAACAACACTTCAACGTCACCAGGCTTGGATGTTGGCTCTCAAGGCAGAGTAGATACTAGGTCACAAGAACAGCCTGGACACTATTCCTAGAGTGGTTCGAGTGTTGGCTTAAATGTCCGATTCTGTAAACTCCCTGTCACCAGTGGTGTCAAGGCGTCTCCTCATACAATGACAACGGCATCCCCAGTAACTTCGCCTTGATCTGAAGCGCCAGGAATCTAGAGTAATACCTCGCCTGTCCGATCGTTCCCCCATGATACCACATCGCCGGACCTGTCATATTATCAGCAAAAAGGAAATCGCCTCGTTCCCTATTCCCTTTCTCTCCTTCTCCCCTTTTCAAAAGTGCATGCAAAAGAAAACTCGCGGAGAACTCACGACCACAAGGCTTGAAAGCCCCCTTTAGCTCCCCTTCTCGGTCCAGTCCCCAGTAATCACCCATGAGTTCCGCAACCTCGTCTCCAAAGATATCTTGCACAAGGTAGCGCATGTTACCTTCGAATCCTGTTGCGAAGACAATAACATCAGCTTTGAGATGGGTGCCATGGCTGAACTCGAGTCCGTCCTTGACATATCGCCTAGGCAGAGCGTCGGATTTGACTTTGATCTGCTTTCAATTCAGCACTGGCTAAGCGATGTCAAAATTGGGGACCGACCAAACCCTTCGCCACCATGTCCGAACCTCCCACATCGATATAATGCCCACCACCTCGAGCATACAAACAGTGTTGTATACTTCCCCAGCGATCCAATTTGAAGCCAGCTCGTTCGAGGGCGTCAAAACGCTCGGGTTCTTCGCGGGCTGATGTGTGGAGGGCGACTTGACTGATGAGGTCGAGGATTGCAAGAGGTTGGGTTTGGGAGGAGCGGTCGGCTGTTGTAGTTGGATTGGTGGCGTTGTAAGATACTGTTGAGTGTGAGTAGGTCATGCTGTAGAAGGTTGGGAAGTACGGGTAGATAGGTGGAGGGCGAGCTACGATTTGCGATCTTCATGTAGTATTCCACAGGAAGGACATCTGGGATTGGTCAGTCTTATTCCTTTGGAGTGGGGCTTGGATATCGCAGACATGTCTTTGATCTCTGGATCATGGTGACGGACGATAATCCTGCTTCGACCATGTCAACGGCTACATCGTGAGCTGTGTTTGCTGTGCCTATCACGATCCCGTGTTTGCATTTCCACTGAGAAGCATCTCTGTATTCTGCTGAGTGTAGCACAGTCCCATTGAATGCTTCCTAGAAGAGTTGTCACGCCAAGTTCCTAAGATCTGTGAATCTCCTGACTTACTCGATTTGGGTACTTCGGCATCTTAGGCACTTGACCTCCTGCCCCGCCAGCAACCACCATGTACGAACATGTGATTGTCTGTTCTTTTCCTTGACGACGAAGCACCAATGTCCAAAGGCTCTTACCCGCATCCCAGCTCCCAGACACGGGGCTAGTATTTAGCCAGATGTTCTGGGAAGGTAATCAGTTCATGAACTGTACTCAAAGTGGATAGCACCAGGCATACAATGTAATATCTGTCAACCCAGCTTTGGTACCCCTCGGCGAGATCATCCTTGGTTAAAAACTCTTGGTACCGAGATGGGAAAGTTCTTTCGAATGGTAGATGAGCTTGAGATGTCAGACTTCTTCATCACCGTGGACATCAGCACTCACCATATTCTCTACCCGTATGCACTACATGAATTAGCGGTGTAAAAGAGATTTACCAGGGAGAACTCACATCTCGCTGAGCCGTATCTCGTCTTCCAATTATCGCCAATATTTTGGTGCTTATCCAGGACCACGTAAGAAATCCCAAGCGCTTTCATGCGCCCCGCAGTGCTCAAACCAGCTTGCCCACCACCAATGATAACGCATTCAAAATGAGTCTGTTCTTGTTGTCCATCTGTGACCCCATTCGTCTTGACCGAAGGTACAAGGACATCCACATCACCTGCCGACTTCAGCTGTTCTAAAATGCTTCTCAATACCCAGATTCGCCACTTCCCGTCCGATCCAGGCACGAGATTCACAAACCCCGTACATGTCGTCTGAGGAACAGCATTCGTCTCAAAAGCAAAGCGCGTTTCGATCCATGATGACCCTTGAGGCAAACGGACGATACGAGCAGAGCTTTTGTCGAGCACAAATGAGCCTGCTTTAGCTCTCTTGGTGGTCTCCTGCCAAGCGGTGGAAATTGTTGATGCGGAGTAGAAAGTTCGCAGTGTCCCTGTCAAAGCGAATATATCTCGCCATACTGCATCTCCAACGAAATGATGTTCTTGCAAGTTTTCGAGATGTACTGCAAAGTCAGCTGCAACTGTAGCTCCATCCGTCTCGTGTGGTATGGGAACAATTGGGAGAGAACAGGGATATTCGGCAAGTGTACTCATGGCTAAGTATAATGGCCAGAGAATTGAAAGAAGCAGCAATATGAAATGATGCAAAGTGCTCGTGGAAGGCTGAATAAAAGTCAAAATGTGCCTCATACTCGTGAAACATCTGGAAGGTATCTCGGCCCATGTGGGGCAATCTGGGGTAACGACGCAATGCATCGGGGAGGAAGGAGGGGTAGATTGGATACATTCTGCCGGTACATGGTTGTTGAGGAGAAAAGCATGCAGAACAAACGTGTTAACAAAGTACAATGTCAGATTCATTTAATGGACAGCAAACCAAGTAAGTAGAGAAAGCGATGACTTGCAGCAGAATGATACCCAGTTTGTACAGGTCAGCTGCATTCGGAGTAACTTTACGGGAAAGGTATCCGCCTAGGAGTTTTCGTCAGTCCAACCAAGATCGTCATCCTAGAGAGACAAGAGAAGATCACAAAACCACAAAGAAGGGTGAGAAGCTATGGTAAGAAGGCCCAAGTATATCTTCATTCTTCAGCCTCATCCCACTCAGCTCTCAACAGAAGACACGGGATGGGAAAGTTGGAAGTTTGGACCGGATACTCTCCACCCGATCGGAACTTAACCCGATCGATCTATGATCTGCTCGGCTAGCTATATCTGGCTGCGCTATTGGAACGGGAACGAAGCTTAGTCAAGAATTGGCGAATCAGCAACTTCATCCAAATTATCCTTTCCTCTCTCGTCATTCCTTCAACAACACAAGTTCAGCCCAACAGCCAGCCAGCCAGTCCCCAAGAAACACAACGTTCTCTGCCGCGGTACAGTATGGCAGACCAACGGTAAGGTCGACGATGACTGGGAGGCGCACACGTTCTGCAGCCATGATTCCGAATATGAATCAGGTCAACCCACCATATCGTCGCTGTTGTTGTTGTCGTTGTCTCATTCTCGTCATTTGTATCACAACTTCTCTATTCTGCGAACTGACAGCGCAACTTCTCATCTCTTTTAGATCTTTTCTCTACTCTAATCTCAGCTAGTCTCTTCTCCTGCATCAGATCTACGGCCCCAGAAAGCTATCATCCGGCTTTAGTCGAAGCTAATCAAGCAGCAATCCCATCGTCGTCCTATCATCGCGATATCCCCCCCCCCCCTCACGTCGCGCACGCGCTGAAACTGTGCGATGCTGCTCGAGCTCCGTGACGGCTGGTCTAAACCTTTCCCTCGAATTTTTCCAAGATGGCTTTCATCTTCACAATGCGCTCGGCACCGGTCGGCAGCATGCATCGACGAGAACCTCAATCGACGGGCTCATTGCCTGCCATCTCCGAAGATGGTGTTTCATTTCTAGAACCTCGGGATCCTCCTCCTGTTCCTGCGCGAGCATGGAACCGACCCGCGCATAGGAATTTCGTTCTGGGTTCACCACCAAGCTTGAACTGGGATGGAAGCCCTCCGCCATACACCCATTTTGATCCGAGCACAGAGGTGCAGGGTCGGAGAGGAGAGAAATTTTCGGAACTGAGGAAAGGTCTAGGAAACAACAAACATATTGCCAAAAGAGGCGGATGGAAGAGACTGGCGATAATTGCAGCAATTGTCATATTGTGTATAGTGGGGTTGGTAGTAGGATTGGTTGTTGGATTGCGGAATAAGCACAAAGGCTCTTCGTAAGGGATGCCATGCTATTTCAGAATACTGGCTAACAGGAACAGGGAGAAGGATGGCAGCGCCAGTTCAGGCGGCGCATCAGGGACAGTAGACCCTCCAATCGATTCAACTGCCAACGCCACATTCCCAGCTGGCTCCTACAGATTCGATACCTACCTCGATACCATTTCGACGAACTGCACATCAAACCCTGCCACATGGAGGTGTTACCCCTTCTTCACCTATGCTACGAGACCTACACAAGCCACAGCGACCTTTGACTGGATTATCAGTCCCTCAGAAGCCTCAGAGGGGGGCAGCAACTATACTATTTCTTCGACGCAAAACTATTTCTCCATTGTGTTCAACAATGCTTCTCTTTCGCTCATGAATCCTGGAGCCGATGACGAGCACTATTTCTTCCAGACCATAATGGATAAGCCTACAAAACCTGTTGCTCAGCTAGGAAGCGAGAATGTAGCGAGCACATGCTATTTCAACTCTACCACTTTCCAGGGTTATCTGTACACCAAAATGCCGAAGACTTTCAGCACTAACGACACCAACGCATCGACGGACGCGAACCCGGCGTTCGCAGATTGGCCATTTGCTATTAAAGTTGAGCAAGTCGCCTCGGCAGGAGCTGGGACGCCAACCTGTGTTGGCCCGTCTGGAGAGTCTCTTGGTGACTTCAGCGTTGCTGACGGAACGCAATTATGTGACTGCTTATATATGAACACTGGGACATGATTCATGCTTGTTTGGGATTGTTGTTTGGGAAGGCGGTCGGGGAGTTCTTGACGGGTGGCCATTTACGATACCATAATTTGGAAAGTTGCTGACACGAGTGTATATATGCAGCTGATTTCCTCTATTTACTGTACATACATTATATTCTGAGAATCTATAGTCTAATATCAACCATTCCGATTGAACATCTGGATACTTTGCCTGGCATAGTGATTGTGTGGGGGCTTTGAACATGGTTGAGGTCGAATGAGGATGAACAGCTGGGATTTGCAAGTGCAAGGACGATACTCGGAAGATGATCAGTGATAATATTATAATTTGATCACCAATTCGGAGTTGCGGCATGTGGATCAAAGTGGTCGGCCTTACTGACCAGGTAAATACGAAAGGGGGAGACTCGCTTATTTTCCACGCAACAACAAATAGGGGCGAGCCAGCAAACTCACCACTACGAATCAGCGAACAGGACTGAAAAGTACTCATGCCAATACCTTGGAATCACCACCTTCAATTCCAATTTTCCAACTCCTTCTGCGTCCACTCCCACAACTCCGCCGCCAACCTCTCATTCATATTCTCCCTAACCTTCCTCCCCACCCTCCCAACCGGGAAATAAAACTCCCCATTCCTCACCCCCTCCCTCCTCGCCGTCGCAGCCCAACACGTATTCCACGCCCCACGCCCCTCCCTCTTCTCATCCCCCACCTGTCCCAACCTCCCCGCCCACACCAAAGCCTTATTCACCACCCCCAAACTCTGTACCAACCCCGTATTGAAGACTCCAGGATGTACGCTCGTGAATAAGATCCCGGAGTCGGGATATCGCCGTACGAGTTCGGCGGCGTAGAGGATGTTGGCGAGTTTGGACTGCCCGTAGCGCTGCCATGGTCCTAGGATGTGGAAGTTCTGGACGGTTTTTAAATCTTTGAACACTATGCCGCCGATAGGGTGGCCTTGGTTGCCTTCGCTTGTTAGAGAGACGACACGGACGTCAGCGTCGGGGAGTTTGGCTGTGGCGAGCATGGTGGGCAGGAGGAGTTTGATGAGGAGTGCGTGTCCGAGGTGGTTTGTTCCGAATTGGATCTCGTAGCCGTCTTTTGTGAGGCCGGGTGGGAGGGCCATTACGCCGGCGTTGCAGATTAGGATGTCGAGGCGGGGGGTGAATGTGAGGATTTGCTTTGTGCCGGCTTGGACGATGATGAGGGAGGCGAGGTCGATGGGGATGAATTGTATGGAGACGGAGGGGCGGGAGGCTTTGAGCGTTGTGATAAGCGTTTCGGCGGATGTGGTGGAGCGGCCTGTGAAGATGATTTGGGAGGGGTTGTGAGCGGCGAGGAGGATTACGGTTTGAGCGCCAAGGCCGGCGGTTCCTATGGGTTGGTCAATCGGATATTCGCTGTGGAGGAAGATGACTGTGAGTTTTGACAAAACCAAACTTGAAATGACTTCGTTCAGGTGCAGAGAATACATACCTCCAGTGACCACTATCACTTTCCCAGAAAGATCTGGAATATCCTTCTCGGGATCGTATTTGGGCATCTTCAGAAGAACTTGAGTACAATTAATGTAGATTTGGGTGAATGGAATTCGAAGATACGAGGAGATCTGAGGGAGATGATGACTCTGAATAAATATAGTGAAGGTCCTGAACGCCGAAGTGGCTTGCTGAAGGCCGAGTGTATGACGAGCAGCGGGGTCAAATACAGACAACTTAATGCTGGCAAGAAATGCGATGATGTGGTAATTTCAGAAGTAAGTTGAATATGAAGAAGACATTCTTGAAACCCAAAGTTGAAAATTTAACAGGAAAGGAACCCCCTTTTTGTAGTTAGATTTCTCATTAAGTGTAGAAGTCGCACTCTCCTATCGGCTTCAAGCCAGCCCGTCAAGCAAGACACGGTGCAATTTTCTTTCCGAACATAATAGATATCATGAGATATCTGTGTTTTTTTTTATTGCGGAGGTCAATGTTAGTCCGACTGTAAGCAATTCTGTTGTTGATGTTCCTGTCGTGGCGAAACGAAGACGATGGTGGGCACTGAAGAGCTTATGAGAATTACTCTATTGGGTTAGTGGCTGCTTGAACTTGGCATGGGTGCTGCGATCGGAGCATGGGAAGACTGAGACCGATACCTCTTATCCCGGTAATGAAATCGCTGGAATTACATTGGCCCGTGATAATGAAAGAGCCGAGCTGGGGCAGATGCCGTGGAGGAGTTGAGAATGAACCACGTAACACATGTAAGAGAATGTAAAGGTACCAAGGAGAATAATGTAGTAGATAGGTAGTCATAAAAGGTATAATGACAATACGAGTATTACCCAAAACCCGCTTGGAACCTGCGAGCTGGACCGAGAGATGGAGCAGAGTCTCACGTGAGTGCCATGCAAGCATCCGATTCGGGCAAGAATCCAACAATATCTTAGGACCAACAAAATGCCACAGCCAACGTCGTTTCAACTCGAGGAATATTTTCGGTACTGTGGATTTCTGCAAAACACTGTCTGAGGAACTTTCCAGTCCTGGCAACATTGACGCAGGCTTAACAAGCAACGAACTGATCTGTGCAGGGGAACGTATCAGGAAAAAACACGCAACTGATCAAGCATTGCATCTGCGAAGGAACATACAATAGGAAGATTTCAATGAAATCCGCCTTCATTTCACGTCTATCCGTCTCATTCTTCGGATGCTATATCCTCCTTTCAACCTTACTCGGACTATTCGGTGTCCGCGAAGTGCGAAATTCCCACCAACCGTTCTTATCCATATACTTCTGGAAGCTCGTGGTCAAGAAGCTGGAGTATTCCCAGTGACAAAAGAAATCTCATCAAAGTCTGGCCGTTTCAACTTCCACGGCCCAGGTCGGCAATTCTACCGTTCATCCCGTCCATTCGGCCTCAATGATGAAAATTCGAGAGCCTGACGGCAGGGTTGCGCCGTTGAACTTATATCGTGGGTCGGCTGCCTTGAAAAGTACTTCCCAGTCATCTTTACTCCGCTCACGGCCATTCATTGCTGCTAGCATCAACACGTCGAGACTCCTGATACTCCATTAGCGGGTAGCGTGAACGTAAGAAATGGCGTGGGCAAACCTCGCAGCTTTCTCGTCAAACCAACGTCCTTCTCCAGGGTCAGGCAACCCAGAGTCGTTGATCAACACCTTTGCGCCCGGTTTCAGAACAGCAGTCGCTGCTTTGAGTATGTTGATGACTGTGGCGTCGGGGTAATTGTGGAAAATGAAGCGGTAGAAATACACGTCCGCTACCACAGTTTGTGGAGTATTGAAGTCATACTGCATCCATTCTATATTTGCCTCTGGATTCTCGACCTTCAACGCGTCATTTACCACGATGTCTTGAACGATGAGGTGCAATGAGGGAAAAGCCTTCGCGATTGCTGCACTAGCAAACCCGCTTCCTCCTCCAACCTGTAAGTCTGTCAACGATCTGAACTGTATTCAAGAGCTGAATTACTCACGTCTACTACAGTTCCACTGCCATAATTGGCCCAGGGAAATCCCTCGACCAAACTTTCAGCACCGTATCCTTCGCCTGAGCTGAAAAGTTCCATGGCTCGTCCAAAGTTGGTAGCCCGAACAGGATCTTTCTGGACATCTTCATACAACGATACTTCTCCTGGCCGTCCCCAGGCTAAAGAATATCCCACTTCTCTAGGATTTCTCGAGTCTGGCCATCGCTCATACGCATCCATAAAATGAGGCCAGGTCTTCCATACACCCTCGGTGTGAAGATCGACAAAAGCTGCCAGTCTCACATCCTCTACGAGCAGTCTCGACGTCGGTGTATGTGATATCTTCCCTTCTCGCTCAGAGAATAGTCTATTGGTCATTGCATGACGCAGCAATCTCTGCAGGGTGGGTTTTGAGACCCCGGTCTTTTCAGAAAGTTCATCGTACGTTACGGTTGAGTCCAACGGAACCAGCTTGGCAAGACCCCAACGATTTATAGCATGTAAAGGTGCGACGTTAACTGCCTAGAATCATCGTGAGTTCCTTCTCTCACAAACTCTAAATCGCCGAATTTCGCTTACCGACCATGCCAGTTCTCGAAGAACGTTAGCATCTCCAATAAGCGCAGCGTTGAACTCTGGGATCATATCAATCAGGTCCAATCGAGCCTCCTTCTCCTCTTTTGACTCAGCGATAAGAGTTTGTGGCGCTGCCAGAGCCTCACGAACGGCTGCCGCCAAAGCGACAAGATTATTTGGCGCCATATCGAAAGTCAGTGTTGATCAAGATACGTACCGGCGAGTACCGAGTAGATATCGGTGAGAAATTCCAGGCCTCATTGACATCACTAAGGAATGACACACCCAAGATCCATTCTTGTAGCTGTATGATAGGCTCGCAAGGTTCGAACCCTGCTTTGCTCTCTAGCCCGAATTGTTTTGCCGATGTTCAAAACAATTGGACGAATAATTCCGAGGTACGGAGGAACCTTCCATTTCCCGCATCTTCAGCCGTTATGGAGCTCCCGGATGCTTGGCGAAAGAGCTACGGCACAGCGGTTCACTCCACCCCGCGCTGAAGTGGGGTGACGCTTGTCGCTTGAAGAATAATCCCTAGGAAGATCTTCAAGTTCTGAAGATCATTCTCTAGCAACTTTAATTCTGACGATCTAAAGGTGGAACCTGGTTTGATGTTTAAAGATCGAGGTTGAGCTGCTAGACTAAGCCCGCGATTTGCGGCACAGTTGCAGCACACACACGCGGCTTTCAACCTCTTCCATTTATTATCTCCATGGGAGGATGCACATGCATACACCCAGCTGTTCATGCATGATCTCTGAGTAGTCCGATAGGTTAAGTTTTATCTTGGGACAGGAGAAGAATCGACTGATTACGGAGCACCTTGATATTAAGGTAGCATTGCCCCGTTGCTTTCCCAATCACGATCCACCTGTGTCCAAGATATCGAGACTCGCGATTCGAGTCGCTGATCGTACCCTAACACCGCAAGCCACTGCAATGCCTACTGAAGACTCAAGTCATGGCGGCTCGAAGGAGTTAGAGGCGACAACAAACCAAGCTCTTCCAAAATCAACAACGACAAGTCCACCACATTCCCCACGATCTCCGCAAGAAAACCCATCACGCTCCACAACCGCATCGCCAACCGTTGAAGCCGCCTCCGCCCCTCAGGCATCAAGCAACTCAGCCATTGAAGTAGGAGATGGCTTAGAGCCAACAGAGGAAGACTTCGAGGTCGAAAGCGATGCTGATACTGGTTACGGCGACGATGGAAGTAGTTTCGATGCCTCCTTATCGTCCAGTGTGAGAGCCGGAGTAATAGAGAACGGACTAAGATATCATGGTTTTCGGAAAGATCGGACCTACTATCCATTCCCGAACGATGAAAATGAACAAAACCGAGACGACATGAAGCATGCTATGACAGGCATGATGATGGGCGGAAAACTTCATTTTGCTCCTATTGGAGACAGTCCTCAGTCTATTCTTGACTTAGGTAATGACTTTTGGTCAATATGCAGCTATTAGGCTGACGATATGCAGGGACTGGAAGTGGAATCTGGGCGATTGAAAGTAAGCACTCGATATCCTTCACTTCTTCGGAGCTGACTTGGAACCAGTGGGCGACAAATATCCCAGTGCAGCGGTACAAGGCGTGGATCTCAGCCCGATCCAACCACCATTTGTTCCACCAAATGTAAAATTCATGATAGATGATATTGAGGACGACTGGTTGTATCCAGAAGACCACTTCGATTACATTCATTGTCGTCACGTTACTCAGACAATTAAAAACAGACCTCGGCTTATGGAGCAAGCATTCAGGTGAGCAGCAGACATCTTCCAAAGTAAGAAGACGAAGCTCACATCTCAACCAGACATACCAAACCTGGCGGATACCTCGAGTTTCAAGAAATTGTTTTCTACACATTTTGCGACGATGGCAGCATGACAGACCCATACCCCATGCGAGATTTCATGGACAACCTCAATGTCGGTATAGCAAAACTCGGTGGTGACAACCTCAACGCCCTGAAACTAGCAGACGAGATGCGGGCAGCCGGGTTCGTCGATGTTCAGGATATAGCACTCAAGCTTCCCCTAGGCGTCTGGCCCAAAAACAAAGAGTACAAACTTGCCGGTCTGTACTGGCGAGAGAACATTTCTGAAGGGATAAGGAACATCGCTTCCAGGGCTTTTGTATCCGGTCTTGGATGGTCGGTCGAAGCTCTTGAGGTTTTCTTGGTGGATGTTAGGAAGTCACTGTACGATTCGTCGAAGCATGTTTATTTTCCGCTGAGGATTATTACGGGGAGGAAGCCCTTGGTGTCGGAATAGCTGGTCTGTCCACGGCTTGCATGCCGATTAATTCAAAAGTTGTTGCTTTGCGAAAGAGCTCTGCTCCTAATCGTTGGTTGTGTTGACGATTTTTGTCTCTGTCGTACAGCAATTTGGCTTCATATTGCTGACATTCTAGGTCTCCATTTCTTTTGAAGCGACTCGCCTGAAACCGGGATATCTCTAAGTCACTCGTCTCACAGCACTGGAAAAGGTCTGTTGTGATTTATTTTCTATCTTTACCTGCCAGCATGAAAGACCGAAGAGTCCAGTGCAAGAAAATTCTCAAGGGTCATCAAGTGAGAGTACATTTTCTAGGACACCTGTATCCATAGCTCGCCACGCCAGGCCAAATCAAAATCTTCTATCCCTATCCTTTCCATGATGAACTTGACGAAAACCCTCCAATGGCGGAAACTCCATCTCCAACCTCTGTAGCGCCGCCGCATCTGGTCTCCAACCCCTCAAGAAGTCTGCGATAATATCAGCTCGTCCCTCACCCGCCGCATCAGCCCAACACTTCAAGAATGCCCAGCATCCCTTGAATTCGTTCCACATTTCCTTGTTCATGCGGAACTCGATGGCGTGGTTGTAGGTTGGTGCTTCGATCCAGATTATCATGAGGCCGGTTCGCGCGCGCTGGTACATGATGCGGGCTGTGGAGAAGAAGTGGTCTTTCAAGACCCGATAGTACTCTTGTCGGGGCCCGCAGAAGACGAGGAAGCCGTTGTAGGCGGTGCAGATTATGGAGTAGCGGGGGAGATCTTGGAGAGTGGTTAGCTTTAAGACGGATGGAGTTCAAGATAACCCTCGAGGTAAATGGTTACGAGGGCGTGTTGACTTACCAGTCTCAGGGTCCCAGCCGTGATATGGAATATGATCGACTCCTTTGTGGTGCAAAATTGCAGCACGGCACTCTTCGCGTAGTGACTCGTACGAACATGTACGTGGAACGGGATAGCGGTGAGGTGGTGGAGACGGTGGAAGGGCAGGCTGGTCATTACCGGCTTCGAATTTAGGTTCCACTGAGTATGGAGATGAAGGAGAGTATTGGTGCTGGGGCGAAGACGAAGTGTACGTGGGCAGATTGGTGGCAGGATCCTTTTTAAGCTCGAGATCAGCGTCGCGCGAGCGCCTGGTCGCCAGTTCGATCTTCTTCGGTGCCTGCCCTGGGAACGGTCTCTCAGGCCCTATACAGCATCAATGTCTGCCACCTCCTTGAGCTCTGACCATTGGAGTGACTTACAAAAACGATTCCAAGTCCACACCTCAAGCATATGCTGCTGAAGAGCTGGATCTTCGTCTTGATATGGGCTAGTCCGGAGGACGCGATCTCTATTCTCAATCACCACGGCCCAAAGCTGAAGTTGTTCTTGCGTGAAGCTATCTGAGCCAATTATGGATCTACTGATCAAGCCAGCCATATTAAACATGAGTGTCAGCTGGCTTGCATAGCTGTACCTGTAGCTTGAGGGGGTCATAGTGACGATCGAAGATTGCGAAGTAGGGTTGCTGGTGTTGATGGAGCCGGTGGAGCTGAATATCTTTCGAACGGGCTGAAAGCAATCGAGAGTGAGTTGAGCTACGCTACGCTAATGCTAACGCCAGTTCGAGCTTCGCTAGGAGAGCAAAGGTTTCGAGATCCTCAGATATTCGACTAGTGAAGCGAAGGTGAGGTTTTGCCGGGCTGCAGGATGTGGCACACTTAGAAGCGAGATTCTTCTGTTTTCTTCAAACAGTGCTTGACGAGAGTCACAGTACTAGTTTAGATTCAGGGAAATGACAAATATCCTTTCGGCCCATGAACCAGAAAGAGGCTTCCAGGCCTTACCGTACTGCCAATTTTCGCTTTGATCGAGCATTGTGTTTCTTTCGGGTGCGTACGTCCATAAACAAAGTCTTTGCCTCCCATCGGCATGAATTCCTCGCATGTACGTATTTCGACAGAATCAATAACCATTTTTGGGAGAGTAGACATCAACACGACCTTCCATCAAGGTATCGGAATACCAAAACCAGACCATCAAGAACACGTGCTCCGCCTATTCAACTAGGGCGAAGGTGCTTCTTCAATTCCCAACATCGCGCCCGGCCACAGAATCTATGAATCTTGACCTCAAGATGAAACTGGAAAGCGCCTAAATTTCAGAGTCCAAGGAACGCAGTCCCATGTCTCATCAGAACACGGCTGAGTGTTTCGATTAGTCAGCCAATGGTTAAGCGAGACACTGTTGACTTTCGAGCTTCTGACTTGAGACCCACCATCTTGAGCGCGAAGCAGTAACAGTCATTCTTACTGCCCGGACCCGAATAAAATACTACTGGTCTTCGACGGGGTGTTCTTATCCATAATAATAGCTCAATCTTGGACCAAATTTCGAAACAGTAAACTCTGTTACTCATTGCCTATCGCTGCAGCACCTCGGCGTCATTTAGCCGCGTCTTCTTATGGCATGGTACATATCATATTTGGCCATAACTAGAAACAAACGCTAGCTTTCAACTAATAATCATTCCATTACCAGCGAGGATTCTTAACATCTCTGCCATTCCCCTCTCATTTCAAAACCTAGAGCTTTGCGTGAGACTTCAACATTATATGGTGAGAAAAAGCTCAACCTTCAGAGCTTCGATAACCTCAAAGTAGATGGGTGAAAAGCGACTACTGTGCAGAATCCGAAATCCAGTCAAGTGTTCTGCAGCTCTTGCGCAATGAGAAACTCGACGATATTCGCGGGGCTGTCATATTTGAACGAGTTCACCTTTGAGAGCCAAAAATAGGATATAAATTATGTGAATAGCAAGCGACTAGACTTCGAATGCCTTATCTCTACTTCTCAAACCCGCTTTCTTCACTCTCGAGACTTCACCTAACAACCACAAACCATCACCTCTCTCTCCTGACAGATCGATCTGCATCAACGCCTGCACAGGTGCAGCCACTCCAACCCTTCAAAGAAAGGACCAAGGTAAGCTCCTCCATGCCCACGCCTCGAGTCAATCCCAGCACTGACCTTTGCGTCTCTCCAGTTCAGCTTTCAGATCGAGCCTCACAGCTTTATACCACCTACCACCCAAGTCAAAATGTGCATCCTCCTCTGCTACACCTACGCCACCTGCCCACACGTCGCCAAGAGCGGAATCTACACCTGCTACGCAGCCAAGACGTCCGGCCGAGGCTTCGATGAGAAGTGCAAGTCGTTTAAGATCACGAGTCAGAAGCTGAGATGGGAGAAGGAGCCGAAGCGATGTGCGTCGTGCTTGGAGGCTTTCGGTGAGGACAAGCCGATCAGGTGGATGAGACTTAGGAAGTTGAGGAAGGAGGCCCAGGAGAAAGCGAAGGAGGCGAAGGTGGACAGCGGTTCGGGTGATGGTGATGATGCCGGCCAAGTCAAGGAGGTCGTGAAGCAGGTTGTGAAGGTTGAGAATTTTGTGAAGGGGGCAAAGGATGTCAACGGGGAGAAGATTGTCAAGGGAGAGCAAGCTGATGGAGAGGGTATAAAGGGCGAGAATTCAGTCTGAAAGATGCGACAATGAGGAAAATGACGCAACATCAGTATGGACCTCCCCGCTCAATAGCTTTGGGACCTGCGGCAGCTCTTTGAAGCCAAGAGTACTAGAATACTGCCAGATTCAAGGTCTTTTTCATTCACCCTAGAACTCCTTTCTTTGATTGGATGATGTGTTCGTACAGTGCATTCTCCCAAGACTGCAATAGAACAGCGACATTAGCTTCGACAAATTAAGCAGGGTATCTCGTGAAGGAACATAGAAAGCAATGTAAAGCAACAGCGGACCAGCAGCCCCAGAAAACGTCCGCCATCCACCTATAACTCCATGCCCAGCTAGTAATGGTATCAAAGCTAGTTTCCTAGTTAAAAACCATGAAAGCAAACCAAAAACAGAACGCCTACGATAGGGATAACTCCGGGAATGCCACAAATTTCAGTTGAAACAGATAAAATTATCGTCATTTGAATCCTCAGTGAGGTCGATCGTGACACTCTGTTCGGATTTTCGCTTCTTCCGCGAGCTCCCTTCTCCACCGTTGTCGTGTTCTCGCTTGATCGACGTCCACCATTGCTATTCTGTTGCTCGTCAGTACCTATGCTCATTAGAGACGCATGCCCACGCACCATTCCTTGCAAAGCTCTGACGCCCTCCTTCTTCACGAGCTCAGATTTGACGCTGTTGACGGGCGAGGCGGAAATTGAGATGATTTCAGGGTCGGGAGAAGGACTTCGCTCAATGTTCAGTAGACTTTCAGTGCATCTGCGCGAGAGATAGTCAGTAATGGACTTGATCTTTCGACATCGTTGCCTTACCTCGCGACCGATATTTGAATCGAAAAATGGCCTGCGGGTAATCCTTCCCATCCAATTTTTGGGAATTGACATGTCCGTTGCGTACGATTGATTCTGATCCAAGGCTTCGGAAGGTCAGTATGACTCAATGTTTATGGAAGAGATGCGCCTACGAAATCGTGTGATTTTTGCTTGACCCTTCAACGCCTTTTCGTGAACATTGCCGATTGCCGCTGTGAAATCCCGTCGAGAGCTCGGCTTTCTGGTCGCTGTTGGCTCGCTGCTTCGATGGAAGACTACAGATATTTCTCCTACTTCATCCATTCGCTTGGAATCCTCCTTGATATCTCTGAGCTTGTCATCACCCATCTCTAGGTACTCACTCAAGTGTCGAGGGCACATTCCTGGAATCTAATATGGAAAGTCTTGGGGCAGCGTCCTCCCAAGTACTGAATAACATGTTCACACTTACGCGGTTTCTGCTGCCGCGTGCAGCCACACTGTTGGTATTTTGTAACAAGTATTCCGCACATGAAGTCTCATGCAAGACAAAAGTTTAATTTCTGGATGGACTGAAATGCTGCGATGAGATTCGGTTTGGATCTTATTGCGAGTCTTTGGACCTTGCGGAAAGGAATACGATACTTCCCTTTCACGGCGAGATATCGACTGTATTTTCCTACAAGAAATTCATGACCTTTGTACTCGAATCCTTCACAAGGGGTTGCGTTGGGGACCATGCGAGATCATTCACGGCCGACATGGACTTTTTTACTTATCATTCTTGCTCAGCTGATGCTGCTGCATACCTATCCTCAATGTCTCTAAGTTGGTTATTGTGACTGGCTTGGTGGCGAGTCGGAAGGACAGCGGTATCACATATGTGGATTTCACGCCATGGGCCAATGCATTAGTATTCAAGTATTTTGTATTGCGACGCGATCCAATATCGAGGCTCCCAGATTGAAAATCTGGTCATTCGCCTTCCAATATCTCTAATTTTCTATGCAAGCAGATTTTCATCTCCGAGCAGTGCGTGGCCAATCATCCCCACCCATCAGAAGATACTCTTCTGCACACCGTGGGCACAATCCGGGCTCCCAGAACAGGTCAAACTCGTACGCCGGGCATCGCTTGTTGAATGCAAGTTGACGGTCACAGCGAATCCGATATTCTTGGGCGGAGTGGCGGCATTTCTTGTATTTGAGGATGGTCTCGTTGCACATTTTGTCTTCTGTGGTTCGTTGCAATTTCGTTCGGGGGTCTCGAGTCGAGGCAGCTGTCAAGGTCAGGAAGCAGAGGAGGTGCGAGTTAAGAATATACATGACGTAAGTAGCGTCTGATCATTCACGAGTTTGACGAAGGATTCATTGCGTCGGCGTATCAAAGTCTTTAGTCCAGTGAATCGCCAGAAGAAAATGGATCTGCAAGACAGAGATCTACCCAAGTCAAAGGAAACCAGCCCGGAACCAAAAGCAAAAAAGAAATCCAAGAATCCGCTATCACCACGTAAACTAACACTTATTCAGTATTCTCAGACGAATTTCCCCTTCCCGAACGATGTCGAGATGATGACCTGTCGGCACATCAAGTGACAGAGCAGAATCAGGTCAGTGGTACAGTGTTGACACCGCACAAACGGAACCAAAGGCGCTGTAGTTTCTGGCTTCATGGGCTCATAATAGCCCAAGTTCCCAGAGGAGGACGTACCTTCTTGAAGATAAATTTGGGAGAGACGACCCGTCCTGGTAAATATGAGTCTTGAATGGCATTTTTTCGAGCGAATCGTGCGACCACACAAAGTTTGGGGGATGAGAAAATGTGGATCACGTGATGTATCGAGATGCGACCTAGCTGAAGCATGCGCAAGACCAGGAGCATCTGCATTGAAAGCATGACTGTGATGGCATACGTTGGAAGGAGCCCACACATTCACTGAATGCGGAGATTAACTGGAAGTTGTAATGGTAAACAACAGAAGCTTCGACATTTATGTCATTCATCAGCCACGGATATCGCCTCCTCCAATGCCCCGAAGAATCTTACTTTAAGCTATCCGCGGACGAGCAAGACATCATTCTGGATGGGTTAGACGAGGTATCTGCTACGCCAGCATTATGCGAATTCTCAGCGACCTAAGCGTGGCCTCTAAGTGAGCCTTTGTTTACCCGAGCCAAAATGGAGAGTTGCAAATTACAAAAGGGAATTCATCAGTCCACTTTTACCGCGCACCCATAACGTTACTTAGTCCTTGATTGATAAGTTACCACCATGGGGTGATAATCGAAAGCAGAAGGAAGATGGAGTGTTAACACTACGCAGACGCCATTAACAGTTGAGGACGACATATATTCTGGTTCCCACGTGCGTATGAGGCACAGGTTGTTGGGCCAAGACCGATCTTTCCCAGGGCCCCGCCAGACCGGAGGATGGATGCGCTTAGGCCATAGTTCTGAGCGTGTTCGGTGGTTTCCTTTCTGGGTTACCCTGTAATCACTTTCACCGAAATCGCCTCAGGCAGCAGTGTTTCCATGAAGGTGCTCCAGAGGCAAGGTACTCGGACAAAAAGTTCTTTTCTCGCTTTTGGACAAGTATTAGATGAACAGAGGGCTTCATTGAGGGAATTTGAATTCTTGCGACATGAATGGACGTGGAATAATGAGTCGCATATGTTGCTCAACCGATTCCTCTGTTTCCGAGAGGTGGAAGCCGGTCTTCAGTAGGCGGCCCATCCCGTACAATTGATATACGATATACCGATCTCTGAATCAACCCTCTAATAAACCTCTGTAGCTAAAGATAGTAGACCTTGATCTGGGAACGAAGGAATGCAACCAAGATGTCCCCCGGTCCTTACACATAGACTCTGGTTCTGCGGCTGGCATCAAAGCCCGTGTCATGCTGACTTTCACGAGAAATTTCAAGATAGACAATCAGCTGGCTTCATTGTCAATTATTGAGAAAATAGGAAATGCTACGAGTTGATTTTGGCAAGTAGAATGCCCAAATAGGATCCAAGTTGCTAGATTCTGACTGTTCTCAAGAATGACAAACAAGCTTCTAGATCTCGGTGCGTTGATGACCCTGGAGGAGGGCACCACGTCTCTGGCTAGACGAGAATCGGAACTTTTCGTGATTTCAATGCATTCCATCCCAGATGCGGAAGCAGGCACGGGTACCTCCCTTTGGCTTTAGCAAAAGAAACCTATGGAATTCTGCGTCGTGATTCGTGCCTCTCAAGTCAGCTGACATGTGTCAAAAAGTACTTTTTGATATCTATTCAGAAGGCACTGATCTACGAGCAGCATTTCGCTCCAAAGCCATCATCAGATCCACTCTATCAAAAGTTCTCTTGTCCAAACAACACCAAGAACCCATCAAAAATGCCTTCGTCAACAAGCAGCACAGCGCTAAAGTATATCTATCATTCCTCACCCACAACCCAACCTCGGCAGTCACCGTCGTGACGACATGCGGACAGAGCATGGTCCTTCTCAGCATCCTTCTCGAAAAATACGAAGTAGCCAGTCTTGTCGCTCGAACGTATGTTGCACGAAACTTCTTGAAGTACCAGAGTAAGCGGGATAGGAAGTCACCTCTGATTGCGGCATGCTCGGTAGCGAGCCAGAGGTGAGGAACATTACCGAGAGTCGGCTTGATGAAAGCACGCTCAATAGCATCGGGTCTGAATTCGATTGTATCTGTGGTATTCAAGGACTCGAGGCGTCGCTTCTTGGCTATGACAGGCTCGAGTTGGGTTGCATTTCGGCGTTTGTGCTTCTTGGGTTATTTTCTCATGCAACGATTTGTGAATAACTCTTTCGGTGCTGGTAGATTCTCTCGAAGTCGAATAGCTTGCGATTTCAGTGTACAGCTACACTCATTTGTTAGCGAAGCTCGATGTCACCAATGTGTTTTAAGACTTTACCTCCATCACTCGATGACTTCCTTGGTGGGACTTTCCATCATCAGAACTACTAGAAGCATCCTAATCGGAACTGTCAGGCAAGCAAAGAATCGACTTTGATCTACTCTTACCTCCTGATAGTACCCAGACTCCGTGTCATCCAAGACGTGATCACCGAAAATATCCCCAGCAAGACCGATTTGCTGGTGAGCAGAAGTATTCTGTCCTCCACCAAATCGGTCTCCATATTTTCTCTTTGCGACGTGGCTTCGTCGAACTCTCTCAGAGACTTTTCGCAACTCTTCGGATTTGTCATTTGCCAACTTCTTCTTTCCAGCTTCAAGGTCTGCCTCCTCCCTTCCAAGCGAGCTCGAAAATCTCAAATAATCGCTAGCTTCTTGCTGCAGAGAACATCAAGGTTGCTCTTGTAAGTTGCATGAATGTGGTTGCGCTCTTTGATACCTCGAGGGTCATTGACAGAGGCGAAGGTTCCGGTAGCGGCAATAAGCTCATTTCTCTTGACGTGGTCGACAAGTCGCTTGTGCAACTGAGCTCGATTGCCATTGCATATCAGATTTCTTGCGCGCAGCTCAGCTCTGAGCTCTTTAGCCATTTTGTCTTTTGTATTTGTCATCGTTCTCCATGGTTTCCGAAATATGACCGAAGTGGTCGGCAGAACTAATCGAACGGAGGCTAGAGTTGTTGTAAAGGAGGTAGGCGTACCAGTCGAGATGCTCGTGTCGAAAAGGAACAGAGCGGCGAAGAGCGCAGGCAGGCTTATGTAGGGACCACGAGACTATCCGCACGACTTTTCTCGATATTCCCATGCTGAAATGGATTGATTGAGTTGAATTCAATTGGATCTGAGGCCAGGATGAATGTTTTGGTGCTGGCTTGCCGAACCTGCCATGGCCGCGCCTCATTCACCGCAATGGCACTCCCCCCCCCTTCCTTTTACTATGAATGACTAAGAAGCTTTCACGAATCCTGTGGATAGACGTGGAGGTTGGGTAAATTAAAACTCGAAGTCAGCTTGTTTCAGCTGGAAACAGCTCTCAAGCTCTGCGCCATACCTCGCTGCATCATCGTCGCAACATCGTCAGTCTCTATTTGCTCAGAGATTCACTTACCGCAAGGCCCTTAGGGATTTATTACAGGAATTGGCCAACTCTCAATACGGACAAAAATATAAACGATTCTAGGAATCATCGCGCGTGATGCTCGATTCGAGAGAAGTTTTGCCCTGCTTAATACCATTAACAGATACCCGAAGCGACCTAAGGATATGCAAGAATCCCACGGCGAAGCAGTAAACTTGGCTCTGATAAAGCAATATGCTGAGAGCTCCTACTTATTCCAAAGCATGGGGCGGATCTATTTCGCGGTTAAAGCAGGAGATTGGGGATCATAATGAATGAAACAGGGCTACCGGCACGGCAGTATTTTGTTCAGGGTCTTGGCAATATCAAATGCAACTGAGATGTGACCTCTGATAAGAATTGTCAACGGCTTGATTTCAACATTCGAGGTCCTATATTACCGTTTCATAAAAAGCTAGAATACTTCATGTGATAGTATTTGGATAGTTTGAAGAGAGACTCGGATAGTTCTGACTTCAAATACTTCATTCGAGGTCGGAAAAGATACTCGTTCCTTCGCGATTTGATTGGGAAGTGTTCGCGAAGTTGAAGTCCATCTCTACGATCAAATAGATTCATCGCGACATCATGAACACAGTCTTGATCAGGCAGCAAGATTTGCCTAGCGCCATTGAATATAAATGCAGTCTCCAGTCGTCTTCGAGCAGAGAATCTGAACCTCCGTACAACAACGACCTCTTTCAAACTCATCCCCCGGGCTCAGGCTCAAGCTCTGTGGGCCTACCACTCAGATCTTGCTCTAACAACCTGTAAGTATTTACCCTGGGATCTCACATTCAGTTCAAATCACGTCACTGTACCTTCCTACTCAGTCACCTTTACAAAAAAGATTGGATTGCTGACATGAAGACTCCCTGTACTTCAGCTCCAGTGTTTTCCTCGAGCTTTCAACACAATGGCGATCTTGGACTGTCTGCCAGGCATTGAGGTGACCGTATGGGCCGATGGAGAGACTCTCGAGGAGTACGACGCAGAAAATGACATCGTCACTCATGAGGATCCGGTTGCTGCCGCTCACCAACAATCTCACACTGTCACCAAGTACATCGAGTCGACAACTGGCCAAGTGTTTTTGGTCAAGGTCAGTGTCAAGGCGCCTTACAAGCTCGACTGCCCCAACGTCAGCTTTAGACTCTGTGTCGACGGACAGTGGGTTCGCAGTCCTCTCATGACTACAGCAAGTTATGCCAGACGAGAGTGGTCCGATCTCATCGAAGGACCTGTCGAGATGACGCACTCCCGTGGTGAGGTAACCATCATGAAGTTTGCTGAGATTCATTCCAGTAGGTCACTCCCATTTCGAAAACTTGAAAGTAGACTGATCAGAGTGCAGCCGATGAAAATATCGAGAGTACAACTCTTGCAGAGCACAAGAAGAAGACCGAAAAAGTAGGAGAAATAGTGATGACAATTCATCGCGAATCTAAAGGAGTCCCGTCAAGTGCACCGGTGGCTGTCACTTTCGAAGGGCTTGACTCTTCCAAGAAATATCACGACAAAGTTCTTGCCAAAGATGGAAAATCGCATAGAATCGAGTAAGAAACACTTTGCAAAGCTTCCTATTGCACCAGGCGTCATCGGCTGACTTGAACTGGGCAGGCTGGGTGGTAAGAAGGCATATCCATTGGGAAAATATTACACTGCTACCAAGCTTGACGGCACAGATTTCCCTATCGGAATCTTCCGTTTCAAATATCGATCTGCGCGTAAGCCTCAGCCCCGCGACCTATGCCATTCTGTGAAGAGGAAATAACTGTAGTGATCTGCAGATGCCCTTCATAATCTCCACGTCTTACCCCTCAATGATACCTCGAGCACACCAGAACAAGAGGCTACTCCTGAGAGCGAGGACGACGATCTCAATGACCTAGACCCCGAAATCAGAGCTCGAGTACAGAGACTTTTGGCACGTTCGAAGGTAGACATCCTGAGCTCTTTTAAAGTCCAAGAATGAAATTGACTGTTCATGTAGTGTGTCAAGACTGAACCTAACATCAAGCGTGATCGCTCTGACGACGAGGAAGATGTCAAGCCTTTCAAAAAGACCAAGACTCCCAAGAAGAAGATGATCGGCAAGACCACCATCGACCTCACCGAGGAGGACGAGGAGGACGTTCAAGTCATCTCGCTTGACTGAGCTGTCCGGGGCAATGACATTCCGATAAACTACTTTCGACATCTCCGCTGGCTGGAGAGGTCTGCTCAGGCTCGCACGAGTCCCCTCCATAACATCATGATCTTTGAGTGTTCTCGATATACCAGGATCCCGAATCATCCAGCAGTCTTTTCGGCAATTCTGCCCTTCATCTAGCATCGATACTCAATTCGTTTTCCCCTTGTTTCTTCAGTCCTTTTCTTCTCAACACACCAGCAGCGGATCTTCAAGTCTGGCTCTCCAGACATACTTCACACAAATCACAAGAATATCGATCTGCAGAACGATGGCGGATACTTACCGAGCTGGGCAAAGCGAGTGATGGGACGTTCGTGGGCCGTACTTCTTCCCTTGCTGATGTAGCTACACGCTTCAGCAAATAAGCGGGCATTCTACCAATATTGCCAAGGAAATGGAATGCAACCAACTTTCTTTACCTATTGCTGAAACAACATATCTCTCAACTATGATACTTGGAAATGCTGAAACGCCGCAGGGTAAGATGTTTGATCCGCTGAATTCCAGAATGCCACGTATGAGACTTGCGGCAGTTGCCTTGCCTGCAGACGGTTCGAGGTGTGCTGAGTGTTCTCACGCGTCAGACAATTTCTCCTTTGGAGGAGAACTCAATTGGAAAGATTTAGGTAGAACATTCATGTGCTAACTGCAGCGAGTGCAAAAGCACAATGTTCCTCTAAGTGAAGAGCGGGTTCTCAGGTAGTGTCTGCAGCCCTTGACCCAGGTTTCCACCTTGACATCTCCACAAATTGATGATTTACAGAACGTGAGATACCAGACCTCAAATGTACACAGATATGGAAAGCAAAAGCGAAACCGCCCAAAGCCACGCTCAGAACATTCCTCTAGACATATACTTCACTCTGTTCGTCCGTCATGTACAGCAAGCTTACTCGTGCGAAGGGTTCCCTCGTCACAACACATTATACCTGCAACCGACTGCAAGCGTCGATATCACACTGGGTGCAGCGCCAGATAAAGTATGGAAGCTCATCACCACATTCGTCGCACTCCCACTCGCCATCAACTCTCTCCCATTCGTCATGATCACATTCGTGGTTCTCAATTACTGCTCTCGCAATAGCGGCAACTTGGTTTTGTCTGGCGGGGCCAGCGGGTTGAGGATTTCGAGCAGCGATTCCATTCGCGCGCTCAAGAAGTCGGTTCTCTTCCCACTAGGAACGACAGTCAGTCTTCGGTCGTAGATTCACTGGCCACTAAGATTTCTGGATCAAAACGAGCGCCGAGCACTTGGGAAACAATCTGGGGAAAGACGACGCTCACAATCTGACATCCACAATTCTTCCAAGGGACTCCACAAATGTAGCACCACTCAGCTCGACAAGCGCAACTATCCAAAGTCAGATACCTTCGGTTATCAAGGAGTTGTACTTACGTGATGTGATTACAACCATGCTTGAGCTCAATCATTCTCTTGCAATTCCCGCACCGCTTCCAGCCCTCGGTATTCGCCAAGGCCAGGACCTGCTGTGTGGCAGCATCTTGTGGGCAATTACCGTTGTGGACGAGGCCTTTGCAGATCGTACATGTCTTTGTAAAGCACATTGGACAAGCTGCCTTGTCTCCCGTGATGTTCACCGGATAAAGGAATGCCGAGCATGTAGGATTTGAGCAGTATGTACGATCGGTAGTCTCAAATTCCGCCTTCTTCTCATTGAAGCCGCTGATGAGTTCGGGTGTGAGAGCCTTTCTCATTGAATCCATGTCGAAGGGTTGCTTGCAGCACCGCGGTGGATATAGTGCTTCATCAACAAGGGCATTGATGACTACTCGTTGAACACAGAAATGACAGTAATCATGCTTGCAAGGCATTTGAGAGATGTAAGCAGGCTCAAACTCATCTGCACAGCTTACACAGCCCTTAAGTCTTATTTCGGATCCAAAGGAATCAGCCGTTTCGGTGTCTTTCGCAGGAGTATTTGTCTCTCTCTTCCCCTCGGCAGACGTGCTCGCGATGGTGTGTCCATTCGTCAGATCAATGATTTTGCCAACGCCGGTATCTAAACGCTTCGATGAGCTTTGATCAAAATCAACATCATCTTCTTGGTGGCGTTTAGTCCCCGTGGTAATACCCTTCAAATCGCCCATGTCAAGTCTCTTTGCCAAGGTAAGATCATCTGCTTCGCCGCCAATCTTCCTCTTATGAATATTTGACATAGTACATGTTCCGTTTGCAGTGCTAGTTGTAGATTGCGGCTTCATATCTGGTTGACCTGATGCTATTGTGATATTAATCGCGGTTGTCGACACAGTACTTGGCCGTTCGTCGGGCGCAGGGAGGCCTGCCGCGGGAATATCGGTGAACGGAAGATTCGATTCGGTTAAGCTGTCAGTTTGGATGATGTTCTGAGGTTTGATGGGGACTTTCTCGGGATTGTATGCTTGGTTTACACGGGCTGAACATGCTGGGGTAGAATTGGTTGTATTGACTGCACTGCCACTAGTGCTGCTGGCATCTTCAATACAGAGTCTCGAAGGTCCATTGAGACTTGGTCGCGGAGAAGGAGACACCTCTGCTGGATTAATTGCAGTCTTCTTCTTAGCAGGAGCCAACGACCACGGATTGAACTTCTCAGCAGGTGCAAACTCTTGGGAGAGATGAAGCAGGCGGTGGAAGTCTCGTTCCTGGAGCAACAAAAGCTGGAGGTTTTGGTCGGTCGATGGGATTATTGAGCGTGGAGTTGGTATCCATGAAAGTATTCGAAAGATCACCAGAAGAGACGTTTGCTTGAGCTGGTTCAGTACCTGGGAAAGTGCTCTCGTCCGATTGACGCGATTGTGACGCGGCGGGGTGTCCTTGATGGTTTCTCTGCGAGTTGGAAGCTCTGATGGGCCAGGATACTGGAGCTGTCTGACCTTGAGGAGTTTGTGGAGGTGTTGGAACCGTACCAATTACTTGTAGAAGCCGAGGAGGGAGACCCGCCGAACTGGGTGTCTGCGGTGGCGTCGGAGTTCCTAGGCCTGCGAGTGCCTGTTGAATAGGTAGTGGTACTGGCAGACCTGCAAGCCTCAATGCAACGGCTCGATCACTTTCGGCTAATCTTTCTTGAGCAATCGCAGCGGAGATGGCACTGTTGTTCGCGTTCGCGTCGATCATCACCGCCCGAGCCAAAATGTGGCTGACGTGACGATCCCTTATGGTAGATAGACCTCGTTCAAGTTCTTCTCTGTGTAGTTTCAACGCGACTTCCCATTCAGAGGGCTCATTGCTGCTACTACCATTGTTGACGCGTATCGCTTCCGTGGTGAGTTCGATGATATCTCTGATCTGCACCTCAAGGACTTCAAGAATGTCAGCGCTGAAAGAGTCAAAGTCAGAGGATCAGGATCGCGGATTCTAAGGCAACTATCCCAAGATATGTTTCGTATACGAGATCCGAGATTTTCTAGCTAAAACAGGTGGGAAGAATACATACTGGCTGCGGATGTCGCATCGTCAATGTCATCGTAGACTCCAACCGGTGCTCGGGAAGCCATACTGAAGGTCCTTTTACTGGCCAAGGTCTTCGGGATCAGCTTGAAGCCTGCTGTTAAGAATGATAAAATCGTTAGAGGACGATTTTGCCCTCCAGATCCAGAATGCCTAAGGCGAAACCCGATAGGTACGCGACGAGCGTCGATGAGGCGTGATTACGAAGTACCGGTACGTTGTTAGGCTGAATTATGGTGGAATACACGAAAGTCTCAAACGAATTCGAATACTTGAGTGTGACGCAAAGTTGCTGGTTGCGGTTGAGTCAGGAAGCGGATTGAGAGGTGAAGTGATGTGGGGAGGAACTGACGCTTGGGGCTCTCGCTTAAATCGTTCCTGCCAAAAGAGGCAATGACATCAACATGCCAAGAGAATTGATTTATGCTGATGAAAGAGGATGTCAACGCGATGCGATGAGGTTCTGACGTGTTGCTGGTATCAGGTCATTGTTATGTAAGACATAAAATGTACGGAAGTCCCCTATATCTGTTGATTGCAGAAGTAATTATACTAAGGACACGAGGCTTCTTGACTGCGGATAATGAGAAAAGAGACAGAGAAAACCTGGAAGAGAAAGGGAGAGAACACGAGTCACAAGTCAAACCCATCTTCACAGTATGAATATTGCGACACCCAGATCAGATAGAAAAACGAATGAGATGTAGTGATAGACTGCGTCTCTATCGTCCAGACTATTTATTACTCAGACATTAATTGTTGCGGTGCAGCATGATACGGTTTTGTTTGTTTTGATCGCGAATGAGAATGAGCAAGACATGCAGCGAAGTCGATCTTTAATTTTGTATTGAGTGTTGTGAGAGCGAATGTTGTGGCATGGTCTGTGCGCGCATCCAAAACTTGATCTCCTGTTGAGGTGGGATTCGGTTGTTGACATCGGTGGGGTGAACATGAAGCTATTCGAATTTCGCGAATTTCTCAGAAAATTTTGCGACGTGCAACAAAAAGTTTCTCGCACTTCTACTAGCTGCTTTTGGGTAGGCATACGTGTCTTGTGGGTGCGACCGGGGCAGGGGTGGTGGGCCGACGTCGGTTTGTTTACTTTTGGGTTTTGGCGCGCCGCAAAGAAAAAATATCGTGAGAATTTCTTGGTGTTGTCTCTTGAGAAATGTTTGCGACGTGCAACAAAAGCTTTTCATTACGCGCTAGCATCCGCCATCGTATGCGGAGCGGACGATTTATTTTGCGAGCGCTCACGGAGGTAGCATTTCTCTGTTGGTGCAGTGGCACGCATTCCATGTTGGATTACGACAGGGGATATGGGCTCGGGAAGTTCCAGCTTTAATAACAGAATTCTATGCAATAAGGCGTATAAATTTCTTTCTGGGTTGAGCATTTCTCATAAGCTTATGATTTCTTTTATATCCCTGTTGGCTTCCGAGGTGCTATATACGAAATATGTGGCTGGAAGTTTTGGTTTTGGCGATTGTCGCGTAGGTTGACTATTTTCTCAGCAGCCAAATTGAGTCTGCCCCCAAGCTCATAAGAATGACAGCTAAAGTACTTTTCTCTCCAGTACCAGTACCCATGGGAAATGATATATCTTGAATTTGCTGCAAGCCGAGCCTGGTCTCCAAAGAATCCCGTTCAAGTCTTCCAGAACTGGCTTTCAACATCATGACCAGTACATCTCATACAGGCTTGGAAATGCCAGGTTTCCAACGCGTATCGTGGCAGCGATTCTTCAAATGACGATCAAATCTCTCTATTCTCGTTTTAAAGAAAACGACAGTGGCTTGCGACCAGTGCACGGCAGATTGACCTCAACACCCTCGATATCCCTACTCTCCGAATACCCCATCCTGCTTGCATCTCAAGACCAAATGACAAGCTTTACTCCACCATTACTAAGGCACTCGTCCATCACCCCCAGTAGTCACTTTCATCGCTGTCTCTTTCTTTTTCATTTATGCCCAATTCGGATCCAACTTCAACAGTTCCCACTTTCACATCATGCATGAATCACGCCTTGCAAGTCGTAGCGACATCCAGGTACATGTATCCAAATAAGCAAAAGTCACTGCTAGGCATGGTTTCTCTTTGTGGCTTCCTATTGCTGGCTCTAGGGGTACTGCTTGAAGGTTTCGGTTCTTGTCGATGTGTTCTGGTCTTATGGACTTTTTTGCTTTTGCGGTCTTTGCAGACTCAACAATGTCTTTCTTGTTCTTCTTAGTGAACCAACCCATCTTAAGCCTGAGTTCAATTTGTAGAAGCTTTGAAGTTTATTGAGCAGTAGTGAATGTGGTCGAGAGCAGACCGGACTTGTATCAAAGGACTCTGGGCATGAGGGGAATGTCTGAAAGTTTGTTACAAAGAAGGTGCTCAACCTTGACAAAGTTGATGAGGATAGCTTGTGGCAAGATGCTCAGAATAACAAGACTTACCGCCGGTGGATTTGAGCTCTCTGGATGACTGGAAGCATTTTAGACTTTTAGATTCATAAAGCACGAAAGATCGAAAGCAACACAACAACTTGAACACAGTATTCTAACAGCTAGATAGAGAAATCTTTGGGACAGCGAAGATCGAAAGAGCCGGTGCTAATTGCAGACGAAGCAAGATCTCACTTCCAAGGATACAACAGCGGCCAGCCCAAGAAATCTCCAGCAGTAAACTCCTTTTAGTATGTCTCCATGTCGGCCCTCAATCGAAGAATAGAAATAGACTGGAAATCAAATGGGTATCATTGTACATGTGAATCAAACGTGCGGGTCAAAGCTGCCAATCGTCGTGTTCAGTGGTATTCGTAATCGTGACAAATTCGTACAGTATCTAGGCATTCATTTATCGGTTTCCATCTCAAAAGAAAGAAGCAGGGAAAACACATACTTATTCTGGAGAAAGAGTCTAAATCTCCATTGCTTCATAGTCTGTTGCGCTTGCAGCGTCTGCAGAGAAGGGTATGGCAGTTCACACAGCTGTAGATGAACTCTGGCATGGTGTCGTTGCACATCGAGCACTGATTTCGACCTCTCTGACTAGTGAATCGAGTGTGTTGGCAATTGTGACGACCAGCAATATCCTCTGCAACAGCGAGAATGGCATTCAGAGCAGGCGGACCTTCGACTTGATTTCCTCGGTTTCGGACCTCGACAACCTCTTGAGCACGCTCCATCAGTCGATCCTCATCCCATTGTGGACACTCGCAGGCTTTCCATGGGAAGGCTGCGCACAAGTAGCAGAATTGGGTCTTACACGGACACCTGAATTTCGCTTGTTAGCTGTGGCGGTTGCATTCAGTCATGAGATGTAACTTACGACATGTGGTAGCAGCCTTGAACCAGTTCTACCATTCGCCGACATTCAGGGCATCTGGTCCAACCTTCACCCTCTGCCAGGGCGTCAAGTTGTCTCATCTCCTCATCCACCGGGCAGTCACCGTCGTGAACTGGTCCCTTGCATAAGGTACATGTGATAGCCTGACAAGTCGAGCATCGAGCAGCACCCTCCCTAATTGTCATGGCGGGGGTTAGGAAGGTCTCGCAACCAGCTGCAGAGCAGTAGACTCTATATTTGGTGCCATACTCCACAGTCTTGTCTCCGAAAGTTGACTCGATGTCTTCCGTCAAGAAGTCGCGAACAGCCTCGAGGGGAATTGCTTGTCTGCAGCATCGAGGAGGAAATAACTCCTCGTCTTTGAATGCTCGATTGAAAACCTCACGAATGCACTCGCCACAGTATCGATGACCGCAAGTTGCAGTTGCAAGATCTTCGTCGAAAAAGTGGTCTGTACAGAGTGAACATGCAATGTCAGGCTGTGGCTTTTCTTCTTCTGGCTCGGTCTCTGGCTGGGATGCTTCTTCCGTGGCAACAAATTCTCCGGCACTGGGGTTTCCCATATCGTCGTGGTCTTGCTCTACTGGTACCTCATCACCAATGAACACGAGGTCGAATGGGTTGTTCAAGAGGATTGCTTCCCTCAGCAGTCCGTCAGTGATGGGCTCGAGATGGGTCAAGTCTGTGTCAACGGTGGTTTCTGCGACACGGCGGTCTTCTAGGGCTCGGCTGTTTCTATGTAATTCTTGCTGGTAGAGCCTGGCAGCTACCTCGATGTCTCGGAGCCGGCCATCTCGTTGCGCTCCTCCGGATTGAGCAGAAAGAGCCTGAGCATCAGCCATCTGCAAGTCGATGATCAGCGCGGCAGTCGCATCGCTCATGTCTTGAAAGACCCAATGATCCGAGGGAGCGGCCATCTTGCTATATGGAGTTACTCAGATCTATGGCGAAGGGAAGGAAAGTGTAGGGTCGTGCTGTCAGCTACCATGTTAGTAATGAGTTACGAGATAGAAATCTTCTGTTCCTCACCTTTCTTCGATGCACTGTGGACTGTGCTAATTCCCAAGATCGCGCGAGAGGTGGATAGGAAAGGTAAGAGCAACAAGGTAAAGCAATAGTGTAGCGGAGCACCAAGAGCAATAAATAGAGTGACAAGGTAGATGTTGTGATGTGTTCGCCAGCGGTCAAGTTGAGGGGAGAAGATTGAGTTTGCTGGCCAACCTACGGAATTTGAGCTCAATGGCGCCAACAGCAAACGTGTGAAGTCATCTAAATTCACAGGAGTTCATGCTTCGGGAATCTGACGTCAAGTGCACAAGTTGGAAGGTGAGAGGAAAGCTCCATTTCACCATTGAGACGGAGACGGAACAGAGACAGCAATATGGTAAATTTCAAAGATGAAAGCAAGCAAAGCGTGACTTGATGTATTGGCGTGACCTACCGACATTGCGAATGTACCTTGAGTAGACATTGGGAAAAACAACAATGATTTATTTACGAATAAAAAGGTCGGCAACGATGGAATTTCAAACCCGCGAGGAGGACGAGGAGCAACAAGCACATGCAAATAAGACATTATCTCGAGACTCTCTATTAAGCAGCCATGGAGTATTGGAACTTGAGGTCATGCACAGTAGAGAGAAACAAAACAAACAACAACTTAGCCGAGTATATAAGCATGCAGCATGCAGCACGTGAATTGCCACTTCCTCAATGGATCACGCATCTTCGCGGACTCGACTTCTCATTCTTTTGTGATTGTCATGGCTCGCACCTGCTACACTTCCCTCAGCCGACGAAGTCGCCTTGCTTAACAGGAATTACTCTGGCATTCCTCTGTCTTTCGGGGTTTGAGGTATTTTTGGTCAGCAGCTCTGGTCTGTCAAAGCCCGTTCTCGCCACCTGGGAATTTCCCGATTTTCAGCTCGGCTGATTTCGAAACATTCGACCAGAAAGGGGTTTTCCCGTTTCTCAATCCTCGTCACCTTGCCACGCCGTCTTTCTTCAGACGCAAGCTCGCCTCAACGCGTTCGTCCTAGGCAAAAAGAGAGACGACATCTCAAGCCGCCTCATCAGTTCAGCCTCAGTCCGCGAACACTTCACATGCTAGCGATCGGGTTCTCCGTCCTACTCTTCCCTCCCTTTTCTCCACCACTTTCAACGTTACTCTCATCTTGAATGCCGGCCTCGGTGTTCTTCTCATCTCTTCGGCTCAGATTGATCCAGAACAATCACATGGCATCCCAGCCTCCCCAACGTTTCCCCTCGCCACCCCATCCCGTCTTTCGACTCCATTCACGTCTCGTCGTCTCTTCCTCACACGCTCATGAGCCTCATCTGGACTCCGGGACCGACCCAAATCTCGGGACTACCACGGCGTCCGGCATTTCTCATTTGCCCCACCAGATTCCGATGTGAAGCTTGGAAGATCCATCCATTTTATCCATCCACCAAGCTTCTAGCTCGACACTAGAACAATTCCCGAAGCAGCGCCAGGACATCACATCCACTCCCATCCACTCGTCTCTCCACTCCCATGTGCCTGTCCGTCACCAGCGGTTCTGGCGGCTGAATCCTCGTCGTCTCATCCACAGGTGAGGGATGTTTGCAGTGGATCAATACCGTAATAAAAACACCAAAACTCCCTCATCCCAGACGTAAACCCCCACTAAATGCCAAGATGTCTCCCCTACCTCGCGACGACATTACGAGATATTTGCACTTTGCGGTCTAGGCCTTCAAAAGAAATGTTGGTAACGCCGACAGATTCGCGTTTTATTCATGTGCTGCGGTTCATGCTGCGTTCAAATGTCTAATGGCCTGAATCGAACTTGGTAAGCATGTCCATAGACTGGCGGACGAACTTTGAATGAGCGGAGGAGAGAATCCACAGGCCCACGTCGAGAAATGAAAGCGGTGATGGGTTGGAGACTCAAGCCACAACTTACCAAATCATGCAGGGACCCGGCGCCACAACTCGCTTCCCCTTGTCCGAGTCTTCACCGTTGGCAACAAAAGACAAGAGATGCCGGTCTTCCTCGGTCCCATGGCTTCCTCCGCCCGAGCAAGAGCTAGAGGAAATCCAGGAGCCAGTGTCTAGCACGGCTGTCAACCACGGCTTTGGAAGGTCTGTTACTCAAAGCAAAAAAAGTGCCATTTCGAAATACAAAGGCCAAGTGAGGAGATCCCCTTTGATCATCGATCGATAGCAACCACCATGTTCGAGCGTCAAACCCTCGCTCAGCCCTGCAACCATCGCCAACCCACTTTCGCAGCGCTGATACCCAAAACATACTTTCCGCGGCAGCGGTGCACCGAAACATTAATTACCAGAGGAATGCATTCCCAGATAGCTAGCTAGGCACGCAGCATCGCTTCGGACGCAACACCGCCTAACAACTCTCGATAAAAGCAGCGACAGACCTGACTCGCTAGTGACGTGGGTAATTCCCAACTGGATCTCAAGTCTCCCAACGCGGAATGAATACCACCAACATCTTCAACCCAGCTCCGAGACGCTGCAATTTCGGACTTGAGGGGTCTCATACTGTACCGTGCATAGAGTTGTACTTGGCACAGAACGTCACGAGCTGCTTTCAGGTACGGAATCACTCCGGAGAACATTTGAAGTACGCCAACGGACAGGTCAACAAATACGCGAACCTGGAGAGTCGACGGCCAACAACATCTACTCCACCACCACTCTCCAAGAGCTCCTCTCCTCCACCAACCCCTCAAAACAAACTTTACCCTTCCAACTTCAGATGTTTCCAAGCCAGCCTTCTCGTCAGCTCGCCTACATTGATTACTATCCTCTCATCTCATCTCGCTCCCACTTTCCAATGTTCCCAGCCTCTGGCTTCTATGACGACACTCAACATTGGCATCCCCTGTCACCCTCGAACTCTAATCTGACAGCCAGCCGCATTTTAACGCACAACCATCAAGAGACGGTAGAGATGTTCATCAAGTCGTTACAGGGCTTCCGAGTTTCCGATCAAAACACCCCTCCTTTCATCTAGTTGCAGCGGCACACATGTCATGGAAAAATAGAGTTCGAAGCTACAGCCCTGGCTGGAGTGACTTCCGCTTGGAAAGTTATCCGAATACAAACATGAACGACAGCAGTAGTGAAGAGAGAAAGGTGGGATCCCGGTTTCATTTGTCGCTCCCCGTGATTCATGTGGTACAGCTACGCACTCCAATAGCTCAGAAAGGTAATCCGAACCCGTCAAGACATCTTCAATCTTGTCTTACATCACTCGACTATTTCGCCGTTTCCGTACAAACTATTCAATAAACAAGATATCTGTACCAGTATTGTAGCATTACGGGTGGTGTGACCAGTACGAGTCAGTCACTGCCACACATCTTTACGACCTGTCAACTTTTCAGCCTTCGATCCTTGAACATCTTCTGTAGACTTGTTGAACGAGCTTCATCGCATCCATCAACAGTACGTGCTAAAGCCTACCTGAACTGTCTGAAGATCTATCCTGTTCGCGGGGTTAGATTTCACCAATGACATGCTCTACAGACGTGGAAAGTCAATTCCGGAATAGGTCGTGATCTTGGTACCATACAGGCGAGGTGCCTACAGGCCAGGTCTCACAGTTCGCGGAGGCGGGCATCGCGTCGAGCGCAGGGTCTGAGATCCTGTCTCACCTGCATCCATCGATCACGTAGCTTAGTAGTTTCCCTTGAGATCGTAGACACGAATACCAAATGCAGAACTAGGATGGTTTCAAATGTTTTGTTCAATTCCGACACGGACCGATCTCGTCCAAATCTAATACTCCAGACAGAACAGCTAGCCATTTCTCTCTCTTGCCGTCTTCGCAAAATAAATAGACTTCTGACAGTAAAACAAGCCGCTCTCTTTGCAATTGTAAGGCTAAAGAAAACCAACCCAATGATAAACTTCAGACATTTGTGTAAAAAGAGAAATACCACAGAGATCCCCTCCAATCCTGCCTTTCCATTGCCAGACTCTCTGTGTTGAAACAATGTACTGCAGTTTTCCCTAGCTGTCTTGCTCTGCTCCGTCCGTCCCATTCATTTTTGTCCAAAAAGAACTAAGACAGCTTTCCTAGCAAAAAGCAATGCGGATCCATTTGAGTCAGTGCTCATTTTCATCCGGCCCATATACATAAGCAAAAAAAGGGGTCTATAAACACCACCTCCTATTAACGCCCCAACCATCTCGCGAAAAAGGGAACCAAGTAAAGACAAGAAAGCAAGAGCACAAAAGAAAATGTGTAATCCAGTAACTTTTGTATGAGGCGATGTGGACAAAACAGACAGGAATACCGCCAGGTTCGAATATTGACCAGAGAAGGGTAGATGTGTATCGTTCCGGAAGAAGTGGGGAGTTTGTTGAATACCGAGATCGTGTACTGGTGGTTCGCTCCCAAGAAGATATGTCGTCGTCAAAAGCATAGACAAAGCACCCATTTCTCTCTATTTCCAGCCCAAAAGTCTTTCCATTCGTTCAAGCCCATTCAGTCTATCCGGGGTATTTAATCTTGGGCTCGTGAATCAAGTAAACTCCGTCCCAATGCAAATTTTTGTTGAATGAAAATTAAAACGAGGACGCCGATGTATGTGCTGATGCTGGAAAGAGAGCCGTAAATCGCGAAGCTGAAATATGGAGGTCACATCATGCCTTCTTCGCCGATCCCTGGTAGACCAGGAACATTCATTCCCAGAGGCCCTAAGCCCGCAGCAGCCATATGACTGTTGAGCTTCAAGTCTGGATTGCAGGGAGGCGAATGCTGCTTATGCTGCATGTAATGTCAGCCTCGGCTCCAGAATACCCGACAAAATGGACTTACGTATTTCAACCCGTTCAAGTTCTTATATCGTTTGCCACAAACATCGCATTTGTAAGGCTTCTCCTTTTCCATTCCGAGTGTACCGGGATAAGGCGCGGAAGTCTCTGGATTTACAATCGAAAATGTGCCATCACCGTTTTCGTGTAATTGCTGAGTTTGGTGGCCATGTGTCTTGTGATATCTAGAACTCATTAGCATCTCTGCCGCTGCAAAGCTCAAGAGAACTTACTTGAGACCATTCTGGTTCTTGTACGCCTTCTCACAGCCAATGACTGGGCATCTAAATGGCTTGTGCTCTTCTCCAATCATCATACCAGCTTGAGGCATAGCGTTCATGGCCATCATTTGCTGCTGTCTGTACGCCCGCATCAGCTCGTCGTTGTTACCGAATTGTCCTTGTCCAAGTCCGAATTGCGCAAACTGCTGCTGTAGTCGCTGTTGGGTGAATCCGTTGGGGCTGTATAATCTTTTGGCGGGCTCATCTATACACAGGTCCAATGACAAGCTATCCGATCCCATTCCAAATGGATAGTTCATATTTGACATGTTCATATTCATGTTCATGCCCATGTTGTTCATGTTCATTGGCATATTTGCGAACGCATCCTCCATTTCCCCTGCTGGTGTCCCCGGTACAGAGGTCTCAGGCGAGAATTGGTGTGACTGTTGCTGGATCGGTTGGGCACTGAGCGTTGGGGTATTTACCGATGAAACGGTCGGATTGTTCTGGAAACCAAACCCTGCAGTAGCTGGAGTGGAGGGCTGGGATGTTCGAAGCCCAGAATGTTGCATCCCGCCTGAGTTCAGATTTAGATTTGGTCGTGGTTGTTGCCCAAAGAAGGATTGCTGTGCCATCTGGGGTTGTTGGTGCATTTGCACGGGCGTATCTGGTGGGTTGTCCATAGGTCCGACAGCATCGTCCATCTCCATGTCCTCCACACCTTCCATATCCTCCAAGACTGGCTGCACATTCTTCTGAACCGGGGTCGAGGGCTGCGATTGCTGTTGCTGTCGCATCAGCTGGATTCCACCCACACTTGGTCCGCCTTGTGGCATTTGTAAACCTGGAGCTCGTGGGGGTTGTAATGTTTGATTCTGCTGTTGCTGAGCTTGTTGCTGAACTGCTGAAGCCGCCTGAGCTGCGATGGCTGCTTTACTGTTGGGCGTCGAGTTCTCGCGGGCCCTTGCCGCCGCAGAAGCCGTACGCAATGATTGCGGTGTTTGCTGTGCATGTGCTTCCTCGTAATGCTGTAATAAATCGTGAAGAGTAGGTAGAGTTTGGCCACAGCATGCGAAATCTCTCATGAAATTTGCTTCCAACTTGGGTAGATATGAAGACGAGTGGTAAGAAGGCGACTGATAAGGAAATGGTGACGTCCCGGCCATGATGATGCTAGAAACCGTCAGTGTCTTGCCAAAGAGCGGTGGCGCACGAGCAAGACTCGAGACTCCGGACTCGGATCGTAGACTCGAGGTGCCCAGATATCTTCCATGGAATAATTGTAAACTTACTCATCTCTAATCCAGCTTCCGACAGAAACGCCTCCCCAGCTCATGCCTTGTACCAAGCTTCCAGCCAAACTTTCCCTGCGCGGCCTACCATCTCCGTTTCTATTTGGATTGTTCATAGAGATCGGTTTGGCTCCTGCGAAAGAGTCCTGACGGCCTCTGCCCATGCCATTCTCGAAATTGTTGCCGCTCATCATGGCGGAGGTACGCGAATCGGGATCGAGGAAGTTCGTGGTGGGCTTGACGCCGACGCCTTGCGATGACGGAGATGAAGATGCGTTTCTGGTTGGTGTGGCGATGTCGATGGGAGAGGTCATCTGCATCGTAAAAGCGTCGCTCTCAATGTTATCGTTGTTGGGAGTGAGCGGCTGGTTGTTGGAGAACGGAGAACTGGCGTTGGAGTCGATAAAGTGACCTTCAGGTTCGAGGGTGGTTCCCGTTGGCGATGACAGCCCGGCTTCTTTTGGTGCTGGTACAGCACCCGCGCTAACGTACTTAGATAACCAATCGTTAATTCCTCCCATAACGCTCCACTCGACCACGGCGGCTTGTTCCTTAGAAGGGCGATGGAGAGGCAAACAGGAGCAAGAAAGAGGAAGGATTAACTGTTAGGAGTCGGCGGGCGGAATCAGGAGGTCGGAAAGTGTTTATTATGCGTATTCAAGTAAGTTCGTAAAGTGAGGTGGTGCGGGTGAGGACTTGGGTGAAGTGACGTTAGGACGCAAAATCCACCCAGAAACACCAGGGAAGCTGCTGCGTTTGTTATGGCTCCGGAGTCAAGGATGGCAAGGAATGCGGAAGGGCAGAGGAGGGAAGACGGTGAGTAAGAAGTCTAGGCCGACCGTTACCTCGCAGGACAGGGTAGCCAGTGTAGGTAGGTGCTAGAAGGGGACGAGACCTGAGGGTTACCTCTGATGATATAGTTCTACAAGCCTACAGGCGGTGTACGGCTCATCATATAGCACAGTCCAGCTAAATCAGGCCCGACCAGCCATCCTGTTCATGAAGATCGTATTTACTATTGGTAGTCAAGACTTTCTCGACTGCTCGTTCTCTCTGAGTCGCCATGAGCTGCTAATGCATCGCTGCTGTAGGCTCTGGTTCCTGCGGCATACCGGCTTCTTACTGATTTCACCAGGCTATTTCCAGCATGGCCCCCGACACCAGTAGCACTGGTACCGCTGGTCGGCTGTTGTTTGCTACCTGTCCCAGATTCCTTGTAAAAGTCCCAGGTTGGACTTGGGACTTTCCTTTCCTCTGCTGCAGCGTGGGTTGGGATTTTAGGTTCATGCTTGCGAGCATATGGAGTCGATGGACCCCTAATAATGTTTAAGAAGAGCCCTACCCTTGCTATGCACGGTGGATCCGACTCGAATAATCTTGATATATGGAAACCTAATGTCCCTTCCAGAATCCCCATTAATTCCATCAAAGCACGGCCAACAAGGAGTATGCAAGCAGCTCGAGTCAGAAACATGACGACTCATGATTTTCGTTGGTTCAATCCCTCTCTAGTTAGGCCTCATCCAGTCAAAAGCCGACTCGATTCAAGCCTCCATGCAGTGGGTATGCACACGTCTTACTCTCCGCCTAGATCGATGCGTTTGGTAAGTATATTGACGAATAGGATGATGCTTGATCAAGGAGCAACATCTGATTATTGTTGTCTTCCTCAACCACTTGGTCATCATGCGCAATCTTCCAAAGTCAATCTACGAAGTTGTCCCAGAATGCATCGCTAAGTGAAGATCTCCTCGGATCTCCGTCAAAGTAAACAAGGGAGATAAGGTTGAACCTGTTCTGTCTGGAGACTTTCATTCTTTTAACAGCTTTCTACGCAGAAAGTTGCCATCTTATCGAATGTTAAAGGTCTAGACACTCAGAAATGGTCTCTAGGCCCATGAACGCTTACTCGGATAAACTGCCGAAGAAGACAGGAGGTGTCAGCTCCTAGGGAAATGCAGGAACTGATTACAAACGATGTTCTCCAGATTCGAAGGACATTTTGAGAAAGAGTGGAAGGCTCAGGTAACTTAGCATAATTTCGTAAGGAAATCTGAATGACCAAGGACCTGGAGTATCTGAAAAGTTGTGGGACATTCAAGTCAATGACACTTGAGAACCTCCAGACAGCCAACTCCTGGTAGACATATATGTAATGATATCCCACATGAAACTCCATTGGACACAACTCTCGGAGACATCTGCTTGTTTATATCCCACCCAACCACTGTCAAACATACCTGACCTTCTCCAAGTCCTGTAACGAAGTAAGCACTTAGCCTAACCCAGTAACCAGGTACCCAGCAATCCAGAGAGTTACAATCCCATCCCATGGAAAATAGGACCATTCTCTTCTCAAAATCGCACGATACAACCCGGTTCCCGCCATCTGAACTCAGCAGATATGAAGGTCGTAGCGGAGATGCAGCAGCAAAACATGGAGAAACGAGTTCAGGCGTTTAACAATCGGCGAAGGCTCGGGGTCTGAAGGCGGGCAACATCGGAGGGACTTGTTTTATCAAGAGATAGGTTGGACATACTAACACCCCGCCACCAAAAGCAGCGTCTCTCGATAGCACGAGGTGCGATTTTATAATAAAAGCTATGGTCGTTATCAAATCTACGTCGTCACAGCAGTGACACCACAACTCATTGACATCATGCGAGCGAGCCTCATGCGCAGAGCTGACAAAAAAATTCCAGCACCACAATTACGCACCTCGGGATTTGGGCGGATATCTATTTCGGAAAGGACCAACTGCTTGTCAGGCAAAAGAATAGGAATATAATCAGAAGAGAATCCAAGATTCTTCTTCTCTATCTTTCAGCATTCAATTCGAATTCAATTGACCAAAGACGCCTCTGAGATACCTCGGGATTTGCTAGCTAGCTAGACGAACGATCGATTGATATCAACATACGATTTCCTCACCACAGCTACCTACATCCGCAAGGCCGCTACAGAACAGCAAGATCTTCAGGAACGAACAGGAGAACAATTCGAAGCCATTTGAACATACGACCCTCCGAAATAAACAGCATAGCTAGTTTTTGATCCCCTCACAACACCGGCAAAAATGAAGATCCTCACCAAAGAAGAAGAGGAAGCCCATTACAATGCCACCCTCAAAGGCGGTATCAAAGGCGGCCTTTTCGGCCTCATAGTCGTACGTTCTCTCCCTCTCCTCTTATCCCTTCTACCCCTCCCTTCAAAACCCAGCAAAACGCCAGCAGAAACAGTAGCTAACGTCTCTCTTCTGACAGGGCACAACCACCGTCCTCGCAGCCCACCACCGCTTCCCAACCTTCCGCTCCCTCACCCTCCCCATGAAAACCTTCCTCGTCACCTCCTCCGGAACCTTCCTCGCCATCGTCGAAGCCGACCGCTCCTCCCGCTCCTTCGAATCCGCCCGCAACCCCGCAAACCAATACAAAGACCGGGCCTCCAGCGATCTCGCGGCTCTAAAAGAGAACGAGACCGCGTTCCAGCGCTTCAAAAACTGGGGGCGCGAGAACCGCTATCCTATCGTGACGGCATCGTGGGTAGCGAGTTTGGGTATCGCGTTGGGACTCGTAGGCAGGAATCCGTATTTGACGAGGGCGCAGAAATTGGTGCAGGCAAGAGTTTACGCGCAGGGGTTGACGCTGGCGATTTTGATTGCGACGGCCGCGTTCGAGGTGGGGGATGCGAGTAAGGGGAAGGGGAGGTGGGAGACGGTGAAGATTCTGGATCCGAATGATCCCGAGCATAAGCATATTATCGAGAAGAGGATTCATCATGAGGCGTATGAGGGGGAGGATTTGTGGAGGGGTATGTTTTTGGTCTTTCTTCCCCCCCATGGCTCGTTTTTGAGACTGTCGATGAAGCTTTGTGAGATTATAGCTAAAGAGTAAACAGATATGGTAGCAGCTGAAGAGCGTAAGATCGAAGCACGCAAATCGGCAGCTGAGCATGAGAAGTCTGCCAACAAGCCCAAATCGACACCCAGAGCTACGAAGGGCAAGCCAGCTGAGCAGGATGTCGATTAAGCAAGCAGGTTTCGACAATAAGAATGGAAGTTTCAAGGCTCCATGGCTGCAGCAGTGCTTGAAAGAAATCGTACTTTAGCCGGAAATTGAGGTGATGCTTTGGGATACACGATACAGGTGGGAGAGGTGGATAAGCAAGTCGATGGGTGTATGAATAATGGCGTCTTTTAGCATTGTTTGGTGTTTGGTTTACACTCCGTTTCGCGTCTCAAATACAGATATGGAAATCAGAAGAGTTGTCTGCCGAGAGGCAGAATGTCACTGTAAATAGCTACACCATGTTACTCGATGAGAAATATGAAAAACACTCAGAAAACTGAAGATCGATGTGCTTGCTCGCTTGCCCTGATAATCATATATACATACATGTCCTCGTCTACAGTCATAAATCATTGAAACATCGGTAAGTGAATACTATGAAGCAATTCCACACGCTGAAAGATGAGTCGCTACCTCCAAACGAAGCAAAACACCAACTCCTCGCTTCAGCCCTTTCCCTTCGTTTCTCCTTTCCCAACACCTGGTCCGGATATGAAAATTTGACTTGAATGTGGTAGAAGCTCTAATATGCTTCCTACAGCAATATGTTTACACATCAATGCTGAAATGGCTGATTTGGCTGTAATAAGCATGGACAGCCAACTCCAGAATCTGCACATCGCCAAACACTTCCCCGCCATCAAATCCACCGACTACAATGAGCCGACTGTCGTGTAGCACAGTGCCATGATAACCTCTCGGACGAGGTGGCATCCCATACACCTTCTTCTTGTCCCAAACCATCGTCACAAGATTTAGCAACAGAACTTCGTTGCTGTACTCCACACCATCATGGCCTCCTATCACAAAAAGATAGGATCCTACGATTGTAGCCGTGTGACTAAGGCGCGGATATGAGACCGGGATGTGGACGGGTGAGAAGACCAAGGTCTCGACATCAAAGACCCAAACATCGCGGAAACATTCCCCGCCATCACTGCCTCCGAAGATGATGAGTTTTGACCCAACCATGTTCGCCGTGTGATATCCTCTGGCTTTGGGTTTCGACTTGTCGTCTGAGGAGGCAGATGATGGTGCCGAGATGAGTTTCCAAGACATCTTATTCGTGTCTGCAACGTCCAGTCTCCACACATCATTCAACGCCCTAACGCCGTCTCCTCCCCCAAAGATATATATCCCATTGCGCCATAAACATGCCGTGTGTGCCCTCCTCTTACTCGGCTGTCGGTCTCCCCCAATCTTGGGCTTGCTCCATCTGAAGTTGACGGTATCCAGAACGTATACGTCGTTATAGTATGCCGGTCCGTCACCACCGCCAAACACAATCAACTTCTTTCCCACTGCTGTACAAGTCATGGCTCGTAGAGGAACTGGTATATCTCCACACACGTACGGACATGAGAAGTAGAATGCATCTGCATCCAAAACATAGAGTTCATTGAAACAGGACCTGGAGTCGCATCCTCCAAAAACATATACATTCGAGCCAATCAAAGTCGTAGTATGCGCTCGTAACGATGTATGTGAAGATCCTGATACTGGCGCTCGGGACCAGTACATACCACTAGCTGGTGCTGGCTCGACATCTGGTGCTGTTTTCGGATCTGGTAGTGGTGGAAATGGTATATGTGGACCGCGTGGTGGTCTTTGAGCTGGTGTGGTATTCCGTGGAGGGGCAGGGGAGGTTCCTCCTTCTCGGGGCTTAGATGCAATCGCAGATGTAGATCGGAGATTGAGGGGGCGTCGCGGGTCAGGAATGACTGCCAGCGGGCCGGGAGTCTTGGAAACTGGTGGAGAGGTTGGAGTCTCTGGTTTGGGTGTTTGGGTACGTGAAGAAGATGGCTTCGAGGAGGGTGGTTTCGATGTGGATGGGGAGGATTGATCTTTCTGAGAAAGTGACTGCGAGCGTTGTCGCAGAGCTAGTTCCGAAGCCTTCTTCCTCCTGTCCTGGCTCTTGGTAGACAAGTGCCCGGGAGTATGACTTCTTGAGGGAGCTGATACTTCTCGCGGCGGTTCTGCATCTTCCGGTATGTCCTGTGGTCTGGTATCGGACGGAGACAGCTGGATAATTTTCTGGGAGCGCAGCAGCTTGCTTGTTTTGACCGTCGGCCTTGTCCCCTTGTCGGGAGATTTCTGAGCATCAGCCATTTTGTATGCGCCGTAGGTTCTTGGAGCGATGGCCAGTAATTCTCATTATTGTCTGTGCCGGGACAATTACGATTCGAGGCTGTTGGCTGTTCTACAAAAGGAGATGGGGACCACGGCTGAACTGAGGAATGTTGGAGGTCTCGGTGTCGCATCAGAGGTTACTTCCCCTGTAATAAGTTTCAGCCGATCTGCATAATGCATCATCGGATAGTTGATTGGAGAAAATGTTTATCGGCGTCCAGAACCAAACGACAGGTGATAGAATGAAGATATGTATCCCCAGGAAAAGGCTTTAACAAGTCATCTCCTCTGCGGGGAAATGTTGTTCATCTGAGCTTCTCCAAGGTTTCAGGGGCGGGCACCTTGACGATCCAGGAACCAACAGAAGCAACAATGACTTGGTTGGTTGGAAGCCACATCGAAGTCAAAGCTCCGCCACAGCCCAGACCAGATTTAAGGTACAACATGTGGCTGAAGAACAAATGCGCTAAGATAAGCTCGATAGAAAAAATGAGGGGCACCAACACGACGAGGAAATGCAAAGTGAAGCTCAAAAGAAGGCCCATTCGCATCTCAATTGGTTACTTGAGATCAACTTGTTGAAGGGCAACCACTTCTGACTTTTCTTCCACCGTTCGCGGCTATCACACAGTGGTCGATTGCTACTTGACTATATTCAAAGCTCTCCAAATCAACCTGAACCTGTCCTCAACAGAGCACGCGACGGACTACAATAAACACAATGGCAGACAGTGCGCCAATTCCCGAGGAGACTCTGAAGAGATCTTTAGAGACCGATGTCAAGCCAGAATACCCCCCGCAAACAATTCTTCCAGAAGACTCTGCTGTTACTAGGATCGAGAAAGCTGAAAGAAATGGTTCTATCAAGCAGGAAGACTCAGAAGAACCAGCAGCCAAAAGAGTCAAAATTGAGCAGCATGAAGCTGCGCCAAACGGAAACGGCAATCCGGCCACTGATTCAAGAGACAAGGTCAGAGGTGTGGCGTTGGTCAAGCCCGAGTAAGTGATTTGGCAACGACATTACGTCTCAGACCTCGACGCTAACAAGCAGCCAGGTACCTGATTGATACTTATAAGAGGGGAGGAGAGCCAACAAACCCAGTTGCAGATGATGATGCTGCAGAAGGAAGACTACGGGCCGATGATCGAGACAATAATGAAGGTGGCAAGAAGAACAAGAACAAGAAGAAGAAGGAGAAGGGTCAGAACAAAAGCCGTGAGTTTGGGTCATGGTATGATGCTATCAGACTTTGCAACTCTCGAGCGACTACAAATGAATTTTCTCCGTTGAATTGCGACTTCGGCGACACATGCAGATGCTGTCACGACCTTCGAAAGTATCTTAAGGAGGGGAAGCGGGAAGACTTGACAACCTTTGAAGGGAAGTGCCCAGTATGGGAGGTCTACGGTGTTTGCCATGCAGGATGGAAGTGCAGATTCGTTGGAAGCCATTCAAAAGAAATTGAGAGAGAAGATGGTCGAAAAGAGTTGGTCTTGACAAGCCGTGAAGGAGCCGATCCAACAGGAATCGAGGGCGAGGACCGCAAGGGAGTCTACAACGTGGTCGGCACGAAAGACAAGTTGGATCTTGCCCGAAGAAGATTCCCAACCAACAAGTCCGAAGAATATACCAAATGGCTAGACGAGGATCAGCGGGAAATGGAGAAGATCTATCACAAGAAGAAGCAGGAAACTGAATCTGAGGCTCGGGAGGAGAATCGTGCTCAGTTTAAGGATCCGCCACTTCTGCCTTCCGAAAAGAGAAGAATCTACTTTGGCCCTGAAACTCCCGTTCTGGCACCTTTGACCACGCAAGGAAATCTCCCATTCCGAAGGATGTGCGTTGAGTTCGGAGCACAGCTCACTTACTCCGAGATGGCTATGTCCACTCCATTGATTCAAGGTCAGAAATCCGAGTGGGCATTGATGAAAGCGCATGAGAGCGAGATATCTCCTCCTCGATATACTCCTACTTCAATCGTCCAAGGATATGATAACTCCAAAGATCTCAAGTTTGCTACACAGATCTCAGCAAGCAAACCTTGGCAAGCCATCAAAGCAGCTGAAGTCATGGCAAAACTTCTACCAAATATTCGACTGATGGATCTTAATTGCGGGTGTCCCATTGAGATGGTCTATCAATCTGGTGCAGGTTCAGGATTGCTCGATGCCCCTTCAAAACTGGAGAAGATGATTCGAGGCATGAATACAGTTTCTGGAGACATTCCAGTCACAGCAAAGATCAGAATGGGTACCAGGACCGAAAAGCCTACTGCAACCAAGACCATTGAACGTTTGGCATTTGGTGGTTTCGAGTCAAGAGAGCGACTTGGTGCCCCAGGATGTGCGGCAATCACTCTTCACGGCAGATCCAGACAGCAGAGATACACCAAGAATGCTGACTGGACATATATTGCCGAGTGTGGTGCTCTGATCGAGTCTTACAACAAGAAGAAGGCTCAATTGACTGATACTGTCCAAGAACCGGACGAGCGTACTCAAGCGAACACCAAGGATGGAAGGATGTTCTTCATCGGAAACGGTGACTGCTACTCGCACGTTGATTACCTTGATCACATCCAGCACGCACGAGTCGATTCGGTCATGGTTGCCCGAGGAGCGCTCATCAAGCCATGGATATTTGAGGAAATCGAACAGGGACAATACCTCGACAAGACCGCATCCCAACGACTCGGCTATGTTGAGAAGTTCGTCAAATACGGACTTGAGGCATGGGGATCTGATGAAGTTGGAGTTGGACAGACACGACGATTCTTGCTAGAGTGGTTGAGCTTTGCACATAGATATGTTCCCGTTGGTATTCTCGCCCATCTTCCGCCTAGTCTGCAGGATCGTCCTCCCGCGTACAGAGGTAGAGATGATATGGAGACTTTACTGGCTAGTGACAACTACTTGGACTGGATCAAGATCAGGTATGTGGTGAAGGCTTCCACTTACATGCTTTACTAACTATTTTAGTGAAATGTACCTTGGTCCTGCTCACAAGGATTTCAAATTCCAGCCAAAGCACAAGTCGAATAGTTATGAAATTGAGGCAGAGGGCTGAATCCGGGATATCATTCAGTGCCATAGCATTTGCATACATGTCTTTTCGGTAGCATAGGACGTTGAAAAGTAAAGCATAGTTAGATTAGTGCATCTGAATAGATTTGGTGGACCTTGGGAGGGATGAAGAGCATGGTCGTTGAGAAAAGCAACGGCCCAGAGCAGTCAAATTTCAACTCGTTGTAGACAAATGATTCATAAATGAATATGAATATCTTCTCTTGACTCATCGTCTTGCAGACACAGGGTATTGCGACAACTTGAATTATTCTTCGCGATCGCACGTGACGTAGACTCCTCTATTCACGTGAAAAGCGCCACTTTCGCTAACCATGCGGTTAGCGGAAAATTCCTTGCTGGGCAAGCTGATGACGTTGCGAGCTCCAAAGCTACGGTAAAGCCACACCACCACACGACCACTTCTCGTCGCGGCATCTCGCTCTCTCCCAAACACAACACAACTTCGACTGGAGAACACCTCGAGATAAACTTCTGCGAGAATCCGAAACAACAGTGAGCCTCTTCTCCATCAATCCTTTACTCGTTTGCAGCTTCGAGACAATCTGTTGTCTTTGCTACCTCGGGACGGAGCCTAGCATCAACAGTTGAACTAAACAGCTTGCATCAGGACACGATTCGATTTTACGAGTACCTCAAACGAAACGACACAAACAAGCCGCCAAAATGACGCTCTACTACAGTCTCGTGAGTCTTGACATTGGCACACCACTGCCCATCTGGCAGGCTGCAGCTGGCGACGAAGACAGACCAAGCTAACAACACAACAGGTCTTCCTGCTCCTCGTAGCAGAGATGACGCTCTTCATGCTCCTCATCGTGCCCCTCCCCTTCACGATCCGCCGCAAGATGTTTACCTTCATGTATGCGTAGCCCCTCTCTCAAATTGGGCACAAGCTAACAACCCTCTAGCAGCGAGAGTCCGATAGTAGCAAAACTCCAATACGGGATGAAGATCACCTTCATCTTCATCCTGATCCTCTTCATCGACAGCGTCAACCGCGTCTACAGAGTCCAACTCGAGCTGGCCGACACAAACAAGACACCTGGGTAGCCCCCCTCCCCCTCTTCCTGCCCGCACAAGCTTCTCCACAAAACAAACCAAAACAAAACTAACCCCCACTAGAGCCTCCGTCATGGGCCACGAGCGCATGGAAGTCCAAGCACGCAAGTTCTACTCCCAGCGCAACATGTATCTCTGCGGCTTCACTCTCTTCCTCTCCCTGATTCTTAACCGCACCTACACCATGATCCTCGACGTTCTCCGCCTCGAGGAGAAGGTCAAGAAGTACGAAGGTGACCCAAAGGCGTCTGGAAAGGAGAGCGACAAGCTGGCTAATGCTGGAAATGCTGGCGAGATCGGCAAGCTAAAGAAGCTTTTGGCTGAGAAGGATCGTGATTTGGAGACTCTGAAGAAGCAGAGTGAGGGCTTGAGCAGAGAGTACGGTGACTTGAGCGACAAGTATGGCGCTGCTACTGGAGCCGATGCTACACCTAAGAAGAGCAGATAAATCACGAACTATGTCCTGAGAGGCCAAGAGGACTTAATGGCGCAAGTCAGAGACGACTCGGGGGTCGGGGTACGGATGGGTGGATTGATGTGCGCGGGTATATCAGTGAGCAATGATGGGGTTCGGCGAGGGGCATTTTGGTGGAGCATATTTGGAGTGGTCGGGGAAGGAAAAGTAAACAGTGTTCATTGGCGTCTACGATTTCTTGTTTAGTGAAGTTATAGGTCATCAATGGTATTCCCGATCCATAATGAAGGTTCATCGCCAATCTCTTGATCTCGCGCGATATTATGTTTCATAAAGTCATCGATTAATTTATCTGCTTTTCTATGCAATGTGTACTTTCGGCAGAGATATATCTGCATTCTAATGTGTGTGGCTCTGCTGATCGCTTTTCATATCTGGTCAGTATCCAGAATGTTGTCCATAGCCATATCCATCATAGCAATCCCTTCTGAACTGGCGAAGTCAGAGAAGAAAGCAACGCGAAGCAAAAGAAGCAATGACAGCTCTCGCACCAATCACTCGTATTGTCAACCCTCAGAAATCCACCAAAATCCCTCAATCCATAGAACCCCACTGAACCTTCATCGGGACCCAAAATGCCGAGTGGACCTTCCGGAACCTCGAATTCGTAGAGCCATTGTATGCCTTCATCGTCAGCGTCTCGAATGTTCCGAGCTCATCTCAGTACTCATCTTGTTCGACGAAGAGGCCCTCTTCGGCTTCATCATTACTGTCCTCCAAAACATTGCGACGACGAGCCCAGCGATTTCTGTTGACTTCAGGTGCATCAATTACTGCATCTTCTTCGTCCTCGTATTCGATATCGTCTTCAACTTCGTCTTCTCCATCACTGGTAATATCAATGACCCCATTCTCATCGATCTTGAGCTTCTTTGATGATCGTACTTCAGCATCGCTCAATGGCCGCTTCTCACCGTGCTGCTTCTTGATCTCCGGCTCCTTACTTTGGTCTCTAGCGGGTGGGAAAGTACCGGTTTGGCCTGCTTGAGCTCTCTGCCACAAAGCAAACGTCTCTGAGATCTGCTCGAGGGTCATGGGTGGAAGCATGGGGGCGCCTGCTGCTACCGGGGTGGCTGTAGGTATCGGAAATGGGGCCGGAGCCAGTGTTGGAGAATCATCACGAGGAATGATGTGCATTTGCTGAAGGGCATCTAAAGATTGTGAGTGGCTGAAGATCCTCATCCAAGGAGTATACATACCAAGGTCACGATATATGAACTAAAGATAGCTACGGGCCAGTCCTCTCCATCTTTCTTCCCACATCGGAAGACTAGGCCTCTTGTGGTTTTCTTGGATTCGCCTAGGCTAATGTTCTTGTCAGTCATGATGACATCAAACTTGGGGGGTCGAAATGAAACTCAGGGATGGTGGCATACGTCGCTGCATGAGACTTCGCAGTTCCCTTCACAGCTTTTTCTGAGACCGTGGCTTGGCTTCTTTCTAGGAAGCCCTTCTCGTTGCCCTGGGGAATTTTGACTTGCGGTCCACCAGATCTGCCAGCGTTGGAGTTGTACACTTTGACAACGATGGTGCCCCTCTTCTTCATTCGCTCCGTTTGGCGTTTGATCAAAGTGCTTTGGGTGACATCTGAACCTGAAAAGCTTCGTATGTCAGTCTTACACTTCGGTACATAGATATCGGGTCTGGACTTACTGGTGTCAACCTTGAGGAATGAGAACTCCCGAACTGTGCAGCCATGTCCTTTGCCGTCCTTCGGGCCAGCTAGGACGTCTGACCATTCGGCACCATCCGGATGATGCTTGAACCATGGACGCTCACAGATGAGTGTCCAGACGAGGATTCCATCTACCTCCACATCCATGGTCAATTTTGGATGTGCCATTTTCGCGTGGCCGAGAGGACGACCGACTGTTATTCTGATCCTGAAGTTCTGACCCGACTCGGACTCGATGTATTTGGAGACGGTATGCTTTATCTGATATTTTCTGATGGCATGATTCTCGTGCTTGACTTCGGCCTCATCAGGGTCATCATACTCGTGAGCCGGTTCGCCATTAATCAGAATCTCGGCCGTGAGACCATCGACAAGCTCGAGGACTGCCATATCTGACCGCTGTGAGTTGAGCTTGCCTGGTTGACAGTTGGCTTTGGGATTGGTAGAAAGTAGATAGGGAGAATAATTGTATGTTGTTATGGATGGAGAGGAGGAGGAGGGTGAGGTCGAAGTCGATGACAACCCTTGGGTTAGAAGACGGAACTCCGCGGTAGCTAGATCTTTGTTTGATTCTGATTAGTACTTGGCCAACCAAAATACAATGAGGGTTATTTGAGGCTGCGTCGGGAAAGAGCAGACTGTGCCCGCCCACTTGCACATCTAAGAGCGAACAGAATTCTCTCTGGAAATAGCTCGGAGGTGACGCGCAATGTGACAGTTGTGGGAGATGGAGGACATCGACTTACCTGCAGAGGAGAGTGCAAAAGCATGAATTGGTAGTCCCGTGCTCTCAACTTGGAAGTTTGCTTCAGTTGGTGTCTGGTTGATATCCTCAGATATCGAGTTTGAATGTTGATGATGAGAAAGATCAAACAAAAAGGGTGGAGAATGAATATAAGGTGCGTGATAAGTCGAATGCGCCATTATTTACGCTAGGAACGCGGGCATCGACAGTGAATAAAGATCATCGAGTTAATTGAAAAGCAATAAAGAGCCGAAGAATGTAAGTGTATTCAATTAGCAATACAATGGTGAGCAAAGTCGAAGATTTGGGAAGCTACAGATATTCGAAGGCAAGGATGAAATCAAGATGAGCATCTACGAGTAGGTGTTCCATCCTAAGGAAAGGGCAGCTACACTTTCCGCAGCAAGTTGACGAGTACTACCTTTCTATTTGGAAGGGACATCAGGGCCCACCACCCATTTCAGAAACTAGAAGGAAGTTCTAATGCTAAGCTGAGATGTGAATGTGGGAGAAGAATTTCAGGACAATCACAATTAGAGATACTAAAATCATGTACAGCCATCCACCCAATCTAAGCGAAGTAAACAAATGCATCCGTCGGCCGAATAGGCCAAGCTAGATACCATTATTTCTTCAAACTCCACAGTAGAGCCTCGCTAGCGTAGTTTTGAAGCAACGTCATTTCTATTGCCCAAAAATTCCGGAGGATTTGTGAAACAAAGTCAGCGTGGCATGAAAAAGGATTATTTGAAGGTCTCGTTTTTCATCTCAAGGCCGGCCACAACTCGTCTAAATATGTCTATTAATGTTGAATATGATGTCTAGAACTCATCGCAAGCTTTAAGATATCGAGCTCACTTAGAAAATATTCCCCCAGCCTCCGGATAATCTCCATGGCATCCCCGAGTCCATGCCCTTATCGCCCCATTTTTAAAGTTGAGAAACGCCAGGTAAACATGATCACATTACCTCTACAATCGCCGCAAAGCTTGGCTCAATCCTCCACCTCAATGACAAGATGGTCATTCTCGTCGTCAGAGGTGAGATCAATCGTAACTTTTCCAAGTAGCTTTTTCCGCTTCCTAGATGGACCACCAGCGTCGGAACCATCGGGATCTCGCTTGATGCCACGACCAGGACCGGCCTCCGACTTGATATCAGGGACTGCTTCAGCCGCCTAAAATGGAGTGATTAGTTCAGGATTATGTTGGCTGGATTGTTGTTCTTACTGCTCTGCCATTGCGTGCCACCCTGAGTATCTCATCCAGCTCCCTCTTCTGCCTCTCAATCAAAGCCTCCAAGGTCTCGTGCTCCACTACTGGAGCAGCAGGAAAAGAACTGGGAGCTGAGCTTGGTGCGGATGCGACTGATGGGCTAGCTGCAGGGCCTGGAGCTGGGGTGGAAGCTGGGGTTCGTGTTTGGTTATGGGGAGGGGCTGGCGAGGGTTCGGGAGATGGAGTGCGAGGTAGAACGCCGAGTTCTTTCAAGGCTTCTGTGCAAGATAATCAGCAGATGTTTCTCGGGAGTGGGGAAAGATTGGCTTACTATTGGATCTGTACTTGAACTTGAATATTCCAATCGGATAATCCTCTCCATCGATCTTCTCCGTTTGGAACATTTTCTCTTCTATAGCGGGTTCCGCTTCGGCCAGGCTATGGTCAAAGATCAGTAATTAAAGACAATATTGAGGTGACTGATAAACTTACGTTGATCCATGAGATATGTTTTCCTTCACAATAGCTTTTAGGTGATATGCCCTGTTGAAGTCCGTCTTACGCTCTTTCTCATGGTCTTCTTCGAAGAATGGTCGCATCTTTTGTCCGCTACATGTAGCTCGATAGAGACTAACTTCAATGACACCGACAGACTCCAGAGTTCTCTTCTGTTGGTCGATGTTTTTGTTATGCACTTGTTTAGAGCCTCCAGGGAATTAGCGGGCATAACTTGACGTAAGGACGGCGTACTGACTGGTCTTGATCGCGGCAAACTTCATTGGTCGAACAATTGGTTCCTCTCCAACGAAGATGACTGGTCCATCTACCTCATCCTCCCAAAATTTGGTTTCATAGTCTCCCCTGAGTAGGAGCGGGGCTTTGACAAAATTGCCATCGACTTCAACATTAAAGATGAGATCCGTGTCTTGCAGAGCGTAAGGATCCGAGGCTTTGATGTAAATGGTGAATTTCTTCCCAGTGGTGGACTCAATGTACTTTGTGATTGTGCGTCCTTGTTGATGGCGGATGACCACGGAATTTTCATGCTGGATGTCGTCGTTATCAGTGGCGATTTCGGCGAGCGGTTTATCATCAACGCATACCACAACCTCGATACCGGGAAGGATGTCGAGGATAGCCATTACTGCTTGGTGAATGTGTTTATTGAAGCTACCAAGCATTAGAGTCAAGCTTTCAGCAACCAATTGGGAAATAAAAGCTGAACCGCGGCTGGGTCAAGTACGTAGAACGTCCACCAATCAGAGGCAAAATCTTACATATGATAGCGGAAGTAAAGCTCAAAAGATGCCTGGTGAAAGTATGATTCAAGTGACCAGTCCAAGTTGTGGTTTCGGTGATGAAGGTCAGAAGACTTGTTGGGAAGCAAGATCAGGTAAGAATGATAGGTGTTTTGTAGATTGGTTCTCCAGCGGAGCGATCCGAATTAAGAAGAACGGGATAAAGCTAAGATAGGCGGCGAAGAAGTAGAGTATAGTGCGGAACTCAAATGTTGACAAAACTAAGAGAATACAAGGAGAAGATCCAATTGTTGAGGCAAGTACCCCAGGAGTGGCTTCATCAGAACGACTCATCCATTCGCTTAGCACTCGCTACTCACAGTTCTCCAATTCAGAACTTCACTGATAATACCTTCGTACAGCCTAGCTATGTCAAGTAACAACACATATCAATACCTGAGATGTTCCTATCCCGATATCGCGATGATTCTTGCTCACCTTTAACCCATCGTCCCACCACCACCGAAATCCCCCATCGGATACACCTCTCCCATTCCCGCCATCCCCTGAAAATTCGACATATACCATGGATCAAGCAGCATATCCCAATTGATATCCATACCATTCAAGTCCGCTGGCGCATCTCCCTGACCCTCTCCAACATCAGCAACTTCCAACATACCCAGCTCCAACCTCTTCTTCCTCATGGAATCCCTCAGCAGAACCTTGGCCGTATTGATGGCCTCCTGTGCCATATGCGTACCCAGCAATCTAGCTATCTTCTCCAAAACACCCATTGCGTTCGAAACATTAGAGAGACTGTCCGCTGTATCGAGAGCTAGGAGGACGCAGACATATTGGAAAACTGTGCAAAGGACGTTCCACCAGAATTTATTCTCCTCGGCGAGCTTTAGCGCAGCATTTACGGCGAGATTACCGATATCGATCAACTTCAACACATCGGACTTGTCGATACTGAGTTTCAGTAATCGATGATGCCGATACAGCGACATACACAGATCTGCTTTTGACATCGAGACAAAAGGATGTGTATCTGGAATCTGCTTGACTCTCTCTAACGTGCCGTGCAGATTGAGATCCTGACCATCCGTAGTGTCTCTCGGTACAAGCTCAACGATGGCATGCAGCTGTAGGCTCGGATCATCTGGAGCATATCGCGGGACTTTACAAGTGATATTTGAGAGCGAGATACCAGATCTGCCGTACTCGTAGGACACCATCATGTTGTTCCGCCAAGCAGTCCAGAAGATCTTCCGGACTAGTTCGCAGAGCCCCTGGCTTTTCAATGTATTGTGTACAGCATCTGGTTCTGTCAGAGCTATCTGGTCAATTTCCATATGCAGACCCGTTGCTTCTGCTAGGTGGATTGTGGTGCAACTCGCTAGCCACGCGAGATGAGGCCGAGTCGTCGCTCTGAGATAGAGTGTTCTCAAAATCCATGCCGAGACATGATCGATCGTTGGCTGGAAAGTTGGATCTTCCAGAATCCCCTTCGCATGCAGCACCAATTCCGCCTCTCTTGGACATCCCAGCCTGGCAGAGAAGAACGATCCCAGAGCAGCGACACCAGCCATGATGGCCTCAAAAATCGACGCCGGACCAGTTTGGTTCCAAAACTGCTCTACATTCTGCAAGAAAAGCTGCTGATCAAAAGCAACGAATAGTGGATGCACAGTATCGAAAAACACATCTGCATATCTCTTGAAATCATCTCGTGATATTAGGTCGCGCAGATCTGCATGTGCGCTTCCTTCTTCTTCCGGACGAATGCCACAATTATATGCGAAGGAGTGTACGCGTGGTGGATTCGCAGACTGGAAATCCAGACCGAGACTTCGAGGAAATGCGGTCACGGAATGCAGACCCATGAACCGCCTCCTCATTGGGTCTAGCAGAACAAGCACAGCGGGAGCAGCAACAGACGACCTTGCTGAACCGGGAGTACCAGCTTCTGTCTCTCTCGAGACAGCAGGCGGTCTTACTCCAGGACTATAAGGACGTTGTTGAATGTGGTTCTCGGTCACGGGACTATTTCTTGGACCTGACTGTCGAGGGTGGAACGACCCCACTTTTTCTACGAATGCAGCTGTTGGACTGTCATCGGGTGAAAACTGGCATTGGTAGCCGTAAGTCGTGCACATAGAGCATGGAAACTCATTGTCGCATTTCCGCTTGCGTTGGCGGCAAGGTAAGCAGGCTTTGCGGGCTCGCTGACGCTTGCGCGGTGGTTCTTGTGGATCGGATGTGGATGCCGGGTTTGAGGTCGACATTGCTTGATGACCGCAATGTGACGCGTTGGCCTGGGAAGGAATGTCAGTATTTCATATAAAAACATAATCGAAATGAAATGGCTTACATACTCACTGGAAGTGCTCCTGAATTGATACGGTTCGGATGTCGGATGCTTGTAGGAAAGAAATCTCGGTTGTTCCACCATCAAAATCCAGGAGCAAAATGCGCTAATCAGCCCCACTAAAACTCTACTCACTCAGCATCAAAACTGTGAAGTGTTTAGTAATCCAAATATTGTTCTCATAAGAGATGTTGGCACAAAAGGTAGTAGTAAAGTAACTAACTTTCGCGACATTCAGCTGGTGCCCTTTTGAAATTGATATCACTTCATTGTTTGAGTTCCGATTGCGACACGTGCGAAGTTGATTAGCGAGCATGAAGTCAACAAGCCCGGCTTACTCTGTTATCAGCAAGTAACTTTGCTTTGAGAATGGTAATAGGATTGACTCACTAATCACTAGTACATGTGTGACTCATGTTCCACTTTTCACTTGCTCTTGTATTGCATTGCAGCACAGTCAATAGTTTCATTTTCGAGACATGATGTGTTCTTGAGATCTCTTTATTTGACTCAACGGCAGCGAACTACATGGAAACTACAATGACTCCTCACTTCTCTATAGTCTTGATCATCCTCCTCCTTTCCCTCAACTGGCTCCCCCCGAAAAGTACCGAAACACATATCCCCAACCCCGCCAACCCAATACCCATATACCATGCTCCTCTATACCCACCCAGTAGATCCTCTCCTCCCTTGTTCACCCTGCTCTCAATTGTGCCCGCGAATCCTAACCCAATACTAACACTGTAATTGATCACCGTGTTCACCAGACTCGCCGCCACGCCCTGGTGCTCTTTCCGCATATGATCGCTCAGCAGGATCGTAGCAGCTGGAAAGCTCATGTCCATTCCCCACGGCATGATGCAGATCGAGACAAAGGTTTGTGCCCAGTATGTTTGACCAACGGGAGCAGTGGAGATGAGGACCAGACCAGTTGTAAAAGCCGTCATGGCGATCATCATGACGACTGATGGACCGACTCGGTGCAGAATATGGCCGGTCGTGAGAGCTGCTGCAAGACCAGAGAAAGCGCAGGGGATGAACTGTGCGCTGGCGAGTAGAGGTGTAGTATGTCGTAGTTCCTCGAGAAATTGCCAGCTGTAAAAGACCCAGATCCCAAAACTAGACCATCCAGCTGCCATACAGCCCAACACGAACGCCGTGTCTTTCGTTAATGCCTCCATAGGAAGCAGAGGATGACTTGCTCTCGACTCCACCCACGCGAAGACAGCGAGGAATATAAATCCCACGATGAGAAGCACATACGTATACGGTGTATGCCATCCCACAACCGGCCCTTGATTCCACGCAAAATTAACCAGCACAAGCGCCGACACGCCCGTCAAGCAACCCCACCCATCAGTCCTATCCCACATCCCAAACCCATCCTCCCGATCAATAACGGGCGGAGGCGTCTGCGGAATCGCCAAAAATCCTGCTGCGCCCATCACAAAACACAATATCCCCATCGACCAAAACGCCCATGGCCACCAAGCCAACTGCGCGAACAAACTCGCAAACACCGCCCCAAGCACAAAGCCACTGGGCGCCGTGGCCCCAAAAATACTAAAAACCATCTCCTTCCTCCTCCCCTGCTCATACGTCCTCCCCAAGATCGCCAACGCATTCGGCAACAAGAACGCCGGCCCAATCCCCTGCATGCCTCTACACACATCAAAGAACACCGGACTATGCCTCACATATACCGCGAATCCGCATAGCAAGCTCCACACCCCGTACCATATCCAGCCGGCGATGAAGAAGCGCTTGTGGCCGTAGAGATCGCCGAGGCGGCCCGCGATCAGGATGAATGTCCCGACGGTGAGGGAGTAGGCGGCGGGGAACCAGGAGAGTTGGCCTGGTTGCGAGGAGACGGAGAAGGAGGCGCCGATTATGTGGAGGGGGGCGATGGCTTGGCCGAGGGAGGCTTGCGTGAAGAGTTGGGCTGTGCAGAGGATTGCTACGAATGCTGCTTCTCGGGGGAGGGAGGTTGGGTGTTGGATGTGGCTTTGGACGGGGTAGAGAGATGGTGTGTGGTGGGAGGGCGTGGGTTTGTTTTCTGTGGGTTCTGAGTCGTGGAGACTGGCGCTGTAGGGAGAGTCGATGTCTGAGTTTTGTGCTGGCGAAGTTCTTGCGGCTTTCTCGCCGTCGATGTCGTTGTTCGTTATGCTCGGTGGATATGAAGGTGCTACTACTGTCGCTGCACCAGAAATGGGAGGTTCCGGCTCCTTCTCAATATCCAAATCCATCGTGCTGCGTGGCGTTGCCATTGCTCCCGTGAGTGCAGACATGTTGTTCTCTCTCATCCAAGAAACCAAAATAGTTGATGCCGCAGAGTGTCAACAAACACCAAGCGAGAAGCAAAAAAGGGGGCGGCTTCCGAAATCCAATCACGTGTCTCTCTTTTACCAAAGGAAAACCCCCCAAAATCGAGGACATATCCATCCTAAGTACCTCTCAAACCTGTCTTACAAATATCATTTCTCAGACACATAAGCCATGAGAAAAATGGGGAGTAATTGCGTAGTGGAGAATTGTTACACATGCACCAGGCGAGATCAGTTTGGTGGAGTGGGATTTTGTTCCGCAGCGTCCGCAATAGCCGATGGCGGCGAGAAAGCAAGTACGAATTCCTTGTTCAGGTTTGGCCTTTTTGAAACGATTGGGATTCCTATGTTGTGTGATTTAGTTCGTACTTTTTAATGTTCTTCTTTTGATCGAGAAAAAATCTTGTTGTTCTGAAGCAGTGCTGTCAAGGCTCAAACTTACGAAAACATCCGTCGTTGGTTGTGGCGAACGTTTCTAGATTTAGATGCCTGTGACGGCTCGATGCCGTGCAACCATGTGCCGTTAATTATGATTGCGGCTGACAGAGGAAAATATCTGCGTCACGTCACGAACTGGTAATCCAAGTAAACAAGTACTCACATTCTCTTGGTACATTCAGATTGTTGGCGGAAGAGGTCATGTAAGTCTCCTTGGCATCTCCACCGGATCCTCTCTTGTTAGTTTTTCGTAGCCCTCGAGAATTTGTAGCCCTGGTAGTCGTGTGGCACGAACACTCACAACATCCTCAGCTCACCATCCTTCAAAAAACATGAAAGAAACATGAATCTGCCCAACAAATCTCGTATTGCAATCAATGAACGCGCCTCGCTATGCTGCCTGTGGATTTCACAGTTTACCGTAGTATACAAAGTCCCCCGTCACTACAGGCGAACAAGAAAAGAAAAACTCCAATCGCTGGTATATGCCACCATAACCTTCCATCTTATGCCAATGCCATTTGTCGCCAAAACTCCCACCCAACTCTCTTTCTTTGTTGCTTTTTTCGACTTTCACAGATAGAGAAACACGATGGTTCGCTCATCATATCTTATCTCATCACACCTTCTTGTCGTCTGATTCCTCCCGCTCGAGCCCAAGACCTTTCATGCCGGTGATTATCTCACCTTCCAGATCTCGTTTGTGCTCTTCGCTGGCGGTTGGAGCAAGGCGTGGAAATTCCATTGTATCATCCCGCCCACTCTCTTCGGCTTCGTCATCATCTGCTTCCAACATACTCCTGGTCATAGCTTCATCCTCGTCCACCGAGCCCGATAACATGCTCTCATCGAGACCATGCTCGTCATTATCATCGTCAATTGAGTCTCTTGAGATGTATGAATCTCCCAGGTCATCATTGATATCCTCATCGTCCTCTTCTTCCTCTTCCTCGTCATCACTCTCATTGCCTTGATCATCCTTCTCGTCGCTTTCTGAGTCGCTGAACTCGTCGATATCCAGTACTGGCTCTCGCCAATACGTGAAATCAGTATACTCCTCACCACCGCCCTTGACGAGCGTGTTGACAGGTGGAAAGTAATGATCAACGACCTCGCGCATGTTCACATAGCTGTATCTGAGTTTATTCAGATGTAGCAAGTCTAACGAGATCTCGGCGTAACTATTGATGGTGAAGATACGATTGCTGGGTATGCTGACAGACCGATATGACAGCGCGTCAGTAAGTCTGTTGCCAAAGCCTGCAGAGAACGGCGTGCGATCGGGCCCGTAGAGGTTCTTGATGTCTCGTAGACAAGCCATCTTGAACACTTCAGGCTTCCGGATGTAAAGTTCTCTTCTCAGAGCTGCAATTGTCCGGTCGGGACTCATGAGTGTAGGCCCTCTAGGCAGATTATAGCCCTCTTGAGAAACGCTATTGAGAAATGCTCTTGTCGTATCTGCCAGCCCAACGGAGCGAGACGTTAGATACATGATATTGTATCCATTGTTGACAATATCGGTATAGAGTTTTGCAACTCCAATGTGGGTCCAGTCACGACCGATCATGTTGAACACGTGGCCCAAGGCATCTGACTTTGTGATGGTTCCATCAATGTCAGAAATAACAATTGGCACGTCGTGACGCCAGAGGTACATGTAAGCCTGACAGGTTGCCCGATTGACCGTAAAGCTCATAGCGTTCGGTCCAGGCTTAAGGTTGAGAGCTTTCAGCTGGTCGCTGGTCAAACGAAGTGTTTTCGCATAATTTCGGTTGGGGTCACCACCTGGGCCAGGAGGAGTCTGTGGGGGTGTTTCCATCCCCAGATCTGAATCTGCTCGTCGGTGTGTAGGTATGATATTGGTTTTCTCGGTCTCTGATACATCGCTGTGGTATCCTGGGTCCGAGACAGCATCATTTGGTATACCAGCCATTGTCGCACGCTGACTGGCTGCTACCTTTGCTTCCTCACTGCTGTAAATCCATAAATTTCCATGCTCATCAGCACCGATCAGAGCTCCAATATCATAGTTGCCCTCCAATTCCTCGGATAATATTTTCCTCGCAATGACTTCAGCTCGAAGCGCATCATCGTCGCTACTCTTGTACCCTGTCATATCCAGCATCAAATCACCCGTATCCGTGACCTGGCTGGGAATATTGGAGGCAGAGAGCCTGTTGGAAAGCGCAACCGCACGTTCAATAGCCTCCCTTGTCGGTAACGGTGGTGGACTAATAGATCTCTCCGACTGTCCATCATGTAGAGGTATGGTGGGTGTCATGGATCTCGTTTGTCGTTCTCTTTCAGTCGAATCTGTAAGATGTGTGCGAGCAGAGGATGGAAGGATGTCGTCACTATGGGGTCGTCCATTAAGAACGCCCGACCAATCTCCTGATACGGGTCGCATATTCGTGAACTCTGGAGAGCCGGACAAGGGGGTCAAAGTGCCTGATATGGGTGAGTACTGGTCTGACAGAGAAATATGAAGTCTTACTCAAATTGCTCTGCCTCCTGGGCGCAGAGCTAGAAAGCACTCCTGCCCCAGGTCTAGTTGCCACACTGCCAGATCTTGACTTTCCCCCGAGCACATCTAAATCCAAATAATCCGGCTCTGACAGATTCGAAGCGTCTGTTCCTTCGGGAACCAAGGGAGGACTGGAAGCCGGTGACACCAAAGGCGAGGTCTGCATAGCCTCTGGGATATTATCACTGGTCTCGAAAACGAAGAACGCCTCTCCCCCTTCCGCGAGCTTCATGGCATAGTCTTGTTTGACATCATTGACCTTGAACTCCACCTTCTTCTCGTATGGCCGTAGCAGGGAGAACTTTCCGAACCTAACATGGAACGGCGAACATGCCAGTGTACCATCCTCCTGCTCCACCACAATCACATCAATAGCACCGCTAAGAGTGGCCGGATTGATCGAGTTCCATGTTTTCGAGACTGAGCCGCTGATGCTCCTAACGTACTGCATTGCAGCTTAACCTAGCGAATAAAGGTACCAGGTCAAATAATCTGCGAGTCCGACTCGAGAAGATGCGATATGTAGAGAAGACTCTGGCGTAGATCTTGGTTATGTGCGAGCTTTGTAAAGAAGGTATGTTTTGCGCAGGAAGAAGCGTCTTTGACGTCGTTGTTTGAGGAAGTATTGGGGGGTATTAGGATGACGATGGATGCGAGATAAAACGTAAGGTAAGCAAAAGAAAGAAGCCTGAGTCTATAGATGCAATAGACTGTAGCGCTGAGAGTACAAGAAGGTGATGAACCGGAAAAGGAAGGTTGCAATGGTGTGATCGCTGGTTGACTCGTGTTGAGGAGAGTTGAGGTTGGGGTGAGGAGCTGTGCTGATGGACGATGCCCTTGAATCACTGACGCAGCTGATGGACGGGGCTTCGGAGCATATGTCCCGCATGCATTCGGCTCAACAACGTCGCCAACCCTTACGAGGTCATTCAACCACTTGTGAGGGGAGCTGACCTTATGCCGAGGAACTTCCTGTAGGTGGAATTGAAGAGGTGCGAGTATATTTTGAACACTGCCCGGCGAGGAGGTTACAATTTCGAAATGCTTCAAGTTGACTTTATTTTATTCTGATTTACTTTACCGCGGAACGGGACGAACTAGTTTCTAGTCGCATTCTTCATGTTCATCAATCGATGCAGCCAGAGCATGGCAGTGGATGTTGTGGCGGGGCAATTCACTGTTGTGCCAATCATTGAGACTTCAGGGGTTTCAATCTTCCAGGGTGGGAGGTGGCAATGCAGTTGCATGTGAAAGAGAAGTCCTCTTATTGGAAGCGCACAAACAAAAGCACATGTCAGAGACGATGAAGGTGCAGTATGAGATGTTCTTGATTTCGATTGTTCTTCGTCCGATATCCAATTTTTCTCCATGTCCAGCCGGGGATAGTCTGCCTCGGCCTCGGTGTCTCCGTTGATACTCAATTTCTTTCGTCTATCAATATCAACTCGCCACTTCAAGCTGTGTTTCTTCCTCTACCGGTGAGGTGAAAGATTTCCAAAGTTTAGCTTTGGTATCTAGAGAAATGTGAGGAGGTATATTCCTCAAATGATATGAGTCGTGTCTTGACGCAGGTCTATGCTAAATTTCTATGTTTCCTCGGCGAAAATGCGACAAGAATAGCGAACGGCAGTAGCTATATCAAGTCGGAACATCTTGTAATCGTTTCTCGTCCACATTCTTATTCACGCTTTTGATCGATCTCCAGCATTCATTTATAGGCCTGCAAGCGACTTTCCCTATCATGACTATCACCAATGAGCGAATTCTATACTATCTTCAAGCATGGCTATGAGTCCAGGGGTCATAAAGGTCAGACGAGGCTGCTGCCACCCAGAGTTCTCGTCAGCAAGCTTCTGTACGAAGGGCACCTCCATGAAGCCGGTGATTTGTGAGCGGAAGAGAATCAAGAGGTAAGGATTCTCCCTGCGAGAACGCTAAAAGGGATTCGACAAACACGATCACTTCTTCCAGACTGTTGAACTTGAGAAGCATTCGTTCAGCTGTTTTATCGAACCGTAGTTGAGTTGAATTGATGGATAGAAAATCTCAATCTTTCGAACACCTGCTTTGGCAGCCACCGGTCGAGTATGTCGCATATTTCGAAGGTTGGGATAAATAGTCGGTCATGCCTCACATCGAAGTAAGAAGACGACGATTGCTCGCTATCGACTTGGTAGTGTGTTGCTCCCAAATTCGCCACCATCGTTGCCTTTCTCTGTACAGTAGCTGTAGAACTACCGCCGAAGTGATCTACGCCACCGAGATCATTGGTGCTTCGCCTCTCGCCAAGTATCAGCAAATTTGACCTTTTCGCGCTTCCACTGAATCTAATATATCTCTTTCTGAACTCTTCTCGGGCCTCGCGGCATGATGCGAGGATCTGTTGTACATGCTTCGGCAAGCGAAAAGACCGCCGGAGACTTAATCCCTCGAAGATAGGTCCTCTGGGGGTAGTTTGCTCCCATTCTCTTGCGGTGAAAGGAGGGTGGACGGCTTCTAACCAAGGCTCTGTCCAGTTTCTCGGGGCTTTTGATGTATGGAATATCTCTAAAGTGTTAGCTCCAGGTGCTCACTCTGAAAGTCCGACTGTACACAGGCTCTGCATCCAAGGCAAAGCTCCAAATGTCTGAGCGGATCTCTGGGGGAAGATTGCGAAACCTGAAGAAGGTTGTTGGTAGGGTTTTGAGGATTCGTCCTGAGAGGGGCTCGAAGCCGGCCAGCTCTCCCACACCCTGCTGCGTAGTGTATCTGGCAATTGGCAGAACTTGGAGAAGGTCGTGAGTGGTGACTCGAGGGCTTTGTCGTAGACAGGTCTGACGTTGGCAGCAGAGGTTTCCATATCGCGAGACCTTCAATCGTGAAATTACTGCTGGTTCGGCTGTTCTCGGAAAGGACAAAGCAAGAACGTTAAAAGGACAGAATTTACGAAAACAGACTCAAGTCTTGTGTGATGGCAAGAATAACGCATGAGAGAAAGGCAGAAGAAGAACAAGAACTTGACAACAGATTGTGGTAACTCTGGTGCACTACGACTCGTAGCGTGTCTGGAAAGGGTATGACATATTGCCCTATTGCCTTCTCAAGGAGAGAGCCGTGTTAAGAAGATAGCTACAAACCTCACGACAAACATAACATCCTCTTATGTACTTCTGAAAGTTGCCATCAACAACACACACATGGAGAATGTACTTTGTGAAGGATGTTGTGCTCTTCCCCTCGGCTAGGAGCGCTACAGCATGGCTCCCCTTCCCCTCACTGGGCACGCCTGCGGTCGCAATTGCCGGGTGGTGTTTGAGTGCCGACTTCTTACTGGGATCCGTCGGATATCAGCATCCTTCCTCTCCAATTGGCTCTGCCACGCCTCCTCGGACTCCTCCACAGCTTGGTCATGCAAAGATGCCTCATACTGCTCTGAGGCCTGAGGATGTACGTGCAAGTGCCATTGCGGCGCAAGAATTGCGGGAGCAGCACCAGCAGCAAGAATCCGATCCCAAGCAGAACCAGCAAAGCCATAACCACATATCGACCATATCCGCCATTTCAGTTCCCTCCCTTATACTCATAGCCCTGTTTATCCGCCAGGCATTCGATACGTCGACCCTTCAGCGGACACTAGAGCTTTTCTTCCGGCAATACTGCATGAACGCGACCACCTTTTACTGTGGTCTGATAGATTGGGTTTTCGGCCATGTTCATTTGATCATGTTGATCCTACAGTCCACTGCGACGTTCTCTGCGTTCGCATGGTGGGTTACTCCAGATGCTGATTGAGGCTTCTCATTAACATTTCTGCAAAGGCTCCTCTACCGGGCCTACAGGACTCTCCGGACACCCGTTTCCAACCTCATAGATACCCTCGGTGTCGAAGTCCCAGATCCTCCTGAGGTCACCCTCGCAGGTCTCAAATCGAACACATGCACACTTCACTGGAACAAGCCGGGACCTGGAACACACAAAGCGGTTGCTAAGTACTTGATCCAGGTCAATGGAGTCAATGGTATGGCAAGAGTGGATTACAAGTTATATGAAAATGGCTGACAAGGTTTTAGTGGGTGAATCATTGCGGTCGGAAACAGTAATCGAAGTCACTGGATTGAAACCTGGTCATTTCTACAATGTTCGAGTTATTGCGGTAGGCGCAAACCATTTCCAGGCCGGTAGCAAGGTTTTACGACTAAGCACATTGTGCAAAGACGGACGGCCGCAACAGGGACACAGCGGGCCACCCTCTACCCAAGATGGCGACGAACAGGATAGCGACGGCGATAGTGAGACTCAAGCCGGACGTGGTCATGGAGTTGAGATTCAAGCCGCCACTCTTCCAGAAACTGCGCAGATTTCGATAGCCCGTGAAAACAGTGGCGGCCATTCTGGGGGTGGAAGCCAGGCTGGTCAAAGGAGGAATACTGGAGGTCGAAAACACTCGCCATCGACTGCTGCCGCGGATCAAGCTGCCCGCGAGCGAGCAATTGCGAACGCTTCAGATGGTGATGAATCCATGCAACAATTGACAGAGAAGTTTGAACGCTATCGCGAGCAAACGGAAAACACTCAAGCGGACATTGTAAAGGAAACGGAAGAATATAAGATTTCGCTGTCGGAGTTGTCGAAGGAACGTGATGTGAAGAAGCAGGAGGTGAAGGATAAAGAAGAGCAGAGTGAAAAGCTCAAGAAAGAAGTCAACAATTCCGAGAGATTGAATCGGCTGGCTCAAAACAAAAAATCACAGAAAGAAAAGGTCTTGAGGGACAAGAAAGCGGAAAGGCAGAAAATGAGAGACGACATGGCCAGGTGGAAGAAAGAGATTGAAACTATGAAAAGTGAGAGGGAAACCTGGCGAGCGGAGAAGGAAAAACTTGCGAAGTCGAAGGAAGACGAGCTTTCTTGTATCCAAAAACAGGCCGCAGAGCAGCAGCTTACCTTGGAGAGCTTGGAGAAAGAGATCCATGTCCGGGGCCGTCAAATCCTAGAGCTCGAGGACGAACGGAACAAGCTCCCAGGATCCGAGAACGATGAAGAATCGCAAGCCAGGGATGCGGCTGATAAGAAAGAGGAAGCGGAATGGCAGGCAAAGGAGAGGGCACTTGTTTCGCGCTTGAACAGCAGCTCTCAACGTCTTCGTGACATTGAGATCATGATAACACAACAGCAAGCACATCTTGCAGCCCTGGAAGCGGCCCACCGGGCTGCTCAGCCTCTGATGTACCATGGCAATTCTTCTGGTGTTGACTTCGACCCTACTGGTGGCCAAGGCAAAGCAAAACCCCGAAGAACTCGAAATCGGAAGAGTCGAACCAACACCATATCCTCACCCATATCCGCCTATCCTATCGTCGACTCACAATTTCCAAGCGCTAGTGTCTATAACAACCTCAGCAACGCTGCATCGCCTTCCTTTGCTCCACCGCCTTACATGCAAATGAACAATGACACAGGCATGGTCATTGAGGCGGATCACATGAGTGGTATGAGCGATGATGAGATTCGAATGTTCACTGCAGGAGCCCCTCTGAGTCCGACGGCAACTTCATTACTACCGTCCAATATTTTCGCTGACGATGATCATGATGATAATGAAGGTCACGCACCCATATTCGGTCCTGCTATTTATGGCAATATCGGAGAGTCTTTTGACAAGGATCCTCAATCTCCAGACTCCTCCAGTCGATCGGCCAGCCTCATATCTAGTCCTCATAATTCTTCACACAACCTCGCACTGTATGGTGTAGCAAGCCATGATTATGTCAAAGATAGCGAACGACGATCAATCAAGTCTCCTTTGAGCGGATTTGGAACTATTGGGTCACCAACGACTGAAGCACCAGCGACCAAAGGAGGACTGATGAACCTCTTCACATTGCCCAGAGCACGCGGTAAGGCTATACAAGAAGATGGGCCTGCACTCGGATCCCTCAAGCATGGCCAAAGTCAATCTTTCCCTCGCTCTACTGAGGAACCAGAAGCACTTAATCCCAAGCATCGCCGTATCAGCTTTTCTACTGCAAGCTGGGGCTTCTTCAAAGGTTCTCCGGCAACAGAATCGTCTGCCCAGGGTAATGCCCCTGCACCTGCTCGCAATGCAGGTGCAAGGAATCGACGTGGCTTCCCTATCTTCAGTAATAGCGTGGATGAGCCAAATCACCGGTCTGAACGCGATCCAAGCAGCCCTCGCCCGTTATCTATTGCTTCTTCCGATCTTCCCCGCCCTTCCACAGACAGCGCTCCTTTCGGATGGACGATTCCCTCTCAAGATACCATCAGCCGAGGGAGCCCACTGGGCGCAAACTGGTCTGTACATCACGTTGCGCCACAAACGTGGTCAAGAAACCCTTCAAGGAGACCAAGTATTCAGCATGGATCATCATCTGCTTTGACTACAGGTATTGCTAGTGATGACGATGAATTCCTTCCCTCCTCGGAATCGTTCGCTGGTCAAGCAAGCCCACCACCTGTCGGAGTCATTGGTACTCGTCCTGTTTCGTCCCACAAGCCACCTACTCCTAAACTGAACCCAGCGGCACCAGCATTTTCGCAAAGGTTCGGTCTCCCATTCACATCTAAAGTCGACAAGGGGAAGGGCAAGGCGAAAACAGAAAATGCTCCTACATCGCCTGACAATCCTCCGCCTCACGATGGCACTAACCTCTCATCACCTGCTGCTTCAAGGAAGTCTCGCGATGCACATTCAATTCGTACACAGAACAGCATGGCCGAGTCTCACGAAAGCCTGGACAGAGCTGCGAGCAATACAACTTCGGAATTTCCATCTGGATCAAGCGCCAAGGAGAAAGATGGCAACGCTCTCGGCCGTCTTTTGCGTAAGGGGAGCTCCAGCAAGTTCAGCATTGCTTCGTTTCGTAGCAAAGAGAATGGACTTTTTAGTGGCAAGAAAGGTGTAAGCAGCACCCCAAATTCGGAGCGCGGCCTTGGTGAGCATCGGGATAGCAGCATGGACGAGTTTGGAGAAGATGCTGTGCTGGGTAGAAGCGTGGACAGCGTTACGAGCAGTCCTATGATTGGAAGCACTGGGTCAGGCGAATGGAAAGGTAAAGAGAAGGAAGCAGGTACTCCGAAGGAAAGCCGGATGAATTGGTTTGGTCTGAAAAAGGGCAAAGGCAGAGAGAGCTCCGAAATTGAGCGTAGTGAGGCCGAAACGACTGGGAATGAAGCTCAGTCCTAATGCCTCTGTAGGCAATTTTAGCTACAGGTATACTTCAAATGCAAGAACATCAGTGATAAAACCAAACACAAGCAGCATAGCAATTTCGAACTATGCATCTACAAGGGTGGACGGCGGTTCTTCTTCCAAATACTTTTTAGGTCCCCGATACCAAACGATAAGAGGCGTAAGAACGTAGGTATATCGTCTTGAACCCCTGAAATCGTTGACCTAGTCGGCGACCTACGGTGAGATCTACTCTTCAATGGTACGCTGACTCAGTGGCTGTATGTAGCTGTGTTGGATTGGTCAGGAATTAGGGTTCTCGCAGCAAGGCCTAATTCAACGTTCGCAGAAAGGTCAAAGCTGCCTATTTCACCTGCTGGAATCCGAAGTTGTTCTACTAAATGTTTGAATGATCCGCACAATGGGTAATTCACACGTCAAGCTGTGCTGTCCCGTCCTTCACTCACATGAATTTATGTATCCTTTGATGAAGCATTCGATTGTGAGATTGCGGGGTGCCCAGGTGGTGGCGCATATGCAAGTTCTCCCTCGTTCGTTATGTAAGGGCGTCATCAGCCCAGGGCCGTAGCTACCCAGCATCTCGGTCAGGGCAGCAGCAGGAGGATACCGAACGAGTGAGAGGAGCAGACAACGCCTCAACCACAGCGCGACATCACGTTCTTCATTTTGATCTGACGGCTGACTGAGATATCGCGATTGTTCCGGATCAAGGCTCCTGCAGGATCTCAGTTTCCGCGCGAGGAATGCCCCTTACGGCTGCATCTTCACATTCCGTGAGGTTCCAACAAAGAACAGCGGCTGCTTTGCCTGCTCGGCCATCAATCAATCACATGCTCGCACTAGGTTGCTGACGAGGGCGACTGGGTCGGACTGGATAGGATAGGATAGGACGTCCTGGAGTGTAGACAACAATGGCCGATAGGAGGCAGGCCAAAGAACCTCGTGTGCAACACGCCAAAGTCAAGACCGGGTAAGTACAGTCAGTCAGCCAGTGAGTGCAGTGAGTGGGGTGGAATTCAGGGCAGCAGTACAAGCACAGTTTATAGTCCAAACAGCAGCTGCGCTTTACTTTATCTATCAAAACCCGTCCGTCAATCAATCAACCCAATACCGGTAGTCCGGACGTTGGGTTGGGGTTCCGGTGTCACTATCGAGCTACATCCAGCTCCCTGGTTGGGGAACTGGGGAGCCGGACTGTCCGGGCCTGGAATGGTACCTCTACATGCCTCCTGTACTGACGATCAAATAGCTGCATCACGTGTCGGAAGAGGAGAGTTAAATGCGACGAGACTCGTCCATCCTGCAAACGCTGTCTCAAGTATGGGACGCAGTGCTCGGGATATCCAGCTGGTCGACAAGCAGCCCCCTCGTCGGCATACGGATCGTTCGCTGCTCAGGCCAGAGCCTTAGTACCGAAGGACGAGTCTAAGAGTCCTCCTGCTGTTACTCAGATCTTTATCCAACCGGGGACACCACTCTTTGAGACTGATCAGGAATCTCGCTATTTCAAGCTGTTCGTTGATCGTATCGTTGGGGAGATATGTCCGTACTTCAACTCAGAGGATTGGAGCCGGATGATCTTGCAGGCGTGTACGGCTGAGTCGTCTATCAGGCATGTAGCTGGTGCTATCGGTGCCCTGGCAAAATGGTACGAGTACCAGCATGCTGGACAGTCTATCGCTGGGCAGATGATGGTGGAGTCTGCCAGGTCGCCCCATCCTAGCTCCTCGACGAGCTCGAAAGGTCCGAAGAAAAGAACTGCAAGTGACCTAGCAGCCGAGCAACTACTCCAGGACTCATTGGTGCATCAACAGCAGGCTTTTGTTCTATATGACAAGGCCCTGAAGCGGATGCGAGCAGATATCGAAACAGGGAAGCAGAGTAAACGGACGACTTTGATTATATGCATTATCATCACTTGCTTGGAGGCCATTTCCGGCAGGCATGAAGTCGCCGCCGGTCAAGTTTATGGCGGATTAAAACTCATTCAGGAATGGAAGGCTGAGCAGAAAGAGGCCGAAAAGCACCCCCAAGGGTTCTCATCGCCAGCTCCAGATGTTGTGGATGACTTTCTCATGCAGACATTTGGCCGGATGGAAATCCAGGCCATGTCTGTGTTCGATCCGCGTCCCGTTGAGGTTCATGAGGTGTTGAAGAGTGAAGGGAAGGAAGTCGTGCAGCAGATGCCATCCGTTTTCAGCTCTATCGCTCAGGCTAGGATATATCTAGACCTGATCAATCGGCGGCTCATGCATTTCAACATGTCAATACGTGACAGGAGGGCATGCAAGCCGGGGACCGAACCACACCCTGTCAGTAACGGGTCTCCTTTGACGAAGCCTTCTCCATGGAAAGCAACCGATGGATCGTCCCCAAAACCTATACCATGGATCGATGATAAAAGCCCAGAATCCTCGCCCGCTCACAATGCCTCGCTAGTAGCCGAGCAGACCTCACTTATCAACGAACTCACAACCTGGTCAAGGACCTTCAAACCTCTCCTGACTTTCTCTCTCGCAATGGGCAGGCAAGAAGCCATCTCCGCCTTGACACTCATCATCTCGACCATCGCATCTCAGATCTCCCTTCGCGCAGCATTCTTCACAAACGAGCTCTCATTCGATATCTTCCTCCCCGAATTCCAGCAAATCGTCTCCCAAGCCAGCATTCTCCTCGAAACACAACGCGCTCACGACCTAGCCAGCCACGCTCAATCAAGATCCCAAACAACTCCCCCACACAACATCACAAGTCCCAATACCTCCAAAGGTGGCCCAATGATGCGCTTCGCCTTCGATATCGGCGTTATCCCACCCCTCTACCTCGTCATGATCAAATGCCGTGACCGACGTCTCCGCCGCCAAGCCCTCCATCTTCTGAAAGAGTACCCGAGACGAGAAGGCGTCTGGGATACCGTGGCTGTGGTGCATCTCGGACGGTGGGTTATCGGTCTGGAAGAGGAGAGTGCCAGACAGATGAGCATGTCGCTTAGTCCGCGGACAGTAAGCGCTGAGAGTCCGGCATGTAGCGCGGCGTCGGGGACAGAGACACTGAGGGGGAGTAGTGCTGGGTTGGGGGGAAGGGCGGCGGAGAGACAGGGGAGTGTGGGGTCGGGTTATGGATCTGGTGGGGGGTCTGTCTTTGCCTCTAAGTATGGAAGTGCTAATGGAAGCACGAACGGAAATGGTCACGTAAATGGAAATGGGAATGGGACCAGACATTACGATGGAGATGGGGCTGTTGATGAAGGATCGTCGAGTATGGAGATACCGGAGGAGGTCAGAGTCCGGAAGACAAGGATGCGCTTCGATCTCACTGCTAAGACGGCTATGATGAATTGTATGCAGATGGACCATATTACGGGAGAGTTCGTGCCTAGGACGGAGATTATCAAGTGGTGAAAGCTTCAGCAAAAAGCTACTACACAGTCGATTTTAGAATTTGAGGATTTGGTTTGATGGCTGATATTGGATTCGATGGAGTTCTGGCGTCGAATCATGGACTCTTTGAATAGAGGTCATTTGGAATATTTACAACATCATGCTTGACTTTACAGAGTGGGCTTTGGAAGGACGGATCAAAAGGGAAGTCATAGTCTGCGTAGCAAGCAAGCATTTTGGGCAGGAGGCTTATTTTTGGATCTGTATGGAGCAGGCTGGAGGTTTTGACTAATTCAAGGAGGATATTCTTGTCTGTTGTTCTATAGTAGAGTTTTGATATACCTGCCTGTCTATCTGCATGTACGTATGTATGCATGTATGGCTAGTCGTATCTATTTGTATACCCACATACTGCCACAATGAAAATCGTCAAGAATTGCCGTGCCGTGCTGCTCGGCGCAAAGGGTGAGTAGCGCCCAGTGAGGAAACGCGGACTACTGTGCGTATCACGAAAAAGAGATTGAGATGATTTGGAAAGTAAACGCAAGATTCCTACACTTGTCTCCCGTTACTAGTCATTCAAAACAACCTCCTGTCTCTTGCTTTCACAACAAGCGTGTGCTGGCGCCCTTGTTTTGATTCACCCATCGGCTTCAGCTTAGCTCAAGGTAGATGAATATATAAAGTATCTCGAACAAGGACCCTTACACGTACTCATATTAGAACTTTTCCGCCACAACAATGCGAAAACCGGCCATCTAACCAAGCACTCGCCAACACACCACAGGCTCCCCCCAGTACGTACCTCCACCATCCCTCCCTCCCTCTTCCTCCCTCCTGTAAGCGGCATGGTCGTCTTAAGCTTCGGCCTCTTGGGCAATCATGTGCAATACCGGCCGCGTAATATAGATGTTGTACGATCCAGGTTACCTTGTTGCAAGGAACTTGGACTGCAAATCTGGCTGGACGACTTCACGGTCAACTTCGGGACACCATCCTAGTGTGTGGAAAGATGGAAAAGTACTTTGGGTTACCCTCATTGGAAACGCCTAGCAACTTGACCCCGCCTCCCTGCTTGCGGGGTATGGCTGTACAATCTTTTCTGGCTTTGTTTTTTATGCTCGCTTAACGAAAGTTTACTTGAGTGAGCCGAGTTTACCATGTTAGAAATTTTCAGAGAGATCTTTACTCTTGTGCACTAACCAACGTGGACTAAGTCCAGGAAATTGAGTTGAGCTACCTCAAAAGGGTATCATTGTTAAAGAATCCAAGGAAAATATCAAGCTGCCTGGCACCAGAGGAAAACGGCAAGGGGAAGAGCACGACGAAGTAAACAAAAAGCATTCGCAGAAAGGCACCGAAAAAACGATCTCTCACTAACAACCTCGACAAATCGATCCAAGAATTCAAAAACCCCAAATGTTCAACGAACAAAATTGCAAAACTTAATGGGAAGCCCACACTCGGATGCGTGTAAGGTTCTTTACAAACCTAATTGAATAGGTTTACCGATTCGATCTGCCGTTATTTGGTGTTCGTATGCGAACCACTTTGACCTGAGCCGTTGAGTTGGCCGCCCACGGTCTTGTCGATGCTGAAAATCTGATTATTTGGCTAGGTGAAGTTGTTAGAACTTTGGGTTCTGGGGCTGGGTTGGGAGGCGAGATGAGATTTTGCGACCGCACCGCAACCGCAACCCATACACTGGTTACATCTTTTTGACCATGTATTCTATACATGGCATAAATAGGATTCTATTTGCTATTAGGGACTACTGCAGCCTTCTTTTACCATTTTCCCTGCACTGTGTTTGGCTTCAGCTTTCGGACAACTTCAGCTGACCTTTTTTCGAAAAAAGGTTTGGCAAACAATATCCAGACGACCATATGATTCTGCTACAGGCAGCATGTCAATGAAGCATGGGATTAAAAGGTTTTTCCACTCCCGAAACTTGCTGTGCATGCTCTGGTTGGGATACATAGTGCTTCCCTGAGCTCGGTGCTAATGATGTAAAACCATTAGTCAATCTGATGTCTATCAGCCGAAGCTGGACAGAAGAAAGTATATCATTATAATGGTCACAAGAGTTTGACAGCAGTGAGCATATTCCTGGTCACGCATGGCGATGTCATGATTGTATCTTGGGGTTGCCTAAGCGAGCTAGATATCAACAAATAGCTCCTGCCAAAATGCATCATTATTTTTAACAACTAAACGCCATATCATATGACAATTGTTTGTTTCTACGGATGTACTAGTCATTTCCCACCCGATATCACACTGATGGAACTTTCGCGCAACATCAACCTTGGCAAAAACAACATGGTATCTTTCCGAAAAGACACCAGAACAGAAGTATCAGTCCGCCAAGAAACACTTCCACTCCCGCTCAAGAATTACCCAAGTCTGCAACAGATTTTTAATCAACCGTAAACTATCGTCTCCATGCAGTTCGGCGAGGAGCAGGCTTCATGTAAGGGACATACGTATAACCCAAGTTGACCTCCTCCATCTTCGTTTCTGGCTCTGCTTCCGACTCAGACTCTGGCTCCTTCACAGCGTCATCTCTCTTGCTGATCTTGACATCAGTGACATTCTTGTCAAAAAATGACTTATCATCAATCTCGATATCGATAAGCCTAAACATCCCAGCAATCAGCATTTGTCCGGGAAAGATAAAAGAAGAGATAATCGAGTGGGAAAACGCGTGCAAAGCTTGTGTTTAAACTTTGGGGAATAATATCGTCAAGATGAGTACTTACTCAAAACACTTCTTCAAGTCCTTATCCCCCCTTTGCCGTCTTCTCAAAGACCATGAAATAACCCGTCTTATCCGCACGAACTTCCGTGATGGCAAAGGTTCGGTACTCATACTTTAGTAAAGAGAGAGCATCACCTCGAATCTTCTTCTCATCTTCGCAAAGAAGGAAGAGATATCCGATGTTGATCAGGTCTGATTGGACTGAATCTTGCTCGATCAGATTAGGATGAAGGTCTGGATTGGGGGTATCTTTGGAGTTGAGTCGAAGCTTCTTGGCAATACTGGATTCGGTCTGTTGGAAAGGTAAGTGGATATACTTTTTGAAGTGTCCCGAGCGCCCTTACCTCTTGGCTTGGTCGCTTGAGAGACGACAACGGAGCAACGCAATTGTCGTAATCGGTAGTGTCGTCGCCACCATCGAGAGACTTCAAATACGCTGCCCCAGCTGCTGTCATGAACTTCTTGGGTTGTGGCTTTGGCTCTGGTTCTGCGGCGGCTTTCTTTGCATTTGCGCGAGGTTTTCTGGCTCGCTTCGGAGGAGTCTTGTGAAATGCGGATTCAACGAAGGGCATGGGCTCATATGTCTTCTTGACAGTTGGCGCAGAATCAGTCGCATCAATCTTGGTTGCACCTGTCTCGCTGGCTGGTGTTTTCTTCGGATTGGGTGCGGCTGGTACAGTGGCCGGCTTCTCAGTAGCAGGAGTTTGGGTAGGTCCAGGAGCATGAGAAGAGACGGGAATCTGGACAGCGGTAGCCATTGCGGGCTTCAAGGCTGGGAGAGAGCTTTGAGGGATAGTCAGCACCTTGGTTATACAAAACGACTTTGAGCTCTACCAAAGTCCTCAATCAAGGTTGGGACTTTGAGGAACGACTTACGTGCGATCATGCTGGCTGCTACCGCCTGTACCGACGTTCTTCTGGCTGGAATCCCGCTTGGCCTTCATACCAGTACTGCTGTTTATACCAGTTCGTTGAGCGCCAGTGCTCTTTGCGCCAGTGACTGTCGAGCTAGCAACCTCCTTGACACCCTTATACCCAGCAATTCTCGCCTCCTTCACTTGCATAGCTACCTTATGCTCCTTGTCGGCCTTCTTCAGTGCATCGGAAAGCTTAGCCTTCTTCGCCTCGATCACATCTTCATCAAACTGGATCTCAGATCCCAAAATCGAATACCAGCAGTTCTTCTCGAATTTCGTCTAAGATCTGATGGACGCTTCTTCGTACTTGCCGGTCGGGTCACTGAGTTTGCTGAAAGTACCGCGTGGTTCACGCTTGGTTTTGTCGTCGTCTATGAGACGTCTTGTCAACTCTACTTTCTGACCGTCATTGTCGAGATAGCGCCGGGTACACTCCTTCTGCAGCTGCAGTTCGGTCCACTTGTCGTAGCGCTCCATGATGGCTATTCGAAGGTTGATGTTAAGTGAGTGCCTCAGGTGGTGGGAGGGTGCGGTGGTGGCCTCGAACGAAGTTGCGGAGGAATAGCAAAATGTCGATAGACTTTCAAGGCGTTGATTCTCCTATCCTAAAAGGGAGGGCGACGAGACGACGACGCGGGAGTAGTTCATCAGCCTCTTCGGCTACCTAGTCCTCCCGGGGTACTAGGCAGGTGACATGCGACATCAAAGTGAATGGGCTGTGGCATTGACTTGGAGGAGCGTGTCCGGTGAATGCAAGTGACATGCTGCATGGAGCGCGGCGACTCAAACACGCCAGTCGAAGCGGGTTGAGGATATACTTCGCGGCTATAAAACAATGAAAACAAACCAAGGTCACATCGAATAGGACCACATAGAGCGCTTTTCCACTTATCAGCCTTCCCAATCCCGACCTCAAGTGAACATGCCCTGGGATAGAGCGCGAGCAGACTACAGCCAGATGGCCGACAAATGGTATAATAATTCTAGCAATCACTCGAGGTCAGTTGATTGCAATAGCAAAAGTATGTCAGAAAAGCAGTACAACATCAACCAGGCAAAGTAGGGTATAAATTGAAACTTCAGCACAGGATCAGACTAATGTTTTTTGGCACCAAACAAAACGTCTAAGAATGTATGAGCACAACCAGAACGAGTAACACGAGGCCAAAGGGGCCAAAATATAGAGCAATCTGGTCACTCATAGACTACTTGTCTACATCAAGACAAATGGGCTCCGAAAAAGAACAAGACTTTTTTAACAATACCACAACTGTGCAGGAAGTCCAGGGATATGATAAAATACTTCATTGCAGGATATGTATCGCTGCATAATACACCCAGCCAGCCCTCGTATTCCCAACGCTGTCCGGCCAAATAAATACAGTCTTTCCTATCTCCGTTTATGCAGCCCAGATCCTCTTCAAACCCTCCGTCACACCAACATCATTTGTCTCGAACTCGTAGAATCCAACAGCAGCCAGAACCGTACCAGCCCTCAATGCCCACCAAGCCGCCTTTCTCGTCTTAGGCAATCGGTGTGTAGGGATGTAATCGATGATACATGACTCGAAGCCGATGTGCGAATGGAGGAGGACGGTGGCAATCAGGACGGCGTCCATGGTAGGGTTCAGCGACCCGGATGCGAATGGGGCAATCGTAAGAGGAACGAGTGCGACAGCCATAGAACGCTCGAAGGTCCAATGGTATGAGCCATGCGATGGGTTCGCAGGTGGTACAGGAGCTGGATCGTTTGCTAGAATTCAATTAGTAGAGTTCGTAGTATCAAAAGGTGGATCAGCATACCAGTTCCTTGGATGACCTCTGCATGGTAGTTAGCAAACAATCCGAGCATTACAGGGAGCTCTACTGACGGGGAAGAGGTGGGAGAATTGACTGTCTGCCACTTGCGTGGAAAGCTGCCACTCTCATCGCACCCGGTACATCTTTAGCAAAGGCATTCCGTACAACCTTCCTCGAAACAGTCGATGATGGCTTGTTAATGGCGGGGAAGCTGGAGGAGAGCTTCGTGGAGAAGGCGCGCTTTGAAGCAGCAGAAAGACAAGTCTTCTGAAGCATTGCTGGTCTTACAACTGATGCCATGTTGACCTGCTGCAAATACTGGCTCTGCAGGAGTGGTGATTCTGAGGATTGAAAGTCGTTCCTTTGCTTCGAATGATCGGACACCCTCGGCAGAAGGGTGCTCCTGCCTCAGGCCATGAACCCGTCGACCAACCATTCCGATCCATTTACGCAGCTGTTTCCGAAAGCAAAGCGGCGATGCGGCTCTGGAGATAGGATCAACATCAGCACACTGCTTGACGGTAAGCCAAAAATGCGTGTAAATTTATGATAATTCCATATTTCGTAAGAGACCTTTTAAAACGATTACTTGTGCAGGTCCTTCTATCAGATAATAAAGAGAAGATCTTTTTTGATAGCTATTTTCAAGGCCCAAGAAAGTCACCTCATATGCCAAGGCCTATCGCCGCTTTAACTTTCTACTCCCTGAGAGCCGAGAGAGCTTTTATGTGACCAAACGTTTTCCATCTCCACGACCCGGACCTTCAATTCAAGACCACCCTCCCTCTCTCAACCACCTTCACATCCGACTCCATGGCATCCCGGCGGTTAGCTCTCAACCTCACCCAGGGACTGCGCAGCCGCGCTGCTCTCAACACAGTCTCGCCATTGAGAAGGGGATTCGCGACTCCTGTGGTGAAGAATGGCGTGAAGACCGAATCGACCACATTGTCCAATGGACTGACGGTAAGGACGGGAAGCCAGGCACATCTTGCAGGCGCTGATTCAGTATAGATTGCTACAGAGCATTCGCCATGGGCTCAGACCTCGACGGTTGGTGTTTGGATTGATGCTGGATCTAGGGCAGAGACAGACAAGACGAACGGCACAGCTCACTTCTTGGAACATCTTGCCTTCAAGGTAGAATTCAATTGGCTTCCGCAGGGTAGATACAGGGACTGATGATGGGTTAGGGTACCAGCAACCGAACACAACAGCAATTGGAGTTGGAAATCGAGAACATGGGTGGCCACCTGAACGCCTACACATCTGTATGTTGGGACAATCCGGATGGGCTGGATAGAAGCTAACACGGCACGCAGCGTGAGAACACCGTTTACTACGCAAAGGCTTTCAACGCCGACGTACCCGCCACCGTCAACATCCTCTCCGATATCCTCCAAAACTCCAAGCTCGAGACCTCAGCCATCAACCGCGAGCGCGATGTCATTCTACGGGAATCAGAGGAGGTTGATAAGCAATTGGAGGAAGTTGTCTTCGATCACCTACACGCCACTGCTTTCCAAGGACAACCATTAGGACGCACTATCCTCGGCCCGGCTGAGAACATCCAAAGCATCCAGAGAGACGACTTGGTCAACTACATCAAGACAAACTACACTGCTGATCGTATGGTTCTGGTCGGTGCTGGTGGTGTTCCCCATCAACAGCTGGTCGAGCTTGCTGAGAAGCACTTCTCTGGACTTGCAACTGAGCCCCATACCGGAACCGCATCAGCGATTGCTGCTGCCCAAAAGCGAAAGCCAGAATTCATCGGTTCCGAGGTCCGAATCCGTGACGATACTATCCCAACTGCCAACATTGCCATTGCTGTGGAGGGTGTTAGCTGGAAGGATGATGACTACTTCACTGCTTTGGTCACCCAAGCAATTGTCGGAAACTGGGATAAGGCTATGGGAAATGCTCCTCACATGGGTAGCAAGCTTAGCGCTTTCGTCCACAACAACGACTTGGCCAACAGCTTCATGAGCTTTTCGACAAGTTACAGCGACACCGGGTAAGGACTGGGGGGTGAATATGAGATAGATTGAGCTAACATTCGTAGACTCTGGGGTATCTACCTCGTTACCGATAAGCTTACAAGAATCGACGATCTTGTCCACTTTGCCCTCCGTGAATGGTCCCGACTTTCATACAACGTCAGCGAGGCCGAAGTTGAGCGAGCTAAGGCTCAATTGAAGGCATCAATTCTTCTCTCTCTCGACGGTACCACCGCTGTGGCAGAAGATATCGGAAGACAAATCATCACAACCGGCCGCCGTATGGGACCAGAGGAGATTGAGCGTGTCATTGGAGCTATCACAGAGAAGGACGTTATGAGCTTTGCGCAAAGAAAGCTTTGGGATCAAGATGTCGCTGTCAGTGCGGTCGGAAGCATTGAGGGTCTTCTGGACTACAACAGAATCAGGTATGTGCATTTCTGCGAAGGAAGCAGTGAAAGTATGACTAACAACATTTGTAGAAACGACATGTCGAGGAACGCATAGAGGTAGATTGGGGCACGGAAGGTTGGGGTTGATAGAGTGTATAATGCGAGATAGCGCAGTTTGTTTGTACACATAGGTTCACTAAAACGTCTTTTATCCTCTCCCTTTCTCACACCTAACACATGCACAATGGAAGCGACAGACCTTTTGCATACAGCTCATTGCCTCCCTCGAACCCTTTCTCTGAATATCTATACAGCTCCGCAAAACATGAGTTAGTGACAAGAGGACAGCATTCAAGCCAGGTTCTGGCGCAGCTGTTCATCCCAGGCTGCTGGTAGTCTAACAGTCTCTCGGCTAGCTTCAATCCTCAAGTCAACAAGTTATACCTCGGTCGGTATTCTGTGGCTATGATCAGGATGCACATGGAATGGTGGGCCGCGCGTTGACTGACATAGGGCTGACTTTGGCTGTATGGCTAGCTCAGTGAAGACTGTGTTTATTTCAACGTCTCTATCAACTCTGGAATGCTGAAGACATTACGCATACGGAGTAGTGAATGACTCATTTCAAAGAGTGAGTGGGATCATGCTTCGAGCCTGAAAGTCTTATGATAGAGTGGCTATTTTGGCAAAAAGATCAGTGGGGGCGTGGGAAGCAGGGAAGCAAGTATTTGGTTTGTTTACTCGGAAAAATAAAGTCATTGTGATCACAAGGTATATTCAAGCAATTTCGTTACACATTGACAGATCGTATCATCCAAAGACCAATCCAACAGGATCCAGAAATCGCCCAACAACGCCCTCGCTCCAGGCCTCTGAAAAGGGTACCCACAAATCCATACCAAACACTCTCCAACCGACCCATTTACCACCCATCCACAACCTTCAACCTCAAATTCATCCCATTCTTCGGCTTCGTGGTAATCACCCCAGCTGGAATAGGCACCTCATTCGGATCCGCCATGCCAATCTCAAACGTGCCACAGAACACCGCAACCAGCGCCTTCAACTCGCTCCTCGCAAACTTCTCCCCAATACAACTCCTCGGGCCATGCAAGAACGTCAGATTCGAATAATTGCTCGTGACGCCCCCCGTGTTATTCGCCTTGCCCGTCTCGGCATCAATCCACCTCTCGGGCACGAAATCCGTCGCGGTGGAGCCCCAGAGGTGCGGAGAGCGGTTGACGCCCCAGGGAGTGAGGAAGATGCGGGTTCCTTTGGGGATGGGCGTGTTGTTGATGGTGGTGTCGCGGACGGCGATCCGGATGGTGGAGGGGACGGTGGGGAAGAGCCGGATTACTTCGCTGCAGACGCCGTGGAGGTAGGGGAGGGATTCGAGGATGCTGGCGTAGTCGTTGCTGGTGCCCTCTTGAGCGAAGGAGGTTGAGGGGGAGGGTAGATTTGCGCGGATTTCTTCTCGAAGGCGGGATTGGATTTCGGGGTGGATGGCGAGGAGGTGAGTGGCCCATGTGAATGCTGAGGAGGTGGTTTCGTGTCTGGAGTGGTAAGTCAGTTCATCGTATGCAACATACTGGGCCGCAGCGAGGGAAGTGCTTACCCAGCAGCCAGGAAAGTCAATAGTTGATCAATCAACATCTCATCATCGAAGTTGTTCGACTTGATAAGAAGCGAAAGGATATTGACTGGTTGCTCCTTGTCCGCTTTCATCAGATCCTTCTTCTCCTGCAATAGCTGGTGACAGACACCTCGTAGGGTTGACATCGTGCCCTTCAGTGTTTGGTTGAGCTTCCATGGTAGTTTTGCGATTAGCTTTGGTGGAAAGATCATGTTTGCGCCGAAGAACAGAGCCTTTTCTGCGGTAGGCTCGAGGATCTCTTCGTAGTTGGCTACGAGAGGATCATCAGCATTATAGAGAGAGTTGAAATCTCGTCCAAGTCCTATAATCGTCAGTACTATACCAACATCTTCCCTATTGCTCCAGGTAAATGGCAAATACGTACCAGCAACACCAATGATATCCATAGTAACTTTATTAGCCCAGTGATTGATCTCCACAACACCGGAGCGATTCTTATCCTTCTCATCAACCAACGGCTCGGGATTCTCATGAATCTCCGCCGCCACCCTGCCCGTCATATCCCAAGCCTTCTGCCAGAAAACTGGGATGAGCTCCTTGATATGTCTGAAGCTGAAAGCGGGCGAGACATGTTTGCGCTGGAATTTGTGGACATCACCCTCTACCAAGATCAGACCATCGCCTAGGATGATACGCAGGAATTTGCGGAGCTCTTTAGGCTTCTCGAAATCGTAGCTTTTGTGTACGAGGACTTCTCCCAGAGATGATGGACCGGTTAGGAGGAGGTAGTCGGAGTTGAAGAGCCCCGGGAAACGGATTAGTCCTTCGTTAGGGATCTCGGAGATGAGCTTGAGGAAGAGGGGGCCGTTTGGTCTTTTGAGGAGGACGGAGGGGTAGCCGATTCCAAAGATTGTGCCAGACTATTTTCCTGTCAGTATCTTCTTGCAGGATTTCTTTGGGATGATCATAGATTTTGGGTACTGTACCTTGGGCTGAGGAAGATGGCGTAGAGGACTTGCGAACTTCGGATATATCACCGTACGCCACAATCCATAATAAGCAAAGAAAACCGCGCTGGCGAGCGTAAGATAAAGTGTAGTGAGTTTTGTATCTGGATAAAGCTCAGGAAGAAATATGGCTTTCAGCACGCAAAGACCGGCTGCAGTCAGCGTCAACAGTAACGGAGTTGGAGGAGCCATGGCGAATTGTATAGGACAAAGGATATCTGACATGATGGAATAAAAATACGCCCGCGCTATATATGTATTGGTTCAACGGTGATAGTGACGATCTACAAGGCGCCGCGTGCAATCTAGCTGATGCAAGCGTCGAGAGAAATGAAGCCGACGCAAGCTCGCATGGCATAGCATTAGCATAACTGTTGGCAACAGTCAGTAGTAGTGGTCGTTTTTGTTTTTGAGCTCGGCTTCTTGCGTTCACATGCTTGTTCGTTTCATTTGGTGGGAATGCCTCTCCTCATTGGCTTGCAGCTTGGTCCCAATTGCGAGGCAACTATGCTGCGCTGGGTGTCGCCTTGCGATGTTTCGTACCTGTCTTGGCTTTTGGTCAAACATTATTTCGATGTCGGTACTGTACTGTAGCGGAGAGACTGCGGGGTATGCCGAGTAGGCCAAGGTCAAGCTTCTGACGTGGAGGCGGTTGGTGTGCGTCAGTGGAGCCCTGCCAGAAATATGTGCCTGCTTTACATCTGCAGTGCCGAGATAGGTCGACTTTATGACATGGGGATGGACGCTACGTAGCGCTTACTGAATCTGTACTGAACTGATGATGCGTCTTTCTTGGGAGTGTATGAAATGCCAAGAGAAAGCATAAATGAAGTTGTTCTGTGTTTACAAACTAAAGTAGAAGCCGAGGTTGAATCCTTCGAAGGAGATCCACATGCTTGTGAAGTCAGGTGATATGCCGAGGACTTTGCGTGTCATGTAGGTATTTGGTCAAAACATGCCTTGTTTGGCATATATCAGACGAATATACTTCGACTACTTATTTGTGTTTCTTCTGATTGGAGTTCCTGGAATCGCGACCCGCGTGTTGCACACCTTATCGAAGTCCCCCAAACCGAGATGATACTTAAGCGAGGAAGAAGAAATTCCACCACGCATGAAGGGGGAATTAGTAAACAGAAGGTTCGTAATAATGTTCTTGGATCTCGTGGGATGCCTACTTCAAAACAAATCAGATCACGATTCTGCAAGTTGCATGAGGCCATGAAGTTGTTCATAAGGTTCGTCAAATTACTAGTCATAACGTGTCTATCAAAACGAGTGAATTCCTCCACTTCCCAGGGTATAGCAAAAAAGAACCTATATACACGCCAGCCCAGCAAAGTTTGAAGAACGCCTCCCATCCTATCGCAACCCAAGCAAATTTACACCTTTAACCAGCCGTAACCCTCGTCGAATTGACCTGTGGCCCAGGAACAAGGACCGTGCTGCCTCCAAACGTGATATAACTCCTCACGGTCGCAATATTGAAGTTCGGGGTACTCCTCCCGCTGTAAGTATATGTAACCAGACCATTAGCCACTGCTCCTCTCGTCATAACTCTCTCTGTGCCGCCAGCCACTGGCCCGAAGATGATGCGCATGCTAGCAGCGGCATCTACGAGCTCTGTACGGACTGTCGCAGCAGCAGTGCCGCCTTGTCTCGATGCCCAGGTCAGCGAGACGAAGGCTGGGTGGTCAAAACTGGTGGAGACGCGGTTGGATGTGACGACTACTGTGTCGTTGCTCTTTGTCCCTGAAGGTGTGTGTGTGATGATGACACGGAACTCGCGAGACTGGGAGGCGCCGACTGCGACCATGGGCGCGACAAATGATGGTGTGGAGGATGTTGGATTGCTGATAGTAATTCCTGTTGTAGGACCGGCGATCTGAGACCAGGCGTAGGTCAAATCGGCTGGGAGGAGACCAGATGTTGATTGTGAAGTGTTAAGACTTGCGCTGAGCGAGACGAATGTACCGGCCAGAACAGTCTTGTCTGCACCTGCGTTTGCGACGATTGCAACTGGAACTGGATTCGGGGTAGTACCTGGGTTCGAGACAGTGGTTGAGCCGGTGGGATCGTCTGTTGGAGCGGGCGGTGTGACTGTTGAACTTGTGGGAGGGGCACAGGCTGCTACTGAAGGGGCAGTTGCTCCTGGCCAGGGATTGAGTTGTCCGAAAACCTGGCCATCGATCTCGCCAAAGCCATTCTTGAGAGGGCCGATGTTGGAGAATTCCAAAGCTGGCGGGGTACCTCCCGGGGTAACGAGCTCTGGGAAGATCCACTCGCTAACAGGCTGCAGATATGTTCCGGCGTTTATACCGTCTCCTGTAGTGATAGCAGTGTCCCCGATCTTGATACGATAGTTTCGGGTGAAGAGACCAACGTTGGTTCCACGCTGGATTCTCACTTCCCATTTATTGCGAGCGCTGGCGATGACATTTGTTGTTGCTACAAGTCTCTCGCTTTCCTCACCCGAGCAAGGATCTTGGTCGACAGCCCAAATAGTAATTGGCAGGTCTGATCGAGAGGCAAGGCCAACAAACTAAGGCATATCAGCATTCGTCCTTCACGGAGCCCGAGGTCAGGAGTGATTACTCTATGTCTCGCGGACTCAACATCAGGAGATGTATCTTGGACACCAATGAGAGCATCTTCGACTCGGACATAGCCAGGTTGGCTACCGCTTGTTCGGACATCGATGTTGACAACCATTCCGTAGACAATGGTTTCACCTCCCACTTGGATACCAGAGTATTCAATGTAATCGCCAACTCGGATCGGTACCATCGCAGTAGCGTTTGGTGCGACACTAATCTCATTAGCTTTGAGTTTTACACAGGATATATGCATAAAGCTTACAAGCTGCTAGACCCAGCAGGTCTGTTAGAATCTGGGCACTTGGCATCCCCGGATCCTCGTGGCACACACATGGGGAATCCGCTGAAGCTGGTGATCGATGCATTCTCATCATCAGCGGTGAAGAACGGGAGATTGCTGTAACCCGCGCTGTATCTGGCTCGCGGGTCATTGATGCGGAGAGTTGGGCCGTTCCTGATCTTGATAGCTCCATCGAAGCTGAGACCCTCAATCGTCCCAGAGGCAAAGGCAAGATCTAATTGTGCGGCAGAGAATTGGGCAGCGATGATGACATTGTTGACGATATTGCCTGTGACAGAGACTTCATTGGGCCCGGCTCGCTTCGATGCTCCGGCTTCTGCGAACTCGGCGAAGGGGACGAATGCAGCCGGAAACTCGACAAGGAGATTGTCTGGGATAACAATGTTGTATCCAGATACGGAGATAGAACCACCACGATTAGTAGCTGGCCCGGATTTTGCTGTTGCACTTCAAGATGGTATCAGCATGTGAATCTTCAGATGGAGGAAAATCTTACCTGTCGAGAAAGCCTGTTACTGTGAAAGGCTGCACCTGAGCCAGTACTACCTGGAAAAGTACGGCCAAAAAGAAGAAGAGAGTGTACATGATGAATTGAAGCGAGTGCAATTACCATGAAATCAGTGAAGAGCGAATGGCTTGGGAGGATGTGAGCTTGTGAGAAACCATGGGACCTACCTGTATATACTTATCGTCACTACACCAGACAAATACGCAGACAATTCTAGACTGGACCTTGGACTGTCAGGAACAAGTCAGCCGCTGCAGAGAAATTGAATCGGGAGGAGTTCCTGATAATCGACCACTCCGAAGACTTGCATTCCGGAGATACCTACATTTGCGATATTGGGAGGATCAGCCGCAAGCAGCCCGAATGTCACAGACGATGCACAACTCGACCGACAGTCCATATTTGATGCCAAGCGATTATTGACAGTCAATATTGTGGCAACGAAGAACCCAATTGGTGGACTGTGGGTGCTGAAGCGAGAGAAAATGGCGGAAAGAGGCTAAGCAAAGCGGGTGTGGCTGGACGTGCATGATCAAGCACCACTGAGCCAAGCAATCTAGCCACGTCCCTGAAAGGCGGGACAGCTCAAATCGGACGAGCTGGAGGCTCTTTGGAGCTCGTGCTGTGAAATAATTAAGTAAGGCTGAGACCCAACGAATGGGAATTACTTCCATTGGCTGTTCACTTGGATAAGATTCGTGGTCGTGCCACGAGGTCGTGATTGAGTGGACGTGAACCTAGTTTGGTAGTCATGATCTAGATCGTGATAATTCCTGATGCAGATACGAAATACGTGAAAATCCAGCAGTGACAGGATTGTAGGGTCTGAGTGGCGACCACGCGACTTTCGAGGGTATGGCTGGCTGGGCATGCTTGATTTGTCGTTAGTTACCAGCTGAATGGTAATGCTCTCAAATGAACCCAGAGAAAGAAACAACGAACAAAAAGCTTTCCGGACATGATTGACTGACAGCAGGTCCAGAGGGGAAAGGGAGGCCAATAATGGAGAGGGACACAAATGGGATTTTGCAGCGGACACAAAAATCCAGCGCTTCAGCATTGGCAGCTTCAAGAATCCAACTTAATTCATCGGCAGAGGCTGTCGTGGCGGCGAGGGTCCTATTGGCTAGTGTCTGCACACCCAAATTAGTGTTCACACGGAGTGATATCAATCTCACGTGTTGCTGGTACCAGGGAAGGTGATTCGATCTTGAATACTGTCCTGCGACTGTCGAAGTAGAAATAGGTACACAAGTTCACCGATTGAAGTTTCTCAGAAAATACACCAGAGGTACCATGAGACCAAATGCCAGATCTTCTGCTGCCATGGTCCCTACATATCAATTCCCAGCCATGTCGAGCACGATGTGAAAAGTCTGAATGCAGTAGCATTGAGAAACAACTGAGCTATATCCAGTCAGTTCGATGTTCAGAGAGGGTGGAGAATACTGACTCTTCAACAAGCAAGATCCGATCAAACAAATCCTTCTGTGTCCGGATACCGTCACTGGCAGCAGATCAGAATCCCTTCTTTGCCTTATCTGCCTGCAATGCCTTCTCCTGGGCGGTGACTTTGGCAAGCTCTTTCTTCATGATTCTAGCATGTCGAGGCGCAAAATATTTGCCAGCTCTGACTGCAGCATCGCATGCAGCTCGAGTAGGTTCACCAGACAGGCCAATTTGATTGGAAGAGTGCTCCAGGAAGCATTCAAGGCGGAACCACAAGATTTGCTTCTTGAGCATGGCCTCAGAGTCGGAATCGTGGATTCGGGCATACTCATTTGCACGCTTGTACTCGGCCTTGAGGTTGTTTAGGTGATGCTTCATCAGACGCGAGACAAGGTCCTTTCTTGAGCCATATCCTGGAAGACCCCTCTTGAAGCACTCGTTCTTGAGTTCAAAAGTGTGCGTATGGATGTAGCTGGCGTTGTCCTCAGCCCGAGATGTTGTGATAACCTTGACATTGGTAGGCTTAGCAGCTTGACTAAGTCTGTTGTTGTCCTGTGGCATAGCCTTTATAATCTGAGGGGACGCATGCTGAGCATCTCGGTAGACTCTGATGTCTTGCGAAGCAAATCTTCTGGCAGTATTGGAAGCTACACTGCTCGCAGACAGACCAGCCTGATAAAGCTTGGTAGTTTGAGGGGCAGATGAGCGGGCCGTGTTGGCAGCCACAACCTTTGTAGGCATGGCATTCGGCTCAAGTCTGATGTCCTGAGAGGCGAAAGGTCGAGTACTGTCCATTGGTTTGGTCTTTGCAGAGTCAACGACTGACTGAGACTGGATCTGTTGAGAGACCGAAGATTTCGCAAAAGGCTTTGTGGTGTTTGGCATGGTAGGACTGCGGATCTTTGTGCCGGCAAGATTGGCTTGACGTTGCCCAGCAGGTGTAGGCGAAATAGCTGGAGTGACTTGAGACTGGCCGTTGGTTGCTTGACTAGCGTTTCCTGGTGAGGAGGCTCGGGAAGAGGCTTGGGAGGTAGAACTGGATGGGTTTTCGGCCTTTTGCTTTCTGAGCTCTTTCATTTGCCGTTCATGCTCCTGCTCAAACTCTCGCTCTCTTTGGTCCATTGCCAAAAGGCGTTGAAGAAGCTGTGTTGGGCTGCCATATGTGTTGATACCCCGAGCACGACACTTGGCTTGGAGCTCACGGAGTCTCTTCAACTCTCCTGCGTCGCGATTGCCGGACATGGCGGAGTTCGTCTTAACCTCGGTGGTGAGAGTTGTCGCAACATTCTTCGAACCAGCAGGGATTGGCTGAATGTTCTCCTTGTTGTTGAATTGAGCACCTGACTTCAATTGAACAGCAGGAGATGAACCGCCATTCCTGGGATGGATTGCAGGATCAGACTTGACAGCCCTGAGGTTGCTTGTGGTGACGGGGTCAACCTTGACAGCGTTATCCATGATGAATGCGGGGCTGGGATTGGAGTTCACCTTCACGTCAGCGGTTGTGGTTTGCTCAATGCCAGTAATGGTCTTGTCGGCGATGTTTGGGAAACCAACTGATGGGCTGACTGGTGATCTAGATTTGGGTGTGGTGGGAAGGTTGTCTGTGATGGCGGCCGAGCCAGGATTATTCTCACTGACGAGCTTGGAGATGATGTTTCCATCATTTGCGGTGGGGGTATCCTGCGCAGTGTCAGTCGAGGCATTCTGTTTTAGTGTTCTTGGAGCTGGTGAGTGCAATGGAGTTACCTTGGAGGTGCTGAGAGCTAGCTCTGTAGCACTACTGGTGTTGCAATCAGGGGAGACGGTCTTGGACGCGTCTGAGGCAATGGTGCTGCTCATCTCGGAGACTTTGTGCGAAGTACTGATCGTGTGATCGGTTGTGGTCTGGACCTTGCGATCTGGTGAGGCTTCCATATCTGCTGGTATGGACGATGGAGTTTGCAATGAAGTTGAAGTTGGTGGGAAAAGCTGGAAGGGAACGGGAGGGGAGGGGCCAGATAACATATAGGTTTTTGTGGTGAGCCTCGCTTAGGAGATGAGGTTGCGCGAAATCGGGGGCAGGGGGACGTTCACCTTCTTCCTATTGTCATTGAACGGTGAATATGTTTTCCATACCAGTCCATTCCAGATTGGGATGAAAATTCTTTTTCGACCGACGGTATCGCACATTCAGCGCTTCGCAACTACCTGCAGCGTTCCTTCCAGCACAGTCGTAATGGTTCCGGGAGATGGTTCGCATCTTCCGTTCCCTCAATACGACAGAGACAGAAGGAAGATTGGAGATAGTGCCGCGACAATGATTGTCTTGGCCACGTCTCGAGTGCTGAATCTGTTTCGTGACATAGTATTCTCCAATCGCAATATTCTACTGCGTAGGAGGCTGGTCGCGGGAGAGAATGAAAGGCCTTGGGTGGGAATGTCAACATTGCGCTTTTGCGCTCATGCTGAAGTCCACAAATTTGCTACCATATTACTACCAAGATCTATCTATCATTAGATATTGGTCAGCTTTATCCCGATCATGCCTGGACGTAGTCGCATTAAGCACAAGACAGCCTTCAGCGCTAGAATGTAGCAGGGCCCAATTTTGGGGGAAGCTCACCTTTAGCGAGGTCGACCTAAACACCACGTAGACGTCAACCTTTCGTTATGACTTTCCAGCGTTGCAGCACGGGAACGGTCGACTCAAGTGAGAAGATCTCGGGCAATCTTTTGGCCGAAATCCAAGCGTTTTCAGTCGTAGCCTGCAGTTTCGGTTGCCATCCACCACCCAAAGACAGTACTGTACGCAAAAGCTTGTACCTCAAAACTTGATGCGATAATCTGTATATTTTGTTCTTATACCCTCCGTACATGAAACATATAGGTTTCATTGCTTACAAAGACATTGCATCTCGCCCAGCGTGGTCGTCGAAAACACCACGATGGCTTTCACAGCCAATATTTTGATCTGGAAGTCAGCTGATGTAGAGGTCCACTTATCTAGGTATTGGAACTTCGTCACTTACTTGTTGCATCACTTGCCCAACTTGCATGAAGTCATCAAAGCAACATGCTTAACTTCGAAAATGGTTGAAGACGCCTGTTTTGGAAGTCCGAACCCAGATTCCTCCTGACACGGGTTGTGTTCCAGCGATTGTCGACCCGCAGCCTTTCAGATCTGTTCCCACTTGACAATATTTCGGAGGGCAGCAAACCAATCCAAAACATGGATGCAGGTCGTGAGATGGGATTGCAGAGATGCAATCCTTTGTTGTCGGTTTAGTCTAAGGAATCAAATCTTCAGTGCCCGAGTGGACCCTTCTAAAGACCTCCTGCTTTGATGAATCTGACAGCTTGACTACGAGCGCAAAGAAAGCTTGCGAAGCAGACTTTCCGTACATACACGCATTTAAGCTGCTGACAAGAAGACTACGGCCCGCTGAGTTCTTGGACTCTGTTGTGTTTTCCAATTGGGGGCATGTCGTCTATAAACTTACTCGAAGGCACAGCACGCTAATGCCTTGCTAAATTCGTGACGATCTGGCCCCCTCTCATGCCCCCTCAGGTTATGAATTGCTTCATCAGGGTTGCTTTTGTGCAATTCGAGAGCGAGAGCTGCATATAAAGGCTTGATTCTAGATGCTGCTTTGCATAAGACCAGAAAACTTCTCTGGAGGTCAATGAAGATACGCATCGCTTGATTACAACACATGACGTAAGTGTGACTTTCACGGTTCACAAACGCATCTCCGCCTAGGCGCCTGGGTTGTTTTGATATGTGGTTCGTTGAAATCATTTACAACTGCAGCACCCTCTATGAGTCTCGACCGACTCGTCCAGTCTGATTGCACCTGGCTCTCGACATTCTTCCAAGCTGGGGTTTGACATTTCCTCCGGAACATCCATTGGAAGACAGATATGTACGTCACTGAAGTCTGACGGAAACGGATAATTTCATTAAAGACCTTATGATTATTCCTGTAGAAGTTCGACGACTACCTTCGGTCTCAGTCCATTAAAATCGTGATGTGAAATTGAAGAATCGCCACTCTCCTTGCGTTCCACCATCTCAGAGTTTGGAAATGCTGCATGGCGTATCATGCCTAGACGGACTCGCCGTTCGAGTAGAGATATGGTTTTTTGCAAACAAGTACACAGCACGAAAAAAATCCCTCTATCTGCAATGCATGAATGATAGAGTATGGTAGATATCGAGAAAGCGCTTTGTCGTGTTATCGATAAGACGCCTACCTTTCCGAGTTTCCCTGTGTTTGTCGCCTCTGAAACGTTCCTTGCTTTGTGGTTATCGCTATCTGGTGCTTTGCATCTGCGTTTGACGAGCGCGGGGTCTGATCTGTATTCCAGCTTCCCTACCCAATTGGCTTAGCTCCAGGTTTATCTTTCCATCTTTTGCTACTACACTTTGGCATCTTGTGCATTTGCAAGCGAGCCGTGCCTGGGCATCTGGGCACGCAGAGTTGCCTAGGAAGCTTGGGATATTTGACGGAATGTGGAGACCTGCAGGGAAGCGAGTACGGAAATACGAGCATACGAACGAATTACGACGACGGTAATCGTCTCAGACGAAATAAATACCTTGCCTTTCTCGCCTTTCTGGTAACTCTACGATCATTTGTGACCTTTTCTTATTATATTTGCTTCCTGCTCGACAGGGGCTTGTCGATTCATTGTCTTGTGTTTCTCGAATAATTTGTATCTGTGGTGAAGAACCTCCAAGTTTTTGAGTTATTGCTTTGTTTCATTTTGGAGATGCGAAGTATCGATTATAAGTAATGGGACTTTCAAGTTACATCGAAAGATTCGTTCCGAGACAGGGTAGGGAAGCAAAATATCAACTCGTCCTCCAAGAATCAGAATCAGCGTCTTCACGTGACCGTACGCTCACATCCTCTGCAGGTCCCTCTGTCCTGTGTCCAAGCTGACAAGAAGACTAGCTAAACACTGGAGAGTGTACAAGACCCGTCCGATTCTGAGATATTCAATACTCCTCGGACTTGGCCTATTGGGCTTCGCAATCATTCTCAAATCACCTAAGCACTGCAAAGCACCACAACCTTCAATCATCCCACCTCCACCGGCACCCGAAGCCATTGCTATCAGAAGAATAGTACTTCCTCCTGTAGTCCCAAGTGATACAGTCGGAACTTGTTCCGCCATAAATCCCAACGGGACAGGATGTATTCCCATCGACTCCGGACTTCAAAACGGCAACTTTCTTCCAGACAACAAACATGTCGTGGCTGTTGTGGATTTCGCAGGCGCACCGTTGGCTCCAGATCCAGCACATATCTTTACGGGAAGGCAGATCATTCTGCTGAAGATAGATGACAGTGTGTTCTCGAACGGAGCGAGCTGGAAATGCATCACTTGCGGAGCCCCCGCCGAAAACCAGCCGGGTCGAAATGATGCATTGGATTATCCTCAAGCTTTCAGGGATGGAAAGAGAATTCTGGCTGGGACCAATATTATTGATTGTGACTCAGAGTTACTAGTAAGTGAGGGGTGTATCCCTGAGAAGATCCATGTCTATCCGATCCGCTGGAATGATCAAGCCGACGGATCTGGGCCAGGTGGGAACAAGAGAGAGCTACGACTCCATCCCGACAATGTTCATATCGGATTCAGTGCCTTCGACACGACAGACGGGCATTTTGGCCAATACAGCTACTTCGGCCGTCTCGAGTTCAATCCTGCACCAACAACCGGTATCCCCCTCTCACCACGCTACGACGTCGTCGCCGTCACTAGACTCTTCGATCCCGATGCTCTCTCGCCAATAATCGTCAAAGACGACAAGATTAGTTTCCATCCTGAAGCCATCACAATCGGCGAGCTCCGCGGCTTTAGTGGTCGTGCCACAGAAGTCACATACATCGGCTACCCTCACGAATCCTCTAACATCGACGTCTTCTCCGCCGATCTGATAACTGGAAAAGTGCGTCGACTAACTAGCCATCCCGAATACGTCGATCCCATCGATATCTCACCCGATGGTAATTGGAGCGTCGTGATGGATACTCGCGGAAGTAATCGCCAGATGTGGGTTTCTGGCATGCGAGGCGTGCCGCCGATCACTGATATGATTACTACTGCTATTGTGGCTTCGACGAGGAATAATGGGAGGAGAAGGTTCTTTTCGCCGTGGTTGATTGACAGATTTGGCGATAGAGGGGAGTATTTTGGGCAGAAGATTAATGGCGGTGGTGACACCACACCAGGAAGTGGAAGTGTGAGTGATCCAGAGTGGAACGGACGGGCGGATCCGAAGTGGTCGGGTGATGGGACGATGGTGGTTTATACAGAAGAGTTAACTATTGCTCCTGCTTGTGGTGGGGAGAATCCACTGCCTTGCTTCAAGTCGATGGAGGAGGGAGGGAGGATACAGAGGATTATGTTGGCGAAGTTCACGGAGAGGAAGCGACTCGATCTCCCACCTGTGAAGTTGCATCCGGATGATATCCCTTGGGGAGTGCCATACGTGCCCGGAGGTTCTCAAAAAGGCCGACCGATGCCACCACAAGGTATCTACAAGCTTGCAGGTAAATTCTGTGGGCATACGAAAGTCAACATCACGCTTGCCGCTTCTGGAACGTCTGTTCGAAGTATCGCACTTCAGTACCACAATTTTTCCGAGGACGGGGAGAATTTTCTGAACGGAGACGAGGAGGTGGCAGTCTTCCCCAACCTGTCAAAGTCACCTACGTCTTTGCACACTGATTGGTATTCCAACCTAACGAGAAATGGGTTGCACGGGAGGAGCACGAAGATGACTGGGCCTGATGGGTTCCACTTGGACATTGATATTATGGCAAACATATTTGAGGCTAATGGGACTTTGACCACTGTTGTGGATGGTGTGGATTACTTGCAGCCGGAGAATGGGACGTAGCTAGATTGCTCCTCATTCAGAACTTTAGGGATTAACTTAACGATCAAGAAATTATCCCTAGACTTAAGAACACCCTGAATTTCCTCAGAGAAATCCAATGAAGAGTATAAACTTGGAAGAAGGCAAAACATAAGATAGTAGCTACACTGTCTAACACGAAAGACTCTAACGATCCAAAAACACAGGGCTTGTCAATGATTCCACACAAACCAATACCATCCTCCAAATACGAAAATCTTGAACAAAAGTGTAGCAGTACCAACTCATTTCACAGCATCATCTCACTCCATTTCCCGCTTATTGTAAGCCGATTCCACCACCCCTCTCCCTCCGATGCAACTCCATAGCAACGGGTGTTCCATCCATCCTCGCCCCATCGGAAAAGTTATAACACTTCTCTGAAACACCATCGCCTCTTTCAGAGTCCTCGAACATCACGAAATGTCCCGTATCATCTGATTTGATCTGGAGATCTTGCGCAGCAATCATTCTTGTGTGGGGGCATTGGGCGAGAAGGTCGTTGATATCGTAGAGACTCATGTTATTTGAAACGGGAAGGAAGATGTATGTGAGGTGGGCAAGCTTGGGTGCTGGCGGAGTCTGGGAGGTATGGTGCTGAGCAGGTGAGTCGATAGGTCTTGAGACGGTCCAAGAAGAGGGTGAGAATGCTGGTGGTGTGCTGTCCATGAAGCTGACGACCATTTTGCGTAGGACCGAGATGTGTCAGAACAACTACGCTTGGCGTTTGAATGTGGAGTCTGTCGGTCTAAGTCTTGGTATCGAGTTCGAAGAGGAGAAGTAGGCTTGCGCTTCAATGCTTGGGTGGATGTCGAGGATGGAGGAGGGGCTGAACGGAGGCCTGGATGGGCCAATTGAGGAGCTGGTCTGTAAGATTGACTCTGAATGTGGGTATGGCTGTAGCTTGCTCGAGGTGCAAAATCTCGAGGATGAATCTGTGGACCGCGTGCTTCTCTTAAGCTCTTGGGACTTGTTAAGATCGACTGGCAAGGATATAGCGGGGTCCGACGTACATTCAACCTGGCGAAAGTTGGATTCCATTGGCTAACCTTCTCTCTCCTAGTACTAAGATCACTTTGAGAGATCAGAATTGCTCCCTGTTTGCCACAAGACTGCAAATCAATACACCTTGAAATCCTGAAGCCGAAAAGATTACTTACCTTTCTAATCCTGGAGCTTTCCTTCCCTCTCAACCTTCAACTTCTCAACCTCGGTATTATATTTCGTTGTTGCCCTCGCCATTGTGGTCTCCTTCTACTTCCTCGATCTAACATCATGCTCAGCTTTGATCTTGGCTCGACGATCGAAGCCGCTGCGGTCAGGGTCGAAGGGCGTGTAGCTGGCACAGAGAATTTCGGCTAGTTCAGACTCAGACAGGCGCATAATGGATGGGTCATCGTGATGATGAGGTTTATGCTCGTTCCGTTGACGATGTGGTAGATTTGGTGCTGAGAATATCTCGCTGTGTCGAGAATCTGATCGAGAATGGGCGGTGTGCTCCATGAATTCATCTGAACCCTACTGTGCCAATAGTTCGAAAGCTGTGGGCTTGCGTTCTCGAAAACCGATATCTCTACCTCTCTCGTGGGCCGTAGATTCCAAAGCCGCCTCGCGTGCCAATATGGCGAATGCGGTAAGGCCTCGGTCCTGGGATTCAGGAAAGACAATATCTTGATACTCCCCCTCTCTGCCCCGATGACCCAGACCTTTCTCCCTCAATCTCATACCTCTATCCCTCTCCTCAGCCAAACGATCCTTCCTCTCCAACCTCGCAATCAAAGCCCTCCTTAATCCTGTATTGTCCAATCCACGAGCTGCACACATGTCTCTTAGCGCCGGGACCTTGAGGTCCACGTATGTCGCAGGTGCCACCATATTGTAGTTCCTTTTTGTTGAACGAATAATTGAGCGAACGAGCGAACAAATTGTTATTGATTGAAGTGGGAGATGCGAAAGTAAACACAAACAACGGACAGGGATTGTAGAGCGTTTTAACCGAGGTGTGTTTCGTGAGGCGAAGGATGGGACGGGTTGAGGAGAATATCAGCAATGGTAGATGTGTTTGAGGTCGACTTTGGCATAAGCTGAGGACAGTTCACTGCGAAATACTGGTCACCCATATCCATGCTGTGAGATCAGACACCCATCTTACAATCAGATTTAAAATATCCATATCATGTGAGAGGGTGTGTCGATACCGTACTCAAGGTTAGGCGTAGCGAGTATTGTGTGAAGATACGAAACGGAAGACACTGGGGGAGCTGTCCAAAGGTTTTGATCATGAAATTTGGCGACATATGCAGCAAAGGACAAAACAACGTCATGCAGAAAGAAAGAGGATCAGTTCAGGTAACCATAAAACTGAAAATCTAAGCTATCTGCTCCTGATATACATTCAGACACACAGGTCTTAAATGACTATATATGAGCTCATATAGAGCACTACATCTATCGTAATTTCATTATTAGGGAGAGGCCCAGATTTACTGCAGCTTTGTTAGCCAATATTCCGTCACAACTTCGAAGAACTAACCTCAGGATCCGCAATCTTCAGTACCGCCTTTCCAAAGTTCTTTCCCTGCAGCATACCAACAAAGCCCTCGGGAGCATTATCAATACCATCTGTAACGCTCATCTTAGCCTTGAAAGTGCCCTCACTCAACCACTTCGCAACATTTCTGTTCCTCTCCTCAAAGTAAAGAGGTCCCATATTCTTGTCACCAACGATAAATCCACGTAGCGTGAGTCTCTTGGATACAAGGTACATCAGGTTCTTGATACCATAGCGCGCGTCTGGAGCAGCGTTGTACTCGGAGACCATACCACAGCCAATCACTCTGCCGAAGTCGTTCATGACTTCTAAGGCAGCTTCCAGTTGTTCGCCGCCGACATTCTCGTAATAAATGTCGATTCCGTTTGGCGCGAGACGTTGAAGAGCCTCGAGTGGCTTCTCTTTCTTGTAGTTGAAGCCGCCATCGAAGCCCAGCTCCTTGGTAATGTATTCCAGCTTCTCATCCGAACCAACAGATCCGATGACCTTCAATCCGTCATGCTTAGCCAGTTGTCCGACGAGTTGTCCCACTGCGCCCGAAGCAGCAGAGATGAAAATCGTCTCGCCCTTCTGCGGCTTGCCAATCTCGTAGAACGAGGAGTATGCAGTCAGACCCGGCATGCCCAGAGCGCCTATGAAGACCTTCAAGTCAAGATTGTATGGGTTGTCGACCTTCCTCAGGGCGTCTGCGCTCTGCTGTGGCAGCGCTGAATATTCCTCCGTTGGAATCATTCCAACGACCAAATCCCCCGCAGCGAACTTCTCGTTGTCGGACTTGATGACCTTTGCAACTGTGCCATTGCCAATGGGCTCGCCGAGTGTATATGGTGGGGAGTAGGATTTCTTGTTGGCGTCGCGCATTCGACCGCGCTGGTAGGGGTCGAAGGAGGCATAGAAGTTCTTCGTGGTAACGCCGCCCTTTGGAGGGGCTTGATCGATATCGAATTCGCGTGCTTCAACTGCGAGGTCTTTTCCTGGCACAGGCAGACCCTGGGGGATCTGCTTGAAAATGACGCCCTTGTTTTGAACCATTGTTGCTGTTTTTGATTGATTTGTAGGAGTTGATTTTAGAGAAATGGTAGAATGAGCAATTGAGAGTCTGCAAAAAACACGAATGAGGTAAGAACGTTTTATATCCGTTCGATGATTGGAACTAAGAATTTTATAGTCGGACCGTGAAAGAAAACAGTTGCCCCGCTACAACGACGTCAAGTGCTTGTGGCATGACGCCGTCGCGGGGTGTCAACACCTAGCTGTGGATTACCAACTTCCAACCCACCTACCTGGTCCATCTTACGGTACGGCCGATGCTGCTTAACGCCGCATTTCATGTAAAACAGTACTCCTTTCCAATGGTCAGAGGTTGAATGATTCGTAATCCGGAAGAGCTGTGAAAAGTCGAATTGTGCTTTCAAAGGAGAAAAGCCGAGGTTCACGGCTACGAAGGTCTGCAGAACCGACTTTAGCCCGAGCCTGAGTCAGTCGACACCATTGGAGACGTTCTCCATGACACCAGCACGCAAACATCTGTCTTGATCACGACAACGGTGCAGGTCCAGAACAGTTGTTGATTCTTGCAGAAGGATGAGAAGGATGAGAAGGATGAGGACTTTCAAAGTATCAAAAGAGAGGTGATATTGATGCCAAGCCTGTCAGCACTACGGGTCCCTAGTGGGGACGCCGACGTCAATCCCAGGGCCCTGTATCGCTGTTTCTTTGTCCATTCTTCTACTTCCTTTTCCTTGATAGCCATCAATCACCATGCCATTCTACGCTGTAGTGCAGCAATCATTTAGAAAGTAGACAGATGCAAGTCATGCCTTGCCTCCTGACCTGTCGTATTTCCTTGCGGGAGACGCCGGGAGTAACAGAGAAACCTCCGGGCTTGAATTTACCGCGCGAAACTTTGTATCGGATTCCAATAAAGGTCTTTGTTACCTGTCTATTTGATTATTTCTATGTAGAGCGGGTCCATACCATCAGAATTTATTCCAGATATTGCTCACTTAAGGGGTGGCGGGGACGGGATGCACGTCGCCTCCTTTGTCAATTAAAGAATGATAGTCAAGCTATGAACTCGAACGATACTCGAGCAGTGACCTGTTCAAAGTTGAATGGATCCTTCCTGAAATCATACATTTGACGAAAGCTATTCTATACCTCAACAACAGGAATGATAACACAACTACCAAACTCTCCTCCAAAAGGGATTGTAAGCTTTCTCCTTGTTCTCAGCCACGAACTTATCGAGTACGGTAAAGGCTCCAGATTTCAGTGGGATTTCGAGAGCGGTTCACTATACCTCAAATGGGGATAGGTATTGTCGTTGGCAGGACGAAGACCTTGCTCATTTCTTTCATAGCCTGCTCGTTGTGACATTGAGAAACCTGGGGAGTCTTCTGGGCTGGCAAGGTAAGGGAGACACAGGTGAACATCATCGCGGGTATCAGGTTGTGATACAAGGCTATCTCACTCTCCTCCTGAGACCCCATGGAAGCATAGACCGAGTCGAGTTTCGTGTGGCTCGGGCAGCTATCCAAACGATAGGCACAGTACTTCGGCAGGAGCAGTAACCGTCTTCAATCTGGAAATAGCACAATCATGTTGTCATCCAAGAATTTGAGATCTCGTCTACGAGGCACTTGGTTTGCGAGGTGGTGGAGTGAGTGTAGACAGCTTCTCAGGCTTGGATTTCATCTCGTTAGATCATTTGTAGAGGTAATTAACATATTCAGAAAAATTCCCAGCCCGGATGGATAACAATTCCTGATCTATCGATGCGATAACTTATCTTGACATTGGTTCATAGCAGCACAGAGTTTGTGACGGCCCAATCGATTTCGGGACGGAAGGGACGACCCGAATACTCCCACAACTCGATACTTCATGGCTGACAAATTGATTTCTGCGCTTCAGCGGCATTGTGATGCTTCGTCAACTTCGCCTACCTAAACTCGGTCTGAGCATCAAAGTCGGCGAAGTCGTGACCCGGGGCAGCAAATGCGGCAATTCCACGAGGCTCTAAAAATGACTTGGGGGCGTGAGACTCGGCTGGGCAGGATGAGAACAAAGGCAAGACAAGTCCACTCCACACAAATTCAGTGATCAGCTTGGCAAGCAAGCCCATCAAAGTCGTCACAAACATCACTCCATGAGTGAGTTTCCAATAGGTGTCACATTGGGGTAACTCCGCCACCAAAAGTCTGAAGTCTCAGCTTGACGCCACGACAACATGCATTCAGCCCGCGATTCGTCAACGGAGGGCTGAAATCTTATGAGATACTGTACAGACAGCGATATGAATCTTCGTTTGATATGGCATGACAGCTGTCGGTCCCGAGTAGATATGCATAGTTATTATCATGGGCTTCTATTGCAGCTTGCAGCGAAATGAGGTTTCCCGACTGATTTCCGACAACACCTATCATCGTCTTGCACTCATCATGAACTCGGCTATGCAGCAGGCTCTTGGACCTTCGCCAAGATTACCACCATTGCGCGTCTTTGCAATGGAACTTTGAACCCAATCCATTGGTCGACCATTCATGAGATTAGGAGAAAACTTGCAACGTGTCTTTGTTTTAAAATACACTGAGATGATGAGAAAATCTGAGCTGGTATTGACTTGTAAAAGGTGTGGTGCGGGATTTCATTGCGGATGTTTTCTTTTGTCCTTGATGGAGAGCGAGAGCAGGACTGGCATGTATTACATGAGCTCCCCTCCCTTGCCAAGGGTCTGGCTATCTCCTGGGTTGCAACCACTTCGTGTCTTTACAACCACCACCAGCCGCTTCTTCACCCACGATTTTTCCAGATTTTCGGACCCCGCAACACTTCTCCATGACTCGGCCAGCACCGAGCCTTGCCCAGAATGAAGCTGTATCGGCCAGCATAGTTGCAAGAGCCTTTCCCGGATTTGTGGGCGGCTTGTCCAGATCAAGAGATAGCCGAAGTTTTGCGTGTCTTTCATGCCCACAAGTGCACCACCAGAGCCAGCGTGCCGCGTTGCGGGGAGCTTGAAGCCTATCGCCACGCGCCAGAAACGCCACGCTTTTCAGCCCCTCCGTTATCCACAGTCCAGACGCCATGTCATGTCTCGTCTGGGGGAGTCGGGCTGCTGGGACTGCTCATGAGCCAGACAGGGCGGAGTTAAGTTCTGTGTCTCAAGGGCTGGCCGCCATTGGTCCATTTACTACGACGGCAAGGAGGGAGGACATCAAGTCTCATGCTTTGTTGTGCAGAGCTTCACAGCTTCCAGGGACTGTTTTTGTGTCATGAGAGCAGTTGCACGGTTTGCTATTGCTCTGCCCATTCTTCGCTTCTGGAAGGCGGAGTGGACATTCTAAAGCACAAAGGCACTGTTGCAGCCATTTATTTTTGTTTCTTCGCATTCGGACAGCGTCTCAATTTTGACAATTTGAGCTTCTTCATCGATGTCGCCACTGCCCCGCCAGGGCCGAACCCTGCTTCAGCACGGTGTGGACGCTTCAGCCCGGAAAACTTCTTGTGGCTGATTCTGGCTGACAGCATACCGATTGAATGGGGTCGCTACGCCGACCTTGGATGAATGCGGTAGGGCTTCTCAATCATGATCACTGAAATGGGGCCATGAGCTCAAACCATCTAGAACATCTCGACCAGTCATGAACACCCCTCCTTGTTTCTTTCTTGTCATGCGTGCGGTCTGAGGCTCTTTGGACCCAGGCCGCGTCTTCCAAGTGGAATAGATATAGAATCAGCCCTCATCCTGCAATCTCGAAAACATCTGCTTTCAGACACTCCGGGTATAATACCAAGTATCATATCCGCTTTCGACGTTTATTGATTAGTTCCAAGTTGATGACAACTTATATCCCTTCGCATTCTTCTCTCACTCTTCCAGTCTCAGCCTTTGAGCCGTCTCAGCCTCATCGTATCAATAGTTCTACTCAATCGAGGTCTGATCTTCATCAACTTTGCCGCCCTTCCTCAACAACAGCTGTCCGGACGTCATTTGTCTCAGTGAGGACATTGGAGCATTGGAGCCTCCTCCCCCGATACTTGGAAGATAAGAAGGCGGCTCTGCACTGTCATCGAGCATCTTCAATCACCATACATCACCTCAAATTTCACTCATCATGCGAGGGTTATCAAGCTTGCGCAGGGAGAATGCCTACCACCAGCCATTTGCAAAACAAGACACCACAATATGTGCTCGACTACGTCGGGTTTTCAAAGGGCCACCGAAGCCGGCACCAAAACCGCAATATCGGGATGAGAAGAAGTACCGACATGTTCCGACACACTCGGCATCGTCGTTTCTCAAAACTGCTACAACGCCAGCCATGGTCCAGGATCATGTAGATCAACACTGCGAGCCCCCCGTAGCAGAGATCAGGGTGGCAGACCCAGTCTCTCGGGAACACACGCCGCCACCTCACAGCCTGACCTGATGGACGAAGCGAATTGACAGGGGACATCGGAAGACATACGGCGGCTGACAGGGCCATAGTGCAAAAGAACGGTGTGGACATTTCAGGAACTGTCCACGTGGGAGACAACATTAACGAAACAAGGGCCATGAACACCTGGAACCAGCATTACTGAAGCAGATGTGCAGTACTGCTTCGTATGAGGAGCTCGCATGATGGAATGATGAGATACGATAGATGGCATGAAAGGAATCTTGATACCCCGGCGTTTTGATCTGGGAACACATTCGTTTGGCTGGTTCGCATTGGTTGGCGGATATGATACTGCGTTGCACGACATCGTTCAGCGGTGTTGTGTCTTCCGAAATTCTTGTATATTCTGCAGCGGGACTCGATGAGAGCCAGGGTCGGGTCAGGGTCTGATGCAGGCAGGTAGCCTTGCTGGTATGCTGGGATAAGAGGATCATTGGGGAGGAAGGCATTTCTTGGGTTTCAAACCATCGCAACTTAGAAAGAGCTCGAGCTCCTCAACACCAAGCAACAAAGAATATAATATCCTCAACAACAAAGTCCTTTCCATCTCTTGTTTCATGGATTCATCGTCCAAATATCAACATTCACATCGGTCTAGTTAAGTGAATAAGGAGATAGCTCCTACTTTAAAGCATGATGAGATGAGTGCTCCTCACTGACAGAGGGCTCATTCATGCTGACAGCAAGCACATATGTAAGTTTCATAGCACAAAAACCACCCTTCCGAGCCAGGGGCCAAGTTCGCAATACACAGGACAATGATGACGCATAATTCCTGTCCGGCTCGGAGGGTTTGCCGTACGGTAAGGTACTTTTGTGACTGACTGATGATTTCGGAAGCCGTTGTCACCGTTGCTGCGGTGTTTATCGCTGTAAGGCTTTGTGCTGAGGAGAGCTTCAAGGATCTGGAGATTGAAATAATGAGTGGAATCTAGCAAGATTAATTGGACCTGTCGTGGTGTACATAAAGTGTGGAACCGTTCGTGAGATACCTGAGGTATTGAAGAAACCTGTTGTCACGTGGCAGATACGTTTCAAGGAACATCAATTTGAAGTAGCTCAATCTAGCCCGGAATGCAATTGCTCCATGACAAAGTATCTTGAGACTCTGTCGATGTAGCAAGCTCCATCAAGTGTTTCAATTTGGCAGCCCTTTGTCAAAGTCACATGTATGCTAAGCTAATTCCACTCTCAAGCGAGCATCAGCGTCCTCCTTCCACCAGCCGTCCATCTCTTCACCGCGATTGTGCAACATCGTCATCCAACGGAAACCCGACAATTGAACCACAGATCTAGCCCTATTGAACTCTGCCATCCGTTTCCGATGCTTCTCCCCGCTCCCCGAGCTCTCATCAGCGGGGATGAACAATAAGTACTCGGGGTCAATTGCAAGGAAAATCCATACGAGATGCGGCTGCTGACGGGCGCCCACTTGCAATGCATCTTTCGACCTAGCACAAGCCGCTCCGCAGCCTCCCCGGAAGATCGACGAGACGATCTTGGGATCGTACATCCCTGATCTCTGCTGGGGGTATTCTAACCAAGCAACCGGCAAGCCAGTTCCACTCCCTGCTTCATCCAAAGATGCTTTCACTGCTAGGATCAAGGTGGATTCCTTCGTGCTTCAAATTCTGCTAGAGGAAGAGTGCTTTTAACAAGTCTGCTGTATGTAGCCGCTGTGAGAGGATATTCTCGTGCTTGTACGAAAGTACGAGAGCTTCCTGCATGTATCGGCCCGTATCTGTGTTCCCCTGAGCCACCACATGGATGAAGCGAAAGGCGAAAAGCTGTCCAGCCTGCATCTTTCCTACCTTCGATGGAGCTCTTCTTACTCTCATTCTATACTCAATATATCGATGGTCTGGAATATCGATTGCTGTGATAGCTCACATTTTCTCTGCGGCTGTTGCAGTTGAGGGTTCGTCTAGAAACAAACCATGCGGCGTCTTCCCTCTAGTGACGGGATTGGCCTGTATAATTTTCTGTCTTGGCCAATCCTGCGTAATGTCGTTGCTTACAATGTTACTCAAGATCCGCAGCCCTGTCGGGGCCAGTCTCTCTAGGAGCGCTCTTCTAACTGGTGCTCCTCCACAGCGTACTTTGGACATATCGACTGCTACACGCATCCTTAGGTTCAAGTAGGCAACCGCCATGCATGTTATCAAGCACGCGAATTGAAATTGTACGGGTTTCCAAGTTCACTTCCCCAGCTGCCTTTTGCGGTAAATCAGTGTGTGTAACCGCATCAAGTGAAGTGGGCTGGATGCCAGACTCTGGTACTTTTCTGATCCTCAATCCCTTCAACTTCTGATTCCAAAGTATGTCCTACCAGCACTACCGCGTGATACTTTCAGATCTGCTGTACCATCACAGGTACCCGTCCATCTTTTGTGTTAGCACTCCTCATCTTCGTTTTGAATTCAGTACTTCCTTCATTGCCGGCATTTGGTATTTACTTTAGAGTCACAATGATGCTTCAGAAGACCAGCTGGCGCATTAAACAGTTGATTTCGCCCAAGAAAGTTTCTAGCCTTGACAAGTCAGGCAACTATCTCGACGATGGCCGGTTCCCGAAGAACAAGTTACCCACAAGCAACCCCAAGAGACTTTCATGGCTGTCTCAGACCTCATCGTCTGACTCTCCGCCACTTCGACGAGCAAGTAGTAATGAGACAACACGAAGTAATCGATTAACTCAATCAAACTCGACTGGCCACTCGTCAGCAACCTCTTTGTGCAGTTGCGATTGCGAGGCCAATCAGGCATCGACTGAACATGCTTTGTTTGGAGTTGTGTCGCCACCACCTCTCCCAGAGATTCTTTATCTGCCACCTACGTCGTCAGAAGATGCTTCCCCAGATGCAAAAGCATGGCGTCTTATATTTCAGGAACCATTCTCGAGACCCTTGACACCGAATGAGCTGCGGCTGGGAACGACAATGGCTTTGACTGCCGAGTACGGACCAGATTCGGCGTTCGATGATATTATTGAAGCAAATTCCCCCAGCTTGATAGATGATGATAGAACACCCACTCAGAGCCTTAGATATACTGGAGAATCAGATATGGAAGACTTGTCGGAGAACGTGGAGCAGTTGATACGAGAAACGGACCAGGCATTCAAGGCTGTTGGAAATGCTTTGGCGGATGCAAAAGCTGCGACACAAGGATGGCAAGAACCTTTCCGACCAGCACCACTGCGGTATGCCTCGATCACTCGGGGGGTATCGAAAGGGGGTCACCGGTCGCCATTGAGATCTCCTTCCATGAGATCTGTGTCTGTGTCGAAAGGCAAGAAGAGACCAATGAAGAAGAATTCAAACATCTTCGGCAGGACAACCTCGAAAGTCCCACCAACACCCCCAGCCAACACACCAGCAAGATGGACACTGACAGATGTCACCACAAACATGGCGGACGTTTTCAGCGGTAAATTATTCAGGACAGAAGTCGATGAGATGTTGACACCCGATCGAATCCAGCAGATAAAGAATGAGAAAGCCGAGAACGCCAGGAAGATCTCCATAGAATCAGTCAATAGTTTCGAGACAGGTGGAAGCACACCAACAGAACCATTTCATTTGGAGAGTCTCAGTTCTCGCATCACCGCAGCTCAGCAAGACTCGACGCCTTATCCGAGTTCGAATCTCCCACCACCAGCCACGCCACAAGCGAATCCGCCAGTATCGTTGAAAACACCACCACCTAGGCCAGCAAGACCAGATGAATGCCCCAACCAGTCCAGAGTAGGAATGGTATTCGACAACTTTTCATTTCCAGCACCACCAATTCCACCTCGTGCAACACGTCGATCCTCGGCATCAAGAACTGCATCAATGCTACCCACCATCCCTGAGATCTCCGCTCTGAACATCTCGCCCGCACTGGTGTCCGCCTCTGACTCAAGCACGACTTCTTCTCGACCATCGCTCATGACCCGGCCACTTCCAACACACATGTTTTTACCATCCACGAATTTCACATTGACCTGCCCACTTTTCCGCCACGGTCCCATTCGTCTTGACCGTTTGTCTCGCTCCAGAAAGGGTTCCAGCCCAGAAGAAGAGGCACTGGACTGGATAGCATTTCAAATGGCCATCGCGGGAACAATAGAACTAGACGAGCATTTCGGTGACTTGAGAGATGATGCACATTGGGAATTTGATGAAGCAGAAGTCGATAATCTCATAGACTGGTGGAAGAGTCTCGGGTTGGGTGGATATGGAAGGATGGAGAACGAGGAGGATGTGAGGGACAAAGATGGTCCCATCAAAATCCCCGCTCCAATCCCTGTACCCACAGTCAGTAAATCGTCGCAAGAGTTGCGAAATCCAAGCAGGAACAACGTCAATCTTGACGATGCCTCATGCCCCCAAAAATGCACCTGGCGAACCTGGACCGATGCCCCTCCCCCACCCATCCCACCACCACGCATCTACCATAATATCCCTCGCATGACAAGCTGGAACCCTCTTCCCGAGCTAACAGACACATCCAAGATTCCTGTGAATGCTCCATTCACCCAGACTCATCCTCCTCAGATATCAACTGTGGGCATCCCACCAGAACCACCCAGGAGACCATCTTTAGCCGAATCTCTGCTGAGTTTGCCACCGAGTCCGATGCTGGATCTGGTTGTGTTAAGTCAGTCTGGAAAAGATGAGGAGGTGCCGATTCCGATGGGGTTTAATCTTGGGCATGATCTGGGGGACTTTTTGAACTGGGAGGCGAGGCATGTGCAAAGTGTGTATTCGGAGAAGTAGTATAGTACTGCAGGTCAAGAAAATTAGTCGTTTTGTTTGTGCTTGGGTTTTCTGTGCTTTGCTTCGCTTCCTCGCTTGCTTGTTGTTGTCACGTATTGCTTCTGTTCAATCTCGATCTCACATGAGTCAGGTCTTAGATGCATGAAGGTGTGGCTTCGTTGATGTCAAGAAGTAATCGGACAGTTCCTTCTGTCTCTCTGCTGTTACCATTCTACAAGAACTTCAGTCGTTCACTTCATCCCCTTCCCCCTCGTCTTCCGACTGCTACTCGTCATCCGTCTCAAGTCCGTCCTCGTTCACTCGACTTGCGTCGTCGGGATCCTCAGCAAAAGCCGTATTGCCGGACCAAAGAAACGGTACTTGCGGTATATTCGTCTGTTGACTTGGAAAGCGGTGAGATCTTGCCGACTGTAGTTGCAGCCGATTGTTTCGCCCTCAACAGCCAACGCAGCACTTCGTCCAGCCAGCACTCGTACCCGAAGACTCGTCTCATCATCCGTTCCAGCTTCAAACTGATCCTCATCCAAGCCGGACCATGACCACTAGTCGGATGGCCTTTCGTCGCCAGATCATCTACCTCGCACTTGTCACAATTGCAAGCCCACAGTCCGAACAGAGCATGACCAATCTCATGCAGCAAAGTCCCAATATAGTTTCTCATCCAAGGAAGGTTCAGCGAGATATCCATCCGTTCGTAGACCATCATGTCGACTTGGACGGTATCCGGAGCCACTTTAACGACCCCTCTTGAGCTGTATATCTTGCCCGAGAGCTTTTCCTTGCCCTTCCCCTTGTTTTCGGTCCATTCAGGCGCCATATTACCATACTTGCGGATGAAAGACAGCTTGATGTATTTCTCTGGAAGCAAGTCTTGTCCGACTGCTTTGTGGATGAGTTCTTATCTCTTTCTGAGCAGCGTTTCGTCACGTGCTGCCTGCTGCCCCTCCCAAACGACCTCCTCCTCTCCGTCGACAACAACCTTGTCGCCATTCCAAGCAGAGTCCGAGAATTCGTTGTTTTCGTCGTGTCTCTCAGTTGCTTCCTCCCATTCTGCAGTTCGGTCAGCATCTTCGACGGCTCGGTTGATGATTGGTATCATCTGGTTCCAAACATCTTGTCCCGAAAGACCTAGTCTGGATTGTCCTGTCAGACGCTCGCTAACATTGGATCTCTTGGTACAAGGTGGCTTTGGAGGAATTTGGTCTACTGATTCGCTTTGGGACGATTCAGAATACTCGGATTCGGACTCAGTCTGATGAGATAGGTCGGAGCTGAAAGAGCTGTCCATTGTGTGAAGTGTGGGATGAAATGGATGTATTAGGATAGTATTCTTTGGAGAAGTGCAAATACGATGGAACTTGGTACAGAATGGACTATTTCGAGTGATTTTTGTGTGTGATTTTGCTGTGTTACGTTGCGTTGTGCTGGAATTGTACTTGGAGGATGGCTTCTTTGTGAGGCTACAGACACTACGCGGACTTGGGGACAGACCAATCTGCAGCTCTAGCCTTAGACATTCTAGGAATATGAGATTGGCCATCATTTCCGACTACGGCAGCTACTTTTTCTCTGGAAATGAGCTCGGTCTGCGGTCCAGTCATTGCATTCGAAGTAGACTGCGTAATCTGCCTTAGTCTTGTGTTCGGCTGGGTCGAGGGACTTCAATATGGACTGTTCCTGAACAGCGGCAAGACTGAAGCATAACACAAGGATTTGATATCTCCATGATTGTCAACTGATGGAAGCTCAAAATTTCATACGTCTTAATCGTGTTAGTAGATTGAAGTGTCTGGAGAAAGAGAGCTAAGTGATACAGGTTTGTCCAGATTCAAAAAGGACCTACAAAGACCCAACAAGAAGTGTGACTTACCTCTGACATAATTCAAAGCTCCAATTAAGCTGCGCCTACCTATGTCCAATACCGTTCGTGGACTTGAGAACAAAGGCAAGGACTTGGAGATTTACTAATGATTGTTTACTTGGTCACGTGCTGTTATCAGAAAGCCACAACAAGATTTCCCAAAGTTCAAGAGCAAGGTAAGAATGGCAAGTAACATATGATATAGCAATTACGAGGACTAGAGAAGCTTCACTGCCTAGTTTCAAGTCCTTGATAAAATCTGTCCATAGATCATGACGCTGTAAAATCCTGAATTACGCGAGACCAAAATCAGAACTCAGGTCTGTTGACGCAACCCGAACAAGCAACGAACCTGAGCATATCTCTACAGACGGAGAAACCCATGAATTACCATAGAATCTTGTTTACGCGCAGAGCTCCACGTCTCAGGTGTGCTTACGACAACCTGGATTGGCTGTTGACAAAAGCGTATCCTACGTGACATCTCTCCTCCCCAACCGGTCGCCATTGCTTCAACTACAGAGACGCGGGCAACAAGATCGACGCTATGTCATCTTATCGCATCTCCGCATTCTTTCAATGAATATCATTCATGAAGTCCTCTTCTCTGGTCGTTCGCTTACGCCGGAACCTCGTTGCTCATCTCTTAAGCGAGACCAAAACCTACCTTTACCAGACTTCGCTCCAGCCTCCAGGCCCTGTGCTGATTGCCTCCGTCCATTCCCTAATTCTTCAACCACATCTCGAAGGATCCTTCTTCGCACCTGGCCTGCTGCCTTCCTCTCGCAACGACATGGCACCCACGAACCAAATTGTCTGCCACATCAGACAAACACTCTATCCAAGCGAGGTATGGACGCTAATGGGCTTGACGCCTGTTCAAGTCCAGGCAAGAATGGATCTATTGCTAGACACTCTCGAGCTCACGATTGAACAAGATACGAGCTGGGATGCGGCGATTAAACAGTACGACAAGAGCAATCTAGGTTCAAGAACATACAAAGATCTACCTGACAGCAGCCAAGTGTCAAGAGACGTCGATCTACTCACAAAGTGGTACGAGATCTTCATCGACACAATTCTGAAAGGGTTGTTTCCACCTGGTACCCTTGACTTTCACTTCATCCCAGCCAGTAGCCCAGAGTGGACTCGAAATCGCACAAGATCATGTCTGGATGGATACGTAGTGAGCAACAGAATCGTTTGCGATACCACGCCCGACACATTCAAAGCAACCGTTGTGGTATTCGAAAAGCCCCGGATCAGATGTAACAAGACCCGAATGAAAGTGACAACTGGCAATCTACTGCACGAACTCGTACACGCCGTTCTGGAAGCTTATGCTTGTGCATGTCAGCGTTGCGAGAAGAATATCTTGGAAGGAGAGGGCTTGACTGGACACGGGCCCGTATGGATGGCTATCTCTCTCAAGATCGAGAAGACTGTGCTCAGGGTGTTCGACTATCGGTGTTGGCTTGGGAGGAGTCAGTCTTTGGCGCATGAACATCATGCTGCAAAACATCGTCACACAGACAAAGAGTTGGTATTCTATGAGGTCAATGAGAGGCTTTACTGCGAAGCGAGGATGGATTTTGCGCAAGATGAGATTCACAGCGGTGTTTCATTCGATGGCGATCAATTTGCTGAGAAGGGCGGTGCAGTGGAGGACATAAAGGGATTGGAAAGCGATTATTCTGAGGATGATGAGGACGAAGCCAACTTGATGGAATCCAAGACTGGCCATTTCTGAATGTTTCCAAGCAAAAAGCGAATGTCATGCTTGGGAGACGAATGTCAACAGATCTCACGCCCCGCCCCCGCCGGCCCCTATTTTACGACCCCGCACCTCGCCTGTGGGGGGACTCGGAGCAGCTCCTTCCGGCACCAGAATGGACTTCTAGCTGGCTTATGAGAAGGAGACGATCATGATGCAGGTCCATTTTTACGTGTCAACGAAGAACCTCATGCGTGGAAAAACTCAACAAAATGGCTCGTATCTCACAAGCAAAAAGATGATTCATCATCTTGTGCATCGTCCGGCGGAGGGAATATAAGCACAGCATCCTCGCTGCTTCACAGCAATCAACACATCCCACTTACGACTAACGAGCAGTCACAATGTTCATCAAGAAAGATAATTACCTTGCGTATCGGTATGATGCAGAGCATCTATGGATCCAGCCTTGGGGCAAAGATGCATTTCGAATTCGAGCAACGAAAATGAGCGCCATGCCAACAGAAGACTGGGCTCTTCAAGAACCCGCTGTAACGACTCCCGAGATAACCATTTCTGACAAGGAAGCGACAATAGTCAATGGCAAAATTCGTGCTGTTGTTTCCAAGCGAGGGAAGATCATGATTTATAACTCGAAAAATGAGTTGCTGCTGGAGGAGTACATGCGGAACCGAAGAGATGTCACGGACCCAAAATGCAGCGCTATTGAGGTCGAGGCGAGGGAGTTCAAGCCGAATTTGGGTGGGGATTACCATCTCACAATGCGCGTTGAATCTGTCAGCTCGAAGGAGAAGATCTATGGAATGGGCCAGTATCAACAAGATAGCCTGGACCTGAAAGGTCACGATTTGGAGCTTGCCCACCGGAACTCACAAGCGAGCGTACCTTTTGCTTTGTCCTCACTGGGATACGGGCTACTTTGGAACAATCCTGGAGTCGGACGAGCTGTGCTGGGAAAGAATATCATGAGCTTCGAGGCTTACTCAACCAAAGCTCTTGATTACTGGATCGTCGCTGGAGACTCTCCGTCAGCCATAGAGGAGGCGTATGCTAGAGCGACCGGGACAGTCCCTATGATGCCAGAATACGGTCTCGGATTTTGGCAATGTAAATTGAGATACCAGACTCAGGAAGAGCTGCTTGGTATCGCTAGAGAGTACAAGGCGAGGAAACTGCCCATCGATCTGATCGTGATCGATTTTTTCCACTGGCCCAAGCAGGGAGATTGGAGGTTTGATGCCGACTATTGGCCAGATCCTGGTAAGTTGCATGATTTCCAGTTCGTGAAACATATACTAACAATGCTCCAGATGCGATGATCAAAGAATTAAAGGAACTGAATATCGAGTTGATGGTGTCAATCTGGCCGACCGTCGACACCAGATCCGAGAACTACGAAGAAATGGTCGAAAATGGCTACCTCATCAGAACAGATCGTGGCATGCGCATCGGTATGGACTTCGAAGGCAACACCATTCATTACGATGCCACCAACCCTGAGGCACGCAAGTACCTTTGGGGAAAAGCTCGAAAGAATTACTACGACAAAGGTATCAAAGTGTTCTGGCTGGATGAAGCCGAGCCAGAGTACAGCGTGTATGATTTCGACAACTATCGGTACCATCTTGGTCCGAACGTGGCAATCGGCAACATCTACCCTCGTGATTACGCGAAGACATTCTACGAGGGCATGGAAGCAGCTGGCCAGAAGAACATTGTCAATTTGCTGCGTTGTGCTTGGGCCGGAAGTCAAAAGTACGGGGCCTTGGTCTGGAGCGGAGACATTGCATCCTCCTGGTCCAGTCTGCGGAACCAACTTGCAGCAGGTCTGAACATGGGCATTGCAGGTATACCATGGTGGACGACAGACATCGGTGGTTTCCATGGCGGAGATCCCAATGATGAAGCGTTCAGAGAATTGTTCGTGAGATGGTTCCAATGGGGAGCTTTCTGTCCCGTCATGCGACTCCATGGAGATCGAGAACCGAAACAGCCTCAGCATGGCACGACTGGCGGCGCGACTTGTCTTTCTGGTGCGGCAAACGAGGTCTGGTCATATGAGGAGGAAGTTTATGGCATTTGCAAGAAATATATGTTCATTCGGGAGGAGATGAGGGAGTATACCAGGAGTTTGATGAAGGAGGCTCACGAGAAGGGGACACCTGTTATGCGGCCACTGTTCTACTCGTTCCCGGAGGACAAGAAATGCTGGGAGGTCGAGGATCAGTACATGTTTGGCGAGAAGTATCTCTGCTGCCCTGTGTTGGCTGCTGGACTGAGGAAGAGGGAGGTTTATCTGCCGAAAGGGAGGGGGTGGACGTCCTGGGATGGGGAGAAGAAGTACGAAGGTGGGCAAGTCATCGAAGCAGATTGCCCCATTGATACTATGCCTGTCTTCGTGGGCCAGTGAGGATGATCTGGAACTGGAAATGTAAAGTAGCTTCGAAAACTTTCTATTTGGGAGTGCGAATAGCTCAGGCCTCCTTGATATAGTATTTCCGTGCCTCATCATTGCCACTTGAGGGAATACGGAACGCTTTTGTGACATTAATGTTAGTCTTTCGAGTCTTAATGTATAGCTATGAGCTATTTAATATGTTATTGTCCTTGGGTTGCTCGTTCGACAGCCCTCTTAGACTGCTTCTGCTGAATGCGACACCACTTCCTGAGCCAAATGCCCCTTCCCATCACTATACTCTGCAAATGTCTTGTAGCCCTTTCTCTGCGGCCGATGATCGAAGATGCCGTCTCGAAATCTCCCTGGTGTAGATGCTCCCACCGCGCCGATTCTCTGTTTTGTCGATCATCAAAACATCTGTACGCAATGGTTAGCGATGTGTGCCAACGGGCAACAACAAGGGGAGTGGCTTCTATATACCTCTTACGGGTGTCCGCCTGAACTCATAGGCTCATCACTCGCAGCCTGTCTGACATTTTCATCAATTTCTCGGAGTTGTCTTTCAGCAGCTTCGACCGCCCTTGTTGCGCTTTCCAATGCCTCTTCAAACCTCGTCAAAGCTCCCTGCAGCTGCTCTCTACACATTGCAAGCCTTCGCGCGATGACTGGCGCTAACAGTAGGAGGTCGCTATGCTCTGGTCGGTGATGTTCCACGACGAGGCTGAGCCAGTCAAAGAGGTCTGCTTTCTCCAGTATAACCAGTCTAGGGAGTGCTTGTCCGGCGCGCGTTTGTGGTTTGTAACCGCGACGCACGAGTGCAGTGTCCAGTTCCTCGTCTGTCATGCTCAGCCAGTCTGTGGACTGCGGCATGGGACCAACGTCGGGGAGGAATAGCTTCAACATCTTGATCTGCTAACGAGTAAGCTGATGATTTGAGCCAAGCCACATTTGGATGCTCACCGGACGCTGGTATGTCTTTCTGAACTGGCTGAGGAGTTTTCTCCAACCGTGCTCTTTTGGCGCTCTTGACTGATCCCTGAGTCGTGCACTCTTTGCGGACAACGAAAAGCTCGATCGAGGTGGGGAAGAAGGGGATGATCTCGCTGACCATGGCCGAGATAGAGTGATTTGGGTGGTTGATATTCATTCGAGGCTTGCAGAGGTGAGCGTGTTAGAGGTTTGGCTCGTTCCAAATGCGAAGCAACAGGATCTGGATCGTGAATGCCAAGTAACGTGACCACATCACAACCAAAAGAATTCGCAGCGGAATCGAGTGGAATGGTACTTGACTCACGAGTTTAGTTCAATTATGAATTGGTATCTGGGTATGGGTAGCATCCGATTGTTTATACGCTCCCGTGATGACTCAATCGTGGTCTCTGGCACATAGCTTTGAGGTGAGAGGTTCCGGGTTTGTTGTGCCAAGGGCTTTAGCGAATGATGACAGAAGAATGCTACGATCCATGCTTTTATCCTTCACCAGCATATGCTGATGAACGGTTACATTTGAGTCTGGCAATTAGACAATTAAACCTCATCCATTCTTATCACTCGTATGGTCGTCGCCAATTGGTGAAGCCACGGGCGGCCATTCCTCGCTTCCGGGCTTGAAGGAGCAAAATCGAGGACTGGCCGGTAAGCGATCCGCCAAAAAGACGAAAACAAATGTCAGTCGTAGCTGCGAGGACGGGAAATCCTCTTCATTCTGAAGATAATGGCAATCGGCTATTACAGGAATTGACTATGCGACATTACGACGAGGTAAAAACAAAAGAAAGAAAAAATCTTCCGAAGACGACGGTGGTTCCAAAGATATTGATAGCGCTCCAAGAATGTTACCATGGGTGTCATGGGCCAGGTACTGGCGTACCGTATACTCTGACTTCACAACGTTCTGCCCTGGACCGTAGCCACTGGAGAGCTCACCAAGACCGGGCATCACCGTGGATGGCAGACGAGGGACTGGCGAACCGTATACACAGTCAGGGCAGAAATATGCTTATTCGGTTATCTAAGTGCAGTATTCGTGGCGTCGCATAACGATGACTCAATGCCTTATCGTGTGGGTGAATGCTCATATATCGCAGTCGACTCGAGAACCTCGAGGTGAATATTTGCAAGGTAAAGGCTTCCGAGGCACGATGATGCAGCGCTATGAGTACCAGCAGTGAGGACTGGTATTCTTCGATAGGGGAGACTACGAAAAGTCTTCAATTCCACCATGTATGGAGAGAATTTATCAAAGGCTCTCGGGAACTTTCCAAGTTGCATATATCGAGGTGGGCCTTAACCCAAAACTCTTCGGTGATGTTTGCTCGAATGGCCTTGTCAATCTGCCTTAATTCTGCCGCAGCGCGGCTTGAGTATTGTCACAGGGGACTGGACATCCCCCAAACGGTTGACAGCGACATCCCGAATTGCAGACACACCGGCTGCATATGCCAGGAACTGCAGCATGCAAGCCGCAGGTAGAAGGCATCTTTGTCATCCACGAGGTGAAGCTTAGGTGTGGCTCTTGGGATGTTGAAATTTAGATTCCCGTGTTGCTGCTCGTTCGACGCGTCGGCTGATGTCGGCCACGAATCCACAGCCCTTGTGCTGCCGACAGTCGGCAGATTCGACGAGTGTCCTGAAAGTCGTTATGTACTGCTGCCGAGACCATTTCTCAGAGCGACATGGAGGGAAAAGAGGCATAAATAGCGATCCAACGCCGAGGAGAGCAGACGTTCTCACAAGCATGCAGTGGAGAGCATTGGGAGAGGGCACATCGAAATGGGTCTCGCTGTAGGACCGTGGGCCCCGAATCCCAATACATGTTCTGTATTGAGCCTATCCGAAATACGGGGTATTTAAGGATCGGAGGACGTAGAATCGCGTCGCTTGTTCGAAGATGAATAGTATTGCTTCGATGCCGCGTTTTGGCCCCATATGTCACGTCCTCTTTCCATCTCTTTGTTCCCCCTTGCATGCTTCAGCATCACAGTAGTTGAAGATAGCGGAAGATGTAGACCAGGACAGTACCGACGGTGGAGGAGAGCGGCTTTCTGAAGTGCACAGGTACATCCTCTGTGAGACAGCTGCACCTTCCCATCCTGGCACGTTCTTCTGCTTGGGCGACCTTCCAAGAACCTACAAAAGAAAGTGGCCATCTCTTTAGGATAACAAGATCCAATATCTGAATTTCAACAGCATAAAATCAATCGTTCATCAGTGATTGAGGAGATCATCGTCAGCAAGTGGCCTTTTGTTGATTGTTTACTTGGACCCACTTTTAACGCGAATTTTACCTGAGCTCGCCGGCGTGGTCACATACTCCAATCAACAGATTTCAATAAAAGGACTTTGCCAGGGCATCGAGACCATTCCTCGCCACAAATCGTCCCAGCAAAGGAGCCTTTGTACTTGACAGAGGAGAGAACCCAGGTACACAGTACGCCAGTCATTCAAAGCAGCAGCTAAATTGAACACAGTCAACATGGAGAAGATCCCAAACTACACGAAACGGTTGAAGTCCGATTTGGTCGACGCATGCGGGCCTTACGGACTGCCAACCAGCGGAACTAAGGCGGACCTGATGAATCGGTTGTACACTCACACGATTGAGAAACGCATGGCCTCGTACCACGAGCGCAAGGACAGATACATGTCGCAGGGTCTCAATTGCGCAGACTTACTAGATGAGATCCAGCAATTGAAGGACGCAATGATGAAGGCTGCTGAAGAGCAAAACGCTGCCGATACAGAGCTTTTGGAGAAGCGAACAGTTGTGCTGGTGAGGACGTTCAAGAAGAAAAGGCAGTTAGCTTCTGCAGTCGCCGAGGAAGAAGTAGCCAGCATCAGACGACATCTTCGAGCCGTCCAGGACCAGCCCATTCCCAGGACACCTACTATCTCTCGAATAAGAAAGGTGGAGTACCGCACTTGCATCACAAATTCTCAACAGGTCCAACGAAGATCCGCTACCGTCCGCAGAGAAATGTCTCTAAGCCGGCCCGTGACTTCAGCTCCTGTCATCTCGACACCACCAGCAGGCTCGCGCCAAAGAGCTGATACTGCACGACCCTCGACCCAGACTCACAGTATCTTGACGCCCTCATCGAACTCGCGCCCAAATAGCCACACTCCACAGCAGTCAACCCAGGTCTCCGAGATCATGAAGCTAGCATCAAAGAATATCGCCAGACGTCCACTTGGCACTCTCCAGAACTCGTTGGGTATTCGAATGAGCGCACCCGTGCCCAAGAAGGTCATCAGAAGATGAAATTGGGAAGGAACAGCGTCTGGTGTCTTGAAAAGGGTCGGTCACCAACTATGTACAATTATTGGAGCTTGTGACGATGATGAATGTATGAATATCGGTTGTAAGGTTTGATGAACACTGATGGAGCACGTCTGGCTTGTAAGGATAGTTTATGAAGAGGCATGAGATGGGATTGAAGACCCTGTACAGCAATTGTGCTTTTAACTTGAGCGCATGGTATGTAATCGAGGGTCCGCTGTCCAGAGAATAAGACTCCATATCTCTGTGGGCGTGTTTTTCCCTATTTGCCAAGCTACGAAACGATATCCAAGGTCATGTTGTACGATCTCTCAACGCATCGTCTAAGGTCGAACGTGAAGAAGTAAAGACAAAATGCAAGTACAGATTTCCCACGCAGCGCCACCCTCTGAAGATGAAGCAACGGCACAAATAAGCAAGGGCGAGTCGTCAACTCGAGACAGTATTTTTATGTAGAAGCCATCGAGGACTCTCATTTGGAAGCGGAAAGAGCAATCACAAAGCAAGAGCATGTTTCGATGGCACCCCACTAGGGATATCAGTACAAGTGAGTCTTGATTTGGCTGAGCTATTCTATGGTAACTACAGACTTTACAAGCCCTGAGAATGGCCAAGTTCGATGACATGCCTGTGCTTCCTGCCTAATTTCTCTCAATGGCTATGTTCAGAAGAATCGTCGGAAGAGCTGCCCTCTTCAGGCATGGGTCCATATGTCCATTCAATGGCAGGTTCCTGTCCAATGTAATGAAGTCCATACTTAACCTCTACTATGGCAATCAACGGCCGGCTCCAACTTGGGTCTTCAAATATTTGCTCATCAAAGTCCGAGTTGACTTGCTCGAGGTAAGTATACCACGAGTCCCAGTAGTCCGGGGAGTGCATGGCGCTGACGAAATGTATGTCACCCACATGTCTGAAATATCCCTTGCATAGGCGTTCCATGGCTAGATTTTCTTGTATGCTCAACCAATGCTCCTCGTTCATCATTGCATCGTCTGTCTCTGCGTCCGGTACGGCATTTTCGTCTTGGACTTGGTCAAGCTCCGCAAGCCCTTCTTCATCATCGAGAATATCATTCTCCTGGTGGTTCTGTTCCTCGTGGTCTGTCCCATCTTCCTGTTCTGCCTCCTCATCGTGGTCATCTTCCGGGTCAAGCCCCGAGGCTGGCGAGGCTTCATCGAAATACTCGAACTCTGCTTCATCACTATCCTCGTCAAAACCTGCTCCATCTTCCATCAAGACCAGGGTAAAATGCGACAGCCCATTCATCTTTCTAACGATTGCTCCCTGAGAATCTACGAGCTGTGGAGATGATTCATACAGCAGTTTCATCCCAAAATATACATCCTCCGTGAAAGCTATCCTCTTAATTGAATTCAAATATGCCGCGTCCATAAATTTGCTCCGAGGTACTCGAATATTGAACATTGGATCACTGATAAATATAGTGTCCTCCTCAAAGTCGACCCACGTTTCGAGCAGCCTCGTGTATGGCTTCAGTGCCTCTTTACGCGCCTCTCGGCAGACCGGTATTATTGGGGGTAGACCTCCACAGCTGTCAACGCAGGCTCGCCATATTTCCTTCTCGGCTTGGTATGCAACTTGAATTACTCGCGGACGACTTGGGGACGCTTTTCTCCAAATCAAACATCGAATCTCGGCAGGGAGGTCGGCAAATTTCGTAAACATTCGTTGAGCGGCGCCCTCTTGTGCAAAGATAGCAGCCATGTGTTCAGCAGGGCGCAATACTTTGCTACGCCCAGCCATTCTCAATTGATGTTTTCCTCGAGGTCACCCATGGACGCGCTTATGAGCCGCGATGCTAGCAACACCCTTGCTCTGCTTCAAAACTCGTCTAGTCGTCCAATCAAACACCCTTTGGGAGCGAGTTTAGTAACATGAGGAATACTTGTATCATCAAGCTGATATCCCATGATTTCACGATATCGCGGCCGCCGCATCCGCTTCATCAATCCAGAGCATCAACCTCGATTCTGAGCAGCATAGGGCAGTGCGTTGTGTTTGGGCGTAGATAAATGATTCATTCCTTTTCTAGTAGATCAATTCCACTTCCCAATCGATCTGTTTGAAAAGAAACTGATCACGATAGTCTTCGAACGAACATCTTCTGACACCCCTCCTCTCCTCCACACCCGGCCGCTCAAGACCGCCTTAGTGTTAAGTCTGCGTAGCGACTTCTTCGAGCCATGAATACATACGAGAACCAAATGCCCAATGGTGGCCATGGATACGAACCTCTTCCAGTTCAGCTGGCCAATCAAGCATGCTTGTCATGCAAGAAGCAAAAAAGAAAATGCGACAAAGCATTACCAGCTTGCGCGCTTTGCAGGTTCGTCATATCTTCAAATACTTCCCTGGGATTTGTACTAATATGCTGTAGTCGCATGAACCGAGCCTGCGATTACAGCGATGCTACCCCTCCACCGACCAGCGATGACTTCAATGCTCTGAAGATCAAGGTCATGCAGCTCGAAGCTACCTTGCATGGAAGACATAACCAAGCTACACCATACACACCGTCCTCTTCCAGTGGTTTGGCCACAGCAGAGGGCCTTGGCCATCAACTTCCTGCATACAACCCACATCAAGACATTTCCTGGCAAAGTGTGCAGAACAGATTCCCTGCTATTGCATTCTTAGATGGTGATACTTTCAAATATGGCGGGTAGGCAGCCTCCATGCTTCAAGAGGAGAGCTAGCTGACTAGCATAGTGTCGTTGTACCCAAGCCACTTGTTGAAATTCCAGGGGTAAGTCCCTCATTCTATTTGCAATACATGGTTACTAACAGGGCCAGGATGTCCTTCAACTCTTAGGAGACGCAACCGAGATACAAGATGTCGTTACCAAATACTTCGAAACAGTCCACAAATGGATGCCCATCGTCTCCCACAAACGCATGACCCGGAACATGGCTAACCCCATGTGGGAGGGTGGCCCAGATCTTGCTTTGCTATTTCTCTGCATGAAGCTCATTATTTCCACTCCGCCAGATGGTATTGAAGCTTCTCAAAATCCGCTCTACATATCTGCCAAGCGATTTATTGCCTTGTTGGAGGCTACAGGCACAGTATCTCTGCATGTACTCCAAGCGAATCTATTGGTCACATGGTATGAGCATGGACAGGCCATCTATCCAGCTGCTTTCATGACCGCTGGTTGGTGTGTACGGTATGGCAATATGCTTGGAATAAGCGGACATCCTGAGGCTGCAGAAATATTAGGTCGAACCGTAAGTTATGTTCCGCCCGCTCGTAGGTCTGTACTTATAAGTAAATCAAGGGCACTTGGGTTGAACAAGAAGAGAGGCGAAGAACTTGGTGGGGTGTACTTCTAGCCGACAGGTATATGCCACTTGACATGTTGAAAAAGAATCACAACTAATGGGCTCCTGCCAGAATCGTCAGCCTTGGATCTCAAGGATACATTCCAAATCCACAAGAACCCAAACCAGACGATCCGCTGCCGGTTCATGACTACGCATGGGTATGCTATATCTCGGTTTTCACGCATCAACTAACAGCTGTTCTAGGAAGCTGGTGAGGTCGCATCTTCTGGCCAACGTACAGTCGGGATGCCTATCGATGTTGCTGTTGACCCGTTCCCACGGCTTTGTCAGGTCTACGTAATGCTGGGGGCAGTCATAAACCATCACCACGGCCCGAAACTCCCCGATGAGAAGGACCAATTCATTGTGGCCACTCAACTCTACTCCGAGATTTCGAGCATGATTCTCAAGCTGACTGAAGAATCCGCCAACGATCCACTTGGACTTGCGTCCCCTCTGGCATTTGCCTACAGTACCCTCTGTGTCCTCTGCGATCGCTACTCCTGTCCAGCCACTCGAAATTGCGCCCCTCCATCCACTCAAGCAGCATCAGAAATGCAGACCCAAGCTATCGAGGGTTTGCGGAGCGTCTCAGCCAGCATCAAAGCATTCGCCGCCCAGCTCACTGACGCCACTCCTCAACCACAAGATCTCGACAGAGTCAGTCCAATCATCATGGATGCGCTTTATTCTGCTGCTTCAAACTACGCATGGATGGTGCGGGAGAGTGGGGATGAGACCTGCCAGGCTGCGTTAGAATCACTGCGGAATACAATGAGAAGACTCGGTGTGCGGTGGAGAAGCGCGGCCGAATATTTACGGATTCTGGAGGCTCAGGAATTTACTTTTGCGGTTGGCAGTGCTGGATCATGAGCGGGCTTTGTCTCTGGGGGGCGGAGTTGAGGCGCACTTTACTTGAGAGACTGTCAATGGTCAACTGGGAGTTTGGTATCGAGGGCATCAAAAAGGGATGTCATGGTGGATTGTTTTTGCTCGTCTTTGTTGGGCTTCTCTTCGGTATACATGGTATAAGGTCGGAATGTTGGCTTGACTACCGACAATTCTGGTGCATCTGAGGCAACACTTAAACTATGGGGCCGACTCGAATGCATATTATCTCCAGCCTAGCTCTCGCTTCCTCCACCTATATTTCTCATGCAGGATATGTCTACCGACCCCTGTGGGCAGATTGTCCAAAAGAACGTTGTAAAAAGGGAAAACGGATCTGAGTATCTTGTACTCGGAAGCAAAAGAGAATCTATCAGTATACATTCTTGCCGATAGGATGTAGGCGAGATGTCGAGCGAGCCCCAGGTTGTTGACACTCACTACTTTCACTCAGGCGACAATGGCAATGAGATCCAGAATGTATTGTCTGGATATATGATTTGACATTAGTTTTACTTGAATGTTCTATCTCCAGAATTTGCCCTACATCAAAGCCCAAGCTGCCCCTCCTCCCTATTTGAGATCCGCTTATTATTCGTCATCCTTATTCGGTGCGTACTTCGACCAACTCCTAATCTTCGGGCCATAGTAGTAGAAAACGTATGGTACAGGCACCATGAGTGCCGAAATACAGGCCAGAATGGTGAGTGTCCAATGCACACCAACATTCTTGTAAAAGCTGTCGACCGTTAGCTTTCCATTCAAACCACAAAACAGTAGGCAACTTACGGAATTCCAACGACCGTCATGGCACCGGCAGCCACATATCGGATCAACGTCAAGCTAGCCAACGCGCTCGCAGCATACATCTCGTAACTATCGATGATATACTGATAACTACTGATAAAGATACACAAGATCCCGTATCCGAACATAACACTTGAAATTAAGCCACTCCAGTATGAGATGCTGGGATAATTCGTCCATCCCATCCAGAGCAAACTGATAGGCACAGCTGGAGCTCCGAACATCGCGAACCAGAGGCGCTTCTCAGGAGGTAGACGGGCGTTCGGCCCACGAGAAGCTTGAGCAGCAGCGAGATCTCGCTTCGCCCACTTGTGGATGAGCGGCACCAGGAGCGATGCGAAGCACAACCCAACTGCGATACCCAGGAAGGCAAGCCCGGTGATACCTTCACTAAAGCGGTATGTTTCTCCAAAGATATACGTATATCCATCCAAGAAAGTAAACAAAATGATGTACACGACAGTCAAATACAGCGCAAACAAAATGACGATCGGTTCCCGCACCGTAAGTAAGAATGGCCGGTACAGCGCATGCGTCAATCGTGTCCAGAATGCATCAGCCCTGATCTCAACTTCGGCTACATATCGATCATCGCCTGTGATCTTGCGGAGATGTTTAGCCTTCCACTTCAAAAGTATAGGCGCGAAAGTCTCGGGCTGGAATAGCACGACTAGGACGAGGATAAGGCCAGAAATGATGAGCGTTATCCATTCACACCAACGCCAGGAGACAAGGCTGCTCTGCGCGATGAATCCGCCTACGATTGGACCGAAGATTGGACCCATAAATGCAGCATTTGCAAACACTGGGAAGGCGTACACTCGCTCCATTGGATCCCAGAGGTCAGATATCGAGCCGCCAGCGCAAGTCAAGGGCGTACTGCCAAAGAATCCTGCGAGGAAGCGAAAGACGAGCTGGGAACCAAGATTTGGCGCAAGTGCGGATGCCATGATCCAGATCATGTAGACAGCCATTGTGACAATGTATACGGGGTTCCTTCCTACGGTCTCGGAAATTGGGCCAGCGAAGAGAGCTCCAACACCGAATCCGATCAAGAAGAGACCAGTAGCAAGCGATTCCGCGACCTCACTGACTCCAAACTCTTCAGCTGCTTGAGGCAGAGCAGCCGAATCAACAGATGAAGCGAAGCCGACGATGAATCCGATGGAAGCGATCAAAATCGTGGCACCGATTCGAGTAGTTAAAGACCAATTATGTGGATTCATCTTGTCCTTTTCAGACTCGTAGCCAACGACGAAGACTTTCTCTCTCAGTGGCTGGTCTTTGAAACTGGCATTGGTGTTGGTGTTCGTCCGGGTCACGGCTCTGGATCGACGCTTCGTGAGTTGTTCTGACAGCTCGCGGACTTCGATACCGGTCATTGCATGTCCCATACGAGTTCCAAAACTTTGATTCGTCCGTACTGTGGAAAGTGTGTCATTTCTCTGGATTCCATCTTCTGATGGCGAGTCATCATTGTGATCCTCTTGTCCTGGTTGCTCTGCCTTCTCTGGGTCCCGCGAGTCTGGGCTCTGAGAGTGGGATGGGACTTCTGTATCTGAAGAATTGTCGTCTACTGAAGATGGGCGATGCCCTGGTTTCTCGTTCTTCGCATCGTCGTTGTTGATTTCTGCGTTTGCACGGTCCAATTGCTCTGCGCGTTTCTTGTCTCTGTCGTATTGATCCCGTGCATGTTTCTCGAAGCGTTTGTATGCTAGAAATGACTGCATGTCTTCCAGCAGGAAAATTATATACCGACTCAACGGTCTAAGAAAGAGAAAGAGACAGAGACAGAGAGAACCACGAAATGAAGAAAATAGGAGAGGCAAAGAAACGCGTGAGAGATGGTTATTGGGGCAAACTTACCTCGATCTTAAGTTCATGGACCAGCCCAAGCGAAATCGGTCATCATCACCGACCGCAGTTTTGACAAATTTATCCCAAGGTCCACTGAAATGTCCTGTTGACATCATGATTTGCATGATTAAGCTCGAGCTAGCGTAGTGCCGGGAATTAAACAGTGGGATCTTGGTGGTGACATTAGGCCACCCGGTAAGAACGGCGGCTAGTAACTATTAGTCCATATCAACATTTTGAAGCTTGCGCAGGATATCTGAAGTAAGAGTTGCCATGTAATTGAAAATCAGGAACCATTTGCCACACCTAGCAGCTGTTGTATCGATTGTCTAATTCTGTGCGTCTATTTACTGTTACAGTTCGCGTTGTATCCCATTATATCCATCTAGAACTTGTACACTTGATCCTTCTTGTATCCAAGTTGCTCGAGGTACGATCCGTCAAGCTCGCCCTGGTCGCTAGGAGATTTCTTAACACCAGAGATGGCCTTGTAGAGAGGAGGTGGGCCGCAGACGAAGATCTTGATGTTTTCCTCCTTTGGCTCAGGGAGGACAGTCTTCAAGAGTTCCTTGGTGATGTAGCCACTGTTCCCAGCCCATTTCGCAGGAGGCTTGTCCAAAACATAGAAAGCTCGGAATCGTTGTGGGTACTTGTTTTCGAGCTCGTTAAGCTCCTTCTTCAACAAGATGTCCTCCTCGGTGATGTTGGCAAAAACCATGGTAACCTTAGTCTTATCCTCTGGGTTGTTGAAGATAGCGCGGGCTACTTGATACATCGGGGTGATTCCGGTTCCTCCAGCAATCAATGCAACGTGGGTGTGCTTGTTCGCCGACCATGGGTATTTCGGAATTGGTCCCTTGAAATCCAATCTCTGTCCCGGTACCATATCATGCATGTGTGTTGACATAACTCCGTTGGGGTATTTCTTCACGAGGAGATCAAGGTATCCTTTGTCGCCTGCGTAAAGTTAGCAGTGCGTAAATTACCCAAGGAAGCCGCAACATACCTTCGTCATTGACTGGGGTGTAAGGTCTGATCGCTGGCTTCTCCATCTCCGGGCCCTTGTACTTCGTGAGAAGTGCAGATGCGACATGGAGACCGCTAACTTGATCACCCTCTGGCAACTCGAATCGGAACTTCTTGGTGTTGTGGTTGATGTTCTCAACGCTATCCAACTTCAAGCTGATGAAACCTTGATCACCTCCAGTGAAGGCAGACTTTGCTGTGGCTCCCTCAACCTTCGACTTTGCAGCTCCGACAGCGTCTTTGGCTTTCGCTTCAGCATCCTTCGCCGCACCCTTCACTTTTGCCGCATTATCGCCCTGGTTGTAGAAGTAGTATCCAGCACCTGCTAGCACGGCTGCAACTCCGCCATAGATAGCTGTGTTCGATCCTCCGCTGGCTGGTTCGGTAGCGTATCGACGGGTTTGCTGAGTGTAAAAGTTAGTCTTCAATTTCGGAATGATGGTGGGCTGCTTGATTTGCAAGCAGCAAGAACAACAGAGCTTGGGAATAGGCACTTACTGTTCTCAATGGCTGAGCAGCCTTGAATACCTGTCTTGCAAACATGATGAGATGAGAATCTTTGGAAAATGGGAGGTCAATGGAAGGGTTTGAAGCTTGACGGCTTTTGATGGAGCTCCAAGATGGCGGGATTATGACGTTCATGGACAAATTCGGCTAGTCTCAAAGAGGGTTGGTCTGTGTTTACATCAGCCCCTCGAATCGATCGATGCTCAGTTCGCTTCGATTTTGTCTTCCTGATTTCTTTGTCTGCTCGTCGTGCAATATATGGCCTGTTGAAATAATGCCAATTCTATGCTTTCTTCATTTCTCTTATCCATATATCTAGAACTCTCCTTTTCTGGTACACTGTGTCTTCCGTCTTGTTTTGGAAGATCTCCACAGGCACAAAGTTCAGTCTAATGACGAGTTTTCGTTACTTCGGCTCAACGTTTCCTTGTATGGAATACTTTCGCATGAATAATGACTAACACAAGATCATTTACGACTGTTCATATGCTGGCATCTACTACAAAGGCATCTCATTCAGCAGAAGAGTGCCGTAGTAGTACTTCTGTGTGCATTCATTATTATTCGCCATCCTGCTGAGCTGCTCCCTTTTCCTGCGCAATCTAATGTTCAAATCTGTCAGTCCACCGTTGTTGGGGAGTGGTCAGCCTGCTTCAATCCCAATAATACAGATCCTCCAAGAACCAGTCCGGCATGCCACCAGGCATATTCCACGGCCCGTTGAACTCCTCTTCGTAGTCGAATAGATAGGGACCATTCTCTGAGTCATCATCAGTCGGGTAGTTCTCTCCATAATCACCGCTACTCCAATCGCTTGAAGAGGCAGACTTATCGCTGTCGCTGGAGTCATCTGAGGGAAGAGTTCTCATGAGATCCTCAATCATCAGCAGAACAGCAATCAATGTCGCTATCATGGTCCGACAAAGGGCAGTCGTTCCATCACTACTTTCTGAGTCGGAATCTGGCAATCGGTAGTTGCACGGGCAGTTGCATTCGATTTTGGGACTCTGGGAAAGTTCGCACAAATTTGTTGACTGCGTTGCTTTGACAGTGATCAGGCATGATTCGAGGGTGTTGCTCAGACGAGTGCTGGGAATTAGGTCGATAGGTCTTGTGTTTGAGTGTTCTTATGTATGTTACAAGTCTTGCTGCTGCGAGGTGGGTTTTGCTCGAGGGATTGCCATTACTATTCTGAGGAAGCTCGGCTTACTTTAAGGTCTCCAGTATCGCACTCGCTCTTACCACGAAGATTCGAGTGGACTCTTCGGCGTCTCTGCCCGTTTGCGTAGTATCGAATCCTTGCTCCGCCTCTGAAAAGATGGTTTCCTGAAGCTTCGAACGATGTTCTAAGGCACTTTCATCTTCAGAAGTCCGTTTTTCTGAAAGGAGAATGAACTTTATCTTTGTCCTATCGATCCACTTTGACATTGGAGCTATCGGGACCTACATGTGGTCAAAACAGGAGGTGTTCTGGGGACATCTGGAAGCCGGCCTTGCTTTTGCAATAGCCCCATACCTTGTTAACAGTATACAGCAGAAAGAACAACACCTACAGCTATTGTATCGCGATACATCTGAGAAGGTGATTTGTCCAAATAGTTCTCAATTAAAAACTCATGACAATCGTATATGTAGTCAATCAACTCAACAAGTCAGTCACCCAAAAGACAGTAGTGGTATCATCCTCGCTATTCAAACCCAAAACATTAAAAGCACCAACAGACATCGTCATCCATCAGTAATGTAGTCACGCAGACCCGGATCTTAGTCCAAGCAATCTACGTGGCCTTGTCCTCAATGACGCCCGAGGACTTCTCGTGCACCACAGGCGGGGTCTCATTCCCGGCCTCCTTGCCCTCCACATATGTCGCCTCAGGACGATGATGTCTGGAAGGATGTTGCTTGCCGGTAATATCCAAGTAAATAGCCTTGAACGTGAACAACAACTCCTTGCGACCCTCCCAGACAGGGAAGACACCAACGCACATAAGCGAGCCGATGAGCCAAATGATACCGACAATGACCCAGCCCGCGAAAAACTTCTCGCTGAAGACGTAGCCTGTCCCATAAAGCGGCATGGGCCAAAGGATGAGGAGCGCGAGGGTGAGCAGTATGGTCATGCCCTTGGCGATCTTGGAGGCACGGAGGAGCTTGGTTTGTTCCATGGCCATTGCCTCTTCAGTGGTGACAGCTTCCCCTGGCACCATTTCGAGGTCAATATCAGCCTCTGCAGCAAGATCGTGGTCGTCGCCCTTGCGGATAGCAGCCATGGATTGCCAATCATATTTGTCGATACCGAAAATCAGGGTGAAAATCGGGGTGAAGATGAGAGGGGAGAGCAGGGCCATGACGTTGCCTGCCAACATGGGGTTGTTCGATCCTGTGCAGTCGACATCGAGCTTTCCGCAGGTCTTGGAGGCAGTCACCAACCAGGCGATCACGGCACAGGCGAAACCGCAAGGAGGTGTCAGTGTCGCAGCCCATTTGTTGTGTCCTGCCCACATGAGAGTGAGGGTGGCAGGGATCACAGCAGATGAGATGATGACACCCATGAGAACGTATAGATATCCCATGCTGATACCGGCGTAGTGCACTGAGAATTGTTAGCTTGTGGGATTTCGTTGGATATTGTAGACTTACACCCAGTTGAGAGCGAGGCCATAGCCAAACCGAATGCCACGACCATAGCGTGGGACATGTAGATCAATCGCTTTCCACTGGCGCCTGGGTTGAAGTAGGTCTGGTAGATGTCATAGGTGAAGATAGACGAGACGGCAATAAGCTCAGCAGATGAAGCAGATGTGACAGCCATGAATACAATCAACAGGGTGCAGACAGCGCCTCCTGGGCCGAGAAGAGCGACCGCAGCATACGGCAGGACGAGACCAGCTGAGACATCCGCATCAGACATGCGCTCTGGGTAAGTGGGGAAGGCAGGATTTGACTCAAGCTAAGTCGAGGAGTCAGCAATTGTTTTCAAACTTGTGTTTTGGGGAGAAGAAGAGATGTGTGAAGTGTTGTCACATATGACATATATGGAAGTGCAGGATGAAAGAGAGGGCAAGTTGAATCCGTTGGGGACCAATCAGGGGCCAACGTTCCACCTTAAGCGAGGTGCCATATCCTCCCGAATAGAGCCCAGACTCTACGACAACAACATCGAGGCTTTTCCACCTCATCACGAACCCTTAGACATGTTTCGGGGAAGGCTTGAAAATTCGACACTTACTGCAAGACCTGCAAGTCCCATAGTTGTGGCGCACAGCCATGGAATGGCAAACCACGAGATTCCTCCCATAATATAACCAGGGAGAGCATGAACTGGGGATGCGGCAATAGCTTTATTATAGTAGCCATTGTCCAAGAAAACGCTGTTTATTGTTAGCGATGAATACCAGTGATCTCGGCAGGCGAGGCCCAGGATACTTACGTTCCGAAGTTACCCACGATGTTGATGACGAAGAAGATAGCACCCTCTTTTGATCGCATTGTCAAATAACTGCCTCCAGCATTACCCTCAACTGGGTGTCTAGCAGTTGCTTCGACAAGGAGATCGAAGACAGCTTGGGGAGATCCCAAGATATCGCTTGTTGCATAGGTGGTGAACGCGAAGATCAGGATGATAATCAACAGGATAAAGGTGTGTACCCAATCTGTCAAGAATGTTGCCTTGATTCCTCCAAACATAGTGTACATCACCACGCCCAGAGGCAGAAGGAAGCAAGCTGCTGCAGTTGGCATGCCAGTCAAGGATGAAACGACAGCAGAACCTCCAGTCAACAACATAGCTGTGACAAGAATATTTGTTGCCAAGCCAAAGCAAATGAAAACTATGTGCGCTGGAGTGCCGTATCTAGCTCTGATGACTTCAAGGAAGGTCTTTCATGAATCAGCTTTCTCCTTGGAGCCAAGAGTCGTCCCAGACTTACGTGGGCATTGGGTGCTCTTCTCTTCAACTCAATGGCGATTGTCGCAAACAGCAGGATTTGGACAGTAGCACCGCTGGCGTACCAAAATGGCCCAGAAACTCCATATCGATAGGCGATCCCAGAGGATTGGAGAAGTGTGGCTGCCCAAGTCCAGGAAGATACCACTGCAGACGCAACAAGACCAGACTTCACAGTCCTTCCAGCTGTGCTAAACATTTCTGAGGTTTGGAGTTCATGGTTATATCGTTTGAGGATCCAGGTGACGAGGATCTGAGAATATCAGTATCAAAGCAGGTTTGCCAGGTGAAGTAGATACTTACCATGCCAAACGCAAATACGGCACCAAGGCCCAGGACGATTCCATATCCCCAGCCAACATTGAGAGGAGGAGCGATTGCCATCTTGATGGTGCCGAGCAGCCTTCTCGTAACACTAAATTATTTGCTGCGTCTAGCGATGCGAATGTCGATCTGTGAGACGGTGACACCGGGGAAGAGCTGATATATATGTCCTGACTGACTCCCCGGCTTGGCCCAAGCGGCAGAAAAAAAAGTGATAGTCCACACGAAATGAAGAAGCCGGAGAGAGAATTAAGAAGGAAAGTCATGTAACCGATGTGGAGGTTTGTTTCATGGGTCCAGATCGTACACTATCACTGATGCAGCCTCGGGGAACATGTTCCATGTAAGGCTTGAGACGTGGTAGCATATCAGAAGCGTTTGTTTGTATCATCTCTGCACTTTGCGATGATCAATCGAATTCCAAAGATAAGAAATCCGCTGTAGAGGTGACTTCTCGTAATAGGTATTTTATGCCATCCCTGCTATCGTCCATGGGGAAGATGGGAGCTATGACCATGGCGGCATAGCTTGACGCAGTCTCGGCAGCTCTGATCTGCATCGCGGGCACTTCCGAGAACTCTGATTGGCAGAGGGGAGACTGATAACGAGGACCCCTGAACCACATGTCAGAGCTGCGATAAGAGCAAACGAGGGGAATGGATAAATAATGAACCACCAGGAGTGTGTGCAGCGATGGTGCATCGTGGCATGCAACTCTGATGCAGGCGGAGAAGGGCTGGGCGAGGCTTCACGGTGGCCTCGCGAGGCTTGCGTGGGATAAGAAAGCAGCAGAAAAGCTAGAAGAGCGGGAAGAAGTTGCTTGAGGAAACCGCCCGTTTGTCCAAGACAAAAGAGCCAGCCAGGCGGTCAGATCCCAGGCCGGGATTTGCTAGGATATGCTCAGCAATTTGAGAAAAGCCCGACATCGCATGTTCGCTACCTGGCCGTCGGCGCGTCGCCCAAGTATGAAGGTATCATCGCCCAGAATTCCGTGGTCAAACGAGGACGAAAATTTTACTCGAAACAGATGGGCGTTCGTTCCACTCCTTGCCTTGTTGTCTTCTTCTCCAGCAACTAGCTGGGGTCTAAAGTGCAACATCTCAGGAACATGTGTGGCCGGCGCAGATGAGACTGTGATATCAAGACTCTCTCAACTCTGGCCCAATCAATACCAGCCCCAGGTGCATCAAATACACCTCACGTGCAGGAATACCAACTTTGTATCTGCTTCTGCTCAACCCAACCTCTCCCACTCCAACAATTCTGATGCCAAGAGAAGAGCTCCACGAGGCAGTCCCCTCAATGCGGGTGGAAGAAGAAACTAAACTTTATCTTGAGGATATCGCATTGGTTCTGACCTCTGTCCAAGAAAGCAATTCCAGCCCCTATCTGGACAACATAATAGACTCTGAGACCACCTGAGACCCTCTCCTCTGTGCCTCGAAGGATTTCAAGCATTTAGAACAGAGCTTCTCGAGACACCATTGGAGCAAGCTGGCTGGGCCGGTCGCTACAATCAAACTCGCGTGGTCGACCGCCGTGTCGAGGAGGCTGAAGTCAGGCCATCATTGACCTCAGGTGTTTTGTAATCCGCGGAGATAAACCAACTTCGAAATTACTTTGGGAGAACGCGCCATTAAACAGTGGTAATTGTAACGGGAAGTGGAAAGGCATACCTCAGTAACATACAGCAAAGGCAGAATTTCATGAGCCTATCTCGAGGAGTTCATGCTTCCGATGACCTCGAGGTCCTAGGTACCTTACGTGACTTGATCATGTGAGTACATTATGGCCGATCCAAATTCTGGGCAACGAATCGACAGGAACATGGGAGCAAAATTGTATACATACGACATACGAATGGAATCTGTTCATCTTGGCGTTCAAATCGACTTGTTAGATGAGCTCTGCAGAGCAGGATTACGATGCCTATCATGTCACGTGTCATGATTCAGATTGAAGGGGTTGGTGCTCAGGACTTGGCCCCCTCAAGCCACTAGAATACACGGCTTATGTAGGATTGGTTACCTCCCTACGAAGGAATTGTTCGGATAACATCCACCTTGTCAACAAGACCTCGCTTCGTGGTCGTACCTTCCGAGCATTACAGTAACCCCGCATGGCATTACCAATCGAGGTGCCCCGCTATGAGCCTCAACTTCCGTAGCGTCATCGACTTCTCTCATTCCATCACATTTCTTCCCACTCAAATGACAAGAAGTACACTTCGTCAAATTCTGAATAAAACCTCGCTCGCATCTTCCACAAGAACCCTCAAACACCCCGCTTCCACCGTCCAGGCACCACAGCATAGGCGACTCGCAAGCTCAACAATGGCAAAGGAATTTCCTCCACAAAAAGTCAGAGATGTCGTTGCAGAGGTGGCAAAATTATTGAAAGAGAAGAAGGAGACTGTTAGTGTTGCGGAGACTGTAAGTCACAATTCTCTCGATAATATTTGGGGTGAATCGAAGGAAGGACTTGTAAAAGTATTCCTGTACGGTGGTCAAGGAGGACTTCACCCATGAAGATATAACAGGGATGATAGGAACACCAACATTTAGCTCAAGATTTCTTTTCGTTGTTTGAGTGCGAAAACATCTACTGACTTGTTCCCAGGCAGCCGGAGGCATTATCTCAGCATCCATTCTCAGCACCCCAGGTGCCAGTGGAATATACAAAGGAGGTCTGACAGTACGTCTCAGACCTACGATAGACTGCCATCGTAATACATCATTGCTAAACTCAAACTAGCTATACACATTGGAGTCTCGCATCTCGTTCGGTAAGTCTGATGATCGGAGTTCTCGTTGGGTTATCTTCCAAAAATATCCTGTGCTGATTAAATACAGCTGGCTGGACCCAAGCAGATACTGATAAATATAGAGGGCCAACGACTGACATCGTCGCGGGAATGGCGACGAATGTGAGAGGGAAATTGGGAAGCACGTACACCATCTGTGAGAGTGGCACAGCGGGACCGACGGGTGGGAATACGCCAAATAGAACACCGTAAGTACTTCTCTCATCCTCATCTCGGCAATGAACCTTTTGATGATAGATCACGGGGAACTTATTCTGATGATGAACAGTGGATACGTTGCTCTAGCAGTCGCGACTGAAAGCGGCGTGTACAAGCGTGAGTTGTCGACTGGACTTGGAGGTGACAGAGAGGCGAACATGATTCAGTTTGCTGTTGAGGCTTTGGGTCTTCTGAGAGACGTCATCAAAGGTGACGCAAAGCTTTGAACTTCAATGTCAATCAACGGAAAACCACAATCAAGTCATTCAAATTGCGAAATTAGCTTTGAACAATATTTGCAAGCCCGGACCGCTATCTTATGGCTCTGATTAGATTGAGTCCAGAGCAACTCATCCAACTCCAACGGACCAGTTTCATCAATCAGCTCTACATGACAAAGTCCAGTGATGCAGCAGCTACTAGCGGACACCAGATGTTTTCCTCTTCCTCAAATTCCCGGTGTATCAAAGCCACTCAACCCAGCCGGCCAGTTACCCAATTCACCAGGGTCACCACCAATCCGAACCCACTCACTGAGAGAAGGAACGCCCTCGTCCAGAACAAAGACTTGGAACCAGCCTGGCGGACAGACATGCGAGTTTGGTGGCGAAATGACGGTGCAAGTATTGCCAGAGCATGTGACTGCTGGGAACATCGTTCGCTGACCCATAGAGCTACCATGGGTCGAAGATTCAGCCCCCAGGAGGGAGATCTTCAGTGCACCAGTAGAACCAGTGATTGTGAGAGTGACGGTTTGGCCATAAGCCCAGTCCTTATTAGTAAGAGTAAAGGTAGGGCGTGGCCTGCCGGTCAAGAGGTAAGGAGGAACAAAAACCTCGACCCTGTATTCTTGCTCAAGACCATCAGTCTCCGGGTCAGAACCCGAGACTAAAACCCGACCATCTTGAAGGAGGACAGCTTCGGAGTGGTAGAACCGATCCACTGTCGCGTTTGCCATTACGGACATACGTGCGCCAACTGGCTTAGTGGGGTCGTAAAGAACAACGTTATGATTGGCGTCAGATGCGAGGCCAAAGCCAGCAACACCGCGATGGGCACCATTGAGAATAAGGTACGTCCCGTCAGGGAGCGCCGTCATACAGGACAATACTCTTGGCGAAGGCTGCAACACTTGTAAGCATACGCTTCATTAGACAGCACTTGAGGGTAGATTACCATTCTCTCGACGGTCCATACTGGGTTGGCAGACTCTGGAGTTGTAGTCACACAATTGTCGATGGCCAAGCCACCACCTACAAATGGCGTCGAGCCACCGCAGAGGAGAACACCTAATGGATCGGTATATGGCGCATACTGTGGCAGCAGCACCATCGTCCCCTCTAGCGGATATGTACGTCCACCGGCAGGATTGCTCACTGATCCAGGCATGTTCGGAAGCACTTTGCTAGTGGTGAAATCCACCTCGTCGAGAATTATTGCTTCGTTGTAATAAGCAACGAAAATACCCCCACTTGGAAGAACAGCTAGGAAGGGATATAGATTGTAAGGATCAGTACGTTGTAACCATTCCATGGTCAACACTGGTCCAACTTGTGGCAGAATCTCAAGAGTTGGGACAGCTGGGCCATTGGATCCGTTTTCGCCACCGACGACCAGAATCGATCCGTTGGCCATGATCATGGCTGTAGGGTACCAACGCCCATTTTGGAGTTTGAGAAGGTCGTAGTCCTCTTGCCAATCATTTACTCCCCATACACCAGGGGAGCCATCAGGCCAGTACAAGCGAATGCCGAAAGTAGATGCACCTGACCATCCCCCGACCGTGATCTGGCGACCGACTTTATCAGGAAGGGTGAGGCCGGCAGCGCAGAATATGTCCGTCTTGACGTGCAACGGGCGCCACGCTGCTTCGAAGTCATCCAGCAAAGCTAGGTCGAGTTCGTATGTTCCAGTCGTATTAGGCGGGCCAGTCCCCCATTTCTCGAGGAAGACGACTTTGCCGTTGACAGCAGGCTGGGTCATAAGGGGAATGATCACTCCTCCAATGAGAAACTCGTATTTGCCAGCGGCATCTGCTTGTGGAAACGTGAATTGCGTCACGGGATCAATGGTCCAAGTATAATAATTCAGACGGTTCCCGGCGCCACACAAAGCTTCAGGATCGGCCGGGCAGGGGAAGGAACACTCTGTCTCGGGCTGTAAAGTTGCACCAGCCACCGCAACGTCTCCAACATCTCCACAGTCTAGATGGAAAATGTAAGTAAATATGGATCAACAAATGAGCGAGGAAACTCACAGCACTCAACACCGTATTCCATTCCGCCAGCATTGTAACCAAACTCAGCACAGGCGGAGAGACAAGCTGCGGGACTGTTTTCCTGATCCAAAGGGACGAACCAGGGCAGAGTCTTTGTGTTTCCTGTGTCCGTAAGACATCCCTCATAGACCCAATTTCCCGGCAGGTCTGTTGTTTTCGCCACCGGCGTCTGATAAATCACTAGGTCCCCGGTGTGGTAAACGCTCAATCGATTGCCGTCGCCGCATTTCTCTGCAGAATTGCCAGGACATGACATGGCGCACTGACTATCGGAAGCAGCCAGCACAGCACCATTTCTAAGGTAATTGCCGCAGAAACACTGGACGCCGTATTCCATACCCGCTACTTCGAAGTCAAGGGCGATGCACTTTGCAACGCAAGATCCGACTGTCAACTGTGCATCGTCTGGCTGTTGATTGCTCATGATTCGACTCCCAAGCGGATCCACATAGCAGCCAGAATAAGTCCAGCCTGTTGGGAGACTTGTAGTAGCCTGGGTGCTTGAAGTTGTGGTAGCTGTACTGGTTGTCATACTCACACTTGAAGTGGAAACCACCGAGCTGGAGGTCACTGAGCTGGAAACCACTGAGGTGGAGACCAGTGAGCTTGAGACCACTGAGCTTGAGGCCACTGAGCTGGATATAGTCGAGCTGGAGATCGTTGAGCTGGAGACCGGTGGTGTAACAGAACCGAAGATGTATAGACTTAAGCGGTCAGGGCCACCACATATCTGAAGGGCATTGCCGTTGCAGGTCATGGTACATTGTGAATTTCCGTCCGCTGCAGGTCCATGTCCATTCAAGAGAGAATTCCCGCACCAACACTCTCCAGAGTACTCCGTTCCACTGTAAGTATAACCGCCTGATTTGCAAGCATCAGTGCAGCCCTCGTGACTCATGGCAGCCGGACCCCCTGCGACCTGAGAATTGAATGAAAGAGCGCGGGCTGCGGTCGAATCTGAGTAACATCCCAGAAATGTCCATCCACTGGGTGCAGTGCTGGAGCTTGTGGGAACTGCGGACGAAGAGGTGGGAGTTGCGGACAATGGTGAAGAGACTGTTGTTAAAGCAGACGAGAGGGTATTTGTGGATGAGACGGAGCCTTCAGAGGGACTACCATATCTGTACAGAGTCAATCTGTCTGGTCCTCCGCAGAACTCTGTAGCATTGCCGTTGCAGGGCATATTGCACTGAGTACTGCCATCTGGAGCGGGACCTCCACCATTGTTTAAGATGGCGTCACACCAGCACTCTCCAGAATATTCGGTTCCAGAGAAAATGTATCCGAGTGCGAAACATGCTGCCTGGCAAGCTCCATGAGACATGGCAGCTGGGCCACCTTGGACAGCAGCATTGACGCTCAAAGTCCGCGCTGCCACACTATCACTGTACATATCACATGATCAGTATTCCGTGACAGTAAGTAGGGGAGGCTGAAATGGTGTAAGATTACGTATAACATCCTTCGTAAATCCAGCTACTTGCCCTTCTTCCAATGGGCGATCTATAGTAGGCATTGATCGGGAGGAACTCAAGAATGTTAGTCAGTGGCATGTCCAGAGTTTTGCAGGCAGACAGAAGATAGAATACATACAGGAGATAACAGAGCCAGACAGAGCAATACTTGCTGTATAGATCTATACTCCATGTTGTTGATCAGGAGAAGCTGACAACGTATAGTTTGAAACGGAAGATAACGATCGTGAAGCTGGCGCTGTGGATCAGTGAACGTGCTGTGAAAGTAATGCATTCGTTGAGCGTGGTGACTTACCGTGATTTACAGATTACTTGTCTGTAGTCTCAAAAGAGAGTTGAAATACGAGTTCCCAAACAATTCCGCTGGCAATATAACCTTTCTTTAGTAGATGGAATTTCATGATCAAGTCTCCCGTCGTGGCTTCCACTAGCTGAATAAGGATCAGGCACCATTGAAGTAAGACCTATTGACTTGGAGAGCGCAGAGTCCACGATAGTCAGGCGGAACACCTAGTGAAAGATTGGCACTGTCGTACGTTTTCTTTTGAGGTTGCTTGGAATATAGGCACATCCCGCGTTCGCTCACTTTAGGACACTCCATCTCAGTCGATGCCACAAAGTCAACACGTTCAAGTTGGAGGCGGTCACCACCCACTGACGCCCCGCCTCAGGTTACTCAATTCAGAACAGCAGCGTAACATTGGTACGCCTCGTGCCCTCCTCTGTCACTCGCGTCTCGCCCGCCACTGTTCTAGGTGTAGCGCCGCAAGCGAGTGTCGAAAGAGGAGCATCTTAAAACTAATCTTCGAGTAGACTAAAGGTACGTTCTTCCCAAAAAGGTGATTGATAGATCAGAAAGTAGAATAGCTTGAGTGAATTAGCATATGTGCAGATTGATCAGTCGCTCTCGTACCCTGAAGAATGCCCAGGTGCCTTCCCCTGCAACCACACCACTTTTTGCAGCTATGCTCAACCGCCTCTGTTTATAAAAAGATCCTGGCACACCCGACACGAAACAATACAACTGTTGCCGCTGATAATTTCACGGGGAAACGCCACAGTACAGATAGCAGCCATAGGGATATTCCCTCCCCTGAAAGACTTCAGCCATTCATGCCATTCTCTCCGGACAAGCCCGTACATCCTGGTCCGCTTCAGCTTGGCCCGTACGGCATGCAGTATTTTATCGATTCTTTGCGGAAGTGCATTATCTCCATACCTTCAGCGTCAGCAGCTGGACAAATCCAGTTGCCAAGTATGGAAGCCCTGTTGGTAGATAGCGGCCCCTGTTGCTGTTGGGACGACCGCACGCTCTTGGTTGCCCGGCCGCTGCCGGACCACTTTTCGTGCATCACTACCCAACCACATTCCGATGAATGCCAGTGCTCTGTTATTAGCTATTTCAAGCATGTGTCTCCAAGACGAGGACACTGAAGCACGTTTTGCATTTTTGAAGGTATTGTTTACATCAAGATCCAGATAGATAATCAACAAAAAAGTCGGAATCAAGTCTAGCTCCTCTGATAATACACGCGCAAATTCCACCCATTTCTCATCTATAAGTATTACTTGTTGGCGGAATAAGAAAGAAAAGTCTTCGGAGTCTTCAAGGCCATGGATAGTATCACAAAATTACTGAGCTGTTGTCGGGCTTGTCGATGAACTAACACTTCCCCTCCTCCCACATCTTAACGCTCTTGACAGTCAATGAGCCTTCATCCCCAGCACCCCATGTGGGCAACCAGCTACCTGCGGCGCTCCAGAAGTCCCGCACAGCCTTGAAAAATATCAGTGTTTGTCGGGAAAATTGAATCAAGCCTCTCACCGTTGCTCCCCCATCAACCCATGGTTTCCCGCCAACTGCATCACGAAACCATCCATTTTGCGATCCGATAGCCACGTTCAGGATGAGATAGAAGGGTTTATCAAACGGTGCGTTCACAGTTGCAGATTGAGCCCAGGGGTTTTGTATGAATGTCCCGTTAGTGGTCTGTGATGAGAAGTCTAGTTGGCTTTGTCAGTACGTAACGTTCACTCATAAAATGACGCCGAAGGAGGCACTGTCGAGAACGAAAAAGGATGGGGATGAGTTGGAGATAACTTACACCCTCGTTTCCACATATCTGGCTCTTTCTTGAAGTTCCAGTAAAATACTTGTTGGAGTTGGAAGTCTAGATATGTCGAGATGGAGTCTTTCGACCATTCAAGGCCGAAGGTGTGGTAGCCGTTACTGTAGTCCGAGCGACGCAGTCTTTTACCTTTGGTTGCACGCCAGTAGGCATCTGTAGTCACAGAGGGACCCCAATGAAGCGTGGAAGTAAAGACATCACGGCCACCATCTGGGAAGGAGTAGTCTGCAAAGGTTATCGATTATTCTTGTCCTTGGAATTTGGGAAAGAAAGGGACCCGGTAGCTCCACGGGTATTGACGACATACTGTTACCACGTGCCTCCATGAGATCCATCTCTCCACTGCGGGGCCACGTCCCATAGACGTCGTCTTCAGGCATCATCCTTTCTTTCGTAAGCGATGAAATAGGAAATACGCTACGTAAAGAAGATCAACGCACCATATTGAAGGCCACATCCAATCACCTTTTGGCAGTTTCGCTGTCACCTCTACTTTTCCATACCTGATACTCTTCTTCCCCTTAGTCGTCAACCTTGCGGACCTGACAGGTGGTATAATAGATCCAAGTGTTCTGTTGCTCTGAATTGCGCAACTGGAGACTGTAGAAGACGTGCATTCGCCGGTTCTGGTCAAATTCACCGTATAGCCATTGTCGATTTGTGCATTCGTAATATCAGTTGTCAAGTTTGTAAGCGTAGGGCGGATGTGCAGCCCTTCAGCATTCACATATGAGTTGGCGGAATCAGCCGTTGTCCAGTCGAAGGAGCCGGTACTGGAAACTTTTGTCAATTTACTGCGAACCCATGGTAACAGGTAAGATGGTACAAACCCATAGCCTCCTGTCTGAATCTCATGACTCCAGAATGTAGGATTCAGGGTGCTGAAGTTGTCATCCATGATGAGGCAGTACTGAGAGAGTTAAGTTCAAATTTTCAGAACGACCTGAACGACGAGACGTACATCATGCTTCACTACAGTCTGTGCTTTGGAGTAGCAGATGTAACCGCTGACAGCTAAACCAAGGAACATGAAGCCGTAAATAATGACGTTGTTGATCCATGTCCTGCCCATACGTTTGTCCTTGAGCCATGGTTGTTCGTACCTGGTAGAACTAGCATTAGTATAATGGCAACAGGAAGTGTGGTCAGTTCTGGTTCTATCTTACTCTGTGATCAACCTGTAACTTTGGCCTCTCTTGCTCCCTCGAGCTCTTACGTCGCCCTGTCTGATGATATCCAGTGACCCTGGATTTGATACAATTTGAGAAATCCGATCAACATTGGCCGCTGGTGTCTGTGGTGTGCTTTCCACAACAATTACCTTCCGAGCAAACAATTTGCTAAACATTGTGGGAGTTTCGAGCTTCGATGATCAGTCTGGTGCGTCTTGATATTTCTGTTCCGGACGTTCCAACAACCAAAAAATGGGGTCTTACCCGGTGCAATATCCAAAAACCCCTGGTAGAAACAGACCCTGCGCGGCAATTGAAGTTAATACCAAGATTCAAAAAGAAAACGGTATTTGGACCAGCGCACAAGCCAATACCGTGCTATCGTACACATCGCTGTCGCCTGCATCTTTTGCCACCGCAAACAATAAAACCTACGGCAGGGTCAAGATAACCAACATTGTCCAATAAGGAGCAGCCTGGATCGCTGCTACTTTGTGGCTCAAGGTTCAATCGGATACTTAGCCGCTTTCCAGACGACATAATATATGATCATGCAGGCGGCTCTGCATCTGCCAATCGCGGAGTCTAACACTACACCAACATCAACCAATACTATGCAAGCTGAAGGCAATACTAAGCAAGTTGAAGCTGATTGCGTCCCAATCAGTTCTGAGCGAGGCTTTCGGGCGAAGTGTTGAGGTGGTTGAGATGTGAAAGGCAGGGGCTGGAGAGTAGGGGTCCTTCTCCCGAGTCTTGGCGGGAGCGATTCGGGAAGTTGTTGGTTTTCAGTGTGCGGCTCACTATTTGGAGGCTGGCGGGCCCTGAGTCGGACCCTGACTGGGCAGGGGCATAGAGTTCAGAAGGCATACCTACTGGACAACAGGACGGGATAAATGTTGCCACGGACGATAGTGGTGTGATGGCACTGGCTGATGGTGTTTGCTGGGTTCGTTTGTAACACCATGGAGAGATAGAGCATGCAATCGAAACTCAAAATACTGGTAGGTGGAGATTAGTCCAGTTACAGTACCCGACACGACACGCATCAAGCAGGCCATGCATGTGCATAGACAGGCTTCGAGATAAGGTATCTCGGAATATACATGCGTTGTGATTTTTGGATGGCAGAGCAGGGCAGCCCAACTGGAGGAATATTTGGTTCCCTTAGCGATACGAGTCCAACATTCAGCCTTTATCTTCCCCCCTGCATCCCGTCCCGTCTGCAGGAGCACGAGCACGAGCCATTTGTTTTGAGGCCAAGCGAGCCAAGAAAAGAATTAGCGTACCTGTCGGACCCTTCCCGGACCGTTTTTGTGGGGCATTTGCCGAGTGTTGACTTTAAATTCAACTTCATCCTCTTGACGGTATGTCCCGTCCAGGAAGGACGTTTAGTAACAATATGAGATACTTCATCAGAGTTCAAGTAAAACGCTTTAAGATCAAGTGATGCTGCATTCTTTACCTTATCGGGAAGGTACTTAACTTTTCAAGTGCTCGAGGGATGCATTCATGCATATTGTCCCCAACCGCTCCCTACCCTGAAGTCAATATACGGGAAATCTTCATTCCAAAATAGCAGACTGTAACAATTCTGAGTAGGCTGCTTATCTTTAACTCTTTTGAGCACCGATTCCTATATTTTGCAGCTTGAAACTAGTATATGCTTTTCTGATTGAAGCACCATTTTTGGTGGCGCCATGGATCGGTATTTCTGGACAGGGCCCTCTGATACGAACATCTCAAACAGGGGCCAGGATTTGAGCATAACCGACATGGATCACTATCCCAAGAAGTCATATGTTGGTATAGATTGGAAGTTACTTGGCATCTACGTGCCATGTGTTCTTTGTTGAACGTTTCAGCAAATGCGTTAGTAGGCAGTCCCGTACAGACATGCAGGTCCACAAGCTCCATGAAATGTCATTGCGGGAGGCGATCCCAATCGAATGCGACTAGGATAGTGTGCTATATCGCTCGGAATATCTGCACAGCTGCCACAGCAGCATCGCTCCGGCCAGCCACCTCCTTGACAACACGGACTGTGGAAATGATTCTCGTAAGTTCAAACAGCTCAGCTCACTTCGCACCTGTTGTTGCCTTATCCCTCATACCAAGGACCGCTTTGAGATCTTGGGTATGGCTTCATGTACCTTTTCAATAACGCCTCAACAATCTGATCCCGTCACATGCAGAGCGTACGGACACGACTCCCCGGTCCGTGAAACCACACCTTCTTCATCTAATCTCAATCAGACAGGGGAGTTTCTTTTCTCTTTTTGAGAACGAGCTCAAATCGCAGAGCAGTTCTAGCCAATCACTTGCATCGATTGCAGGGATTCTTGCTCAATTTGGCTGAATATCGATGTACCTTTGATCCTCGCTGTACGTTGTATCAAAAGGGCCGTCTACCTCCGTAGAAGATCTTGTCCTGCCACCCACGCCCGTGTGAGCTATTGAACGCCTCTTCCATGTATTGCTTACCGAAAGGTTTGCATAAGCACTTCTTTCGATGATGCCAGACGGATTTCAGCTTTGATCTCGGTGGTGGCGCTGACTTTATCGTCGGGCCTGGAGCTCAAGGAACGCATCTGCAAGCTTTTGCAATCATAACTTCACCACCAATCATTTGATCCACGGCGGCAACATTTTTTTGTTTTGCAAAGATCTAAGCTGCTGAAATCTTCTTAAGCTTTCGTTCCAACATTCGTCATGGCTATTCTCTTGCTTCTTGGTCTGCATTGAATATCTTGTCTTTCTTTCATGATATCATATGTCTGCGATACCTCGAATTGTTGGAGAAAGTTTTACCCGCTCCTGTTCAGGTTCTTTTCAGTCTTCTTGTATTGGTATCGTGGGGAAGTGACTACTACTCACCATGTCGTACGCCAGCAGCCATCGCGAGAGCGGTCATCAAAGAGCTCTGAGTGATGAAGATCACTCTGTCGACAAATCGAATTCTCCAGGCTCAGAGCCTTCATTGAATGTTGACACAACATTAGGGAGGCACAAGGTGGTAGGTACTTGATACCTTTATCACTTTATGAGTTACTAACTTGACTCTCTTAGATGGTCAAGTACTTGTACGACCGGATCGCAGCGAACATGTGGATTGGTCCCTCAGCACATGCCTCTGAAGTGTTCTCGCCGACACCGACATCACAATACCGCGAGTTGATGAGCCACGAAGTACCTTCTCAAGGAGTACTACTTCGACACACCCGCGGGAAATATGTCTCAATGCCAGAAGTGCTTGCACCAAATCTTCTTGCAACTGTACAAAGACTCAATGTCGCTGTGGCATTCACCATGTCAACTCATGTCACCGATTTGATGTTCTCCATCTTCGCGCCCAATCAGACCGAGCTCGTGCTACCGCATGATAGTACACAGTACCAGATTCTCGAATCATTCGATGAAATGGCCAAGGCAACATCCAATAAGATCAAAAGATTCCAATACACTTGCTTTGTGAGGACGGAAAGAGTACTGCTGCTTTGGGATGACGACGTGGAGGGAATCTTGACTCATGCTGCCAGCGTCGAAAGACAGCTCCTGACAGTTGTAAGTATCAATGAAAGAAGGCTGTGACTGAACCAAGCTGATCATATCAGATATGGGGAGCTAAACTTCCATTACTCCCGACAATTGCCAGTCATCACCATAATTCAACCGGAGGCTACTCTGCAGCGGATTCTATGTATGCTTCAACCCCAGGAGGAAATTCTGCAAACCTTCCACACAAGACGGAAATGACGGTAGCAGAGCTCGATGCTGGATCAGATATTGAGGCCGCCATTGTCTTGGAAAACGAGTCTCTTGGTCGACCACTAATATTCCTGTCAGCCATCTTTGTTGGACTTGCCGTTGCTTTGATCATAATCTTACTTTTGGGTTTTGGTGTGTCGCAGGTATATCAACCTCTGCCTTTGCTTCCCGCTATTCTGACAATTCTAGTTGATTTACCAATCGCTCATCGATGGAATGTGGCTCCGCCTCGCTTTGGTCAGTGGATCTTGATATGAAGAGCGTCAACATACTGACAATCAGATAGGTTGCAACAACACCAGCCTTTGGGCTTTTTGGCTTGGTATTTCAACCTGCCTGCCTTATTGGACCAAGCACTAACGAGGTTTAGTTTTTCGCAATCGTTATTTTCACGGACATCTTCCAATTGATTGGGCCAATCACTGGGGTGACATCCAACTCCCGCTCCTACTCAGCGATACACCCCGACATCTTCAAAGCGTGCACCTCAGGATTTACATGTAGCCACGTGACTATCCAGATGCCCGTCTACAAGGAGGGCTTAGAGAGCGTCATTATCCCCACCGTCACATCATTGAAAGCAGCGATTCGTCACTACGAGCTCAATGGCGGAACCGCAAGCATATTCATCAACGATGATGGCCTTCAAGTAAGCAACTATGAATGTCACGCTTGAAATGATTTCTAAAAAGTCGTGATCAGTTGCTCCCTGAGAAAGAAGCGCAAGCTCGCCGTGATTTCTACACAGACAACAACATCGGATGGGTCGCACGCCCTAGGCATGGAGACGACGGATTCGTCAGGCCTGGGAAATTCAAGAAAGCTTCCAACATGAATTACGCCCTCAACATCAGTAACCGCACGGAAGATGTCCTCCGAGAGATGATAGCCGAACACAAGACAGAGCTTGGCGCAGATGAAATCTCCGAGAGCAAAGAAGATGAGTTGTACAGAGCAGCACTCTGCAAGGTACTGAGTGACGAGGGTAAGGCATGGGCTGATGGAGATATAAGGATTGGAGAGTTCATTCTGATCATCGATTCAGACACTCGCGTTGTGAGTCTTCAGCCACTGCTATCTATTGGTACCTTCCAAATGTCTACGTCCGGCAGTACTAACGGTTACAGCCTGTTGACTGCCTTCTCTATGGCGCTGCAGAGATGTTCCTTTCTCCCGAGGTGGCCATCGTGCAGCACAGTGCCGGTGTCATGCAAGTCGTCGGTGATTACTTCGAGAACGGCATCACTTTCTTCACCAACCAGATCTACTCTGCTATTCGGTTTGCCGTCGGGTCTGGCGAGGCTGCACCTTTCGTCGGACACAACGCATTTCTGCGTTGGAAGGCGGTGCAGGCCATTGCAACGAAGAGAGAAGATGGTGCAGATCTTTTCTGGTCCGAGCATCACGTCTCTGAGGATTTCGATATCTCGCTTCGTATGCAGATTGCCGGAAACGTGGTCCGTTTGGCTACGTACCATGGAGATGAATTCAAGGAAGGCGTTTCCCTCACCGTGTACGACGAACTCAGTCGCTGGGAAAAGTGCGTCAAGCTGACTCCTATCTCCTCTCCGTTTATTGCTTACAATGGAAATGCTAATACGAGGTAACACCAGATATGCATATGGCTGCAACGAATTGGTCTTTAATCCAATCCATACGTGGCTCTGGCGCACGCCGTTCACACCTCTGTTTCGTCGCCTTCTCTTATCTAATATGCAACTCTCCTCCAAAGTCACCATTCTGGGTTACATCGCCACTTACTATGCATTGGCCTTCGGGCTGCCCCTCACCTTGTTGAACTACTTCCTCATAGGCTGGAACAACGGCTACATTGACAAGTTCTACATCGATTCCTGGAAGATCTTTGTTGCCCTCCTCGTCGTGTTCTCCGGTCTCGGAAACTTCTGCCTGGCAGTATTGAGGTACCGTCTCGGTGAGAAGAGTTTGATCTCAGCCTTAATCGAGAACTTCAAGTGGATGCCTATGTTCGCCATCTTCTTTGGAGGCATCTCTTTCCACCTCTTCTTGGCTCTAGCCGCACACATGTACGTCATCGTTTCCCATCTCCTAGTCTCTTCAACATCTTGCCTTTACCAGTATACTGACTCGTCTCAATCGCGTGTAGGTTTTCCATAAACATGGAGTGGGGCGCCACAGCAAAGGAAGCCGAGAAGTCCAACTTCTTCAAGGAAGTCCCCAAGATCTTCAAGAACTTCTGGATGATGTATGCCTTTGTTGTTCCTTGCATTGGAGGCATGATCTTCCTCGCTACTCCGTGGGCGCCGAGGGGTTGGGATATCACCGGAATCACGGCGACGGTCCCACTGGCGGTCATGTTGGCCAGCCATGCTATTCTTCCAGTGAGTACCCAACAACAACTTTACGGCAAGCAGAATATTGGATTTGCTGACGATCTGGTAGTTTGCGCTGAACCCGGCGCTCATGATTTTCAATTACTGAAAGTGAGGCGGGAGGATGTGGGGTCAGCCGGACAGACGTAAATAATTGACCATTGAGCTGAAGGCTCTTGACTTAACGTACATTGTTGTAGATTCAACTTTCTTGCAATAGAGTGGACCAGGGATGAGCCTATAATTTTTAGATTTCTGTTCTGTGTCTTTAGATAGTACCCCAGGTGGATGGATACACGAGGTAGAGGCGTTGGGATAATATATTCAGAAGGAGTTTTCAAAAACTTCAATTCTAGGTTCAACCTTAGAAGGGGGGCTTTCGGACCACTTGTAAGCTAAAGCTTATAACGGAAAGCCTTGTTCTCCTTGTCCGTCATATCCGCGAATCCCTCCTCCGTTCCATCACCCTCAAGCATGGGGTTTCGGTCCCTCCTCCTATTTTCCGTAGCCATGGTGACATACAAGCATCCCACCATCAAGATGCATCCCGCGTACATCCCCGCAAGAACCTTGATAGCAGTCAAGTACCTCGGCTTCTCCTCCGGCAGGAACAAGAACGGGCCAACGATGTTGCCAATGCCGAAGAATACGAAGAGTACGCCGTTGGCAGCTGCGCGCTTAGTATTTCCAGCGAAATTGGAAGCGACGATGGACCAATTGAGGATGATGGCGAGGACGAAGATATTCTGGAGCCAGGCACATGCTGTGAGGGCGAGCTGGTGGTCAAGCGAGATGGTCGCGATACCGATCATGCCTGCGAGTCCGGGGAGGAGGGCGAGGATGCTGGTCAAACAGAGGATACCCGGTATATAAGAGTTGAGAAGACCACCGAAGATCGTGCAGATGAGTGCGAAAGCTCCTCCTGGAAGCTGGTACATGAGGACCTTTTGGCTGTCGTAGCCAAATCCAGCGAGCAGCGCACTGAAGAAGTTGACGACTGAACCATTGAGAATGCCGATCATTAAGGAGAGCATGGCCACGAAATACATCTTCAAGTCCCAAGCAGCTTCCTTGATTTGATGGATTTGGACTTTCTCGCTCTTGACTCCCATTTTGTTGTCGGCCACGCGCCAGACAGCCACTATCTTCTCATCCGGCTTGAGGAAGATGCATTGTGAGGGCGAGGATGGAAGGATGATCAAAGCGACAATACCGAGACCGAAGCTGATGGATCCGATGACCTGAGACGTCAACAATTAGCAACATGTTGATATGAATAAAGGTGATATTGGAAGCCACTCACGAGGAAAATCAGCCGCCAGGGAGCAATAGAGTTCGTTGTGTGACCCAAGCCCCATGAGATCCCAGCACCCATCAGTACTGCAATCCCATCACATCCGAGCCACCAACTCATTCTGAAGGGTTGCTCCCTCCTCGTCCAGAACATACCCGTCAACAGCATCCAGGCAGGCCCGATACATGCTTCTGTGCCTCCGAGAAGGAATCGCAGGACCATCAATCCGGCGAAGTTCTGGACGGCTGTTGTGCACATCAGAATGCCACCCCAGACCATCAAAGCAATCGCAATGAACTTTCCAATGGGAAACTTTTGGAGGGCCAGACTCATCGGATATGCACACACAGCATAACCGACATTAGTGATGGCCGCGACGGCGGAATAGCTGACGATGTCAGCAGCAGCTCAGTTACGCGGGATTTAGACTCTGTTCTTACTTGTTTCCAACGAAGCCTAGATCCTTTTGTATGCCATAAGCATTCGCATAATTCAGCGATGTTTTGTCCAAGAAACTCATAAGATAGATGAAGCACATCTGCTCAGTTTTTAGTCACAGCCAGTCCGATCAGCACCCTTTGTTTACTCACCAGAGGGAGCAGAATGAAGTCAAGCTTCAACTTCACACGCTTGGCGATGACTTCTCGTTCGATTGGATCCATTAAGAGTGCTGCTTGGTAGAGGTCCCAGCCAATATCTCGTGGTGCTTCTCCGGCAACTTTCGTGTCGTCTCCAATCTCGGTGCTGCGGGTTACAGTGAGGACATCTTCGCCTGCAGGGATAGACTTCTCCGTGTCGAGAGCCATTGTGAAAAGCTTCGGATTTGCTTCTTTTGACTGATATTAAATGTTCCTTAATTAATATGGCAGAAATGAAAATTACAAACAGACACTCGAGAGGAATCAAAGGAGCTTTATAGCATGTCAATGGTAAGTAAATCCAGGGAGGTAGCTATTGTGGAAGCTAGTTTGTTGTTGCCCGGTGAAGAACGGGAGATAACCTCGCGGCTCAGCACCTCCATGGGGAAACATGTAAATAATATCCGCAAACGACGCTGATTGGTGATCTCTGGAATTAATCTTCGCTCCGGGGAAGATAAGAAAGATATCTCTTTTCTGGTCCCATGGTTCCGGTTCCGGGTCAAAACATTCGCTGAGCATGGAAAGATTATTGTGGAGGCGTAGCTATCAGATCTGCTAAGCTCTCATTATGTTACCAAAAGGTGGACATTTCGTATTCGACAGCCATTGGCTCAGAAGACGAATTCGAGATCCAGGGGTCCTCTTGAGAGGAGAGCTGTTGTTGCATTGCGGGTCCAGCTTAGTTTGCGCAAATACCGGCCATTGGCTCACCAACATTTCAAGAATGGGGTAGCTTCAACATCAGATGGAACTGTCTCTTCGATGGAGATAGCTGACAGATTGTAACCATTAAGGTTAATTGTAATCCGTGAATAATCGAAAACGTTCTGTATTGGCCGCTCGAGATAGCATCTGAAAGAACGCACATATGAAGTGACTTTTCGGCCTTTCCAGCTGCTGCGTCTTTCTCATCTTCATATTCTTTCAGCTTGATTGCCAGATCTTATTATATTTCGGTATTTCGACTTGCCAACCATGTCGCCAAACGTTTCAAAGTCTTGGAAGGATGTCGCCGCAAAGAAACAAGCTGAATGCGCAGCAGCTATTCCTGCAGACTGGATCATTCCTGCAGCAGTTCTGAAAGACATTCCACTGGGTCCTGACTCCGGCACCAATGTCGTTGCCCTCGATATTCCACGCAGATCTGGAATCCTGACCGACTCTGAGTTGGCAATCACTGAAAAATATAACGCAACAGAATTGGTAGCAAAGCTCGCGGCTGGGGAGCTCTCGTCGGAGGAAGTAACATTGGCATTCTCGAAGCGAGCGGCAATCGCACAGCAGTTAGTGAACTGCCTGACAGAAATGTTCTTCGATCGCGCATTGGAAAGGGCGAAATTTCTAGATGCTTATTTGAAGGAGCACAAGAAGCCAATCGGTCCTCTACATGGCCTCCCAATCAGCTTGAAAGAATCTTTCAACCTCGAAGGGATCAAAACCACGATTGGGTACATCTCATATGCTGATAATCCGCCTCTGACGTATAATTCCGCCTTGGTCGATATGCTTCTGGATCTCGGTGCGGTCCTCTATGTCAAGACGAATATCCCACAGGCCTTCATGAGTGCTGATACTCACAACAACCTCTTTGGTCGGACTCTGAACCCTAACAATCTCAGCCTTGGTGCAGGTGGATCAACAGGTGGCGAAGGGGCCCTTATTGCACTCCGAGGTTCGGTTTTGGGCGTCGGTACCGATCTGGGCGGTTCGATTCGAATGCCTTCTTTGGCATGTGGTATTATCGGTTTCAAGCCATCAACTGGACGCATCCCATACGCTCGAAAGTGTGCTGGGGTATTGGGTGGATTTTCCACGGTACTGCCATGCGCAGGACCTAACTGCACAGATCTCGTCGATGCTGAATTCTTCATGAAAACAGTCATCGACGCGAATCCTTACGAGTACGATTCGACTGCACATGAAGTGCCTTGGAGATCCGTCAAGCATGAAGCTGGGAAGAAATTGGTCATTGGCGTCCAAGGGGAGGATCCATTATTCCCACTTCAAGCACCTGTTCGACGTGCATTATCGAGCGCAGTGGCCAAGCTCAAGGAAGCCGGCCACACATTGGTTGACATCCCATACAATCCCGACAACACCGTCGCCACTGCAAACGGAATGATGCTGAAATACTATCAAGCCGATCCCGATCGAACTCAGCTGAAGAATCTAGAGGCAGGAGGTGAGCCGATCGTTCAATCTGTGCTGAACATGAACTGCTTGGGGACGGCGGGAGACTGGACCGAGCTCTCTCTAGCTGGTCTCGCTGCAATGAACAGGCAGCGCGGTGAGATGATCGAAGCATGGAGAAGGATCTGGGTGGATAAGAAGCTGGATGTTCTCCTCGGGCCAGGATGTCAAAGCACCGCAGTCAAGCATGACGCATACAGCTACATTCCCTACACCACCCAATGGAACTTGATGGACGTAAGTCATGAGCCAAATGTTTAAGCTACGACGTTTCTGACTATAGGCAGTTCCCAGCCGTGGTGTTTCCGTACATGAAGTCCTCAAAAGAGCTGGATCCTGAGCCGCAAACATTCATAGCTCCTCAAAAAGGACCAGATTGTAAGTTTCACTCGATCTGTTTTTACTTCATGGTCTTTTCAAGAGTCGATATTAAAAGATATTCCAGATGATCCTGTTCTGCAAGATGGTGCTCCTTGCTCGATCCAGATAACCGCTCGACGATTTCAAGATGAGAAGTGCCTAGCTGCAGCTCGTATTATACAGGAGGTACTTTGCGCTTGATAGAAATGTAGCAAATTGAGCATCATGTCAGGTTCGGATGGATCCCCTGATTCGTGTACATAGCATTGATATATGTTATTTTTCCAACTATGCTCCTTTCTCAGGGAACAAAACTCTCAAGTATGAATTGATGCTTTGGGTATCGATATCTTTAGATCCGCAATGATTGGAACTAGTGGGAGCCTTCAACCCGAGTCTGCGCGCTCCGTTAGGAACAACGTGTCCACCAGGCCTTCGACGTGCAGAAGCCTATCCAGTCCTCGAGGCAAGACAACCGCACCGGAGCCCTGGCTGATATCATCGGAGCAGTCATCCTCCCAGATAGCTTTGATGATGCTGGAGCTCCTGTGTATCTGGCCAGAATGTGTCCATTGACGACATTCTGCCATCTTCCTTTCAATTAGCTCCTTCGCTTCGTCGGTGTGTACTGCACACGCTAAAACGGTCAAAGGCCAGCAGAAAAACGAATTGCATGCAGCATAAACCTTGCACCTTTCCACTGAGACAAGCGCTTGGGACAGGAGATGAATGACGGTTGGGTGCTGTATCGTGATTTCTGGGCTCATGATTTTGAGCAGAAAGATCTGCGCTACGAGGGTGTAAAGTAACGCAATTTCTTGTGATTCATACTCCTCTTCCCCAGCGACAAAATCAAGGCCTCGAGTAAGCCGCTGCTGGTTGAAGTCAAGCTGGCGCTTGAACTCCATGGCAGATGTTAAGTCTTTCGGCGTCAACGGAGTATGGCGGCTCAGTCTTGTGATCTCGAAGATGTTCTTGAACAGCTCAAATTGTAATCCGAGAACGGGAGAATTTGCCAGTTCCGAGGCCTCGGGATATGGCATCACCCGATCATATCCTTCAAGGTCTGTCCAAGTAAACTGTTGGGCGACACCATCAATCTCGTAAGCACTGTAGAGAATGGAGTATGTAGCGAGGTGATAAGCAAACGCCTCAGCTGCAATCCTGTGGAAGGGTCTTCGCTGATCTGGAAGAGCATTTTTGAGCTTCCTGATGTGGAAGAGCTGTGCCAACCCCCCGAGATGTAACATGACATTGCTACACAGCTCGAACCGAGAAGTCTATTTAAGCCTTAGCTTTGAATCTGAAGATGGACACTTAACTTACCTCGAAGATTACCATGAATGCTATGAGGACCAGTAGCCACTCCTCTGTACCATTGACTTTGCCTTCTTTGATACTTCGAGAAACTGCATTGACTGAAGGATTGTAGAACTTAGTCGCTTCGATTGTGAAGTTCTCATTGTTCTGGCCGATTCTGAGAGCCGCGATACCCAGAAACACGTTCATAATATCAGGATTCTCGAACCCAAATTGGAAAACATCTTGATAAGTAGAAAATGATGGATGCGCGTGACGACGAATGGCTGTAGGTAAGGTGCAAGTCGAGAAATGATGGAAGAGGAGTCTCTCTTGCCCTTCGCCCAGTTCAACCGGATACCATGTAATCTGGCTTTTGGGATAGTAATGCTCAATGGCATCCGACTTCTGCGAGATTCCGGTCTGCCATACTGGGGAGCTGGATGCCGGCAAAATGCACTCCGGTGGAGGCGAGCTGCTGCTTGGAGATGGCGAGTGATTCGATGAACTTGATCTGCGTTTTCCATTCCGACCATCCGCAAACACAGTTGGCCATACACATTGGCGTTTGTAGTGCAAGCAATACAGGCACGAAGGCTTTGTCTCATCACATTTCTTCTTCTGTTTCCGACACCCAACACAGCCAGTCTTGGCCCTTAACCGCGGGCGAGTCGGCCTAGAAGTCATCACATCAGAGTATATCGCGACTTCAAGGTAGAGGGTCTTCTTGACCAGGCGGCGAAGGACGAATTAGAGATGCTTCCATCTGCATATGAGCTGTCGCGTCTCGTCCGTCGCAATATCAGGAAAGTGGGGATGCCTCGTGACCTGTCGGTGCCGAAATGCTGGGCGTTGGCGTACACTCTCCAATTTTTAGCGACCAGTGCCCTGTAATGATAGTGGAGGGTCACTATAACCTGGGCTACAATGTGGTAAACATCTTTGTCAACAAAACTTCAAGAAGGATGTCTAACTTCATACCAAGGCCTTATGAGGATTACAGCAGTACCATACCTTACTATTTCTATGACTTGTATACCTGAAATACTTAAATGGGTTAAAAGATGACTGATGCCAGTCCTACCCGGACCCAATCCAGCGGTAGATCACTTGAAGAGCTGTAAGAAAGTGTGAGTGCCTCCTCTTACCAGCTAGTCTGACTACAATCTCAAACTTCGAATATACCACATATCACCATAAACTGATCCCCAATAACCAACAGACAGCGACTGACCACCGCTCGCCAGATGCCCTGAACTTTTTGTCTCGTTCATCTCAGATTTCCCTCCGTTAACTTTCGGATACACAAACTGAAATGTACACGAACACAAACTTTGAACAGTGACAAAGACATACTCGTACAAACTCATCAAGAACAATGAACTGGCTTGCCAGGATGTTATGTTTGGATTACCGGACGGGATACTGATCCACTATGTACCATTCTGATCTCTGGTCGTCATGCTTCCCCTTCCACTCATTTCCGTGCTCTCCTTCACAGCACCACCCATACCTCCATGGCCTTGAGCAATATTACTCGCATTACCAACCTCCGGCTCTGCAGCGTACCTGAAAGACACATGTTAGCCTCAATCTCGCGCCTCCCCTCCCTCTACGCTTCATCACCGATCTCCGCCTCTGCCCTTCCAAACGCTTTCCCCAACATTCAAAGCCTCCAGAAGAAAATCGAAATCGAAACTCACTTCTTCAAATCCGCCATCCCAACAACATCCAACGCCCTCTCACTAGTCGCATGTAAATGCACCTTAGGAACCACACTCGCTTTCGCTCCATCCCCAGCCTCAACATTCGAGTTCGCGTGATCAACGGCCTCTTTCCAGCGTGCTGCGCAGAGACACCATTTGCAGCCTGCGGTGAGACCTATGCTGCGGAGGTTGTTACCGCGGGAGGCGGTGAAGTCGAGGAATGGGTCGGTGAGTGTTGCTTGGGCGGAAGTTAGTTGGGGGGGTTTTTTTCTTGGAAAGTGGATGGAGAGGAGGGAGAGGTGTACCTGCGACGGAATGGTTTCCTGTATCGTCTGGTCCAACGTCGCAGTAGCCGTTGCGGTAGAAACCTGTCATGGGCTGCTTGCTGAAGAGCCCGAGGGGTTTCTTGAATACTGGATGTTGGGGTCAGTAAATGTTACAGAACATCCGATTGAGAGCTTGAAAAATGCAAACGAATGTGCAATGGACTTACCATTGAGAGATTGGTGAGCTTTGCCTGCATTTGAAGCTGCCATGACGTTGACTGGAGAAACAGAAAGACCAAGACCTAATGAGATGAGAAAAGAGAAATTGAAAAGAGACAATTGCATCGATAGTCAATCGAAGGATTGAGATGGAAACGACTTAAAAGAGATAGCAATTGAATGATTACTGTACTGTTAGTAAAATATTCCGTACTCGTCGTCGATATCAACATCGATGCACTAAGACCCCTCCTCTCAAGAATATCATGACGTTAACCCCCAATGATGCAGGGACCCGTTAGTGAGGATCGCCACCCACCAGATCGATGGTCCCTTCCCTTCTGTCAGTAGCCGAATCGTATACCTGAGCAATCGGAAGAGGTGCATCCTGTGACACAATCTCCACTTGAGATTCAATCCAAGAACAATGCGATTCAATATCACAAAAGCATGTGCGACTTCGTACAACGTCTCTTCACATCAGTCAATTGATGTCGAATCGTGACCCTCGTCGCGTTGCCATGCCATTCCTTTTAGCGAGATCCAACACCCTTAAGTCAATGCCAGTGTCAATGCCCAGCCCAACTAGGACCCAGAGCAGCACTGTCTCTGTCTCTGCCCCATCCATCCATCGGACCTAAAATAGAACCTGGTGAACCCTTGCACCTGTCTTCTCACGCCCTGGCTCCTGGCTCGCAAAAAATGGATGGAACCTAACCTCACATCCCTTTCAAACCATCTGATACAGGTCTCCAAAAGCTTTAATATATATCAATCAAATCAATTGATTCGATATTCTCCCTGGGCAAGGGGAAGGAAGAGGAGGAGAATGGAAGGGAATCGCTTGGATGAACGGAAGAGAGGGAGAGGGAAAGCCAATTGTTGCACGAGATCTAGATCGTGCGTGCGTGCGTGCTTTGTTAGGTGCAGTGGGAAGATGCGCGCTACAGTGCTTCGTCAGGAACGAGGCAGGTGCTTCCGAAGCGTGGTGTTTTGGTTTGGTGGTCGATGGTTGACGAACGTTGATCGGTCGGCTGGTCTTCCGAAGTGGAATGAATGGGAGGGGCTGGACTGGATGCGTGCGCTGGATGAATAAGAGGAAGTTCGGAAGGGCCTTTGCGTCCCGAACGCTCATGCTCCCGTGGAATGCATGCTTTGAACAGAGCTTTAACTTAAAATTGATGGGATGTTTCATCATGCTTAAGAAAAGCCAGAGGCAACTTTTCACCCTCAGTCATGTCCTGGTTTACATGTTTATAAAGGAGCACAGAGATGAGAGGAAAATGGAGCAGCTTCAACAACCTGGAGGTAGACGGTAGAGTACGGAGTCAAGCGGATAGCAATGATCCACACAAGCAGTCATCGCTGGGAGCGCCTATCGATAAATCCAGGGCCTACTAGGTACATACCCCACTTCATCCCGGCTGATTGGCTTCAGTGGTCATGCAAAGAAGTGCACAGGGTATTGAAGAGCACATTAGCAGGGGAGGCGGGCCGCCGGCGAGGATATGTTAGGGTTGGCTCGTGGGTAGGCTCGTGGGAACGAACGGGATGTGGCGATGGGTTGGGTTTCTCCACCAGCGGTTGCGGTTCTGGAGTTGATTTGTTTGGAATGGGGGAAAGAGATGGATGATATTAAATCATCAACCTATGAAGCGAAGAATAAGTTGAGCATTAGAAATAAACTGAGGAAGAGAAGAGGTAGAACAGCAATTGCTGCACGCCACAAGCTCAACTGGATCGCCTCCACATGCAGAAGAACGGGCTTGGGAGGTGAGAATCGGAACCAATCCAATTCCAGCCACAGCTGAAAATCCATAAGACCGTGGAAAATCCACATGAAGTACATATTCGAAGGAAAATGGCAAGCTGGGCTGATATCAGACGAGAGCTTCCCTCCCACCCTCAGCCCATAGGGCAGACACGTCCCCGTCTTGTTGGCTGGCAAGATGAGACGATCCTCGATCTGACGACGTGCTGCTGATGCTCGGTCCGTGGAGGTTACGGTACTGACTGTAACTGTGAGATATGGAACGAGGGCGTGGTTTTGATTGGGTGGTGGGAGGACGTGATTCTTTAGGATGCGCACAAGGGCTCTCGTCCTGTCTTTTTCTCCGACCTGAAATATAGTCCGGTATGGAGATTTGATTTGTTGACTGTGATGAAGATGATGGAATTTCGGTTTTGGTTGTTGGTTGGTGCTGACGAACGGGCAATTGATGACGAATGAAATGAAGAGATTTGATATCAGGACTTTCCTGGTGCTTATGTATGCATGCACCTGCGCATGCACATATCGGCATTCTAGAAAAACTTGTCGTTCTGTGCAGGAGGTATTCGGGATACTCTGTCATGCTATGCTATATAATCTCAACTTGGAAGGTTGAGACTTCATGCGTTTCTCGAGAAATTGTATTGGATTGCGTTGGTGGGGAGAGCTCTCTTTACAGACTTGCCTGATTGAATCTTATAACCTTTGTGGAAAAGGCATTTGCATTTGCAGCTTAGCAGCCTGCCCCTGGAAGCATCTTCTCGTCTCAACCTTGAAGGCACTCCAGCATCAGAGGAAATACCTCTGTTGAGCCCCGTGAAACGTCACGCCTTTTGTTTTTCTCCCTCGAGGTACATTCACGAATGATTCAAAGTGCCGAGAGGATCAGCGTGGGGATCACGAATGCGGCGCAGATACGATGCGATGAACTTCGGTTGGTTGAGAGGCACGGATGGTTCTGAAGCAGCGGCTTGTTGGTGGAGATGGGGATGGTTGTTTCACCTTCGAATGCCTGAGAATTGACCTGCTCTGTACCAGGCTCGGGTACAGTTTACATCGAATCCGTGCTGTGTAAAGTATTCCGGAGGTTGGGATGGAGAAGGTAGAAGAGAAAAATTTAGCATCTATCTGCATGAAGAAGAACGGGAACTTTTATCCCTCTTTTCAGGTGTTTCTTTGTTGTGTGAAGTGCTTTGGTGATGTTCATGAGTCGCTTCCAAACACCACTGCCATACAGATTGGCTGGGATGCGGTTCGATACCCTGTGAAAGTAATTGACAATTTTCCGTCGGTACCACCCGACCACGGACGCCGCAGTCGATGCTTTGCAGCTTAAAGGTAGCCGTAGCCTTATGGTGGCGTAGAGACGGGCTGATAGACTGCTGGGCTGACAGAAGGTTGAATGGGGCAATGGCATCAAATGTTCGGCGAGCCCTCGATGAGGCGGGGGCGTGGCGACTTTGAGTGAAGGTTGCAGGTACGGACGACTTGCTCACATTTTGTTTCTATTCGATGCCATTTCGTGACGATGAGGCGTCTGGAGATCGATTTGGGCGTGGAATATGCCCTCGATGCCGCTCCTTTCTTGCTGACAATAATATAAGACTTCGGCCCTATGCAAAAGCTGCGGTTACGCAAGATGTTAGATGTTGGGGTGAGTACTTCTGCTTTTCTTCTCTGTCTGGTCGAGGGCAGTAGTTCAATATCGTATCGATTCTAAGTCTTTGCAACCTTCACATCAGCTCAACTAAAATTTGGTTCTGGACTTGTAAAGTGCCAGAGACTCGGCGTCCTGATACCGTACCATACCTCAGAGGACCGAGGGTGTTCCCTACACTCACGGTGCCATGGCTTGTACGACTATGAAATGTTATTCGGGGAGCAAGCGAGTTACCATCACACCTTAGGCTTTGTGAGACTCAAGATGGTCCAGGTGGGTTGAGGTTTAATTCGTTAATGCGGAGACTCTTCCCGCGCTATTGGGTACTGGAGATAGCAGGAGGTGTTACAGACGCGACGAAACTCGGATGGGGCATCCGTGAAATATATAGGAAACACCAGACTCGTGCTTGAGCTATGGATTCTATCTGGCTCTGAGGGAGATTGGAGTGTACACTCTGGAGTCTGGGTACCGAGGTAGGTGAGGAGGTACAAGCACGTCGGTTTGTACGAGCTGCAAGTAACGTTTTCCACTGTTACTGTTCTGGTAGTCTGGGACGAGCTAACTTCGGATGGAAGAAGCGACTTGCGAAGTGCCATGCACTACCCAGTACTTGTGATGGTTATTACACGAGCAGGATTCGCTTCCAGTCTGGGGTCCTTTTGAAAACGGTGAAGGTTTTGAAACCGATAGAGTCCTTTGGTATGGTGTGGCGGTGACGAGCATCGGTAAGTATTTTGGGGACCGCGTATGGTACGTGATATCGAATCGATACGACGTCGATGTCCACGCGGGAGGAGGCTGGGGCTGCTGGGGCCACCCCGATGCCAACAGTCCCAACTAGACAGTGGCTCACTGAAGCTAGCTGTCGGGACCTGATCCTCGGTCTTCATTCGCTCGCTGTTCGACTGATCGGACTAGATGAGAGCTAGGGATAGCTCGGGCAGGTTGTTCGGGACCTAGATGTTTAGTTGGGCTTGGGGGTTGATCTGGTGGTGGGGTGAAGTGAGGATCTAGAGGCGCCCAGGTTGTCTGAACGTGGGACAAAATGTCTGATAACTGGAAGTGTGTGCTAATTGATAGTGACCAGGCAAGACCGATCAAAAGAAAGGAAAGGGAAACGCAGAATCTGCAGCCCTGAAAATTGAGACTGCGAAACAGGTCGTGGCTTGCTTCTTTTCCAGCTGAAGTGCAGCTGGACGAATGATGAGGCGAGGTGCGTCCCAGCGTCTCGAGCCCAAGACGTGTGATGAGAAAAATCATGGCTGCGAATCTCCCCGAAGCGGCAGACCCGGGACTTTTCAATAACATGAGAGCATTTGCTTGCTTGCTTGCTTTTCGGAATCTGGGGAAGGTAATTGTGCCTGATATGCCATGCTGGGACGATCTCTCCTTCAATTAAACAATCAATCAATCTGGTGGCGGGCAGCAGGAACGGTTCGTCTGGATAAATAAATACTTGATGGCCTCCCTCTCGTCTGTAAGTCTGAAATATGGGGTAGCCGCTGTTCCTGTTCCTCGCGTCCTCTCCGAGCCTTTTTTATATTGCTCCCCACCCGCTGCATGATGGATCATTTGACTTGATCTGATTCATCTGAACCTGACCTGACTTGAGCTTCCTTCCGTCCCCCCCTTCCGCATCCTGTTTCGGGATATTTATTTACGAACTTTGGACTGGTTCATGAAAGGGAAGGGTCCTGGCTGTGCCTGCCGGATAAAACACCAGAGGATTCGGTTGTTCGAAGTTCAGTTCAGGTACAAAAATACCCCGCTGGCTCTGCCCTACCTCACCACCCCTCACTCCTCGTGGTCGACTAAGGAATCGACTCAATCATTAAGGTCAGTCTTGTTAGCTCTGATGGGATAAGAGAGAAGCTTCTCAAATCCCCAATAAATCGTGTTTTCCCGGACAGTGCTGGCGTTTGTAAGCCGGAGACATCCATGGCTGGCTTCTTACTTGTGAGCTGTGTTGTGCGATGGTGGATGGGTGAACGTTGCATGCATGTAAAAATGTATGGGCCGAACCACATGCATCTGATTCTTTCTATCTGCCTCTAGAAGGCCGGGCGGGTGTGATGATTGATGATGCTGTACCTACCTAGGCATGCTGTGCTGTTTGTAATCAGATGCCTGGTGAAGACGTGTGTGTTGCGTGCCCCATCGTCGTCATACTCAGTCATCACCTAGCGGAATACCCATCCATCTTCTAGCTCCCCCACGGTGCTCACCGCAATACTCATAGCGGAGGCACTCAATTAAGGACCCATCAATAAAGCAGTCATCAACTCACTCGCTGTGTCACTGTTGAAAGTGTAAGAGGCATTTGAAACTACAGTGCAAATGGTGTTCCAATTCCTAATTTCCAATGTCCAGAAGGAGGCGGGTAGGTGGTTAGACACATATAGAACTATTAAATGACCCGTTCAGGAGATTGAGGGGCTGCTTCGAAAGAGGGGAAAGGGAGGGACGCAAAGAATGTCCGGCAGACATGCTTTGGGAATCCGTATAAATTATGCTGAAATAAAAATATCTCCTTCGAGACATTGGGCGGGACCTCAGGCCGAGGCCGCCATGCTCACAAAGGCAGACAGGGCATAACTTGGAGTGAAGGCATGACGCAGTATGAGAATTGATTGTTGTCTTTGTGCCATGTACTGTAATGAAGTGAAGGAATCAGAGTGAAGCTGATTCTCTTCTACCTTACACTCTCATGATACTGCCGGGCTTCTCTTAGTTATATAGGTACCTTCCAGATCTATACCTTTCGGCGCTCTCGCGCGATCCCTGGTGTTCCAGCAGACGGCCTGATCCACACTGCACCCTGCAGGCCGAAAAGCCTCGTTCCTCTTCCGTCGTTCGTGGGCGACTGGGCGTAGACTGCTGCACTGCGCACTGCACTTTGCTGGTTTGCTGGCGGGCTGGTCTGCTGCGCAAAAGATCCTCAACCCAAGCAAGTGCAGAGTGAAGCAAGCAGAACGGTGCCCAATTCATCTACCGTATCCTTCAGCCAAATTCTTTGCCCGGTCTTGCTGGGAGAGAGACAACTTCTGCCTCTTCCAAGCCTCCACTTCAATCAACCTCAAGCCTCCCTCACTTCTGCCCTTTTGTCTTTGTTGCCCTGCTTTCCAGTGCCCTCAGTCCCCTCTTCGTCCACCACTGGAGCAGGCAGTCTAACCGGATCCCTGTGCCACTACCTACTTACAGACCAGCCAGTCCCACCATCTCACATCGCCCACCCACTACACCCACGACATCCCTGCGCTATCCTTGCGGCCCAGGCTGGGCTTGCTGGACATGGCCTGCTGAGAGGAAGGAAGGGAACGGGAACCTCGCCTCGATTCATCCCCTCAACTTCCTGCTTTGCTTTGCTTTGCTTTGCTTTGCTTTGCTTTGCTTTGCTTTGCTTTGCTTTGCTTTGCTTTGCTCTGCTCTGCTTTGCTTTGCTTGTTCAACTCTCACAATCACTGCTCTTCACACCTGACTCCGTGAATGATTCTTTGATGTGATTGTACACTGGTCGAATACCTCCAAGCAACAATCGACCAGTCCTCAAAGTTCCCTTCCCAAATGGAATCTGCTACCACCGCCTTTATGTCGAGATAGTCGAGAGTCGAGCGTCAACCGCCTCAGCAACGAGACTTGGCAGCAAGAACCACAAAACCCCGAACCCTCTCCTTCTACGAATACCACGAAGTCGAACCTGCTTCGAGCAGACCCTCCTACAAAATGCCTTCCCTCGTTATTCCAGAGTCGGGCCTGACAATGCAGAGCTCCCATGGGGCTGGCTCCAAGGCCGGCTCAAGTCCCCCGGATGTCTTCGGGCTCACCTTGACCGATTCAGTGATTGAGGAAATGATAAAATGTGTGCAGAATGGGAAAGGACTCCAATTGTCCTTTGGCGAGCAACCTGTAAGCCTGCCATTCACTTTTGGGTGTTCCGAGGTGCGGAGGGTGGGTTGTTGGATGTCGGCAATTGTTCTGTTCACCTTCAAGATCGTGGGATTCACTCAACCCACCACATGGCGCCGGCGGCGACCGCTTGCTATTGTCCACCACCCACAATAGCATGGAAAATATTTGCTAATGCTGGGGCACACAGTCGATTTCCTACGGATCAAAAATACAAAATCTGCAAACTTCCGACGACCCTTTCACATATGACATCTTTCAAAGTACCAATTCCTCAGACACAGACTCGAGTACAGCAGACATGTCTTCCCAATCCAGATCCGATATTAAGAAGGGGGTTATCAAAGTCCAGAACAAACCCAATTTGTCCTGGGTCGCAAGCCTTACAGGCAAAAGATACATCCCCGCGGCTTTTGCCCAGACCAAGTCCACTACCAAACCTACTACCTCCACCACGAAGATCACCAAGCCAGCGTCCGATACGAGTGGTGCAGATGCAGCTTTGAGCCAATTGCAGGGTGCGCTTGCCTCCGAGAAGCAGAAGAAGTTGGCCAACACGTAAGTGTATCAGGCGAAGCTAAGAACGATATGGAATTGACATTCTGCTAGTACTCAAATCATCAATGGCAACCTGGCTGCCCCACGGCGCGGTGGCCCTGCTCCCAAGTCGCTGACGAACAAGAACAAATTCCTGAATCAAAAGAATCGTTCCCTCGCAAGCGATACCACCCGATCAATGCCCACGAGCCCAGCTCCGTCTGGTGTCGGCTCCCCCGCCCTCGGTCCAACCTCCGTTCCACTCTCCCAGCAACAGGCCGAGAAGGCAAAGGAGGCCCGCAAGCCTGTGATCCATCTCCTCGCAGTTGAGCCACTCGCCGAGAAGACCATACAGAAGAGACTCCCCGATATTTCCGAGAATGATCTTGACAATGCTCTCCGCAAGGTCGGCGACTTGAATGAAACCACAGGCAAGTGGGAATTGAGGAAGGCATTTTGGAAGGAGCTTGATGTTTGGACTTACAAGTACGCCGCTAAGGAGGATCGTCAGCGTGCCATTGACAATGCCGTCAAGCAGTATGACAAGATGCGTCTTGGGGTCTCTGAGCCACAATGGGATCGGTTATTGGTCAAGGCAGAGCGTGGCACTGGTAAGTGCTTGAGCAAGCTCCAGGCCGAGATCGCGAAGGGTTCTCTGGCGAGGAAGTCGAATAGCCAGAACACGGAAGGTTCAGGTCGCGATACTCCCAATGGTGACGATGACCTTGAGGATAAGGCATTGTCGAAGGTCAAGGGTGAGGGAATGGCCCGATCAGCTTCGCAACCACCAACCACAAAGTCCAAGAAGACCAGCGAGAAGGAGGCTCAGGCAAAGCGACTTTTTTCAAAAAATCCACCCAAGTCTTCCAACAAGCCAGCTTCAAAGCCAGCAGCTCCAGCCAAGAAGTCAGGACCAGCTCCAAAGGCCGGCACCAAGGTTCTCTCCGCTGAGTATGTTGAGGATTCAGACGACGATTCCGAGGTACCTTTGCCGAGCAAGGAGAAGACGACCAAGGAGAATACCATCAAGGAAAAGCCAAAGCCAAAGGCAGCGAAGCCAGTCATGAAGCGCGCTCGCGACGAGGATCACGATACAAGTGACTCCAGCATCCCACTCAGCAAGAAGATCAAGAAAGATGTGCCTGCCACTACTACTACCAACCACCGCATCTCCGATGCCAGCCAAACATCGCGAACCACCAACAGCTCCTACTCCTCGTTCACCTCTAAGAACAAGAGCAACTCACCCCAGAAGTCCTCTCCTCTCGCTTCCTCTCCACCCACAAACGCCTCCGATATCGAGAACTCCTCCAACGATCGCACCTCCTCATCTGCATCTCCTGCTCCTCGTTTCTCTACCAAGAACACGCGCTCCCCAATTCACAGGCGTCATCAGAAGTCATCCTCCGTCACCTCATCCAGCTCAAGTGGTTCTCGCCTCAAGCCAAAGGCCATTGAGCTTGCCGCCAAGTATCGCCTCTATTACCCTCGCTACGTCGAGCTCTTCGAGGAGGTGGTTGCCGAAGGTGATAAGCGTACCAAGAGCAAGGAGCGTGATCTTCTTGATATGCACTCTCGCCTGGAGAAGATGCGCAAGGACATCGCTATCTACATGGCCGATGAGTAGAGTTCTTCACCACCTGATTTTCCGACTAAATCTACAGTTGGCATGCACATATGACGAAGATCCTTGTGTTCTGAGTCTCTATTGTACAACGAACTGCACATTTTCCCATTTCTTTCTTTTTCACGACATGACACAATCACGTACATCCAATTTGAAGCATTTTCTGCGAGGGAGCTAGGGAGCTTGGGCGCGACGGACTGGCAGGGTACGAATAGTACGATATGGAATGGGGAGCATGCATTGGGAGGATCATCGTTTGGGTTTGTCTTTTTGTCTCTTTCCTTTTTTTGCATGCGTTGGAAAGAGAAAAAATGGGCTGGGATGGATATCACAGACAGACGGATACAGATTCATTTGGCAGCCTTCCTACTTGAATAGGATTTGGCCAGCATTTGATTACAGACAGGCAGAGGGAAGGAAAGCATAGGCTAGGAAAAGTCTTGCAATGAAAGTCTTTTATGGACATGAAGTTCTGCAGTTCCTCTTGCAAATAGGTATCGAGTGGAGTCTTCACGGCAATGGATGGATGGTGTTCATCAGGTGTACCTCTAGATACCACAGCCAAGCTCTGTAAATGGAGCCAACTCACAAAATGAAGAGAAATCAAAGAACAAAGAAAAAAGCCATGCAATATTACAATCACAAGTGAACTAACTAGCTATCCTTCCAACTTGCTTTGCTATACTTCGCGTTGCTTGCATGACTGACTGTGATTCGCGAGAGAGCGAGCTCGAGCTCGACCTCGTGGCAGCCCATCCGGGAACCAACTTTGCCAAGGGCCACATCTCTCCCTCCCTCCCTTCTTCAACAACAACAAAGGACCCGGAGCTTAACCTTGACCTTGAATGATCTCTTACGCCGTCAGCTTCCCATTCCGCTTCCATCAATCCATCCCGCTCTTGATGCCAGATCTGCTAAGAACGATCTCGGGAAATAATTCAGCTGACCAGGCCTGATTCGCTGGGATGCGTGGATGGGAAGGGGATGAGAAAGGGATAGTATGGGGTTGGATCAGGTACCGTTGACGTGTTGCGGTACGGCTTGATGCAAGAATTTAGGAGAAGCTAAGGAGGTAAGTACCGGTACGGGGTTTTAGGTACGGCTGGTTAAGGGTGGCTCGTGTCCCTTTCTTGATGGTGCGTGGTGCTTGGATATCGTGTTTTGTTCAATATAGAGGGTGAGTGAGTCGGTGGGGAAGACGGATCAGGGAGGAAGAGAGCTAGGAGAGTAGGTAGAAGGGGATTGATGGAAGTTGGGTAAGGAAGGGGAGAGTCTAGGAGGTAAAGATTGACGGGATGGAAGGGAAGCATATTCGGCATAGGGGTCTCGTGTTGATGTGTGGCCGGTAGTCACGAGGTTAGTCACGGGAGGGAGGAGAGGGGAAGGGAGGGAGAAGATCATTTATGGTCCTTCTAGAAGGTTGCGATTTGAGGGTTTACGGATTTGGCCAAGGGATGTGAATTGAGAGAGATCGAAAGGGACGGGAAAGGAAGGTAGGTGAGAGGGAGCACTGCTGATGGCAGGGACATGCAAGATTGGAGATGCTTTTTGAAAGAGCTTGAGATCACCTGTGCAAGGCCGGGTACAAGATGTTCTGTATTACGCAGTTGAAGAGCTGAAATAGGAATAAAGGAAGCACATGTACATGTGCAGTTGTACTTGTAGTTGCTTAGTGGAAGGAAAGCCGAGCAATAGGTAGTAGACAAGTAAGGTAGGACTTGCTCGCTATAGTCCTGGGAAGTAAGAGATACTGTTTCTAGTGATGTGGAGATTGAGGCTCTGGGATTGAAGTGAGGTCTTTGAGTGGCTAGGACTCTGAAGCAAGGGAGCGGAAGGAAGGGGGAGAGAAGGATTTCGAGGCTTCTGGACCTGCATCTGGACCTGCATCTACACAGCCTAGCAAGCAGAAAAATGAGAGAGGGCAGGCTGGGCTTCAAAGGATGGCTGAGCTCGGTGAGAAGATGGGCCTAGGACATCCCTAGGATGTCGACTCTTGAAAGAAGGTACGTAAGTTGGAACGGCTCACCAAACTTCAACACTTCGAGCACGCATCACAATGTGCCGTAGAGTAGGAAGACCATGAGTGTCATCAGTTGCATTCATCAAAACGAAAGCAGCATTCGTTCATGCATCACATGTCCTCGTCAATGAATCCAGGAGTAAGTCTCCAAATGGCCGTTCCCATCCAGACGAACAAATCCTCATCCATGCACCAATCCGTCACCTGCACAATATGCCGATGTCCATTCGTCAATCCATGAATTCCGTCTGTAACTTCTCAAGCCATCCGTATCAGAACCAAAGCAAAATAGCATATCAATCATGTCCCTAGCAAACCACCTCGACATTTATGCCCATCCCAAATGAGAAAGTTGCCCTTTTCGTACTAAACTTTTGCCTTTTATGCGCCTAGCAAACCGAGTTCCGAGCGTTGGTAAAGTGAGAGGAGGCGTTTTGAGGCATGGGATATATGCGTTTACTGGGTCTTGAAGAGGAGGATTGCGCAGTGACCGAGGTAGAAGTATATGAAGTGCTTTGTCTCGTGAGTGACAAATGATCCGAAGTTGCGACCGACGATACAGTGCCACGTAGGTCCCTTGCGCTCATCAAACTGGGGGGTATGTTGTTAGTTGAGGTTTCTGGCGGGGGCTGAACATGGAGGGGCGGTGGGGAGTGAGCATACGGTTTTCTTAATGTGCATCGCAATATCCTACGCTTTATTAGCTTATGTTTAGGCAGACTCGAGACATGCAGAACTCACCTTCTCGACTGTGAACTTGTTCATGGCTTCTTGCGCTGTGACTCTGTTAGTGTGCATTCCGTCGCATCAACACCAATTTCGCACATACCAACGTCGATTGCCTCCTGCTGCATATCATCCGTCTGCCATTACGTTAGTCTATTGTTTCTCAGGAAACCGGATTTCAGTTGCGTGGAATGTTCACCATATCGGCAGACTTGATCTGAGCTGTGAACATGTTAGCAGTATGTTTGTTGATTTGTTTGTTTTGATTCGAAGGAAAGGGGCTGGTAGCAGCATGGAGCTGGAAATGACACCAGGCTTTTCGATGGAATACCTGAAGATCGAAAGTGGACAGAAAGATCATACATACCCTCAAGCTTATCCTTTGGTTTCTCGGTGGTCGACATGTTTGCGGCTTTGTTGATTTGACGGTCTCCTGGTGGGTAGATCGGTTGTGGAAAGAGGTTGAATTGACTGGCTTGGTCTCTGGTCGTGTAACTGTGGTTGCGATTGTATGCGACAGCAGGTGGGTAGCTAGAGATCGAAGTCAACTCAGTGGTAGCGAAACTCGTCGTAAATGGCCTCGTCCTGGAGTGATGATCAATGTTCCTCTCGAATGCACAACAATGTGCAAGTCGTCTGGGCGTCCGGCAGAGGGTCCTGACAAGTCAACCGGAGAATCCACTTGTTTCATGGTGGACCATTCACAGCTCAGATGACAAGTGCTTGGCTCGTCCCTTCCCCTCCACTCGAGCCACTCTTCTCGCCTGCTGGAGTGCCCGACGGAGGGACATTGTTCCTGCTCCGGTGGTTCAAGCCCGAGTTTAGTTTTCCACTAGATTTTTTTGAGTGCTAGCCGAGACAACTTTTGATAAAATCGCGACCTCGCGTTTCGTTGTGTCTCTGTTGTTAGCATCGACACCGATACTCATCATGGAGTCCGCGGATGTCACAGCGCCAGCGGTAGCTTCATCGCGCATTTTCATCAAAGGGCTTCCTCCTACCATATCAGAGGAGGAGTTCAAGAAGCATTTCGGAGTCAAGTATCCGATCACAGATGCAAAGCTAATATCAAATCGAAGAATTGGCTATGTGGGTTACAAAACCCCAGAGGAAGCTGCCAAGGCAGTCAAGTACTTCAACAAATCCTTCATACGCATGTCTAAGATTGGTGTCGAGCTTGCTCGCCCCGTACGTTCTCTCCATACATTTCTTCACCATGCCCGCTAATGTTTGGTTAGATATCAGATTCCAGCCTACCAATCTCCAGAAAGGCACAACGAGAGCAAGAGCGAGAAAATGCCGCAACAAGGAAGAAGGAGAGGGTCAACGCCGAGGCAGCTTCTGCTCTCAATTCAGGAACGAAGAGAAAGAGGGCCGATGTAGATGAGTCGGATCCTAAGTTGAAGGAGTTCTTGGACATCATGCAACCGGCATCGAAACCAAAAACGTGGAAGGCACAGACAGAGGACGAGGAGCCGCCAACAAAGATGCAGGCAATTGAGGTTCCGGAGGGGGAGAGTGATGGAGAATACGAAGTTGTGCCCAAGAAGTCTCGCAAAAAGAGCCCGCCCCCACCTGTTATACCAATCGAAATACCCGCGCCGGTTGTGGAAGCCGAGCCTGATAGGATGGTTGAAGATCATCCGGAACGCATTGCTCCAAATACTACAGATGAAGACTGGCTTCGGAGTCGGACGAACAGATTATTGGACCTGATGGACCCCGATGAGATTGGTGCTGCCGCTACTGGGGCTGTACCGGCTGAACCAGCCGTTGTGGCTGAAGCTCAGCCAGACGAGACTCCTGATCACGAAGAGCCAGCTGAAGAAGTCATCGAAGAGGACTCCGATAAGCCAGATCCTACTATTGAGGCCATCAAAGCAACTGGTCGATTGTTTGTGCGGAATCTTCCCTACACCGCGACAGAAGATGATTTGAGAGAGCATTTTGCCCCCTTCGGATCTTTAGAAGAGGTATGTACGAATATGCTTTTCCACGCGTTTCCTTTCTTCCTCGTTTCATGATGAATATCCAGATAGGGACAGCTTATGCTACAAGCATGTGATGAGAGCTGGACGAATATTTTAGTAGATGCTTCGTGTTTTCTGAAAATGATCTATACACCCCGTTATGCTGCCTAGCCTGAATTGATATGGCTCAGCGCTGACACTCGATCGAGTATAGGTACATCTGCCGGTTGATGCTGCTGGAACGAGCAAAGGATTTGTCCTTGTTCAGTATTCGGATCCAAATGCCGCCGCGGAAGCCTTCCACAATCTTGACGGTGAGCCCTTTCAAGGTAGGCTGCTGCATATCATTCCCGCGTCCGCGAAGAGAGAAAACAAGCTGGACGAATTTGCCATCGCGAAGTTGCCATTGAAGAAGCAGAAGCAAATTAAGAAGAAGGCGGAAGCCACATCTGCCTTTAATTGGAACTCTTTATTCATGAACCAGGATGCTGTCAACGAAGCCGTCGCGCATCGCCTTGGTGTTTCCAAGTCTGAAATGTTAGATCCTACCTCGGCCGACTCTGGATATAAGCAAGCCATTGCAGAAACAACGGCCATCCAAGAGTCAAAGTCGTACTTCGCAAAAAACGGCGTAGATTTGGACGCTTTCAAGAGAAAGGAGCGTGGTGACACTGCCATCCTCGTGAAGAATTTTCCATATGGTATGACTCTTGAAGAGCTGAGGAAGATGTTCGAGGCTTTCGGACAGGTACTTCGAGTTCTGATGCCGCCAATCGGTACCATCGCAATTGTTGAGTTCGCGGAGCCCAGCCATGCTCGTGCAGCTTTCGCCAGCCTGGCGTATCGTCGTTTTCAGGATTCGGTGCTGTTCCTCGAGAAAGCGCCGAAAAATCTTTTCACGACTCCTAGCAGCAATGCAACCATTGTGCCATCTGACCGCGAAGTTGGCAGGTCAGGGAAGGAAAAGCTTTCAACTTCCGATCTTCTCGAGAAGGAGAGTGCTGTGGAGACACTGGACACAGCCACGTTGTTTGTGCGGAATCTCAACTTTACTACTACGAGCGATGTTCTTACTGAAGCTTTCCAACCTTTGGATGGTTTCATCTCCGCTCGTGTCAAGACTAAAACTGATCCAAAGAAGCCTGGTCAGGTACTTAGTATGGGCTTTGGATTTCTTGAGTTCAGAAGCAAGGCTCAGGCTCAGGCTGCCCTCACTGCAATGGATGGCCATGTCCTAGAAGATCACAAATTGCTGATCAAAGCGTCACACAAGGGGCTCGACGCGGCTGAAGAGAAGAAGAGAGAAGACAACGCCAAAAAACAGGCTGGCAAGCGGACCAAGATCATCATCAAAAATCTTCCATTCCAAGCTACCAAGCAAGACATTCGGTCTTTGTTTGGAGCTTATGGGCAGCTCCGTTCCGTCCGCGTTCCTAAGAAATTCGATCATACCACTCGTGGATTTGCCTTCGCAAATTTCATTACGGCTCGTGAAGCGGAGAATGCACTAGAGGCTCTCAAAGACACTCATCTTCTCGGTCGCCGTTTGGTGATAGAATTCGCCGCAGATGACGCAGTCGACGCAGAAGACGAGATCGCGAAGATGGAGAAGAGAACAGGAGCACAGGTCAGCAAGGTTGCAGCGCACAAGCTCACAGGTGGCAGCCGGAACCGGAAGAAATTCGATATTGAAGGGGACGAGGGAATGGATTGAGGGGTTTTGAATGAAGGTATCTCGCCTTTCTTGGCAGGAATAAATTTCGGTTTGCGCAGGCTGCACCTCCCTTGCCGCACCTGCCGCGACTGTTTTCGGCAACCATCCATCATCCCTCTGCAGAATCCATGCACCTCCTTTGTAATTGCAAGACCCTTGTCAATTGAGTTTCAGTGAATGACTTCCCTACTATCAGTACCCCGCGGTCATGATAGTCGATATTTTCAGCCAGGCCACACACCCAAGACTGTTTAAGCCTATGTGAGCTCTTTTTCCCTTCGCACGATTCATTTGAAGGGGAGAACATTGTACTAAGCTTATTATGGCTCTATTTCGCGTAAATGGTCCATTGAGACCACTCATTTTCTTGCATTCTCGCGTCTAGTAGGTTGCTCCCCACTTGTTGGTAGTACATCCATACTACTGGTAGTCCCAGTCTTATCTACACTGGGTAGAGTGGCACATCCAAGATGAAGCATTCTTCCAATCACTGTAGGAATGGTCTTCGTAGACAGCAATTCCATTCACACACAGTCATCCTTGCGTCAAGTCTCCGAACTTGGCCACTCCTGTTGTTGGAAATAATAGTGCTGGGAAGATGTCTGGCCTGAGCACGCTTCCGGGCACCTTGTCCCTCGACTTGGGCCAATCCCACGCAGCCACCCTGCATGCAAACCTTTCAAACGTCTTTCATGTCTACACAGGCTGGATCTCTGCAGGTGTCATGGGCCTTCCTCTTATAAGCTCGGATCTGCTCCTCCATTCTCAAGTCACCTGTTAACATTCCCTCTTTCTTCAACATCTCGCACCCATTCCTCCAAACATTTTTTACTACAATCCTTATCCTTCTTTGACCAACAGAAGCTCATTGTACTCAGCCTTTACGAAGCCTACGAATGTGCTTGTGAATATACCAGTGACGACACTCTAGACTTTCAAAGTGCCTGAGTGAGGCAGCACATTCTTAGCCGCCAGTTACACGATCGATGGACCACCGTCGACATATTCTGCCTTCAGATTATACTCATCAACTTCCACTGGACAGCCCCAGTGGACTTTCTAGGGCCCGACAACCTCTTTCAGACTCGGCTGGGAACGCCCAGCATCACATCCTGGCTTCAGTAGGGCATTATCATGATAACAAAGGACACCGACCCCGGGCGGATCAGCCCATGTACTCTATCCCCACACTACCTTCACAACCTCACCGCCCAACAGTGGCGCAAACAGTAGGCCTTCGTCGGCAAACTACTCGTCGCCAACGACAACTAAGATTCAACCGCAATCCCATCGTCGAGTCGTCTCAATATCAGGCTTACCGTTCTCGTCAAAATCGAGAAGGCAATGATGACGACAAAAAATGGCCCGAAGTACTTGAGGATGCCTTTCTTGATGGTAACAACACTTCCCTATTGTGGCCGGTCTCGACAACTAACTTCTTCAAAGCACTAATGTATCTACCCAAGATGGGTAGAAGAAAGTTCTCCTACGAAGGCAAGCCCCACGGTCGCAATGAACTTATCAGAGTGTACCTTTGGCTTGCCTACCTTGAATCCCTTCCTCCTGGAGCGAGACCCGATGAGTCGATGAGAAGAACTCGAAAGCAGGTCTCCAGTCACATTCAAGTACTCAAAGGCTTCTTCAAGGGTCACCCTGCCTGTATGTTGCGACGCCTTTTCAGCCATTGCTCTGCTAAACCTCCACAGATGGACGATTGTTTCCCGAGAAAGATGAGCCAAAAAACGGCTTCCAAGATTCTTTCAAGGACGATCCTTGCCTGAGAGCACTCTCCATGGGCCGCCTACCTAAGAACAAGTACGACTGCTACGATGAGCCAACTCATACTCTCACGAGCCATAGTTCCTCGATGAAACCCGTTCTCTTCTGGTTGCTCATGACATCGTCATCATTATCCCATGACGATCGCCATCATGATGTGCAGGAGGAAGATCTCTACAACGAAGGCTTAGTTACGCATAAATTCTCCAGACTGTCGGCGCAAAGGCAACGCGCGAGTCTCGATACAATCCCAAGCTGGAGACAGAGATTCCCATACTTGCAGCAGCTCTACACCTCGGGAGAGCTGGATTGCGAAATCATTCACATGGAGGCTTCCCTCAACCTGCTCACGAATCAGCCACCTGAGGGATCAGAACTATGTAGTCGGATGGTGTTGTCGGTTCCTGGCAGACAGCATGATACTGAGTGGCGAATTGTGACAACTCTAAGCAAGCCCCCCGAACTTTACCGCGATCAGCGATCCGATCCACCACTGGAAGCACAGCCCTTCGCTGTCGATGTGACCTCGATAAATGATAACGAAACGCGGATTAAAGTACCCTTCCCAGCAAGTCCTTGGGCCCAGGCCTTCTCATGCCTGCGAAACATTCAGGCGAAGTACGAAGAGAAGCAAGCACACTCTTTCAACACAGGCATGGGCTCCACGAGGCCTGCTCGTGACTATGTCGATCTTATTTCAATGTACCAAGAAGTTCAATCAGCGGCTGGGCCTCACTCGCCTTTTGTGCGGAGAACAATAATAATTTGGACATTCCGTCAAGCGTCAAGCAGCGACCGCAATGGCACTTTCTGGCGTTATGTCGACCCTGCGCCAGTTCCTCGCCGGATGTGCATGTCACCATCGCCACATCCGAGCCATCATCTTCAAGCCAACATGAACGAAAACTTCAATAGCTGGTCGGATACTCCGATGCATCTTCAACAACCCAACATTATGGACCCGTTTGTCCAGGGACTCGCAACGCCGCCACACACTGCTGGCCTACAATCTCCCTTCGCTGCCCAAAACTATGCATACAATCAATCCTATGATATGCCCAGCGAGAATTTAAGCTTCGTCTCCACCACTACCGTCGACAGCGAATCTACGCTCGTGGAGAATGATGTCGCAGCCAACATTGACAACTTCCTCATGAATTCACACGTCCACCTCAAAGACTTCGAGCACGCATCCCAGAGCTGGCAACTTCCTGTCACCAGGAACTTCGATAACAATCACACGTGGGCGAACTATACCGTACCAAGCACTACGCCGGTCGCATCGTGGGACTCCAACGAAGCGAAGACTCATGCTTGGCCAGATCTGCCTGCTGATGGCAAGAGCTGGGAGTACACTGTAGAGGAGCCCGGCAACAAGGAGCTGAACAGCCACGTAAACAGTAGCCCAGCGAAAGCCCCTGTGAACTATATTGAGCAAACAATCGAGCAGAAACTTCTCCCGTGGGTTGACAACCACCGTGGCACAAATGAGATTAAGCACGGCTATGAAGGAGTCAACCTCGAGCAGATGCCCAACATCAGCAGTGAGGGCGCTCCAGCCCAACACAAAGTTCAAGAGTGGGAAGGTGTCCACGATGATTTCGACTATGCACAGCTAGCAGACCGGCTCAAATAATGTCTTTTTATTTCCATTTTTGTTTTTCTAAAATATGATGGGCGTTACTTGGGGTTTTATTGGCACGACTGAATGAGGTGGGATGGAATTGTATGCTTTGGTTCAGTGTGTTATTTGAGTGTTCTATTACTCCAGTACGCTGGCCTTTTTCGTCAACTTTGATTACTTAGTTATTAATGCTTTAGATAATGAATGTCACGATAGATACCTTGCAGCATCTTCTTACTCTTTTTGCCCTCTATGTTCCAGCTTCTCTGTCCTCAATCGCAGTCACGTGCAAAGGTCAACACTCCTACATTCCCATCAATTAATCGCATTGTAGCACTTCATTTCCACCAAAGGCAGTGCGCCAATATTCCTTGTAAAGGAGAAGTTTCAATTCATTCCTCGCTTCTTCCTTCGCACGTCTATATTTGGTAATACAGCTGCACCCCTTCGCCCGTCCCTTCGGTAAATTCTTCATCGACCCCTTTTTCGCCCCTCGCTTCGACTCAGCCTCAAGGATCAAAATGAATAAACCTCAGACCCCGTCTCGTCTCGCATCAACAATGTAGTGTGTCCATACTTCCTTTCAAACAAAGCCTAGATGCATGATTTAAGGGGTTTGAAATACTGGAAAGAAGTGTTCAATTATTCGGGCAGAGGGTGAGAATGTTGTTCATACTTTGCATCCACATCTCAGTTCAGATTGTACAACACCAAACTAATCACACCTTGTCCCGTAATTCCGAATTGGGTATGCTACCTCAAATTGACATCCCGGCGCTCTTCCAAGTCTTGAGTTCAGAACATCGCACTCTCTGTTCCCGTCACTGTCTTCTGACCCATCAGGTCCGTCGCCTCTCTTTCAAACTTACTCACGCAATCACAGACCTTTCCATACTGTTCCAAATCCTCAAGCTCCATAACCAAGCCCAGAAACTCCGACTCCAAACTGAACAACTGCAGCATCCTCGAAGCATTCGTTGCAAACACAATAAACGCCTGCACATCAGGAATCCCTTTCGCAAACATCACCATAGCAAGCAGTGCCTGAACCGTCAAAAGGCTAGGCTGATCCAACAGCAGCTCCGGAAGAGCTGCAGTCCCATTCCTACAGAACCCATCCACTACATCACTCATCGCAGCCTCCGACCCAGCAGCCGTCTTGGACCGGACACCAAGAGCTAAAACGGCATTGACGATTGCCCATCTCGCTGGGCACTCAAGTGCCGGTTCATCAGAGCTGCTGGCATATTGGGCTTCGAGAAGGGGCATGAATGTTGTGAGGTCGATGAGTTGATATGAGGTGAATATCTCAGCGAGTGAGTTCGAGATGAGACGTCGCGAGATGTGGATGGACATTAGAGCGGTACACTTCCGGCCGGCTTGGGCTTGCGAGATGGTTTTCCTGAAGGCTTTTAGGTTCACGTCGAATGTTCCGGGGAGGAGGGAGTCTGGAAATATAATTGCGCGCGTCTGGGTCAGAAATGAATGTTCTCTCGGTGATCTTGCCAGAATGATGGTGTGTCCTCCATTGAATGGATCGCTACGGGCAGTGGCTGACTTCTGGCATTCATCATCATCATTGCGTTTCCTGACGTAATTCAGTATCGCTTCTCAGATCTTTTTGCATGATCTCTTACTTCTTTCCTGCACCACTAAACCTTCGAACTGTTGCATACTTGCATGCACCTCGTGAAGTACAATTTGCATAGCTTGGTATTACTCCATCACATCTTCTTTTGCGAGTCTTGCAACCAATGCAAGCCTGTAGGATATCAGATATATATATAGGATTATTCTATCAGAGGATTTGACGCACGATTACCACTTCGACCAGTGTGGCTTTTGATATTGCTGTAGTCTGCATCTCCTCTCCGCAGCAAGTGCTGACCAGATCCCGGACATAATAATACACCGAGAGGATATTGTATTTCTCGTGGGTGAGCGAAAAACAAAATTTCCCGAAGCTCAGAATTGTATAATTAGGGTAGAATAACAACGGGAATTGAATCAGGACACGCTCTGAATTGCGAAGCAAAAGAAACGGAAATTGAAACCCGATTATCAACATGCGAAACAACTTTCCCCCATCCACTTTACAGCAGCATCCTGACATAAAAAGCCCAGATCGCTTCCAACTGTACTTCTCAACCTGCTCTCATGCCACCATTCCCTCGTACCTCTCGATTCAACTCATACCACCAGTCACTGCAATCTCCTCAATATCCACTGAGACTCGACCGTGACGCACACCACGATATTCACTGAAATCAAGTTGCAAGTTACGGAAATCCCATCTCCTTGACAACACCAAGACTCCCACACCAGCAATCGGCAACAAAAGAACATCCAACACACCAAAGAAGACGCAGCTCTCATTAACACCAAGGACTCCTGACACATCACCAAGACCAAAAGCAATCGGGTACAGTACCCACAGAAAGTTCACCCACCTAGCTAGAATCATATAGTCACCACCACCGCCAAGGACTTGAGCTGACTCGCGACTTTCATTAAGCGCACTCATGACAAGTATGATGTATGCGAAAGTCCCAAAAGCGAAGAAACCCCACTTGTAACCGCTCGTAGTGTATGCAGCGGCAAGATAGCTGAGGATCCAGAACCAGGTGATGGAGATGTTGAGGATGATTGTGGTCCAGGTGATGCCTGAGAGGAGACCGAGCGAGAGGACGAGGGCGGGGAAAGAGATGGCCTAGTTTATGGAGCGGATGTAGAATAATTGGTGTGTAGTGTTTAATGATGATTTTGTGACGATTGTCCAGCTGAGATCATAGGCTTGGGCGTAGTAGGTTGTGGAGCTGACGAGGAGGGCTAGGGAGAAGATGTAGTTGAAGACTCGTTTGCTTTCGTGGGATGTGAAGGAGGGGATGAGACAACCGACCTGTTAGAATGGGATTGATTAAACTGGAATTTGTCATGGGGGATCAAAAGTACAATGCACGAAGGAGACGATGTAGATTGCCGTGACAGCCCATAGGAAAGTGGAGACATGCTCAGATATGTGGTCGTCAGCTCCGAGCGGCGGGTTGATATTGAAGGCATCATTTGCTCGTTCTAGGAGGTCCATTGTATTGCTTCTGCTTCTGCTTCTGCTTATGCTGCTCAAAATTGGTATGAAATTTGGAAAATAGACTTCTTCAAGGTGAACGAAGTTAAATAGTTTCAAGATCGAGGCCGGGAGACTTGCTATCGATGACACAGAGAATGAGAAGAAAACATCGGTATTTTGGACGACTTATATGCGATTGACAGCGGATGAGGCCACACAGCATGATTGTAAATCGTGGAAGCAAAATTACCTGATCAAGATGCGGAAGCAGAATCGTGGGCGCACCGGTACCTTGCGAGCCACCTCTAATTGAGGTCAATTTATGATTCCCTCGTTTCGGTCAATTGATTTGCCATGAATTTATATGGTAATCAAGCAGGAAGTACTCTTGAAGTGAGAAGAATAAAAGTTATTCCTAAGCTACGTAAAGTATTCAATGCAATCTAGTGCTACATCCACATGATCTGAGTCCCAATATATTTCATGGCAGAATTTATCGTCTATGGATGTGAAAACAAATCGACAACAAACTCAAACATAAAGATAAGTCATAAAGATACTCATGATGTCCAAGGACCAATTGTTTTCTCCCACTCCTAGGCAGTTCAATTGGACCACTAGGGGTGTTGTCATTTCATTGTTGTCAGTGCTCAACACCATCTCGCTTGTGTCGCTCCTAAGGCGGGGAGACGAGAACAGTGGTCAATATCGGAACGCTTTGTGATGATCCAACTGTTTGAAAGGTGGTAAGACTTATTATTGTTAGGGTGGGTTCGGTCGAAAGGGGCGAGAGCTGTGACGAGACAACTTCTGAGGAGCTGGCGAAGGAAGAGACTGCATCCGAGGATTCAGAGGTTTGGGTGACTGGAGCTGATACTGAGCTGCTTGGCAAGATGCTGGAAGAGGATAATTCTAGCGAGGTGTCGGTGGCGACTGAGGACTGCTCCACCGCGCTACTGGAGCTTATTCCCGCGGATGCACCGGATGCTGTACTTGACAGCACGCTGGATTCGGCACTTGGCGTGCTGCTAGTCAGGACTTCGATTGTAGAGCTTGGCACGACATCGGTCGATTGATTATCGGATGCTGTGGAGGAGACTTCAGTCGATGCTGAAGTGTTTATAGGTATTTCAGAAGTAACTTCTGTCGCGGACGAGCTCGATTGATCGGAGGCTGTAGTTGTCTCCAAAATCGTGCTTGCAGCTTCCGATGATGGGCTAGATAATGATGACGGTGTGGTTGGCAGTATAGTCGAGACGTCAGAGGAATCAATCACAGAGGAGCTCGAAGCGACTTCGACCGTGGTGGTAGCTGAGATAGTCGAAGTATCGCTTCCCACCGTGGAGGATGTCTCGGAAATAGCGGAGGTGGCTTTTCGGCGTTAGTACAGGACATCAGATAGCACTTAGACCAGCTGCAAACAAATGTAACGACAGATATTGGTTAGGTTTCGCTTACTTGGAGGGGGTGTGGACTCGCTTGAGAATCCTGAGGAGACCAGACTCGATGAGATGCTAATTGATAGGCTAGAAAAGAGGCTGCTTGAAAGACTGCTGGATAAGCTCTCAACAATACTGCTCGAAATAGCGCTTGTGCAGCTGTCTGGGCATGATGATGGTGAAGGTGGGGTGATGCTGGTTTCGATGGGAGGCGATGTTGTGATCGGAGGGGGAGATGGGACACTCGTCGATGTGACTGTTGGGGCAGGATATGCACATGCGCATACGGATGATATTTGAGCCACCTGTGAACACTTTTTGGCAGCATGCGTTGGAAGTCCGTCAAGGTTATCTTTCGTGGCAGTTGTGAAAGTCGAGCAGAAGGATTTCGCTTCCGCAGCGTATGCATCACCGTTGAAGGCTCGATAGCAACTGTGTATGATTAGCAGTGGCCTTCGAAGTAGCAAAAAAGGCTCCTTACTTATTGTGGTTACAGCCGGTTCCTGTTCCTAGCACCGATGATGCGAGGCCTAGCAAGACTAGGGTGGTACATTTCTGTGCGAACATATTTGAATCTCTGTGAGTAGAATTGAATATGAAGATACTGAGGAGAAGCTTGAGAGAGAGTCAAACTTTCTCTGTGAACTTATAGATTTTGATGTCAGCCAGACTAGCAGATCCAAGCAAGGTACGGGAAACTGAGATTCCATAAAACCTAGACATTGTTTCCTAGATACGCTGAAAACATGATACCTTCCATATGTCACGACGTTTGAAACGAATTTTGATGGTAGCATGCGTGCCTCGCTACCATTCTGAGTAGTTGAGAATGCCTATCGGTGAGTTGATGAGCGTCCTTGCAGTGATCTTCAAAACTGGAATTTGTGAGGTCATACCTACAAATGTTTGGGTATGAAACAATCGACTTCAGGGGCTACATTCTTGAGAGACCTGGAAAGAGCTCAACAGAGCCTCCTCCAGCCTCTTTCCAACACTCCCTTCAGCGGGACACTAGTGCCGCATGCCAGTGGTGCTTTCTCCATCCAACCCTTAGCCAGGTCCAAGCGACATCGCCAGAATCGATGTCTCGGCAGACCGATCTAATGTAATTCTGTAACCAAGTCAACACGTTCCACTAACGAAAGGCTCTTCTCTAAGGCTGCGAGATCTTTCTGATTGAGTTTGGATTCCCCTCGTTGAGACATGTTGGGAATGAGGTGAGGGTCACTCCCGAGACAATGCAGGTGGTTGGTGAAATGCATTGCGAAGCGACCACGTGATCGCGCGATTCACCTCGGCAGGGAAGTCGCGATGTCGTGATGATTGTCTGCCGATTGACAAAGTGAATTCGAATTGATTGTGTCGAATCGACTCTTTGACCATTATGACTCCGCCGGCGAACAAACTTCGACTTTTGCTTCGAATCTTTCCTACATGACCGAACCTTCTGGCATCAACCCCGCCTCCTCTCTTTGTTCTTCTACATTCTCGACCAGCGAAAGTATGTCGTGCACTTTGACATTCTCCTATCCTCTACATACAACTACCATGGCTGGTTCGTCAGTCGCTGGTGCTGAATCCCAAGATGGTGGTATGGGAACAGAACAAACACACTCAAACAACACAACTGAGTCACCGCTCCAAAGGGAGACTTGCTCCTGTAATCCCACGGCTGATCTGAATACAATGGATGAGAATCTGATGGGTGGAGCTATCCAACCGTGCGACTCTGTCTCGAATCACGGTGACAACGGCCAGGACGAAGGTGTCACAGACGAAAATTTGGAAAGTGATGCATCTTCACGTGCTAGTGATGATGGTAGCACAACTTCCTCAACTTATCAGTATGGTCAAGAAGCATTCGAAACATTCAAGCTCAAAGTCATTCAGCTTTGTCAGGATATTGGCTATGGTGTGCCAGTGGAAGTTGAGCGCATGCATGGCGGCAGCTTCAATCGAGTCATCGGCTTGTATTTTGAATCTCCAGAAAAGAAAAGCTGTGTGCTTCGTATACCGCGGGACGCCCTCGACGAAGAAGACAGCCACGAGATCAGCGATCAGATCTCCGTCATCCTACACCTCGCGCAATATGAGTTCCTCAAAGTCCCATCTATTCTTGCTTTCGACACCACGGCAAACAATGCGGTCAAGTCCCAGTGGGTCCTCCAGAGCAGACTCCCAGGCAAATCTATGGATGAGGTATTCTACAAACTTCCTCTTGAAGAGAGATTGCAAGTTGCCACCAAGGTTGCCGAACTGTTCACACAGATGAGCAAGATTAAGCTGGAGAAAACCGGTCGGGTAGTTGGCACTGGCGTCCTGCCAAAGTCGTCAAACAACGCTGCCCAATTGAAGCCGAACATCGAAATCACCAGCTTCCGACGAGTGGATCAGATGATGGATGAGGCAGATATAACATCGACACTCATGGCGCTCTTTGAAAAGCACAAGCAGAACGTCCTTCAGAACGATCCGAATCCCAACTTGCTGAGCAAAATGACGACAGTTTACGATAAGCTTCAGTCGATAGTCAGAGAGATGCATGCTGCTGGATTGATGAGAGAAGGAGATTGCTCAAGCACATTGTGGCATTGGGATCTCTGTCCTCGCAACATTCTGATCGATTGTCTACATCAAACAAGCGAACCTGCTTCTTTGCTTGAATGCACACCGGCAGAGGCGGTCGCTGAGAATGATGCAAGCCTTCAGCAACTGCAATCTGTAGGATCATGCAGTCTTACAAAGATTTGCCACCACACTCTGAACATTGCCGTCGAGGATGGCGCGAACGGCCACAACCATTCTGTCACAGTCGAGCTCAACAACAGTCAAGCTGGAAAGTGTTATCATGCCGTGACAGTCACTATCGACGACGAGTTTGGACAGACATACCACCACAAGCTTGAGATCATAAACGGCAAGAAGCGTCCCGAGTGCTCGGACCAGGGAAGTGATGGCCGAGAAGATGCGATGGTAAAAAAGCCTCTTGAAGTTCAATCCACGACCAAGTGGGAAATCACTGGTATCCTTGACTGGGATGATGTTCTGTCAGTTCCTTTGGTCGTGGTCAGAAATGCACATACCTGGCTGTGGTTGGATGAAGAGAAGCGCTCACTCGAGTGGAACTACGATCGCGATTCTCCTCCCCACCGAGACTTGACTCAGGATGAGCTTCTGATCAAGGCACACTTTGATCAAGTCATGGCTCGAGGTGACCCGTCTTACACTGATGATACTTATCGCCGTGGAATTTGGGTTCGAGCCGTCGCAAGACTCGCCATCTATGATTTCGAGACTGGAACAGATTTTGAGCGCTACGAGAAGCTGGTGAAGGATTGGGATATATATTTCCAGTCTTTGGGAGTCAAGACACTTGAAGCTGTACAGAGCAAGGACTTGGAAAAGGGATATATTGAGGCTCTTGTGGTTGAATGTGCTGCCAAGGAGGGAGAAAATGGATGCTGAATCTAGAGAGAACGTCGATGAGGGACGGACTTGGACTCGTGAAAGGATAGACAGCCGTCACGGATATGAATGGTTTAGACATTACAATAAATACAAAAAGTGAACAATTGCATACGTCTGGCAAAGAATATCTTCACCCGAAGGAGTCTTTCTCGTGAAGAGTGTGGGTATTTCAAGGGCACGTCTTGCGTCAGAAATTGAATCACTGGTTCGGTGAGACTTGAATCAGTCACAAATGTTATACAGTGTATCATCAACCTTTTCGAATCATCGCATCATACGGTCACTATCTCGAAGTGTTGAAGACATTCATTGATCATCTAAATGCCTGATGCGTGTAACCAAGAGGTGGAAGTGAGCCTAGCAGCTTCACCAAATCCATGTGTTGCGAAAAAGCACGAAAACTCCATCATGAGGCACGGTCTGCAACCATCTCGAAGCATGTAGCCAGGTCAAACCAAATAGATTCCCATCCCAAAACCATGAGAAAGCCAGCGACCCTTCATGACCGCAGTCATACCGTCCAGAAAAATGCTCCAACGCCATGAATTCTGCAGTTGTGCCTCCAAGACCGATGCATTTGTCGTACTCCCGATGATGCCTCTATCCCGAAACGCCATACCCAGAGAAGTCGTGTAATGTTGAGCATCTATCCTCTGCCAAGTACACGGATGACAGAGCCATTTCCCTTGAAGACCTTATCCTTGTGCTCGCTATGCTTCCAGCCGCAGATGTGGCATTCCTGGGTTTCCTTGATGAGGATGATACCCGTCTTGCAGTTGGGGCAGTAAGTCAGATGGGCACTGCAGTACTTGACTTGTTCGATGTGAGAGGGGAGTTGGTTTTTCGGGATCGTGGTACTTCTGCAGTTGCCTTTGCTGTCTCTGGGACAGTGGTGGGTGGATTTGCCGACCATTATTCCGTTTGGGAGTGTCTAGATGATTTTATGTTAGCCTAGATGTTATCCACACAGCAACTCCTGTACAATGTCCTGGAGGGGAAAATGTACTTTGAGAGTATGGATTTGTGGTTTCTTAAATTTGACTTTGAGGACTGGGTGTCTGCCAAAGTGTTAGGGCATGAGTATGTGGGAGTGCAAAGGCGACTTACCAGTTGATGAAGTTCCGTATCTGAGAGAAATGTTTTGTTGTGGAGTTCGTCGAAGATATTGTTCGTAGTTGAAGAGGAACAGATGCGAAGCCATGATATCCCTTAAGTCGCCCTGCAGATTCTCGTTTATCGCAGCCTCATCTTTCGTCTGTTGTGAATCACCGGTCTGATGCTATTCATTTGCTCTTCACCCGGAAGGCGTCCGATTCACCACGACAACACATCCGAATCAGGAAACATTTTTGACAGCCGAGAAGCCACCCATTCAGTCAAGTGAATGTGAGCGGCAGTGCTCGCGCATCATGTCGGATCGACGGCGATCTGGAGGTATCTGGGGGAAGAGGTAGCATAGTGTCGACCTCGCTTATTTGTTTACTCGACATTTAGCGCCCCTCGCCTCGACCGACTGCAGGGGTAGGAGGCTGCACTTGCTGTTCGACAAGAATAGTTCGAGTATCCAATGCACGGGAAGATCGAATATAGCTAAGGGCTTGTATCTGGCAGGACCTCCACTTGACATTTCGACTTTTTCGCTGGAGCATCTATCGTCAAGGGCGAATGCGTCCTTTGTCGTACCATCGGAACCTCAAATCGGTTCCGACAAGAAGATTATTAAAGTATGACTACGTCGCGAAACAAGCAGGGAGTGAGTGGATGGAGACTGGTTCTGAGCAGCTTCAAAAGGCTAGTGCCGCGCTTGATCACCTTGGCTACCCGCATCCATCGTAAGGTAAGCCAAGAACCCTTCTCACAACCAGCTTGTGTAAAGCCGAGGGGTCAGTAGGAAAAATCTACAGAATGTATAAATATAGAGGAAATAAACCAACTCAGTGAGTGCTCAATGATTGACCATTGATGTCACACCAGCTACTAGTGAAGCAAAACTTTGGATAATTCGAGACTATCGAGCACCTATTGGAACTTCGAAATGAGAGTCCACCATGACTTCTGCCATTTGTAAACTTTCAAGATTGGTAAGGTTTATAGAAATTATGTATCGGAAGTTCCTAACATGTCACACGAGTCACATAAGGCAACGATTAAGACACTGTACAACACATCTTATTAACATCGACGGAGATATCCAAGTGATCGCTATGCCAGTCTGATCCCAAATTCAGTTTGCTAATGGAACGCCAAACACCAAGCTATGCGAAGCAAACAAACAAGCAACTCAATGTACAGTTCAATTTACAGCTCCTTGAAAGTCTTCCCCACGTATTGTGCTCCGCAAATAGCTTGCAGCTGCGGTTCCGTGAAGTCCATGCTCGTCCAATTTGTTCCTATAGGATTGGTGATCCTATCCCTGTCTTCTTTGCCTTTCGACAGTATGCCGAAGCGTAATCCGACTTCAGTGACCGTGACAGCGATACTGATTACGATCAGCACGATGATAATCCATGTGATGGCTGTCATTTTGGTGTCCGCTATGCTGTCACTGAGGATTTCTGCAAGCTCCAGGAACACACGACAACGCTCGTTCAGGACCTTGATACGGGGTGCGATTTCCATGTACTCTCTTAGAGCGATGTAGAGTGGATGAAGGGTAGGTTCTGAGTCCCAGAAGAAGTTGGGTACATCAAGGATATTCGACGCTTCGAGCATGTTAGCTGGTGTCGGAAGTAACAGGGTTTTGACTTACATAAATTGACATCAACTCGACTCTGGAACAGTCGTCCCAGAATCTTAACAATTTCCGTCCGAGACATTCCCAGCTGACCTGTCAGAGCCAAATGTTTGGGAACATGCTCAGCATCCGCCATTGTTTGATTCATTTTCTCTTCGAAGAAGCTCAGTTTCGTGCTCTGAGCAATCGCATGGCTCATGGTGAGCTTGATCATATGGTCTCCACTTCTCAGTGTGATCATGTCGTTGAAAACTCTTGGTCGCTCCACAAGCGGACTGTACTCGAAATGCAGTTCTTCGGTCTCATATTCGTCTTCCTCGATCGGTCTGATCACAAGAGATACGCCAGTTTCATGTTCTGAAAAGGTCAAATCCGCCAGGATGTCTTTTTCTTGACGCTCAGTAAAGTTCCAAAATACCACGACTCCGTACGAGAATACGAACATCTCCCCAAAAGTAGTAGCATCCGGAGCTATTCGATTTGGACTGTCGCCTCTTTTGCCTTGTGCCAGAACCCTCACCTGCTCTCTAGCATTTCTCTCGTCCTCTTCCCTCCTCTGTTTCATTTCGTCGCTCTCATCTCGGGGGCTCTCTTCCCCGCCCCGCACTCCATATGTATCTGTATCTTCGAAATATCCCTCGTGGTAGTTTCTCTGCTCACTCCTTTCAATTTCTTCGTCGAGCACAGCCTTCCCGCCGGGACTTTTGAGAATTGGACTGCTCCTGATTCTGAACCCTTCGTGCCCAGGCAATAATGGTAGATGGTAGACGGTGTACAAGCACTCGTCGTATAATTTCGTCTTCGCTCCATGCTTCTCCTTCACGAACGTAGCCATAGCTTTCGGTTTATAATTCTGTGCCGTGCAATATGCCGTGACTCTTGCAAGCTTCTCAGCTCTTTTTGCCTTCGGTAGTCGTTCCGCATAACTTTTCCCACGAACACCTCCCCTCTTCTTCAGCACATCCATCTCCGCATCCTTAAGCGGTCCCTCCTCTCCATCCACGCTAATCTTGCCACCGAATTCACCGGACTCGTCATCCGATTCCTCCTTCTCGTTCTCCGCTTCTGGGATCAAGACCAATTTTTCCACAACCTTTGTACTCCGACCGGGAACATTTTGCTGGGCTACCCGCGTCCCTACACCAGGACCGGCAGTCTGTGGACGTCGCTGGGCAGCAGGAGGAGGTCGGCGTCCGGGTGGACCTCTTGCTTGACCGGAGGGTATCTCGGATGCATATTGGAGGACATTGTCAACTGATATGAATCGTGTTGGGGCCCGCCTCTGAGCATTATTTTGTCCATTGGCAGAAGGTCTCGAAGACAACGTTCGAGCCGTGGGCGGTCGTTCGCGGGAATCTGTAACCTGTTGAATGCATTAGTATTTCGATTCCGTGGCTTTGTCTCTGAAGGGTAGTGAAGCTTGCTGGGTGATCTTACCAAGACTGAAGGTCCCCTCTTTCCAGCTGCTGTCGCCATTGTGGCAGTAACCGTCTGCACAACGCAGGATCAACTGAATGAGTTCTGCTACGGACAGACCTATTGTCGAGGAATTTGGATTGAGACAATCCGCTGGGACAGTCGTGGTGATGAGGTTATCCGCAGGTTCGACAGCAAAGCTCTTGGAACCTTGCACGACGGAACGTCATACCGAGCTAATTTTTGAAGCGACTGCCAAGACTCAAATGGATAACCTCGATAAGGATGACTTCTCTTTTAGCACAGCGACATCTCGCTCCAGGAATACCGTATCCATAACATGTTTATCCGTAAGATGAATTTGAACTATCCCTCATCCAGCATTACAAAGAAGTAAGTTTCACGTAAGTCATTTGTTATGTCTTCTGCATGCCTGAGTACGGCAAGCATCCAATTGACCAGTTGTGATTGCAATACCATTTTCTGCTGTTTAACATTGTCTAATTATTCAGCGAGAACTGTTCTCGTATTCGAATAGGATGTTAGGGCTTGATTGATATACTCCAGATTCTGTATTGCTGGCTCAGGTGCTTTCATTCCTCCAAGCTAGTCACTTCGTCAATCAGACATTCAGACCAATCCTTCGTTCTTCTTTTCGAAGCAGAATTACATCCAGAGCCTTCCTTGATGCTCAGCTAAGGTGGCACCCGTTCCCTGCTCATGATGTTATATCATGCAACAAAAGTTGTCTGTCGTGCTCATCTTCAACCAGAGCCACCATCTCGGTTTCCTCCTCAGCAGCACTGCTCCTTCCCTCCTCCAACCTGCATAATTTGAGTTATACACTTCCTCTCCTCGTTCTCCATCCAACTTTGAACATAAATTTGGACGACCGCAGACAAAGTAGATCGTTATCATCGTCAGGACAAAAGTCACTGGCCACAAAGCTCCTAGACGCCAAACCAGGGGACCCCATGTCTTCTCATCGACGATGAGAACCGCACCTAATACTCCCAACGCACCGCCCACACATGATCCCACAAGAAAGACATACACAGCATCTCTGTAGAGAGTCCTTGCGACGTTGCACAGCCAGATAATCGTTGTCCACCAGACGACAGGAGCTACTTTCCAAAGAAGAATAATATCTCCGGGATTGGATGTGGACCCCAGAGGAGATATGGGCAAAGAGACACGTGGATCGTGATGGCTGTAAGCCAGAGTATGAGCAGACAAATGCCTATCTGACGGATGACTTGGGGTCGAGTCAGAGACATCGTGGGTGAGCTGGGGATTACGACATCCGTAGCATTTCGGTTTTCGATGGTTGGAAATTTGTAAGTTTGTCAACAAGCCCACGAGACGATGAGAATTGAAAGAAATGACGTGCTATCACTTGAGCAAGACCGAGAGTCACATTATCAGCTGAAGTACATTGCATCATGGTTGAAACTTCAAAATTGAGTTCCCCGCAACTAGGACAAGCCAGACTCAAAGGGTCATCGGTACCGGATATTGAAACGGCCTTTCGAGCACTATCGACAATAGACACACAAGAGAAGCACACCAGCGCAGCCCTATGACTTCAGCCACACGATAGAGTAAACTCTTTCAATGAGCCGAAGTAAGAATCCCCTAGGAAGTCAAACAGCTCGGGCATAACATAAGGCTGGAGCTGCAACTTTCCGTCTTTCAAAGAAGAATCATTGTTGACCTGAACAGTGTCAGAATAACCAACGAGATGTCGCAAAACTCCGCCGACACCACGCCCACAACCAGAAAAGAAAGCATCCGTAATTGTTTATTCGCTCTTCTAGGCCTCTGGTTCACAACCATAATCCTCCATGCCATCTTCATCTCACCATATTACAACGATTCACCCTCAACATCCTCAATAAGCCGAGCACCAACACGAATCTCCATTCCCTGCAACGACCTCGACAATTCCACTGTCCCAACACCAGAGAAAGAACCTTGTACAACCGAGTACACAGTAGTGAGCAACGACGTCGAGGATGCAGCTAAGGATATGGTCATGCTCGCAATTCTCTTCGGAATATTATGGATCGGATCCCTTTGTGCGGTTTTATGCTGTCTAGAAACACTGCTAGATGAAGACGCATTCAAGCCGAAATTTATGGCGATAGGGAGCGGACTGTTGGGTCTGGTATGGGTAATGCTTGAACCATTTGGGTGGGAGGAAAGGAATTCTAGGGCGTATATCGAGAGCTTCATTCTGCCGGTCGTTTTAGTCCTTTCGGTAGCTATCACAAAGGAGGTTTGGAGGACCTATCGCCCGCTTCCGCAAGCTGAGGAAGGCACAGGGATGGAGGCAGACAGTGAAAGTCGAGGTGGGAGTATGAGCATAACAGGAACGGCCACGGTGTACGAGGAGAGAAGATATGGCAACCTTGAAGCTGGGAGAGTGTTGGGAAGTGCGTCGTCGGGTTAGCAATAGAGCGAAGTCTGAAATATTCAACTGCTGTGCCGTGCAAGAACTCCCTTCAGGCGAGAATGTCTCTGCTGCGAAGTACAGCATAGCTGCATATCCAGAACCTGAATCGAAAGACTTTACATGACATCTAGTCATCCTTCTTTTCCTTCCCATCCTTCTCCGTCCCCTTCCCCTCATCCGCAACGACCTCAACAATCCCTGCGACCCATCCCCAAGTTCCCAGAACAACCACCACAAACGCAGCTACAACAGGCCACATAACCCATGCTAGATAAGCCGAGAATTCTGCTTCATCCCCGATCCCAAAGACAGCCCACGCAAGACCAGCAACGGCCGCACTCGTCGCAATTACAGTCATCTGGCCTCCCAATCCAGTCGACACTTCTTCTAAACTAGTCAAGATACCGCAGATGAAGCCCATCACGGGGATGAACGAGAATATGGCGCCGAGAACTGGGCCATCATTGTCGTGACTGAGCGGACAAAGGCGTGAGTTACGAGAGTGAAGAAGAGGAGACCTAGGAGGCAGGAAAGTGCGAATGAGGCATTAGATTGACGAATCTGCTGGAGCGTCTGCTTGGATTTGGGTGTAGAAATGGTCTTTGAAGCAGATGATGAGGTTTGTGTGGCCTGGGTGGTTTGCTGAGTGGGCGGTTCCGTTGAAGAAACCACTTTGGCTGCGGGTCTGATATCGATATGTGATACAGGCACAATGTACTTTGAGAGACTCGATTGTCTTCTCCAACAATGGCATTTGCTTAGATGAATTTTGGACCCTAAAGATAGTGGGATGTCGTTGGCTTGGGTTACAACTCGGAATGCGGCACAGCTAGTACAAGGGTTGGGCCAACGATCTGATTCATCGATGCCGGCAGTCGGCCGTGGAGCAATACCATGCATGCAACTCCTCCCGGGGAGATCCACATTTGCTTCAATACGAAGAACTGTTTACGGTTGGCGCTGTCTGTAGCGAGTCACTCTCGGAAGTACTGTAAGTGTAGCTCGCTTAATCCTTCAGTCTGTGCCGGAAGTTGATATGGTTTTCACTTGAGTTGCGTATTGAATTTGCATGGTGAGGATTTGGCGAAAGAAATGTAGCAATCCAAAAAGAGCTACACTGAGGAGAGTGAACTTCAGGTAAGGTTCCATGTGAGCATCTTTCATTAAAGACCTCATCCCACGGCCTGATCTTTCTCCCGCTCAACCACCTGCTCGACCTGAGCATTAGCTCTCTCAATTCTCCTTTTCTCGACCCAGGAACCTAGCTCTTTCCAAATTTCTTCCTTCTCAGCCGGCTTCAGGTTCGCGGCCAACCCACTCGTACTACAAGCCACAAAGACCTTGGCACCCTGCCATGCATCTCCAGGTTCCCCTTCACCGTTCGCTGCACCCATATTATCACGTTCATCCTGCCACCCATACCTGAACTCCTCTTTCTTTATCTTCCTCCCTCGCTTCACCCTCCAAATACTCTCCCAAATGCTCTTACCGACAATGCACACCGCTTCCGGCTGACACATCCGGATCTTCTCTTCTAGAACTGCGACGCTAGAGTCCATTTCTCCTTTGCTTAGTTCAGAGCTATTTCTCGTAGGACGGGCCACGATGTTCGTGTTTCCTAAAGAAAAGAGCCGGGGAAGATCACCGTCTTCTGTGGGGGAGCAACGTCGTGGAGTACAACCACTGCTGTGAAGTAACTTCCAGAAGAGATTGGAGGGATGAGCGTATGCATGTCCGGAGCGGGCTGTCTCTATCCCAGGACTGTAGCAGAATTATTATCTTTGACTTTCGAATGAGAGAACTTGTCTTGGACTGCATGTAGGAACATGGATGGCCAAACCGTGCCAGAGGAAGTATTTCGAATCAGGAAACGAACTGAAAATCCACTTACTTGAGACCGATGAAAACACATATCAGATTCTCTTGCAAGACATCTCTAAGCTCAGGAAGATGTGCATAAGTCGATGGAGGGGCGTAGCCGGCAGGGGACCTGGATTTGGATCTCTTAGTCGGGGATGGAGAGGGTGTTAAGTGCGTGGGTTTGCGTTTCGATGGGGAGCTTATCATTGAAGATAAACGTGGACTTTGCCGTGAGGGTTCGGATTTGGCCTTGGCAGTCGGTGAGAATGAGTAGTCTGCTAAGTTCAATCTCCCTTTGAAGCTTGGTGGAAGAGGATTGAGCTCGGAAATCGGTAAGCTTTCCTCATCGCCATCTTCGAGCTTGATGTTGTCCATTTTTATTAGGACGGTCTCATACACGGTTCCGAAAATTCCTTGTTAACAAAGAGATATATGAGACACTTTCAGAGCCCAAAGAGCTCTGGTGTGTACAATTCTAGGTTTTGTATTTGCAAGGCTGAGCAGGCAGGAATTAATATGCTCGACGCCCACTCCGTCTCGATAAATCAGTAAGACAACTCTGTGCTGAAAGACCTTGACAGTCCCAGGTCAGCAGTAAGTCTCAGAACGCCTTGACCTTCTTGGAAATACTTAGTAGTATACATGTGGTTGTAGAAGCGATGTTGATTGAAGGACAGACGCGAAAGGAGGTGGCGGACCCGACGGGTGGGTCCTCGAGCTTGCAGCTTCCCCTGTCAACAAGCTAATGGCGGGGCTGAGTCTATAAATATAAACAGGACCAAGCAAGTACACTCTTCGTATAAAACCTATACTCGTCTCCAGAATAATTTTCACAAATCCAATTCCGTATTCAAGATACCATTTCAATCTCACGAAATCCAAGACGACATCATGGAAGCTGTCAAGAACGTCCTGCACAAGATCCACCTTGGAGGGGATGAAAAGGAAGCCGCTAGAGAACCAAGTCCTGCGGAACTTCAAGAACTGAAGGACAAATACACAAAGGCAAAGCAAGAGCAAGTCTTTGCTTTCTACGATGAATTGAGCGTAGCAGAGAAAGCCGCCCTCTTCGAACAACTATCCTCTTTCGACCCAGATCATATAAATACCATCACCGACCGTGCCCTCAACCCACCAGCCCAGACGAAAGATGCCGACAAAGAATCGGGCCTCGAACCCCTTCCAGACTCCGCCACTGCCAGTATACTCGATTCGAAGACTGAAGACAGCGAAAAATGGTACGAATCAGGCCTGGACCTGATTGCAGCGAACAAGGTTGGTGTGGTGCTCATGGCAGGAGGACAAGGTACACGGTTGGGAAGCTCAGACCCCAAGGGCTGCTTCAATATCGGTCTGCCGTCCGAGAAATCACTCTTCCAGATCCAGGCAGAGCGTATTCGGAAAGTCCAGCGACTGGCACATAAGAAGAGTGGGAAGGCTGAGGTGGTGGTGCCCTGGTATGTCATGACCAGTGGACCTACGAGGGGACCTACCGAGAAATACTTCCAGGACAACAACTATTTCGGGCTAGAGAAGGAGAATGTCATGATTTTCGAGCAGGGCGTTTTACCTTGTATCTCGAACGAGGGGAAGATTCTGCTGGAGAGCAAGGGAAGGGTTGCAGTCGCTCCAGATGGAAATGGAGGCATATACCAAGCATTGGTCATGTCGAATGTCATGAGCGACATGCGAAAGAGAGGCATTCAGCATATCCATGCTTACTGCGTGGACAATTGTCTGGTCAAGGTTGCCGATCCGGTTTTCATTGGGTTCTCCGCCTCAAAGGACGTCGACATTGCTACCAAGGTCGTCCGGAAGCGCAATGCTACCGAATCCGTTGGCCTCATTCTCCTGAAAAACGGCAAGCCAGATGTGGTCGAGTATTCCGAGATAGACAAGGAGACCGCCGAGGCCAAAGATGCCAAGCAACCCGATGTCTTGAAGTTCAGAGCCGCCAACATTGTTAACCACTATTACTCATTCCGATTCCTGGAGTCAATTCCTGACTGGGCACATAAGCTTCCTCACCACGTTGCTCGCAAGAAGATCCCATATGTTGACACTGCTAAGGGAACTACTGTCAAGCCAGAAAAGCCCAATGGAATCAAGCTGGAGCAATTTGTATTCGATTGTTTCCCAATGCTTGAGCTCAAGCAATTTGCTTGTATGGAAGTCAAGCGTGAGGATGAGTTCTCGCCTTTGAAGAACGCTAGGGGTACTGGTGAGGATGATCCCGATACCAGCAAGAAGGATATCATGGATCAAGGCAAGCGGTGGGCACAGGCTGCCGGAGCAACTGTTGTCAGCGCTGGTAGTGATGATGGAATTGAGGTTTCACCATTGATCAGCTACGTATGTCTTCCACTTCGTGCCTGTAATACATTGCAAATACTAATGATTTCACAGGGTGGAGAAGGTTTAGATAAACTGAAGGGTCAGACCATTACTGCTCCCGCGGTCTTGGAGAAGGAGTTGAAGTGAGCTATGACGAGGGTTGCAATTCAAAGGTACTGTTTGTTATGAATAGATGATATCAATGCCAGCATGTTTTGGTCGAGGACTTATCCGGATGACCTTGTCAATATGAATGGATCCATTTGGTTGTTTCTACGTCCATTCTCAAAGGGTATAAGAGCATTTGTCGATTTCTAGCTTGGAGATAAACACTCCCCCTACGGCAGTACAACCATGGTTTCCTCAACCCGACATTCTTCTGGAAGACTGTCAGGCAGATTTACCAGAGTGCTCAAACTCTGGATATGAAGTCTAGCTCTCGTCTTAAGCTCCTCTCCTATCCCCGCCAAGCCTCTTTCAAATACTCACCTGGTTGTAGCTGACTTCTAGGAGAATTCCAACTTGCTTACACTCACGAAAGCCCCCTAATACGCCTCTGCGCCTATCGTCAGTCTTCATCACGAACCCAGTCACCTGATTAGTGATGAAGATTGATCCACTTTTTCAAGGGTCTTACAGAGCATGTGGATCATCCCCATTGAAGACCTCATCGTACATGGATCCCTGAGAGCTCAGCCTTGCATGACTTTTATCCCCGCCAATCAGAACAATCATCCAGGACCATTTCTGTTTATCAGATCAAATCCATATTCCAGAAGCATGAGTAGAAGGCAGAGCAAACTCTCTCGCCACATGCTAAACGACCACCGAGTCGAGTCTCATCGTGCATCCCGACGACCCGACCGTATATTTCCCGCTTCGGCTGGTTACATTGGTCGAGAAGCAGTGCCACCAAGTGCAGATTCAGTGACGGGCGCCAAGCTACAAGAGATTGGAAGGCTTAGCTTTAGTTACCAAGGCGGAGGAGGCGCAGCCCGCTGGTTGAAATCCTCGACCATCAGAAGGACCAGAAAGCGTGAGCATCGCAAAATCCCTATTGGACAGAATACTCGAGCATGAAGAGTTCCATACCGCTTCCATATTTCCAGCAAAGCGAACGAATAGAGGATAGCCGGATGATCTGCTCGGGATCCGCAATAATGTCTATGACCGAGCACTCAAATAACAGCTTGGCTTGTTGCTGTTGGCGTGTTGGTTGTGAGTCGGTCGAGTCGATGATGATGTGATGTTTGGCCACAACGACCATGCTCGCCATGTAGGTCGTTTGCCTATGTTCTTGTTGTTTTGCCATGCTGTTGATGTTTGGTAACAGGCAGGATGTAAGAGGCTTAGGTGTTGATCTAACCAACCAGCAATTCCAACGGTGTTGACCCAGTGAGATCCAAATTATTTGACATCTGTATGAGCCCGATTGTGCCACATTACTTGGCAGGGTAGACACCAAGGCAGACGGGCGTCAGTCAAATGAGATCTCTTTCAGACGAGGCAAACGAACCACCCCTGCGCCTTCCATATAAGCTTAACCTATCCCTCTCCACCACCTGAGCCGGGCACATTTCCTTTACGGAGCTGAAACAACACCAAACACGAACTCTCTTCTTTATCCCACAAACACTCACCGACCATCGATTCAAGTTTCTTTGTTCGTTTGATACTTACATTGCGCGCACATTATTTCGGTGTAAACGAAAGGAGAATAGGATAGAAGGGACATACACGACATATCGATTACAACTACAGTAACAATATGCGGTTTCTTCAAACGTTCGCAGTAGCATGTCTACTAGCAACCAACACGCCCGTCCTCGCCCACCCACAACCAGTCTCAGAGATATCGACATCATCTGCAGCACAAAGACGTGAGGCAGCGCGCGAGGCAGAGAAACTCTTTGCGCCCGTCAGCGACCTATGGAAGCGGAAGGGTGGCGGAGGAGGTGGTGGTAAGGGTGGCGGCGGTGGAAGTAGTTCTGGGTCTTCTGGAAAGGGAGGCTCGTCTGGCACAAGTGGCTCTGGCTCAACTGGGTATGTTCCGACCTTTATACAAGGGAATAGTCGTGGTCGTCCGAAAGGGGGCGAGAGAATGAAATTGGCGGATGGAGTTGGAAGTAGTACTTCGGCGTTGGCACCGAGGGAACATTATCGCGCTGGTTCTGGATATGCTATTGAGGATGAAACCAAGTCGGCTGCTGGAGAAGTGAAGGAGACTTTACTTCGACCGCGTCGCAACGTTGCTCTCATTGCAGCGGGACGCATGTCCGGCTTCTCATCTGGCAAATCCGGTAACAGTGCGAGGATGGGCCCTACGAGTGGTCATCGCGCTCCTCTAGATGGAAAGAATAAGGGAAATGATAAGGATCGTGCTAACAAACTCAGTTCCGGAGCTACTGGAAGAGGATCAGCTGGCTCCAACGCAGGAGGTCAAACGAAGACTGGTTCAGGTGTCAGTCCTGCCTTTGGTGGTAAATATGGAGGTGGAGCCAAAACACCATATACTGCTGGTAGAGCATCGCCATTAGGAATTGCTCCCGTATTCCTTGGTGTTGGTCTGCTTTCCATCTATCCAGGCCTTTGGCTATACGGTGCCTACGGATACGGATACCACAACCCATACTACTTCCGCAACAGGACTGCTCGCCGCAACAGTACCGATACCAACAACACCAATACCCCAACTCGTGACCTCCCAGAGCTTGTGATCCGCCAGGATGACTCAACCGGCGTCAACGAAAGCAAGCCGGTCACCTGTCTTTGCGCTCAATACTCCGTTTGCGGCTGTGACGACGATGGAAACTACACTTTCCTCGACAGCATCATCGGTGATGGAGATTACTTCAAGCTGAACCACACCTTGGTTACTGTCGCTGATGTCAACGGCACAAGCACCATTCTTCTCAACGGTACCCTGCCCAACGGCACTACTGCATCTGGAGGAACCGAGGATGCCATCACTTCCAACTCCACCGATGGTGGCACCAGTGCAGCTGTACGAAGCATTATTGAGGCCGGCGGATACTGGGTCATGATCGCCACTGTTGCTTTGACCTGTTTCGTCCTCTAAACATGTTCCGAGAGAACGAATTCGCAAGCATAACACTGGAATCCAGCGTCTCATTAACTGGCATTTCACAACAAGTCAATCACGACATGAGGAAGAATAATGGAAGGTTTGTAATTCTCAGCACGGAAGAGGGGGTGTACATACAATTCTCAGGCGTTTCGGACTGGGAACGAGACTTCATTATGGGGGTTCATTATGCTGTTTTAGTTCAGGGCATACAAATACCCTTTGGCGATTGCTTTGATGGCTTGGATTGGATGACTTTATGGACTGGAATGGAGAGCATATCAAACTACTTTGTACAGTATGCACGAACGAAAGAACGCACGCATGGCTTAGAATTATGGGGCTGGCCGATGATGGAACTCCTTTATACGTTATCCTTCGATGGAGGAATTAAAAATTACGTTTTTATTCTCAACACTGCTTCATTTCTTTGTGCTTAACTCTTGAGCAAGAAGGTTTGTATTTTATGGTTGTCGAGTCGTCGAGACTCCTGACTCGAGGTCTCCTCTTCTTACCTTTCGGCATTTTGATGTTCATATCCTCTCCAGTTATTTTTCTATCTGTCTATCTTCCAATGGTAGCTTGGGACCACTCCTCCAAGTGGTAGGATAACCGACTCATCGAAAGTGCACAGCAGCATAGCCTCAATCCCAGTCTTGATTTTCCCAAACCCACATCTCGAAACTTTCGAGCCCCAGTTGCCAGGATACAGATCGCTCTCGCTCTCGCTATCCGTCCCGACCCCGACTCGCCTGTATCAACATGATAACATTCATCTCATCCAGTCATTCTTACAGATTCATGGATGTCTGGCACTACGGAGCAATACATACATATATGAACGCATATGTATCATTGTGGATGTGCTCGGGTATTTTGTGGCGGAGTAAACAAGACCCATCAAGTGATAAGTGATGGCCAGAAGCGAGATCTTGGGATGCACCTTTGGGGAAAGTTACGGGTTGGAGGTGGAGATGAGAGATACAGGATATGTCTGAGAAAGAAGGCGCAGATTGATGTGAGATATAGGCGAGAGAAGTGAGGAGGTGGCTTAGATAGGTGGGTTGGTGGGCGAATGGGTAGACATGGCTAAGTCAAGGAGGAGGGGGTGAAGGGGGCAGATGTAGCGGTATAAGGGATCTGAGTGAAGGTCGAGAGAGGTCGTACTGTTGAAGCACACAGGACTTGCATCAGGGCTTATCTTTTAGCATATGAATCTAAATCTTGCTTAGGACATAGTAAGGAAGGGGGGTTACTTGTAAATGATGTAAACAGGTCTTTACGGCCGGGCACATCGCTAGGCAAGGTCGTTGTCAGATAGGGCTTCTCTGATGGTAGTTCCGAGATAGTGAGGAATATGATCAGGTAGAGGTTGAGGGTTTGTATATACGTAGGTGGTATTGAAAAGCCTCTCTAGAGAGGCGATGCTATGTTATGCGATGCGTCCAGACGCGCGGACAGGCTTTCCAGCACAGGACTTAATGCCTTCACAAACACAAGAATGATTCAAGCAAAACCAAGCACCAAAACCATGCATGCAGTCTGTACTATGCGAGGAGAGACAATTCCAGACAGAGATAGAGAAACCCAACCCCGAAAACCCAGTCTAATTACGATCCAGTCTTCGTCTTAAATTCCTCGTTCTCCGCATCAACTTCTTGTACTTGTGTTTCTTCATCTTCAGCTTGCGCTGCCTCTTCACGCTGATAGCTAGCATATCGTTTTCCTCGGGCCGCTGTATCCTGTAGCGTTCCCTGCGCTGTTGCATCCGCTCTAGAAATTTCGTGGGTCCGGCTCGAGGTGCATCTTCGATGAGTGGTGAGCTGTGTGCCATGTATGTAACGTCGCCGTTGGCATCGGTAGACTCCTCAATAGTCAACGTAGCGGTATATGTTCTATGCAGGGGTTCCTGCTCCTGTTGTGCAGCCTCCTTTCCTGCTGCGAGGCTCTCGTTTGAATCCATGGGCAAAGGAGCTGGTGGTGGGTGAAAAGGGCGGTATCGACCTGATAAGATATGCGATGGGAAATCCATGATATTCTCTCCTCCCTCGTGCGGCGCACCATCCAGATTCTTCACATTTTCAGACTTTTGGTGATATGACTCGGCGGTAATGGCAGCTCGTACGTCATCCGTCTCCTCGTTCCACGCATCTTCGCTTTCCTGTGCAACGGTGATCTTCACGCCGCCGCTCATTTGCCGGGACATTTCTTCGAAATCTTGCTGGATCTCAGAGAGCACGGAAATCACTCCTTCTGTTTTGTTTGCTTTGGTCCGAGGCGTGAAGATTGATGCGAAGGCCTCGTCTGTTACGGCTTTGGGGAAGATGTGGGTTAGGGACATGGGGCGGTAAAGCGAGAAGAAATCTGATGCGCTGATTTCTGCAATACGCTTTGATTAGCATAGGATCATGATTTTGAAACACAAGTCTTTATCTAGTGTAGCTTACGCAAATGAGGAATATGCTGTGTACTTGGCACACTTGGTAGATATCTGGTCGACTCATCCCGAGCTTTATTCGCCGCTGCCGAGTCCTTTGCCTTCTTCTTGCCCTTCCCATCAGCCTTGCTTTTTGACTTCCCTGGCGCAGCAGTTATCTCATTAATCCCGCTGGAGCCATCTGCCGGACTGGAGGGTTTGGAGGAGGAGTATCGTCGCTGGCGGTAGGAGAAGACTTGGGAGGAAACCGCCGTCGCCGTTCGCGGAGCTATGCTTGAGAGGTGGAAGGAGGAGGCAATCGGCGTTTGCGGGGCCGTGAAGGCTGCCCGCCGTACTGAGGAGGAGAACATGTCCTTCCCAGGGCCAGGAAAGAGTGTGGAATTAGGAGAGGTAGGAATAAAGAGTGGTGGTTGAGAAGGCTGTCTCTTGTTCTCGCGAAACAGGGTCCGGCGGCAAGCTTCAACCGCTGGGAAGTTGTGGCACGTGATGCTCTCAATTTTAGTGCAGAAAGAACTCCGAGTCTACGCAGGTTACTTGTTTAGCCAGTATATTACTCACATCTCACTCTAAAGTAATAACCGCCAGATATGACTGGTTCTCCACGTCTGTGTTGCGGGCATATTAATAAAAACAGTTCGAATTCGATGCTGATCTCTCCATGAGCCTCGAGAACGACAAAATTTCCCAAATGTTATATGGTAATTTGTCATAGAGGACATCCGCAGCAATTCCAATCCAGATAGGTATGTCGTGGCGACTCGTGACATCCAGTCAAGTACTGAATCATTCTCTCAAATTCAAGCTCCCCTGGTTACACAGAGCATCTCATTGCAAGCATCTTCTAGACCAACAATAACAAGGACATCAAGCAACTCCCTGAAGCAACTTATACAAAGCCCAAACTGTACATCTTCTTATTAACACAAGCTCCGGATTATTTCCGAACATACCATCAAACATTGAGCAGCCATAGTTGTACTAAGGCAGCGCAGCGCCCAGATCTCACAACCCATACAAGAGCTTCAGTGCCAATCATCCATGGTGTTTGGCGAAGAAGGTAGCGAGAAAAGCAATAAGAAGAACTCCTATGATGAACACTTCAGTGCAGAGTATAATACCTGCCCACTTTTTCTGTGCCTTGCCAAATCCGGAGAACTCTCCATCACTCCACCATATCATGATTCCATCCATCTTACCAAGGGCGAAAAGAATCAGCAGAGGCGGAAAGAAACAGCAGAGAACAAGGACGACCACAGAGAACCTGATCTTCCATATTTTGACGTCTGGATCAAGGTTGTCTTTGTCTCGCGGGGCCGTTAACTTTGGCGGTTCATATAGATGTCTTCGTGACAGTCCTTCATTCGAATTTGGTAATGTGGACCGGGAGCTATACACTCCATCTGCCTTGGCTCTCTGTTGTAACTCGAAGAGGCGGGAATTGGAGTACAACTTCTGCCATGTTGAACGCAGTGGTGGAGCAAGCGGAGAACGGTACACGAAGTCGTCTGAGCTGCCCATATCGCTTTGATTAGAAACACTACGTAGTGGCGTCGAGGGCACACGGTCATTTAAGAGAGAAAGAGGTCTCAGGGAAGCTTTGCCATAAGCTTTCGCCGTGCTATGTCTACCCGTAGACTTTGCTGCACCATCGTGTTGGCTGGGGACTTGCAAGCGTTTCTGATCTGATACTGCTCGCAATCCTTGGTAAAAAGCCCCTGGAGGCTGGCGGCCGGATGATCGACTGACCGGAGCATGGCCGTTGCTTTTTCTGTTAACAGCCAGCGCGTCATTGCTGATCTGTGAATCATCATCTAGGACTTCTCTGATTGACAGCACGTCCTTCAATGATTGCGGATCGCATATGCGAGAGCCATCCTTTCGGTAGCCTGGTACGTTACCGCCATTTGCAAATGCCATAACATGTTGCCAAGAAGATGGACGGTCTTGTTCTTCAGCAAATGGATGGCGCTGAGTGCTAACTGAGGGCCCAGTCTGACGATAGCTATCTGTCCACTCTGATACAGCCTGTGAGCTTTGACATGCGAATGATGGCTTCCTATATGAGCTAGTTCTGCCCCCTTGGGTACCGCTTAGGCTGCGGTTGGCAGCTTTTAATTCCGCTGGAGGAGCAAGTTGGCTACGTGGGATACCTCTTGGCTTGACTGCTCGGCTCGGTAGCATGACTTCTGGTGGAGTGGAGTTGAAAGGGTGCTTGTGTGGTTCGGTAAGTGGTGCTGGGCTGAAGTATGTCGGCACCGGTGGTGGGCGTATCCGGAGTGAATCGGCAAGATAGCCATTAACCTTGTGACCATTGAAAACAGGCATCAGAATAGGCATCTGGGTCTTCTTCAGATCACGCTGGCGGTAGTCTCCTGAGTACTGAATCGTACCTGGGTGCTGTGCAATTCTTTCTGTCGAGCCAAATTCATCGAGATCTGCAAAGTGGATGCTTGCAGTTCCTTCGTCGGAAGTATTTGCAATGCTGCTTCCTGTTCGACGTACGGTGCCTCCGATCATCCCAGAATCATTCTCATGTCCATAGTCGAGCCCAAAACCACTTTCTCCAACAGTCTCCCAATCGGTATTGTCGTCTGCGGGGCTCGAATGTCTTTGACTTGGCTTCTGGGGTCGCTCGTCGACCGGAGACTCTGGGGGGGAGTCTGGGAATGATCCGTTGTGATTGATGGGAACACGAATACTTTGACGAGAATTAATCCAGTTGGTAGGAATGGCATCTTCGTCGTAGAAGCCCTTCGCCTGCTCATCCACCATGTGCCCTCCATGCTTATATGAACGTCCAGGGTTATCGTCTTTATCAGTGCCCTTTAATAACCTCGTGGTTGTTAATGCGTTTGCTGTATCCTGACCATAGTTCAGAATCGCACCATAGTCTAGGACCGAGGAAGTAGCACTACCGACGCTGTAAACACTGTACCCACTAGCTCGCCTCAAAGCCTGGCTGACTTCTCGTTCAAGTGGTACACGTGCCTCAGGAGTGGATGTATGGTTCGGGTCGTCATCGTAGACACAGTGATCGGGATCTGCACGAGCTAACAAACGTGCTGGGTTGGGTCTAAAAGGATTTCGATAGCTGATGCGTGGGAGACTGGGTAAGGTTGAATCGGCAGCGTCAGATGTCGATTCATCGAAGAATTCGTTGCTGTCCAAATTTCTAGTGGCCTGTAGCTGAGGCGTACGAGGGCCGTTGTTGACAGTCAAAGATCTCTGCGCATTAATGGCAGATGGGGAGTTGTGGCCACCATTTTCGGAACTAGTAGCCGGAGTGGAACTATATCGATTCAAAGCGTCGAATGCAGAAGGTTGTGCATAAGCTGCCTTTGGTTTATCACCCTGTTTCTGCTTCCTGATCTGAAGGCCAGATGGCTGGAGGGATCCATAGAGCGGAGGACTAGGGTGGAGGTTATGGCCGAAGGTCCGCGGGTTTAACAAATTACTAGATCGAGCTTTCAAGTCTATCAAGCCTGTTCCTCGTTCCAAATCGCTGCCATCTCCATCTAGCTCTTCTGACCCTGCATAGTGTTGAACTATGTTACCGACTGTACTTCCTTCGGGCAAGGAAACCTCGGTAGAACCACCGACAAGTCTGGAGAACTTGTGATGATTGGTGCTCAGTGGAAATGGTGGAGAGGAGGGCGGCAAAGTTGGGCGCTGGTAACTTATAAGATAGTCATAACTTGTGCTTCGAATTTCCGTGTTGCCCATACCTCCAGGGGTGCTCGGAGGATATTGTACAGCGCCGGCACTTGAGTGATAATGCGAATAATCATCCATGAAGTCAGCACCAAGGTCATTGTCCTGATCATAATCTTTTGACTTTTCACGACCTCGAGGCCAATGTGATTGTGAAGGAGAAGAGACTGAAACCAAGGCATTCTTGATGCTGGCGAAGACAGATTGGCCTGGATCTGGGAGGCTGGGTTGCATTGGCTTGTCCAAACGCGCAGTCTGTCCTGAAAACATATCATTCTCATCTGTGAGCAGATCCTTGGCTCTTTCGTGCCGTGTCGTTGATGAAGCGACTGCGAGTTTGGGCAACGATCTGTCCTGCAAGACGGAGCCAACTTCACTTCTCTTTGGAAGTTCCAGTTCCTGCAGAGGGATGGAATTCTCCTCTTCTGCAGCTTCCGATAGGTTGTTCGATAGGCTACGCAGTCTGTTCCTAGCAGTACCGGAGGTGATAGACGAATGTGCGGTCGGTAGATCATAGAATACAGCTCGGACGGGGGTATTCTTCCGGACTCCAGTTGGAAGATGCGGCTCTGGTGAGGAGAGGCGCGTAGCGTCTTGGCCTAGTCCATCATCGTGTCTTCGGAAGGGATTCGTAGACTGTTGAGAGTTGCTACTGCCAGCTTTCTGCTTGCCTTCGTTGTCTATAGGAGATCTGGAGTGACTGCGCGGTTCTGACTGTGGAGCGTCACTGTCGACGCAATAGAGTAGCGATTGAGGATCCATGTCCAATCATCTCGAGCCTGCCAGACACTTATCGGATGACTGCTGCCAAAAACCACTGAATTAGCAATAATTTCCGAAAAGGTGAACCCTCCTGGTCTGTTGTCTGTAAGAAAATGATATGCCTACTGTTTGTCTTTCGGATCTTGCTTGCCATGTGTCTATAGCCTGTCAATTGTACGGTCGAGTAAGCCGTGATGAGCAACCTGCAGTCGCAAGTACTGCAAGATCCTGTCACTCGCACGCGAGAGTTCGAATACCTGGTAGACGCGTTCGATTGAACTGAGCTCGAAGAGGGTGGCGGAGCTGCCGGCGGTGGAGGTGCGGTTGTGGAAGACTTCTTGTAGGCAAAAATGGAGAAGGGAGGTTCTGCTTGGACGAGGTTAATTGAAGACCAGAGGTGAAATAGAGGACGCTGATACCAAGGATACCAAGGATACCAAGGCACTCCAATGTTCAGGCTTAGAATGAGATTGACCACAGTAACAGTCGTCCGTAGGGTATGACGGGCGCGATTGAATGTTGCTCCGTCCGCAGGTATCGGCGCGCATGCAATAAGGGACTCGCTTGTTGACAAAAATAGCGGTGGTGCCAAAGCTTGATCGCTTCATGACCATCCACCACCAGACAATATTTTTCGCGCAAGAACTTCTTGTAGAATTGTCGTGGATCAATGCTGAAATCTGCAATCTCTGTTACGACCGGTACCTCACAGGTCCTGTTCCGCGGTACCACTTGATCAATGGTAAAAAGAAGATACAATCCCTACGAAGCATTGCGAGAAGGAAAGACGGTTTTCGAGGTGTGGAATAACCATTTCTTCTGGCCAAATTTCAAGAAGGCAAAGGCAACAAAATTGACGAACGCAGACAGTTTCCAAAGAGGAAATACGAAGAAGAAGAGGAGTTGCGAATTTTTCCACAAGTCTCACGCCGCAAATTGGGAAGCTGCATCTCCCAGGAGGATTCCCAAAATGCAATTGGCATTGGAATGTATACATCGGCAATGACAGCACAGAAGGAGAGTCCAATCAAATGAGTACCTGCCTTTCCAAATGCTCCCGGCCTGCTGCCGTCTCTTCTGTATATACTCTTCCTCTGTCGCCCGCTCGTGTTGTCCTCCTTCTCATCACCGTTGCAGGTCTCTCGTGCGTTCCTCCCTCCACCCCATCTACCTTAGTTCAGCCTTAACGGACTTTTACTTGTCGCTCATATTACACACCTCCATACATACCTAATCGTCTACCTGGGATAAAAGTGGACTTCTTCATCAGTTCCGCAGATATCATAAACTGTTCGCCTCCTGAAATTTGCCCACCACCTGCAGACAACGAGCTTTGACGCAATCATACCACACATATCACCAGAGAGCCACCTCGAGGCGTATACCACCCCGTCTCACCAGGCTCGGTCTTTGAGAGCTGGACTCAAATCCTGTTTTGGAGACATTCGGCCATACTTATAAAACCCTCTTGAACAAGCGTCGTCTCCATTTCCGCCAAGGAATAGCAGTGATACACCGGCAGGAACCGATACCAACAGCAGCTCCTTCATTGGCGTCAAAGCACTTACTTATCTACCACGTGGAGATCCTATAGGTCTCTAGGTTGTGGTTTGTTGAAACATCACTTGGTCAAGAGTGATCATTAGGAAAGGGGCCAAGTGTAGACCTTGACGTTGGATATCTTGGCAGGCACAGGCATTACCGCGGCCTGTTCTTTAGTCCAGACTACTGGTATCCGCCCTCCGCCCTTATCGATTAGGTCAACCCCGAAGTATCCAGGTACTTCACTTCAACAACAACATATTACACCATGGCGAAATTAGATACTCTGCCCTCGGAGATAATCCTCCAGATTGCGAGACGTACGTTCATCCGCACCAAATCCCGCATTCACTAAATTTAGTAAATAGTCCTTGAAGCTCCGGATATTGTTACCTTCCAATACACTAATCGGCGATTCCTCAGCCTCGGTCGAGATGATGCTCTATGGCGCGAAAAATGCTTCAAGAACTCTGCTTTCCTTTCGAACCTGCGGCGCCGGCGAGAGCTTCTGTCCTCCGATGATGAGCAAGATCCTCGATTTCGCGACCTGGCAAGGGCTCTGGCAACAGGAAATGGGCTTGGGGACTCGAGACTTGCTCAGCCCCGAGAAGAGGCCTGCGATCTCAAGGAGCAGTCGAATGAACGCATAAGGATACTGGCCAACTGGGATCCAAGCTATCCTCAAGAGAAAGTCTCATGGTATGATGAGTATATTGCAAGAAATGCACCAATATGCACAAGCTGGTTGCAGCAACCTCGAAATCGAGATAGTAACGAGCACGAGTACCTGGAAGTCCGCGGTATGGGGATATATACACCTGCAGGAGAGGATGATGCTACTATGGTCGTGGCTCCCCTAGACGATGGCAGCATTTGCTTATGGTCTTTGACCGGCGAACCAGGGCGAAAAGGCAGTATCGTAGCCAGGAGCAAGTCGGGGTTGATATCTGTTGACCCCGTGCCACACACTGATGGCAGGCGCTCGAAGATGATCAGTACAGGTGTCACTGAGTGCGTCAGTGTTGACAATGCTGGGAAACGGGCATACTTTGCTGTTCAAAGTGGTATGTCAACCGATTTCCAGACTGCTTGTAACACACCAGTCCAAGGTACCAGACATGCCCCCTTCTCCACGAGTGTGGCTTTGGGATGGCTTTCTCCCGAGTCCGTCAAGTCAAATGCTCGTCTCCGTAGACTATATATGACTTCTATTTTCATTCGTTTGTACTTAGATTGCTAGTCCCGGCAACACCTAGTGGTACAACTACGCCCATTAATTTTGGTTCGGTTTCGGTAGCAGCGACTGGCTAATCATCGGAGCTCTGTTCTGTTCATGCTGATTCCTGTTCGAATTCTTCGTCCCACTGGCTCTACAGTTGGTTCTTGCGGCTAAAGACATGCATTTAGGTCTCGTTGAGGTTGACTTAGAGACACTCTCTGCTGTCAATCACGAGAGGTTCCCGTTCTCAATCACAGCGCTGTCAGAAGCTAAACATCCTGTCCCACTTACTGTCGGGACAAATTTATCTCTCTACCTCCACGATCCTCGTGCCAGACGTCTATCAGGACCCGCAGATGCTGGGTCCGATCGCATTGAGTCGTACGACACACAATTCGGATCTCTAGGAAGTGAGAGATCCAGAAGTCTCGACTTCAGGTCGTTATTGAATCCAGAACCGAGCCCCTTATATGCCCATCTTCACCATCCGGGTCCATTGAGCATCCTCCACTTGCCTAGTTCAGGGAGTGAATGGGATGGAAATGGAGATATCTATGTGGCAGGCAGATTCCCGAGTATACTCAATTACGATCGCCGTTATTTCCCTAGACTCCGTGGAACTATCCATTCCGGTGCCAGGTTATGCAGCATGGCTTCGCTTCCTTACCCCTTCGCTTCCATGGAGAAGGATTTAGCGAGACGCGGTGAGCTTTCGACTGAGCAGGTATGGGTAAGTAATCTATCTGCTGTGTTATTCGTAGATTCGAGGGTTGTGCATCTAGGACGTCGAAGTAGCATTTCTTATTCACTGGTGGCATTGGTTGCTGATGATGTTATTCGTAGGAATTTAAGAACCGCCCCGGAAAGACGTTGATGGCTGTTGGAGAGTATAACAGCAAGGGCTCCCTTGAAATGTACGGTCTGTCGCCATCTCCCTCCCATTCGACAATATCCTCGGATACCTCATATATCCAAAATTCAGTCATGAAGAATCGACAGACTTCTTCAAGCTCGAAATTGTTATCGGTATCAAATCATGGGACGAGAATCGTCGTTTCGGATGGAGGCGGCAACTTGAAATGGCTTGAGCGTGATGGCTTCACCGAAGCTCGAAGATGGAACATCGCCCATGGTAGTGTTGAGGCTCCTCGAGGCATTTTTGGAACTCTGGGCGATTCCTATATGGATAGTGGTTCCGGCGACATCGTCATAAAGCTCGCCAATACAAGAAATGGGCCCGATAAGAATGTTAATGAAGACGATCTCGTTCTGTGGACGGGCGAGAAGATAGGGCTACTGAGCTTCTCCAGCAGACCTGGCTTCACAGCTGACAGCTTTGAGAACACTGGCAAGAAGACACCGGAAGAGGTTCGCAGGGAGATAGAGGAGAGAACGTATTCGGAGACAATGGGGCGCGCTTTGGAGGCGAACGCAAACGAGGTCAGATGGATGAGGGGTCTGGGATTGGGTCCTTCATGATCTGCAGGGCCTCCGTGTGCCCTTTCTGGCCGTTAAGGTCAGCGCCGCCTTGCAGCGGGCGGAAACAGAACACGCCCTTAGATTACGTGGAAGTCTGTAAACTTAACTCAATGAAAGACGATGGAGTGTGTCCGCGCATGAACTGCCGGCCATGGAGTCCTCGGGTTGTAGAAGTACTCGAAAGGATGTGTTATCGAAAAAATTCGATGTCCAGCCTCCGTATCGTGCTTTCGGCATCGTGAGGTAATGCTTATCCATAGACTGCAATGGGTAAAGATGCATAACCCTGCTTGTTCACTGCCCGTGTGTACCTGTACTCACTTTTCTTGAGATCGAAACATTATCATCAGGTCAGAAGATCCACTTGCAGGAGAGAAGAGAACGTGTACGACGTTCATGTGGTGCCTTGTCCTGGTTCCTGGTGATTGAGTTCGCTTGTCCAACGCAGTGTGATCGTTCTTTCCAGAAAGACAATGGTTGCAAGTTTTCGCCTCGGAGACCTTCAGTGCCGATCGAAGCCTCAGGGCTGCAGTTGTTTCACGCATTCAAACCTCTGGAGAAGCTGACGGCCTCATGTACCAGGAATACCCTTCCCATAGGAACACTCGGCATTGCCTGACGGAGGTGGGGTATTTATCTGATGGATTGACAGTTGGCACTGAGTAATGCCAGCAGATCAAGGCAATGCAACGCGTGAGAGACAGCGACAGCCTCGCGGGATACGCCTGGTCCAAGAACGACGATCCTCTGTTCCAGCATAAGAAACCCGGAGATCTCATGGTAAGATCTTGGGGGCTATCTGGGTTCCGGTCGAGCTTTAAAGCTTCCTCCCGGCGGTCTGTCTCGGGTCGATGCGTCGTGTCATGATGGAGGGATGTTTATGTCAGATAATGGACCCTTCCTTGAATTGCACACGTGGAATGAAGTGGCAGCCTCGAGATCGTAATCATAAGGTAAACATGAACCAGGCGTGTCCCGGGCACCGGTGGCGAGGAATTGAAGGACACGGCACGCCACCCCAATAAATGCTGGATGCTGTCAATTGCATCTCCATGCACGCCGGCCCATAGCAATCGTCTGAAGTAGACGAGCCTCGAGTACCAATTGAAATGCGAGGCGACCACTAGCGCGAGAACTCTAATTTGCCTCGCCTCATCTTTTTGGCTACACTCCGGTACACCGCTTCTCTGGAAGACAGAACATGCAATGCACAGGGATTGAATCTCGACAGCAAATCTCACCCCCTTTCGCAGTCCTCATCGTCGTCCTCATACTTACTAGCGCTCAAGACTACCAGCCATGCTGTCGGCGCCTCCACTTCCGGGTTTGTTGTGGTAACTTGTGTACGGGCCTACCCTACCTATGTCTGTTCCTCAGACCTCGAGGTCTCGCGGTACAAGTGTTTATTTCAAACACAGCAATTCGTCAAACAGGAGAACAGACAAGCAGACAAATATACTGTATCCGTATCTGTATCTACATCTTACTTTCCGATCTGGATCATGGACTTTGGCGTAGTACCGATTCAAGACTTGATTGCATACCCTTCCCCTCAACACCCCCACCGCATGGAAACTCTATTCACGGACTTAGGTGCCCACTCTACTGCAGTGCGGTCTCCTAGCGGCCAAGGGCAATGTGTAGCTTCAGTGAGGCTGATGCAGGTCGTCATTGGCCATGGGTACATGAAAGTCAAAAAGCAACTACCAATCTATTAGAAGGCTTGCCCTTCTCCCCCATTTCCAGAAACCCCAACACATGCAGTACTTTGATATAACTCCTGCAGTCCCTGCAGCTTATCAACCTTCTCGAGCCATTGTCAACGAATCATAATTCAAGGCTGCTGCAAACATATTTGTTTGGATCCCATCTACTTTCCTTCCAAGAGAAGGGGCGTTTGTGAGTAACAAAGCAGCCCCGACGCATGGTCAAAGTCAAAATAATATCTCTTCATATCCCATTTCGGTTTGCTGGGGAATTCTTTTGTTTTCTATTTTGAGTCCGATAGCTGTCTTTTGTCTTATTTTCTCTTCACACATTCATGGCTGCTCGTCCGAAAGGGAGCTTGAGCCCAGAAAGCAAAAGCAGATCCTATTCGAGACTCCGACACCATGCTCGGACAACCGAACCTCGTCCCTCACGGCGGTCCCAGAATGAACAATATCATCATTCTGTACGGATCTCACCGCCACGACAGATGCAATGGTCTGCTCATGCGCCAATGATGACAACAACAACGACAATGACAGCGAACATGAGCAGCCCTATACCGTTGGAAGTAGCGAATGGCACCAAGATGGAGAGAACCTCATCGGGAAACTCCATCGTGTCAGACGCACTATACGAGCATCAAGCTTCGTCCAACAATACGTTAACGGCCCGCGACGATGACGCCGTGCGCCGGGTAATATACAGTTTCAATAACTTTCCCTCTCACCGCAAGCACGAACGCATCCTCCGCAAGCTCATCCGGCGCGATCATCCTCTTGACGACAGTATAATCGACGACGATTCCCTACTTAGCATCGTCAACAGCGCCAACGCTGTGTTCTTCGACGGCGTACTCTCCGGCCGCGTGCAGTTCGAATGGTCTGACCAGTCACGCTACCACAACGAGCTTATCGGCACCACCGCTCTCCGTCCTCGTGCCAATGGCGACGGATTTGAGACACTCATCGTGCTCTCGAAGCCCATTCTCAGAAATCCAATGTACGATCGCAGGCTCCTGCTCTCTGCGTTTCTACATGAGCTCATCCACTGCTACCTGTTCATCATGTGTGGCTTCGAAGCGAGGAGGGAACGCGGCCACACGAAAGGCTTCCACGCTATTGCTGAGATCATCGATAACTGGGTCGGGCCTGGGTATTTGAGTCTGTGCAATATGAAGGCTAACCTTAATCACTTCCGGAAAGATGTACCGGTACTGGATCCTAGGGTTGAGATGTCTTTCCCCGGGTCTCTGCCGATTAGGAGACATTTGCATGGTCACGGGCATGGACATGAGGGATGTAATCAGAGCCCGAGGCCGGAGAGTGGGCTTGTTGATACGCTGGATGTGAGGCCAGGATACTTCTGATTAGTGGTGCTTTTCATTGGGGAGTTCTTGGCTGCTGTTTCGTTACCTTCTGGGTTTGCTTTGGAGTTTTTGTGGTTTCTCGCATGCGGTCTTATTTCCGCTTGGTGTTGGGGAATCTTTCATCGGAAGGGAGTTCGTTGGAGTTGGCACTGACGAGAAACATGTGTCGACGAATTTTCTTTCATTCTAGAGTGGGCATGGATGGCATGTATGTACAGGAGGGCAGTCATTGCTTTTAGATGGGTTCTTAGATGGCTGGGTGGAGTGGAGGATGCATGGATGAATTGCCCCTGGTTGTGCATACAGTTCTAAAAGTTGGATCGATTCTGATGGGAGCATGGCTCTAAGGGCTATACGTTTGTACATATACTTGTTCGATGAGGTGAAGGATGGAAGCTATCACGCCTTAGAAGGGAGTTGGTGGCTTTTGTGCTTGCTGTGGGATGGGATCAGCTAGATACTTAGGTACTTCTGCCCTCCGATGCGAAAAATTTAATTGACATTCGTTACTATACCTCCTCACTTTCCCTCCCGTCCATCATGAAGCACTACTCTCTAGTATAAGTTTACAATTTCTTTCTTCTCGGTGCTTCTCTCTGCCGAACACCTCGCCTACATTGGGATAATCTGCTAAAGGGTAGTAGTAGATGAAAATAACCAAGCAGAGTGCCATAAGCTTCTCGTAATTAAAGTCAGCAGATGATGTAGGGAGACATATAGTCGACCACCCATCTATTCTCATGATCAGAAGCTTTCTGAGCTTTCATTTGGCAACTGCACTTTACTTATTGCATGAATATAATAGCTAGAGGCAAGGGCAAATACCAAACCGAGAACGTGACTCCTCAAATCATTCCTCGTCTCCAACCATATTTCAAGGTTCAACTGAATGGGTCTCAATTCCAGGAGTACTTGGTCACATCTTGACATTCTTCACAATGCCCAACCCAGCCTTCTTCCATGCCAGACCAGCGAGCAAAACACTTGCGGTAGCTGCAAACGAGAAGACACCTGCTGTGTTGTTCTCAACCTAGACAGTATATTAGCAGCAGCTCACTCTACGTTTCATTATCTAAACACAGCGGGTAGACCCAATCCTTGGCCTAAGTCTCCTGCTAGAGGAAGACTCCATCTCTAGACAAAGACGGAAGACTTGATGACAGAACTTGAGAGCGACGAGAAGAAGTGAAACACTGACCTGTCCTATCTCCCACCCCCAAATTGTAGCAGCCAAATCCAGCGCATCAACAGCCGCACTCGCCAGCACAGCAGCTCGTCTCGTCTCGGGCGTTTTAGCGCCTAGGAGAAGAGCACCGAAGAGAAGCTCCCGAGTTCCGACCATGCGGACCTGCACATATTAGTTGCCTGATTGACAATTTCGTGAAGTCATCGAAAGAATTTGGCATATGGGATTCATAAGGGAAGGGCGGGATACTGACGGCTAGATTTGTTGACGCTGGATCGAGATTGCGGTAGTACACCATGTTTGTTGTCCATGCTGGGGCGAGGATGAGACCTATGCCGAAGCCAGCTTTGATGCTGCCGAGGAGGGTGAGCGGGAATGTGGATGACATTTGGACTGAAGTGTGATGTGAAATTTCAAATAGAACCAAATCGATTGAGGTTTGAAGATTGTCTGGTGTCCAAGAATGAGGTCAGGGGTATCTCAAGACTGGACTTTGTTGGCTCAATTCGCCCTCGCTCAGTAATCATCAAATCTTGTAACACAGTGAATTGCGCTTTGGAAATGTGAATATGAGAGATATGTGTTGTGTCTATTCATATTTATGTCAACATGTTGGTTGGTAGGGTGCCTAATCGGGACGAGTTAATTCATGGGTGAATCCCGTCGTGCATTTCGCCCTGCCGATTTGCGGGATCATGAGTTCCGCCGGCTTATACCTCATCAACCTGGGTATTCTCCAGATCTCAGAGAAGTACCGCCCCGATTGGGAAGTGATGATACCCCGATCAAGTGATAGGATATGCCGACTGTGGCTATTATTCAAAGAGGTTGGCGGGCTTAAGTAGCAAGCGTCAGTGTTACAGCGGGGTAAAATCTGTCCGGATACAACCAATCAAGAGGACAGCAAGCAAAGTCAAATGAAACCGACAACCACACCTAGGGAACCAAAGCAGATTCAAGACATTATTAGGGAGGAATCTGTTACCCTGCTATGCCAATCCCAGCGCCATGTCTACCAACCTGTACTTCCTACAAAAATCATATGCCGACGCCAGATCCAACCCCTTCTCGCTCACGAGTATAAAGAGAAATAACTAGAAGCAGTCTAATAACACCAGTCGCTATGCTACGGAACGCTATGACTTTCCGGGAATGAAAACACCAGCTTGGCATAGAATAGCTACGTTCTTGAAGAAGCGACGCCATTCTAAGGGATCGCCCTTGACCTTCACAAAACGCACTTCTAGGAGGTCGCCGCCATTTGTGGAGTAGGTGTCTACAACGATGTCGCCGCTGAGACTGCACTGTCTGCCATCAACAGTCTTGACTTTGATCCAGCCTGCGTGCTCACGGCCTTGCATTTGGGAGATGGGCGGAATGGGAACGTTGAGTTGATGCAGTGCGTCGCTTAGAAGTTGAAGTAAGAGAGGAGCGGAGAGTTGGGAGAAGAATCGTGTGAGAGAGTAGTTAGGAACGATATCTCGGAATTGACGAGCATGTTGGGTCAAGCTCAATGGAACTGAAGGGACAGGTGCGAATTGGCTCATACTTGGTTCGTCGGCCAGAGACTCGAAAGGATGAGTGCTGCCATTCGTCATGGTGCAAATGTGGCTGTCGTTCACTGTCGTAGGCTGGCTTGCACTGAAGTTGGCTGCGTGAACTCGCGGTGGTCTTTCCCAGTCGAACATAACATCATTGATAGGCGTCTCCGGTTGAGTGAACGAAAATCTCTGGTGCTGCTCATCGGCATCAACATCCATTGCATCCTGACTCTGTCGTGGTCTTTGAGACTGAGAAGGTTGTCGAGTAAAATCGATATGCAGTCCTTCCAGCATCTCGGCTGCAAGAGCCAGTGGATCTTTAGGTTTGCCCTCTGAGGACATAAGTCGATTTCTTCTGGTGTACCAAGGGTGCTGCTTGATATTATTGAAGTTGAATCTTTTCGTAGTATCCACATTCATCATTCCTCGTAGCAATGACAGGACCATGTTTGGTAATTTCTTCCACAGATCATCATCACTCTTTCCGCTCTTGTTGATAAACTCCTCAAACTCCCAGCTCTGTGATGTTGGCTCATCCCAAGGAGTATTGCCGACCAACAAGACGAATAGTACCACTCCGCAGGACCATATATCTACCATATTTGCCATATACCCCGTTGGCTTTACACCCCTTGCTTGAGTACCCTTGGAGCAAGTTATGACTTCGGGGGCAATATATGGAGGGCTTCCACACATTGTAGTGCTGAGTTTTGTCGACCCTTGGTATTCGAAAAGTGTAGCCAGTCCGAAATCTGCAATCTTCAGATCCCCTCTCTCCGAAAGCAGTATGTTTTCCGGCTTGATATCTCGATGTCCCACGCCCTTGGAATGCATGTAGCTGACCCCACCGATCAATTGAGTAAAGTAGAAATGTGCAATATCCTCACTAACTCCTACATCTGCCTCGATTTTGTCGAATAAGTCGCCACCCTCGGCATACTCCATTGCGATCCATTTCCAAATAGCATCCTCTCCGGTAGCGAACCATTCTATGATATGGGGATGCTGGCCGATATGCGAGTGTAAGGACACCTCCATGGCAATTTGCTTTGCTGATATCCGGCCATGTTTTACTGCGTAGGCTTTGTGTATGAACTTGACCGCGAATACAGGCGTGGAATCAGTTGGAGGAATGGCCTTTTTTATTCTGCTGTAATTCAGCATCGATTCTTCCAGGTACCCATGAAAACTCACGATGCATATGCGCCTCTTCCAATTGTTTTGGAGACAATTCGGAAAGGCAAATCTCGCGGCAATGGGTCTAGTTGCGACTGGAATAGTTCCATGTTGATCAGCAAATTGTTCTCAATTGATCGCGGTGTCTTGATTCCATTCTCCCAACACTCCAAGCTATATGCCCTCAAACTTGAAAACCACTTACCATATCCAACAAATGCCAAAAAGACAGTCGAAGTCCGATACCCAATAATTCTTGTTGTGATCGCGTGCTGGTTTCAAGTTGTAGTAGACGCGCCGGTTGACGCGTGGTCATTGGTGCTGAAGCACAGACAGCCAGGTCGCTTCAGCCTTGTTCTCCGCCTCATCCGTTGGCGTAGGGATCCCAAATAAACAAATACGCCTTCCACTCCTCATTATCACCTACAAAACCTGATCACCTTTGTCTCTGGCTCCAATTTCGCACATTCCAAACCCTTTTGCATTCAAACATTCTTCACGACTGACGGCCGCTCCTTTGTCCGTTCCATTCACTTCCTCTCGTTTTTCAATCGATCTGCTATTCACTCGGTTCCTGTCAATTATGAGCTTCGAGGAGGACACTCAGAATTCTGCGCCTGGTATGCTTTCAGCTGCTCAAGCCTCCAAGCTTGGAGCTTCCCGAAAGGGCCCCGATGCTCAGAGTACTACGAAGAGGTCAGTCTACCCTACATTTATTCCAGTTGCAAACGATCATCTGTTTACAGTGTTGCATTATCATCACTTACGCAGCAGCATTACTTCCTTCGAAGCTAGTTACTGACTGAGTTATAGATTGCAAACCGAGTTGATGCAGCTCATGACCTCGTCCGCGCCCGGTATCTCTGCCTTTCCTTCTGCTGACGGCAACCTTCTCTCCTGGACTGCGACAATCGAAGGTCCCGACGACACACCATATGCCGGTCTTACCTTCAAGCTCTCCTTCGCCTTCCCTTCCAACTACCCCTATGCCGCCCCAACAGTCCTCTTCAAGACTCCCATCTACCACCCAAATGTCGATTTCTCAGGTCGAATCTGCTTGGATATCCTGAAGGACAAGTGGACGGCTGCATACAACATCCAGACCGTCCTGTTGAGTTTGCAAAGCTTGCTTGGAGAGCCAAACAAGTGAGTTTATGATACAGAACCAATTATCAGAAAGAAAAAGACTAATCGAATACAGTGCTTCCCCCTTGAATGGCGAGGCTGCTGAACTCTGGGATAAGGATATGGAACTATTCAAGAAGAAGGTCCTTGACAGGCACGTGGATATCGATGACGAGTAAAGTGGTGATTGTGAGCGTACTGCATTTGGGAGCACTGGTTGGCGTTTCTGATCATGGTCATGGAGAATGTGTATAATGAGAACTTGACTTGATGGTATGGGATGGTCGTTTCTTGCAGCATGCATACATTTGCCAGGGCAGCAGGGAAGGAGTCTCGACGGACACTGTATTCGTAGTCCATTGCATTGAGAGAGTCTAGAGTAGATGCTTGGATCTTGTGTGTCTAGGAATTGAAGAGATTGACTCTACAAAGTATTCCATCTAATTCATAGCCTAGTGTCCTTTGTGAGGCTATAGATTTACTCAAATTCCAGAGGGTGAAAGTTGATGTCGAGATGTGAGAGTCTGTTGACAGTGGTTGACTTGACTACGATGGCATGCGGATATTCCAGCGATTCAAGCATGTCATAAAGCATTCCTTGTAGTCAAGCCATTCTGGCTAAAACCGTGGTGGTCAGCATTTCTGTCAGTACACAATCCAGCAAGGCGTAGACTTCTACCCCGCTGTTTCTCACGTATGTCTCCCGCCGTAAAAGTCGAGCTTTCGAGTCAATCCTGTTGCATTGGGAAGATTATGCAAATTGCGAGACTGCCGCCTTTGACTTCCACGAACAGTACGCTCTGCTCTGTTGTTGTGTCCATTCCCTTCGCATGGCATACAAGGTCTGGCCAAACCGACTCCAGATATCAATCCCTTCACACAAGACAGAAATCGTAGTCCAGGGTATTTTGGGTTGCAAGATAGACCTTTCATTCATGAGCTAGCCAGCAGAATGCATCAACTCCACCCAAACCATGCCACGAAAGAATTTCACCACCTAAGCATCCTCAACCAAAGCAGTCTGCAATCCCTTCGCATCCTTAACATTGACGGCCTGGACGTAGCTGTACAGACGCTCGGTAGCACCCTCCTCGTCGTTACGCTTTCTCGAGATGCGGACACGGAGTCTGTATGGAACGCCCTTGATACCTGCCTCCCAGACCTTCTTGTTCAATTGGGGATCGAGACGAACATCGGTGGTGCCCTATACTTCCTGTCAGCCCCTGCCTCCATATGCCAAATTCCTTCCTCTTCTCCCAATATTGCTCGATCGTCCATGGGTCCGGCTGGGTGCTTCTTACCATTGACTTGGTGGCGAATGCCTTGATCTCCTTGATGGCTCTTGGTGCACGCTTCTTGAAGGTAACGCCGTGGAGCTGTATTCTAGTCAGCGCTTCGCCCTCGTTTGATTCCCACGCAATTCCTTGTAGTCTCCGGATTGACATACTCTCTTGTGCAAATGGATCGTATATTCTCTGGCGACTACATCGGCGATGGCGCTGCGCTGAGTCTTGCCCGAGGGCTTCTTGGCTTTGGTCGACATTTCTGCGTTGTGGGTTGATGCGCGATGTCGTTTGGTGATGTTCCTTCTCAAATTTCCAGAGTGATTTCAAAATCGGACTGTGGTGGGCTAAGCGAGCCAAGACTTTTGGGCCACACTTGCTGCCTCAGGCCCATATTTCCCAGCCTCAGGGTGGATCCAACCTAAATGACCTCGATCGACTGCCGAACGCGATACGAAAGTCATAACTTCACCTCACGACATACAGTACCTCTGCGCAGGTCGCTTCTTTGACGGAGTGCTGATACCTCAGCCTGATTGTCGCACCTGATGCGCCACTATACACTCGTTCGCCATCACTGCAAAGTCCTCAATTGATCTCAGACATTGAAATCCAACCTCAAACAACAAACCACTCCTTATCCTCTCCTCTCGGCCAGATCGATCCCTTAACCATCGTCCAGTCCTAGAATACTCGAACCTCGATCACTTCTCCACCCTCGCGATTGTTCTCCAGCACAGCAGTCAACATGGCGCACAATTCTCCATCCCCACAGCCCGACCTCAACCGGAATAGGCTCCCTACGCTCTTCGAGGTTCTCAGCAGAAGAACGTTGGCGCCCGTCGACCTGTTCTTCTACTATATCTACATGCGCGACCAACAGCGATCGGTGGATTATCTGGATTTCTGGTAGGTGTTTAGATCTGGAGTGTGCGGACTGAATATGCTAACAATGTATAAGGCTTGACATCTCGCAGCACATGTCCATTTGCCGCCATTATGTGCGCGAACTGCGCCGGTCTGTTATGATAGGAACTCCAGATGGTGACAAGTCAGGTTCAAAGCGGTCATCAGCATTACTCGAGGGTCTAGGCGACATGCACCACCCAGCCGGAGGACCATCGATGTTGTCAAGTGAGAAGGAGAAGAACCAGGATGCCCAGATGTCGGCCTACCTGAGAGAAGAAGCCGCCAATGGAGGGAATATGGGCCATTCGCCAGCTGGAAGTGTTGGATCGAACATTCGTCACACAGAATCTAATGACAGGCCCAGACCAAGTTTCATGAGCAGCCCACAAGTACTCACGTCCGACTCTAATTCCCCGGAGCATACTGTTGCAAGAGCAGATATCCGATCATCAGCCGAGAAGATTCTCTATACCTTCCTCCTACCAGGCGCCGAGCGGGAAATCATTCTTCCAGATTCGATTACCCATGAAATCATCGTTTCGATCGAAGAGAGAGGTCGTGATGATCCGGAGGTTTTCGATGCTGCCAAGGATTATGTCTTTCAAGCTATGGAACGTGATGCTTTTCCTGGATTCCTTCGAGCAAAAGCGCTCGGTAACCTTGTACCGCCTTCGTTAATGATGCGATTGATCATTGGTCTTCTTGCGATGTTTGGTGGATTCTGGGCTGCTTTCGTTCTTATCTTCCTCGATATGAGCCGCCAAACCAGGATATGGGTATGTTAGATGCCTAAGTCATTTTGTATGTGACTAACACTCTCTAGCTAGTTCTTCCTTTCACGATTGGTGTTTATGCTCTCTGCTCTCATCAATACGCCATTGATCCCATCCTTGCCCTTGCTGGCTACAGCGAGTATACATTCATGAGCTTTTCACGCATCCGAGAGCCATATGTCCGCAAGCTACTCAATAAGCGTGCTATCATGGTGCTCACAGTCTCTACTTTCATCACCGCCTGCCTGGTCGTCCTTTTCGTTTTTGTCCCCGGGAAGAGGTTGTAAGAATATCAATCAGTAGCTGAGCTGATGAAAGAGCGATGGACAGAAACACATCTAGGGAATTTGGCACCAGGGCTTAGGGGCGTTCAAGGGAGGATTATAGTCTGTGGGGCTTGTAACAAAAGGCTTATTGCAGTAGCCGCTGGCGTTTGGACGACTTCTTTATGATTTTCTTTTGCAGGGCTCCCTCGATATTGCTCGGACGGGAAGTCTGATGATGACTTTTGTGCATAATTAGTGTAATTTTCTCTTCTTCAATACCCTCAATCAAATAAGGTCTTCTTCGTTTCAAGGCTGTAAAGTTCTAAGCTGCAGATATGTTTCTACTTTGCTGCCTCAAATCATCAATCGTCGTAACTTCGTTTTCGTGATCATGCCCATCAGCATCTACTTGCCCATGCCTAGACCAAACCCTCGTTTCTTTGCAGACCTCGTCTCCCGTTTACCGCCATCATCGTCCTCATCGTCAATATCCATATCATCCGCATCGTCTCCTCCCAATCCCCCACTACCCCGCTTCGCCGCGGCACCGAATCCCAACTTCTTGCCTACGCCATGAAAGACACCACCCTTCTTCTCGCTCTTCTCTTCATTCTCGCCCTTGACCTCCAAGAGCTTCTCCACTTGAGCATTCCACTCTGCTTCCTCGCGGTGTCTCTTCAATGCCTCTGCCTTGATTCCCGCGATCTGCTTCTCAAGATCCGCTAGGGTAGATACGCAGCGCGTGGACCATTCGTTCAGGGTATTCAGCATAGCAGGGATGGAATTAGGTTGCAAGTCTCGCAGTGGCGAGACGGACGATACGGCTACGACCTGGTGATACGGGTCGAGAGTCGCTGACACCAACCCCGCATAAATGGCAGAAATGACCAAGTCTTCCAACTCTCTCGGCGTCTCCAGACCAAGGCTCTCTAATAATTTCTTGTAGGACAAGTCGGCTTGGTTCTTTGCTAGAGTCAAGAAAGAGAGCTGGCGTAGCTTGAGCGTCTGCGCGGCGTTGATGGTAGGCAGGTCCGCGGTATTGATGTAGTCGGTGTAGGTGCCATAGCTGAAGATCTTGAGGAGGGAGAGATGATTGGAGTATTCGGGGGAGTTGGAGAGGGCTTGGATGTTCGGTGCTTGGAGGAGCTCGGCGAAAATGAAGGTGTTGGGTGCGCTGGTTGCGCCTTCGATTAGGTTCGCTGCTGCGCGGGGAGAGTTGGCGGTTTTGGTGAGGGCGAGGAAGGGCTGGAAGGCATTTAGTCAGTATTTGGCTTGCATGTGAAGCTGGAGATGAGGAAAGCATACTGCCAGAGCGTTCATAGACTTCATTTGCTCCATCTTTAATGTCGTTGTGTTGATTCGTTGCCTGTTTTGAAGCTTGATGTTTCGAGGTCGCTGAGGCAGATCTTCAGAAAGCTTAGTTGCTCTAGTCAAGCTTTGCCGATGTTCCGTAGCAAGTTTTGCCGGGTGTGATCTTACTTCACAGAGACAAGTTGAAGACGTGTCGTTGGTCAGAATGGAGGGATTGTTTGTGACGAAACACAGTCAAACGGGCTTGCTCTTCCAAAGAGGCATGTTGAAGCTCAGGCACGTATCAGGTTGGTTCCATACTATCGTTAGCGTTCGGCTAGATACTAGCGCTGGAACTATCATTGGGCTGGATGTGGCGTCTCTGGTGAAGACGTGATATCAGGACCCTGTAAGAATACATCAGGAAAAAGAAACAACAATTATTCAGTCGCCTCTAGATTACTCATGACAGTCTGTTGATTTTCTGGCGATTCTAGATTTGTGCATAATATTGATTCGCAGTCTCTCAGGGGCCTCCGTCACTGGCCCACGAGGCTCGAGGCTGAAGAGACCCGCATCCGGCTAAGAAAAGGAACAGAGTCCCAAATGGTCTCCTCCAGCGAGCAAGCCGCATTGACTGTTCTGGTGCGGTGGCTGGGGTCATGCTTCGAGACATCTGCTCCGTCCATTCTGCACCAGGGTCCTCTGGAAGCTCTACTTGACTTGTCCTTTTTCTGCGTGATGTGTGTCGCATCTTTCCACTGTACATAACCTCTTGGAAGCCCCGGACTTCTCCAAGACGCCACCTACCTCGAATACCAACATCTCTTCCTTTTGATCCCTCAACGCCGTCTTTCTCTCCTTCATATTGTTTTAAGGTCTCGATAACGGTCACGCTTCCTTCCCAAGTGTCACTACAGAGTCGATAGAACTTTCCCAGATCCGGATCATTCAATTCCGAGTTCCTCAGCCCAACTCAGATCCGAGTTGATTCTGATTCGACAGTGCTTACCGCAGTACCTGATATTTCCCGCCGACAAATCAGTGACAAAGACATTATCAAAACACCGAGCGTTCATTGAAGTTACACCATTTTCGCAGGAGCTGGACTTCTGCTCACTCTTATTAATGTGAGTTATTCTAATGATCACGATTACGGTTTCACCGGGTCAGCATTTGCCGCTGCCCCTCCCATCCTATCGCCAATGTCTTGCTGACTGCCGTATAGAGTAAGGCGTGATATATTACTCTATCACAATCAGCCAGCCGGTAATATCCTCGAGGACCTTCATATTCCCACTGCCGCTCTCGAAGCGTAGCTGCTGAAGCAGCAGCGATTCCTTTTACGATGGCACCGTCCTATTTGAAGGTTGAGTCGCGAGACAATGCGCCGCGGCCCTCGATAAGCACTCCTGCACACATGGCGACCACAACGTTGAAGGTTGGCGGTATGACATGTGGCGCATGTACATCTGCAGTCGAGGCGGGTTTCAAGAACGTCGAAGGAGTGGGAAACGTGTCCGTGAGCCTGGTCATGGAGAGAGCGGTCATTGTCCACGATCCCCAGCGGATAACCGCCGAGCAAATACGAGAGATCATCGAGGACCGGGGCTTCGATGCGGAGGTTCTGGCTACGGATTTACCATCGCCGATGTTCAGTAAGAAGGGATACCTGTATGATGAGAATATGGATGGGGAGGAAGAGGACGAGCCGACGACGACTACAACGACTTTGGCTGTAGAGGGAATGACATGCGGGGCGTGTACATCTGCCATTGAAGGAGGGTTCAAGAGCGTTACGGGTGTGAAACACTTCAGTATATCGTTACTTTCGGAAAGGGCGGTAGTTGAACATGACGAGTCTCTATTGAGTGCCGAGCAGATTGCGGAAATAATCGAGGACCGAGGGTTTGGAGCGACTATCGTGGAGAGCAATAAATCGGAACCGACGAAGAGCTTAAAGACACGCCGCGGAAGTTCAGGGAGGAGGGAAAAGGTCGCGACTACCACCGTCGCGATAGAAGGGATGACTTGCGGAGCATGCACTTCTGCTATCGAGGGCGGGTTCAAAGACTTAGAAGGCTTGGTCCAGTTCAACATCAGTCTCCTGGCTGAAAGGGCTGTGATCGTCCACAATCCCGCGAAACTCTCAGCTGAGAAGATTGCTGAGATTATCGAGGACAGAGGGTTTGATGCAAAAATAATATCGACACAATTGGGCAGTTCCTCGCAGTCTTCTTCGGCAGCCGTGGCACTGTTCAAAGTCTTCGGAGTCAGAGATGCTGCTGCAGCGACTGCTCTCGAGGCGAAGCTACAGTCCATGCCAGGAGTCAACTCAGCGACCGTCAGTCTTGCCACATCCCGACTCAATGTCTCACATCAACCGAACATCGCTGGGCTTCGTGCTTTAGTCGAGTTGATCGAAGCCCAAGGGTACAATGCCCTTGTAGCAGACAATGATGACAATAACGCCCAGCTCGAATCTCTTTCCAAAACCAAGGAGATTACAGAATGGCGGAGGGCTTTCAAAACCTCTCTGTCTTTTGCGATTCCTGTTCTTCTCATCAGCATGATCATTCCTATGATGATCCCAGCTCTCGATTTCGGGAGTCTCGTTATTATTCCCGGTCTTTATCTGGGAGATATCATCTGTTTAGTCCTTACGATACCCATCCAATTTGGCATTGGAAAGCGTTTCTACGTTTCTGCATATAAATCCATGAAGCATGGCTCACCCACCATGGACGTCTTGGTTGTCCTTGGTACATCAGCGGCATTCTTCTTCAGTATTGCCGCGATGCTTGTTTCCATTTTCTGCCCTCCTCACACTCGACCTAGCACGATCTTCGACACGAGCACTATGCTCATTACCTTCATCACTCTTGGACGTTTCCTCGAGAACAGAGCCAAGGGACAGACATCAAAAGCACTATCACGACTCATGTCACTTGCTCCATCGATGGCGACTATCTATGCCGACCCTATCGCTGCAGTCAAGGCTGCTGAAGGTTGGGATGTTGCCATTGGCACTGGAAACGAACCAAAGAACGATTCCGCGCAAGAGGGAAACGCCGCTGAAGAGAAAGTCATTCCCACAGAGCTTATTGAAGTTGGTGATATTGTCATTCTGAGACCAGGTGACAAGATCCCAGCTGACGGGACTGTCACTCGAGGAGAAACTTATGTTGACGAGAGTATGGTCACTGGAGAAGCCATGCCTGTCCAGAAGCGAAAAGGCGGTCTTCTCATTGGAGGCACTGTCAACGGCACTGGCCGTGTCGATTTCCGTGTCACCAGAGCGGGCAGAGATACACAACTCAGCCAGATTGTCAAGCTTGTTCAAGATGCTCAGACCACAAGAGCGCCCATTCAGCGCCTCGCGGACACCATCGCTGGCTATTTCGTACCGATCATTCTTTGTCTTGGATTCCTTACCTTTGCAACGTGGATGGTCCTCAGTCATGCTCTTTCTAACCCTCCAAAAATCTTCGTTGATGAGGCTAGTGGTGGGAAATTCATGATTTGCGTTAAGCTTTGCATATCTGTCATTGTCTTTGCATGCCCCTGTGCTCTCGGTCTCGCAACGCCAACGGCTGTTATGGTCGGAACTGGTGTCGGTGCAGAGAACGGGATTTTGGTCAAAGGTGGCGCTGCTCTGGAGACGACGACAAAGATCACACAGGTCGTACTTGACAAGACCGGCACTCTGACGCTTGGTAAAATGACAGTGGCATCCTCGAAACTCGTCCCAACATGGGAGAACAGCGAATGGCGAAAGAAGCTCTGGTGGACTGTTCTTGGTCTCGCGGAAATGGGTAGCGAACATCCCATTGGCAAAGCTATCCTTGCATCAGCGAAGGAGCAGCTAGGTCTCGATATTGAGGGCACAATCGATGGCAGTGTTGGAGACTTCGAAGCCGTCGTAGGTAAAGGCATCAGTGCTCTTGTTGAGCCTGCGACCAGTGCCGAAAGAGCTCGTTATCGTGTCTTGATCGGAAGTGTCCGCTTCCTCCGGGACAACAATGTCGAAGTGCCTCAAGCTGCAGTCAACTCTTCCGAGGAAGCCAATATCAAGGCCGCCGGGTCAGCGAAATCCCCATCAGCTGGAACTACCAATATTTTCATCGCCGTCGATGGCGCCTTCTCTGGACATCTCTGCCTCTCGGACACCGTCAAGGATAGCGCACGGGCTGCCATTGCAGCTCTTCACAGAATGGGCGTCAAGACCGCGATCGTCACTGGCGACCAGCGCTCAACGGCCATCGCAGTTGCACGCCTCGTCGGCATCCCATCCGAGAACGTCCACGCCGGCGTCACCCCAGACCAGAAACAAGACATCATCCGCAAATTCCAAGAGGCAGGTGAATGCGTTGCTATGGTCGGCGATGGTATCAACGACTCTCCCGCTCTAGCGACCGCAGATGTCGGAATTGCCATGTCCTCCGGGACAGATGTAGCTATGGAAGCCGCAGATATCGTGCTCATGCGTCCCAATGATCTCATGGACATTCCTGCCTCCATCCAGCTCGCCCGCTCAATCTTCACCCGTATCAAGCTGAACCTCAGCTGGGCATGCGGATACAATGTCATCGGCCTCCCATTCGCAATGGGTATCTTCCTGCCTTTCGGATACCATCTCCACCCCATGGCTGCAGGCGCCGCAATGGCACTTAGCAGCGTCAGTGTGGTTTGCAGTAGTCTCCTCCTCAAATTCTGGAAGCGCCCACGCTGGATGGACGATGCCCTCGTTGAAGAAAAGGGACAGTTGAGGAGGAGGGGCGCAGGATGGGGCTTTAGCGGATTGGTTGGCAAGGTCACTGATCTCGCGAGGGCGGCGACTGGTCGCAAGAGGAAGGAAGAGGATGGATATGTGCCCCTGAGTAACCTCGAGGCTGTGTAGAAAAGTGATGATAGGAAGACGAGATACCTCTTTTCTTTTGGTCCATTGTTAGTTACCTGTATATTTTGGAAAGCGCTTAGCGGTGCATGCACATTAGCTTGTCTTTTTTCTTTGTATGCTTTGGCTGTTGGGATAGGATATGGTATGAAGTACGATGTGATGGCATCTAGATATCTATGGAGGCTTCAAAGTGATACAAATACGTCATGAATATTACCTACCTCAAATCCCTCGCACGTTCGTCGTATGGTGTTGTCAAAGGTGATCCTGTTAGCGAGAAGTACAAGGTCGTCACTCCTGCCTTTGCATGACAAGCAGACAAGCCATTGATTAGGAGTCTCCTTTTCTAGCTCACAAGCTTGATTGCAAAGATCGATAAGAAATCAAGTGAAAACAACATCTGTGCAAAGAACAGATGGCTTAGCCCACGGTCTACATTCCTCTTCCCTTGCCCTATCCAAAGTCCAGGCTTGTGTCCGAGAAGAACGACACCGCAGCCCACAATGTACGAGCTCTCAGCAAAAACACAGCAGACGCGCGGATGAAAGAGGCTTCCCCTCCCACCTCCCCAACTCCGCAGATCGCTGCGTAATCCTTATGCTTATTTTGACTGTGACAGCCTCCAAGCTTTTTTTTTCCACTTCCAATCAACATTCCAGAACCTTAATAGTGCCTTTTCAGCGAGCTATATATTAGGGGTCCAGTGCTGTACGAGCGGGTGCGAGGGAAAACCCCGAATCCGAGTGCGAGCGAGCGAACACTTTACGAGCCGCATGCGGCCAAACCCAAAACCCAAAATTTGGAAACTCTGGATTCTATCCAACGATAGGGCTGGAAATGGAGGATTTTGTGGGAGCTGTAGGGAGATCCAAGTCAAGAGCGATCAAGAACCACGTCAGTGGGCGTTCTTGGCTATTCAGTTATCGCTTTTTATGGTTTTAGTTGGTAGTTGATAGATATGGCTTTGGGTTCTAGGTTGGCTGGGCTGTGGGATGGGTTTGGGATATATAGGGGTTTGGTTCTCCCTTTAGATGTTTGGGATTGAGATTTCATACGCACTGCCAATACAAATCACAGTTCCTTCTCATCTCTCATCTCCTTCCTGATCTTTTGTCTCCTTCCCCTCCATCGCAAGTCCGCATTCCGAAGGTCGTCTTAGACAGCACAGAAACAACAACGACACACACATCTACCGGGCTGCCTTCTCAGACTCAATCGATCTTCATCTCACCTGACCAACAAACGAATCGACAGAATGCCTGATCTTATGAGAGGTTCCCCCAAGACCCGCTCGCAGGTCAAATTATGGGGTCATCTTGTAGCCCTCACTCTCGCTATCAGCGTAACATCAGTCGCCGTAGCACGAATGCTCATCACGAATAGCCAGAGGAAAGCAGCTGCTGCATCCAGCGTGACCGGAAATGGAGGACAGAGGAGTATGTCTGGGCAGATTGCTCTGAGCATGGTATGTTGACTTATCCTACCTTTTCCGGGCTTCAGGTTCGAAGGTCCCGTTTGGATCTCGAGCGCTCTTGAGTTTTGTCTGAACCACTCCTGACTAAGATTGTCTGTTGTAGGCTGCCAAATCGATCTTCTTCATCGTATACCAGTTGATGGCCGATCACGGATATTATTTCAAGGAGAGACCGAGGGCGAACTTGATCCTCAACTGCATTGAGGCTGTCGCTTGGCCTGCTGTCGTTGCTTTCACAGTCCAAGGTATTCTGAAGAAGTGTACTGGCACTACCTGTATTTTGAGCTGGATTATTGTCCCACTGGCCGTTGTTATGAGGTATGTTTTTCTTGTCCTTTTCTTATTGGTGTCTTCAGGACATCTTCCGTATCCAAAGCATAAGTGAAATCGAGATTGACGGATGTGCGTATAGTATCCTTTCAGCGCTTGCAGCTTTCATCTCGATTGGCGATTGGCAGTACTTCAAGAGGACGGGGTTGAAGCCAAGCGAGACCTTGGAGGAGACGAGTGAGGTGAAGCTGGATTCTGCTCAGGTCAGGACTTATGATGTTAGCCCCAAGGTCACCAGACCCAAGGAGAGCAGGACCAGAAGTAGTGGAAGCAGAGACCACCGGACTAGAGACACCAGAGACAACCGACAATACAGATAGGAGTGCTCCGAATGTATTGCATGGGTATGGCTGATAATGGTGTCAATGACCCGACCAACGATAGAAGTGGCCGGTAAAATTGGACATTTGGGAAATTTGGCTCGGATGGCTTCATGAGGCGTTTGGTGGGTGTACAGCGAGTGGACTCTGATTATTCGTGATTGACGCCGCGGGCGATGAGGGTGAATTCCGGACGGCTCTCCATGGACGGATGACCCCCAGTATGGAAAACCTAGAGGTAAATTAGACATATATTTTGAGTTCTCAGCACAACGCACCTGCCAAAAATAAAACCACATTCTGTGTGACAATACGGTGTCGAACAAGAGTGATTTCAAGACTTAAATCGAATTCCGACCAGTCCTTCCACAAGAAGCGGTTGCCTGTAAGATGCGAGAAAAGGCAAGCAGGCGAAGGTGTGCAATGAGTCAGAAGTGTCTTGACATTGGATCGGGAAGGTGTAATGGACGACGAAGGACTTTCTGCCTCATTCATCGAGTAATATCTCGAGGTCCAGAAGGGTATACGACAACACTGCGATTATCCGTTCACGATTTGACCAGTCGTTCTTCTTTCTCCCAGTTCCAGTCTCGAATGCAATTGATCTCGTCTTAGATACTTGACATCTTAGGCTGATTGAGAAGGAATTTTTTTCGCCGGGGCCGCACGTTGCAGAAGTGCAAATATATCTAGATGACCTCGGAATGACCCGTATGCTTCTTTCCCTCTTCCATCTTCTGAAAGAATACTATGGGTGAGGTTCGGTTCGGAAGTTTTTGGACCAATGCCACCACTTTGTGGCTGAGCAAAGAGGACTTGGAGGAGATCATGAGTAAGACAAGCATGTTTAACCTTACTTCAAGCGCAAACTTTATGGAACCACGGCAAAGTTGCTGTCATTGCTCTGAGACACAGGACCTCTTCTTCAGCGCAGCACTTTCCTGTTCTGTAGCTGCCCTCGAGCTGTTATGCATACATGTTTATTCACTTGAATTAAACATGGTTAAGAACTGCCGGAAGCATGATCATGGAGTCAAACCCCGCAGTTGGAGACAACGAAGAGACACCGGCTGATATCAAAATCGATAAAGCTTCAAGAACGGACATGTCGTGAAAATAGGCAAAGCCTACGAATCATGACCAGGAACCCTGCACAACATTGTTCAGAGATTCCACAATCTTGTGAGCTCTGACCACTCGTCAGCGGGAGGCTTGCCGAAAGGCACGATGTCGGCAGTGAGATGATCGGGCCAAAGATCTCACCTGGTCCAAAGTGGAAGAAGACCCGGCTCGGACGTTTCTTAATATGCAGTGATATTGAGCCCTTTGGGGCACGTCCCGACCCCCATTTTGTCTTCTTTGAGGTGTTTCCCGCTTGGCGGGACCATTCGTGGAGGGGCAGGGACTTGCCGCAGGGACAAGCCCCTTTTCATCTCATCACAACAACGAATCAGAGCAACCAGCGATGGACGTGCAATGATCGAACGGATCTGATGTGGAGAGTCGATAGCTTGCTCGTGATAGATGATGGGCCGAGGGCATTCGGAGACGAACATCTTGAGCAAGTAGATTGACATCCAGGGGTTTGCGTGCATTTACCACAGTGAGATGCAATCTTCCTGCGCGTCAAATGGCTGCAAGGCAAGACATCTTGGGCCATGAGATCCACCATCCCCCGATCTGCCTGAAAATGGTGGAAGTACAAAGTCTGTACATACCGCACTCTGAGATGCCGGCCTTTCTTCTGTAGGTCCTTCCTCCATCCACTCTTTTGTACTGCATTTTGGCACCCACATTCGTTACTACTTGTTTACAGAGTAGCTTCACCTTAAGTCCTTAACCATGAAGTCGTCTTTTGGTTTTGCGGCGATCTTCGCCATGGCCGCTACTGTTGTAGTTGCGCAAGATGGAGATGCTTGCGAGGCCGATATTCCCAGTGGAATGAAAGCAGCATCGGTCACTAAAGCATCCTCTTCTTCGGTCAACATGGTACCAGTTCTTGCGGATGTGAACCCATCTACGAACTCTACCAAGTTGTATGTTCCTTCGAAGAGACCTCGTTTCGACAGACACAACCCAAAGAATGTTGTTCCTTCGAAGAATACATCCTGCTACTATTCAGCTAATTCGACCTCGGGATCGATGGTTGTAAACAACACCATGAAATACCCGACTGTCGTTTTGGAGGATATTGCTTCCATTATCAACGTTGACTGCACTGCTGACTCAGTCGCGGTGACATTCAATGATACCACCACTTTCGAAAAAGCGCAAAGTGCTTGGTGAGTAGATCTTCATAGAAGAGACAAAGTTATGGGGAACTAATCGACTCAGGGCTTCTAAATTAAATGCGTCGATGGTTTTGATCACCAACCATCTTGGCGACTGTGACGCTGAGCTTGAGAGAAGCTACTTCCTTACCAACAGTATATCTTTCGATGACAAGACGTTGGTTGCAACTGCCAGCACCCAAGCAGCTAACATCTCAACGGTCGCCAGTAAGCTACCATCTTTAAGATACACAGACAATTACTGACTATAGCAGCCTATACTACCATCGCCTTTGGCAACATCGAAGCTGCTGTCACCAACACGACCAATGACAAGCGCGCCTTGGTCATCGATCCGAAATACACCTTCAGCCCATCTATTGCCCTCGCCGAAGACACAGTCCTGTTCGAATATGACCCATACGTTACCATCACGGCTGATAATGCATCTTTCTCATCAGAGATCACATTTTCTGGCTACTTGGCATACAACTGGTTTCTCTGGAAATTAGAGGCACTCTACTTCGACATTGATGCTGGCTTCAAGGCTGATCTTGGCCTGACTGCCGATGTCAAAGCATCTTACGAGACAGCATTCTCTTACGCACCTGCATCCCTCTACTACGGTGTCTCTGTTCCAGGCGTTTTGGAACTTGGTCCCATGCTTCAGTTCTCTGTTGGTACCGAGATTGGTGTTTCGGCTGCTGCCCAGCTCTCCACCGCATTCGAAGTTGCGCTTGCTAACGGAAACGTCCATCTCGATGTGCTTGATTCGAAGAAGACTGGCGTCTCTGGCTGGACTCCTACATACTCAGCTGGTGCCGATATCAACGGTCAAGTCCAAGCATATCTCAACCCTTCCGCCTCTCTCACCGTCGAAATTGCAGCCAAGGCATTCGGTGGACTGATTGACCTATCGACTGGCCTTACTGCCAAGCCTGGATTTGACAACAGCTTCACCCTCACAGGCGGTGTTGGAGTTGATCTTGGTGGATTGAAGAACATCACCAATGGTGCTGGCTGCACTCAAGGACTTCAACTCAACAGCAACTTTACATTTGCTCTTGATGCTTTTGCTACACAATGGTACTCTGCCACTTTGTACGAGGTTGAGGTTCCTCTTCTGGATAAGTGCTACAGCTGGGCTTAGAGTGGAGTGACGATCTTGGGATTCGAGGAGAGGCTACTGTCATCACGCAACGTGATTTTCTTTTGTTACTCATTCAAATCTGTAAATATTTAATGGCGAGCGTGGTTGTTTATGAGCACACAGAGACGTTGAATGATATTGAAGATTTATACCACAAATGACTAGCTCTCAGTGCTCTGGTGCGATAATATGTGCGGCTCGGGTATTAAGCATGTCATCTGAATCGCTCCGTGGAAGTCTGGTGTTCGCTACTAGCCTGTACGTTCCTCAACTTAGACACAGCTACGGTCGCTATCACTCTCGTCATTGGTGGTAATATGAGCGCTGCCAGCACTGCCAACACTCTCACCAATGCCCAGCTTCTTGTGCCGGTCCTCCAAACTCTTTTCCTCTGAGATATCCCCAAACGACTTTCCCTCATGCTCTCGCGTGCTATCGAAAATCTCTTCTTTCTTTGCAACACTCTCAGGCATGTAAGTCTGATACTCAGTTGAATGTTCTAAGTCTTGCTCTGACTATAAGTGCTTCTGACGAAGTAAAGGACAAGCTGATCAGGTAAAATCGCACTACACTTTTTTGTTCTCGAGAAGTTAAAGTGTGCCAGCTTTACGAAGGTGCGAAGATCTGTTAATATGCATTTCAAGCGAGTGTGGACAGACTAAAGTTCGTTCCGGCCCTTTGTACCCCCACCAACCACGTTGTTTCGCACGAAGGAAGTTCTAAGCATTTCAGGCTTTGACTCCCGAACGAACGTCGACAACCGTCTCCAAGCCGACTATACATCTGCTAGCCTGATCCAAGTTTCCCTTTCGAGCTTGAAAGATCGTGAATCGAGACGAAGCACCTGTTCCAGTTGTAGGTAGGCGGAGAGACCAACCCAAATATGCGGCAAGAAAGCTTTTGTTAGCTTCTGAAAATATTTCTGGTGTGCTTTGGCTGATGAAAGCTACCAGAAACTTTATTAGTTAGGACCGGCACCAATTAGTCAAAAAGTCCAACCAGGAAATTGGTACGTCACGGGTCGCAACAGCCTCTTTCCGCCGGATCTAGTGAACCATAAATCTGATACGTTCGTATGCTATCGCAACTTGAAAGACTTCCCAAGAACAGTCTCTCCCATATACAGCAGGAAAGTCATTACTCAAGACGGACATAAGTGTAGCGAAAGACGTTGCTGAGGATTTCTAAAGTCATGCAAACAGCAGACGCGGTTACGCGTTGTAGTTAACACGACCCACCAGCAGCCAGCGAACTTCTGGCCGTGGTCGTTGTCAAAAATGGACCTGGGGTCTTTCGGAAAAAGCTCCTGTGCGAAAACGACTAGCATTTATTGAGAGCAGCAAGTGATATTTAAAGGCACAGAGAACGTGATTGCAAGTGACCACATCTTTAATTGATATACAAGAATCTGAAAATCATGCAGGGGCAATCCTTCACCTGTCTGGTTCCTCAAGATGAATATTTCTATGATCGTAGCTCGAGTGTCAAGTCGAGAACATCTAACAGGACAGAGCAACTGGTCCTCCAGGAGGGGTGTAGGGCTTGTTGCCGTTATTTGGAATGGTACCACTGTAAATGCTGATCTTGATGCCGCTATCAAATGTTAGCATCGGATACATTTTGAAGGGGAGGTCCTGCTTACGGGTCTTCGCTATTGTATGCACCAGGGAACTTGACAGTAGAAGAGGCAGTCTTAGTGCCAGAACCTGTCACCTTGATGTTGGCGCACCTTTTATTTGTTAGCCAGGCCCACCGAGTGGAGGGTGGCATTGGACACTTACGACATGTAGAATTGGGCACCACCCGTAGAATAGGCGGAATGCAGAGCAAGTAGCTCTATCCGCATGAGGTAGTCACCAGGAGCAAGGCACGAAGGCATCGTGAAGTCCCACCATCCCTTATTGGCAATCATGGTGTCCACTCCCCACTTTCCTTGTGAGGTATCAAGACCTTCTTGGGCAATTTTGAACCAGTTCAGTCCTACTTCGCTTGCGATACCAGCACTGTCAACCTGTTTTAGATGTCAATAGCGGAAAGGAACAGTTGATCTTGGGATGCATACCTTTGCAAGATAAACCATAATAGGTCCCTTGTGACTGGCCGCGATTGGGTTGTCTGGGTCGTTCGCTCCTTGGGCGCCTCCAATAATGTGCTGGAACCATGCTCCAACCTTTGCACCAGCAGGGATAGTGACCACATCCTTCGAGACTGGCTGCTTGAGGCCTGTGTTGCAAATGATGGACGATCCAGATACACTCGTGACTGGATTGTTCACGGCTGGTGCTCGGATACCATATAACGATGGTTGCTCTGCACCATTTATGCGGAGTTTCTGGAAGATACCATGTCCATTGACAACTGCACCGAAGGTAGCAAGAGAGAGAATGGTTGAAGTCCGCATGATGAGGTGAATTGAGAAGGTTGATTGAAGAGTGGTTACTTCTGCAGAGATTCGACTTCTTTTATACAGGTACCAAGATACCAAGGAAAAAGACTTCAACTTTTGAAGAAACGCCTGACGAGAGTCGGTGGCTTGACAATCAATTTATGGGCCGCGAAACCCCAGGTTTCCACCATGAAAACCACGGTCATCACCCAGGGTTCAATAAATGAAAAACGCGGGGAGGGTTCGTTTTGACGAGAAATGTTCAATATGCCGTTACCAGGGTATCTTCATGAATCCCAGTTCGGTTACATGAAACTGGCTGTAGATAGGCTTAATTGAACGACAACTGCACTCGCAGAATAGATGAGCTCCATTGGTCACAGGGGCAGGATCTGACACTAAGATCAACATGCCACAGCTGTCACTTGACATCTTAGTAAACAATCTAACGGGCCGCAGACCGAACACCAAATAGATTGTTCTGTGAGGAATCGAAACGCGGTGCTTGGGACTAGGGTGAATGAAAGCAATATCGAGGTTAAACGGATCCATAGAACATGACCCGCCTTGGGGAAAACTAGTGTCTGAAGGATTACTAGATACTTTACCTTCAACAACTGCCGGCATGCTCATGTAATGAAGGCGAATAATTTAACTCGGAGAAAGAAGGATGCGTCAGGAAGAGTTGTCGTCGAGAGGTTGTGGCGGATTTGACTTTGAATCACATGACCTTTCCTTTTTCCCGGGCGAACCTCGAGATCTTTCTTCTGAACGTATATGAGATTATTGAAACACCTGTCTGGTACATATTGCGTCTTCTTTCTGAACTTTCAGCAATGCCCAAAACGAACCATGTCTAGCCGTTTTATCCCCCATATTCATACGTGCTTCAAAGTGAAGACCTGCCCGTCTCATGATTTCACCAATTCACCAGACGTGCCTAGAGCTCATCCCTCCCTCCCACTTGAGCTGCTCCTAATGCATTTGGAAGACTATCACTTGTATTACCGCCCCGTTGTCCACAATTGACAGGAAGTCGCTGCAAAAGCTTCCTGTTGGGAATGTCCTTCAGAGTCGCATTTACATTGCTTGGTTTTCAACTCGAGCGACAACGGGGTTTCGGTTTAGACTAATTTACATGTGCCCATTTGTAGGATAATGTTCTCAGGAGACAGACTTATCATCGCGTCTGCTGTCCTGAATTCCCACCTTGATCCCTGCAACGAGGGCAGTGATAGACAGAACGGACTGCTTGATGTCTGTCACATTGTTCAATTCGTCCTGAAGGGTTCCGTGGGAATCGGCGTTCGACGGGATCATTAAACGTACATCCAGTAGTAGGACATGTTACCAACCATCTTGTACACATATTGGGCGTAAGATGGGTGACTGAGGTGAAGAATAATTGAATTTTCTGGGGTCGTTGAGATGATGCGTTTTGGTCGCCGTGATTAAGCTAGTCGACAAGCAGTATGCTAAGTAATTCTTGAAGCCCTATTGGACACTTGATCTAGTCCTTTCCGATTCCTTGTCTTACTGCTGTGTTCAACCTTCTGCGTGAGGGGAGAGCACGTGAACCAGAAACGAATATCCGGATTCATTGGGCGGGGTTTTATGCTGAAGCCTATGACTGATAATATTGCTGTGAAACCATGAACTTGTACCAGACTTCCTTGACTAGGCTCAATTACAGTAAATGTGAGTGAGATTTTGATGTTTTGCCGTCAGTTCAACGAAGTGTTTGTCGGTAGAGTCAATTTCTTCGCTCCTCATCGCAACTTATCGATTGACATGTCAATGATTCACCAATATAATAATATTTGGAAAGGAAAAACACCGATACGGCTAGACTGCCATTTAAAATTTGAACCTTTGAGTTTTGATATGTTGTTGTCCATTCTTTGGCAGAAAGCATGAACATTGCAAGCGTCTAGACGCCGACGTCACCAGGACTATCTATTTATCTAGTCTGAAACTGGGATGTTAAGATATTATGTACCTACCTGATAGAATGGCTGGTTGGCATTTCTGTCTAATGATATTTCTCAGTCCACATAACTGTGAAAGCTCGCCTAATCGTTGTCCTGGAAAAATAGGGGTAAGTAAGCGAGATCCTGTGTTTACCTCAACACGGTTGTCCACTAAAATATGTATACCTGAAAGAATCTGCCCAAAATGTGATGAAGGCCGCCATCTATCTTAGGCAGCACATAAACAGTAATCTCGTATCGAATCTAGTAAGCCACAAGCCATGTGAAGAGAAATTTCTGTGCCCGAGCGCATCGAGACGGTGATGAACACGTCAATCTTTGACGACTGTGAGGCTATTTCGTAACAAGTGGAATAGACTCTCAAATTTCCCATATAGAGGCATACTAGTGCAGTGTGCTCGCAGGTCTGATCTTGGGAAAAGTGAGGCTGTCGGGTTCGTCAGATCCGCGGGCACCTGCATCTTTCGTGTGATCTTAGTGCTGCGCTTCTGTTTCTGTGCGACTTCAGGATGGGGCTGCCTCGAGTGATAAGTCCGTGAAGCCTCAAAGACCAGAGAGCTCAACCGTCTCTTCTTATCATCGCAGGAAATGGCAGAATGGATCCTCTATCCACCGCGTTAAGTGCGGTCCCGCTCGCAATACAACTTGCAAAAGGTACACACAAGCTGTACGTTCGAAATTCTGATAGTCCCAACCCGTTCAAGGGCGATCTGACTCAAATAAGGTCTGGTTTCCTACAATCAATCCAAGCTGCGCCGGCCGAGATCAAATGGATCATCGAAGATCTCCATCTCCTCGAGAACGTCCTGAACGAAATCAAGCTTAGTTATGACCTTCAAGGTCCCCAGTTAGAGATGGAGCAAGTTTTGTATCGCTGTATTGAGCTGCTGAAAGAGTTTAGTGACATCGCAAAACATTTCACACCAGGTCTCGCGTCAAGCAGCAGAAATACTCTGAAATGGACGGCGATGGAAGTCGTTTGGAAGAGAGACCATATTAAGCAGTTCAGGAATAGGCTTGCAGAGGCTAAACTAATCTCCTGATTACACAGAATCTCTCCACTAGGTGAGTAATCATTACATTGATGGTTCCCTAATATCTTACACCGGAACTCTACTTTGATATCATGATCCCACTAGTCCCTCCGTAGAGAATCACGAAGTTCTCTCATTTTTGCAGCTCCCCTTCCCAGAACAAATGATGACAACTCAGCCCACGGAACACGCGATCGTGATTCTTCCTCTTGCTGTTCAGCAATGGTAGCATTAGCTGCAATCACGTTGTAGTCTTCTCTTGAATCCTCCTTTTCGCCGAGTACAATCACAATCCCAGCGTACTTCAAGAGAATGCAGTTCAGAATGAGTCGGCAGATTCTGCCGTTACCATCGAGGAATGGGTGAACGTTGACGAATTGATGGCAGTACTTCGCTCCCAGAGCATATGCGTCTAAGGCTCCATCCTCTTCCGCTTTGGTGATGTCCCAGTTAAAATCATCAACCAGACTTTTCATGGCGGATGGAATTAACGAGAATGGAGTAAAGGTATTCAACCCAGCGACAACCTCCGTGGTTCGGTAAATTCCCCCATAAGTATCTGACGAACTGCCATCTTCAGACTTGATACCTTGTGTCAGGACTCTGTGCGTATCGCAAATGAGCTTCTCGCTAAGAGACTGATTTTGTGACACCATCTGGACCATCATATGTTTCAGAGCCAACGCGTGCTGAACAATCTCTTTTCTTGACCGAATCACGGCCTCGGATTTGCTTTCACCATTCTTTGCTTTGACATATTTCAACGCATTCTCCTCCTCGGTCGTACGTAATCGAATATGTCTCGCATCAGTAGTTCCCGAAAAGATTTCCCGGCAAATACGAACGGTAGTATCGTGTCCCAAACCAGCTCCCTCAATGTTATTTGATCCGAATATCAACTCTGATAGAGACTCTATCATAAAGTTTTCATAGGCCTTCTCTTGTCTCTCGTTCAAAATTGATACCATTCCCTGGACCTCCTCAGCTAGTCCTTCCGTCTGAGCAAACAGTTCATCTGGGTCATCATCCGTAAGAAAATAGTCGTAGTTCCGATCCATCTTTATTGTGAAAGTTGCGCGCATGGCTCTACCACGAATGCTGCCCCAGTGGGGAAATGACTTTCCTAAGGTTCGTCGGAGGTTGCTGACAAGCGAAACTCGAGCAGAGTCACTAGGGGAGTTTCCTGGCTCGATACTGAGACCGGAGAAAGCCTCCGTCAGAGTTTTTCTGCGCTGCATAATGTTTGTAGAGTTGAAATGTGTAGTTGCTTGAGTGTTGTGTGTTCAAGATGTGAGTGTGAGTGTGAAGAAGCTGGGAAGCGATGTTCTTTTTTGCTTGTGCTCTCGAGCTTGGGTGGCCTGGCTCTAGGTACCCTAGCGTACCATACTTTGAAAAGTTAAGCCAGCACTTTAAATGCGGTTGTCTTCAGGTTGAAATATCTCATTAAAGTATTAACGGAATTTAACTAATCTCGCACACTTTCAATTCTTTACGGCGAAAGACAAAGTTTCCATGACCTGGGATAAAACGGGAAACCCCCAAGGTTACGAGAACAAAGCAATGTTTTCGGCAGAAAGCTGTAGCCACTATACTAACGCTATTATTCGAAATACTAAGAACCCTCTCTCTTCCTTTAACTCACTCTCACTCTCACTAGTCCTCTCTAAAGTTTACAACAGCTTAAACAGCTCTCTATCTTATTGAATAAACTGAACAAAAAGGTCTTTTAGACAAATCCTTCAATTTTATTCCCTCTATATACCTTTCATTTAGTAAATCTATAGCTTTATATTAAGAGAATCCTGAGTAATATAAACAAATTTGCGACAAGAAACACATCGGACCTTACTATATCTACATGTCCTTCGTGTCTACACGTTTAATCCTTAAGACTGTACTATCTTTCAAAAGGAATTTCTATCCTTTAGCCTAGTTTATAATAGCAACTAACTTATTGACCTTATCCTCTAAAGTCTCAGGCTTAATCTCCACTTCCTTCAGCTTAAACAATTTCGCAAAAACTGCTCCCCAACCCTCCGTATTTCACTCCAGAGTCCAGGAAATTGACCGTACGCGAGGCAGAGTAAACACTCGTGAGGTGTGTTTCTGCCGATGAACAAAGTCACGAAACAGATTGACAGGATTCGAATGCTATACTGTTCATTTGTGACTCGATGGAAGCACAAGATTTATAAGGCTGCACGCCTGCATTTACAGCGACGAATAGCTGCCCTGCATCAGCACCTGCAGTGAGGCTTCGCTTCCACGCCCCACCAGCCCCAATCCTTGTGTGACTTGAATAGGCACCTTCCAGAGATGAGTATCATGAGCGACAGACAGACACCAGAGCAGAAATCAACTTGTTTCAAACAAAGAGACATGGAGCCCGTATCCCTCGCCATCGGTATCGTGCCTCTCGCGGTCCAACTCGGCAAAGGCATACACAAATTTCTTGAGCTTCTCCAAGCAATCGAAGATGCGCCTGCCGAAATCTCATGCATAATCGACGAGGCTGAGTTCCTACGATCACTACTCACTCAGATAGCGACGAATAATGAGACATTTGGGACTCATTCAGAGACGGAATTAGCGCTCCAGCGATGCAAAAAATCGCTGGCCGACCTCTGTTCGGTTGCAGAATCTTTCGCATCGGGGTTCAGCTCGAAAAGAGGCTTGAGACGGAGATGGACTGCCGTGGAGGCTGTGGGTAAGAAGCAAGATTTTGCGAGGCTGAAGATGAAACTTCAAGATGCGAAGTTGGATCTTATGATTGCTCAGCAGATTTCGACCACGTAAGTGAATTGAGCATGTTAGTGTTGAACTATCGTTGATGGCTTTGTAGACGGTATACGCAAGCTCAGCAGTGTGCGAATCAGCAATCGCTGTTAAAGCTCTTGGAAGGTTTTGCGGAGGTGCAGAACTTGCTTGGGGGTCAGAATGGGTCTGCTTCCACTGGATCGGACGTGGCTCTAGCTGGGGGAGAAGTTGGTATGTCTATGCGGGAGTCACGTTCTACACCGGCTCTTCGGATTCAAAATCTGAAGACTAGCGAGGAACGCAACACTCTAGAGGAGAGTTTTAAGGACGACTTCAGGACCGCCTGCGAACGAAGAGTGGCGGGATTCCCTAGATACACCGTTACTCGAACCCCTGTGGGAGTATTGTACTGCTCGGCCACAACGTATCGTATGATTCCAGTTGAAGAGGACATATTCAGTAGCATTTCAGGTGCTGAGAAGACGGAGGTGGTGACGATGTTCAAATTCGCGCCTTCCTGGTGGTTTACGAAAATCGGAATGTCTCGGGTCATAGAGCTGGTAACAACGGAGTCAAGTACCAGAGGTTGGCAATATCAGCTTAGGACTTTCAATGTGAGTGCTTGGGCAACCCGCAACTGCTGCCGTGATGTAAGGAAACCCTAGAAATGGCATTGACGAGATACAGCATGTTCCAAACTCATCGTTGATATTTGATTTCTGCCGCCTCGGCAACACGGAAGCTGTGAAGCACTTACTTACGGAAAAGAAGGCGTCGGTGAATGATATGAATGAGTTCGGACAGACTCCACTGCATGCAAGTCTACTCGAGCTCACTGTATATACGTCGCTGATTGGAACATAGGTCGCGGCTGGCAGCTGCTATGCAGATCTTTGTGATTTTCTGCTTCGTGCTGGTTCGTGCAGAGAAGTTCGCCAATCTGTGTACCTCACATGGTAAGCCTTAGCCTTTATATACTATCTGGTGATCTAACACTCGTCAAGCACAGCATTTGGATGTGTTTTCCTCCCACATGAGCAGCTTGATATCAATCAATTTCGATGGTTACATGTCACTAGTCGGCAATTTGAGCAGACTGTGCGAGTGTTCCTGAGAGCCGGAGAAGACTTTGAACATGCGTATGATGACAATTTACTGCGCACCCTGATCGGGATAGAAAATTCGAACAGAGTCATTGACATCGATCGCTTGAGACCATCGTCGTGGATACTAGAAGAAGTCATTCCGGCCATCAACTCTTCGGTCCTGGATCGAGCTTTCTGGAATCGTTGCCTAGGAGATGCTCTTGGTTGGGGCTATGCGAGACTCCCTTCCACACGATTCATCATGAAACATTGTGATGTGGACTCTATAAGGTATAATCTGTTGAAATTACTCAGAGCGTTAGAGGAGACGCATGTGATACATTCCTCTACTCAGCCATCAGATACAACCGGTGACATCTTGCTCTTGCTCGAGGCTTCCGGTGGTCTGCACTTTCTTGGTCCTCACTACAAAGAAACACCGATCTCCCTGGCCTTGAGATATCCCCGATCATTTGCTGCTCTTCGGACTGCTTTACAAGCAGCATCTCACACCTTCGTCGACGTTGTTCGCCAAGAGATAGAGTTCCGAAGCAACGGGTGGACAGAGGAAACACTACTGGCTGTCTTTGAGGGTACCTTCGACTTGGAAACCAGCTGTTTTGGTGGCAGACATTGTGGGCAGTGCGATTCCTGGATCATAGATCCTCGTGAAGACCAAACTGTTGAATGGCTTATCAAAATTCTGAGGCATAAAGAAGGACTTGATCAAGATGCACCATTGAGCGAGGCTGAGATCCAAGCAAGAATCTTGCATAAGGATGCTGAAGAAACGTACAAGCAAGGTATATGTTGGAAGTGCCATGAATTCTATGATTAACATCAACGGCGTTGATTGATTGTAGAGGGGAAATTATATTATCCATGGACACAAGTCAAGTCTGAACTGTTCCTGAACACTTGAATAAGAGGAAGGCCTGCATTGAAAAGTATGTAAATAAGGACTCGCCCATATGGATCCAAATTCAACTCTTCAGGTATGAAGTCAAAAAGAAGATTGGCGGAGGTGGATTTCTGGTGCTGGTCTCGCCACTCTTTGGCGCGAGAAGCCGAACCCCTTCTTCCCACCGTACGGCGAGAAAGCCGGACCCTGGGGTCGGTGGAGACAATCAGAATGCTTGAGATGCGAGCGTGAGCATCAGCGACAACGACTTCGAAGCCACATCAGACCGGCGCAAAAAGGAGAAGACCCTGAATATCACGTTCAGAAAATGTGTCTTTCACATGCTAACAATGCCGGATCCTCATGCGCTGCTTTCTGGTCATCCGGGTCAGATGATGTGACTGGAAAAGTCTGGAGAAGCGCGGGTGTGGGGTGGGCTGGTGGGCTTTCCAGGTGCTGCGGCGCCTTCACATGCTCGCTGAAAGAAGGAAATTTCCCCGGGCTTTGTTTGTTGACCGGACCGCGATGCGATGACTGCTCGGGCTGATGTAGGCCGGAAAGGCAATTGTTGAACTGAGAAAGAGGACCTTCTCTGCAAATACAAATCACAGTCCGATTTCGCTCTCCATGAACTTGTAGCTTCAAGTAAAATTCTCAAAGTGTGCGCCTTTTTTTCTTTGGCAAGCAGAGAAGATCCCGCCCGCTTGCGCTGATGCACCAAATACACTAGAATCGGCTGACAGAACCCTGGGTGCCCATTGGCCGAATAGCCGTGATCCTGACTTCTCAGACCTCGGCATTCCCCAGAATCCCGCCAGCCAGCCAGCCCATGTCCTGTCCCCGTCTTTAGTTCCGCGTGCCATCGTTGAAGTAACAAAACCGCCTTCTTCTCCACCTTCTTCCATCCTCACCCACAAACTAAACTCACAAGATCTCTCCCTCACCTTCATCCTCTCTACATTCTCCTCATACATCTTACAAAATGACACCCAGAGTTATTGTTGTTGGTGGTGGATGTGAGTGCTCCCACCCCAATGACCCCACTCAATGGATTACTGACATCTGAATGAACAGTGTCCGGCCTCAGTGCTGCCCACACCATCTACCTGGCTGGTGGCAACGTGGTTGTTCTAGATAAGCAAGGTACGTAGAATCGCTGTTCTTGGTCTGCAATCATCTAACAGTGCTACAGGTTTCTTCGGTGGAAACTCGACAAAGGCCACCTCCGGTATCAACGGAGCCCTGACTCGAACACAAGTCGACTCGAAGATCCAAGACAGCGTCAAGCAATTCTACGATGATACCCTCAAATCCGCAAGAGACAAGGCCAGACCAGATTTGATCAAGGTCTTGACATATAAGTCTGCAGCAGCTGTTGAGTGGCTTCAAGATGTTTTCAACCTAGATTTGACCCTCGTTTCGCGGCTAGGGTACGTTTGATTCGGTCGAGATGTACAATCACATGCTAATATAATTATCTGCAGAGGTCACTCCCAACCAAGAACACACAGAGGACACGATGCGAAGTTCCCGGGTATGGCCATCACATATGCATTGATGCAAAGACTCGAGGAGCTCGCAGAGAATGAGCCAGAGCGTGTACAGATTATCAAGAAGGCCCGCGTTACCGGATTGAACAAGGACGGAAATAAGGTCCTTGGTGTCTCATACGAGTTCGGCGGAGAGACCGACACTATTGAGGGTCCAGTTGTTTTGGCAACTGGTGGATACGCTGCCGATTTCACAGAGACCTCCCTTCTCAAGAAATGGAGACCAGATACCTTCGACCTTGCATCTACCAACGGTGTTCACGCCACTGGTGATGGACAGAAGATGGTCATGGCTATTGGCGGTAATGGAATTGATATGGACAAGGTCCAGGTACATCCTACCGGTCTTGTTGACCCCAAGGACCCTGGCTCGAAGTGGAAGTTTTTGGCCGCTGAGGCCCTTCGTGGTGAGGGAGGTCTTCTCCTGAACGGAGATGGCAACCGATTCTGCGACGAACTTGGTCATCGTGATTACGTTTCCGGTGAGATGTGGAAGGAGAAGGACAAGGGAAAATTCCCCGTCCGCCTGGTCCTCAACTCCAAAGCCTCAAATGTTCTCGACTTCCACACTCGCCACTACTCCGGTCGTGGTCTGATGAAGAAGATGACTGGCAAGGAGCTCGCAAAGGAGATCGGCTGCACACCAGAGCACCTCCAATCCACATTCAGCGCATACAACGATATTGCCGATGGCAAGAAGAAGGACCCATACGGAAAGAAGTTCTTCCACAACGGCCCAGTGAACGTTGATGACGACTTCCACGTTGCTGTCATGGAGCCCGTCCTCCATTTCACCATGGGTGGTATCGAAATCAACGACAAAGCCGAGATTCTCAACTCGGAAGGCAAGCCATTCGAGGGTCTGTACGCATGCGGTGAGTTGGCAGGAGGTGTCCACGGTGCCAACCGTCTGGGAGGATCTTCTCTCCTCGGCTGCGTTGTCTACGGACGTGTTGCCGGTGACACCGCCAGCAACTACCTCTTCAGAAACGCTCTCAACGGCAGCACAGGCGCATCATCACGTCTCGGCCAGATCTCCCTTCACATCGACCCCTCGCAGCCAGGCAAGATCTCCGTCGAGTGGGACAGCCAGGGCTCCGGCACAGGCTCCAAGCAAGCCCAGCAATCGCAGACTTCAGCTGGTCCTGTCATGAGCAAGAACGGCGATTCGTCTGATCCAGGAAAGGTCAGCAAGCCAAACAAGCCTGCTGAGTTCAAGATCCCTGAGAAGGAGTACTCGATGGAGGAGGTCGCTAAGCACAACAAGAAGGAGGATCTCTGGGTCGTGGTCAAGGGCGTTGTGATGGATGTGTCGGATTGGCTTGATGAGCATCCAGGTGGGCCACAAGCTATCATGAACTTCATGGGTCGCGACGCAACTGAGGAGTTCGAGATGTTGCATGATGATGAGGTTATTAGGAAGTATGCGCCCTCGCAGGTCATTGGACGTGTGAAGGGGCAGAAGGTTACGCTGGAGGCGTAGATTGGGCTGTGCATGAAGGGATGGATGAATGATTTGGGGGGTTGAAGGAACAGTCGGATGAATGATTGATTGGTAGGCTTCGGGAGGGTGTATTGATAGCTAGCAAGTTTCACTGTTTTACGCCTGCACTACCTGCGTACTCGCTTTTTGGGGTATTAGCCTTACTCTCACACACATACACTACAAAATGCATGCTTGTGTTTTCCTCTATATATCATATTCATAGTCGGTTTGACCTTGCTCCTTGCATGTGATTTGACTATATACCATCTTGCCTTTGATTTCAGGAAGAAGAGCCTGGTGTGGCAAAGAGCGGTTGAGCTCATCATTGCCTGTATCGCACGCAGTCTTGCCTTGTTGGGTTTTGAACGATCCCTCAACCACCTTATCGAGGTAGTTTTTGCGAAGAAGGGAAGTATGGGAGAAGGGTGAGAAGTTGTATACAGATTGAGTATGAGCAGCTTGTTGTAGGCAGTTGCGGAGCGATTGTTTTGAGAATAGGAAATGGGGAGTGCAACCGAATAGTAATTGCGCAGATGTTTCTAAGTTCATAGCATAGCCGCCGAGGATAGGGAAATGGTGTATCGCGAGATTAGGAAGTTCGAAATTGGAGAACATAGAATCGAGGAGAGTGCTCGCTCGGCTGTAGAGTCCATAGCGTTAGGATCGCAGGAAGTCTTGGGAGGGAGGAAGGAACGGTCTGTGGAGTGCAGAATGAGGAATGAGGAATGGGATGGAAATTGTGACTGAGTATGAAGCATTGGGAAGGAGATATCGATATGTATGGAGAGGGCGAGGCGGTATGTGTGAGGGGAAAGGGGGAAGGGAGAAGCTTCAAGCCACGGGGTCGAGATGGTGGTGAAGGGTTTTGAATGGATTGAAGGGGCTTATGGTGAGGGCATGATTTGCGGAGGAGGAGAAGGTGTAGCTTTGAGTAATAGGATGTTAGAATTTGAGAAGATAACGGAAATGAGATGAATGCCATAAGAAAATGATTACGAGAGAACGATGAAAAATTGGCGTCTTCACAGCGCGTCGACTGTTGGAGGTTTTGATAGGGTTTCGTCTCTGTGAGATGGATGTTTAAGGGAAAATTGAGATTCAGAAGAAGATATGAATGGGATAAAGCATGTATAAGAATAATGACACAACGAATGCCATGAGTGAAGCTCAAGCGATAGAGGAAATTCTTATGGGTGAGAAAACATAGAGTGTGCTTGTAGGGCCGAGCACCCTCCGCACATGATTTCATCCGCCATTAGACTTCGCAAGCTGAGAAACGAACTCGATTCCAAGGTTCTTAACAGTCTATTTCCTGGACTGGAACAACGTACGTAGTGAATGAACAACATCATAACTCACCTTACGAAGTCAATGATGTGCTGTGCTTCCAAAACACCGCCGACGTCGAACCGAAGCCTCTCCCTCCCAGCCCAACCAAGCCACCCCATCGCCTCTTTAATCCACGCGCCTCATCACTCCATGGCTTCCCTTACCAGTGGCAGCCCAAGTGTACCTGCGGCGATACCAATGCATAAATACAGTGGTGGATGATCCCGCCTGTCAGGCCCAGCACGTATCCACAAACGGCCCGAAAGAAGCTCCAGAAGCACGGAACGAAACGGACCTAGAGACCCGAAGCGACGAGTGATGCAGGAGAGATAGGCGTAGGTGGGTTGAGAATATGCACCCCAGATTTCTGATGGGTTTGCCAAGGTTTTTGAGGATTGACGTCGTGGTTGTTGGATTGCTGTTGTTGTTGTGTGGTGGTTTCGACGATGTTTGACGAGTTTTTGGTGACACAACGTGGAATCTGATGGATGTTGGACTCGAATGATGTGTACGAGATAAATAGATAGTGGTGATTTGACTGTAGTAAATGGATTGTTGGGTCCTCTTTGATGCTATCTGCGGCAGTGTGGTGTAACGGCTTTTGGATTTCGCTTCGCTTCGTTCTGCCCTGTAGCATTGTTGACTTGCCTAGTCTCAACTTGGAGGATTGTACTTTGCTTTCGATGGGCGATACTCTGTCACCGCTCTTCGAGAATGCTGCGAGAACTTTTAGTCTACCGGTGATCAGCAGAAGGGGTTAACTTCAGTCGCAGTGTTCATGTAAATGTGGACATGTCTAGATCCTTGTACCCGAGAAGAGGCTGCAGCGTCTAAAATCTGCCGATAAGATAATGAAAGTTTGTAGCTGGGTTGTTTCGAGTGTTTGGTGGATTGGCGTGTATAAAGTCGAAGAAGTTTGGAGGGTTCATGATGGACTGTGGCATCTTTTTTGGAATGCTGCAGGACTCGTCTACAACTCAGTCCACCCCTTCAAGCTTCACTGGTGCTCCGGACTAAGCAGCTCTGATTCCAGCTTGGAAAAATCGAAGTCCGCCAGGCAGCCTGTCCAATACCCAAAAATTCGAAGAATCGATCGTCATAGACAACAAACCTGTCTGCATCCGAAGCTGGCACTTGCTAACACTGGCATCCGGCTTTGTTGATATGTAACTGCATTGCAGATACGCCGCCGGGGGTTATGCATCTGAATTCTGTCAGATCATTATTTGTGTGATGGTACCACAAGGCTGTAGAAGAGAAGAGAACATCCGAATGATCCATATCTCAAGGAGACATTGAAAGGCAGCATCAAAATCGCAACCTAGCAGCATGATTTCTTTGCTGTTCAGTTTATGATTAAAGGTTGCATTGAGTGGTCGTAGAGATTGTCGAAAGTCCTCGGTATCAGAGCCTGGCAGAGCCTGACAGAGGCGCCTGAGAGGATACTCAATGCAGTAATCTGTTGGCTCTCTTCGATAGTCTGGCGGTCCCAAAATTTGCGAACCCTGGATTGCGGAAGCATGTGCAGATGCCTTGGAACTCATGTATTTCCACAACGATTTGGGCTTAAGCGGTGTCCATCGAGTGGAGTCATTTGACGCTGGCAGAGGTGTGGTAGTCATTTCAACCCTGCGCCGCCAATAATTATCAATCCGATGACAGCCGTGGTCATGCCACAACCCCTTTGAGTTGGCATTTGGTAATGTGATAAACCTCCTGATGGGATCTCGACTTCTTGATCTTGATCAGGGCTTCGAAACATGCGTGTCATGGCAGATCATGATTTGATGCATCGAAGGAATTGGGTTTAGGTTGGTGGCTTGGAAGTACCGGAGAGAATAACGCACACCTACTGATCTGTTCCGCTTGGCGGAATGCATGCTAATTTGGCAGGACTTTCCGCTCGAGAATAAGTCCAAGAAGTCTTCACTAGAAATTATGACAAGGCTGGAGGCAGCTGGAAGGGTGGTTCCCAAGGCTGGTAAAGGAGTTTCTCCTCACTTGGCGAGACTTGGAGATGTACTTGGCTGCTAGCAATAGCGAGGCAGATATTACAGAAGCGACAAATCAGTAACATCAAAAGCAGATTTACTTGTGGTTCTTGTGTAACTTGTACTTCCTCCTATCCAGTAGCATTTCCGGACTTCAAAACCAACACGTAGTACAGTAAACAATTATAAATACTAGAGCTTCTGTTGGTCATGGCGGCAGACTCCGGGAGTTGGATATAAATAGGTGATGCGTACGGTATCTTTCTTCCCGTGCGATACCATTGAAACGTGGGAGTTTGAAGGCAGGGCGGGAAACAACAGACGCAGGATGTGAAAAGGAAACAAACATGGCTTGAGCTTGAGGTTAAAATTGACCCTTCTTACCCCACGGCCAACCATGCTGCAGCAGCGCGAAAACAGGGAGCAAGAAAAAGTTGATGAGACCACAAGTCCTTGGAGCTTCTTGGGATTCTTGGTCACACGAAAGTCATTCCGAACTCCGGAATGCTGAGCTGAGGATGCACAAGGTGACGAAGAACAATGGGGCAGACTTTGAGCTACAGAATAAAAAGGGTACCTACCGATGATCACCACAAGGAAGAGAAGGTGTCACAGCAACGAGGCTGCCCCTCCCTATTCCACGTCAAGTAGCGGATGCTTGTGGTGATATAAAACTAATAGTGATGTATGCAGGTCATGTCAGCCAATGTGTCATGATATTTGGTAGACACTTGGAGTCGCGGTGTAGAAACATGCGAGGGTATTCAGAGGAGTGAGTGAGCGAGTGAGTGAGTGTCGTACGCACGCCTAGTACGCAAGTAAACTTGGAGGGCGAGGGGTTTCGGCAATCCTGCATAGCGGCAGGAGTCAGCTAAGCCCATTTCAGCCGAGACTAAGCTCAATTGGGGCATCAACAGGCGGCGTAAGAGTGCAGAAAGCACTTTTCGCCCTATTCCTCAGGCCATTTACGTTTCGCACCAGGCAAAAAGACCTCACGGCAGCGCCATCAGTCCACCCTCAGCGTATCCTACCCTGACCCAGTCGTCCTATCCCATGCCTCCGGATGAAAGAAGGAGCGCCTCTTCTGTTGCTGCTTTACTGGACCGTCAAACTCCTCCTCCTCCCTTCTCCCATCTGATGCTTTACGCTTTACGCTTCACGCTTCATGCGCCCTGTTTCTCCTGTCAGACTGACCATTCGACCCATCATTCTAGAAAATTAAACCCCGTCTCCACACTTTCAGTCTCTCGCCTTGCCTCGCCTCCCTTGCCTCGCCTCCTTGCCCTGCCTCGCCCTGCCCTGCCCTTCCCCAGATCTGGTCTACTCGAGTCTGGGCACCTCGCTATTATCCCTTCAACTCATCATCACCACACCCACGGTACTGTACTACTGTCCCACTGTATCAACATCAACAGTCACAGTAGTCACTCGTCGTCCACGTCCACCGCTCCACCCCTGGTCCGCCTCGTGTTTCTCGTCATCATCAAGGTTTCTTCGTCCTCCTGCTGTGTCCCTAAAGGAAATCCTTCCTCGCCGCCTACCTGCATCGGCAACGCACCGCACTGCTCATTTCGTGGCATTTTTTGGCTACCCTATTTCGGAGCACGGAACTGACTAGGCCCTGCAGGCGAAGGTGCCACACCCAGCCTGCGCAACCCATCAGCTTCTCAGCTCCAAGCCCATCGTGCCCGCCCCAGCCAGTAGTCTGCAGCAGCCCAGTCTACCCAGCACTCAAGCCCAGGCCGCTCTTCGCGACTCCAGTGCTGCATTCCCACCTGTCCCCCCCTCCACTGTCCACTGTATCGGCCTGGCTGGCGTGTCTTGTCTTGCTTGCCCAGCGACCTTTCCTCTCTGCTCCCTCCTTGGACCGCTGCGCTTGCTCCTCTTCCCCATCATCTATCCTCTCAACTGCCTTTCTTCCCCACACCACCCTAACAACCATAACTTCCTCCTCTTCTATCTTCCGGCAACCTTCCTCGCCATCCTCGACTCAGCGACCCGCTCTCCAACAGACCACCCTCTCGCCCTCCTGTCGACTCCCCTCTCCGACTACTACTCCACCCTTCCTCGATCTTCGTCGACCACCTCTCATACCCACGTGAGTCTGCGACTGGATTGACCGACTGTGGTGTACTGGGAAACGATTGGAACAAGGAGGGGATGATTTTCACGACTACTGGGTACAACTCTGCGAGAACTTCCGGTTGCCATTAGGGATGCCTATTCCTATGCACCAGAATCCGATGATCAAAGACCAACCTTCAACCTCATCCCTTGGACGACAGCATCAACCATTATCTGCGCCGACCTGACGAACCCATCTCTTTCACCATGGCAATAGCCATGGCCTGGCACAAACCTGACAATGTCGCTGGCTCATCAGCGCCGGCCATTATGGTCGGACTGTTTGTCGCGACTGGAGGGCTGCTGTTCGGCTATGACACTGGGTGAGTAGGGTGGACGACTCTTATGCAGTGGATGGAGACTGACGCAAACATAGCACAATATCTGGAATACTGGCGATGAAAGCATTTCGAGAGCAGTTCTCGACGGGATATATTGACCCGCACGATGGTGATCCGAACGTTTCCCCAGCTCAGTCGTCGATCATAGTTGCGATACTCAGCGCGGGAACATTTTTCGGAGCACTCCTAGCAGCACCTATCGGTGACAAAATCGGCCGTCGTATATCACTGATTATTGCTGTGATTATTTTCTCTTTCGGTGTACTTCTCCAAACGATAGCAATGGCAATTACTCTACTAGTTCTGGGAAGGTACGATCAATCTATTCTATTGCACTTTGCTGCAAAACTGACCTGACTTGAACAGATTCTTTGCCGGACTAGGTGTTGGGATCGTGTCCGTTCTAGTCCCTCTGTACCAATCCGAAATGGCTCCGAAATGGATTCGAGGCACTCTAGTTTGTGCGTACCAGCTTGCCATAACTACAGGCCTTTTCCTCGCTGCTGTTGTCAATATTTTGACCGAAGGAATGAACCACCGCAACGCCTTTCGTATTCCACTTGCCTTGCAATTTATCTGGGCCGGCATCCTTCTCCTCGGCTTGATTTTATTACCGGAAACCCCTCGATACCTCATTAAGCGGAATTTACATGCCGAGGCGGCCTCTTCTCTGAGTCGATTACGACGACTTGATATTACGCATCCAGCTTTGATTGAAGAGCTTGCTGAGATCCAAGCCAATCACGAATATGAACTAAGCCTTGGCCCTTCTACATATCGCGATGTTTTCTTCGGCTCTCCCCATCTCGGTCGTCGCCTGGTCACCGGATGTGGTTTACAAATACTACAGCAACTATCAGGCTGCAATTTCATCTTCTATTACGGCACCACTTTCTTCGGCCGTATCAACGTCAAATCGCCCTACGTCGTCGCTTTGGTCACTAATGTTGTCAATGTTGTGTCGACGATCCCTGGAATGTTTCTTGTTGAAACCTTGGGTAGACGTCGACTTCTCATGATCGGGGCTGGTGGCATGGCCATTTGTCAGATCATAGTAGCTTCTGTTGGAACAGCCATGCCCGACTCTGGTGCAGCAAACATGGTCCTCATTGTCTTCGTATGCCTGTATCTGTTTTTCTTCGCCGCCTCTTGGGGACCTGTTGCTTGGGTCGTCACCTCCGAGATATATCCCCTCAAAGTACGTGCCAAGTCAATGTCCATCTCGACAGCTTCCAACTGGTTGCTCAACTTTTCCCTTGGATACGGAACGCCATATCTTGTGAATCCTGGCCAAGGCTACGCAAATTTGCAATCGAAAGTCTTTTTCATATGGGGAACTTTTTGCGCTCTTGCAGTTGTATTCGTATGGGCGATGGTCTATGAAACGAGCAGGATCAGTCTGGAACAGATCGATGAGATGTATGAGAGAGTCGATCGTGCTTGGAACAGCAAAGCATTCCAACCAAGTTGGAGCTTCCAGGAGATGCGAGATGAAGGAGTTTCAGCAAGTGGCATTCAATTGACCGAAACCGAAGAGCCTCGACGGAGGACTGGCACAAGTACCAGTACCGCTGATAGCAGCACGACGGACGGGATGACAGAGGAAGATAAGATCATCGCCCAGCTAGGGGATGTTGATCTAAGTTACTAATATCCTCTGTTTGCTTTTTTCTTACTTCAGTGTAATTCAGCGTGGAGTTTTCCGTCATGGAGTTTATGGGAGGCAACCACGCCCTTGGAGTTCTGGGACACACCTATGTCAGGGAATTGGGATTAGCGTATCTGGGGACTCGGCTTGTCCAACATCATCTCTGCGGCGATCAAATGGGGTTCCTGCAATATTGGGAACCTTACGATGGAACAGTCGTCGTCGGGAAATCAACATAAACCATTGGTTACCATTATATATCAAGCCAGATATTTAGCATCATGATAGCTATTTGAGCAGCGAGACGAGATGGGATGGCGAGATACCTACCGTACCGACCACTGCTAGGACCCAAAAAAGGTGCAGTGTCAATGATATATATACTTAATCTCTGTATGGCTCTTCCATCTGCTAGTTGCATACTGTCAACGTGCTACTTGATACCCGATTTGACTCTCCATGTTCCTACATCAGGTCCGATGACTAAACTCTCAGAATAAGCGTTTCCGAGAGGCCTTCCTACACTTTTAGATCTTCGTTTCCTTTCGATGGTTACAACTTACAGCCTGCCAGATGCTGACACATCTTCGTCCGCAACAAGTGTGGAGTTGTGCCATCAGTGTTCAACTCAACTCACGATCAACGTCTTGCTAAACCTGCTAAATGTCTCTTGCGAGCAAGAGTCAAGGCTCACTTAGAGATAGATCTTGGCAGGTTGACGTTGGTAAAACCTGAGAGATATGATTTGGTAAGTATAGTGAGCTCAACTTGAACACTCATATCTATGAAGAGGAAAATGAAACATATCACTGTTTGATATTGTAAACATACATCAGCGTTTTTCAACTGCTCAATATTGTGAAGTCCAGTATCAAGAAGTTGAAGACTCTCGAAAGAAGCAAAAACGCTCCACAGGTATTTCACTAGTCAGGCAATGCCAAGAAACTGATTCGCATTGCCAGCATCGTCATGGCTCCACATCCAAACCTCCCCTCCATATCACCATTCCAAACCACCGACAAAGACCCTCCAAAATGCGCCTCAAGACATTCGTCTACCCACTGCTCTTCGCACCCTTCTTCGTATCCGCCGCTCTCCCAAACCAAAAACTCCTCTCCAACCCACACGCAAACCCCAACCTCGGACCCGCCATGCCCTCCCCACCAACCTCTTCATCCCCAGGCGCAAGCACAGGAGGCAGTGGCAGCGACAGCGTAATCCTCTCCGACGTCCTCGGCAACGATCGCAGCATCAACATCTTCGCGGGCTTCACGCGCGACTTTGCCACTATCTCGCAGCGTTTCGAGGACAGTAATACCAATACTACGATCCTGGCACCGATCAACTCGGCCATTATGGCGTTACCGCGGAAGCCGTGGGAGGACCCGAAGGACTATGAGGGGCTGGGTGCGGATGCGTATGAAGGGGAGCAGGGGGAGGAGAGGGCGCATAGGAATATGAGGAGGTTTGTGGAGGCGCATGTTGTGCCTGCTAGTCCATGGAAGGAGGGGGTGAAGGTTAAGACGTTGGAGGGGAGTGAGGTTTGGTGGGAGGCAAAGGATGGGGTGAAATTTGTAGGTTTGACGGTTTTGTCCTTTTAGCTCTCTTTTTCGAATGTTTGGTTTGAGGTGTTGGTGTTGAGACTTGAAGCATTTTGGTGAACCTGGGCTAATCATTTACTTGCAGATCCAACCAGGAAATATTGAGGTCAGTTCTGTGGCGAGTAAAGTGTACAATGGAGAAGTATGGATCTTGAAGGGTGTGAGGAACTACGCGTAGTGGAGGGAGAGTTGTTATACCACGTTTTGGACATACATTGGCGTTAGTCGGAGTTTTGGCTATCGGGAATACAATTTGAGGAACATAGGGGCTCTTTGAATAAGCGAATGGGAGAGTCACCTAGCAGAGAGTGGTGCTGCATGACTGAAGCCATGACTGAAACCATTGGGTATTATGAGATATGGTTGTGTTTCTCAAGCCATCTTTGACAAAGGACGGCTCCCACGGAACACGCTATGAGACGTTACATGATAATATGAACAAATTCCACACAGTTGATCACTATCTGAAGCGGCAGAATCATGACGCGACTGTTACGAGTGTCCATTCAGCAGCTGTGACCTTCACATCGCCACCTTAGCGAACCTCAACTGCAAAAGTCTTCTTTGGATGGTTGCACTTCGAACTCATACAAAAATATAAGCGAGGCGACACTAAATACCCCAAGCTTAGGGGGCTTCAAGTGCTTCAAAAAAGAAACTGAAGGCTGTTGCATCATTCAATATAGATTTTACCTGCCATCGGCTGCTAGAGCCCGCAATCAGAATCGCCTGGCTTCTCCATAGACCACAGTCGCTTCGAACATTTGCATAAGATATAGACAAAGCACACGAACTTAGTTGAATAGTAACTCAGAAGCCAGTCATTGTATAAAATCCATAATCCTTTTCTTTTGTCGTTCTTTTCTTTCCTCAACTGTCGTGACGAGGCTGGTTTTCAGCCTTCTGCTGCTAGCCACGGAATTTGCCGCTTTCGGTCAGGGGTGGCAGTTATCGCATCACTTCACTCTGAAGTGCTCTGCCCTCCTCTTTGCCCGTTCAGCACACTTCACTCTTCAACGTCCACCACTGAATCAAATATCCCGCAGATCTGAAGAGTAAACGGAGCTCGATCCAGAGCTTCACTGCGTAAAATACTGCATGCCTGAGCCTTTTGGCACGTATGAGCCCCTCTGCCAATTCTCTCTTCACTGCTACCAGTGACGCAAGATTCAACGGAACTGACCTTCAACAGAGCGCAATAAACCTACACATATCCAGAGACTTTATCAGCCATTTATCTTAAGCTTCTCGTACATTCTGACGGCAATATCGGCAAGTGATCATGAACTCCCAACCTCACGGTCCGCCGCCGGGGGCCTTCGACAGAGAGCGCGACATCGAAGACCATAACAGGCAACGTGCAATAGAAGAAGACCTTCTACATCGGCAGCGAATGGAACGCGAGCGCGAACAAAATGAAAGACATGAGAGGGAAAGACACCATCGAGAACAATATCAACCAGCTCCACCCCACCAGAACAGTGCCGGCTCGATTCCTCTCCACCAACCTGTAGCATCTCGTCTGCCAGGTGCCATCAGCCCTGGTGGACTTCTTGCAAACCACGGTGGTGCCCCTCCATCAGGTCCTCTTGGTGCCCCTAGTGGTCCTGGGAACGCATTTGGCGGACCTCTTCAAGGCGAAGCGCGCCCAATACAACATAACCCCCAGCAAGCTACCAGCCAGCTCCAGCAACAGCAAGGCTTTGGTCCGAATATCATGCAACATAACTCCGTCGGTGGTCCTGGAGGAAATGCTGCTTTTGGCGGACCACTGCAACAACAGCAGGCTCAGCAGCAACAGCAACAGCAACAGCAACAGCAGCAGGCGGCTCAGCAGCAGCAACAACAACAACAAGAAGCCGCCAATCGATTGCAACAGGCCCTTCCATTCGGCGGACCTATCCCACAAGGACATCAAATGGCCGGAGCTCCTGCGCTGGGACAAGCGGGACAACAGCCGATTTTGAATGTGAGTCTTCGCCTTGTGACATTCACCCCTTTTCAATGTCACCCCAATCACCACGCCTCGCCTACCCAGCACATATGCCCACATCCATTTTTGTGCCATTGCAAGAAATCACTACTTCCTGATGTCGTGTTGAGCTATTGTAATTTGGACTGCGTTTCGCACCTAACCCGCCCCGAGACTATAAACTGGCGCGGGCCCTGTCATTTTCAAACCTCACAATTTCCCCCTCTTGATTCTCAACACACGAAAGAACATTGACTCATTATGGTTGTACAGGATGCCCTCAGCTACCTTGATCAGGTCAAAGTGCAATTCGCCGACCAACCTGATGTCTACAACCGGTTTTTGGATATTATGAAAGATTTCAAGAGTCAAGCGTATGTTATAGACCTCTTCCGAAGCTTCGGCTGCGATGCTCTGAGACTTAGTGCCTTCGCGTTTGCTGATCATCCACAGAATCGACACACCTGGTGTCATTAACCGTGTTTCCGAACTTTTCGCGGGTCATCCTATGCTTATCCAAGGATTTAATACATTCTTACCTCCTGGTTATCGCATTGAGTGTGGTGCTGGAAACGATCCTAACACAATCAGAGTTACTACACCCATGGGCACAACCGTGCAATCGATTTCAGGCGGCCGCGCACTACCCGACGCTGTTGTAGCTCAAGGCGGTGGTTACTATAACCCTGGACGACCCGGTTGGCAACAACAGCAACCTCAACATAGCATAGAAAGCCCAGAAGGAGTCTTCAGCCCTCAAGCGCAAAGCGGAGCACAGATCTACAACCCAGCTCCTCCGCAACACCCCTACGAAAATACTGCAGCCGTCACTGCTCATCAGCAACAGCAAAGAGGTGTCTCTCAATTGACAAGCGCAGTAGCAACCTTGGGACATCCCGCACGAAATGCGCAGACTCCAACTCCTGGTGGCCAGCCAGGAATGAACAACGGAGCGCAGCCTGGGCTGGAGAAACGTGGACCCGTCGAATTCAATCACGCTATCAGCTATGTGAATAAGATCAAGGTTTGTACTATCGGTGATTCCTATTGTGTTAAGCGAGACAATAATAATTTTCTCCGCAGAACCGCTTCCAGGACCGACCAGAAATCTACAAGCAGTTCCTCGAAATTCTTCAAACTTATCAACGAGAGTCTAAGCCGATTCAAGACGTCTACGCACAAGTTACCACCCTCTTCAATACTGCCCCAGACCTTCTGGAAGACTTCAAGCAATTCCTTCCCGAGTCCGCTGCTCAAGCCAAAGCCGCCGCAGCAGCCAAGGCCGCAGAAGAAGCCCAACAGACGCAGACGCCTCAAAGTCACGGTCCTCGAGGAGAGCAAAAGATGCCACCAATCGGCAACTTCGCTGTGCCCGCAAGTACAGGCAAGGAGGGCAGAAAGAGACCACGCAATAGTGGTGTAGCACCTGGCTCGCAGCCCAACGCCGTCGCAGAGAGTTCGAGAGTCGCACAGGGAAGTGCAGGAAATAAGGTACGCGATGATTCGAGTGATTGCGAGAGCGCTTGATCTCTTCAGATTCACCCTTTCCCTCTTGTTGATCAGACATTCGTTCAATTGCTCGAGCAAAGCTAATCTCAATCGCAGAGAGCCAAATTGACGCATAAATCAAACGCTCCAGATGCTCCAGCAGTATCTCCGACCTTGACGCCAATCATGCCTGAACCCATGCCTCCGACTTCCACTTCAGGTGCCACGTCAGAGGAGCTTGCCTTCTTCGACCGCGTAAAGAAGTACATTGGAAACAAATCAGCCATGAACGAGTTCTTGAAGCTCTGCAACCTCTTCTCCCAGGACCTCATCGACAAGAACGTGCTTGTGCATAAGGTCAGCAATTTTATCGGCGGTAACCCGGATTTGATGAATTGGTTCAAGGTTTTCGTCACCTACGATGGACACGAGGAGGTTGTCGATAACCGTCCAAGAGCGCCTCCTGGTCGAGTCGCTCTGAGCAATTGCAGAGGGCTTGGTCCCAGCTATCGTCTGCTTCCCAAGAGAGTACGTATTCCCTATTTCTTCAATTCATTCAAATTTGCTGCTATTGTGGATGTGGTTTTGTGCTTAGCGAGGCTGCGCGGGTTGCTATTGTCGACGAATTTTCGTAGTATTATTCCTCGCTTCAGAGCTGGAAACCCTTCCCATTGCTCTTGATAAGTGTCGAGCGCCATCGTCAAAGCATATCCTACTGGATTATCGTACCTCTCTTCTTCCAGCATCCACATTCTCCTTCCTTTCCATCGCGAAGTCTCCCATCACAATTTTCCGTTCCCAATTTCAAAACCAACACTATGGCACCACCCTGCGCTTACGTCCCATACGAAACCTCTTCTTGCAGAGAGGAATGTGCTCCCAATCCGGAAGGGCCAGGAGGCCAGAACTACCTTCGCCTCGGCCACGCCAGATGCGCGAAGCGCGCCTTGGATGAGAAGAACTCTTCAGGTGACGCCTTCAAGGATGATTTCTCCAAGCGGAGAAAGCTCTCACCAAAGCAGAAAGCAGCCCATAACAAGAAAACAGTCTTTTGGGATCGCATTGACCAAAGTCACCAGGAACGCTTGAAGCCTTGCTCCGGCCGCGATGAGATGTGCCATGAAGTGCTCAACGACAGTTGGGCATCGCATCCAACTTGGGCATCAGAGGACTCCGGTTTCGTCGCTCACCGAAAGAATATCTACGAGGAGGGTCTCCATCGTATCGAAGAAGAACGACACGACTACGACTTCAATATCGAAGCCAACGCCAAGGTCATCCAGCTTCTCGAGCCCATCGCCCAGTCAATTCTCGCAATGAATGGAGAGGAGAGAGAGAGCTTCCGCATGCCAATCGGTCTCGGTGGTGCTTCTCAAGCCATCTACAAGCGCGTTCTCAAGAAGGTTTACGGCGAACGTGGTCCCGAGGTTGTTGCAGATTTGTTCAAGGACCCATGCGCAGTACTACCAATTGTGCTGGCCAGATTGAAGCAGAAGGACGAAGAATGGCGCTTCACACAGGTAAGTTCCTCCGTCTGTACTACATAACAATCTGCTCACATTTATTTTAGCGCGAATGGGAGAAGGTGTGGGCTGCTCAGACTTCCAACATCTACCTCAAGAGTCTCGACCACATGGGCATTCAAGCCAAGCAATCAGACAAGAAGAACTTCTCTGCAAAGCACCTCATTGATGCGATCAAAGCGAAGTACGAAGAGCAACGACGTCAACGAAGCCTGAAGGGACGAGCTCTCAGCTACCAGTTCGCCTACGACTTCACAGATCGCGATGTCATTCTCGATGTTCTCCGCATCATGCTTGTCTACGTCTCAAATGCCAGCCAGCACAATCCAGCTGAACGTCTCCGCATCTCTGGATTTTTTGAGAAGTTCCTTGCGCAGTTCTTCGACATTCCGGAAGAGGACATCGCTCGTTGCAGTGCAGGTGTTGACCGCGGAACTCCTGATGACGACTCTGAGGATACTGCTCACGTCGAACTCACAAACGGAAGAGGCAGACGCGGTGGAAATGGCAAGAAGACCGATCTTCGTCGCGGTGTCTTAGACAAGGCCCGAAATGGAGTCAGAGGCCGTGGTCAGAAGGATGATAGCGCTGCCGGAAGCAAGGAATCAACACCAGACGTCGACTCTGTCGCAGAAGATGATGCAGATGCTTCAGAAGAGCCAGCTATCAACCGTGTCACTGACCAACGCTGGACCACTCTTCCTGGTGCCATTGAGTTGGGTCGCACTGTCCAGTATCCCGGCCTCAGCCCAGACCAACCATTCAAGCGGGATTGGTACAGTCTATACGCCAACCAAAGTATCTTTGTCTTCTTCAGCGTCTTCCAAACTCTATATCGCCGATTCAAGGAGATCAAGGACAGCGAGAGTGCCGCGAGGGAGGAGGGCATCAAGGCAGCAAAGCCAAAGCCCGCAAAGGCAATTGGCTTAGTGGCCGAGCATGAGGATTACACCGCTGCAGCACTGAACGATCCTATCTTCTATTACACCAAGACTTTGGAGCACGTCACACATTTCATCGAGGGCGACCTGGACGATGCAACCTACACTGGGTGGTTCCGAAGATACTACTTGAAGAAGGGCTGGCAATTGTACACCATTCAGGACCTTCTCAAGCATGTCTCCAGACTCGGCTCTGTCTGCTCCAGTAATGATATCAAGGAGAAGACACCTGATCTTGTTGAGGCTTTCTACCAGAACCGAAAGCACGAGGAGACATCCTTCAACACTGAGATCAACATGAGAAAGCAGGCCGATAAGTACATCAAAGAGCAAGAGCTTTTCCTGATCAAATGGGTAAGTTTTCTCCAGTCTCCCATTCATTCCACTCTGCTAACAGCCTCCCCAGTATCCAAACAAGAGTCAAGCCACTTTGAAGTGGGTTCAGAAGGAAGAGACTACCTTTGACATGGACGATATGGAACGTAAGGAGCGCTGGCAATACTACAACTCATCCTACGTACGCGCCGAGCCAACTGAGGGCGTTCCCCGTGGCAATCTACAGAAGGTCCTTCTCTTCCGCAACATCTCTGGTGCCGACAGCGACTTTGATGAGGGCAACCCAAAGAAGCCTTTAATCTACCACGAGGACTTGAATCTACGCATCGAGGTGAACACCTACAAGATCATCTATCGCGAGCCAGGTACAGAGTGGTTTTTCTACAGCGGCAATCCTCTCACCTACGATCCTGAGACCAACGAGAGTGCTGCTCGCGAGCGTCTCCGCAAATTCGAGAACGTGCGTACTGAGCGCTTCAAGGAGAAGTTCGAGATGAACAATGCTTGGATGAAGGGACTTGATCGCGACGAGGTTGCCAAGGTCAACAACGACTTCAGAAAGTGGATTGATGGTGACCAACCTGCTGCAGCTGAGCCTGAGCCAATGGTCCAGTAGATCCCCTTCGCAATCTTCCTACCTGCTTCGCCGAGGTCCAGGTTTGCCCATACGGCGTCTTCACTGCATATCGACATCACGGCATTGTTCAATCACGTCGTCTACGAATTCTCTTTTTTTCATATCGCTCAACCTCCGACTTGGTGCCAAGGAGAAATCAGACAGGACTCTTCCAGCTTCGTCAATGCATGAGCTTTGCAATTTGCATCGCCTGTTCTTCCGTTTCTCCGTTTTCATATTTTACAAAAATGGTGTATTGCGCAGCTGGGAGGATGGTGTGTATACACTACTGGCGCAGTTTTGATTTTTATTTTCATTCTGACTTTTCTTCGTTGGCTTTTATGGGCGCGTTGTTTCGCAGTGCGACTGGGTAGAGTGACGGCTGGATGGATGTATCATAGAATCGATCAATTGATCTCTAGTTAAAGTGAGAAATTGATGTCAGCAGTGATTTGGGATGGGTGCAAGTAATAGTAGGTCCTGATGACACAGGGCGACACTACGATTCAGACGAGAGAGCCCCAAGAGTGGTGAGGTCAACTCCTACTATTACTCAAATGTGAGTCTGTGTAATTGTATTGGCGAGACTGACACTATGAAGCTAAACCTCCCTTTGCCAAAATATTCCTCGAAGTCACTATTCTAGCTTATAGAGTTTGATCAACATAAGATCCGACTAACATTGAACGTGATAGGAACTAGATCTGACTAATACAGGAACTTACCAGTATAAAAAATCTCGAGATACTTGTTTTTGCCATCTCATTCTGTGGAAATACATTCGCTGGCCACTTGGAGTTGGCCCTCCTAGCTTCTCTATGAACAGCCGGAAAACCTAACGTGATAGCAATACGCATCTATCAGAGTGCTCTTTTCGTCAAGATTGTCCTCTCGACTTGTGTTCAGCGGGATGCAGAAGTCAGCCCAGCTCTTCCTTCGTCGTGGGCCTCTTCAAGCAGCTAAATAAATTAACCTCCCAAGTAACGTCGAAGTTATTCCCGGAGTGTTAAACACATATGTTGACTTGGGCGACTCATAAAGCCAGCCCTCATAAAGCCAATAAAGCCATGGCATGTCGAAAGTACAATTCAAGACACGTCACTCAGGACGGCGGGCCACAAGTTATCGAAGCAAAATGAGCCATCAATTTAATCTTTGCAGTCTTCAAACTAGGTATCTCGTTCTTACACAAACAAATAAGTTCCGATCCTACACGTAAACCCGCAGAGAGAACGCCGTCCCATGCTTGCCTGAAAACGCACCTAATCCAAGTGGTGGTATCGTACCAAATTATATAATACAAGAGAATCCCAATACACTGTTCCGTATCCTGTCCTGTCCTGCCCGAGCCTTTCATATCCTTCGCCATGGGACTATCTTCCAGCAGACGAAAGAATGCTGATCCTTCTAACAACCATCTCATATTCTTAAACGACTCTTGCTGTCCTTTCCCATCCCGTCCCATCCACTCCTATCAAATCATATCCAACATCGAGCTACAAGCTCATCCATACCTCGCCAAATACAAATACACCAAAACCGCAACCCACGTAACACGCCACGTACTCTTCCAAACCTCCCTCCACATAATCCCCAACGGCGTTCTCTGCTTCCCTGCCGCCGGTTCATTCTTCCTTTTCCCGAAATCCTCAAGATATCTCGTGGAAGAGCCATTACTCTTATCCAAGGAAGGATAACTGCCCGCGCCGTTCATGAGAGGCGGCGTAGCGAACCGTACTTGTGAAGCAGGCAGGCCGTAGCCTTTCGCGGGACTCACGCTGCGAGTTCGCGCTGCAGAGGAGCGAGGTGCGAGGCCAGCGGTTGGGTTGGAGTGTGTCGAAGAGGTAGAGGAGTTGGATATTGAGGCGCGGTGTTGTGCCATTTCTGTTGTAGAGGGGGAGCGTCTGAGGTCTTGCTTTGTGGTTGGGAGAAGAGGGAAGTCAGTTTCTTTCTCTCCTGGTGAAGAGGCGGTGGAAGAGAAGGGTTCGAGGTGGAGGATGGGTGTTAGGATGGCACGGATGACGATAGCGAGGACAGTGAGTCCTATGAGGAGCCCGTAACGCATGAAGATGCCCAGCTGGTCTGGGAGAAGACAGAGACGGCTCTCCATTGTTACGGCCCCAGTTGGGGTATGTCCGTGGCCGGAGGGCGTGGAGTGTAGTGGGCCACCGAACGCATCAACGGGATTCCACATGCTGAGCATGAGGAAGCCTGGCTTTCGAACGCCCATCGCCCAACTGGTGCTCTTGACTGTGATTTCTCGAGCGTTGTTCTTGGCGTCTGAGTGTATGATTTCACAGTAATCGTGATCGTCGCCAGAGAAGACATGTCCCACGTTTCCAATACTCTTGATGACTTTGATAGAGTCCAATTCGCTGAGGACATTCTGGTACTGGTAACCTTTGGAAATGGAAATGGCGTTTCGATGGTCTGGGATCACGGGGCCAAGTTGGCCCTTTGGTGGTGTTTCCGGGGGCCAGTGTTCCCTCTTCGGTCCACATGGAGTCCCTGGTTCTCGGTAGAGGGGAACATGTGTGAGAAGAATGGTGGGAAGTTCTGGGGCATCTGGACCTGGGTCGAGCGTTGGTCGATTCTTGAAATCGACTTTTGCGAGATCCTCCACTTTGTGAGGGTACTGTAGAACCTTCTCATCGCCTGCAATTATGCTGAGCTCCCGAGCAACAGCTTTTCGCTTCATGCTCTGGACCTTATCCAGGAAATCCTCCACAGGCTTTGTGATCTCCTTGTCTTCATGCTCTGAGCCGCTTGCACTCAATGACACCGAGTCGATCGAGACAAAAGTATGGTTCCCAATAACATCCACCCTATTGCCCTCTCCAAAATACGTCTCAAACCTATTCCGTATGGGGAGCTTGATCTTGTCCCCAAAACCCAGATCGTGATTTCCTGGTAATGTTGATATGACTTTCCTCCCTCTCTGCCACGCTCCAGCTTTTGAACCCGCCAAATTCCAGAAATCGTAGAAGATCTTCCCAAATCGGTCATATTCATGCAGCCAGAAATCCTCGCCGTACCTCTTTCCCCATGTCTCCACAAAGCCTTGCTCGTACGATGGCCGCTGTCCGTTCGCCCAGGATGGATCGTTCGTGTTTCCATGTGCCGTCTTCCATTCACGGCCTCCGTCGAACAGATCCCCCAGGAAGAAAACCGTGTCTGGATGCAGCATCTTCTGCAGAGAAATGTAGGACCTCTTCATGTAATTGTCCGTATGCATCATCGTGAACTTGTCAAGCGGCCATGGCCGTCCTGGGTAGCTATGCGGATCTATGAGCTGCGGGTCCGCAATGAGGATTAAATGATGCGGCGTTGCTTCCTTGGGCTATCAACACACTATCCATCAGTTCCTAATTTCGTGTAGCTCTAAATTGTCCCGGGAGAAGAACTCACCCATCTCTCCCAAGAGTCCCATCCACAGCTCTCCACACTACTCTGGAACACCCATCTCTCTCCCCACAACAAAGCCAGCACCCAAGCCAGCACAAATAAATGCGGCAGGCTCAGCAGCTGCCGCGGATGCCATCTCTGCCAGCGGCGCGGTACTCGTGAATGCGGCGTCGCTGTCGAGACTGGTGTGTATGCCTGCTTGTCCGAGGACGCGTAACTCCAAAGTCGCTGCATCTGCGCTGCCAGACTCGGCGGGAGACTGAGCAGGATGCGCGAGAAGAGGGACAGCGGTTCGACGAAGTGGTCGCGGGTTGAGGGGTGGGAGTTGGAATTATAGTAGGAGGGTGCCATAATAATTATTGCGTTGGGGATTGGATATTGGCCATGCCGTCTCCTATTTTTCTTTCCTTATTCGTAGTCCACGAGGCATATAAGGTCACGTCCTCCGCGTAGATCTTCTCCTGAGGCTGGGAGATATTCGAGAGGGAAGGCAATTTTGGAAATAGGTGGGAAAGGAGGATGAGGAGGGAAGGGATAGCCTTCACATGAGAGAGGAGAGTGCAGTGCCTTTTTCTGCTGGGGTAACAAGTACAAGACAAGGTCTGGATGCTTGTTGGTTAAATTGCATGGCAAGCGAACGCATCGTCTGATGGTCTGGATTCCCCCCTGACCGATAAGCCGGATTCCAATAAGAATTCAGGGGTTCGGACTATTAATAGTTCTCCTCGATGGTGTAAATATACTTATGCATATCTTCATAAATGTGATCTAGCACAGATATCAAAAGCTCTGAGCATGTGCAGCAAAAGCCGTTCTAGAACTACGTCCTGCTTATCAATCTTCGAGCGTCAAATGGGTCGCTGTTACTTCTCGACTCAAGAACCGTCAGATAATTAACGAGAAATTACATATGAGTTTTCATTTCGTCAATGAATCTTAAATTTCTGTTCGTTTACTACCCTGTGTCACTTTTGAGGGATTGCAGTTTGGAGGTCATATCGCACTGCGGGTGAAGCAAAGCCCAACAGATAGTCTCATAAAAGTCATGAATTCTAATAACGGCGTAGATTGACCCGGATCCCTCATGTCCAGATCCAGAAAATCCAGCGGGGAACATTAGAAGAAGAATAAATACATGATATATGATGATGCCAGAAACCGCCTATGAAAAGTTCCCAATCCAAAAAAGATATGAGATCTGCTCCTTCGCAAAGTAAGCGGTGTGTATCTCATCTCGTCTATTTCCCGGACAAGTCATCTGCCCTCTCCTAGTTCTTTAGACCACCCAAGTAAACGACTTTTTGACTTCGAACGAAGTTCTCTCTCTGCAAGTGTGTTAGTTGGAAGCTTTGAGTGGTAAAGAATGGGGGGGGGGGGGGGGGGGGGGGGGAACTTGCCTGATGTCTGCGGATGAAGAGCCGATCAGTACATTGAAAATCCCTTCTTCGGCAATCCACTCCTTCTCATCAGTGTCATAGTACCCAACAGAGTATTTGTCAATGCTCAACACAGCATCTTGTGTTTCGCCAGGCTTCAGGAAGACCTTAGCGAAAGCTTGCAGTTCCTTCTCTGGTCGTGGCAGTCGAGACTTTTCATCGTGAATGTATGCTTGGACGATTTCAGCACCTTCAACACTGCCGCTGTTGGTTACTGGGACGGTGATGGTGATTTTCTCACTATCGGCGAGGACTGTGCTGCTAATCACAGGCTTGCCGTAGGTGAAAGTTGTGTATGAAAGGCCGTGGCCGAAAGGGAAGAGTGGCGCGATTTTCATACGCTCGTAGTGGCGGTATCCGATGTACAGCCCTTCGCCGTAGACGACCTTCAAATTCTCACCAGGCCAGTTGTGGTATGTTGGGTTGTCCTCGAGTCTCTTGGGAAAGGTGGTCTAGAATGCAGTCAGAAATCTCTAGAGGTCAATCGAAATATTTGAAATCAGATCACAACTTACAGGAAGCTTTCCGCTGGGAGTCTTGAATCCAAAAAGTACGTCGGCCAAGGCATTTCCAGCTTCTTGACCTTGGTACCATGCTTGCAGGATGGAGGGTACACGATCTGCCCAAGGCATTGTCACAGGCGATCCAGATTGATTGACCACAATCGTTCTTGGGTTTGCTTTGATAATAGCCTCGATCAGTCGGTCCTGGCTACCATCTGCAGGCAAATCCATGGATTTGCGATCATATCCTTCTGACTCCCACTCTCCGTCTAATCCGACTATTACGACTGCAACATCAGCGGCGTTGGCAGCATCAACTGCCTCTTGCAGGTAGTCCTTCTTGTCTTCTTCTTTGTAGCCGATGCGTACTCCTCCGTTTCCGTGAGTGCGGTTCTCAGCCTTTTGTCTCCAGAATGGTCGTAATTCGTTAGTCAGCTCTGCAACGAGTTGTATGGGCTTGCCGGCCTCTAATTGCATGTCGAACAGTTGCTGTTGTGAATCATCAAACATGGCTTCTCCCTTCTCCGTCCAATCCCAGATGTCGACCTTGACCTCACCATCAACATACAGGCGTCCAGCGCCAACACTTGAAAAACTCATGGTATGCAGGCCAGTTGTCTTCGGAGTAAGAGTTGTCCTCGCACGACACGACCAGATGTTACCAACTTCCAAAGGTACTGAATCCCACAGGAAAAGATCTGTATTCGTCCGATGTTGAATTACTCTTGGTTCCCCATCAAATTTGTCCCCGATGTAGAACTCGAGGCTGACGCCTTGCTCGCCAGCAGCGGTTGTGCAGTAGTCAGCTGCTAGAGGCAGCCATTTGTATGTTTGGCATCCGACGGCGTACGATACCTCTTGCTCGGCGACAGCCTTGATACTATCCAGAGGAAGGGTATTATAGTAAGGGTTGAGACTGGCACTACCTCCACCGCCTGCGATGGCTCGGTTTGCGTTGGGGCCGATAACAGCGATTTTGTCGGAGGGCTTGATCGGCAGGACGCTACCCTCATTCTTCAACAGAGTCAGACCCTCGGCGCCTGCATCTCGGATCAGTTGACGAGTCTCCGCTCGGTCATCTTCACGTTCAGGTAGCTCGGCCGACATGTCTGCACCCTTCGTCCGCTCGACCAGGTAGAGTATGTTAGCAACAGCATCTTCAACAGCTTTCCTACTAAGCTCTCCGTTCTCGACAGCTCGGATTGTCTTCTCTCCACGCCATAATGTCGAAACAGGCATTTCGATATCACAGCCATGCTCGATAGACTCGACGAAAGAGTTGGTTCCACCCCAGTCAGACATCACCATACTGAATCATGTTAGCAAAGCTAGACTGCAGGATTTGGTGTGTTTACCCATCGTAGTTCCATTCGCCTCGGAGGATGTTCTTGAGAGTGTGTTCGTTCATGTCTGCGTGCACGCCGTTGATGAGATTGTACGAAGACATCACAGCCCATGGGTTTGCTTCACGAATGGCAATCTCAAAAGGGCGCAGGTACAGTTCGCGAAGAGGACGCTCTTGTACCAACGAATCGATCTTGAACCTCTCAGTTTCTTGCTCATTGGCAACAAAATCTACACAGAAAATTAGAATACCACACGTGATCAGGAATGAGTGGCTTGGACTGACGCTTGATGGTTGCCGCAACGCCACTCCCCTGGAGACCGTTGATATACGAGGAAGCGAGTTTCCCAGTCAGGAATGGATCCTCAGAAAAAGATTCGAAGTTTCGACCACCAAGAGGTCCCCGATGTAAACACACGGTTGGCGCCAGCAATACCTGGGCAGATCGTGCCTTAGCCTCTGCAGCCAGATGCTTCCCGACCTGGAAAAGGAGGTCCTTGTTCCATGTTGCCGCTAGCGAGACTCCACAGGGAAAGAGGGCAGCCTAGTAATCTGTTAGACCGACTTGGAACTTCAGAATTATAGAGTATCCAACCTTTGTGCCAGCTTTGAATATCGCACCTCGAGCCCCATTCGGGCCATCACTGGTCTTGAATGCTGGAATCCCTTTCTCGGGTATCGACTTTGAACGCCAGAAATCTGCAGCTGTGAGGAGAGAAACCTACGACGTCGTTAGCTTAGTAGGTTGAATAGTCTAGCACTGTCCCCATGCCTACCTGTTCCTCAAGTGTAAGTGATGCTGCCAGAGCGCGAGCACCTGCCCTCTTGTCGCCTGGATGGGTGATACCTGAGTTCTTGACGATTGGGCTGTCTGGTGGTGATAGTTCTGAGTTGGGTGTGTCGTTCGTATCTCCACTTGAACGATCCTCCGAATCTTCCGCATACTTGTCGAAGATTGGATCATTGATCTGGCTATCTGGTGATGCCGACATGGTGGCTGTATTTGGCTTCTCTTCTTGTCGAAACTGACCACTGGGCTATCAAAAAGTTGTCCTATGTCTTCCTAACAAAGTTGTGAAGAATAAACAGTACAAGAAAAACAACTTTCAGTGGTACTGTAACACTAATGACCACCAGAGCGAGAGTAGAGGATGGTAGCTTTCCAAAGTAACTCAAGTCACGACGAGTTGGGAGAGAGGCTGTTATATACAACAGAACCTAGATAGGACTAGAGAGGAGTGAATGGATCAGCTGGTTCAGATGATATAACTCTAACCCGATGTTTAAGCGGATAAAGCATGGCATATTCCGCCAGTAAAGAGCAAGAAGAAAAGTAAGATGAGACGAGAATGGATACAGTCCATTGAGGCATGGCGGCTGAATTGAAGGGCACTATGGAGAGAATGGGGACGCTGATGAACACAAGTCAACTGCGGGCGAACCAGAGCGAGATGCACAGGCTCTACTACATGCTGCATGGGGCAACCGAGCATCCGTACAGATCCAAGTGTGGGGACTTTGTGTGCATTTTCCCGCAGGCCAGCGGCGGGTGCAAAAGACCACTAGTGAGTCGTTGGAAGGAGAAGGCTGGGTTTGAAGTTGGAATTGGGGTGAGAAAATGGGTGACGGGGTTGCTGCGAGAAGACGGGTACGCTGGAGATCTGTCCGAACAGACGAGCAGAGGTAGGAGTGAGCGGACCGACCGAGCGAGCCTCCTTGTCCTAGACCACTTCGCCTCTCCTCAAGCCCGGCCAGGGATGGCGGTGCCATTTAGGTGGGGCAATTTTCAAGAGAAAGCTCGCAATGGAGAAGATGAGCGTAGGCAGAGCTGGAAGTAAACCGTCTTCCAGCAGTAGTTTGTGTCAGGCCCTTCATATCGAGTGACAATCAATATCCTTCGTGGATGTTGCAGACGAGAAGGGAGAATCCGGTCAGGGCGGGATGTATGTTGGGGGGCGAAAACATTTGTTCCAGGGGCCAGACCCAGACCCTGTGCCCTGGATGCATATTCAAGAGACAGGCCAGTCATGTCTGCATGTGTGTGAGTACATTGCAAGCCCAGCCACTGGCGGTGTTGATATTCAAACGGAATGCCCTCAAAGGATTGCCTGCGACTGCCTGCCGCGAGTGATCTTCGTCTCCAGCGCCGGCAAGGCGGGCCGATCGCCTTTGTTGCACACAAGACCCATCATCCGAAAATGTAGAGACTATGACAAGTCGGAACAGACGACAGTGCTTGTTTTTCTCGCAGCGATTCGCCGAGGCTCTGGCTCTGGTGGTCGCTAGGTCGTAAGTCTCCGCAATAGGTGCACTGGTAAGCTGGTTGTAGCAGGTAGCCATCCGCATGTGCGAACGGGTACGGGTACCTTGAACAGGGCTTGACGGTGGGAGGCTACATACAGCAGGCAAGGCATGTGTCTGCTAATAATGCTTGAGGCTTGCGGCAGCGTAACATTCCGTTGCATATATGTGTATGCGTTCAACACTGGCTGAGTTGCCATGCTCGAGAAAGTCGTGGCATATTCGCATAGTAGCACCAGTAGACAAACGATGTGGAGGCAGGGATTATGAAAAAACCAAAATAAAGAGTACAGTAGTATACTTGTAAGACGAATTGTTGTGTGAGCCTGTGAGGTAACTGGGATTGAACTTTGGTAAGAGATTTGGAGATTTTGAGGTTCTAGAGAAAAGGATGGCCAGGGTGCGGGTGGGTAAACACTGAACGGGTGGGAAAGCGTTTAGGGCGCTGTCGGGTCCTCCCAATGTTCTCCTGCTCCTCACCTGATCGGCGGGACCTGATCGCTCACCTCGTCTGGCCAGCCAATCCAAGTCAACAATCTAATCTAATCTTCCCCACTTACGGGATCAACGTCCAGTCGAAACTCATATCTCCCCGCCCATTAACAACAAACTCTCCGCAACTTCAGCCAGATTGCAGACGAAGCTTTCAGCCTTCTCTGCCTTCTCTCTTATGCATTCCACCATCTCGTCTCGCCTCGCCATGAACCCATGTCCATGTCCCTGCCCTTGTTTCTGCCCGTAACACCGCGTCAGATCTGCACATCCTCATCCACACCCGCATCTCTATCGCTGGTCCAGTGCCATTGATCCGCCGCTATGGCTGAGACATCTGGCTATAGACACTTTGAGGTCCCAGACGAGCCTCCAGAAGAGCCCCATCAGGTGCATCTCAATTCTCCGGCTCGCACATCCGCAGATAGCCCTGACACAAGCGCGCGTGAAGCAACTGAGCTGGCGCGTATTCGGAGCAATTACACTAGGGCCTCGTCCTATCATCACGCAGGGTCTAGTGTAGGGTCCTCGAAGCCAGATGGCCTTCTGGAACGTTTCAACTATACCATCAGAGTCTTCTGGCGCCGTCAGATAAGCATCACTGTTCCTCATAGCACATGCAGAGACCACCTGGGTATGTCACCGCAGCACGTTCTTCTCTCCACCCTCCAACATCCCATTTCCCACTCCCATCAAGCCTCTATTTCCCAATCCTCGCCATTCTCGGAGAGCTTCAACGCTCTGTCCATATCTACTGCCTGATTAGGAACTCCGGGGTTGGTGGCTGGCAAGCCTTCTTATGCAGAAAGTCATCTGCTGTTCCTATTTTAGTGCGTCACGAAGTCATTTGCAACTTAAAGACCTGCTGGAACTGACGAGCACTCCTCGTCTAACTTCATTCATCGATGGCGTAGTATGGGAGAAGACTCGGGATCACGCACCGTGTCACGTTGGTCCCTGTCTGTCTGCCGTTACCGTTGCCGTTGTTCCAGGAATTTTGTATGGCTTCCCATGTTAATGAACTTCACTAACAAGCACTTATAGCATTGGAGCGCACATTTCTTGGCTACTTGAGGACTTCTCTCGCCCTGTCAATGCTCGGAATTGTCGTGGCTCAGTTATTGCAAGCACACTCCCACATTAATTGGCTCACTGGGATATATACTGACGGGTGATTTGGCCGTAGCCGACTCCAGCACTCTCCAACGCCAAACCCTCACTTCGGCTTCTTCGTCCTGGGGAAGCCATTGGCAATCATTTGCCAGGGTGCAGCAATTTATACGACCTTGATAGGGGTCTTCAGGACCTGGAGATCACAAAACGCAATTGTGAGGGGAAAGGCTATTTCTGGAGGCTATGAAATTGTTGCTCTCGCTGGGGGGATCTGCGCGGTGAGTCTATCTATCAGTGTCTCAGTTCAGCAAGCCACATACTGATTTCATGCACCCAGATCTTGATTATGTTCACCGTGCTGCTCATCGCGGTCGACATATCCAAAGAGGTCTGACCTCCATCGACCCATGATCTGATTTCGATGATAGGCAAACCGAGCCGAGTGAACCCTGATAACGAGGTGGTTTTTGCCAGAAACTACCGGACTAATGTGTGATGATTGGAGGCCTTTCTCGGCACGAAGAATCCCTCAATCATGGCCGTCTGTATGCTGCCGGCTAAGAGCAGCATCGGGGGGGGAGTTCATGCATGTCTTCACATGCCACAGAAGATATCAAATTTAATATCGAAAAGTCCTTCAGACGTACCGGAAAGTTTCCAGAAGCAAGAGAGACTGGACTGGAAACTATCAAGCAACGCTTGGACAGAATTGCTGGGGTCTGAGTCGGGGAGATCTGGCGCCTTGCCGGTTTATTTACTACTGTGAGGAGCCAGTCCATGGAACATGTACCGTGCATGTAGCGAACCTTAAGCCAAAAGACACGATATCTATATAAATTGAAACAGCATGTCCAAAATGTGCTGATCTTCCAATTGCCACTTGAGACTGAACGAGAAAAGATGTTGAAGTCTTGAAGTGTCAGGTGCTTTGAGGATGCCATGAAAAGACCCCGCGAGAGCAAATCTTTCTTTCTATTCTGTATTCCCGGCCATAATAGCCTTGTCTTATTAGGATGCTTACCCCGCTCTCCCAACAAGTGGAGACAGCAAGGCTAAGGCAACCCGAATGATGAGACCTGAGTGAGTGCTAGTCAGGTGATGGAAACCAAGCTGGTCACATGACACTAACCAAACTTGTTGATTACTAAGTGAGGTCTGTCCTGGCTTGGCAAAGGTGATAGCGTAGGGACCTGGTCTCAGCCCAGTCTATCCAGTCGACTTCACTCCACAATTCACGGATATCCGATTTCGCCATTTCTCTTCTTTCTCCATTTCTTGATTTCTGTACAAACTTCTAATCGCATGATAGAGAATTCGCAGGCGCATCCAAGCCACCTTGAAATAAGTCTGACTCTTGCAAATATCCTTTGGGTTTTTCGGGTACCGACCGATCAAAGTTTGCTGTCGGTTTTCGTCAAGGGAGCACAAGCCTACCGATAAGGCCGCGAACGCCTCCTCCTTTATAAAAAGAGCCGCATTCACATCACAAATCAACCCCCTCCCCGAGAAGTGGGATTCAACTTTTCACAACCATCGCCACTTTGCATACAACTTCTAGCTTTTCTTTCTTCGATTGCCATTAGGCATCCTTTACGATGGCGTGGTCAAAGTCAACGCGAATTTCCATAATGCTGGGCATTGATGCCGCATTCTTGGTTCTAGAGCTAGGGACAGGAATATGGGTTGGGAGTCTGGCGCTGATGGCGGATGCCTTCCATATGGTCAGTAGATGGCCAGAGACCTCAACTTTCCATCGCAGATGGGCATTTGACCTGTGGACTAGCCTGGGCGTTGAGTGGCTAACGGTCGTGTAGTTGAACGATATCATCTCCCTTGTTGTAGGATTGTGGGCTGTCAAAGCTGCACAACAGTCTTCAACAGACAAATATTCCTTCGGAGTCAGTACATCCATCGTATACAGATGTGCGGACTTGGGCTGACATATGGTAGTGGTTGCGCGCGGAAATTTTGGGTGCATTCTTCAACGCAGTATTTTTGATCGCTCTTTGCCTCTCGATTGTCTTAGAGGCTATACAACGACTCATCGATCCTCCTGAAATCAGCAACCCGAAGTTCATCCTTATTGTCGGATCATTGGGACTGGCCTCCAACCTTGCGGGATTCTTGGTGCTCGGAGGACATGGACATTCCCATGGACCGGAAGAGCATGATCATGGGCATGACGAGATCAGGGACGCGGAGGAAGGACATGGTCACAGCCACGGTCATACTCATGGAGAACAAGCCGACGCGAGAGCTGGAGACGACGGACCTATTGGAGATATCTACCCAGAAGCAGTTGTTGCCAGGGCCAAGTCTAGGCAACACATTCGATTCACTTCCGACGACTCAGATGCTACCACGAATGTTGAATCACCCAAATCCTCGAAGCAGCACCGCAGAAGAACTAGCAGTATCAGAAATGGTCGATACTCAACCCCAGATGACTTCAGTATCCACCCTGCCAGCTTCAGACAAGAAATTATTGCTGCCAGCAAACCGCAACTTGACGGAATTGAGAGCGAAACCACTTCTTCCGAGGATGAAGCGGTCTTGGATGAGCCTACCGAGAACTCGCCATTACTCACTGGAAACAGTTCGAACGGAAAGTCAAAAGGGCATGATCATAACCATGAGCACCTTGGCCCAAAACCAAGACACGATTCATGGCATGCCGAGCACAACCACAACAAACCAAAGAAGGCTAAGAAGGGTGGTCACGGCCACAGCCATGATGATATGGGAATGAATGCAATGATTCTTCATGTCATGGGAGATGCACTAGGAAATCTTGGAGTCATTGTGTCTGCTTTGATCATCTGGCAGACTACATGGTCCGGACGTTTTTACGCCGACCCGGCTGTGTCTCTTTTCATCACTCTCATCATCCTGAAGTCGGCACTTCCTCTTACCTTCGCAACCGCCAAAATCCTGCTCCAGGCTACTCCTGACCACATCGATGTCACCGATATCAAGGAGGACATTCAGGAGCTTCCGGGTGTCGTCAGCTGTCATCACGTTCATATTTGGCAGCTCAGCGATACTCAAATAGTCGCTTCCATGCACATCCAAGTCGAATTCCCAATCAGTGAAGCCAGTGGTGAGAAGTATATGGAGCTAGCTAAAGCAGTACGAAAGTGCCTCCACGCCTACGGCATCCATAGCGCCACCATCCAACCCGAGTTCTGTCTCGACAAAGCTCACGACCATACCGGCGAGAGGCCAGGCGCGGTTGGACTCGATGGAATTGTTGGACAACCTCGTTGCGGCCTGGATGATGATGACACATGTCTCTTAGAATGCGTCGACGACTGCAAGGGCAAAGGCTGTTGCTCGACCAAAGCAGCCGACTCTCAGCACGACCATTCCGATCATGACGGCCATGACCATGCACATTAGATTCCGTTATCAATACTTTGCCTTTTCATTTGTTAGTCAAAAGCAGAGGGTGGCACCAGTCAAGCGCGTTTTTGTTAGACTAGCTATCCTAAAGCTGGGTACGCATCGTTTCTTGGTAGGCGTTTTGGCGTGTTGAGCTCGAACTCTGCACTTACATCTATATTTTCTTTGTCGTCTTTGGAACAGGGGAGGATAGACTGCCCTGCCTGATTTGTGATGTCTGTAGGGGCAGATGTATTTTAGCAGGCTGTACTTTTAGAGAGTGCGTGGACATGAAGGACAGACAAGCAGGCGGAAAGCAGATATAGTTAATTGATGAGACGATATGCATTGAGCACTTTCCTTCTTTGAAGGAAATGATTGTGAGGAAGGAGTATATAGTAACAGGTGACATGTCGATTTCGAATGCCATGGAATACTAGCAAATCTCTGCGAGGACTAGGGCTCCCTTGTGTAGTTCTATCTTTCTGAAAAAGCTTTCTACAGATCTAACCCCATGTCTGGCCAATCTGTCTAAGTGTTGGCCTCGCAACTATGTTGATCATTTCATTCCTCTCTAGTGTCTTGAATTCGCAACGCTACTTCTTCGTTGGCGCCACGTCTATCTTGTTATTAGCTTTCCTTGTATGTTACAGAGAATCTTGTGTTAGGGAATTCTCAAGATGGGACTGGGGGAACTTACTGAATTGAAAATGAATGATATCGCCTAGAGTAGATTAGGCAGTCAGCAAATGCGCACATCCACAAACACTCCTTACATTCACACTCTTCTTAATCTTCCAGGCGCTTCATGCGACGACGCGGCATTCTCCGTCGGTTCCTTGCCTCTGAAAGCATTCCTCGTTCCAGCAGCATTGCTCCATCCAAGACCTCAAGAGAACACCAAAATTGGAATTACAACTCACCATCTTTGACCTCATAGCCTCTTCCCTCCTGCCTATACTTGCCCGCGGCTTTAATCGGCCCCATACTCTTACCACCTTCACACAAATCATGGAAGTCCTGGTAAGCCACAACTTCCGCTTTGATAAAGCCGCGCTCGAAATCGCCATGAATGGCACCTGCCGCCTGTGGAGCAAGACAACCCCGCGGGATAGTCCAGCAGCGAATTTCCTTCTCGCCAGCTGCAAAGCATCAGTCATATTCATCTTCCCCTGGGATATCAGCAAAGAAGGAAACAACTCACCAGTAAAGTAATACTGTAATCCCAACTTCGTGAAACCCTCTGTAACAATCTTCTCCAACCGACTCCTCACCTTCCCGCCACCATTCTCCTTCAGCCACTCCTCTAATCCTTCTTTATCGCCTTTGAAGCTATACACTTTCTCCTCGAACTCGATGGAGAAGGGGATGATGTCTCTGGGGAGACCGCCGTGCTCAGTCACCCATTTCGCAATTAGGGGCAGGTATTTGGATTTTTGGCGGAGGTAGTCTTTCATGGTTAGGTTGACGAGGTAGATTGTGGGTTTGGTGGTTATAAGTTGCATCTGTGGTAGCTTTAGTGAGCACTAACTTGCAACGAGGATGAGGGTTGAAACCTTCTCGTTGATCAATTCGATCTCAGCTGATGTCCAAGATCCGTCGCGGACAGGTTGATCTTTCTCTAGCATCTGTTTCTCGTATTAGTACGCTGACTAGAATGATTTCCCTCCGTGCAACACATCAGCAATTTTGAAGGTAGGGAAAAGGCACTTACAGCCTTGATCTTGGCCACTGTGCTAGGAAAAAGCGGGTTCATCTTGAACTTTCCGCCTGCTTTCCTCACGACTGCTTCCTCAGAAACTATGGTCTTCGCAAGGATATCTATCATTATTCTTGTTAGTCTCCAGTCCGTTACCAGCAGAGTCTCAATTATTGAGAACAAGTGAAAGAAACTAGCTCGCTTACCCAAATCCTTCTTACAGAGCTCACTCTGGATGGTATCTACACAGTCGCACAGTACAAATTAACGCCATTCAGAGCGTGGAGAGCAAGAAAACTTGCTCAAATCCCTGACAGGGTCAATCGAATCATCGACGTGCAGCACTTCGTCATTGTCGAAGGCTCGCACGATGTGGAACATGCCATCGACGGCTTGGATGTGTGACAAAAATGCATTTCCGAGTCCTTCTCCTTGGGAAGCACCCTTGATGAGACCGGCAATATCGGTTACTTGGAGGCTGGACATAGTATCAGTGGGTACTTCTTCTGATATACTTCGGTGAATGCTTTGAGGAAAGAGTAGAACATACTAAGCGGGATACATGGACGGAGGCTTCCACAGATCGCAGAGGAAGTCCTATCAGTGTTAGCTATATTTGAAATCTACGTAAATTCATATCCCAATGGCCTGCAAACAATGAAAACAAGATCAAAGTCCATGCCTCTAGCTTTCTCATATCACCGGCATGATTTTGAGGATTGCTCATAGAACCCCTGACCAGAAACGTAAAGACCGCCGTCACTTCTATCGTGCAAATAGAGGCAGAAACATTTGGGTTTTTAGAGGAATCAATAGAGAACGTAACACCGTACAGGACAGATCCATAGAAAGGGTCATAAATTGTTCAATACCACTAATGAATAAACAAATGAGAGCAACAGCACATACATATCTCGCATCCGGAACAGCACACCTAGCCTCATTCGGCTCAATCGTACAGAAAGGATAGTTCTCAGCCGCAGCATTCTGATCCGTCAAAAGATTGAACAGCGACGACTTTCCCACATTCGGCAAGCCGACACATCCCATCTTCAAGTTCTTTCGAACACGTCCAAAAGCAACGACGTTACTCTTCACGTCCTCGGTTGCTTTCTTTGGGGGCATGGCGGTGGTAGGATAGATTGATGATGTGGTGTACTTGGAGGCTTAGAGTAGAAAGAAGGAAAGAGGGGTTGGAGGGGTAGATTTTATGAGACAGGTTGGGTTTTTTTGACGTGCGGTGTGAGAGGTGCATGAAGTTTGTTATTTGTGGGGATGATTGAAGAATGGCCTGATGTTTGGGCGGAGCGGGGCGGAATGGAGGATTTGGCGAGCCTCTTTTCTAGAGTGAGACTCGTGATGTCAACAAAAGAATGGTTGGAAATTTCCTTATCATAGAGGAGCTTATTTGTTTCGGGCACTTGAACATGGCCGCTGTGGTGACTGTAGACATAACTTATGTCCTGTATTTAGGATAATTCGGCTGACGGATTTCCTTAGTTTGTCTGTACAAAGAAGGATTGATTCCGTATTTCAGTCTTGATTTTGACGGAATAGAGTCAGCACATACGAAGATATCCAAAATCGCCAAACCTTAGACTCTGCTATGTCGGCATCGTACCAAAATCCAATACCGCAAAATTAGTGCACTGCTCATTAAGCATATGGGCTCTGCTTTCTTCAATAACTTTGGCGAAGCGTAGTTCCTTTTATGACGACCCTGTAATGTATGTGCTGACTTTCCCCCGTATTTCATGTTGCAAATAGACCTTACGGCATGCAGATTGATACCCGGCCTCTTCCCTAACCCAATGCTGGTGAGGTATAATAGTAGAAGGCTGGTGTATTGTCGGCACTCACTTCAATGATCCCCACAAATGCGTCTACTCGATGGGAGATGATAAAATTATTGCTGCTTGCATTTGAGTTCTCATAGCGAGAGTCCCCTGGTTGTGCTGAATAATGGATCCAGTGGGGTAGAGGTCGCTGTCAGGTTTGGTGATCTGCATCGGAGAATAAGGTTATCAAGGGTGAATCAGATCGGTGTTATCTGATCTAGAAGTTGTCTGGGTCGAGAGAAGATCTGGATCTAAAGAGATAACTGGATCAAAGAACCACTCAGATCGGGCAATATCTGATATTTCAAAGAGATATCAAGAATTAGAAAAAAGAACAAGCTAGAAGACATCTAAACCAGGAGATCTCTGAATTGAAAAATATCTAAATCAAGTAATTCTTAACATAGACCCGAAAATTCTTATAACAATATGAACTCACCGATTTTGGTAAGCTTCGATGTGCAGGTTTTTATCAAGCCCCCAGAAGTACTGTAGCTGATGGGACCTCCAGCTGAGGCCAAAAGGTGGGAGTCCGGTGCCACAACCAATCTCTTCACACAAGAGGCAGACTTTGGTCTTTGGCGAGAAAATCAGGGGTAAACAAGGGAAGAGCTTCGGCAAATAGTGTTGAACGCTCTTGCTTCTCTGATGCTCTTGACATACTCAGGTAACTCGTCGTGTTGTACGCCTTCGCTGAATAGGATCTATGCCATGCAAAATGAATTGATTCGTAGACTGCGCGCAACATTCTGTTTCTGGAAGCCAGCTGAAGAAATGGCTTTGCATGACTCGTTTAGGCGCTGGACGGCACGAGGGGTGTGGGGTCGCCAGGGGTCGCCAGGAACAGCAGATCCACTTTGTGACCCTTCGTAATCTTCATCAAAGCTGGTTCCCGCCCTGCTCAAGACTATCGACCCACTCGATGTTATTTTCGATGAAAGCGAGCGTTGAAAAGACAACACTCGCTTGGCAGAGTTCATCTGATCTCCTCGTTGAAATTCTGGCTCTCTACAATTGCTCGGATTGAAATGGCAAACAAGCTTTCAGCATATAGTTTATCATCCAATCTAAGCTCTGGAACAATTCCATTATGAAAAGGTGCCTTTAGCGCTTTACATCTCACTCGCTTTCGAGGTCTGAAGGCACGCTCGGCAATGTCGGCATTCGTTTCTTCACTCTTCTTTGATATTTTTGTTCGCGGAAAGCTGATGCTTCTCCGGCAGATCTGCTCGAACCTGCCACACTTCTCTGAATTGACTCTGGCCTAGAGCCTGCGACTTTCTCGGATCGTCATTTAGAAATCCCATCCCCTGAAAGATAAGATGGTTCTCCCTATGTGGTGAATCCACGTTTTGGGCATGCCCAGACCAGTCGCTCGGGTCCGAAGATTCGCTTGGCATCACGCAGTTCCAAGGATGAGAATCTGCTTTAGGAACGGAAGACTAAGCACAGACACAAACACGGCTCATTTCAAATTTGCTGCGCTGGCATCGTGAAGCCTTTCCCCACAGAAATGGCATCACGGTGCCTGGTTTCTCGCGGGGACAGGCGGGAGGAGGCGGAATCGCTGGCTGGGCCATGGTGTAAGGTTCTTCTTTCTCGGCTATTTCCCCCTTTCAGGGGTAAACATGCTCCACAGCACCAATGGGTCAATAATGTTCACTGCAAATACGAAGCCATGCATTGAAAACTCTGAGCCAGTGGCGATCAGTGCACGATGCTGCGTATTTTTGTCTTTTCGTTATAAGCAAGGCGTCGCGCCTCAAAGATTATGGCTCTCCTTTCGCCGCCACCGCCCAACGTTTGTTCTTCGAGCATTCACCACATTCTTTTGATACTTTCATAATGGCCCCTTCCACACTCTCCGGTGCTGCTGCAATCTTGCTTCTTAGCTTGAGCACAGCATCCGCTGCTGTAACCTGTACTGCCAACTCCTCCCCTCCATCGGACGCAGTCTGCGGAGCTTTTGGCACAATCAGTGTCTTCGATTATTATTTAATAGATCTCTTCGACGCTCAATCGACCACTGCTGAGGGATGCGCAGCTGCATGTGCCGCAAAGGATTCTTGTTTATCTTTCGATATTGAGGTTGGAGTGTGGTGTGAGTTGCAAAGTGGCACAAGAAGTCAAGCAGGATGGACCTCGACCTCATCGGATGACTGGTACAAAGGTTATGATCAGTCTTGCTTCACATGTACGGGCGGCACCACTTCATCAAGCTCTATCAGCTCTATCAGCTCTTCCGCAACTTCGACTTCATCTAGTTCATCTAGTTCTTTCGTTTCAACAAGTTCCGCAGAGCCAACAAGCTCGTCCAGCTCTTTCAGTTCAACAAGTTCAGCAGTATCGACAACTTCATCCAGTTTCTCGAGCTCCGCAGAGCCAACAAGCTCGTCCAGCTCTTTCAGTTCAACAAGTTCAGCAGTATCGACAACTTCATCCAGTTTCTCGAGCTCCGCCGAGCCCACAAGCTCATCCAGCTTCTCAGGTTCCGTCGAGCCAACAAGCTCGTCCAGTTCCTTCGGTTCAACAAGCTCGGTAGAGCCCACAAGCTCAATCAGCTCTTCCAGCTCGGTGGAACCAACCGGCTCATCCAGCTCCTCCGTGTCCGTCGATTCGACCAGTTCGCTCAGCTCAACGAGCTCTGTGGAGTCTACAAACTCGTCCACAGTTTCGAGCAGTGAGCCTACATCCTCCGCAACGAGCAGCTCTGAGACGTCCTCGTCATTCCCAACATCGACAGGTTCATCCGAGAGCTCTTCGGCTTTGCCAACTTCAACTGATGTCTCCTCATCAGCCTCATCTTCGGCACAGTCGTCCTACATTGCATCCTCTCAGCCAACTTCGTCCGATATCTCCTCGTCGGTCCCAACATCGACTGAGTCCACCGAGATTTCTTCATCTCTCCCCACAGAGACACCCCCTAACTCCTCGCTGGTACCAATTTCCACAGGCTCTGTCTCAATCTCCGTCTCTCACCCAACATCGACCGCATCATCCGGCAGCTCCCTTGCAACCAGTGATCTCTCATCTCTCCCATCATCGACAATTGCAACCGACTCGCAAACAGAGTCCTCCACCGCCAGCATCACACCAAGTGGATATCCCGTGGACTCGACCAGCTCAGCTTCCGGACCTGTAAGCTCCCCAGCCAGTGCTTCGGAATCTAGCTCTTCGGCTCCAGTTGTCTCGTCTTCCGCTTCCGTTCCATATGTCACTGGATCTGCGTCCATCTCAAAGTCGTCTGAAGTTCTTACGACTTCCACAGTCTACGCAACATCGGTGTACACCATCACCAGCTGCGCACCAACCGTCACTGATTGCCCTGTTGGATCTGTTACAACCAAGACTGTTGCTATTTCCACGACAGTCTGCCCAGTCACTGCCACTGAGACCGAATCTTCCGCTCTGGGATCAGCAACGTCTTCATCTGCCTCGTCCCCAGTCCCAACAACACCAATGACGACGTCTACTGTGTACGCCACGTCAGTATACACGATCACCAGCTGTGCCCCAACTGTCACCAACTGCCCAGTCGGATCCGTGACGACAGAGACCGTTGCTGTTTCCACCACTGTCTGCCCAGTGACTGCTGCTGAGACTCAGAGCTCAGCCTTAGGATCCGCCTCATCTCCAGTCTCCACTTCTATTGCTACACCGATGACAACTTCCACAGTGTATGCCACCTCAGTTTACACAATCACCAGCTGTGCTCCCAGCGTGACCAACTGCCCTCTCGGACAAGTGACCACGAAGATCGTCTCTTTGTATACCACTGTTTGCCCCGTTGCCCTGACCCACACGGAGACCCCAGCTCCATCTGCGACATCAGTCAAGCCTGTCCCATACAGCTCAGCTCCAGGTGTCCCAGGCACCACCAGTCACTCCACAAGCTACTCAACTTCAACAGTATACCGCACAGCCGTTCAGTCATCTCCAGCCGAATACCCAACAGGCCCAGCATCAGTTTCAACCATGACTGTTGTACCCAAGCCCGAGGTGTCAGCTTCTTACCCAGCGAGCGCAGCATCCACCCCAGAAGCCCCAGCCAGCTACCCAGTCGCTGGCACCGAGGAGCCTACTCCAAACTCCTCGCTCGTCCCAGTCGCAAGCACAGCTGCTGTTCCCACATACCCAACTGCTGCTGCCGTCATCCCATCCGGATACTCCAACGGCACTGCAACTTCGTCGGCTCAAGGAGCTGTTGGAACCGGAAGTTCAACATCCCTTGTCCTTTCAATCACAGGCTACCCTACTGCCTCCCCAAGTTTGATCTCGGCCAATGCTGGAACCGTTCTTGGCGTGAAGGCGTGGGGAATGGGTGTTGTGGCCTTGATCGGTGCTGCTCTTGTGTTGTAAAAAGCCGAATGATTCTTGTACATCAAGGTATTGGAGGAGTGGTCATTAAATGAATGTCACGAGCGATACGTGATGTACATATAAAAGACAAGTCAGTATATAACATTGAACATAATATAGAGTATTCGGACTTGCATTTTGTGCTTCCATGACCTTTTATGAGACATTAAGATATCACTACCATGGAACTGCAGTCCTTGTGAAATGCATCGGGCGGTACCAGAAAGAAATGTGCTAGATTAGATCCATAGCCAAGAGGTTGACGCGATGCTTCATTCTTTTCTGAGTTGTGACAATGGAATTATCAATTGTGGAATGAGACCATACTTATCATTTCTTTCTCAAGTATCCAGTTACTGCTTGCACTTTTTGTGGTACAGGTAATGGAGAGGACTGATAAATGATATGAGTAACATCATCGCATTCATCTACAGGCCCACTGGGCCACATTTATTCATAATCATAAAACCATGCATCGCAACTTCCCAACCAAGAAAGACCTCAGAACTACTGTAAGAATTTGCTAGCCATCGACAACAAGCCAGAAGCACCACTCGAGCCGCCGCCTCCCTGTATTTGGCTCTTCATATACATCTTGAGAGCCATCTCGCCGGCCTTCTGGACCGTAGATTCCTTGCTAGCATTCGCGACGTTGCCTTGGGAGGACTGATTGTCGAACAGCTTGCTAGCCTCCGCCATGGCCATACCAACAAATGCATTCTGTGAGTTGCCTTGCTGAGTGTTACCTGATCCACCACCAGAGAACATCTTGAGAGCTTGCATTGCAGCTGCAGCTCCCATAGAGCCTGAATCTGCTTGGCCACCACCTCCATTTCCAAAGAACTGTTGATGAGATTGAACGGCATCTGTCGAACTATGTTAGTTATCTATTGGAAACTTTTCGGAAGCCACCTTACCTTGCTCGTTGAGGTTCGAATTGCCAATGCTCTGCTTATTCTGGCCAAGAGAGCTCAGAATGCTGGAGAATAGTGATGAATCTCCAGAGCTACCAGCATGTCTCTCAGCATGCTCAGCAGCACCGGTCAGATCGTCGTCATCTCCTCCTCCATAGCCTCCTCCGCCGCCATAATTGTTGTATCTTCCTTGCTCAACTGGACGGCCAGAGTATTCGTTCTCCCCTCCATCGTAGCCTCCTTGTTGACGCCGTCCTCCATCGTCTCGTCCCCCATAGTTGTCTTCATTGTTTCGACCGCCATATCCACCCTCCTGACGTCTCTCTCCTCCATATCCACCTTCATCGCTTCTCTCACCTCCGTAGCTTCCGCCTTGGCCGGACTGGTCGTTGTCGTAATAATCTCTGGCAGACATGTCTTGACGATCTGTTAGCGGGGTACTCCAAATGTGAACAGCAAACAAGCGATAGTGTAGCCTTCTGGACTTTATTCAAGCACTTACCGAGGACTTCTAGTGCTTCAAAGTTGCTTTTGGGCTCGGGGATTCGTAGCTGACGATATTCTTCGTATGCCTTTCTTGAAGTATTGAAAAGAGAAGTGAGTTGTTCAGCTCTGAAGTCAAACGTACGAGGTATGATGACGAAGCTATGGTGGGGTTGTTTCGCTTATCGGCTCACTCGCGCTCCCCTGTTGGTGATCTAACGCTAGTGAAAACGCCCTCTTTTCCCCTGCCGAGACCTTGGCATCTATACACTCTACCAGTATTGACTTGTGAGTGAGCAGTTGATTTTTGTAAGTTGGTGATATTTAGGCCATAGAACAACGGGTTTGAGCTTGGAGCTAAGTATTTTGTCTGGGTTAGTTGCGATAGTCTATATAATTTACGTCTGATCATAGGCTCTAGCCTTCCGTCTCCTGAGTAACTCTCCTAGCGGGATATCATCTTCAGAGAGCACTTCTGCCTCTTCGTCAACCCCGTAATCGTGCAATGTATCTCCGTCTCTATTAGTCCATCTCTTCTGTGCCTCTGTGCGGGCAGCTTCTTCCTCCTCGCTCTCACTCTCACTTTCTGATTCTTCGTCTTCGCTTTTCTCCTTACCATCCTCGGTCTGCTTCCATCTTTGATGGTCTTGCTGTTGGCGTTTCCTGAAAGCAGCCATCTCTTCTTCAGGAGTGCCATACACCCTCTCATCCTCCTTTTGTCGTTCGACCCTTTCGCCTCTTGACATCTTATCCGGATCAGGCGGAGGCCAGACTTTATCAGCATCTTCGAAGCCGTTGACCTCCCAATTTCCTGCACTTTCAACACTCGGTCCTCCACCAAACGGCATGAACCACATCAGAACATTCTTTGTACCCATTGCCTGGCAGAGATTATTCCAGATCCCGATATCGTATGGGAATTCTTGGTGTTGAATCCGCATCCGTTGCCCACCACTCGCATATACATATCCATTTGTCCTCAACGATCTGTCCACAAGAGCTTCATGGCGCTCAATCTCCCAGCTTTCGATCATTGTAGTATTGATCACCAGGCTCCATCCAGCCCGGATGAGAAGGATACCAAGAGCAAAGAGTGTAAAGCTGTTGACTACAGACAAAACAAATAAGTGTACCATTGCCCATACCGGTGGTCCGAGATATGACGGAAGGCTACGATTATCCCATATTACCATCAATCTTATATAGAGGTGGTATGCGAGAATTGACATGGAAACTACGGCATAGAAGACGAAGCGGTAGAAGTGTGGGAAGGTTGTGTGGGAGACACAATTCGTAGTCCATGGACAGTGGTGATCCATTTTCGGGATACATCTGCAGAATTTTAGAGCGAGGCAACTTTGCAAGGTCATCATAACAAGTAGCATACCTTCCGCACTTCCTGCAGTGGTGGGCCCGAGGCGGCTTCACTGCATCGCACTTCTTGCACCATCTTAACTTCCTGTCAAATGTCAAGACACTCCCGTCTGCTTCGTTTGCCTCTCTAACTGGAGCGACTGTATCCACCCATCCTTTCCTCCCAGGGTCTGCTGTACATGCACGCCAATAACACCACCAAATTGCAGCAACGAAGATATTGAACCACACAGCCTGCTTTTGGCTCAGGGGCTCGGGTTCGATATAAAAGAACAGTACTTGAGAAGAATAACTGAGAAAAGATATAAGAAGCGCAACAAATGGTATGGCGATCTGCTCTGCGGCAGGCAAAACGAATGGAAGGCTCAAACCCGGCATGCCTAGTCGTCGAAGAGCCACAAGATGTGAGATGTTGGCATGATGTAGCCTCGCAGCCTTGCGAAAACCTTCAGCAGTAGACTCGGCTCAAAATCAAGCCGCACAGGCATTTGGTCGACCCTTCGGTTCGAGACAATTCTTGCTGAGTCAACTCAATTCATGACTCTGATTGGCTCGGCTCAACATCACACCGGTCAACAAAGGAGAGATTCTTGTCCGACGCTCACATCACAAGCTCCACGCACTCGCAATCGCTTATGATATTTTCAAGCCTCTTTCGTCCCCAACGAGCCTCGTTCAGGCATGCGTCCGTCGGATAGTTCTGACCGGCTCTCACTATCTTCAGCCTGGAATGGAGAGGTGCGATGAAGAGCCCACACGGCGTAACTATCTGTGCGCAGGTAGCAGTGTTGATTCATAATTATTTTCCCTCTGGTCTTCTCTACGTCACTGAAGTTGTAAGTCCAGTCAAGTTATAAGTAATTGTTGTTCGTCCTTGAAGTTTCTGTTTCATAGCATCAAGTCTTCACATTTGCACGGTTCAGTATTCGTCAATTGGATCATTCCTCGAGGCTCTCGCTATTCTTACCATTCTCGTACTTTTATGGCAACCATGAATCCTCTTCAAGCAGCTCATTTGAGTGAAGAGAAACTCGGCACAATCCTCCCCTCGCCCTCGAGTGCAAGCTTGTCAGATGGCAACCAGTCAACAGACCTTTCGCCTCTCGAGGAAGCTCAACCCATATTTAAGCCAACAAGAGGATTCCTCCTCGCCTTCGCCTCCATATGTATCATTACTCTCGCAGCAGCTCTTGATGCAACGTCCCTGAGTATAGCGCTTCCCATCATCACAGAAAAACTCCAAGGAACTGCCATCGAAGCGTTCTGGTCTGGGACTTCGTTCTTGTTGACTTCGGCTGTCTTCCAACCAGTTATTGCTGGTCTCAGTCATGTCTTCGGTCGAAAAGAAGTTAGTTTCTGCGCTGCAATAGTTGAAATCTGCTAATGTTGTGTAGTTGGTCCTCGCTTCGATTGTGTTCTTTTTCGTTGGATCGGTCGTGTCTGCCCTAGCCGAGAACTTCACAATGATGCTGGTTGGACGATCAATTCAGGGTATTGGTGGCGGTGGGATCATGTCACTTGGAGAAATCCTCGTTACGGATCTTGTACCTCTTGCAGTCAGAGGAGGTATGCATACCAGTCACGTCTCATTCCTGTCATTGATACTAACGGTCATCAGCTTGGTTCGGGTATCTTGGTTCCATGTGGGCGATAGGTAGCGTTACAGGTCCGCTGATGGGAGGAGCATTCGCCCAAAATGTTAGCTGGAGGTGGATATTCTGGATAAATGCTCCCATCATTGGAATTGGTACGGTGGCCATCGTTATGTTTCTCCGACTCAATAAGACGCCCGGAGAGCTCATCCAAAAGGTCAAAAATTTCGACTGGATCGGATCCGTGTTCTTCGTCGCCTCAAGTGTCTCCTTCCTCATTCCCCTTACATGGGGAGGGATTATGTACGAATGGACATCCTGGAGGACTCTTTTCCCGCTGGTCATCGGGGTTGTTGGTGTCATCGGTTTTGGTGTTTATGAATACTGGCTTTCTAAACGAGCCTTCGATTCCAAGGGCAATGTCCTTCCCGGCAGCCACACCGAACCTATCATTCGCTTTACAATCTTCAACAATCGGACCATGCTGATTACCTACCTCGAAACGCTCATCCACGGTATCGTCCTCTGGTCGCTTCTCTACTTTCTCCCACTGTACTACGAGGCGGTCCAAGGTTACACACCCATCATTTCAGGCGTAGCTATCCTTCCAGAGACAAGTTTCGTCGCTCGTAAGTGTCAAATCCACCTCAACAAAGAATAAGCGTCTAACAGCCTCTCAGCAATGTCTGTGGTCGTCGGTATCATCTGCGCCAAGACCGGCCGCTACAGATGGGCCATCTATACCGGCTGGTTCCTGACAACTATGGGCGCCGGCGTGCTCATTCTCCTCGGCCCAAGCACATCTGTCGTTTCCTGGATCTTCCTCAATTTCCCGATCAGCATCGGCACGGGCATGTTATTCCCCGCCATGGCCCTCGCCATCCAAGCCGCTGGAAGACAAGAAGACGCAGGACACGCCGCTGCCTTCTACTCGTTCACGCGTGTATTCGGCCAGTCCCTAGGCGTCGCAATCGGCGGTGTCATCTTCCAGAACCAGATTAAGATCAAGCTGCAAGGCTATGAACTACTGGCTCCTCTCGCGGATGCGTATAGCAAGGATGCTACGGCACTGATTGGTGTTATCAAAGCGATGGAAGATAGCCTTGAGAAGACGCAATTGATCCAGGCTTATGCTGATGCGCTGAAAATGATTTGGGTCGTCATGTGTGCTTTGAGTGCTGTGGGTTTGGTGGCCAGTTTGGCGACGAAGGGATACTCGCTTAATCAGGAGCATAAGACACTTCAGGGATTCAAGGATAAGGAGAGGTTGGCTGATCCGGAGAAGAGTGAGAGGAAATGAGTGCTAGCGCATCTCCTTTATTTGGTATCAAGTTTGAGTAAGTAGCTTGCTTACCCTTGATGTCCTCTGAGAAGCAAGGACTTGGTTGTTGTAAACAGACCGGGAGTAGGTGGGTTGTGTTTTCTGATGAACTTTTGCATGGCATAGCGAGGCGTTCAGGTATACGGACAAGTATAGAGCAGAGTGTATAATATAGCACATATAGACAGTTACAAACAGCTCAAACTAATGTAATTTTTCATCCACTCCATACAAGTTTCCATATAACATGAGAGCTGTTCATTAGTCTTCTAATCTCGCGTGAAGGTCAGCATAATATGTCGAATCGTGAGTTCAGACCGACAGGGAACACAATTACACCACAATCAAATCAAGAGCGGAAGATCGAAACTCAAAGCCATCTCATACATATCATAAAATTCTATTTAGGTCTCCCGTCCTACGTCCCTAAGCCGCCCATCTGCGTAGCAGGTAAGCAGCGCAAGAAGAAGTCTCACACAAAAAAGGTATCCTCTATCACTCTCATTGTCATCATCCATCAACGTGATCAATCCATGCTTGCCCCACATACAGAATTGAAAGTTCGCCAAAAGAGTCTTGTAGAAGTCATAAAAGCTCGTCTATGCATCAACGCTTAATCCTCCCAGAAAGCAAAAAAGTGACCAATTTCAAAAATGAGAATCAATGCTTACGAGCATCTATATCCGCAACAAGTAAGCACTTTTGAGGAATGCTCGTCTACCAATCTGCCTCTTCGTCTCTGTCACGCTGCATGGCACTTTGTCTTGCTTTTAGCGCTTCGGCTAATCCACCTGCAAAGCTGGGAGTCGGAGTGCTTCGGCCGCTATCAGTGCCATTGACACTCAAGCCAGAGTCGCGAGGTGCAGGAGGTGGAGCTGGCTTACGACCTCCCGCTGCAGGTCGCTTTGCTGGGGGGGCAGGAGGTGTGGGCTTGGCGCGGACAACCGGGCCGTGACCATTTGATTTTGCTGCCGCTGGTGGGGGTGGAGGAGGCATGGGTCGAGCAGCTGGGGCAACTGGTGGCGGTGGCGGGGGTGCTTCTTCTTTGAGATATGCTGAGGGAGCCCATCCCTGTTGTCCTGAGGGATGCTTTGCAAGCCACCATCCTATAATTATTAGCATGTGAGCAAAGGTAGAGCACGATATAAAGCTTACCGTTGTTCTCCTTTTGCAGGATGGTTACCAGCTCATCCTTTGCCATTGTAATCTCATTGGCACTTTGACCGTTGAAATCATAGAGGACTCTGTATTGTGGCTCTCGCGGAGGTGCAGCAGCTGCGGGCGGAGCTGAAGGGGGAGGCGGTGGAACAGACCTGCCAGATGATGCTGAAGGGTTGTTGCGTGTGTGGTTAGCCATGGATACGGCAGCAGGAGCCGCGGGCATATTTCGTCCTTGGGTGGCTCCGCCATTTGGTTGAGCGACAGGCTTGGTATTCCGATTGGTGTTGGAGAACTTGGAAGGCCTGCCACCAGGTCCGCCTGGCTTGATGAGTTTGCCCTTAGTGAATGGCTTCGCAGCAATGGGTTTACCTTTGGGCATTGGCCGTGATACGGAATTAGGAGGCTCTCCACCTTTGGTATGAATGGCACCGCTCTTATAGAAATCTTGCTCCGAAGGTGAATCCTTGACGACCTTGATAACTTGCATCTTACCAGGCTTCTTTGCGTACTCAATCGAATCCGAAATCTTGAGACTGAAGCCACCTCCTGGAATGGCCATCGACATATGTGTAAAGAGCTCAGTCTTGAGCACACAATTCAGCAAGGGATCTGCCTCTTGCGGGGAGCCGACACCTAGCGAGAACCAGTCATCTCGACATGTTGAGGTGCCTACAAATTTGATGGCCCCAAGCGGTATCGATCGCTCGACAGCAACTTGAACCTGCTTGTTGACAAGATGCTGCGAGATGATGTAGAATTTGCTTTGGGTTAACACCAAAATCCGGGGACTAGCTTTACTGGAACGACCAAATTTTGTCTCCAAGATCTCGCCTCGGCAAGAGAATAACACCTTTTCGTTTGCTGAAAGGTTAATCGCATTTCGAATTCGAGAACCGGGGCCACTGGTGGCAGCAATGCCCAAGTAGTCTCCCATGAAGCGTCTCGAGCCAAGAAGACTCATCCGTCTTCGCTCTTTGCGACCCTGCAAAACCTTGTGACCACGATCTCTGAGCGCAAGAAACTCAGCACCAACACGCTTCTTTCTCCACATCCTTTGAATACGTGTTGCGGCCTCGATACGGATTCGGAGGAAAGCTCTCCAGACCCGCTGGATTCTGATGGCCATGTTGTGCCAATATCTGTCACGCATATGCTCCAAAGCAAACAGTGTCTCTGGCGCTTTGATGAATGCCTTCGTTACACCCATCTGAAACTCCTCTGCTGGAATACTCGTATCTTTCAAAATTTGCTTCGCACCCGACTTTGCATCTCCAGTCCAGGTATAGTCACCCGCGTAAGAAGTCTGAGGAGATAGAAGGTAAAATCGCTCAACAAACTTGTCAAAGGTCTGTCGATATGCAAATCCTGCACGTCTAATTCGGACGTTCTCTTGCAAACCAAGATACTTGATCTGATGCATAACGTTTGGAACATTATACTCGGTCGGAGACTTGTTTTCATTGGGCTTGATCGTTCGAATGTAAGACGGCTCGGCTTTCATCAGTGTCGCTACTAGATCATTTGCAGATGCTTTGATCTTGTCTCCGGCAGAAGGAGGCTGCTTTCTGTTGTCCTGGTCGACCTGGTGAGGGAAAAGCGTATGCACGAATTCGTTCTGGCTGTTGCCGAAAAGGTTAAGAAGACCCTTCAAGAGCTGATCCTTGTTCTTGTCTGTTATACCATCAACAGTGTAGGCCACATCTCCGGCGTAGTGCTTTATGATGAAATTGCCTTGTCGGGGAGTCAAATGAGGATTTGACATGCCGTTGATAGCAGTCATGAATGTCCGGTCGCAAGCAGCAGGATCTGCGTGAGCAGTCTTGGTGGCATCTTTCATAGCAGAAAACACACCCGGCGGCCTTGTAGATTCGATCAAGTCACACACGATCTTGTTATCAAAGTACGTGATAGGGGTCCACTTAATCTGCTCTCGCGCATACTCCTCCTGCTCGGTCTTTAATGTCAGTTGAATGAAAATCTGCTGGAGCTTCTCATTGACGTAGTTGATGCATAGCTGTTCAAAGCTGTTCTTCTCGAAGATCTCGAAGCCATAGATATCAAGAATACCAATGGAATTGGCAGTCGCCGCCCTGGCCTTCAAGGAAACGTTAACACGCTCTACAATCCAATCAAAGAGGTTGTTGTAGAGCGCCTTGGCAAGAGCATCTCTTGTAGCCAAAGCCTGGGCGGGATTTGCCGGAGATTCGATGACCTCTCCGTTGCGAGGAGTGAGGATTCGGATGGTAATGGCCTTGATGACATCCGCGGGCTCCACTTCAAGCAGATATGCTAGGAAATCCACAACGGATTGGTCGACCACTTCAGCGTAGCCGTCCTTGTCTTCCCTGAACCCAATATTGCCTGTCCATAGAATAGCAGCCAGAACACGGAAAATTTCATCCTGTTCTTGCTGTGACAGCCCAATAACGTTCATCGCTTGGAGTGTGTCATTCCATTCTGCAAGATCATCGATACCATCAACGTCCAAGCACTTCGAATTACTCGTGTAGGCATACGTGCTAGGTCCTTGGATACCAAAATTCTGTTTGTAAGTGCTTGATGCTCCCTTTGTAAACTGGTAAAAGATGTGGAAATTTCGCTCGTTTTGAATCTGTCCAACAACTCTCGACTTTTCCAGCAGGTAATTGGTGATATCTGCGCCCACAGGTTCGCCTTGCGCATTGAATTGTAATTGCAAGTACTTGCCGAATCTGGAGGAGTTGTTGTTTCGTAGCGTCTTCGCATTTCCGAACGACTCCAACAGGGGATTTGTGGCCAAAACCATATCCTTGGTCTCTTGGATCGAAGAATTACCGCCCCCAGAGACGTTCGCAATATATTGCATGATTCGCTTCGCAGCCTCTGTCTTTCCAGCTCCCGACTCTCCCGAAATGATTACACATTGATTGTCCTTGTAGGCTTTCATGTTATAGTAGGCAGATTCGGCAACCGCGAAGACGTGAGGGGGCATCTGATAGGAGTCAGCTTCAAGCCTTCGAAGGCCAGGACAGGGCAGTACAAACCTCCAAACGGTTCTTCCCCCTGTAGCTGTCCAAGACAGCTTCTGTGTATATCCCCACTGCAACAGTATCAGCGCTTGTAAGTCTGTTTTCAGTAATTTAACTTACAATCCCGGAAGGGATTAACAGAAACCAATACATGCCCGATATATGTCTATCAGATATTAGCAACAATCGCCCAGCGTGGTGGTGTTTCGGATTTCGGATGTCGTACATAGATCTCTGCATTCTCGAATCGCTTCTTGAGATTATCGTTGATGGCCTCATTCGTTACTTTGCTAATCAGAGTAAGATCCGACACTCCAACTTCCTTCTTCTTGGTTGTATCAAATGCCGCCTTCTTAATGTTGGGTTTTGAGCTGCCTGATGCCGCTGCACGACCACCGCCTGGGTTCGCGGCTTTATCACCCTTCGGTCTTCTACTTATACCCTACAGAGAGACCGCCGTTAGTTTGAGGTGCTTCGCGATGCAAATTGGGACTGCTGATAGTTTACCATATTGGATTTCTCCCCTGGCCTGTAACGTCTGCTTCAGGATGCGCCCAGCTCGCTGGTTGCCGCTACCAGTGTGCGAGAAAGCCAGGTCCTAGTTATGATGATGGAGAGGACTGCTGAGATATGCGGCAAAGTCTCATCAAGAGAAAGGAGTAGTGGGGGAGAAGTTCGAAATATTTGGATGTTGGGAAATGCGAATCGTCAGAGGTTCAACACAGACGGTTCCGTTGGTCGCTTCAGTGGGGTCGGGATTGACACCCCAAGGCCACCGACTTTTCTAAAGGCGAAGCTGACGCAAGTGGAACATAACTCAGCCTCACTGGTGGCCTCGTCCACGTAAAGTTACTTTGTCCAGTTGCCACCTTATGCAGGATGATTTGGTCAGCATTATTGGACGTTCAATATCTTCAAATAGTTTTGGTTCCAGTTGGACTTGAGATACGGCACTACGCTTTCTCTGATCGAAGCTTCGGTGAATTGCTCCCAAGGGGTTTGTCGCTCTCACGTCAACAGCAGCTTCACTCTGATTCTCAATGACGAAGAAAAAGCAGGAGCACTGGGATGAGGACGCCTTCTTCTAGAACACTTGGCACTTCGCATGCAGAGGACGCCAGCCTACTTGGTTAGCGTAGTTGCGCAAGGCTGGAATGCTATTCATCATCCTTCCAGCTTGGTGCGTAGTCATCGTCCAAGAGGTAAGCATGCAGTGTCCATCAATGAGGAATCTACTGAAAGTCACCCAGCCTTTACCAATTTTTGGCACCGGAAAGGGCTCAGTTTCTCATTTTTGATTTGACATCACTTGATCTTTTCTCAAGAGAGACAATCGAACAGCCTCCCAACCCAGATTATGGGCATATGTCCCCGCAAGATGGCATGACTTATCTCACCTCAACTTCCGAAAGATAAGGCTTGTCTAAGAGTGCTCAGCGACCTCGTTATTTTCTAGTATTCGACATGACAGGCTCCATACAAGCATGTCAGGTTCCATCTTGACTCTACCTGAGCCAAAGGATAAGTCGTGGTATCTGTGGCGGTTTGCATGCAATTCTCTTTTCAATGTTCAAGAGTCTATACCGCACGTTCTCTTATTTCAGTATAGCATGCTTTCTTGGATGGAAAAATGCTTAGCACCTTGTTTTGATCCTTGCTACGGTTTTCTCCTTTGGTTTGCTTCACAGTACTCGCTTCTTGTACCCCAGGGAGTTTTCTTGCTTCTTACCGCCGCATTTTGACAGCTTACATTCATCAACAACACTGTTGTGTTGGAAACCTTTCACCTTCCCATGCGTATCTTCAAGTGACTTTTGTCCATGTGATGGGAAAGTTGGGCAAGATCATCTCTAAACACACATTGACTAATACGGCAATTTGGATATGGTAGGCTCCATGCCGAGCATCATTTGAGAAGTCTACGAGTCTCAATGAAAGAAAGGTCTTGGGAGATCTGATTACCAGCTGCATTGATTTGGTTTCGAGGAAAGAAGAGCAGAAAACTTCCAATCATGGTGTTCTGTCAGGAACAAGAAAAGAAGAAGATCAAATGGGAATTAGTATGGGAAGTAGTGTAACTGTGTCAACTTTGATTACCAGTAATCCAAAGGAGAAGGCACGTCTGACGGAGGGGGCATTTTCTTGAACCTGATAATCTCGCAACCGTCAAAGTCTCAAACAAATCAGTGCCTGTCAACATTCTGTTACTCCTGCTGACTATTCACGAACTGGAAAGCCTTCCCGCGATTTCCAGAAACCGAAATATCCACTGAAGACATTGTCTGCGACGATCAGAGATTGTGAATTGGTCAACTACGTGTGATCTCTGTATGCCACGTTCGAATCGACCAAATCTCGTTAGGCACAGCTCAAAAGTATCTAGACTCCTCCTCAGCGTGACGAAAAGGCTCGATTCTTGCTACTCTCACGATAGTGGTAACAGTCGTACATTTTCTGCTAAACTAAAATCTTCTCTACTCTCTTGCGATCTCAGATGCCCAGTTGCCAGCCGGCATTACCAGATTCGATCCTCCAGTCAATCGTTCCATCATTCGATATTGTCGCATCAACTGCTCATTTCAAGGGGCAAATGCTACCAAGATCGAGGGCAAACGGTATCCACTAGTCTCAATGTGACCAGTGCTTCATGCCGCATATGACTCTGTGTTGTCAACTCAATAGCCGACTGGTGCAATGTTCATGCTCCCAAGGTTTGGTCGGGGATCACGAAGCTTGGCCTCTCCGGTCAATGCCTTCTCAAGTATGACTTGGCAACCATACCCCACGCGCGAAAGGCACAACTTAACAAAGATGGGTTAGCTTTATATCAAATCAACAGGGAAGATGCCATTCCGTACACAGCTTTCTAGGTTCCGCCACCAAGATCATAGAAACGAAAAATTGAAAAGGAAGGAAATTCATCAGACATCACGTGTGGGAATGCAAGGCTGGAGAGAAGGCTGGCATTTAATGATCTACACTTAACGTTATTTCTGGCCCGCGGCATGTCGCAGATAGCATCCACCTTGGTCACATCCATTCAAACGCACCAGCGTTCGATACAACACCATATGCGACAGTGCCGAAGATCCGAACTTCAAATGACGATTTGAAGGAAGTCCATGAATCGAATTGAAAGCACCATCCAATGTTCATTCAATACTCACTGAATCGTCTGTGAAGTGGTCAAAGTCTGTCACCAGTGCACCCCTGACAGGTGTTGCAGCCGGCCATTGGGTGCAACATTGCCAACCCTTTGGTTCGTTTTTAGCATACCCAATCACCGATCTTAGCGCCCGTCCCAACCTCAGAGGCCTGGTAATCGCTATTAATATCACTTTCTGCAGCAATTGGGTGCAGTTGCAAAAGACTCGAAATGTCCAGTCCAATGGTTTGTTCCAGTGTACCAATATGCCAGTAGTGTAATCGGCCGGTCCAGGAACAGATCTTGTTGTCATGAAGTCGCCATTCTCGGGGTGTAATTCCCAGGATTCTCTGGTCGTCTTGCTGGGAACAAAATTGCCGTGGTGATCAAGCAATTACCTCATTCTTGAGGACCTTCAAGACAGTCTCCAACAGACAGTCGCAGTCAATCAATCTGCGCCTTGCACTTGTCGTGGGGTTGAGACGAGGCGCGAGACAATTGCTCCCTTCCTTCTCCGCTCTCATCCTGGAATGCTTCCTTCATCGACACTGTCGTCTGGTGCACTGACTGACTGGTATTCCTCCTGGCCGGACAAGTATCTCTTGCCGTCACAGGTGGTGGCTTGAATCCATCTCATCACGGCGGCCGGCGTGCATGGCAACTGGAATGGAGCACAGTGACTGGTTCGGATGCACTGTGTCGAAGGCCTGGCAGGCTGCCCCATTTTGGTCGACGAATCCCTGAAGAGCCCAAGCGCCGGGATGGCACGAGGCGTCCGCAGCCTTTCCTATCGATGGTCATTCGAATTGGCGCTGTGTAGGTAACTTCGTTCAAGTTCTGAGAGTTCTCGAGAAGTCTTCGACAACAACGACAGGAATCTGCCCACAATATATCTCTTCTCGACATACGACTCAAAAAATCGTACGATTCTTGCATACTCTGACCTCACTTCTGCCATTCTCGCCCGAACTCAAAACATCAGACAAGATCTCAGGGGGCCCGCCGTGATTCTGTCGGTCGTCCAAGCGTCCGAGCAACTCTGCTACACTCCACGTCTCAGAGTGACACTCTCGACAGGCCAAGCTTTTTGACACCGCTCAAAAATCCTGCGAAACGACCGCTTGCATCTGATTTCCTCATATCGGATTGATCTGATACAGGGCTGCAAGCTCTCGAAACTGTCTGCTACGTCTGATCTTCGACACAACAGCGGACATCGACCCCATCACGGCCCATACAAGCTCAGATGGCATGCCAAAGAGGGCCGTGACAACCCAGGTAGCGAAGGAAGATTATCATTCGGGGGCCTTGTAACCTCACAGGAACAGTGTCAGGGTTTCATGGGAACAGTGGTATCCGATATCATTGCTTGCTCTGCCCCGCATAGAACATCCGCTCGAGCCCAAACCACCACGGCTCTGTACGGAAGCCAACTGGTACGAACCTTTATCATCTCTTCATCACCCAAAACCCCTGGATCCCTTTCCTCTTTTCTTACGGCAAGGAGAAACAAGCTTTCACCTTCAACCTTCATAACAACCTGTCCTGCTGGCTCAGTTCTTCTTTTCTCGGGTGTCGTCCATTCATTCAGTTGCGCAGGTGGAAATACAAGTTTTAATTCTGAGGATCGAGTTTAGAGGCACCGTTCATTCGCTCACCGGTTGCCAATACATATCGACGACTGCCTCTCACGACAGTTCCGTCGCTGGTCGACATTTAATATAACCTTGGGGAATTGGGTGGTGTTCAGGAAACGACTATATCACGATGGGGTTCTCCGACGAATTCAAAGCGCAGACGCGAGGGTCCAAATTGTTATTCAACTTCCTCTTCCATGGCTTTCACATCTTCCTTTTCGTTCTCGGATGGTAAGCAGCATCGAAGGATTGAAGGACTCGTGGGCAAGACTAATCATCCAACAGGAAAAAGCAATCAGATGACCCTAGGCTCGCTGGTCTCAATACCCTCACTTTCTCGGTTTGGATATCTCGAGGTGCAGGATTAGTCCTGTCGGTGGATGGAGCAATGATTCTTCTACCTATGTGCAGAAACATCTTGAGATTCATCAGACCAAAGGTCAGGTTTCTCCCGCTTGACGAGTCGCAATGGTTCCATCGACAAGTTGCATACTCAATGCTGTTCTACACCATTCTCCACACTACGGCACATTATGTCAAGTAAGTAATCGACTTTTCGTTCTTTAGGGAATATTACTAATCGCGAACAGCTTCTTCAACGTTGAGAAGACCCAAATTCGTCCAGTCTCTGCTCTCCAGATCCATTACGCTCAGGCAGGAGGCATCACTGGCCACATCATGCTCTTATGCATGCTTCTCATGTACACGACCGCACACGCAAAAATCCGTCAACAGTCGTTTGAAACCTTTTGGTACACGCATCATCTTTTCATTCCGTTCTTGTTGGGACTTTACACTCACGCTACTGGATGTTTCGTTCGTGACACCACAGATCCATTCTCACCCTTCGCTGGCGCGGACTTTTGGGGACACTGTATCGGGTACGAAGGATGGCGTTGGGAGCTCTGGGGAGGTGGACTTTACCTTATCGAGCGTCTTTACCGTGAGATCAGATCTAGAAGAGATACTTCGATCGTCCGTGTCGTCCGTCATCCATATGGTATGTCTACCTTCCAATGACGATATAATATTTTCTAACAGTGATATAGACGCCATGGAAATCCAATTCCGAAAGCCTTCCATGAAGTACAAGGCGGGACAATGGCTCTTCCTTAACGTCCCCTCAGTCTCTCAACACCAATGGCATCCATTTACCATCACATCCTGCCCATTCGACCCCTATATCTCGGTGCACGTTCGTCAAGTCGGTGACTTCACCCGGGCTCTCGGTGATGCTCTCGGAGCAGGTCCCGCCCAAGCCAAGTTGTACGATAGCGTTGACCAGAACGGCATGTACGAAGTTGCTCTCCAGAACGGCCAGCAAATGCCTGAGCTCCGCATCGATGGTCCTTATGGAGCACCAGCCGAAGACGTCTTCGACAACGAAATCGCCGTCCTCATCGGAACAGGTATCGGAGTCACACCCTGGGCCGCTATTCTCAAGAACATCTGGCACATGCGCAACGGTCCTAACCCACCCACTCGTCTTCGCCGTGTCGAATTCATCTGGGTCTGCAAAGACACCACGTCCTTCGAATGGTTCCAAGTTCTTCTCTCGTCACTGGAAGCCCAAAGTCAAGAAGCTGCCGCACGCCGCGGTGGCCAAGACAACGAATTCTTACGCATCCACACCTATCTCACCCAAAAGCTTGACATCGACACTGCACAGAACATCGTGCTGAACAGTGTTGGCGCGGCACTGGATCCCCTCACTGAGCTGAAGTCTCGCACGAACTTTGGTCGTCCTGACTTTGGGAGATTGTTTGAGGGAATGAGAGATGGTATCTTGGATAGAACATATCTGAGCGGATTAGAAGGCGACATGAAGACGAATGTCGGTGTCTACTTCTGTGGTAAGTCTCATCCTCTATCTCGCTTACATGACACCTCGCTAACATAAACAACAGGACCCAATGTAGCAGCAAGAGAGATCAGAAAGGCATGTAAGAAGGCCACGAGTCGCGAAGTGAACTTCTCATTCTGGAAGGAGCATTTCTAGATGTCGATTAGTCTTTTTGTCAAACTTTTTTTTCTACTTGTCCTACCTAAATAAATGATTGATTCATGATCGATACCGAGTGAGTTGGAGTGGGCGTCTAGCGTTCCAGCCAGGGAAAAGAGATTTTCCTGTGGACAGATGGATGAAGCATTTGGCGAGCGAAACGGTGTATATTTGGGTGCCCATATATTTTAGTGTTGCAAAGATAGCATAATCTTACTTCACTTGTCCCCTTGGAAATCTACAGATTTTTTGAATAATTTGATCATCATGTGAAAATAATAAGTGTCGCTAGAAGCTCTATGAACTAGCCTGTTCCTACATGTATACATGACCAAATCTACAACTTACTCTGTCCCTCTTGCGGCACTTTGACCACTACCTTGCCCCAAGTACCTCTGCTACCCAAACTCCTCAAGGCATCAGGCACGCTCTCAAGTCCAACAAATTCCTTATCCGTGAATACAGTCCCTCTGAACTTTCCCTCGTCAATCAGCTTAAACAGCCCATCCCAGACAGGCTCGATCATCTCAGGCTCATTTAAGGTATACGCGCCCCAGTGCAGTCCAACGATACTAATGTTCTTCAGCAGCACCTTGTTCATAGCCACTTTCTCAATAGCCCCCGCCGCGAATCCAATAACCAGCAATCGGCCATTCCACGCAATACACTTCGTGCTCTTATCAATCATGCCCACCGGATCAAACACAATATCCACACCTCGTCCCTTTGGCGTAAGCTTCTTGACAATCTCGGGCCACTTAGGATCCGTATAATTGACCGTGTGATCCGCTCCAAAAGACTTCGCAACTTCGAGTTTATGTTCCGTCCCAGCGGTAGCAATGACCGTCGCTCCAAACGCCTTCGCTATCTGTACAGCCGCGAGTCCAACTCCACCTGCCGCGGCATGAACCAGCACATAATCTCCCTTCTTGACACCAGCTCTTGTAACCAGGGCACCGTAACTCGTCGGCGCAGTAACGAATAAGCCTGCTGCCTCGAAGAAACTCCATCCTTTGGGCACAGGCTTGAGCGCTTTCTCGAGAGCCGCGACTTTCGTAGCGTAGCCACCTTGTGAGGCACCAAAGACTCGGTCACCGACTTTGTATTTGGGTGATTTGATGGATGAAGGAACTGAGAGAATGACTCCTGCGAACTCGGAGCCGGATATCCAGGGGAGAGGGGGCTGGTGCTGGTATTTGCCGGCGATTTGGAGGAGGTCGAAGAAGTTGGTTGCGGAGGCGTGGATGCCGACTAGGTATTGGTCTTTTGCAGGGACTGGATCGGGAAGGTCCTGGACTTTGAGATCGGATGGACCCTGAAGAATTGTTAGATACTACTTTTGTTTGAAGATGCAGGAATAGAAAAAAAAGGCTGGGGCTGGCTTACCTTGACATATTCTTTGATCTGGATTCCACGCATTGTGAAGGTTCTGATGTTACTGGTACACGAAAGGCAAAAGCTCACACTGAATTGAAGAAAAATTGGTACGTTGCTTAGATTTTACTGTGGTTGCAAAACAAGATCGAGGTTGAGCTGGAAATGATTGCAGAACAACGAGTAGAAAGTAGGATCTGGACTGTTGATAGCTCTATCGCGGGGAACCGAGCCTGGGGTAAAGCCGAGGCCCGACTGCTTTCTAAATCCCGCCCACCGACATATCACGTGGATTCTGCGTATCTCACTCGGGATTTCTGATGCTGGGCAGGAGTTGTCTTGTACCTGGTGAAGACAATCGCGAAAGAAGAGTCATGGCCTTACTTTAAGTGCCCTATGTCAATACGCAGAATAGCGTAGTGGGGTTGAGATAGACTTCAATCAAGTCATCTCTGGCCTGAGAAGGTTGTAGACTGATATGGAAGGCGGACTTGGTAAGTGATCCGACTGCCTCGTGTTCAGCAGGCAGCCTCGAGCGGACTTGAACTTCGAGCTGCACTTCGGCAAGAAACGACACTCGAGTATCAAAGGCAAAGGAAAATCAACGACAAAGAGTTTGTGAACACTATCTTCGTTCTTGATTCATATCAATCTTCAGATTCGCAGTCTCGACCACCAAAATACGAGACCCCTGCTCTAGCGACAGGCTAGGAATCAACGTCATCTGCCCGCCGCCGCCTCGTCTCCCTGCACTGTGACTTGATTGATCTGTTGATAAAGAAAGAAAGCACCTGCGCCTTGTCGATTCCACGAGCGAAGCAAGTACGCACCCTACCTCGACCACCATCGCATCTCTCTCAAACAGTACATAAATCCTGTACTATCTCAAGGCCGCACCAAGCGCAAGGAAGTGAAGATGGCCACCGAAGACGCCGCCACTGTTGAGGGCGCCGACCCTCAAATCAGCTTCAAAGTCAAGACGTCCAGCGATGGCATGCACAGCATTACGATGGCAGAGAGCGCCACAGTTCTCGACCTGAAGACCAAGTTGTCCGGAGGAGAATTCGAAAATGTATCGGTAGACAGAATGCGCCTAATCTACTCGGGCAGAGTCATGAAGGACCCCGAACCACTTAGCACGTATAAGATCAAGGCGGGCAACACGATACACATGGTGAAGAGCGCGCAGTCAAATGCTGCACAAAATCCCGCCAGTACCAGCGCTGGTACTGGCTCAGCTGCCCGAGCCGCTCCAGGAGTACCTACCAACATGGCAGCTGGTACGGCGAATAATCCTCTTGCTGGTTTGACGGGAGCTAGATACGCCGGACATATGGGACTACCAGGAATGGACATGTTCGGTGCGGATGGTGGAGTAAGTCTGTTCTTTGCTTAGTATCTCAAAACGGAATACTGACTTGCTCGCAGATGGGGGCGCCTCCAAATGAAGACCAAGTTGCCGCCATGCTCGATGATCCAAATATTCAACAAACCATGAACGAGGCCCTCCAAAACCCACAGATGGTTGATATGATGATCAACTCAATCCCAAGTCTACGGAATGATCCCAATGCTCGCGCAATGTTCAATAACCCAGAGTTCAGACGCATGTTGACAAATCCAGCCGCCCTTCGACAGGCCGGAGAGATGAGACGAAGAATGCAACAAGCAGGAGTCGGGAGCTTTCCAGCACCAGGAGCTACAGATACTACACCAAGCGGCGCAGCTAGCAGTGATCCCAGCCAAAATCAGGCACAGTTCAATCCCTTTGCTATGCCTCCAGGATTTGGAGCTGGAGCTGGAGCTGGAGCTGCAGCTGGTAACAACCCATTCGCAAGCCTCTTTGGTGCACCAGGCCAGACACCTGTCCAAACACCCCCCGCACCAGGATCCGCAGGTCAACAGACACCACAATCGCCGCCCACAGCCGACCCCAACGCCGCCAATCCCTTCGCTTCTCTTTTCGGTGGTGCGGGAGGTGCTGGTCAGAATCCATTCGGTCAGATGCCACCAATGACGCCAGAGATGATGCAACAAGCTATGCAGATGCTGCAGAACGGTGGAATGGGTAACTTGTTTGGCGGTGGAAACCAGTGGGGTGCAGGAGGTGCTTCGAGTCCACCACCACCTGCTGATACAAGACCGCCCGAGGAGATTTATGCGGATCAGCTAAGACAGTTGAACGACATGGGTTTCTTTGACTTTGATCGTAAGTTGACTTTTATCTTTCTTACAGGCACGCACCGTTACTAACCTACTATTCAGGTAATGTCGCAGCCTTAAGAAGAAGTGGAGGAAGTGTCCAGGGTGCAATCGAACAGTTGCTTAGTTGAAGAAGCTATGTATGAGAGCAGGTAGCGATCGACAGTGCTCCGGCATGTAGCCGCGTGGAATTGGGAGGGGAAAGGTGAATAAATGCATGGTTTGGAACTTGATAACGCATGATGAGCAGGCGTGGATAAGACGAACAATACTTTTTGAAGCAACTGAAACATACCCCCCATATCATTCTGAACCTGAAGCATGACTTCACGAGCACGAGTTTGTGACTCTGATACAACTATGCGTTTCTCTGGGTGATAGCACTATCACTGGGCATCTCAGTAAATCAATGCAACAGTACGAGTCTTGCTGTAATAGGTAGCTCGTACACTTCGGTTGAAAAGTGATTCGCTATCGAACCATGAACCAGTACCGTCCAGTACGGCTCGTTGAAACATTGACATCACATGCACACTTATCATCAGTCGGCGATTTTCAAAAGAAATGATAGTTTGAATACTTTAGCTTCATTTCATCTCCTCTCATTCTAATGTATATACATATGTATGTCTAACCGTACCAAGATTCTTTCCTGCCTATCTTTCCTGTCCTTTGTAAAATAACCGCCGTCAAGCTCGACAAAGATTTCGTATAAATGACACAGATAAACCATGGCCTGGTACCCAAATGCCGCTCGCTATGCAAGCAAAATCAAGCAAAATCAAGCAGCGAACTGTACACCCCCTATCCTGCGCTCTGGCTCTGTTCATCCATCCATCCAGCCATCCATTTTACCAGACCATAAAACCCATACAGTCCCATAAACTCCATCCTCCCACCCACCAAAAGAATCCAATCATACAGCTCATCTATTCCGGTTCATCCTATCCTTTCTTACTACTCTCGTCATCACGCGTCGTAACAGTCCTCTCACTATCCCTCCACCTCCTTCCCAAAGCAGGCCTCTCCTTACTACTCCTCCTACTCTCCTTTTCGCTCTTCTTGCTTTTATCACTCTCCGGCGATCGTTGGGCACTGCCCGGTTCTTGGCCCGTACTATCAGCTGTCACGGCCATGCTGACCTTACGCTTCTTGTATTCCGGTCTCTGTGGTCTTCCCACCTCCTGCTCCAGCTTCCCCACATTCTCCTCTGTCAGAGCTTGGAAAGAGCCATCGTCGCTTCCTAGCGAACTCGGCGCCAGGTTGACTATCTCACCTGGTCCAGCAGCGGCAATGACCAATTTCTCGTCTCTTAAAGCGGTCGCTTTCTCTTCGGCCTTCTCACGCTTTCCAGCTCGATCGCCTTCGGATTCGGGGCCTGGGAGTGTAAGTTGATGGGAATTCTGACGCTCGCTCATGGTTGGTCTCTCCGGCTGTAAGGCAGGTGGTTGCGGTTCAGCAGTGGCTGAAGAGGGTGGACTTCGTTTGGCTCGTCCAAACATTGGAATCGCAGCGGTGCCGCAATTATGCTCTTCCGATTCTGGACAGTCACTACTATCATATTCGCTACCACCTGGCGTTTCGGGAATTCGTTTGCTGATTGCCCAGCGAACAAGCATTTTCTCTAATGTTTTACCCTTAACGGGCTTAGCGAGGTAGTCATCCATCCCGGCCTTCTTGCACTTTTCGCGGTCACCTTGAATCGCTGAGGCGGTCATTGCAACAATAGGAATATTGCGAGAAAGGGTATTGTAAGGGGCGTGGTGGCGTAGTAGATGGGTGGCTCGATATCCATCAATGATGGGCATTTGCACGTCCATGAGGATGATGTCTGGTTCTCGGTGAGGGGCGTCCGGGGAGTCTGCTTCAAGGACATAATCGAGTGCCTCCTTCCCGTTCCATACGGCTGAGACTTCAAAACCTAGCTTCTTGATTGTTTTCAAGGCGATCTGCTGATTAATAGCACTATGTGAAGTCAGTCTTGCGAAACAGTATCTTCCCATAACGATTACTTACTTATCCTCAACAAGCAAGATCTTAACCTTGGATCTCTCTTCACGAGACAACTCGAGCTCCGGCGGTGCAGGCGGAGTCATGCTTATCGATCTTGGCTTATGACCACCTCTGTACATGTTGATAGGACTTTGTATTGGCGGAGTGCCAACAGCTTGTTCATAATCAGAACTGCTGCATGAAACACTCATCTCGGATTGTAGTCGGTCAGGCAGCGCACCAAGATCGATCAGCGCAGCAGTTCCATTGTGAAACTGAGGCTTGTTGAAAGGAATCGTGAAAATTGCAGTAGTGCCAGCGCCGAGAGATGACTCTAGACGAATCTGCCCATGCATAAGATCTACAAGATTCTTGCTGATAGTTAGACCGAGACCAGTTCCACCGAAGCGTCGTGCTGTCGAAGAATCCGCTTGACTGAAAGGCTTGAAAAGGCGCTGCCTGACTTCTTCCTCAATACCGATGCCAGTGTCTTCAATAACAAACTTCACCTCGAAGACATCGGCTGTTTCTCGCTGCTTTAGTACGGAAAATTTGACGTATCCTTCGCTTGTGAACTTGATACTGTTGGTAAGCAGGTTCGTAATAATCTGTCGGACTCGCCCTGGGTCACCCATGACAATCAGATCCTTGTCCACACCAACCGCGATATCGGCTTTGAACATGAGGTTCTTCCTTTCAGCTGCAAAGCCGAGCATTTTGCTAACATCCCGAACCACAACAGACAATGAAAACTGTACTTCCTCGATATCTAAGCGACCTGATTCAACTTTGGAGAAGTCGAGAATGTCGTTGATGACGGTCAGCAGACCATTAGCAGAGCGTTGGATATTCTCTGCACAGTCTCGTTGCTCTTCATCAAGATCTGTGTCCGCGAGCAATTCTGCCATTCCAATCACACCTGCGATCGGTGTCCGGATTTCGTGAGACATATTGGCCAAAAATTGACTCTTCAACCGGCTAGCTTCTTTGGCAGCTGCTTCGTTGGCAAGTAGCCTCGTGTTCTCTTTCTCTTGTGCTTGCAGTTCCAACTCGCGGTCTTTGATCTCAGTGATATCCATGCTCACACCAATCACGCCGTCAATCCAGGCTTCGTTAACACGGCCGCCGTTGTCTTTCTTGCCTAGAACAGGAACGAACTTTGTGCTGTACCATCTCTCATCGATGCAGTGCTCCTGAACTTCTTCCATGGACTTTCCAGTCAAGATATCCTCAATTGGCTTCAAGGAGGATGGGATACCGTCCTTGTCGCGTGGTGATTTGCTCTGGCTGAGAACCTCATATACCGATCTACCAACGAAATGATCCCCAGCGTTCGGCTTACTACTGACGCTCTCATCACCAGACTCGGCATCCTTCTCAAGATCCCAAATGAAGGCTCCTTCAAGAAGGGTGATCATTCGATTCCGGTCAACAGCGAACAGTGTAACTTGAGCATGTGTGATAACGGACAACAGTTGTTGCCGCTAATTTGTGATTAGTCGATATCAATCCTAAGGAGGAAGTGGTTTCTTACCAGTCGCTTTGCGGCGAATCTTGTTTCGACCGACTCATGAATATCTGTGCAAGTTCCGAACCACTTCTCGATAGCACCTGTCTGCAAGTTTCTCATCGGTAGAGCACGGCCCAACATCCATCTCCACTCGCCATCTTTACTTCTGCAGCGATATTCTGTGCTGTATGGGTCTCCTGTCTTGAGAGAATGCGCCCATTTCTTTCCAGTACTCACCATGTCATCTGGATGGAAAGGCAGTCTCCAGCCCATACCGAGGGAATCATCTTCTGTCAGCCCGGTGTACTCGTACCTAAAATTTCTCAGTCAGATGTCACGAAACAGCAAGCCACAAATAATACTTACCATCGCGGACTGAACCAGTCGTGCAATCCCTCTGGAGTTGTAGTCCAAATCATCTGGGGCATACTCTCACAAATAAGCTGAAATCGTTGCTCATCTTTTGCTTTGATCTCGGTGATCACTTCCGTCATCGTTGTTATATCTCTATTGCGGGTGTCAGTAACGTATGGCGTAACTGGCGCACCCTAGAGAAAGGCTTCTCTCGATGCTTTCTAGGCTCAGGAGAGAATGTATCAAAACGGGAAGTCACAAGAGTGTTACTGACCTGCACGTAACCACACCCGCCAGAAAAGTGCCTTCTTCATCCCTAATTGCCTCTCCCAGACAGTCAAAAACCAGCTTGCGATTCGTCTCGGGGTCGATAAGCCCAATCTTGCGACTGGAGAATGGTGTTTGTGTCTTTATCAGAACTGAAATAGGATATTCCGAAGGATCCATCCGAGTCGTGAAAGTCTCGTCCCATACGTGCCACTTGGTAACCAAATCATACCCATCCTTGACGTTCGTAAGATCTGCCGTGGGGTGGAACAGTCTTCTGGCAGCTTTATTCGGAATAGTTAGACTTTCGTCTCTCCACATTGCCAAGATCGGAACAGAAGTTGTGTCCATGAGGGCATCTTTCATTAGTATTATTTTCTGAAGCGTTGATGGAGCACTCGAGAGGCTTGCTTGTGATGGTGGACCTAATGGTGGGAAGGGACTTGTCGACATAGAAGCATTCGTCGGACTTGTTATTGCAGACGACGAAGAGCTGCTCCCTCCTTGATTGGAAGATTTTCCCGAGCCACCGGATGATGGACTAGAATGTGATCCTGACCCTACTGAACCAAAGGAGCGATGTTTGGCTGCCCTCGTTACTTGCCTCGGTTGCCTGGACGTTGGAAGTGTTGTCTGATTCGTGTCGGTATTCGTAAAAGTAAGTGTGTAGAAGCTTTCGTCCTCGATTTCCCAGACAGTGATGATCATCTTAGCAAATGTATGCCTCACTCCTTTACTGTGCTTGGTCACAAAAGCTGACTGAGAAACCTTCTCCTGCGCAATGATGACTTCTACCACGGCATCATGAACCGTAGGCCGTTCATGGTGAGACTTGGATGCTCCGATCACAGGTTCTGCTCTCTCTGCAGTTGGCGTTATGTCCCCTTCCCCCGATTCGGATTGTGGAGCGTCCATACTTTCGACCATCTGTTGTCCTAAATCATCGGCGATGCTGTCGAGGAAAGTGTCCCAAGTTACCCAGACAGGCCTTCCTTCCTGAAGCATATCTATACCGAGCTGATTCAATGTCTGTCCCTTCAGTCTGTTTGATATAGAAATTCCATCATCACTAACAACATCGCCGTCCTGGTCTTCTATGCCGAGTATTCTACCCATGGCATCGTTTGCCATTACCAAAGTCTTCAGGTTGTTCAAGACCATCACCGGGTACGGGAGATATTGCAATGCGGACATCGCTAAATCTGCGGCAGAGGGCCCTCGAGGTATGTTGAGATGGAGGAGACTATCACTAGAGTTTCTTCCATTTGGAGATTGGCCTCGGCTTTTATGATAGTTGTCCGCTTGTAACGATTCCAGTCCGTCGATTTGACCCGGGGGCATTTGGAGAGGGGAAATGGGGCGCTCATAGTCAGCATCGCATTTTAGATGGGCATGCTCGGGGACGGGCTGATGATCCCCAGCCGGCATATGGGAGGTATCGCGAAAGGTATCGAGTGCCGACATACTCATGTAATATCGAATTCGAGGTGTTAGAACGAAGGGTATCCGAGCAGTCGTGAGTTTGTCAGCCAAGTCACTGCGTCATATCTCCACGTCCAGGAGCAGAAGCGATGTGACTTGACTTAACAATTTGGCAGCGAGAGTGACAATAACTCAGCGATTCTGCGTGTTCGACCCGGGTGTTTCCATGTGATGTTTGCGACAGCCAGTGTTCACATACCAGACATTGTTGACAAGAGAGGAGATGCTGTTTGAAGAAATTGGACAGTGAGGAGGCGGCGCTGAAGGCGGTGGGTAGCATAGGCTGGATAGCCTCCCATTAGAGTTTCTGAAGAAGCGACCAGCGACGGTTCGAGGTTGGTCTGCGAGATCCAGGCCCTTGGTCCAGCGACTTAGTGGGGCAGGATAGAGACACCGGGAAATGTCTAGTGTAGTGTGCTAGAACTAGATGAAAAGAACAATAATAAAAATAGTAAGTATTTTGGAAAATAGGTACTTCTTCTTTTGATAGTCGATTCGTTTTGATGTCTTATGTTCATTCAATGGGAAAATTCAGTTTAGAGTCGTTGAAGAATAAATGCCATAAAGCCTACAGTAGACACACTTCGTCATCGTGGACCCTGCCCCTGGATTTCCCCGCCGCACGGAGGCGAGGTGGGTTGAAGATGAGGATGAGCTGGAGGTCTTGAAGAGGAGAAAACAGTGGAGAAATAGCTGTGTACGTCTTCTCTGGGCGTCCTTCTCTTCTCATTGGGACACATGTCCGGTCATCCACTTAGATACATCTATATCTCTATGTTTTCTGATGGGATTTTCATAAATCCCTGTAAGGGTCTGCCAGAGCCATCCGACAAGATGCACATTCACGGAAGGCAGCTTTACCCTGTCCTTCTGGCCTCGGGTATCTGGACAAGGCGTCCCGATGACGAGGTGGCTTGCTGCAAGCCCCTGCCATCACACGTGCAGTACCCGTTCGAAAACATCACAGAAACTCAAAAGTGATGAAGGGCCAGCCCAGTGCGAACTGAAAATTGCAAGTATCACAACTTCGTAAGTCCCTCAAAACCACGATTTCCTCACCCAAAGAAGCAACTGCACTGGCAAGACTTGGGTGTTTGGGAGAAAGCGCAATAGGCCCTTCTCGGCCCTGTGCACTTTGCTGATGGCTGGCTTCGGCCCGGAGATTTTCACTTGAATTGCTTCTTTCTGTCTGCGATGGCCGTTGGGATCTTCACGACTCCGTGCATCTTGTGTATCTGCCCTCCAATGCGAACCCCCGAGTGAAGCTCTTCCCCGCTCTGAGGACTAGCCACGCAGGGGATGTTTGATCCCTTGGACGGGGGTCGTCCTCTGTCTAGGGCATTCGGGGTCTGCTGTGACGTCGCTGTCATCGTGTTGCTAACGGAGGACAAGACAGCAAGGGGCACTTTTCAACCTGTCAGACTGTCCTGCCATGTAGAGTTGTGAGATGAAACTACCGGTTCTCGAGCGAGTAGGAAAAGACCCTGAGACGCTGACAAAGCCTGTGGCAGCCGGGCGATTGGTGTCCATCAAGTGGTGTGTTTATTGTAGACATTGAGAAAGAAGAAGAGCTTCAACTTTCCCCCAGTGACAGAGAAATATAGAGATTTGGCTCCTTAATATTCTCCATCATATTATCAGAGTGACAACAGGATCTTGACGGCTTCGAAGCGTTTTCTTATATGACTGTTTTATCCCCTACGAAAGAATTGAGAGACATAGACGACGAGGCCAAAGTGGTAATCTGGGCCTGCAACACATGAGATACTTGAACTTGCCTTGGGATTCACTCAACCAGGTAAATAGGGCATCTTAGTAGAGTTCTCCAGGAGGTTTTGAATTTAAGTAAATTGAGCTAAGCGAGGCTCAACTCTCTCTTTCTAAACAATCCCAACCTCAATCTCCTACCCATAACGATCATATTCTAAACCTTCCTCACCAAAGCCCTCAACCTCACATATCCAATCCAGTCTCCACCCCCAGGACTCGCACAAACACTTTCCAGCAATTCACAAACCTCCCCAACACACTCTTCCCTCTCAGACCGCTCCTCAACCGCATCAAAAAACTGCTTTCCCATCAACCTCACCCAGCCCTCAATGCCCCCTTGATCCGCCTTCGTAGGCCTATACTCCCTCTCTATCTTCTCGACTTTAAAGCCACCGACTTCGGTCTCAAGCATTTCAATCATCCAGGTCTCATCAGGAAAGAACCACGGATCAACTTCTCGAGCTTTAGGTAGCCCAATGCGTCGGCCGATGACGCTGAGTAGAGCGGTGCGCATCTGTTCCATAATCACAACCGTCAATATGATAGTCCCTCCGTGTTCTCTTAAGCCGGCCAAAACCTTGAGTACATGAGGGAAGAGGGGGAATCAAACACACCTCAGCTACATTCCCCATACCGCCCATCTCAAAGACAAACGTCCCACCAACTTTCAAAGCACCTCTCACACCCGTGAAGAAATCCTTCCTAGTCTCCTCGCGGCGCAAGATCCAGTGCATAGCTGCATTTGAGAAGACTTTGTCGTAGCTACCTTTCTGGAGTGAAGGATTGTTGGAGAGCTGAGTGGCGTCGATGACTAGTTTTTCGTATTAGTATGTCTCTTAAGCTCTAAGATATTGCAATTTGGGAAGGGGAAGAGAGAGTATGACGGTGAGGGTAAGAAGAGGGTGATATTATACCTTCAAATGAACAAGTCTTGCTTGCAGCTGGATCGGCAGCTGCAGCTTTCTGCGCAGATTCTATCATAGCAGGTGAGGCATCGACACCGTGGATCTTTCCTTTGCCTTTGACGAGGGTTTGGGCGAGTTGTAGATTGATAATGCCATCTAAATGAGGGTATTAGCAAAAGGCGACGAGATCCAAGCGTCTTTGACATCTTAAGAAGGAATCCATCAATAAGATACAATGACTCACCTCCACACCCAAGATCCAATATCAAATCATCTTGCTGCACATCCAACCATCCAATAACCTTCCCAGCCAACTTCGGCACGAAACTGGCTGAGTTCTGATATGCCTACTGATATTAGCTTTGCTTTGAAGATTTCTCACGCAAATCGACTAGCTCCAGAAATGAGAACATACCTGTGAGCTCCAATGCTCCTCCTTCTCCTGCTTAGTCGCCATATTTTCTTAGCGAGTATGGAAGTCTATGGCGCAGTTGAAAACATTAATTTGACTACCAATACTCAGGTCTCGACACTTCCTCGATTCTTCTGATAATCTAGAAAACTAATGGGCAAGTGACATGTAAGAAAGGGCAGACGTTTGTAGAGATCTCTTCGCTTTATACGAGGTCTGAGAAGTGAAGGTTGGGGTGTTGACAGAAAACAGAGGGGTAGCGCGAGGTCCGGTGTCGGAGCGAAACGTTGTGGTATGTTATCAAGTACTATCAGACGAGACTGAGAAATGAGATCTCAAGGGTTCAATGAACGAATTGAAGTTTTTAGATTATGCATATGACGAAATTTATTCCATGGTATCTTGCCGCAAGGATAGATCTCGTGCATCTTGTATACTAGTCAAGTGAGGAAGACAAGTACTACCGTAAGTCCAGTACAAAGCATCAAGTGCTATATCATAACAGTCACAACAAATTCTGTGTGCTGACCATTGACGAAAGACCAGCTAGTTGCTCTACTTGACAGTACTTTTCAACACAAACATCATGCTCATGCTCCATACAATAAACATACATCTAGTCAATCTCCAATAACTGATATTTATCATCTCCCAACGCTTTTTCGATCCTTGTCATAACAGCCAACACCTTCTCCTCCTCAAGTCTCTGACCCACAATCTGCACCGCAACAGGAAGGCCATGCATAGCCGTCGCATCGTAATGCTTGTACGCTCCCTGCGCTACCCCATTGAGCTTCTTCAATGAGAAATTCGGAGGAAGTTGGTCGCGTGCTTTGTCAACATGCGTAATCGGCATGATGCCACAAGTGTAGTCCAGCTATCTCTCGTTAGAACCAATACTCATAGTTGAGGGAACAGCCTGTGAAGAGGAGACAGATGAGAAAAGATGTAATCACTTACAAGATTGAACAGAAACGTATATCCGCAACTACTAACCGCGTCATGCATCCCATCATGCGGAACAGCAGGCGTGGCATTTGGTGGCGTAACCAAAACATCCACCTTCGCCTCTTGCTCCCACCAATCATGCCATCTCGCTTTATACGCCTCTCTCTTTGCGACTAACTTCCATTGCTCATACGCGCTTTTCTCCTTCCAGTCTCCAATTAAGCCCGCCCATATGTCGTCTCGACGCACGTACTTAACCCACAGATAGTACAAGTATTTGAAAGGAGATGGTAGTGACATTAGCCAGCTCATCTGTTTCGCACCTGAGTCCTCCCACTCTCCTGTTCGGAAGAAGGATTTAAAAGTTTTGCAGCCGTCCGCATTAAGAAGTTGAGAGCCCAAATAGAGGGCTTCGTATGGTGATGGTGGGTTGACATCAATGACTTCATGACCCTCCTTCTTCAATACTGCAACGACTTCCTCTACTGCCCTTGCACATGCTGGACTAGGATCTACCACACCATCGGTTCGAAGAACACCGACTCGGAGTTTCTTCTTCTCTGTAAATTCCTTGGCCGTGTCTTCCCTCCATGGGATGGGGTGAACTGAATGGTCATACTTCCACGGCTTCATGCTGATCATGGATTTCGTGAAGTAGGAAAGGTCTTCTAGTGTTCTCGTCATGGGTGAGAAGACACTTGGAATGCCTTCTTGACCAGGCATGCTAGTCACCATTCCATTCTTGGGCCATCGTCCAGTTGAGCACCTCAGACTGTAGATACCCGAGAAATGAGCTGGAACTCTCACACTGCCTGCGACGTCTGTATATCTTGTTCAGTATGTATTGCGACAATATAAAGATTCGATGATTAGGAACACCTACCAGATCCGATACCAATTCTACCACCACCAGCGGCCAACAGAGCACTTTCTCCACCTGTCGAACCACCTGGCGAATATTTGTTGTTATGTGGATTCATGCAACGGCCCCACACATCATTCGTACTCTCAAAACTCAACAACGTAATTGGCAAATTCGTCTTAACATACGGGATAGCACCAGCATCCTTCAGGATTCTGACCATCGTCCCATCTTTCTCCCCCTTGTTCCCCACATTGGAGCTGTACCCGACAGTAGTATCGAATCCACCAACCACAATCGAGTCCTTCAAACTGACAGGAATACCTGCTAGAGGACCTTTGAAATTGATGCTTCCGTTTGAAGTCCAGCCTTCAGCTGCAGATATCATTACTTCAGTCACGGAATTCGTCTTGGTGTGTGCTTTGAGCGCTGCTTTGCCATATGCGCGGAGAATATCAATAGGTTGCACAACTTGTTTGTGCACATCTTGAACTAGCTCTTCAACAGGTTTTGAGAGAACTTGTCTTTCGGAAGCAGTGAAAGCTCCATGATAGCTCGTCAGATCCTGTATTCTCTGATTACGTTCTGCTTGCTTGAATTTGCTACACCAATATCAGCTTCAGAATTCTGGAATAAGTGTAGTATTCCGATAACGCGGGGTACGGATGGTTGGGTAAATATTCTAATGTCTGCTTACCAGTCATGTTTATGTTGGAAGTAATCCAGTAGGAAAACCATCTTGAAGCTATTCTATCCCGAGATGTATATCTTGCTTTGCAATGAAAGGAAAGAAAGGAGAAAGAGAAGGAGGAAACCTTTAAGACGGCACATGCCCCTCACCATTCCATTCCGCTTTTCTCGATAACCGGCTGTACCTGCCTGAACGAGACCAAGCGGGAGCTTATCTGCTCGCTTGGCATCGCTACGTATTTTGGTGCCACCTAAAATCATCAACCTCTACCTATCCATCTTCACAAACCGACAAGCCAGGCACGGGCTTCATCATATGACACAGACGCAAGTCCAGACCCAGCTGAATTGCAAAGCAATCCCAGTTCCCCGCATTGTTGATTATGTGACTGCGGCACAACCAAACTATCCCGCAACACAAAAGCTTAATAAAGCTGCTCCTGAGCAACATCTGTAAAAATGTCTGCGGCATCCACTCCTCAGACCAACTCGGGCCAAACACCGCAGACAAAGTCACAAACGCCTACCACTGTCGATTTTGATACGCCGAGGGTAGAAGAGCTATTTGAAGCACCCCTGCACGAATATAACATTCACACACCTGACGCCAGCATGGCATCTCAAACAGATAACCTACTCATATGTACTATGGTACCTCCCATCTTTCATATTCTGCTTATCTCATTTCACCACAAGCAATACATATAATTCGCAAGCATATAAACTGTGTCACTAATTTTACTTTGGAGATCTGAAATGAGAAATGAAATTAACACCTATCTAGTGCGGTACACAATTCGACGAAGAATCACGCACTTTGTTGACTCGTTGTCGAATCTGTGATGACCCTCGCCAATTCGTTCCTCCAGCAGGCCAGTCTTTCACGACTATGGCCGAGCTGAGGAAAGGCCCCTACAAAAACAAATGGAAGAAATTCGACGAAGACGAAGACCGTTTTTGGATGATCTATACCGAGCCTCAATTCGCCATCGGGCAGCGAGCCATCCTCGTCAAAACTCCACAGGGCAACATCCTCTGGGACTGCATAGCCTTCCTCGACGCCCCAACCATCGACTGGATCAACGACCAAGGCGGCCTCGCCGCCATCGTAATCTCCCATCCCCACTACTACACCACGCACCTCGAATGGGCCGACGCCTTCGAATGCCCCGTCTACCTCGCCTGGGAAGACAAAGGCTGGCTCAACCGCCTCGACCGCATGGGCAAAGCACGCACTTTCATCGAAGGCACGGAAGAAGAGATCGAGGTCCGCGGCGAGAAGACCGGCGTTCTGATCTTGAAGCCTGGTGGTCATTTCCCAGGAAGTTTGGTGTGTCTGGCGTATGGGAGGTTGTTGATTGCTGACACGATTGTGACGACGCCATCCGGAAAGGGGGATTGGAGTAAAGGGCCTGGTGGAGGTGAGGATGCGAGACCCGAGGGAATGAATACCTACGCTTTCATGTGGAGTATCCCGAATATGATTCCGCTGAGTCCGAATGCGATTATAGGGGTGTGGAATGTTATTAAGAAACATGAGTTCACGCATACGCATGGGGCATTCTTTGATATGGAAGTCAGGGATGGAGGAAGCGGGTCGAAGACGAGCGTCAAGCAGAGGTTGTTGGAAAGTATGCAGATACAGGTGCGGGCCTCTGGGTGGAAAGAGCATGCCCTGTTGAAGGAAACATGCGAATAGACTATCCGCGATTCATGATAATTCACGAAATAATGGAAGGTGAAGAATGATTTGCAATCTTTCCCCCTCGTCGATAAATCTTACACCTTCTGATAAAGCTGCGCTGCAGTACTCCTCTCGAGGCTGAATCGAACAAGTATCAGATGTCTCATATGATCAAGCTTATCCAAATATGTACTAGAAGATAACAAAAGAACCCCAAGCCCAATTTTAGATACTGGGGTTTCCAACTCCGCAAGCCAACAATGCTCTCCATGTGCAGCCCCCGCCAGCCAGAACTCCTGTTTTCGTACTTTTCGTAGAACGCTTCCAATTCAGAGTTGACACCAGACTCCCACAAATGCTGTAGGCTTACTCACGCCCGCTGCGTGAACACCTATAATACTGACACCTGCCCCGCCCGCCACCGTTCCAATCCCGGATTATCGATTACATCTGTACCATCAGCTGTCCCACAAGTCCCAAACCTCCCGTTGGCGCCATTCGTCGTTTTCATCATTCATATTGTCTTGTCGCCGAATCTCGATCATCGTGCCCGTTTTGCGACATTCTCATCATAGTCCCATTGGTGCTGCCTCTTCAATCCACCTTCATATACACTTGCAACACTCTCTTGCCACATACTTGGGCTGACGAATGAGGGTATGGCAGGCCCAGAATATTGTTGCGGTGGCAGGGAATTCGGGTTTGGCTGTAGATTTGCGTTTGGAAGATTTTGCAACTCAGGCAATGTGGGTATTTCTTGTGCACCTGAAATCGGAATTTTTAGAGGGGTGACTTGGGGAGCGGAGGTGCTTTGAGCAGGGTTCGTACCAAATGTGGTGTTCCATTGACTGTCAAGAGTTAGCATAAGGAAGAGACTATTGAAATTGATTGTATAGTACTTACTCAAAAATGCGTGAGGGGTTCCATGTCGACGGGTCGGACATCGGAACCCCTGTTGAAATCGGCGGCTGAGGTTGGGAACCTCGTTGACCAGTGGCCATCATGACAAGAGACTGTACGGCAGGAGAGTCACTCTTTGTGTCCACACCGCCGGCAGAAATAGGTGGTGAAATAGGGTGGGCAGTGTAACTGACTTGTTGCGGTACATGTTGTTGCTCCAAAACTTGCTGTGACGATCCATGTGGATGATACTGAGCATTTGATCGTGGTGGAGTGCTATGAATGGAACCTCCTGGACTACCATAAGGAAAGCTTGGCTTGAGGACAAACGGTTTCCTAGTATCGGCAGAGAATGCCTCTCGGAGCGCATCAATTTGTTGTTGCATGTCCGGCATAGGCCAAGAACTGGTGCACTTCTCCAAAATTCTCATATGACGAGTAAAGTATTCACGAGCGTCGGTGTTGAGATCTGGATCTGGTGAAGTAAGAGCAACCTGGGAGGTTTAACTTTAGCAAGCTGGTCAGTACCTAGAACCTTTGAAACTCACCAGATGGAGGACTGTGCATGTCAATATGCAGTAGATGGTGAAGTTAATACCCCTGAGCATGCACAGAAGCCCAGTCATCCCGAAGGACTCCAATGTTGCCTCCTGAAGCCTGCACAATAGCTTCGCGGAAGAATAACAAATCATCATATGATGTTTCCAGCCCCCGTCCATTCCAGTTGGCTCCATGAACGTGAGTTGAGGTCTATGAAGCATGATGATACTGAGATAGTAGTATGAATGAAGGTTTCCGATGAAATGAGACGGCAGCCATGGTCGTGAGCCATCCGGGGGAAATGTTACTTGAAGATCGGGTGGTAGATCGTTCATCCAGGATTCGAATGAAGGGTTCAACTGCACGAAATCTGGGTCGATACCCCAATCCTTCTTCTTCTTGATTTTCGAGTAGACATTATTCGCTCTTCGAACGTTACGAACGATTTTGGTGAAATAAGCAAAGTTTCGAGTGACGTGAAATTCAGCCTCGTCGTTTCCAACAACAGATCTTGGTATGCTCAAATCCAAAGACTCCATATCAACAGCCAAATCAGTCCGACCTTTGTTTAATTAGCCGGGGCCAGTGATGGGATTAGAGTGGGAAGGCAAACCTTGTGGTGAGCCGACCATCAGCTCGCAAGCAAAGACTGTCTGCCAAATCCGTGTTTTCGTAATACAATCTGCAAGATCAGACCCGCACGGTCTCCCAGCCTTGTGCTCGTCAAAGTGCTCGTCCAGCCCAAGATCCTTTGCCATCTGAACACAAGCAACAACAGTCATCCAGGAACGAAAGTAATAGCCCCTTTTTGGCGCTGATTCTCTAGCTTTGAGAACGATGAGCATTCCTTGAAGTGTGCTGAGTCTCGGGACATCCATAAAAGAATCGGCATGTTCTGTCAATCTGTTAACTTGTGCCACCAAAATGCCCAGGTACACAGGAACAGAACTTACTGGATGCAAGCGCCAGCCATTGATGTCCTTGTGATGGCTCATCTGCCAGTCTTCCCGCAATTGCAAAGATGGCCTCGAGAATTAGAGGCGATATCGAGTCTCGATTTGTATGCCACTGCTGGTAGAAGAGCGATTTGTTGAGGACCGGAACGTAGGGGTGAACATTCATAAAGTACATGTCGAAATACTCCATGACTGTCTGGTCATCTGGCATCAGTTCAGGTGGGATCCTAACTTTGAGATCAGGGCCAGATAGAGTGGTCGGCAGGGAAAGTTTGTAATCATCAGCATCTTCAAAAGCTGGCTCTTCTTGCAATGTCTTGTTCTTGTTCTTGTTATTTAGGTATGGTGCTATAATGTATTAGTTGAATTTACTTCACACGATACTTCAGTAATACATACCCGACCCCGCTTCATTCATCCTTAACTCGCCTAATAGATCGGCAAGATTCTGTTGTCCGTACTGATCCTGCTCGTAGGCCTCCGGTGTCTCTGGATGAGAAGGTTGTGGTTGTAGCGGTACCGACGAGTAGTTGGGTTGAGGCGGATAATTCTGGTGCTGGTCGACTACACTCACAGGTGTCTGTAAGTTGCTGTAGTGCATACTAGCTTGGCTATGACTCGAGGAAGGCTCGCCGTAGGGTCCAGGATGGTACACACCGGCGGCATCTGGATATGGCATCTGGTGTGTGTAAATCGGAGGAATATTTTTATGTGGTCCGCCCATCTGCTGCTGCATCGCCAATTGGTGCTGGTAATCATCGTCACCACTGCCGCCGCTCTCATATTCTATCCTTTCTCCCTCGAATCCTTGATTTGCTGGGAAGTCTCGGTCATAATTCACAGTAGGGGGCACGCAATGCAACTTCAGTCGAATACAGGCCGAACAGGGCCAGGTGTTTGTGGTTGCCGCGTCGCATTTGATCTTTCGTCTCCGACATCCTTCACATGCTCTCATCACTACCAAGTGTCAATAACCAGAAGCCAGGGGATACGTAGCATTGCTCATACCCTTCAATCGCTTGTGGCGATTGTGCTCATCGACAAATACATAATCTAAACCTCATTAGACTTGAGCCAGGTTTAGAATATCTGAGGAGCGTACTCTTCTGGTTTTCTCTTTGCCCAAAGTTATTGGGCGCAAAAGAGAAACTCTGCATCTGTGAGCTCTGTGGGAGTAGTCTCCTTGTCCCTGGGTCTCCAACCATTCTCCTTTCAAACTTATATTGTTGCCCCGAATGACCGGAATCGGTTTGAGCTGGGCGCGACGTAAAGCGCCGAGTGGATTGTGAAGCCGGCGAGACGAGCGAACTCCTGAGGTTGAAGGTCGATGGAAATATTTATTGAGACACAGGTGGTGGTCGACAGGAGACGATGATTGTAGATATGTTTATGTTCAAAGCAGGGGGATTATTCCGAAGGCTTCACCCGATGTGGCTATATGTGCTCTGGTATATATATTAGCAAGGCCACGAGTCATCGGAATAATCCAAGCTCTCAAGAGCTTGGGTATACGAAGCTACATAATGCGATCAAGACATACCTTTCAAGGGGCACCGTTCTTGTGGGAGGATACAAGTACTTGAAGTCCACGCGAGCTCTTGTCAGACGTTGAAGCCGCCAGCTTACCCGCGCAAACAGCAGACTGATTGCTGCTCAAGTGTATTCGAGAGCCATGCAAAACGAGCGGCGTAAGTGAAATAATGGTCGTATTTTGAGCCAGAAGAGCAGTAGGACAATAACGTAGCTGTGAACAGGACAGATCAAGGTTGATCCAAAAACACCCTTCGGCGCAAATGAAGAGGATGAGGATGTCCCTGTGGTATACTTGTGGCCCGTCGAGAATCTAAGTTCCACTGCAGGATGGGCCGCCGTAAGAGGGGGAGGGGAGGGATTATGGGCGTCTGGGGGGTGTCAAAAGGTTAGTGGAAACCCTAGTGGGTAGCCTAACAGCGGTATTGTGTTCCCTGCAGTCTGGACGGGGGTGGCATGCCCCTCTCTGGGCTGGGCTGATAAAATAAAGAATTATAAAATATGTCTGTCGTTGCAAGGCTCTCACCCCTGACCATGGGGGTTCTGCGGTAAGGCTTGACGGCTGGCAGGCGAGAGGAAGGCCTCTTCACGTGCTAGAGATGGTCTTTAATGAAGTCCCTTGTCCTTCCTGTGTGCCCTTGTCTGCCCTGATATGCCTTGATGATGCCGAGGAAGCGATGCCGTACGCAGCGGGAAAGTGGCTGATGGCAGTTTGTGTCCCCCGCAGAAGCTTCAAGGAAGCTTGAAAGAACAGTCTGCTATGACTCGAGGTGTGGCTCGTTGTATGCCGGACGGAGATGCAGCGCTGCGCAACCGCATGTACATTGGACGAAAGCGCAGGAAGTCGAGGGACGCTGGGAGATCCGAGGCTAATTCGAGGCGTTTGGAGAGGCGATCTCAGGTTGATGATTGCCGGAAGAACTCTATAATTGTCGCCATGGAATTGGGGCTGAAACGCAATGAGGAGGCTGCTGGCGTTGCCACAGGCGCGTGTGTCCTGGTCGCTCGTTTATTGCTGTTGTCGTCGTCGTGGAGTGGCTTTGCCGGACGTTTTCTGGCATGGGGAAATGACTCGAAGGAGGGGGTATGAGTGGTGCGCAGCACTGCACTGCACTGGCAGCACTGTACAATTGCACCAAGAGGCAAAAGCTAGCCAGCTGCCGCTGTCAAAGCTACTTTGCGCGATAGTGCCTTTGCCGCAGCGCTAGAATTGCGTGAAACCTTGGGTTCCAGATAAGTTGCCCCAAAAGGCCTAGATCTAGTAGTAACCAGGACCTGAGAGTACTACGACTAAAGTGGCGTGATAATATTGTCTAAGTTGCAAGTGGACTTGATCTGACTTGACTTGACAAAGGAGTGGACTGGAAGAGGGGAAAGGATCTCCACGCCCCTGCATCCTGTAAAACCAGAAGAGTTCGGCCCACTCACTACGGAGTATCCAAGTCCAAGCCCACAGTGCTGTCAGCTTCCAGCCTTCCAGGAACGAACCAGGAACGCCCACAAGCAATAATCCTGTTGCGATGGCATGGCATGGCGAGACAAAACAAGGTAATGCATGGCACCGATGTGTGTTTGGTGGTTGGGATCCGGGAGTCGGTCAACCAGTGGGCAAGGCAGTTGACGACTTGACGGCTTTGTGCATTCCCGGCTGCCCGTTTGGTTGGAACAAGCTGGCCTGCAAAAGCAAGACAGTTCCCCTTCTCCCGCTACCGACGACCACACAGAAGGGAGAGAAACTCGAGTAACCAAACTTGGGCCAGACCAAACCATGCCAATGTAACGCAAAACCACGCCCTTAGCCCACGTTTTTTGTTGCGTGATGCACACTTTCCCAGAATCCAGGACGCCATAATGGAAGCCAGCCTACATCTCATGCGGCCGCTCCCATATTGGGCCCTTTGCATGCAGATTAAGTCAAGCCTCTGGATACAGTTGTACACGCTGTACTACTCACCTGCCGTACCTAGATACTGCAACCCCATGTGCCATTTCTCCCTGACTAGACACCTGATTTAGCGCTCCTTGGGCGACGGCACCATTGCAGAAATCGGGCATCTGCGGACAGAAGCCCGGCAGTTACCGCAACGTACCCAAGTACCACTTTTACTGAGCTTCCTCTTGGGGGCAGTTTTAGTGAGATAAAGGTACTGTAAGCTGGGAGTAAGACAATCATCATGCCCCATCGAAGGTGATCGATAGAGATTAGAGATCAATACTACCCCGCATACATGCTAGCGGTTGGGCAACACTCATCTCCTGCGCTTGATGCCACCCCACGAAAGCGTCCTGGTGCTTGGAATGTTCGATAGAATTTCCACCGAAGTAATGAGCAGGGGTCGTCCTAGCCAGCGTTATCTCCTAGCGGGAGAACATCGACCATTGTTCTATGCATAATAAAGTTCATTTCATCATGTTCATGGCCTCGTCATGCGCGGATGGATACAGACGGCAGGATGGTGGGGAGGGCTGGTCTCATTGCGGCTGCATTGGAAATGCAGAGTTTCCTTGCCCCACCACACATTCCACGAACTGCACCAAGCTATCTCATGCTAGCACTAGTAAATTGGGTGGCTTGCGGCTTGAGTTATGAGATATGATTACGGCGCTGCCTCTGTGTCCTTTAGAGAACCCTTTTCGCCTGTCCGGATCACCAGCAGATTGAAAGATTGGAAGATTGGCAATGATATCATGAATCGTGACAAACTTTAGAGACAATTAGGGCAAGATCCTTTAGAACGTTCTTCGGTAAGACTCGGACAGAGACCGAGTCCGAAAAGCCATGATTAGACTCGCGGATTCAGCCGCAGATGAAGAGTGAGATAGACGCTACTGAATCAACTTGAGGGAAATGCATGAACCTAATCTTCCTAAGATTCACAGCCGCGTGAGCAAATCCAAGACACTTCTTAAACATGTAGTATCACACGGACTTTTTAGTTACTTTCTTCAGCTGAAAAGCCCTTGTGGAAGAACTACAAAAGTCGTGAAACGTCTAAGTGACTTTGGCGTTGGAAAGGACGGCTCGTAGTATTTCCTGACTCGGCTCCTGAGTATCGTTTAGTAGCTTTGTCTCTCAAGAGAGCTCCAACAACACTGCGAATGTCTTGGTCAATACTTCGGCCCGAGCGCTCATTGCCGACTTGATTGCTTGATACCGATTCTTTATTGACTTTTGTGACAGAAGTAATGGCCTCAGGAAGGTTTAAGAATGATGTAACACTACCGATACGAGAGCATACTTTGGGAATTAGTGCTTGATGGCGATCTGCTTCCTTGGCAACCCCCAGTCACTGGTTTGGACGAAGACAAGAGTTGAAATGGAACGACAAGGGACCAGAAACCTTGCGATAAAACTAAGTCGAAACAGGCTGGACGTTCATCTTCTTCCTTTTATGACACCGGCAACGCCACTAGGCGAGAGAGAATATAGCGATACTTTCTTGGGACTGATGGTGTGTGCTGTTAATTTTTGGAGTACTTCGTGCCCTGCTCCGAAGAGTGTGAAGCTTTGCGAACATGAAATCATCCATGCTACCGGCAATCATCAGCAGCCTCGCGCTAGATCCTCGTGCCTGAGGTCTCCGCGGAAGCGCCGTTCCGATTACTGTGCCGATATCGATAAACCTTATCTCCAAAAAAAGTCTCGAAAGGCTGAACGACAATCCAACACAAGGTACAAGTCACAGCCGCAACAGCTCGACTTTCTTAGATACCTTTAATCACGTACGAATAATTCCAGAGATCATACCCAATTCTGGCTGGCTCCACCAAGTAGACACCAAATCGATACTCTCGAAGTACCAAACGAACCCCTCATTTTCAGCCTTGCCACTTTCACAATAATGGCGGCACTCGACAATGCCAATCCTACAATATTGAGCGAATCCGAACTTGCTACGCACAGACAAAGACGCAGGAACAGAGGAGATGGGCCTAAGAAGAGCGGCATCCGGGAGCTCTTGATGGCGAAGCCAAGTTACTCCTTGGATCCGTTTTACTTGTCAGACTTCTCAGACACCGATTCCGATGACTCCAGCGTGGAACCAATTGATGAACAAGAAATATACGGTACGTTGTTTCCGCTGCGAAATGATGTCGTGTTCGGTTTCCGATGCCAAAGTTTTCCTCCCATGTTCAAGATCATGCTATAAAGGGACGCGGTATCGCTTTCGTCATTGCGAAGGCTCTGGCTTAGATCTCTATTTTGAGCCATCGAACTTTATATTTAAAGTTTGTTCTATCGATGTTTTCCCGTTGGAAGTCTATTGCTGGAAAGCTGGAGAACCCCAGTGTGCTTTTCAGACGGCCTGACGACTGACGTTTCACAGACCTCATTGCGCCGATATCAGACCCTGAACATCCGCTCTCATTGGAATCCTTAGGCGTAGTGAAGCTACAAGACGTCCACCTCGTCTCTCCTCCAGACCTTACGAATCCCGCCGCCCTGTCACGCGTCCTCGTTGAGCTCACCCCCACGGTAACGCATTGCTCACTTGCGACGGTTATAGGCCTTGGCGTTCGGGTGCGTTTGGAACAAGCTTTGCCTCCAAGTTACCGGGTCGAAGTGAAGATCAAGGAGGGCACGCATAGCCAAGCAGACGAAGTCAATAAGCAACTAGCGGACAAGGAGCGTGTTGCTGCCGCATTAGAGAATGATAATCTCATGGGCATCCTGAAGAAGATGATGAAGCCTTGCATGGAAACATAATGTTACTTCCAGTTGCACGGCTCTCTTTGTGTACATAGCATTCTATCTTGAGCACAAGCGCGCGCATATTTCTCCACACTTCTAATTTCAAAAGGGGCAATGTTCAAAGTGAATATTGACATCTGCAGGGGCCATCTCGCGTGGGCCACAATACTCTATATTATAGCCCCCCTTCAAGGATATTTGTCTTTCCTCGACCCTTGGAATTGCGGCAATCGCCATCTGCAGCTCACCTGCTAGCCATGTGCATTGCTCCCTGTCACCTGCAACCTCGCCAGCGGTCACACTTCTCATAATCGTCGATCACCCTGAGTTCCTGGCCAGCACAACCGCACCCCTGAATGCATTTCTGGGCAGCATCTCAGGAAGCGAGCTCTTCTCTTCCCACCCAATCAACAAACGCATCGCAGTGTCAACCGTACCAGCCACCCAATCAAAGGAAATAAAAACCAAGCCTCCTCGCCCTTTCCCATGATCCTCATCCATGTTCTTGCAGGCCTGCCCCACCATCGTCTCCAAGCTTGAAAATGGAACAACATGGTGCCGTGAGATGTTGCCCTGCGGTGTCCCAAAGAAACCTTAACCCTGCTTGCCACAAAGGGCCTCGACGGGAAGTCAATTGGTCGATTTACTGCTCACCAACCTCCCCATCCAATGAGTTCATAACCCACGCATCCACAAAAAAGTGAAGTGAACCAATCTTGGGAGGTCCGGCAAAAACGTTCTTCCTTTCCCCTCCCTCGCCTGCTCGCTTCGCGGAAGCACCCCTCCAGCCCTCCTCTTCCACCAAGATCCAGAAGCAAATAAACAGCTCGTGCCCTTCCCTTCTCCCCGAGTCCCCTGTCCTGTCATCTCATGCTGTCATCCCATCAACAAAGAACAAAGTATGCCTCGGTGATTTATCACTTCCAGAAAGGCGTCATGTTCATTTAGCTCACCCTCAGCTTCCCCCAGTCCCGAAAATTACGCGGCCGAGTGGGCAACGAGCTAAAATCGATAAAACAAGGTTGTTTCCCCCCGCCTATAACTCCACGATTATATAGAGATAGAGTCCATTCGGGAAGCTCAGGGAAAGGCAAAAATAAGAGGGGAATAGATGGGGTGGCGCCCGCCGGACCGACTTGGAAAAGGACACACACAGATGGGCTGGGAAACGTGGGCAAAGTAAAAAAAGAAGAAACCCTTGCGAGAGATAAGCATAATTCTCCTTTAATTTTTGTTTCTCGCAAGGGCGGGAATATCGGGAAATCGTCATCATCGATTTTTCTGTGGGTGTTCTATTACTCCTTCTAGAAGATATTTTTAACCATCCTCGTGTCAATCATCGATAGATCCTGTTGGCATCCCTTCGTTTCTCGTTCTTGTTCAAATTTTTTCGGGCTTTTGATCATCTAAAGAGTTACGTGGACACTATATTCTGGGCGTGCAAGGTGAGGGATGCTGTGTATGCGGGCCAATGGTAGTATTTCCGCGAGTGAGTGTGCGCTATTGAATGCTGTTTGGTGGTGCAAAAGTTCAAAGTATGTATGTTAATATCCAGGGCCCATTTCTCTGGTCTGAAAGTTGGGGTTTCTTCGACAGAGCATGCAGATGTGCTGTAGCTAGTGCTGCATGCTCAAGTAAACGGGCTCGGCTACGTCGGATAACCCGCCCTGCAGAAAGGGGTGGCCAATTGAAAAAAGGAGTGGTCGACTTCCCTATTGACTCGATGGTGGTGTGGGTGTGTGCACAAAATCCAATGCTACCAAATCTAGGTGCGCCTGTACATTGGAAGGTGCTCTAGGGCTATCCTACAGCTATCATGCTCTGAACGCCAATTCACCTGAAATGCCCCATATTATCTCAAGGTCAGAGATCCCATGCCCATGCCAACTCCAAGACTTATCTTTGCACTTTTGTTCAACCGTCGCTATCAATCTCCAAGGACTCCACTTTCCTTCAAGCTCGAGAACAACTCAGGCTCAAGGAACTTGGCCACGCTAACGTCTTCGCTCAGTCCTTTGCGCCTCCTTGTTTTCAAGACGAAGTCTCTGGCAGTTGCTTGAGCACTAGCAGGCTCTAACGGTCTCAAGATAACATCCTTATCAAGCGGGTCGCCAGGTACAATACTCCAGCGATCGAACACTAAGCTGACAGTGGCCTGGCCTTGTGTATGAATTCGAAGATCGGTTTCAAAGCCGAACGAGTCAATGACTGGAATGAGACCACTGACACGGTACAATGGCGTACCGGCAATTGGGCCGTCAGAGAGGACGTGCCCTCGGCGACGAGCGAGTACAGTGTAGAGAGATGTGACGGAGTCTGCAGGTCCAGTCATGGAGCAGGAGTAAACGGGCTCCATAAGTCGTGGAGAAGCCATCAGGAACGAAGAATAGCAGGCGCGTCGGGAAGTGGGGATGATCTGGCCACCCCCCCGGAAGATCGCTTCGGTAGCCAATGTGACCTCCATGATCTTGAACCTGCCATTTCTGATTGCTACAAGGGTTGTCAGATAAAATTCGGACTGGCTGTGGTGCTGGCCAATGAATACGACCACGGCTCTCAGAACTTGGCAGCTGTAGAAGTGCCGGCACTGTGGAAAGAAAATCTGGGGTTTGGGGGAGACTCACGCTCTTCACACAAAGGTCCTTCTCGTGTTGCCCAACTGAAGCCCTGGCGAATTGTGTCTCTCACGCTTTGCAGGAGTCGTCTGTCAACCTAGTCAATTGTCAGCAAAAAGGACCGATTGCACCGGGCGGCGGAATTTGGTGGATACTCACCTCAGATGGCAGGGTATCATTCTGGAGAATATTCGGTCCCAAGTCATCGGGTCCAAATGCCCAGATGTTTCTCGAGGCAAGCAAATCCCATCCGTAGTTTTCCTCAAAAAACTTGCCAATGACCTTATTAGGGCTCTTGATACTGACCTTGCCGCTCTCTATGTCCTCTGCGATACCTTGATCCAATGGTTCCGCAATCATGGTGATCTTGTTCCTCTTGTTGGGCGTTTGAGCATAGCACTTGATGGCTGACTGCTCCACGACGGTCTCACAGAAGCGTGTAACCGGATCAGAAACCTTGATTTCCATCTCAGCGTACAGTCTTCGGAGATCATGCAGAACACAATCCATGTAGAGCTCTCCTGTCCCTAAAATAACGTGCTCGCCCGACTCTTCGACTTTGGTAGTGATCAGAGGATAGCTCTTGTTGATCTTCCTCAGGCCATCCAGCATCTTCGGGAGCTCCGAAGGATTGATTGGTTCCACGGCCACCTTGAAGACCGATTCGGTGAAATGCGTGATAGGCTTGAAGATGTAAGCGTCCTCCCCGTCAGGTAAGACGGGAGGAACCAATGTCGCGGACTTGACAATGGAATTATCAACGCCTCCAAGTAGAACCCAGTTTCCTGCCGGCACACCATCAGTTGGAATGCTGTACCGTGTCTCAGCTATCCAAACGTCTGAAATGGTTGCTAAGCTCATATCTTCTTCGTCGTCGATAGAGTAACCCTCACCCAAGACTCGGACTTGGGAACCAGGTGTGGCGGTTCCGCTCATGACCCGTCCAAAAGAATGAAATCCTTTGGCATCGCTTGTATTGAACAACTTTGAGATCTGAACAACCAAAGGACCATCTTGCTTGCACTCTAGCATAGCTTTCGCGACCTTGGTGTCAAGAGGTCCAGTGTAATACCGCTGTATCTTGTCCTCGGCAGCTTCAACTGGAGAAGGAATATGCTCGACTACCATATCAACAAATCCATTTGATCCTCCAAAAAACTTTTCACAAACCAGTTTCAAAAGCACGTTCGCATCCGTCTTGTATTGTGACGGTTTGAGAGTTATGCCGAGAGTTGCTAGTGTATCCTTGAGGTCTTCGGGACTTTCACTAATTGTATGAGAGTACAATTTGTAGATCGGCTCCAGAATGAAGTTCACGAAAGAACGTTTAGCTCCTTCTTCCACAGCTTTTCGGGTGAAAGACCGTTTCCGGGGATTATAGAAGATATCTCCCCAAAGCCGGCGAGCGAATTCTGGAACATTGATTCCTGGTGCTCCTTTGGTCTTTGGCGGGAAATTTTCTGCATACATCTTGGCAAATGATTGCAGAGTGAAGCACCAGCCCATGCTACTACATGCGAACAGTACATTTCCTTTTTCGGGGCTCAAGCGCCTTTTCTCTCCTTGGCCTGGAACGGTGTTCTCAATAACAGTGTTGACCTCCTCGATGACATGCTTGAGCTTGAAATAGGCATCGGTTGGGGGGATTTTGAGCTCCAAGATCAACCTGTCCATCTTGTTTACTACAAGAGTGAGTGGCAGCCCTTCGAGAACTGCATGTTTGATGATTTGCTCGGTATTCACCTGTACACCTTCCACGACATCGACAACAAGGACCACACCATCGACAAGCCGTAATGACGATGCAACTTCGTCCACAAAATTAACATGGCCAGGTGTGTCGAGTATGTTCAAGAGATGTGATTTCCCTTGAGAGCTTTGTAGAACCAGACTCATGGGAGCCGACTTGATCGAAACCCCGCGATCCCGCTCTAGGACATGCACATCGGTGTACCTCAATTGCTCATCCCTCTTCTTTCCTGTCTTCTTCTCCAATCGCTCTGTAATGTCGTGTGTCTCCAAGACCAACATATCCATTAATGCCGTCTTCCCATGGTGAAGATGGCCTGCGAAAGCAACGTTTCGAATCTGATCGGGATAGTTCATAAGATCTGTCATAAAGCTCCGTTCGAAAAACACTGGGGGAAGATCTGCTTCTTGTATGGTAAACTTCTTCTGCTCGACAGGGGCAATGATAGGCTGTGTAAGAGGCTGGGCATCCTCCTCCTGTACCATAGTCTCAACATCTTCTCCATACACCTGCTGCGCAGTAGGATAGTATTGCTTGTCCTCGTGTAATATGACAGCGTTCGATGGTCCCTCATCTGTGAAGAACAATTAGCTCTCCGAATACTCCAATGCAAGGGCACGGAACCAACCATCGACTTCCATTAACTCCTGTCCCGTAACTTCTGGCTCCTCCTCTGGGTAATCCTCATCGTACACATATGCACCGGCATCAACTCCATGTTGACTGTCGTCCTCTGATTCTTCAGCTTCGCCAATGAAGTTACCGAACCTGCAGATTGATCAGTCGCAAAACATAATGAACGATACAGACGGATCTCATACTCATCATAGAGGTCATCCATGGTGGGCGAGCGTGCAAAATGAAGGTACTTGGGCGTGGGTAGGAAATGCGACTACCCTCGTCCAGTCAACTTCTCGCGACGATGAGCTTCAAAAAGTTCACCCAGACTTCACTAGCGTGTAAAGCACTTAGCGTCGGCACGTGATTCTTCAGCCCTTCAGCCTTGCCTGCTTGCCCCTCCTGTTTGAAGTGGGATGCTTCTCCGATCGCGGGGAGCAAGGATGGCAGAAACCTTTGCGTTGGCTATAACGTAAGGTTCTCAAAGAAACTGGCCACTTTCTACATTGTTTAGTGAACAAATTCCTCGATATCAATCTGTGAGTGGCTGCAGATGAGGCCGAAAACGGTAGAGGCGGGTACCTGAATGCAACTCTAGGCGCTAATTTTGAGCGGCGGTGAAGCGATGCGATGCGATGTTGAGCTTCAAAAGTTGTTTTGCCATTGTTTGGACTTTTGCTCGCCCAACGTTTTCCCCTTATTAACCGCCCTCCCGCTTTCAAGTCAAGATCTCGAAATAATCCATAAGTCTCATAATATTAAGACTAACAAACCGACAATATGGCCTCAGCCCCAGTTTACATCGTTTCTGCAGTCCGCACCCCTATCGGGTCATTTTTGGGGTGAGAGCTCCGCTTTCTGCCAGACCCTGAATAAAATACTGACAAAACGGTATCAGATCCCTCTCCAGTCTGAGCGCAACTGATTTGGGAGGCATTGCGATCAAAGGTCAATAAGATGGATTTTATAGAGTCTGACAATTGCTGATCGATTCAACAGCTGCTGTCGAGCGTGTACCTGAAATCAAGGCCGAGGATGTTGAGGAGGTCTTCTTTGGAAATGTCTTGTCTGCAAAGTAAGGAGTTCCTTCTTCCTCTAATGGTGATTGCTAATATAGAAATATAGCCTCGGACAGAACCCTGCCCGTCAATGTGCCCTCGCTGGAGGCCTGTCCGAAGCCACTATTGCCACTACTGTCAACAAAGTATGCGCCTCTGGACTGAAGGCCATTATCCTCGGTGCCCAAACTATCATGACTGGCAATGCCGACATCGTCGTTGCTGGCGGTACCGAGTCTATGTCGAACGTTCCTCATTACCTCCCAACCCTCCGAACTGGTGCCAAATATGGTAATCAAACCTTGGTGGATGGTGTCCTGAAGGATGGGTTGACCGACGCATATGGCAAGAAGGAACACATGGGCATGGCAGGAGAGGAGTGCGCATCAGACCACAGTGTTACCAGAGAACAGCAGGACGATTATGCTATCAAATCATACCAGAAGGCACAAAAGGCAACAGAGGCAGGCATATTCAAGACCGAAATCGTTCCAGTTGAAGTCAGCGGAGGCCGAGGAAAGCCAGCTATTAAGGTTGAGAAGGATGACGAAGTCAAGAACCTCAACATCGAGAAGCTGAAGGCTATGCGTCCTGCTTTCATGCCAAATGGTGGCACTGTCACTGCTCCAAACGCAGCACCAATCAATGATGGTGCATCTGCCTTGGTGCTCGTTTCTGAGGCTAAGTTAAAGGAACTTGGTATCAAGCCTCTGGCTAAGATCCTCGGATGGGGAGATGCGGCCCACGCCCCAAGCAAGTTCACCACAGCCCCCGCATTGGCAATCCCAAAAGCTCTCAAGCACGCCAAGGTTGACGCTTCCAGCGTTGATTTCTATGAGATTAATGAGGCCTTCTCGGTTGTCGCTTTGGCCAACATGAAAATTCTTGGTCTGGATGAGGCCAAGGTCAACATCCATGGCGGTTCAGTGGCTATTGGCCATCCTCTAGGTTGCTCTGGTGCCAGGATCGCGACTACTTTGATCAATGTCTTGAGAGAACAGAAGGCCAAGATTGGTGTTGCAGGTATCTGCAATGGTGGTGGCGGGGCTTCTGCACTTGTTATTGAGTCTTTGCAGTAAAAAGCTTCATTTTTTGTTGATAAGACTGGCTAGGTATACAGCTACCAAGCACATAATAGATGATCTTTCTGGCGAAGTTGAGGAGATTTATCCTTGAGAGTGCATATTGCAGTGTAATTATGAGACCATTTTCTTACAACGCTATATATGGGATTGCTTCGGACCTGTGAAGGCACCGGACAGTCTCGATACCTTTAATTCACCAGTACAATCCCTTAAGCTTTGCATCGATAGAAATGTGACAAGGCTGAAAGTCTGGAAAAGCTCACCAATCATGCCGTAGCGTCTTCAGCCTTGTCGTTATCGTAGCGCTAACGATAGGGAGAGCTCAATCGAAGCTGCCGATAAAAAAAAGTTCGCCGAGTCGCAAACAACATCGTCAATTCTCCAAGCATTGCGCCACATCCTTCAAATTGCTGCTCCAACCTGCAATATGGTCAAAAAGGCAATGTGAGATACAATTTGGTACCTAACTCAAATTTTGTCTTTAGCTAATTCTCTTCCAGTGACTCCCGCATTGGAGCGCTCATCCATAATGGCATGCAGGAAAAGAAGCGCAGCTTCTTCGTGGTGGTGGGGGATCGATCGAAAGACATTATTGTGAACCTGCACTATATCATGTCACAAAGGGACATGAAGCAGAACAAGTCTGTGTTGTGGGCATACAAAAAGGACCTTCTTGGATTTACGAGGTATGAAAAGTCCTAGTGATATGAAATCCCAGAGGATATTCCTAAATTCATTTTCATGCGAGTTTTGGACTCGAATTGCTGACAGCTCTAAGTCATCGCAAGAAGAGAGAAAACAAGATCAAGAAGGAAGTGAAGCGAGGGATCCGAGAAGCAAACGCTGAGGACCCATTCGAACTCTTCGTCTCCTTACACAATATTCGGTATACCTACTACAAGGAAACGGAAAAGATCTTAGGGAATACCTATGGGATGTGTATTTTGCAAGATTTCGAAGCCATCACGCCAAATCTTCTGGCCAGAACGATAGAAACAGTTGAGGGTGGAGGATTAGTTGTACTTCTGCTCAAGGGAATGAGTAGTTTGAAGCAGCTATACACACTCTCGATGGATGTTCACTCGCGGTATAGAACGGAAGCGCACGACGACGTCACAGCAAGATTCAACGAGAGATTCATACTTTCATTGGGCAAATGCGAATCATGTCTTGTCATAGATGATGAGATGAACGTTCTACCGATCTCTGGCGGAAAGAATGTCACTGCTCTCCCACCCCCAGATCTGGATGAACCGAAGAGCAAAGCGCAAATAGAGTTGGAAAATATGAAGGAAGCTCTTCAAGACACACCCTCTGTTGGACCGCTTGTAACACTAGCAAAGACTGTCGACCAAGCAAAGGCCCTGCTTACATTCGTGGATGCCATTGCGGAAAAGACCTTGAGAAGTACAGTAACTTTGACAGCTGCCAGAGGACGAGGAAAGTCGGCCGCTCTAGGCGTCGCTGTAGCTGCAGCAGTCGCTCATGGATATAGCAATATCTTCATTACATCCCCGAGTCCAGAGAACTTGAAAACTCTGTTCGAGTTCATATTCAAAGGTTTCGACGCTCTTGGATATTTGGACCACGAGGACTACTCCATTGTGCAATCTACGAATCCAGACTTCAAGAAGGCAATTGTGCGAGTTAATATCCATCGCCAACATCGACAAACTATCCAATATATCAAGCCTCAGGATGCGCATGTGCTTGGCCAGGCCGAGCTTTTGGTCATCGATGAAGCTGCTGCCATCCCTCTTCCTCTTGTACGAAAACTGATCGGTCCTTACTTGGTATTCATGGCATCAACGATAAACGGCTACGAAGGCACTGGCAGATCATTGTCCTTGAAGCTGATAGAGCAACTGCGACAGCAGTCAAGCGGTGCCAAAGCCAATGGATCAGAAGATGCACAGCTAGCTGATCGATCAACTGGAAAAGCTGCTAAGGTTCAGAGCACCTTCACCGGTGGTCGCTCTTTACGAGAAGTGTCTTTAAAAGAACCAATTCGTTACGCAGAAGGTGACACCGTTGAAAAATGGCTTAATACGGTACTCTGTAAGTTTGCCCCCGTGGATTTTGATGGAACTTGTGGACTATTTTCGCGTGATCGAAGCCATGTACTGATTTCAAATAGGCCTTGACGCAACCCTGACTTCCCTACGGAATGTGGGATATCCTCATCCTTCTGATTGCGAGCTGGTTCTTGTCAATCGTGATACCCTTTTCTCTTTCCACGACGTTTCCGAGAAATTCCTGCAACAGATGGTTGCCCTCTACGTTGCAAGTCACTACAAAAACTCGCCCGACGATCTTCAATTGATGAGTGATGCCCCAGCACACCAGCTTTTCGTATTAATACCACCGGTCTCCGAAAACAGCAAGCGCCTACCGGAGCCACTATGCGTTATTCAAGTTGCTCTTGAAGGAAGGATCAGTAAAGCAAGTGTTGCAAACAGTCTGAGTCGAGGAAAGAGAGCTGCTGGTGATTTGATCCCTTGGATTGTTAGCCAGCAGTTCCAGGACGATGAATTTGCAGGACTTTCTGGTGCGCGTATCGTCAGAATCGCCACAAACCCGAACTACGTCAGAATGGGCTATGGCAAGAAAGCACTGGAACTGCTTGTCGACTTCTACGAGGGCAAGTTTGCCAATCTGTCCGAGGATGCTACCTCATATGTTGAGGAGACCATCACAAGAGTGACCGACGAGGAACTAGCGAATTCGTCTCTTCTTGATGACAACATCAAGGTCAGAGATTTTAAAAAGATGCCACCGCTCTTCTCCAAGCTCTCCGAACGTCGCCCAGAGAAGCTCGATTACGTAGGTGTAAGTTACGGACTTACGAAGCCGTTACTCAAATTCTGGGGCCAAGCTGCATTTGCGCCATTGTATCTGAGGCAAACTGCCAACGACCTTACAGGCGAACATACCTGCGTCATGGTCAAGGCTCTCGGATCTGGTGAAGACATATCATGGTAAGCTTAGCCCTCCCCCAGGATATTCTCCATGAACATCCTGGGAGTCCGAAGTGGGTATCGAGTAGCCCGCAAGAGCTACAATATCAACATAACTCAAACTAATATGACAACAGGCTAGGTTCATTCTCACGGGACTTCCAACACCGATTTGTCAAGCTTCTTCAATTCCAGTTCAAGGAATTCCCTGCCGAGCTTGCTCTTATCATCGACGAGCTGGCCAACAAGGGAGCAAAATTAGACACATCTCTCCAACAGCAACGATTCTCAAAGCAGGACCTTGATCGGATACTGAATCCATGGGATCTCAAGCGACTAGCATCATACGCAAACAACATGCTCGACTACCATGTAATCCTTGATCTCGTACCCGACCTCGCCAAATCTTATTTCATTGGACCACTGAAGTCAGAAATCACACTCAGTGGCCTACAGCAATCTGTACTTCTTGCCATCGGGCTACAGAGTAAGGACTTTGATATGCTAGAGAAAGAACTTGAGAAAGTTCAGTCATCGCAGTTGCTAGCATTGTTCATCAAGACGATACGCAAGATGAGCTCACATTTCAGTGAGGTAGTCTCGGGGGCATACGAATCCGAGCTTCCAGACCGGGACAATATTGGTGTAAGCCGGGAGAATGCCAGTGGAGCCCACGATGATGAAGTCGTGGATGACAGGTTCGTACCTCTGGAGCTTGGGCTGGAAGAGGAACTCGAGGAGGGTGGTGACGAGGCGCTAAAGGCGCTGAGGGAGAAGCAGAGAGAACTGATCGATGCATTACCGTTAGAGCAGTATGAGATCGAGGAAGGGGCACCTGGATGGGCAGCAGCCGAGGAGCAGATCCGAAAGAGTGGCAAGAAGGGGGCTGTGGTCAGTGTGAAGAGTGCTAAGAGCAAGAGGAAACCAGACGAGACGGCTGCTGAGATTTATGCTAAGGAAATGGGCGAAAAGGCGCACAAAAAGTCGAAGAAGGGGCCAAAAAAGGACCGTCCATAGTCTAGAGCGGCACTGTAAATTCAATCGTATAATAAATACCAACTTTGGTCATCAATTGTAGATTGTGCATTCTCGCCAACTCAAAGCCCCGAAAGCTGTCTGCTCCACAAACTACCATACCGAAGAGCAGGGATGGTTTTTTTTTTAAATTGGCATACTGGCATAATTTACAGTCATGCTTTCAGTCATAAACAATGGCATCAGTCATGGTCAAGACTTCGCCTTGTCACAATTCTTGAGTCACCTTAAAAGTTTAAGTTCTGCCTAACAAGCGCCACAAACCAATCCTTCAAAAGTCGAGACACTTCTCATCCTCGGCTCCGTCCATGAACAAACAATCCAGTACAGACATGGCAGAAACGCAAACTACACAAGCTGGGAATTGGTGGGACGTATTCCCAGCTCCTCGAGCGAAATGCCCCGAGATGACGGCGGATGAGTTGATGAAGGCATTTGACGATATGGACCTCACGCCGGAGCCGAGATCGTTCTTGCTTGTCGATGTGAGACGGAATGATTGGGAGGTATATGACCCTCAAATGCTGGGAATGAAACTATGTGCTTATGTTTATCATGCTTTTCAGGGCGGAACGATCAAGACTTCTCTCAACCTGCCGGCTCAGAGCTTTTATCAATCTCGCAAAACGCTCCTTGATCTTTGTGACAGAGCTTCCATTAAGCAAGTCATTTTCTACTGTGGTAAGTCTTAACCTAGACTATCCGGTGAGGATAATCATTCAACGTCCAGGCTCTTCGAGCGGCAGAGGACCTCGCTGTGCGAACTGGATGCAAGACTACCTCGAGGATGTTTCCAAATTCGGGCGGAAGAGTAACCTCAAGGTGCTTGTTTTGAAAGGGGGCATTAAGGGCTGGGTCAAAGACTTTGAGGGCTCGATGATGGATGATTTCGAAGAGAAGTACTGGGAGCAATTCAAGTAGCCGACAGATGGCATAATGATTTGGAATGTTTTTATGCAGAAAACCGGTATCCATTTATTGACTTTTGCCATACGTGAGATGGTATTTATCGAGCCTGCCTTGCCTTCCCTTTTCACAAACGCCATGATTCCAGTAGCAGCAACGACTTTTCACCTCCCTGATTCTCGATCTAGGTCCTCTCGAGATAGATAACTTGCGAGTCTTTATGGTTGGTGCTTCAGTCCCCTCTGTTCTCGCGTCCGCCGCCTATTCTCTCCAAAGCCTCGAGCATCACCACGGAGTTTCCTCGAATGACCTGCATACTCCATTAGTACCATAGACAACGATCCGGAGCAAATGCGATAACTGACCACCATCCCTAACCTGACCTTCTCTCCACCATCCTTCTCCTCCACAGCATCGTCCAGCACAATGTTCAAGAATACCTGGACCATCCATTAGCCAAAGCCCCCACCGCGGGGTAAGCAGATCATACATCGTAACCTCTCAGGACACCAATGACCTTCCGGCTTCCATTCAATTGCACGAAAAGTCGTTTATCGAGGTACTGCGAGACCGGATTAGGCACGCGCTCTATACCATACTCATGCCTTGGAGTGAACGCATTCCGCTTGTCGCTCGTACGTCGCGCGCCACGAAGTGCCGACGCCTCATAGTTTCGGATTGGAGGGAGACATACCTTCTTCAGCTCTGGCTGAGCTTGAGGCATCTTGACTGATTTGGGTGGGTTCTTTGGAAGTGAGACTTATCAGAGAGTTGCTGCTCGTTGAAAGTTATGCGATTTGAGGCGCTAACTGATAACAGCACGTGACGATAAGAATAATTCGAGGTTGAGGCTCAAGGTTTCGTGAACGTCCTTCGATCGAGATGATCGTAGGCATTCTCACACCTGGAGAATTCCGTTACGACGCGACTCGCATTCCGAGAAGATGAAGTCTGCATTTGGGTCAAAACGAAAAGCTCGCAAGATTCAGGTTGACGAAGATGATGAAGAGGGCGCAAAGAATGCTCAGGTCGCGGAGCTTGTAAATACTTGTGAGTACGCCGAAGCTATTGCAGCTACGAGCCCAGCTGATTCGGAGAAGACAGCTGACCGTATATCTATAGCTAGTACAACCGAATCAGCATCATCAATACCAGGCCGGAAGACATTCAAGAAGTCCTCTTTGCGACAAAGCATAGCATTCGACGATCAATCACAAGATGGCGACGAAAATGATGGACCACAGGTTGTGAATAAGCCTACCATAGGCAGATCGAGCTCATTGATGAAGAAGAAGAAGACGGCCTCCTCAAGACTCTCGTTTGGACCGGGCGAGATAATATCTGGAGACGCCGCCGAAGCATTAGAGGACGATGAAGCCTTTACCCCGAAGAAAGCCGCGCTGGGACGACGAGTAATTGAAGGGAATGCTCTGAAAAGAACTCTGCCACATCAAGGGTTACCCATGCGCGCGAACGACGATGATGAGGAGCGACCGACATACAGTAAGGACTATCTCAATGAACTTAAGAGCTCGACTCCTACTACTCCTAAGGATCTGGCTGCATTGCATGCTACGGCTGAAGACGAAGAGGGACTGGACGCTTCGGAACTTGAGGGCGCCATGGTTGTGGATCTGGAAGATACAGGTTCCAAGAGTGCCCCAGCTTTCATACCCAGCGAAGCCGAAATCAGAGAGAAAAAAGAACGAAGAGCTCGACTTGCCAATGAACAGGATTTCATATCGTTCAACGACGACAATGGCAGTGACAGGCAACAGATCTCTCTCTTACCTCAGAAGAAGAAGCAAGAAAGCAGATTAGTGAGAGAGGATGAGGATCTCGGGGAAGGTTTCGACGAATTTGTTGACGATGGACGGATCTCGCTAGGCAAGAAACAGGAGCGGGAGGCGAAGAAACGTCAAAGGAAGGAAATGGCAGATATGATCCACCAAGCCGAAGGAAGTTCGGATGAGGATTCCGATGATTCAGAGGCTGAGAGGCGTGCTGCTTATGAGACTGCTCAGACTCGTGCTGGTATGGACGGTCTTCACAAGCATGATGAATCAGCCGACGTCAATGCGACCCAGATGCCATCAAAGATTACACCTTTGCCGGCACTGTCAGAATGTCTAGAAAGACTGCAGTCCACACTCAGTTCGATGGAGCAGGAATTGGCCAAGAGGCAAAAGCAGGTGGAAGCGTCGAAGCAGGAGAAAAATGAGATTGCCGCGAGAGAAGTCGAAGTTCAGGAGTTGTTAAAGCAAGCTGGAGCACGTTTTGCTGCGTTGAAAGCAGATACCAACGGCGCCGTGGCTGATCCTCAAAGCCTAGGTGGTACTAATAACGGCTTCGCCGTTCCCATGATCGTCGATAGAGGGCTAGAAAGCTTTGGTAATACGCCTACAGTGAGGCCAGCAGTGGAGGACATAGGTTAGAGATACCCAATGCAATACTGAATTTCACAATTGCAAATTGTGAGAATTTATCAGTGGAACATGTTATACAGCTATTCTATATCTAGAATCCGGAAATCCCTTACTTCTCGACCTCAATCGTGTTTCCAAATCCCGTCTTCCAGGCTTTATAATCCCAGCATGTGGAGTAGCTATTAACGTCATTAGTGCCTAAATCTCCGTTCCTCGAGGATCTAGTGTTGACTTACTCTCACCAACCGCCTTAGGCTGCGTAACAAGGATGATGTACTGTCCATCCAGCTGCGTAACCTGCGGTACAACAACCTTATCGTCCGGCAATTCTTTCACAAATTGTACGACCCGATTGAAAGGCAGAAATGTCCCGCTCGTTGCGTTCAAGGCTCGTCTGCCGACCGTCAACATAGTTGAGGGAGAGGATCCTTCAGGTCTCATTGCTGCAAGCATCATTCTATTGACTGAAAGTGTTGATTAGCGAGGCGATATATAGGCAATCAACACTCGGCGATACATACAGGGTACGAGCATCTCGGCATTGACTCTCTCCATCGGCGCACTCGTGTTGATGATCCACATATACGAATTCAGAGAAACGGTGTTCGGCGGGAGAGTCCCAGGATTGATGCCATGCTTGAGCTCAATATTCATCCTCAGATCCACGTTCGTCTGCACGGTAAATCGCATCCCATCAATGAACTCAGCACATTGCAGACCAGGCCCAGCGGTCATATTGGCGGTCCTCGATTCCCCTTGCCCATATTGTATGAAGACATTACTGGTATCGACAGTTTTTCGAGCCACGAGTATGAACTCTCCTTCTATGGAAGTCATCTTCACTATCCGAGTATTGTTCTCGCTACGATGAACATTCCGCGTTTGGTCGTCGACGGTCCAGCTCTTCCCATCGGATGCCAGCGAGGCGACAAAGGTATTGGCCTCTAAGAGACCTTGTTGCTGTAATTCGACTGGGTCATACGGAATTTCAATCTTGGCTATGAGGTCGTTGGCTGTCTCATTCATCTTGATGATATATGAATAGTTGGATACAGCGACAAATGGCCCGCCTGTTTCTCCTGTCATGAAAATTGCTGCCAGTGGCGCTTTGTTTTGTGTAACGACAAGTGTCCTGGGTTTGGGGGAGAGAATGTCGAGGGCGAGGCCGTCCTTGAAGTCTTGATCTGTTCGTTCCATCTGCACCTATTAGTTTGCGGGAATTGCAGACGAATCCTCATGACTTACGTTGCCTAGAACCTGGACTGTGTCTCCAAATCCTGGCAAAGATTGGTTCTGTGCTCGCACTACATTACAACATTGAAGATATAAAAGAATGGCGAGTGCACCAGGCATTCTCGAAAGGAAAGCCATGCCTGCAGCTATCACATCAAAAACAAAACAATGGAAATGACATGAAAAAGCAAAACGATGGAGGGTCAGAATACCCCAGCGAGATCGGAAGAGACAACAAACGTGCCAGCAAGATTCGACGAACGCATTCCCAGAGCACCCAGGAACCTATATACAGCAGTATTATGCAACGCAGCCTCGTTCGTCAGATTATGTTCAGAGTATGCGGGTCAAACGTCGACTTTTCCGGATTCGACTCTTCCCACCGAGATGGAGAGCGGGAGATCATCGTGGCCGCACGAAAGATCCCAATCGTTTCTAGATCTGGATCTCGTTTGGCTCGCCAAGCCAGTTAAGGTTGTTTGAGAAACAACCACGAAACGAACTTCAGAACTCGCCGTGACAAGCACGGACTGTCTTCTGCATTTGACCGTGAAGCCAGTGACCGTTATATATGCAGCTTGTATGATAATGGGAAGCTTGCGTGAAAGATATCATCTTTTGTGCATAAGTGACTTGCGAGACAGAAAATAGAAGGAAGTTGAGGATATATCCCGTCCTTGAAGTAAACTTAGATCTCTTTAGGCTTGGGGGGGATAACTGGGGCAAGCGGGTCAGACAATTGGGATGCAAAGAGGATCAAACTTGCTCCGCCGCCCTGGGGCAGATCATCTCCTCGATCTCAGACTGGTCTCAGAGCGATTACTATTTGGATTGAACTCTTGGAAATTCTCATCCCAAACAATGGAACACGCTGGATCCCAGGAAAACCATACGGTTGAATTACACCAAAAATCAGAGTGCTCTGGAAAATTTGGTCATCTGGTAAAGAACCTCGAAGCAAATACAGACACAGAGTTTGTACTTTCAATGATTACTCAAATTCTCTTAGAATCGGAATGTGATGTCCAGAAAGCGATGTCGGCTGGGGAAAATCCTTAACCCTGGGAAACATACGGCGGTGAGTCACGTCACCGGCGGCAGAAAACAAAACGAAATGGCGGGATGATTCTCAATTACCAAATCTGACATATACTCACAACAATCAAATCGTTTCCAATTGACAAACTCATCATCATGTCTGGAACAATTCTCCATCTTCGTTCCGAGTGTAAGGCTTCAATGTCTTGAAATCATGCTACGAAAGTTACTAATGCGTTCGGCAGTGGGCAAAGCCCTCGAGCACCGTTCCGCCCTCACACCGACAACCACCAAGGCCCTCATAGATGCTGGCTATACAGTCAATGTTGAGCGTAGCCCAGAGCGTATATTCGATGATAGCGAGTTCGAGGCTGTTGGAGCTACACTGGTGCCAGAGAACACGTGGCGCGAGGCACCAACAGATCACATCATTATTGGGTTGAAGGAGCTTCCTGTTGAAGAATGTATGCCAATGGATTCCTTGTCTCAATTGCAATATCTGACGTTATTTCAGTCCCTCTCAAGCATGTCCATGTCCAATTCGCACATTGCTACAAGCAACAAGGTGGATGGGAGAAGGTCCTGTCTAGATTCCCTCGCGGCGGCGGCACACTCCTCGATCTCGAATTCCTTACCGATGACAAGAATCGCAGGGTCGCTGCGTTCGGATATCATGCTGGATTTGCCGGTGCAGCCCTTGCTCTCGAGACGTGGGCATGGCAACTCACACACCCCGCCTCGGAGCCCTTCCCAAGCGTTTCAAGCTACCCTAACGAAGATGCTCTGATTGTGGACGTCAAGAAGGCAATTGCTGCTGGAAAGGAGAAGACTGGCAAGGATCCGCGCGTACTGGTCATCGGTGCTCTTGGAAGATGCGGTAGTGGTGCTGTGGACCTCTGCTTGAGAGCAGGCGTGCCAACTGAGAACGTGTTGAAGTGGGATATGGCTGAGACAGCTAAGGGCGGACCATTCCCCGAGATTGTGGAGAGTGACATCTTCGTCAACTGCATATACCTCATGTCCAAGATTCCCAACTTCGTTGATATGAAGAGCCTTGATACCCCCGACCGCAAGCTCTCGGTCATCTGCGACGTCAGCGCCGACACCACCAACCCAAACAACCCCATCCCAGTCTATACAGTCGCTACAACCTTCAACGAGCCAACAGTGCCAGTTGAGGTTAAGGGCGAGCCAAGACTTTCAGTCATTAGTATCGATCACTTGCCAAGTTTGCTCCCGAGAGAGGCAAGTGAGGCTTTCAGCAAGGACTTGTTGCCAAGTCTGCTGTCCTTGAAGGAATGGAGAACACACCCAGTATGGTCAAAGGCCGAGAAGCTTTTCCAAGAAAAGGTTGCTACTCTGCCCAAGGATTCTTTGTAGATGGATATTAGGCATCATGCCGGAAAAGTAAATGACTTTAGATCTTCTGGTGCCCAAGCAATTTCGAAAAAAATTCTAGACAAAGACTCAAGATATATACTTCTAGACTCCATAAAATCTCTTAGCTTGAGCTAGCCAGATTATTATGTAAGTACTCAATTACTATTCAACTGACTAGACTTCTTGATGATAACTATGCTCCCACAAAAGACAGTGTCTATCCTCAAAAGCCAACAAGCTCAGCACCGCCGTGAACGAAGACGGAGCTGGCAGGAAGCTGCAGCACATCAAAGTAGCATGCAATATGCCTGTAGAGCCCTTTTGTAAACAACGTACTTGGAAAATAGTATCATGAACGGAGAGAAGGCCCGTTTGAATTGGAAGTAAATCTTCTACAGACCTCCGGCTGTGCCCCGGGATCCACTATCTCCACTTCATTCACCCACAAACCCCAAGCCGAAAGTTTCAGATTTCTTTATCGAATGTATGTAACGAAATAAGGGATTCCTCCATAACATGTGTTAATCAGGGGATATGACGAAGTGGTATCGTGCATCATTTGCATACTGCCTTGCAGCAGTAATACATAACTTGATGAAATCCCGTGTTCGATCCGCGGTATCTCCAATGCATTACACATTCTCCAGTTCTTCGGTGCTACCATTTTTGCTTTTTTGACCTTGGGAATATTTTGCCCCTCCTGGTCTGCTTGAAGTCCTCGCTTGTTTTCTTCCTGTCCACTGTGGGCGAACGCAAGTTCAAGCGGGCAAAAAAAGGGGCGGCAGGTTTTTTTTCGCTTAAGCGATAATAAACAGATCCACCAAGTACCATCTATATACAGCAATTGCCAGGTTGCCGTGACCCAGCAAAATCTAGTAAGATTGAAATTACTAAGAGAAAACTCCATATCAATACCCCTCAAGTCACCCATATCTGGACAAAAGAGAATATCCATCCACTTTAGAGAGGAAGCCATAGCTTTATTCATATAATTTAGTGTGCTAGGGGGTAGAACGACAAAAAGAAAGATGACTTCTTTGGAGCAGGTATGATTCGAACACACGACTTTTCCAACATTAACTTTATTCGTTAGAACTTAGAATTTATGCGAATGGAACACGCTACCACTGCGTCACAGCCCCGATTTTAGAAGTGGATGAGGATGATATGGTGTATTTGATTAGATACACAGCATAGTAAATTCCAAGATTCTCCCCCAAACAAGGTGGGCTTGCACCCAATATGAAATGAGGGTAGATAACAAGAAGTTGCTGCTTCTATTGCCCAATGCACTCTACGAATTTTGGTGGAATCATACTTGCCGGTGTTTCTCATCTGATCTGGAGCTCCCATTGAGGCTATTATGCAAGCATATGAGCACTACATTCAGCTGGTTGGAGGTGATATCCAAAAGTGCGCCTTTGTTTACACTACCTTTTCCATAAGCGAAGAACCTGAAAGGAAAGGAGGTCCTTTGAAATTGGAAGCTTTTGTATTTTCCTGTGAATGAAGAATAGGGGAGCCGCAGGCTGCTCACCTCCACTACGAAGTTTAACAAGCATATCGCTTATAAGTGAATGATCTACTAGTGGCTTCTCATAGCTAATTTGGTCTTGTCCTTTCGAAATCACGAGATTCCTTCTAGAGCAAACCAAAAAAGTACCCATCCAGCTCCAAAGCAGATCAGATACCGCCCACTCTACTAGCTACATTTGGTTCCGACAATGAGATCCCATGCCACCATCTTTCACATTCGCGACGTATGTCAACGAACTCCCGAGTATAACGCCTTCCTTGTTGTCCATCACTTCAGCTTCTCAGCAAGCCACTTCTCCGCAACGGCAACACCCTCTCCAATCTTGTGTGGGTTGGTACCCTGGCCAGTTCTCGTAGGCTCCTTTCCTCCTGAGCGGCCACCGATGACTTCGGAGACTGAGGCAGCCCAGTGCTCGGCAGTGACGCCATTTGACGTGTGATCCTATGAAGTTGATCAGTACAAATAATCAGTGAAGAAAGAAACATGAAACTTACAGTGCCAACGTAAACACCGTGCACAATCTCCGTCTCGGTACCAGCGAAGAGATAGACAGACTTGTCCTTAGCCTTGGACTTGAAGTGGTTCATAACATCGGCAATAGCCTTCGAGTTAGCAGAGATGGGCAAGTGGCCAATGTAGACGTTGCTGTCCTTGTTCTCGGCAAAATGGCCAATAACGGTATCAAGTGCAGTCTTCGACTCGGCCTTCTGCTTCTTCTTCTGCTCGTCCAGGAGACTCTTCTGAATCTTGGCGAAACGTGTTTTGAGCTCCTCTTTCGTCAGAGATGAGATCGTGAGTTGGTTCAGATCGTTCTGTACAGATTTGACCTCAGCCTCTTTCTCTGGTCCGTGTGGCATCTGTTCGAGAGTCGAAATTCGCTTGCCGAACTCGATGGCGAGGCGTTGAACTTCGTGAGCGGCGTCACCAGTGTAAGCGATGATACGTCGGATACCCTTAGCAATACCGCTTTCTTCCACAATGACAAGGTCCTTGATCAAGCCCGTCTTTTCAACGTGGGTTCCGCCGCAGAATTCAACGCTAACTTCTCTCCACTTGGAATTTGTAGGGTTTTCCAGAAGCTCATCAACAGGCACACCTACGGAAACGACTCTAACTGGATTGGGATATGTCTCTCCGAAAACAGCGCGAACACCTTCGATACCCTTGGCAACATCCAGGTCGACCTCCTTAGAGTAGATCTCGCAATTCTGCTTGATGTACGCATTTGACGAATCCTCAATCTTCTTAATCTCCGGCAAAGTGACTTGAGCTTTGTGGGAGAAATCGAATCTCAGCTTGTCCTGGTCAACGAGAGATCCCTTCTGATTAATGTCTTCGCCTAAATGTTCCCGCAAAGCATGGTTGAGAATATGTGTTCCTGTGTGGTTGTTTCGGATTGGCTGTCTGCGAAGTTCGTCATATTCGCAAATGATCTCATCTCCAGCCTTCAATTGGCCGTACTCCAGGTAGCCATTGTGGACAATATACCCTCCATATGCCTGGACATCAAGCACCTTGAACTCAGCAACACCATCAATAATGATCTTGCCTGTATCAGCAACTTGACCTCCCTGCTCTGCATAGAAGTTTGTCTTGTCGAGCAGGATACCGAAAGGCTTGTCGGATGGCAAACCCTCGGTTGTCTTAAGGAAGCTCTTTCCATCGTAGACGAGCGACACTTTGGCAGTGGTGTCTCCCTTCGAGAACTTGGCATCGTCATTCGGTCTTGGGACACCCATCTTGTCCAATTCTGCGATTTGATGTACATCAAACTTGGCAAAAGTATGCGATGCCTCCTTGACAGACATACTGGCCAATCGAGCAGTCTCCTTTGCAACCTCGATCTCCGCGTCGTCAGTCTCCAGCCCTCTCTCCTCAGCCATGATCTTGGTCAAGTCCTCCGGGAACCCGAAAGTATCGTACAACCGCCAAACGTCTGCACCAGAGAGCTTCTTCTCGCCATTCTTAACAGCAAGAGCAGCGTACTTCTCGAACTGCTTCTCGCCACGATCCAGTGTCCTAGCGAAAGCCTCTTCCTCCTCATCCAGAATCTCCTTAACATCGCCTTGCTTTTCCACAATCTCAGGGAACTGAGCGCCCATCTGCTCAACAAGAGCAGGCAGAATCTTGGAGAAAAAGCTGCCGATCTCAGCATCGAAGTACTTTCGGGCATATCGAGAACCGCGACGCAGGACTCGGCGCACGACATATCCTCTACCGATGTTGTTTGGTACGCCTCCGTCCGAGATGGCAAAGGTCAGCAACCGGATGTGATCAGCAATGACACGGTATGCGGTATCAATGCCATCCACATCATCCTTCCCGTATTTGTCGGTGTATTCCCTGGCTCCTGTGACTTCCTGGATCTTGAGAAACAGTGGGTGAAAAACGTCGGTGTCGTAATTTGAAGACTTGTCCTGCAACACCGATACCAATCTCTCGTAACCCATACCAGTGTCGACATGCTTTGCTGGAAGAGTCTTGAGAGACTTGTCCTTCTGCCTATCGTATTGAATGAAGACGTTATTCCAGATCTCGAGAACATTCGGGTCGTCCATATTGACCAGACTTGCAGCATTCCGACCACCACCTATCCGATCATAATGAACTTCGCTGCAGGGACCACAAGGTCCTTGGTCACCCATCTCCCAGAAGTTGTCCTTCATGTTCCCAGGTAAGATGTGATCTTCTGCGACGCCAACCTTCTTCCACAATTCCTTGGCCTCCAGATCTGGCTCCAATCCTGCAGAAGCGTCCCCCTCGAAGTATGTGACATAGAGACGATCTGGATCTAACCCGTAAACTTTCGTAAGAAGCTCCCATGACATCTCAATGGCACCCTGCTTGAAGTAATCGCCAAAAGACCAGTTGCCCAGCATTTCGAAGAAAGTCTGAGTCACATTAGGCAAATTCGTAGGGACCAAACAATGCCACTTACGTGATGGTAGCTATCTTTTCCAACATCATCCAAGTCCTATACAGCACCCGCATCAGCTATGTCATTCTATTGGTACAATATATCCTCACGTTGTGTTTTCCTCCAGCGCGAATACACTGTACAGCGGTCAGCATGCCCCTCCATTTGTTCAGCAACCATTGTACTTCACCTTCTGCGTGTCTACAGCTCTCTTCAACTGTGCCATATCATCGGTCTGGCCTATTGTCCCCAGGAAAATAGGCTTGAACTGGTTCATACCAGCGTTGGTAAAGAGGAGGGTAGGATCATTGTGGGGTACGACCGAGGACGAGGGCACTGCAGAGACCATACATTAGCTACGTACTCTTGAAAGACCTCAATGAAACTATAGAGAGAATAAACAGTATCCCCAGCTCCAATTGAGGCATCATTTGCGTCGTGAGTCCTGCCCAAAAATGTTCCCCTCCATAGCAAAACTACCCCGCTACATACCGATCGTGTGTCCCTTGCTCTCAAAGAACTCCAAGAAGGTCTTCCTGACCAGCGGGGCGGTCCATTTCTCCTGCGCCATCCTTGCGATCGTCGTCGAGAAGATTCTAGATGTGCGGTGGATTGGAATGTTGGTTGTTGCGCGCGTGCGGCCAAGAAAGGTATTTATTCGCGTCGTCCTCTGATGCTGGTGCTGCAGGCGTGGCTCGGTAGTAGTAGAAAATCGTCGAAGTCGGAGGTGACTCAGGCGGATTCTCAAACCGACTCTTCGCAAATCATTCATCCGCGCCCTCTATCCTCTTCACTGGACCTCTGGTATTTCCCGATCCCGATAGGTAGCCTAGGCGAAACACAGGACTTTGGCTTCTTGCTGCGACCGTCTGCGACTTTGTTTAATCGGTGATTGGAGGGAGTGTTGGGTTGCACGGTGTTGAAGTGGTTTGGCTAGGGAGGGAGAGATGGGAGGATGGACCGCGTAGCGAACAGCAAGATTAGGAAGAGAAAGGCCGAAAGTCAAGACAACGAGCGATTGAACAAACGCCTGAGCTTGCTGAATCTAGGTGCGTATATTCTATTCCCGATTCACTGCGAGGAATTTTGACTTATGTTTACTTTTGGCAGAGCGCAATGGCGAGAAGCTCTATGTCCCCGTGGAACATCCCACGCCTAACCTCACAAAGCCCAAATCCCCAGCGCAACGATCACCACATGACGATGATATGATGCAATTGGACGATACGAAGCACAAAGTCTACATTTACGACCTAGATGCCGAGCTATCAGACAGCGAGTCTTCTGATGATGGCAAGCTTGTCTTTCTACCAGACATCCAAAAGCACCTCCGCGAAACGCGCATTCCTTCTATGGTACTGGCAAACAGCGAGGGCGAACTGGCAGGCAATAACCAACTAGTGCTATACAATATTCCAAGTTCATTGACGGTGCCCGAGGAGCAGGATAGTGTTCGGAAGGCTATTATTGAAACGAGAGCCAGAGCTCGGGCGGCGCAAGAGCAGAAACGGAACGAAGAGACCCGGCAGGCTGAGTCGAAGAAGACACCCGATGCACGAGACTGGTATCGACACATGGAAGAAAGTGGAAATGGTTCCCGAGCACCGACTTTTGGAAATCCAGAACCGGAGCCTATGGACGGGGAGCCTACATTACTTATGACCCAAGGATCTCTGGACGACAATCCAGATGCTATGGACCTGGGATGAACGAAGGGCTGAATATTAAGAAACATCATTAAAGACGAATCTATTACAAGTTCCATGCTTGTTGACTTCTCTATTCCTGATAGTGTCTATGGTATTCTGTGCCCCTTCCACCTGAAAAACGCTCCCTTACTCCCTCGGATTACAAGAAATACAATCTGCCAAAGTCGCTCATGCCCAAACCCTCCGCTCAAAAATCTCAAGGCCTATATGGATTGTTGCTCACTGTGCTCGCTCCGGTATGATTTGCTTGAACGGCTGCTGGAGGAGGTCCTGGTGGAGCCTCGTAGGCAGGTGAGGGTTCGCCAGTGGTTTCTGCTGGTCTTCGAGTCGGCTCTGCGCGCCATTGTGATGGATCGACCTTGGTGGCTCCAGCAGGTGGTTGATAGGTCGGTGGGAGATCAGAATTGTTGTAAATAGGTGGTGGCATTGGGTACATTCCGTACTGGGTGTTCTGTTGTGGTGTGTATTGGTTGTAGTACACGGCTGGGTTTTGGTAATTTGGATCATATCTGGCTCTGTCTCGTCTGCTCAGAAGCCACCGATGGTATCCTAGGGGTACCAGGCCCTTATTGATTCTCCTCTTCGCATGCATATAACCACCGATCATGTACGCCATGAACAGGAAGAACAACCCAAAGAACACCGACCATCTAACGATTTGTCCATCCTTCGAAGCGGTCAGTAACCTGGACTGGCAACCTCATGTCAGCAGATGCATATGGGACATACTCTGGTCCACCAGAAGCTGTTTCTATCATCGTAGAGGAACTCATCATCGTTGAAGTTCTGTCTCTCCACAATGATCGCCATCTTGCCCTCCAGATATCCCTCTCTCGATCGTAAAAGGCGAACCGTTGGTATTGCAGTGTTGGTTGAGTATTTCGCGGGAATTATGTTGATGTATGCAAGGAGTGATGTTCGTAATCTCAAATTACCACCTTGCGTGTGGTCTCGTGTCGTATCGGGCGGGGAAAGAACGTCTCGAATTACTATCTCGTCTATCTGTAACAATCAATCTATGGCGTCGTCAAATGAAGGGAATGAATGAATCAGAGGAAGAGAGAGAGGAAGTCGGGCCAAGCATTCAAGAAAGTGTGAAAGGGTTTATGTAAGGAAAGCTTGTTCTCGCGGGTGTGGCTGAGTAGAGTTGGGGATTGCGTTGCGTTGAGCCAACCGGTTGAAGCTGGAACAATGCTCGTGCGATGCGAGGTTTCAGGAGCGTTGCGAGTTGGGCTTGCCTGGTGAGCTTGTTTCTGTTTGCCGAAATGCCGACGCCCAACACACGCTGAAGTTGCGAAATATGGTTTGGTTTTGTTCTGCTCTCTTGGTGTCTGTCTGATTCTGGCCGAATTCCTGTTGGTGGAATGATAGTCAGTACTCTGCGTAGCGGAATTTCATAATCCGACATGTAAGTGAAAGTAAATAACCGTCCAATCTTCAAGCGTCACTAGTGTCATTGGCAAGGGAACGGCTGCAGCCGCGCTTTAAATGCATCGGTACCCCTGACTAAACTGGAGCCTCATCATCCAACCGAGAAGTGGGATACAACGTTGTGCCTCGTCTCTGTCATACTCTTCTGAGCTCTTTAGTATGAGGAGCTAAATACTCCTAGGAACTGAATGTCAGCAACAAAATAAGTGACATAGCGTACTACCATCACAGAGACTGCTAGGACTTTATATCCCTGTTACGGGCGGCTATCATCCGACCATGATTATATGTTGGTTAGATAGGAATTACGCTTGAAGAAGTAAACTTGGTTGTGACGCACAAAAGCACTCTTGGAAAATTCTTCGGACACTCTGCCCTATTTACAAACGGAGGTTTCAGGTAGCGTTTAGCCTGGGTGAGCAAATAAGCAGGAAGTCTAGATGGTCAAAGGCCCTAGAGGACTGTTTTTGGGAACAAATAAATTATTAGTATTTCCTATCCATCTATCGGGCATCTATATTCCCGTCCATCAGTCCTCACCACGTCATCAGCCTGCATATTCTCCAGGCAACTCTGGTGATAAATATGCCTACAAGCCAATACCACCAACGGTCCTAAGTCTGGCTGCACCTTCGCTGCAGCATCATCTTTCAACTGCTGACCTTCTTCCTCGCCACTTCCGGCACCTTTGCCGTTGCCCTTTACCATGTCGGTAACGCTGGCTTTGCTAGTATTGCGGGTATGTGCCCGTCCTTTCCCGCGCTCGACTTCCGCGCCAGCTTGTTCGGATCTCCGTTCTTTCCTCCTCTTCATATCGATTTCCTCTCGTTCTTCCCATTGAGAGAAGACGTCACCTGAGACACCAGGACCCCAAACTCGTCGACCACAGCCCTCGCATGTTGAGCCACGGGGTCTCCACCCTCGTTGTCGAAGAGCGGTCGCTGATTGCACGTTGACAAAAAGATCTTTGTCAAGGAGGCGGTTCGCTAGACTGAGGATGCTCTCTTCATAAGCGTATGCGGAGAAGACTGAAGCAAGTACAGCTCGAAGATCGCTTAGATTGGGTGATGAGATCGAAGCTCTAGTTAAGAACGCTCTGAGGATCCTCAAAAACGACAAACTAGCTCCAGATGGCAAAGGGCTGGACGTCGAAGTCAACAAGGCAGTGAAAGTTCGCTGCACGAGAGTTCGTAGTTGAGCGAGGAGCTTGTCATGGTCAATCTCTTCCACCGCCTCCAGATCATCCAGACTGGCCGAAAGTTTCCTGGTGATCTGCACAGTATTATCAATGAGGTCCAACCAAAGAGCTTCATCAGGGAGAAGCTCATTCTTTGGAGCCGACTTCTTTCGAACAGGAGAGGTGATCAGTCGTGGCTGAGAGGTCTTCGTATGATCTTGACACAACCAGATGCCGACGTTCGTATATTTTTGTAAAGCTTCCAGAAGATCCTCGATCGCTTCACCCGCATTCATCGACCGCATGTCTTCGGCCGAGCTGTTCAAGAGGCCAAGCAACGTGCTTTCTAAGTTCCTAAGATGCTTGATGAGTCGGTCCATTGCTTCTCGTAGCTGGCCGTCTCGGGCCATCAGAACCACAGCAGCATCAATGACTCCGCTTTCTTCCATATATGGAAGAACTTTGTCAAGGCTGAGATCGCTTGCCTGCACCAACTCCACGTATGCGGCTACATGCGTAGAATCATACTTGCACATGAGCTGAACATATCGCTCAGTGAAATCCGAATGTGGCTGTATCTTTGAAGTCTCGATATCAACATCACTTGGCTCGAATAGAGTATGCAAGTATATGTATTGTAGTTCGGAGTCACCTGGGAGGGAGTCCAAGAACTTCTGATGAAGTGTGGGCGCATAGGATTCAATGACCTGTGCAGCTTTCACCGCGTCGAGGTACACCAGCTCGCTTGCGTGGGTCTCAATAACTTCGTGAACGTCTCGAATCTGTCGTTTCGTTAATCCAGAACGAGGTCTTAAGCAATCCGCAATACAATCGAAGACGGCTTCCCGGTCATCTGGGTCATCGAAGTATGTCTGGACAAGTTTGCTGTACTGTTTGTCTGATCTGTATATGCTTTTGAGGACTCTGTAGAATCCAGCCTTTTCAAACAATGGAATCAGAGCTTCGAGGTCGGAGGGATGGTAGACCGATAGCAGGTATTCTGCGCTCAATTGAGCATCATCAGCCAGATCCTCGCCAGGGTAGTTGCATAAGCCCGCGAGAACTTTGTGCAAAGCTGTTCCTGAGAGTAGCAGATATTGAGGGAATTTGGGAAGATTGCGAGCGATGAACATGTCAAGGTAGATTATGTCTTCAGTTGCGAAGTCGTTGTGATTCATGACTTCCAGTAGAATAGTGATGACATACTGCCGATTCACCGAGAGGCCAAAAACATGCTCCTCTGACAAGTCCTTGCTTGAGCCTCCATTGACAGCTCGCTCTGGGGTATCGTTCAGGAAAGAGTCCTCGAAAGCTTCATTGAGTGCACTCAAAAAGCTCGGAGCATCAAACTTCAGGATCATTCGAAGGTAAGGGAATGATGGTTCGTGCTGTTGAGTCGGTTGCGTAAGAAAAGGCTTCCCGGTCACCTTAGGCCACGTAATTGTTCTCCCTGAGAATATGAACCAGTACAGTTCTGCCTTTGCGTCCAGGGCTTCTTGCTCTCCAAGAATCTCGCCCGTAGGATATACGCGTCCCGTGAAAGTGTATGACATGTATGGAAACATTTTCAGTGCATTGACACCGAAAATGGGATCTTCCATGACATTTCCGTTCGTAAAATAATCGCCTTGCTGCACGAGGGGTATCAAAAGCGTCAAAAGATCTATCAGGGGCGTTATGTAATCGTGAAGTGCTTGGTTCCAAACATAGATGAGGGCATCGTAGAGATTGTGCTGTTTGCACAAGGTAGTAACTTGGTCGATATCGAGAGTTGTTGTTTCCATGTTGCAGATCATCTCTTCGAGCCGACTTTCTAGTCCTTTGGTGACGTAGTGGGTTACCATGGCTTTCACCACAGTTGGAGGTATGATAGTGATCTGCTTTTCGAGGATATGCGGCTCCAAAGTCTCGAGGAAAATGCCTTCTGAGTCCCCGTCCTCATACCACTCATATGCTTCTTCAAAGAGAAAATCAACATCGCTTATGCTGAGACAAGCTTCAAAGCACGCCTCGGCCAAGTCCTTCAGAGGTATGTCATCTGTTGAAACGGCCTGTTTCTGCTTTTGACCAAAGGCGAATTTCAACGAAGCGGTCATGATTTCGACGAGCTTGTCCTGAACCATCGAATGTCGTAGGTCCGTGTCCTCGGGCAATCCGATTGTGAGTTTGTCCGCGGCTCCCGTGTAGTATGATGTGGCAAGTTGAATTGCTCCAATGTAGTCACCATCTTCCATCAATGCAATTAAACGATCAGCCCAATTGGATAATGTACCAATAGAGACATCGTTAAAACCAAGTAAGAACATCCGACTCTTGTAAGCCTTAAAGCTCATGTAGAAAGCGTCTGCCACAACGCCATGCATCGATTCATCTTCTTCGTCCAGCTGCTCTACCAGTGTATGCAACTGTTTCGAGAAGAGGTCTTGGTGGTAGATGTGTTTGTGCACAAGATCAAAAGCCTCCGTCATTCTCATGCTGCCATCCTCGAGAATGATCAACCGCTGAGTGATAGTCAGAACAGTCAACACAGACCGACTCAACCATTGCACTGCAACAATAGCTTCTTCCGCTTTCCACCTACTGCGAGGCTTGAAAGAAAGACTCGAAGGCTTGTCTTTATCTGGCGATTCAACTTCATCAACGTCTAGTACAGTCAAAACGTTTGACCAGCAGTAAACAAGCTTGACTTTAGACACATCACTACCAGTTTTCGGATCTCTGACTTTTAGCTTAACAGCTGGAAACCATGCGAGGCATCCGCTCAGAGCACTGTGAGCAGCAACTTCTTTCGGCCGTGCTGCCTTGTGCTGCGTTTGAGCGATAGGAGTCGTCGACACAATAACCAAGAGATACGGAGTGAGCATAGCAGTCAGTCCCAAGGTATCAGTCCCGCGCTCAACATTGCCTAGGGGAAGAGGTGCAAAGGCCAGAACAGTACTGGGCTTCCTTGATTTCCCTCCGGTAGGTAGGTCGTTGGGATAACGTCCCAGTATCCGGGTAGTTTTGACCGTACGCCCAACAGCACCTAGACCTCTCGAAGCAAGATGCGAGAAAGCCATGCCCCTATCATCAGCCGAGACGAGGGCCGTATGTCTGGTACCAAGAAAGCCCAAATGCCTAATGGCAACATTTGGCACATGCCCGTCGATTGTCCTATTCACCATTTGCCCAGCTTCAAGACTAGGAATGTGTAGAAAGGGGCGAGCCGCTCGAGCAGTTTCCCATGTGAAGATACTACCGTTAGCATGCCCACCAGCAACAATCAGATGGTCGGCCGAAATGGCCACGGAAGTGATAGCTCCAGATTCCACAGCTAAAACGATCAGCATGTCTTCCAAAGATCAACAATACGAGCACCTACCTTTGGTTCCTGGTCCGATTATTGACTTGAGATTCTGATGGTAATCGAAAATTAAAATTATTCCTTTGGAGGTTCCCAACACTATAGATGCAGAGACTGATATACACGTTGGCACGCCAAAATTGCGTTTGCCAACCTCGGAAAATGCTTGCCCATTCATCTTTTTGAGCTTCGTCCATCGTACAACTTCCCATGGCGGGGACGGTGTGTCGGTGTCCCCAGAATCTGGTAGCAGTTGGCTGCTTGTGGAAGCAGTGCGAGAATGGCTCTTGAGAAATGGGGAGGAAGCGCGGGGTATGGAGAGACTGGAGGTAGAGAGACGAGATTGGAAGCGTCTATCGAAGGGTCGGAATGATGGGGTCGGGCTTTCGAGACCGGGTCTGGAGGCTACGGAGGGAAGTATACTGCTTCCACCAGGTGACGATAGTACCGAGCCCTGCGCATTGAGTTAAGGAAAGATCCCAATTTATGTTGCCTAAACCTACCTGTACTGAAGGTGAGTCGTCCGGAACGGAGAGCAACGAATCGATGGGACTTCCAGCTCTCCGAGGCAGAGCATCTAAAGATTCATCTTCAGAAGGACTGTCTATCTGCCGCGCGACTTTGTATCGATTGGTCCCATTGCCCATTCGGTCTGGTGTTGGAGCGTCATCTCTTGCCTCCTCCAACAGCTCGACGATTCGTCCTGCAGCAGGTCTGCCATTACCATCCGCAGTTCTCGTCGGCGTATGCTCTCCTCCATTATGGTCATCTCCATTTATCGTAGCCTCCTCCGCACCACTATCGTTTTCCACAGAGGAGGAGCTCATCGGTTCATGGTTCCACCAACCCTCACTCACTCTCGTTGATGCGCCGCAGGCCGTGGAATCATGGAACCTTGAACTCTTACAAGCTCATTGAAGGGGGCGTATCAGGTCGGCAGTCGATACAGATACTCGCTCTCTGGGAAAGCTGTAGAAGCTCTGGAAGTTCGGTTCGAGGTGGGAGTTGGTGATAGCTACAGCTAGGCTGGGTTCCTGCTAGATACGAGGCTTCGCTTGCTACCGGGTGGACCCAAGCGGTTCAGGGACAGGGCATGTGAATGCAGTAGTTCGTGAAGATCTTCAACTGTTTTCACGATCCAAACATACAGTACAACAGCAGAACAAGCACTCTCATAAGACAACGATAACGATCACGGTGTTGATGTTACATTCAGAAGTCCACGAGTAAGGCGCAGCACCACCCAAATCTGTCGGAACTTGCCGACTCCAGAATATATTTCGAGCGCGACTCACCAGCAGCAAATAAAACACACTTCGCAGTACATTTCGACTCACATAGTACTCCTCAGCGACAACCATGCCTTCTGTCGGTCCTCAACTGCCGCCTCACCTAGCCAAGCGCAAGCGCTCCTCCTCCGAAGATGAAGGACCTCACTCTCCCCCTCGAAAAGTTCAAGCAGCAACAGCTCCCCCTCCACGAACCCTTGGTCCAGCCCTCCCACCTACCACCAACCCCGACGAGTTGAACGTAGACGACAGCTCAGAAGATGACTATGGAACATCTTTACAACCCGCAAAAGCCCCTAGTCCACCACCAAAGCGCGTCCTAGGACCCTCTCTACCACCGACCCAGAATCCCCACGAAGTCGCCCTCGACGAAAGCTCCGAAGACGAATACGGACCCTCTGCACCCAAATCCCCAACATCAAATACAAAAGCGCCCTCGCCCCCTCGAAAACGAGTCCTCGGCCCAGCACCTCCCCCGGCCTCACTCTCAGAACGCCCCTCCTACCCCGCCAACGACTCCTCCTCAGACTCCGAAGACGACTATGGGCCCTCTCTGCCACCAGCTCCCGGCTCCGCAGCAGAAAGCGCACTGCTAGCTTCCCAAGCAGAAGACCGCGCACGATCAGCAGCAGAAACAAAATCTACTAAACCACAGCGCGCAGAATGGATGCTCGCGCCACCTACAGACAGCGACTGGACAGGCCGAGTCGACCCAACCAAGCTCAAGAACAGGAAGTTCGCATCTGGCAAAGGTGCGAAGGCACCAGCTGAGAAGAGCGGCATTTCCGCCATCTGGACTGAGACGCCGGAGGAGAAGAGGCAGCGGTTGGAGGATGAGGTGTTGGGACGCAAGGAGGCGGCTACGAGTGGGAGGGGAGGAGGGGAGAAGAAGGGAGTGAGTAAGGAGCTGGAGATGGAGGAGAGGGCTACGGCGAGGAGGATACAGGAGTATAATGAAAAGAATCGGGGGAGGAGTTTGTATGAGGAGAGGGAGGCGATGCAGGAGAAGAGGGGAGAGAAGGTTGAGGAGGATGATCCGAGTAAGAGGGGGTTCGACAGGGAGAAGGATATGGCTCTTGGTGGACGATTGGGAAATGGTCAGAAGAAGGAGATGTTGGCTAAGGCGGCGGATTTTGGGTCTAGGTTCCAGAAGGGGAGATATCTATGATCGGCGACCACGTTGTGTGGCAGAATCGTGTAAAGATATTCTATCACACGAGAACGCTATTTAAAGTAGCTTGAGTATCCCTTCAACGAATAGAAACGAGGATTTGATACCAGATCATCAACGTACACTTCCTACCCGGCAGGAGAGTGTCAATCACTTGTCAAGATCCTCCAACTATTCATGGCATAGCGGGATAGCGATCGCCTTGTAGTGTCTATTGTCCCACAGGTCTCAGAGTTATGATTAGTAGTAGGTTCTGAATGGTTTATAAAACACAACAATATCTGCGATATCGTCGATATCGTGGCTACTCTCAAATGAGGCGCCAAAACAAGACAAGCGAGCAAATCAGTATTTATGTTTACATTCACTCGCTCTCACAACCTCACAATCATATTAGGGTCAATGCTCAGAGGCCATTATCGTCAGCAAGATAGCTCGCTCTTCTTGATTTCAGCTAGCTACCATGCATTCATCTCATCTGATCTCATCTCCTCTCACTTCCAAGATTAGATAGCGGTCTCCGCACTGTTTTTATCACCGCTCGCTATGTCGATCGATCGATTAGTCCGGTTTCCCATATACACATCACATCGCATGATAACTATCTTCTCTTCTCCCCTTCTTCGTCCATGGATATCTCTTCTCCTGGGGGCTCTTGCTGCCGCCCCCAACCTCTTCCTCAACTCAAGCTGTCCAGAGCAAGTGACTAGGACCCAGAATCGATCCAGGGTCCTTCCCTTCCATCCATTACACTTGGTAACGGTAGCTTCATTTCCACGCACGCACGGCCAGCCGATCCTCCGATGGATCAACCAAACAACTAACCTAACTAATTCAACAGAACACAAGAACAAAAAAGGAAGTTCGAAATTGGAAACCGCTAAGAGCAAAATCGCATAAGACATATGTACGTTGGTGTACGTCGGAGTTGTGATGGTTTGTGTACAAGTCGTAAAGTGATGGTAGTGCTGAAGAGATGTGTCTCAAAGTAGAAATGGCTCGTACAGTTCCTAGGATGAGATTCCGCAGAGATTGTCCCGTGTGGATAGATCATCTGACGATACCAACTATGATAAGATATTTCACAGAGATATCTTCGTGTTCAGAGCTCATCTGACTGTACCAGCTTCCATCTGAGAAGGCGATGCCTCGGCAGGAGCAGGCTGGTTCCGTCTTGGTAGACGAATGGCTGGCATACTCATGTTGCTGAAAGGATTCCATCTTCGTGGAGCAGCAGCTTGAGCATTCTGTTCAGCGCCTGCACTTTCCGCTGGTTGAGCAGCATTACTGTTTCCTTGCTCTGCGGCGGCTCCACGAGCACGACGACCAAGTCGACTAGGATAGCTGGTGGCAGATCCGTCTGCTCCAGATACCGGTGCGGCATTCCCTGCGCCCATACCGAAGCGTGCTGGCATCATGAATCTGTTGCCGCGAACAGCAAGCCACGCTGCTGGAGGTTGTTGCAGGTTGGTTGTCCTTCGTCGTCCGGTACGATCTGGCTCTACAGTCTCTCCTTCAGGACGAGGCTTTGGAGTGTAATAATCAGCCTTGCAAAGTGGACAGCATGCACGACGGCTTGTGAGCCATGGGTCTAAGCATCCAGCATGGAAAGCATGACCACAGGTCAATCCTCTGATATCATCATCGTCCTCCAAGGTATCAATGCAAATAGCACATGAGTCTCCAGGGTTTGTAAGAAGTTCGGGTGGTACAGCCGTATGGATATGATCATCTTCGTCATCGTCTTCCTCGCTGGTGGTTGTCGGGTGTTTGTTAATAGTCTCAGTCGTGGTTTTCACCTGTTCCAGTCTATTCTGCTCTTCAACAGTTGGTGATGCAATGCCCTTCTCAACCACTGTTTCATCAATACTCTTCCGCTCAGCTCCAAATTGACCCCCAAGATTGTTCGTCGCGGGTGAAATAGTGGCGTCTCGGTCGGAGCCAGCAGTATCGGGTCTGGTGTTTATGGAGTGCTTTGTTCCTGTTGGCGATGATGGCATGACCCCTTCGACTTCCCTGACGCTTCCTGGCCGACTCGATGGTGCTGTAACGCCACCATTTGTTGACAGTCCTTCCCTTGCTCTGGATGCAACCCAAGTTTTGTATTTTGTCAAGGGGAATCGCTCGTTCACTTCCTCCATTGTCATGAGCTTCTTCTCCCTCCTCCTGCGATGCGGTCTCGCAGGCATGTTCTCCAAGTTGATAGGATCTGGATCTTCGCCATTTCGAATCGCACGATTGCGAGCGTTGTATCGGAAGCAGTACTTGACGCCTACGATGATCCTTTATTGTTGTCAGCACCTGAAACCGTAGTCCATCCGCATCCATTAATTCTCACCATAGATTCGTAAAAACGACACCAAAACCAAGCGCAACGAAGAACAGCAGCGGAGAGCTGGTGGGTCCTCCTGGGTTGCTGTTCGACTGGGTCATCGTCGGAGTTGGTGCGGTGGTCGTTGCTTGTGATAGAGGCGTGGGAGAAGCAACTGTAGATGTCTGGCCGGAGTTGAGGTTTCTCTTGACGATTTCTCTTCCCACGACCTGAAACGCCTCGCCCATGAGTTGATTTAGAACAGCCATCTTTAACCACTTACGAGGTCGAACTCGTGGACTGCGGAGCGGCTAAGTAGCGGAAGGAATGGGTGATTGCAGCACTCGCTTCCCTCGATGTCAGACAGGGTCGTAGGAATCGAGTTGTACGCCCAGCTTTTCGTCCTACAATTGCACGCTGGAATGTGTCGACAACATTCGATGTGATACAGCCGGTGGGAGTTGGCGGTCTGCTGGATTGATAGATTCGAACGAGCGAGTGGCGTATCGTGAAGTTCAGAAAGAAGGTTGAGTCCAGGTGATGGCGTTGACGACAAATAGAGGAGGCCAGAGCGCTAGCTTCGAAACGGTGCGACACAGATTGGGGAAGACTATGGACTTGGACTTGGGACTTGGGTCGCCGGATTTGCTTGGTCGGAAAGCAGATAAGCTGCGTGCGATACCGTGCCGTAGTGTAAGCGGCCAGGTTTTAGGTGTTAGATGTTAATCCGAGCGCAAATTGTTATTCACGCAAAGTGATCAAGTAGAGTAAATAAATTTCTGGGAGGCGCAGTTGATGATGGTTGACAACTGAATGTGTATCCTTCGCAACAAAGAGACAAGGCGCTCCTCGTATGACAAACAGCAGCAGCAGATCAAGCACCTGCAACGACCGGAGGGGGTGGGATGGGTCAGGATGGTGAGGTGAGGTGAGGAGGTGGGGAGGAGAAGAAGCGGAGAAGTGGTATGATACCTAGCCAGCCCGCCCGCCAGACAGCCAGCCAGCCAGCCTATCCAGGTGCGATGCGATGGATGCTTCGCTGTTTGCAGGTGCTTCTCCAGTCGACCTAGTTCTCCTTGGGCTTGGACCTGGCCTAGGGGATGGCTTTTAGCTGGATCTAGCTGCTCAACTTCCTGCGCTTGCGTCTTGTTCTTTGGAATCTTGCATCTATCGAGACCGGGAACCTGATATGAGTGGCACATACAACGCCGTGCTGTTAGTGAAGGGGGGTCGGCAACCACGATGATAGGGAGAGAAGGCTGGGCGGAGGGCTGGGCTTCCTCATGGGCTTGCCTTGGATCGCACAAACCGATGTGATCAGGAAGGTCAAAATGCAACAAGCGTTCCTCCACGAGTCCACTGCCCAGTTCACACTGCAGGAAGGAGGCGAATATCCACGGCGTTAAGCTTACCTAGGCCGATTGTTTAACTCGGATTTCTTTGAACCGGATGCGATAAACGAATCAAGTCTGTAGCTACATGGATCTACAGAACGGCATGACAGGAACCGCTAGAAAATCATGATGATGATGATGTGCTTGACTGGAATCGCCTTCAACATTCAAAAGTACCTTATCTCTAATTATCGAACATCTGAAGATGTTGGGAGATACATAACCCCAATGCTTGCTCCCGTCCACGCATAGTATTCGTAGCGGCGGGTATATGATACGTTTGCATGAACTTCATGATACCCAAGCAGCATGTTCTCCGGGTACTGTCATTCTGTCAGGCAAAGGGAGCTGGCATGAACCTCGTGCTAACAAGAATCCACCTTTGTTCTCCCCTCCTCCTCTCAGCCCCATCCCTTGGCACAACTCTGAAGAGCAAGTATCGCGAACCGGAAATCCCTCATCCCTCAACTCCGTACAGCATCAAGAACCATTGGCCTGGGTTCCACGTCGTCTCCACGAACTCCTGTACACAGGGCATGTAACGAAACACCAAACTCAGCCAGGCGGACGCGTCGGCTGGCCCGGTCGGTCTGCATATCACGACCATCCCCAGAAAATGAAAATTGTACGAAATAAACAAACTTCCCCAAAGAAACAGCAGAAAAATAATCTCCTTCCATTCAAGCAATCTCAAAGATCTACTTCCGGAACAATGATCTGTGTCTGAAGATTCGCGAGCCCATCCCCATCTAGTTCATCTGAATTATCCGTTGAAAGTGATTATTCATGCGGCACTCTGCCAAGTCCAGTCCTCCCCTCAATCTCCAAGAGTCCAAGAAAAGAATCATGCCCTTCGCTTACCACACAGATAAACATGTCTCTACACCTTCCTAATTCATCCTTCCTCCTCCTCGTGATCACCGATATCTCGCGCCTGTCACACAAACTTCGACTCTCAACCTTAGATCAAGCGGTCCCTACTACGGTACCCGTGAAGCTGGATTATTGAAGCTGTCCGAATTTCGGCCGTCGCTTCTCGACTTCGCCTCCTCTAAAATCTGGTGGCGCTGGGTTCTCCAACCTCCGTGCATTCAGTCTGCATCATCTCCCCACTTTTCAAATTCTTTAGCTGCTGTCGATCACCGCACCCTGCACGTAAACATCATCATCATGAGAGGTTAGATGAACGGTAGATTTTGACCGTCTTTGCTGTTCGTGAACAAGGAGCGTTAAAAATTTGGAATTGGCAAATCATGAGATCGGGCTCGAGGTATGGGATCGTGATTTTTTATTCGGTACCACCGGGCACTTGTCTTTGTAGTGTTGCGAAGTCGGCATCACCATCCGAGTCTTGAGTCCGAATGGTGGTTGGAGTTGTGGAGAGGTGACGGGACTGACGGCAGCGCCGTTGATATGGAAAAGGTTTGGATCTGGGAATGAGACGTTGTTTGCTGGTGGTGTGAAACGGTATCAGTGCTGAACCATGGTTGACAGCTTCCTTGGTAGGGTCCGTCTCAGCTCCACTTCTCTGTAGACAGCAATCTATCTAGTTCTAGATGCTAGATTTTGTCATAGTTGTAGGTCGTTCTTAGCATTTGAATACCGTGCTTAGAGTGTATTCGTTCTTCGATACCATATTTGATAGGCAGGGACTGGCAATACGTATTTCGTCCAAGGTAAAGCTGTCTCCAACGTGACCGCCGCCAGCTAAACATAAAATCAGCAGGGCATCGCTTCTAGCTCAGGATATACGATGACTTCTAGCATTCTTACTGCCAGTGCTGGTTTATTACTCCAGTCATTAAGAGTTCCATGAAAGCGTTTGGGAAAGTTGTGCTGTAAAAAGCATTGCTCACCATTAAGGAATTTGTACAAGTCCCTCCAGTTAAGTTTTCCAATCAGAACATAGACAAGTGCTTCTCTAGCAGGACTGGGCGATCATCTTCTCACGCTGATAGCGTGTATCAAGTTCCTTTCGAATAAATGATAGAGGGTACTTCATCTTCGCTAAAGAGTCCACTAATCATGACCGCAAGTTATCTTCTTTGCTGTTATGATCATCGGCCCTTCAGAGTTTTATGTTAGAGCATCTATAACCTCAATTCCACCTTCCAGAATCCCAGCCAGTACTTGCCCCAATCGCTTCAGGATGTATACGGCGAAGTCAAGAGTTACCAAGACTGCTGTATAATCAACATTGCCCTACGACGAGCTTTCCAAGATTGGATTACACACAAAACCCATCTGAAGCTTGGAAATCTATGGTATTTAAAGTGTCTTCAGGGGAAGCTCTTCGACTACAAGACTGCAGAACTTGGATTGGATAGGTCAGCCAGAAGGGTAGGAAGGGGGTACAGAGAAGGTCAGACTGTACAGATGATGCTTTATCTTGCGATCCAGTCTCTTATTCATCAGCGACAAATCTATGATCATGCCAGATCCTTTAGTTAAGAATTTTTAAGGGCACGTCCCTGCCAGAACCGCAGTCTTTCTCTTTTCCATTCCTTGTCAAGACTTGGTGTTTTTGCTTCTGCCACCTAAAATCGTGGATCCCAATGGTGACCCTCGTTGCTTTCAGAGTCGTCAAATATGAATTGACGTAGATGCATGCATAACCGAGTGATTCGTTCACCCTTTCTGTATATAGGCCACAACCGCGATTTCAGGTGTTCTTGAAGAGGGTTGTTGACATCCACCAGTCAACCTCAGGCCCACCTTACACCCTAAGCGAACCGCCTCGCAAAACTGAACCAAGCCCACTTGCTGCCTTCAACCACAACATCAACATCGACATCGAAAGACCCGTCAACACCTCTCCATTAACAATACCGACACAGAAATACCACAATTGTGACTCACAGACAGCGAGAATGCCTCCAACAGTTCTCCCCGCCTCGGGCAACCCACTGTAAGTTCTGGAAACCTGCACAGTCACGAGACCCTCTCGCTCATCGCTCATCTTTTTCGCAGGGTGTTCTTCGATATTACGCTTGGAGGTCAGTCTTGAGCATTTACCTCCTTCCTTCGTGCCAAATCCATTTCGGAGTCTTCTTGCTCCGAGCAAGGACTGATCCTGCCACGACATGCCCGTTTGAAGATTTAGAATGGGCACGTGATGAATGCAATTTCATCTTCGAGCCTTGGCCTCCACTGGCAGACCCATAGGCCATGCTGATGAGAACGGTAGGTGAGAAGCTAGGTCGCATAAAGTTCGAGCTCTTCGCAGATGTCGTACCCAAGACAGCAGAGAACTTCCGACAGTTCTGTACGGGTGAATCGAAGAACCATTTGGGTCGGCCGCAGGGATACAAGGGGAGCAAATTCCACCGCATCGTAAGTCTTGCCTTTCTCACATATTTATTGCTTGTAGTACGAAGTTTTCGGCATCTACTGTGGCACGATGGATAGCCTAAGAGAGGCGAAGTGCAAGAATGCTGATGTACCATAGATCAAAGATTTCATGTGTCAAGGAGGTGACTTCATAAACGGAGACGGAACCGGCTCGACATGCATCTACGGCACCAAGACCTTCGCGGATGAGAACTTCGAGAGGAAGCATACTGAGGCAGGATTACTATCTATGGCTGTAAGGACCACCTCTTACCCCCCCTCTCCGAACCGTGCCCACGCTCACCACCAAGCTACTCCTTGCGAAATAGTGAACTGACAGTAAGGAAACAGAACGCCGGCCCCAACGGCAATGGCTCTCAATTCTTCATCACCACGGTCCCAACTCCTTTCCTAGATGGCAAGCACGTCGTCTTCGGCAAGGTAGTAGATGGTATGGATGTCGTGCGTATGATGGAGAATACGAAGACAGGGTACCGGGGGAAGGATATCCCCAATCAGGAGGTTGTTATCAGTCTCTGTGGAGAGATGTGAGGTTGTCTTCCAAATCAGATATCCAGATATCGACTTCGAGGGAATTACGAGCTAAGACAGCATCTAACAAGCCTGCCGAAGCGGCATGCTGGTCAGTAAGACACATTGGCTTCAGCTGTGGAAACAGTCAATAAAGCATAAAACTCGTTTGACATCCCAAAGCATCTGTATTTTTGATCATTCCTTTTCTCTTCATGATGTTGATCTCGCTCTCTAGATCCTCATTCATCAACGTGATGCAAATGAAGCTTCAGCTCAGCACTTGTTAAGCAAACCAATTACCTATACATTCCCAGCAAACAACCTCGAGTCATCACAGATACACAGCTTGATACCAATAACTCAGATCAGTAATACACGCGTTCCGCTTTTCTTCGTCAAACATTACTCTACGATCTCTCCTTGGAGCCATTCCTTCTCCATTGGCCAAATCAGTCACCGATTTAATCGAAGCTCGTGATCATACAAAACGAGCCTTCGAAGTCAAGATACAAGCAAAGTCTCCAGGAAACGACCAAGCAGCTCTTCGACTCATGGCTAAAAAAGTCCAACTCCACCATCAAAGTAATCTGCCGACGGGACAAAGAGCCATGTTGTTAGTGCTTTCGCTTGAGCTGGGGATATAAATATGTGTGTAGAACTGTGCTTTGTTGGGGCGTTGACGATTGGATTGTGGTGGAGCTAAGCCTTTGTTGATCTATTAATAGGATAGTTGGAGCAGCCGTACGTGAAGAACAAAGACAGCTTGAAAATCATGGAGCCTTGTTGTCCTTGTTATTGGTCGACAATCAATTAATTTGTGCACAAAGAACGTAATGAAAGCTATCTTTGGAAGGTAAATACTGAAAGGACAAGGGCAGTGTCGAGGACCTTCACTGTAAGGAGAGCTTCAAAGCTAGAGACTAGCTGTTTGTAAGGCTGTAGCTACCTTTCTTCTTACTGTATCGTGCTTCTAAAAATATCCGCCCCGGGGCCACTTACGAATGTAACAGCGACAAAGACGATGGTCTTCCCGAACGATGGAAGGTTTCTTTGTTGCCGTACAATAAACTTATCCCAGACTGGAAGCTTGGATATGGTCAAGTGGTTGACAGCAGAAGTTGCGGTAGCAGAAGTTGGTTACTTACCTACCTACTTTGTAAAATTCATTATCGCGCGGGATTGTTTCCCACTTCCGTGTCTATCAAAATGAATATCACATTTGCGAAGAACTCCGTTTTGTTTTCAATTTTTTATTTATGTGTATGTCATGCCTCAAAAGCATCCACGAGTATGTACTGTGATCCATCACTTCCTTTTCCTGTCCTTCCGTGCCTGACATGCGTTCATCCGTCGCTCATCAACCATAAACAAGCCCATCCTCATCCAGGAGGTAGGGTATACAAACGCCTCGTCAATATGTACAAGAACGATCGTTGAATCATGGCAGCCCAAAAGGGAGCAAATCGTGACCGGGTATACCGTCTACTTGTTGTCCCTGAACGCCGTGCTGAAAAGCCAAAAAAAAAAAAAAAAAAAAAACGAGTATGCAAATGCAGATGCAAATTCCCCTCCCGAATACTGGTATTTATCAGTTGCCTGAGTCGTGTCTGTGTGTATGTACTTTTGTGCAGTACCTGACCTCCTGCATGTTTATTTCATCGTGAATCCCCTTCATCATTGTGACTCTTCACTTATCTGAAGAGCGACCCTCAATGCGTGAACGCCTTCGCCGTTCTGCAGGAGTCGAGCAGGATGATGATGAGGATGTGGCAGCTTCATCAGCTCCAGCTCCGGCATCAGCGCGGGCGCCAGCTTGCTGGACTTGATTGTATGGAGTGAGGAAGGGCGATGGGGATGGAGCAGTTGTGGCGAGGACTGAGCTCATCGGGACTGCTGTGAATGATGTGAAGGCGGTGTTGTAGACTGGAGGAGCTGAGGAGCTGGCAGTAGCACTGGGTTGAAGAACGGTTATTGTGCTCGTCAAGACTGTCCTAGTGGTCTCCGCAGCTGATTTGGACGAGGCACTGGAAGTCGGAGCAGAAGGGTCTCTGGTGACGTAGACTGTTTCGATCTCCTTCGCCGTGACGGTGACTGTCTTGAAGCCTTGCGCAGGTGCAGATGTGGAAGTTGACTGGACCGACTTGGATGTTGTGACGACCGGCGCCGCTGTTGGGTCTGCTGCTCCACCGCCTACTTTGGGCTTTGGAGCTGGTACCCCGGTTGCGCCAGCTGGGAGATTGTCCGATGTGAGTACCGGAAGAGCTGTTGGATCGACGAGAAATTGTTCATCGCCGAGTTGAGCTTCGACGCCGACAGAATTTGCTACTTTGCCGCCAGCTTTCTGAGCAACAAATTTTCCAGCAGAAGATACTTTCTTGGATGTCAGACTGATGTCCATGCATGACGTGTAGCTCTCATTGGTCGCGACGGCTCCATCTTTGTCAAGTGTTGGCCATTCCCACACCCAGTAGAGTGTGTAAAGTCCAGAGGTACCGGCGTCGGAAGGAATTTGGAAGTCGTTCTGGCAAAGAAGGTCGCTGCCTCCATCTTCAGCGCTGAAACCACCAACTGCGTCTTGTCGTCCTTTAGATTTTCCATTGATCTGGAAGCATTGACCATCGTCATAGGGTCGTGTAGCAATCAGTTTGCCTCGTTGGTCGCCCCCTGTGCCTTCAGTATTCCAGACTCGGTGAATGCCAAGGTAGGTATCTGTCTCTTGAGGTTTCGTCGTAGCGTAGATGAAGACCGTTCCTCTTCCTGCTGGTTTGCCAGGATTTGTGTCGAATAATGTGACATGCCCATTTTCAAGGTATCGGAGCGCGATGTGGTCTCCAGCCGCCGCAGTGAGTGTTGGATAGTCTGGGGTCTGCTGCTGTTTGACCTGAGTGCTTCGACACATGGGATCTGTGGGAAGGAAAGCATTGCCTCTTCCATTGGGAGGGAGCAGCCACAGATTGCTGTTGGGATCGACACCTGCTATCCTTGGTGCAAAGTTACGGATGTAGCCTGGGGCCCCAACGTAGCTACCATTGGAAGCAATCAGTCTAAGTTCTTCCACCCAAGTGTGGGCGTAGACTCCAGTGTTGCAAGCCAACAGGATGATGGCTGCCAAACCTGCTGGGAGTGAGAGTGTCAATCTCATGATGGAGATGGTGATGTTCGTGCTGTACGATGTATTTGTGATGTGGTATCGATCAGCGTTGATCCGCCTGCGAGTATGAAGTGTCGGATCGATGGGGAACAAAATTTGTGTTCGAGATTATGTTCGAATGTGGTTGAAGTATTTCGAAGAGGCTGAATTGAGGTTGTTGTGCGGAAATTCAAGTAAATTAAAAAGCAGACCAGCGCGGAGATGGAGATCAATTAAATAGTCGGGGAAACGGCCAGCGTGAACAAGGAACAATAGGAAGAATTCTGTGAATAGATCGACGCCAATGACTATTCTGACTTGGCGGAGCTCTCGTTGTTCATGATTCAAAGATGAACAGGTAGATGACCACAATATGAAGAGATGACAATAAAGAGGAAATTAGGCGAGGGAGCTGTTCTTAAACGACAAAGACAGGACGAAAGAAAACTCATGAAAGACTAGGAGTCCTAGAGAAACAAACCTTGTCATGTATCTTGGTATTGAAACAAAGAACGCATAGTCACGCCAGAAGAATGGATCTCAGGCTCATGACAGTTCTCGAGGGACTGGACTTTGGAGTGTTCGAGAACGGATTGGGAGATCGACGTCCTATCGTCAGGCCTTAGCGAGGATTTTCTGCGGTTTCAGCCATAATCGCGGGGTCGCGCAGGGGGCGGCCACAGGCAAAACCCACCTAAATAAAAATGTACCTCAAACGACAGCCAGTCAAAGCTTCCGACGGCTCTGAAGATGAGATGCAGAAGCGGTACCCGTGTGGAACTCTGGATTCACTGGGTTCACTGGGTTCCAGCCACCTCGCTCCACTTGCCTTCCACTGGGTGGTGGCACGGCGCCAATGATCATATGGGAGATACCCGGATGTGTTGGGACGCGCCAAAGGTACACGCGACAGCCACAGCATTATCCGCGCATGGTCCCAGTCCAGCGCCTAAGTAATACCAAGTCGCGCGAGTAGAGGGCTCCAGCAAGATGTGGTTGTACTGGTTTTGAGGACAATGAGGAGACGCTCTTCAGTATCCATGGATGCTTCTGCACCACAATTAGATCGAGTAGGGTTCAACGCATGGTCACGGCGTTAAATATTCCGATCAACGTGGAGGAGCGTGCCGTGCCAAATACCAAATACCTGTCTGTGATTGCAAATATCTGGTATGGCATCCTTGAAGCTTGTCTGTTCTCTTCGCATGACAGGGTCGAAACGACAGCGAGCCACACTCTAACAGAATCTGGTTCGCTATTGGGATTCCTTGATCCGAGCAGGTTGAGTACAGGTAAGATGCGTGGTCCAGACTGAAGCCCAAGAAGGATTGGATGGCGAGAGAGAAGTTCTAGGGGTCGATTCCAGTCTCGTCCGCCGAGATGGGACGTCGCGTGTTTCGGGCAATTCTTGCTACAACGGTTGAGTTGATCACCCCGATGTCTTTGCTGCAGGTACTGTAGGGATCTGAGGTCCGTGGTACGCAACCCTTGACGGAGTGGGGTGTGGGAGGCTGCAGAGCGCATGCGTGCTTGAATGTTTCTCTGTACTCATGGTCACTGGCGGAGATGTTTACATGAAGTTGGCGATGCAGGTGGTTAACAGAGTACTTAGGTACGGAAGGGCTGCAGGAAAGCCCGCAGACATGCGGATGATATCCGTCTACAGCGCCCATTCACGACCGACGCGCCCTAGCGTGGGGGCTAGTACTGCGTCCTACAGCAAAGAAGGTAGCCGAACTGGCCCTCCCTCTCACTCAACTTCATCTCAAATCATCTCATCTCTCCAACCTCCATCCCGTCAAATTCTCTCACGTCAACTCTATTTCAAACAACATCCTTTGTTTCAACATCGACATTTCAAATTCCTCGGATCCTCACCTTGAAGTAAGGTTTCTCGGCTGTCTGCGGATCTTTTTGATCTGTTCAGCAGTGACCTCTTGTCTCAGATCATCCCCCACCTTCGTGGATTTGAATCTTCAACTTCGAAGGTTAGTGAACATCTTCAACTTCTCATGAAAACTCATTAAAGAGTGCCTCCTTGCAAGATTTTCTTCTCAATTGGCCTCGAGTACATGCATCTCCTGCCGTTATGCCCTCGAAGCTTGTGCATTCTACCGTCACCTCTTGGAGGGGTTACTGAGTTTCATGATTTATCCTCACGTCACAACTAGCTCATGCGACACCATACCATACATCTGAAATATCCGCTCTTTGACAAGTGACCTCACGTGAAGGTGGCGAGAGAAATCATTGTTCCCATCTGGGAGTATCGGAGTAGTTGCGTACAATGGCTGACCAATATATACAGGACTTTTGAAAGCCACGAACATCCACCCACTACCTAGCGTGGGACTGGAATACCACGCAAGCAATGGCAGACGTACTTGTCGAGCAAATAAGTGCAAGCTTTTTCAGTCTGCGCGTCAACCCTTCGACATTCCTCATCATCGAAGACGATTCGTATGGCGAAGAGCCTTATATCTATGTCAAATTATATCCAAACCATATTCTCATTACAGATACCGGCTGCAACTCTCCCCGTCAGAAACACCGATCCTTGACCTCCTTGCGTCAATATTTAGAGACCTGCCCCCTTCCCGCCCATGGCGGAAAATGTCTGAACCCAGGTGGCAAGAAGAAATATGTCATCATATGTTCGCACTGTCATTATGACCATATCTTAGGGATTACCCAGTTCTTAGAAGCAGGCCCGACCATCATCGCTTCGAACTTTGACAAGTCATTCATCCTCGATGGGCTCCCAAAACATTCTCTCTGCAAGTATATCAATGTTCCGACGCCGCAATATAAAATATCAAGATGGGCAGGTCACATGGATTATTTGTCACTTGATGATCGTCCATTTAGGATTCGATTCCTACATATCCCAGGTCATACTCCGGACTCTTTGGCATGGTACGACATCGATGAAAACCATCTGTATGTTGGAGACACTTTCTACGAACGAAAACGAGCTGTTCCAATTCCTGGATTACCCGACGATGCAGGTCAGGTTCCAGGATTGCCAGCAACTCAAGCTGCGATAATTTTTCCGGAAGAGGGTGGTAATTGGATACAATTCATGTCATCACTCAACATCTTGGACTCATTCGTACTGTATCAAAATGCCGAGCTTCGTCGCCAGCATGGATCCAGTCACGGCCTAGCCCCAAGGGTCAAAGTTGGATGTGGACATCTGACATATAATGCAGATGCCGAGTGTATGATTCATGAGGTGCGGAGCCTCTTTGAAAGAATCATCGCTGGAAATGTTCCAGTCACAAGCAGCGGGGAGAAACGGGGAGTTATTCATGATTTTTGGCTTGAAAGCGAGAACTCAAGGTACAGTGTTATGGCTCCGAGGCGCGTTTTCGAGGAGGCTAGAAAGTATTTTCACAAGGCCACCTGAGCCTAAGAAGTTCAAAGCCTTCAAGTAAATAGCGGCGGAAGTAGCGACTCAGCGCTGCATAATGAATTGGCGGGATAACATGCACGCTATCAGTTTCATTTCGCTATACATATACAGTCTTGGGTTGTGGCTGCGACATGCGAGTCGGACTATCAAGCTTCAATCTCGCGCCTTTCAATCTCTGCCTCAGCCCATCATCCCTAATGCCGAGTATAGTAGGATCTTCCTCGACTGTCTCACCGTATTTGACCACCCTATTCCGGATCTTCTTATTCAATTCTTTTATAGGTGCATTGGAACCCTGTTCCCACAGAATTGCAGCGTCGAATGCTTTCGCTACTTCAAGGGGGTTGAGGGAAGTCTCGCGTCCCAGCTCCCAGAACCCGCAAAACAAAGGAATGACGACAACAAAACCCAGAAACATGATGGATAACGCTGCAACAAGATACGTGTAGTTCGACTGAAACACGGTGATATTCGAAGTTTGTAGCATTGTCAATGATTGAGGTATTGGGACTCCAGGATCTCCAGAAGTGGCGTTATTCGGCCAGGCCTCGTAGAAGTTCGTCCAGTACTCGGAGAAAGGGTTTTTCATTACATCATACTTGGACGTATTTGAAAAGATCAACGCTATCCGAAACATGAGCTCGTTTAGCGAATCTATCACTTCAATCGACGGATCTCTCCAGTTTATCGCACATGCGTCTTGGTTGACGAAGAAATTCGTTGGGCCAGTGCCATAGTCGATATATTGACTTGCGAGGGATTCATTCATTTCGATACCCTTGAAAGTTTGCTTCGCTAGCGAGCTGAACATGTCCTGGGCTGCTACAGCTATGCCTTCAATCCTGGTAAAGCTCATGTCATTGGGATCATGGTAGTTGAAGTAATCGTAGCTCTCAGCTTCTCCCACAGCTTGGATATGATCGACGGGAAATTGGGAAGAGTCACCGCCAAGATGCAGCGTATCGTTAACCAAGATTATCGGATATTCAAAAGTGGCGGACCTCATTGAACATAGTTTCGTGACAATTGTACCGTTACAAAATCCTGGGATCCCAGATCCTTGAGCTTCTCCGTATGGGAGCCCATACGTCTGTGCCGGCGTTGCTATTCGTCCAGTGGCATACGAAAGTCTGAAGTCGATGTGTGGATAGCGTCCATACTCACCAAGAGGGGTCGAGTTCGCCTACGTCTGGTGAGCTACACTTCCAGCTTTCCAAGTGAAATTGGAGAAGAACGTTGTTGCCGACGCGAAACTGAAGTCGGGGTTTTCTTTGGGGCTCTTCCATAGCAGCGATTCTTCGCTACAATTCACCTGAAGTCCAGCTGCTTTGACCGTACCCGAGCAGTTTCCGGCACACCCAGTGAAAGAGGATATCAGCGGCGTCCGAGTCAAATAATCGCTGAAAACTTGTGCAAAAGTCTGGTTCATAACCAGCTGTGCCACACTACCCGAAGTCATTGACTCCAATATCGTACCAAATCGAGTGGATCCATATGGTAACTCTGAGCAATCGGAGCTGTGACATTGACGGCCTTTTGCACTGGCACGGAGATGATAATGGACACTCTTTGAAGCAGTGGACCATCAATAACTACCGCAGATGTCAAGATTGTAGCCAGCGCAATCAAATTAAAACCACGGCCCGGCGTCGACGCGGCTCTGAGTGAGTCCCCTGACTCCCAGTATCGGCTCAGGTCGTAAAGGGTCCCTCCATGGAGTGCCTTTCGCCACCATGCAATAGTCACACCTTCTGAGTGGGCGAATTGCAAACAAGAATTGGCGACCGCTGAGAGGATAGCGAGCAGTACGGCTGGTGAGACTTTCCAGGTACTGACCTCCTGGCCATTTGACTTGTACAGGATAATAGCATCCGCAGCAACACAAAGAGGTACGACGAGCAAAGCAAGCACGCCTATGAATGGGACATGATTGAAGAAACCCGGATTCCATAAGTTGCCAGTGTTTCCTTCTTTCTCAGCAAAGTACCTTGGTGCCTGCTCCAGTCTGTCTTCTGACGATCTTGTTGAGTGGTGTTTGGACGTTCCATGATTTCGACAGCCGTGGCTGTTTGATCGGTCGAAGATGGATATCGCGGCGTAGTAATATGTGAGGGGTATATTCGAATCGATGGTAACACCACTGGAGTCTTTCCTCCCGACCATGATGAAGCTTCTACGGGTTTTGCTTTGTGTAACAGCAACACCGAAGTCACACTCCATTTCTCCCTGTTGACTACCTGTCTGCGCTATATACATCTCTCGAGCCCCGGTACTCATAGAGCACCAACATACTCAGGGATTTGATGCGGCCTCCCACATGTTACTGTTGGTATTATTCTTTTCTACTGGCTTTTGGGAAGAAAGAAAGCTGAGTGGATTCACCTTCGTGCGGCAATTGGCCGGTGTGGGGTCACAAACAGGTTTAGTGAGGAGAAACACAAGCACACAAGCTATTCTCGGATGCTTGTAGCAAGTGCCACTCAAGTAGGCTCCCGCGCGTCTCTGACGAAAGTATGGAGGTATGACTGGCGAGTGCGTCTTTCCACCTTAAAAATTGCAAGCATGTAGCCGCTGGGCGGCTCGCCTGAAACACCTCGCTTGGATGACATTCATTACGTGGCGGCAACGTTGAGCACATTTTATTTCGACGTGGGGACGCACAGCAGACGCCCCGATGATAATCTCGTTGTCATTATTGACCCCAGCTCTTTGGTCTTTTGCCCGGTGTTTACTTTAGCATGGAACGGATCTCGCTTAGCCAATTACCGAGGCTGTCGCCTAGGTGGTCACACCATTGTTTACACGAAACGAGGGGACTGCACCCCTTCGGTACTTATCGCGGCTCAAACAGCTTCGCGTACCCTTCCATCCATCCACACTTCCTTCCACGCGTGTAGCCTGAGTATCGATTTATCGAAGAATCCAAGCAGAAATTGAAGCCGAGTGCCAATGATTTTCACTTCGGGATGATGGAGCCGAAGGATGATCATGCCGGGATCCAGGCCAGGATGAAAGTTCCGGTCGGCATTGTACCATCATTTATTGTGATATCGGTGAAATGATTGCGAATTAGATAGCATTGTTGTGTATATCATTTAGTTCTCCAATGCTTCGATAATATCGGGGACTCCCATTCACCGTGTGCACCACTCAACAAGTCAGATTATTGTCAAACATGTCTAACGAGATTGAAGAACTCAAACAGCTTGTGCTAAAGCTTAGCAAGGAGGTTACAAGGCTTAGTGGTAAGCTATCGAGGACCCTGAATGTCACATGCGATATACTAATCCAGTCTTGTAGATGAGGCCGAAATCAAGAAGCTTCACTTCAAGTATGGATACTACTTAGATAAGTGTCTTTACGAAGAGGTACATCCCACCACTCATTTCAAGAAACGCTCCATTAAATACAAACAGGTAGTCGATCTCTACGCCGACCACCCAGACACATTTGTAGAATTCATCGGCGGTCGATACCGCCGGAAAGCAGGCGTCAAGCGCCTCTATGTCGACCGCTTCGCCAAGCGCTTCGTCGCTGGCCGCAATGGTCCAGTCCACGGCTTCCTTCTCGACCACGCCCAAATGCAAGACGTGATCACGATCTCTCCCTCCGGAGATCGAGCCAACGGCCGTTTCCGCGCGCTCATGTCAGCCGGCACGCATAAATCCGTCAAAGACACGCATCCTCGCGGATTCGTGCAATGGTGGGAAGGCGGCGTCTACGAGAACGAGTACATCAAAGAAAACGGCATCTGGAAAGTCTTCAAACTGAAGTACTTCCCATTTTGGCATGCCGATTTTGAGAGAGGGTGGAGTAACAAGGAGATTGGGGAGTTTGTGCCGTTTGATACGAAGACTTTTCCTGAGAATGAGACGGGTCCGGATGAGATTGTCGAGCAGTGTATGTTGTGGCCTGATACGAGGGTCGTGCCGTTTCATTATGGGCATCCGGTCACTGGAGAGATGGTCAAGGAGGAGGATCTTAGGGCCCCGGAGTTCGGGAAGCCGGTTGAGAGTAGTTTGCCTGCGTTGAGTTTGGGGGAGTCAAAGAGATTGGGTTGAGATGTTGAGCTTGCTTTTTGAGATCTTGGCTACGGGACTATGGGTTTGAGAACAGTATTTATGATATCATGAAATGCGAGAAAATTCGCTTCAACAAAGCTTGGCTTTTTTTTCTTTGACTGTGAGACGACGCGCAAGCGTAGTCGCACAATTGAATGAACAGCTCTGTAGGTGTTACTGTAAAATGAAAGCTAGGATCTAATCACTGTTACTCAGTCTCTCCCGGAGAGCGAATCGGCATAAGCGGTACTTATTATGTGCTCCAGTGGACTGAATTAATCTGTTTACCTACGAGCCAAACCAGTATAAATTGGAGAATAAGTGGGGTTTTCTGTTCCCAGCAAGATATTATTCCTCCAAAGGCAGTTTAAACAATCGAATGGCATTTGTCCTTGCAATAATTTCCTTCTGATCAGCTGGGAGATCCACAGTCTTCCACCAGTCTTGGCCGTCTTTCACGTTTTCGTACGGAGTATCTGATAGAATTTAGCACTCATATGGATGAGATAATTTTTTAACAATCTTACCAATGGCATACAAACATCTATCGAGACCAATCTCATTGATACAAAACTTCAGTCCTGTCGTTGAGAAATTTCCCGAGGTCGTTATGGAGACATTGTGCTTGAAGTAGTAAATGTAGTCTTCTTTTGACGGGCGAGTGTTCTTTTTGAATGGATGATTGTACCAGTGTGACGCTCGCCACAGGTTGAAGGGTATTCTGTTCAACATTAGCCCCAGCATTAAATTATTCGCTCATCCGGCAACTCACCCTTCTCCCAAATGTCCAGCCACAATTTGGACCTTGGGAAACCTATCGAATATTCCACTCGAGCACACAGCATACAGATGAAACGACAAGTCCAAATGGAACTGCACGCCTGCACCGAGCAAGTGTTTCCTAGCTCCGTACTGCGTCTCCGGCTCCAGATCCTGCTTGATACGATACCTCGGATGAAAGTATATGGGCACACCAAGTTCCTGCACCGTCTCCCAAAAAGGATCATACTTCGCTGTATCGAAGTATTCTTTCCCCCCAGCATCTTCCCCGGTAGTCTGAAAGTCGTTGACCAACCCTCCAAACATACTCAGCTCCTTCACAGCCCTCCTCAATTCTCCAGCCGCCTGGACAGGATCATGCATACTCAGCGCAGCTAGGGCTCCGAATCTCTTGGGGTTCTTCTTGACTTCCCCTGAGAGATAGTCGTTTGCTACAGTAGCCATCTTCTCTGCTTTGGAGGGGTCGGCTTCGCCTTGGCAGCCGGGAGAAGTCAGGGAGAGTAGCATATACTCGACGCCTTCTTCATCCATGCTTTTGAGGCGTTCGTCATGAATATCGAGGAGGCGACGTTCATGCGCGGTCATGGTTGTTGATGCATTCTGGGCTGGGGAGAGGAGAGTTGCCCATTGTGAGAGGGCTGCGACACCTGATGGATCGATGATGGCTTCTTCGACTGCGATTGTCCCACGAACCATAATGTTCGGTTTGGAGTGAAGATTTGGTATTGTTGTTGTATGTCCAAGTTGGAAAGTTAAGAAGCTTGTGATTAGAAGCCCGTATGGACAACCACACCTAAAATCAAACTCGTAAGTTTCGGCATCATCTTGATCCTTGTCTGAGCCCTTTCAATCATCAAGCCGTTCGTATCACCATGATACCGTCGTCAATTACATGACCGATGAGGACTTCGGAGTTCCAAGTCCCCGGGACTATGGACCCGATTTAAGCGAAACAATAGGGGAGCGGATCACATGATGATGGGCCAACCACAAGTGCCAAGCAGGATAGTGGGGGGGGGGGAGGTCTATTGGCGTTTACATTTGCACCCACATGGTTTAGTTCGTTTCCCCCATGTGGCAGGTGGAGGATGTCTAGAAAGTATACCTCATCGTTCAGCCTTCTTCTCTTTCTTCAC